>PVML01017118.1_pt1 | contig 983247 bp, 962 predicted proteins | sample 1853371 | NCBI WGS metagenome assembly PVML01 (sample SAMN08533508, study PRJNA380276) | Human gut metagenome, whole genome shotgun sequencing project. | isolation source: participant 1, chromium library | host: Homo sapiens | collected 2017 | reverse complement strand
AGACAGACAGACAGACAGACAGACAGACAGAGGTTTGGTCTGCCTGTTTGTCTGTCTGTCTGTCTGTCTGTCTGTCTGTCTGTCTGTCTGTCTGTCTGTCTGTCTGTCTGTCTGTCTGTCTGTCTGTCTGTCTGTCTAATTGTCACAGTTTTAGTCATCTCCTGTCAAGCACTTTTTTAAATTTTTTGTCTAATTATACTTTTACAAAAACTTTAAAATAGAGGGAAAATACTTGAATTTTATGATATATTGCGTTATAATACTGCTTAAATTACAAAATATTACTGTTTTGTAAAAGTATACTATTGCAGATATATCTAAATTGATTTCGGACAGCACCCAAAATGTTTTATTAGGAAAACTTAATATTCCATTTTGCCCAATTTTCCCGGAAGTGGAAAAGGTCTTTTTGATTTGCTGAGAAATTTTTTCTTTTCCTTAGTTTCCTGTTCCCTCTTCCAACCCACAATTTTGTCTCTTGGAAATCTTTGAAAGAGGTTCGGAACACAAATATCAATCTTGCATAATTGATTTCATGGTTGTACCTGAAATGAAGTGACAGTTCCAACAAAGTAATACATATTGTTTCTTTTCTGAGCTAACATAAATTTTTTTCATCATTTGGATAATACTAAACATATGATAAAGATGAAGAGGTGTATCATATGAAACAACAACATTATCCATTCCAATTGGAGCCGCTCCCTTACAGTTATGACGCATTGGAACCGTTTATTGACCAATCCACATTACATTTTCATCATGATAAGCATTTGCAAACGTACGTAGATAATTTAAACAAAACATTGGCTCCATTTCCTCAACTGCACAACAAAACCTTAGAGGAATTACTTTGCAATTTAGACGATATACCGGCAGATATCCGTACTGCGGTTCAAAACAACGGTGGTGGTGTGTATAATCATCAGCTGTATTTTGCCTCCATGCATAAAAGCAATTCCGTCGAAAATCATCCACACGGTGAAATTGCTGCAAAAATAGCAGAATACTTTGGATTTTACGATGTATTCAAAACAAAACTGAAAGAAGCCGCACTGGGACAATTTGGTTCAGGATACGCTTGGCTTGTATATGACAACGGCAGTTTGGAAATTGTAAAAACTCCCAATCAAAACATTCCGCCCATACACTGTAAAAAGCCTCTGTTACTGATTGATGTTTGGGAACACGCATACTATCTGGACTATCAGAACAGACGCAACGCTTATATTGACAGTTTCTTTTCTGTGATTAACTGGAACAAAGTAGAAGAACGTTTGCAGTCTTATATGGAAAAATAAAAACAATCCCTTCCCGTTTTGGGAAGGGATTGTTTTTATTCTGCAAAAAGTTCTGTGGATAAATAACGTTCGCCTGTATCAGGAAGCAATACGACAATGGTCTTGCCCTGATATTCGGGACGATTAGCAACTTGGGTTGCGGCCCAAAGAGCTGCACCGGACGAAATGCCTACCAGCACCCCTTCCGTATGAGCAAATTCTTTTCCTGTTGCCATGGCATCTTCATTCTCTACAGGAATAATTTCATCATAGATAGCAGTATTTAACGTATCGGGAATAAAGCCCGCACCAATACCCTGAATTTTATGAGGACCCGGGGTACCTTTCGAAAGTACCGGAGAAGAAGCAGGTTCCACCGCTACAATGTGTACATTTGGATTCTGCTCTTTTAAATAAGCACCAACACCGCTGATGGTACCTCCTGTGCCGATACCCGCAACAAACACATCTACATTGCCATCGGTATCGTTCCAAATTTCAGGACCTGTTGTTGCTTGATGCACCGCAGGGTTGGCAGGATTTACAAACTGTCCCGGAATAAAGCTGTTTGGAATTTCCATAGCCAGTTCTTCTGCTTTTGCAATAGCGCCTTTCATACCTTTGGCACCTTCGGTCAGAACAACTTCCGCACCATACGCTTTTACCAGATTTCTTCTTTCAATGCTCATGGTTTCCGGCATAGTTAAAATAACGCGGTATCCTCTGGCTGTACCCACGGCTGCCAAACCAATACCTGTGTTACCGCTGGTAGGTTCAATAATAACGGAACCTTCTTTTAATTGACCTTTTGCCTCAGCATCTTCAATCATCGCTTTTGCAACACGGTCTTTTACACTACCTGCCGGATTGAAATATTCCAGCTTTGCAAGAATTTTTGCATTTAACTTATGTTTTTTTTCGTAATTGGTTACTTCCAATAACGGTGTACCACCGATGAGTTCTGTAAGACTTTTATAGATGTTGGCCATTTTGCCTGACTCCCTTCAATATACAATTCATGATTCATTCGTGATATTGCAGCCTGAACATCGCATACGTATGTTCAGACAAAGCGTAAACATACGCATTATGCTCACCTCTGTCTTAATGTTTACTATTCATACTATTTTAGTACTGTATAGAGTGTACCCCTTTTTTGAAAAAAAGTCAACCAAAAATCCATAAAAAATAGTTTCTTTTTTCCTAAATATCAAGATTGTATCTCCATGTTACATTTGGCCAAATATCGTTTCATCATCATGCGAATGCTGTCTGGACTGTTGCCTCCCCCTATCTCTGCTGCTACCTGCACCCAAGTATGGCCTTGTATGAATCTCAAAAATATAATCTGGCGAATCATACTATCATCAATGTGTAAAATATATAAAATCAATTTTTTGTATTCCTGAATGCTTTTTTTCATGCATTGCTCTATTAACTGTTTGCATCGTTCTATTTCCTGCAATGTTTCGCTGTCCATTGACTGCAAACAAATATTCGGTATATTAGGAAGAAAGATTTGCTGTATTTCTACTGCTTTTTCCAATTCTTCCAACCGTCTTTGTTCCACCGCAATTTCTTTTCTTAAATATAGTAATTGGGATAAGTCATGTAATGTCATTGGTGTGCTCCTTTAAAATTTAAAATACAGAATTCTGTAATTATATTATATCAGAATTCTGTATTTTGTCAATTATAAAAGAATCGTGCTAACAGAATGCTGTATCTTATTCCAATACATCGATTGCATTTTCAAACATGGGCTCTTGCTTTAACTTTTTATACATAGATTCATAACTGACTGCTGTTTCTTTGTCGAGAGGATATTGAAAGGTATATACAAAAATGGATAAATCAAGAGGAACAGGAAAACCAATCTCGTTATTTTCTTCTGTCAACGCAATTACTTTTTCTTTGCTGTACTCCTCTCCCGTTTTTGCCATTTCCGCTTCCAGCTGCTCTTTGACTTCTTTCTGCCTTTCAATCAGGGATTCTCTTTCTTTTTCCTGCTGCCTGTAACTTTCATCTGTATAACTTTTTACCGTTACTTCAATACCGTCTACCATAGAGATACTATCTATACGATGATATGTGGTTTTTACACCTTTTCCATTGATAAGTTCTTTTTCCAGTGCCATGTTCTTTCCTCCTTATGTTGTTCTTTTCCATATGTAACACGTAATGTATGGCTGTACAATGCCAGTCTCGCTCGTATCGCCTGTTGACGAAGCCTGTGCTACATCGCGGGTGTTTGCCGATGCTTGAATCCCTGCATTTACGCCTGCCTGTGCACTGCCTTCATACGCATAGGTACCATAACTTGATGTAGAGTATTTATACGCTTGTATCATATTATCGTCAGAACCCACAGCAGTACCGTAGTAACCTTTATATCCAATCTTGAATTCGTGTCTTTCGGTTTTCTTGCCGCCTGTTTTTTCTACTGTATTAAAGTCGTTGTCGGCAGTATTCACTCCTACAGGGACACGACCGCCTCCCCAGGCTGCCCATGTGCCACCATAAAGTGCGCCCGGATTTGTAGAAACCGTTGTTTCAAACAGACTGCCCACAGGATGCGATGCCAAAAAGATTGCGCTTGTTCCGATGTCCTCCACTGTAAGTGTAATATTACCTGTTAACGCCTTACCATTGATAGTTTGGTTTGTAGGTACTGCGCCCACCTCTTCTGCGGTCGGCATTTGTATTAATTTACCGCTTTCGTTTAAACCTGCCACACCGTTCGCCTGATTTCGTTCTGAGCTTGCAATCGCACTGACATCCTGCGCCATTAATGTAATATTGCCTGACAATGCTTTTCCGTTGATAGTGGTTCCCACAGAAACCGCACCTATGTCATTGGCAGTTGGCATTTGCTGTAATTTACCGCTGCTGTCCAGTCCTGCAATTCCGTTTGGCTGATTTTTTTGCTCAAAAATTGCCTCTTCTACCAATTCTCCTGCTACTTGCGCCATTTGTTCCACAGCTTGATTTGCTCTGTCCGCTGCTGTATTTGCTTGACTGACTGCTGCTTGTACAGCAGTTTGAGCCTCTGTTACTGCTTGCTGTAATTGTTCGTCTCCATTGTCCAGCCAGTCGTCCACACTTTGCATTTTATGTAAGATTTCTTCATCTTTTACGGCCAGCCAATCTTTCATTTGACTTTGCATCTGTTGGGATAACGCATCAAAAGCATCATCGAATTCATTTAGTTTTTCGTTTAAGACTTCAGTTACAGTGTCTATCAGTCCGTCCGCTTCTTTTAGTGCTTTTAACAATAATGTAAATTCATTGCTGCTTTCTATTGCTTTATCATCTTCCAAAGAACGGTCAATGATAATCGTTAAACCCAAAATTTTTAACAGAGAACCGTTTTTATCTATAATATGAATTTCACAATCGCAAATCGTACCTGCCACAGCACTCATTTGAGATGTTAATTCTACTGAAATCAAACCGTTTTTTGCGTCAAGAATTTCACAGGTATTATATACAATGGTTTTGTCGGGTTTGGTCATATAAATCGCCGCTGTTTTTTCTGAAATATCCAACCGTTTGTCATGGTCATACAAAGACACTTCAATCCATCTGGCAGCAATCTCTCCTTGTACTGCCGTAACTACCGCATGTGCGTTACGCCAGACATTTAAGCATACCTTTTTTGATGTCATAGTTTCCTCCTTTATGTAATGTTATGATAGTTCCATTTTTACTTTATCAAAATAGACAAGAACAAATCGAACAACTGAGATTTTGTTCATAAAATTTCCAAATATATTTTCATATTCCTTACGTAATGTTCAAAAAATGTCCATAATCTAGGATTAAAATAAAATCATTCCAAGAAGGAAAGGTAACATTACAATTACCTGAAATAATCGAAACTGCCCGCGTTATGGATTGGTCGGAATACCGGATCATAGCCAGAGCAGACCAAAAATTCTTTCCATACGGAAATTCATATATATCATATTCTCATACTCCTCCTAAATGCCGCTGTAAAGCGGTATTTTTTTGTTCTCATCATGAAATCGTTTCGATGTTTGATACATATTACAAAGAAACAACAGCTATTTGTAAATTTGTTTTGAAAATAATTACAACCTCTTTTATCATGTGGCAGATATTCGTAAAAATCACGGTGTCAGTAAAAGCATTATCGTTGCCAAAACAGTTTTGAAATTGAATGTATATTATAAAACAAATCTTGTAATTTCCTCTTGTATGTATGAAAACGAAATAACATGGAAAACAGTAAACATTGCCAACCATATTTTAATTATTTCCTGTTCATACTATAAACGGAGGTAATCAACATGCAGGAACCTTTTTTATGTTTATCAGAGTTACTGGACCAAGATTTGTCCAGCTATGAATATTTTCATTCTTTGCCCTTGGAAGTTCAAAAGAAAATTGAAGAAAGTGATGTCAATTCATTTGCGGATATGCAGCAGATAGCTGAAAAAATAAAATCGGAACAAACACAAAAATAAAGAAAAAAACCACACACCGTATGGTGCGTGGTTTTCTATTATAAGACGCAATTTAAGAATTCTTTTGTTCTTTGTTCTCTTGGATTTGCGAAAAATGCTTTTGCGGGACCTTCCTCCACTTTATAACCGTCTGCCATAAATACCACACGGTCACTGACATCACGCGCAAATCCCATTTCATGGGTAACCACAATCATGGTCATACCGCCGGTTGCCAATTCCTTCATGACCTGCAATACGCCGCCTACCATCTCAGGGTCCAAAGCGGAAGTCGGTTCGTCAAACAGCATCAAATCCGGTTCCATTGCCAAGGCGCGCGCTATGGCAACACGTTGTTTTTGTCCGCCTGACAGGTTGACCGGATATTCGGCTGCTTTATTTTTTAATCCAACACGGTCCAGCAATTCCAAAGCACGAACGTGTGCCTGTTCTTTTGACATCAGTTTCAAATCCACAGGGGCCAACATGATGTTCTTTTCTACGGTCAAATGAGGAAACAGATTAAAATGCTGAAATACCATGCCGATATGCTGTCTTAACTTGTTGATATCCGCCTTTTTGTCGGTAATTTCTTTTCCATCTACCACAATGCTGCCTTTGGTCGGAGTTTCCAATAAATTGATACAGCGCAAAAACGTACTTTTACCGGAACCGGAGGGACCAATCAAACTGACAACTTCTCCTTGTTTTACGGTCATGTCAATGCCTTTTAATACTTCCAGTTTTCCGTAGTACTTATGCAAATCAGTTACCTGTACCTTTGAGTTTTCCACGGCGCAGCCTCCTTTCTACCACAGCAGACAATGCTGTAAGCAAAGATACCAAAATTAAATAGTAAATTGCCAAAATCAAGTATGTGTTAAAGCTTTCCAAGTTTTGCGCCACAATGGCCTTACCCACTTTTGTAAGCTCTGCCAAACCAATGACGGATAGAATGGAAGAATCCTTCAGAGTAATAATAAACTGATTAATTACGGAAGGAATAACGATTCTGGCAGCCTGCGGCAAAATGACTTTCTGCATGGTTTTCATATAAGGCAAACCGAGAGAACGTGCTGCTTCCATCTGCCCCACATCCACAGCTTCAATACCGCTTCGGAAGATTTCAGACAAATAGGCGCCTGCATTCAAGGTAAGCGTAATGATACTTGCTACCTCTACAGGCATGGTAAATCCAAACAATTTCGGAATACCGAAGTAAATCATAAATGCCTGTACAATTACAGGTGTACCGCGAATAACCCACAAATATACTCTTGTAATGGCATGCAGTACTTTATACTTGGAAAGACGCAGCGCACAGAACAACAGTCCCAATACAACCGCAAATACCAATGACACCGCTGTAATCCATAAAGTTACGCCTGCTGCCTGTACAAAACGCGGAAAGGTAGTTCCAAGCAGTGTAAAGAAGTTAACACCTTCATTGGATTCCACATTTGCCGCTGTACCGTCACCGGAAGAAATGTAGCTGTCTAAAATACGCTGATATTCTCCGCTGGCCTTTACATTTTCCAAGCCGTCGTTGAACATTTGAAGCAACTCTGCGTTTTGTCCTTTTTTTACACCAAGGCCGTAAGAAGAACCTGCTTCTTTTTCACCCACCAACTTTAGTCCGATGTCTTGGCTGATTGCATAACCCAACACAGGGTAATCTTCAAAACAAGCCGCAGTATTGCCAAGCTTTACATCTTCATACATATTGGCGGAATCATCGAACGTAACAACGGAAAAACCGTATTGTTCGGACAGTTTATTTGCTAAAGTGGCACCTTCCGTACCGACTTTTACCGCTACTTTTTTTCCTCTTAAATCTTCATAACTTTGTATGGAATCGTTTTCCTTACTTACTGCCATGGAGATTCCCGAATCAAAGTAAGGGGTGGAAAAATCCATCTTCTTTTGGCGCTCTTCCGTAATGGAACAGCCTGCCAAAATGCCGTCTGCTTGTCCCGATTCTACCGCTTGCAATGCTGCGTCAAATCCAATGGCACGCGCTTCATACTCAAAGCCTTGGTCTTTTGCAATTGCTTCCAGTAATTCTACATCAATACCCACACGGTTGCCCTGACTGTCTTCAAATTCAAACGGAGCAAACGTTGTATCCATTGCTATGATATATTTTTTTCCCGTACCGTTGCTCTGTTCTTCGTTCTCGCTTGCAGCGGCAGCGCTAAAGCAGGAAAAAACCGTTATCAGCATCAACAACAGCGCCGCCAAAGAAAACACTTGTTTTGTTCTGTTTTTCTTTTTTTGCATGCCCACTCATCACTCCCTAACAAAATGAAATACTTTCTATGGTAACCAAACATATTCCCTCAGATGTTTGGAAAACAAAAAACGTTATATTCCGTTTAACACAACAAAAGACCGGGACAACTCCCGATCTTTTTACATATACACGGAAAATCTCAATTTATTATACCGAATCACCGGTTTTCTGTCAATTAAAAATATATTTGTCCTATTCTTTGACAAAACAGTTTTGATTGATATCTGAAATTGTCAGCAGACAAAGCGGCTCACGGGCAAAGCGAATGCGATTCTGATATAAAACGTACAACGGGAAATGAAACAGCGCTGATATCTATCCGCAAAGAAGGTTTCATACAACACAAAAACTCCCTACCAAGCCTGTTTTGAACTGTCAATTTTCCTTTTGGAATTATTCTGCCTTTTCCTGTAACAACCGTCATATTTCAAAAATCACCATACAATAATTTGACATATCCCCTCCGCACTCTCGGTTGCTGCCGCAGACAAGATAAGCGCTAACGTCTTGCTTGCAAAATACACTGAGCTCAAATACAAAATGTTCCAAACTCTGTTTGGATGTATCAAAAAGAAACCTGCAATCAGCACCGTAAATTCTCTCACAAAAACAAAAAGAGTCCGAACGCAAAGTGCATTCGAACTCAATTTGGTGCTGGTAGCCAGACTTGAACTGGCACGGTATTGCTACCGAGGGATTTTAAGTCCCTTGTGTCTGCCGATTCCACCATACCAGCGTGGAACGTTTGTTATTATATCATAAGTAAATTACAAAAGCAAGCATTTTATTTTGTAATTTTTATTTTTCTTTCGGACAAAAGTACATGGGATATGGTACATTCATATGTATTATCACATGTTCGTTTTCACGCCTCAATCGTTGATGCCCGGAATACGAATATTGTATTTGCGGTAATATTCCTTTGTTTCGTCAACCCTGTAAACTTCACTTTTATGCTTCTCCCACAGCATGGTGAGAGGATAAAGATTAATCCAAATTTCGTTGCTGCTCTCTTTTTGAGATTCATCAAAAATAAGCTGCATACCCAAATGTAAATGCGGAACCTCAATATTATTGGCATTCTCTTTTGTACTGTAACCTGTGTGTCCAACATATCCGATGACATCGCCCGCTTTTACCACTTTGCCTTCTTCAATGCCTTCCGCATAAGGACGATTTTGACGCAAATGTGCGTAATAATAGTATCTGGTACCGTCCAAACTGCGTATTCCCAAACGCCAGCCTCCGTATTGATTCCAGCCGACCGCTTCCACAATACCCGATTCAATCGCAATGACGGGCGTGCCTGTTTGCGCCATCAAATCATGCCCCAAATGCTGCCTTTTGTAGCCGTAAGTACGTTGAGCACCAAAATCATCATAATGCTCAAAGGGATAATTTTTAGCAATGGGTGAATAAGCAATCAAACCGTATTTGTCCTGCCAAACCGTTTCTCCGTTTTCTGATGTTGTTTCTATTTGATAATCACCTACCATTCCACCCAGTACCGCAGTGTATGCTTTGCTGTAATAGGCATAATACTGCATTCCTTCTGAGAGAGATTCCATTGTTTCTCCCGACTGAAGTTTATCTACTAATGTATCCATGTCAGAGCTTTGATATTTTGAAAAATCTCCGCCGTATTTGGCTCCCAAATATGCCAGTAAATCAATCCAGCTGATTTTCACTTCCGCGTTTTCTTCATGGCTCTTAATGTCAATTTGCAGCGCTTTTTCCAGAGCCGCGTATGTGACATTAAATTCCACATACTTGATAAACTCTTTCTTTTCCTCTGTCTGTGATTCTGTGGTCTGTGATTGCACAGATTCCTCAACATTGGATTCCCCGGCCGACTCCTGTATGGACTCTGCCGAGGTACTCTGTGATAACGATTCCGTTTGCATATCGGACACTGTGTATTGTCCCGTACAATAGATACCTGCAACAGTTCCGCCAATGGCGCCGCACACCCCGATACAAACAACGGAAGCGATGATAATTGTTTTACGTTTGAAGTTGAATACCATGTAATAATCCCCCGCTTTGTTCATTCTTATGAAGCAGCGGGGGAAAATATTTCTTTATTTACAAATCATCTGCATCTTGTACGGGAGCTTCATCGTCATAGGTCATTCCCGTATAACTGCCCAGCACGTCGGAATAAATGGGACCTTCTGTGTTGGAAAATGCTTGTGTATGGTCACATTTCCCACCGTGGCTTGTTCCGCTTTGCGTCTGATGCAGCGTTGCCGCAATATTTTTAATTCGTTTCATTTTCAAAGATGTTTTTCCATGTTCACCGCGTCTGTAATGTCTCACCTTTCATACCTCCGCACACCAATCAAAATAGGCAAAAAAATTGCTCCCTCCTTATTATAAGTAGGAGCAAAGCAATTATTACTGTTCTATTGATTTTTCGGCCAATATTGCCCTGATAAATCTTTGATGACTTCCGATGCCAATATCAAGCCCGCTACAGGCGGTACAAAAGATACGCTGCCGGGTGTTTGACGTTTTGAGGAATCTTGTTCCACTTCGGCATCTTCTTCCCGCTTTACGGGAACTTCTTTGGAAAACACCACTTTTAGCTTCGGAATGTCTCGTTTTTTCAGCTCCCTGCGCATCACTCGGCACAGCGGACAGACTGATGTTCGATAAATATCCGCAATTTCAAATTGTGTGGGATCCAATTTATTTCCCGTTCCCATACTGCTGATGATAGGAATCTTTTTTTCATGGGCTGTTTGCACCAATGCCAGTTTTGCGGAAATCGTATCAATGGCGTCCACAATATAATCGCAATCATTGAGAAAAGCAGTATCGGAATCTGCCAAAAAAAATTCTGTTTTGACCGCTACATCCGCTTGAGGATTGATGCTCAAAATCCGCTCTTTCATCACATCTGTTTTATATTTTCCCACCGTCTGCATCGTTGCAATGATTTGTCTGTTTAAATTGGTAAGCGAAATGGTATCATGGTCTATCAAGCAAAATGCTCCCACACCGCTTCTTGCCAACGCTTCCACCACAAATCCGCCTACGCCGCCTATGCCAAAAACTGCAATCTTCTTTTGTTTTAATTGTTTCACTCCTGCTTTTCCCATTAAAAGTTCGGAACGAGAAAATTGATTGAGCATACTGCAACTCCTATCACTTGGTAGTATTGTACTACTCACTGTAATGGTTCTTTTTTATTTTGTCAAGAATTCTGCGAAATAAACACAGCGTAATTCAAATAAAACGCAGAACATAAAATATTTCCAACATTGGAATAATTCCGTACTGAAAATGCTCAACTTCTGTCTTTTTATCGAAAATCATAGATTATAATTATAAAATACGCGAATAAAAATTACATACGCAACTATCTGTCTTTTTAAGAGATAACGTGGTATACTAATCGAAGATAAAAATGAGGTGTATGAACATGTACTATTTGGGAATTGACCTTGGCGGCACCAACATTGCTGCCGGCGTTGTAAATGAACAATATCAAATCATCGGACGCAGCAAAACAAAAACTCACGTCCCTTGCAGTGAAGAAGAAATGTGCAGTCAGATTGCCTTTGCCGCACTTTCTGCTTTGGAAGATGCAAACATTGCTATAAACGAAATTGAATGGATTGGTATTGGCAGCCCCGGTTCCATTGACCGTACCAACGGCATGATTACCTTTTCCAGCAATCTGCACTTTCACCAATTTCCGCTGGAGCGACTACTCAGTGAAAAACTTTGCAAAAAAGTCATCATTGAAAATGACGCCAAGGCAGCCGCTTACGGTGAATTTTTGGCAGGTGCCTTAAAAAATGCAAACAATGCCCTCGCCATTACATTGGGAACAGGTGTTGGATGCGGCATTATTATCAACAAACAAATTTACAGGGGTTCAAATGCTTCTTCGGGAGAAATGGGCCATATGGTAATAAAACACAACGGCCGTCCATGCAAATGCGGCAGAAACGGCTGCTGGGAGCAATATGCATCGGCAAACGGATTAAAGCAAACCACAAGAGAAATGATAGAAAATCAGCCCGAACATGCCGCACATTTGCTGGAACTGATTGGTCATGATTTGAATAACATCAGCGGACGTACTCCATTCCAAGCCATGCGAGACGGTGATATGCTAGGTACAAAAATATGCAATGCGTATATTGAAATGCTGGGCTGCGGATTGATTAATGCTGTTAACATCTTTCAGCCGGACATTGTATGTTTGGGTGGAGGCGTATGCAACGAAGGAGAAGCGTTGCTGGAACCTTTGCGTAAATTAATTGAAAAAGAACGATATCCTGTAGAGCAATCGCATCCCTTTACGCTTTGCAAAGCACAACTGGGAAACGATGCTGGTATCATTGGCGCTGCATTGTTGGGGTTAGAAACGTACGATAAATAACAATTATAAAAATAATTCGTTTTCTTTTCTTTTCGCAAATAGAGGTTTCATTTTTTCAGAAACCGCACTCAGCATTTGTTCATTAAGATGCCTTGCTTTGCTTGGGCAAACTTGAATACACCTCATACATGAAATACATTGTTCCTCCTTCGTTTGATTTGGCGCGTCAAATGGAATTGCATGTACCGGACATAGTTTTGCACATAAGCCGCACATTGTGCACAAATCAGATGCTGTAGGATGAAATGGCACTTCTTTTAATTCTTTATAAGGATGATTACCTTTCACTTGTACTTCTGTTAAAATCGAAGCATCTATTTTTTCTTTTACTTCTTTTGCAAATCTTTTTAATTGGTTCATGTCATCCATATCAGGTCTGCCGGAGGCAAATTGATGCATAATGGAATGTTCTGCAATTGCAGCAACACCACCAATACAGGTAAATCCCTGTGATTTTACAACATCAAATAATTCTATGAGTGTATCATCGTAATCTCTATTTCCATAGGATACCACCAAAATAGCGGATGCACCATTTCCCTTGAAACCATTGATACGCTCTACAGCCGTACGAGGAACCCGTCCCCCGTAAGATGGCACTCCTATCAAACAAATGTCATTTTCTGAAAAAACTCTCTCCGGAATTGGGTCAGTATACTCACACAAATCAATCTCTTGATAGATTCCTATTCCTTGAGCTAACGTATTTGTAATATTTTTTGTTCCCTGTGTTGGACTAAAATAAATAGAATAGATACTCATTGTTTCATGCACTCCTTGCTTACTTTATTACATAGCATTAACATCGGTTCTGCTTGTTGCCAAAATTCAATTACCGGCTTTACCGTTGTGCTTTTAAAATCAATATAATAATAATTTTTCGTTCCCTCTCTCCGTCTGGAAATGATACCTGCATCTAACATGATTTTTAAATGGTGTGAAACTGCAGAGCGAGATATATGTCCCATTTTTTGAATATCTCCCACCCGAATTCCTCCTCTTCCGCCGGTCTGAATTAATATTAAAAATATTTCTTGACGAACTTCATCCCCCAATACAGTCATAATCGGGCAAGCCTTTTTGTAATTTTCCAAAAATCGTTTCCGCAATTGTTCAAACTCTTGATTCAATGAAATACCTCCAACGACTCATTTCTGTAAACCATTATAATTATTCAAGAAATAAATACAAGTTCGGTCCTGAAAATCGAGTTCATTCGGCAGACAATAACATATGGTCTGTTTTTCTCAAAACAACCATTTTAATGATTTGATAAAACAAAAAAGACAGGTTCTCTTTTACAGAAAACCTGTCTTTTTATTTATGATTATTCAGCTTTTTTCTTTCTTGCAAAAAGAACAGTGACTGCCATAGCACCTGCTGCCAATACAGCAACAGCAATCCACATTACGGTATTGCTGCTGTCTCCTGTTTGAGGAGAATCCATTTGTTGACCTTGAGAAGGTGTTTGCTGAGAAGAAGCGCCCAAAGCTGAAATTACAGTGTCTTCCAATGTAATCTCTTGTGTAAGTGCTTCATCTTTGAAATATTTGCCGCAAGCTGCGCAATACCAATACTCAATATTGCCCGCTTCGGTTTCGGTTGCCGGTTTTGCTTCTACTTTTTCAGCTTGATGTCCCGCTTTTACTACGGTATCTCCCGAAGTAATTTCTGTTGTCAATGCTGCATCGCTGAAGTAGCTGCCACAGTCAGGGCAATACCAGTATTCGATATTACCGTCTTCTGTGCAGGTTGCAGCTTTGGCTTGTACATGTACTGCCTGATGTGTATGTACTACCAAATTTCCGTTTTCATCGGTATCCAACTGAATATTTTCGGAGTTGTTTTCCACAGTAGGAGCGTCATTATCCGGATTGGAAGCTTCAGGAACAATTAAAATTTTGTCAGCTGTACTGCTGTTATCAGTAAATGTTAAAGTTGCGCCCTCTGCAAAAACAAGAGTGGCATTTCCGTTTTTATTATCCAAGTTCATACCGTACCAAGAATTGTCTCCTGTTACAACAGAGAAGTTTCCGCTTACAGTGACATCGGAGCCGTTTACAACAAGCGGAGCGCCTGATTGTGCATTCTCATGATTCAATGTTACATTGTTTAACTGCACATTTTGAGAACCATAAACATCTAAAGTGTGTTTATTTGCTGTAGTTGCAACTAAGTTTACGTCGTTTAATGTTACATTGTCTGCTTCAATTTTCATCAATTGAATTTGACCTGATGTGTTCATTTTAAAACCATCTGCAGCAGTGATGGTATGACCGTTTCCGTTGATGGTAACGTTGTCAATTCCGTTGATGTAAACTTCTTCGCTTACCTCAATATCGCTCATCAATTCAATTGTTGTGCCGGGTTTCAGCTTATCCATGATTTGTTTTACAAATTCTGTTTTGTTGTCTACTTTAATGGTAAAGCCGTTTAATACAACATTGTCGCCGGAAATACCAGGAGCCCAAGCATAACCGTTTACATCATCGTGGTATCCTGCATATTCATTGTTGGTAAAGTCTTGTACCACATTGTTTGCGGTTACGGTACCTGTTGTAACAGTACGAGCGTTAATCCAAGAATACAAAGTTACATTTTCCAAAACAGTGTTGCCTGCATCTGCTACATTAATATAAATGGAACCGCTGTTTTGTGTTCCGTCATCCTTGGCCAAGGCAAGACATTCTACATTGCGCAAAGTCAAATTTTTGCCATTGCCAATCAACTCAAGCACCTTATTGCAGCCCTCATAGTAGGAATTATAATTGCCTTTTAAATTTACATTTTCAATGGTAACGTCAGAACCACCGACTGTAATTAGATTTTGACCGTTCCAGTTGCCTGTATTTGGGTCATAAGTACTGGTAATGGTAACATCACCCATACCTTTAATTGTGATGTTGTTTGCATGAATTGGAAAAATAAATCCTTTTTCCACGCCGTTTATGTTAGCAACATGTTCCAAACAACCATTGCCCACATCATAGGTTCCTGCAGCAAGTTCCCATGTTTGTCCGTCTTTTTGGTTGTTAATGGCATCAATCAATTCCTGTGAATTTGTAATTTTTACGACGTCCCCTTCTTCTGCCGCCAATGCAACAGCAGGAATCATACAAAATACCATTGCAATTGCCACAAACAATGACAATAACTTGTATTTTTTTGTTTTGTGTTTCAAAACAAAACCCTCCTCCTTTATATGGCAGATGTGCTTTTCTCATATTCTGCCTATCGTATTCTTGCCTTTTGTCATACACAAGGTAAAGCAACTTTCCATTTTCAAAGCAAAAGACACCTTTTAAAAATATAACTTTATAAACAAATTGTGCCGATACTGTTTGGTGTTACAATATCGGCCCAAATCGTATAAAAATTCCCTCTCCTTCCATTTATAATTTGTTTAAGTGTACTTTTACAAATTTGGAAATATAAAGAATATACCTTCTATAAAGTACCATAAACTATTGAAAAATAAGGAAATTTATACTATAATTATAAATCAAGGAGAGTATCATACCTTTTCACAAAAGTACACTTTAAGAGATTTTCATCTTTGTAAAAGTACACTTTTCTGAAGTGTTTTAAATTCGAATTCGGTATACGATAAACATTCTTTAATAAAAACCTGTTTCATTCTTTTCAATTTTCACCGCTTTTGCATAAAAGGTTCCAACTGGCATTTCACAGGCATTTGCTGCCTGCTGAAGTGTCATTTTTTTATTGCGCCAATCTTGATGTACCTGATTAAAATTATCCGGCAGCGGACGTTCCGGTCTGCCAAATTTTACTCCTCTGTTTTTGGCTGCCGCAATTCCTTCCGCCTGCCGCTTTCGGATATTTTCTCTTTCACTGTGCGCTACAAAGGACAAAATCTGCAATACCAAATCTGCTATAAAAGTCCCGATTAAATCTTTGCCGTTGCGCGTGTCCAGCAGCGGCATATCAATTACACATATATCAATCTCCTTTTCTTTTGTTAAAATACGCCATTGCTCTTGAATCTCTTTGTAATTTCGTCCAAGTCTGTCAATACTTAAAATGTACAGCAAATCCCCCGGTTTTAGTTTTTTGACTAACTTTTTGTAGTTCGGCCGTTCAAAGTCTTTTCCCGACTGCTTATCTATATATAAGTTTTTTGCCGGAATTTGTTTTTCGTGCATAGCCAAAAGCTGTCTGTTTTCATTTTGGTCTATACTGGATACTCTGATATAACCATAAATCGCCCCAGTCATATCAATGTATCATCCCTCTTTTTTGCTTGATTTTTGCTTTCTGTTGATTCCTATTTGTAAGCAGCGGCAACATGTTCTATTATCTATGAAATATTCTCACAAAAGTATTTTTTGTGTAAAAAATTGACACGAAAAAATAAAAGAAAAAGGACAAGCAGAATTGACTGCTTGTCCTTTTTAAGAATTATTCCATATATGACATGAAGGGAATGTCACATATAATTGGAAGTATCATCTATCAATTTAAAATTTATTTATTCAATCGGATAACTTCTTTTACGGCGGAAACAATGTCCTTTGCCGTCATATGATATTCCTCTTTTAGGAAAGGCATTTTTCCCACTTGGCCGAATCTATCCTTAACGCCCACAGCTCTGAGCGGAACAGGATATTCTTCCATCAATACCTCACAGACAGCGGAAGTCAAACCGCCAATCACATTGTGATTTTCTGCAACAACCACTGCGCCTGTTTTCTTTGCGGAAGCTACCACAGCGTCGCGGTCGATTGGTTTTATGGTGTGAATGTTGATAATTTCAGCATCAATGCCCTCTTGTTTCAAAATTTCGTTTGCTTTCATGGTTTCCTGTACCATAATGCCGCTGCAGAAAATGGTAACTGCAGTACCTTCCTGAATACAGTCTGCTCCAAACAAATCAAATTTGTAATTGGCGTCGGTAAACACATCATCAATGGTTTTACGGAACATACGGATATATACAGGTCCTTCATAAGCAACAATTTGGGGCAGCGCCTGTTTGAACTGGGCAACGTCCACAGGCTCGTAAATCACCAATTCGGGAATGGAGCGAAGTACACCGATGTCTTCCATACTCATGTGAGTACCGCCGTTAAACTCTGCGGAAATACCCGGGTCACTGCCGATGATTTTTACGTTTTGCTTTGCATAGGCAATGGAAATTGCAATTTGGTCGCAAATTCTGCGGGAAGCAAACGGAGTAAAGGAAGTAATAAACGGAATAAAACCGTAACTGCTCATACCCGCGGCAACACTTGCCATATTTTGCTCTGCAATACCAACATCAATTGCACGTTCCGGATATTTTTTTCTCAGAGGGAACGTACCGTTTGGTTTTGCAAGGTCGGCGTCAATGACAACAATATTTTCGTTTTCTGCCATCATTTCATCTAAACATTCACATAAAGCTTGACGCATTTCCATACTCTTATTCCCCCCTGATTTCTGCAATTGCAGCTTCCATTTGTTCTTTTGTCATAGGAATACTGTGATTTCCAAAGCCCATTTCTTCGATGAACTTTACACCTTTTCCTTTTACCGTGTTCAAAATAATCATACTTGGCTTGTCTGCTTGTTTTGCCTCTGTAATGGCAGCGTCAATGGCTGCAAGGTCATGACCGTCTTCCAGCTCTATGGTATGCCAGCCGAATGCACGCCACTTTGCGCCAAGGTCGGCAATATCGCAAATATCGCTGACATCGCCGTCAATTTGCATGTTGTTATAATCGGTAAACGCAATCACATTGCTCAATTTTTGTTGTGCACCAAACATGGCAGCTTCCCAAATTTGTCCTTCCTGACTTTCACCATCGCCAATAATAGTGTAGATGGTAGCGCCGTCCTTACGGATTTTGGAAGCCAGTGCAATACCCATTGCGCAGGAAAAGCCTTGTCCCAAGGAACCTGTGGTCATATCAATACCGGGTGTACGGTTCATATCGCAGTGGCTTGGCAAATTGGTGCCGGATTGGTTCAATGTCAGCAGCCAGCTTTTGTCAAAATATCCTTTACGGGCAAGCATTGCATATACTGCAGGGCCGCTGTGTCCTTTTGAAACAATCAGACGGTCTCTGCCTTCCATTTTTGGATTTTTAGGGTCAATGTTCATGTGTTTTTCGTAAAGCACCACCAGCAAATCCACAATGGATAAACTGCCCCCAATATGCCCTACGCCCAAAGTTCCGATGGTTGTAACAACGTCAGCACGAACATCGGCGCAAATTTGTTTTAAATCTTCCATTTTTACCTCCCGTAAACAATGACATATCTTAAAACAGATATGTCTTTTCTTTTCCATCACTTTTCTTGTTGTTCATGTGGATTCCTACATGTTTCTTATTTTTATTATACTGTATCCCTATTGGAAAATCAAACCGAAGGCATGACTAAAATATTGTATCTGTACCGTTATTTTATCATCATTTCTACCAAATCATACTAGAAATGTCTGTAAAAACAAATCGTGTCACAAATGGGATACCGTATAAACACTTCATTTATGCGTTTGCAAATTGACTGTGATACAGTTTTGCATAAAAACCGTTGCGTGAAAGCAGGGTTTGGTGATTGCCCTGTTCAATAATTTTGCCTTGTTCCATGACCAAAATGGTGGTGGCATTCTGTATGGTGGACAAACGGTGCGCTACAATAAAGCTGGTTCTGCCCTCCATGATGTTTTGGAATGCCGCCTGCACTTTTAATTCTGTTCTGGTATCAATGCTGCTGGTTGCTTCATCTAAAATCAGCATCGGCGGATTGACCAACATCACCCTTGCAATACAAAGCAGCTGTTTTTGCCCCTGCGAAAGGTTGCCGCCGTCTTCTGCTATGACGGTATCGTAACCGTTTGGCATTTGCATAATAAAGCTGTCTGCAAATGCTGCCTTTGCCGCCGCAATCACTTCTTCGTCTGTTGCATTGGGCTTGCCGTACGCGATATTGTCCCGTATGGTTCCGTGGTACAACCAGGTATCTTGCAGCACCATACCGAATTGACTTCTTAAACTGTCCTTTGTCATGGCGGTTGTGGGAATACCGTCAATGGAAATCGTTCCTGAATTTGCATCATAAAACCGCATGAGCAAATTGATAAAGGTGGTTTTTCCGCATCCCGTAGGACCTACAATGGCAACTCTGTCACCCGGATGGACGTGCAGATTAAAATCTTCTATCAGCTTGGTATCGGGCGAATAGGAAAAGGATAAATGAGAAATATCCACTTCTCCTTTGCAGTGACTGAACGCAATGGCGTCCGGCGCATCTGCCGGTTCCGATGTTTCGTCCAATACTTCAAACAGACGCTCGGCAGAAGCGAATGCGGTTTGAATCTGGGTAATCACGCCCGTTACTTCGTTAAACGGTTTTGTGTATTGGTTGGCATACGTTAAAAACGAGGTAATACCGCCGATGGATATGGAAACGGGAACGCCTGTGATAGCACAAACGGAACCCACGACTACAACGGCGGCATACACAAGATTGTTTACAAACCGTGTGGACGGATTGGACAAAGCGGAATAAAACTGTGCCTTTTGTCCATAGATGCGCAGCTGTTCGTTGATTTCCCGAAAATCACGGAACGCGCGGTCTTCATAATGGAAAGTTTTGACCAGTTTTTGATTTCCCACCAATTCTTCCACATGACCGCTGAGCTGTCCTTGAATTGCCTGCTGTTTGACGAACATTTTATGGGACAGCTTTGCGATAAAGGCTGCAACAAAAATGGACAACGGTGTAATCAGTACCACAACCAAGGTAATCAGCGGACTGATGGTCAGCATAAATATAATGGTGCCCACAATGGTAACAATACCCGTAAAAAACTGAGTAAAACCTTGAAGCAAACCGTCGGCTACCTGGTCCACATCGTTCACCAAACGGCTGATGATGTCTCCATGGGCATGACCGTCCAAATATTTCAGCGGCATGGTATTCAATTTTTGATACGTTTGTACACGCATATCCTGTGTCGTAAGATACGTCAATTTATGAATGCAGTATGCCATAATCCATTGAAAGACCGTAGAAACCACAATGGTTGCGGACAAAATACAAATGGTCTGTAAAATGGCAATATGGTCAACATTGCGGTAACCAATCATGTAATCTACAGCCTGACCCACGAGAATCGGCCCGTACAGCGTCAGTGAGATTTGAATGACTGCACTGACAATAGCCGCAATGAAAAAGCGATTGTACGGTTTGCAATAGCTCATTACCCGCTTTAAGATAGAAAACTTCATACTCTGCACCCCCTTTGATATGGTTTCATTCCAGTTCATCCTCACGCATTTGAGATAAGCAAATCTCTTTATAGATGGGACATGTGTTTAAAAGCTCCCGATGGGTGCCGATTCCCATCACATGCCCTTGGTCCAATACAATAATTTTATCTGCATTGCGAATGCTGTTTGCCCTTTGTGATACGATAATCACCGTCATATTCTGTGTTTCTCTTGCAATTGCCATACGCAATTTTGCATCTGTGGCGTAGTCCAACGCACTGGCACTATCGTCCAAAATCAAAATCTTCGGCTGTCCCACCAATGCGCGGGCAATGGTCAGACGCTGTCTTTGTCCGCCGGAAAAATTGGCTCCGCCTTGACTTACTTCTGTTTGCAAACCTTTTGGCAGCCTGCTGACAAATTCCTCCGCCTGTGCAATGCGCAGCGCCTGTTCCATTTGTTCTTTGGTAGCATGTTCGTTTCCCCATTTTAAATTACTTTCAATGGTTCCCGTAAACAAAACAGCACGCTGCGGCACTACGCCGATTTGCTCTCTTAATTGTTCAAAGGAGTATTGTTTGATATCAATACCGTCCATGTAAATCGTACCCTGCGTTGGGTCGTAAAAGCGTGGAATCAAAGCGGCAACAGTGGATTTTCCTGAACCTGTACCGCCGATGATTCCCACCGTTTCACCCGGATAAATTTCTGCGGACAAGTCGTACAATGCGCTTTGATGCGCCTGCATATCGTAGGCAAATGATACATGGTCAAACAAAATTTTCGGCGTTTTGCCGTCTGTTTTTACTTCTATTTTTTGTGTGGTTTGCTCCGTCACCGCAGGTTGGGTATCCAAAATCTCGTTAACTCTGGAAGCGGATGCCGCCGCTTTTGTAAAAGTAACCACCAAATTTGCCACCACGATGAGTGCAAGCAATGTTTGCGTCATATAGTTCACAAGGGCTATGACATTGCCCTGACTGACGCCTCCGTTGTCTACACGGTATCCGCCAAACCATAAAATGGCCACAACAGCCAGATTCATAACGGCATATGTCAACGGATTGAGCAACGCCGTTAATTTACCCACACCAATTGCCGTTTCCGTTTGCTCTGAAGCAGCTTGTTCAAATCGTTTTTGCTCCTCTTCCTGCTTGGAAAAAGCACGAATGACACGAACGCCTGACAGTCCTTCTCTGGATACCAAAGAAATTCGGTCCAGCTTTTTTTGCGCCTTTTTATAAAACGGTACGGAACGAGACATGACCATGTACAAAATCAGCGCAATGACAGGCGTTGCCACCAGCAAAATCAGCCCCAATTTCCAGTCGATTAACATGGCGGCAATGACAGCGCCGATTGCCAAAAATGGTGCTCGGATGACCAAACGAATGAGCAGCGCCACCGCCTGCTGTAACTGATTCACATCATTGGTAATACGTGTGATTAAAGACGGTGTACCAAAGCGGTCAATTTCCGCATGAGAAAAGGTATTGATTTTTTCATACATTTGATTGCGTACCGCAGTGCCAAAGCCCAACGAAGCGATGGAGGCGAATTTTTGACAAATCAATGCACTGCCTAAACCAACCGCACCTAAACCAATTAATACGCCGCCCATATGCCAGACATACGTTAAATCGCCCTGCCGCACGCCTTTATCTATGATTAAGGATGTAACAATGGGAACAATCAATTCAAATACAGCTTCTATCAGTTTAAAAATGGGTCCCAGAATCACATAAATACGATATTTTTTTAAATATGGAAGAAAACGGAACATATCACCATTCCTTTATACGCAGTCTTTTCTGTTTAGTATACCATATTTTATCCTTTATCACTAGATAATATCATATTGATATCGTTTGATTTTATATGGTAAAAACAAACAGACCTTGTTTTGAAAACAAGGTCTGTATTTCTTTATGAGAATTATTCAGCTGCAAGCTGACCTTTGGGCAACACACATGCAGTTGTGCTGTACAATCTGGCCACTGTAAACAGATAGGTGGACAAACCGCCCACCACCGCGCATACAATACCTTTTAGGATAATGGCGCCTGTAAAACTCATTGGCGTGAAACCGATTCCCGAAACCAATCCCACAAAAAACGCAGGAACAATGCATGTCAAAGCCAATGTCACAACGGTCAGCAAGACCCATTTATTTTTTGGAAGAACCCTGCCTATGCTGTGATGGAATCCATTGCAAGACAGTGCGGGAGCATTTCCTTTTTTCACAGCTCTTGCAATGGTGGGATATGCAATGGCAGCCATGCACAACACCAAAATAAAGGTGGTCAGTGCAAAATCAAAATATAACGAACTTGAGAAAAAAGCACCTTCGTGTTTCATATTCAGCAAGTAGAAAATTCCCGCATTGATTGCGCCATTAATCATACCGTTTCCAATGATGCATTTTGATAGGATATAGCGTTTCATTGTAAGTGGTCTGTGTGTTTTTTTCATGATAACTCCTCTTTTCTTCCGTTTATTTCACCATAAAAATATGGTGTTTGGGAATTTTCCCTTTGTACCATACAAGCTCACCATAGATTTTCATCAAAAAAACAATGTCTAAAATTGAATTCACTGTATGGCAAACAACAGTGCTGCTGTATTTCTTAATTCGAGTATATCACAGGAATACAAATTGTCAATCATAAATAAAAAATAGACAAAGTTTGTTATTTTTTATACAATATGCATAGCACCAGTAATATTCTTCTAGTGTATTCCAAAATATTGCAAATGGTTTCTATTTGCAATATTTGACAAAAACAAGTCAAAGTTTGTGATAATTATCACAATTGTCCGGGTACTATTCTTCCCAAATTTAGACATATCACATTTTTGATTTCTCACATAAAAACATTGGCATATCCGCAAAAAATGTAGTATAATGTAAAAACGAAAAAGAAGGTGTATACATATGATTTTTTCCGTAGAAACGGAACTGGAGTTTTTATTAAGAATCGTGTTGTCTATTATTTGCGGTGCCGGCATTGGTTTTGAACGGGAAACACGGCTGAAAACCGCGGGTATCCGCACACATATTATTGTATCTTTGGGTTCTGCTCTCATGATGATTATTTCAAAATACGGATTTGGAGACGTTCTGCAGTCAAGTAACATTGGACTGGACCCTTCTCGTATTGCGGCAGGCATTGTAACGGCAGTCGGTTTTATTGGTGCAGGCGTTATCTTTGTCCGCAACCAAACTATCTCAGGCGTAACCACTGCAGCAGGTATTTGGGCAACGGTTGGAATCGGCATGGCAATCGGAAGCGGAATGTACATTATTGGTATTGTTACAACGGTTTTATTGGTGATTCTTCAACTGTTGCTGCACCGCAACAGCAGGGTATTAAAACCGTTTGTTTCCATTCATGTCACATTGTCCGTAAAATCCAATCAAGATCCGATGGAATTGATTCATACCCTCTTCCCGGACAAACGGGTAAAAATTATGGATATTGAAGCCCATAAAACAGATGCTGAATGTGAGGAATCCGATGTAAAATTGACGATTTTAGTACCAAATTCTTATTCTTCCTCCGATATTATGAAGATTTATCAAGCTACCCCCTATGTCAAGCATATTGATTTTTAACGGAACATCGAATATAAAAACGCATCCACTGCCGCTTTAAACCATGGATGCGTTTTTTTCTGCACGGAACATGTTAACGCTCATAAAAACAAATTTTATTATTTGCAGTCTTATTGATTCATACAATTTCCCTTCTCTGTCTATTAGAGTAAGGAACTAAATCTACACTGCGTGTATTGTCAGCGCATTCGTGATGATATATCGTTAGAAAAACAAAAAACGGATAAAGTTTTGTCATTTATAATTCAGAATCAGATGAAATAGTTTTGTTGAAACTGAAGTCTTTTGATTTGAGCTGAAGGGTACAGTTATATAGGTAAATCACTCCAATGATAACAGCGTTAGGAAAGACAATAAAAAACCGAGTTTAATTTGAAATATATGTTGTCAATCTGTAACAGATAGAGCGAAACAAAATCATCTAAGATAGTTGGGAAAGCGTTTATTATATAAATAGATGATAGAGATAAAGTAACCCACTTTACATACAAAAAAGCCAATCGAGTGTATGCTCGATTGGCTTTTTATTTAATATATAGGATGAGGTTTTATGAGAAAGTACGAGAAGTAATGAGGGGTTATAAGGGAAATAAAAAGGATAAAAAACTTATTTTATATCTTCTTTTTGAGATTTTTTGCGTTTTTTCGTAACTATAATTCCAAATAGAGCAGTAAGAGAACCCAAGGCTCCGGCAGTATATAATCCGGTATTTGTCAGGTCACCTGTCTTTGGAGTGTTCTGTAATGATTGGGGATTACCATTGTTGTCACTCATAGAATTACCTACACCATTTGAAATTGGTTCGTTCTCTTGCGCTACGATGATTTGAACTTTAAGAATTTCTTTGCTTCCATCAGGATATGTAATCTCCAGAGTACCTGTATACTCACCAGGGGTGTTCGTATCAACAGTTCCATCTGGTGTTATATCTTTAATGATGGTTCCATTTGGAAGTTCAGCCGGATTTGTAACATTGTCAGATAAATCCGGTTTTTCTCCCGGTTTAATAATTTCCGGAATGGTTTCAGGTTGATATTTTTCTGCATCCGTACGAGGGTCTATCACATTTACCTTTACTTCCACTTCATCTTTGCTTCCGTCAGGATAAGTGACAATAACTGTTCCTGTTGTTTCTCCAGGAGTGCTGGTGTCTACAGGAGTTTTCCAGTCATATGTTGTGCCTTGCGGCAAGTCATTTTTGTTCTGGATACCATCTTCTGCATTTGGCTGACTTCCTTTATTGACTGGAATTTCCTGTCCTATCGGGTTGTATACGTCAGATGCATCTCCGTAAGTTACTGTTACCGTTACTGTATCTGTTGTGCCGTCTGCATAGGTGACTGTCACAGCTACAGGTTGATTTTTTCCTTGTGTGGGGATATTTCCCGCAACTGCAATAGACTGTACTTTATCTTGCGGCGCATCTGTTGTTACTGCTGCTGTAATTTCGTTTGCAGTTGCAGTTTGGCCATATGGCTTATTCACAGTGCCGCCTTGTGCTGTATATTTCTCGGTATCTGTACGAGCATCTATCACATTTACTTTTACTTCCACTTCATCTTTGGTTCCGTCAGGATAAGTAACTACAACGGTTCCTGTGGTTTCTCCCGGTGTACTGGTGTCTACCGGAGCTTTCCAGTCATATGTTGTGCCTTGCGGCAAGTCATTTTTGTTCTGGATACCTGCTTCTGCATTTGGTTGACTTCCTTTATTGACAGATACCTCTTGACCTACCGGTGCATATTTGTCTTTTGCTTCTCCGTAGGAAATGGTAACTGTGGCTTCTTCTTTGCTTCCATCTGCATAGGTGACTTCTACTGTTACTGTTTGGTCCGAACCGTCCGCACTTGGCTCAGGAATGGTTCCTTTGATTGCCTTCTGCTGTATTTTGTCTGCAGAAACAGGAACTTCCTGACCACCTTTGGTTTCCGTCACAGTAACTGCATCTAGGATATCTTGTTCCTTGGCTTTGGTGCCGTAATCTTGGTTGACGGTGCCCCCGTTTGCATTGTATTTATCTTTATCAGGTACGCTAAAAGAAAGCGGATCACCCATAACGGCATGCTTCCCATTTGGACTATAGGAAACCAAAACTACTTTTGTTCCGTCAGGTATTGTATTTGCACCAACATTAATAGAGAAATTACCGGTGACGAGGTCGGCAAACGGAATGGTCGCTGTACCATACGTGGTATCTGTATAGGAATTGGAAGCTTCATCATATGCCTGCAGTTTCACCGTCACGTTGCCTGCGGCAGCATCCGTAATTTGAAGCAGTTTACTTGTATCGGAAGGATCTGCAATCAAAGGCTTAGAAACAGTACCTGTAACAGTTACATCCTTTGACCCATCATAAGCCGTAACATCTGTGAGCGGCTTGGACGGAAGATAATCCGAGGCGTCATTTGGCAATGTGTTATCATCCAAAAATTCCTGACCGTCAGGTACGCCGTCTCCGTCCGTATCCACGTCTGTACTGTCTGTTTTTATCTGCCATTCCACAAAATCAAACAGACCGTCTTTATCTGTATCATTGGTATCCAAATATGCATTGGAATAACTGCCTGTTAATTGTTTTGGAGGTGCACCGTGGTCCGGTTTATGAAGAATCTGTTGATTGGATTCATTAAGATAATCTGCTTCCATCCAATGATCAAACAAAACTCTGGCCTGCTGTTTCTGAACATAATCGTTCATAGCTTTGGCAAAATCAGCTACACTCACACCGTCTTTTAATTGATAGGATATGGTGTAATTTCTGCTTTGACCCAAGGTACCCCAAAATATATCGTTTGTATTGTCTCTTGCAGTGCTCAGCTGATCCTTTGTATCACGGCCAACAATACTCAGTTCAGGAGTATTGCTTGTATCAACACGTCCATTATCATCCATCGAAACTGTGAATGTTTTTCTGCCTGAATTGAGTTTACCCGATAAATCGGAATTGTATATGGTAATATTGTCTCTGTCAATATACTGCAAAAGCTCTGTAGGAATTTGTTCTTTTACATAAATAACCCAACCATAATCGGATTGTATATAGTTCTCATTGGGCTTAAAAGTATGTACAGATTTCAGAGACATGGAATTAATATCAAACATTACCTTTTGGGTCATTTGACCTGCTGTAAAACCGGCTTCCTTTTCGTTTTTGATATTCGGATTGTTCTCCAGAATATATCCGTTACTAATACTTTCACTGGCAATAGTACCGTCATTCTGAATCCAAACACTGCCAAAGGATACCGCCTTATCGTCCAACCCTAAATCTGTTAATGTTTTTCCGTCTTTCAGCGTTATTGTAATATCATGGTTGGTAACCACGCCAATCAGTGCATACTTCGGAATTTTGGCGATGGGCACCATCCAAAGAGCTCCTTCATCTTTCTGTTCCAACGCTACACCATCAATGGTGATACTTTCTATTTCTTTATAAAAGGTATCATGTGAAAAATATAATAAATACTTTCCTGCAAATTCATTATTTTTATTGGTTGCCCAGCCAGTAGAACCATCTGCCCATTTTGTCATGGTCAGCATAATTTTTCCTGTAGCATCTACTTTGTTATACACGGTAGAAGCATATCTTAAAGAAGAATCCAGAACACCGGTAGCCGTAAAATGCGACGAAGTATCCAGCTCTTTCACTCCTGCATTCGCTGTACCCACATCGCTCACAGCAAATATTTCTGCAGCACCGACAGCAGGGACAGTAGGAATCATAACGGCAAATCCAAGCAAGACCGAACACATTCCAACACTAAGTTTTCGAAGAGCCCAACGCTGCCTCCTGTGTTCAGGCATGACATGCCCGTGTGTGTTTTTGTTCATTTCATCAATCTCCTTCCACATTACATAGCATGACTCTATTAACGGGATACATACTTCATGTAAGCAGTAAATCCCGTATGGTCGTTTTTTTCAATTTAGTGTCTATCAGTTCCTGTAAATCCACATAGAAACATCGTATCCGGCATAATGCAGCAGCTTGACGATTACAATGGTTGTCATCTTCAAGACATCTGTTAATTTTCATGGTTGTTTCAGTTGCTTCCATGACGTCAAACAGCATAATATGTTCAGGTCTTTTTAAAAGCTCAAAACCACCGTCTACTCCGGAACACGATTTGACCAGTCCTGCTTTTTGTAAAGCCCTGAGAACTTTAAATACATAACTTTGTGGAATATTCAAATTTTTTGAAAGTTCTCTTGATGAGGCCAAATATTTTCTATCAGACAAATAGACAATAATTCGAATGGCATAATCTGTGGACATAGTCAAATGCATAGCATATATGTTTCCTCCTCTTATCTGGACAAACACAGGTAACAATTCAACCTGAAGTCATCCTAAATTTTGAACCAAACATATTGAAAACTTAACCTGTAATATCTTAGTTCTTCCATAGGATAACTGAAAATAGAAACAAAGTCTCGTAAATGGAGAAAATAGAACGTATATTACATTGAATAAAAAATTTTTACATAAAATTATATTCATTAGACATATGTAAAATATTAGGTGAAAATAAGAGAAAAATTGTACAAATTAGATATTTTATGTAATATTTATTCTTTTTTGAGAAAAGAAAACACAGTTTTACATTTCATATAGGAAAGCATGGTATTCTAATAAAAATTGTAATATGAGCTATTTCAATATGGAACATATGGATACTATTGGAGTTAAGGTAGTGAAAACAAAATGAAACTGACAGACAAAGATTTCAAAAAAGTAAAAGCATTGCATGTAACGACAAAAATTCCCGTATATATATCAGATTTAAAGTTCAACCGTATCAGAACCTACTGTTCTGATACGCAATATCATTTTTCATACGATTTTTCACATCATCAAATACCGGAAACCTACGTATGGTTCGATTACGGCCTGTTTCATGAAATCTTTATATCGTTTCGGTATAAAGATAATATCGTTACTATGGGACCTTTTCTTACTGGCCGTATTTTAAAATCACAGTTTGAATCCTTTTTGAACCGTCCCGGAATGATACGTAAATCCCATTCAGAGAAAAAAGAATATCTAAAATATTATCAATCTCTTCCCATCTATTCCCTGGGAGACATCCGTGATTTTATTGTTTTGCTCAGTTCTGTATTTGACATTGATTTTGAACAGCTGTATTCGGCAAACCTGCATAAGCAAGTATACCAAAACGAACTAAAACTAAAGGATGGATATCTTAATATTGATTACAATTATCTGCCGCCTGAAAAATATTCCTTTTATTATGAAAATCAAATTTTAAACCTTGTTATCAGCGGAGACATCACCGCTTTAAAGCAAGGGATAGCAGATATAGGGTGCAGCGTTATCCCCAGTTCTACGGGGGATAACACCCGTGCGGAAAAAAACTATACCATTGTCATTCTAGAAAAACTGTCCTCTTTGGCAATTCATGCGGGAAAAGATATTCTGGATGCCATTCGGCTGAGAGATTTTTACATAAAAAAACTGGAAATACAAACGACACTTATAGAAGTACTTGCAATTCGAGATTGTGCCATCATACATTTTACAAAAGAACTGCACGGTCTTTCCGACAAAAAATATTCTCCATTAATCATATCCGTAATCCAGTATATCAATTTAAAGATATATGATTCTTTTAAAATTCCTGAACTGGCCAAACATTTTTTTATGTCCGAAAGCGCACTTCGACGCAGATTTAAGAGTGAAGTGGGAATTAATATTACAGAATATGTAAACAAGAGAAAAATAACAATTGCGAAAGTATTTTTAGGAACAGAAATGCCTATTTCTGAAATTTCAAAAAAATTAGGTTTTTTCGACGCATCGCATTTTCACAGAATATTCAAAAGTTTTGAAGGCATCACACCAAAACAATTTCAAACACGTTCCAAAGATATCATTCATGATAAAACAGAACATCAAAAATAATCTAAAACTATCATGTTATCCCACCCAACTCCCAATCCCCTACTCAAGACAAGATACTGAACAGAAACCTCTTTCTCGCGGATTATTTTCCTTAACCTTTTATGCTTCCTTTTTTGAAAAGAGTGCTAAAAGATGTGAAATCACACAGAAAATCGGATACTGTTACCCTTTCAAAATATAAAAAAGACCCAATACAAAGCAAAAAAGCTGCATTGAGTCTATTTTGACAATAAAATATGTTTGAAATGTCTTATTCCGTTTTGAAACCCAAAAGTCTACAAAATAGATGCAAACAATAACAACCGCAGAAATTTTGCTGCCTGCTGTCAATGAAAAACATTTTCTGTCGTACTGCGCATTTCATAAACATTCTATACTTTGTTCCGCAAATTGTAACTAAAACCTTAGAATATTTAAAACCTCCATGAAAAACTAACATGCGCATTTCTGCGTTTTGAAAAAACAAAAAGACTCATAACACAGCCCAAAAACTTTGTTATGAGTCCTTTTCATAAACTGCATTTCTTCTGCCCCAGACATCCTACGATTCTTTTTTGTAACTATTTCAAGTTTTCTTTGTAACCTTAAAAAGATAGTAGAAAAAATATTGATGGAAAAGAAGAAGAAATGAATACGCTTTCACCTAAGTGATGTGATGTCAAATAGAAAACCATTGAAACGGTTCGTCTTAAAAAAACGGAAACTATGACGGCTATTAATCAAGTTCATTGTACTCCAATACTATGAAAGATGAGTTTTGGGAAAGATAATTCCCACATTTTAAATAGAGTCTGGGTCAATATGCTTCAAAAAAACATACGTTGTTTCATCTGACCGTTGCGGAGAAAAACGATAACCAAGCCGTTCAAAAGCTTGTAAATCTTTGATATCATTTATCTGTTTTTCAGCCATGTACCGTACCATTTCACCGCGCAGCATTTTGCATTTCGTACCTTTTTCAACCACTTTATCCTCTTGCAGTTCGCCGAAAATACAGGTTAGAAACTTTACATGCTTCGGTAGATAGTTAGAAATGCATCGACTATATTCTTTTGATGCCAAATTCACAATCGTATCGGTTTCGGAAAACAAAGATTGCGCAATGATATCCTTCCAGAACTCGTAGAGATTATGACATCCATTAACAGATAACTTTGCCTGCATCTCCAGTCGATACGGTGTTACCCCATCAAATGGACGCAGTATACCATAAAAGCCGGACAGAATGCGAAGATTTTGCTCCAGATAAGCAAGTTCCTTATCCGTAAGTACAGAGGGTGCCATATAACGATACTGAATTCCTTCGTAAGACATAATTGCAGGTGTTAGATTCCGATGTAAATCCATCTTTTGCAATCGTTCGTAATTGAGTGTTGCAATTTGGTCATTACAGCACCACAAACGCTTTAATTCTGTATAAGACATGCGGCACAACTGTTGATAGAGTTGCTCTGTTTGATGCAATAACTGCGGCAATTCATGGCACTCAAAGCTGTCTGCATCTTGTTTCATTTTCTTTGCCGGAGAAATAATGATTTTCATAAACGATTGACTCCTTTCGCGATTCCTGTTTACATAGGCCAGAATTTTTGCTGAAAGAGAACGAGTAAATTAAGAAGTAACGCAACTTCCAAAGCATGATATGGAAAGAAATCAAGAATGGAGACAATTTATCTTTGAGCACTTCTCAAACATATTTTCAGTCATGATAACACATGATATAAGCAATGCACAACAGGAACATAAAGTATCAGTTTATCTTAGGAAATAAACTCCAAATTTGTACCAACACAATCATCAACCATTCCTTTTGTCTTCTTCTTTTCTTAAGAGTTGTCTGAAGACTGTTTCCATTGCAAAAGCATATCTGTCCTAATTTCTACAAATAAGAATCTCTCAAATCATTCCCTTTTCTCTCTTTTTTCCATGCTCCACCATACTTTTTTATTCTTTTCCGAATATTGAAGCATCAGTTTGGAACAACAAACTTTTTAACAACATCATATTTGTTTTCATCAAACAAAAATACCGCGCAGAATAGCTAAAACAGCTAAACTACGCGGTTTTTTGGTGGAGATAAGCGGGATCGAACCGCTGACCTCTTGAATGCCATTCACACATTTATCTGTTTAGCACTTTTTTCAAATGATCAACATTGCTGTGGGCATATCTTTCACGCAGCATTCTTAGATTGCTCCATCCTCCTGCCATTCCAAGTGATAATAAATCCACGCCTTCCTGCCACCATAGCGTTGCTCTGGTATGTCTCAGTTCATGCGGTGTTAATGCAGGTATATCCGGATATTGGGCAGTCAAATTATCCATAAAGGGATTAAAACATCTTTTGACCCAGTTGTTCGGATCCATCGCCGTACCTTTTTGATTGGATATTACAAATCGGTCATTAATCTGTTGGGAAGTAAGACCTTTTCTCTTTCCAAAAAATAAAACACTCTGATACTGTAATTTTAAACGATTACATACTATTTGTGAAAAAGGAATATCCCGTTCCCTATACTTATTTTTCAAACCTCCTGTATGAAGGTAATATTTTTTGCTGACAGGATCCTGCAGAATAACCGTTCCATCTCGTATTTTTACACAACCTTTATCCCAAAAAATATTTTTCCATCGAATTCCCAAAAGTTCACTGCGGCTGATGGCAGTATCCATCACCAACAAAGGCCCCAATCCATATGGATGGGTTAAAGCGAACTGATATGCACAATTAAAATGTTCCTTACTCCATACCCGTTTTTCGATAGGAGGTACATCACTCTTTAATCTGATTCTTTTATTTACAGGATTGGTAGAAATAATATTATCATCTACTGCCACAGATAATATATTGTACAAACAAAATTTAAGTTTCTTTAAAGTTTCTAAGGCATACTTTTTTCCTTGAAGATTTAAAAATTCCTGTATCATGGAAGGTTTTATATCCGATATTTTAAAATTCCCAAAATACGGAATCAAGTTATAATATGTTTGATGATAATACGTTCCCATATAAGTATTGTTTTTCACAAAACCAAGCATATAGTGCTCTAACCAAAAATCCGCAAAATCTTTAAATGAACTGTTTTTTGTTAATTTCATCTTTCTTCCTCCTCTGAAATAAGTAAGATTTTAGATATATTTATATTACCACAGTGGTGCATCCTTTTCATGAAATATCTGCCAAATGTATATTTTTATGTCTTATATGTTTAAAATATTGCCATTTACCGCTTTATCTGTAAAAAACAAGGAATAATTCTTCATTTATTCACCAAAGAGAAAACATATTTGATGTTTTCTCTTTTTTATTTTAACCATGAAAAAGAAAGGAAGAATTCACTATGATTATTTCAGTAGCAAACCAAAAAGGCGGAGTTGGAAAAACAACTACCGTATTAAATATAGGCGCAGGACTTGCCAAGGTCGGTAAGAAAGTATTACTGATTGACGCAGATCCACAAAACCATTTAAGCCGATGGCTGGATTTTACACCCGATGAAAAGCCCACGTTAAGTGATATGATTTATCAAAACGTTTCCGGCGTACAAATAAATGCCGTGCAGGATTTTATACGGACAAACAAAAAATTAAATGTAGATTATATTCCAGCAAGCCCCATTATGTCAGGTGCTGTTACAATATTAGGATTGGACGGAGACAGCCAAAATGTATTAAGCCGTATCTTTAAACAACCGTATTTTTCAGAGAATTACGATTATATTATATTCGACTGCCAGCCTTCTTTGGATTTGCTGGTCTCCAATTCTTTAAAAGCGTGCGATAAGCTGCTTATCCCCGTACAGGCAGATCCCCTTGCCTATGAAGGAGTAAGCGATATGCTGCTTAAGCTTCAACAAAGTAAACAGACTCAAGCAATCCAGCCTTATCTGCTGGGTATGCTGCTAACCATGTATCAAAAAAATACACAAGTCAGCAATGCGGTAAAAGATGCTTTACATAACAGCTACGGAAATCTGGTATTCGGTTCTGAAATTGACTACCGTACCGAAGCGAAAAAAAGCAGCGTTACACACAACTGCTTGGTTACAGATGAAAAGTCAAGGATAGGACAGCAATACGCTTATATCGTACAGGAAATTTTAAGACGCTGCAAGTAATTGGGACGTACGTCCCAATCAGAAAGGAGATGCCATTGTGGCAATAGAATTAAAAACACAGAGAATTCCCACGCCGGAAGAAGCCTTTCAGGGGATTATTCTCGGCTCATCCCAACCGAATGATATGGTTCAAAAAATTGATATTTCTTTGCTGGATGAAATTGAGAATCAACCGTTTAAAATCAATCCCAAAAAGGTGGAAAATTATGCAGCCAGTATTGAGGAATGTGGTTTATTGGAACCTATTCAAGTACGTGCTAAAGATAGTAGCAGATATGAAATATTGGCCGGACGGCACAGGGTAAGAGCATGTAAACTTTTGGGTTGTCATGAAATAGATTGTATCGTTAAAAAAACTTCCGATACAAGCGCAAGATTGATTCTATTAAAAACGAATACTGACAGAGAAGATGATTTTTCTCCCAGCGAACTTGGATTTGCCTATACAGAAGAAGATCAGCTTTTAAAGTCATTGCGGGACGTACGTCCCAGAACAGAAGAACAGCGTAAAAAAATATATCGATATAAGCGAATCACTCATTTAGTTGAATCACTCCGACAAATGGTAGATGAAGACCGTATCAAGCTTTCTGTAGGGGCTGAGCTGTCCTTTTTGACCCATACGGGACAAATCGTACTTGCAGAATATCTGCTTGCAAAAAAACAAAAAATATCCGAAAAGCAAGCGAAAAACTTAAGAGATTTGGAAACTGAAACTTGTCTTAGTGAAACTGTTTTGGATGAATTTTTTCATCCGAAAGCGAAAAAGAAACAGGTCAAAGAAGTAAAGCTGCAAATAAAAGATATTTCTGATTACATCCCTTTGCATATATTGGAAAATGGTGGTGCGCAGGACTATATCTTGGAAGCATTGTCTTTCTATCAAAATTATAACAAATAACGAAATTAGAAAATATGAAAAAGAGAGAAAAGCAAGGACAATATGAATACAGAAATAAGAAATACCAACAGAAGAGCAACAAATATAGCTAAGAACAAGGAGAAAATATCATGATACTAAACTTTATATGGACTATTGCCATTAGCAGTGTGTTCCCAATGTTAATTCTATTAGGTATGATACTTGGTATAGAATTTGCTAATCAATTATATTATGACAATAATAGCCGTACATTTGATTTTTGCCTCCGGATAATTATGTATCTAATAGCTTTTGTTCTTATGGTTGGTTTTTGGGCATTATTTATAAATGAATTCATGACAGTAGAAATGAAAGAGGCATTTCCCAATTTCCCTATGAATTTTTTTATTATATTGTCTTCGTTAATAGTATGTGGTACCATATGCTGTATATTATACCGTATACAGGAGAAGTATCAAATAAAGATGAAAAAATTACTTGCAAAAATACGGAATCATTATATAAAATATGCAATGATTTTTTTTGCAACTACCGGTGCAGTTGTAACAGCTGTTGCATATATAACGTCTTTTGTGACTATCAATACTTACAATCTATCATCTGAACTAATAATGCCCAATATTGGAAAATCTATTTATAGCATTATATGTGGTATTTTATTTTTAACGCTTATCATAGGATGTCCCTTAGCTTTACTGATAGGTAAAACTAAAAAACACTTTTTACCAATAAAATCCAAAATAGGGCGTTTTATTGGTGAAGGGAGCATTATGCTGATTGTGTTAATGTGTATTTTATGTACCGTATATGTAATGGCATCCAAACCGTTTCATATATTCAGTGAAAACTGTATGTTTATTTTAACAACAATCTTCCTATCTATCTGTTTAGTCTCAGCTATACTATTGTATATTTTGGGATATAAGGATTCTATACAGCATAAAGCATTTCAAAAAAAATTGAAAAATATTTTATTATGTTGCTGCATAACATCTTATCTTCTGGTTGCCGGTGTGGCCTGTATGCAATTTACAGGAGTTATTTTCACTCCGCATACCAAATATAATGAATATGAATATATAGAAACCCAAGATTACGGGGATTGTGTAATTCTAATGAGAAATAACACGCAATATATATTAGAAAAGTTTTCTTATGATAAAGATAGTGAAACAATAACAATCTATATTGATAAATACTATGTAGAAAATATAAATAGTGCAGAGATTAAGAAAATTTCTTACAAAGAAAGAGTTCTTTCAAAAGAAAATATAGAGTAAAAAAGACATTCTAAATTAGAATGTCTTTTTTATTTTGCTGGGACGCACGTCCCGGAAAGGAGTTAAAATTATGATTTTAAATTACGTTGAAATGGAAAATCAATATACAACAAATTTTAATAGAAAAGGACTGGATATTACTATTTTAAAACCGGATGACTTTGAGGACTACAAAAAATCTGTAGAGGAAAGTGGAAATACCGTTACCGTCATCGGCAATACAAAACTAAAACCTGTAAAGGGAGATAATAATAACTATATCATCATACAAGGCAAGAAATTTGAAGTAATAGATGGAAAAATGTGTTCAGCGAAAGGATACATTCCGGTTGGGGATAATCAATTTGTACGTCTGGAAAAAACATATTTAATGGGAGTAATCATCGCTAGTTCTTGCGGTATTGCTGCATGCGGAGTGATTGCCGGATTGGCCATAGCACTGCCACTGCAACAATCTGTGCCAACAACTACCTCTTCCCTTCTCATGGAAAGTGGCAGTGACTGGGACGGACAGCAGCACCTAAATGGAGAAGGCTCTGTTTCATCACAAGAAAATACATCCGTACCGGGGTATGCACGGGTATCTGCCGGCAAAGACAGACCGTTCCTATCTTTATATAATCCAATGGAAAACACAGTGAACTTCGTATATGCCATAACCAAACCAATGGATACCGTACAGGAAGATACGTTTACCACAGCAGAGCAAGCACAGAAGTATATAAACAGTCACGCCGTTACATACGAAAACTTCTATAACGCTGAAACCAATGAATACCTGCTGAAAGACAGCAACGGCAATGTAACAGATACTTTGACAGAATACAAATCTATTGCAAATACAGACGGCACTTATACTGTCATCAAAGTAACATCGAAAATGATTTATTTTACAAACGGAATTTCACCGGGTAAATCTGTTGACTGGAACGTTTATGATTTTCTTGGACAAGGCAGTCATAAAGTACAAATCAGAATTACTACTTATGATGTTGAAACAAACGTTCAATGTTATGGAGCAATTCAGGATACCACAATTACAGTATCTTAACAACATAAATAGTTAGAGCAGACTTATTAGGCCACGTTATATGCAGAAACAAAGGAGAAATAATATCATGAAAAAAATTGTAAGTTTTGCAGCAGTCGCTGCTATGGCAGCGGTATGTGCTCTGCCAACCTTCGCATACACAAACTCTACAGAGGCAGTCAATGAAACACAAACTATTTCCGCAAATGAAACAGCACAGACATCTGTCTATGCTGAAGTAGGTTCTACTTTTACAGTTACCATTCCTAAAAAAATTACTCTTTCAGGTGAAACAAAATCAGGAGCATACAACGTAACCTGCACAGGCGATATTGCAGGTGACGAATTTATTTCCGTTGCACCAGCTGCTTCTTTTGACATGACCCAAAAAGGTAAAGAAGATGTAACAGCCACAGTGACACAAGGAACTACCAAATTCAGAGCAGATAATTATACAACAGAATTAGAGGAAGGTGAAGCAAAAATGGCTACGGGTGCTACTGGTTCTATTGCAGCTTCCGGTCTTACTTCCGGAGGCTGGAACGGCACATTTAACTTTACAATTGCTTTAAACCAAGATTCTGCCGACTAAATTAAAGTATTTTATTAACTAATTCCATAAATAAAAATAATATAACGTGGCTTAATAAGTCTGCTCTATCAAAAATTTATAGAAAGTAGGAATGTACATGAAAGCGAAAACAAGTAAAGCTGCCCTGCTTGTAATGATAAGTATCAGTTTTGTTTTACTTGCTTCCTTAGGTGCGGCTGTTCATGCTGCCACACGTGCCGGAGATAAGTATATAATTGATGAAAATCTTTTTCCTGATCCAGCTTTTAGACAATATGTTTTGGATACCATAGATGAAAATGGAAGTGGAGCACTTGAGGACTTTGAACGTGAAAAAGTAACTACAATTGACCTAAATAATGGATATAACGGTTCTAAAATTTCCGATTTAACAGGAATAGAATACTTTACATCAATTACCGAGCTCGCTGTATCCAATAATGCTCTAACAAGTATAGATGTTAGTAAATTAACCAAATTAGTAACTTTATGGATAAATAAAAATCAATTGACCGAGTTAGATTTAAGCAGTAACAATCTGACTGCTTTATATTGTGACGACAATCAAATAAAAAGCCTGAATTTGGCTGGTAATACTAATTTATCTGATTTGGAGTGCAGGAATAATCAATTAACATCTCTTGATATTAGCATGGCCACAGAATTGAAATTATTATATTTAGAAAACAACAAATTAGAATTCCTTGACCTTAGTAATAATAGTAATCTGGATATGTTATTCTGTAGTGATAATAAGTTAACACAATTAGATATTAGTAATTGTACTTTATTATATGGGTTCGATTGTTCAGATAATCAGTTAACGGAGTTGGATGTTAGCAAATGCAATATACTTTGGTATTTTAACTGTGATGGGAATCAGTTGCTTTCACTGGATTTAAGTAAAAATACAGACTTGACAAGTGGAACACAAAGTCCCCAAACAAGAACTTTGCTCATCACCAGTGAAACATTAGATTTGAAAGATATTGATTCGAATATTTTAGGTGATAAAATAGATAATCCCACAGGTGCAACCTTTAACGGAACAGTAATCAGTGGTTATACAAAAGGAAATAATATTACTTATACTTATGATACTGGAAATGGCAAAACAATGGAAGTCACGATTATTCCTGATATTCGGTACAACTATTTATCTTTTCAGAACGGGAATCAAGCATTTACCGATTGGAAACAAGGCTATACTGCCCCACATTTATATGTAGAGGGAACAGGAGTGATACTGCCAACAGCAGATAATGTAGAAAAGGAAGGATATATATTTGCCGGTTGGTATGATAACGAAAATTTCATCGGAGACCCTATTGATAAAATAAATTCAACAGATACAGGAGATAAAATATTGTATGCAAAATGGGTTCCGGAAACATTCAGTGTTACGATTCCCAAAAGAATTACTCTATCGGGTAAAACAAAATCGGGTACATACACTGTAACTTGCACCGGAGCAATTGGAGATTCTCGCTACATTTCTGTCGTACCGGATTCTTTCTTTACAATGACTCAAAAAGGTAAAGCAGATATAACAGCTACAACGGTACAGCAAATAACTAAATTTAGGTCAGCGGACTATACAGGCTCTTTAGGAGATGACGAAACAGAAATGGGAACAGATATAGAAGGTACCATTCATACCCCGGATTTAACTGCTGGGAGTTGGAATGGTTCATTTAATTTTAAAATAACTCTCATTTAAAATATATAAAACTCTAAACAAAAAAATTGAGCCCAGTATAGAAGTTTATAAAGAAATTGAAGCATTTTATGATACTTATCTTCCTACAGAAGATACAAAGAGAAATATTGACTTGTTTGATAAGATGTTCCCAAATTATTGTTGGATTAGTGCTACTAAAAAAATTGATTTTATAATTTGGGGATATAATAAAGAGTCCTCTACTAATAAAAAATAAGTATATGAAAAAGACATTCTAAAATTAGAATGTCTTTTCTCTTTTTACTTCTATTTTAAGGGGGTGGTTCCATTGATTTAGGTAAGCACTTTATACATTTCTCAACAGCAGCTGTATAACAACAATCGGGATATATGTCCCGGAAAGGAGATATGAAAATATTCATGAATATTTTTAAAACAGGCAAAAGAAAAATATTAGCAGGTATTATGTCAGCTATTATGGTACTGTTCATACTGCCTATCACAAACTTTACAGCAATGGCGGCAGAAACGGAAGTACAGCAGCGATTAGAATTTGCGGCCGAAAAAGGTTTGTCCGAATGGGTAGATACAGAAGGATACCTGAAAGAAGAATTTTATCAAGACAAGCTGTCACAGTATGACTTAGAGCAAATGGGCGTCCAATCTCTCATCAATAACTTTGGAGAGAATGAACGTACTGCACGCATAAACCAGTTACAAACCGGTTTCATGACACGTACTGTCACGGGCTTCCGAGATATGGTGACGGACGGGGTTAACGTTGTCGGATACTTTGAAGTTGACGGCCGTGTGGCTGTTTGTGTCCAGCATAGCGTAACCACTCCGGGTTTAGGCAGTTCCACCGGAACGCCGGTGGAAAGCTTTAATCAGGAGTTAAGAAAAGTTTTATATTACGGCAGCCACGGTCCAGGCACCATTCTTGGTACATCAGACAAAGACTGGGTGGTGACTTCCCTTGCCGCCAGCCGTGCAAATGGTGATACAGCAGGAACTAACGCAGCAACTTCTTTTATGAATACCATTGCAGGATTACCGGAAGCACCGTCTAATTTTCATGTATGGGTTGTAGACACCAATGGCGGTGCCACACAAGATTTAGCGTACTGGACATTAGATGAAAAAGGGTATGTAAATCTAAATAAAACATCTGCCAATCCGGAACTGACGAATAACAATTCATGTTATTCCCTTGCCGGCGCAGTCTATGGTATCTATACCGAATGGGACTGTATCAATCAAGTAGGTACTTTAACCACTGATGAGTGGGGCAATACAAATACGGTAGAAGTAAATGCCGGAACATACTATGTCAAAGGTGCGACACGTTTCCCCATAAGCATGTAACTGTGAAGTGGGAGGATTTTCTTTTGAAAATTACAACTGAATATCCGATGTTCGGAATGATACCCGTCATGTTGGGTTGAAACGAACAGTCTAATCTCCCGCATGCAAAGATATATAACAGAATTATCTTTGTATGAAGCCGGGTAAAGTCGGCAGAACAAAACCTAAGTCATAAAAACATATGATATGGTTTTGGATATGCCGGGACGCTACAAAATATCTATGGTGAGAATGACCTGAATCAAGGTCTGACGAACGAGCGAATGTACGAGCCGATAGTAGACTGTTGAAAGACAGTAACCGCATAGGCGGTGACAGACACCGCAAAGTACTTTCTTTGGCGGGAACTGCGGGAATCTTAACGATGAGAGATTAGTTCTGTCCGGCTCATAGCGAGCACCTAAAGATATAGAATGAAAACAAGTTTTCATTCATTTGAAAGCTAAGATATTCGGAACGTGGAAAGCAGAAACATCATAGCCGCCGACTGTTATCGGGATGTTTTCTGTGAGAGCGAGGGCACGACCGTTGAAGTTGCTGTAATGGCAGCCGAGGAACAGCCCTCAGTCTGATTTTGTTGATAGTATTTTTAAACCATAACTTGAAATTATTCTAAAGTATATTTTATAATATAATATAAAATCATATTTAAACTGCATCCCCTTTTTATTTATAAAAACCCTATTTATTGACAAAAGAACAATTCGAAAATATAACCTATAATATAACTTGAAATGTATATTATCGTAATGACGGAGAAAGGATGATATGAGATGAAAAAGAAACTGATTGCATTAGTACTGACTGCTGCGGCTGTATCTTTGTTTGCTTTCACTGCATGCGGAGAAGGTACGGAAACGGAAAGTGAAACTGTAAGCAGTGCAGCAGAAAGCAATGTGATTTCAGAAACAAGTGCAAGCCTAGGCATATATGTACAAGATACGGACAATGACGGTGTACCTGATAAAGTGGTAGACAGAGACGGAAATGATTTAGGTGATTTATACACCGTAAAAGAAGACGGTATTTATGAAGGAGAAACATTGGTGTTACCTATGGAAAATACAGAGATATATACTGCTTCCAAAACAAGTGCAGCCGAAAGCACGGAACAGCCTGAAGAAGCAAATACAGAAACTGCCGAAAATACCAATCAAAATGGAACTCAACAGCAGACAGCAAACGGTAATTCTGGTACAAATGTAAATGCTGACACAGTTACCAAAAGCAGTGTAAACACCAATACTTCCAAAGGAAATGCAAATACTGCAAATCATGCCAACACCGGAGGAGGCAACACCTCTGCAACTGCACCTGCACAGCCAGCAGTGCATGCTCCCTTATATCAACAGCAGTATGTAGTTGACACTCCTGCTTGGACGGAAGAAGTTCCAGTGACACAAACTGTTGAATGGGCTATGTGTACTACTTGTGGTGCAGATATAACAGGTAATGCAGCCGCTCATATCAAAGAACATGCCCTAAAGGGTGAAGCTACAGGTGGTTGGAAATCTCAATTTAAACAAGTACAAACCGGTACAAAAACAATTTATCACGAGGAAGTCGGACACTGGGAAAACGTACTTATCTGCAACGGCTGCACAGGTTCTCATTAATCCTTTTCAAATATCATTCATTCTTTTTAAGGCACTCTAAAATCGGAATTTAGAGTGCCTATTTTTTACTATCAACAAACAAAATCAGATGGAACGCCGTGTGCGGTGAAAGCCGCATGCACGGTGTGGGTCGGGGGAAAACCTGAAGATGACATCAAAAGGTTACCTATCGACATAAATTACTGCCCCACAAGGGTTTGCTTTAGACGGAAATACGTACGAAATAGTTGTTACCGGTGGACAAACTGCTACCGTTTATGTACAAGATATTCCACAAAGTGACCCTACATATATATTGCTACAAAAACAAGATTCTGAAACAAATTTAGATGTCCCACAAGGTGGCGCAAGTTTAGCAAATGCTGAATTTACTATCAAATATTTCTCCGGACTATATGACACCAATCCAGAAATTCAAGGAATACCCCCCACAAGAACTTGGGTGCTAAAAACTGATAGTGATGGATTTGCTTATTTAGATAACGGATGGAAAATATCTGGTGATGAATTTTATTTCAGTTCTATGGGAGAAGTAACTCTCCCTATTGGCACAATCACTATTCAAGAAACTAAAGCCCCTGAGGGTTATCTAATCAATCCCGAAATCTTTGTTCGTCAAATTACAAGCGACGGTTTTGCGGAAGGTGTACACACTTATAACGCTCCGATTGTACCAGAACAGTCTATCCGCGGCGGTGTACAGGTACGTAAAGCAGATGCTGAAAATAATACTGCACAAGGTAACGGTACACTTGCAGGCACACAAATTGAAATTATCAATAACAACGCCAATACCGTTACAGTAAACGGCGTTACTTACCAGCCGGGCGAAGTTGTTTTAACTCTTACCACAAGTGAAGACGGTACGGCTGTCACTGCTGCGGATACCCTTCCCTACGGTCATTACCGTTACCGTGAGAGCGTGCCTCCAACAGGCTACCAGCCCAATACTTCTTTTGAAGGTACCTTTGACATCACGGAAAACGGTGTCATTGTTGACCTAACAGGTGAAGAAAACACCATTAACGACTCTGTTATTCGCGGTGGTATAAAGCTGCAAAAACGCGATTTGGAAACAGGTCTTTCTGCTCCTCAAGGCGGTGCCACACTGGAAGGTGCAGTATTTGAAATTACCAATATTAGCTCTTCCCCTGTTCTGGTTGAAGGCAAACTATATCAACCTAACGAGGTTGTGAAGACTGTTACAACTGGTGCGGATGGCTCCATTACTACTGCGGCGGATCTTCTTCCCTACGGCAGCTACCATGTGGATGAAGTAACCGCCCCTGACGGCTATCTTCCCGAAGGAACCTTGAGCCGCAGCTTTTCCATTACGGAAAACGGAGTCATTGTTGATCTGACCGAAGAAAGCACATCTATCTTAAATCAGATTAAACGAGGCGATTTGGAATTAATCAAAATTGAGGACGGAACCAACCACAGAATGCAGCTTATTCCGTTCCAAATTACCAGCAAAACAACAGGAGAAAGCCACATTATCGTAACCGATGAAAACGGCTATGCCTCCACCCACTCTTCCTGGAACAGCCATTTGCAAAATACCAATGCAGGTCAAAGCTCCACAGATGGTATTTGGTTTGGTACAAGCCAGCCGGACGATACTAAAGGCGCACTCCCCTATGACGTCTATATCATTGACGAGCTGCCCTGTGCCAACAATGAAGGAAAGCAGCTTTTAACAGGTATTGAAATCACAATCAGCCGTGACAAGTATACAGTGAACTTAGGAACCTTGACCAATGATAATGTACAAAAAGAAACCATTCATACCACAGCAAAAGATAGTCAAACCGGTACCAATCAGGGACAAGTTGCCCCGCAGGTAACCATTATAGACACCGTGCAGTATGAAAATCTGAAGGTCGGTGTGGAATACACGCTGCAAGGTATTTTAATGGACAAAGAAACAAATTCTCCTTTGCTTGTAAACGGTCAGCAAGTAATGACTCAAACAGTATTTACACCAACACAGGCAAACGGTACCGCAGACGTTGTATTTACGTTTGACGGCAGCATACTTGCAGACAAACAAGTGGTTGTATTTGAAACCTTATACCGTAACGGCATTGAAGTTGCCTCCCATACCGATATTAACGATGTGGGACAAACTGTGACCTACTACGGCGAGGACGAACAAATTATTGGCACTACTGCAAAAGACCAAAATACCGGTACCAATGAAGGTGCAGCAGCACAACAGGTAACGATTATTGACACGGTGCAGTACGCAAACCTGAAGGTTGGCACAGAATACACTGTAAAGGGCATTCTGATGGATAAATCCACAGGTCAGCCACTTCTGGTAAACGGTGAGCAGGTAACGGCCGAGACCACCTTTGTTGCTGAAACAGCCGACGGTACGGTAGACGTTGTCTTTACCTTTGACGGCAGCGCACTTGCAGGCAAGGAAATTGTTGTATTTGAAAGCCTGTATAAAGACGGTGTCGAGTTGGCCATTCACGCCGACATCGACGACGAAGCGCAAACAGTAAGTTATCCTGAACAGCCTGAAATTCCAGCAGAGCCGGAGCAACCACAGGTTCCGAAAACAGGTGATAACCGGTGGCTCCTCCTCGTATTGACCTCCTCTTTGCTGGTCTCTGCCGCTCTTTTTGTAGGAATCATTTTGCATAAAAAAATGCATGGTGAAAATAGTCATTCTTAACCTTGATAAACACACTGAGGTATGATACTATAAACAATACAAAAGGTGGTGTTGCCAATGGCAATGGAAAATCAAGAGCTGCTCGAAGCACTTCGGTATATTATTAAAGAAGAAACTCGAGCCGTTGTAAAAGAAGAAATTCAGCCTATTAACAGCAGGCTGGACAACATGGACAGCAGACTGGATAACATAGAAACTGATGTTTCGGAAATCAAAAACCGAACATTAAAGATAGAAGTTATACTGGAAAATGAAATCAGACCAAATATCCAGCTGCTTATGGAAGGTCACAAAGGCTTAGTGGATACGATGCACGATATCAAGAAAGACACCGGCCGCATAGAAACCATAGAAACAGAACTGTTTGCAACCAAAGAAGTAACAAAAGATAATGTTCAAAACATTAAAAAATTACAAGCAAAAAGAAAAATATAAGCTGTGCAAAACGGGAACATGATTCAGAGATTATCAAAATAATTTGATAATCTCTTTTTTCATGTCTTTTTGCGGGTGGGATGGTGGGTAATTGCTTCGGACACATGTTCCGGAAAGGAGCGCATTATTATGGAAGATATCATAACACAGGTACTGCAAAAACAATTTCTTGGATATGATGTACTTGAACTGGAAAACAGAAGTTTACAAAAACTAGAAGAAATGGTATTATACGATGTAATTAGGTTAAAAGAAATACCTCGTAGTATTCGGATAAGCAATAATGCTCTTTATATTTACGCATTTCGTGCTGCGGCAAGTTCAACCAAACGATATAAAGAAGAATTAAAATTACTGCAGTCTGATATTCGATATATGAAAAACAAAACTGAAAATCTTGCGGCATTATACAAAGATATGGAATATTGGATTAAAAGGTGTTGGGATTATCATGATAATTCGGAAAAAGAAAAGATTGAAAATGATAATTCAACAGCAGGAGGCGAAAATTGAAAAGATGAGATCTGCGATTAATGCCTGTCGGTTTGAACAACAAATGGTAGAGTTTATAATGCAGCGCTGTAATGCTTTTGAACAAATAGATTCTGTCTTGGACTGCGGAAATGGTGTTTTTATTATTACGGTTTCAATTTTTTATAACGGCAATGGTCTGACGGAAAATATCCAATTCTACGGCTATGTGCAGGAACAAGACGGATCGTTCTCTAAAAGTCATATGTTGCACAGTCATTTTTTCTATCATAAAACATATCACTTTTTAGAATATGTTGAATTGTGCAGCAATTTCTCGTCCTCTCAAGATAATTCTTTTGAGAACCTGATTATGGAAGCTTTTCTAACATTTATGAAAAAGTTAAACGTGGAAAAAATAAAGTATACGCTTCCCAGAAACTTAAATGAATACCAAAAGCAAAAATTGTTTTACGAGTACTTTGGATTTCATATTAATAACACAGATAATACTCACGATATGTGGATGTCATTATAATACTAACCTTATAAAGGAATAAAAATGATGTTTAACAGTCATACGGATGAACTTGACCAGAAAATAAAGAAACAAAGAGAAGAATTATCTACACTGCAGCAAGCAGCAGACTCCGTTCTTCAAATACTAAATATAAAAAAATCTCTCGAACAATTGACCGCCGGAAACGCAGAAATCTTTTCAATTGTCATACATAACGGGAATCTATTTACTATAACCATTCAATTAGAATACTCCCCTATATATATTGGACGTTTATCAAGCATAAACTTCTATGGATATATTACGAATTTCGCTCCATCATTATATAAAGACAATCGTTTGTTTTCCAGAGTAAACTATGATACATCCGGCACGAAAATTGATTCGATCTATTTAATAGATAATATCGGAGGTATTCGAAATCAAGGCTATGGCAGTCTTATCATGGAAGCTTTTCTTTGTTATGTAAAAAGACTGCATGTCAAAAAAGTTTATGGAGAGCTTTCAAGTTTTGATACAAAGGATCCTTTTGATCCAAAAAACGGAAAATTGCTGCACCATTTTTATAAAAAGTTTGGCTTTCATATATTACCCGATAATCGGATAGAACTTGAAATAGAATAACAATTTATTATGAAAAGAACAATCAAATGATTGTTCTTTTTTATTTTTATTGGGACGCACGTCCCGGAAAGGAGCAAACATGAATATTACAGAAAAACTAAGTCTGGGTAAAACGCTAAAGGTACAGAGAGTGCTGAAGGATATGAGTGTACAGGAAGTAATCACAAAAGCGGGAATCTCAGCCAGTACCTATGACAACATTGAAAGTGGACGAACCAAAAGCCCATCCCTGTTAACATTAAAGAAAATCGCAAATGTACTTGACATAGAAGTAAATGATCTGACAAATCTGATTGGAATCGAAGATTAAATGTCGATTTCGGTCAATAAGGAGGAATTTGTATGGCTGCATATATCAATCCGGAAGAAGCTGCCAAAGCAAAGCAAATGGATTTATTTACCTATCTCAGTTTGGCTCAACCGGATGAGCTGATTCATAAAGGCGGCAATCATTACACGACCAAAAGTCATGACAGTTTAGATATTTCAAATGGATTTTGGAAACGATGGAGCACAGGAGATGGAGGAAAAACAGCCGTTGACTATTTAATAAAAGTAGAGGGTTACTCATTTCAGGAAGCTGTCCAAAAAGTTAACAGTTTGACCGGTTTTAATCCATGGGACGTACGTCCCACAGAACAGAAAAAGTCAACAGTTAAAAAAGAATTTATCCTTCCTGAAAAAAACACTGACAACAAACGCGTCATTGCATATTTAAAAAGCAGAGGCATTCATTCTGACGTACTTCAATATTATATCAAACATCAGTATCTGTACGAAGAAAAAAAGTATCATAATGCCGTCTTTATCGGATATAGCAACGGACAAGCCAAATATGCCTTTTTGCGGGGCACTTGTGGTTCAGAGTTCAAAGGAGAAGTTGCAGGCAGCGACAAAAGATACGGATTTTCTGTTTCCGAAAATGCCAGCTCCGGTATTCTTCATGTTTATGAATGCGCTATTGATTTACTCTCCTACTGTTCTATGTGTCAAATGGTAAATCAAGATTGGAAACGAGATTTTCATTTATCGCAGGGAGGTATTTTTTCAAAAAGTGAAAATGGAAATATTGGCAAGGCTTTGGAGACATTTCTCATCAATCATCCCGATATTAAGAAAGTGTATTTAAGGTACGATAATGATGACAAAGGATATGAAGCAGCCATTGCCACACAGCGCATTTTACAGCAAAAATATGGTCTTGAAGCAGAGATAAAGCTTCCGAAAAGAGGCAAAGATTATAACGAATATTTGCAGGATGCGTTAAAGAAACTGCAAAACAAAGAATATCCCCTTTCCTCCCCTCCTTTTTTGAAAGTGAAAAATAACACTCCGAATGATTTCGTTAAGAAAAAAAGAGCAGTACGATAATAAAAGGTTACGTGAATTTACAGTTTTCAACAGCTGGCTGGTGAAAACTGGCAAGCATTGAATTTTGCCGCCAAACTGCCACCAATGACGGCAAAATGCCGCCATTGCCGCCGTTGTCGTCTAAATTCGCTTGTTAAGGGTTTCCCCTAAGACCCCATTGAAAGGAACATTGAATTGAATGAAAAAATTAAAATTAATCTAAGATTAACTCCGTATGAACTTGCAGTGTTAAATAAAAAAGTTGCAAAAACAGGTTATTCCAGAGAAGCGTTTATCAGATCAGTTCTCAACGGAAATATCCTTATGGAAACTCCCCCTATCGAATATCACAAGATGATGAAACTTTTAAGAAACATTGCAAATAACATGAACCAAATTGCATCTACGGCCAACAGCACCCGCATTATTGACGCTGAAAAATACAATAAAAATTTACAGGCGCTCAACCAAGTGATTACAGAAATTATGGAAGCAATCTTACTGCCAAAGAAGGTGAACGATGGCAACAACGAAGATATGGAAAATTACAGGTAATATGTATGCTGCCATTCCAAAAGTAATTGATTATGCAAAAAATCCGGAGAAAACAACATCTGAAAAAGGATTGCTGACATCCGCCGTTAATTGCGATATTCGTACCGCTGACAGAGATTTCATTTATACAAAACTACACTTTGGAAAAACAGATCAGATTCTTGCCTGGCATGGTTATCAAAGCTTTAAGCATAACGAGGTAACGCCGGAGCTGGCACATCAAATCGGAGTTCTGACCGCACAGGAATTATGGGGTGACCGATTTCAGGTAGTAGTGGCCACACACTTGGATCGCGGACATATTCACAACCACTTTGTAGTCAATTCTGTTTCCTGTATAGATGGTTTCAAATTTTATGCCAGCACAGAAACATATCAGCAAATGAGAAATGTTTCTGACAAATATTGCAAGGAGTTCGGTCTGTCATTTATTAAACATCCGGAAAAAGGCAGAACCAAAACCTACGGAGAGTGGAACGCTGAACAAAAAGGCCAATCTACACAAAGAAGCTTAATACGCAAAGATATTGATAAAGCCATCAAGATGTCTGTGTCGTGGCAAGATTTACTCACAACACTAAAATCCATGAATTACGAAATCAACACAAACGGAAAATACGCGAAGCTTAGGCCGAAGGGCAGCCAGCGTTTTTTTCGTTTTGATAAATTGGGCGAAGGATATACGGAATCCTCCATCAAAGAACGTATTCGTTTATCCGGGACGTACGTCCCAAAGACACCCTATCCAAAGCGCATGAAATACAACGGTTCTTTTCGATATAAGAAAAAAGCGTCCGGGTTAAAAGCTCTGTATCTGTATTATTGCTACCAGCTGGGAGTATTGAAAAAAAGATCCCCGCGTACCTTTGTCACAGCTTCTATGCGTGAAGATATAAAAGAAATTGAAAAAATACAGGAGGATTACTTATTCCTGAAAGAACACAAGATTGCTACTATGCAGGAGCTGACGGCATACAAGAAAAAAAGTACAGAAGCGTATGCTGCGCTGAATACCGTAAGACGAAAATTAGAAAACCAATGCAAAGCATCACCGGATAACAGTACTTTCAAAATTCATCTGCAAATAACAGGAAAGGAGCTGTCGGATAAAGCCAAAAGCATAAAGATATGTACTCGTATAGAGCAGAGAACAAACCTGATACATCAGAATCTATCGGAACAGAGAAAGGAGAAAGAATATGAGCGTAGAATCAGAAGTAGCGGGAACCGCGGTAAATTCGCTCCTGAAGATATCTATTGAGGGCGCTGAATTTATGGTCAAGATAAGCGGGAAGCTGGCAAAACACTCTGCCGCCATGCTGATGGCCGCGTTAAGTAAACCAAAAACCAAAGGACAAGTTCGATTAAAACAAATGATAAAGGAAGGAAAACCTATCTCTATCTTTACAATTAAGAGCGAGGATTTAAACAGGTTTTCTGCCGAAGCCAAAAAATATGGGGTTATGTTTAACATTGTAAAAGGCAAGGATATCTGCGATATCATGGTTACAACCGACCAAGCACAGCAATTGAAAAGAGTTTTAACAAATCTGAAAATCGGGACTGTCCAAGAGGCAGATGAATCCCAATACCAAAAGTCAGAGGAAAACATCAATCGGGATGAAAAAAATCAATCCTTTGTGGACAGTGTAGTCGGCGTTACTCCGGAACGGGCAAAGCAAAGCCATGAAGACGTCATCAATCAAATTGTGGATGATGAAAAAATCAAAAACCCCAAGCAGGCTTTGACACAAGACCCTCCGTCAAAGCCATTATCCAAGCAAAACGATATGGGCAAAATTAAAACACAGGAAAAACCTTCTATAAAAAAAGAGATTATGAAAATAAAACGAGCAAAATCAATTAAAAATACAGATATAAACCGTGTATTAAACAAAAAGAAAAATGCAATCAAATTATAAACAAGGAGATAATTAAAATGGATTTGTTACAACTTTTGGAAACAATGGGATATAGCTTATCTGCACTCGGTTCAGAAAGTTTCCCGTGTGCTATCACAAAAAACAATATACCCATTGGTTTTCTTAATGAAAATTTGGAACTTTCTTTTATTCCCGGTACAGAAAATAACCAAAAAATTATTTCCTCTACAATTGAATTCAGCAAAGAAAATTTTGGAAGATGTAAAATATTTACCAATCAATTTTTAATTTCACAGTATGAGGATTATTTTTTAACCACCAGCTTTGATATAAAAGAAAACGTACCGATATATCATGTTTATCAAAAGTCTACACATGATTTTAACTGTGAAGAAATAGCTAACAGCACTTCAAAAGCAGAAGCAGTCGAAAAATTTACAAAAGAGTCAAGACTCATACAAGAAATAAACCCCAACATAAATAAAATGTACATACCTAAAACTCAATATGAATCCCATACTGTTGCACTAAACTCTGCTAAAAAAAACATGGAAGAACTGTCCCCTTTTCAAAGGCTAAAGGAAAAATTACAGCAGTTTAAAGTCAAACTAAAGTTTTTGTTTTCTAGTCAAGGTCTCTACGGTGAATTATCTAAAGATTCTCAATCTATAGGCATTATTGATAATGAATTAAATATTGTTTTTTCTGGAAATCTACAGGAAGATTTGCAAAAGAAAATAGTAAATGCTGTACAGGAAGTAAGAATAAATTCTCCTGCAAGTAAACTACAAGTATCTGCACATAAGAAGAAAATTTATAATTCACAAAATATTAAAAAAACTTCGATTAAAAAGGAAATAGAGTCCATGAAGAAAGACCGTGAAACAGTAAAACAAATTTCTAAAGATAAAATACAAATGCAAAAACCGAAAACAAAATCTTCCAAAAGTAAGAGGTGATGCACAATGTCAAACGAAACAATTCTTTTTATTGATGAAGATACACTGACAAAAGAAGAATTGAAAAATCTTTCGGAGGTAACGCAATATGAGCAGACCGAAAAACAGTAAAGAATTCAGAGAGAGTCTTGCTCTTCAATTCATTCGTCTTTTAAGCGAGAAGGAACTGCACTGGAAACAAGGCTGGTTATCTGATACTCCCCTTAACGCCGTTACTCAAAAAAACTACAGAGGAATCAATGTCTTGCGCCTGGGATTGACGGCAATGGAGATGAGATATGATGATCCTCGCTGGGCAACTATGGTACAAATCATGGATAAAGAAAAGAAATATCACCCAAACGAGGCCTGGCATTTAAAAAAAGGCAGCAAGGCTGCTTACGTGGAGTATTGGTATCCTATCAAATTTCAATATGACGGAACTATCAAACGGGAACAGGCTATTACATGGGAACAGTACAAAAAGGAAATCAAAGAAGGCGCAAGTACTTTAGAGTATAACTTTAAAGTAACTTTCACGCCTGTATTCAATGCGTCTCAAATTGAAGGGATTGCTCCCATGAAGCACGAGGAACAGCATATAGAAATATCCGATATTGTAAAGGATCTGTCAAAAAATATGAATGTACCCATTGTTTATGAGGGAAACAGAGCATATTACAGTCCACATTCGGATGAAATCCATCTTCCTCATCCAAATCAATTTTTCTCGGAGTATGAATTCCAGGCCGCAGCGCTTCATGAGCTGGCACACAGCACAGGGCACCCTTTAAGGCTAAACCGAAATATTTCAAACAATCCCTTCGGAAGTGCAGACTATGCATACGAAGAACTGGTTGCTGAAATCTCCTCCTGTTTTATGGGTATTCATACAGAACAGACACAGGAACATATAAAAAATCACAAAGCCTATGTCCAGTCATGGATAAATCATATTCAGGAAAAACCGGAAAGTCTGATAAAAGCAGTAGCGGACGCACAGACAGCAGCAAATTATATGGAGTGGAAAGCCAATCTCATTACGCAAAAAGAGTATGAAAACAGAAAGCATTCTGCTTTCACAGCGTCAAGTGAGAAAATAAAACAGGAAGCACCGCAGCAAACAGAAAAAAAGAAAGGAAAGGTTATGAAGCTATGAATGTGTTTGAAGAAGTATTTCAGACAGAAAAGAAAACAAATGAAGTCCGGACAGAAGAAGTCCAATCGGAAGCCTCTTCCCCTCGTCCCGATTCTCCCGACGGACAATTTGATTTAGATAAATGGAAGGAAGAGCAACAGACCATCCGAAATGATGTATATGGCTTTTTAGAAGAAATTACCGCTGCTTTGCAGGCGGGCGAAGTGGACATGAAAAGGTACCTGGATATTCAGGCTCAGTTTATAGACTACAGTCCGAGTAACGCCCTATTGATTCTTGCACAAAATTCAGAAGCAAAAAAGCTAGGAACAGCAAAATTCTGGAAAGACAGCGGAGCTCAATTAAAGGCTGATGCGGAACATATCTATATTTTGGAAAAAGGAACCGCATATCAAAAACAGGACGGATCTATTGCTACCAATTATGTGCCCAGAAAAATGTTTGATATTTCCCAAACCAATATCAAGCCAAACACAACGAAACCAGATTACAGCCAGCGCAGCTTACTGTCAGGTCTGGTAAAGGATTGCAGCTACTGCATCACCGTACAAAGCGAATTGTCTCTTCCGGTTATTGTAGGCAACAACGAAATTTATTATCGCAAAGATATTAACTTTGAAGAAGGTTTTTCTTGGCTTTCTTACGTAATTTCAGCATTATCAATGGATCAAAGCAATAAGGTGTTGCTGGATTATAAAGCCAGATGCACAGCATACATACTATGCACCAAACTTGGAGTACCATTTCAAATGGAATCTGAATGGAATAATGGCAATCCCCTCCTACACTTCAAAAATCCAAAGGCATACAGACAACAATTAAAAGAGATTCGGAATACTGCTTTTCAGTTATATCATAATATTCTATCTGTTGCAGAGCTCAACCATTGACAGGTGAGATATGAAAAGAATAAATCTAGTATATAAAATATTAATTGCTGTCGGAACATTGCCTGTCATTTTATTTGCAGTATGGATTGCTCCCGTATTCGCTCAATCAGGTATGGAGCATATTGTTTCCAATTTTGTAGGTCTGTTCTCCAATCCGGTTCGTCTGCAATGGCTGCCACATACATGGCTTGTAATCTTGGCTTGCCTTGCAATGTATGCGCTGATATTGTTATTCGTACTTTCCTCACGAAAAAACTATATGCGCGGAAAAGAGCACGGCAGCGCACAGATGGGTAACGTTCAAGAACTCAACAGAAAATACTGCAATAAAAAAGAGCCTGACCGGAATAAAATTCTTACGCAGCACGTATCAATCAGCTTGGACGGACAGGCCACGCAGCGGAATCTGAATACCGTAGTAATCGGAGGCTCCGGCGCAGGCAAATCTTTATTCTATGCCAGACCCAATCTGTTGCAATGCAATACCTCATTTATTGTTTTGGACACAAAAGGGGAATTGCTGCGTACCACCGGATACGCATTAAAAGAAAACGGATATAAAATCAAGGTACTGGACTTAATCGATATGGATAAATCTGACTGCTATAACCCCTTTGTATATATTCGCGAAGATAACGATATTTTACGCCTTGCATCCAACATTTATGCGAATACAACAGATAAAAAAGCATCGCGGGGAGACCAATTTTGGGATGACGCAGGCAAAAATCTGCTTTGCGCGCTGATGTTCTTTTTATACTATGAAGCACCGGAATACGAGCAAAATTTTTCTATGGTATTGGAAATTCTTCGAGAAGGCAGCATTAGCGACGATGTGGAAGAACTCAGCATTCTTGACCAGTTATTTGAAAGAGTAAGGGATAAAGACCCTTACCATGTAGCAGTGAAATATTATGACGACTACAGACGCGGCGCTGCCGATACTCTACGAAGCGTTCAGGTCACTCTCGCTTCACGCTTAACAAAATTCAACCTGCAAAGCATCTCAAATATTACATATGTCGATGAAATGGATCTGGATAGCATCGGAGAAGAAAAAACCGCGATATTTGCAATTATTCCCGACAATGACAAGTCCTACAATTTTATTGTCGGAATGCTGTATACGCAGCTGTTTCAACGATTATTTTATCTGGCAGATAAAAAGCACCGTGGTTCTTTACCTGTGCCGGTGCACTTTTTAATGGATGAATTTGCAAATGTTGCCCTCCCAGACGATTTTGAAACATTGCTTTCCACCATGCGTTCCAGAGGAATTTTTGTTTCCATCATATTACAGAATCTGGCGCAGCTCAAAGCCATGTTTAAAGACAATTGGGAAAGCATCATCGGCAACTGCGACCAATTCCTGTACCTTGGAAACAACGAACCGGGTACCCATGAATATATTTCCAAAATGCTCGATACGCAGACCATAGATACCAATACCTATGGACAAAGCAAAGGCAGTCACGGCAGCTTTACCACCAACAGTCAAAACGCAGGACGAGCGCTGATGACCCCCGGTGAGGTACGTTTGATGGACAACAAAAAAGCGTTGCTTTTGATTCGTGGAGAAAACTCGGTGATTGACAACAAATATCATGTTTTTAAACATCCCAGAATCTCTCTGACACCTTATCAGGGAGGACAGGTATATGAACATGGAATATCCTCTCTTTCACCTACATCCATGTTGGAGCTTGACGATACAGCAGCTTATCAAAATCAAAATATCATAACACAGGAGTTTCTTTCCAATAACGAGATAGAAATTTTATCGGAAGATGAATTGGAATATTTATTAAAAAAGGAAGGTAATACAACATGAAAAAAGGATTAAAAAAGAAAAACAAATTATTATCTGTTTATCAAAAGGCGCTTGCAGTCTGCGGCGTCTTTTTTTGTACGGTTTTCGGCTCTGCAATGCCTGCGTTCGCCATGAACGGAAATGCCGATCCGGTTACCTATATCAATAATTTTTATACCATTATATGCAGCGTTATCACTGCAATCGGTGCCATTGTACTGCTGTGGGCAATCGTACAGTTTACAATTGCGCTGAAAGGTCACGATTCCGGTCAGCGCGCCAGTTCTGTTATCGGCATTGGTGCAGGCATTCTGTTAATTTGTGCACCTTGGATCGTAAAAGCGATTGCAGGAGTATAACACAAAAGAACTGTCTGGAAGGAAGGTGAAGAAATTTGGTTGAAGGCATTTTAAACACTGCGCTTGGTTTTTGGAACATGATGTTCGGTCTAATTTCCAACTTTCTCGGAATGGATCCCGTTGAATTCGGAAAAGACGGCGTATGGTCTGTGATTTCCGGTATCAACGGCTCTCTCCAAGCCATAGGACTTGCCTTAATCCCCATCTTTTTTATGTTTGGTATGATCAAGGCATCTGCAACCTATATTGAAATGAAGCGTCCCGAGGCAATCGGAAAAGCAATTGTACGCTTTTGCATTTCATGGGCTGTTATTGTATTCGGCATGCAGTTGCTGATGTGGATATGGACTGTCTGCCAAGGCTTGATTAATCGAATTTTAGTAACATCCGGCTTTCAAAATACGGATTTGACCATTCCCGCAGAACTGAAAAATCAGCTGGATCATGCAGGATTTTTCAATTCAATTCTATTATGGATTTTAGCTGCCATCGGCACACTGATTATCATGGTACTGTCCATCATGGTTGTACTTTCTGTATACGGTCGTTTTTTCCGTATTTATCTTTACATTGCTCTTGCACCTATCCCCTTTGCAACCTTTGCCGGAGAGCCTACACAAAAAACGGGAATCAGCTTTATCAGAGGCTTTGCCTCCGTTTGTCTGGAAGGCGCGATTATTGTTCTGGCTTGTATCATTTTTTCCTTATTTGCCACAACGTCCGTATTCCCAATGGACAGCAGCAACGTATGGGCTGCTCTCCTTTCCTACTTAGGCGGCGTTATTTTCAACATGCTCATCTTAGTCGGCATTGTGAAAATGGCCGACAGAGTAACAAGAGAAATGCTGGGATTATAACATCTGTGGGACGTACGTCCCAAAAAGGAGTAATTTTACATGGAAATTGAAATTAACAAAGAAATACGAAACTACAATGAAAGTATCTTTTTCGGACTGACCTTAAGGCAATGTATTTTCTCAGGTATGGCGCTGATTTTTTCAGTATTGATTTACTTTATATTATCCCCGTTCCTACCCATTGCCATTTGGTCGCTTATCTGCATTCTGGCAGCAACTCCGATTGCCGCCATTGGATTTATCAAATACAACGGTATGTGCGCCGAGGAATTTATCGTTGTATTGATAAGGTATCTGTTCACACCAAAACATGTAGTATTTGTTTCGGAACAAAAGACGCAGGAATACAGTAAAAGAAAGGAGCGCAAACTTGAAAACACTGACAAAAATAAAAAGAGAAGATAAAAAACCGTTATTGGAAAGGCTTTTCTTTCCTTCCAGCGTACAAAACCTGATTCCCATTGACAAAGTTTGGGATGACGGTATTTTTTTATCGGAAAAAAATAAATATTCCGTCACCTATGAAATAGAGGATATCAACTATGAAGGATTGTCCCTTGATGATAAAAAACAGCTCTTTATGAAATATCTTGGTATTTTAAATTGGGTTGCCGGACTGAATGTACGCTGCAAGCTTACCATTTTTAACCACAAGCGTAATATGAAAGATTTTAAATCATCTGTGCTGTTTCCCTTAGAGGAAGACACGCTGGACAAATACCGAAATGAACTGAACGAGATACTGGTGAGTTGCGCTGCCGATGAAAACGGAATTGTACAGAATAAATACATTACACTGACCATTGTGCGCAAAAATATCGATGAAGCCAGAGAGTTTTTCAAACGTATCGTGCCTGAATTATCCGCACAATTCATGAACCTGAAAAGCAGCGTTACTCCGCTGAGCGGAGAAGAACGGCTGAAAATATTCCATAGTTTTTTCCATTCCGGAAAAGAATCAGACTTCAGTTTACATCTGCAAAGCACAAACAAACGGGGAGAAAATCCAAGAGACTATATTTGTCCTGACGCCGTTGCTCCCGCTGCGGATTATTTGGAATTTGACGGCAAGTTTTGCAGGACGATTTATTTGAAATCCTATGCAAACTATATCAAAGATAAATTTTTTGAAGAATTCTGTCAGCTGGAACAGACCATGTGCACCAGTATTGATATTGTTCCTATTCCTATGGAAGAAGCCATCAAAGAAGCTGAAAAAAGGCAAATGGCGGTTGAAACCAATATTGAGAAACGGAACAATAAGCAGGTACAAAATAACAATTTTGTCAGCGGTATTCCCTTTCAAATGCAAAAGCAGAGAGAGGAAGCAGACGAATTTTATGCAGCTTTATCTGACAGAGATCAGCGTATGATGGAAGTTGTTATCACCGCAGTACATCTGGCAGACAGTAAAAAACAGTTGGATAGCGACACCGAAAAATTACTGGCCGTGGGTACAAAGCATATGTGCCAATTCGGCATTCTGCGATACCAGCAGTTAGAAGGACTGAATACCGCCCTTCCCTACGGTCTGATATCCGTAAAAGCCTGGCGTACCCTGTTAACGGAGGGCTTAGGCGTATTCGTACCCTTCCGCGCAAGAGAAATCTCTCATCAGGGCGGACTGTTCTTTGGCAGAAATGCCATTACAAACAGTATCATTTTGGTAGATCCAAAACAGCTGAAAAACGGAAACTGCATTATTCTCGGCGTTCCCGGATCCGGTAAATCAATGGAAGGAAAATTTATTACTCTTCAGGAGATTCTCAGTGATACTCAGGCCGACATCATATTTATTGATCCAGAAAACGAATACACTCCTTTGGTAAAAGGCTGCGGCGGCGAAGTCATACGTATCTCCTCTTCCTCAAAAACCCACATCAACGCGTTGGAATTAAACGAAAACTATGGCGACGAAGACACCTCGCCTTTAAATGCAAAGATTGAATTCGTTTTATCTCTTTGCGAGCAGCTGCTTGGTGCAAAAGGTTTGAACGGCGCGGCAAAATCGCTGATTGATCGATGCTGCAGAAGAGTCTTTGAAGCCTACATCAAGAAAAACTATCAAGGTACTCCTCCTACGCTTGTAAATTTATATGAGGAATTACTCAGGCAGCCGGAAGAAGAAGCCAGAAAAATTGCACTGGAATTAGAACTGATTACGGTTGGCAGCCTGAATACCTTTGCACAGCAAACCAATGTGGATATTCACAATCGCATTATCTGCTACGACATCAAAGAACTGGGAAGCCAACTTTACGGATTAGGTATGCTTGTAGTTTTAGATTCCATCTTTAACCAGATTACACGCAATCGAGTAAAAGGAAAACGCACATACATTGTTATAGACGAGCTGCATATCCTGTTCCAGCAGGAATACTCCGCAGTGTATACCAAAAGTCTTTGGAAACGTGTTCGCAAATATGGCGGGCTTTGCACAGGGCTGACACAGAATGTCTCTGAAATGCTGCAAAGCAGTTATGCACGTACGCTTATTTCCAATTCAGAACTGATTGTTATGCTTTCTCAATCTCCGGATGATCAGGAAATCCTTGCGGATCTGCTGAGCATATCCAAAGAACAAATGGCTTATGTGGATAACAGCAATCCCGGCTGCGGACTGCTGAAGGTCAATAAATCCATCATTCCGTTTAACAATAAAATTGACAAAAATACAAGCATCTACAAAATGATCACCACAAAAATTGAAGACAATAATCTTGAATACTTACAGTAGGTGAGGCACTTTGGAAATCAAACAAAAAATCCGCAGTCAATCCGTAAAAACCAAAAAGGCCACACGCATTAAAGAACGGGGTGATATTGCAGTAAAAAACGCAAATATTTCCGTCAAAACAATTCGGCGTGGCATTCGCGGTGCATCCGTAGCAGCACAAAAAGGAAAATTAATTGCTCAGAAAACAAATGGTTATGGTTCAGTACATGAATCGGCCAACGAAACAGAGTATGCCGTTACTTATCTGGAAAAAGCATCCGGCCATCTAAAGGAAAAAGCTCAGTCAAAAGCTACGGAAAAATCTGCTTCTATGACCAAATGGAGCACCAATATCATCAAGGATACCGTCAAAGGAAAAATGAGCGGTACGGCCGCCTCCAATGTTTCCTTTAAAAGCGCATCCGGAGCTGTTAAGACAGGCTCTGTTCCCTTTAAAACAGCAACAAACAAAACCGGCACCGCAAGACGGTATACTGTTTCCTCTGTTCGCAAAGCACGAAAACATGCAGAACGCTCCAAAGCCTTCATCCATAAGTCAAAAAGAGCAGCCAAAGGTGCAAAAAGCGCTGTCAACACATTGGCAGCTGCTTTAAAGAAAATTGCTTTGGCTCTGAAATCATTTCTGCTGTTCCTGATAACCGGAGGCTGGCTGGTATTGGTTGTTGTTCTTTTTGCCGGTTTAATTGCCGCACTCATCGGTTCTGTTTTGGGTATCTTCTTTGGCAACGGCAGCGAATATAACGGTGAAAACCTGTCCTATGCCATGTCCGAAATCAATACGGAATACTACAATCGTATTGCTGACCTTGCCGGAGGTGAACCATATGACCAGACAGTAATTAAAATCAACGGTTCCACGGGAACCGATATGAATACCGTTTGGAAGCAGGTACTGGCTGTTTATTCCGTCCGCGTTTCTACCGGAGACAATGCATCAATGCCAATCGACTTTTCCGACCCTTATAAAATGGAAATGCTGAAAAAGACATTCTTTGACATGGTATCTATGTCCGGCAGCATTACAACCACTTCCGAAGAAGTACCCAACAGTGAAGGAGAAACTGCAATCATTGAGAAAAAGGTACTTAGTGTGGAGGTTACCACAAAAAACGCTTTGGATATGATAGGAAACTACTCGTTTAACTCCGAACAAAGGGAGCTGCTCGACCAGATGATTTCCCCTGATATGGATGATGCCTGGCGAGAATTACTATATGGCAGTTACGGAAATGGTATTGTATCTGCCAACGGTGATATTGTTGAAACAGCGATATCCCAGCTTGGAAATATCGGCGGTCAGCCTTTCTGGAGCTGGTACGGCTTTTCAAGCCGTGTAGAGTGGTGCGCCTGCTTTGTCAGCTGGTGCGCGGATCAGAACGGATTTATCACAGCCGGCGTAATACCCAAGTTTTCCTATTGTGACAGCGGTATTGCCTGGTTTAAAGAAAAGAACCTGTGGAAGGATGGCGGGTATGAGCCTGTCTCCGGCAACATTATTTTCTTTGACTGGAACGGAGACGGTGTATCCGACCATGTAGGTATTGTAGAATATACCATGAATGGAGTTGTACACACCATAGAAGGCAACAGCGGCGACGCTTGTGCCAGAATGTCTTATGTCGTCGGAAGCAGCGTCATCATGGGCTACGGCACACCTTTTTATGAACAGGCAACCTTACAATAATGTACATTTAACGCTTTGGCGGTCATGGCGTAAAACGACCGCTGCCAAACAAATAAAAGGAGAGAAATCATGAAACAGATTGATAACGTATATTTCCAAACATCATTACGAGAATTTTTAAGAAAAAAATCACACAACTATATTGTATTTTCTGTCACATTTGAAGAGTTAGGGATTCTTGAGCACAGAACTGTTGCAGAAATGATATTGATTCTAAACGGATTTTTAGCAAAAGTAGAATTGAAACACATTGATTTATCAGTATTTCTGTGTTATCATGACAAAAAATATATTTTTATTACAAAGGAATTCGGCTATATGAAAAAAGCCTTTTGTGTTGATATCCCTTACAGCCAATGGAATCATTATGAACATTTCATCGCCGACATCAATAATACAGTTTCTGAAAATGGTACCGTGATTTTAGCGGTATCCAATATTCCGTATTTTCTTAAATGTAAATTAATCATAGAGTGCATTGACGGTGAGGAAAACACTATCAAAGATATCATATAAAAAGAACGGTTGGAGTGTGATTTCAGCAAAGGCTTAGAAGAAATCAACAAAGATATTTCAAACCGTATGTGGAACATACTTGTATTATCCCCTATGCCAAAAGAGGAACTTCACATCTAACAACAATGTACAAGACTTGGTAATTGAAATTAAAAAGCAGATGCTTTCTTAGCATCTGCTTTTTATTATTGAATCATAACTATTAATAATAATATAAGAAAAAGCCGGCGTCTGATTCAACAGACGTCGGCTTTTCTCGAAAGGAGTATCTATATATGCAATATTACAAATGTTCTTCTGCAATACTGGAAATGGATTTAAAACCATCCACACTGCAAGTCTATCATTTTTTGGCAGCCAGAGCAGATTACAAAAACCGCAGCTGCTTTTACGCTGTGCCTACTATTGCACAACAGCTTTCCATTTCAGACCGTTCCGTCCAACGCGGAACAAAAGAACTGGAGAAAAAAGGATTGCTCAAAATAAAAACACAGTTTAAAAAAGGCAGACAGACCACCAATTTATATATTTTATTGGACGAGCCTCAATTAAAGCTCTGTACGCCTTTACATACACCAAAGAACGGCAAGAAGACATTTCATATCAATTGCCATATAAAAGCCTTAAACAGCCAAATAAAGGGTGTTACGCTGAAAGTATATACTTATTTGGAAAGTATATCCGTAGCTAAAAGACACTGCATTGTGTCTGTAAAAGAAATCGCGCAGCACTGTCGTATCAGTATAACATCTGTACGCAAAGCTATGAAAATTCTCGCAAAACTGAAATTAGCTCAATTAAAAGCAAAAACGGCAGTATCCAAATGGGGAAAAACTCAGTGCGGAAAAAATGAATTTGTTCTTCAAAAATTTCATTTTTCTTCCCCCCATGTCACCGGGGTACTACGCCGTATGTCACCCCTATTAACGAATACTCCTTATATTAATACAGACAAAGAAAACTTTCATAAGGTTTGTTTGAATATAGATACTTACAAAGAAAGAAATACCATAACACCAAAAGAAAAGCAAGAGAAACTTTTGAATTTAATCAATATTTTAGCAGATGATTTGTAAATTCAACAGGTGAAGTGCGCCTTTTAGGCTTTTATCTACCCTTTTACGGATAAAGATCTATATGCTCCGATTAATTCTGCCCTTAAAGAAAAAAGAGAAAAAATTATGGAATAGATCAATTTTATATCATTGACAGCTTTATTATCTTCCCCCGCTGTTTCTCTTTTGGAAGTAATAACTAATCGTAAATGTCATTCCATAAAAAACAGCATAGGCAGCCATATAAGCGGTTAAAATAAACAATAGTTCAATTGGAGGCGAATAGTTGGGATTGGTTATACTATATGAAATGAATAAAGTACCCAACCAAAAAATACAAAATACCGAAAAGCTGGTATAAAATTTTTTGATATATACCCTGCCCAAGATACCTGATATTATCGCGTATGTTGGAATAAAAAAAGCATAAATGATGTCCTAAAATAAATATTTGTATCAAATATAGAAGAACCTCTGGAATTAATATCAAGAAATTCATAAAGTAATAACGATACGATAAAATAAACATAAACTAAGGGTTTTAAGAAAAATGTTCTAAAATCTAAAATTATTTTTTTCATAATTTATCATCCCCTTAAAATATGATTGATTTCAAATATACTTTTTTCATATTATAGAGTTTAAATAAAACTTTGTAAAGAATACTTATTGATTTAAAATATACAATTACTGTTTAATTTTCTAATATTTGGTGGTATAATTATTTTGAACATTTATTCAAAAATTACTTAAGGAGTATACTTTCATATGAAAAAATATATATTTAGTTTGTGTGCTCTGTGCTTCTCTTTTCTGTTTCTTGCAGGTTGCAACAGTACACAGACACCTCAATCTCCTATCCAGTTACACGTGACTACTGCTATTGAACCCGAATACGATGATATGCAAATACTTGGTAACTTTGTCATTGCAGAAAAAGGTGATAGAAGTGCTATTTATAGTTATGATGGTACAACCTACCATCTAATTGCTCCTTCTGGCACTTATATTACGGAACCTAATTTTACTAACTGTTCCACAGGAAATACATTATCTGTTTATACAGAAGAATATGATAACAATGGAAATGTGATAATAAAAAATGGACTTATTGATTTACAAGGTAACATAGTGGTGCCCCTTCAAAATATTGATAAATGTGACCCATTACAAACCTTAAAGTTAACTAGTTCAACATTTTATATGCAAAATAATAGAGAAGAAAAAGTTACTTATTTCTATGATGATAACGGTAACTGTATTTCTAAACTTCCAAATCCAACAAATAACAACTATGCTTTTATAGCACAAAAAGGCGAACAATTTGTTACATACTTTTCGCCTAACATAAATGACAATAATATAACAACAAATCTTTTTGATAAAAATGGAAATAAAATTCTTCCTGTAGATTATAAATATTTAGTTCCATTTGGAAATTATTTTATCGCACAATCTTTAGATGGTCTATACGGTGTAATTGACTGGGATGGAAATATTGTTATACCATTTGAATATTCTTTTTTGCACACATCTGACTCCAGTAATACAAAAAACACATGGTTGAAAGCAAAACTGAAAAGTTCCGAATCTGGATATTTTCTATTAAATATAAATGGAGAAAAACTATTGGAAGGCTGTGGATATAGCGACCTAAAATTTTTGCCAGATGGAAATATTCAAGTTGAACAAAATAATCTGTACGGCGTCGTGACACCAGAAAACCAAATTCTATTAGAAACAAAATCAGATTCAAATATCCATGTATTTGAGTATCAAAATAAATTCTATGCAAATGCTAGCGTTCCTAACAAGTCCAATCCAAATTTTAAAACAGTCACTTTCTATGATAATAACTATTCTCCAATTAATACTTGTACTAATTTAAAGCCATATCAATTTTTAAGTCAGTCTGGTCTGTATCTACTACAAAACGAAAAAAATAATATGAGTATATTCAATCATACAGGACAACAGCTACTTCCTTTTGACTATCAAAAACTTTTACCTTTAAAAAATACATGCTGTTTGGCTGAAAAAAATAGTGAATATTGTTTTATAGATTTAAACAATCAAAAAGTTTTATCGTCTGGTTTTGATTCAGCCGACTTTAATGATGAAATAATACAAGTAACCAAAAACGGACAAGAATACTATTATGATTATAATTGTAATCCTATTGAATTAATATATGATTCTGATAAAATTGCATATTTAGAATTAAATGATCAGAAAACACACTATATTTATAGTTCTGATAATTTACGAAGTATGGCAATTATCACCATTTCAAAGACAGGTAAAAAAGGACTCTCTATTCTACCTTCTCTCACCTAAAAAAACAAAATCGAGGAATCGATTGATTCCTCGATTTTGTTTTTATTAAGTTTGTTTTTGTTAAGTAGGTAATAATCCTAAAAATATGATTAATAAAGTTCCAAAAAATCCTAAAGCCATTGCTTCATTTGTTCCAATCATAGGTGCAAAATAAGAACCTCCCAACGTCCAATCCACTGCTATTCCACTTTTAAAACGTTCTTCCAATCTATCAATAGCCTGAATTCTGTCTGCTTCTTCTTCAGTTGGAGTTTTAGGACGATTTTGTTTAATCACTTGAAGAATCTCCATCGACATTTCAGTAGTAGAGCCATCTGGTAATTCAATTTCTGGCATGTAAATCGTGTACGCAACTTCTACATAAGTAATATCATTAACGGTATTAATATTCTTGACAGTAACCGCAAGATCTCCAGAAGAAATTTGTAATGCAATATCTTTCAAAGATACACCATTATTTTGGAAGTCTATAAATGGTATCATAACTCCTGGAGTTAAAGATAACCCCGGTCTTTGTGCTTCAATGACTATTCTTCCATCTTTAATATTATAGATTGCCGATGTACTGGTAGGCATAAAATTCATTCCTATACTAATTGTCATATAAATATCAACATACTCTGATCCAAAAACTTTCTTTTGTTGATCAAACTCAAACTTGTTTGATAACAAATGTTCATTTATCATTGAAAAAGTTGATAATATATTTTTAGCTTTCATTCCACAAACTTTAGAAATTGCCTCTTTTCGATCCATATAGATTATGACTGCCTGGCTAAATAGACCTGCATAAGCTTGTTCTACTGCGGCTTTTTTATAATAAGTGAAAGGTTTTGATTTTAGAGGATCATTAAAGATATAATGCTCATCATCATACCCCACCAGCAACAAACAATGCTCAGGTGCTATCCATTGAATTTTCTTACCGTTATAGTACCAATGATCACCGTTATACCACGGCTTCATATCTATCGTTGCCCACATAATGACTGGTATATCTTTATCGATATAATCGGAGCATAATTGTTGTAAAGATACATTCTTTAACTCAACAGCTTTATAAAAAGAGATTTCCGGCGACTGAAAACATTTATCTAATGCTTTTTTTATAACTGGCGAATAACAACCATAACTATTACGTGTATCTCTTGGATCTCCACCAAAAGAAATATTGGGATCAAATGGTAAACTAGTTCGGTATAAGTAGCTGTTAATAAATGACAAAACAGTTTTATGGACTCCTGCATGTTGTAATGCCATAACCGTGGCTACACTTTCACAACCAGTCGGATAATCAGGCATCTGTGAAATAAACGGTGCGTCTATAATCTTATGTTTACCTGTTGGGGTTTGAGGGGTATCCGGAATATTTGCATTATTCTCTTCAAAAATACGTACTTCAATACCACTGATATTTTTTCCATCAATACCTGCATAGTAAGCTTTTTCGTCCAGTAACCCATCTAAGTTATATTTCGCCTGTACACTTCTCATCCATTCCGGATTTGCGTTACTTACCCATGGCAGCCATCTGCCTTCTACATAGGCACGGTACATAACCACTACACCTGTTACCAATTTTGTACCGTCATTTCTATATGCATACAAACTTAGCAACTGAATTGGTTTTCCGGCAGAACCTGCGTAATCGTTTTCACGGCTTGTAACAAACGGATAATAAGTTCCTTGTCCTTGGTTATGCGTACGGTATGTAATATAGTACGGTTTGCTTGCATCTGTTTGAATTTTCAAACCATCCAAACGACCGGGAATTACACTCTTATCAAAATTGGTCCAATTGTTGTCTACCATATAACTTAAGGTCGGAGGAGCCTCTTGTCCGGTTAAGCCTTCAATCGGTGTATCATTGGTAGTACCTACAAATGCACGAATTTCAAGACCGCTGATATTTTGTCCGTCAATACCTGCATAATAAGAAGTATAATCAAGCGTACCGTCTAAATTGTATTGACTTTTTACACTGTCCATCCATTGTGGGTCAGCATTACTTACCCATGGCAACCAACGACCATTTACCAAAGCACGGTACATAATCACAACACCTGATGTTAGCTTGGTTCCATCGCTTTTGTATGCACGAATGCTCAGCAGCTGAATTGGCTTACCTGCAGAGCCTGCATAATCATTCTGCAAGCTGGTTACTTCAGGATAGAATCCACCTTGCCCCTGATTCCATGTTTGATATGTCAAATAGAAACCATGGGTAGAATCTGTTTGAATTTTCACACCATCTATATGGTCTGCTGTCACTGTTTTATCAAATGTATTCCAGTTTGATAAATTGTCGAACATATAGCTGGTTGCCAAACGAATTTCTGAGCCTGAGAAGTCACCTGAACCCGGATTGGAGGAACTATCTTCAAAAACATGAATTTCCAAACCGGAAATGTTTTGTCCATCCAATCCTGCATAATATCCGGTTGTATCCAATGTACCGTCCAAACTGAATTTATTTTTAACATTTTGCATCCATTGCGGATCAGCATTGCTTACCCACGGCAGCCATCTGCCACCGACAAATGCACGGTACATGACAATTACACCGGATGTTAACTTTGTGCCATCTTTACTAAAAGCTCTAATACTTACTAATTGAATTGGTTTTCCGGCAGAGCCCGCATAGTCATTTTCCAAGCTGCTGACGGCCGGATAAAAACCACTTTGACCTTGGTTCCATGTTTGATAGGATAGATAATATGGTTTGCTGGGATTTGTTGTAATTTTCAAACCATCTATATGATCTGCAAGTACACCGGTACCCATATCCTCCCAACCACCATCTATCATATAACCGATACCGGGCGCGACCTCACCATCAATTAAACCACCTAAACTACCGCCGGTTTGAGAATTACATTCATAAACGCGAATATCCACACCATCAATATTTTGTCCGGGAAGTCCTGCGTCAGCTGAAGTTGTATCCAATGATCCGTCTAAGTGATGTTTATCAAATACACTTTGCATCCATTCCGGGTCGGCATTACTTACCCATGGCAGCCATCTACCGCCAACATGTACACGATACATGACTACTACACCTGTAGTTAACTTCGTTCCATTATTATCAAATGCTTGAATTTGCAGTAGTTGCATGGGTTTTCCATTAGAGCCTGCATAATCATCTTGTGAGCTTGTGACATATGGATAAAAATCACCCTGACCTTGATTCCGTGTACGATAGGTAAGGTAGTATGGGCGTACTCTTGTCGCTTGGATTTTGATACCATCCATATTCGACATTGCTTGATTTGTAAAGATTGTCCAACTTCCACCGTTTAGATAAGACAATTGAAAAGCGTCGCTTAAAATTCCACCATTTGGAGTGCCTCCGGATATACCGCCGCCTCCCGGAATGGTTCCGCCGGAAGCGCCGTCATCATAAACACCGCCAACTACATTGGGAATACCACTGATAGCATTAATATCCAATGGTGTCATTGTTCCTGCAACACGGCAGCAATAATGACAATGACTGCCTGTAGAATAGCCGGTAGAACCCTCCAAACCGATGATATCCGTAATTTTAACAGTTTGGCCTACAGAAACATAAATCTGTGACATATGACCATAGTAATAATCTTGGTTACCTACTCGAATACAAACATACAAACCGAAGCCTTGAGAATGATTGGATGGGTTTTCCCATCCGGCATGAATTACAGTTCCGTTTACTGTACTGTGTATCTGTTTGCTGTCCAGACCAACCAAATCCAATCCATCATGTTCGGATGTAAATGCCTGAGTAATTTGGAATCTTCCCATATAAGGACTGTTCATTTCTTCTTTCTCCTTTTCTTTTTGTTTTTATTTTTCATATCTATGTGTTAACCCATAAACATGAAGATACTGTGTGATATCACTGTCTTCAAGAAATAGCCTCTGTGCTATCTCTCATTTTCCACTATATCATGTCAGTTTGAAAAGTAAAGAGAAAAATCGAACATTTGTTCTGTTTTGTCAGATATTTCTATAATTATTATCTTCCTATTAAATGAATTATTTATTATTAACAATAAAAAAACCGAGGATTATAACCCTCGGTTTTTATCACGGAAATTATTTGATCAATAAAACTAGCTTGGGACGTATGTCCCAAAATATAAAATCTCATCGAAAAAATAAAAAACACTTGAAATATCGTTTATTTTAGTGTAATATAAGCTTAATAAAGCAAAAGCACTCATAGCCCTGTTCTGAACTGGTAATTCAAAACAAGGCTTGCGCCATAGAAGTGTAAAGGCCACCTCTATGACTTATGAATGCCTTCACCCTGAGTTTAACACAGGTTGAAATACATTTCAAGTTATAGAAGGGCTGCACTTTCCGGCGAAGGAGTGCAGTCCTTTTGCTTTATTCATCAAGCACCTTGACAAATTATAAGCCATTAATGCACACATTTGGCATTTAAGAGCCTCTTTGCATTTTGCACATTGGCAAATTATAAGCCAAGACAAGTATTCAACCCCTAATTTGAATACTTGTGCAGACCTATAATCTAGGACAAAGGCTATCTAACCTTTGTGGTTTATACATAGTGTGTTCTTCATACCTTTACTATCATTGGAGGGGCTGATTACCGTTCCAGCGCACAAGCGCCTAAAGATTTTTATATTCTTTGCGCATCAGAGTGTCGCCATGAAAGATGATAGTAGATACTTCGAGTAGTATTAGTAAACACCGTTGATGTTGGGTTTATTCCCTACAGTGAAGAAACACATAGCTCTATGGTAGACGCGTTTGCTGTTTATCATAGAGCTAAGCACTCAAACTATTTCTTTTGAATGTTTAGCTCTATGATAATAGCAAGCTTCTCACTATTATCATAAACCTTTTGGTGGAGATAAGCGGGATCGAACCGCTGACCTCTTGAATGCCATTCAAGCGCTCTCCCAGCTGAGCTATACCCCCATAAAACATCTCAATTATAATATCATATTTTGTTGCCGAATGCAATAGATTTTTTGAGATATTTCGTTATAAAATTATGTAACTTCCAAATCAATGGGTTTATGAAAGAACAGAAATGAAATGACAAAATAGTAAATACATAAGCCCACATAAAGTAACGATAAAATCATATAAACATGCTCTCGAACATGTAAAAATAAATAGCCTCCCAACAGCACACCCAAGAAAAAGATAATAATATTGATAACATTCAAGATAAATTTGACCAGATATTCTTTATGATTTCTGCACAGCCTTCCAAAATAAACACCGGCATCTGTAAAGCAGCCTGATACGTGGCTGGCTCTTAATTTTAATCTGTTGTGGGTCAAAAATCCATTCTGTAAGCCTGCAAAAAAAGCGCAATAATAATTTAAATATTGTGAATCATGCAAAAGTAATTCCAGAATCCACAAACCCAAGCCGCATATCAATAAAATAAATCCAAAGGATATTTTCAAAACAAAAAAGTCCTCATGATTGATAAAACCAGCAATAAATGAACCAAAGAAAAACGAAAACACAATGGCAACCAATGAGATGCAGGCATGAAAATCCAGCGATAAAATAGACAACGCAATTTTACTTAAATTTCCCGTTTGGTGCGTTCCTCCAAAATCAAATCTCAAAAAAATAGTGGCATTAATAAATCCGCATAACAGCGTCATGCCAAAAGCTAAAATACGGATAAATAAAAAATGATTCTCCCTAAACTGCCGAAATGGCGTGTTCACAGCAATGACTCCCTTTTAAAAATAATAAATGTAAAAATAAAAAGACGGCCTCCCTCTGACCTATCTTATATATATTAGCACAGTATTATATTTTATTCAAATATTATCATACTTCCATATAATACTCATTTACCATAAATATAGAAAGGCAAAAGCCATCATAAAAACGTCCCTGTTACGTATATGATAAATAAACGCAAAATATCCATTGTTTTGACAAAACAGTTTTATTTCAAAATGCCAAAGACCAACAAAATATACTGTAACATGCAATAATTTTACTCAGCAAAAAAAGACTCGAGACGGAATTTTGAGTTCGTCTCGAGTCTTTTCTTTTTACTTTAAATGTCGTTTTCCTTTTTGGAATGTTCAGATATTTACTAAAATAAAAGGTTTGTCTGCAATCCATACAGCATAGACGATTCTTTAAGTTTTTCTCACGTTAATATTAACTTTGTAAGAACCGTATGCCCAGGCTTTTCCAGAAGCGGAATTCACTGTAATGGTCACAGGTACCTCTGTACTGCCCGTTACATTAATGGAACTCATATCAATATCAGCAGAAATATCATTTGCCTCAATTTGGTCTATCACGCTTTTGGGAGCTACAATCGTTACACTCAAGGATTTTGTCGTAACCGTTGCATTCTTGGAAGCATCTAAATTCTTCACATTAAAATTACTGATGTCTATGGTTTTGGTCGCAAAATCCGATAAGTCAAATTCAACCGTTGCCGTTGTTACATTGCTCAGGTTTCTGACACCGTCAGGTAGCATAATATCCATGACGAACGTGTTGGTGTCAGGACTTAATTTGCTCAAATCCAATTCACCCAAACTGACTTCCGACAAATTGTTCAGCATATCAGCGGTTGCCCCCACGTCCAGTGTTTCCGGAGTAATTTTTATTTTACTCTTATCCAAATCAAAATTGGACGGCTGATTCTTATATTTAAACGTAATCGGCAATTCTTTTCTGCTCAATACGGTCAATGTAACATCCACTCTGTCTGTAGACATGGTAATGCGATCATCTTCAATCAAATTACCCTCACTATCATACAAATTAATTTTGGTGGAAAATGTTTTTGTTTCCTGCAAAGATTCTTTTACATCGTATTCCACAACTGCTTTTGCAACCTTATTCAGCACCGTTTCCGGGCCGGACAGTTTCACCGAAGAAGTAGACAATTCCGGCGCTGAAATATAGTGATTTTCATCTGTGGTATAATTGATTTTACTTTCAATCGGCAGCGTCATTTCTTTGGACTTATCCACTTCTACCACCACAGTACCCGGGTCAATGGAAACCACTTCATAATCTGTCAGCTGACCTTTTTTCACCGCTACCAAATTAAATGTATATTCTCCGGCACCCGAAACGGAGGAAACTTCCTGCGCTACCACTTGAATATCTGAATTTTTAATTTGATTTACCGTCAGGCTGTTGCCTTTTACGGAAACTCTCGCCTTTACTTCATTTTGTCCGTAAATTTTGTAACCTTGTTCCAAGGCGCTATCCGGCAAAGTGACTTCAATGGGTACATCGTAAATCACTCTGGGCCGTTCGTTAGTGTTGACGGTAGCCATAATGAACCAAAGAACAATAGCTGCCAAAATAGAGAAAATCAACACAAAGCGGTCATTGTAAAATAATTTTGGAATACCAAATGATTTTTTCTTTTTGGAAGTTTTCGGTTGATTGCTCATTTCTTTTTCCCCTTTCTGATGGAGGGGAATCGTTTCGATTTGGTCTCTCCTGTATTTTTATTGGCATATTGGGACAAAATCAATTTCTCCAGCTCGCTTTTCAGAGTATCTTTTGTAAAGTTACGTGCCAATACACCTTGTCTTGCAAGAGAAATCTGTCCCGTTTCCTCCGAAACGACTACCACAATCGCGTCGGATACTTCACTCATGCCCAAAGCAGCACGATGCCTGGTTCCCAAGCTTACGCTTACTTTATCACTTTTTGTCAAAGGCAAAATACAGCCTGCCGCACATATCATGCCGTCCCTGATTACCATTGCACCGTCGTGCAATGGCGCTTTGTTAAAGAAAATATTCCCTATCATTTGTGCGGAAGGCTGTGCATTGATGACAGTACCCGAATCAATGATGTCACCAAGCTTGGTCTGCATTTCAAATACAATCAGCGCGCCCATTTTCAGCCGCTGCAGCTCCACCACCGCGTCAACCGTTGCCTGAATGCAAGTACGGCACCGCTTTTCGGTTTCTTCGCTGCTTTTTGAAAAATTGCCCAAAGACCAATATTTTGTTCCGATTCCTTTGCGTCCCAGCTGTTCCAACGCCCGCCGAATTTCAGGCTGGAACAATACAATGATTGCAATAACACCAAATTGAAAAATATAGCTTAATATATTGCTGACCATGTACAGCTGCAAATAAAATGCAGCAGCCCAGACCACACAAAGAATCAACAATCCTTTAATCAACTGTTCGGCACGAGTTTCACGAACCAATTTAATGGCATTGTAAAGGATAAAAGAAACCAAAATAATATCCAAAGCGTCCGTCACCTGGAACGATTTGATTAATCCCAAAAACGTATCCCAGGCATTTGTTAAAAAGTCCATATGTTTTCGTCCTTCCTAACGATGATCCTACGTCTATATCAAACATCCTTTTTGAGCGTTTTTGATACGAAAAAAGTGTTCGTTTGAAAAAATGTCTTAAAAAATGTCTTATTTTTATTTTAACACAAATCAAACGCGATTCCTACTATATTTCAAGATTTTTTGTCATATGAGAAACAGATTGTAAAAATCGTTTGATTTCATATTCTTTGGTAAAAACAGAAGGCGATACCCGTACAGCGCCTCCTTCTAAAGTATCCATGGTTCTATGAGCTGCAGGCGCACAGTGAAGTCCTGCTCTGACGGCAATTCCCATACTGTTTAATTTTTGACCGACCCATTCACTTTGTTTGCCTTCCAAATTAAAAGAAAGCACAGGTGCATAATGCATCATGTCAGGCTCCTGTGTATATAGTTTTACACCGTTCATCTGCTTTAAACCATGATACAACGTCTGAATCAATTTCATTTCATGCAAATAAATTCTTTTGACAGTTTTGGTCTGTACAAATTGAATACCGGCCCTGAGGCCCGCAATGCCGGCAAGATTAGGCGTACCGCTTTCCAAATGTTCCGGCATGGCTGTGGGCTGCTGGTAAAAAGCAGATTCCGTTCCCGTTCCTCCCTCGATGATGGTTTGCAGCTGCTCTCCATTTTTGGCAATCAAAATACCTGTCCCCATAGGACCGTACAAACCTTTATGACCGGCTGTACATAAAAAATCGATTCCCGAATCCTGCAAATCAATGGGAAGTACGCCTGCGCTTTGGGCTGCGTCTACCAATATGGGAATGCCGTATTCCCGTCCCAAAGATGCAATTCGCTCCACAGGAAGACGAATGCCCCATACGTTGGAGGCGTGTGTGCACACAATCAAAGACGTATTTGGTTTTAACGCCTGACGAAATGCATTTACGGTAGCATCGTTGTCACCCGGGGTAACAGTTACCTCAGTAAAGGTTACATGCATTCGGTCTGCCATGGTCTGCAAAGGACGAGAAACCGCATTGTGCTCCAAACAAGAGGTTACAATGTGGTCTCCCGGTTTGACATAGCCCTTTAACACCATATTGATGGCCTGGGTACAGTTTAATGTAAATACCACGCATTCGGGACCATCCGCATGGAAAAATGAAGCTGCAGCTTCCCTGCATTTAAAAATTTCTTCTGCCGCCGCAATAGACATTGCATGACCGCTTCTGCCGGGATTGGCGCCGAATTTTGTCATAGCCCTGCTCATTGCCATAGACACTTGTGGGGGTTTTGGAAAGGTTGTGGCTGAATTGTCCAAATAAATCATCGCAAATCAGCCCGTTCCATTCTTCCTAAAATTCGAATTCCGCTTCTTTGTAAAATTTGCTGTGCCTCCTCGGTTCTTTGGGGCACATATACACCATATCCGCAACCCACAGCTTCACTTGTGTGAGGTACCCGCTCCACATAAACTTTAAAGCCTCTTCTGCTCAGTATCTCTTTGCTTTTCATTGCATATGTGATTGAGCTTACCATGATAAGGGGTTTGCCCATATAAAATCACCTCTTTGTTTTTATTACAGAGTATGCCAAACAAAGAGGTTTTGATTATATTATCAAGCAAACTGCATGTACGGCAATGCCTTCTTTTCTTCCCGTAAAACCAAGATGTTCTTCCGTTGTGGCCTTTACGCTGATTTGATTGACATTGATTTCACAGGCTTGTGCCAAATTTTTGCGCATCTGTTCGATATACGGTTTTAATTTTGGCGCTTGCGCAATGACAGTAGCGTCAATGTTTTCAATGGCATATCCTCGGTCATATAATTCAACACAAACCTGCCTGAGCAGTTCTATGCTGTCCGCATCTTGATATTTGGGGTCATTGTCAGGGAAAAATCCACCAATGTCACCCAGCGCCGCAGCCCCCAACAATGCGTCCGAAACCGCATGGGCCAATACATCCGCATCTGAATGGCCAAGCAGTCCCGTTTCATGAGGTATGGTAACGCCGCCCAAAATCAATTTACGTCCTGTTACCAGCTTGTGTACGTCGTATCCGTGTCCAATTCTCATGAGTTACTCCTTTCTGTATTGCGTTGATTCAAAATTGCCTGCGCAACGATGAGATCCTCTTTTGTGGTGAGCTTGATATTCTCGTAACTGCCCATGCACAAATGTACCTGATTGCCAAGCTGTTCCATTAACTGGCAATCATCCGTATAGTCTGCCTCCTGTTGTATCGCTTGTTTTACAGCAGATAAATAGCTTGTCTTTTCAAACACTTGAGGGGTCTGTACTGCCCACAATGTACTTCTGTCAGGTGTGGCAGTGGCAAACCCTTGTGCATTTGTGACTTTTATGGTGTCTTTTACAGGAACCCCCAGTGCAGCGGCACCATAGGTAAAAGCATCCGCCGTTACTTTTTCAATCAAATCCCAAGTAATCAGCGGTCTTGCACCGTCGTGTATGATGATATATTCCGTTTGAGAAGCACAAGCACGGACACCACTGAAAACAGACTGTTGTCTGCTGGTACCTCCCAGCGTAAATATAACAGGTTTTGTAATACCGGCCATATGCACGCAAGTATTCAGCTGTTCTTTGTCTTCATCTCTGCATACAAGAATGATTTCATCAACGGATTTCGCCTGTTCAAATGCCTGTAATGTATATACAATGGCAGGCTTGCCAAGCAAGGGTAAAAATTGTTTGGATTGCCCCATGGCCATTCTGGTAGAATTTCCTGCCGCAGGAATAATTGCACTGCAATAGGGTTTCATATTGTCACCACACTTTATGATTGTTGCTTTTATTATAACATAGAAAAAATTGCGAAGCAATTTTTAACAGATAAACGCTAAAACGTTCTTATCAACAATCAAATCAATGTTAGTTTTGTTGTAAGGTGGTGATAAGATAAAACTTGGTGACAATGAGAATTCAAATGTTTATTCTGTTCATGTTCAAACCGTAATGTAATCGCTGCTGGAATATCCTACAGTACCCTGATAATCCACAACATACCAATTTTCCCACTGACCCAATACCTTCACCGAGGCGCCTTTTGGTATTTGACCGATAATAGGTGCATTTAAATTCGGTCTGCTGCGGATATTCAGCGGAGTGCTTTGCGTTGTCACAGTACCCGTACGTTCCGGAACAGGAGTGGAAATAAACGGTATTCCAAAAATATCCGTTAATGATTTTACCAAATTAGCCGCCATCTCCTGAATATGAGTACGAATCCACTCTGCATCCTGTGGATTGTCATGGTAAGCGGTTTCGATTAATACAGCGGGCGCGTTGGTTTTGGTTACTTCCGCCAAGGAAGTGGTAGGCACCGCTTTTACCAAATCGGGATTGGGGTAAATCTCTTTAAAGTTGTCGGCGATAATCTCAGCTGCATTTCTGCCAAACGGGCTGTTGGCATAATAATACACATCTGTTCCCTGCAATTTTCCGGCCATGGACTCCGGCGCTGCGTTGGAATGAAGGGCCAAATGCAGGTCATAATAGCCTGCGTTGGAATCCCGAATGGATTGCCCTACATTGGTACCAATCTTATTTCTGGTATATTGAATGCCGTTGGTACGCAAGTAAGGAATCATAGCATCGGCAAGTTTGTTCATGTATTCCTGCTCATTTCCTGAGCCATAGTACTCATTGTACGGTTGCAGGGACGGACTTAAAAAAATTCTCGGCATAACGTCTCCTCCTTTGATACAGTATATGCCGCATTTTCTGATAGGGAACAAAAAATTACTGTTTCAAGATGTTTTGAAAAAAGGCTGCGCTGTCCGTTTCGTTGGTACGCAGATAACGCCCCAATCCATACAAACATTCGGGATTCTGCGTTAATATGTTGGTACGACTTTCACATACAAAGGTGGCCTGAAACCCCATACTGCGAATATAGGATTCCGTTGTATCGGAAAAAGCGCCGAACGGATATACAAATGTGGTTGGAGCTGTTCCGATATGCTCTGTGATGCTGTTTTGTGCTGTTTGTATATCTTGTGTAATACGCGCCTGATAATCGCTTTCGGATTCTCCTTTTCTTTTCTTGATACCAACTTGCTTCTGATTGCTTGCATGTAAATTGTAGGTATGGTTCTGAATCTCCACATACCCCGAATCCACCATTTCTTTCATGTTATCCCAGGTAATGTGACCGTAGTTGGCGTTTTCTTCATTGGCCTTACTGTATTCTTCCGTCTTTGTAATAATGGGAGCAATGACAAGCTTCATATCATATTGCTGTGCCAAAGGAAAGGCATATGCGTAATTATTATAATAACCGTCGTCAAAGGAAAGGATAATCGGCTTTTCCGGCAGCGGTGTCCCATTTTTTACATAGTCAATCACATCCTGCATAAATACAGGGGTATATCCGTTTTCTTTGAGATATTTCATATCGCTTTCCAGCAATTCGGGAGAAATGACGTATTTTCCCTGTCGTTTTGTATCTTTTAAAATGCCATGATACATAATGATAGGCAGTTGTATTCCCTGTTCCAACTCCTTGTCGGCTTGTACTGCGGTTACAGCTTTGTGAATGCCGAATCCTCCCGCAACCAGACCAATCAGAAAACAAGTACACATCACAACAAACACTTTTTTTGTAAATTTAAAAGAACAAAACATATGCACATCTCTCCTTATTTGATAGACTTCCTTCCCAAAACATATTCAAATGCTGTATTTTATATACCTGTTCCTCTATATTGCCGATTTGTACATTTTTGCAAGAAACAATACAAAAACTTGCATTTAAAAAAATCAGGCTAAAATATAGAAAAAGGAATACAAAGAAAACAGACAAACAAAGAAAATGATTCATTTTCTATCATTTTTTGCATAATTCACATAATTTGAACCGAGATTGTTAAAAAATAGATTAAATTGACATTCCAAACTGCATATGCTACAGTATAATCAAAGCAAAAAATAAAACAGATGGAAGGGATTTACTTATGAGTATTTATGTAATTACGGGCGGCACAACCGGAATTGGTGCAGCCACACGAGAAAAATTGCAAGAACAAGGGCATGAAGTCTTCAATATTGACTACAAAGGCGGCGATTATACTGCCGACTTATCCACAAAAGAAGGACGAAAAGGAGCCATCGAAGCAGTATATCAGCGTTATCCGGACGGAATCGACTGTTTTATCAGCAATGCAGGCGTTGGTCCTACCGTACCGGCCGCAACTTTGTTTTCATTAAATTACTTTGCTGCCACCGAACTTGCGGAAGGATTACAGCCTTTATTGAAAAAGAAACGCGGCAATTGTGTTATGACAGCTTCCAACTCCATCACCTTTCCGTATGTCCGTCAAGATTGGGTGGATATGCTGACCAATATTCATGACGAAGACAGCTTTACACAAATTGCGCAGGGTATTCCGCCCCAAGCAGGACCGGCTTGCTACAGTACCTCAAAACATGCTTTGACCCGCTGGATGCGCCGTGTATCGCCGTCTTGGGCAGTAGAAGGCACACGAATCAATGCAGTAGCTCCCGGCAACACCACCACTCCTATGACGCAAAATATGACTCCGGAACAAAAAGAAGCAGCTCTTCTGATTCCCATTCCCACACGATATGGCAAAAAAGAGTTCTTGGATGCGGAAGAAATCGCCAATGGAATTGTATTTCTATCTTCCCCTATGGCCAGCGGCGTAAACGGAACCATTTTATTTGTGGACGGCGGAATCGACGCACTGTTGCGTTCTGAACGTTTCTAGTAGTGAAAGGAGCTTATGACTTATGACTTTATTGGAACAATATATTGATTGTATGAAAAAAGGTAACAACGTTGCACTATCCGAATTATTTGAGGAAAAAGGAGTACTGCACGATTCTTCCGTAAATAAAGTAGGACAAGATACCATTCATCTGGAAGGAAAAATGGCTGTTGACATGATGTTTCATCACAGATTCGGCTTTAACGGCGGACCGTTCCAGATTTTAGATGTACAGTACCAGGAACCAAATACCGTCTCTTACTTTATTATGTATCAACAAAAATTCATTCCCGTTACCGCCATTATCTCTTCTGTGGGAGAAAACGGAAAAATCAAAAGAATGAATATTTTCCCACTTTAATCATTTGCATCATATACTGCTTCCCAAAAAACAAAAAGAGTATTCATTTTGCTGTAAAAATCGTTTCAGCATTCCCCATTTCTTCTGAAGACGATACAAAATCATAAAAAATGAACACCCAATCAAACTCTTTCAAAGATGAAACGGCTCCGTATGAAGTTTTACAGTTCGTACGAAGCCGTTTCTTATGACTTTAAAACCGTTTCACACTGTTTCTATTAGAAAAGATTTGCTTATACAAGAAACAAAATCTTATAAACAAAAAGACAGTTGTAATAAATTACAACTGTCTTTTTTGCTGTCTTTGTCAGACCGCTATTTGATATAAGAAAGCCAAAAGGGAATTTAGGGTATGCTTTCTTATGCTCATAAACAATGTTATCCGCTCATATACCTACCGTTTTCTTCTATACTGTTACGTAAAGCAGACTTTTTTTAGCAAGGGAAATGGATTGAGATAATACAATTCAATTCGCGATAATAAGCGGTTTTCTATTTTTTCAATATTATAACAGAGCTGCTAAAAAAAGTCTACAATTATTTCCAAAAAAACGAATGGGACAGATAAAATTTTCCATTTTAGATGTAAAAAAGAGTCTGTTTTGATACAGACTCTCCAAAAAATATCATATTCAAACCGCAACGGTAAAGACTACAAAAAACTGCATAACACTGGCAGCGACCACAAACACGTGGAATATGGTATGCATATAGGCAAGTTTTTTTCCTTTAGCATAAATGACAGCGCCTATGGTGTAAAGAACGCCTCCGCCGACCAGCAAACAAAGCTGAAGTATAGTTAAATTTTGTACCAACGGCTTTATGATAAACACACATGACCAACCGATGCAAATATAACAAGCCATAGAAAACTTTTTATAACGCTTCATGTCCACTGCGTTTAATAAGATACCAATGACGGACGCGGCCCATACCACACCCAGCATGACCCAGCCTGTGATTCCTTTTACGCATAACAGCAGCATTGGCGTATACGTACCTGCTATCATAAAGAAAATGGTACAGTGGTCCAAGATTTGAAAGATCTTTTTTCCTTTTGTCACAGGCAGCGCATGATATAAGGTGGAAATCACATAGAGCAAAATCATAGAAATGCTGTATACCAATAAACTGAAGATGTGTATAGGAGTTTTGGGAGTAAACACCATAAGCAGAACCAAAGCCGCAATGGATAATCCTGCGCCTATACCATGGCTGACAGCATTCCATATCTCCTCACCAAGGGAATAGAACGGAAGATTTAATACCGCACGGCGTTTGGCTGTTGCCAATTGTTTGATTCCTTCCATGCCATCACTCTTTTCTGTTATATTTTATACTTTGTGATATAGTTTTAAAAACTATGTATCTTCATCTTAATATGATGAAGGTGCAAAGTCAATGAAAAATAGAAAAGTTCATAAACTGTTTAGACTTCTTTGACATTCATTTTACATAGCCAATACATTACTGCTATTATGAACTCAATTTCAAACAATATGCAAAAAAGCAGCCTTTTCAATCAACCGCCTTGTTGTATTGATTGAAAAGACTGCTTTTTATTTTTATGGATTCAGTGCCATCATTGCTGCCATTCCGCCCCGTTTTGCTCCCATTACACGGTGAGAAAACAGCAAATTGCTGTGGCAGCAGGTACAAACACGACCCACCATTATATTTTCATCAGGTACTCCCGCATGCATGATAACTCTGCGGTTCACTTCCCACAAATCCAGCATATACTTGCCTTCACCTTTGGGCTGTAAACATTCATCAGGTGCAATCTCGGTCAGCGCCATTACTTTTTCATACACAGGTGCATCCACCTCATAACAACATTGTCCGATAGACGGCCCAATGGCAGCCAGAATATCATTTGGATTGCTGCCAAATTCCGTCTGCATCGCTTCCACCATACGTGCGCCCATTTCCGCTACTGTACCGCGCCAGCCCGCATGTGCCAAACCAATGGCTTTTTTAGCAGTATCCACAAAGTATAACGGTACGCAATCGGCATAATAAGTAACCAACACAACACTCGGTTCGTTGGTAATTAGGCCGTCTACGCTCTGCATGTCTTTAGGACGCCAAATGCCGATTCCCGCCTCTTTGGAAGTAACACGGCGTACCACCGTATGATGGTCTTGCGCGGAAGCGACCAGTTTATGAAAATCAAATCCTACAGCATCGCAGAATAAATGATAATTTTTCAGGACATTGGTATCACTGTCACCGCGATTGAAATTTAAATTCATAGAAGAAAATTCCTGTTGGCTAACGCCGCCTTTTCTGGTGGAAAAGGCATGTGTGATATACGGCAATACATCCAAGCGAGGAAATGTAAGGAACGGAACATGATTTTTTTCATTCAGCTGCATACAACCAAGTGACTGCGACATACGGTACCTCCCCTATTATAAACGTCTTAAATTCCCTTTTCTGGCATTGAGTACGTAGAAAATAATAATTACTATGGCATATACGCCCGCAACCGCACCAATGGTAATATCCAGCCAGGTTGGGAATCCTCCCATGAATACACGGATAAAGTAGGCAACCGAAACAAATAAGACCAGTACAGCGCCGTTGTTTACAACAAATAAACGGTCTGTTTTGTCATTTCGCAATGCTACCAAATTGAATCGAACAAAAATAAACGCCATGCAAGTCACCGCAATACACAAATACAAATGGGTATTTCCTGCTCGATACAATGCTGCCAAAATAGCAAATAATATGGAGGAAATAAACCCACATATCATTGCAATATAAGAAAACGCTCTACTCATAATTACCTCCCGTAATCGATGTGATATTGGACTCAGGCAAAGCCGGAGTTACATATACGGTTTTATTTTTTACGTATATTACCATACCCGGTTTTGCACCTTGCGGTTTTGAAACGTGTTTTACAAATGTGTAGTCAACAGGAACCTGTGATGAATCTTTTGCCCTGCTGTAGTAAGCTGCAATCTGCGCAGCTTCCAAAATGGCTTGTTCGGTAATTTCCCTGCGGTCCGATACAATAATGGTATGCGAACCCGGGATATTTTTTACATGCAGCCACATGTCATGGTTGTTGGCATCTTTTAACGTTAATTTATCATTCTGGCGGTTATTGCGTCCCACCAGTACGGTAAAACCGTCGCTTGTGATAAATTTCATCGGCGCGGCAGGCGCTGTATTTTTTTGTTTTCCCTTTGTCTTGTGCTGATGCAAATATCCCTGCTCGGCAAGCTCTTGCCGTATTTCCGATAAATCCCGTTCGTTTTCTGCTCTGCCCAATGCTTCGCTGACCGAGTCAATGTAAGCAAGTTCTTGCTCCGATTGATGAATTTGTTCCGTCAATTTTTCCTGCGCAGTGCGTGCCTTTCTGTAATCCTTGTAATACTTCTGGGCATTTTGTGAAGGTGTCAGCAGCGGATCTATGGGAATTCTCACAACAGGACTGCCCTCTTCATAAAAGTTTTCCACTTCTGCATAGCTGTCCCCTTTTTTCAGACGGTAAACATTGGCATTGATGAAATCACCATACATTTTTAATGTTTCCCGTTCTTCACATTGAGCCAATTCCGCCATTTGCAGATTGATTTTCCTGCTCAGACGTTCTGCTGCATTGGAGAGCAGTTTGGATAAATCCTGCGAGCGCACCCGCATACGCTCAATTTGGTCACGCTCCTGATAGAAAAAGTCCAGCAGTTTGGAAAACGAATCAAACTGCGAAATATGTACTGCACTGTCATATTGTTCTATGGGCATAAAGGAAAAATCCATTGGCTTTCCGTTCAGGTTCGCCGTCATATACGGTTTTCCCGTACTCATTTTTACCGTATCGAATAAGATGTCAAGCAGTTGTTCCAATGTACTCCAATGGCACGGTTCCAGCTGAGAGACGGATAAATCAATTCCCTTACATGCCCTGTAAGCCAACTCTCTGCATACAATGGGAGAAACACCTTGCAGCGTTTTCAATATTGCATCGCTCAATGGCTGGTCCTTTACAATGGATTGCATTGCCTGCAAAACCTCTTTTACCGTACAATTGAGCATACATAATTTGTCTTGGGGCGGGGGACTGCGGTAAAGCAAACCGGGCAGTACCAAACGTTGGGAACTCATGTCTTCGTCCACACGCTTGAGCGCGTCAATGATTTTTCCTTCCCGGTCAACCAAAATGACGTTGCTGTGTCTCCCCATGATTTCCGTTACCAGCGTGCAGGGAACCAAATCGCCCAATTCGTTGTAAGCTTCAAATTGAAGAGCAACTGCACGCTCCAATTCTGTTTGATGCACCCCTGTCAGTTTTGCACCGCCCAGTTTTTTACGCAGCAGCATACACAGCATGGGAGGTTGTTTGGGATTTTCAGGCACATGTTCCGTGATATGAATACGCGCACTGTTTGCACGAGCAGACAGCAGCAAACGTACCGCGCCTTCTCTGGAACGGAGAGAAACAATAATTTCTTCCCGATTGGGCTGATAAATTTTATCTACTCTTGCGCCCAAAGCTGCCTGCTCTATTTCCTTTGCTGTATGACGCAAAAATACGCCGTCTAAAGCCATGTTTCTCCCCCTTTCAAAGAGATTGAATTAAACCAAATACTGCACAGGGTCTTTTTGTTGTGATTTGATAAAGCGTACTTGCGGAAATTCTTTGGACAAGCGGTTGCATAAAGGCTGGATTGCAATATCTTCCGTTGCAAAATGTCCTGCGTCCACCATGGTAATCCCCATACTGCTTGCCGCAAGCAACTCGTGGTGTTTGCTGTCTCCGCTGACAAAAGCATCTGCCCCTGCAGCTCCTGCTGCAAAAATAGAAGAAGAACCCGCACCACAGGCAACGGCCACTTTTTTCACCTTTGTTTTTCCTACGGTAAATTTCAACCCTTTACACTCCAGCTGTGTTTTTACGTATGCAGCAAATTCAGACGATTTCATCTCTGTCTCCAGCTGACCAATCAAAGAAGCCGCTAAGCCCGAATGCTCGTATTCCTCCAACATGGAAATTTGTTTCAACTGCAATCGTTCTGCCAAACAGGCATTGACTCCGCCGCAGGCCAAATCATAATTGGTATGCGCCGCAATGGCACATAAGCCGTTTTGAACCAATAAATACGGCACATCTGTTGGAGACAGTCGTTTTAACGGCTGAAAAATCACAGGATGATGGCTGATAATCAATTCTGCTTTTTGTGACACTGCCTCTGAAATAACCTCGGGGGTAATATCCAGTGAAACCATGACAGAGGTTACGGGACAATGTTTTCCCCCTACCAAAAGTCCTACATTGTCAAATCCCATAGCAGTGTGAAACGGTGCAAATGTGTCAATATAATTGTAAATATCTCCTACCGTAACCATGTGCTCCTCCTTACTCTGCCTGTGACAGCACTTGTTGTATTTGCTCCAAGATTTGTTCTGTTTGGTTTGCCAATGCTTCCTGCTTTCCACTCTGTCTTAATCCGTTGACGCGTTTTTGCAAACGGCTGCATTGCTGCTGAATGTAAGCTTTATTTTCGTCCGAATCTGCTTTTAAAATACCTATGTATGGAAACACCTGACCTGTTTGTACATGCTCAGGGTCATATTCCGCCTGCATAACCGTATAGATATGGTCTCCGTCCTGCACCGCCTGCTCTTGTTTGACGGCAAAACCGTGCTCAGACAAATAGGTGCGCAGTTCCGGTGCGGAAGTCATGGGTTGTAAAATCAAATGTTTTTCTGCATCTTTCAGCCAAGGCGCTTTTTCGATGATGTCCGCAATCAACTCACCGCCCATACCCGCAATGACAATATCGTCCGCTTCGTTTGGAAAAATCAATTCCAGCCCGTCGGATAGCCTGGCGTCCACCTGTTTTCCCACATTGTAGCGTCTGATGTTAAATGCCGCTTTTTGTAAAGGTCCCATATTGATATCGGAAGCAATTGCCTTTTTGATGACCTCTTTTTTCACCAGCCAAATAGGCAAATACGCGTGGTCGGTTCCAATATCCGCAAGCACATGATTTTCACGCACCATAGAAGCACATGTCTGCAAACGGCGGTCCAGCTGAAATAATTTCTTTTTATTTAAAAATAACACAACGCACCGTCCTTTGTCATTATTTTTCATAGATTCAAATAACCGCCCGACAAAACCTTGACGGGCGGTTATTGACGCTGTCATGAAATGACTTATTTATCTGCTAGATGTTTGTTGATTTTTTCAATCAATTCATTCACATCCACGCCATGCACCATGCAGGCTTCTTCCAAAGATTCACCGCGAGCGGATGGGCATCCCAAACAATGCATTCCCATTTCCAAAAAGTAAGGTGCGGTATCTCTGTCCATATCTAGAATATCACCGATTAAGGTGTCTTTTGTAACTGTAGCCATTTTGACTTCCTCCTATAAAATTGTGTTATTTTATTATAATACCCACAGAAAACGATTGCAATACATTTTCCGCTTTTTTAGCTGCGGTATATGGTTTTCCAACATTTTCACGGGTGATTATACGGTAATGTGTCTTTTTCCTGATACAACCAATCAAACAGCAGGCGCTGCATATGGAACATACTGCATATCACATAGCACATGTGCAATCAAATGCACATTGATTTTGTTAAGCACCGCAGCATTTTTTATATTTTTTGCCGCTGCCACATGGACAAGGGTCATTTCTTCCCACTTTCAGCGTAGGATGTTCCAAATGTGCCTCTGCTTCCAATTGCGCTGTATATTCCAACGGAGTATATCCACGGTTTACCCACATACGTGTGTAATTGGTTACTTTCATCAGCAGCTCTGAAATTTGGCGTAATTGCTTTTGTGTTTTAATTGCAAATCCAAATCCCTCAAAAATGTGAATGTGGTCTTGAAAACTGCCGTTTAGCTGTACCGCAAACATGGTGTCATCCAAAAATTCTTTGATTTTCTCTTCATTTTTGGTATACGTTTTGCGTACATAATCTGCCAACTTTTCCAACTGAGGCGTCATTTCGTAAAAATGCGGATCTTCATAGCGGAGCAGCTCTTCTTTTTCCGGCATATAATACGTTTTTTCTCTTTGTTCTTTTAAAAGCGCGTCTACATTGCCATGTTCAAACATAAATCCGTTTACAATATGTCCGTTTTTAATTGCTGCTGCATCACTGCGGCAGGCAAAGGTATTCATAACCTCAACAATTTGTTTTGCGGTAACAATCTCGCTGTAATGCTCTTTATATAATTCAGATACTTTCTCAGGTGTGATTGCGCCGTACAAATTGGAACACGCAATACAGTATCTCCAAATTTTTTGGAATTCATCACGTTCTTTACGATATTTCGCAGTATTGATTTTATGAAATATCTCTTTGATAATCAACGGCATTGCATAAGCAACCTGTTTCTTTTCTTCCACCAAATAAAAGTAACCGTTTTTTGCAAAATATTGATACAAATCATGTTCTATGGTGCAGTTGGATAAGTCTTCATCCGCAGCAATGCGCAGCATCAATTGAAACTCCTGTTCCGTTGCATAGTTCATGACGCGTTTCATTTCTTCAGGATTTGCAATGATTTGCTCCAATTCCGCAACTAACTCTGCTTTTTTGAGTTTACTGCGATTTTTCACATCATAATTGGCCGCAAGCTCTTGCAAATTGGCAACTTTGGTTGCTCCCAACAAAGCACCCAGCGTATCTGTAAAATGTGCTTTAATCAAATACTTTTTTGCATATGCATCGTGGTCAAAATTCGGATTTACTGCCATATAACTTCCCCCAAACTATATGTAACATTATGTATTATATTATCAAAAAAGCAGGAATGAAGCAATAGAAAATCCACAATAATTGTAGTTGAGACAAAAATATGCTAAAATAATCGCAATAGAGATTATTTTGGCGCGAGCTTCTTTACCGCAAGCGTCGCAATAGAAATCATTATTTGAGTTTTTCTTTGCAAAATACAACAAATCAAAGGAGGCATATGGATTGAAGCAGGATTGTTTCTCATTGGCACCGCCTATCATCAAAGAGTTTTTGGGATATATGGGTACTGTAAAAGGGAAATCTCCTTTAACGGTGGAAGAATATTTTATGGATTTGCGTACCTTCTTTCGTTATATGAAACAGCACCGCAATCAGGTACCGCAGGATATGCCGTTTGACGAGATTTCCATTGATGATATTGATTTGGAATTTATCAAAACCATTACATTAACCGATGTATACGAATACATGAATTTTGTAAGCACCCAACGAAAAAATAAGGCGACTACCCGTTCCAGAAAAGTATCCAGCCTGCGTACTTATTTTCAGTATTTGACCAATAAGGTAAATAAACTGGAGCACAATCCCATTACAGAGCTGGAGACGCCGAAAACAAAAAAATCACTTCCCAAATATTTGACACTGGAGCAAAGCATGGATTTGTTAAATGCAGTGGAAGGTCCATATCAAAGCCGTGATTACTGCATCATTACACTGTTTTTAAACTGCGGCATGCGTTTGTCCGAATTGGTCAATATCAATTTAAATGATATCAATCATAAGGAACATGTGATGCGCATTACGGGAAAAGGAAACAAAGAGCGTTTGGTTTATTTAAACGACGCCTGCATGGATGCAATTAAAACATATTTAAAGGACCGGCCTGCAGACGGTCTCATTGACCGTGAAGCATTGTTCATCAGCCGTGAGAGAAAACGAATCAGCCCCAAAACGGTACAGGCCATGGTCAATAAATATCTGGAGAAAATCGGGCTTGGCGGCCCGGGCTATTCCGTACATAAGCTGCGTCATACTGCTGCAACGTTAATGTATCAGTACGGAGAAGTGGATATTCGCGTTTTGAAAGATATTTTAGGGCATGAAAATTTAGGAACTACCGAAATTTATACACACATCTCAGATGAGCAAATGAAAAAAGCCTCGAAATCCAATCCTCTGTCAAATGTGAAATCAAAAAAGCATAAAACACAGTAAAGGCAAGCGGTATATCAATATATCGCTTGCTTTTCTTTTGGAATAGATACAACCCCTTTTAGAATATGCTTCATAAGATACTGCAAAAGGAGTCTTGATGATGAAATATATCTATTTGACTTTGGCTTTCCTTTGTTTGATATGCGGTTCTGTAGGCATTGTAATCCCCGGATTGCCCACCACACCTTTGCTTTTGGCAGCTTCGTTTTTCTTTGCCAAAGGTTCTGACCGATTCCACCGTTGGTTTTTGGGAACAAAACTGTACCATAAACATTTGGAATCTTTTGTACAACACAAAACAATGAAGCTGCGCACCAAAGTGTACATTTTGATGTTCTCCACCTGCTCCATGGGACTTTCCATCTACTTGGTCAAGAACCTTTATGTTCGCATTTTCATTGCAGCCATACTTGCCGTTCAATATTTCTGCTTCATTTTTATGATTAAAACAACGCCCAAACAAGAAATTCTAAGCGTTTCTCAATTTCAAAAGAAACAGCGTGAAAAGATAAAAGCATAATAAATATTCATACAGTCTAAAAAGCAGAATTCCAAATGAAATACAATCTTAAAACGCATATTTATGGGATATATCCTTTATTTTCAAATAAAAAAGCCACCTGCCTATTAAATAAGCAAGCAGCTTTTATTGCGCCTTTCTTTTCAATACATTAATATCTCGAATGTTTTGTCTTACAATTGCCTCAGTTGCAACTACGCTGGATTCAATGTCATCTAAAACCATGTCAACATTTTTCATTTTTTCAGCATTTAAACTTTGCGCTTCCATTAACAACTGAATATTTTTATTGGTTTCATTTTCCAAAGTAATCTCAATTTTAAGGGTTCTATCTTCAATCTTTGAAGTTCTCTCCTCAATTTTAAGGGTTCTATCTTTGATTTCTGAAATGTCTTCTTGCATTCTATTAACAGACTTAATCAATTCTTCCAATAATTCTTTCTCGTTCATTTTGAACCACTCCTTTAAAGTGTTTTTATAGTATCATATTGAATTTGATATTTCAATATCATTTTTCCCATTCAACCTGCAAGGGAAATATTTTCACGCACAAGAAAAGTAGATTCATACAGAATTGATGCTGTTCCACACCATTTACCATAAAGGGACAGTTCCTGTTTGCTTGGCATCTTATTTTTTATTTGATTGAATCCAAACATGTCAATCAGCAAAGATAACAAAACTCTCTGTTCCGATACCGTTTTTTCGTTATTTTGTACTTTCAGCTGCACCATATTGCATGATTGTAAATGTACTCTTTGCTCTTATCCAAAAGCCCCCATGCTACGGAAAAGTAACATCGGGGCATTTCTTTGTATTTTTAAAATTTTAGTCCTATTTTTAAAAACATTCATTTATGTTTTGTCAGTTATACTTTCGCACGCGGATGGCAATTATGATACACCTCTTTGAAGTGAGAATCCAAAAGCTGAACGTACACTTGTGTAGAAGAGATATCCGCATGTCCCATCATCGTTTGAATATCTTTTAAATCCGCACCATTTTCCAGCAAATGCAAGGCAAAAGAATGGCGCAGCGTATGAGGTGTAATTTCCTTGGTAATATTTGCTTGTTCGGCATAACCTTTTACAATTTTCCAAAAGCCCTGCCGCGTCAGACGATTGCCGTTTAAATTTACAAATAAAGGTTGTTCTGTATCGTCATCACATAATGATACGCTTCTGACACGCGTAATATAAGTCGCAACCGCTTTGACTGCCGTAGGATATACGGGAATAATACGGTCTGCCTTTCCCTTACAGCGAAGCAAACCTGATTTTAGATTAATGTCTCCCAAATTCAGTTCAACCAGCTCTGTTGCGCGAATTCCTGTTGCATAGAGCAATTCTAAAATTGCTTTGTCGCGGCAGCCCTTCGGTTCAGCAATGTTCGGCTGTGCCAACAACAAATCAATTTCCGCACCGTTTAAAAAATGAGGTAATTTTTTGGGAGATTTTTCTAACTTAATATGTTTTGCCGGATTCACCGTTATATGATAATTCTGCATCAGAAATTGATAAAAACAACGTATGGAGGCCAAACGCCGTGTAATAGTCGCATTTGAAAGATTCTGACGGGTCAGTTCCTCCACATATAAATGCATCATGGTATCATCCGCTTTGAGCAAATCTGTAAATTGATGTTCTTTCATAAACGTTAAAAAATGTTGAATATCCCGCATATAGGACTGCAATGTATTTTCAGATACTGCTTTTTTCTCGGTCAGATATTCCCGAAACTGCGAAACATATTCTCTCATTTTTAACGTCACCTCTCAATCAAAATACAAATAAGCCGGAAAAGCAGACTGTGGTCAGTACATCTACCAAAGCGCCTATGATTAATATTCCGGTTAAAATAGAAAAACGAATAAAAAAATGCCGCACATTGTTTTTCGGCTGCGCTTCCTGCTCTTCCGTCTTCCTGCCAAGATGTATCTTTTTGGAAAACAGCATGCTTTCTCTGGAAGCGATTAAAATGGCAATCAGACAAATAAATGCTCCCGGTAAAATAACAGCCAAATGAAATAAAAATCCTTGGAATCCATAGGCAGCATACAGATATCCGGCTGTAATTCCCATGCCAAATCCACGGAATAACGGAGCCAACGGAACACAATAGGCCCCCCATATGGACAGTCCACATAAAAAACAAAATAATAAAAACAAAAAAGATGATGCCAACGATGCTACAAAGATAGATAACACAGGCAATGCGCTTCTTGCTTTCACATTGCTGAAAAATACAAAATCCAATGTTTTTAATAAAGAATAATCCGCATTGCGAATGAATATGACTCCTAAAATGAGGCCTGCAATTAAAAACAATCCCAAAAACACCAACAAGAACTGCTGACGGAAAATTTGCAGAATTCCACCGCGATAACCGGAAGAAAATCCTCCAGACCGACTGCCTACCGTTCTTGTGCCTCTATGTTCTTTGGGTACTTTTACAAAAAATAAGTTTGTCCGTCTCATAGTATTTATAATCCCCCAAACAAGTTGTCTGGTTCATAATTATGTATACCTTAGGACAATTATGAATTATTTTCCTAATTCCTCCGCTCTTTTTGTACAAGCAAGCATTGCCTCGTCTACAATTTTTTCCAAATCATGCTGATAGAACACATTTAACGCTTCCAATGTAGTTCCTCCCGGAGAGGATACCATTTCAATTAATTCATCCGGAGTTTTACCGGAATATACAAGCATGCCTGCGCTGCCGATTAACGTTTGCGCAATCATCGGCAATGCAACTTCCTTTTCAATTCCTTGCTTTTCAGCGTTATCCAGCATTGCTTTTGCAAACAAATAAAAATATGCCGGGCTGCTGCCGTTTACGGAAATTACTGCATTCATTTGTGATTCTTCCAACTCTGAAACGGTACCGCAGGAGGAGAAAAATTCTTCCACAGTTTCGAACATTTCATCTGTTACACCTTGAGAGCGGCACATAGCGGTAGCACCTTGGCTCAAAAGCAAAGGTGTATTCGGCATGGTACGAATAACGGGGCATTGACATCCCAAAGTGGTACGAATATAGTCGGTAGAAATACCGGCAGCAATAGAAACCATGAGCTTTTGTTCCGTTACTTGTTCTTTGATTTCTGTTAAAACTTCTTCAAAATTTTGCGGCTTCACTGCAAGCACAATAATGCTGCAAGCACTTGCCAATTCTGAAGCGGAAGAAGCCGCTTGAACACCTATTTGTTTAAAATAAGCACATTTTTCTTCATTGACATCAAATACTGCAATTTGAGATGGGCGCATTGTCTCAGTAGATACAATTCCGTTGATAATGGCAGTAGCCATGTTTCCTGCGCCAATGAAACCTAATACTGTATTTTCCACACGATTACCCTCTTTTTTGTACATTTGTCGTTCTATTATGATAATACTTTTAGAAAAAGAGTGCAAGACATAATCCGATAATTTTCGCATAATTCCTACAAAGTGAAATAAATAAAGCAATGTTTCATCATTTATTCCCAATGATTTTTTACAATTATTTTTACTTTTTCTAATATTATGGAAAAGCGACCATGTTTGGTATGACTGTATCAAACTGTAACATCTGCATTTTGATTGCCATTTTTCACGATAATTGTCAGAGGATAACCCCATACTCCAAAAAGAGCAAATTCCCCTGTCGTCACGTTTTCTACCCTAACCGTACCCGACCTCTGTTCTCCGCAGTCCTGCTGAAATGCTTCGACTTAGGGCACTTTCTCTAAAATCATCGAAAATATGCTGTTTTCACATCTTTCGCAAATAAAAAATTCGCATCTGACTCCGGGAATCACCCCAAATCATCCCCGAGGCAAACCCGATTATCCTTTTTCTGCCGACAATCTGAAATTTCCACGCGGATTTTGAATGTCTGTCCGGCAACTCGGAGAGTGATTTTCCACGTTTTTGAAGATAAAAAACCTTTCGGGTCGCTCCGCTTCTTCTCTTTTCTTTTTCCGCCTAAGATATCCATTTTTCTTTTTTCGGAATGTTTTTTTGGGGTCGGGATGGCAGCACAGAGCCTTACTGCTCTGCACTGCATCTTATTGTTTTCTGTCTCTTTTCAATGATGCTTTGGTACCCTGCTAAGATATGAGAGAGTACCTTTTGTCAACAAACAACAATCTGAAGATAGGTAAAAACGATTTCTCTCTATTATGGTTATGCACAACTATAAATTGCTATTTCATAATAAAAAAGCAGTACGCCCTAAGTCATACTGCTTTTTCTATCAAATATTTGTTTATGCCATAGCAGCTTTCATCATAATGGCACATTCCAATCGTTTTTTCTCTAAATCACATGAAAGCTTATGCGATTTTAAGATATTGCCTTCATATTGCCAGCTGTTGGCTGCACAACCACCGCTACAGTAGAATTTTGCCCAACAGTCTTTGCAATCCTCTTTGCTATACACGTTGGTAAGCGCAAATTCCTGCTTCATGGGAATATCAAAGGTATCCTCCATAATATTGCCCATTTTCCATTTTTCTTCCCCAACAAATTGGTGGCATGGATAAATGTCTCCTTCCGGTGTCACACAAACATACTCATTGCCGCAGCCACAGCCGCGCAAACGTTTAATGGCACACGGACCTTGGTTCAAATCTATCATGAAGTGGAAAAAGTTAAACCCTTTTCCTTTCTTTTTGCGGTCTATCAAAATATTTGCCAAATTCTCATATTCGGCAAATGCTGCCGGCAAATCTTCTTCCTGCAAAGAGTATGGAAGTTTAGGGTCAGACACCACAGGTTCTACCGATACTTGGTCAAAACCCAGCTCCGCCATATGAACCGCATCTTTTGCAAAGTCCAAATTATGCTTGGTAAACGTACCTCTTACATAATAATCCTTGTCCCCTCTGGTTGCAATCAGCTTTTTGTATTTTGGTACAATCGCATCATAGCAACCGCTTCCGTCTGCATGTACACGCAGCATATCATTAATTTCTTTTCTTCCGTCCAATGACAGAACAACATTATACATTTCTTTATTCAAATACTCAATGACATCGTCTGTCAACAGTAAGCCGTTGGTTGTCATGGTAAAGCGGAATTTTTTATTGTGTTTTTCTTCTTGACTTCTTGCATATTCCACAATTTGTTTTACCACTTTGAAATTCATCAGTGGTTCACCACCAAAGAAATCCAGTTCCAAATTGCGTCTTCCTTTGGAATGTTCAATTAAAAAGTCGATTGCTTTTTTTCCAACTTCCAAAGGCATCAATTTTCTGCCGCAGCCAAAGTCACCCTTTGCGGCAAAGCAATATTCACAGCGCAAATTACAGTCATGCGCTACATTCAAACACATGGATTTTACCGGCGCTTCTTTCAGCATTGCGGAAAAATTGTGATAGCCGTCCTCCGAATAGAGCTGGCCGTTTTCATACAGCTCCTTTAGTTCATCGTAAGCCTCGGTTAAAGTCGCTTCATCATATTTTTTGCGCAGGTCATCCATCATCTGTTTGGGAGCCTGCTGCGGTACTTCATCCTCTAAATAATCCAACATATCGTATGGCGCATCATCAAATACATGTACTGCACCGCTGTTGGTATCCAATACAATATGAAAACCGTTTAACGTATATTTATGTATCATTTTTCTTTCTCCAATTATTGCAAAAATTTCAGGGACAGCACGCTGTCCCTGAAAAGTGATTTCGATTCAATTATTGATTGTTCTCGTTCTCACATTTTTGGTTAGCAACTGTGCAAGATGTTTTGCAAGCAGATTGACAAGATGCTTGACATTCGCCACAGCCGCCTTTCACAGCGCTTTGCTTTAAATTTGCTTGGTTTAAAGTCTTGATTTGTTTCATTGATAAACATCTCCTTTTTTACACTGACTGAATTATATCATAATAAAACGAAAAATGAAAGATGTTATTTTACTTTTTTACGTTTGTTTACCGCAAGCACACCGCCAAACGCACCGCCAATCATCATCAGAAGAAACCTCATTGCAGTGGAAACGGTAAATACATTTCCTCCTGTGGAAAAGGCGGAAATCAATACACAAGCAAACAAAATCAATCCGCTGAATAATCCCATAATCAAACCTTTACTGTGGCATAGTTTTGCAGACAAAAATCCCGCAAACATAGCGCTTAATGCCGAAATACCAATACTTACTGCCTGAATTGCCTGTGTAGGAATTGTTTTCACCAAAACAAACACAAACGCACAAATGGCCAATAACGCCGCACATAGGAACAAACCTGCAATACAGCCGATGACTAAATATTTTAAACACTTGGCAAATGTGCTGTCCGATGTTTCTCTGCTTTTTTTCATATAAAAAAATCCCCCTCACCAATACCTCATACCTAAAGGTATTCATACGAAGGAGATTTTATGATGTACAAAAAAGGAAAAGATTATTTTTCTTCTTTTGTTTCTGGTTTGGTTTCTTCTTTTTTGCGACCGAACAAACCTTTTTTCTCTGCAGGTTTATTCTCGGAAGATTCGGTAGCTGCCTGCTGTACACGATCAAGAGGTGTCTCTACAGAACTGATTGCCCAACGTTTTAAACGCAGTCTTTGGCGGTCAGTACCTGTCTCAATAATAATGGTATCACTTTCATCTTTTACAGCTACAATACGGCCTACAATACCACCAATGGTTGTAATTTCATCACCTATTTTCGCATTTTTGCGGTTTGCTTCCTCTTTTTTCTTCTTTTTAGAGTTTGGACGGAATAATAGAAAATACGCACCGAGAATAATCACTGCGTAAATGATAATCATAATCCACCAACTATTATTACCGCCGCCGGATTCAGCGGCAGCTTCTAAAGCCCAAATATTATCCATTTATTTTACACCTCCATGTTGTCGATGTTTATTATAACAATATTTTCATACGGTTGCAAGCATAAAATGTAGAATTATATTCTTCTGGATACTTTATGTATCGTTTCACTGTAAAAGGCCTGAAAACTGCCTGAATCCAAGGCTGTTCTTATCTTTTCCATAAAAGAATTATAGAAATATAAATTATGCATGACAGCCAAACGCATCCCGAGCATTTCTTTGCTTTTTAACAGATGATGCACATACGCACGTGTATGATGTGTGCAAACAGGACAATCACAAGTTTCATCAATCGGATTTTCGTCCAACTCGTATTTTGCATTCATCAGATTACGGCAGCCTTCCATAGTAAATGCATGTCCGTGACGGGCATTACGGGTTGGCATAACACAGTCAAAGATATCAATGCCTCGAGAGACTGCCTCCAAAATATTGGCAGGTGTACCCACTCCCATCAAATAACGTGGTTTGCAAGCCGGCATTTCCGGTTCTACCGCTTCTATAATTCGATACATTTCTTCTGCCGTTTCTCCTACCGCCAAACCGCCGATTGCATAGCCGTCCAAATCCAGCTCTCGAATATCACACATATGCTGTTTTCTCAAATCTTCATAGGTGCTTCCTTGGTTAATGCCCCACAGCCATTGTTCTCGATTAATGGTATCCGCTTTGGCATTGAGGCGTTCCAATTCTTCCTTACAGCGATATAGCCAGCGCAATGTTCTGGCGCAGGATTGCTTTACATACTCATACGCAGCCGGATTTTCAATACACTCATCAAAAGCCATTGCAATGGTAGAGCCCAAATGAGACTGAATGCGCATGCTTTCTTCCGGACCCATAAAAATTTTTCGTCCGTCTATATGAGAAGCAAAGGTTACCCCTTCTTCTTTAATATTTCTCAGTTTTGCCAAAGAGAACACTTGAAAGCCGCCGCTGTCAGTTAAAATTGGACCTTGCCAGTTTGTAAACTTGTGCAATCCTCCCAATTGTTTGACAATCTCATCTCCTGGCCTTAAATGCAGGTGATACGTATTGCACAGCTGAACCTGACACTTTAGGTCTTTTAAATCCAAAGCAGAAACCGCACCCTTAATTGCACCGCAAGTAGCCACATTCATAAAGGCGGGTGTTTGCACCACTCCATGGGGAGTATGAATTTCACCTCTTCTGGCCTTTCCTTCTGTATTTATAATACGAATACGTTCCTTCATAAATCGTAAATCCTTTCTACATCCGTCTTCTATGCAGCAATTTCTTTAAGATGTTATTATAAAATACATTCAGAAAGAAAGCAATCTTTGTTTCATACAAAATTTATCGACTGTACAATTGATTGCCGATACCGTATCTATCCAGAATGAAGTATCATTACTGCAAACATTTTGTAAATAATTTAAGAATACATGACAAGCTGTGACGCATATGGTTTAAAACACACGGATGATTGAGGTGGTGAGAAGATGTTTATTGTATTAAAAAAGAAAATCATTATTGCAGTTGCGGCCTGTATTTTAACCATTATTGCAATTCCTGTAGCAATCCATTATACGAATAACGCTGCAGAAGCAGTACAGGCGTCAACATCGGCCAACACAAACTGGGGACTTAGTTTTCCAAAAGACGGCGGAACTCCTATAGGAAATGCATCTTCCGAGTTTTTGCAACAATACAACTCTTTTTATGTAGGAGATACATCAAAAAAAGAAGTATATATTACATTTGATGCAGGTTATGAAAACGGATATACTCCGGCAATTTTGGACACTTTAAAAAAGCATAATGTAAAAGCAACTTTCTTTGTAGTGGGCAATTACATAGAAACCAGTCCTGATTTGATTAATCGTATGGTGGAGGAAGGACACATTGTAGGAAACCATACGTACCACCACCCTGATATGTCAAAAATATCGGACATTACCTCGTTTCAAAAAGAGTTGGAGGATTTAGAGGCATTATATCAACAGACAACGGGACAAGAGATGCAAAAACTCTATCGTCCTCCCCAAGGAAAATTCAGTGAAAGCAATTTAAAGCAGGCCAGTGAATTGGGATATAAAACTGTGTTTTGGAGCCTGGCCTATGTAGATTGGTACGTAGATAACCAACCAACCCGAGAAGAAGCACTCGAAAAATTATTGCCGAGGGTTCACCCGGGAGCCGTTATTTTACTGCACAGTACTTCTAAAACAAATGCTGAAATTTTAGATGAATTCTTGACTACTTTAGAGGAGCAAGGGTACACATTTGGAACATTAAACGATATTGTATAATCTAACTCTCATATCGGGATATAAAAGCAAATAGACGGATATCTATGAAGATATCCGTCTATCTATTTTTCGGCCATCTCATCAATCAAAATGCCACATAACCTATATAACCGCCACCGTAAGGAACACCTCTGCACCTGCAGAGAAACGATGACCTGACCACCCGGGACCAGAGTATGATAGGATGACCCCTGCAAATACAGGGAAAACTTACCAGCTCCAATACGGTTCACCACCCTCAGGAGCATCCTTGCCATTGCAAGGATACAGCTCTTTTGTCAATATGCAGCGAAAGAGGAGCAATCACCAACCAACAAAAAGCCATAAGCTTTTCCAAATTGGGTATCTGTCCCATTGGAACATCCCTGCGCCTGCAAAAAATTTCTTTCTGTATGACAATGCACTTAAAAACAAGAAATTTTTACGCTGCAGGGAAATAGACAAAAAATCATACTATAAACAGAATATAGAATCATCTTTGATTGATATATACCTCTGAAAATGAGTAAAATCTTGACATGAATGAAAAATACTCCGACATTTTTTAGAAAAAACAACCTAGACAGATCTTTTACCACTATACAAGGAATACCCCTACATCAGCAGGGAAACCCAATCAGGACAACTCCTTTACCATAACACAAGGAACACCCCCTCAATGAGAGGAAAGCAGTATCATACCGATCCTCTGACCCTGATATAAAATTTATCCCTGCATTACGGAAAACCTGATTATGATGTTGATGCCTAGATAGCATTAATTACACCATTCAGATATATCTTGGAACAAAAGCCTCATTTTCTGGAAAAATCTAATTGATTTATGGGAATGCCATAAGCAAGGCTCACCCCTGTTATTCCGGGAACTTGCACGGTCGATGACGTAAATTTCGTCAGTGGGAGGATCACCCCCGCACCTGCGGGGAAAACACGATTTCTATATACCAACACCCGTTATAATCAGGATCACCCCCGCACCTGCGGGGAAAACGCTTTGATGATGCGTGCTGGCTGCTCGACAAAGGGATCACCCCCGCACCTGCGGGGAAAACTATGTTATGTCCTCTCTGTAACGCTTATCAAGAGGATCACCCCCGCACCTGCGGGGAAAACATTTGTTTTTAATGGCATCGGTGCCAGAAGCTAGGATCACCCCCGCACCTGCGGGGAAAACCATTACCGACAGCAAAAAGCGTTTGATTGATTAAGGATCACCCCCGCACCTGCGGGGAAAACAATCAAATCCGGATTGGATAAAACTGTTACCAGGGATCACCCCCGCACCTGCGGGGAAAACGAGTTTTTTTATCATAAAAACATCTGGTTCTCGGGATCACCCCCGCACCTGCGGGGAAAACTTTTTGTTCTCTTTATCCAGCAAAAACCGCAAGGGATCACCCCCGCACCTGCGGGGAAAACAAGTCCCGCTTTCGGCTATTTGAATTCCTTCCAGGATCACCCCCGCACCTGCGGGGAAAACTATTGCGAGTTTTTTTAAAGTCAATCCGGAATAGGATCACCCCCGCACCTGCGGGGAAAACACTGGTTAGGTGGGGGACACGTTGGCTTTCAAAGGATCACCCCCGCACCTGCGGGGAAAACTTATTTTGTGTATCGCCTGCAAACGCGGGGTGAGGATCACCCCCGCACCTGCGGGGAAAACAATTAAAATATATTTATGTTAATGAATGCAAAGGGATCACCCCCGCACCTGCGGGGAAAACCGATGAAAGGTATATGTAAAGCAAGCGTTATTGGGATCACCCCCGCACCTGCGGGGAAAACCCGACATACTCTTTTTTTAGTTCCTCCACATAAGGATCACCCCCGCACCTGCGGGGAAAACAAGCCAACGCTTCTAATATTTTTGATTTGCTCAGGATCACCCCCGCACCTGCGGGGAAAACTGCCCTTAGTAGGAGTTGCCGCTCCTCTGGGGCGGATCACCCCCGCACCTGCGGGGAAAACTGTGACCGCAGATGGATTGATACGCAAACCATGGGATCACCCCCGCACCTGCGGGGAAAACTGCACACAGAAAGCCGGCACCAACACAAGAAGTGGATCACCCCCGCACCTGCGGGGAAAACAAAGCTTCTTGTAAAACTTGAGAAAAGTTAATGGGATCACCCCCGCACCTGCGGGGAAAACTGGCCGCAGATGGGTCTATGACAACTCTGTCAAGGATCACCCCCGCACCTGCGGGGAAAACTGTCAAAACAAATGCAAGATTCTATTAAAGAGAGGATCACCCCCGCACCTGCGGGGAAAACACTATGAATTATGATTATAGATGGATTTTACGGGGATCACCCCCGCACCTGCGGGGAAAACAAGACTAGGATTTTCTGCCCAAGTATAGTCCCAGGATCACCCCCGCACCTGCGGGGAAAACGTGGGTAGCACCCGACTGTGGCGTTTTCCCCTGGGATCACCCCCGCACCTGCGGGGAAAACCCTTAGAGAGTATAGACGGCAACAAAAGCATGAGGATCACCCCCGCACCTGCGGGGAAAACTTAGCTATCTTCCTAATAAAGCACGCGCACAAAGGATCACCCCCGCACCTGCGGGGAAAACGTCGTGGGAAGTCACTTCCAGTTTAAACATCCAAGGATCACCCCCGCACCTGCGGGGAAAACCTTTAACAACTATGTTTTTTAATATACTTCTCGGGATCACCCCCGCACCTGCGGGGAAAACGTTAAAGATGTAAAATTTGTAGTACTAGGCGGAGGATCACCCCCGCACCTGCGGGGAAAACTACGTCTGATAAGGTACCACGAGCAAAACCGCAGGATCACCCCCGCACCTGCGGGGAAAACTAAGATAACCTGTCATTTTTATCTCCGAAAATTGGATCACCCCCGCACCTGCGGGGAAAACTCGTCCACTTCGCTATTGCGGTATATAATCGGAGGATCACCCCCGCACCTGCGGGGAAAACCTGGGCAAATCTTTTATGACCATTTGCACCAAAGGATCACCCCCGCACCTGCGGGGAAAACAGGCTGTGTACTTCCCGTAGGCTGCACAGTAGAGGATCACCCCCGCACCTGCGGGGAAAACATCGGGAAGCGGAAAAACAACTTCTATGCGAAAGGATCACCCCCGCACCTGCGGGGAAAACTATTAAAAATAAAGCCTTTTTGATATCTGTACAGGATCACCCCCGCACCTGCGGGGAAAACTGACTCATGTTATCGCTCCTTATAGTAAGTTAAGGATCACCCCCGCACCTGCGGGGAAAACACTAAAAAATGACGTAGATACGTTATGATGTTCACAACACACGCTACAATTCATTTAACTTTTTATAGATCCCATAAGTTAAGTAACAATCTGCCAGCGCTCTATGATGATTTGAAGTATCCAGAGAAAAATAACTTGCAATTGTATTTAGTTTATAATCCACCACATCAAATACTTTACGGCGAGCAAGAGTTAATGTATCAATACACGGATTATGAAACATAGATAATCCAACACGCTGACAAGCTGCATGTAAAAAACCAAAATCAAACGCTGCATTATGACATACAATACGTCTGTTTTCTGCAAAGGATATTAACTGTGACAGCGCTTGGTACAGAGGAACTCCTTGCTGCTGAAGCATTTCGTCCGTAATACCTGTAAGTTTTGATATATTCTCAGGCAACGATGTTTGACATTGTACTAACATACTAAGTTCCGCTTCCACTGCATCATGTACAATGCAAATCGCAGCAATCTCAATTATTTCATGTACAGCACAGGATAACCCAGTTGTCTCCAAATCTAACACAATATAGGAATCTTCTTTTAAGGTATATTTACGTGCCCGGTTTATCCTATCGACTTTTTGCATTTTTGCAGCCTTGCTGAAGCCCTTCTCAAGAACCATAGTCTGTGATTGTTTTCTTGCAGATGGCAACGGCCTACGCATTAGTTTCAAACCATCAAAATCTACAGGTTCCCACGTAGTATTGTGTACACGAAAATCCATCTGTTGTTCCCCCATAGTATGAAACACCATAGTTGCTCTACCTGCATGAAGATTTTCACAAATACGTTTCCAAAGTTCTTCCCTGACACGGGCACTTACCTGCCCAACATAAACGCCTGTATTGATTTCAATCAGCCATTTGGACAAGTCTCCCCGTACTTTGGGCGGACAATCTGACAATGTAATTACAATCATGTAGATTCCTCTTCCTGAAAACCATAAGAAATTCCGTTAGGAACCGTTCCTTTTTTGTCATCCCATAAATAAACAATTTCTGTAGTAATTTCTTCTGCAATCCATTCATCATCGGAAAAAAGAATATGAATATCACGAACCATTCTTTCCAAAATATGAGCAGATACCATGGCATCCCTTACCCTCCGCCGTGTTGCAGACGGTAAATCATCCGGCTGCTGTGCTGCCATTTCAAATGCAACGGGAATGGTAACTTCGGCTTTGTAAAGATCTGCGATGTCATAAACGAAAGAACACTCATGCCCTACATGCATAAATCCCAATCCCGCAGAGCATCCCAGTGCGGTAATCACAGCATGAGCCAAACCGTATAGGCATGCATGTCCTGCGGAAAGCGCTTGATTAACAGCGTCACCCGAAGAAAAATCTTCCGGGTCATAGGTACGTCCGTTCCACGGAACATTCCATTCACGGGAAGCTTTGCGGTAAACAGAACGTACGCGGCTTCCTTCCCGTCCTCTCAGCTGCTGCATGGTCAAGTGCGATACATCTTCATTGGGAAAGCGCATTTGATACATCTTTCTGACCACTGCCAAATGCAGCCGTTGATTGCTCACCAATTCTGCCTGACGAATTAACAATTTGGAACGATGTGTTAACGGTCGTCCGCTTGCGTAATACCGCACGCCGTGTTCACCTACCCAAATAACGCTTACTCCCGCATCGCCAATTAGTTCCATAGCACGATGTGTAATCAAAGTCCCGGGGCCCAACAGCAGTACAGAAATCGACGCAGCGGGAACATACACAATGCCACGTTCATCTCTTACCGTAATTGCACTGTCTTCTCGATTAAGCTGACAATGCTCCAAATACAAAAAGGTCATTCGATTGCCGATTTGGGGCAAAGCCTGCAAGTCGGGACGAACCATACCTGATACTTTTTTACCTTTCATTGGAAGCTACCTTTGCTACTGTCAGTAAACCCATACCGTAAGCTTTGCCGCGTCCGATTCCTTCCGTCAACGCTTTACAAAATAGTTCTGTGTCCGTAACCGTTAATACACCTTCATATGTAACGGCCAATAACCGAACCTTTGTTTCTTGAGAAGGATTTTTGCGAAAAATATGCCATTGACTGTGAACAACCGTAAAATCCTCTTCGTTTAACGAAAAACCGTTGTGAGCCGCACGGGTCTGCAGCCATTCTTTTTGATGAGGCACAGAGACATGAGCATGTACTTTTCCTCTCTTTCCCGGTTCGGACACACAGCTTTTTGTGGGATTGGCCACCAAACGGAAATGCCAAACACTGGCGGGAGTTATTCTTTCCAGCAAAGGAGTATACAATTTTGTTTCCCATGGGCAGTCGGCGCCCAACATACCAAATTGTGCAGCGGCCGCAGATAAATCAGGTTTATCGGGACTGAGCAACATCAGATAAAGCTGATGATTCAGATGGTCGATACGCCATAAATTACGCTTGCGTTCTCCCCCAAAGCACCGCTCTACCGTTCCGTGGAAAATATGCGGAGAAGCCAACGCTTTTGCCGTATTGGGATTGGATTCATTCAAGCGCATTCTTGTCAAATACATAGACTCACCTCAATTCTTTCATCGGATCATGTTCGGTATGAAACCGTTCCTCTGCGTTTTGAAAGGTAATGTGAAAAGGCTTATGCTCCTTCACCATGCGATATCCATACTTTCGGAACATCGGATTAAACGATTCGGGCAAATCTTTCTGATAAACAGGATATGCCTCCTGTTTCAATGCGTCAGTTACAATTCGCATGGTGTAAGAATCCTGTTTACGTTTGATACGCTCCTGCTCCCATTTTGAAACTTGCCACGGTTCTTCTTGCAAAGCTGTAAGCAAATCCGTTTGTCGTATTCCCAGTGATAACGGTAAGGTTGGAGGACAAGAGCGTCTTCCCAGAAACAACGGGAAAACAGGTGCCTGCAAAGCCTCATCCAACATTTTTAAAAAGTTTTCATCCTGACTTTCCAAACCAACCAGAAAAATAGCATCTGCAAGATAATATCTTGTTGTTACATAAGAGGTCTTTTTATCTTTCAGTACCATGTGAAAGTCCTTTAGCAGCTCTCCTTCTTTGTCGCTTCTGATACCAAATTTCAATGCGGCTAAATCATCCAACGATTCATCTCTGCGCCGTCCCAATGCAGCAGCCAACAGCCCAACCACTCCGCTTTTGGACGGTTCTCGTTCTGTTTTACGAATATCAAATTTGGAATTGATACCCCAAGCCTGCAAAGGAGCCGCTAATCTCAATAACAGCGTACTCATATGGATTCACCGTCACCTGCGATATATTCGGCTACACGGTCCTCCAAGACATCCAACATTTGCTGCAATGGCATCATTTCTGCAATTTCTTTAAATGCTTCTGCTGTTCCGATTCCAAATGCTGCTTCCGGCTCATTTGCAAAATTCTGATAAACCTGTTTCACATAGGAAACAAATTGTTTCTCAGACTCTGCAAGATAACCGTTTGAACCGGCAATTACAGGTTTCTCAAATGCGCCCGCACAGTTAATGGGCTGGTCACGGCGAACCGTCACATACACAGCATCCGGCAAAGTACGGTTTGCAAATGAGTTTTGTTTTCCTGTAGGCATAGATAACAAAAAGGCCTGGGCAAAACCGCGAACAGCCATAGGAGTGTCTTTCCCTAAATGACAGTTTAATTCCGCAACATTGACCGTAGCATAACGGTATAACGTAGAAGAGTTAAACTCTGTTGTGCCAAGATGACCTGCACCGTCGTTATCTTCGGGAGCTCTGTCATCCACAGCTGTAAAAAAATCATATTCATTTTGGATTTTGTGAGTAGAAATACTGTGCGCCACTTGTGCGGCAGCATCGTAGTTCAAGGAAGGGTCACTGGCAACCATACGGCCGAACAAAGCAATATCAATGGCTGGAAATTCTTTTAATGCATTTTTATAAAGAGATTTCTCTTTTTCTTCCGAAACCGCCAGTTGAGCAAGCGCCTCTGCCTGTGAATCGCTGATAAAAAACAATGCGTCCGTGACTGTATCATTGTCTTTCAGCTTTAATCCTGCTAATTTTAAAGCTTCTGCAGCTAACTTTCCTGCTTTTTTCTCATCGACATCAGGATTATGTTGCAGAATTTTGGAAGCAATCATATCTACCACACGTTTTGTACGTGTTCCAACGTCTTTTTTCTCAAAAATGTCAGAAAACATAGCACGCATAGCATGTTTCCACGATTGACTGGAAACCCTTGCTCTGGTAGCCCCGCCGTATACGGCTGTTTTTGGACTTCCCGTATCATCGCGGTTGACACAACTGGGTGGTACGGTTTGCAGTACGTGTATATCTACGTAAAAATTTTTCTTATTCATTTGAATCTTCCTTTCCTGTTTCTGTTGTTTTTCTTCTATAGAAATCCTGTCCCCATCTTAATCGAACCTGGGACCTGTAATCCTCGTTTTGATACAAGTATAAATCTTTGGCCAACTCGGGATAATCCAAAGGAATTCCCTCTGAACGAAGCAGCTGTATCATCCCTCTGAGGTGGTGGGCAAGTTCTTGTATATCGGCAGAAGTTGCCAATACATTAAATCGCCTTTGAATGCGTGTTTTATCATCTTCACCATGTATCAAACAAGCCACTGCCTTTCCCAGACCGTTTTCTTGCCGATACATAGATTCCTTCTGCAAATCTTTGCCCTGTTGATGAAGCGCAAACAACGTCAGTGCAATATAAACAGCCCATTGTGCATGGGTTGGCACACCGCTTCTGCTTAACATTTCTTCGGGTAAATCCTGTAAAAACAGTTCCCAAAGCTCCGGAATATCTCCCGGGGTTGTCCCGATTCCCCTGCGTAAATTTGCCAAAGATGCCTTTACAGCTCCGTCTGAAGACGAATTTACAATACGCTTTAACCGATATTCCACAAAATGACCTACATTTTGCGTTTTACTGGACATTCTCATTCCTCCTATTTCAATGATTCCTTCAGATAATATGAAAATTTATTGTATACTTCAGGCGCACAATAATGATTTGTCAGTTCTTTTCCTTTGATTTTTTCTGTCACCATTCTGCCAACAAAAGCGGCTGTTCCCGCATTTTCTACCAATTCTTCTCCCAAAGCAGCGGCAGTTTTCCAAACATAAGTGAGCCATTGAGATTGCAGATGATTTCTTTCCTCTACAGTTTGACTGGGGTCCAATACGGACAGCCATTTGCGAAAAGGAAGATCCAAACGGTGATAAAACTCTTCTTTTGCACGGTAGCTTGCGGCATCTCCTTCATCGCCACCTGCGGATTTTACCAAATCTCTGGCCAATCTGCCGACAATATTCGCTATTTGGTCACATCGTTGAATTTCATCTAATGCAAGCTGTTTCCAAGTTTCTCCTGCCTCTGTTAACAGCTCCGCATAAAATGTAAGAGAATCGCTGAATTCATCGGTTACAAAAAAGTCTTTATCCCCGTATTGGACAGAAGCAATGCTGAAACATATCATTTGATGTTTATCCAACAATTCTACCTTCTGTAACTGATTCATCCAAGTCACAACTCCCGGCAGATGCTTTGTATCATTTTGTTCTACGATAGAAGCAAAATCACGCCACATCTGTTTGCTGGAATCATGACGCTTTGGTTGGTATTGTCCTGTAGATTTTCCTCTTTCCATAATAGGCTTCCAAACGGTCATTGTTTCATTGAAGGCATTTTCTCTGGAGAAAAAATCTCCTCCCAATAATCTGTAGCCCGTTACCTTATGATTGTTCCTCTCCAACAACAATCGTCTGGACTGTAAGGTAAGCAGTGCGGCAGGATTATCCGGAATGGTAATTTCAACTCGTTCTCCTTCCCGTGCCTTTGGAAGCTCCCATGCAGGTACATTCGGTTCCCAAGGTTCATAATCCTCTTTTAGAAGTACCAAATTCAGCATCAGTGTTTCAAATAATGTTTTTCCCTTAGCAGTAATCAGACCTAATTTTCCAAGCCACCCCGCACCTGGAGAAGGCAAATTTTTTCCTTTTGGTTTTGCAGACGTATCGTCATATCCGTTTACATATAACAACCATCTTGCAGCTTCCGCATAGGAAATCTCAGTTTTATCCTTTCCTGTTCGCGGCGGAAAAAGACGTATCTTGTTGCTGCTTTCCGACAGCTCTCCAATTAGCTTGGCCGCGGAATATTCCGTTCCCTTGGCAGCAGACAAAGCCTGCCCAAACGGACGTTCCGGATGAAACAGCCAAAACTTTTCATGTTGTGTATGCAAATACGCTTTGATTGGCTCTATTGGAAAACAGTTTGCATTCCACAATGCTCCCCAACGGTCCAATGCATGGTCTGTCTCTTCTATAGGTGCATCCTCTCCATGTTCATCCACACGGGAAAAGACAGTATGCAATACTGCCAGCAATAAGCGAAGTACCGCTACATTCTGCGTTGCAAGTTCACCTGCCAAATCTGTGTAAAGATGCGCTTGTTCGAACACTGTTATTAAAGAAACTTCATCAATGGTTCCATCCCTTTTCATCACTTTTATCCAAGGTTCGTCCAATAGATTAAATTCACATTCCCGGTTCCCCATGTTCTTCCTCCTTTCCATACCTGAGACCTTCTTCTTGTGTATACATGATATGAAATCCACATAGTTCTGCACTGTATGCTTCATTCAACAATAGTACCAATTCTCCTTTTATCCAAAATGATTCCTGCCATTCCGGAATCATTTGACTGTTCATACGTTCTAACTCTTCAATGGTTCTGTCCAAATTTTTACCAACACAAAACGCTCTGGGCAAGTTCATTCTTTGACGCGCAATTTGCCTGCATTCTTCTTCTGACGGAACATGATTTGCAGGAACAACGACACCTCCATTTTGCCAAGGTAAAAAGGAAATTTGTCCGTCTTTTCTTAGCATCATCACCAAAACACTGATAGAAGCATCTCCGTCTCGTACTGTTGCCTGTGCCCTTTCCTCATTGTCGGGCAAATCCGTACTTAGCAAATCTGAAATCACATTCAAATTAGCATATCGTTTTGAGAGACTGGGTTTTGGTATGGAATAAACCTTCGCTTTTTCCTTTTGGCTGTCTATGTGCCTGCAATAATCGCTCCATGCCTGCCGGGCAATTTCGTCTAACTCTGATGTATCCTGCGGTTCCTGATAAGTATCCTGCACTAACATTGGTATATCCTGTGGTAATGTAATAGAATTTGGCAGTAAACGTTTGGTTTGCAGTAACAGCCAATCTCCATATACAAAACGGGAACCTTCTTCTAACGTTTCTGTGTTTGCACCCAATACGGCACAACAAGGTTGGGTTACGTTTGCAGGACGCTTGCGAGTATGACGGTGTAATCGTCCCAATCGCTGCAGCAACAAATCCATTGGACACAAATCTGTGATGAGAAAATCAAAATCAATATCCAAAGACTGCTCCAAAACTTGAGTACCTACCACAATCAAATGATTACGTGTATCAGGTGTAGATTTCTTACCCAAACGCTGTAACAATACATGTTCTTTTTGAGCACGGTCAGGCATCAAAAAATGAGAATGAAACACTAAAATTTCCGTATCAAGCAGTATTCCCTTCAGTTTATCTGCTAAATTTTGAGCTCTGCGCACAGTATTTACAATGACTCCCGCACAGCCCCCTTCCGATAGCGCTTGTTTTAAACACTCTGCAATTGCTTCGTCAGAAATGCACTTGACCGAAACGGTTTTGGAAGGTGTATCCACGGCAATGGCTTGCTGTTTGACGGTTTCCCCATCTGTCCACGTTAATATGGGATACGCTCTGCTAACAGGCAATTCGTCATCTTTCAACTTTTTTCGCCCCAGATACGCACTGATAAATTCCAAGCGTCGTTTTTCAGGAAGCGTTGCGGAAAGCAGAATCACAGGAACACCATATCTTCCAAGCCACATCAGTGCTCTGTCTAAGTATGTGTTCATGTACGCATCGAAGGCATGGCACTCGTCCACAATCACGATTTTTCCTGCTAAACCTAAGTGACGCAGCATGACATGTTTTTGTTTTAATGCCGCCATTAACAATTGGTCTACTGTACCAATGACAAAATCAGAAAGCAATGCTTGCTTCCGCCCTTCAAACCACTGATGTGCTACCAATCCGGAGGAACTCATATCCTCCGCAAGGTGAGAAGTACCATGAAACAACGCTTGATATTGCTCATTGAGTTCTGCCATACCATGTGCCAATCGAATGGAATGCAGGGTATCTTCCGACTGTTCCATCGCCCACTGCTCCAACCGTGGAAAAATGCCATTGGCAGTGGCCTGGGTAGGCAATCCAAAAAATAATCCTGCACTGCCTGTTTTAGCGGTCAACACTTCTGCCGCAGCCAATGCCGCTTCTGTTTTTCCTACACCCATTTGTGCTTCTAAAATCAGTATGCCGGGCTGTACAGCATCTTCAGCTACCTTTATCATTGTCTTTTGAACCTCGTTGGGTAAAAATCCAAAACGACTTTGAAATTGAGCATCATCCATAAAAAAGCAAGAAGGCATCCATAGGTCCGGTAAATGCAATGTTTCCCAAGCCTTTTGTGCTCTATACTCAACGGAACTATCCACTCCGTTATCATCTATATCAATCAAGGGAAAATAATTGGTATTGCTGGCAATCCAGTCAGCCATAATCAGAAGTCCTGTTAACAACATCTGTGCCCCCATATCCAACTGCGGCAATTCTTCTACAGATGTGTATCCCGATGTTTCCAAAGAAAATTGGAGCCATTCCTGTCTGACTGCCTCCCAAAGCTTTCCTTGTTCACTGTCTTTTCCTTTACAGCCGTAGTAATTCTCTTCATAGTACCGTGTTTGATTTTCTACATCATACTTGATTCCCTGTGGTTTTCCATGATGTGCTCCTACTACCACCGCTACAGACTGAGGGCAATCAAAGTCTAATAAAATTGCTTCTCCTGCCAAAGCATGGGGAGATTTGCTCGCTGATAACAAGGAATTCATTCCGTACAATAATAAACCAGAGTGTTCGATACGTGTTCTCAATTCTGGAAACTGTTCCGATATTCCCGATTGAAACACCGGCGTTAACTTGCCAATATCATGGGTCAAAGCCAGAAATGTACATAGATTTAAAAAATCTTCTTGGCTCATTTCGGAATCCGCCGCATGTACCACAGAGGCAGGAAGCCATGTAACCACGAGCTTACGAATGATATTTGCGGTATCTGCAAAATGTACCCATGCCGGCAACCACTGCAATGTGTTTTTTTGAGTTGATTTTGCCGCAAGGCTTTGCAGCGCAGGTGAAAATTGCGAGTAAGCTGCTTTTATCCATAAAGACATAAGGTTCTCCACCCTCTTTTAGAAACTTTTAATTTTCTCTCATTTTACCACATATTACCTGTAAAATAAAGCCTTTTATAGTAAATCAACCAAAATAATTCCACAATTTATTTTTAAATCTATTTATTGTTAATATATCTCACAATATAATTGTTTTCGAATTATCATAAAACAAACATATATAGAGGAAAAGGACAAAATTCCTATTTTGCTATATCTCCCTTAACCGGTTTCAGCCTCCGTTGTGAAAGTTACAGTTGAACAACTAAAATCTCCGTACACTCCCTAAAAAAGGTCCCTTAAATGCATTAGTTATTATAAATAAAAAAGACTTAGAACAGAATTTTTATTTTCTGTTATGAGCCTTACTTTATAAATTTTTTCTTGATTAAGATATACCTCAGTTCCTTTTCAAAAACAATTCTGATAGTTCCCCATCATCAATATTCAAAATATAAGTAAAAAATCCGCTATGATGACTATTCATCATAGCGGATTCAGAAATAAAAGAAAACGACCATTTCTTTTGTATCTATAAAAGTATGTAATATGAGAACCTTGATAAAACAAATACTATTGAATCAACATTGCATCTCCAAATGAAAAAAAGCGATATTTTTCCTTCACAGCAACTTCATATGCGTGCATAGTATGTTGATACCCGGCTAAAGCACAAACCAACATAATCAAAGTACTTTCCGGCAAGTGAAAATTTGTGATTAAACCGTCCAATACCTGAAATTGATAGCCCGGATAAATGAAAATATCTGTCCAACCTTCACTTTCTTTGATACAACCTTCTTTTTTTGCAACAGATTCTAAGGTACGGCAGCTGGTTGTTCCAACGGCAATCACCCGTCCACCCTTTGCTTTTGTTTCCAGAATCAAATCTGCTGTTTCTTTTGGCATTTCATAATGTTCAGAGTGCATGATATGTTCTTCTACCTTTTCTACACTGACAGGACGAAAAGTACCTAACCCGACATGCAAAGTCACGTATCCAAAACGAACGCCCTTTTCTTCCAGCTTCTTCATGAGTTCCGGTGTAAAATGCAAGCCTGCCGTAGGCGCTGCAGCAGACCCCAATTCTTTGGAATATACCGTCTGGTATCTCTCCTGATTTTCTAATTTCTCTGTAATGTAAGGAGGCAGCGGCATTTGACCGATTTGCTCTAACAAAGCATAAAAATTCCCCTGATAATGAAAACGAACCAATCTCTTTCCATCTTCCAAAATTTCCAGCACCTGAGCTTCCAGCAAGCCTTCTCCAAACACAAACCATGTGCCGGGCTGTGCCTTCCTTCCCGGTTTTGCAAGCACTTCCCATACATCTTGTTCTTTTTGTGTCAGCAATAAAAATTCTATGTGACCGCCGGTATCTTTTTTGCTTCCGTAAATTCTTGCAGGCAGAACACGGGAATCGTTTACAATCAAACAGTCCCCGGGCTGTAAATATTCTGTGATATCATAAAAATGGCGGTGCTCCAGTTCTCCGCTTGTTTTGTTCATCACCAACAAGCGAGAAGAGTCTCTCGGCTCCACCGGAGTTTGCGCAATCAATTCTTTTGGTAAATCGTAGTAAAAATCCTTGGTTTCCATACGTTAGAAACCCTCCTGTATTAAGTTCATATTAATAAATTTTTTCTCACGTAAAATTTATTATAAACTATTATAAATCATTTGACAATCGCAGTTTCTGATGTTATGATGTTGGTAAGTTTAAAAGAAAGATAGAGGTGCGGCATTTATAAGTACCAAGCGTGAAACTGCCCAAGTTTATGAGCGTTTGCAAAAGGAACTGTCGCCGAAGAGTTTGAAAGTGGGTCATTTCAACTCTGGGTGCTGAGAGAATATCTCTGCAACTGTCATCATGCATGTATGATGTTGCGCTATCTGTTATCCTAATATGATAAATGGATAAAGACACAGTAGAAGCATAATATACCTGCATGATGATCGGTTTTTTGAAAACCGATCTTTTTTGTTACCATTTTATTCTTTAGTATTTTGGAGGAACCAACATGAAACAGTACAAAGTAGGCATTATTGGGGCAACAGGTATGGTTGGCCAACGTTTTGCAACATTATTGGAAAACCATCCATGGTTTACCGTAACAACAGTAGCGGCAAGCGCACGCTCTGCCGGAAAACGTTACGAAGATGCCGTTGGAAGCCGCTGGGCTATGAAAACACCAATGCCTGCTGCTATGAAAGACATGATTGTATACGACGCAACTGCTGACATTGACAAAATTACCTCTCAAGTAGATTTTGTATTCTGTGCAGTTGACATGAAAAAGGATGAAATTCGTGCATTGGAAGAAGCATACGCAAAAGCGGAATGCCCCGTGATTTCCAACAATAGTGCGCATCGCGGCACACCAGATGTACCAATGATTATTCCTGAAATCAACGACGACCACGCTGAGATTATCCACGCACAGCGCAGACGCCTTGGTACAAACCGTGGATTTATTGCAGTAAAATCCAACTGTTCTCTGCAAAGCTATGTGCCTGCTATTCATGCAATCAAAGATTTGGGTATTACAAAAGTGCTCGCCTGCACCTATCAAGCAATTTCCGGTGCCGGCAAAACATTTGAAACTATGCCTGAAATTTTAGATAATGTTATCCCTTACATTGGCGGTGAGGAAGAAAAATCCGAACAAGAACCAATGAAAATCTGGGGCCACATTGAAGGCGACCAAATTGTAAACGCAACTTCTCCAAGCGTTACCGCACAATGCCTGCGTGTACCTGTATCTGACGGACACACAGCTGCTGTATTCGCTTCTTTTGATAAAAAAATCCCAATGGAAGAAATCATTCAAAAATGGGAATCCTATCGTGGTGCAGCACAAGAATTGGAATTGCCCAGCGCACCAAAGCAATTCCTTCACTACTTCCATGAAAATGACCGTCCGCAAGCAAAATTGGACCGCAATTTAGAAAACGGTATGGCAGTTTCTATTGGTCGTTTGCGTCCGGACTCACAGTATGATATTAAATTTGTTTGTTTATCTCATAATACATTGCGCGGTGCAGCAGGCGGCGCTGTATTAATGGCAGAATTACTTTGTGCCAAAGGATATCTTGATTGATACAATCACATGAGATGACATTGACTTAGGAGGTTTTTACCATGAAAAAAGAGATTTTCACCGGATCCGGTGTTGCTATTATTACCCCTATGAACCAAGACGGTTCTATCAACTATGCAGAACTGGAAAAACTGATTGAATTCCAGATTCAAAACGGCACTGACGCAATCATCACTTGTGGCACTACAGGCGAATCTGCTACCATGTCACATGAGGAACACTGTGAAGTCATTAGATTTACCATTGAAAAAGTAAACAAACGTGTACCTGTCATTGCAGGTACCGGCAGCAATGACACTGCTTATGCCATTGAGCTGTCTCAAGAAGCAGAAAAACTGGGTGCAGACGCTTTGCTGGTAGTAACACCATACTACAACAAAGCATCTCAACATGGTCTGATAAAACACTTTACCGCAATTGCCGACAGTGTATCCATTCCTATGATTTTATACAATATCCCTTCCAGAACAGGATGTCTGATTAAGCCCGAAACTTACGCAGAGCTTTGCAAACATCCAAATATTGTAGCAACAAAAGAAGCAACAGGAGATATTACTCTGATTGCAAAAGTTGCTGCACTTTGCGGAGATGAACTGGCTATTTATTCAGGTAACGACGACCAGACATTACCGATTCTCTCTTTGGGCGGAAAAGGAATCATTTCAGTTATCGCAAATATTTGTCCACAACTATCACATGATATCTGTGCAAAGTACTTTGCAGGAGATATTGCAGAAAGCCGTAAATTATTTTTAGAACATTTGGAATTAATGGACGCCATGTTTATGGACGTTAACCCAATTGTCATCAAAGAAGCTGCCAATTTAATGGGATTTGACTGCGGTTCCTGCCGTATGCCGCTTTGCGACATGACAGAACAAGACCACGCAAAACTGGTAGCCATTATGAAAAAATACCATTTAATCTAAATAAAAATATAAGACGGATGGAAACGCGCTGTATCCAGACAGCGCCTTTAAAGTGAAAGGCATGGAAAGAGCAAATGAAACGTATTATTTTAAGCGGAGCCAATGGTGCAATGGGACACGAAATCGCTGCATGCATCAATAATCGGGATGATTGCAAAATTGTTGCAGGTTTAGATATTAACACCAATGTATACAGCGATTTTCCCATTTATAATAATGCAGATGAATTAACATGTGGAGCAGATGTGATTATTGATTTTTCCCATGTTTCTGTTTTAACACCACTTTTGGCATACGCAACCAAGGAACGCATTCCTGTGGTACTCTGTACAACAGGATATACAGAATCTCAAGTAAACGAATTAAAAGAGGCATCAAAACAAATTCCGGTATTTTATTCCCGCAATATGTCGTTGGGGATTAACTTATTGATTGAACTTGCCAAAAAAGCTGCCGTTATTTTGGGCGACCAATTCGATATAGAGATTATCGAAAAGCATCACAACAAAAAAATTGATGCCCCCAGCGGAACTGCACTGATGATTGCAGACGGCATTTGTGAAGTATTGGACCGTACCATGCATTATGAATATGACCGACATTCTCAGCGCAAAAAACGTGATAAAAATGAAATTGGTTTACATGCAGTCAGAGGCGGTACCATTGTAGGTGAACATGAAGTATTGTTTGCAGGACATCATGAAACACTTTCTCTGACCCATGTGGCCCAATCAAAAGAAGTGTTTGCAACAGGTTCTATTAATGCAGCAATGTTTCTGGCAGGCAAACCTGCAGGACTGTACGATATGTCTGATTTAATTAATGAGTAAGAACAAAAAAGGAGGCTTTTGCTTTATGACAAACATTACTTCCAGTATGGATATTACATTGGTTACGTTACAAAACTGTCCTTCTGATTTAACCGTAATTCATCAAATTTTTGATAAAGCGGCTGAGCTGGGTATCGACATTGATATGATTTCATTAGCGCCTTCCCAAAGCGCAATGTCTTCCCTATCATTTACCATGTCGGACCACGACCTGCCAAAGCTGTTGACATTCTCCAGCCACCTGCACAATGAGCTTGGAGTAAAAACAGTTATCAGCAGCGGCAACAGCAAGATTATTGTTGCAGATGAAGCGATGAAAAATCAACCGGGATTTGCCAGCAAAATATTTGGCGCTGCCGCAAATGCAAAAACAGATATCCGTATGATAACCACTGCAGAAACAGAAATTTCTCTATTGGTGCCGGCATCTGATCATGAAACAACTGTCTCCGCCATTGAAGAAGTCATTGCATAAACCCAATGATTTTGATAACACCACGAAAAAACGAGGTACACAATATTGTGCACCTCGTTTTTTTGTTTATAATATTTTTATGTGAACGATATAACCACTTACTATTTTATTCTTAATTGACAATGAAGAGTAGCAATAATACTGTGGTAAACTCTTTGATATAACAAACACATATTGAATCTATTTTCTCGAATAATGTCTGAAAACTATCCCTATTTCTTACCACATTATGATAATGTTACTACTTTTATTTTACCAAAATGCTTTTCTAAAGTTGCAATTTCTTGATGCAATGTTTTCTTTTATCTTCAAATACACATACAACCTGGAATTTAGGAAAACTATTTTATATCAAGTTTCTTCTGCATTATCATATTTTTCAAAAATACGCCATGACGTTCCACCTGTTGTTCTTTGACCAACTGATAGTTCCTGTCCCGAAAAAACGGATAGGCAGTGATGGAAGCATGCGTCACAATCGTTACATAATTCTGCTCTGCCACATACAGTTCCAGTCTGTCCATAATTGCAGTTGCAATTCCCCTTCGCTGATATTCTGCATGCACATAAAGTCTGTCTAAAAAATTTCCGTTCAAATCACCAAAGCCAACAATAATACCGTTCATTTCTGCTACCAATGTTTTATGGTGAATCAACGATAAATCCCAAGCAATCGGGTCAATCTTATTATTGTTTGCCCACGCTTCTATTTGTTCCTGTGTATAATCTCTCCGGTTGATTCTATGCACCGTTTCATAAAACAATGAAAGAATGGCTTGACAATCGTCACTATGATAAGACCTTATTCTCATATGTGCTCCTTACAAACAGCGTCAGAAAAACCGAAAATATAATCCAATCGATACAATCTATTTATGGTAACGGCCATGATTTTGTATCTGAAATGCACGGTAAATTTGCTCGCAAAGCATTACCCTTGCCAATTGATGCGGAAACGTCATACGTGACATGGAAAGCTGCAGCGTTCCGCTTTGTTTGACTTTATCGCACAAACCGTGGGAACTTCCAATGACAAAACTAACTGCACTGACACCATTCAAAGCCAATGTACCAAGATGCTGTGCCAAGGCCGGAGAATCTATTTGCTTTCCTTCAATGCATAAAGGAATCAGCGTGCTGCCTGCAGCCAATTGAAGTATCTTCTCCCCTTCTGCTTTCAATGCCTGTTGAATTTGTGTTTCTGATGGCTGTTCAGGCAGTTTATACTCTGCCACCTCCATAATACGAAACTTACAGAATGCACCCAAACGTTTTTGATATTCTTCACACGCTTGTGTCCAGTAACGTTCCTTCAATTTTCCTACGCAAATGCAATTTACCGTCAACATGATTACTCCCTAAAATAGAATGGTTCCGTGTTTTGTATTTTCTCTTGGTGCAATATCAATTTCATAATCAAGACCTCGCTTGAGTCCTTCCATTGTCAACGAGCACAAAGAAGTTTGCAGTGCAATGTCAGGCGTATTGTTTTCGTGACTTAAGTGCGCCAACAAAAAACGAGCCGTTCCCATTTTGGCCAGTTTGGGCAAAATATCGGCACAGGCTGCATTGGATAAATGTCCATAATCGGAAATAATACGCTGCTTTAAGATATAAGGGTAATTACCTGTTTTCAGCATACCGACATCATGATTGGATTCCAATACAACAAAATCGCTGCCCGCCAAATTGTGATACACTTGCTCTGTCATACAGCCTAAATCGGTTGCAAACGACAATGTGCGGTCATCCGCAGTTGTAATATGAAACCCAATTCCCTCCGCGCAGTCATGCAATGTAGGAAAGGATGAAATCCACATACCCGCACATTCAATTCCTCTGCTGTCTACCAGCTCTGCCGGAACATCTGCATTCAGCTGTTGTGTTTCTTCCAGCGCTTGCAACGTACCTTGAGAAGAAAATACAGGTATTTTATATTTAGAAGTAAATACACGGAGTCCCTTGATGTGGTCCGTATGTTCATGAGTCAGAAATATCGCCTTAATCGCTCCAATCGGAATATCACACGCAGACAGCATTTCTTGTATTTGTTTTGCACTGCGACCAATATCAATTAAAATACCGGCATCCGCAGAGCCAACAAAATAACTGTTGCCGCTGCTTCCACTAAATAATGGGCAAATTCTGGCCATATTTCTCCTCCATTGCTTTTGTACTTCTTTTAGTGAATCTCAAGTGGAAACTGTAATTCGATTGCTTTTAAAAGAGCATGATTAAAAATCGTAATAAAATCAGCTCCGTCGCTGGTGATAAAATAATTGGCAAGGTCCGTTATCTCTTCACTGATAGGAACTTCCCACGGTGGTTCTTTTGACAAGTCATCTATATCCCAAATGATTTGATGCGGTTTTAAATTTTTGAGTTCTGCTGTAATAACACTCAACTCTTCTCTGGCTTGCTCTGCATGTTCAGGCAATAAATAGCCTTGATATACCTCATTCATAATGACAGGAAAGCGGCTTCCCCATTTTCTATATTCTAAATGATATGACACTGTTGAAAAAAACGAATGAAGGAAATCCGCGCTTCCAATTGGAAAAAAGAAATATTGTACTTGAAACCCTACCATGACACCCACCTGATTTCTGTCTCGCAGTAATTATCAGTGATAGCACGAAAGAACCTATCGCATTGTACGACAGGCTCTTTCTGCATATTATTATCAAATTTCAGCAAATATCGTTTGCAGCTTACATTGCCTTTGGCTGTGTATCTTCAGGCGTGTGAATTCGTTTGATATCTGCTCCTAATTTTTGTAATTTTTCGACGATGTCTTCATAACCGCGCTCAATGTGACGAATTTCTTCAATTTGGCTTACACCCTTTGCACATAAAGCAGCAATTACTACTGCCGCACCTGCACGTAAATCAGTTGCTTTTACAGGCGCTGCATTTAAATGGTCCACGCCTTCAATCACGGCTAATTTACCGTCTACTGAGAATTGTGCGCCCATACGGCGTAATTCTTCCACATAGCGGAAACGACTATCCCAAACACTTTCCGTAATAATGCTGGTACCATGTGCAATTGCAAGCAAAACGGAAATTTGTGGTTGCATATCTGTTGGAAAGCCGGGGTGCGGCATTGTTTTTACATTGCATTTTTGCAATTGTCCTTCGCGTTTAATATGAATGGAATCGTCAAACTCTTCGACAATCACACCCATTTCCTCCAGTTTTGCAGAAATAGATTCCAAATGCTTTGGAATCACATTTTCAACCACTGCATCGCCGCCAGTTGCTGCAATAGCCACCATGTAAGTACCGGCTTCAATTTGGTCAGGAATAATAGAATATGTAGTACCGTGTAAATGGTCTACACCATAAATTTTAATTACATCGGTACCTGCTCCTCTTATATCTGCGCCCATGGAACTTAAGAAGTTTGCAAGGTCTACAATATGAGGCTCTTTGGCTGCATTTTCAATGACAGTCAAACCTTTTGCTTTTACGGCAGCCAACATAATATTAATGGTAGCGCCTACAGACACTACGTCCATATAAACATTGTTACCTGTAAGTTCTTGTGCTTGTACATCTACCATACCGCCATCCAAACTGTAGGAAGCTCCTAAGGCAGAAAAGCCTTTCAAATGCTGGTCAATAGGTCTTACACCAAAATCACAGCCGCCCGGCATGGAAACCACAGCATGATGAAAACGGCCCAATAAGGAGCCAAGCAGATAATAAGACCCTCTCATATGTCTTGCAAGCTCATACGAAGCAATATGAGAGTGAATTGGTCTGGGATCTATTTCAATTGTAGATTTATTGATTCTTTTAATGACTGCACCCATATCATGAATAATATGAAGCATATCGTTTACGTCAGTAATATTCGGTACATTTTCTATACGGCAAACTTCGTCTGATAAAATTGCCGCCGGTATAATAGCAATGGCAGCATTTTTAGCACCACTAATTGTAACAGTACCCTTTAGTGGTTTGCCGCCTGTAACTACATATTTATCCAATGAGACACGCCCCAATCGTTGTGTTATGTTCCAACTTGAACATTCTATATATCATTTATCTGAAAAACATAATCTTCGTAAAATATGAAAAAAACATCTCCATTGATAATAATACATTGACAGAAAAAAGTCAATCTCTCACAAAAATTTATTCGCAACATTGTGAAAAACTGCAAAGAATCTGACATTATCCTATGCTATTGTAGGACTTATCAAAAGAATGGACAAAAAATTAGGAATCAATCCTATTTCCTACCGGATAGATGTTTGTCTTTCTTATATAAACATCATACCACAAAATAAAAAAAGTTTTGCAGAAAGACTGCAAAACTTTTGTAAAATTAAGGTGTTACGTAATTTAACGGGTCAACATGAGTTCCGTTTTCAATCACTTCAAAGTGTAAATGTGCACCAAAAGAGTTGCCGGTATTGCCTACCAAAGCAATCGGTTGTCCTTTGAATACTTTCTCTCCGGCCTGTACAAGTAATTTGCTTGTATGGCCATATAACGTTTTTCTTCCGTTGCCATGATTGATAATAACATATAACCCGTAGCCGGAGTTGTCCATTTGAGCCAACTCTACAGTACCGGCATCTGCCGCTACAATGGTTTCACCGTAAGTATTTCCGTTTGCAATGTCAATACCATTGTGATGTGTACCCCATCTGAAAGAAAAAGGACTGCTAATGGTATGAACGGTTGGAACCGGCCAAGTTAGTGTACCGCTGCTTTCGCCCGGCACACTGCCGTCCGGCGGAGTTTTGGTACCTTCAATCACAACTTTTGTTACAGGTTCTTGTGTTACAGTGGTAGAAACATTGGAACGTTCCGCTTCTTTGCCATTGATATAAGTTACAGTATCAACACAAGTTGCTTTACCGTTCTCACCTTCTGTAACTACCTTGGAATAAGTGTTGTATTTGGTATCATCTGTTTGTACTTCTGTTTCAAATTCAACATCTTTTTCATATGTTTCTTCTTTTACAACAGAAATGTTCAAAATGGATTTTTTTACAATCACACTTAATTTATCTCCATTTTGCAGCGGAGAAGATACATTTGGATTCAACGCTTTTAATTCATTGGCAGTAGTACCAAATTTTTCAGCCAAAGAATCCCATGTATCACCCTCAGCAACTGTATAACCCATAGGTTTGTTGGAAAGGCCTGTTAATTGTGCTTTGATAGAATCAGCAGATTCTATACTGGAAACAGGGTAAATGTCTGTTTTGGTTTGAATATCGTCTTCAAATGAAATTGATTCATATGTTTCAGGCGCATTGTTATTGAGCAAATCCTGTAGCATATTGTCTAAATCGACAGCATTTTCAACAGCTCCAATGAAATTGCCATTTACGTAAAGGCCAACAGCTTCTTTGTAGGTACCGGTGCTTTTTTCAGCCAATACATCTGTGCTTACCGTAGTAAGTTTTTTCGTATCGGATGATGAAGCGGTAGCAACTATTTGTTTTGGCTGTATCATTAAAGTGTCGGAAGCATTTTCAGCCATAAGCTGATTCATTACTTCAAACGGTTCCCCGTAAACAATTTGTCTTTCTTGTGCGGATGCACTGACACCGTTTGCAGACTGCATAGCAAAACCAAAAGAAACAGTTAATGCTGCAACTCCCAATGCCGGAGCAATTACATGTAATGCATATTTTGCAATTTTCTTATGAAAACTGCCTGTATGTTGAGTTCCTTCTGCAATGCACTCTGCTTGTACTGCAAAGTGAGCAAGCACCTTTTGAATGGTTGCAGAGTATAACTTCTTTGTTAATTGAAACATGGATTGGCAAATGCCTTTCCAAATTTGATGCATTCGTTTCAGTCCTGAGCTATGTTCCATTCTCCCTTGATTGGATTCAGAACGTTTAAACTGAAAAAGTTTAATAGTGAATCTTCCTCTCGTTACGAATTAAATTGTTACATTCGTGTAATCTTTCTCTGTGTATACTACTATAAAAATTACAAATTTGCAACCTTTTTTCCGAACGATTAGAAAATTATGTGAACTTTGCTTATAAATTATTCGTATTTTAGCTGTTCCACTGTCCAATTTGCAATATAAGGAAGGAATTCTTTTGCTTGATTTTTTGCATCTTCTAAATCGTGTTCCAAATAATTTCCGCATTCCACGGCTGTATTTCCCGGAATTTCTCCCTCATAATTGGCAATATCTGTCATGATTCTTTGAATTAAAGCAATGGCGTCTTCCGGTTTCATGTCTCTTACCAAAAAGTAAAAACCGGTTCGGCATCCCATAGGACCAAAATAAATAATTTTGTGCTCATATTCGGAATTGCGGGAAATGGTAGCAAATAAATGCTCAATGGTATGCATGGAAGCGGTCGGTAAAAACGGAGGTACATTTGGTTTTTTCATGCGGATATCATAAGTAACAATATCATCATCAATTCTGGAAGTATAAATACCCGGCTGTAATTTTGTATGGTCTACGCAAAAACTTGGAATTCTTTTCATAATGTCATAACTCCTTTTTCTGATTCATTAATAAATGTTTGGACTGCTCAACTGCCAATTCAAACAAATCCATATAACTTTCTGTACGGTCAGCGGTATCCTCTATCGGCCATTGCCACTGGGCATGATACGTATTGGCATAATCGTAAGCATCTCCTTCATTGATGCCTCTGAAATAACTGGATAAACGTCTTTTATACTCTTTACCTCGTTCCATACGTTCAAAAAAGCTTTTTTTCAACGTAGAACGGTCGTTGAGCATACCACAAGTTTTTCTTGCGTCTTCTGTTGCCTGCAACAAAACAGACAATTCTTGTTTTTCGTCAAATAAAATATTCAGCAAATAGCAGTATAATGAAGCTACCTCAAGCTGTACCGCTTCATCCTTTGGAAATATTTGTTTCATATCAAACTCTATGGGCAATTGACCCTTCAAATAGCGCAACAGAATAATATCCAAAGAAGTTTCTATCTTATTTCTCAGCGACAGCTCTTGCTCTTTTGGGTACGCTTGTTTGAGCATATGCAATCCATATTGAATAAAAGGCTCTGTCTCTGCTTTCAACACAGCACGGCATTCCAATCCAAAACGATAACAACGCAAGACAGGAGTATCTTTTTTCTGCCGATAGTCGTCAATGGCTTTCAAAATGGTGGATAACTCCAAGCTATCAAACCGTTCTGTATAAGATTTTAACATAATGCCTGACTGCCAAAACAAGAAACGATGAAAGGTTAAAAATTCATACCCTTGCACACCCCATAAAAAAGCGTTTTGATTCCACTCTTTTATGCTTTGAGAAACAGCATATTCACCTATTTGCTCCCCATATAAATGTTGGCATACTAATGTAAACAAATACTGTCCCTCCTTTGCCCTATAAGTGTAGCATAAAAAAGAAAAATAGGAAACCTTTATACATAAAAATGAAAATAAGAATTTGTATCTCTATTGGTAAACCATAGTAATTCTTTTCATTGATTTTCTTTTTTTAACCTTCCCCTCCTGAATTCCTCATATTTTGAAGGGATACACCACTTTTTAAACAGATGGATAAACTTTTCATGTTTCCTTTATAAAGAAAAACTGCTACTTATATTTTTATCATAGATACTCCCCATAATCATAACATAATTGTGAAATATCTGATTGCCTTTTTGAGATTTTTGTATCCATAATATTCAAATTTCACCCTTTCTTCGCAGTTTCCAATCAAACAGATATCATGCAGGTATTACAAACATTTCTCCTATCTACATGGTGCTGGTATCATGTAATTATATCCAACAAGGACATTTGTAATTGCAAACCTCATTTGAACAATAAGGTATATAGTATTATTAACATCATTTTTGCCATTTGAAGACCTCGGAAATAAGTGCGTTTCAGGCACTCTAAAGCGTAACATGGCTTCGCAACCATATTTTTGTGACAAATGACAAGTTGTATGATTTGATAGTTACTTTACTTTTTGTTCGGCTTTCTTTTCATCCTCAACAGCCTAATGAAATCATGGAATAAAGAAGTATCCACCGGCTCAAACATGATCCATTTACCATCATGGTAAATTTGAGCTTCGTCATATATTTCTTGAACTTCTTTTGAATAATTTTCTCTATCTGTTTCAAATTTTAACCGTTCGTCTTTTCCTAAGACAATCATAAAACCCACACAATTTTCTCTTGCATATAATGCACACAGAGTTTTACCGCCCCGGCGATATTTATATTCATATTTCCATGCTTTGCCACCTGTACTCCACAAACAATCCATATCATAGTTTTCATCAATAACAGCACATAACTAATTCCATATATCGTAGAGAGATTTCCCAACCAAATCCGTCATTTTTTCTTCATTCGGTATCATATCAAGCATATTCGTCCTACTATCTATACAATTCTCATTATTGTACCAACGCCATCATATCGTCCTGCGGCGGACAAGTCAGCTCTATCCGATGACCGGTTACGGGATGCACAAATAACACTTTGGAACAGCACAGCGCTTGTCTGCCAATGCCATTTAAGTGACCACCATACATATCGTCACCTGCAAGAGGATGACCTATGTGAGAAAAATGCACACGAATTTGATGTGTCCGCCCTGTTTCCAGACGAATTTGCAGCAAAGTATGATGATTGGTACCCCCTACCACTTTCCAATGAGTAACCGCACGCTGACCGTCCTTGGCAACTTCTCTTTGAATGGTATACCCTTCTTTCAAACGAATGGGAACATCTATGGTTCCTTCCCCTTTTAAAACACCTTCACACACAGCCGTATATTCTTTTTCAATGGATTTACTGAGTACTGCAGCCGCATAGCCATGTTTTGCAATTACAATCAAACCTGATGTGTCTTTATCCAAACGATATACGGGATGAAATCCCAATTTTACACCATGGATTTGATAATGGTAAAATAAAGCGTTTGCCAAACTGTCTCTGTCATGACCTGCTGTTGGATAGATAGGCATACTCCAATCTTTGTTGATTACGATGATATCGTCATCCTCATACACAATAGAAAGCGGCAGCGGAACAGCCTCAATATCCTTTTCGATATCAGGCAAATTGACGCATACTACATCTCCTGTTTTTAGCAAATCATTGGCTCTTCCATGTTCTCCGTTGATGGTCAATCCCATTTTGACACGTTTTTGCTTTGTAAGCAGTCTTGCGGATAAGTTGCAGTATCCCCTTAAAAATACTTTCAGTTTTGATTGTTCCCATTCTTTTGGTACTGTAAATGTCAATGCTCTCATTGTAATATACCTCTGCAATAAAAAAGGTGACAGCTTTGCTGTCACCCTTATGATAAAACGGGCCTTATTTTACTTCTACAGTCCAATGCATGGTATCTTCAATATTACCCCATTGAATTCCTGTTAAAGTGTCATATAAGCGTTGTGAAATCTCACCAATTTTGCCGTTGTTAATCTCCATTACATGGTCATCCCATTTTAACTGGCCAATCGGAGAAATAACAGCAGCTGTTCCTGTACCGAATGCTTCTTTCAGCTGTCCGTTTTGATAAGCGTCGTAAATTTCCTGAATTTCAATTGGACGTTCGGATACGTTCAATCCCCAAGATTCTAAAATCTCAATGGCGGACATTCTGGTAACGCCGGGTAAAATGGAGCCTTGCAAAGCAGGAGTTACAACCTCATCACCAATCACAAAGAATACATTCATGGTTCCTACTTCTTCCACATATTTGCGTTCCACACCATCCAGCCATAACACCTGGGTATATTTTTGTTCTTCCGCTTCATCTTGTGCTTTTAAAGAAGCTGCATAGTTACCGCCTGTTTTAGCATAACCCATACCGCCACGAACAGCACGTACGTATTTGCTTTCCACATAAATTTTAACCGGATTCAAACCTTCCGGATAATAAGCGCCAACCGGAGAACAAATCACCATAAACATAAGATGTTTGCCCGGATGTACACCAACATGTGCGTCTGTAGCAAAAATAAAGGGACGAATATATAAGGAAGTACCTTCTGCGGTTGGAATCCAATCTTTTTCAATAGATACCAATTTTTCAATACATTTTAATGCAAATGCTTCATCTATTTTTGGAATACACAAACGCTCATTGGATACATTCAGGCGGGCCATATTTTTCTCAGGACGGAATAACAGCACGCGTCCGTCCTTGGCTCGGTATGCTTTCATGCCTTCAAATACAGTTTGTCCATAGTGCAAACACATAGCGGAAGGATCCAGTTCAATTGGTCCGTAAGGGACAATACGAGCATCATGCCATCCTTGACCTTCATCATAATTCATGACAAACATGTGGTCTGTAAAAATAGAACCAAAACCAAGTTTTGTTTCATCTGTTGGTTTTGCCTTTGGTTGTTTTGTAAGTTCAACTTTGATTTCCTGCATTGGGAAAGACCTTCTTTCACTTTATTCTATTTTATTGTACCACCAAATGACCTCACTTTCAAGCGGCAGTGCAAAAAATATAGTGAATATAGCTAAAAATTTCTCAATCCTTTTGGATATCTATTCTTTAAGCGTCCCGCAGAACATTTTCCAAAACCGGTCAGCACACCTTCCACTGCAATTCCTGTAAATCCTTTCAGATGATTCGGTACTGCAATTTCTTCCCCTTTTAAAAATTGTTTGAGCGCCGGGTCATCATTGGCAAAAGAAAGCACTTGATACAATTCTTCCGGTTTTGCCGCCATAAACAGACCGTGTGCCGGCTCAATTCGATTGGTCTTTCCTTCTCCCAGCGGGACACCCGCACGCAATACACCCAAACCGTCCAACTGCGGCAATCTGTTAGGAAGTAACAAAAACTGTTCTTTTACTTGCAGTATTTCATGTTCCCACGGTTCTTTCATAATAGAGTTCAACAGTTCCTCAGCTAATTTTACATCTTGTTTTTGTTTTGGAGTAAATAATTTGGGATGGTTTGGATTCTCTTTGACTCTGCGTAGTTTTGCAACAAAATGTCCGTCTCCTCCGTCCATAGGATAAATACGTCTTGTTTTTTCTAAACCAATGCCCGGGCGTCCGAAGGTAACATCGCTGTTTACCAATTCAAATTCTGGATGACGTTCCAAAAAAGCAGATACGGTATCCTCGTTTTCTTCTTTGGAAAAAGTGCAAGTAGAGTACACCAAGATTCCATTTTTTTTTACCGCTTGTGCAGCGGAATCCAAAATCGCAGCTTGCCGTACCGCACATGTCTTTACATGTTCCAAACTCCAATCTGTAACGGCTTGCTCATCTCTTCGGAACATCCCCTCTCCCGAACATGGGGCATCTACCAGTACCTTGTCGAAAAATCCGGCTAATTTGCTGCATAAGACATCAGGATGACACGAAGATACCACTGCGTTTCGCACGCCCAGCCGTTCTATATTGGACAGTAAAACATTGGCACGATTTTTGACGATTTCATTGGACCATAAAAGACCTTTTCCGTCCAATAGCCCTGCAATTTGAGTAGATTTTCCGCCAGGTGCCGCACAAAGGTCCAATATAATTTCACCCGGTTTGGGATTGAGAACAGTTACAGCGGAAGCAGCGGAAGGTTCTTGAGAATAAAATACTCCCGCATGATGCAAGGGCAGTATACCAACCTTGGCTTCTTCCTCTTCAATATAGTATGAAAGTGGAGAAAAAGGGGACGGTGATAATGTAAAAGGTAAATTTTTTTCCAAAATGTCCCAAGTGCATTTTAGAGGATTTAAACGTACTCCCTTTTTAGATGGTCTGGAATAGCTTTCTAAAAACGCAGGATAATCATCTTGTAAAAGCTGTTCCATTTTATTTAAAAAATCGATTGGTAAATTTATCAAAAATATCAACTCCAGAACATTTACTCGTATAAAGCAGAGAAAAATGAGACATAATACTGATAAGGGGGTGAATTCTCATGGATAAACAAAACGCTCAAAACAGAAAAAACACAACTCATGAAAACTGCGGCCATTCTCAAGACGCTCAAAACACAACCACACAAACTCAAACTCAAAAACAAAATAAAAACAATCAAAACGCTCAAAATAGAAAAAATCAAAATCACAGCAACTAACTGTTAGCAATACCTTTTAGAAAATCGTTGGATTTGAACCACAAATCCAACGGTTTTCTTTTTTCACATTAAATAACGAAATTTTTTTGATGTCTTCTGGGAAAAAATCACATAAAAACAGACAAATATTAAAAGAGAACTCCCAAAACCAGCAACTGACTTTCAAAATTTCATCTTCTTTAAAACTTTATGAAATACTCAGCGAAACTGACTTATCATTGGTTTAACTTTCATGGAATACATGAAATAACGCTTTACAGCGATTGGATATTGCATATTTTGTCAACTCGGTATTTTGCAATATATCAAAACCATGAAAACCGCCCCTTATTTCCGATAATTCAACCGGTATGTTAAACTCTCTTAATACTTGGGCATAATTTTTTCCTTCATCATAAAGGGAATCAAACTCACTAATTTCAATAAACGCAGGTGGTAAACCTCCAAAATCTTTCGCTAATATTGGGCTCGCATATTCTTCTTTATCCGTTATTCCATCTCTTAAATATAATTCCCACATTTTCTTACTCATACTACTATTCCATAAAGGGCCGTATTTGTATCTAATAGCTGTATCTGTTTTCATTCTTTTATCAATCACTGGATAAATTAATAACTGGAAACATAATAAAATGTGATGATCTTTGCACCAATGCGTACATGACGCAGCCAATGCTCCACCAGCACTATCTCCGCCTACTGCAATTCTATCCTTATCGATATTTAAATTTCAGCATTTTCCCATACATATTCCATTGCATCACAGCAATCATAAAATGGGGTAGGAAATAGATAGCCATCACAAGTTCTATAATGTACAAAAACAACTGTACATTTTGCAAATAAAGCATATTTCATTACAATTTTATGAATATAGGCTTCATCTTTAAGAAAAAAACCACCCCCATGAAAATAAACCAAGCATGGCTGTTTTTCATTCATATCCTTCGCTTTATAAATAGATAAATTTATTTCTGCGTTATCACGAGTTTTAATCTTCTTACTTTCTCGAATAAGATTACTAGGTACATTCGGCAAATTTTTGTATGCTAATAATTTATTTCCTAACTTTACAGTATGAGTATTAATAACCGCACCATTAATAGCTACTTTGTTAAATAAACCATACCCCTTCGCAAGTGGATATTTCCTATTTCTATGAATACACCATGCACTACCTAATACTAATGCTCCTAAAATTGCTAATTTCTTTTTCATAGGATAACCCCTCTATTACCTTTATGAGTTCTATTTTATACATTATTCTACAAAATTCTACAAATCTATACTTACGGCTTTTTTCATAAACAAATATATTACTAAAATTTAGATCGTGATTTCTTTTCTAATAATCTAAATTTAAAACCAAAAAAGTTCTTTACATTCAGGATGCAAAGAACTTAAAAAGAGCTTATTCCTTTCGCTTTCTGTTTTTGATGATATCTTTCAGCGTCTTTTCTTCTTTTCCGTTTTCTTTAAAGCCTTCACCGTTAATCTGGCCCGCATCTCCTATGATAATAAAAGCGTCAATGTCAATTTCTTTAATCAACTGTGTTAAACGATACACTTCATACTTACGAACTGCACAAAGCAACACATCTCCCTCTTTGCCCGTATAAGCGCCTTTTGATTTTAAAATGGTCACACCTCTGGACATTTGGCTGATAATTGCCTGTGAAATTTCCTGGCTTTTTTGCGACATAATAAACAGCATTTTTCCTGTGCCGATATCTGTGCCATACAATACAGCGTCAATCAAACGTGTTGCCACAAAAATGACAATTACCGCATACATAGCGCTTTCCACACTTTTAAATACAATTGCTGAGATGACAACCACACACAGGTCAATGAACATCATTAATCTTCCCATTGAGAAATGGGGAAAACGTCTTCCCAGCAATCTGGCTGCCGTATCCGTTCCTCCTGTGGTACCACCGCGAATAAAGATAAGCGCCAAACCCGCGCCCTCCGTTACGCCCGCAAAAATAGCAACCAACATTTGATCCCCTTGATACGGAGGGATAAACATAGCGATTACGTCAATGGAAATCGAAGTTAAAATAATCGCAAAAATGGTTTTTACCACCAGCTTATAGCCTAATTCCACAATCGCCCAAATAATCAAAGGCGCATTTAAAATCAAAGCCATGGTACCAACCGGCGTATGGATCAATGAATTTAAAATGATAGAAATACCCGTTACGCCGCCGGGAGCAATTTGGTTTGGTTCAGAAAACACAGAAACCGAGATACCGTATAAAATACCGCCCAATGTAAAACATAAAATATCTAAAAAAATATTTTTTGCAATATTTCGTTTGTTTTGTAATTCCATTACCATATCACCTTCTTCTTACAGTCAAGGATACCATATGAAATATACACAGATATGGTTCCCTTGTGTTACTTGCAATCAGTGTTAGTGTATGACAATACAATCAAATTAACACGACTTTTCACAAATAATTGAAAATAGTTGCCGCAATCTATCAATTTCACCTTTTAAATATAAATAACCAAACATCGCTTCAAATCCTGTGGCTGCGTGGTAATCGGCAGGTTCCGCATTTTTTGGAATAGAAGTATTGGCATTTCTTCCTCTTTTAAAAACCGCTATCTCTTCTTCTGTTAAAATTGGCATGAGCAGTTCCATAAACTTTGCCTGCGCCTGACAACGCACCTGCGCCACTGTATTTTGATGCAATTTTTTAACAGGACAGTTGGCAAGGCACACCAAACGCTCTCTCACAAATAATTCAAACGCCGCGTCTCCAACAAACGCCAATGTCAGAGGACTTAGTTGTTTCGGGTCACACGCTTCATTAAATAACCGTTCCATACTTCCTCCAACTATTCAACAAAATCAAATTCCAAATCATACAGGCTTACGGTATCGCCTTCCTCAATTCCTGCGTTGCGCAGCGCATCAATTACGCCCGAATGAATCAAAACGCGCTGGAAGTATTGCAAAGATTCATAGTCGTCAAAATCTATGGTTTTCATAATGGCAAGCAGCCATTCTCCTTCAACCACATAGATATCACCTTGTTTTGTAACCTCTACGTGATGCTTTCCAATTTCATCAATTGGCTTTACAGGAGCTGCTTCCGGTTCAAAATGACGAACCGGAGGAAGTTTACTCAATTTTTCTTCAATACTTTTCAGCACAGGGTCCACACCGTAACGAATTGCTGCCATAATCGGATAAAATTCATACCCTTGCTCTGTTACAAATTTCTCAAATTCTGCAATTTGTTCATCCGTTGCCAAGTCTGCTTTGTTTCCTACCACAATCATAGGGCGCTGAGCCAATTCAGGATTGAATTTTTGAAGCTCCTGATTAATCACGTTGAAATCTTCTTTTGGGTCTCTTCCCTCACTGCCTGAAATATCTACCACATGTACCAGCATGCGGCAGCGTTCCACGTGACGAAGAAATTGGTGCCCCAAGCCAACACCTTCCCAAGCGCCTTCAATCAGCCCAGGAATATCCGCAATGACAAAAGAATTGCCTTCTTCCATTCGAACTACGCCTAAAACGGGAGTCAATGTGGTAAAATGGTAATTTGCAATATTTGGTTTTGCTTCACTGACCACAGAAATAAATGTGGATTTACCAACATTGGGATAGCCAACCAAACCTACATCCGCAAGCAGTTTCAATTCCAAAATAACTTCCATGCTTTCGCCGGGAATTCCAGGTTTTGCAAAGCGAGGCGTTTGTCTTGTGGGGGTTGCAAAATGAGCATTTCCCCAGCCGCCTTTACCGCCTTTTAGTATTACTTGTGGTTCAGGCGTGGAAAGGTCTGCTACAATGCGTCCTGTTTCTGCTTCTTTGATTAAAGTCCCCTGTGGAACTTTAATCACCAAATCTTCTGCATTTTTTCCGTTACAGCGGTTTTTTCTTCCATTTTCGCCGTTTGGAGCCAAATATTTTCTTTTATAGCGGAAGTCAGCCAGAGTAGACAAATTGGTATCCACCTGGAAGACAATATTACCGCCGCGGCCGCCGTCACCGCCGTCAGGTCCTCCTGCGGCAACATATTTTTCTCTATGAAAGGCAACTGCGCCGTTACCGCCGTCACCTGCCTTGATTTTAATTTTTGCAACATCAATAAACATCGTTTTCTAACCGCCGTTTCTCCATATCTGATGGAACAATTTTCTTCTTATCGTTTGTTATATTGATTCTAACACCAAACAAACAAAACTGCAATGTATAAATACCTGATAGAAAATAAAGATTTTTAATCATAGTATAAACAAAATAACATAAAAAAACCCGGGAACAAGTCCCAGGTTCTTCAAACAATTTTAAAAATAAAATTATTGCTCAACAGCGTAAACGCTAACTTTTTTACGGTCACGACCATAACGTTCAAATTTTACTTTGCCGTCAACCAAAGCAAACAGAGAATCATCGGAACCTCTGCCTACGTTCTCGCCTGGATGAATGTGTGTACCACGTTGTTTTACAAGAATGTTACCTGCAAGAACAAATTGACCGTCTGCACGTTTTACACCAAGACGTTTAGACTCGGAATCACGGCCGTTTTTTGTGGAACCCATACCTTTTTTATGAGCGAACAATTGAATGTTAATCTTTAGCATTACTTACACCTCCAAATAATTGACTTGAATACGATCCGGATACTGCTCCTCAATTCCAATTAAATGAAGCTTGAGACCTGTGAGCAAATCGCGACAGCGAAGTGCATCACCAGCAGCAACTTTCACAAACATCATACCGTCTTCCACAGCAACTTCTGTGTCCGCTTTTATGATTTCTGTTATGGTATTTGCCGTCATATATGCTACAGATGAAACTGCTGCACATACAATATCCTCACCCGGGTCAGCATAACCTGCATGACCTTCCATCACAAAGCCAACTAAGTTACCGGAAGCTTCCGATAAAAAGCGTACAAAAATCATTACGCGTTAATAGCGGAAATTTCAACCTTTGTATATGGTTGTCTGTGGCCCATTTTACGTTTAGAACCTTTTTTCGGTCTGTAAGTGAACACTGTGATTTTTTTACCCTTACCGTTTTTCAATACTTTACCTGTAACGGAAGCACCTTCTACGTAAGGAGTACCAATCTTCAAACCGTTCTCACCACCAAGTGCAACCACTTGGAATTTAACCTCGGAATTTTCTTCTTGTGCAAGCTTTTCTACATAAATGACATCGCCATTTTGTACTTTATATTGCTTGCCGCCTGTTTCAATCACTGCAAACATGAATCTAAGGCCCTGCCTTTTCTATAATCTCGCTATTATCAGGTGGGAATATCCGCTTAAAACCCGTAATATGCGGCTTATCAATAATATCACAAATATACAAGCTTGTCAACAAAATATATGTGTTTTATGAAAGTTTGTGTGGTACGCTTATTTCTTTCGGGACGCCAGATATTCTGCTAATTCTTTCAAGTATTGTGTGTCACCCTGAAAGGCTTTCAAAGCATGAACAGCCGTTTGCGTCAGCTGCCGTACCAATGCCTTTGCCTGCTTCATGCCCAATATAGAAACATATGTGCTTTTATCGTTGGCAATATCGCTCCCTACCTGCTTACCAAGTGTTGCCGTATCTCCTTCGATATCCAAAATATCATCTACAATCTGGAACGCCAATCCAATCGCAGCAGCATATTCCCGTGCTGCCTGTAACTCGTTTTCACTGCCGCCGCCAAGCATACATCCCATTTGTACACAGGCTGAAATCAGCGCTCCTGTTTTTCCCTCATCCATCTTACGCAGGGTTTCCAGTGAAATTTGTTTTCCTTCGGATAGCAAATCAATCACCTGTCCGCCTACCATTCCGTCAGCGCCGATTGCTTTACCTAAGATTCCCGCTGCGGATGCCGCACGCTGAGCACCTGCTTTTGCAATCGATTCCTCTCTTAACATCACTTCAAATGCAAGCGCCTGCAATGCATCGCCTGCAAGCAAAGCCATATCCTCTCCAAATACTTTATGGTTGGAAGGCTTTCCTCTGCGCATGTCGTCGTTATCCATACAAGGCAAATCGTCGTGAATCAAAGAATAGGTGTGTACCATTTCTACTGCGCAGGCAAACGGCATTGCAGCTTCTTGACTGCCGCCGCACAAACGGTTAAATTCCAACACCAAAATGGGGCGAATGCGTTTGCCTCCGTCTAATAAGCTATACGTCATAGATTGTATCAATCGCTCTTGTAAACCACCTGTTTTAGGTAAATAATATTTTAATGCGGTTTCTATTTGATTGCAGTATTGTTCGGTTAAATTACTCATCGTCTTCCCCACTTTCAGCTTTCCCTTGTTCCAAAGCAGTCATCTGGGTAATTTTCTGCTCTGCTTTATTTAATTTGTCATAGCAGAAAGATGCCAATTCCGTACCTTTTTCAAATAATTTTAACGATTCATCCAGTGAAGTTTCTCCGCTTTCCAGCTTTACTACGATTTCATTTAACTGATTCATAGCGGTTTCAAATGACATATTTTTATTCATTGCATTTCACCTCATCTACCGTACAATCCAATACACCATCTGATAGTGTAACCGTTATCTGCTGACCTGTGCAGACTTGTGCTGTACTTTTTATGGTTTGTTGATTTTTATCTTGTATAATAGCATAACCGCGGGACAATACCTGTAAAGGACTAAGTGTATGCAGTTGTCCGCTTAATTTACTCAAGCGATGTGCTTCTGCCTCTGTTTTACGCTTCATTGCCACAGAAAGCTGTTCCGTATAACGGTCCAGCCTCATTGTTTCCATAGCCACTCTTGTTTGCGGAGTTTGAAAAGATTTCGAAGCAACTAATCTATGTAATTGTTCATGGTAATTTCTCATACGCGCCCGAATCAAATGTGTCAATGTAAATTGATAGGAACGCAGCGTGTCTTTTAACTCCAGTTGGTCAGGAACAGCCAATTCAGCCGCCGCTGACGGGGTGGCCGCACGACAATCTGCAACAAAGTCGCATATAGTAACATCCGTTTCGTGTCCCACAGCCGAAATAATCGGAATAGAGGAAGCGGCAACGGCACGGGCAACTTTCTCTTCATTAAATGCCCATAAATCTTCCATAGAACCGCCGCCTCTGCCTACAATCAGTACATCCACTGCTTTTTTCCGGTTAAACAATTCAATGGCCTGCACCACTTGTTCCGCAGCGCCTTCTCCCTGTACTTTTACAGGGCAAAGGATCAATTCTGCCAAAGGGTATCGACGTGCCATAATCTGCTGAATATCATGAATCACTGCGCCCGTCGGAGAAGTAATGACACCCACTTTATTTGGAAACTCAGGAAGCGGCTGTTTTTTATTGGTGTCAAACAAACCTTCTGCTGCCAGTTTTTCTTTTAACTGTTCGTAAGCCAAATTCAATGCACCCAGCCCGTCCGGCTGCATATCTTCGATATAAAGCTGATATTGACCGCTTTGTTCGTACAAAGATACCCTTCCGCGTACCAACACCTTCATACCGTCTTTCGGTTCAAAGCGCAAGCGGCTTGCGTAGGAGGAAAACATAACCGCTTTGATGACACATTTTTCATCCTTCAAAGACAAATATAAATGTCCCGAACGATAATGATTTGTAAAATTAGAAATCTCACCGCTGACAAACACCCTGTTGAGGGAAGAGTCTCCGTCCAGCAAAGATTTTACATACATATTCAACTGTGAAATGGTTAAAACAGATAGTGCATTCATTTACAATTGACCTTCTTTCATAGCAGTTAATACTGCAATACCCGCTGCGTTATCCGCAGAATATTCCGGCGGTGCAAAACAAGCGCCATATTTTTCTGTCAACACCTGACGAATGATGCTGTTTGACATCACTCCACCTGCAAATAACAACGGCAGATTTCCGTACGTCTGCAATAATGTCTGTGCGGCATAATCCAAAGCTGCCAAAATAGAATCCAAGCAAAAACGTGCGATTTCTTCTTTTGGGTGCCCTGTTTCCAATAATCTTTTACATTGATTTTCAATGCCTGACAGAGAAAAATCCTGTCCTTTTACAGACGCTTTTACTTTACACGGCTGCTTCCATTGTAATGCCAATTGCTCCAATTCTTTCCCTGCAGGAAAGGAAAGTCCCAGCATCACACCAACACGGTCTACCGCTTGTCCTCCTTTTAAATCCAGTGAACAAGAAACGATTTCCGCCGTAAAGATACGCTCTTTATCAGGACGAACCAACACAGCTTCTGTGGTTCCGCCTGACACATGAAATGCAATCAAAGGGTGAGACAGCAAATCCAAACGGCCTGCGCCATATAATGCCGCCCCAATATGCCCTCCCTGATGAGAGAACGAATAAAGCGGAATACCGTGCGTTTTCGCAATCACTTTTGCAATACCTGTTCCTACTGAAAAACAAGGCATATACGAACCCTCAGCATCTCTGGGTTTTACAGAAACTCCCACTGCTTTGGGCACATAGTCATCCTTCCATAACGCATCCAATAAATCCGGAATTTGTTGTGTATGGTGAAAAACGGCGTCACTTTGCCGTAATCCTAATTCCCCCTGTTTCACGGGAAGCAATTTTTTCTGTTGTACCACACTTTTATCCCTCTCATGGAGCACAGCAGTGGAAGTTGTGTAATTGCTGGTATCAATGCCTAAATATACATTACGCATTTTGTGGCTCCAGCTCTTTTGCAACGGAACCCAACACGCCATTAATAAACGGTGCGTCTTCACTGCCACCATATTTTTTCGCCAAATCCACTACCTCATTGATAGAAACGCTCAGTGGAATATCTTTTTCATACATCATTTCATAAATGGCCAGTCTGAGCAAAGCCAATGATACACGGGACAAACGACTCATTTTCCAGCCGTGAATGTTTTGTTCTATTTTTTCATCAATGACTGCCTCGTTATCCTGTACGCCTGTTGCTACTTTTTCTGCAAACGCAGAAAGCACCAAATCTCTGGACTCCCCTGCATTTTCTACAATTTGTGCAATGGTATCGTTGTTAATGGTACGCTCAAAAATAAGAATAAACGCCTGTTCTCTTTGGTCGCGCCTGTTCATACATTTCCTCCTATAATAAAAGACCACCCACTTTGTGGATGGTCTTTGTTTCATTCATTCTTTTTCCAATAATCCACGTATGAATTATAGCATAAAAAAAATTGCAAAGCAATTTTTTACCTGTAAATGCTATAACGTTCTTGTAATAACCAAAATTTTGGAACATTGAAAGATGTTCCTTTCAATATTGATTTTGTACCTGTTATAACACTTTCATACTGTAACAGAAATTAACGTTAATTTGAAAGCGTGCATGACAAAATATCAAAAGAACAGCCTAAATTCAAATGTACGAATCGCTTATTTTGAAACAATGGTAATTTTGTCAGCAGATATTTTCGCCTGTGCAACCACAATATCTTTAATGGCAATTGCATCGGCTGACGCAAATTCACCGTCTTTTTGCACTACCACATTGCATGCTCCGTTTTGAATAAATGCTACACAGTCCACAAAACCTTTGGATTTTACCAGATTTTCAATATTGGTCTCAGTAACAATATTTTGTGAAATTTCTGCTGCCTGATTGGCCGCTTCTGTTTTTGTATTTTCATCTGCAGTGGTATCATCGAGCACTTTTTGCACCAGTTCCTGAGAAGCGTCTCTGGATTTCTGACGTTCCAATCTGGCCTGTGCAAAATATGTATTTACATCTGTATTCGCTCCTGTATTGGCCGCTTCTGAAGAAGCCTCTGATGCAACGTTTCCTGAAACGGCACTTGACACAGCCTCCGATACTGCCGATGACGGTGAAGAATCCACAGAACCGTTTACCAGCTGTGCGGCCCCCAGTTCTTTGTCTGAAACACTGGTACCTGCATCCACAATCTGACTGTTTCCTCCAAACTGCCAATTTAAGTATACTGCTGCTCCCAAAGCCACTACCAAAGCTGCGAGAACCAGTTGTCGTTTACGAATCGCCATATACATAAAACTCCCCTCAATTTTTATTTAGATTGAATGACACAAACACGAGTAGACGTAATATCCAGCGCCGTTGTAACAGCCTGTATTACTTTTTGCTGTATCAGTGGATTATCTCCTCCGTCGCACACCACCACTACGCCTTTTACAATGGGCTGAACTTCTGTCACTGCAATTGGTTGTTGCGTTCCGTCGGAATTTTTAATCACCAGATATTTGGTTTCATTACTGTTATTAGACTGATTTTTTGTTGTACTGCTTGTATTCTTGTCTTGCTGTGTTTGCGTACTTGTTTTTTCTTCAGTTGCATACACTTGTTCTGAACTTTTTTCTATGGTGACCAACACACTGGCATTTCCCACTCCTTCAATTCCGTTAATTAAATTGGTCAGGCTTTGTTCGGTCTGCGTTTTAAAATCATCCACTGATTGCGCAGAGGCAGATGTCTGCTGCACTGTTTCAGTATTGGTTGTTTGTTTCTTATTCCCTCCAAAAAAACTGGAAAGGAAAATAACCAGAATTGCAACCACACCTACCACTACAATGATTTTTCGCGCATTGTCATTTTGCAGCAGTCTTTGCATAAAATTGAGACCTTTTTCCTTTTCCCCAATACTTTTTTTATCCGCCATGGATTGTTACCTCCGTTTGTAATCCCAGAACACCGTTTAATTGTTGTTCCAGCACATCCTGTGACATGGTAGCTCTGCTGACCGTCACTAACACTTTGCTAATAGATATGCTGTTGTCCTCATTAGTATCCATAATTAATTCAACATTTTCACAATTCACACCTTTTTTTGCAAGTTCAACCGTTACAATATTTTGTATCCCGCTGCTTGCAGCAGTGTGAATTTGACTGTTGACCGTATCTGTCAGGTCAACGGATGGATTGGGCTGTTCCACATCAATATATGCATCAAACCCATTGCTGATTTGCGGAACCAAACTGATAATCGGCATCATAATTCCGTAAAGTACAAACGCTCCCAGTACCAGCTTCATAACACGTTCCATTGCTCCGTTAGGAGATATGTACTGCAAAATAGAGGCTGCTATCACCGTAAAACAAACACTGATTGCCCATGACTGCACACCACTCATTGCACGGCACCTCCCATCATGAGAACAACAACGGTTGAAATGGTCATCATAGCCATAGTGCAAAGCAAAATGGCCAGCATCATACTCATGACTTTAGAGGCTGCATTTAAAATAGAGGTGATTTCTTTTAAATCAAATACATCGCCAATTCCCGCACAAACCGTTAATGTCATCTGCCAAAGCAAACATTCAATCAAAATGGGCAGGAACATAAAAACCACTGCCAGCACTCCAAATGCGCCTACACCACCTTTGAGTACCTTGATACATCCCTGCACTGTGCTCAATGCTTCTCCCAATGCACTGCCTACCACAGGTACAAAACTGCTGACCACAAAGCGAAGTGTTCGATTGGTGGTGACATCCACAGAGCCTCCCAGTAAACTTTGAATGGTAAGCAGCCCTGTAAATACACTCATGCAAAAACCCAATACCCATTTCACAATTTTGGAAATGGTATTGCACAATGTACTTAGCCGCAGGGTTGGCGATATAGCGGATACCACGGAAAAGCCCAAAAATATGTTCATACATGGTGCTAAAAAATGCGCAGATAAAAAGGAAATGGAATTGGTGGTTCCCAACATAAGCAAATTATACGAACTGGCAGTCACGGTTTGTCCGTTAGCAATCATAATGCCCACCAAAACGGGAATACATGCCAGCATAAACGTAGAAGCGCCTTGGATGACTCCGGTAAGTTTGACAATAGACTGGACAATTGGCGTAATCACTACCATACAAATACATAATGTACCGATTAGATTCATAATTCCGCCCATATTTTTTTCGCCCAAATTGATTTTCATACTGCCCAGCAAAGCGCAAAGCATCATAATTCCAAGCAAAGACAGCAATGCCTTCATAGGAGCTTGGACACCTTCTCCCAGCATTTTCAGAATCTGAGAAAATACACTGTTTGGCTGAATCGACTGGATACTGTTCCAGTCCACACCGCTTATCCCCATTTGGTCAAGCTGTGATTTGGTATCGTCAGGTAAATAATTTGGTAAATCATTTGCACCGGAATCTTCCGCCTGTTGTTCATAATATTCCTGAAACATTGCATCATCTTGGCTCTGGGTACTGTCTGTTTCCGCAGCCGAAACGGGTATGACAAACACGACAAATATCAATGCCAAACAGCAAAGTATTTTTTTCACATCCTTAGCCCCCTATTAAGGTAATGGCAGTATTGGCAATTGCTTCAAACAATGGCAATGCCATTAAAATAACCGCAACTTTTCCTGCAAGTTCTACTTTTGATGCCAAAGAAGATTCTCCGGCATCGCGGCAGGCATCTGCTGCAAACTGCGCCAAAAAACAGGTGCCCAATGTTTTGATTAAAATAATGGTATACTCTCCCGAAACACCGGAAGCAGACAGCATATCCGTAATGCTGCTTAAGGCCGGAGTAAAATTTTGAAATATCATAAACAAAATGAGTCCGCCGCCCAAAACAGAAAGCAGCATGGCATATTCTTTATGATACCTACGCATTAAAGTGGCTAAAACGGCAGTTAAAATCGCAAGACCGACAATGGCCAAAATATTCATATGCTATAACCCAAAAATGGACTTGATGGATTGAAAAAGTACATCTATTTGCTGAATTACCATCATCAATACCACAATCAGTCCGGCCAGCGTTGTCATCATAGCCTGTTCCTCACGTCCGGAACGAATAAGCAATTGATTGAGCACCGCAACGATAATGCCAATTGCGGCTATTTTAAAAATGAGATCGATATCCATATTTGCGATTCCTCCGTTTTAACATATTAAAAGTGCAACGCCTGTTCCAAAAAACAATCCCAACATAGAAAACAGCTTGGACTTTTTCTTTTTTTCTTCTCTTGCCTGTTCTATTTGTTCTTCCAATAATTTTGCAGTGACTTCACAATGGGCAATTTGACCTTCTATATCTGTATGTCCCAATTCTGCACCAAATTGTTCTATTAATCTTTTGTCTTTTAACTTCAATCCGCTGCCTTTGGTTCCTGCAGCTACACCACTTTTCCATGCCTCATCAAAACTTTTTCCTGTTTTGAGCAATAAATGACATTGCCATAATAAATCCATATCTCCACAGTATTTGTCTATAATCTGTCTTAAAGGCAATGCATGAAATCTCATTTCTGTTTCCATAAGGCGAATTACTTTTAGAAAAGATTCCAGAGTTTCTACTCTCATCCGCAGTTTATACGACTCCATGTAGCCTAACAGCGTTGTCATGGACACCAGAACAATACTGCCTACCAATTTGACCAAGTAAATCACCTGCTTTATGTATCTCTGCAATTTGTCCCAATGCGACCGCATCCATCATGGCTACATAACCAAATGCCTGCGACTGCAATAGAGTTTGTCCTTGCTTTTTTCTCAATAAATCATCTATATTGCCTGCATGTATGGTTGAGATCATCGCGGCTCCTGCATGCAATCCTTGCTGTACAGCTTCCAAATCTTCTTGTCCGCCCAACTCATCACAAAAAATAAATTGGGGCGATAAAGCGCGTACTGCTTGTATCATTCCTTCCCCTTTCGGATAATGGTCTAAAATATCCGAACACAACCCCAAATCATTTTGAGGAATACCGCAGTAGGTTCCCGCAAGTTCGCCGCGTTCGTCTATAATTGCTACTTTTTTGGGAATTCCTCCTGCGCCTGTAGCAAGCTGTCGTGCCAAGTCCCTAAGTAATGTGGTTTTTCCGCAGGAAGGCGGCCCCGCAATTAGCAATCCTTTGGAAATATCTTGTCCCATGCGGGATAAAAGTTCATTTGCCGCGCCGTACACCTGCCTTGCAACACGAATATTCAAAGAAGATATTTCCCTGACAGTTGCGATTTGTCCCTGCTGTAATACAGCTGTACCGCTGATACCTACACGATGACCGCCTTGAACTGTGATATATCCTTTTTTGATTTCTTCCTGATGAGAGTAAATAGAAAAATCACAAATTCTTCGATAGCTTTCTTCTATATCTTGTTTTTCTGTCACAATCGGCTGACCGTTATGTTTTAAAATATCGACTCTTGTTGGGGTATGTAATGTAACAGGCCGTCCAACTCTCAGCCGAATTTCATTGATTGCCTGCTGATGCAGCAAAGGTAACTCATATAATATCTCTTTTATGCGCATACATATCGGTTCAATCGCCGAATCGAAAGGTTTTGTTTCATATGCTGACACTGGTAAATCACACCCCTTATAAGATGAATCCTAAAAACAGCTTGTTTCTATTGGGAAAATGTATCTCATTTTCTTTACCATACATATGGACAAACTTGCTGTAATAGAACATCTCTTTGAAAAAGTTTGTCTTACCCCTTATATATGTTGGTTTACATAAAAAAATACCCAATTTATTCCTTTTACTAATTCCAAACAACACTCCATACTCGTACAGCAAGTTATAGTAAAATAATTTAAACAGTCCTGTGAGTACAAAAAAGCTCATACAAATCCTATCGTTTGTACGAGCAATCATCAGCTAATAACTATTTCATTCTAGGTTTACATTTTGTTATAAGAGGTAGTATGTAAAAATAAAAAAGACAGACATAAAAAATGTCTGTCTTTTTTATTTTTACTCTATCTTTGCTACCATCTCTAAAAATTCTTGTTCTGTTAATACCTTTATTCCTAATTCTTGTGCCTTTGTCAGCTTACTTCCGGCTTTTTCTCCGGCCAGCACATAATCGGTATTTTTTGAAACAGAACCGGTTGCTTTTGCGCCGAGAGATTCCAATTTTTCTTTGATGGAATCCCGTGTAAAATGCTCCAAACTTCCTGTGGCTACCACAGTTTTGCCAAAGAAAGGATTATCTTGTGTAACCTCTTTGATTTCTACCTCTTCAAACGTAATCATTTCCAATAAATGAGAAAGCATGGTACGATTTTCTTCATGGCCAAAATATTCATATAAATTTCGATTTACCACTTCGCCAAAATCCCGAAGCTGTGTAAAATCATATTCAGAATCTACTTTTGTAATAAAATTATCCCAGCTCCATAAGCAGGCTTCTGCCAATACTTTCGCGGAACGTCTGCCAATATTTGGGATACCAAGTGCAACCAAAAATCGGTCCAACGGTACAACACTGCTTTTTTCAATGGCATTCCACAACTTCTGATAAGATTTTTCTCCAAACCCTTCCAAAGAGACAATTTGTTCTTTATGACGGTCTAATTTATAAATATCCGCAAACTCTTTAATCCAGCCCTTATCAACGAACTTTTCAATGGTTGCAGCACTCATTCCCGCAATATCCATTGCCTGCTTGCTTACAAAATACACAAACTGCTGTACCCTTCTTGCCGGACAGTGGATATTGGGACAAAATAAAAATCTGGCATCTTTTGGCTGACGAATTTCCAAATCTGTATCACAGCAGGGACAAACATGCGGCAACTGATATGTTCCGCTTCGAGTTAAATTCTCTTCAATTTGAGGAATGATTTTATTTGCCTTATAAACAGTAATATCATCGCCTTCACCAAACTGAAACTCCTGAAAAATATCGTAATTGTGTACGCTTGCACGGCTTACCTCTGTACTGTCGATAATCACTTTATCAAACAAAGCCGTTAAACTTACCATACCTGTACGTGTGGTATTCAGCTCAATTTCGCGAAATTTTGTGGTCGCGGTTTCATCTGCCCATTTATATGCAATTTTATTATTCTCGTGGTGGTCAGTGGCGCCTTGTAATAATCCAAAACGAATATTATCATATTCAAAAATCAAACCGTCAACAGGATATGCATATTTTAGAGGGTCAAATTTATCAATATGCTCCTGTATTTCCCGGGAAGAATGAAATATCAAATACTCCCGTTCCACTACGGTAAATCCGTTATCTTCTAAAAACTGCATTTGTTCATGGCATGTTTCCAGATGCATTTCTTCCGAATCTACCAGTTCAAACGCAATAAATTCCAAATAGCGCTGTTTTACAATGGAAGAATTTAATTGTCGAACACTGCCTGCCGCCAGATTACGCGGATGCGCATATTGGTCTTCCAAAGGAAAAACATCATTGATTCTCTCAAAATTTTTCCAAGAAATAACGCCCTCGCCCCGTAGTTCCAATTCACCTTGATATTGAATTTTTAGAGGTACATTGGTAAACATTTTTAAGGAATGGGTTACATCTTCTCCTTCTTCACCGTTACCGCGTGTAATAGCCTGCTGCAATGTACCGTTACGATATTTTAATACAATGGTGAGTCCATCCAGTTTCCAAGACACCATAATGGGTTGATCCATAACGAATTTAAACAGTTCTTCTGTTGATTTTGTTTTTTTGGAAGATAACATTGGTTTGGAATGGGTCACCTTTGTAAGACTTTCCAAAATTTGTCCCTGCACCTTTTGTGTGGGAGAATTGGCAAAAATAATTCCTGTTTTTTGTTCCAATTCTTCCAATTCATCATAAAGCTTATCATAAGCTTTGTCTGTCATAATTGGTTTATCATATTTATAATAAGCTTCCGAAGCACGGGATAATTCCTCCACAAGCTTCTTCATTCTTGCCAGCATATTCTTACTCCTTATTCTTCAAATCCAAATTATATTATAACCCTATTTTCCAAAATTACAAAGCAAATTTTTAAGATGCCTGCTGCGAAGTTGTTGTCTGATTTGTATTACTGTTTGACGATGTCATATTTGGCAATTGAAAATTGGCATATGTACTTGGCACTTCACCTACAATTACCGTTTCTGCCACAACCACTGTGGTATCTACGTCCGATTCACTTTTCATTCCCGGCAAATAAGAATAGCAGGAAGCATGTATGGTTAAATAGATTTTATGTATGGTTTGATTAATACCTGCCGATTCAAAACTGCTTTTAAAGTTGATATCTACATTGCCGATTAAACCGATTTTCAGCGGAACTCCCGGACCATAGCCTCTGAGTAAATTTCCTCCTATGAGTGTACCGATTGGAACGCTGGTACGGGAGGAATTGTTAATAAGTTTTTCCTGAATGGTAGTAGTAATCTCTGACTTAAACTGATTCATATTTACCATATTGGTAGTAATGCCAAGAATATTCCCGCTGCTGTCTCGCTCAATGGTTACAAAATCATTATACTCTATATCCTGGGCTGATATTTTTTCCTTAATTGCTTCTTCTATAGAAAGCGTAATTGCTTGTTTGGCTACGGTAGCAGTGATAGATTGTATCATGGGACGTAATTTAAAACTGAAAAAACAGCATAGCGCAATGAACAGAATGAAAATAAAAATCCACTTTTTCTTAATACCTCTTCTGCGACGACGGTTGCGACGCCGATATCTTCGCACAGCAACCCCCTCCTTTAAAATATGCGCAATACGCACTACTAGCATAATACTCACAAAGAGGTGAAAAAGTGCCTGTCTCATTAAAATTCATAAAAATAAATATAAAAAAACACAGGAAATGTTTTGCTGAGTGTGTATAAGGCAGTATCGGAAAAACACACAGAAACCGGCATTGCAGGGCAGAAACGAGAGTACGGATCGAAGGGTTCGTACTCTTTTTCTGTATATTCCGATAAAACTGCAATCGGCACATTGGTTTTTCCTGAAAATCTTCTGTAGAATGAAAGCACAAAAAACACAGGAGGTTTTTACGATGAAAAGCATTTATGAAGAAGCAGGCGGCACCTATACTCGGCAAGGCGATTATGAACTTCCCAATCTGAAAGTACCGCCCGAAAAAGAAATTGAAATCGGAGTTTGGGGACAGCGATACCGGCGATATTTGAAGCAGCACCACCGGATTCGGTATTACAATCTGCTGACTGCCGGAAAGCTAAACGAGCAATTAGCAGAGGTAGATCAACAGGCGGAGTGGATGTTTCAATCTCTTGTATCCGCATTTTCCAAGCAGGAAAATGTCACAGAAAAGCTGAAAGCCGATCGCCCTATGGAATGGGTGCAAAAGATGAATAACATCCGAAACCGAGCCTCTGAAATCGTCAACAACGAGTTGCTTTACATATGAAAGAACAGAAATTTCATCTTTATCTTTCGGAAGCTGAGCGAAGATTTCTTGTCCAAAATCTCCTTTGGTTTCAGAGCAAGCTGCGGCAGGAAGGGTGCTATACCGACGCTGTAGATGATTGGATTATCAAGCTTTCAAAAGCAAAGCTGAAAAAAATCAGGGTAACATAGAACGAACCGGAGAAAGCATCACCGCCTTCTCCGGTTTTTCTGTATCATCTTAGCGAGCAGACTGTTTGTATCCCCATACGGCTGCAAACAGTGATTCTCGTTAGGGCGCTGCCCTAAGACCCGATTGATTTTATATGCTTTTAACCGGCGTACTTCTTAAAGTTTTCCGCCTGCTCCAGCACTTCCTTATAGACATCATCCAGCGTTACTGGCGGATAGCCGTATTCGTCCAGCAGCAAAATTAAATCCACCTGCAAATTTGCTTTGATGTCATCACGGGTAGACCAATCGGTATAGCGGGACTTATCGTCAACAATGACTTTGATTTTCTTTGAAAGCTCAAGCATTTTTTCATCCGGATATTCATTATCGAATTCATATTTCTTTGCAACGGCTTTCAGAATATCATAAAAGGCTTTTTCCTCGTAGTCTATCCCTAATTTTTTGAAGGAGTCCTTTTCTGTTTTCAGCTCCGCAAGCAGATCGGCAAGCTTCCCGGCAATATCGTCAAGCACCTCATTGGCATAGGATTCATCTCTGCGGCGGTTATTGTATTCGTCAACCACCCGCTTTAATCTGTCTGCAAACTCTACACCCATGATTTTGTTGACCTTCTTGAATTCGTCGATTGCCTGTGAGAGTAGTCTTTGCAGGATTTTGATTTTGGTATTTGGCAACTGGATAGCGTTTATCTTGTCCATGTACTCATCGCTGAAAATGTCAACGGATATATGTTTTCCGGTTTCAAACAATTCCTCGATGCCGTCCGACTGGATAGCGCCCTCCAGCATTTCACGCACACGAGCGTTCATTTGCGAAATATCAGGGGCGTCTCCCTTTGTCAGCTTGAAAAGGATAGAGCGGACTGCACAGTAAAAATGAATATAGTCTTTTTCTTCGTCCGAAATCTTTTCGCTGGAGCTGCAAAGATTGAATGCCTGCTTCATTCGCTTGACCGCCGCCATAAAACGGGTTTCCAGTTCCTCCGACAGCTGTACATATTCAACCGCCCGATTGAGGCAGGAAAGTTGCTCCGTCGGAGAGCCTTCAAAGAAATCCCTGCTGTTAAAACTGTGGAACATCTGCGCCAGCACTTCTAATTGGTCTTTGACGATGGTAACTGCCTGCTCTATACCTTCAAACTCATCACATTCAAAATTTGTGTATTTCTTTAGAGCAAGGTTCATATTCTTTTTGATACCGATGTAGTCCACAATCAACCCCTTCTCTTTGCCTTCGCAGACACGGTTGACACGGGAGATCGTTTGGATCAGTGTGTGCTGTTGAATCGGCTTGTCTATGTAAATGGTATCCAGCTCCGGCACATCAAATCCGGTCAGCCACATATCGACAACAATAGCGATTTTGAAATTGGATTTCGGATTTTTGAACTGCCGGTCAAATTCTTTGCGGTCGTCCTTTGTCCCAAGCATTTCATAGAGGGCAGGCTCATCGTCTTTGTTACGAGTCATCACCAGCTTGATTTTCTCAATAGGCTTCAGTTCTTTTTTCTCTTTATCGGTAAGCGCTGTTTCATCATCGCTGATTTTCTTTTCCGACCACTGGGGACGCATCTCTACAATGATTTTGTAAAGATCATAAGCGATATTGCGGTTCATGCAGACAAACATTGCCTTGCCCGCAACCATAGCGCCCTCTGCCACACGGGTTTCGTAATGGTGAATAAAGTCCTTGGCGACTGCACACAGCCTGTCCGGATCGCCGATAATCGCTTCCATTTGGGCGACAGCTTTCTGGCTTTCCTCGATTTGGTGCTCGTTAGCGCCCTGCGCTTCGCACTGATCATAATACTGTTCGATTTCTTTGACTTTTGCATTGTCCAGCGTCACTCTCGCCGCACGCCCGTCGTAAACAAGATTGACAGTGATGCCGTCACGCACCGATTCGGTCATGGTGTAGGAATCCACCACAGGACCGAATACTTCAATCGTCCCGTCCACCGGCGTTCCGGTAAAGCCTACATAGGTAGCGTTCGGCAGGGAATCATGCAGATACTTGGCAAAGCCGTATTTGCGTTCCACACCCGATTCGGTCACTTTGACCTTTTGGTCAAGGTTGATCTGGCTTCGGTGCGCTTCATCAGAAATACAAATGACATTGGTTCTATCGGTAAGAAGCTGCAAATCCTCAGTAAATTTCTGGATGGTCGTTAAATACACGCCGCCGCTTTCCCGGCCCTGCAATTCTTCTCGCAACTTTTCACGGGATTCAATGCTGACCACCGTTTCGTCCCCAATATATTTTTTGGAGCCCACAAACTGGCGAGAAAGCTGGTCGTCCAAATCGGTGCGGTCGGTGATAATCAAAATAGTCGGGCTGTGAAATATCTTGCTTTTCATCAGCATACGGGTCAGAAACAGCATAGTATAGCTCTTGCCGCAGCCGGTAGCGCCGAAATAGGTACCGCCCTTCCCATCGCCGTCCGGACGCATATGCAGCTTGATATTCTCAAACAGCTTGGTAGCGGCAAAAAACTGCGGATAACGGCAGACAATTTTCAGCTCTTTATCCGAGCTGTCGGGGAAATAGATAAAATCCTTGATAACCGCAAGCAAACGGTCTTTTCGGAACAGCCCCTTCATCATCGTAACAAGAGAGTTGATGCCGTCCAGCTCCTTGTCCTCAGATTCAACTTTCCGCCATGCATAGAAATAGTCGTAGGGACTGAAAAGAGAGCCGTATTTGTTGTTCGCCCCGTCGCTGATGACCACAAAGGTGTTGTATTTGAGCAGTTCCGGAATATCTCTGCGGTAGCGGACGGTAAGCTGCTTGTAAGCGTCCATGATCGTTGTGTTTTCTTTGACAGCGCTCTTAAATTCCAGAACCACCACAGGAATGCCGTTGACAAACACAATTCCGTCGGGAATGCGGAGCTGACCGCCCACGCCCTCGATTTCAAACTGATTGACTGCTTTGAAGATGTTGTTTTCGGGGTTGTCATAGTCGATAAGCTCAATATATAAATCCTTCTGCGTTCTGTCCTCACGGTTGAGAATAAAGCCGTCGCACAGCAGCTTATGTATCGCCTTGTTCGCTTCGTACACCGTGCCGGAGATGTTCCGCAGCCGCAAAAGGATACCGTCTACTTCCCCGGGAGTGATACCATCCTTGGCATAGCGGTTATATAAATACTGCCGCAGGTCATCAACGAGCAAAACCTCCGTGCGTTCCCGATGGATCTGCTCTCCTGCGAGATAGGTATATCCTTCATCCTTGAACAGCTCCATAATGGATAGCTCCAAGGCGTGTTCGTTAAAGTTTGCCATTGTGGTCACTCCTTTGTCTGAGAACGCAACTGTTCTTCAAATTCTTTCATTTGCTGTTTAAGATCATAATCCTGATATTTTAATCCTAATTGTGCAAGCATCAATGTGCCTTCCCAATCATCTATATTGGCATATTGTCCTACTTTGTATATATCTGTAAGACAAGCGATAATCAGTTGTGTTACACTCAAAGCAAAATCAATCAATTCCTGAATATCAGAATAATGAATAGGGGCTTGAGTTGAGATATCTTCTCCCGAAAGCCTACTTGAATCATTGTGTGCATACAGTTTATTTCTTTGTATTCTAATGTTTTTCTGCTTTTTACTTAGGGCGTTAAATTTTATCTGATATAAACTTAAATACTCAGAAAACTTTAAATCAACCACAACTGGTGTTTCTCTTGTATGTTCCGCATCAAATAGCTTTAAAATTTCCCGTTGACTTTGTACCTGTTCTTCAAAAAAGCGTTCCTCATCCGGCTTTAGCTCATGCTGGTAGGGTATTTGAAAAGTATATTTTTCTCCGTCTACTTCTATTTCCTTTATGGCTCTGTATTCTGGAAACAAAGATATGTTTGCTTGGCAGTCCTTTAACAGCGATCCGATGGTGAATACCCCGCCGGTTTTGTCGTACAGCTTTGCAAGTTCCATAAAGCAAGCAACCTGTAAAGCATTGTAGACAATGTTATAAAATGCCGGAGATAGATCCATCTCCGCCTTGTATTTTTTTGAATGCTTCCCATACTGCTGCATAATCAAAAAATATGAATTGGCGTCAAAGGCTTCACGAAATAGTTCTTCCGCCAGTTTTAGTAATTCGTCTTTAATCACTTTATTGCTCACTTCCTTCCGGGTAAATGATAATTTAGAAGCTTGATAACTGAGCCAATAAGGCGTTTTGTAAATCGCTGAGCTGCTGTATCTCATTTGTGTTTGCAAGAATTTGAGCAAAAAGTGGCTCAACACGCTTTTGGAAAAGGTTTGCATCATCAATATTAGGCTCAAACACTTTTTCCATTTCAAAATCTCGTGTTACTAAGGCACTAAAAACAGCTCCAGATGCTTTTTTCTTCATTGTCGCTATTACATAGCGTGTGAAAGAAAATACAAATAATGGCGGAAAGTCGTCTTTACCTTTCAACGCATAACAAGACTGATTCATCGCCATAGATACTCCTGCCATTGCCAAATTACCAACTGTTCCACGACAAGTAACAAAGGTGGTGAATGGCGGATATAAACGACTTGAACAATTATTTAGACCTTCAACGGTCAAATGTTTTTCGGTACTAACGCAAAATGGTGAATGGGAAACATCTTTTGGGGTAAAGAAAAGAACATCGCCATTCCAAAAACTATCTTCTTCTGTTTTTGGAGTACCGCCCCCCATAAGTTGCACAACATCGGTAAAGGATATTGTTGCATCCGTTTTCCTTTCTGAAAACATTTTGAAGAAAATCGTATCGGTGGTATTCAGTAAATTATCATTTATCCGCTTTTTCAAAGTAATTCTGTCGGTGATTGCCTTGTAAGCTTTGACGATACTTCTCTGCTCCTCGATAGAAGGAACAGGAAGTTCAACATTACACATCTCGTCCCAACCCATGACTTCTCGGACGCTTCCATGAGACTTGAAACGGGCATATCGATCAAACTCCGGTCTGCTGAACCAAAGCATTAAATATTCAGGGTCAAGTTTGTTTTTGTTTATAACCTCAAAGACAGTGTAGGAGCTTGAAATGATGCAATCCTCGCCCTCAAGATAGGCGATAGATATTTTTTCGCCATTTCTTGAAGTAACAGGGCCGTATGCAAACTGTCCGGTTTGAACTACTTTGTAATTCGACAGATCTGTGCCGATAATGTTAGCAATAGATGGAATAAACCGCTTCTCAATGCTAACGCCAAGTAAATTCGTAATGGAAAGGTCTCGATTTCGCTTATCCACAAGCCGAATGTAGTTTCCTAAAACCTCATAACCAGTTCTCATTCCGTTCACCTCATCCGATGTATTTTCTGTGAGCAATCTTGACATTGCTCTGCTTTACCATTGCGTATTGTAAGGTAGTATCTATTCGTCTATGCCCTAAAAGCTGCTGGAGCTGCTCTATGGGCATTCCTTTGTCGATTGCCATTGTCGCAAGAGTTCGTCTAAACTTGTGCGGATACACTTTGCTTAGTCCCAAGCGTTTGCCGTACTCACGGAGCCGCACTTCAATACCGCTGATTTGCAAGCGTTTATGTGGCTTTTGCAGAGACACAAACAGTGCCGGATTTTCGTCCCTGCGGCTGTTCAAGTAATTTTGCAAGTGGATTTTCGTCCTTGCGTCAAAGTACACGATACGCTCTTTGTCTCCCTTGCCGAATACCACACATTCTCTTTCGTTAAAGTTTATATCCGCCCGATTCAGTAAAACCATTTCTCCCACACGCATACCCGTTGAGGCAAGCATATCTATGATCGCCAGATCCCGAAGCTCGGTACAGCTATCACGCATGAGTTCGAGGGCTTCGTCGGTGTAGGTTTCTTTTATGTTCGTTCCGGTTTTGACTTTATGGATTCGTCTGACCGGACTTTTCAGAATATAGTCCTCATCTTCCAACCACGAAAAGAAGCTGGAAAGTATGCGCCTTATGTTATCGATCGTAACCTTGCTTGATTGATTTTTCTCCTGATACTCGGTCAAATAACTGCGAACATCATCGGTTACGATGTGCCTAACTCCTTTCCCGACACAGGTCAGCATAGCTTGTATCGTTGCGTTATAGTATTTCAGGGTCTTTTCAGAGCACCCTTCTATTCGCTTTGCGGAAAGGAATAGCTCCACCAAATCCTGTTCTAAGTTTTCCGTATTGTTCTCAACTTTTGTTACCTTATAGCTAAATAGCGTGTGTTGCAGCACCTCTTGCAGCTTCTCTGTTTGAGCGTTATTCAGGTAAGGCAGCATTCCCTGAACAACATCTGTGATTAAATTCTGTTTCATAGTCGTATCTCCTTGATTTATTAAGAGAACAACTATGGGGCGGGAGTTCCCCTACTTTAACTCCTGCCACCCACAAGAGTTGTGGGATATATGGTAAATGATAAATGATAATTTAGAAGCACAAGCATCTGCTATTTACCACTCAATGTTTGATGAGCAAAATGAGTGGTTTAAAGGTTCTGTTTCAGATTTCGGAGAGGTTGTTGGTGGTGCAACTCCGTCTAAAGATATTGATGAATACTTCTGTTCTGATGGAATTGTATGGCTGACTCCAAAAGATTTGACCTCAACCGGGAAGAAGTTCATCTATAAAGGCGAAACAGATATTACCGAAGCGGCTTATTGTAGTTGTAGCACTAAGCTCTTACCTAAAGGCAGTGTTCTTTTAACTTCAAGAGCCCCTGTCGGATGTGTGGCTATTGCTATGACAGACCTTTGCACTAATCAAGGCTTTAAGTCAATTATCCCCAAAAGCGAATTTGGAACTGCTTTCGTGTACTATTTTCTCAAAGAAAACAGACAGTTGTTGGAAAGTCATTCATCCGGAACTACCTTTATGGAGATTTCGGGTAATGTGTTGAAAGCCATTCCCATTTCTATTCCGCCCGAAGAACTCACGAAGAAATTTTCGTCAATGTGTGAACCAATATTCGCATATCAGGAACAAATTGAAGCCGAGATTTTGCATTTACTTGAGCTTCAACGCACAATGGTAAGTCAAATATCACGCCGCTAAATTATCATTTATCTGCTTTTTCAAAGCGATTCTGTCGGTGATTGCTTGATAACTTTGCACTATTTCAATTTGTTCATCCAGCGGAGGAACAGGAACTTTCATCCTGCAAATATCATCCCAAGTAATACCGCCTCGAACACTTCCGTCAGTGCGGAGCCAACAAAGCCTGTCAAATTCCGGCCTGCGAAACCACATCATTAAGTAATCCTCATTCAAAATACTGTTATCAATAATCTCGAACATAAAGTATGCAGGAGATACGATTGCAGGCTCATCCTCAGTGTATAAAGCAACAGGCAGTCTTTCATCACGGCCGACATGCATGGGATTACAGGCAAACTTGTCTTTGGTAATGAGTTTGTATTTACTCAAATCCGTACCGATTACATTCGCAACCGATGGCATAAAATATTTGTCTATATTTATGCCTAAGACTTGCTCCGTGACAAGGTCTGTGTTGCGTGTATCAACCAATCGGATATAATTGCCTAAAGCGTCATAATTCGATTTCATACCCTAACTCCTTAAACACTGCCAACAGGTCAGCTTTCGACTGTTCTTCCTGCACTAACAGCTCTTTCAGCTCAGCCTGAAGTGTTTTCATCTTCGTATCAAAGTCGACATTCTCATCACGGTTGACAAATTCAATATATCGGCTGGGCACAAGAGTAAAGCCTTTTTCTGCGACTTCCTCAAAAGAAGCGGAATAGCAAAATTCCGGAATATTCTCGTAGGTTTCCTCATAGCCCTCCTGCTGCCAGTTGTGATAGACCGAAGTGACCTTCGCCCGATCTTCCTCCGTCAGTTCAATGTATTTTTTCTCGTAGGGGCTGCCCATCTGCCGCAAATCCATAAAGAGAATTTCCCGCTCTCTGTTACGGTAACGCTTAAGCTGCCCGTTCGACTCTACAACACGGGCTTTTTTGTTTTTGTTCAGTATCCAAAGCGTGACGCTGATGTCAGTTGTATAGAACAGATTTCTCGGTAAGATGATAATCGCTTCCACCAGATTGTTTTCAATCAGCTGTTGCCTGATTTTCAGCTCCGTTCCGTCGTCGGACAGAGCGCCGTTTGCAAGCAGAAAACCGGCGACGCCGTTCTGCGAAAGCTTGGAAACGATATTCAAAATCCAACCATAGTTTGCGTTGCTGGTAGGCGGCACTTCATAGCCGTCCCATCTGGGATCGTCAACCAATTCGTTTTCCGCTCTCCATGCTTTTTGATTAAAGGGCGGGTTTGCCATAATGTAATCGGCTTTCAAATCCTTGTGCTGGTCGTTGGTAAAGGTATTCGCCGCCGTCTCGCCAAGATTTGCGGAAATGCCACGGATGGCAAGGTTCATCTTACACAGTTTATAGGTGGTATTTGTATATTCCTGTCCGTAGATGGAAACCTGCTTTTTGTTCCCATGATGTGCTTCCACAAACTTCATGGACTGCACGAACATACCGCCGGATCCGCAGCAGGGATCGTATAAAATTCCGTCATAAGGCTCCAGCATTTCGGCAATCAAATTGACGATACATTTCGGCGTATAGAATTCGCCTTTACCTTTTCCTTCGGCAAGCGCAAATTTGCTGAGAAAATACTCATAAATGCGTCCGATGATGTCGTTCTCTTTATCATCGGTATTGATGCGGTTGATCTCGTCCAGCAGGGAAGCCAGCTTTGCCGTGTCAAGCTGCAAGCGGGAATAATAGTTGTCCGGCAGAGCGCCCTTCAGCGCCGGATTTGATTTTTCAATGGTGTATAGCGCCGTGTCGATCTTCAGGGCGATGTCGTCCTGCTTGGCGTTTTCCATAATATAAGACCAGCGGCTTTCCTCAGGCAGATAAAAAACATTGTCTTTTGTGTAGAACGCCACCGTGTCCACAAATTTTTCGCCGTACTGTTTTGTAATCATTTTCCTTTGAGCGTCAAATTTATCACCGGCGAATTTCAGGAAAAATAGGCTCAGGACAACATGCTTATACTCCGCAGGCTCTACTGAGCCACGCAGCTTGTCTGCACTTTTCCAAAGCGCTTCCTCCATAGATATTTCTTTTTTCGGTTTTGCTGTCCGTGCCATTGTTATTCCTCCGTCATCTTATCCGTATGATCCGGAATGATCTCCATGATATCATCCATCGTACAGCCAAGCGCAATGCAGATTTTTGCCAGCACCTCAGTAGTAACATTGTCGCCACGGTTCAATTTTCCAATGGTGTAATGGCTAATCCCCGCCGCCTGCTCCAGATCTTTTTTCTTCATATCTTTATCTATCAGTAGTTTCCATAGCTTTTTGTAGCTGATTGCCATAGCATATAACCTCCCGATAAACTGCAAAGTCCATAATGTGATATCTTATTATAGCACTTTTTGACGAGTTATTCAACCGATATGTATGCGTTCGCTGTATTTAAGAAAGTCAATTATATTTTTTATCGAAAGTGTGCCTGCCTATGTTGGCGGGCAAATTTTTTTGCCTTTTTTCGAGACTACTGTCCCCAAATGCACTCCGCCAGTGGGAACAAGTGAAGGGATAAATTTTCTCAAAAAATTTTTTTGAGAAAGCCCCAAAATTGGTGTGCATTTCGGCACCCTTTGTCCAAATGAGTGAAGAGGTTTTTTCATTCGGAAATATTTTCCCGTTTAGGGGTTGCATTTGACCTCTGCCAGTGGGAATAGGTGAAGAGATAAATTTTTCAAAAAATTTTTCGGAGAAAGCCCGGAAACGGGTGTGCATTTGGATACCCCTTGTGCAAATAAGTGAGAGGGATTTTCAAATTCTCAAATATTTTCCCATTTAGACTTGCCACTTGCCCTTCCCCGGTGGGAATAAGTGAAAGACCTTTTCGTTGTACCTTGAAAATTGAATAACGATCCGAATGAGATATGACTTTGCCACGACCTCACAGGAGCGAGCAAAGCAACGCTGCGGTGAGATTCCGGGGCAGGAACAGCATTCACAGAAAACAGCAGGCTCTGTAAATCAATGGATCATCAAATCGTGAGGAGGTGAAAATCATGGTCATAAAAATCACGCCAAAGCAATCAAAGCGGATCAACGCCCTCATCAAAAAGCTTTGCTGCAACTATGTAGACGGCAATTGTCTTCTGCTGGACGACGGCGAGGAACATAGCTGCGTGCAGTGCATCAGTCGGTACGAAATCTACTGCAACTATTTTAAAAACGCAGTCCTTCCCGCAGATAGGGAACTGTTTGCCGAGATCATGCAGCCGACAAGCAAAAAACAGTGCCAAATCTGTAAGTCGTACTTCGTACCAAAGGCAAAGAACCAGCGCTACTGTCCGGACTGTGCCGCCATTCAGAAGCGGAAGAAAGCTACCGAGCGCCAGCGCAGGAAACGGGCAGTGCAGTTTTAAGCGGGTTTCAGGGTGCAGCCCTGACGAGTGATACTGTTTTGCGACGGTAGGAGTACAAACAGTCTGCTCGCTCCGATAGGGCAAGGCTTTGATTGAAAAGTTTTGTGCTACTTGTGACAAGCAGAAAAACGGTATCGGTGTCACGCTTTTGGAATCCACAAAGCCGCAGAAATCAAGGCTTTTTCCAAGTGAAAATGCCATAAGGAATACCGTAATACCCGAACATACAAAATCACGGTTTAAAACCGTGACAGAAAGAAGGTGATGATCTGAATCCATATTTTAAACTATCCGAAGCGGAAAGCTATGTGTTTTACAAAGTCCCCAAGGCTTTATTCACAGAAGAAAAATACAAGCCGGTTTCCACCGACGCAAAAATGCTCTACGGCCTGCTGCTCGACCGGATGCACCTTTCCGCCAAAAACGGCTGGACGGACAAGTGTGGGCGTGTCTACCAGTTCTTTACTGTCAAAGAGGCGCAGGAAAAACTGCGCTTCGGGCACGAAAAGATATGCAGATTGTTCTCGGAATTAGAGCAGGCAGACCTGATTATCCGCAAGCGGCAGGGACAGGGCAAGCCGAGCATCATCTACTTGAAAAAGAAGAAAAACAATGGAGGTTTCATAACATATGAAAGAAGAAGAAACGATTGAATACTTAGATTTAAAAACCCTTGTTCCTTTTCAAAATCACCCGTTCAAGCTGCGGGACGGAGAAGAAAAGGAACAGCTTCTACAGAGTATCAAAACGCAGGGCGCCATCGAGCCGCTGATCGTCCGTCCTCTTTCGGAAAGTGAATACGAGGTCGTATCAGGACACAGGCGTTTGGAGATTTGCAAAGAACTCGGTATGGAAAAGATACCTGTTATCGTCCGAAATCTGACCGATGAGCAGGCAGTTTCCACGATGGTAGATGTCAACCTACACCGGGAAAATATATTGCCAAGTGAGCGTGCATTCGCCTACAAAATGAAATGGGAAGCGGCAAAAAAATCAGAAAAGACTTTGTCGCAACCTGCGACAAGGATGAGAAACGATGATGTCATCGCTCAAAGTTTCGGCATTGGTAAAGACACCTTGCACCGATATATCCGTTTAACTTACTTAATTTCCGAACTGCTTGAGATGGTGGACGATGGCAGGATCGCCCTCACGCCTGCGGTGGAATTGTCGTATTTGACGGAACAGGAACAGCATTTGCTTCTGAACGAAATCGAATATGCGGACGCTACGCCGTCCCTTTCACAGGCACAGAGGCTTCGTGACTTTTCCCGTCAGGGCAGACTTAATTCTGATGTCATCTTTGCCGTGATGAGCGAGGAAAAAGCCAACCAGAAGGAGCAGATCCGCTTTCCCAAAGAGGAGATACAGAAGTATTTTCCCAAAAGCTATACTGTCACCGGGCAACCCCCAATATCCCCAAAAGGGCAAACTCCCGTAACATCCCCGCCACACCTTTAATGGCCGTGGAAACCGTTCCCCGTAGCTTCTTCTGAGTCCCTTACGAGCCAAGTGCATTCCTTAAAATCGCCGAAAACACGCCATTTTTACACCTTATATAAATCAAAAAAGACCCGGTACAGAGCCTATTTATGCTCTATACTGAGTCTTTTTTATCGTCTCTCTTAGATTATGTTAAGGTGCCCTTTTGGGAATATTCGGAAATGCCTTTCGTCATATACGGGCAAGGATATGCAGAATACCATTCTGAAACTGTTGGAAAAATGGCAGCGGCAGAGAGAACGAAACGCAAGGGAGGAACGGTAAATGGACGATAAAATAATTCCTTTGGGAAGTTTCGTTCCCTACTTCTATTCGCCGGACAACGATTCCTTTTCCATGCAGATCGGCGGTACGGTCTATGAGGTGACCACCCATTTTGATACAGAGGGCAAAGAAACCGTCCTAAAGCAGTTCCGGGACTTGCTTCTGGAGCTGCAAAACATTTAACCCTGCACATTCGACAATGCGGGCACTGCACGGTATACTGGCATTACCCTGCAATGCCCGGTTGTCAGAAAGGAGATCAAAGAATTAATGACAACGCAAAACAAATCAAACGGGCAGGAAAAAGAAAAGATCACCGCCCTTTACTGCCGTTTATCGGTGGACGATGACAAGAAAGACATGGAGTCGAACTCCATTACCAATCAAAAACAGATTTTACTGGACTACGCTAAAAAGTATGGGTATCTGCACCCGGTTTTCTTTGTAGACGACGGCATTTCCGGGACAACCTTTCAAAGGCCGGATTTTCAGCGGATGCAGAGAATGGCGGAGAACGGAGAGGTCGGGACGATCATCGTAAAGGATGTTTCCCGCTTTGGCCGTGAGCAGGTCGAGATGGGCAGGCTGACGCAGGTAGTCTATCCGTCTCTCGGCATTACCTTTATTGCCATACAGGAAAACATCAATTCCACGACCGGTGAGGGAATGGAAATGCTGCCCTTTTACAGCATCTTTAACGAGTGGTATGCGGCGCAGACTTCCAAGAAAATCCGTGCGGTCAATGAGCTGAAAGCCTCTCAGGGCAGGCGGGTTGCTTCTGCTGTCGCCTACGGCTACAAAAAGATTGAAGGCGATAAAGAACAGTGGTATATTGACGAGCCTGCGGCGCAAGTTGTCCGAAGGATATTCGCTCTCTGCCTTGCCGGAAAAGGCCCGACGCAGATTGCAAAGCAGCTGGAACGGGAGAAAATCCTTGTCCCTACCGCCTACTTTCATTCTGTAGGAAGAAAGACGAGCAATCCCGTTCCGGCAAATATCTACGGCTGGCGTGAAAGCACAGTAGAGTATATTCTGGACAACCGGCAGTATACGGGCTGCACGGTAAACGGGAAATCCACGACGGTCAGCTACAAGGTGCATAAGGTGATCGAGAATCCGAAAGAGGAATACCAGATTGTTCCCAACACGCAGGAGGCAATCATTGACGAGAATGTATGGCTGAGGGTGCAGGAACTCAGAAAGAACAAGCGCAGACCTACAAAAACAAATCGGAAAAGCCTGTTTTCAGGGCTGGTATTCTGTGCGGACTGCAAATCAAAGCTGCACTTCTGTGCCGCCAAATCGCTCAAGCGCAATCAGGAATTTTTCCGCTGTGCCAACTACAAGGACGGCAGAGGAAACTGCACGATTCATTTTATCCGGGATGTAGTCTTGGAAATGGTCGTGAAGGAAGCGGTTGCGGGTTTGGCAGATTTTGTGCGCTGCTATGAGTCGGTATTCCTCTATATGCAGAAGCAGAAATGCGGAGAGTTTCAGAAAAAAACGGCAGCATGAATTGAAGCTTTCCATGGAAAGCAGCAGAAAGCGGATCGCCGATCTGGACAAGCTGTTCAACCGGATTTATGAGGACAATGTGATCGGGAAGCTGTCGGATGAACGCTATGCGAGAATGGCGGCGGAGTATGAATCCGAGCAGAAAGAGCTGCTGGAAAAGGTCAAAGAGGAAGAAAAGCAGCTATCTGAAATGGAGCAGAAATCGGTGGATATGCGCCTGCTTTTACAGGGGCTGCGAGAATTTACCGACATGAAAGAACTGATGCCGACGATCGTAAACAAGCTGATCCGGCGCATTGAGGTGCACAATCCGGAAAAGAAACACGCCCGAAAATCGGTGAAGGTAGACATCTATTTCACGGCGGTAGGATTGGTGAGCCTTCCTGACGAGCAGGAGATCCGGGAAATGATGGAACAGATACGCAGCACATCACAGCTTCCAAAACAGCTCACCGCATAAAAAGAAAACGGTGTAACCCGATTTTTTTGCGGGTTACACCATCTTCTCTACTTTTTACTGCCTTATCAGCACGGGGCATTTCTTTCCTGTGCTTTCTATGATAAAAAATTAAATCTTATTCAGCTTGTTCTATTTCTTCATTGTTTTCCTGAGCAACCGGCTCTAACAATGCTTTGATAGACAAACTTACACGTTTTTTATCAAAATCAATTTCTGTAATTTTTGCTTTTACAACTTGGTCAACCTTCAATACATCTTGAGGTTTCTCAATTCTTTCGTTTGCAATTTGAGAAATATGAATCAAACCGTCAATACCAGGAAGAATTCTTGCAAAAGCACCGAATGCTGTCATGCCAACAATGGTAGTATCTACAACAGTACCAACAGGATAATCATTTTTCAGAATTTCCCATGGATTGTCTTCCGCGCGTTTGTAGCCCAAAGATACTTTGCCTTTTTCACGGTCTAAGCTTTTGATGTAAACAGTGACTTCATCACCTACGTTTACAACTTCAGACGGATGTTTGATTCTGTTCCAAGATAGTTCGGAAATATGAATCATACCATCAATACCGCCCAAGTCAACAAATGCACCGTAAGCAGTCAAAGATTTTACAACACCTTTATACTCTTTGCCTTCTTCGGCAGTTTCCCAGAATTTATCTGCCAACTCTTTTCTTTCGTCTTTCAGTACTGCACGGATAGAACCAACAGCACGGCGACGAGAACGGTTTACTTCAATAATGCGGAAGTTAACCTCTTTTTTCAACAAGTTCTCCAGTGGTTCACCACGTGTAGCAGTTGCCTGGGAAGCAGGAATAAATACTCTTACACCGTTGGTAACTGCAATTACACCGCCTTTGATTACTTCTGTAACCACACCTGTTAAAACAGTGCCGTCTTCCTCTGCTTTTGCAACAACGTCCCAGCCTTTAATTGCATCCAAACGTTTTTTGGAAAGCATAATGGTACCTTCCTGGTCATTTGTACGCATAATCAGCAATTCAATTTCATCGCCGATTTTTACAATGTCCTCCGGTTTTGCATTTGGGTCGGAAGACAATTCACTTGCAGGTACAAAACCTGCTTGCTTTCTGCCTACATCAACCTGAATTTCGTTTGGAGCTATACCGACAACTACGCCGCGTACCTTTTCGTCTGTATTTAAACTTTTTAGAGATTCCTCTAACATCTCTGCAAAGCTAAGTTCGGTGTTCTCCTCAAAATGGCCCTCGCCAGCTTTAATATCTGTCATGGTAACAAGTACCTCCTTTATGATACTTGCAGGTGTTGAGGCACCTGCAGTAATTCCTACATTTTTTGCAGCCTTCACTTGTGCTACCGGAAGCTCCTGTGCCGTTTCAATTAAATATGTAACACAATGAGGTTTGCATACATCATAGAGTTTGGCAGTATTGGAACTGTGCTTTCCCCCTATAATAATCATCAAGTCAGATTTTTTCGCCAATTCAACAGCTTCTGACTGACGTTTTGCAGTCGCATTACATATTGTATCAAAAATTGTGGCATTTGTATATACCCTTTTGAGGATTTTCAAACAATTTTTCCATTCTATTACATGAAAAGTGGTTTGAACTACCACACTAATCGGCTGATTGACCAAATTTGGCTCGGATTCTGACAAATTTTGCAGCTCCTGCGCACTGTTTACAATATAACATTTGCTGCTGCAATGTCCATGTATTCCTATAATTTCAGGATGCCTGGCATCTCCTATGATAATAATGGTTTGTCCTTTGGCAGATTCTTTTTCCACTATTTTGTGAATTTTTGTTACAAACGGACACGTTGCATCGGAACAAACCGCATGCTGATGCGCAATGCTGTCCATTGTTTCCTGAGGCACACCATGAGCACGAATCACTATGGTTCCGTCTTTTGGGGCATGCTCTACAGTTTCAATAATCTCTACACCACGTGCTTCCAATTCCGCAATCATTTGCGGATTGTGAATAATAGGACCTAGAGTATATACTTTTTTTCCTTCGTCCAGTAGTTGATAAACCATTTGAACAGCCCTGTCTACGCCAAAACAAAATCCTGCGGATTTTGCTACTTCAATACTCATTCTTTCGCCTCCAATAACTGATTTACTCGCTCCGCAATTATGTGAGCGGCATATTTCATTTCTTTACGGCTTCCGTCCGTAAAACCGAATTCCTCGTATGCAATCGGTTTTCCAAAACGGATGGTTACAGGTTTCCATGCTTTGATGTCACCGTTTGTATCAATGCCGACAGGTAAAACAGGCGCTTTGGCATGATATGCAATCATAGCAATTCCCGATTTTGGCTGAAACGGAATGCCGTGAGCAACAATGCCTCCCTGAGGAAAAATCCCGAGCAAACCGCCTTGTTCCAAAATTTCAATTGCCTGCTCAATCGCTTTTGTATCGCCGCTTCCTCTTTTCACGGGAAACGCGCCCAGAGTACGCAAAAAACGGTTCACCGCTTTTCCATGCTTTACAAACAATTCTTCTTTCGCCATATATCGTATGGATCGTTTTTTCACACTGACCCCCAACAAAATAGGATCCATAACAGACCTGTGATTACTGCACAAAATCATTTTTCCTGCAGCTGGAATATGTTCCGCACCAATCACGCGCATACGATACATCCCTTTTGTAATGGGAGAAACCATTGTGTGAAGCATGGAATAAAGCGTCATAACGTATCACCTTTCTGTTTAAAAGGCCTTCTCATCACGCTCCCGCATTTCTGCAATGCGCTGCATTACCATACGGCTTGCTTTTCTGTATTCGGAGCCGGTACCTTCCACAATGCCAAGTTCGTCCGGCTGAATTAATTCACCATAAGAAATTATGGTTTTGTGAAACGGCTTTGCTGCCACGCCTGTTTTGGTTGTCATGCAAACAGGCAAAATAGGCGCTTGATGCTGATGCGCAAGCATAACAGCTCCTGATTTCGGCTTTCCCAATTTGCCGTCTAAAGAACGCGTACCTTCAATAAAGATACCAACCGCACCGTCTTGTTCCAAAATTTCACCGCATCTGTCCAGTGCGTTGGAGTCTCCAACACCGCGGTCAACAGAAAATGCACCCAATGCTGTGATAAGTGAGCCCACAAATTTATTTTCAAACAATTCTGATTTTGCCATATAAAAAATTTGACGTTTGGTATCCAACGCTAGCATCGGAGGGTCCTTCAATGAGATATGGTTGCTGCAAATAATCACTTTTCCTTCTTTGGGAATCCGTTCACGATGATTTGAGGTGTGAGGATAAAAAAAGGAAAAAGGAGGGCCTCCCACAATTTTACTGAAATTATAAAATGGACTGTTTTTCATATGTGTACCACCGTTCTCCAACAACGCCTATCAGTAGTTTGCAACGCATTGCCGGTAAATAATCAAAAACTTTCATTTTTGTTCCTTTTATATGGAACATTTGCGATATTTATGCCGATTCGAACAGAAAATGCTGCTATTACACCGCCCCAGCCGCAATGAGTTCTTTTAATGTGTCTATGACTTCCTGCATGGTCATTCCGGTTGTATCGACAAACACCGCATCTTTGGCAGGAACCAAAGGAGCAATTTCACGGTTGGCATCGCGCTCGTCTCTCTCCTTGATTTCTTCTAAGATAGCAGACAAATCCGCTTCATTTCCCTTTTCCAGCATCTCTTTATGACGCCGTTTTGCTCGTTCTTCCGCAGACGCCGTTAAAAATACCTTTACCTGTGCATCGGGAAGTACAACCGTGCCGATGTCACGACCGTCCATAATCACATTATGGGTTTTGGCCATATTCTTCTGAAGTTCCAATAAAAATTCACGGACAGCAGGTATAGCAGATACCTGAGAAGACGCCTTGGACACTTCAGAAGTTCGAATTAAATCGCTAACGTCTTCTCCGCATAAAATCACTCTCTGTTCTCCGTCTTTAAACTCCAGTGCAATGTCAACATGTTCTAACTCTCTTGGAACTGCCTGCTCATCACCGGGAAAAATATTTTTCTTGAGCATATGCAGTCCAATAGAACGATATAACGCACCCGTATCAACATAAATAAAACCGATTTCTTCGGCCACTTTCCGTGCAATACTGCTTTTTCCTGCTCCGGCAGGACCGTCAATGGCAACTGCTATCATGGTTTTAACACACCTTTCTATATTTCCCATTGTGCCTGAGCAATGGCTGTTGCAGCCAAATACCCGGTAGAAAATGCAATTTGTAAATTAAATCCGCCTGTATAAGCATCTGCATCAATGACTTCTCCCGCAAAGTAAAGTCCTTTTACCAATTTCGATTCCATGGTCTTGGGAGAAATTTCTTTGACAGACACACCGCCTGAAGTAATGATTGCTTCATCAATGGGACGAAATCCCTTTATCATCACTTTGAATCCTTTTAATTCCTGTGCAAAGCGGCGTCTCTGCTCTTTTGTAATTTGATTGCATTTTTGATTTGGTGCAATCCCCGATTTTGCAACCATAATCGGAATTAATTTCCGAGGCAATAATGCCCCCAAAGAGTTGATAAAATCTTTGTTTTGATTTTCCGCAAAATCTTTTTGCAATCTTGTATCCAATTGCTCCAAAGAGAGTGCGGGCTTTAAATCAATAGAGATTTGATACCGATTTGGCTCCATATTTCGCATATGACTGCTTGCGCTTAAAATCATAGGGCCTGTCACTCCGTAATGGGTAAACATCATCTCGCCGAAATCGTCATAAATTACTTTTTTCTGTTTTGTATCTATTACGTGAATCGCCACATTTTTCAAAGATAACCCCTGCAACGCAGGGCAATCTTTTCCGTTTGCAACAAGAGATACCAACGACGGACGCAGTTCCGTTATGGTATGCCCTGCCTGCTGTGCAAGACGATACCCATCCCCTGTTGAGCCGGTAGCCGGATATGACATTCCGCCGCAGGCAATGACAACATGCTTGCTGAAATACTCTGTTCCGTCCTCACACCGCACTCCTGTAACCGTTTGCTCTTGTATACGCAAATCAGTTACCACTGCCTGCCGAATCTGCACTCCATTTTGTGTGCAATAGCTTTTTAATGCATCCACTACATCAGAGGCAAGGTCAGACTGAGGAAACACACGATTGCCTCGCTCCGTTTTTATGGGAACACCTAAGTTTTCAAAAAAAACAATAGCGTCCTGAGGTGTAAATTGGGAAACAGCACTGTATAAAAAACGTCCGTTAGAAGGAATGGCCGCAATGGCTGTTGGAACATCACAATTATTGACAATGTTGCATCTTCCCTTACCCGTTATACGCAGTTTTCTTCCAAGACGGCTGTTCTTTTCCAATAACAGCGTATGCAGCCCGTTTTGTGCGGCAGTACCTGCCGCCATCATTCCTGCAGCACCGCCTCCCACGATAATGACATCAAACTGATTCACCTGGTTTTTCATCCACCTTTTCATAAACACCGTATTCATCCCAAATGGTTTCCAAAGAATGAAATACGTCTTTTACTTCATCTTTCTTCTTGATAGCGCTTGCTACAATTAATGCATTAATTAAACTGAGCGGTGCCACCAAAGAATCTACAAACGATGCCATTTCACTGCGAGCCAATAACAGAAATTCCGCAGGGTCTGCCAATGGCGACAATACACTGTCCGTAATCGCCACTACCTTTGCACCGCGGCTGGAAGCAAATTTCAGCGCCTTGACCGCTCTTTTGGAATAACGGGGAAAACTGATTCCAATAACAGCGTCATGTTCATCCACATGAATCATTTGCTCAAATATTTCCGCTTCGCTGGTGGCATTGACCATCTGCACATTTTCAAATACCAGATTGAAATAATAAGACATAAAGGAAGCAAGCGCATGCGAACTTCTTACTCCAATAATATAAATCTTTTTGGCAGAGACAATTGCGTCTACCGCTTCATAAAACATTTCGTGAGAGGTTTCTTCAATGGTTCTGCGAATAATATCAATATCTCTGTTTAACACAGCGCTTAAAATTTGGTCACTGGGACAGGATTTCTCCGTCATTTCCAAACGCTGTACAGAAGTCATGCGGCTGCGAATCATTTCCTGCATGGCACGCTGCAGTTCCGGATATCCCGCATAACCGATTTCCGTTGCAAAACGCACCACCGTAGATTCACTGACGCCTACGGTTGCACCTAATTTGGCAGCCGTCATAAAAGCAACTTCATCATAATGCTCTTCTATGTAGTTTGCAATTAAACGTTGTCCTTTTGAGAACTCAGGCATTTTACGCTGAATTCTGGCTGTAAGCTGATAATTCATTTCTTCTCCCTAAAATAACAACAGTTATTATAGATTACCATATTTGTAAATCATAACAACTAAAATCAAATCAAAAAATTTAAATCGGAGCAACGCTCCCATCAAACTTGCCTGAAATGGAGTTTGGGAACGATTGCAATTCTGATGGGAGCGTTAGCTCCTCATAGTTTCAGCGGAAGCTGTAATCTCTCACTAAAACCATGAATGGCATCTGCCTTAGAGGCAGGAGACATCATCGTACAGTTATAAGCTATATATTCAGTTTAATGGGTTGTCCTGCAAAAATCAAGGGAAATTATCACAAAATTTCTGATTTTTGCAGTCTGTTTCCAATCTTCTTGCAAAAATCAGCAGAATCGTTACCATAAAAACAGCCGTCTGAAGTTCAGACGGCTGTTACATTAATTTTTATTTTGAAACCACTTACGAAATACCTTATGTAATTGCTTAATATAAAATGCAACCACACCGGTAATTGCAATATCGTAAATAAAAAATATAACATTTCCTGCAATCCAAAATACCCACGGCAATGATACTCCGAATAAGCTTAAACTATCTGCAGGAATGCTTAATAAATAAATTGCAATAAAATATGCGGATACAATCGCCGCATTAAACACGGCATATTTCAGTACCCATTGTACAATTTTATTTTTTAAACGTTCAATTAACGCTTTCAAAATGGGATAATAACCGAAGAATATTACATAAAGCAGAGCCGCTTGTTTGTCCGGAACAAAAAATACGGACAAAATAGCAACAACAGCAAATGTGGGCCAAGCCCATCTGGCTCCCATTTCAATGACAATCATAATCATCAGCAAACCCGCCAAAGCCGGCAGTGCAAACGTTGCCATAGGAAGCAATGCGGTTAAAAACATAAGCGCAAGCCCCAAACCTGCCAATACACCGCAAAATGCAACCCGTATTGTATGATTCACTCTTGCATCCTCCTATGCTTTCATCAGCAGCAACGGATGAAATCGCCGCCAAAACATTCGCAACAACAGTCAGCACACAACAAACCGCTGCAAACGTCACAACCGCTGCATCCGCCTTGACGCGGTGCGCCCGGATTATATCCTCCGTAAGCACCTGTACGTTGATTTTTAATTTGGTTATAAGCTGCCGAATATTCAGGATTGGACGGATCCATATCGCATGCTTTTGCAAAGTGATTATATGCTTCTTCCATCCAACCACGTTTATAAAGAACTGTTCCTTTTAAAAAGTACCACTCTGCATTTCTGCTGTCTGTAGGTACACCATTTAAAATTTGTTCGGCATCCGCAATACGGCCCGCCATAATCAAATTACGAACATCAGCAAAATTGGAGTTTGGGTTACTGTAATTTGGATTATATCCGCCGCTGTAACCCTGTGAAGAACTTCCACCGTTTTTGCGGTTTTTACGCTCATTCATAATTTGATCGTACGCTTCATTGACCTCTTTCATTTTTTCGTTGGCCAAATCTGCAATTGGGCTGCCCTGATAATTATCCGGGTGATATTTTTTTGCCATTTCACGATAAGCTTCTTTTACCTGCTCATCGGTTGCATCACGAGAGATGCCTAACACTTTATATGGATCCGACATCATGGTTCTCCTTTTTGAACAATAATTCCTTTTGCATTTGAGGTAAACCTTCAAAAATAATATTATGAATAATCGGTTCGAAATGATGAATCTCCATTAAATGATACGAACCGACCACTTGTGATAATACCGCATTTAACGATTCATTGCAATAGGTTTTTACTTGTTTTATCTCTTCCTGTGTACTTTCTTTTGATAAACCAAACTTTATAATAAAAGGATTAAATGCATTTTCTTTGATATCCTTTTCAATATCGTCTGCTGCATCAACGGTATATACCCATTTTCCCAGAAAATAACCAAAGTTTTGTAATACGCGTGTTAATCTTTCATCCGTCGGACGAATCATAGCAAACGTTCGCGCCAGCATTTGTGCCGTAGGCTCGGCACAGGCATCCAGACAAGGATTTTCCTCTTTTTCCACCTGTGACTGCGTTGCTATGGTCTCATCCAGTATTTTCTTGAGTTCAGGATATTTTTTGGCTGCTTTCTTATTGGCACCGGCAACCAAAGGCAGTACCAAATACGCTTTTAATTTGCCACCAAAACCCGAATCTTCAATATCATCACGAATTTTTTGGTAAGTCATCATTACGGTAAGCGCTGATGCAAACTCAAAATTTACTTGACCGCTGGTACAGTAATTGCATTTTTTCAAAGGATTAAATACACATTTCCCGGGTTGAAACGGTGTACACTCGTCTTCCAATCCTAACATCATAAGCACCAAAAAGGTGCTGTCATAACTCAAAGCAAAACGAGAAGCAATTCCGTATTCTTTTCCCATGCGCTTGCACAACGAACAGTAAATGCCTTTATACTGGTCATATTCACGTACTTTTAATTCCGGTATTTTCGGTCTGATATAACCAAACAAGTACAAAACCATCCTTATGTTATAATATACAATTTATTCTACTATATTCTTGTGACCCATTTAATTAACAATATGTAAATTTTCTTGCAGAAAGCGTGCTTTTCATAGATAAAATCGCTTTTTTCATATAGAATGCATATAGTACAAATGAAACTATGATGTTTGCTAAACGATATTAAAATAAATAAAAATCTAACATGGAGATAATATACAATGGCTGCAATACAAAGAATTCCGTGTGGATATATGTTTATTTCGTACATGGCAGACCGACAAAAACAGAACATAGACTGTAAAATAAAAAGGAAAGTTTACAGCAAACTTTCCTTTTTATTTTTTACTATTGTAAATATTTCTTCAAATACTGTCCTGTGTAAGACGCTTCCACTGTTGTTATTTTTTCAGGTGTTCCCTGTGCTACAATGGTGCCGCCGTTATTACCGCCTTCAGGACCAATGTCAATAATATGGTCTGCTGTTTTAATCAAGTCTAAGTTATGCTCAATAACAACAACAGTATTTCCTGAATCCACTAATTTTTGAAGAACATTAATTAACATATGAACATCAGCAATATGCAATCCTGTCGTTGGCTCGTCCAAAATATAAATGGTACGACCCGTGGAACGTTTGGACAATTCCGTAGCTAATTTCACGCGCTGTGCTTCACCGCCGGAAAGCGTTGTGGAAGGCTGGCCGATTTTAATATATCCCAAACCTACTTCCTGCAAGGTTTGCAATTTTCGTTGAATTTTTGGAATATTAGAAAAGAATTCCAAGCCTTCTTCTACTGTCATGTCCAATACATCAGAGATGCTTTTCCCTTTATATCTAATTTCCAATGTCTCACGATTGTACCGTTTACCTTTACATACATCGCAAGGCACATAAATGTCAGGTAAAAAGTGCATTTCAATCTTTAAGATACCATCGCCTTGACAGGCTTCGCATCGTCCGCCTTTGACATTAAACGAAAATCTGCCTGCATTAAAACCGCGAATCTTGGCATCTTGCGTGGAGGCGTACAATTCACGAATGTCCGTGAATAGTCCTGTATATGTCGCAGGATTGGAACGCGGTGTTCTTCCGATTGGAGACTGATTGATTTGAATGACTTTATCAAGTTCCTCCACGCCTTTGATATCCTTAAATTTACCAGGTTTTGTTTTTGCACCATTCAAATGGGAAGCCAAATATTTATATAAAATTTCGTTGATTAAAGACGATTTTCCCGAACCCGATACACCTGTGACGCATACCAGTTCTCCCAAAGGAATATCCACATTGATATTCTTTAAATTGTTTTGAGCCGCACCAATAATTTTCAGTTTTTTTCCATTGCCTTTACGACGCTTTTCAGGCACTTCCACTTTCCTGCGCCCACTCAAATACTGACCTGTGATAGAATCTTCGGATTTTAAAATATCTGCTACTTTTCCGTTAAACACAACGTTTCCGCCATGTACACCTGCTCCGGGACCAATATCTATGATGTGGTCCGCAGCCAACATGGTATCTTCATCGTGTTCTACCACAATAACGGTATTACCCAAATCGCGCAGATGACACAACGTGCCCAGTAGTTTATCATTGTCTCTTTGGTGCAATCCAATACTTGGTTCGTCCAAAATGTACAGCACGCCCATAAGAGAGGAACCAATTTGTGTAGCCAGACGGATACGTTGACTTTCGCCGCCGGAAAGTGTTCCCGAAGAACGTGACAGCGTTAAATATTCCAAACCAACGCTTTTCAAAAATCCAAGACGTTCTTTGATTTCTTTCAAGATAGAGGCTGCAATAAACATCTCACGGTCTGTTAGCTTCAAATCATTTACAAATTCCAATGCTTCCGTGATAGACTTATCGCAAAATTCGCTGATATTGATACCGCCGACGGTAACAGACAAGCTTTCGGGAGACAAACGTCTGCCATGACATTTGTCGCATGGAATAGCACTCATATAGGATTCAATTTCTTCTTTAATCCAGTTGCTTTGCGTTTCTCTGAAACGGCGTTCCAAATTGTTAATGATACCTTCAAATTCTGTTTTATACTTCCCTGTACCGTATTCATTGGTACGTTCGATTTCAATTTTTTCTCCTTTGGTACCGTATAATAAAATATCTACAATTTCGTCGGGAAGGTCGGCAATCGGTGTATCCAAAGAAAAATCATACTGCTTTGCCAGAGCTTTCATGTACATAGCCGCAATAGTACTGCCTTCCATAGCCCAACCGCTGGCTTTCAAACCACCCTGATTGATAGAAAGTTTGCGGTCGGGCAAAATCAAATCAGGGTCTATTTTCATAAACACGCCAAGACCTGTACATTTTTCGCAGGCACCAAACGGATTGTTGAAAGAAAACATGCGCGGCGTCAATTCTTCAATGCTGATTCCATGTTCAGGGCAAGCATAGTTTTGCGAAAACATCATATCTTCCCCATCAATAACATTTATCATAATCAATCCGCCTGTAAGTCCCGATGCAATTTCAATAGAGTCCGCAAGACGAGACTTCATATCCTCCTGAATCACAAGACGGTCTACCACAATTTCAATGGTATGTTTTTTGTTCTTCTCCAATTTAATTTCTTCGGACAAATCATAAATCATCCCGTCAACTCGCACGCGTACATATCCGGCTTTTCTAGCCGCTTCAAATTCTTTTACATGCTCGCCTTTTCTTCCTCGTACAACAGGAGCCAGTATTTGTATTTTGGTACGTTCCTCCAGTGTCATCACATGGTCCACAATCTGGTCAATGGTCTGCTGTTTGATTTCTCTGCCGCAGACAGGACAGTGTGGAATGCCGATTCTGGCATACAGCAAACGCAAATAGTCATAAATTTCCGTTACTGTACCTACAGTGGAACGCGGATTTTTAGATGTGGTTTTTTGGTCAATGGAAATAGCGGGAGACAGTCCATCAATATAATCCACATCAGGCTTTTCCATTTGACCTAAAAACTGGCGCGCATAAGAAGACAAAGATTCTACATATCTTCTCTGTCCTTCCGCATAAATAGTATCAAACGCCAAAGAAGATTTTCCCGAGCCTGACAATCCAGTAATGACAACCAGTTCATCTCTCGGAATTTCAATATCAATATTTTTCAGGTTGTGCTCTCTTGCACCTTTAACCTGAATGCTTTTCATAGACACAGCTTTGCCTCCTTTATTTTTGACCTTCCAACTGTTTAATTTTATCGCGCAGGAATGCTGCGTGTTCAAATTCAAGCAACTTGGCGGCTGCCTTCATTTCTTTTGTCAATTGTTCTATCATCAGCTTGCGTTCTGCTGCGGTAAGTTTTTTCTTTTTCTTTTCTTTTCCTTCTTCCTTGTGAGTAGAAATTTCCAAAATCTCTGCTACTTTTTTCGTAACTGTCTTTGGAACAATATCATGCTCTTCGTTATATTTGATTTGAAGTTCACGGCGACGCTCTGTTTCACGAATGGCATTCTCCATAGACGGAGTAACGCAATCTGCATACATAATTACTTTACCCTCCGCGTTACGTGCTGCACGTCCAATGGTTTGAATCAAAGAGCGTTCAGAACGAAGGAAACCTTCTTTATCGGCATCCAATATAGCAACCAACGATACCTCGGGAATATCCAATCCTTCTCTCAGCAAGTTAATTCCGATTAAAACATCAAATTCGCCCAAACGCAAATCGCGGATAATTTCCATACGTTCCACTGTATCAATATCATGATGCATATAACGTACGCGTATACCTACATTTTCAAGATAACCTGTTAAATCTTCCGCCATTTTCTTTGTAAGCGTTGTGACCAATACGCGATTGCCCGTAGCAGTGCGCATATTAATTTCAGAAATCAAATCATCAATTTGTCCATCTGTCGGGCGGACAAATATTTCAGGGTCAACCAAACCTGTCGGGCGAATAACTTGTTCCACTACTTGTGCAGAATGTTCCAATTCAAAATCACCCGGTGTTGCACTGACAAATACCGCTTGATTAATACGCTCATAAAATTCATCGAAATTCAAGGGACGATTATCAAAGGCAGACGGCAAACGGAATCCATAATCAATTAAATTGCTCTTTCTTGCCCTGTCACCGGCGTACATGGAACGTACCTGCGGAAGCATCACGTGGGACTCGTCCACAAACATCAAATAATCGTCCGGGAAATAATCCAACAAAGTATACGGAGCGCTGCCCGCTTTTCTGCCTGCCAATACGCGGGAATAGTTTTCAATGCCTTTGCAAAAACCAATTTCCTGCAGCATTTCCATATCATAATTGGTACGCTGCTCTATGCGCTGGGCTTCTACTAATTTATCATTTTCTTTAAAATATTTTACACGCTCCGCCAATTCGTCTTCCAGTTCATGAATGGCTTTATTCAGTTTTTCTCTTGGTACAATGTAATGAGATGCAGGATAAATGGCAGCGTGTTTTAAATCTGCCTTTAATTCTCCCGTCAGTGGATTAATTTCGCTGATTCGGTCAATTTCATCTCCAAAAAATTCTACACGAATGACAGCGTCAGATGATTGCGCAGGAAAAATTTCCACCACATCACCGCGTACACGAAACTTATTGCGAATAAAATTCACATCGTTGCGCTCATACTGTAGCTCCACTAATTTACGGAGCAAATCGTCACGCTTTTTCTGCATACCGGGTCTTAATGAAATCACCATGGTACGGTAATCAATCGGGTTACCCAAACTGTAGATGCAAGATACACTGGCTACAATGATAACATCTCTTCTCTCAGATAGGGCCAGTGTGGCAGAGTGCCGTAACTTGTCTATTTCATCATTAATGGCAGAATCTTTTTCAATATAGGTATCTGTTTGCGCAATATACGCTTCGGGTTGATAGTAATCATAATAGGAGACGAAATATTCGACTGCATTATTAGGGAAAAATTCGCGAAACTCCGAACATAATTGAGCCGCCAATGTTTTATTATGCGCCAAAACCAAAGTTGGACGGTTTAATCTCGCTATGATATTTGCCATGGTAAATGTTTTACCGGAACCGGTAACACCAAGCAAAGTTTGCTCTCTATCCCCTGCCTGAATCCCCTGTACCAATTTGTCAATTGCCTTTGGCTGATCACCCGCAGGTGTATATTTGCTGTTTAATATAAACTGATCCATGTAAAAGCTCCTTTATACGAAAAAACACATTAAAAAACCAAATGTTATCAGTATCATTACCCAAAAATACAAACAAAATGTTATGATGTGCTCTAAATATCGGTATATCCATTAGTTATATATCCATGGAACTGAATTCCACCATAGATATACCTGTCGGTCTTTGTTCTATCAAAACAGCAGAAACACATAAACAAAAATGTGCATTCTCAGGATTCAGAACAGAACATAAACTACAGCAAAATTACTGAAACAGTAATCAGGATACCAATAAAAACATAAGGTGGACTTTGGGATATGCCTATAAAAATAGGCTTTCTGCATTATGATTACATTTTTGTTTGTTATTAAGTTTAATATTGCCCCTATTTTTTCTTTTTTATAAATAGTATTACAGGAATTACAGCAGCAATAATTGCAAGAAATCCAAATATCCCACCTACAGCAGCAGTTGATTTTAGTTCACTGTAATAATAATCAATATTCTCTTGGATATCAATCAAAACAGTTCCATCACATATCATAGATTCAATAAAATTAGTGCCTCTATATGTACTGTATAGAATAGACAACTCGCTGGTATTTCCCAAGTAATAATGAAGCACCTGTTGTGAAATATGATACCGTTTGTCATAGCGGAATACTTCTCCATTTCTATTGGTAATAACCAAAGCATTCGCTTTAGAACCTTTTGGATCGTAAACATAATAAGAGTATGAATACAAAGTTGCTTCCTTCCAATTTGACGGATTCTCTTTTGCAAAACAAATATAGATAAAAATCACACATAAAACACCCGGAATAGCTGACCAACAGAGACATTTCTTTAATAATGATAATTTTTTATTGGTACAATTTTCTTTTTGAAAAAACATATATAGTGCTCCATACATTATTTTTTTAATATGATATATTCTGTCACGTCAAAATGGATGCATAAATTTTTATTGTATACCTATTACCACGACAAAGAACGTTTGTTCTTATCATATACCTGTGATAAGCCAATGTCAATGGATATTATAGCATTAAAAAAATTGCTTTGCAATTTTTAACCTATAGACGCTAAAACGTTCTTGTCAACAATCAAAATCTTTGATTTTGTATTTGTTGCTAGGTTGTTATAACATAAAAGAAATTGCACAGCTATTTCTAACTGATAACCGTTAAAACGTTCTAGCCAACAGCCAAAACTTTAGTTTTGTTGCTGTTGCTAGGTTGTTATAACATAAAAGAAATTGCACAGCTATTTCTAACTGATAACCGTTAAAAAGTTCTAGCCAACAGCCAAAACTTTAGTTTTGTTGCTGTTGCTAGGTTGTTATAATATAAAAGAAATTGCACAGCTATTTCTAACTGATAACCGTTAAAACGTTCTAGCCAACAGCCAAAACTTTAGTTTTGTTGCTGTTGCTAGGTTGCTATAACATAAAAGAAATTGTACAGCTATTTTTAACTTATAACCGTCAAAAAGTTCTCTTAACAGTCAAAATATTGAATATTGAAACACGGTTTATTTTACTTCTGTTATGGGGTTGCTATAACAGAAACGGACAAATACTGCAGTGGAAGAAATCTCCTTAAAATATTTTATAATTTACTGAAAGTCTAGAAGCATAAAGTAAAAAAACACAGTATCATTGCGATACTGTGAAGCATAACATTAATCTTGTTTGTTTTTATGTTGTTTGCGTTTTGATTCGTAAAAAGCCAGGCGAGTACTTTTTATTTGTCCCTTTCCAAAAGGGGTTTTCATTTTAATTATTTTAGGATTATATTGCTCCGCTTCTTCTGTTTGAATTACTTGATTTTCCGGCTTTAAAATATGAGCGAGTAATCCGCAGTCTTTCATAGATAAATAATCGGGATATCCAAATATAATATGATCCTGAAGATGTACATCTATGGTTTCCATAGCAGCATTTAATTTTCTGGTTGCTATAATATCTCCGGGGGACGGCATTACATTTCCGCTTGGATGATTATGCGCTATAATAGCCTCCGCCGCATTATAAGTAGCAGCCAACGTAATAATTTTGCGTATGTAGAGAGGCACTGTATTTACATTGCCTTCTGTTACAACTCCACAATATAGTACACGATTTTTACTATCCATCAATACCAAGACTACCATTTCGTTTTTCCTGCCGATAAACTGTGGAGAAATAATACGCATGGCCGAATTGGTATCATAAATACGCTCTTTATCAGACGTTTGCGTATTGATATAGTGTCGGCTTAATTGGGGAATTAGTTTTAATAAAATAGCTACATTTTGGGTGATTCCCTTTGTTCTGGTCAACTCTTCAATAGGAGCATCACATACACCGGATATTGTACCAAAACGGTCTAATAATTCATGTGCAATCGGATTGGTATCTGCTCTTGGTAAACCGTAAAATAATAACAGTTCCAAAATCTGATGTTCTTCAAATACATCTAAATTATGTTTCAAAAATCTTTGTTTCACACGCTCTCTATGTCCCTGATGGACAGAACGCTCTTTTGTTTTTGTCTTTTTATATTTCGTTTGACTACTCTCTGTTTCTTCATGTATTTCTGACAAAATGACCTCTCCTTTCCTTATAAATTGATAAAACATCGAAAGTATTTATTAAAATTATTATATCACGGGCAAATAAAATATCCTATTAAAAAGTTAAATTGATATAGGATTTGCTTGCAACACAAATACAAACACGTTATACTTTTTAGTAGGTGATGACATGAAAACAATTACAATTGGTACCAATGATGCCGGACAACGTCTGGATAAATTTTTAATAAAAACTTTCCCAAATTTACCAAAATCTATGCTATATAAAAGCATACGAAAAAAAGATATTAAATGCAATGGAAAACGATGTGAAATTTCTACACATTTACAGGTCAACGATACCCTAACATTATATTTAAAGGATGAATTTTTCCAAAAAGAAGAAAAAGAATACGATTTTTTAAAGGCACCTGTAAAATTAAATGTCGTGTATGAAGATGACAACATTATGCTGGTAGATAAAAAACCGGGTCTGATTGTCCATCCTGACGAAAATTATCATTTTGATTCTTTAATTGCTCGTATCCAGCATTATTTATATGACAAAGGAGAATATCAACCTGAACAGGAGGCTTCCTTTGCTCCGGCTTTAATCAATCGTATAGACCGTAATACAGGCGGTATTGTAATGGCAGCTAAAAACGCCGAAACATTACGTATTATGAATGAGAAAGTAAAAAAACGCGAGATAGATAAATATTATTTATGTATTGTCCACGGTAACATGACTAAGAAAGAGGACACATTGGAAGGATATTTAGAAAAAAACGAAAATCAAAACCGCGTTTACATTTCTCAAAAATCCACAAACCGCACGAAAAGTATTTACACACATTACCGTGTATTAGAAGAAAAATCAGCTTACAGTTTACTGGAAATTGAATTGCTAACAGGAAGAACCCATCAAATTCGTGCCCATATGGCGTCTATCGGTCATCCTTTGGCAGGTGACGGAAAATACGGAACCAATGCATTAAATAAAACCAATCCATTCCGTTATCAAGCACTATATTCTTATAAGCTGCGTTTTTCTTTTGAAACGCCCGCAGGTATATTAGACTATTTAAACCAAAAAGAATTTACTGTAAAAGATATTTGGTTTTTAAAAGAATTTCAAAAATTTCAATAGCATATTTTATGTTTATTTACGTGATGTAAAACAGTACCTTCCTTTCTAATCAATCATCTAAAATAAAATATTCCATATATTTTTTGTAACAAAACATAAAATTTTGTTCCATAAGCTGTATTACATGGCAAAAACGAGGACACATTGGCATGAAAGCGAATGTGTCCTTATCATTTTTACCAACTGTTTTTGGCTACAGAATGGAACTGCTTTTATATATTCGGCTTTAACAAAATTAAAAATAAAATCTATAATCCTTCCATATTGTGCCTTTTCTCTGTCTAATACTACCACATAACCCTTCAATAAGGTTGGTTGTAGATACATCTGTTTAAAATTTTTACTTTATTTTTTCTTTTCTAAACCTCTCCTTAAAATTTAGTTTACAGGCACAAAGATAGAATATAAATTTGTTGTTTACTCTTTTTCAACTCTAATACAGCGCTAGATTACTGTGTTCTCTTTTCACATATCCCCCTATCAAACTGTTTGTAATATCCGACTGTGATGCAAAAACAAAAGAGAGTAAGCACTATCAAGCCATACTCTCTTTTATTTAACTATTTTTATCTACAGAATGGAATTGCTTCAAGTTGTTGGACTTTAAGCTGCGCTTTTCCAGTTCAGCATTAATATCCTCCACTGTTACATTTTGATGTACCATCAAAACTGTCAAATGATATAACAAATCTGAAATTTCCATTACCAATTCATTGTGGTCATTATTTTTTGCGGCAATAATTACTTCACTGCATTCCTCGCCGCATTTTTTTAAAATTTTATCCAATCCTTTTTCAAATAAGTAATTGGTATAGGAACCTTCCGCGTGGGCGTCTTTTCTCGTAATAATAGTATCGTACAACTCTTTCATAGGGTTGCTCATAGATATCCCTCTTTTATGTGTTATAAATGTTATCGTTTCCAAATCTCATTGAAAAAACAAGTGTGAGAACCGGTATGGCAAGCAGCGCCAATTTGTTCCACTTCTACCAACAATGTATCGTCATCGCAATCTCCATAAATACGGATTATTTTTTGCAAATGTCCCGATGTAGCACCTTTATTCCAAAGCTCTTGACGGGAACGACTATAAAACCAGGTATAACCCGTTTCCAGCGTCTTTTGCAGCGATTCTCGATTCATATACGCCAGCATCAACACTTCTTTGCTTCCTGATTCCTGTACAATAGCAGGAATCAACTCTCCCTTTTGAAAAAAAGAGTCCAGAAAATCGGACTGTAATACAGCGCCGCTTTGTGTCAAAATTTCACTCATATAGATTCTCCTCTTGCTGCGGATACGGCCTGGAATAAATTCAAATCTCCTGTATACAGCGCTTTACCGCAAATAGTGCCGTATAAGTTCAGCGCTTTGAGCTGATAAATATCATCCAAATTGCTGACCCCGCCACTTGCAATGATATTACAGGAAACAGCACGGTTTAATTGGTCAAGCATCTCCAAATTTGGCCCCGTTAACGTACCGTCACGTGAAATATCAGTAAAGATAATGGTCTTTACCCCTACCGCTTCCATCTCTTTGGCCAAAGTAATATAATCCACTTCCGATTGTTCTATCCAACCTTCTGCCGCTACTTTGCCGTGCAAAGCATCAATTCCAACAGCAATTTTGTCTCCGTATTCGGCTACTGCTTCTTTTACAAGCTGAGGATTGCGAAGAGCCACAGAACCCAAAATGACACGGGAAACACCTTGCTCCAAATAAAATGCAATGGTTTCCATATTGCGGATACCTCCGCCGATTTCCACTTTTAAGTCCGTATTGGCAAGCACGTCAAATACCAAGCTACTGTTGACAGGCTTTGCATCCTTTGCTCCGTCCAAATCTACCATATGTATCCAAGAAGCGCCTGCATTTTGAAAGGATTTTGCAGTCTCTACTGCATTTTCCGCCACTTTATGGGCAGTTGCATAATCCCCTTTCACCAAGCGAACACAAGTACCGTCTTTGATATCAATTGCAGGAAAAATAATCATTCTGTTCGTTTCCTTTCTGTATTACAGTACACCTTTGGTAGAAAGGATTTCTCCGCCGGTTTGTTTACACGCCAAACGCATGGCATGCGCCACTGCTTTATAAATTGCCTCAACACAATGGTGGGTATTTTTTCCGTATTCCAGCTTCACATGCATGGTAATACCTGCATTGGTTGCCAATGCACGGAAAAATTCTTCCGTCATACAGCTGTCATAACTTCCTACCTGCTCCTGGACAAACTCTGCTTGAAATACTAAAAACGGTCTGCCGCTGATGTCCAAAGAACAAAATGCCAAAGCTTCGTCCATAGGAACATAAAAACTGCCGAAACGAGCAATACCGCCTTTATCCTGCAATGCTTCCTGAAAGGCTTTTCCCAGCACAATTCCTGTGTCTTCTATGGTATGGTGGCAGTCTACATGCAAATCACCCTTCACTTGCAACTGTAACCCAAATCCGCCATGTACGGCAAATGCGGTTAACATGTGGTCGAAAAAACCGATTCCCGTATTAACAGATACATCACCGCCGTCCAAGCACAGCGAAAGATGAATATCCGTTTCTTTTGTTACACGATTTTGCGTAGAAGACCGCATGTTAATGTGCTCCTTTCTCTGATAAGAATTGTGTGCATAACCGCACTACCGTTTCATTTTCCTGTGGGCTGCCTGCGGTAATACGCAGATAGTCACCCATATAACGAATGGCAACGCTGTTATCCAACATATAGTCATACAATTCCTTTGCATAAGGCGTACGCACAAATACAAAGTTGGTGCAACTGTGATATAAATACAAACTGTTCGGAAACTGCTGTGCCAGCTGTTTCATCGCATCGAACAGCTCTTTTTTTGCATATAAAAGCGTAATAATGGCTTTGTCTGTTAGTTCTTTTTGATTTAACACCGCCGCGCCGAATGCCTGTGTCACCGTATTTACGTTATACGGAGATTTCACGGCGCGAATGGCATTGGTCAGCGTTTGATTCGCTACGGCAAATCCCAAGCGAACCGCAGCCATACCAAACGCTTTGGAACATGTACGTAAAATAATCAGATTATCATAGGATTCTGCTTCCTGTAACAGCGACTGGTCCCAAAAATCCATATACGCTTCGTCCAAAATTACAAGGGCATTGACAGAACGAATCAGACGGCGTACTTCATCTTTGCAAAGTCCCAAAGAAGTGGGATTGCACGGATTGGAAAAAATAATCATACGCACTTGCTTTTCATTGGCAGTTTCAATGACGTTATCTACATTTATGGTCAAGTCCTCATTTTTAGGAACTTCAATACACTCTGCTTCTACAATAGAAGTATAAAAGCGATACATGGAAAAATCATGTGAAAGGGTAAGAACACGGTCACTTTTCATTAAAAAAGCAGACATTATCACTTGAATTAATTCATCCGAGCCGTTTCCTGCTGTCACTAAATTGCTTTTTACACCGTAATGACGTCCAAATGCTGTAATGGTTGCATTGGCATATGGGTCAGGATAACGGTTAAAAGCAATTTGATTCACAGAGGTATGGAATTGCTCCAAAATTTCGTTTGGAACGGACAAAAAAGATTCATTGGCATCCAAACGAATTTGATACTCCCCTTGAATGGGGTCATAAGGTTTTAAATCTTTGATTTTTTCATTTAAACTGTATGACACGTGTTTCCCCCCTTTTTTTATCATTCGGAACGTACTTTGATAGAATTTGCGTGCGCTGTTAAGCCTTCTGCTTCTGCTAAAGCAACAATATCATCTTTTGCGGCTTTCAGGGCGTCTTGTGTGTAATAAATGAAGCTGGATTTTTTAACAAAGCTGTCAACGGACAACGGCGAGAAAAATCTTGCGGTTCCGCTGGTTGGCAAAACGTGATTTGGACCTGCATAATAATCTCCAAGCGGTTCGGGAGAATAATTTCCAAGGAACAAAGAACCGGCATTGTCCAAACGGCCGATATATTCCAGCGGATTTGCAACGCAAACCTCCAAGTGTTCGGGAGCCAAATCATTTGCAAATTCAATGGCTTCGTCCATGGTATCGCATACAATGACTGCGCCGAAGTCATCCAATGATTTGTTGATAATATCTTTTCTCTCCAAACACTCTACCTGCTCATAAATTTGGGCAATGGTTTCTTCCGCAATTTTGGAAGATGTGGTGAGCAGAATTGCGGAAGCCAATACGTCGTGTTCTGCTTGAGACATCAAATCCGCAGCCAAATATTTTGGATTTGCCGTTTCATCTGCTACAATCAAAATTTCACTTGGTCCTGCAATCATGTCAATATCCACTGTACCGTATAAGTGTTTTTTCGCAGTGGCTACAAAAATATTTCCCGGGCCAACAATTTTGTCCACTTTTGGCATGGTTTCGGTACCATATGCCAAAGCCGCAACTGCCTGTGCACCGCCAACCAAAAAGACACGGTCAACACCCGCTACCAAAGCAGCTGCCATAATGTCCGGATTTGGCTTGCCGTCTTTACCAGGAGGCGTTACCATTACAATCTCCTGCACGCCTGCAATTTTAGCCGGAATGGCATTCATCAATACGGAAGAAGGATAAGCCGCAGTACCGCCCGGTACATAAATACCTACTTTTGCAAGGCCGCGTACACGCTGTCCCAAAATAACACCGTTGTCTTTTGTATCCAGCCAGCTTTGCTGTTTTTGGCGACTGTGGAATTCATGAATATTTTTGGCCGCACGCTCCAACGCTTCCAAAAAATAAGCATCGCATTGTTTGGTCAGTTCTTTCATTTGTTCTTTTGTAATTTCCACTTGCTCCGGAATGCTGCCGTCAAACTTTAAAGTGTATTCAGCAACGGCTTTGTCTCCGTTGTTGCGTACATTTTCCAAAATATCGGCTACGATAGCGTCTACTTTTCTGTCCTTTTCATCACAGCGTTGTTTTAACTGCTGTACATAGGTACGAGTTGTATTTTCATCTTTTTCTACCAATTGAATCATGATTTTTTTGCCTCCTTTGCCTGTTCCATCTGATTGATTAATGTATCAATCTCCTGTTTGCGAAGCTTCATGCTTGCTGTATTTACAATCAATCTTGCAGAAATGTCACACACTTTTTCTATGACTTCCAAACCGTTTTCTTTCAATGTGGAACCTGTTTCCACAATATCAATAATGGCATCTGACAATCCCAACAGCGGAGCCAATTCCACAGAACCTTCTATTTTGATAATTTTTACATCCATGCCTTTGCCTTCAAAAAAGCTGCGGGCAACGTTGGGATATTTGGTCGCAATGGTTTTTGAGGCGTATCCGCTGTAAAAGTCTATGCCTTTTGGCGCTGCCAGTGCAAATTTGCATTTGCCGAACCCCAAATCCAATACTTCATAAAAACTGCTGCCGTTTTCAATGATGGTATCTTTTCCTACCACACCCAAATCGCACACGCCATGCTCTACATACGTAATCACATCGGCTGCTTTTGCAAGAACCACCTCAAATTGATTGTCTCCGATAGGCAAAATCAACTTTCTGCCTTTTTCATGTACTGCAGTACAATCAAAACCAATGCGTTCAAACATTGCAACCGTATCTCGTTCCAGTCTGCCTTTTGTCAAAGCAATTCGTAATGGCTTCATGTCGATTCACCGCCTATCTTGTTAAAGTCTCTATTTTTTCGCCTACAAAATCTACCCTTGGAATTCCCATTTCTTTGGCATAATCCAAAGATTCTTTTCTGGTTGCAAAGACGCTGTTTTCACATCGCATTCCTTCTCCCACCAAGTTGGCCGCATAGCAAAATGCTTTCATCTCATAACCGTCATCACAATGTACCAATACATCTACATTGGGCGCTTTCTTGCCTTTTCCGTTATTGATTAAAATATCCGTAATGGCATCCACATTCATAGCAAAACCGATGGCTGGCATAGGAGCGTCAAAGCTTGCAAGCAGATTATCATAACGTCCGCCCGTTAATACCGCGTCACCGCAACCTTCCACATAAGCACTGAATACAATATCTGTATAGTAGTCGGTTCTTTGTACCAGACCTAAATCTATCATAATATGGTCGCCAATGCCTAAATCTGTTAAGGCGCTGTATAGTTCCTGCAAATAAGACAGCGTTTCAACAGAAGCATGGTCAACACAGAATTCTGCCGCCTCTTTTAAAATTTCTTCCCCGCCAAACAAACGCGGCAAACGACGCATTGCATTGACTGACTTGCTTTCTCCCAATTGGTCCAGCACCATATCAAGTGCCGCATAGTTTTTCGCTTCAATATACTGGCGGATATCTTCTCTTACCGCATCGTCAATGGGCAGCTGGGCGGCAATGGCTTTGAAAAATCCTGCATGCCCCAGTTCAATTCGGAAATTCGGCACACATCTGCTGAGTGCTTCAATGGCAGTTGCCAATACCTCCAAGTCTGCTCTGCGTCCTCTGGCGCCTAACAATTCAATGCCTGACTGCATGACTTCATCATTGCGGCCTGTAAGCCCAGGATTGTTGCAATAAATATGCTGGGTATAGTACAACCTGATTGGTTTTGGAAGATTTTGCAGCCTGGTTGCTGTCAATCTGGCAATAGGCATGGTAGAATCGGGACGCATGCAAACCAAACGCCCTCTCTTATCACTCATTTTATACATGACTTCCTGCCCGATTCCCGAGGACTCTGTATCAAATACATCATAAAATTCCAGTCCCGGTGTTATGACTTCATGAAATCCATGGGAAGAAAACACATCTGCCAAAGTACGTTCCACGTAACGATGCGTTAAACATTCTTCAAACAGTAAATCTTTGGTTCCTTCTGGAGTTATTTTATGATATTTTCTCATGATTTCATCCCACCATTTCGGTTTTATTTCTCTTTATCACTTTAGTATGCTAATATAATAACATGTTAGCATAAGAATGTAAATGATAAAATTGAATAAATATTTCAAATTTAGAACATGGTCATTTGGCTACTTTCAGGCAAACCTTTTAGTGCACCAGCCTGCTGGAGCATCTCAATCACTGTTTTGGAAACTTTGGAACGGGCCTGCAAATCATCAATGGAGATATATTCTCCGCCTGTTTCTCTTGCTGCTGCAAGGCTTTGTGCAGCAGCATCTCCAACACTCGAAAGGGAAGCAAACGGCAAACGGATTTTGCCGTCCTCCACCAAATATTTAACCGCATCGGATTTGTATAAATCTACAGGCAGTACCTCAATTCCGCGTGCCAGCATTTCATTGGCAATCTGGAAGGTTGCATACATATCTTCTTCTTTTTTGGTGGCTTCTTTTCCTTTCATGGTAATTTCCTGCATTTTTCGTTTTACCGCTTCTTTTCCCAAAATAACGGTAGCGCCGTCAAAATCTTCACCGCGTACGGTAAAGTAAGCTGCATAGTACTCCAGCGGTTTATGCACTTTGTACCAGCCTAAGCGCAACGTTGCAATCATATATGCAGCTGCGTGAGCTTTTGGGAACATGTATTTAATTTTCATACAAGAATCAATGTACCATTGAGGAACATCATGTTCTTTCATAGCATTGATGTGTTCTTCTGTTAACAGTGTAGAGGCTTTACCCTTACGGGTAATCTCCATAATTTTAAATGCCATTTTAGGCTCTAATCCTTTTAGCATCAAATAGGTCATAATACTGTCACGGGTACCGATTACCTCGGAAATGGTACATACTTTATTTTTAATCAGGTCCTGTGCATTGCCAAGCCAAACATCCGTGCCATGAGACAAACCGGAAACCTGAAGTAAATCGGAAAATGTTTTTGGCTGTGCATCAATCAACATTTGACGCACAAAGCCTGTACCAACTTCCGGTAAAGAAAACGTACCTGTTTCAGAGTCAATATCTTCCGGAGTAACTCCCAATGCTTCCGTAGAAGTAAACAGCGACATAACCTGCGGGTCACTCATGGAAACATCCATCACCGATATACCGGTATAGTCTTCCAAATAGCGGTATATGGTGGGAACATCGTGTCCCAGCTCATCCAGTTTACAAATGGTATCATGGATAGAATGGAAGTCGAAGTGGGTTGTAATATTGTCCGATTTCTGGTCATTGGCAGGACGCTGTACAGGACAAAAATCGTAAATTTCCATACCTCTCGGTACAACAACCATACCGCCCGGGTGCTGACCTGTAGTACGCTTGACACCGGTACATCCCAAAGCCAAACGCAATTCTTCTGCACGATGCATGGTAATGCCTTTTTCCTCACAGTATTTTTTCACGTAACCAATAGCTGTTTTATCCGCAATGGTGCCAATGGTACCCGCTTTAAACACGTTGTCTTTGCCGAATAATGTTTCTGTATAACGGTGTGCGTCACTCTGATATTCACCTGAAAAGTTCAGGTCAATATCAGGCGTTTTATCGCCGTCAAATCCAAGGAACGTTTCAAACGGAATGGTATGTCCGTCACGGTTTAACAATGTACCGCAATGGGGGCAATTTTTTTCAGGCAGGTCAAATCCTGAACCATAGCTGCCGTCTGTAATAAATTCGCTGTATTTACACTTTGGACAGACATAATGAGGTTCCAGTGGATTTACCTCGGAAATACCTGACATGGTAGCAACAAACGAAGAACCGACAGAACCACGGGAACCTACCTGATATCCGTGAGCCACTGAATCCGCTACCAACTTTTGTGCGGTCATATACAACACAGAGAAACCATGTTTGGTAATGGAACCGAGTTCTTTATCCAAACGATTTTTGACCAATTCAGGCACAGGGTCGCCATAGATTTCTTTTGCTTTTTCCCATGTAATGCGAATCAAATCTTCTTCCGCACCGTCAATAAACGGCGGGAACACACCCGGTGGAATCGGGCTGACATCTTCCACCATATCTGCAATTTTTCGGCTGTTGGTGACAACGACTTCATATGCTTTTTCTTTACCCAAATACGCAAATTCCTCCAGCATTTCTGCCGTTGTACGCATGTATAAAGGCGCTTGTTTATCGGCATCACCGAAACCTTTGCTAGCCATTAGAATTCTGCGATAGTCTGCATCTTTCGGGTCCAGGAAGTGAACATCACAAGTAGCAACAACCGGTTTATTCATTTCCTCTCCAAGTTTTACAATGGTTCGGTTAAATTCACGCAACGCCTCTACATCAGGGACTTTTCCGTCTTCCACCATGAACATATTATTGCCAATGGGCTGAATCTCCAGATAATCATAAAAGCCTGCAATTTCTTTTAGTTTTTCCCAAGGCTGTCCGTTAAAAATAGCACGGAACAATTCGCCGGATTCACAGGCGCTTCCCAACAACAAGCCCTCACGATATTTTACCAGCTCGCTTTTGGGAATACGAGGATTCTTATAAAAATATTCCAAATGCGCTTTGGAAATCAAGCGATATAGATTTTTCAGCCCTACTTGATTCTGCACCAAAATAATTTGATGTGCAGGCTGAATTTTTTTGCTGTCTCCCCCTGTCAGCGATGTGTTAATATCTTGAACAATGGAGGCGCCCGTATCTTCTTTCAGGCGTACTAACAGATTGGCCAGTATTTTTGCAAGAACCGTTGCGTCATCGCTGGCACGGTGATGGTTAAATGGGTCTAATTTCAAATATTTTGCAACGGTATCCAATTTACAGTTTTTAATGTCTTTCAGCATGGCTCGGCACATTGGAACCGTATCGATATACGGGTAGGTAAATTTCATATCATGACGCTGTGCCGCCATACGAATAAAGGCTGCGTCAAAGTTCGCGTTATGAGCAACCAAAACCGCATCTGTTCCGCAGAACTCGTAAAAAGCACGTACCGCTTCTTCTTCGGACGGTGCATCTTTTACCATATCATCTGTGATACCTGTCAACTGGGTAATTTTTTCGGGAATATGCTGCTCCGGATTGACAAAGGTATTAAAACTGTCAATAATTTCACCGTTTTTTAATTTCACGGCACCAATTTCCGTTAAGCGGTCCGTATTTGGACTTAAACCTGTGGTTTCTACGTCAAAACAAATGAATTCATCGTCCAAACTACGCCGTGATTCACCTGTCAAAGCAGGAACCATATCATTGACAAAATAGGCTTCCACTCCGTAAATGACTTTAAATTCACCGCCGTTTTTACGGATTTTATTAACCGCGTTCATTGCATCTGGACATGCCTGTGCTACACCATGGTCCGTAATGGCAATGGCCGGTTGTCCCCATTTGTAAGCACGGTTGATTAAATCGCCTGCTGTATTGATACCATCCATACTGGACATATTGGTATGCAAATGCAGTTCCACACGTTTTTCTTCTGCCTGGTCTACTACTTGGAGCAATTCAACAGTAGCAATACCACGGGCACGACAAACAATTTCACGGTCATATTTATCGTATTCAATTTCACCACGTGTTAAAATAGCACTTCCTTTTTTCAGCATATCCAAAGGACGGCAATTGGCAACATCATCTATAATTTTTAAGGTCATAGAACCTGTATAGTCCGTAATTTTAATGGAGTAAATCTTTTTGCTCTTATCTCTGGTAAAACGTTCTTCCAAATCAAAGATTTCACCCCAAATGGTAACATTGCCTGCATCCGGCGTTACCTTTCCAATTGCAATCGTTTTTCCTTTTACAGGTCTTCCGTAAATATCGCGTGCGGTATTGGGTAAAACGGTAGGCATTAACGTCTCGCTTGTACGAATCTGTGTTGTTTTTGGATTCGGACGCTCCTGCATGGATTCTTCATAGCGTTCCACCTGTTCTACCACTTGTTCTCTCTGTATGGTTTCTTCCTGCTGTTTTTTTCTCTCAATGTAAACAGAACTTTCGTGGTCAATGGTAAGAGTACCGTCAAAACTTACTGTCAGCGGAATTCCAAATTCGTCCATTACCAATTTTTGCAGGCAACGGTCAACATGACGGGATTTTAACAATTCAAATCCGCCATGCATTAATGTGATGTTTAATTTTTCATCTTGTAATGTTACTTGCGCATCTTTAAAACATCCCGTCAAACTGGCATCGCGCCGTTTCAGCTCACAAAAAATCTCATTGATATAATCTTCTGAAAAACGTTCTTTTGGAAAATGAGGAAACAACTCAACTTTTTGCAGTTCCAACGGAGATTTCCAAATTGCTTTTTCCAATGCAAATAAATCCTTGCGCTGTACCAAGTCTAAAAATGATACCTGCAAGGACAACATCCGTATTTGCTGATTAATTTCTACTTTTTGAATTTCACCATCCGCAATTGTTTCCGATAATTCGGAAACATTAATATACGGCTGAAAAAATGTACGAATCTTTTTCAAATTATCCCGTTCCTTCTACATCTTTAAAATTTCTTCCATAAGTGTATCAATCAAGATATCTTCCGGTACCTTTTTAATCACTTCACCTTTTTTAAATATTAATCCTACACCGTCTCCGCCGGCAATTCCAATATCAGCCTCTTTCGCTTCGCCGGGCCCATTTACCGCACAGCCCATAACCGCTACTTTCAAAGGCTTATCACATTCTCTCAAACGTTGTTCTACTTCGTTGGCAATACCGATTAAATCAATTTTTGTTCTGCCGCAGCTTGGGCAGGAAATCATTTGAGGACCTGTGCTATCCAAATCAAGCGCTTTTAAGATATCTTTTCCCGCAGCAATTTCTTTGACCGGGTCGGCTGTTAAAGAAACACGAATGGTATCGCCAATGCCGCGCTGAAGCAATGAGCCGATTCCTACCGCTGATTTAATCAACCCCATGCGCTCGGTTCCTGCTTCCGTTACACCCAGATGCAACGGATACTCACATTGCTGAGCCGTTAGTTCATATGCCTTTATCATGGTATCCACATTGGATGATTTAATGGAAAGTACGATATCGGTAAAATCAAATTTTTCCAATAAAGAAGCATGATGCAAGGCGCTTTCGCACAGAGCCTGCGGTGTGGGTCCCCCGTATTTTTTCAAAATCTCTTTTTCAACGGAGCCTGAATTTACTCCGATACGAATAGGAATATTCTTCTCTCTGCATACCTCTGCCACAGCTTTGACGCGGTCGTCGGAACCGATATTTCCCGGGTTAATTCTGATTTTATCAATGCCAGCAGCGACAGCTTCCAGAGCCAATCTATAATCAAAGTGAATGTCTGCAACCAAAGGAATGGTAACGGCTTCTTTTATGGCAGGAATCAAGGCAACTGCATTTTTATTTGGAATTGCGACACGCACCATTTGACAACCTGCCTGCTCCAAAGCAATTGCCTGTGCTACATTGCCTGCAATGTCATCTGCCGCAGCATTTAACATAGATTGCACACTGATTGGTGCGTTTCCTCCAATCGCCAACGTACCTGCGTATATCGTTTTGCTGTAACGCCTGTTCATAAAAGCACCTCTTCCTTTTCTAATATTATCTTCTTTGTTATTATAACATAAAAGAAATTGGGAAACAATTTCTAACACATAAACGTTATAACGTTCTCTTAACAGCCAAAATTTTTAATTTTGACGCTGTTTTGAGGTTGTTATAGCATTTAAAAAATTGCTTTGCAATTTTTAACCAATAAGTGCTAAAACGTTCTTGTCAACAGCCAAAACTTTAGTTTTGACGCTGTTGCTAGATTGTTATAACATAAAAGAAATTGTACGACAATTTCTAACTTATAAACATTACAACGTTTTCATAACAGTCAATATTTATTTTGCATTTGTTACTAGGTCGTTATGATATTTTAATAGTTTTTGCGAAAAAAAAGCCAACCAAATTTCATTACAAAATTCGGTTGGCTTTCATACTGTTTTATATAAGGTTAACTCCACCCAAATAAACGGGATATATCACCAAAGGTAATCACTACCATAAAGCACATCAGAAATACAAATCCTGCCGCATGAACCCACCCTTCATATTTTGGATTCATAGGCTTGCGGCGAATTGCTTCGATAATGAGGAAAATCAAACGTCCGCCGTCCAGTGCAGGCAATGGCAGTAAGTTTACAACACCCAGGTTTACAGTGATAATCATCATAATATTTAAAATATTATTCAGCGCTGTCAAAAAGCTGGTTTCCAAACCTGCAGACGCTGCTTGTGAAATCGCTCCGGCTACACCGACAGGTCCGGAAAGCTGGTTAAATCCAAACCGTCCCGTTACAATACCTGCTAAACTGGACCAAACCATACGTACAGTGGAAACCGTATCTTTTCCCGCATTGGCAATGGTGGTTGCAAAGTTTTTCTCAATAGGAAAGACTTTAAAATCCAAAACAGGACTGATTTGTCCGTCTATTTCACGGGTATTTAATTTCACATCATCAAATCTTACTTGTTCTCCATCTCTGAGAACCACCAAATCCACTGCATTCGGGTCGGCTGTAGCAAGCGCAAATTGTAAATCAGTACCACTGAAAATACGATAACCATCAATAGAATAAAACTGGTCGCCTACTTGTACGCCTGCGTCCTGCAACGCAGACCCGCTGTCTGCAAACACACTGATTCTGTTAGATGCAAACGCAGGCTGCTGTGCAGACAATACCAGTGCCAAAATGAATCCCAGTATAATATTCATAACAGCACCGGCACAGACAACAATCATTCGCTTCCACACAGCTTTATTGCCAAATGCACGTTCGTCATCACTTTTTGAGTCTTCACCCTCCATCGCACAGAATCCGCCAATCGGAAACAGGCGTATGGAATATTTTGTTTCTTTCTTCCCCCACTTTATAATGCGCGGTCCCATACCAATCGCAAATTCATTTACACGTATACCGCACCATTTAGCAGTCAAAAAATGACCCAATTCATGGATAAACACAACAAATGTAAATGCCAATATCGCTATGATAATGAGTAGGACAATAATAGAAATCACCTTCTTTATTTGTTAACCTATGGTGTCTAATACAAAACGGCGAGCCGATGCGTCAGCCTCCAGCACATCTTCAATGCAAGTCACTTTTTCAGGCTTTTGACGTTCCATCGCCTGTGTTACTAAGTCTCCAATGGCAAGAAAATCAATGCGACCCTGCAAAAATAATTTTACAGCCTCCTCATTGGCACCGTTGGTTGCAGCCGGAGTTAAGCCGCCGCGCATAAATGCATTTCTGCAAGCATTTAAACAACGAAATGTATCATAATCCGGTTTATAGAAAGACAACTGCCCGCATTCAGTCAAATCAAGCTGTTTACATGGAGAAGGATATCTTTGCGGGAACGTAATCGCGTACTGAATCGGTATTCTCATATCAGGAACTCCCAATTGTGCAAGAACAGAATTGTCCTGATACTCAATCAAAGAATGAATGATGCTTTCACGATGTACCACAACATCCAGTTGCTCCATAGGCATTGAAAACAGCCATGCAGCTTCAATCAGCTCCAACCCTTTGTTCATCATGGTTGCGGAATCTATGGTAACCTTTGCTCCCATATTCCAATTTGGATGATTCAGCGCCTGTTTTGCGGTAACATGTTCCAACTCTTCTTTTGTCTTACCAAAAAAAGGTCCTCCCGACGCCGTTAAGATAATCCGTTTTAATTGCTTATGGTCGGTACAGCCATATAAGCATTGAAATACGGCTGAATGTTCGCTGTCTACCGGAATCATGCGTACCCCTTTTTCTTTTGCCGCCTGCATTACCAAAGCGCCGCCAGCAACCAAAGTTTCCTTGTTTGCCAAAGCAACGTCTTTCTTTGCATCAATGGCTGCTAAGGTAGGACGCAGCCCCACCATGCCAACAACAGAATTTAATACAAGGTCTGCTTCTTGCGCAGCAGCTGCCAAACACAATCCTTCCATGCCAGAAACCACGGTAACAGACATATCGGCAACTGCAATTTTCAGCTGTTTTGCTGCCTCTAAATCAAAAACCGCAACAAGTTGCGGCTTGAATTCTCGTATTTGCTTTTCAAGCAACGCGATATTTTGGTACGCTGCCAATGTAGTTACCGACAGACCAAGACCTCGTACAACATCTAATGTTTGACATCCGATAGAACCGGTGGAACCTAAAATAGAAAGTTTCTTTTCCATTATTATTCACCAATCTGTCATTTTATTTCAAACAATTTTATAGAATCACTGGTAATAGTTGGATAAACAGATAAATAAACGGTCCGACAATGACAACGCTGTCAAAGCGATCCATCATACCACCGTGACCGGGAATTAAATTTCCAAAATCTTTTACATCATAACTGCGTTTGATAATAGAAAAACTCAAATCTCCCACAATAGATAAAATTGCGGTTACACCACCAATAATGGCAAGAGATAAATAAGAGACAGAAAGCTGTGAGCCATAAAAAATAAGATTATATAAATAGCCCATAAGCATAATCAGTCCAATATTTATGATAAATCCGCCCACTGCACCTTCTACTGTCTTTTTCGGACTGATATTGGGACATAATTTATGCTTTCCTATAAAGCTTCCCACAAAATATGCTCCCGCATCTGCAATCCATGCGGCAAACAACGCCATTACCACATACAGCATACAGTGCTGTGGATTTAAGTATCTCATCAGAGATACTGTATTCAATGCGGTTGTAACCAACAATGTCATGCCGTATACCACACAAATATCCTGAAACTTGACCTTTTTGTAATGATATATGGTAGAACCCAGCATGAAAATGGTATACAGGAAATATGTAACCATGGACCAATACATTTGATTGGGTATTAGCGGAATTGCAAGCGCAAACGCGACACTTGGCAATAGAAACGTGAGATATTTGCGCAGTCCCACTGCTGAAACCAGTTCAAAAACAGCAGTAGCTGTAATCAGTGCCATAATGATATTCAAAGAATACGGAAAAATAAACTGGAAACCTATCATAGCAGCTACAATACCTATGACCAGACATCCGGAAAGTATCCTTTTTATCATATCAGACACCTCCAAACCTTCTGTTACGCTTTGCATATTCATCCAAACAGTGTTCCAAATCTTCCATGGTAAAATCGGGCCACAGAACATCCATAAAAATCAATTCGGAATACGCTGACTGCCATAGCAAAAAATTGGATAGTCTGTATTCGCCGCTGGGACGAATAATTAGGTCAGGGTCTGGTTCTCCATACGTATACATATGGTCGGACAGCATCTGCTCTGTAATCTCAGAAGGCTGCAGAGCACCGTTTTTCACTTGCTCTGCCAAATTCTGTGCAGCACGTGTGATTTCTGCTCTGCTACCATAATTCATAGCAAGATTCAGTACCATTCCTGTACGGGTTTTACCCGTCTCAATGGTTTCTGCTATCAGTTCCTGCAAGTCTGCCGAAAACATAGAAGTATCTCCCAAAAAACGAATTTTAATATCGTCATTGAGCAAATCTTCCAGAGCATCTTTTAAATACTGTTTAAACAACCCCATTAAAGCGCCCACTTCTTCTTCGGGACGCTTCCAGTTTTCTGTTGAAAAAGCATATACCGTTAAGTATTTAATGCCAATTTTACTGCAATAGCGGGTAATGGCTTTAAACTTAGCAGCGCCTGCTCTATGCCCCATAGAACGGGGCATAAAACGTTTTTTTGCCCAACGGCCGTTTCCGTCCATAATAATGGCCAGATGCTCCGGCAAAATACGCTCCCCTTGGTTTGCAGAAGATTTCATAATAATTACCGCCTACTATGATTATAGTTCAAGAATTTCTTTTTCTTTTTTTGCATGCATAGTATCTGCTTCTTTGCAGTATTTATCTGTTAAATCCTGCGCCTTTTTCTCGCCGTCTTTTAAATCGTCCTCTGTAATGTCGCCATCTTTTTTCATTGCTTTTAGTTTTTCAATGGCATCACGACGAATGGAACGAATAGCAACTTTGCCGTTTTCGCACATTTTTCCAATATCTTTTGCAATTTCGCGGCGTCTTTCCTCTGTTAACTGTGGAAAAGTAAGACGAATTACTTTACCGTCGTTTTGTGGATTAATACCCAAATCCGCAACCTGAATTGCTTTTTCAATGCTTTCCAAAGAAGAAACATCCCATGGCTGAATAACCAAAACTCTGGCCTCGGAAACAGAAACTGCCGCAAGCTGATTAATTGCGGTCGGTGCGCCGTAATAATCTACCATTACTTTATCCAAAATGGCCGGATTTGCACGACCTGCACGCACTGCAGCAAATTCGTCTGATAAAACGTGAATGGATTTTTTCATTTTTTCTTCTGCTTGTTTTAGAATATCTTTCATAACCTAATACCTTCCTACTAAATGACTTATTGATATAATATAGAGCATAATTTTAAATTTATTCTACCAAAGTACCGACAGATTCACCGCAAATTGCTTTTACAATATTTTCCGGCTCATCAATATTAAATACCAACAATGCAATATCGTTGTCTTTACAAAGAGATGCCGCTGTACTGTCCATTACTTTTAAGTCTTGATTGAGCACATCCATAAAGGAAAGCTTATCGTATTTCACAGCATTTGGATTGGCTTTCGGGTCACTGTCATATACACCGTCTACCATGGTTGCTTTTAAAATAACGTCTGCGTCAATTTCAGCAGCACGCAAAGCTGCTGCTGTATCGGTTGAAAAGAAAGGATTTCCCGTTCCGCATCCGAATACAACTACTCTGCCTTTTTCTAAATGACGAACTGCCTTATTGCGAATATAAGGTTCTGCAACTTCCTGCATGGCAATTGCAGTTTGAACACGTACATTCAATCCCAATTGTTCCAATGCATCGGCAACGCCCAAAGCATTAATCACCGTTGCCAACATACCCATGTGGTCTGCTCTGGTTCTGTCCATGTTACCACTGCTGCGGCCTCTCCAAAAGTTACCGCCGCCTACAACAATCGCTACTTCAACACCCATATCCACACAGGTTTTTACCGGCTGGCAAAACTTTAAAACTGTATCAAAATCAATTCCATGAGATTGTTTTCCTGCCAAAGACTCGCCGCTTAATTTCAAAAGAACCCTTTTATACTTAGGCTGCAAAAGAAACACCCCGTCTTTCCAAATTTTTATTCTACCTGTCTATTTTACAATAAGCGTAAGCTATTGTAAAGCAAATCTATGCTTTTCATACAGAAGATTATTTGGTCAAACGGGGAATGCTATGATATTTCATACGCTTTTAATATTTCCGTTAATGTTTTGCGTACAGTTTCAGCCAAACTGCTGGGCTCTACTACAGTTACTTGATTTCCAAAACCAACAAGCCATCCGATAAACGGTGGACTGACGGCCACTTTCAGTTTTACATAAATGTGCTCTTCATCACATTTGGAAATAGAAATATGATTGCCGAATTTATCAAGCATTACACCGACTAAGGAATTTTTGAGCTTTAACGTTATTTTTTCTTCTTTACCGCCATACATGCCGAAGACTTTTTGAGAATATACCGCCAAATCAAACTGTTGAAAACATTCTTTTCCTTGGCGTGGTTGTTCCAATAACGCAATGGATGACATTTTATCTACACGGTAATGTTTGATTTGATTGGTTGCACTGTCAAAGGCGACCAAATAATATTTTTCATCGTCCCAAGAAAGCGCCCAAGGGCTGACGCAATAAAATTCTCCATTTTTACGAAATTGTTTGCGTACTTTTTCAGGCTGTTGAAAATCCACCACCCATTCAAAGTACTGAAATGTAATTTGTTTGTCCTGCGCAATCGCATTATGAATATAATCTACATTATAATAAATACATTCATTTACTGTTTTAATTCGATTGGTAATGTAAACCTGCCTTTTTAGTTGACGTGCTTCGTATACACTGGTCAGCTGCCCAATTTTATGTATTAACTCCATTGATTTTTTATGGGTAATAAATTTGGAAGATTGTACAGCGTCTACCAGCAATTTTAATTCAGGAAGCTCAAAGGAACGGCTGGCAACATAATATGCACAGGCACGCGCATTATTCTTCTCGATATCAATGCCAAAAGAGCGTAAATTTTCAATATCATTATAAAGGCTTTTTCGTTCGGCTTGAATATTATATTGGTCCAATTTTGTAACCAATTCTTTAATGGTAAGAGGATGTAATTCATCGGTCTCCTCCATCAATATTTTCATAAGGTATAATATTTTTGTTTTTTGATTTGCATTGCCGGACATAAAAATCTCTCCCCACCGAACTTTTATGTGAATTTAATGTAAAGTATATTATACTCCAAGACGGCAATTTTTCGCTCTTCGCTTAATATTTTCACATTTTTTTGTCTCAACTAAAAAAAGCAGCGTAACTAATGCTACACTGCTTTTTATTTTTTCCATTAAATTACAGGATTTAACTGTCCTGTAGTGGCGTCAATCACATAACCGGACACTTGTACTTTATCCGGAATCAAAGGATGTTTACGGATTAAATTTACGGAATTTTCTACGGAATTTTCTACTTTATGAAAACCACACAGCCATTTGTCAAAATCCGGTCTGCAATATTTCATCATTTCGATAGATTCTTCTGAAATACCGTTGTCACGCATCTTTTGCATAACTGCTTGACTATCCAACCCTTGCACACCACAGTCGGTATGTCCAATCACCAAAATATATTCTACACCCAAAGTATGGACCGCAATTAACAGACTGCGCATAACGCTGCCAAACGGGTCAGCGATAATTCCACCTGCGTTTTTGATGATTTTAGCATCACCGTTTTTCAATCCCAAAGCTGCAGGAAGCAGTTCGGTTAATCTAGTATCCATGCAAGACAAAATTGCAAGTTTTTTGTTTGGGTACTTGCTGGCGGCATATTTTTCATAAGCTTTGCTTTCCACAAACTCCTTGTTATACTGTAAAATTTCTTCCAACATAACATTAAGACCTCTATTCTGTTTTAAGATTCAACTATATTGTAGCACGTTTTATACAAACTTACAATCCTAAACATAATTTGTTCAAATTCTTGAAAAATATCATGTAGAAAGACCAAAAAAATTACACATAAGTTTCTACTGTTTTATCATTACGGTTACTTCTTTCTAACCCGCTTTATATCACAAACAACGGATACATACACAATCCATCAAACAAAAAGTGCACAAACAATACCGTTCATTTGAAAAAGGTAGAACATCTCTTTCATAATACAACTGATATTTTCCTTATTTAAAATACATATATAATTGGCACTTAATCATACCATTATATAATTTTCTTCTTTTATCCGCTTTCCTTCCATAACATTGCTCAAACATCTCATCAGGAGTAATAATGGAATAGCTCCATCCATGTTTTGGCTGAAATACCTGTCCCATAATTTGATATAAGTCTTCTGCCTGTTTGATATCCAGCAAGCGTTCTCCATACGGCGGATTACAAATGACGACCCCTGTCTCTGTTTCCGTCTTAAAGTCGCGTATATCTCTTTTTTCTGCTTGAATACAGCCTATCACACCTGCTTTTTTTGCATTGGCAATGGTTAAAGAAACCGCAGCACCGTCTATATCAAATCCTCTTCCTTGAAAACGAGCATCTCTACGTATTAAATCCTGTGCGCGTTCCTTTTCTTTTCTCCAAACAGAAGCATCAATTTGATTCCAATTTTCTGCCGAAAAGTTACGACGCAAGCCGGGTGCGATATTTAAGGCATATAAGGCTGATTCTATCAAAACTGTTCCGGAACCGCAAAACGGGTCTACCATATTGCCGTTGACACGTACACGAGATAAATTTGCCATAGCAGCAGCCAATGTTTCTTTGATAGGCGCATCTGTTGAATTTGCACGGTAACCACGTTTATGCAGCCCTGCGCCGGAAGTATCTATCATAATGCTGACTTGGTCTTTCATAATTAAAAATTGAATTTGATATAACGTATCGGTTTCGCCGAACCACGAAACATGATATTTTTGTTTCAGACGCTCCACTACAGCCTTTTTTATGATTTTTTGGCAGTCAGGTACACTGGACAGTTGAGAACTGAGGGAACGTCCTTTTACAGGAAAAATATCATTTTGACCAATCCATGTTTCCCACGGTAAGGCTTTCACTCCTTGAAACAACTCTTCAAAAGAACGAGCCTGAAATGTTCCCAGCAAAATCAGTACACGTTCACTGTACCTTGAACATAAATTCGCTCTTACCAGCATGTTGATATCACCGTCAAAGACCACTCTTCCGTTTTGCGGCTCTACATTTTTTGCTTCCATTGCACGCAGCTCATCTGCTACCAAACCTTCTACCCCTAAAATACAAGGGCAAACCAATTTAAAATTCTCCATATACTGCTGTTCACTCCGATTCTGGATTTAAAAAGGGACCGCGCTGTCACGCGGCCCCTTTTTTACAATTATACATTAATCATCTTCATCCGGTTCCAATAAGCCGTACCCGCCGTTGTGACGCTTATAAACCACAGCAATTTCTTCTGTTTCGGCGTCACGGAACATATAAAATTGGTGACCTAACATATCCATTTGCAAAATAGCTTCTTCTATATGCATTGGTTTTACCGGAATTTTTTTGGTTCTGGCTATTTTATATTCCACTGTCGGCTGTTCCGGAACTTCACCATTGTAGTAATCTTCTACATAATCACGCAAGGCGCCCGAATGTAGTTTTTTCTCAAGTTTTGTTTTATTTTTTCTAATTTGTCTGCCCAATGCACTAATCACTTGATCCAGTGCGTCATTCATTTCAAAATCTGTTGCTTCCGCACGGAAAATCAATCCGCTTTGACGTATGGTAATTTCTACCGTTTGACGGTTATGTTCTACTGTAACCACAACATGTGCATCTGCATTTTCTTCGAAAATTCTGTCATAACGAGAAAGTTTCTTTTCTACTAATTCTTTAAAATTGTTCTTTAGATTTACTTTTCTGCCGGTAATCGTAATATGCATACCAACATCTCCCTTAACAAAACATTCTCGCAGCAAAAATTATGGGGGCTTGAAATGAAGTCTTCATATTTCTTACTACGAAATTAGTATAACACATTGTATAAAAAAATGGAAGCCATTTCTTTTTATATTGTTACTTTTTTATGTCTTGTTACATGACAGCCCACGTTTACTGCAACAGGAAGCCCTGCAATATGTGTGGCGTACTGTTCAATGGCTACAGAGAGGGCAGTTGTGATACCTCCAAACCCTTGGGGACCAATATCCAGTTGATTTACTCGTTCCAGCATTTCTCGTTCCAGTAAACGGTATTCTTCTTTTGGATTGTGTTCCGATACTTCACGGCACAATGCTTTTTTTGCAAGATAAGCACATAGCTCAAAATCTCCGCCGATGCCAACGCCAAGTACCATAGGCGGACAAGGATTACTACCAGCTAATTTTGCGGTTTCTACCACAAAATTGATAATATCTTCTTTTGTTGCGGAAGGGGTAAACATTTTAATTCTGCTCATATTTTCACTGCCGAATCCTTTTGGAGCCACCATCAACTCCACTTTATCCCCCTGCACAATTCTGGTATGAATGACTGCCGGTGTATTATCATTGGTATTTTTTCTTTCCAACGGGTCACCCACCACAGATAAACGAAGCAAACCTTCCACATAACCTTGTCTTACTCCTTCGTGTATGGCTTGTTCAAAATCTCCGCCAATGAAATGAACGTCTTGTCCTACTTCCACAAACACTACTGCCATGCCTGTATCCTGACAAATCGGAATTTGCATTTCTCTTGCAGCATCCATATTTCTGCATAAGTCATTTAAAATTGCTTTTCCCGTATCATTGGTTTCCGTTTTACACGCTTTGCAGATTGTTTCCTCCAAATCAGCAGGAAGTATACGGTTTGTTTCAATACACAATTGCTTGACTGCATCTGTAATTTTGGATACATTCACTTCTCTCATAACCATTTCTCCTTTAAACTCTGCGAATTCCATTTACAAATACCATGGTAGGTTTTGCCGACAATAACAAAGGGTCTTGTTCAAACACAACTAAGTCGGCATCTTTGCCTTTTTCTATGGAACCTACCTGTTTTTCTATACCGCAAATGCGGGCCGGTTCAATGGTAATTGCTTTTAAGGCAGCGTCATAATCAGCGCCTTCACGCACTGCCAGACCTGCCGCGAGAGTTAAATATTGCAGGGGAATTACAGGGTGGTCCGTAATGATAGCCGTTTGTATCCCATGCTTCATTAAAATTCCGGGGCAAGACGGCGTCAGATTTTTCAATTCCGGTTTGGAGCGGTCGGACAAAAACGGACCTGATAAAATCCTGACTTGTTCTTCTTTTAGCTCGTCCGCAATCAAATGACCCTCTGTACCATGTACGATGACATAATCCAAACCAAATTCCTTTGCAAGACGAATCGCTGTAAAAATATCATCTGCCCTATGTGCGTGAAAATGTACCTGAATTTCTTTTTCCAAAGCAGGAATTAATGCTTCGCATTTTAAGTCATACTCAGGAGGCGTGGAATCCTCATCTTCCAAAGCACGTTTTTTGTCTTCCAAATAATGTTTTGCTTTATGCAACTGCTCACGAATCAAAGCTGCCGTTGCCATTCTGGTAACGGGTGTTTGGCTCTTATCATGATAAACACTTTTCGGATTTTCACCCAAAGCCATTTTAATGGCAAGCGGCGCTTTGACAATCATGCGGTCGATACAGTTTCCATACGTTTTGATAGCTGCCAGCTGACCGGAAATGGGATTGGCGGAACCCGGGCCTGTTACAACAGTAGTAACGCCGCCTTCCAACGCCTCTCTAAAGCAATTTTCCATTGGATTAATGGCATCAATGGCACGCAGATGAGGTGTAATCGGTTCAGTATCTTCGTTGCAGTCGTCGCCCTCAAAATTCAAACCATCTTCAAAAATGCCCAGATGTGTATGTGCATCAATAAATCCAGGATAGACGTGCGCTCCCTTTAAATCAATGATATCTTCATCTTCCACATGCAAAAGGTCTCCTGTGCCCACTTGCTCAATGACTCCGTTTTGAATTACAATATATCCCTGTTCTATGGTTTCGCCTGCCATAGTGTGTATGGTGCCGTGCTGTAATATCATATTATAAATACCTTTCTCATCATTTGCCTTGGATACAAAAAGTGGAGTGCGAACACTCCACTTTGTTATCTGGATTGACCTGAGCCATGACGGGAAAAACCTCCGCGTTTAGACTCCAAACCTTTTTTTAAAGCAGACATTTTTTCATCACTGCTTTGTTTAAATTTATTCAGCATATCCTCAAAACTGGTTGCTTCATTTTTTTTATTGGACCATTCAAAATGATCGGGACCTTTTCTGCCGGAACGTGTACGCTGCGTATTTTGACCGGAAGCCGGCACAGTTTCCATTGCCTTTTTCATGGAAAGACTAATCTTTCCGTCTTCTCCTACACTGAGTACCTTTACTTTTACCGTTTGCCCTTCACTGACAAAGTCTGTAATTTCTTTTACAAAAGTTGGCGCTACTTCTGAAATATGTACCATACCTGTTTTACCTTCACCAAGTTCCACAAAAGCGCCAAATTTTGTAATACCTGTAATTTTTCCTTCAAGAATCGCTCCTACTTCAAGCTGCATATTAGTACTGGTTTCCTCCTTAAACAGGTTAATTACCTGCTACATTTACAAATACTCGTTCTCCGGGTTTTACAAAGTCCAGACCCGTTCTGGCTAAGCGTTCAATATATTCACTGTTGTCATTTATATTTGCATCCAAAGATTTTTTTATCTCGTTGTTTTTCATGTTTTGTACTTGCAGCTCTTGTGTCATAGAAGCCAATTCTTCTTTTTTGCCACTGATTTGAATCTGCTGACTAATAAACACCGCAACAACATATACGGCAAAAACAGACACAGCAACTGTTAAAAAAATGTTGCGCTTTGATTTTTTGGTACGTTTTCGTTTTGTTCTTTTTGATTTAGAATCTATTTCTGCCTCATAATTTTGTGTCATCTTCCGGGATACCCCCTTTGAGCTCTTTACCAGAACCGATAAAAAAACTTTTAATTCGATTATACACTATGTCTGGTGCAGGTTTCAAGGGATTTTCAATATTTCGTTCTGAATTTTTCTTTCTTTTTTTATTTTCGGCATTCTTTTGCGCAATGGCAGTTTTTTTCTTTTCATAAAACCCTTTAATCGGTTCGCTGATATGACGTTTGAACCATAACGCAATTTTCACGCAAATACGATGAATCCATTTTGCAATACGCACAGTAATTCTTCCTAAAGTAAGAAAGTAAACCGCCATGCCAATCAGTTCACCGCCAATGATATAAAAGCGAATTTCACCGCTGTTCACTGCCAGCGCCAGCAAAAAAGTAATGAACGCAGCAGCGATACCATATAAAATATCCTGCACATACATAGCAATTTTGCCTGTACGAAATAAAATACGGGTTACGCGGAAAACATCGTAAACAACTGCCAACGCCAAACCAACCAATGCAGAGATACCAAGACTTAACAGTTGCGAAGACAGAGTTACTTCCACAACAGTTCACCCCTATTTGAAGAGTTTCGAGAAGAATCCTGTACTTGCAGATTGATTTTCAGAATATGATACGGAATTAATTTCTCCATCCAGATTCATCTCTCCTGTTTCTAAATTCAGTTTACTGATATGCAGTCCTTTGCCTTTGATTACGATTTCTCCTAAGTCTGTATATGCAATGATGGTGTCTTCGTCAAAGCTGTCTACGTTGGAAACACCTGTAGCAGTTAATAATTTTCTGTTTTCTAAAATTAAACTGTGAGGTGTCTTTGTACTGCTTTTTCTTTCATCTGTCATCATAAAAATACCCCCAACAAATTCATACAAATAAGTATGCACTTGCCGGGGGCAATATGCGGTATTCCGCTATTATCTTGTACAACAATGATGCTGCTTGTTTATCTATCTGTTACTTTTCTTCTATGATGCGATACAAATCTGCCGCAGTATCTCTGTTTGCATATTCGTTTACGGCCATGACCTCTGCTTTTATCGTACGCATGCCAAGCTGAAGTTCCAATATATCTCCGCATTTTACATCATAAGATGCACGCGCTGTTTTTCCGTTGACTAATACTCTTCCCGCATCGCAGGCTTCGTTTGCTATGGTACGACGTTTAATCAGGCGTGATACCTTTAAATATTTATCTAATCTCATATGATTCTCCCAATGGTATAAAACAAAAAATGCAGCCTTAACGGATTTGTCAGGCTACATTACAAGTTTGCTATTCTAAATTATTTGTTTGTAGCATCTTTGAAAGCTTTACCAGCTTTGAATGCAGGTACTACAGAAGCTGCGATTTTGATTTCTTCGCCTGTTCTTGGGTTTTTACCAATTTTCTCTTTACGCTCTCTGGCTTCAAATGTGCCAAAACCTACAATTTGAACTTTATCTTTGCTTGCAACGGCCTCAATAATGGACTCGATTACAGCGTTTACTGCGCTGTCTGCGTCTTTTTTAGAAATTTCTGCTTTCTCTGCAACTGCAGCAACTAGTTCTGTTTTATTCATTGTTTTTTACCCCCGAAATTTTAATAAATCTCATTGTGAGAATTGTTCTGTTGTCACCCGCTGCCAAATAGAGTTTAACTCCTGAGGCGTTAGGTCTGACCAACATAATTGTTTTTCCTGAGTATATTTCTCAACAGCAGTAAAGTAAATTATAAAGCGATTACATGCATTTGTCAAGGAATACTCCGGTTCTACTTCGCATTTTCTGGCAACATTCACTGCCGAAAACAACAAATCTCCAACTTGATGTTCCAACAAATTACTGTCTTGCTGTTTTGACAATGTCTGTTTTAATTCCTGCGCACGAGCAATTATTTGGTCCAAAGCTGCATTTGCGTCCGATACATCCACGCCAACTTTTGCCGCTTTTTTCTGTACCTTATAACTGCGCATAAGGGCAGGTAATGCAACAGAAACACTCTCAAGCACCTCTGTTTGTGTTGTTTGGGATTTTGTCTTTTTCTTAATTTCATCCCAATTAGACAAAACTTGAGAAGAATCTGTCACCTGAACATTTCCAAATACATGCGGATGACGCACAATCAATTTTTTTGCTACGCCGTCCACCACATCGGCAAACGTAAACGTTCCCTGTTCTGCCTCCATCTGTGCATGAAACAGCACTTGCATTAAAACATCGCCCAATTCTTCCTTGAGAAGTTCCATATTATTGGTGTCGATTGCTTCAACAGCTTCATAGGTTTCCTCAATTAAATTGGCACGTACACTTTGATGTGTTTGTTCTATATCCCAAGGGCAGCCACCGGGAGCACGCAGCAATGCAATAATATGCTCTAAGTCGCCAATGGTATAGCATTCTTTTTGTTGAAAATCCAAGTCCAGACTCCTTTTGCAAAAGATTGTGTTTACATTGGCTTATTTTACATGATAAGGTGATGTTTTTCAAGTATTTTTACAAGTTTTTGACCTTTTGGCAACATTAATACATCGTCTTTGCATAAAGCTTTTAAACATAACAGAGACGCAATATAAATGAAAACCGCGATAAACACTGCAATTCCCGTAGCAAGAGAGTCCGGCATAATCTTTGACATAGCAAAGCAGGAAAAATATGCCGCTATGCAACAGAACATGGAAGCAATGGCCGGTTTTGTAAAAATAGAGTGAAATTTCAAGTGTATTTTTGTTTCTTTGCAAAGGAAATAACATGCTGAAATCGTAATAAATACATAACAGACCAAAGTTCCTATTCCCGCTCCCAAAATATTAATTTCAGGAATGCCGGTCAGAACATAGTTTAGCCCTATTTTTAATCCTAATCCAACACACAGCAGCTTTACGGGTAAATCTACTCGCCCGACTGCTTGCAGCATACTGAAAATAGGCGTACTTAAAGATGCAAAAATAGCAGCAACCCCCATAACCGCCAATGTACGCGAGGTAATGGGAATAGATGCTTTCGCACCAAATACCGCCTGACTGACAGGACCTGATAATACGCTTAAACCCAAACCGGCAGGAATACTGAACAATGCAGTCATACGCAGTACGGAAGAAATACTTTTTTGCAATTCACAGCGGCTTCCACTCATCCATGCTGACGTAACACTTGGTAAGGCGCTAATGCCAAATGCTTGTGTAATACCAGGAACCAACATAAACAATGCCAACGCTTGCGAGTAGCAGCCAAACAAAAAGTTGGAAACGGTCCCCGTTGCTATTTTAACCTCTAAATCCGGTATCATACCTTGATACATCGTAAGAAGCGGTTCCGGATGGACTGACATAATATGGTTGATTCTCGTTTGAAGAAATGTAGTATCCACCAATGCAGCAACATTTACAGCCAACGCTCCAATTCCAATGGGAATTGCCATTTTGATTAACCTTCCCACAATGCTCTTTCTGTCAGTACATGGCGGAGAGCATTGCAATTCACTGCATGTAATGCTGTCACCTTTTCTTTTGTGACGAATCCAGAGATAAAAGAAACTTGCAAAGGAACCTATGGTTACACCAAATACCGCGGCTGCTGCCGTATAAGGCAACAATGCACTTTTGGCAAACGCCTCTGAAGTAACTTGCTGCCCCCATACGGTTCCTGAACTGTAAAACTCTCCCATACCAAGGCGGAATACCAAATAAGCGGCCGATAGTCCAACCAACAATTTAAAAATAGCTTCCATAACCTCTGAAATTGCTGTTGGATACATGTTACTCATACCTTCATAGTAACCACGATAAACAGAGGATAAGCAACTGAACAAAATAGCAGGCGCAAGGCAAAACATGGCTGGCAATGCTCCGCCGTTTCCAATGGCTCTAACATAAAACGGTGCGGATATTACCATAACCGCAAGCCCAAGTCCGCCGGTAATTAAAAATATGGGAATGGATAATTTATGGATTCTCCGTACATCGGCATATCTTCCACACGCCAAATTTTCAGAAACCATTCTTGCAATGGCAATGGGAAATCCGGCAGTCGCCAAACTATGGATAGGACTGTAAAAGTGATACGCTGTATTAAAATATCCCAAACCTTCTTCTGTAATAATCCAAGTAAGTGGTATTTTAAACATTGCGCCAATTAATTTTACCAAAATCATGCTGACAGTTAAAATTAAAGCGCCGTGTAAAAAACTTTGACGTTTTCTTTTTTGATGATTACGGGGCTGCATGCAAACACATCCATTCCTCTTTCAAATACTATGAATGTTATATGATTGCATTGTCCCTCTTATGCCAAAGACAACCTATTTTCGCCATAGTCACCCTAGAAAAGAGAATAAAAAAGAGAGGATACTCTCCTCTCTTCACATGAATGGGAATCCAATTATGCTTGTGGATTCTCGTTTTGTTTTTCTGTTTGCTCCTGTGCCGGTTGTTCTTGTTGTGCTTGCTCTTGCTGCTGTGGTTCAGTCTCTGCATGACATCCGCAGCTGCAACCGCCTTGTGCTACATAAGTATCATCCTGAGGTACTTCGTGCACCAATTTTTCTCCGCACTGGCTGCAGAAACCTGCAGTTTTTGGATTTGGTTCTCCGCATCTTGTGCAGAAGGTTTTGTTGCTCATTTTGGACAGTTGCTCATTGACCTCATCCAATTCATCATATTTTTCATTGATTAGAATGATGATATCATCAATTTCTTCTGTAGAATCAATGCCTTGTTTGCGTGATTCATAAACAGCTCTGCCAAGCGCTTCATAATTTCTTTTAATGTCACTGTTTAGGTCTACTGCTTGTAATTTCAATTTAGAAGTATCAACCAATTCACCTGTTTTTTTACCAACAACATTAGCAGCCTGTTTTGCGTTTGACACAATATTTTCAAATAGTCCCATAATATTCGTCTCCTTTTATGATAAATGATTCCTAATTCCTTTTTCTGCCTATATTATAACATAAAAGAAATTGCTATGCAATTTTTAACTGATAGAACGTGAAAATGTTCTCTTAACAGCCAAAATTTTAAATATGGAAAGACGTTCTTTCAATGTTTGTTCGGCCGCTGTTCTAACGTTGTTATAACATAGACAATTGTTTCACCTTTTAAATGCAAAAATTTTTTCATAACCGTCAATATTTGTTTTGTTACTGTTGTAAAATACAGCTTATGATACCTTACAAAATTGAAATCAATTTGTTGATGGAGTAGCAGAAAGCAGGAATTGTTTATAGATAGATTTTACTTTTTCTTTCCTATCTAGCATTTCTTGATAACGGTCAATATATTCATACGGAAACTTAAAATTAAATATTCTTTGCAGTTCATCTTTATACGGATGTTTAATTTTTGAAACAGCACCTGCACCGCAAGCCAAAATGGTATGACTTTCATCCATAATATAAACGTTGTAATAATTTTCATACCCCGGTTTTGCCCATCCTGTATTTTCCAGGTTTCCAACCATGCGACTTTGGCGATACAAATAATATGGAATATAATTTTGTTTCGTTAGTACCGTATCCACATAATTCAGCATTTGACCTGCACCTTCACCATCATTGATAAAATGAATTTTACCATTTTTATTGATGTTGGAGGAGCGTTTCAATGCCAACGTATGTACGGTAATACTTTCCGGATGTAACGCAACAACACCATCCAATGTATTACGAAAACTTTCTACACTGTCCCCTGCCAACCCTACAATCAAATCCATATTGATATTGTCAAAGCCATGTGCTCTCGCTAAATGGAATGCATCCAGCGTTTGCTGTGTGGTATGGTCTCTTCCAATCAGATTCAGTACTTCATCATTTAACGTTTGAGGATTAATACTGATTCTGGTAATACCGCGTTCTTTCATTGCCTGCAATTTGTCCGCCGTAATCGTATCCGGACGACCTGCTTCCACAGTAAATTCACGGCATGTATTCATATCAAAATTTTGGTTTACTGTATCAATGATTTGTCCCAGCTGCTGTGCATTCAGTGTGGTGGGAGTTCCGCCTCCCATATATACGGTTTCCAATCTCAAATTGCATGCTTTTGCAACTTCTGAGGTATATTCCAGTTCTTTGCATAGCAAATCTACATACTGCGGAATTAGTTTACCTGTCTTTTCCGTGGACTGCGCCACAAAAGAACAATACGCACAACGAGTCGGACAAAACGGAATGGAAATATATAAACTGAACGATTCGGGTTTGGAAGCAGCCAAAATAGGCTGTTCATGCTGCATGGTGCGGACACTCAACGCTGTTTTCTCTTGAGAAACATGCAAACTGTTTAAAAAGTATTCCGCAGCTTTGGACTGTCCCATTTCCGCTGTCAATTTTCGCAGCAGTTTAATGGGACGTACCCCGATTAACACACCCCACTTAGGACGATATCCTGTCAGTTCTACCAGAATATCATACAACAGCACAGCCATTGCCAAACCACATTGACGTTCAAAATCGGGTTCACCCAAAGAGAAAGTGCCTCGTTTTTCTGCAAAGCGGTCCTCCATTTTTACAGAAACGTGTAAATGAGCCGCTCCGTTTTCTTCTTTGTAACCTGTGTAGACCAATAAGCTGTCATCATGTCCGTTTTCGTAGACAGCAGTTACCTTTTCATAAGGAAAAAAGATATCGCAAAGACTTTCCATTTCATAAAGATAAGAATGTCCATCAATAACCAAAATCATCTGTGTTGCCCTTCATAAACGGATTTGTGTTTCTTTCGTAATCCAATGTTGTGGAATCTCCATGCGCAGGAAACACTGCATAGTTCCCTTCCAGCTCAGCTACTTTTTGTACGGATTCCATCATTTTTGCAGGATCGGAAGTTGGAAAGTCAGTTCGACCAATGGAACCTTTGAAGATGGTGTCACCGCTGAAGATGGTATCTTTTACAATCAGGCAGCTGCTTCCAATGGTATGGCCCGGGGTATGCAAAACGCGAAAGGTCAAATTACCAACCTGAATCTTATCGCCGTCATGATACAATACATCCGGTACAAATGCATCGCATTGTCGTTCGGCAATGACCGTAGATAAATTCAAACGGCTGTCGGTTGCAAAATCCTTTTCCAATTCATGCATATAGATTTTAGCACCTGTCATATCCTGAACCGTTTTTACACCCATGATATGGTCAAAATGTCCGTGGGTCAATAAAATTGCGTCTACTTTTTTTAATTCTTTTATTCTGTCAAACAGCTCATCTGAAATAAAGCCGGGGTCAATCACTGCAGAAATACCTGTCTCCTCATCCGTTACAATGAAACAGTTTGTCGGCAGCATTCCGCCGGTAATCTCTTGAATTTGCATATTGATAATTCCTTTCTGAAAAGCGTCTCATATACTCTATGAACGTTTGATGCTGATAATACCTTCTATATTGGACAACTTTGAAATGACAGCATTCAAATGTTCCAAGCCTTGAATGGTAATGGTCGCATAAATTACATCTGTGCCGTCTTTTAACTCTCTGGAGTTTAAAGAGTGGACGCTGATACGTAAATTATAAAGCTGCTGCGTTACATTCATCAACACACCCGGAATATGGTTTGCCACGATTTCAAGTGTAGTTTTAAATTCTTCTTTTACTTGATTTGCCCATTGTACTTCAATCCAACGCTCCGGTTCCGGACTGCCGGCAATGTCTTTGGGCACATTGCTGCAGGAACGTTTGTGAACAGATACGCCAAAACCACGTGTGACAAAACCAATGATATCATCGCCGGGCAATGGATTACAGCAACGGGAAAGTTTGGTCAAACAATCTCCGCCCATGCCTTTTACCAAAATTCCGTTAGACGCTTTATTCGGCTTTGCTTCCACAGTTTTAGGCGGCTCCGGTTTTTGCACCACTTCGGCAGCCTTTTTCTGCTTTACATACTCTTCTTTAATACGGTGGATAATTTTCCATAATTGAATACCACCGTAACCGATAGTAGCATAAATATCTTCCAAATTTGCACAGTTTTGACGTTTGACAAATGGATTAATCAGGTTATAAAGTTCATCCTGGGGCACAATGATACCATTGCGTTTGAGTTCACGCTCCAGCTCTTCTTTGCCTTCTTCAATATTTTCTTCTCTGCGTTCTTTTTTGAACCATTGGCGAATTTTATTTCTCGCTTCGCTGGTACGTACAATTTTTAACCAGTCACGGCTCGGTCCGTGAGAACCTTCTTTGGCGGTAATGACTTCCACAATCTCGCCTGTTTTAATTTTATAATCAATAGGCACGATGCGCTTATCCACTTTTGCACCAATCATACGGTTGCCTACCGCACTGTGAATGGCATACGCAAAGTCAATTACAGTAGAGCCTGCCGGTAAACTGATGACCTCACCTCTCGGCGTAAAGACAAAGACCGAATCAGACGATAAATCTGTTTTAATGGTACGTACCAAATCCGTAGCGTCGCTTTCCGTTTGATTATCCAGAATTTTACGCACCCAAGCCAAATGTTCTTCCAAAGAATCTTCCGAAGTAACGCCAACTTTATATTTCCAGTGGGCGGCAATACCGTATTCCGCAGTGTAATGCATATCCCATGTACGAATTTGCACCTCAAACGGAATTCCTTCCGAACCGATTACGGTTGTGTGCAAAGACTGATATAAGTTTGGTTTCGGTGTGGAAATATAATCTTTAAAACGGTTTGGAATGGGATGGAATAAATCATGGATAATTCCCAAAGCATTGTAACAGTCAATGACAGTATCAACAATGACTCTGACTGCGTATACATCATAAATTTGGTCAATGGATTTACCCTGTACAAACATTTTATGATAAATGCCGTTAATGCTTTTTACTCTGCCTTCCAAATGAACTTTTGGAATAACGGGCAGCATTTTTTCCAGTATCTGTGTTTTGATTTTTTGTATAAAATCAGCGCGTTCGTCTTTATGCAGTTCCAAAGCATGTTCAATTTCTTGATAGCCCATAGGGTCTAAGTAGCGCAAAGATAAATCTTCCAATTCTTCTTTTACCGCACGAATACCCAAACGGTCTGCAATCGGAGCATATACCTCCATGTTTTCCAGCGCTTTGTCACGTTGTTTTTGTGGGGTCATATACTCAATGGTCCGCATATTATGCAAGCGGTCTGCAAGTTTAATAATAATAACTCTAATATCCTCCGACATGGCGATGAGCATTTTCCGAATATTTTCCGCCTGCTGCTCTTCACGGGAGGAAAAAGGCACTTTACCCAGTTTGGTAACGCCGTTGATTAAATTGGCAATTTCCTTGCCAAACATTTTTGTAATTTCTTCTAAAGTGATGTCCGTATCTTCTACCACGTCATGCAGCAAACCTGCAACCACGCAAGGAGTATCCATGCCCAGTTCCACCAAAATACAAGCTGCGGCAACAGGATGCGTAATGTACGGCTCGCCTGATTTTCTTTTTTGTTCTTTATGTGCTTCTGCCGCAACCTGATAGGCATGTTCAATTTGCTCTAAGTCAAAAGAACGGCCGCTGGCTTTGATTAAATTTAATAAATCGTCATATGTCTGAATGGGGTATGCCATATTGTTCAACCGTCCTTTCTCAAAGATTCTAATTGGCGCAGTATGGGAGAACAAAATAAATCCACTTTGCCCGCAACGGGTTTTAGTGTAACTCTGTAAATATCTCCGTCCTCTGATTTCTCAATCAAATTTTGGTCTTTTAAAACATCCAGGGCCAGTAGCAGCTTGGATAATGTTATATTGGGAATTTGCAAATGTTCCAGCAATAACAAAATATGATGCTGCCAACCATTGCTGCTTCTCAAAAAGCGATAAAGAGCCGCAAACTCATCACGGTTTGGAGTCATATGGAAAAACTCTTCACTTGTTAAGCATTCACCACGTTTTACCTTTTCATACATACGGTACTCTAGAAGCATCTGTTCCTCATTTACCTGTGATAACTTCATATCTTTAATAAATACAGACAAATTTTCTGTATTGCGGTATTCATTCACTTCCAACGTAACCGCTAAGTCCACCAAATCGCCCACTTGATAGGGAAAATCCTGCAATGTCGTGCGAAATTTCAGGCATTGAACAGTGAAATGATTTCTCTCAAGACGCAAACGCAGATGATTGCCTCCGCCGATGGGTGTAATTTCTTTCAGCTCCATGCCGTAAAGTCCAAATACGGGAGATGGATTATCTGTACCAAACGGTTCCAGATAAGCAATCTGTTTTGGCATATCAACCGTCAGTGCGGCAGGATTCAGTTTGCAGTCCAGATGTATGGTTTGAGGAGGCATATCTGTTGGCAAAGAAGCGGCAAACTCATTGATTTGTCTACGGAACTCTGCGATATGCTCTGTTGGCATACTCAAACCGGCCGCCATAGGGTGCCCCCCGTATTTTGAAAGCAAAGGAGCACAGTGACAAATAGCGTCAAACAGAGAAAATCCTTCCACGCTTCTTCCTGAAGCTTTTGCTTCAGTCCCGGTATAAGATATAACAATGCTTGGCTTACCAAACATCTCTGTAATGCGGGAAGACACAATCCCAATGACACCATGGTGCCAATCTTCCCCTTCTACCACAATCACGCGCTCATACATGCGCTCCGGTTCATCATGCAACAGCTGCAAGGCTTTTTCTGTAATTTCCGTTTCAATCTTTTTCCTGGTATCGTTGTCATGACAAATTTCCTGCGCAAGGCGTTGCGCCTCTTCCATATCTTCCGATAAAAGCAAACGAACCGCTCTGTCCGAAGCACCGATTCTACCCGTAGCATTGATGCGCGGCACAATGGTAAACGCCACATTGGTAGAAGAAAGCTCCTTGCCGCTCATACTTGCTTGCTCCAGCAGCGCACAAATCCCGGGACGGTCGCTGTGCGACAATAACGGCAGACCTGCTTGCACAAGCGCACGGTTTTCCCCTGTCAGCGATACAATGTCACCTATCGTGCCAACTGCAACAAAATCAGCATAATTTTCCAACAGTGTTGTCATATCTGCCATTTCGCCTTCCAGTGCGGTAATCAGTTTAAAAGCAACTCCTACACCCGATAAATCCTTAAATGGATAGGTACAGTCCACACGATGCGGGTCTACCACTGCCACAGCTTTGGGCAAGATTTCTCTTGGACGGTGATGGTCGGTTATCACAACATCCATTCCCAATTGAGAAGCATAAGCCACTTCATCAATGGAAGCAATGCCGTTATCTACCGTAACAATCAGCTGCACTCCCTGCTCATGCAATTGGTCCAAAGCTTCTAAGTTTAGACCATACCCTTCTTGTTCTCTCAGAGGAATATAAAACATCACATTGGCACCGCAGGATTCCAAATAAGAATACAGCATGGCAGTGGAAGTAACCCCGTCTGCATCATAGTCGCCATATACACAAATGGTTTCAAAGTTTTCAATTGCTCTTTGAATGCGAGCTACTGCGCAATCCATATCTTTCATCAAAAAAGGGTCGGCAAATGATTTCGATACATCAAATAATGCATCAATGTCATCTTTTGTATGAAAGCCGCGTATCTCCAACATCATAGCCAAAAACGAGGGATATTGCATTTCTTCTGCAATTTTGGCTGCCCTTGCCTTGTCCAAAGGAGATACACTCCATTTTTTGATATTCATACTGCCTACACCTTCCTTATTCTTGTTTAATTGTAACATTTTCCGATGCTTTATTCAATCTATTTTCACAATCATTCCCCTAAAAACAAGAAAATTTCTCATTTTTAAGACATTTTCCTCCCTTTCTGAGAGAAGCGCAAACTATTGTCAAATAAAACAAGAAAGAAGCGATACAATTGTATGAAACAACGATATCGCTTCTCTCTCATATCATTTGGCCTTCTGCACTTTTAAAACGTTTTACTTGTGCAGTCAACTCTGTTACTTTTTCCGTTTTTTCTTTGGTTTCTTCTTCCTTTTGCGGAAGAATACATTTTTTGACCACCATGCCGTCATATTTTAACTTAAACTGTACCCTGCCGATAAAACGGTTATCACAATGTTTGCAGCGAAAATTTGCGCGGTAGCTTTTATTTTTCAGCTGCCATTCACCTTCGCGGGATGCTCTGCGGCCGCAGGCATCGCAATAAAACATCATGTCGGAGCGTTTAATCAGCGGGTTGGTCAAATCGCAAATAATCATGGTTTTAAATGTAATTTTTTCATAAAAAGCATCTGTTCTTGCATCCTGAATAAAAGGAACCAATGCTTCTTTTTGATACAGTTTTTGCAAACACCGTAGAGACAGCATACTGTCATCCATGGCACGGTGATGCGCAATATCTTCTTCATTGATTCCCAGCAGCTGTGCTGAAGTGGACAACCCCATTTGTTTGGTGGCGTCGTAATGAAGCATTTGTTCGCAGTAACTTTGCAAATCAACATATTGTTTGAGGAAAGGAATACGTTCACTGCCGCAAAAATAACGGCTGTTTTCAATGAGGGCTAAAATGTCAGACGTACCCCACGTCATAAGGACAGCATCCCCCATCCATTTACGAAAACGGCTCATAACCTGCATAAACTGCAAACCGTTGGCCAGTTCTTCGTTTGTAATATTTGTCAGCGTTTTGATTTTCCCGCTGATTTTTTTGCCCACTTGGGGGCGAACCAAAGCGTCAAAAGTATCCAGCACATGCAGACATTCATCTACTTTGACTGCGCCGAATTCTATGATTTCATTCATAAAGCCTTTTAAACGCCGGCTGTACGTTCCATTCCATTCCAAATCCAATATTACAAAGTTCATTCAATACTCCGATTATTTTTTGCTAGATTTTTTCATACGAAGTTCTTTCGATAAAATCCGTTTTCTCATACGGATATTCTCAGGGGTTACTTCTACCAGCTCATCATCTTTGATGAATTCTAAACATTGCTCAAGACTTAAGTTGCTGTGAGGCGTTAACTTCAGCGCATCATCAGAACCGGAAGCTCTTGTATTGGTCATTTGTTTTTTCTTACATACGTTAACGGTAATATCGTCAGATTTTGGGCTAACGCCTACAATCATACCTTCATACACTTCAACACCGGGTCCGATAAACAGACGTCCGCGGTCCTGCGCATTGTACAATCCGTAAGCGGTTGCTTCACCTGTTTCATGCGCTACCAAAGAGCCTTGTGCACGCTGCGGAATCTCTCCGCGAAAAGGTTCGTATGAATCGAATACATGATTCATAATACCATTACCGTTGGTATCGGTCAAGAACTCTTGACGATATCCCATCAATCCGCGGGCAGGAATTTTAAATTCCATATGGGTTGTTCCCGTATCTCTGGTACCCATATTTATCAGCTCTGCTTTGCGTCCGCCCAATTTTTCCATAACGGCTCCAACATAGCTTTCAGGCACTTCAATCATCAGGTGCTCAATCGGCTCATATTTTTGACCGTCAATCTCTTTATAGATTACATTTGGACTGGATACTTGGAATTCAAACAATTCCCTGCGCATGTTCTCAATTAAAATAGAAAGATGCAATTCACCGCGACCTGACACTTTAAAGGTATCCGCAGAATCCGTTTCTTCCACGCGCATGGCAACGTTGGTTTCCACTTCCTTGAACAGTCTGTCGCGAATATTGCGAGAGGTAACATATTTACCCTCTCTGCCTGCAAACGGGCTGTTGTTTACCATAAACATCATGGTAACGGTAGGTTCATCAATTTTTACAAACGGCAACGGTTCAACACAATCAACCGCACAGGCTGTTTCTCCAATATTTAAGTCAGTAATGCCGGCAACTGCAATAATATCGCCCAATTTTGCTGTTTCTGCCTCAACTTTTTTCAAACCTTGATATTGGAATAATTTTGTAATTCTTGCATTTTTGGTGCTGCCGTCTCTGCTGCAGACTACTACAGGCATACCTACTTTTACTTCACCGCGTTCTACACGTCCCACACCAATTCTTCCAACAAATTGGTCATAGTCAATGTTGGAAAACAAAATTTGTGTTCCGCCGTTCATATCTCCTTGCGGAGCCGGAATTTCTTTTACAATGGTTTCAAACAACGGTTCCATGGTATCGTTGGGTTCCATTGGGTCATACATTGCATAACCGTCACGTCCGGAAGCATATACGACAGGGAATTCCAGTTGGTCTTCGTCCGCGCCCAACTCGATAAATAAATCTAAAATCTCATCTACCACTTCTGCCGGTCTTGCACCGGGACGGTCAATTTTATTTACAACAACAATTGGTTTTTTCCCCAGACCAATCGCCTTTTTCAACACAAAACGAGTCTGCGGCATACAGCCTTCAAAAGAGTCTACCAGCAGAATAACGCCGTCAACCATCATCAAGATACGTTCTACCTCACCGCCAAAGTCAGCATGGCCCGGGGTGTCTATAATATTAATCTTTGTATCTTTATACATGACCGCCGTATTTTTTGCCAAAATGGTAATACCGCGTTCACGTTCAATATCATTGGAATCCATAACACGGTCTTCCACTGTTTCATTGGTACGGAAGATACCGCTTTGACGCAATAACTGGTCAACCAATGTAGTTTTGCCGTGGTCAACGTGAGCAATAATCGCAACATTTCTTAAATCTGTTCTTACATCCATGTAAATACCTCTTTTAACTTGATAACATACAAATATCTCTATCAATCTATACTAAGTATAGAATTGACTTCATTTTTTCTTTCATTCAACAAAAAAGCGCCGGCATGCTTACCGACGCTTTTTTATCAGACTGGAGCGGATGACGAGGCTCGAACTCGCTACCTCCACCTTGGCAAGGTGGCGCTCTACCAGATGAGCTACATCCGCAGTTCCTTACCGCGATGACTATTATATTACAGCTTAAAAAAAATGTCAACTACTTTTTCCATAATTTTTTGGAATTCTTTTTCCATTTGATTTCTCACTCATTTTACAATATGATAGAAAGAATGATGATGTGCATATCACTTTAAATTGCTTTGCTATTGTAAATGTGATATAATTTTGACGAGGTGTTTCGATGAAATTTTCAATTAATTTAGGGACGTGGAATTCTGTTTTTGCAGTTCCTACACAAGTGGTGGATCAACATTTAAAATTAGCGGGTGGCGTTCATTTAAAAGTGCTGCTATGGCTATTGCGCCATGCAGGTACTGAAGTTGATATTGCCGATATTTCAAAAACACTTGGCATTGGAACTGCCGATATTAAAGACGCAATGCAATATTGGGCAGCAGCCGGTCTGATTACGGATTTTTCCTGCGATTGTGACCATATTACCCTTACACCTGTTGCGCCTGATTCGATGCCGTCTGAAACTATTACGACAGAAACATCTGTCCCCACGCAAGCAGATGCTTTGGAAGAGTCGTCCCATTCCGAAATCATCGAACATACGGTTTCCGTACATACACTGACACAGACAGAGGACAAAAAGATGGCAGAAAAGCCGATAAAAACTCCGCCGCGCATGAAAAAGCCGGATGGGGTTTATATTGCACAGCGCATCGCGCAATGTGCGGAAGTTGGATTTTTAATGCAGGAGGCACAGCAAATTTTGGGACGTGCCATCTCCCCTGCTTTGTCCTCCACTTTGCTTATGATTCATGACGACTACGGCCTGCCTGTTGAAGTAATTATTATGCTGTTGATGTATGTCAAAAGTATTCACAAAGACAACACCAGCTACATTGAAGCTGTTGCAAAAAACTGGGCGGAAGAAGAAATTAATACCCATGAAAAAGCAGATGTGAAATTAAATCAGTTATCATTAATTGCAAAGTCCTGGCGCTGCATTGAACAAGTGTTGGGTATTAACCATCGCTCACCCAGTGCAAAAGAAGAGCAATATACTCACCGTTGGATGCATGAATGGAACTTTACAACAGATATGATACGCGAAGCTTACGAACGTTGTGTAAACGCCACAGGAAAACTGAGCTTGCATTATATGAATAAAATTCTGGAACGCTGGCATAAAGCAGGCATTACCACACCAAAACAGGCTGCGTTGGAAGCCGGTGAGAAAGCCGCAAAAGAACAAGAAAAACACAAACCAACCTATGATTTGGAAGAATATGAAAAAATAGATTTAAGCGAATTTATGTAAGGAGGGACTCTTTTGGGATACAGCCGTGAGATTTACGATGAAGCCATGGCAATGGTAAATGCAAACCGTACCAAAGCAATCGAAGAATGTAATTTGCGCAAAGCAGCATTCTATGAACAATATCCTCGTGCAGCAGAAATTGAAACAGAACTGGCCGCAACGGCAATTCAGGCTGCAAGAGCAGTATTAAACGGTGCACAAGCAAAAGAACAATTGACATTATTGAAACAAAAAAACCTTTCCTTACAGAACGAACGCATGCAGCTGTTACAAAAAGCAGGACTTCCCGAAACCTATTTGGAGCCTTCCTTTGCTTGTAACGCTTGTAAAGATGAAGGTTTTATTGACGGCAGGATGTGCAGTTGTTTAAAAAAGTTAATGCGTATACAAGCATGTAACCAATTGAACGCTTCTACTCCCCTTGCACTTTGTACCTTTGATAATTTTTCTTTGTCCTACTATCCAAACGAGCCTTCTGACAGCGGTATTTCCGCCTATCAGCAAATGGAACAGATTTTGCGTTATTGTAAAGCGTATGCAGCTCAATTTTCTATGGATGCTCCCAATTTGTTAATGCAGGGCGGAACCGGCTTGGGAAAAACGCACCTATCCTTGGCCATTGCACATGAAGCCATTGAAAAAGGGTACGGCGTTATTTATGGTTCTGCACAAAATATGGTTACCAATTTAGAAAAAGAACGTTTTCAAAAAGACAATGAACAACAGGATACCAACCAACTGATGTTACAATGTGATTTATTGATTATAGATGACCTTGGAACGGAATTTTCCACTTCATTTGTAACTGCTGCAATCTATAACATTGTAAATACAAGGCTTATGACACATAAACCAACCATTATCAGTACCAATTTATCTATGAAAGAATTGGAAGAACGTTACACTGAGCGTTTTGCTTCCCGTATTTTAGGCAGTTATATTCCTCTGTTTTTCCGTGGTAAAGATATCAGGCAACAGAAAAGACGTAAAAAATAAATGCAGGCAGTCCAAACAGGCTGCCTGTTTTCACATCAAAAAAGAAAAAGGAATTACCTATTTACATCCCCATGAAATAGGTAATTCCTTTTATTAAATTGCTGTTCTCTTTTTTGCCAAGTCCACAATTTTAGAAATCCCCACTAAAATTGAGACAGTTGCCACAGCTAACATAATGAAAACGGCATAACGCTGTGTTTGAGAGAAGCAGCAAAGAACTGCAAATATGATGCTGTACAAGCTAAGAATAACTTTTACCTTTGCCTTACATTTTTTCACTTCAGGTTCTGATAACGGTTTATTCTTATCTTCAACCGGAGCTATAAACAGCACGGCCAAAGTGCAACATGTAAATAGGATTGTAATAATAAGTAATTGTAGTATGGTGCTGATATAAACACCCAGAAAAACACTAAATCCAAATAAAAGGACTGAGCTAATGTAACATTTCAAGTGACTGCCAGCATGAAAGCCACCGGAAAACGTACGTAAGGGAATAAAGAATAAGAGATAGATGATACTTTCAATTATACATTGAAAAATTGCTCCAATAATTAAACATGTTGCGATACCGAACGCTTGTGACAGCATCAAGCCAAATGCAAAAGTGAAGAAAGCTGATTCATCTTCGGGAATAATTTTCCCTTTTACGGATGCAGCTACACACTTCTCAGCAAGCCTCGTAATCAAGTTTGAAACCGATGTGGGATTACTGGAATTTTAGGTTGGTGCAGCATAAAACTACATACCGAGTTTACATTGCACATTGCATCTTTAGCAGCTGTATCCGTAGCTGTTTTTACAATCTTCTCAAAAAGTTTACGATTCGTTTTCATATTTTCATACCTCCACAAAAGTTCAACATCCTTATTGATGCCAAACATTTTATGAATACCAAAGAGATTGCTATATCAATTCTTTGGACGTTCCGCTTACACCATTTGTAAGCGGAGAATACATAATTTTCATACTTTCAATATGAGTAGAAATTATTTTTGGAATCTTTTTGGAAGTGCTGGTACTTTTGGTTGATGCAACATAAATGTGCATGCAGAGTTAACGTTAGATACCGCTACCTTTGCTGCTGCGTCTGTTGCTGCTTTCATAACTTTGTTTGTAATTTTGTTTGTGATTTTCATTCTCGTTTCCTCCAAATATTTTATTAAGTGATTGGCCTTTTCTTCAGCCTACATAAATTATAAAAGCAAAATGCGACATTTGGGAAAAAACGTCGCATTTTGCTTTTTAGTGTGACTGAACTTCACGTTCGTTCATATTCTGTTCACAAACTTCGTAAATTATTTGCTTATTTTTGTTCATTAAGTAATGGAATGGAAATGGCAAGCGTGAATATTGTGTCAGTATAATCAATACTTACAATTCCATTATATTTTTCAACAGCCATTTTAATATTCTCTACTCCAAAGCCATGATTATGTTTATCGGCTTTAGAAGAAACAAACTTTTCATTTTCACAAACTACATGGTTCTGTTTTGTATTTTCTATAATAATACTTAAAATATCATTTGTACGCTTTACTTCTAAAGTAATTTTCTTTTCTCCGTTTTGTATTTCACTGCATGCTTTTACGGCATTATCCAAAGCATTTGCAAAAATGGTACAGGTATCAATATATTTTAAGATAGATAAATCATTATATAAAATTTGTTTTTCAAATGTAATGCCCTGCTCTTTGCAAGCTTTTTCTTGTTCATATAAAATAACATCAAACGCAGTATTATTTACACGGAAGCTGGCTGCAGCCATTTGTTGGCTCATCTGAGCCTGCAATTCATGCATATAATTTAATGCTTTATCCTTGCTATCTGTATGATATAAGCGTTCCAGAGTTGTTATGTGATTCTTAAAATCATGTAATTGTTTTCTACTTTCGTTCAGACCTTTTTCAATTTGCTTATAGTAACTCGCTTGGATACGCTGCATTTCTTCTGCCTCTCGCAATTGATTCTCTAATTCGTATTTTCTTAAGTTTCTATCATAAATAAAGAAAACAGCAATATTACAAAGAATTAATCCAAAACAAACCAAAGACATCAGAATTTTATGGCTTTCCTTTTGGGGCACATAAGATTCCAGTTTGACCATTAAAATAATATTTGCAATAGTTACAATCGGTAACGTAAATAAAAACAAAACTTCTTTACCACTTTTAGCATACTTTCTATCTTTAGTAAATATAAAAATAATTCTAATAAATTTTATATCTAATTTTTGATTATCCGTATAAACACTATACTTTCAAATATTTTGAAGTATAGAAAAGCACTCATTTTACCACGAATTTACCATAATTAAACGAGCCTTGATATGACTATAAATAACACTAAAAAGACCTCACACCTAAACGGTGTCTTTTTTAAAAGCAGTCAATCATAAGACCAACTGCTTTGTAAATATAGATATTAAATTGTTAAGCTGAGATTTTACTTAGATTTATCTTTCACTGGTTTGCTATTTTCATCATTTTCTCCTTCAAGCCATGCCATTATGCCAAAGTTACAAAATGGATAAATTATTACTTCTTTATAAACTTCTTGCTCACAACGAGGGCAGATGACATATTCTTCACCTTTTACATTTTTTAATTACCGAAATGCCCTTTTTTATTTGCAAATTACATGTCTTATAGCTTACCATGTTTTTCGTATCTTGCGACTCTTGATATTTTGTTATCCTCATCTACAAATACTACTTTAGGTGGATTTTTCTTTACCTCTTCTGGAGTCATCTGTGCATAGCACATTATGATTATCTTATCACCTGTCTGAACACATCTTGCAGCAGCTCCATTGAGACATATCATTCCGCTGCCTCTTTCTCCTGCAATTGTGTATGTCTCAAATCTGTTCCCATTATTTATATCTACGATACTTACCTTTTCATACTCCAAAATTCCGGCACTGTCAAGTAAGTCTTCGTCTACAGTGATGCTTCCTACATAATCAAGTTCTGCTTGAACTACTGTAGCTCTGTGTATCTTCCCCTTTAACATTTCAAATGTCATATTTAACCCCCGTTTAACCTTCGTAAATAAAGTTGTCAATCAATCTGGTTTTGCCGATATAAACTGCCATGGCAACTAGTACTGGTGCTGTCATCTCCTTGACCGGTTTAACTGAAACAGCGTCTACAGCCTGAACATAATCTATTTTCGCCATAGGCTCAGTTTCAATAAGCTTAATCATTTCTGATACAATTTTATCTGTATCTTTTTCTCCTGCTTTTGCCATATCTTCTCCGAGCTTAACTGCTTTGCTTAAAATTAGTGCCGCCTTTCTCTCATCTTTGCTTAGATATGTATTTCTTGAACTCTTTGCAAGACCATCCTCTTCTCTAACTATAGGGCAGCCCACAATTTCGATATCAAAGTTCAAATCTCTAACCATTCTTTTTATAATCGCAAGCTGCTGTGCATCCTTTTGACCAAAGTAAGCTCTGTCGGGATTTACAATATTAAAAAGTTTAGATACTACTGTGCCTACACCCCTGAAATGTATTGGTCGTGATTTTCCACAAAGTTCCTCTGAAAGACTTTCTATGTTTACATATGTTGAAAAATCGTCAAAATACATATTTTCCGGCTCAGGATTAAATATTAAATTAGCACCTGCCTCCTCACATAGCATAGTATCCCTTTCCAAATCCCTCGGATAGCTTTCCAAATCTTCCCCTACTCCAAATTGAGTCGGATTTACAAAATCACTGACAACAACTCTATCGTTTTCTGAAACAGCCCTTGTAATTAAACTCTTATGTCCTTCGTGCAAAAATCCCATAGTAGGAACAAGACCTACTGTAAGACCTTCTTTCTTCCATTCTTTGACTATAACTCTCACTTCATCTACGGTTTTTACTATTTTCATCGTTCTATCTCCTAATATAACTTGTTAATTACATCTTCTGAAATTTTAAATGTGTGTTCAGGTGCTGGAAAGCTTCCCTGTTTAGTTTCTTCTATATATGCAGCAAAGGCTTCTTTCATTACATCTCCTACCTTTGCGAATTGTTTTACGAATTTAGGTGTAAAGTCAGAGACCATTCCAAGCATGTCCTGATAAACGAGAATCTGTCCATCGCAGCCAGATCCTGCACCTATTCCTATTGTAGGAATATTAATGCTTTCAGAAATAATTTCCGCTAATTTTGCAGGTACGCATTCCAAAACAATCGCAAATGCTCCTGCTTCTTCAACAGCTTTTGCCTCTTCAATGAGTTTCTTTGCTCCCTCTTCACTTTTTCCCTGAACTTTAAAGCCTCCAAAAACGTTCACTGACTGAGGTGTAAGTCCAATATGTGCCATAACAGGAATTGAAGCAGCTGTAATAGCTTTAATCTGTGGACAAACAGAGGCTCCACCTTCTAGCTTTACTGCTTGACATCTTCCTTCTTTCATAAGTCTTCCTGCGTTATACATGGCCTCTTCAACTGAAACTTGATATGACATAAACGGCATATCTCCAACTACTAAGGCATCTTTGGCACCTCTTGTAACTGCTCTTGTGTGGTGAATCATATCTTCCATTGTTACCGGCAAAGTATTTTCGTATCCGAGCATAACCATGCCAAGAGAATCTCCAACGAGAATACCGTTAATACCTGACTGATCCATCAATTTAGCTGTCGAATAGTCATAGGCTGTCAGCATTGTAATCTTATCGCCCTTAACCTTCTGTTCTTTAAAAGTGGATACTGTGTTTTTCATTTTTAATTACCTCCGTCATCTTCAAATAGTCACTGTCTAAATGTTTTTCCTGTGCAATACTGAGAAGCTTTTCTGAAAGCAAAAGATATATCATCTCATATCCCACCTTTTCCTCAGACTCGTTTATCCATGCTGCCTTAATAGCTTCAATGTGTTTTGTGATAGTCGACAAATCATTTCGCTCAACAGGACCTGTGAGGGCAGCCGCAACCCCTTTTTCTGCCAATGTGTCGGCATTTCCAGTAAACAAAGGCACTAAGGCTTTCTTTGCATCTTTTTTATCAAAGCCGCATTTTACAAGCATTTCAGCCCCCACTTGAAAAAGTCCGTTTACGAGATTGCTTACAACTACTGCACCGCAGTGGTAAAGAGATTTATTTTCCGCTCCCATTGCGATTACCTTATTTCCTGCTCGCTCAAAGATACTCTTAATCTCATCTAGATTCTCTGCCGAACCCTCCACAGTAAAATAAGCCTTATTCAAGTGTTTCCATGATTCGCACTTATCACTTATTGCATATAGGGGATGTACCGAATAGATATTTGCACCGAGGTTTTCACCATCAAAAAAAACGGTTGATGAAATCGAACCGCTGCAATGACAAATATTTTTATTTTTAATATCCAGATTCTTCATATAATCCCATACTTTGCTTATCTGTCCATCAGGCACAGTAATAAACAGGGTATCACTGTCACTTAAGATATTCTCTATACTCTTATATAGTTTTGTGTTAGTAAAATCTGCTGCTGATTTAGCTGATTCCGGTGATTTGCTGAAGTAACCCGTAATCTCTACGCCGTTTTCCTTCAGGTATTTTCCAAGGGAAAATCCTACTTTCCCCGCTCCGATAAATCCTGCTCTCATATCGATCACTCCTTTCTGGGAAGTGACAATCATGAAAATCTGCATGGATGAGGTCTCGTTCAAACTGATATAATCCTCATGGTTTAAAAATAAAAAATATGTGGTATAGTTTCTGTTCGAATACTATCTACCCATTACTATAGCACCTATTTAAGTGATTGTACAGAGAAAAAAATAAGGCACCACTCTAACTAATTTATCATTAAAGTGATGCTAATATAAATCGTGTTATTTAGCTTTTCTGTATTTAATCATTTTCACAATCTGAATTATCAAAGTCGGGATAAAAATATAAAGCATGACAAAACACTTCTTCATTTTTCGCTTGATTACCCACCACAGAAAAGAAAGAACCCTGTAAAGAGCCTTACCACCATTGGTGGTGCTTTGCACTCTTGATTGGGCTTTTTGTTTGCTGTATCTTTCATGCAAGAGGAAAATTAAAGTCCTCTATTCCATTTCTCTTTTAGATAATCTTCATAGTCCGTTTCATTAAAATCTAATTGTGGCGAAGTGTTGGGAATGTTGTTTCTGTTGTCTATATCTGCAAGCTGACGGAATATCCAATCATCATAAGGGTCGTGATATTTATACTCTTTGGGCTGTTCTCTGTATCGGTCTAACCCTCGCATTTCCTTATGTACTTTCATCATGCGTTCCAATTTCTGACGCTGTATCAACTGCTTGATTTCCATAAGTTCTTCCAACTCTACTACCTCACTAGAAAGATAATTGCTAATGTATCTAATCAATGTAGTTTCCATGTAAAATCTACATTCTTTTTCGTCATTGAAAAATTCATTTTCAGACAAATAATCTAAGGAAACATTAAAATCCTGTTCTCGTTTGATAACGTCCATGATATATGGCTCGGTGTGGTCAATATATTTCCATTCCCCCGACAATAATTCATTCGGTGTTACTCCCAGCACGTCCATTATCTTTTCCAATGTATCAAAGGTAGGATAATTCACACCTCGTTCAATCTTGGAAAGGCTCTGCATATTGATACCGATTTTATTGGCAAGTTCCTGTTGTTTCATTCCCCTGTGTTTTCTTATGATTTGTATGTTTTCTCCTAAGAAACTGATTTTCTTTTCATAATACTCCATAACTTAGTATAACCGCTCCTTTCGTTGCTTTTATTGTCATTTATAAGCATATCATACTTAATATATATCGAAAAGTCAATCGAAACTTCTTGACAAGTAATTCTAGTGGCGTTATTATCTTATCAGACAGAGTGATTAAGCACGCTAGGGTCAATCACACACTTGAGTAAGCATATATAAGAGATGTTTTCACTTTGATAGCATGAATGAGCATGGACTATCAGACTAAAAATAGGGTTTCTGACTGGGGCTGTTTCGTTTAGCCACGAGCCTCTCAAGGCTCGTGAGCGTTAAGAACGGAACAGACACAGGAAGAAAGGGAACGCCTTTAGGCGCTCGTAAAGGGCGTATATGTAACACCGCCCTGCGTATACATGTAACACCGCCCTGCGTATACATGTCATAGTACCTAGAAACTGTGATAAATAAAGGAAAAACACGATTTTTACCCCGCAAAAAACGGGGCATACGAAAGGAGAAATGCACTATAACTACACACAAAAATTTATCCGTTAAGATTGATTACATCAGCATTGTATTTGAAACGGCAACCGCTGAAGATGTAATCATGCACATTTTAGGTTTACCGACTGACATTTTCAATGTTTATCCAGCAACGATAAAATTCAAGACTTATCAAGCACGCTGGCAGGTTGGAGATATTTATGTATCGGGAGACGCAAGAAAGACAGAGGATAACCCACAGGGGCTAGGCTGTTATCTTGTTATGACTGGCAGAGGTTGTGATGATATTTTCCGTATTCTCAACAATAGGAATTATACCTTTGGGGATATGTTCCGACGCTGTGAGCGAAGATACGGACTGGATAACTTCCATTTCACAAGACTTGATATTGCCATTGATGATAAAAACGAAAAACCATTCTTTACCATAGAGCAGATAAAGAAGAAATGCGAAAAAGAGGAATTTATCTCGAATAGTGAGGGCTACCACTTTGACGAAAGCAAGTTTGATGATTTCGACACCGCAAAGACTGTTTATATCGGTGCTGGTAAATCGGGATTGTCCTACCGTTTTTATGATAAAGATAAGGAAGTCTGTTCAAAGCATAATAAGACACTTGATGAAGTCGGCAGTTGGAAACGGACAGAAATGCAACTGCGTGATGATAAGGCTCATGCTTTTGCCATGACATTCAAAGACAGACCGCTGGAACTTGGGGAACTGGCTTTCGGTCTATTGGCAAACAACCTACGCTTTGTCGTGCCAAACAGAAATGAAAGTAATAAGAGCAGATGGAAAACGTGTCGGTTTTGGGAACGCTTTTTAGGGGCTGTGGAAGTCTTAAAACTGCAAGTACCGAAACTACATAATTCTCTTGAGGAAACACAGCAATGGCTCACAGAGGGTGGCGTGATTTCCGCTGTGAAAAGTTTTTACTTCTTGGAAGAACATGACGCATTAGGTGGACTGGAAAAAGTGGGAACTATGCTTGATAAGGCAAGATACAGCAATTCCCTTTCCAGCAAACTAACCGCCCACTTACAGAGGATAGACCGCACCGACCTTATCCCCTATATCCAGTATGACACGAAACATGGGAAAGGGGGTATCTGATGAATAACAACGATATTCCTGTATGGGAAAAATACACCCTTACCATTGAAGAAGCGTCAAAGTATTTCCGTATCGGAGAAAACAAGTTAAGACGCTTGGCAGAGGAAAACAAGGACGCTGGCTGGCTCATTATGAATGGCAACCGCATACAGATTAAACGCCGACAGTTTGAAAAGGTCATTGACAAATTGGACGCAATCTAATGCAAATGAGCCTTGTATGTGTTATGATAAACACAAGTCATATCAAGGCTCTTTCCAATAAGGAAAGGAGCAGACACCATGAAAGAAAAAAGACGGGATAGCAAAGGACGTATCTTGCATACTGGAGAGAGCCAACGAACAGACGGAAAATACTTATATAAATATGTGGACGCATTTGGAAACACAAAATATGTGTATGCTTGGAGATTGACACCCACAGACCCGACACCAAAGGGAAAACGGGAAAAACCCTCACTTCGTGAACTGGAACAGCAGATAAGACGGGATATTGAGGACGGTATCGACAGCACAGGCAAGAAAATGACGCTTTGCCAACTCTACGCCAAACAGAACGCACAGAGGGCAAACGTGAAGAAAAGCACACAGAAACAACGGGAACAGCTCATGCGGTTATTGAAAGAGGACAAGTTAGGTGCTAGGAGCATTGATACGATAAAACCCTCTGACGCTAAGGAATGGGCGTTACGCATGAAAGACAAAGGCTTTTCCTATAACACCATTAACAACCATAAACGCTCGTTAAAAGCGTCATTCTATATCGCCATACAAGACGATTGTGTAAGGAAAAACCCTTTTGATTTCAAGTTGAGTGAAGTCCTAGAAAATGATACCAAAGAGAAAGTCGCATTGACAGAGGAACAGGAACTAGCCCTACTCTCATTCATCAAGACGGACAATGTGTATCACAAGTATTATGATGATGTGCTGATACTGTTAAAGACAGGACTTCGTATCTCGGAACTGTGCGGACTGACAATCATGGACGTTGATTTTATCCATGAGGTTGTAGTTATCGACCACCAGTTACTAAAGAGCAAGGAACAAGGTTATTATATTGAAACGCCTAAGACAAAAAGCGGAACAAGGCAAGTGCCATTAAGCAAGGAAACGATACAAGCATTTCAACGGGTTATGAAGAAACGCCCAAAGGCAGAACCATTTGTGATAGATGGACGGGGCAACTTCCTATTTGTCAATCAGAAAGGCAAGCCCAAAGTTGCGATTGATTACAATATGCTTTTTGTCCGTATGGTAAAGAAATACAACAAGCACCATAAGGATAACCCTTTGCCACATATCACACCGCATACGCTACGCCATACATTCTGCACAAGATTGGCAAGCAAGAACATGAACCCGAAAGATTTACAGTATATCATGGGACATTCAAATATCAGTATCACAATGAACTGGTATGCTCATGCGTCCATAGATACTGCAAAATCAGAGGTTCAGCGTTTAATCGCATAGAAGTATTTACCACGATTTTAACCACGCTTGATAGCGAAAATATAAGAAGATAGACCTAGATATGTGAGGTTTACCACAAAAGCAAAATGCCCGTAGAGCCGATAAAATAAGGCTTTGCGGACATTTAAGAAGATATAAAAAGATAGTTAAAAAGATATATATAATTTTGAATAACAATAAATAATAAAACCTTACTAATAATTGTCCTTGCCAATTTAGCCGTAGGTATTTGTATCACCATTGTCAAATTTTCTCCGAATATCCATGACGTCAAAATAATAACAAAGAACTCGAAGAATATAGATAATGTGGCTACCAGAACCGATAAGAAAAATTTCACCAGCAATTTGCCTTTATAGAAACTTAATGCCATAGATAAATTTAATATAACAGCGACTATTACGTTAAGCCAAAATACTCCGAAAAAATTAATGCAAGCTAAACTGACACCACAAACAAGAACACTAATTGCTTTTATAATGATACCTAGGATAGATTTCTCCCATCTATCCAATAAAAAATGATGAAATAACATCAATACAATCAAAAAATCAAAGCAACATAAAAATGACTGCATTATAATTTCGTACATGACTCTTTTAATACTCCTTCAAAAATAACTTTAATTTAAAAGCTATCTAATCTTCTCTTCATACGTTAGACAGGTATAGGAATTATCACTGCTAAAACAAAGCTGTCTTCTGTATATTCAATGCTGACCAATCCATGATACTTTTCTACTGCCATTTTAATATTTTCTATTCCAAATCCATGATGTTCCTTATTGGATTTGGTGGTAAAAAAGCGATTATTGCTTTCCAAAATTTGATTCTGTTTTGTATTTTTTATAACAATATTAAGCATATCTTTTTTTCTTTTTAAGAACAACTCAATTTTTCTTTCACCTTCTTTTATTTCACTGCAAGCTTTAACTGCATTGTCCAATGCGTTAGCAAAGATAGTACAAGTATCCATATAAGATAGAAACGATAAATCATCATACAAAACTTGTTTCTCAAAGGTGATACCTAATTCCTGACAACGTTTATTCTGTTCATATAGTATAACATCAAATGCTGCATTTTTCACCTTAAAACTTGCTAAATTCATTTGCTCTTTCATTTGCTGTTGCAATTCCTGCATATAAGAAACGGCCTTTGTATTCTCCTTACCCTGATGCAAATGTTCCAATGTTGTAATGTGATTTTTAAAGTCATGCATCTGTTTTCTGCTCTCATTCAAGCTCTTTTCTAATTGCATGTAATAACTAGCTTGTAATCTTTGCATTTCTTGTGCTTGCCTTAATTGATTTTCCAATTCATATTTTTTCAAATTTTTATCATAGATAAAAAATACTGCAATATTGCATAAAATCAAACCAATACACACAAAGGCCATTAAAACCTTATGACTCTCTTCAGACGGAGCATAATATTCTAATTGTACCATTAATATAATGTTAGCTACCATTACAACTGGCAATGTATACAGTAAAAGGGACTCTTTTCCTATTCTCGTATATTTTTTACCTCTTTTTATCAAGAAAATAATCCGGACTAAGGTAAATAAAAGAACCTTACTAATAATAGTCATAGGTACCTGTACAGACGGAAGAGTGACAATAACAGTAAGATTTTCACCGAAGATAGCTGACCCCATAACCATAGTAATAAATTCTGATATTAGAGATAAAGTACATGTAACAACAGCCAGAAATATTTTAACTAACCATTTTCCCTGATAAAAAATACATGATAGAATAAAAGTTAAAGTAAAAACAGTTAACACATTCCAAAGAGAATTTTGGAACGTGTTAATAAAAGTTAATGTAACAGAACAAATGAGAAGCCCCAAAAATTTAAAACAAAACAACTTTCGAGATCGTTCCCATCTATCATTTAGATAGTGTTGTAAAAACATAATAAAAATACTGTACTCCACTACACATATCAGTGCGCTAAACAGTAACTCAAGCATAACTATCCCCTTATGTATTTTTGAAACTTCATATTAAAATTGGTCATTCTATCTCTTGCCAATTTAATTTCTGTAGAATAATCTAAAATTACTTTTGTTTTCGTTATGCTGGTAACGTGGTCAAAATTCACAATATAACTCTTTTGGGGCATTTCAAATTGTTCTACAGGCAGTAATGACAATAAATCATTTAATGAAGCACCTGTTTCATACACTTGCTCTTTTGTATAAATAATTCTCTTTCTTTGATAAGATTCAATATAAATAATTTTGTTAATAGAAATAAAGCAATTTTCATAAGCACATTTTACTGCTATTTTTCTGTTAAGCTTTTTAAACTCTTGAATACAAGAAAGAATGGCTTCATTAAATTTTTCTTGAGCAATTGGTTTTACCAAATATCTATGGGCGTGCAAATGATACCCTTCTGCCGCATATTGCTCAAAAGAGGTTGTCAAAATAATGGTAGCATCCAGTCCATCCTTTACCAGTTGTTTACCAATTTCTATACTGTTCACTCCGTTTTCGAGCTGAACATCTAAAAACAGAATATCATAGATATTTTTAATTTTTAATAATTCCTCTGACGTACAAAATTCATCCAGTTCATAATCTACATCATTGGAAATGGCAAATTTGTCCAGTTTATCACGAATAATTAAGCGATGAATTGCTTCGTCATCGCAAACGGCTATTTTTAGTAACAATTTCCGTCAACACCTTTACAAAAACCTCTCAAGTACTTGTGAAACTTCATATTAAAGTCGTCTATACGATCTCTAGCCAGTTTTATTTCAATTGTATGATCCAGCATCACTTTTGTTTTGGTTAAACTGGTAACACAGTCTAAATTCACAATATAACTTTTTTGCGGCATTTCAAATTGCGCGGTAGGTAATTGCTCTAATAATTCTTGAAGCGATGCGCCCGTTTCATAAACCTGTTCCTTTGTATGAATCATTCGTTTTCTATGATAAGATTCTATATAAACAATACTGTTAATAGAAATAAAACAATTTTCATAAGCGCACTTAACTTCTATTTTTCTATTAGACTTCTTAAAATCTTTTATACAGGATACAATAGCTTCATTAAAATTAGACTGTTGTATCGGTTTAATTAAATAACGATGTGCCTTCAAATGATAGCCTTCCGATGCATACTGCTCAAAAGAGGTTGTAATGATAATCGTGGCATCAATTCCTTTTTGCAGCAAACGCTTGCCCACTTCAATACCATTCATACCATCTTCCAACTGCACATCTAAAAACAGAATATCATAAATATTTTCCATTTTCATCAATTCTTTTGAATTGGTGAACTCATCAAGTTCATAATCAATATCATTTGAAATCGCATAGGCATCTAACTTGTCACGAATAATCAATCGATGAATCGCTTCATCGTCACAAACAGCAATTCTGAGCAACATATTTTCAACACCTTTTTCATCATATTGAAACATTTATTTTTATACTTGAATCAGTTTTGATTGTATTTAATTCTATAACTTGAAATAAAACCCAAATATGGTTGACTCCTATTATATGTGTAAATACTTAACATGTCAAAAAAATTAACATCTTTTGCTGAAATATAGACAAAAAAACACTAAATATATCAAAAAATGTCGTTAAATTATATTTGAATTTGCAGCAGTATGTTATTACTGCCGCATAATACAAATATATAACAATATATTTCTTGCTATACGTCTGCTAATTCACCAAGACTTTTCGCCTTTAAATATGCATTAATAAAGCCGTCAATATCGCCGTCCATAACCGCGTTGATATTGCCCATTTCATAATTGGTTCTATGGTCTTTTACAAGTGTATAAGGCATAAATACATAAGAACGAATTTGACTGCCCCAGCCAATTTCTTTTTGTTCTCCCTTGATGTCTTCAATTTTATCCAAATGTTCACGCTCTTTAATTTCCATTAATTTAGAAATGAGCATTTTCATTGCCGTATCACGATTTTGATGCTGACTGCGTTCTACTTGACATGCCACAACAATATTGGTTGGTATATGGGTAATACGGACTGCCGAAGACGTTTTATTTACCTTTTGACCGCCGGCACCGCTGGCACGATAAACATCAATGCGCAAGTCATCCGGATTAATATCCACCTGAATATTATCATCAATTTCAGGCATAACCTCCAGTGAAGCAAAAGAAGTATGCCGTCTTCCCGAAGAGTCAAACGGAGAAACACGAACCAAACGATGTACACCTGCTTCGCTTTTTAGAAAACCGTATGCATTGGTTCCTTCTATTAATACAGATGCACTTTTTAAACCGGCTTCTTCTCCGTCCAAGTAATCCAATGTTTTCACTTGGTAACCATGACGCTCACCCCAGCGGCAGTACATACGGTATAACATTTCTGCCCAATCTTGCGCTTCGGTTCCACCCGCCCCTGCATGAAATGTCAGTATCGCATTGTTTCCGTCATACTCTCCTTGCAACAAAGTAGAAAGTCTCTGTACTTCCAGCTCTGATTTAAACTGTTCAAATTCAGCCTGTGCTTCTTCTAATATAGAAACATCTTCAGCCTCGTTTCCCAATTCTATTAATGTTTGTATATCATCAAATTTCTGTTTTAAAGCATTATATTTAGATACTTTATTTTTTAAAGTGCTTGTACGCTGCAATATTTTTTGAGAATGACTCATGTCGTTCCAAAATTCCGGCTCTGCTGCCTGAGCCTCTAATTTCTCAATTTCTTCTCCTGCCGCTTTTAAATCCAAAGCTTCTTCCAAATCAGACAAATCCGGTTTTAATTCGTCCAAAGCCAATTTTAATTCTTCAAATTGAAGCATTCTTATCATCCCTTTATTTCATCTCAAATAACTATATTGTAATAAATAAATCTATCTGTTTTAATTTGAAAATATTTCCTGAATTAGTAGCTGTTATATTATAGTAGAATTGCCCGAGAAAGTAAAGCATATTCCAGTGATAATATATGATTGAAAGGAAATTTGAATCAAAACATTGCAGTTTGTAAAATAATTAGGTACAATAAGAAAGAAAATGAACAATAATATAGTACAAATTTTCTTGATTTGTACTATAGATATATCAGAAAGGCATGGTATCTATTATGTCAAAATATACGGGTTTAGAATGTCCTATCTGCAAAAATACATTTAAAGATGATGATGACATTGTGGTTTGCCCCGAATGCGGTGCACCGTATCACAGAACGTGCTACCAAAAAGAAGGCCACTGTATTTATGAAGATAAACATGGTACTGACCAAGCTTGGCAAGCAGAAGAACATGTACATCAGGAGGCGGGAGATAAAAAGTGTCCTCGCTGTGGTACCGTGAATCCTTCCGATTCCTTATTCTGTTCCAAATGCGGACAATCGCTAAGCTATGACAGCCAAGCGCACGGACAAGCACCGACAGATTCCGAACAGTCTTATACGCCTCCAAATCCTCCTCCGGGAACCGGACCAAATGTTGGACCAACGGGTATGCCATATCCCTTTGACCCAATGGGAGGTGTAAACCCCAAAGACCACATTGAAGGTATTGAGGCAGGAGACATGGCAAAGTTTGTACAAGCAAACACGCCATATTATATGGGAAGATTTTTAAATCTTTCTGCTTTTAAACGAGGACGTTTCCATTTTGCTGCTTTTTTATTTGGCGGCGGTTGGTTTTTATACCGTAAACAATATGTCTTAGGCATTATTTTAACGGCGTTTCAAATTATTTCATCTGTGGCAGCCGGTTTTCTGCAAACATATTATACAATTCCTCTTATGAATGAATTACTGCCGAATGTAAACAATGTTTCCAAATATTATTGGGGATTTATTCAATCTTGGGATGCGCTTGCAGCAAAATCTCCACTAACGTTATTTTTAGTCATGTTACCAACAATACTAATTTTGCTTCAATTTGTGGAACGGATTTTGTGTGGTATTTTTGCAAATAAGCTGTATTTAAAGCATTGTGTAAAAGAAATCAATCAAATTAAAGTCAATACCACAACAACTCAGGAATATGAAACGCAATTAAAACAAAGAGGCGGTGTTAGCACAACACTTGCATTTTCTCTCATGATTTGTTATGTTATTATTAATTTTATTCCCATGTTTTTTAACGTTTAAATGTTCAGAGAGATGGATTATAAACTAAGGAGTTGACATCATTGAAAGTAAGAAAGGCCGTTATCCCTGCTGCTGGGCTGGGAACACGCGTACTGCCTGCTACAAAGGCAATGCCGAAAGAAATGCTGACCATTGTAGATAAACCTGCAATTCAATACATTGTTGAAGAGGCGGTAAAGTCCGGCATTACAGACATTTTAATTATTACCAACAGAGGTAAAGATGTAATTGAGGATCATTTTGACCGTGTACCGGAATTAGAGGAACGTCTTTTGGCAGGAGGAGATTCCAAAAAGGCCATGTTGGATGAAGTAGTAGATATTTCCCGTTTGGCTAACATTTATTTTGTCCGTCAAAAAGAAACCAAAGGACTTGGTCATGCAGTAAACTGTGCCCGTTCTTTCGTAGGCAATGAGCCTTTTGCAGTTTTGTACGGTGACGATGTTATTATTGGAGAGGATCCTGCTTGCGGACAACTCATTCGTGCATATGAAGAATTTGGTCGCGGCGTATTGGGTGTAAATCAAGTTTCTGCAGAAGCAATCACCAAATACAGTTCTTTAAAAGTAGACCCCATTCGCGATAATTATTTTCTATGCACTGATATGATAGAAAAACCAACCCCTGATAAAATTATGTCTTTATACTCTATTTTGGGCCGTTGTGTGCTTCCGCCTGAAATATTTGATATCTTAGACCAAACACAGCCGGGGGCCGGAGGTGAAATTCAGCTGACAGACGCTATGTGCGAACTGGCACGCCGCGATGGCATGACAGCAGTTGAATTTACCGGAAAACGCTATGACATGGGCAATAAATTGGGAATTATGCAAGCAAATGTTGAACTTGCGCTGCAACATAAAGATATTGGCGCTGATTTCAAACAGTATTTACAAGAATTGACAAAAACTCTTTCATAAAAGATTGACAACGCAGTGATAGATATGATATAATCACTGCGTTATTCTTTTATATATTATGAAAAATAACAATCCTTACTCTGCCATAGGCAGGGTCTAAAGTCCAAAAGGAGGTGCAATACAATGCCAAATCTAACAAATTCTTATGAAACTGTCATCATCCTATCCAATAACTTAGGTGATGAAGCAATTGCTGCAACAATTGAAAAGTTTAAAAAGTTAATTGCAGACAATGGTGAGGTTGAGTCTGTTGAAGATTGGGGTAAACGTAAGTTTGCTTACCCAATCCAAAAACAAAACGAAGGTCACTATACACTGATTAACTTCAAAAGCTCCCCTGAATTTACAGCTGAGCTTGACAGAATTTACAATATTACTGACGGAGTACTTCGTTCTCTTATTGTGAAAAAAGAAGTAAAACCTGCTAAAGCAAAAAAAGCTCCAAAACAATTTGAAGCTGCTAAAGCAGAATAATTGCTGAGGAGGAAAGTGATTCATTATGTTAAACGTTGCAATATTAATGGGCCGTTTAGTTGCTGACCCTGAAATTCGCCATACACCAAACGACATTGCGGTAACAAGCTTTACCATTGCGGTTGACCGCTCTTATGTAAAATCCGGCGCAGAACGCCAAGCGGATTTTATTGATATTGTTGCATGGCGCGCAACTGCAGAGTTCGTATGTAAGTATTTTCGCAAGGGTCAAATGATTGCTGTTCAAGGTTCCATTCAAACCAGATCTTACACAGACAAAGACGGCAATAAACGAAAAGCTTTTGAAATTGTAGCGGATAATGTACACTTTGCTGATTCCAAACGTGATACTTCCGCACCTGCAATGGGCGGTGGTATGTATCAGCAACCTACAGCACGTCCTGAAGTAGCAAGTGCTCCTGCACCGGCTTATACCAGCGGTGATACCGGAGACTTTGAAGAAATTTTGAATGACGATGATTTGCCGTTCTAAATTCTAAAATTCTGAAAATCAAATGTAAAAGGAGGCTTTACCATGTCTGAAAAAAATGAAAGACCGGAAAGAGACAACCGTCGCGGCGGCGCACGTAAAGGCCGTAAAAAAGTTTGCAGCTTCTGTGTTGATAAAGTAGACTGCATCGATTATAAAGATGTTGCAAAACTTCGCCGTTTTATTTCTGAGAGAGCAAAAATTCTACCTCGCAGAGTAACAGGCACATGCGCACATCACCAACGCGAGTTGACAGTTGCAATTAAACGTGCACGTATCATTTCATTGCTGCCATTCAGCAGTGACTGATTCTAAATAGAAACATAGGTCAATGCAGTAAAACTGCATTGACTTTTTGTTTTTTACACTGAAACGTAGTATAATAACTGAATAATAAAAAATGAAAGGAGGTTATCCGTTGCGTATTGATTTTCATACCCATGTTTTTCCTGACAAATTAGCTGAAAAAGCACTTACTTCCATATCAGAACATACAGGCGCTCCCTACTTTACCAATGGAACTGTAGCCGATACGGATGAAAAATTAAAAGAATGGAACGTGGATAGTTCTGTTGCACTACATATTGCGACCAACCCCAAACAACAGTACAATGTAAATACTTGGGCAGCCGAAATTCAAACAGAAAAACGTTTCTGCTTTGGCTCCATACATCCGGACGCACCGGACGCTTTATCAGAGCTGGAACGAATCAAAACTTTGGGACTGTACGGCGTTAAACTTCACCCATACTTTCAGTCATTCAATATAGACGATAAAAAGATGTTCCCTATCTATGACTGCATTTCTTCTTTGAAACTTCCCTTGCTTTTACATGTTGGATTTGACCCTTCTTACCCAGGGGCCACAGAAGGCGTTCCACAGCGTTTGATTACAGTATTGGAAAATTTCCCTCACTTAACAATGATAGCTGCTCATATGGGCGGTCTGGGCTGTTATCAAGAAGCGCAAACGTATCTTTTAGGAAAACCAATCTATATTGATACAGCAATTGCTTCTCATTTTTTAACGCCTGAATTGTTCCACCATATGGTATCAAAACATGATTCACAGCGTATTTTGTTTGGCAGCGACTGTCCTTGGAGTTCATCTCTGGACGAAGCCAAATTGATTGAACAAAGTAATCTATCCTCGGAACAATTGGAAAACATATTTTACAAAAATGCACAGAGAGTACTGCATATACAATAAAAAATAGGTAAGCTGTTATGTATTACAGCTTACCTATTTTTTATGAGCCGGAGCTGACAATCAACACAACATGAGCTCCATATTGCAGTTCATTCCCGGCTTGTTGCTCCTGATAACCAATCACATAACCGGATTCTAAGATATCCGATTGATAAATATAAGAAACCTCAAAACCTTGAGACCTTAATTGTTTTTCAGCTTGTTCATAAGACATTCCTGCTACATTCGGCAATACACGTTTGTATGGTCCCTGACTGATTTCAACTACAATGGTTCCACCCTTTATCATAGTTTCTCCTGCTTTTGGTGTTTGAGAAATGATATATCCTTCAGGAATTTGGTCACTAAACACATATCGTGATGATATTACTTCGTAATCCAATACTTGTTGTGCTGAGCTTGCTTTCACAACAGAATAATTTTCTCCTATCAAGTTAGGAGCTACCATTCTTACTTCTGAAATTTCAGAAGTTTGTGAAGAAAACACCCTTTCCTCGGACACATTGCTGTCTGCTTCTACACTGGAAGTTATAATGAATTCTTCACTCGATTGATTGAAAGATGCCCCACCGTTAAAATTACAAAGAAATAAAATAAGCAAAGCGATTACCAGTACTATCACAGCAGAAATTAAAATCCATACCCATGCCGGTAAAAATTGTTTTTCTTTCGGCTCTTTTATATGCTCCGATGCTTTTATTTTTCTTAATTCATCTTCTGTCAGTTTTGGTATGCTTTGCGTTTCTTCAATCACTGCTGTAATGGTTGGAGAAACTGACAGTTCTGCACGCAAACGTTCAAAGGTCTGTGTTCTTTTCTGCGGATATACTTGTAATCCATTAGCCAATGAAGTTACAACATGCGGCGGCAGCTCTTTTAATATCCCTGTTGGAATCAGCAATCGCGCATCTTCTTTTCTTTTAATCGCTTTTTCCGGTAAAGTTCCTGTCAAAGCATAAAATAAAGATGCAGTAAAACCATATACATCTGTTGCTTCATGGAATGTTTCTGTTTGACCGTATTGTTCCAACGCAGCACAGCCACTTACCAAGTCGGCCGGCAATCTGCCTCCTTCACGGCGGACTGCTTCAATACAGAAATCTCCCAACTTCATTTTTCCATTTTCCATGATACTGAGAGAATCCAGAGAAATACCATAATGTCCAATTCCATTTTCATGCAATGCACTTAAAGCGGAAAGTACAGGCATAAATAACTTTCTGGCAGCGTTCCAATCTAAATGACCACCGCTTTTTTCGATAAAGTATCGCAAGGAAACCTGTTCATCCCAATCGGAAACGGTATACGCTGTACCATTTTCTTCAAAGATATCATAAATGTGATCTACTGCTGTTAAATCTCGCATATGGGCAATGGTGCGTGAATATGATAAAAATTGTCTCATATAGTCACAGTACAAATCGTAACAGGCCTGATTTGTCAAACTATCCAGACCATTGATGTCCCTTTGACATAATGTTTTGGGAAAGTATTCACGAATCGCAATTTTATTCTTCAGCACTTTGTCATAACCAATATAAGTAAAGCCTTGACTACCGTGCTTTTTCGCTCTACCTACAAGATATCTTCCTTGCAGCAGTGTTTCATAGGGTAAGGCAAGAGGCAGTTGAGGTTCATCTACAAGATGTCCGCATTTTAAGCAGGTATGGTCCTCAAACAACGGTTCCATACAATTCATACATCTTCTCTCTTCCGTTTTCATGCCTATCACCTCCCCTATCAAGCATTTGTTTACACAAGATTACGCATCCAGCGGATTCTCCCAGTTGTGCCATACATTTTGTACATCGTCATTGTCTTCCAGAGAATCCAACAATTTTTGCATTTTGACTGCAATTTCGTCATCGGTTATTTCCGTATAAGTGCTTGGTACCATTTCAACTTCTGCGGATATAAATTCATATCCTTTATTGGTCAGCGCATCTAAAACGGCACTGAAATCTTCAGGAGCTGTTTCTATTACAAATACATCTCCATCTGTCTGAAAATCAGAAGCACCTGCTTCCAGACTGTCCTCCATGACCGTATCTTCGTTTCGTCCTTCTTTATCTACAATCAGCATTCCTTTTTGCTCAAACATAAAAGAAACACAGCCAACAGTCCCCAAATTACCGCCGGATTTATCAAAGTAATGACGTACATCACCTGCAGTACGGTTTCTGTTATCTGTCAGCGCTTCTACAATCACAGCAACACCGCAAGGACCATAACCTTCATATACAATGCTTTCAAATTTTTCACCGTCAGTTTCGCCGGCAGCCTTTTTAATAATGCGTTCTATATTATCATTTGGTACATTGCAGGCTTTTGCTTTTGCAATGCAATCTTTTAATTTTGAGTTGGAGTTAGGGTCCGACCCGCCTCCTTCTTTTACCGCTACAGCCAATTCTCTGCCGATTTTGGTAAAGATTTTTGCTTTGGCTCCGTCCGTCTTTTCTTTTTTTCTTTTGATATTATTCCATTTAGAATGTCCTGCCATAATGACTTTCCTCCTGCAAATTTGTCACCACACATCATATCATAAAACCGATATATTGGCAAGCAATAATCGTTTGACTTCATTTTGCAGTTCCTTGGTATTCAGCGGTTTACAGTCCGTATTCCCTGCTGAAACGGTTCCGATTAATTTTGTATTCATGACTGAAAATGTCAGCTGTAATTGCTGCTGCATCATTTCTACACCGCGTTTGTCATTCGAACCGTAAACAGACAATAAAAAAGCCTTTTTCGGCTTTTCAAAAGGATATTTGATATGACGTGAAACATACGCTTCGTAATATTGCTGTGTTCTGTCAAACACAGCTTTTAAAGGCGCGGGAAAACTAAGACCGTATACAGGCGTCGCCACAACCACCACATCTGCATTGCGATACAATGTGTCAAACAATTGATAATCAGGAATGCTGCATCCCTCTTTTTGTCGACAAAAACCACAAGCAGTACACGGTGCCATATTTTCTTGATATGCATGGAATGTATAAATGTTTGTATTCGGATAAACATTCTCCCATTCCTGTATAAATATTTTTAATAACTCTTTGGTAAAACCACGTTCTCTTGGAGAACCATATAATACGAGCATATTTTTTTCCATCATTGCAGTTCCTTATCAATACTATACTTCAAGCTTATTCATTACGCCGGATTTATACAAACAATTGAATTGATAGGCGTTGTCTTACTTAAAATCTATCTTGTACTCAGTATAACAAATATATCACTATTTATCAGCAATATAAATCTATTTTCTATCACGATATATCATAATGTTAAAAAAGCTGAGAGACTGATAAAATCAGTTTCTCAGCTTTTTTACTCCTTTTCATTTTCCGTTTTACCTACTGAAACTATGTGAAAAGCATATAAAAGCACAATCAACGTGTAAATGTATCTCCGGGATGCAGCCATAATGTGTTGCCATCATTGCTCTTCAGCACCATAGTATCCGGACCGACTCGCGTAAAGATAAGCTCGTCATACAAAAATCTTCCGCTTTGGTCATAGCATCTCAATGCAACGGATACATCTCCATTATATTGTGGTGCACATCCACCAATATAATGGGAACTCATTGTCCAGATATATTCTACACCATCTACCGTAATAATTCTGTCTGTATTAAAAATTTCCTCACTATACCCATCCAAACGAGCAAAGTAATGACATGAAATTTCCATAGAAAGATTCTGTTCCATTTTAATGGTATGTACCGTTAATGCCGAATCTTTAGGAATATTCCATTCTGTGCTGCAGTTAGCTGGATCCGTACTATAAAAAGACCACACACGCTCTCCCATAACAGGATATTTTACATTAAGCTCCGATTCGGATGAATATCTATCCTGCTCTTGTAAAGATGTATTGTTATTTTGAGGAATAGGATTCTCAGAAGTTATATGTTTTCCCTCTGATGAAGATGTGGAATGAGATGTTTCCTCGTATTTCTGCACGGTCGGTTGGTTATCCTGCGGCACAGTCAATAAAGCTTTATTAGACTGAACTATTTCAGATGTAACTAAAATTTGTCCATGACTTTTTGAAATAATATTTCCTGTTTCATCCACTAATAAATCGTCATCTTGAATCTCTATTCCTGTTTTGGTATCGATAATGACCCCATCGTCAGACACTGTATAAGATTGATAAACAGATACATCTTCAATTGGAGACAGGGAAGAGACAACATCGGAAGAAATATCTGAAGAAGTATCATCCACAGTGGATGATACGGAAGATTCATTGTTATCCTGTTTATTGTTTCCGCAAGCGCTTAAGACACCTAATATGCATATCATAACAAGCATAATCATTATTTTTTTCATATATACGATTCATTCCTTTTTATTATAAAAATTAAATTCAAAATAATACGTTTATTCCCCCCTGTCTTATTTATGTGAACATTCTCCAATTAAACATATATATTATTTGTAATAATTTGTAAAAATATAGTAACACTTTCCAACCTTCTCGTCAAGATTCAGTATAAATCATACTCTATTTCTTTTAACATAGTTCACTTGCATGTTGAAAGAATAATAAGATATCATTCTTTCATCTTCAAAATTCAAACAAAATAATATTGTTTCATCTTACACGCTCTTTTCCCGACATTATAGACAATTTTCAAAATGAGAAAGTATACTCTCAACAGAAATCATTTCTTGTTTTCTCATCAAAGCATAATGAAAGCTGTATTTTGAAATATCAAAATACAGCTTTCCATGCGAGTATAAAAAAGCATACATACAAAAAATTTTAATAAAAAAAACAGAACTCAAATACCAATTAAGTTCAGGTTCTGTTTGAATTTACACGGCAAAAAAGCTGCCTTTGTTAATATTCTATTATTTTTGCTCGATACATGCCCTGTTCCTTTAACCGTTCCGCTATATCATAAACGTCCAATCCTTTCATTGAAATACGCCTGCATTCACCAGGTGTCTCCTGTGAAAAGGTATCCCATACCGTAAAGAGATGGTCTGTTTCCGTAATTCCATAACGTTGTAAGAGTGGGATAAAGTGACGTGGCGACAGGGAATATAAATCAGTCAATTTGTACTTTTGAATAAATATTTCTTCATGATTGACGTGGGATGCAATTGCAAATTGCGATATCCCGTCTTCCAACAAGATTTCTCCATATGAATTTAAAATAGAATCAATTTGATTTCGTGTCTGTCCGTCAAGATAGCATACTTCTTGATGTAAAATTTTATCATACCCAAGTTGCCGTTCTTCTTGAATAGAAAGCGGCAATTGCAATACAAAAAACAAGGGTTCCGGAAGACTTTGATAAAATTCTGTAAGTAAAAATTTTAATTTTTCAAAGCTAATATTTGCCTGAATAGATTGTCCTTCATAAACTTGGAATTGTTCCTGAATTTTCTCTGGAAAAGGTATAGTCACTCCCGGTGCAGTTTGAAACATTTATTTTTCCTCTATCGACTTTATTTCATTTATGAATAATAACAAAAGAAGCCGACCGTTTTACAACAATCGACTTCTTTCTATAATGGTACCGGTGGCCGGACTTGAACCGGCACGGGTCGCCCCAACGGATTTTGAGTCCGTCACGTCTGCCAATTCCATCACACCGGCTTAACAACGTTTTATATTATAAACGATAAATGAAAAAAATGCAATACCTTTTTTTATTTTCTTTCATCAAAATACAAATCTATTTTGATTATTTTATATTTAAAGGAACTACAGGTATAAATCTTGACAACTGTAATATACTGTTATATACTGTTTATCAAAAGGAGGCTAAAAAATGAATATCATCATTAATCATTCATTCATGGTCCCTATTTATGAACAGATTGTCGACCAAATTAAAACTCTCATCCGAAAAGGTGAACTGAAAGAAAATGATTCTTTGCCTTCTGTGCGCACATTATCCAAAACATTAAAAATCAGTGCTTTAACTGTAAAAAAGGCGTACGATGCTTTAGAAGCAGAAGGATTTGCAGTAACCATTCATGGTAAGGGAACTTATATTGCATCTGCAAATGCGGAACTTTTACTTGAAGAGCAAAAAAAGGAAATTGAACACGATTTAGAGATAGCCATTCAAAAAGGCAGAAGATGCGGCATCAGTGATGAAGATATGAAACACTTATTTGAACTACTTTTGGAGGGTTAATATATGTTAAAGATGGAACATGTAAGAAAAAACTATGAGTCTTTTTCATTAAATTGTTCATTAGAAGTGAAATCCGGTTACGTAACAGGTTTAATTGGAAAAAATGGTGCAGGAAAAAGTACAGTCTTTAAAATGATATTAGGACTCATTGCAAAAGATAGTGGAACAATCCGACTATTTGATAAAGAGATACAAACTTTGAATGACAAAGAAAAACAGCAATTAGGTGTAGTTTTGTCCGATTCCGGTTTCAGCGGTTACTTAACCATTCATGATATCATTCCTATTTTAGACCACCTCTACGAGCATTTTGATAAATCCTTCTTTGTAAAACAAATACAGAGATTTAGATTACCACAGAATCAAAAAATCAAAGAATTTTCAACAGGTATGAAAGCAAAGCTAAAAATTTTAACTGCCATTTCTCATCATGCTAAATTTTTATTGTTGGATGAACCTACTGCAGGTCTGGATGTAACTGCCAGGGACGAATTATTGGATATGCTGAGAGAATTCATGGAACAGGATGAATCACGTTCCATTTTAATCAGCTCTCATATTTCAACAGACTTAGAACCCCTGTGTGACGACTTTTATATGATTGATGAGGGAAAGATTATCTTTCATGAAGATACAGATATATTGTTAAGCGATTATGCCTTGCTTAAAGTAACTCCGCAGCAATACACAAATATGGATAAACGATATATTTTGAAATATAAAAAAGAAATCTACGGATACAATTGCCTGACCAATCAAAAACAATACTATCTGGAAAATGAACCAAACATTGCTGTTGAAAATGGGACCATCGATGATGTCATCACAATGATGAGTGGAGGTGCAGAAATATGAAAGGATTATTGATAAAAGATTTCAAATTACTGAAAGTACAAAAAAATTCCTTTTTGCTCATTTTATGCATTGCAATCGGTATGGAGATTTTTACCAATAGTACATCATCTTCTTTCATCATCGGCTATTTATCATTCGTCGCCACATTGTTTACGCTCAGCTCGATTAGCTACGATGAATTTGATAACGGCAATGCCTTTCTCTTCTCCTTACCTATCACACGGAAAAGTTATGTAATTGAAAAATATGGATTTGGCATGATAATGGGAAGCAGCTTTTGGGCATTTGGAACATTAATTGTGATTCTCAAAGAAATAATTGCAATGAAATATGTATCCATAGACACAATAATGGCAGCTTTTATCATTTTACCTATTGTGTTTTCAGTTTTAGCGATTATGCTGCCGTTCCAATTAAAGTTTGGCGGAGAAAAAGGACGAATTGCAATCATTTGTACTTTGGTCATCGTATTTCTGATGGGTATTGTCATAACAAAAGTTTCAAATGCATTCCATATCAATTTGAGCTTCCTCTTCCATCAAATAGCCACGCTCAATCGAGCAGTTCTCATTCTTGCTATTATTGGTTTTACAATTCTCATGCTCTCTATCTCTTACCGTATTAGCTTATCCATTATGAAGAAAAAAGAATTCTAAGAACGACACATCTTTTATTACCTTAATGTCATTAAAAAAATGATAATGAAACAACAAAAATATCAGGAAAACCAGTTGAAACATATAAAAGGCAATTCCCATAAAATAAAAAGCAAGCTGCAAATTTACAGCTTGCTTTTTATTTTATGGAATATAACAACCTGGCAATAACAGTACAAATATGGAAAGAACTCCTTTCCATATTCAAAATTTTGGATGTTAAGAGAACACTTACACGTTCTGTCTATGAAAAATTGCATAGCAATTTTTTATATCATAAGGTTACCTGATAACACCAAGAATCATATTATTTAGATAATCTGATATAGTGGTTCGCTTCTCTTAGCATATGGTCGGCAAACAACGGAAGAATGACGGAAGGAATGTAAAATTCAGTTGCGGTTCCCGCAATGTCCGGCTCAATTTCAATATTTTTCATAGTACAAGCAGCTTTTTGATCCAATTCATCCAGCATTTTTTGATAAGATGCTGCAAATGTACTGCAAGATTGAATCAATTCGTTATTTGCTGAATTTAAAATTGCTTTCACATATTGTGTATGTTCCAATACGGAATGATCCCAGAACAAATCTACTTGTGTCATATCGTCACAAGAGAATTCTTCTTCATTGTCAAAGTTAATAATGTAGCTTCTGTAGCTTTGTGCTTCATGTACAAGATGCTTTACAAAATTAGGATAGCTGGTAGAAAAAATACTGCTTGCCATTAGTTCTTTTAAAATATTTTCTTCAAAATCAATGATACCGTCAAGAATGCGAATTGCAGAACGATTCAGCAACAATACTTGATTTGCCAATTTAGGGCTTATGTATGCATCGTCTTCTCCTTGCATATCCTCCTCCATCGCTGTAATAGCACGGTCAATCGAAATACCTGTAAAACGCTGTACCTCTCTTTCTGCAGTTTGGGTGTACTCCGTTACCAATTCAGCAGATTGAATGATATCTTTTGACAATACGCCATGACTTAGTTTCACTGCCTGATTTAAGATTTTTTCAAACTGTACTTTATAACGGTCTGCTTCTTTTGCAATATGTTGATTCATACCTGCAAAACTAACTTCCAGAAAAATAGCATGCTCTTTCATCATTCTGGCAAAGAATAAGTGGTGCTCCAAAGATAATACTACACTGTTGCGGTTTGTAACCATAAACATCATCCTCCAAAAGTTCATTTGTCTAAGTATACGAACCGTACAAAATTTTATGCATTCTACTGGTAATGGTGCATAAATACATGTAAGAAAATACGACACAACCTATCTATTATCTATCTTTTTTATATACACTGTTTTAAAATTTATCATACTTTTCCGTTTGTATTGAACAAAGAAGCGTTCTGTGTACATGAAAAACCTGTCATTATTATAAAATTTCACGATATCTGATTTATACAAATTCTGCTGTGAATTTTCATCTATTCCATACAAATTTGGTTGCGCATTTGACAAAAAATATAAAATACTTGCAAAACAAACAAAAGCATATACAACTATCGTTTCGGATAATTGTATATGCTTTCTTATCATGAGATAGGAACAAAGTCTCCACGCTCTGCCGCTAAATGATACCCGATAGAGTTCATTCTGCCCTGCAAACAGTTCCTGCACTCAGCAGCTTCGTCTCCTGTACAAATTTTATTGTCATACAGCATATATTTTGCTCTCACATCCAACGGTGAAAGATTTGGCATAACCACGTTTGCTCCTGCCAAAATTCCCAACTCACGCCCTTTGGGATGAATGGTTCCCAAAGCAGTGGTTGAAGGCAAAAGTACATTTGGAATCAGCAAACGCAAAATACCAATCAAAAACAGTGTCATTTCCAACGTACCTGCTGCTTCATTCGCAAACGGCGTGTCATGGTGAGGAATAAACGGACCGATTCCCACCATCTGTGGAGAGAATTCTTTTATAAACAATAAATCCCTGACCAAATCTTCTTTGGTCTGATTGGGAGAGCCCACCATAAATCCGGTACCTACCTGATAGCCTATTTCCTTCAGATTGTTTAGACAATTGATACGGTGTTCCAAGGACAAATTCTTTGGATGCAATGTACGGTAATGTTCTGCGTTTGCTGTTTCATGGCGCAGCAAATAACGGTCGGCTCCCGCTTGATACAGACGGGTATAAGACTCATAACTGCGTTCTCCCAAAGACAGTGTAATGGCACAATCGGGATACTGCTGTTTGATACTTTGGATTAAATCAACCAAAAACGCATCTGTAAATTGTCCGTCTTCTCCTCCTTGCAGTACAAACGTGCGAAATCCCAACGGATAGCCTACTTTGCAGCAAGACAATACCTGCTCTTTTGTCAGGCGGTAACGGTCTATATTCCGGTTGCTCCTGCGGATGCCACAATAATAGCAATCATTTTTGCAGTAGTTTGTCAGTTCAATTAATCCTCTGGTATACACTTTGTGGTCAAAATGTTCCTTTTGACGTATACGGGCTTTTTCAAACAAATAACTGCTGTTTTCTTCATCTACGTGTTCCAATAATTGAAGCAGCTGCTCACCGCTTAAGATTCCTGTTTCAAATAATTGGTCAATCCATTGTTTCATGGCTTCTACACCACTTTCTTTGCACCATTTGCAAATTATTTTAATACACCATACGCTTCAATAAACTGCTGCATTGTTTTACCTTCCTGCTCTCTGTTTAAAATACGACGGGCAGGACTCATCATTGTTTGTGCTCGTTCAAACAACGGTTCCAAATAACACTCTTCATTCAAATTACGCTGAATTAATCCTTGTTTTGCCAGTTCCAAAACTTTTAAAGTAAGCGCTTGCACCGCTTGTTGATTCAACTCTTTTGGAAATTCCAACTCAATCAACATTTTTCTTAATTCGGAAGGAGAGTATCCTTGTTTATAGACACTTCTGTCTTGATACAGCAATGTTTCCAATTCATCCAATTTTTCTTGCAAACCTACATGGAATGCCGCTACACACATACATTCGCTGACAGGCTGACAACATGCACTGCGATACTCTATGGTTCCTCTAAAGGTTAAGTCCTCAAATTTATAGCTTCTTAAATACTCCAAGTCAGAAGGTTCCGGATGAAAGACGTACGGTACAAAATGGTCACCGTTGAAAACCATACCTTCAACAGACTCCATTTGGAAAAACTGTTCTGCAGGAATTGGAGTAAAATAAATATATTTTCCGTCTCTTGCCACATTGAACAACGAGGTGCGCTTAATATATTCCACCAATTCTTCAATATCTGTCAATTCAATTTCGAACATACCAACATTATGAGGATTATAACCATACATACTGGAATCCCAGAAGCGGTCACGCGCACTGACCAAATTAAACTCCGGGTCTAACAGCAAAGAATTGGAAAACAAAACAGCTTTAATCGGCTCCAAACGATTCAATGTATTGATGGTACGAATCAAATTTTCTTCCGACACATCCAACTGAACTTGAGAAGCGCAGGAATAAGAACCAAAGTTGGGTCTGGAGTGAAATGCCTTAAATCGTGGATGCTCCACATAAGACTCTAAATGATGCTGAATCATACGGTATCTTTGCCCAGGCAAGGCATTGTTATCATTATAAATGCCATAAGGGCTTACTCCCATACCTGTCATGCGATAATGATATTTATCAAGCTCTCTTTCCAGGAACTGATAATATGTTTTGAAACGTTCATATGCCACATGCAAATTAGATACGGTACCCATAGAAAATTCTACATTGCAATAAGAATAGTCAAATGAAATGGTATCCCCTGTTTCTTCATTGGACAAACAATAAATATCGCCGTTATCATCACGTTTTTCTATGTTTAAATCAAATGCTTCTCTCAAAGCCAATACTACTTTTTGAATGACGCTGAAATCAATTTTCTCTTGACTCATATTCAAAATTGGAATTTCAAATTCAATGCCAATCATATAGCCTGTTTTATGCTTGGTCGGTACAATATATTTTTCGTAAATTGCTTTGTCGATATCAAATTGCTTCATCATACATCACCTTTCTGCATATATGCAGTATTCATACGTATTATGATAGTACCATAAAATTCTATGTTTGCATATTACCATTATCATATGTGCAAAAACTATTTTAAACCAAATATTTTATCATTTTTCATTCAAATTGAACTTTTATAAATACCTACTAAATAAGTACTGTTTAAATTTTATCTGCAACCATTCTGTTTGTCAAGTAATGAAAATTTTTCTTGCAAAAACTTTCATTGATTCACTGGTAACAACCGCCTATTTGCACAATATACACTTATAAATTCAGATAAGTTGCCTAATACAAGCTGTGAAAACAACATAATTATAATAGATTTTGTGTATACATTGTATAGCACCGAGTAAATACAATTCGGAAACAAAACAACGAAAAAAGAATCTCGGGTACACTCGGGATTCTTTCTTTTTCAAAGCATGTAATATCAAAACATCTATAAATACGCTTAAGTAATATAGGAGGGACGGTATGGCATCCATTTCTATAACAGAAACAGTACTGAGAGACGGCAACCAGTCTTTCATGGCAACCCGAATGCCTCTGAAATCATTTGAGTCTATATTAAGTACCATGGACAAAGCCGGATATGGCTCTGTAGAATGCTGGGGCGGCGCTACATTTGATTCCTGTTTGCGTTACTTAAATGAAGACCCGTGGGAACGACTCAAAATCATACGCAATCGCATGCCCAATTCTAAATTGCAAATGCTGCTGCGAGGCAGAAATCTACTTGGATATCAACCATATTCCGATGAAATCATTCGTAACTTTATTCGCTGCTGTGTCAAAAATGGAATTGACATCATACGTATCTTTGACGCTCTCAATGATATTGAAAATATCAAAGTGGCAGTAGACGAAACCATACGCCAAGGCGTACACGCATCTGGGGCAATTTGTTACACTATAAGCCCTGTTCATACACTTGACAGCTATGTCACACTTGCAAAACAAATGGAAGCATTGGGTGTACATTCCATTTGCATTAAGGATATGGCAGGAATTTTAAGTCCACAACAAGCATTTAACCTGGTTACTGCTCTGAAGAAAGCTGTAAACCTTCCTATTGTTTTACATACACACTGCACAACAGGGCTTGCTTTTATGACGTGCATCAAAGCTGTTGAAGCAGGCGTCGATGTGATTGACACTGCCATATCCAGCTTTTCCGGAGGAAGTTCGCAGCCTGCTACAGAAACGCTTGTATACGCCTTAGAAGAATTGGGAATTCATACGGGAATTGACCAATCAGTATTAAAAAAAATCAATGAACATTTTACTTCCGTTCGTCAGGAAGCTCTTACGGACGGGACATTGAATCCCATTGTACTGACAACAGATACCAACGCATTGCTTTATCAAATTCCCGGAGGCATGCTCTCTAATTTGATTTCCCAATTAAAGACACAGCATGCAGAACATCGTTTCTATGAAGTGCTTCAGGAAGTTCCAAAAGTGCGAAAAGAGTTAGGTTATCCTCCTTTGGTAACACCCATGAGTCAAATGGTTGGAGCACAGGCAGTCACTAATATTTTAACAGGAAGCCGTTATCACATTATCGGAAAAGAAATTTGTGCATACGTAAACGGAGCATACGGAACAGCGCCCGGAAACATAGACGAAACATTAAAAAATTTAGTGCAAGAAAAGCAACAAGCATCGAATACCATATCGGAACTGCCGAAAAGCATGTCCGCTGCAGCAAAGGAGCTGGGAGAGTTGGCAGAAAAAGAAGAAGATATTTTATCTTATCTTGCGTTTCCGCAGACAGCTATTTCTTTTTTCAAAAATCGAAAAAAGGAAAAAGAACATTGCTGCCCTTATATGATTACACAACTGTCTGAATAAGGAGGTCACTCTATGAATGTAATAGATTGTATTATTCTTGCAGGAATTGGCATTTTAACCGTATTTGCCGTATTGTTTGCACTGAGCATATTGATTCGATTGATTAGCTTTACCGTACATCTGCAAACGCCCTGGAAAAGACACGCCAAAGTTTCTCTGTCAGGTCACGGAAGCATACCGCTTCTCTCTGTTTCCAATATTTCACGTGGGCTTTGCAAGCAATATCAGGTAGATGACCGTACCGCCGCAATGGTTATGGCAATTGTTGCGGACGAAATGAAACTGCCTTTAAATGAAATTACCTTTATTTCCATAAGGGAAGTACGGTCACGGGAGGAGAATGAAATATGAAATATTTAGTTTCTCTCAACGGAAAACAATATGAAGTAATTGTGGAACATCACACTGCAAATGTTACAAATGTGACTCCCTTTGTATCCGAACGTTCTCCAAAGGAATCGTCCATAGAGCAAAAGCAAGCCGAACATCTTGGTTCATTAGGAAATCCTCCTGCAAACAGCACTGCTGTAAAGGCGCCTTTGCCGGGAACTATTACAAAATTGAATGTGAAAAATGGTCAAAATATAAAACGCGGAGAGATATTATGTATTTTGGAAGCCATGAAAATGGAGAATGAAATTATCGCTCCCGCCGACGGCACAATCATAAAAACAGAAGTGCAGCAAGGTTCAGCCGTGCAAACGGATGATATCCTTGTTGTAATCGGTTAAGGGAGGGTTTGCATGTCTTTTACCAACACAATGGTAAACTTATGGAACAACATGGGATTTAGCACATTTACGTGGCAGCAAGGCGTTATGATTGGCATTTCTCTCATTTTGTTGTTTCTGGCAATTGGGAAAAAATTTGAACCGTTTTTATTGCTCCCCATTGCATTTGGCATGTTATTGGTAAATTTACCACTGACAGGACTGACACAAGAAGGCGGTTTGTTTTATTATCTCTCTTTTGGCGTCAATACCAGCATTTATCCCTGTTTAATTTTTCTTGGAATTGGCGCTATGACCGATTTTGGACCTCTGCTTGCCAATCCTTCCTGCTTGTTATTAGGCGCTGCTTCTCAGTTAGGCGTTTATGTTACATTTATTGTTGCTTGTTTTGCCGGATTTACGCCGCAAGAAGCTGCCGCTATCGGTATCATTGGAGGAGCCGATGGCCCTGTAACCATTTATTTAACTGCTACACTGGCCAATCACTTATTGCCCATGATAGCTGTAGCTGCATATTCCTATATGGCTTTGGTGCCATTGATACAGCCTCCTTTGATTCATCTGCTCACCACGAAAAAGGAACGTTCCATCGAGATGCATCAATTGCGTGTTGTAACAAGAAAAGAGAAAATCATATTCCCAATTGTTGTGATTCTGTTTACCTGTCTGCTTTTTCCTTCCATTGCACCACTGCTTGGCATGTTTATGTTAGGAAATTTGCTTCGGGAAAGCGGTGTCACCAATCGTTTGTCTGACACAGCACAAAATTCCATGATGAATATGTTCACATTATTGTTAGGGATTTCTATCGGTTCCAGAACTGCCGGAAATGAATTTTTGCAGATTGACACGCTGATTATCTTAGGATTGGGATTACTGGCGTTTTGCATCAGCACCATAGGAGGATTACTGTTTGGCAAACTGATGTGTGTGATTACCAAAGGAAAAATCAATCCGTTAATCGGTTCCGCAGGTGTTGCAGCTGTTCCTATGGCGGCTCGCATTTCTCAAGTAGAGGGCCGTAAGGTAAATCCATCTAATTTTTTGTTAATGCATGCTATGGGACCAAACGTTGCGGGAGTCATTGGCTCTTCTGTTGCGGCAGGATTTTTGCTTTCAATCTTTGGCGTTTTTTAGAAAAGAAATCATCGCCCGACCTAGCAACCGGAACAAATTCCATTCAGATGTTATCATCCATGTTTCTTTTATGGTGCACCGCATTCTATCTCCATTTTGGGTATGGATAGCTGGAGCAAAAAGTAAATCCTTAACTTTCTATAAGATGATTTTCCGTCTTCAGGTCACCGTGCCTCTACTCCCATTTATTCACCTAGTTATTAAAATAACGGTTTGAGTTCTTTTATAGACACAGCAGATACCCTATACCACAAAAGCAAAAGCAGACACGCTAATATCACGTGTCTGCTTTTTATTTTTTACCTATTTTCTTCAGCAGCGCTTCGATATAAGGCGCTCCCATTTCTTCAAAGAATTCTTTTTGGTGGTCTGTTCCTTCATAGACACGAATACCGTCTCTATATACCAGTAACCTGTTTAACGGCAGTTGCTGCCACGGCTGTCTGTCATTTACGGGAACTGTCATAAAGCTGCAAGTATTCCCTTCTTGCGCATAAAACAAAGTTCCTTTCATATTGGTATGCACATACATCTGTTCCGTATCATAAAAAATCAGATTCATCTTATTGCCTTGCACCAAATGCGTAATTCTTTCTTCAATAATCGGAATACGCTCTTCTTTTGTCAACGAACGTCCTTTTGCTTTTATCGCTCGATTAATTGCGTCAAGAATAAAATAAAAAACGGCTTCGCTGTCTGTATCTCCTCTACACAAGTGCTTATAAGGTTCCAACATGCTGTCTTGAAAAGCTGTGCCATTATGCATAAATGTCCATATACGACCACTGTAATCTGCGTGACGAAACGGATGACAGTTGATAGAACTCATAACACCTACCGTGGCAAGGCGAATATGCACCATGGCACTGGTACACCATAAATCTTTTTGTAAATAAGCACAGTACTTGGTATCATCCAATGCTCTGAGAGGGCTTCGATAAACAATCGCGGCATTTCTCTGCCAAAAGGACAATCCCCAACCATCCGGATGGTCAATGCTGTGTTGATAAAATAAATCACAATTTGGTTTAATATTAACGGTATCTCTGCTGTTTACAGCATACAATTCACACATAACAGCACCTCCTTTCTATTGAATCATAATAGCTTGTCTCTGTTTCAGACTATGCATTTTTCATCATAAATGCCACTAAAAAGCCGGAATGGTAACAAACAGAGGAAAAACATAAAATCCAATGATTCCTAAAACAACACTGATACCCGCTCCAATCAACACATCACGAATAAAATGCAAGCCACAAAGCACTCTGGTAGCACCAACAATGCATGCCATACACAATGTTAAAACACCAAACGGTATATTCACGTATAAACATGCCATACCAATGATAAACGCACTTGCTGTATGTCTGCTTGGACAAGAATTGCCTTTTGAGTGTTTGGTCAAAGGTTCAATTTGGTACACTTCAAAGGGGCGCGGTTTATCCAGAAGAAAACGCAAAATCGTTACAAATATCAAGTCAATAACAGGTACTGCAATAAAAAATACAATTTTAGTATCTCTCGTAAACGCTAAAAAGGCAATAAAACATACGTAAATTCCCATCAATAACCACGGGGTTCTTTTACAAAAACGCAATAATGTTTCTTTTCTAAATTTCGTTTTACAGCAAAATTTCAACATCGCAGCGTATTGTTTTTCACTCATGGATACACCTCTGCTTGAAATGTTTTCATCATATCATATTCTTCTCTGTTGGAAAACAAAAAAGAAAGGGAAACATGTAATAAAAAAGCAGCATACCGGTGCCGGCATACCGCTTAACTTATCTTGCGCGCCTTTGTGTATGAAAATAATAGGAATTGTGTTCTCGCCATATAGTTTAATCAAACTTCATCAATTTATGAGCAAAAATCTTAATCTGCTGCGTCTTATCATGATTGTGATACCAACCGGATTTCTTGTTACATGATATATCAAACATAAAGTCGTTAGATTTATGTTTTGGAAATCCGTGTTTCATAAAATATATCGCGTTATATATTCTGTCATTACTTATCCTATTATTAAAAATGGATAAAACATTTTAATAAGCCGTTAACCTTAAATATCAATATGATGTAACAGATTCAATATAATTATAAATTATTATACATTTTTGTGTTTTTATTGTCAACATAACACGTCAGAACTCTGTCTGCGTGACTGCTACGCAGCAAAAAACGCTGTTCTGAACATCAGAACAGCGTTTTTATTAGCTTAATAAATCTCTACGACTAATATAGGAAGTGTGAAGCAAATGATGTGCTTTTTCACTCAAAGGTTCACCTAAGAATTCTGCATAAATCTCCTTGATTGCAGGATTTTCATGAGACTTTCTGATTGGAAGCTGTTTATCCAGCTCATAAGCTGCGTCCAGTCTGGCCTTTACTTTCTTCCAACTTCTGACCGGAGTACCGCCGCCGCCTACGCAACCGCCGGGACAAGCCATTACTTCAATGAAATGATAATCGGCTTTGCCTGCTCTTACCTTACGAAGCATTTCGCGTGCATTGCTCAAGCTGTGAACAACCGCTACTTTTACTTCCAGTCCATCAATATCAATGACAGCCTCTTTCAAGCCTTCTACGCCACGTACCTCTGTAAAGTCCAGTCTTGGAAGTTCTTTGCCTGTAATGACCTCATATACAGTACGCAACGCAGCTTCCATAACACCGCCTGTAGCGCCAAAAATTTCACCGGCACCGCTTCCCAGACCAAATGGTGTATCAAACGGAGTTTCTTCCAACTCTTTAAAATTAATACCTGCTGCTTTAATCATATTTGCAAGTTCTACAACAGTTAAGGATATATCAACATCTTGATAGCCACTGTCATGGAACTCAGGTCTTAAGCACTCAAATTTCTTGGCTGTACATGGCATAATAGAAATGCTGCAAATATCTTTTGGATCAACACCGGCTTTTTCAGCATAATACGTTTTGATGACTGCACCAAACATTTGCTGCGGAGATTTTGCGGAAGACAAGTGATCTAATTCTTTTGGAGAGAATGTCTCACAGAACTTTACCCATCCCGGACAGCAAGATGTAATCATTGGTAATGTGCCGCCGTTTTTAATGCGGTCTAACAATTCGTAACCTTCTTCCATAATGGTAAGGTCAGCAGAGAAGTCAGAGTCAAATACCTGATGGAATCCAAGCTTTTTCATCGCTGTTACAAGTCTTCCGGGGCTGATAGTACCCGGGTCTTCTCCCAATGCTTCGGCAATGGTAACACGAACAGACGGTGCAACTTGTGCAACTAAAATTTTACCGTTGATGAGTTCTTTATAAATTCTGTCTGTATCATCATGAATTGTTAAAGCACCAACAGGACATACCTGAACACATTGACCGCAGCCTACACAAGGTGTATCTACTGTCTTCTTGTCATATGGGGTAACCACAACCGTTTCATATCCACGATTCTGTTTTGAAAATGTACCAACTGTTTGTACTTCGTTACATGCCTCTACACAACGCGTACATAAGATACATTTATTTGGGTCACGGGTGATACATGGAGAAGAATTATCAATTGGAAAACCGCGTGTTTCCACTTCGTAACGAAGCGGTTTGTTCATATTTAAATCTTGTGTTAATTTTTGCAGCTCACATCTGCCGTTTTTACCACAGACCAAGCAGTCTTGCGGGTGATGCGCAAGTAAAAGTTCCAAGTTATTTTTACGTGCATTTAAAACGGTAGGTGTAGAGGTACGAATTACCATACCTTCCGCTACAGGATAGCTGCATGCCGCCTGAAGCAAACGTTGACCTTCTACCTCAACCGCACAAATACGGCAAACAGATTTGATTTTCTGGTCCTCATGATAGCACAAAGTAGGAATATTGATATTTGCTGTACGGGCTGCCTCTAAAATGGTTACACCTTCCGGCACTTGCAGCTTTTGACCGTCAATTGTAATATTAACCATGATTAATACCCCCTGTCGTGTCCGCAAATGGAGCAGTCATTGCCGTCCAAGTGGCGGTTATATACTTCTTCAAAATTCTGCAAGCTGGAAAGAACCGGAACCGCAGTGGAATGACCCAAGCCGCACAATGCAGAAACACGCATGGTATTGGCTAAGTCTTTAATGGTTTCAATATCTTTTAACGTGCCTTTTCCGCTGGAAATATGACAAATCAATTCATACAATCTTGTTCCGCCTTCACGACAAGTAGTACATTGACCACAAGATTCGGAACGGAAGAAATCCAGATTATTCTTTACAATATCAACGACACAATTTTTATCATTAATGACCAAAATGGTACCGCAGCCCAATCTACCGCCGGATGCTGAAACATGGTCAATATCAAGCGGTAAATCAATTTGATCCGGATTGATAATCGCACCGGAGCTGCCGCCTGTTTGTACAGCCAGCAATTCTCCGTCTGCGACACCGCCGCAAACGTCATATAAAATATCTTTTAAATTTACACCCATTGGAAACTCAAATACGCCTCTTTTATTGACATTTCCGCAAACAGTAAACAATTTGGTTCCGGGGCTGTTTGGAGAGCCAATACTGCGGTACCACTCTGCACCATTTAACAAAATCGGAGGAATATTTGCCAATGTTTCTACGTTATTTAATGCAGTAGGTTTGCCGAACAAGCCTTTTGTACCCGGATACGGAGGACGGAATCTTGGTTCGCCACGATTACCTTCAATAGATTCAAACAACGCAGTTTCCTCGCCGCAAACATAAGCGCCTGCGCCGGAATGCAGTTCAATATCAAAGTCATAGCCGCTGCCCAAAATATTTTTCCCCAGGCATCCTGCTTGACGTGCACTTTCCAATGCTTCAATCAAAATTGGACGTATGTATGGATATTCAGAGCGCAAGTAAATAAAGCCTTTATGTGCGCCTATTGCTTTTGCAGCAATTGCCATTCCTTCAAAAATACTGTTTGGATCTTCACTTAACAAAACACGGTCTTTGTTGGTACCCGGTTCGCCTTCATCGGCGTTGCATACAATATACTTTTCATCGCTTTGTGTATTATAAGCAAATTGCAGTTTTAGATATGTTGGAAAGCCTGCACCGCCTCTGCCGCGCAAACCGGCATCTTTCAATACCTGAATAATTTCGGCTCCTTCCATGGAAAGCGCTTTTTTCAATGCCACATAACCGCCAACACTCATGTAGCTTTTGGCATCTGTAGGAATAATTTTACCTCTGTTTCTAAGTAAAACGTGCATTTCTTCCATGTCTACACATCCTCTCTGATATAACGTTTGATGATTTCGCGCACACTGTCGGGAGTGAGGTCACCATAAGTTTTATCATTAATCATAATTGCCGGTGAAACATCACAGATACCTAAGCAAGGACAATATTCCAAAGTAAAACGTCCATCTTCGGTGGTCTCTCCCATTTTAATGTTCAGCTGGTCTTCCAAAGCCAAAACAATTTCTTGTGCGCCGCGTACATGACATGGAGCGCTTTTGCACATTCTTACAATATATTTGCCATGCGGTTTTACGGACAGCATAGCATAAAATGTAATAAAACCGTATACATGAGTTTGAGCAATACCCATTTCACGTGCAATTACCGCAGCAACTGCCTCAGAAAGTGCAGGAACTACTTTTTGCACTTCGATTACGACATTCATTAACATTTCAGGCCTGTTTTTGTAAGGTGCAGCGATTCTTGCAACTTCTACTAACTGAGCAGCAGGCGTAGTTAATTCGTAGCGATTTTCTACCATAATTCATTCCTCCTTAAAAGCGTTTCATTCCGGATAAAAGCATGTAAAATTTGTTTTATCAATCGACAAATCACTTTGACACATTTTTAACAGAATTAACTAAGTACCATATACTTTTTTGTACAATAATTATATTATATTCTTTAGTAGGAATAAGTCAACAAGTCCACATATTTTTCTACTTATATCCTAATTCATAGTATGAATTTATGACGTTCTTTACAAAAAATCACTATATTTTTGTTATTTTTTTAACAATTTGAATTGATTATAAGCAAAATATACGTAAAAATAAAAAAGAACACCAATATTTGGATATACCAAATGTTGGTGTTCTTACAAGATAATCAATAAAAATGGAATTAGTGATTACCGCAGCCACAACCGGAACCGGATTTCTCTTCTTTATGAGAGCCACCGCAGCAATCATCATGACAATCGCAGTCGTCTCCACAACCGTAGTCGTCCAATACATCATTAATATCAAACTCCAGACATTCACCACAGTTTGGGCAATCAATTTGGCCTTCTTCGATAATGTCTTCAGATAGGCAAATTGTTTCTTGACAGTTTGGACAAGTTACCTCGTAATAAAACTCATCATCGTCATCTTCGCAGTCTTCACAGCATTTATCTTCTTCGTAAAAGTCATCTTCCAAAGTGCATAAATCTTCATCTACAGCATCCAATTGGTCAGCCATATCTTCGTATGCCTCTTCCAAATCAGAAATGGACAGTGCCATATCCTCCAATAAGGTCAACATAGCATCTAACACTTTTACTTCTTTTTTATCTGTGTCCAGTTCTAAACCTTCTGCTAAACCACGAATATATGCAACTCTTTCTAAATTTGTCATAATAAACACCCTCCTTTTACTTGGTGAAAGCTTTCATTTTGTTAGCAAATAAAAACGATATCTTATGAATTAAGCACGTTCCATATATTCGCCTGTTCTTGTATCAATACGGATTGCTTCGCCTTCATTGATGAAAATTGGAACTTTTACTTCAGCGCCTGTTTCCAATTTAGCCGGTTTTGTAACGTTTGTAGCAGTATCGCCTTTTACACCCGGTTCTGTTTCAGTAACTGTAAGTACCACAAAGTTTGGTGGCTCAACGCCAAATACATTACCTTTATAAGACAGAACTTTACATTCCATATTCTCTGTTACAAACTTGAAGTTGTCACCAAGAATATTTGCATTAATCGGAATTTGTTCATAAGTTTCGTTATCCATGAAGTAGTATAAATCGCCATCGTTGTATAGGTACTGCATGTCCTTACGCTCAATAAAAGCAGTTGGATATTTATCATTTGGGTTAAATGTTTTTTCTGTCACAGCACCTGAAATGACATTTCTGATTTTGGTGCGCACAAACGCAGCACCTTTACCCGGTTTTACATGTTGGAACTCAATAATTGCATATACGTTACCCTCCATCTCAAAAGTAACGCCGTTTCTAAAATCACCTGCAGATATCATACTATATCCTCCAATTATATTTCTACCATAACAGTTTATATTATTTTGCAAAATATTTCAAGATATATCCGTGAATAAATCAAAGTATCAGCAGTTCTTTTGAAGAACCTGTCAAATTTTCACATCCGTTTTCTTGAATCAAGACCATATCCTCTATTCTAACGCCGAATTTGCCTTCCAAATAAATTCCCGGCTCTACCGTAATGACCATTCCCGGCTTTGTAATTACTTGACATGCCGGAGCGAAATAAGGCCATTCGTGAATTTCCAACCCAACCGCATGTCCTGTTGTATGTCCAAATGTTCCTGCATAGTTTACATCAATAATATCCCTTGCAGCTTTATCTACCAGATTACAAGGAATGCCGGATGTAGCAGTTTGAATTGCTGCAAGCTGTGCCTGCAAAACGGTTTGGTAGACTTGTTTTTGTGCTTCACTTACGGTGCCATATGCTACGGTTCTTGTCATATCGGAATGATATCCATTGACCACGGCACCAAAATCCATAGTGATAAAATCACCTTTTTGAATTTTCTTATCAGAAGGAACACCATGGCACATAGAACCATTTGTCCCCGAAACCACAATGGTATCAAATGCAATTTTTTCTGCACCTTGTTTTCTCATAAAGAACTCCAGTTCCAATGCAATTTCTCGCTCTGATTTATTGGAATCAATATAATCCAAAATATGGGTAAATGCTGCATCTGTAATAGATTGAGCCGCTTTGATATTCTCAATCTCTTTTTCTGTTTTTACAGCACGCATTTCTTTTAACAAAGTATCTAAAGTGGTATCTTTGACAGGTACTGCATTCCATTGTTTACAGACAGTTTCGTAAATGTCTGCTTGTGCCAATGTCAAATGTTCATGCTCCAGCAGTACACCGCGTATATCGTGACGGCGAAGAATTTCTTCAATGCTTTTGGCTAATTTTTGATATACCACAACTTTACAGTCTTTGACCTGCATACGTGCAGCTTCCCCATAACGGAAATCTGTAAGCAAATAAGCAATTTCTCTTGTCACAACCACTACACGGGCAGATGCATGAAACCCACTAATATAACGGCAGTTTTCTTCTGAAGTAATAATTGCGGCATCAATGGGTACACCATTTATTTCCTCGGGCATAGTTTGCGCTAATATTTCCCAATTCATCATAATAACCTCCCTGTGAGATTTTATTTCATTCTTGCCAGAGCTTCCAATGCCAACAAATAGCTTTCTGCTCCCAGACCACCGATTTGTCCCGCACATACAGGGGCAATAACAGATTTGTTACGGAAATCTTCCAAAGCAAATAGATTTTCCATATGCGCTTCAATAAAAGGAATACGCACACATTGAATGGCGTCCCGAATGGCATAACTGTAGTGGGTAAATGCTCCAATATCAATGACAACTCCGTCGTACAGCTCGGCGGAACGATGGATATTATCAATCAATTCGCCTTCCCAATTTGATTGCACAATATCACAACATATGTTTAGTTCACTTGCATGCGCCTTCATATGCAAAACCAGTGAATCATATGTTTCTGCGCCAACCGTGTCTTTTTCTACTTCTCTTAAAATGTTAGGACCAAACAAAACTAAAACTCTCTTTTTGGCCATATGTTTCACTTCCTATCATCTCTGTGATGCTGATGCATTTTATGGTCTGACTTTGTATATTGGTAAATGCCTTTTCGATGAATGCGTCTGCGTATGGGAGATTCTATTTTACGGCGTACTCGGAATGTAAAAGAATGTTCCATATCTTTTGGCGTTAATAAAATAGATTTCATACCTGCCGCATTTGCGCCCAGTACATCGGTAAAAATTTGGTCACCTACTACCACAATTTCTTTTGGCGGTAAATGCAAATAGTGCATTGCTTGTTTATAGCCTTTGGGAAGCGGTTTAAATGCACGATATAAATAAGGCAAATCATATTTGGCTGCAAATTCGGATACACGTTTTTTAAAATTGTTGGAAACAATAATTACTTTAATACCGGCCGCACGCATTTCATGAGTCCATTCGATACTACCTTCAAACGGAATTGGGCATCCATGTCTGGATAACGTATTGTCAACATCTAAAATCATGCCTTTTACTTTCATAACATGAAGCATTTCCGGTGTAATATCCGTAACATGCTTCACTGCCAGTGTAGGGAGTAATACTGCCATTGTCGAACCTCCGTTTAAAATGCTGTAAATAGTCAAAAAAGCGGGCATAGTTGCCCGCTTTTCCATTTTCATTCATTTGTTTACTTAAATTTACGTTTGCGAGCAGCCTCGGATTTCTTTTTACGCTTTACAGAAGGCTTTTCATAAGCTTCTCTTTTGCGAACCTCAGCAATAACGCCAGCTCTTGCACATTGCTTTTTAAATCTTCTAAGAGCACTGTCCAAAGACTCGTTATCTTTGATTCTGATTTCAGCCATTTATCGTTTCCCTCCCATCCGCCACCAGGCAGGGGTAATTAGTATTCAATAACACAAAAATATTATACAGAGAACCGTAACATATGTCAAGCATTAACTGATAAATCTTTTCTAAAAGACGACATATTTTACATAAAATTTATTTCAAAAAGGCATTGACTTCAAATAAAAAAAATGGTAACATAATACACGCGTCATATAATCTTTGACAATTGAATCATATAGGGGTATAGCTCAGTTGGTAGAGCAGTGGTCTCCAAAACCACGTGCCGAGGGTTCAAGTCCTTCTGCCCCTGCCAAAAAAATTCAGACCTGTATTTCATATACAGGTCTGTTTTGTTATTCTATAATACCAAAATTGAATTCGAATGAAAATTTCAAAAGCTAGTAACCTTTACTATTGAATTTCTCATCCTATTTATATGTTAAACAAAATACAATGCTTATATACGATTGAAAATTCTTTATGAATTTATAACTCCTGCAATGCTCTTGATATAAGGTTAGTTCTTATTTCCTTTTAGGAATTCAATTGCATAATTGCAACATTTCTCCCAGTCTTTTTTGGATAAACGCTTAAAAATTGACTGTAGATCAAAAGCATATATACCTACATAATAATCAAAATAAATTTTTATAAATTGAAAGCCTTCATCAAAACCAATCAAATTTCTCTCCCCAAATGTCTTTTTAAAACATTTCTCAAATTCAATGCTCATCGCAGGATCGGCAGATCTAGAATCTACGAAAACAAAAGGATCCATTGCGCTCAAAAATACTTCGAATAGTCCACCTTTAAACTCTTCTTCATATTGATCATAAAATCTATCTAATAGAAAAAATACTGCATAATATAACTGTTCTTCATTTAACTTATTCATTCTTCATACCCCCATGTTAAATAAGATTTTTTTGGATTATTTTTCAAACCTGTAGTTTCATTAAAATCTTTTGGCTTGTCATTTACACCACCATTTATTATGGTGTGGTCACGAACTTCTGCCCATACTTGTGTGCCATCTGAACGGGTCTGCGCATACCAAGCATGTCCTCTGCTATCAGTTCCTACATAATTTTGCGGGTCATTTGCTACGCTTTCTATCAACTCCCGATTTGCAGGAGTATCCGGAAGATGTCCTTTATCATTCCTAAGTATATGCATTAATTGAGACCTATTGGAATGTAGCTTGTTTGTTCTTTCACCTCCGGCTCTTCCCATACCTTTTTCAGCCAGCACATAACCATATCGTTTAATCACTATACTATGATTCTGCGGTAAAGCTTCTTCACCACAAATGCATGCCGCCCACTTGGATAAATGATTGGTTTCTTCATAGTCTACTGTAACAATATTTCCTTCCATCTCTTGAAACGGTTCACCATAACAAATGATACGCTCAGGTTGGAGACGTTTTAACATTTCTTCATAACCTTGCATGAATAACGTTTTTTCTTTACGTACTCCTACTGTTGAGACTGCTACAAAAGAACCAGCTTCTACACCATCAAAGCAAAACCAAAAGCTTTGCGGTTCTCCCCAACACATTGTGGGAATTACAGTAATTCCGTTTGATTGCAAATAAGCTCCCACCCATCGATTACGAAAGGTATTATATATTTGCAATGTAATTGGCATTTCCGTATATAAACTATATTGAGGTGTCAATACTGCTTTATACTGCTTTAACTTTTCCAATCTTGGTTCAGGATGATTCCATAAAACCTCAAATTTATAATCATCTAAAAAGAAATGGACAACAGAATCTTTATTCTCACGCTCATCTGATTTAATATGATCATATCCAATGAATCTTAATTGTTCAAGGCTTATATGTTGTTTTTTCACAATAGGAATTTGAAATGTTCCTTCTCCCTCAAATTGGTTCCTCAAAAAGAGGGGATTATTTCTAAATGCTTCACTGGTCAAAAAATCACTCCTTATATTGACTTGAGAGAACAATCTCTCTACTATACCGTAAAAAAAACAGTGATTTTTCGCCTGCAAAGGGAAACTTTATAAAATATTGTTATATAAAATTAAATTTATCTGTTTTTATATCGTAAAAATCCGACTGTCAAAACAGTCGGATTCCTTATTTTTATTCCAAAGAAACAGATTGATTACACTGTACCGTGATAGCCGTATTTCTCCATCGAAAACATTTATAGTAAATAAATAAACTAAAGGCGGTAGCAGCCCATGTAATTGGATAAACAATGGCAATTGCCTGAACACTGTTCCATAACGGTACAATAATTGCCAATAAAATAATACGCAATATACATAAATGACTGATTGATATTACCATAGGAATAAAAGAGGCGCCTGCCCCTCGAACAGTACCTGACAGCACTTCTATTGCAACATAGATAAAGTAAACGGGAGCTGTAATCATAAGAATTTGTATACCGCATTGTATCACTTCAAGTTCTGAATTAAACATTCTAAATAAATAATAACGGCTCAACAATACAATTGTGCTTACTGCGATTGTACAGCTTACACCTAACAAAAGGCCTATTTTTACCCCCTTTTTGACACGCTTTAATTGTCCTGCTCCGATATTTTGACCAACAAACGAAGTCATTGCCTGACCAAATGCCAAAATAGGCAAATACATAAAGTTTTCTACTTTAAAATAAGCAGTAAATGCAGCCATTGCGTCTTGTCCAAAACCATTGATATAAAATTGGACCACCATATTGGATATGGTTAAAAGTGAAGATTGTATACCTGCAGGAACTCCCAATTTCACAATACGCATCATTTGTTTTTTATGTATACGAAGTCTTTTCAAATGAATACGATATTCTCTTTTTGTACTGAATAAATGAACGACGATAAGAACTGCGGATAATGTCTGAGAAATTGTTGTTGCCCATGAAGCACCTGCCACTCCCCATGAAAAAACAGCAACAAACAGCCAGTCAAGAAACACATTTAATATTGCACCGGACGCTAAATAGATTAGGGGTCTTTTTGCATCACCATATGCTCTTAAAATCGCACTTCCCATGTTGTAAAGAACCATTGGCAGTATACTGATAAAGTAAATACGAATATAGCTGACGGAGAGCTCAAAAATTTCCTGCGGAACTCTTAACCACTGTAGGATGAACGGTGATAACAGTAGTCCTGCAATGGTAAGAACGATGCCCCCTATGCCGGCCAAAGACATTGCCGTGTGAACAGAATCCTGTAAATTTTTATAATCTTTTGCTCCATAATATTGAGCAACCACGACACCTGCACCTACTGAAATGCCTGTAATAAAGCCTACCAGACAGGTGAGCAACAAGCTGCCTGAGCCCACTGCCGCAGAAGCACTCTTGCCAACGTAATTACCTATAAAAATTAAGTCCACAGCATTGTATAACAGTTGGATAAAACTGCTTCCCAATAATGGAAGGGCAAACCAAATAAGCGCTTTGCTGATGCTGCCATTTATGAGCAAATCTTGTTTACTGCATTTTTGCTTCATTGGTGATACTCCTTCCTGTTTTCATGAACAAAAATAATTATCTTTATTATATCGTAATGATGGTAATCTTTGATAGACAAAGTTATGACCAATGTCCAGTATATTTGATTAATTTTTCTCAATGAGGAATCCCCCTGTATGGCTATAACCAAAATACAGGGGGACTTTCTGATTGATTTTATAGGATAAACGACACCGGAAAATGATTCAATACATCAAAAATGACAGAGTTTGATTTTTCGCATGAAATTTTATCTCTGCTTACTATTTGAAATCATGAATTTTTTCTATATAATATAGAAAAAAGCTATGAGAGGTTCTTTATGACCATACAACAACTAAAATATGTAATAAAAACTGTAGAGTGTGGTTCTATTACAGAAGCCGCCAGACAATTATTTATTTCTCAACCCAGTTTATCGGCAGCTTTAAAAGACATTGAAACTGAGTTTGGGATTGAAATTTTCTACCGTACTTCCAAAGGAATATCTTTGTCCCCTGATGGCATTGAATTTCTGTCTTATGCGCGTCAAATTGTAGAACAAGCGGAACTGCTGGAGCAAAGATATAACAATAAAAAGCCTTCTAAACAGCTTTGCTCTGTTTCTACCCAGCATTATGCATTTGCCGTCAACGCTTTTGTCAATTTGATTTCTTCCCTTTCTGCGGAAGAATATGAATTTACATTACGTGAAACCAGAACATATGAAATTATTGATGATGTTGCAAATTTTCGCAGTGAAGTAGGGATTTTGTATTTCAGTCATTTTAATGAAAAGATATTAAAAAAAATGCTGATAGAAAAACATCTGTCCTTTATTCCCTTATTTGAAGCTGAACCGCATGTCTTTATCAGTTCTGCTCATCCTTTATCCCACTGTTCGGAAGTTTCACTGGAAGACTTATCAGAATATCCTTTCTTGGCGTTTGAGCAGGGAACTTACAATTCTTTTTACTTTTCAGAAGAAATTTTAAGCACAGAGCCCCACAAAAAGACGATTCATGTCAGCGACAGAGCCACTCTGTTCAATCTTCTGATTGGTTTAAACGGGTATACCATTTGTTCAGGTGTGCTGAACAGCAATTTAAACGGCGATAATATTATTTCAGTTAAATTAAAAACCAACGAAACCATGAAAGTTGGAATTTTAATTCACAAAAAGGCTCCCCTGAGTTCTATGGCCAGCGATTATATCAAAGAACTAAAAACATTGATTGCAGCGGACGGTTATACTATACTGAGCTAATTAGAATTGATACTCTTTTCTTAGCTGTTTGGCAGCTTGTACCATATGCTCCAGACTCGGTTTTGTTTCTGCCGTACCTCTGGTTTTCAAACCACAGTCAGGATTGACCCAGAGCTTTTCTTTTGGAAGCTTTTCCAGCATCAAATCCAAAACTTGTTTTATTTCTTCTACAGATGGAATGCGTTCAGAATGAATGTCATATACACCGGGACCTACCTGAGTTTGAAAATGATTTTCTTGTAAAGCGTCAAGAATAGCAAGATTAGAACGTGACGCTTCAAATGTTATTACATCAGCATCCATATCATCAATTGCAGAGATAATATCCGTAAATTCGCTGTAACACATATGTGTATGTATTTGTGTTTCAGCTTTGACTCTGCTGTGAACCAAACGGAAAGCCGGAATGGCCCAGCTAAGATACGCTTCCTCCCACTCGGATTTTCTCAGCGGAAGTTTCTCTCTTAATGCAGCTTCATCTACTTGAATGACTCGGATACCATTTGCTTCTAAGTCCAATACTTCATCACGGATTGCGAAAGCGATTTGATAAGCACATTCTTTTAAAGAAATATCCTCTCTTGGAAAAGACCAATTCAAAATGGTCACCGGACCTGTCAACATACCTTTCATCGGTCTATCTGTTAAGCTTTGTGCATATACAGACCATTCTACCGTCATAGACGTTTCCCTGGAAATATCTCCCCAGATAATAGGCGGCTTCACACAACGTGTACCATAAGACTGTACCCATGCTTTTTCTGTAAACAAAAATCCATTCAGACATTCTCCAAAATACTCTACCATATCGTTGCGTTCATATTCTCCATGTACCAATACGTCCAATCCAATATCTTCTTGCAGCTTTATACATTCTGCAATTTTATTGCGGTTAAACTGTACATATTGTTCTTTTGAAATTTCTCCCGCTTTGAATGCCTTTCGGTTTAACTTTACATCGGATGTTTGCGGAAAAGAACCTATCGTAGTCGTTGGAAACAACGGCAGATTCAGAACCTCTTTTTGTATTTGTTCTCGTGCTGTAAACTCAGGCAGTCTGACAAAATCGTTGTCTTGAATAGCCGCGACACGTTCTTGTACTGCATGATTGATTCCGCTTCTTTCTTGGCCGAACAGTTGGCAATTTTGCAGAAATTGCTCTGTTTGATAAGTATTCTCTTCTAAAATTTCTTTTAATTCTTGTAATTCTCTTAATTTTTCTTCGGCAAACGCAAAATACTTTTTATAATCTTGGGAAAGCTTATTTTCATGTTCCAATGTATATGGTACATGCTGCAGCGAACAAGATGTACTTAATACAATCTCATTGCAATAAGTCTGCAAGGTTTCTATCAAGCTGCAAGTTTTCGCATACGCATTGCGCCAAATATTTTTTCCGTTTATCACGCCTGCAAACAAAATTTTATCGGCCGGGAACCCATAAGTTTGGATTAACTCCAGTGACTTTACTCCCTCAACTAAATCCAGGCCCACACCATCAAAAGGAAGCGAACAGACCTCTTGATAGCAGTCGCGTATATCTCCAAAATATGTTTGGAGCAACACATGAACAGAATGTTTGACTGACAAAATTTTGCTGTAAAGCTGATGAAACAGCGCTATATCTTCTTTTGACAAATCTCGCACCAGGTACGGTTCATCAAATTGAATCCACTGAGCTCCAATCGAATGAAATTTTGTTACAATATCCATATATGCAACGACAAAATCATCAATCACATCTTCTTGTGTCTTGCTTCCTGAGAACTTCAATAATTTCAGCAAGGTGAAGGCACCTAAGATGACAGGCTTTGTTTCTATTCCCAGCTCTTTTGCCTCCAAATATTCATCAAACGCTTTTGTGCCGCACAGACATATTTCCGTATCATCTTCCAATTCAGGTACAATGTAATGATAGTTGGTGTGAAACCATTTCTTCATCGCCAATGCTTTTACATCTCCATGTTCTCCCTGATATCCCCTCGCCATTGCAAAATAAGTATCCAACGGAGATAAGCCCAACTTCCGGTAACGGGACGGTATGATATTCAGAAGTACTGCGGTATCCAACGTTGTATCATAAAAAGAAAAATCGTTGGAGGGAATAAATTCAATGCCATGTTCCAGCTGCGTTTTCCAGTGCTTCTTGCGTAATCTATTTGCTGTTTGTTTTAATTCTGTTTGCTCTATGGTATGTTTAAAATAAGCTTCACTTGCAAATTTTAATTCTCTTAAGGTACCTATTCTAGGGTATCCTACTACTGATAACTTCATATTTTTATGTCCTTTCTGTTATTTTTTTCATTATAACACGCAGACTTTATGATAAAGTAATACTGATATTTGATAGATAACCATAGTATAAAACTATGGTTATTATTTTTTGATTATTCAATGTTAATATAAATAACAATATAATCGGCATTTGTATTGTTAAATATGTAAATATCAAGCACAAAAGGAACAAAATTACAGTCATTTGTATTAAAATAAAAACGGCGTCCAAAGACGCCGTTTTCTTCTGTCTGATTCACTTTTGACTGATCTGACTGATTGCATGTAAGCAAGATTCACAAATACAAACACTTTTATGATGAATGATCATATGGTTTAACTGTTCAACTTGTGAACAAAATACACATTTTTTATCAAGCGGATGCAGTATCATACGAGTACCTTCTAATTCCAGAGAAAATTCATCAGGATTACCTAATTTTTGTCTGATAGTAGAAGGAAGCATCACCCTGCCAAGATTGTCCAGTTTTTCCGTATACAATAAGCTGTCCAGCTCAAAAAAGGAAATGGATTTATGATGCCCCACAGCATAATCAATCACTTCTTTTACAATATCGGGCTGGCCATCCCATAATGCAATGATATGGTCGCATTGCTCGCAGAATTGTTCTATTGCTTGCCATTTATTTTCACATTCAGCCAAATTTTTTGTAACAAAGCGAATTCGATTTACATCTGCATATTGAACAATACTTTGATTTAAATGCTCCGGCACTGAAGATATTACTTTTGTAGTATTTTGAGGTATTAATTTTGCAAAATTTATTTTTTGAAAGCTTGCGGAAGATATAATTGCCACCTTCATTGAAATCTATCCTTTCAATACGTGAATGTACAGTAATTATAATCTATTATCACTGGATTTTCAATCATATTTATTGTAAAAAATATACTATTACTGTAATAACTGTAAGTAATATTTTGAACCTGTTATGATTAACCTAACAATGATAGGCGGTGAATCAATATGGAATTACATGAAATTTTGTCAACACTGAGAGAAGAAAAAGACATGAAACAGCATGAAGTTGCAGAAAAAGTTCACGTTACAAAATCAGCTATTTCCAGTTATGGAACAGGTTCCAGCCAGCCTTCATATTCTGTTCTTGTTGCTCTTGCCGACTTATATGACGTTAGTATAGATTTTCTATTGGGAAGGACACAAATGAGATTGCCTTTTCACTACTTTGAACAAGGATTTAAAACAGAAACCGGTGTATTTCCATTAAATTCATTGTATAATCTATCCTGTACAAATAAAGATTTAATTGCAAAACTTGTAATTATGTTATATGAAAATGAACAGTATCGAAAAAAACGAAAGAATAATAAAAACAATTAGTTCAAAATCAAAATAGAAAAACCGCCCTATCCATTTAAGGGCGGTTTTCTTTATGTTTGTCTAATCCATATAACTCTGTGCAGAACGATCTACCAAATCCGCTCTGTGCTCAAAAAAACGATTCAGTAAATAGAACGCCATAACGCATAATAAAATACAAATCCCGGGAGGCAAATACCAATTAAATATTCCCCTGGAAAACCCTCCTCGCTTAAAAGCAAAATTAATCATGCCTCCCCACGTGACATGAGTGGTATCTCCCAGTCCCATAAAACTTACTGAAGCTTCTGTAAGCATACATTGTCCCACAGATAAAATATATTTTGCCCATATGACATCTGATACATTGGGCAAAATATGTTTCAGCATAATACGCCATTTGGGTACACCCAATGTTTGCAATGATTCAATAAAAGGAGCGCATTTTACTTGTTTGGTTTTGGCTCTGACCGCCCTTGCGGTTGAACACCATCCCAACAAAGAGATGGATAGAATCACATTTTGAACTCCTGCCCCCAGGTATGCAGCCAAGATAATCGTCATGGGAAGCATGGGAATTAACAAAAATATATGAATCAATCCATTTATCACTTCTCCTAACCATCCTTGAAAATAACCTGCGGCAATTCCTACCAGTACTCCTACAGCCAGTGAAATGAACGAAGCGGTAATTCCTACAAGCATAGTGGTAGATGCCGCATAAATCAATTCTGATAAAATATCATATCCCATATCATTGGTTCCCAACCAATGGGAAGCACTCATAGGTGCCCAAGGTTCAAACATGTCTTTCGGAGAATATGGAGCAATCCACTGTGGAAAAAAGGAAAACAATGCAAATATAAGCATAATAACCGCTCCTATGATAACGGAAGGAGTCATCCATACCAAATATTTTTTATGTTTCATTGTTTACACCAAACCTTTGCCTAGGATCAACTAAAATACAAATCACGTCTGTTAATATGTTTCCCAATATTACTAAAAGAGCAATGAAAAAGAAACAGCCTTGTAGGGTAGGATAATCGCGAAAGACAGCTGCATCATAAATTAAGCTTCCCATGCCATGAATGGAAAAAATAACTTCTGTAATCATGGAGCCCGAAATTAAAAAACCAAGATTTAATCCTACCATAGCAATGAATGATTGGCATACATTTTTAAAAATATGAATAAAACAAATACGATTGGTGGATAATCCTCTTGCCTTTGCATATATCACATATTTCTCTTCTTTCGCTGCAGCAACAGAATTGCGTACCAGCAAATATTTATTAGGAGTGGAGACCAGCGTTACGGTTAAAACAGGCAAAATTAAATGCCAAACGCGGTCCCAAAAGGAGAAAAAGCCGTTGGATGAAGCATTGGTAGAGGTTAATCCTCCCAAAGGAAAAATATCCAGTTGAAAACTAAACACTGTAACCAACATCATGGCTAATAAAAAAGTAGGAACCGCATCCAGAACGATAAAACCGGTTGTAATTCCACTATCTAATTTTGTATTTTTACGGTAACCCATAATGGTACCTAGTACCAAAGCCAAAAGAGACGATAATATTAATGCAGGAATTGCAATCATTAACGTAGAAGATATCCTCTTTTTCAATAAATTACTGACACTGTCATTATTATGATAGGAAAACCCCAAATCACCTTGAATCAAATGAAGGAGATAATCGCCAAATTGTTGCCCTAACGGTTTATCTAACCCCAGTTTTGTTTCATACTCCTTCATTTTCTCTTCACTCATAGAAGACTCATCCTGACCTGTCAGCATCAATACAGGATTGCCCGGCATAATTCTGGGAAGGAAAAAATTAATTAAAATTACAACAAATAAACAAATCAAACTGCTGATAATACGACGTATGATTTGTTTTCTGGAACGTATCAATAAAACTTCCCCTCCTTAGTTTTCCGAGGTTGTTCTGTTTTCCAATTCATTACCGCCGTATGATAGGTAATATCATCCGTGCACATTCCATTTTTGGAATTCTTTGATAAGTACGTATAAATGATATCGCGATGTTTGGGTTGGTTGTATCCAAAAATATCAAAATAAATCCGATATCGTTCCATAGCTTCTTCCAGTGGTATCACAGAATGGGACACAGAGTGAAAAAATTGTATATTGGGGTATCTGCCCAATGCATAAAGCAAATGAAATTGATATATGACATCCGGTGATAATCCCTTCAGCGGTTGGTCGGTAAGCTGCATTCTCAATTGTCTTCTCAGGCTTGAAGATGAATTTTTGGCAACCGAAACCAAACAACAATGATTTTTAGACAAACGTTCAAATTTCATCAGACTTTCATAATCACAAATAGCAGGACACATTGCCGCAAAGACAAAATCATATTGTTTATTTTCAGGTAAATTTTCAAATAAAGACTGACGATACGTAATATTAGTTATTTTATCTTCCTCTGCGCGCTGTTTCAGCACACATAGCATTTGTTCTGACATATCCACAGCGGTAACATGTTTATAATTCGCAGCAAAATTTAATGTGTATGCTCCTGTTCCGCATCCTATTTCCAAAACTTCACACTCTTTTGACTGTTCTTCTTGTGCATTTAACACAGAAATGATATTTTGTGTCATACCATTACTCTCATTTGCGTTTTGGTGTTTGGCGATATGATTCCAGTAAATATTCCATTTAGAATACTGCTCCATTCTCTCTTTTTGGGTACAACCAATTTGCTCTGAAAGCAAATCAGAGATTACTTCTATATTAGATTTCATACCTATATTCTCCCAATAAATAAAGGGATGTGAACAGTAATTGCGCTGTATCACATCCCAAACATTCTATTCTGTTACTTCTTTTGTGATGGAATACCATGTATCCATATTTAACAATCCAAAGGTACCGTCAACGGTAAAATCATGAAAGTCGCTGTTGTATGCTTGTATAAATTGGTCCCAATACATTGGAATTGCAGGTACATTTTCTGCATAATAACGCTGTACATCCGCTACTAAATCAGCGTATTCGTCACTGTTAGACGTTCCCATTTTATCAGCCAACTCCTGAAAAGCAGAATCATTCACATTTGCCATACCTGTTTTGGAACGGCTATCCATATAAGGAACACCTGCACCTTGTTTCATAACCATTCCCCAAGGTGTAGCACGTGTCAGCATGGCTACATGACCGCGTTCTTGTTCCGAAATGGTTCTGAACTGTGCTGTATCTACTGATTTTTGAACTACTTGAATCCCAACTTCTTTCAGATTAGCCGTAATCAATTCTGCCATTCTGGCATAGGTGGGTTTATCGGTTCTGACTAAAATTTCTAATTCCAAATCTTTACCGTTGTATTCCAAAATTCCGTCTTGGTTGGAATCTTTGGCCCCTGCCTGTTCTAAATACTGTTTTGATTTTTCTATGTCTCTTGTTAGCTTCTCTGTATCAATATACCCAAAAGAGCCTTTTGGAATGATACCAAAATTACCTGTGGTTGCATATTCCGTACCAAACAATTTAGCCATTTGTTCGTAATCAATGGCATATGCAATTCCTTTTCTGATATCTGCATTGTTAACGGGCTCAGCCTGAGTATTAAAATACATTAAAGTAATGCCGGTGTCCGGAACAACTTGCAGTGTAATGTCTTTATTACTTTCCAATTTTTTTGCTTCGTTTGCGTCAATTCCGTTGGCATAGAAATAAACCATGTCAATTTCGCCTTTTTCCAAAGCCATATATAATGTATCTGTATTTGCATATAATTTCACGATAATTTTATCTACATTTGGCTTTCCGTCAATGTAGTTTTCATAAGCTTTAAATTCTAAAGTTCCGGCACTTTCATCAAATTTGACAAACTCATAAGGACCATTACCAATAGCTGATTTCTCATCTGTAAATGTTTCCAAATCTGTTACATCTTTAAAAATATGTTCCGGAAGAATACGGAATGTAACCAAATCAATCGGTAATCTTGCATTTTCTGTTTCTGATACAAACTCTACCGTTTGGTCATCTACAACACGAATTGTATAATTCGGAAACGTATTCTGCAATTCTGCTGTAAACTTCACATCTTGTGCTGTAACGGGTTCTCCGTCATGCCAAGTCACTCCTTTACGCAACTGAAATGTCCACGTTTTATTATCCTTTGTTTCAAAGCTTTCAGCCATGAACGGCTTTAAATCTCCATTTTCATCTTGTTTTACAAGCGCCATATGTGTCAATGTACCCGACAATACATCAAAATCATATGTCTCTCGACTAATGGAGGTAATCTTCATTGTAGTACCAATCACCATCGTATCAATTTGTTTTGTTGTGTCGGCTGCTCCACTTACAGCCGGTTCATTCGATGCACTTGAAGTATTCTCTTGTGTTCCGCACCCTGCAAATATGGCAACACATAAAATGGTTGCCATAATGAATGAGAGTATTTTCCATTTTCCTTTCATCTTTACTCCTCCAAACTAAAATTTTATGTAAATCACGTAAAGTGTTTACGTACCTTTCATTAAACTGAGCATGCCATTTTGCAAACCATAAACTTTACTGCAAAATGCTTTTACCAAAGGAAGATTATGCGATATAAAAATAAAGCTAACATTTTGTTCTTTTATCAATCTTTTATAAATTTGTATCACTTGTGCCTGTGCGGAAACATCTAGCATAGATGTGGATTCATCTGCAATAATCAGCTCGGGTGATACTGCCAATGCTCTTGCAATTACAACACGTTGCGCTTGTCCCCCTGATATTTGACCGGGATAACGCGTAAAGATATCACGCTCTAATCTGACAGAATGCAATAATTGATAAGCGCATGTTTGAGCCTGTTTTTTCTGTTTAACCAATTTATGTACAAATAAAGGTTCCATAATGCTGCTTCCAACCTTTTGTTTGGGATCAAGCGACAGATATGGCTGCTGGGGAATCAGCTGAATTTGCGTACGAAATTCTTTTTGAAATGTTTTTTCAGCCCCAACGATGTGCGTCCCCTTAAAATAAATATCTCCGTATTCAGGACGTATCAACCCGCAAATAATTCTGGCTATGGTAGATTTTCCGGCACCACTTGGTCCTACAATTCCGACCGCTTCCCCTTGCTCTACCGTGAAAGAAGCATCATCCAATACCATCTGCTTTCGTTTGTTTCCTGCATAAAACTGCATTTTTAAGTGTTCTGCTCGAAAAAAAACATCAGACAAAAAAGCACCTCCTCCAAACCGTACCAATCTGATGCAGTTGAGGAATCTGCTCAGCACAAATAGTTTTCGCTTTTGGGCATTGAGCATAGAAAGGGCATCCTGTTTCTGACTGTATTCCATCCGGATTTTGATAAATCTCAAAACCATTTTCCGGCAACGCATGTATCAAACTTTGGGTATAGGGATGAACAGGCTGCTGCAATATTTCTTTTGCATCTCCGTATTCCATAATCATGCCTGCATACATCACAGCTATTTTATTACAGCGCTCTGCAATATCAATGCTATGTGTGATTAGAATGACCGCACTATTTTGAAACGATTCATCTAATCGGTTTAGAAATAGCAGCGCATTTTTTTCGTCCACTCCCCTAGTTGGTTCATCTGCAATTACCAATTGAGGCGATGACGATAGCCCAATTGCTAAAATGACGCGCTGTGCCATACCACCTGATAACTGAAACGAATATTTATTTAATATTGTTTCAGGATTCTCAAAACCAACTTGATATAATAAATCAGTTGCTTTTGCAAGCATGTCCCGCTTTTTGTTTATTCCATTCGCTTTGAATGTTTCAAACATTTGATATTTTATTTTTAATACCGGATTCAAAAATTCTGAACCGTTTTGGGGGATAAATGCGAACGCTTTCCCCCTGAATGCATTCATTTCTTTTGGCTTCAACTCCAAAAGATTTTTGCCATTTAAGTAAATTTTTCCTGCTGCGTGACAGTTACCTGGCAGCAAACCAAAAATAGCCATTGCCGTCATTGTTTTACCGCATCCGCTTTCTCCAACAATGGCCAAACGATCACCCTTATCCGCCGTAAAACAAATATCTTGAATAATGGTAGATGAACCACTTTTTGTTTCCGCGGTTACAAATACATTTTTTAATTCCAGAATATGTTTCTCCATCTCAACTCTCAACAGTCATACTATATTTTTATGTTACGAAGCTCTATCCAAAATGAAATCAAAAAACAGACTATAAGCATTTTTTAATGTTATATAAATATCTTCTGTTTTACACTCAGGTAAATCTTGATAAATGGAATGTACACAGCCAATGATAATAATTTTCAATTGAGGTTTCTTCTGCTGAGAAATATCTATACCATTTAATTTAAAAAATTGCGTTATAAATTTTATATTGCGCAAATAAGTTCTTTTCATGAATAAATCCACTCCTTCTTGATGGAGCAAAAACTGAATAAGAGACTGGTTGCTGTGTATGTATTCCGACACTGCCATTAATGTACTTTGAGAGACAGGATGACAGGCAGCACGCAAATCTTTTTTATAAATGTCGCCAATTCCGCTTATAAAATCATCATGAAGCTCATAAATTAAGTCATCCATATTTTCAAAGTTTGCATAAAAAGATGTTCTCGATATGTGAGAGGCTGCTGAAATAGATTTAATATTAATTGCCCGCATCGGATTTTGTTTTAACATCTCTTTTACAGATGCTTTTAACCGTACTCTTGTCTGCTGTTGTTTCTTCATATATTTCTCGCCTCGTTTGTAAATCTTTAACATCAATCTAACATTCATCAAATATAAAATCAATTCATTTTTGCCTTAGTGAAAAATTTCAGTCACTTTTGGTTAACACTCTCTGTATTTGTGTTCACCACACTCTCATTTACTATGTTATACTTTTTATAAATCATGATAGAACAAAAATGAATTCTTTCACATCCTGGTAAAATATAAAGCTTTACACCAGAATCAAATAAATATAATATGTATTAGCTGTAATTGATGGTCAACTTAATAAAAAGATTTTGTTTTTCTCTATTATGATGGTGTAAAGCTTTATATTTTACCAGGATGTGAAAGAATTCATTTTTGCCTTAGTGAAAAATTTCAGTCACTTTTGGTTAACACTCTCTGTATTTGTGTTCACCACACTCTCATTTACTATGTTATACTTTTTATAAATCATGATAGAACAAAAATGAATTCTTTCACATCCTGGTAAAATATAAAGCTTTACACCAGAATCAAATAAATATAATATGTATTAGCTGTAATTGATGGTCAACTTAATAAAAAGATTTTGTTTTTCTCTATTATGATGGTCCCCGCATTCCTTAATTTCACATATTTCATACTTAGGTAACAAGTATTGCTTAACCTAAAAATTTCATTATTTTCCCTTATATTTGTAATAACAGCTAATCTTATTAAATTATTGTGATTCTAAAGCAAAAACTCAGGAGATTTTCAGTCTCCTGAGTTTTTATCATTCAAGATTATTTTTCACGGTGAAACTTACATTTATTGTGCCATGAATTTCAATTGTAGTATTAGTGTTTCGATACTATATACTTTTAAGAAAATAGACGATATAATTCTTTCTCTTTTATCTATCTAAAAATATTTTGGAACAAACAACCAAAGAAATGCATGGCTCCTTAGTACATAAATCATAAGTCTAGACGTGATGAAAAATTTCAAATAAAGCGGCTGACTTCTTGTCTATCACTAAGCCATCTAAAAGCTCAGTCTAAATCAAAATCTTTGATTTATGCGTCTTTATTCTCTGTTCAAAGAAAATGTTTTAATTGATATATTCAAATATAACTAATATAGTGGATTGGACCTGATGATAATGCACTTTAAAATTACCGAACCTGATTGGAATTGTCTTCATACAAATATGTTTTTGCCCACCTAGAAAAGGTATTGTGATTGGTATTCATTCTGCGGGAAGCCTCTCTCAGACTAATTTGTTCATCTAACCACAACTGTAATACGTCAGGAAATCCTTCCGGAATGGCTAACCTGGGTCTGCCAAAACGAACCCCCTTTGCCTTGGCTTCACGAATGCCTTCCGCCTGACGCTGTCTGATATTTTCCCTTTCTACCTGAGCAACATAAGATAAAATCTGCAAAACAAGATCTGCAATAAATTTACCTGTAATACCGTTTACAGGACTTTTTGTATCAAGCAACGGAAAATCAATTACCTTAATATCCACATCTTTCACTTTTGTTAAAAAACGCCATTGTTCAATAATTTCATCGTAGTTTCTTCCCAATCTGTCAATCGATTTAATGTACAATAAATCCCCTGCTTTTAATTTTTTTACCATCCTTTTATAATGCGGTCTTTTAAAATCTTTTCCGGAAAATTTGTCGATGTAAATATGTTTATCATCTATCCCTACCTCGTACATTGCTGCCATTTGACGGGCAATGTTTTGATCCTTGCTGGATACCCTCACATATCCATATTCCATAATATGAAACCTCCTAAACAGTCCAAATATATGTCATGTTATGCCGGTACACTATTGGTGTACTAAAATATAAGCTTCTATGGGAATTTGGCCCATTTGTAGTAGCTTCCTTTTTTAAATTTAGACACAGTTTATCATTTTCCCTAAATGTGTTCATACGCGAAATTGCAAAAATGTACTTTCTCCCGATGTATCATATCTGCAAAAATACGCCCTATCTCCCTATCAAATTTATTTTTTCGATATATTGGTAAATTTTGTGCAAAAAATTCACAATCTAAATATGTAAAATGATATTCCAAATATTGATACTAGATTTTTTGTTGCAATTATGTATAATGAGATTGTAGACAAAATTACAATTTTTTAAAACAAATGTGTAAAAGGAGTTAAAAACATGAAGAAAAAAGCATTGGCAACCTTTTTATCCGTATGTATGTTAGCTACAGTAGCAGTTCCTACTGCAATTGTTTCTGCAACTACTGATTCCGGGGATGCAGGTACCAGTTCCAACCAACCGACAGAACAAAAATCCATAACTGTTACAAAAGATGAAAGTTCAGCTCAGTTTGACTCTCTTGAAGATGCTTTGGCAGCTGCTGAAGAAGGCAGCACAATCACATTAAATGAAAATATTACTGTTACTCAACGTGCCTACATTACAAAAGGAATTACACTAAATGGAAACGGTCACTCTATTGCAGGTGTGGGAGATTTCTCTTCCTCCTCGAACCCGGCCGTAGTATTAATTGATACTGACAATGCAGTTGTTTTAAGCGACTTGTCCATTATTGGCGGTACAAGCAATAAATTCCCACTCAACATTTATACCAGCCCAAATGTTACTTTAAACAATGTTTCTGTTACAAACGTATTCACAAATGGCGGCGCTATGCTTGTAAATGCTTCCAGCGTAACAGTAACCGGCAACTTGTCCGTTTCTACTGCAGCAGGCTCATGGTATGGTATTAATGTAGACTCCGGTGTTGGTGTAGAGTCTACAGACCCTATTTTAACATTTGCTGCAGGTTCTAAAATGACTTATGCCAATACAGATGACGGTTCTTACAACGCAGAAGGTCCTGCTGCTATTTGTGTTGATAAACCAACACAATATACAAATGCAATTGCAGGTTATGAGGAGGCCGGTCTTGCAGAGCCTACCAGAAATGAAAAACAACAAGATCTTTATTATCTTGCACAAGCAGCTGATGTAGAAGTATCCGAAATAACTTTAGATCAAACTGCTGTCACACTAAAATCCGGCGAAACAGTTCAGCTTCATGCAACTGTCAATCCGGAAAATGCAACAAACAAAACAGTGACTTTCTCTGCAGATAATCAACAAGTGGCTACTGTATCCGAAGATGGCCTTGTAACAGCCCACGCTCCAGGACAAGCAACTATTACTGCACAAACAGCAAACGGTAAAACCGCTACCTGTGTTATTACCGTTGAAAATGAGGAAGTTGTCACTCCTCCAAGCAGCGATATTGTTGCTCCTACACCGGAGCTATCCGATGAAACTGTAGTTGGAGATACTACATCCGTTAGTGCTCCTGTTGAAGTTTCTCAAGATGCGCTCAACAATGCAACTGCAGAAAATCCTGTTACCATTTCCGTTCATCTTCCAACAACCGCTTTGGTACAAACCATTGCAAACAGCACAACTTCCAATATTTCCTTGGACGTAACCATTCCCGATGAAGCGATTCACAATGCAAATGTTAAAATGGCACAAATTAAACTGGAGAAAGCTGTATTTGAACAAGTAAAAGCTTCCGGTAAAACATTTACCATTCATGTTGCAGGTTCTGATGGAAAAAATCTTTATTCATGGACTTTTGACGGCAACGAAATTACAGACACCACAATTGATGTAAACTTAGCTTTGGCGGTTAGCTCTTCCGAAGATAATCAAGCAATTAAGGAAGCTTTAGGCGGTAACCAAGGTACTGTTCTTTCTTTTGCTCATGAAGGCAATCTACCTGCGAAAGCGACTGTAAAAGTAGATGTAAGCGCAAGTTTCCAACCGGGCGAAACAGCCTACTTCTACTACTATAATCCGGAACTAAACGTAATGCAGGCAATGGGCGACGGTTATGTGGTAGACGAAAATGGTTATGTTGAAGTATCCATTACACACTGCTCTGATTATGTGTTAACCAAAACACAACTGAATATCGACCATGATAACGGTACAAACAGCGGTACAAATATTGGTAACGATATGGACTCTCCACAAACCGGAGATAATACAAATCTGATGATTAGTATTGCTGCGGTTACAGCTGCAAGCGCTGCAATTACAGGTTTTGTTGTTATTAAAAAACGTAAAACACAAGACTAATGTGTTAGCCAAATATGTTCTTACTTGATAATTTTTTCTCTTAAATCTATGATAATAAAAAAAGGCTTGAAATAAATTCAAGCCTTTTTTATTATGCAAAAAAATAAAACGGTAACTCTCGTTACCGTTTTATCTCTCTGGAGCTGCTAACGCGATTCGAACGCGTGACCTCGTCCTTACCAAGGACGTGCTCTGCCTACTGAGCCATAGCAGCAAAATGGCGACCTAGAACGGGCTCGAACCGTCGACCTCCAGCGTGACAGGCTGGCGTTCTAACCAACTGAACTACTAGGCCAGATATTGATTTGCAACGATAATTATTATACCTTTTTTTTGCATGTCTGTCAACAGATTTTTCATCTTAAATATTTGGTATTTTCTCATACTTTATTCATGACAAATTGCAAAAAATTTGTTATAATATTTATTATATAATAAATAATTTTTGGTGGTGAAAGAATGCCTGCTTTTGTTGAATTTGACCATGTATATAAACGTTATAAGATGGGTGAAGTCACAATCACCGCAAACGACGATGTTTCATTTGCAGTAAATAAGGGTGAGTTTGCTGTCATTGTAGGCTCCAGCGGCGCCGGAAAATCTACCGTACTCAATATTCTGGGAGGTATGGACCATTGTGATGAAGGCACAATTTATGTAGACGGAAAAAAAATCAGCGATATGAAAGAACGCGAACTGACTACATATCGCCGCTATGATATCGGCTTTGTATTCCAATTTTATAATTTGGTACCAAATCTAACTGCAAAAGAAAATGTTGAACTGGCTTGCCAAATTTGTAAGGACCCATTAGACGTAGAAACCGTATTGACCAATGTTGGCTTAAAAGACCGCATGAACAATTTTCCGTCACAATTATCCGGCGGTGAACAGCAGCGTGTTTCCATTGCCCGTGCCCTTGCAAAAAATCCAAAGCTTCTTTTATGCGACGAGCCAACCGGCGCTTTGGATGACAATACCGGTAAAACCATTTTAAAACTTTTGCAGGATACTTGTTATCGCGATGGTATGACCGTTATTCTAATCACTCATAACCATGCCATTACACCAATGGCTAACCGAATTATTACTATGAAAAACAGCAAAGTAATCAGTAATGTTTATAACGAAAATCCGGTTCCGATTGAGCAAATTGAGTGGTAAATACACTTAATACTGCCCCAAAGAAAGGGGGAGCATTTTATGGGCGGAGCTCTTTGGAAGGATACCCTTCGTGAAATTAGACATTCCATTAACCGCTTTATCTCTATTTTAATTATCATAGCGCTTGGTGTAGGCTTTTTTGTTGGTATTAAATGTGCCAGCCCCAGTATGCTGAAAACAGCAGATGATTATTTTCAAACGCACGATTTAATGGATTTTAAACTGCAATCCACTGTGGGATTTGATGATGAAGATTTACAAGCCATTGCGGATATGGAGCATATTGCGGAAATTATGCCCTCGTATTCTGCGGATGTCATCTTACAGCAGGAAAATAAAAATGCAACTGTAAAAGTGATGGGCATTCAACCTGATGATTCCTCTTATACAGAATTGAACAAACCCGTTGTTATTGAAGGCAGAATGCCTCAAGCTGCCAATGAATGTGTGGTAGACCATTCGCAGGCTGTAAATGAATCCATTACCATAGGCAGTACTGTACAGTTTGCCCCCACTGTCGGCGAACAACCGCTTTCAGAAATACTAAACCGCGATACTTATACAGTGGTAGGTATTGTGGAGTCTCCTATGTTTATTACAGCAGACCGTGGACAAAGCACGGTTGGAGACGGTACCATTTATTGCTTTTTCATGATTCCCCAGGAAAACTTTGCATACGAGTCCTATACAGAAGTATATGTTCAGACTGATATGAGCAAAGAAGGTATTTCCGCTTTCAGTGATGAATACAAAAATGCAATGAAAGAAATCGAAACGCAGCTGGATGAACTGGGTAGCGAACGCGTACAAAACTTTGAACAAACCACATTAAAGGATGCACGCGAAGAGCTGGCACAAGCAAAATCCGATTACGAAGAAGGCCAAAAGGAAGCTCAAACACAGTTAAACGATGCCAAACAACAGTTGGAAGACGGTAGAGTACAACTGGAACAAGGGCAATCAGAATTAGAAGAAGGAGAAAAACAACTGGAAATCGGAGATGCAACTGCCGCGGCAGGTTTTGCATCGGCTGAATTCCAATTAAACTCCGCAAAACAACAGTTAGATTCCGGTTGGAGCGCACTTGCTCAGTCAAAAGAACAACTTGCACAATCCGAACAGACCATCAACGACGGAAAAGCGCAAATTGCAGACGGCGAACGTCAATTGCAGGATGCATGGAATCAATATTATGACGGAAAAGCTCAACTGGAGCAAGCAGAACAAATGCTTGGGCAAGCATCTTCACAGCTTACCCAAATCAAACAGGACTACGAATCTCTTGTTGCAAGCGGTGAATTAAAAAATCCGGAAAAACAGTTGGAGTTTGCCCGAATGGCATCTGCTTCTTTAACAGACTTTATTCATTTGCTGCAAAACAATCAAGGAAATGCTGACATTATAACAATGTTGCAATCTTTAAAGTCTGAAATCGACAATCGCATTCAAAAGGCTGAAGAGGAAATTGCACAGGGAAAACCTCTTTCTCCTCTGATAACAGACACTGAATTGGCATTGATTCAAATGATGATGCCTGCACTGTTCCAACAAGCAGAAACCGCCTTAAACGATGCTGCTGTACAATTAGAGCAAAGCAAAGCACAATTAGAACAAGGAAAAGCAGAACTTGACCGCCAACAGGCACTGCTGGACAGCAAAAAACAAGAACTGGCTTCCGGAGAAGCACAACTGGAGCAAGGCAAACAAGCACTTGCAGAGGCTGAGCAAACATTAAACGAAAGTCAGGCACAGTACACAGCAGGCATTGAAGCACTGCGGAGACAAAAAGAACAATATGAAATTCAACGTGCGAACGGAGTTGCCGAATTGGAGTCAGGGCGCGCTGAATTGGAACAAGCAAGAATTGATTTGGAAGAAGGGCAAAAAGAATACGACAAGGCCGTTGAAGAAACAAATCAGACTCTTGCCGACGCCAAAGCACAAATTGACGACGCACAAGAACAGCTGGATTCCTTCGACGAATTAAAATGGTATGTATTCAGCAGAGATGATAATCCCGGTTACGGGGATTATGAATCTGATACGCAGCGTGTCGACGCCGTAGCGTCTGTCTTCCCCGTATTCTTTATTGCAGTTGTTATCTTGGTAACCCTGACAACTATGACACGTATGGTTGAAGACCAGCGCATTCAAATTGGTACCTTAAAAGCACTGGGATATTCTTCAAAAGCAATTACGGGCAAGTATTTTATTTACTCTTTCCTTGCAGGTATTATTGGCTGTACGGTAGGATTGGTTGTGGGAATCTTCTTATTCCCCAGCTTAATCTATATGGCATACGGTGCAATGTATCCTGCACTGCCGGATTTGATTTATTCCGTACCATGGTTATATCCGTTTTTGGCAATTATTGCAGCAATTTTATGTACATCATTTGTTTCTATTTTAGCTTGTTACAATTCACTTCGTGTACAGCCGGCTATTTTAATGCGTCCAAAGGCTCCAAAACCTGGCAAACGTATCCTTCTGGAACGAGTAAGCTTTATTTGGAAACATTTGAGCTTTACCTCTAAGGTAACGGCACGTAATTTATTCCGTTATAAAATTCGTTTTTTGATGACTATTTTAGGTGTAGCAGGATGTACCGCATTGATTATTGCCGCTCTGGGCTTGAATGACTCTGTATCTGTCATTGGGCAAAAACAATTTGTAGACATTACCCATTACAATACAACTTTGGTCTTTAACAAGGAAAAAAGTGCAGAAGAAGCGGGTACAATTAAATCCTATTTGAATGAGAATGAATATACCAAACAAAATATCTTTGTATCGATGCAGTCTGCTGTAACACATAATGCCGACGATTCTGTTACCATGGATACGTACTTGGTCGTACCGGAATCGACCGAAGATTTCTCTTCTTACATTGAACTGAAAAACAGAGTCAGCAAAGAAGAGCTGCAAATGAGCAATGATGGTGTAATTATCACTGAAAAAATTTCGATGAAATTAGGTTTAAATGTTGGGGACCATGTTACATTCCGTGTAGACGATAAAGAATATCAAGCGCCCATTACAGGCATTACGGAAAACTATGCGTATCATTATATCTATATGCCGCCTGCCGTATATGAACAAGTATTTGGAGAGCCTGTCACCTACACCAATGCGTTTGCAATTGTACCTGATTTAGATGATACTGTAAAAAGTGAAATTGCAGACGATTTACTGGAACGCGATGATATTATGGCATTATCTTATAACGATACCATCATAGACCAATTTAACAATACCATTTCAAGTATGCAGGCGATTGTTGTCGTTATTGTTTTGACAGCCGGTGCATTGGCATTTGTCGTTCTTTATAACTTAACAAATATTAATATAGAAGAACGTGTACGTGAAATTGCCACCATCAAGGTATTGGGCTTTAATATGAAGGAAACTATCAGCTATGTATTCCGTGAAAATATTATACTCACGTTACTTGGCATTGCCATTGGTCTGGGACTTGGAACCATTATGACCGACTTTGTAGTTAATATTATAGAGTTAGATTTGGTCATGTTCGGGCGTGGCGTAAGCTGGATTAGTTACGTTGGTTCTGTACTCATAACACTGGTATTTGCAATACTGGTAATGGTAGTAATGTCCTTTAAAGTCAGAAAAATTGATATGATAGAATCATTGAAATCAAATGAGTAAAAAAGCTGATGCAAACATTTGCATCAGCTTTTTTATTGACAATTATAATATCATTTTTCATGGCAAAGGCTCAAATAAACCGTAAAAAGATGTCAAATACTGTTTAAAAAATGATTCCAAAAATGCAGTCTGTCTGAAACACCAAAAAATTTTGCATCATATACAATACCCTAAAAGTATAAAAAAGTAATGAACCATAGCTTTTTATCAGTGGAAAACTACGATAGTTAAATTGACACACATGTGTTGTTTCTGCTTCTATCTCTAAAGACACTCTTCTAGACAAGCAGGATACTCCTCATCAATCAATATATAACGGAAACTGTATTTTTGACACATTTCAAGATAATACGCGTTATCTTCAAGCACAGATTGCATGGTACAACAGGTATTATCCATACGCTGTTCGATTGCATTTGCATGCTCTTTTATCTCCGAAAAATGTTGTTCAATATAACATTGACTCATTACCAGACAATAATAATGAATTTCATTCAGATACTCGTCTGAAAAATCCTCTTTCCAATAAAATGGAATATAGCTCCCCTCTATCACAAGATTTTGCTCATTCTCAACAGCAGTTTTTATCATCTCCCGTATGATAGGCCACAGAAAAAGTTCCAATTCACTATCATCTTCGGGCGTTAAATTGGTATATCCGCTTCGTATGAGTCCCGTTTTCAAAATATCAATAGACAAATACGGATATTGATACTTTTCTAACAGTTTTTGTGCCAATACAGTTTTTCCTGTATGCGAAGCTCCTGTGATTAGGATAATCACGTTTTGTCATCTCCCTATCTGTTGCGAATGAATAAAATCATTCGAAATCAACGATATTGCAATTTCCAAGCCAATACACGGAGTGCCCTCTCGTTAATTTCTTGCTCTGTAATCGTACCATCTGTAACAGCCTGCTTGATAGCCGCTACACCGCCTTCTAAATCGGATGTAAGAAGAATATCATTTCCTGCCTGAAATGCCATGATAGAAGGGTCTTGACCACCTGTATAGCTTGGTATTGCCTGCATCGCCAAATCATCTGTCATAATGACGCCTGTAAAACCTAATTCTTCTCTCAAAATTCTATGTACTTCCTTGGAGAGTGACGCCGGTGCGCCGGAATCCATACAATTTACAATATTGTGTGACACTAACACAGCAGGCGCTCCCGCTTTGATTCCTGCCAAAAATGGCAAGAAATCCGATGATTCAAAGGTGCTCATCGGTCGATTGTCATAAGCGATACCTGTATGAGTATCCTCATTATTGCCGTATCCCGGAAAATGCTTTAATGTACTTGATATTCCCTCTTCATTCATGGTTGTGACAACTGTACTGATATAATCCGCTGTACTCTCTGCATCTTGCCCAAAGGTGCGGTCATAAATAAAATCTGTTTCCTGAAAAGATACATCTGCTACCGGTGCTAAATTCAGATGAATACCCAAACTTAACAATAATTGAGACTTTTCCTTTGTATCTTCAATGATAGCGGACATTCCACCTTGTGCATATACTGTTTGCGGTGACTGAAATTTATGGTCGGCTATGAGAGGATTGGAACTGACTCTTACGACAGTCCCTCCTTCTTCATCCACTCCAAAAATCATGGGAACATTACTTGCATTTTGAAAGCTTTGTAAGCTCTCTTTCACTTGCTGCGCTGTTTTCCCATCAATATCACGTGCAAACAAAATATAGCCTGCCGGCTGTAATGTCTCAATTGCAGCAATGGCGCTGCTTTCTGTTTCAGGACAGCGCGATATAAATAATTGACCTATTTTTTGTTCTAATGTTAAAGTATCCAATATAGTTTGTGCTTCTGCCTTTGTTGCAGAAAAAACATCTTTTGAAATTGCTGAGTGCCCCTGTTGAGATTCCGTTTCTGATTCTGTTATAGATGAAGTATCATGATTCGATTGTACTTCACTGGCAGCGCTATTGACATTGGAAGAAACTATCTCCTGACTATTTGCACAACCGCTTAGTACAAGTACCAATGACATGAACATAACAAGGAGCATAAATGCGGACGTAGCCGATACATGCGTTTTTTGGATTCGTTTCATACCTTTTCTCCCCTCATACCATTCCTTTTACTAACAAACTTTCTATTTCAATATCGATCATCATATCGATAAATACAACATATGTAAAGAAAAATTAGAAATTTATTGATTACATTTTTGAAACCATACGCTGCAACATAAAAAACCATTTTTTATGAGTCATTTAAGAAAAATGTAGCAAGAAAATGAGACAATAAAGTATCTATTAATATGTTCATACAAATTTACTCTACAGAATGGTTTCTTGCTCTGTTGGATACTTTCTTAGTCCTATCCCTTCTATTACTTGATATATTTTGCTACTAAAATTTATCATTTACCAAAAAAAGCAGACACCTAGGTGTCTGCTTTTTTACAAGGCTGTACGCACACAGCTTTTCTTTACTGTCCGATTGCAAATGTTAATTCTGCTTTGCAAGCAATTTGTCCATTTACTTTAGCGACTGCAGCGCCAATGCCTACAGGTCCACGTACCTTAATCATTTCAATTTCCATTTCAAGCACATCGCCAGGCACAACCTGCTGCTTAAATCGAGCATTTTTAATACCGCCGAAAAATGCAATTTTGCCTTTGTTTTCTTCAACAGAAAGAATGGCAACTGCACCCACTTGAGCCATAGCCTCAATAATTAAAACACCCGGCATAACATGATGCTGTGGAAAATGTCCCATAAAGTGCATCTCATTTGCTGTTACACATTTGATACCTTTTGCTTTTACACCCGGCTCTAATTCTGTAATTTTATCTACCAATAAAAATGGATAACGGTGTGGAATAATTTCTTGTATTTGATTGCTGTTTAATTCCATGTTAATCTCCTTTATACTTCTTCAGAAGAATCGTTGCATTATGTCCGCCAAATCCCAGTGAATTGGACATTGCATATTCAATTTCTTTCTCACGGCCGACATTTGGAACAATATCCAAATCGCATTCAGGGTCAGGAACTTCATAATTTATGGTTGCGGGAATAAAACCTTCCTGCAAAGCTTTTGCTGTAATAATGGCTTCCACAGCGCCGCTGCCGCCTAACAGATGGCCTGTCATTGCTTTTGTCGAACTTACTGCCAATTGATATGCATGGTCGCCAAATGTAGTTTTGATGGCGAGTGTTTCTCCACGGTCATTTGGAGGTGTAGAGGTGCCGTGTGCATTGATATAACCAACTTGTTCAGGACTTACTCCTGCATCTTCCAAGGCACCTTTCATCGCCCGTGCACCACCGCTTCCGTCAGGTACCGGCAGTGTCATATGGAAAGCATCACAAGTTGCACCATATCCTACAACTTCTGCATAAATTTTGGCACCACGTGCTTTTGCATGCTCCAGTTCCTCTAAAATTAAAGCGCCGCTTCCTTCTCCCATGACAAATCCGGAACGTTCTTTATCAAACGGAATGGAAGCGCGTTTTGGATTATTACATTCAGTCAGCGCTTTCATTGAAGTAAATCCACCAATACCAAGTTCAGTAACAGAGGCTTCAGAACCGCCTGTGCACATAATTTCGGCATATCCGTCACGAATATGACGGAACGCATCACCAATGGCATTGGTTGCACTGGCACATGCCGTTACAACACTGGTACAAATGCCTTTTGCACCAAGTTCAATTGCAATACATCCTGCTCCCATATTTACAATTAACATGGGGACAAAGAACGGGGACACACGGTCATGGGATTTTTCCAAAGCACGGGTATGTTCGCGTTCCATAGTACCAATACCACCAACGCCTGAAGAATAAATAACGCCAAAACGTTCCGGATTGATTTTTTCAATATCCAGACCGGAATCTGCAAAAGCTTGTTTTGCGGATACAACAGCATATTGACAGTAAGTATCCATTTTCTTAGCGTCCCGTTTCTCAATATAGTCGTCCATATTAAAGTTTTTGATTTCAGCCGCAATTTTTACTTTATGATTGCTGGTATCAAAATTTTTAATAAAATCGATGCCACATTTGCCTGCCTTAACAGACTCCCATAACTCCTGCGGATTATTGCCGATTGGAGTTAAAGCACCAATTCCTGTTACCACTACGCGTCTTTTCATTCTATGCTCCTTTTCTCCGCCCTTTCAGCAGAAATAGATTGTCTAAAAATTGAATTACATTACCATACCGCCGTCAACATTAATTACTTGACCGGTAATATAACGGGAGGCATCGCTTGCCAAAAATGCAGCTAAGTTTGCAACATCCTCTGTTTCTCCCATAACACCCATTGGGATAACACGTGTTATTTCGGCTTTTACATCATCGGACAACACATCAGTCATGGCAGTTCTGATAAAACCGGGAGCAATTGCATTTACAGTTACACCGCGGTTTGCAAGTTCTTTTGCCATAGATTTGGTCATGCCAATCACACCTGCTTTACTTGCAGCATAATTTACTTGACCGGCATTGCCTGTTACACCAACAACAGATGCCATGTTGATGATTTTGCCGTATTTTTGTTTCATCATTGGGCGTGCTGCTTGTTTCATGCAGTTAAAGGTACCTTTTAGGTTTACCGCAATTACAGCATCAAATTCTTCTTCGCTCATGCGCATTAACAGATTATCTCTTGTAATACCTGCATTGTTTACCAAAATATCAACTCTGCCAAAGGTATCCACTGCTGTTTGGAACAATTTCTCGCAATCTGCCATTTTAGAAACGTCGCCTTCACTTAACGCTACTTTCGCTCCTAACTTTTCGCATTCCGCTTTTGTATCTTCTGCCTGAGTTTTATCGCCAATGTAGTTAATCACTAAATTTGCTCCCAGCGAAGCAAATTTTAAACAAATTTCTTTACCAATTCCGCGGCTTCCGCCGGTAACAATTGCAATTTTATCTTTTAAATGCATGTCTTTTACTCCTTTATACTTTCTAATGTTTTTGTTAAGGATGCAACATCCTCTACCTGATATATGGAAACGTCTTTTGAAATCTTTTTGATAAATCCGCTCAATACCTTACCGGGGCCTATTTCTAAAAATGTATCAATGCCCCGGTCAATCATATAGCGAATGCTATCTTCTAAATAGACTGAAGACATAATTTGCTTTGTTAATAAACCTGAAATGGTTTCATCCGGCTGAAGCTCTTTTGCAGTTGTATTGAAAACAACAGGTATGTTCATATTTCCAAAGGAAACTTGATTTAATTTTTCTGCCAACTTTTTGGAAGCAGGTTCAAGCAGAGACGTATGGAATGGACCGCTTACATTTAGTGGAACCACACGTTTTGCTTTCAACTCTAAAGCAACTTCGGCAGCTTTATCTACTGCGGCAACTTCGCCGCCAATGACGATTTGTCCCGGACAATTATAGTTTGCAGCTTGTACCAAGCCTACTTTGGAACCTTCCGATACTGCCTGCTCCACCAATGCTCTGTCAAGACCCAATACAGCAACCATTTTACTGTCAATTCCCTGCACTGCTTCTTCCATAACCTGTCCACGGTAACGCACCAAATCCAGTGCGGTTGCTTGGTCAAATACTCCTGCCGCATAAAGAGCCGAATACTCACCTAAACTTAAACCTGCTGCCATTTGTGGAACGATTCCTTGCTCTTTCAGCACCTCAGTAATTGCAATCGCAGTTGCTACCATGCAAGGCTGTGTATACTGTGTTTGAGATAATGTTTCCAGTGGACCTTCAAAACAAAGTTTTTTTACATCAAAATCCAACTGGATACTGTCAAACACTTGTTTTGCAACAGGATATGTTTCATATAATTCCTGTCCCATACCTACCGCTTGACTGCCTTGACCGGCATATACAAATGCAAGTTTCATTTTATTCACCATACCTTTTCTAAGAAAAAATCAATCATTCACCGCTTTGATATTCCGTCATAATTTCATCTATAATGTCCTTTACGTGAACAATCTCTTTCATGCGGTAACCGTTGCTGCCACAGAAAAACAATCCATCTTCCCAATTGCCTTTTGCCGCTTCTGTCAGCGCTGTGGTAATACAGAAGGCTGCCACTTTCGGGTCACAAGGCCGCAGACATACCAAACAACGGGTAATTTTTTCTTTCTCTCCTCGCAGTAAGCGTTCCACAAACGGAGAACGCAGTGCTCTGCCCGGCATTCCTACCGTACTTTTGATTAAAACAATATCTTCCGGCTTTACATTGAGATAACGCTCTTTATATGCAAGGCTTGCGTCACATTCGTGTGTTGCAATAAAGCGTGTTGCAATCTGTGCGCCTGCTGCGCCCATATCAGTAAATTTCTTTACGTCATATCCTGTGTACACACCGCCTGCTACAAACACAGGAATCTTCACGTTATATTTTTCCTCAAATGTTTTGACCACGGTCTGTACATCTTGAAAAATTTCTTCTAATGTTTGTTCTCGATTTTCGGATAGTTCCTCCATAGGAAATCCAAGATGTCCGCCTGCTTGACTGCCCTCTACTACGATAAAATCAGGCAGACGATCATGCTTTTTTTTCCACGACTGACAAATAACCCTTGCGGATTTACCAGAAGAAACAATCGGCGCAATGGCAATATCCGCATCGCCTACAATGGCAGGCAATTCCAACGGAATACCCGCTCCGGAAATAATAGCATCAGCACCACCTTCAATGGCTGCTTTTACCATTTGGTCATAATAACGCAATGCTACCATTACATTAATTCCGACCATACCATTACCGCCTGCAATTTCTTTGGCTTTATGGATTTCATTTTTGATTTCTGTCAAATTATCTTCCAAAAAGTTCTGCCAGAAATCATCACAGCGATATCCTGTATGAGCAGTTGAAATAACACCCATACCGCCGCATTTTGCAACATGCCCCGCTAAATTTCCTAAGGAAACGCCAACACCCATTCCACCTTGAATAATCGGCACTTGTAATGTTTTATTCCTAAGTTTTATTGTCTGCATATTTTAAACTTCCTTTTCTAATGCTAAATATGCCTCTTTGTAGTCTTCAAACAAACCATCAATAATCTCTTTTAGAGGTTTGATTTCATTACATAAGCCGGCAACTTGACCGGCCATTAAAGAACCGTTTTGTACATCACCGTCAATGACGGCTTTTCTCAAAGAGCCAAGGGTATATAGTTCCAGTTCCTGAGCACTGGCACCTTCTTTTTCCCGTTTGATATATTCACGGGCCATTTTATTTCTTAAAATACGAACAGGAGTACCGCCAATTCTCCCTGTAACAATGGTATCGGTGTCACCTGCTTTACAAATTGCTTCTTTATAATTTTGATGGATTGGGCATTCTTCAGAAACCAGCAAACATGTACCTACCTGTACACCGCTTGCTCCCAAAGCAAATGCTGCCAATACCTGACGTCCTGTTGCAATGCCTCCTGCTGCAACTACAGGCACGCTCACAGCATCTACTACTTGAGGAACTAAGGAAAATGTAGTTAATTCGCCAATATGACCACCTGCTTCGGTACCTTCTACGATAATAGCGTCTGCACCGCTGCGTTCCAAACGTTTTGCCAAAGCAACGGTTGCGGCAACAGGAAGCACTTTTAAACCCGCTTCTTTCCACGCTACCATATATTTACCCGGATTACCTGCACCTGTTGTAACTACCTTGATATTTTCATCAATTACCATTTGTGCAATGGCATCTACATCCGGATTCATCAACATGATATTGACACCGAATGGCTTATCTGTCAGCTCTCTGCATTTGTGAATGTGCTCACGCAGTGTTTCCGCATTCATGCTTCCGGCAGCAATCAAACCCAAGCCGCCTGCATTGGATACCGCTGCTGCGAATTCGCCTGTTGCTATATTGGCCATACCACCCTGTATTAAGGGATATTTTGTACCTAAAAGGTCTGCTAATTTCATTGATACCTCCACTAATCTGCTCCTACATAAAACTTCTATTGATATTTTACATTACCATTCTAAATAAATGGTACCCCAAGTGAGACCCGCTCCAAAGCCCACCAGTAATAATTTCATACCTTTTTTCAGGAGTCCTTTTTGATTCATTTCGTCCAGCATAATCGGAATGCTTGCAGCCGAAGTATTTCCGTATTCTTCGATATTGGAATAAAGTTGTTCCTCTTTGATTTTTAAACGTTTGCTGATAGAGGAAATAATACGGGCATTGGCCTGATGAAACAAAATGTAGTCCATTTGGTCTATTGTATCATCCAAGTCAGATAACACTTGTTTGATGGACTGCACCGGAGATTCCACCGCAAATTTGAACACTTCCTGTCCATTCATTTTACAATAGGAAGGTTCTTGATGGTCGGCAAACGGCACTCCAGGAATATGGATATGTACAGCTTCCACATCGCCTCTTGAAGAAATTACTTCATAAAATCGGGCATTGGGATTATGCTTTGCCACAACTGCACCCGCACCGTCTCCAAACAAAATACATGTGGAGCGGTCTGTATAATCCAGCATTTTAGAGAAAACTTCCGCACCGATTACCAATGCAAGTTTGTCAGGACGTGTTGCCAGCATTGCATTTGCAATGGAAAGTGCATATACAAATCCTGTGCAGGCAGCATTCATATCAAATGCCATCACTTGTTCGCTTAAACCTAACTGTTTTTGCAGCATACATGCAACAGACGGCATAATATGGTCCGCACTGCAAGTTGCTACAATAATAAAGCCAATATCCTCTTTGGACACACCACTGTTTTCAAGTGCCTTTTTTGCTGCTTGATATGCCAATTCAGATGTATTTTCTGTCTGGCTGATATGGCGTTTTTTAATGCCGGTTCTGGGATAAATCCATTCATCACTTGTATCTACCATAGTAGATAAATCGTCATTACTTAATGTGTGGCTTGGTGCATAACACCCTGTTCCTAAAATATCAATTCCGCTCATACAATCTCCTTGCTTATTTTATGATCAAATACCGCTGCAATCACCAATACTGCGGAATTTTTTATAGCGTTGATCCAGCAATGCACGTTCGCTTAATTTGCAAAGTGCTGTTAATTCGTTGCTTAACAAATCTCTTAATTGTGCGTAAATGACTTCGGCATGTTCATTTAAATTGCCCATAGGTTCTTTTACAATCACATCTACAATATTAAACGCATATAAATCCTGTGCGGTCAACTTCATAATCTCGCTGGCTTCCTGTGCTCTTGTACCATCTTTCCATAAAATAGTAGCAAAGCCCTCCGGAGATAAAATGGAGTACACGGCATTTTCCAACATCCAAATACGGTTTGCTACGGACAATGCCAAGGCTCCTCCACTGCCGCCTTCACCAATTACAATACTGATAACCGGCACAGTTAAGTTGCACATTTCCATTAAATTGCGTGCGATTGCCTCTCCTTGACCATGTTCTTCCGCCTCAATTCCCGGATATGCACCTGCCGTATCAATAAACGTAATAATAGGTCGTTTAAATTTTTCAGCCTGTTTCATCAAGCGCAATGCTTTGCGATATCCTTCCGGATTTGGCATCCCAAAGTTACAAAGCAGATTTTCTTCTAAGTTCTTGCCCTTTTGGTGACCAATTACAGTAACAGGCATATCGTGGAACATGGCAATACCGCCAATAATAGAATGGTCATCACGATAAAGACGGTCACCACGCTGTTCAAAAAAATTATCAAACAGATTTTCAATATAATCACGCACATTGGGACGTGTTGGTTTGCGCGCCAAATATACTTTATCGTAACTGGATAAATTGGCATAAGCCTTTGTCATAATTTTATGTCTTGCCTTTTCCAGTTCATCCTTAATGGTTTCAAAATCTACGTCAGGCGTATCTTTCTGTTCCAACTGACGAATCTCTTCATCAATTTTTCTGATTTGTGCCTCTGCTTCTTGAATAGACATTATAGCGTTGCCTCCCTTGCATGAAGTTTTAATAACAACGCAATGGTAGCACGCATTTTTTTACGTTCCACCACTTGGTCAAGAAATCCTTGCTGTTGTAAAAATTCAGAACGCTGAAAGCCTTCCGGCAATTTTTGTTTAATGGTTTGCTCAATTACCCTAGGTCCGGCAAAACCAATCAATGCTTTTGGTTCGGCCAACATGATATCTCCTAAAGAAGCAAAGCTTGCAGTTACACCACCTGTGGTAGGATGTGTGAAATAAGATATATATAATAACCCTGCTGCATTGTGCTTTGCCAGTGCATTACTTGTTTTCGCCATCTGCATTAAAGAAACAATACCTTCCTGCATTCTGGCACCACCGGAAGCGCTGAAGATAAGTAACGGCAAGCGACGTTTGGTTGCATACTCAATTGCACGGGTAATTTTTTCACCCACAACGCTGCCCATACTTCCCATTAAAAAACGACTGTCCATAACACCAATTACCACACGGTAGCCGCCTACTTTTGCAACTCCCGTCACAACTGCATCATTCAAGCCTGTCGTTTTTTCCAAATGACTCAACTTTTGAGTATAATTAGGAAACCCTAATACATTTTGCGTTTTCAGTCTGGGGGTGATTTCTCGAAAACTGTCTTTATCCACCAACATTTGAATGCGGTCTGTTGCAGTGATTTTAAAATGGTGTCCACAGCCTGGACAAACATAAAAGTTTTTCTGCACATCTTCACTCAAAAATCCTTGCTCACATTCCGGACATTTGGTATACAACCCTTCCGGAATATTGGAAGTATTATTAGTAGCCTTTTTTTCTTCTTTGGGCTTGCGGAGCAAATTTTTAATGATATTTAATTTCTCTTTGCGCTCTTTAAACAGTTCTTCCATTTATTTCACCAATTTCTCTAGGTTTTTCTCAATAAAGCTGGTATCAAAATCACCTTTGGCAAACGCCTCGCTCTGCAAAATCATATAATGCAAGTCTATATTGGTATCCACTCCCTGCACAATCATTTCTTCCAAAGCACGGCACATACGGTGAATGGCTTCATCTCTTGTATTTCCATGTACAATCAGTTTTGCAATCATGGAATCATATGTAGGTGGAATTTTATATCCTTGATATAAAGCGGAATCTACACGTACGCCAAAACCGCCGGGCAAATTAATGCCATATACTTCACCCGGACATGGACGGAATCCTTCTTTGGGATTTTCCGCATTAATTCGGCATTCAATGGAGTGTCCGTTTAGTTTCACATCTTCCTGTCGGAAAGAAAGCGGATCATTTGCTGCAATCAAAATTTGCTCGCGAACCAAATCAATTCCGGTAATCATTTCTGTAATGGGATGCTCTACCTGAATTCGAGTATTCATCTCAATAAAGTAATAATTTCCTTCTTTATCCAATACATACTCAATGGTACCTGCATTACGGTAACCCGCAGCCTTTGCCGCTTGTACCGCATGCTGTCCCATACGTTCACGCAGCTCCGGAGTTAACGCTGTGGAAGGTGCCTCTTCAATCAACTTCTGATTACGACGCTGAATAGAACAGTCACGTTCTCCCAAATGTACCACATTCCCAAAGTTATCAGCCATAATTTGAAATTCAATATGTTTTGGATTGAGTACCAATTTTTCTAAATATACATCATCATCATTAAAGCAAGCTTTTGCTTCTGACTTTGCCGCTGTAAATGCCTCGTCAAATTCTTCAGGTGTGAAGGCTTTTCGCATACCTCGGCCTCCGCCACCTGCAGAAGCCTTTATCAATACAGGAAATCCAATTTCCTGTGCAGCCTTTCTGGCTTCTTCCAATGTGGCCACACTGCCGTTGGAACCGGGAACTACAGGTACGCCCGCTTCCATCATCAAAGCACGGGCAGCTGACTTATTGCCCATTTTGTCAATGACATCTCCGTCCGGACCAATAAACGTAATTCCACAGGTTTTTACCAAACGAGCAAATGTTGCATTTTCCGACAGAAAACCAAAGCCGGGATGAATTGCGTCTACGCCCAGAGCAGTTGCTGCGGAAAGTATATTTTTCATATTTAAATAACTTTCGGCAGATTTGGCAGGCCCGATACAAACAGCCTCATCGGCCAATTGTACATGCAGCGCATTGCGGTCTGCTTCGGAGTATACCGCAACCGTTTCAATTCCCAATTCTTTACAAGCACGAATAATACGTACTGCAATTTCTCCGCGGTTTGCAATTAATATTTTTTGAAACATGAATTGTCCACCTTAATCCTTTGTTAGCATTCTTTAATCAGCATAATTGTTTGGTCATATTCTACCAAACCTTCATTTTTTGCAAGAATTTCAATAATTTGGCCGGAAACAGGCGCTTTAATTTCATTCATCATTTTCATTGCTTCAATAATACACAATGTTTGACCTTTTTGAACCCTATCTCCTACTTGTACATAAGCCGGCGCATCGGGTGCACTGGCGCTGTAAAAAACACCAACAACAGGAGATTTCACAGGTGTACCCTCCTGTTGTTCGCAAGCAGAAGCCTCAGGTACCGCTGCAGGGGCAGCTGTCGGCGCTGCGGCAACGGGAGTTGGCATAACAGCAGAAGGTGCTGCTACAATTTGCTGAATCGGCTCTTCTTTTTCCAATTTCAGTTTTACGTCATCCATTTCTAAAGAAAGTTTATAAATATCTGAATCATTGAATTCCTTCATTAGGTCTTTGATATCTTGCAAATTCATAAATTACATACTCCTTCAATCTCAAAACAATTTAATTCCGCTATACAAAAATAAAATTATCAACATAGTTATACAACATATATTATAAAGGATTTGCCATATAAAGTAAACACTTATCCTCTGCAAAATGCAAGTCAAATTGTAAACATTCTATAAAATAATATGCCTTAATTTGATAATATACGTAATTGATACCCCTTTTTTCTTAAGAAGCGACACCATTGGATATGGTTAGACTTTATGATTTTGAAATAAAAACCAATTTTGTGCTATTTGATACGTAATATGAATAACAAGTACATGTGGTTCTAATATATATTACGAATAGAACCATTTTACCGTATTTTCACTTTATAAGTGTGTACAAACTTTTAAGTCGTAACAGTCATATATCATTATGCTCTCTGGTTACAATAAAAAATATGAATCCATCCTGAGTTATCTCCCTTTCGTAACCTTTTTGGTACCATGTGCATATCTTATAGGTAGAATCATATTCAATGATTCTGTACAAGCTGCCATAACAGTCCAACTTGTACCACAGGTTTCCTCCTTTTATCATATAACCAATGTAAATCGCATAATTTGAAGTGAACAGTTTGTTTGAAATGGTGATTTACAAAACAGAAAATCGTCTGCAAAAAAGACGATTTTTCTGCTTTTTTCTCTTTAAATTCTGATACTTTTCTCTTGACCTTCATGAAACATTCACATTACAGGCCTATACTAAAAATGTACTCAACAGCAGTACTTTTTCATACTTCTTTTCATTCCTTTAAATGCCAATATCTATCATTACATATTTGATAATATGGTATTGGCACTCTTTGTATATGACACCTCAATATTTCGAGGGTTCATATAAATTATTTCTTTTTCATATTTTTCTCCTTTGCCGCGCCACTCCCTATTGGCGCGGCGCTCCTTTTTTACCGCAAATTTCTGTGCACCAAAACAATACGAATGCATAATATAGAAAAGAGGACAAGAACGGGATTGTCCTCTGAATGTGAAAGTTGCCTGCCGGCAGAGCAATTGGCAAGTAAACTTTTATGTACGGATTGCATTTTTGCAGGTATGTCTTTGCCAATATCGCTCCTTAAAATCAACTCAACCTCATAAAATCAAAAAGCCGTCCAAACGGACGGCTTTTTGATTGAAACCATTATTTTATTTCTTCATTTTCTTTTGTTTTGCTATCTTCCGATGATTCTGTAGGATTCGTTGTTTGCTGCGGACTGTTTGTATTATTATTCTTGAACTGTTTAAAAATTTGATTTGCATATACACTTGCACCGCCTACCAACACACCTTGTGTCAGTGCTGTAAAGATAGCCATTGCAATGGCTTGAGGGCTACCCAAAGCAGTAGTAGCCAATACATAAATCACTGACAGCAAAATACCAATTGCCCCCACTACCAACGGAATCAGTTTATCTGCAATCAAGGCTGTTTTCTTTACTGCCATACCAATCACATACAAAACCGGGATTAAAATGAGCAGTTCCGGTTTGATATATTCTGTAAAATCCATATCAAGTCTCTCCTTTACTTCAATATTTGAGTTAAAACAGCAGCTACAATGCCTGATGCCAAAGCGCCCAATGCTGCCGCAATTAATTTATCCCACCACTGTGCCGGTCGAGCTGTTACCTTCTCTACTTCCTGCTTGATTTCTTCTACGTCTTCTTTGATATTATCTACTTTACTGTCTACCTTAGCAATGGCAAGGGTCAAGGTTCGCAGGTCTTTTACTTCACGCTCCAATGCATCAATTCGTTTATGTGCTGATGCTGCAGCGTCCAATGCCTTACCAAGTGTTACATCGTTGTCTCCCATCATGCATTGCTCCGTTATGGCAACTGTAATACTTGACCCGGATATATGGTATCATCGGATAAACGATTGAGCGCTTTAATCTCTTGATATCTTGTGCCATCACCTAATTGTGACTGTGCAATTCCCCAGAGACTATCGCCTGCTTGTACATAATATGTATGAGACGAAGTATTTTGTGACACAATCAAAACTTGCCCTACATGGATAATGTTAGGGTCAGAAATACCATTTAAAGCAGCCAGTTCCTGATAGGTAGTACCATACTTTGCAGCGATTCCGCTTAACGTATCCCCTGCTTGTACTGTGTAGGTGTTTTCACCTTGTGGTGTACTAGCCGCATCGCCTTTAAGCTTAATAATTTGGCCTACATGAATGACGTTGGGGTCTGCAATACCGTTGATTGCTGCCAACTCTTGATACGTAGTTCCAAATTTTTCAGCAATACCGCTTAATGTATCCCCTGCCATAACTGTATATGTGCCGTAACTTGGTTCCGGCTGTGGTGCAGGCGTGGTGGTTGCACCATTTGTGTAGTCTTTATAGCACCAGTTCATGTCTACGGTATTGGCTGTAATACCATCTACTACGCCTTTTGATGTATACTGCCACATAGTATATGCACCTTTGTAGTCGCATTGTGTGTTATATTGTGCTAACCATACGTCAATACCTGCATTATCAATACGTGCCATATCAATATAATTGGTTGCCCAGTTCAGATTGGTATACAACATAGGTTGATAGCCCGCTGCACGAATCTTATTGCAAAAAGCGATTGCCATATCGGTACATACTGTCTTTCCCAATGCTGCCTGTCTGTTTTCTTCCATATCAAAGGCTACAGGATACTGCGGATTACTTCCTGCGATAAGTTCAAGACAGAAGTCTGCTTCCTGCTCTGCACCTGCTACATCCACAGCATAGGAATAGTGATAGAATCCGTAAGGCATGCCAACGTTTTGGCAGCCCGATAGATTATTATAAAACCACTTATCAATTTGGTTTGGGTCTTTGACACCATAGCCTGTGCGTATCATAGCACCTACCACACCTGCATTTTTTACTTTTTCCCAGTTAATGTTTCCTTGATGTTCACTTACATCGATTACTGATAATTGCATATCAAATATCTCTTTCCTTTCCTATCAAACTCTTTTTATTGATTCCACCTTTGTGGTTCTCTTTTTTTGGGAAGATAAGGTGTACCTTCATGCCGATAGCATTCCGAAGGAGGAATTTTTCTCATATTACCCGTGTCAATCAAGTAGTGACAACAACAATCGTCCATATATTTATTCTGAGATAAACTCCTATAATAATAACAGCCGATACATTTCATGACGAAGCACACTCCTTTTGCTGCAACAATGCATTCAAAATAGTTTGATACATCTCTAATTTTTGTATTGCATATAATGCTCCGCAGCTTCCTTCGCGGCAAGATTTTACCAAAGCGGACCATTTTTCAATTTTTTGTTTTGTATGTGTAATTGCATTTTCCTGTGTTGCCATCAACTGTTTATCATCCCTCCTCTAAATAGAACATCTCATCTTGCTCCAGCCAATCTCCGCTAAAATACCAAGATACCAACATGTCCAAAAATTCTTCTGTCTCTTCCGTGATACGGGTAATTTGAATACCGCAATGCTGCATTGCATAACACGGTGCATCCGATTCTTTTACTGCTCGTCCTTTATTTTTACCAATACCTATAAATACGATTATGCATTCGCCTCTTTCAATTGATAAAAACGGATACCGCAGAATTCAAAAGAAGTTTCAAACGGATATTCTTCATTTCCCGACCAATTTGTTTTGGGAGATTTTCCTGCTGCAAACGCCAGCTGCTCAATTCCTTTGTACACTTGAACACCACCAAATAACTGGTTACATAATTCTACAGTTCCGTTTCCGCTAACCAAACTTTTCATCTGATAGTAAACGTCAACTGCATGATACAGAAAATCTCGATTTGCTTGGTGTGTCTGATTAGAAAATAATGGATGCTGTTCTATTTTCATAAAATAACCTCACTTTCTTTTTGTTATCTATAATCAAACCTATTTGATAAACCAATAAATCGCCAAACTTGCCGCCATAAAACAACTGAAAATAATAAGCTGTAACACCATTTGCATATAACTGATATTACCTAAAAAATCAGAACCCGTAGTGCCAATCAGTCCAATGACTGCAATTGCAGCCAGCAATCCGGAAACATATTTTAATATAATGCGTATTTTTTCTTGAAAACGCATGCGAATTCCTCCTTTTTTAGGTTGTACCACTTTGAAATCCAAAGTCCGATTAATGGGACAAACTATTTGTTATACTATGACTCGTAACATCATATGAATGGTACATCTTTGCTGCAAGCTGTGTGTTTTGTCAAAACAGTTTGTACATATCGCCACTGTTTTTCTATCTGTCGTATTATCTGCAGGGATTCTTTTGGTTTTGTGTTCTGATTTTGGATTGTAAAATGAATGTTGTTTTACAATTCCAAGTTTTTTATGGCTTGTTCAGTGAATTAAATTCACATTTAATGACATCAACATAAATCAGCGGCATAAATTGCATTTGAATTTCTATTTTTCCTATTGTTGACATTTACATAATTCTGCAATATACTTAGGGTGCAAGTAAAAGTGTTATACAGAACTCTGTCAACCCTTCTTTATTATATATCAGAGTTCTGTAATAGTCAATGATATTTGTAATAAAATTTCAGTTTTCTGTAATTTTTATTCATAATATCTAAAGGAGAAACAGAATATGGCAGATATGTATAGCAAGATTGAACAACTATGTAAAGAAAATAACACAAATATCACTGCAATGTGCCGTCTATTGGATATTAGCCGAAGCACCCTGTCCGAATTAAAAGCAGGGCGTACAAAAACGTTGTCTGCTGAATACACAACAAAAATCGCTTCTTATTTTCATGTAAGCGTTGATTATCTACTTGGAAAATCACAGCAAAGAAACACTCCGGCTGTATCAGCTCAAGAGCTGTCATTTGATGACTTTACCTATGCAATGTACGACGAAGGAAAAAAATTAAGTGAAGAGAACAAAGCTAAGCTGCTGGAAATGGCTAAGTTTTTTGTACAGCAGCAGGAAAAGGAAGAGAAAAGAAAGTGAAATAAAATATGAAAACGTTGTTTAAAATTTATGAGGAGCTATACAAGGCAGGTGTAAAAGTATATAGTTATAATTTATGTGACACACCTGCTGTTACCATTGAAGCAAACAAGCAATATGCTATATTTTTTAACCCGAATGCTATCCACTCGTTAGCAGACGAAACTTGTATTGCAGCTCATGAAGCTGGACATATCATGACCGGCACAACTCACAAAGTAAACAGTCCCTGTGAGATTGTCGCACGGCATGAAGAAAAAGCCAGTCGCTGGGCAATACAACATGTTGTACCTCACGAAGAATATATACACGCACTGCATAACGGAATTTGCGAAGTGTGGGATTTGGCAGAATACTTTTGTGTAACAGAATCTTTTATGAGAAAAGCGATACACTATTATCAAATGTTGGAACAAAATGAATCATAATAAAAAGAGATAACGGATAAAATCCGTTATCTCTTTTTTATCTAAAAAATTTTCATACTTACAAATCTAATAATTCAGTAACATTATTTTGTTAATGAAAATATTTGAGATTCTTCCTAATGCATCATAAAAGTACAGATTTTTCATAACACGATAATTAATATTGAGATATTCAGCATATCAACGTATACTAAAATAAAAACAGTAATGGAGGAACGTCATATGCTCGCATATACTTATATGGAAAAAGGAGTATTTGAACTAAAAGAAAAATCAAAACCAATGTTAAAAGAAGGACAAGATGCCATTGTAAAAGTAACCCTTGCAAGTATTTGCGCCAGTGATTTGCATATAAAATACGGCAGTGTTCCAAAAGCAGTCCCCGGCATTACAGTGGGACATGAAATGGTGGGTGTTGTTGAGAGTATTGGAACAGAAGTTACTGCAGTAAAACCGGGTGACCGTGTTACGGTAAATGTAGAAACATTTTGCGGACATTGTTTTTTTTGCAGGCATGGCTATGTCAACAATTGCATCGATTCACAGGGAGGTTGGTCTCTTGGCTGCCGTATCGATGGCGGACAAGCAGAATACGTGCGGGTTCCCTATGCAAATCAGGGATTAACCGTCATACCCGATAATGTTTCGGACGAACAAGCATTATTTGTGGGAGATATTTTAGCAACCGGATTTTGGTCCGTGCGTATTGCAGACATCACACCGGGAGACACCATATTGGTTTTTGGTGCCGGACCAACCGGCATATGTACCATGCTTTGCGCACTTTTAAAATCTCCACGAAACATCATTTTATGCGAAAAAGATTCTCAACGTTTACAGTTTGTCCAAAAAAATTGGCCAAATATTCTTACCGTATCTCCCGAGCATGTACTGGAATTTACCCGTAGGAACAGTGAACATGGAGGCGCGGACCGTGTATTTGAAGCAGCAGGTGCAGATGAAACGTTTCAGCTTGCTTGGCAATGCGCTCGTCCCAACGCAATTGTTACCATCCCTGCTCTTTATCATCATCCTCAAATTCTGCCGCTTCCTGATATGTATGGTAAAAATTTAACATTTCAAACAGGAGGCGTGGACGGATGTGACAGTTTTGAATTATTGCAACTCATTTCAGAAGGTAAGCTGGATACAACCAAATTAATCACCCATACATTTCCTTTAAACGAGATTGATACTGCATATAAAATGTTTGAAAACAAAACAGACGGTGTATTTAAAATTGCGATTAAACCTTAAAATAAATGCAGTATCTGATAAAATGAAAAATCTTTCACGTACTTTTTACGTGAAAGATTTTATATGACATAAGCGATAGGATAAAAATTTTTCTATGAGTGTGTAGGAACCTCAAATGATGCACCCGTATAAATCCATTCTACACAAACGGTAGTTCTGGCACCACCTTGAGAAATAAACGTGCGTATTTCACACATAGACCATAGTTTTGTTGTTGGATTTTGCTGCCTGATTCTAATCCAATTTATTTCTTGAGACTGACTGTATACCAGGTCATCTATAACCAGTTTAGCAGCAACTGTAGTATTATTGAATGTTTGAGACTCTACACTTGCCCCGTCATATATACTGGTACGGCGAATATCTGCTAATACAGGTGTAGTAGCTACTTTAGGCTGAACAGACATTCTTACAGATGTGGTTGAAGTATTTGCTACAGTGAAAGTGAGATTATCCAAAGGAATATCTATATAGCTGTTTAATGTTGCTAAGTTTGCATTATAATATGCAACATTTGATTTTAAATTTGGACTTGTAATTTCTTGAGTATCTGTTTTAAAACTTACTTTATAACTGGTAGGCGTGTCTTCTGCTACCGCAATGTTAGGTGTTTGACCCGTAACACCTTGGATACCTTGTGCACCTGTGGCTCCTGCCGCACCTGTTTCACCTTTTGCACCTTGTGCACCCGTAGGTCCTGTTGCTCCCGCTTCACCTTTTGCACCTTGTGCACCCGTAGGTCCTGTCGCACCTGTTTCACCTTTTGCACCTTGTGCACCCGTAGGTCCTGTTGCTCCCGTTTCACCTTTTGCACCTTGTACACCTGTAGGTCCTGTCGCACCTGCTTCACCTTTTGCACCTTGTGCACCTGTAGGTCCTATCGCTCCCGTTTCACCTTGTGCGCCTGTGGCTCCTGTCGCACCTACAGGCACTACAAAATCTAAACTAACTCCTGTATCAGTATTATTTGCAATTACTTGTGCTGTTCTGCCGGAACTTACAGTACCAACTTCTACCGTTGGTGTTGCTCCTGTAGAACCCGTGTTGCCTTGAGGTCCCTGTTCTCCCATCGGCCCCGGACAACCTCTTTCACCTTGCGGACCTTGAGGGCCGGTTACACCTTGTGGACCTTGTTCTCCCATTGGTCCCTGTGCACCAACGGGACCACGTTCCCCTGCATCACCTTTATCGCCTTTTGGACCTATTGGTCCCATTTCACCGGGATCGCCTTTTGGACCTACCGGACCACGATCTCCCTGAGGGCCCATCGGGCCTTGATTTCCTTGAATACCCTGTGGACCTACCATTCCAGGATCTCCCTTAGGACCTGCATCTCCGCGTACACCTTGCGGACCACGCGGTCCCATCGGGCCTGCCATTCCGCGTGGTCCGACCGGACCGGGACAGCCTTGGTCACCCTTTTCTCCTTTCGGACCCTGTGGACCACGTTCTCCCTTGGGACCTTGTGGTCCGGGTATTACAACAGAGTTGTCCTCACTTGGTGTACAAGAACACGGATAATTACGATTTGTACAATTATAATAATTCATGACTCGGATACTCCTTTGATAAAACATAGTTAAAGTTGTCCCTCTTTATCATATTCAAAGGATACCCTATATGTTATTATGAAAATGGCTTTTGTAATTTACTTATCTCAAATATTACCTATTCTATATATTATGGATGAATTTTTAATTCGTTCAGCCATTTTGCAGTATCCGCAGTAAAATGATTGATAATTTCACTATGTCCAATATCCATATCGGAAATTGTCTCCATATCCTTATCGCTTAATTCAAAATCCCAGATATTAAAGTTTTCTTGTATGCGTTCTTTATGAACAGATTTTGGAATAACTACTACACCTCTTTGTACGTTCCATCTCAAAGCAACTTGGGCAACACTTTTACCGTATTTAGCTGCTATTTCTGCGAGAATTGGATTTTGGAAAAAATTATTTTTTCCCTCTGCAAAAGGTCCCCAAGCTTCGGGCTGAACACCATATTCTTTCATCACCTTTAAAGCATCTTTCTGCTGAAAAAACGGATGACATTCTACCTGATTGACCGCCGGAATAATTTCAGCATTCACACACAAGTCTACCAAACGATCCGGATAAAAATTGCTTACCCCTATCGCACGAATTCTGCCTTCTTTATATAATTCCTCCATAGCTCTCCATGCACCATAATAGTCATGAAATGGCTGATGAATCAAATATAAGTCAAGATACTCCAGACCTAATTTGTTTAACGAAGTTTCAAACGCCTTTTTTGCAGATTCATAGCCTGCATCCTGAACCCAAAGTTTTGTGGTAATAAACAAATCTTTGCGCGGAATACCGCTTGTACGAATCGCATTTCCTACGGCCTCCTCATTCATGTAGGCTGCTGCAGTATCAATGAGACGATAACCTGCTTCCAGCGCATCCGAAACCGCCTGTTCACATTGAGCTGCATCGGGCACTTGAAATACACCAAATCCTTCCAAAGGCATTTGAACACCATTATTTAAGCAAACTGTTTGCATGATAAAAGCTCCTTTCCAACACATTATTTTTATGATATACTGATTGTAACACCTTCGAGTAACTCTAAGTCAATAGTAATCTGAACAAAAAAGGAGGCAAAAACATGTACACAGTAAAAGAAGCCGCAAAACAATTAGGATTTACGGAACATACCATACGTTTTTATACAGATAAGGGATTGGTGCCAAGCGTCATACGAGATAAAAATAATTGTCGTTTATTCACAGAGGAATCTATGAATTGGCTGATAGGAATCAAACATTTAAAAGAGTGCGGAATGACGCTGGATGCGATTAAAACTTATATCGAACTTTGTTTACAGGGCGATTCTACCATTGAAACACGCTATCACATTATATTAAAGCAAAAAGAAATTGCAAAACGTCAATTGGAAGAAGCAAAACAAAGACTGGATTATATGGAGAAAAAAGCAAAATTATACCGAAAGATTATAGAAAACCATATTCCGGACAGCACTAATCCTGCCAAATGGCCTGTAAAATCTGCCCAATAACAATATATTCAGAATAAAAAAGGAGTTATGTATTTCGATACATAACTCCTTTTTTATAATAGTCCCACTGCATGTATTCCCCATAAAATCCCATATACAATCGGCTGATGAATTATATAAATCCATAAGCTGTAACGTCCCAGCCAATCCAATACCGGAATTTTAATTTTCAGTACTTTGCAATTTCTTACATTGCGCCACATATGAAAGGCAAACCAGCCTGTCCAGTAAAGGAACAACCATGGAAACAGCGGAAAATAATCGCTTGAGAAAAAGTCGGAATTTGGAAGACCAATTGGATGTAACCATTGGGCAGAATACATCCAATCCGGTAGTGATATTAATACCGTGTCTCCCCAGCCAAATCCGCCAAAAGGAAGTGCTTTTGTAAAGCAAAATAAGGCAAAACAAAATAATATACCAATCTCAGGTAAAATCCGTTTCATCAGGGATCTGGTTAACAGCATACAGCATCCAATTAAGCTAAGTATTCCAAAACGAACCCTCTGTTCAGGCATGACAAACATGGTAACTAAACTAATAACACACCCTGCACCAAATACGAGAAGTCCCCTTTTGATTGGACGACTTCCTAAGGAAAAACAGAAGCCTGACAATAAAATAAAGCTCCAGCAAATAAATTGTTCCCATACATATCCAGCAGCACTTTGATACCAACCAATCGGGTGACCAAAAATATATACAACATCATATAAAATATGATACAGTACCATGTTCAGTAATGCAAATCCCCGCAATGCATCCAGTAACGACAACCTTTCTTTTCCACGGAGGGGTTGTTCGGTCATTCACAGACTACCTTCTTTCTGTTTCTTTCCTGTTTATATCGTTCCATTCCAGCCTGTTTTGGTTTATCGACTGTTTTGTTGTTTTAAAATCGCTTCGTGTTCTCGATTCAATTCTTCTACCAATGCGCCAAAGCTCCATTTTTGGTTGGTTGCAGTTACAGTAGCTTTAATCGGAATATCAATTTGATATTCCTTCAAAGTCTTGATAAAGCAGTCAATGCGTTGACTTGACATGCCGCACATGCACAGTACCCCTTCAGATGCAGGAGGTACAACATCAGACATTGGCTTCTCTTGAAATCCATGAAATCCTGCTAGGTAACCTACATCTTGCCCAAGCTCTCGATTTATAACTGTATGAGATTGAATATCCAGCTTCTGTAAAATACCATTCAATTTTTCCTGCACCGTTTTGTCAATTGCAAACAATAAAACCCGTTCCGGTATTTTTGTAACAATACGTGCTTTCATACAATACCTCCTATCATAAAACTGTATTTATTTAACCATATATTTTCTCTTCTGACAAGCGCTTTTGGGTGTACTCCATTCGTTTGAAAAAAGATTAGAACCCTTTTAAAAGTGAACATAAAATTAAAACATGCTGTGAAATGGTCGGTGGAAAATAAAAGCTGTGCCTCTCTAGTTGTCTGCTTTTCACGAAGAATAAAATGCGGAAAACAAAAACATCTGCTGTCTCCCATAAATCATAAATGTTTATGGGAACGGAAGAAAAGAATAAGCATGCGATAGATAAATGACTCTCAAAAAAGATTTTCAATCACTTGCAAAAATAAAGTATTTCCTTATGAATAGTAACATTAGAATCCGTTATACAGAAACTACTCCGTTGGATTGCAACATATCATATGAAATAAAACAACGGCAGCTGTAATGATACAGCTGCCGTTTTCCGATATGATATTGAGCGTAAGTTCTATTGCATTACTTTTCGGATCGCCGTTTATGTTTGTAATATGATATCAACTTTATCATCCATTTTACTGCCTCAACCTGAATCATGGATAAAACAGAAAGACCAAGTACAATCAGCCATTGTATCCAGGTAAGCGTAGTAAGATGGAAAATAGATTGCAACACAGGAATAAACAAAATACATGCCATCAGTATTGCTGATACACCAAACGATACAAACAACCAAGGATTCATCCCTTCACTTCTTACCCAAATTGGTTCTGTATTGGAACGCTGATTAAACGCTCTCAGCATTTGTGACAGCGCCAGTACACAGAACGCCATTGTTTGCCCTACCGTATGTCCGCCTATAGTTACACCTATCCAGTACGCTGTAATCGTCGTTGCAGCAACAAATATTCCTTGTGTAATCACACGGCTGATTAAAGATGCCTCAAACAAAGTTCCTGATTTTACAGGAGGGTGCTTCATAATATTTTTGCTTGCCGGGTCCACTCCAAGCGCTAAAGCAGGCAATGTTGCGGTTGCAAGGTTTACCCACAAAATATGAACTGCTAAAAGAGGTGTCTCCCAGTTGAACACGGTTGCTACAAACAGGGTTAAAATTTCCGCAATATTGCCTACCAATAAAAATTGAATAACCTTTTGAATATTCCTGTAAACACGTCTTCCCTCTTTAATTGCATAAGCGATTGTGGTAAATTTATCATCCAGCAGAATCATGTCAGCTGCATCTTTGGCAACATCTGTACCTGTAATACCCATAGCAACACCGATGTCAGCCGCTTTTAACGCAGGAGAATCGTTGACTCCATCTCCTGTCATAGCGGCTACTTCTCCGATTCTTTTGAAAGATTGTATGATTCTTAATTTATCCGCAGGAGATACTCTGGCAAACACTGCTGTTGTTTTTACTTTTGCATCCAATGTCTCATCGTTCATATGATTCAGTTCTTCTCCTGAAATCACAGAGTCACCCTCCTGACAAATCCCCAATTCCTTTGCAATCGCAAGTGCAGTCACTTTATGATCACCTGTAATCATAACAGTACGAATGCCGGCTTCACGACAAACGCGAACAGACTCTGCAACTTCTGTTCTGGGAGGGTCAATCATGCCTACTGCGCCAAGAAAAGTTAAATTCCATTCTAAATTCTCACTATCATCTTCAGGCAGCTCATCTATGTCTCTTTTAGCAAAGCCCAACACCCTTAATGCTTGCTCTGACAGCTTCATACAACAGTTTAATATATTTCTTCTGTCTTGTTCCGTCATTGGACGGATTCCTTCGGATGTAAGCATATGAGTACATAGCGGCAGCATTTCATCAACCGCACCTTTTGTATAGGCAATCAATTGCTGTTCTATTTTGTGTACCGTAGTCATTCGCTTACGGTCTGAGTCAAACGGCTGCTCAAATAAACGAGGATATCTCTCTTCCAACGCATCGTGATTCATCCCAAAATTTTGCGCCATATAGATGAGAGCCCCCTCCGTTGGGTCTCCAATGATTTCTCCCTCATGGTCTGGGTCGAAGCTTGCATCATTGCAAAGAGCAGAAGCATAAATCAACTCTTGATATATCGTTGAATGCATCTGTTTTACTTCTTTTATCGGTGTTGCCGTGCCATTATAAAAATCTTGGTCCAACGCCAAATGTGTTACTGTCATTTTGTTGAGTGTCAATGTACCTGTTTTATCACTGCAAATCACAGTAGCACTTCCCAAAGTTTCAACAGCAGGAAGCTTTCGTATCAAGGCATTTTTCTTTGCCATTCGTTGTACCCCCAAAGCCATGACTATAGTTGCTGTTGCCGGCAGACCCTCCGGAATAATGGAAATGGCTAAAGATATTGCAACCAAAAGCTGCGGAATCAAAGGGCGTTGATAAATTGCACCTATCACAAAAATCAATATACAAACAATCAAACCTACAATGGTAAGTATTTTTCCTACTGCGTTTAACTTACGTTTTAACGGAGTATCCAATTCATCTTGGTTATCCAGCATTCCCGCAATGTTACCCACCTCCGTATTCATACCTGTGGCTATTACAACACCGGTACCACGCCCATATATTACAATGGAGGATGAATATGCCATATTACTTCTGTCTCCCAAAGTGCATGTTTCCGGCAATACTGCGTCTGCATCTTTTTCCGCAGGCACCGATTCACCTGTCAGTGAAGCTTCCTGTATTTTTAAGTTTGCAGAATCAATTAATCGTACATCTGCGGGAACCATGTCTCCGTCACAAAGCAACACAATATCGCCGACTACCAATTCAGCAGCGGGAATCACACTTTCTTCTCCCTGGCGTAATACGCGTGCAGTGGGCGCACTCATATCTCGCAACGCCTCTAAAGAAGATTGCGCTTTCTTCTCCTGTACAATGCCAATGGCTGCATTTAAAATCACAATAGCAAATATTACACCTGCTTCTGTCCATTCCTGCAAAACGGCAGAAATAACAGCTGCAACAATTAAGATACACACCATTGGGTCTAAAATTTGCTCTTTTAGCATTTGAAGCAGTGTTTTGGGCGGTTTGGCTCGAAGTTCATTTTTTCCATTTTGTTTGAGTCTTTCTGCAGCCTCGGTATCACTTAATCCTTTTTCAGAAGTGTTTACGACTTGATAAACCTCTTCCAACTTTTTTGTGTGCCAAGGCATTTGTTTGTGAGTATCCATATTGGATATACCACACCTTTCTTAATAAAATATTGATATTCTGAATGTCTGAAAGACAAACTCAGTAAAAACACAAACAGACATAACCTGCTGCTCTTTCTAAAAAAGAGCGCAAGTCATGCCTGTAATTTACATTAAATGATAATAAAAATGAATACGAATCAAAACTTGGTCAGCGTCGTTACTGTCGGCGTCGTCCATAATAATCAGTGTATTCCTTTCTCCTATGTATTGTAACATATTATATGAGATAACCATACTAATGTCAACAGGAAAATTAAACAGTACAAAATGCAATATTTCCTATTGTTTATATAAAATATTTGCCATTTCTGTTATATTTATTTTATGAAAAATATCTTATCGTATGACAAGACTAAAAATCAAACTTTTTCTATCTATAGAAAAATCTTCCTTATTGCACAGAATGTCAAAAAATATTATAATGAGGCTAATCTTGATAGACAGAAGGTGACATCATGTATATTGCCGATTTACATATTCATTCTCGTTTTTCCCGCGCTACCAGTAAAGATTGTGACATTCCTCACTTAGATTGGTGGGCGCAACGAAAAGGAATTCAACTTTTGGGCACAGGTGACTTTACACACCCTGTATGGCGTGCTGAACTGAAAGAACAGCTTGTTCCTGCCGGAGAAGGCGTATATACCTTAAAGAAAGATTTACGAATTCCAAATGCAGTGCCAGGAGAAACACCACGTTTTGTAATAACAGGCGAAATTAGCTCCATCTATAAAAAAGATGGAAAAACCAGAAAAGTACACAATGTAATTGTACTGCCCAGTTTAGAGGCAGCCGATGAGCTTGCCGCCAAATTAGAAGCAATCGGCAATATTCATTCCGACGGGCGTCCTATTTTAGGACTGGACAGTCGTGATTTACTGGAAATTACCCTAGAAACTTGTCCGGATGCAGAATTTATTCCCGCACATATTTGGACACCGCATTTTTCTATGTTTGGTGCTTTTTCAGGTTTTGACAGTATAGAAGCCTGCTTTGGAGACTTAACCTCTCATATTCACGCAGTAGAAACAGGACTTTCTTCAGACCCTCCTATGAACTGGCGTGTTTCCGCTTTAGACAACCTTACGTTGGTATCACACTCAGATGCTCACTCTCCATCAAAATTGGGACGTGAAGCAAATCTGCTCGATACCGGGCTTACCTACCCCGAATTGGTTCATGCAATTCGGACTAGAGAGGGTTTTCTTGGCACAGTAGAATTCTTTCCCGAAGAAGGAAAATACCACTTAGACGGACATCGTAACTGCAATGTTTGTCTTACTCCTGCCGAAACTGCTCAGTTAGGCGGTATCTGCCCTGTATGCGGCAAAAAAATCACCATTGGCGTAGAACACCGCGTAGAAGAGTTGGCCGACCGACCAGTTGGCTATTGTCCTGAAAACGCCAAACCGTTTGAAAGTCTGGCTCCTCTTCCGGAAGTGGTTGCTGCTTGTACAGGAAAGTCTGTAGCAAGTAAAAAAACACAGCAGCAGTATGAAGAGATGCTGCAGTCTTTAGGTGCTGAATTCTATATTTTACGTCAAGCCCCCATTGAAGACATCAAACGGACAGCAGGTCCATGTATTGCCGAAGGTATTCGCCGTTTACGCATTGGACAAGTAGAGCGAAAACCGGGCTTTGACGGAGAATACGGTGTGATTTCTTTATTAAATCCATCCGAAATAGAGCAATTAAATGGACAAATCTCTTTATTTGGAGCAGATGTTCCGAAAAAGACTTCCAAACAGCAGAGTAAAATACAAAAAACAACTGCCCCCGCACCTGAAGAAACACCTATTGTAAATACCAGTGACAGTTTGAACACAGAACAACAACAAGCCGTATCAGATTTGCAACGGGTTGTAGCGGTAATTGCAGGGCCCGGCACAGGAAAAACAAAAACGCTGGTATCCCGTATTGCTTATCTGATAGAAGAACAAGGTGTAAAACCGGAAGAAATTACCGCAGTCACTTTTACCAACCAAGCCGCAGCAGAAATGCGCCATAGATTGGAACAGCGTTTGGGAGGGAAACGTGCCATATCACGTATGACCATTGGAACGTTTCATGCAATCTGTCTGAAGCTTTTGGGAGATGTACGCCTTATCAGCGAAGGTGAAGCCATAGAGATAGCGGAAGAAATATTACAAACACAACATCGAAAAGAAAGTGCTAAACAATTGATACAAGCAGTGTCTCTGATAAAAAACGGAGCATCATTTGAAACAGCCGAATTATCCGAGGAAGTATATATTTCATATTGTTCTCGATTACGGGAATTGGGTGTACTTGACTTCGACGATTTATTATTAGAAGCCCAAAAACAAACTATCACCACCCAAAAACAATTCACTCATTTACTGGTGGATGAATTTCAGGATATCAATGATATTCAATATCAGTTGGTGCGAAAATGGAATGAAAGCGGAAAAAATCTTTTTGTAATTGGAGACCCCGACCAATCTATTTACGGATTCCGCGGCTCCAGCGGACGATGCTTTGAACGACTGGAAGAGGATTCTCCTGATATCCATATCATTCGTTTGGTTCAAAACTATCGTTCCACTCCGGAAATTCTGCAAACAGCGGTACCCGTAATTGAACATAATCCTGGCAAACCACGGTTATTAACTCCGAATCAAACATCAGGTATTGCAGTAAGACTGGTACAGACCGCAGACGATTTTTCAGAAGGCATTTGGATTGCAAAAGAAATCAGCCGTATAACAGGAGGCGTAGATATGCTGGAAGCACAGTCTTTGGGACATACACAGCACATGCGTTCTTTTTCTGATATTGCAGTTCTTTGCCGCACTCACAGACAACTGGAATTGATAGAAAAATGTTTACGATATGATGACATACCGTGTATTATAAGTGGCCGCGAAGACTTTTTAAATGCAGATGATGTACGCGGTCTCCTGTCGTTTTTCCGTTGTTTGCAAGAACCAGGAGATATTGCAGCACTCCGAACTGCTTTAAAATTACTGTGGAACTGCCCTTCTGATTTAATAGAATATGCCCAGAAGATATGCTCTCATCAGACAGAATGGAACCTAGAAACTCTGCAATATGATTTTCAGGGGTACGAAATACTGCTTCAAATGTTAGAGCGAATAGAATCATGGCTTCCACTGATACAAAAAGAAAAGCCATGGAAATTGGTGCAGCAATGGGAAGAAACATACGGTTCTTCCTCTGCATTGGAAAAGCTGAAAAATACAGCCGTGTTTCATTCCAATCTGGAAGAATTACGGAATGCACTGGTTCTTGGGCAAGAAGCGGATATCAGCCGTACTACCGCAAAAAACTGGAAATCAGGTGCTGTACATCTTATGACATTGCATGGCAGTAAAGGTCTTGAATTCCCTGCTGTATTTGTGTCCGGAATCAAGTCCGGAATATTGCCATTAGAGTCTACAAAGCACCCTTCAGATATTCAAGAAGAACGACGTTTATTTTATGTAGGAATGACCAGAGCCCGTGAGGAATTAATTCTTACCTGTGGAGCCGAACCTTCTTCATTTTTATCCGAGCTGTCAAACACCATAAAAAGAGAAACTGTAAAACGCCGTGAACAACCTGCAGAACAATTAAGCCTATTCTAATATTCATTTTACATATTATTTAGGATACCGATGGAGAAAACAGAAGACAATCATGAATAAGTTGTTATCTTCTGTTTTCGTTCGTAATATCAACCGAAATGTAACGATTCCCAACGGATTACTGTACTTTTTAAGTATTCGCTCACAACCGTTTCTATCTCTTAACAATGGGCAAATCTAATTCCCAGCCTGTGCTTTTAAAGAGCGATTTTCATAAGAATAGTCCACATAACATATTTCATTTACCGCCAATGACACTAACAATATAGCATTCCTCATAACTTTCGATCATCAAGCAAAGATACGAATCGTTAGTCAAATTCCAGTGATATCGGAAAACATCTGCTTTGAATCATAATTTTAAAATCGTCATTATTTATATCTCTATAAAAAATATAATACAAACAGAAACGTATAAAAACCGATTTTTACTCACATATAATTCATTTCTTTGGCATAAGTTTATATTAAAACAAGATATCTGTCATAAATGTAGGCGATAAAACTTCAAAATAAAAAAATCCACGATGTGCAACGGTAAAACCATATATAAAACAAACGCCCCGCAAAATTGCGGGGCGTTTTGTTCTAAAAAACTATCTATTACATTTTCTCTTTCTGAGATAGATGAATATTCCGGAAAGGCCGATACCTGATACAGACAATATAATAATCGGCAGTGTCAGATTACTACCGTCTCCGGTCTCTGGGTTGTCCATACGATTGTCAGGTTTATTTGTATCATTCGGCTGGGAAGGAATCATCTGTTCGGGATTCATTGTTCCGGGATTGTAGTTCGAATCACTTTCACCACAAACAGTACACTTGCCATCTACATAGGTATGAGCAAGCTTAGTAATCTTCAGCTCATCTACAGTTTTTTCCACGCCGTCAATAAAATCTTTACCGCACACTGTGCAATGTTGGTGCGCTTTTATTCCCTCCGCCTTACAAGTAGCTTGCTGCTCGGCAACGTTTTCTAACTTATGTGCTGCAGGAATGATCTGTACATCTTTCTTGGCTGTACAGCCAGGGGTAGTACAATGTATAGACTTGCTTCCATCTTCTGTGCAGGTAGCTTCCTTGTCAATTGTATATTCAGTATCCCACACATGAGCAGTTGTAGTTTCGCCAACTTCAAAGGTATCTCCGTTAACTGTGATATCTTTTCCTGTGCTGTTAGTTATTTCCACGTTTTCAGGAACTGTAATAACCGCATCGTCCGCAACTTTTTTGAATGTTATTTTGTCACCTGATTTTAATGCTTGAATTGCATTTTCCACAGCTGTTTTTCCAACAACAAATCTTGTTTCACCACCGGAAGTTGTAGTTGCTTGCATATCGCTGTTTACAATATTCTCTGCAATATTTGACGAGAAGCTTCCGCCGGTTACTTCAACAACATTTCCTGCTTCAGACCATTCGTTCTCGGTTTTGTCCGCATTATTAAATGAATATGCCCTGACTGCTTCTACATCTGCTGCGGAATTAAAAACACCATTTTCAATATTAACCGTTTCTAATTTCTTGTATCCGTCACGATTTACAATTGATACAGCAGCACCATCTGCGATGGGACCGTCAGCATCAGTTTTTTCCTGAGGTTGACCTGTCACTGTAATTGCAGTCTCGCCTACTATTGTAAGACTTCCTGAACAAACTTGCACACCCGCATGTTTGGCATTGATAACGGAATTGTCAATTGTTACCTTACCGGACGATGGGAAATAAATGCCAAAGCCATTTTCCACATTGAGCGTGGAATTTTTAAGTGTCACTTTATTGCCTGTTTCAGTGCCATTTGTTATGATTCCACATACATCCCCCGGAACAGTTAGTTCCACTCCGTCAAGAGTAAGGCTTCTGTTGTTCATATTGCTTTCGTTTGGCGCACCAATCAAATGAGCACCATCGGTTGTTTCATCGGTAGCAACAACTTTACCATTTTTTACAGTAAACTCCACATTCGGATAGTTCACATTAATTGCAGCAGTTTTGCCGGTATAAGTGTATGTGTGACCGTCTAAATCAAGAGCTGCACTTTTAGAACCGGAATTGATTGGTTCATTTCCTTTATAATCGTGCAGCAATGTTATGTTGCCGTCTGCTGCTTTGCCTGCCGCATTTGCATAAGAGCCATAAATGTACTTATTGCCATCTGCTTCTTTTACTGAAAATCCACCATTTGGTATTAAATTGCGGGCACTTTCTGTATCTAATAATTTAGAACCTGTTCCCAACTTAATCCCTAGAGGCTCTTTCGTTTCGTCTAAGTTTTTAAGTACAATGTCTCCCTCTAAATTAACAATCTGGGTATAATTACTATCTCCGCTGCTCGTTGTAATTTGATAACCACTGCTTGTTAAAACAGACTGTTTACTTCCACTATTCTTAATTGTTACAGTATTATCACGTGCTCCACCATAACTCTGTTCTAACTTTAGAGCATATCCATTCTTTTGATTGGATGTTACACTATATCCGTTCAAATCTATTGTAACACCACGTACCTTGCCATCTATGGATATTCCAAAATTATAATCTGATGTCGAAACATAATCTTTTAAAAGCTTTAATGTATAGCCATCTTTCATAGCTTTACGTGCGTCTTGTATTTTTGTAAATTGGGTTGTATTTCCTTCTGTATCAATGACTTCAAATGTAGCGTCTTCTGCTGCCAACGCTGTCATAGGTACCAGTGCGAACATCATGCAGAGAGTAAGCAAGATGCTCAAAAATTTCTTTCTGCTTTTCATGTGTTTCCATCCCTTTCTAAAAATAAATTAAGGTCCAAAGTGTACCTGTATTCCTTATATCAATTTCACTTGACTGAAAAACAAAATTACCTATGTTTGCTGATTTTCGCCAAACGTTTTCTTTTGTTTTCTATTAATTACATCAACTGATCAATGATGAAAACTATCTGCTGTAGTTTCGCTTTCTCAAATAAATAGATACTCCGACAAGACCAATACCGGATGCGGACAATATAATAATTGGCAGTACCAAATTGCTATCATCTCCGGTTTGTGGGTTGTCACTGCTATTGTCTTGTTCCTCTGTATTATCCAGCTGGGAAGGGGTTACCTGACCCTGATTGTCATGCGGGTCTGCCATACCACAAACAGTACATTTTCCATCCACATAATTATGTCCAAGCGCTTTTATAATAGTATTTTCTTTTGAAATCTCTTGAGTCAAATCTTTATCAGTATAATACTTATCGCAGAATTCACAGTACCAGTATTCCATATTACCATCAACGTCACATGTTGGTTCTTTTGCTTCAAAATATTTTGCATTATGTACTTTTTCTGTGGTACCTTCACCGTCAATGGTTCCATTGCCTGTTGAAGAATCCGGAATGATAAGTTCCCCATTATTTAAAATCGTACCGTTGTTTTCAAAATTCATATTAGGTGCGACATCCAATGCAGCGTTAGTATCAATGATTACCTTGCCTGTTTCAGCAATTGCAAGCATTCCTTCTCCCTTTACTGCAACTTTGCCTTTAATATCCAAGCTCTCTTCAATTTCCAGCGTTGAGTCTTTGGTTATTTCAAATGTAATGTTGTTGTCAGCATCCACATTCAAATTTTTCAGTTTCAAATTTTTCTCAATTAAAACAGTATCATTATTATCTACCTGTATATTTCCATTGCCTTTTTGACTGAAAAATTGCTCCAATGCCACGTCAGACTGAGGCATAAATGTGATATTACCATCCTCATTATACATATACTTATAGTCGCTATAGTCATCAGGTCTAACATCTTCCGGAGTATCAGCCCATACCCAATAGTTAACTGCAGTTTGTCCAACCGGAAGAAGAACCGAAGTAGCTGCAACATCAATAATTACTAAATCATTATCACCTTGTTGAAAAGTGTTATTTGTAAAATCTATAGGCTGTCCAATGCTTCCTTTTACCTGAATATAATGCTCAAATTTATCATTTTGAAACGTATTCCCTGCGAAATTCGCCTGAGACTGTAAATAAATTGCTCCGGCATTATCAAACACACTTGTCTTTACAACAATGTTATTGTTAGAAGCACTTGAGGTTGTAATGGTCGTAGCTTCTGAGCCGGAACCACTTGTCGGTCCATTTACAACACTGTAAACACTGTTTATAAATTTACAGTCTTCAATGAGAAAATTTCCACTTACATTTGCAAGCATTGTGCGGAATGCTCCGTTAAATTCATTGTTTGTAAACGTAATGCTTCCGGCAGAATTCTGTTCATTAACAAATAAACCGTAAGACCATTCCGGCGCATCTACTGTTACTCCGCCATTGTTTGGCGTATTAATAAAACGGCAGTTATTTACTATAATATCTGCCTTGTTGCCAGATACTGTCACAGCACTCCCCGAGCTTCTGTTTTGCACGGAATAGTGAACAGTAACATTTTCGAGCTTAATAGATGTTTCTGTACCACTGCCAAGTGTCAAAAATTTACCATCCGCTTTATTTTCACTCGGTTTTAAAGTAAGATTCGTAAGTGTTCCTGCCTTTACTGTGGATACACCGAAAATTGTATATTTGCTGCCACCGTCTATTGTAATATTTTTGTCGAATGTAACATCTTCTGTAACATCAGAAAGCAGAACAACGGTGCTGCCTTCAGACGCTGCGTCAATTGCACTTGTTAATGTTGTATGTCTCTTTCCATCCACTTCTGCTACTTCTTGACCAGCAGCATACACATTGACAGGCACAACCAAAATAGTCAATGACAGTAGTATCATTACAAACACTAACAAACGCTTACTAATTTTCTTACCTAAACTTCCTATTTGCATACTTCTCTCTCCTTGTTTGACGACCAAAAAACCATTCTTTTCATTTACTGAACATACAGCATATACTTGCTGTAACATACTTGAAATAGCTTAAAAAACTACTTTACCAGAAAAATAGACTGCCTTCTTCACTCCATCAATATCCCTATCAAACTCTCCTTCCTGTATATGGATACATTAAAATATTATCATACTATTTATATCATAGAAAACTCCTTTTTTCAAGAGATTCCCCAATCCGGTTGAATTGTCTATCCAAAATAATATGGCATATTTTTTAGGGATTATCATCTCTAAAAGGCTGTTCTTATTTAAAACATCCGAAAGATATTTTCAAAAAAATCCAACGTAAACAGAGAAAACCTGGAATTAGAAGGGAATCGAAACTTTTAGTATGGAATTTTTTAAATTCTTTACACTCCTGTAGATGACAGGAGTATAGTTGAGTGTCTGCATAAAACAAAAGAGCAGAGTAAAACCCGCTCCATACACACCACTAAAAATCGATTGATATAAAAAACGAGTGTTCATAACTCAAATTCGTTATGAACACCCGACGTGGGTTTATATTACAAAAAAGATGCCGCTACTGACGCGTGTATCTTCATCCAAACAAAAGAAAAGAGTCCGAACGCGAATTGCGACAAGACTCAGTCTGGTCCGAGTGACAGGACTTGAACCTGCGGCCCCTTGACCCCCAGTCAAGTGCGCTACCAACTGCGCTACACCCGGATATAAAACCAACAACTGAAACAGATTGCTGGCTATTATTTATTTTGCTGTTACTATTAAACCATATTATAGCAATTTATGCAATATTATTTTCCTGAAAAGAACTTTTTATGAATTGCTGTAACTGCTTGGTCGGCATCGTCACGTGAAATCAAAACAGAAATTTTAATTTCACTGGTAGAAATCATCTGAATGTTAATATTGGCGTCAAAAAGTGCTTCAAACATCTGTGCTGCAACTCCCGGATGAGTTTCCATACCTGCACCGACCACAGAGACTTTAGAAACATTACCATCATAGACAGCATCAGCAGCACCAATGGTTTCAACATAAGTTCTTAGAATTTCCATTGTTTCATCCAGCTGAGATTCAGGAATGGTAAAGCTAATATCTTTGGTATTATTTCGCCCAATGGATTGTAAAATAATATCTACATTAATCTCTTTTGCAGCCAACTTTGTGAAAATTTTAAATGCAAGTCCCGGTCTATCAGGAACTCCAATGATTGACACGCGCGCTACTTCATTATCCTTTGCAATACCGCTGATTAACATTTCTTCCATTTTATTTGCCTCCCTTACAATTGTTCCTGGTTTTCTTGTTAAGCTGGAAAGCACTTCCAACTCTACTCCATATTTTTTCGCCATCTCTACGGAACGGTTATTTAATACTTGTGCACCCAATGTTGCAAGTTCTAACATTTCATCGTAAGAAATAACATCTAATTTGCGTGCATCCTTTATCTTTCTTGGATCTGCTGTGAACACGCCTTCCACATCGGTATAAATTTGACATAAATCAGCATGCATGGATGCAGCAATTGCAACCGCACTGGTATCAGAGCCGCCGCGTCCCAATGTGGTCATATCTTGATAACGATTTACACCCTGAAAACCGGTCACAATCACAATACGTTTTTGATCCAGTTCACGCTTGATACGAGCAGGGTCCACACGTTCTATTCTGGCAGAACCGTTATTTGCGCTTGTAAAAAATCCTGCCTGCCAGCCTAACAAAGAAATCACAGGATAGCCCATTTCTTCGATGGTCATTGCTAAAAGAGAAGCTGAAATTTGTTCACCTGCGGTTAACAACATATCCATCTCTCGTTTTGAAGGATTTGGATTCACTTGACGTGCCTTCTCAATAAACTCATCTGTTGTATCTCCTTGTGCCGATACAACAACGACAACATCATTGCCTTTTTCATATGTTTTTGTGATGATATCAGCAACATTTTTTAAACGCTCAGTATTTGCAACAGAAGTACCACCAAACTTCTGGACAATTAAGCTCATAAATCATTTCTCCTTTATATTATGTTTATATGGTTGGGAGAACTTTGGTACCTTCCCTATCCGTCTCCAGTACTTCTAATTTCCAGCCGATGATGCCGTGTTCTTCCAATTGTTTTATCATACGATTATAATATGCTGTATTTCCACTTTCGATAATGGACATAATGCATGGTCCTGCTCCGCTGATATATGTTCCCAGTGAGCCGTTTTGGTAAGTAAGCTCAAAAATCTGAGCACAATTTTCAATGAAATCCACTCGAAATGGTTGATGCAATTTGTCTTGCACCGCAATACGTAAATTTTCTGCTTTTCCACAGGATAAAGAGGCCACCATGAGCGCACTGCGTGATAAATTATACACCGCATCCTGCTTGCTATATTGCATTGGTAACGTAGCACGGGACTGTTCTGTTTTTAACTGAAAATCAGGAATTAACAGAGCAAATCTAAATTTATCAGATACCTGTGTTCCAACACTGTAAACTCTTCCTGCATCCATGGCAGAAACCGTTAATCCTCCTAAAATAGCCGGTGTTGTATTATCCGGATGTCCTTCAATTTTACAGGCAAAATTGATTAACGTATCTTGGTCAAACGGTCTTCCTAACAATTCATTTGCACCGGTAATACCGGCTACAATGCAAGCAGAACTGCTTCCCATTCCCCTTGCCATAGGAATATTATTTTCCTGAATAATCTTTAAACCGGGCATTTTCTTCCCATATGCATTATATACAAACTCTGCTGCCTGATATACTAAGTTATCTTTTCCTTTGGGAATTGCTACATTGTCTTTCGATGAGATTTCAATCCGGTCAGATTCCTCCATCCAGACATAGTTATACCAATTGAGGGCAACTCCCAGTGAATCAAAACCAGAACCCAAGTTAGCGCTGGTCGCGGGAACCTTAATACTTATCATTCTGTTCTTCCTATCTGCTTAAATTACAAATCACCAACACGAATTGTAGATGCAATGGTTACGCCTTTACTCTCTAATACACCAATTTTATCTTGAATATCGCGTTCTTTCATTGGTTTTGTGACAAATGCCAATTCATTTTTTGGAGCATTTTTTTGTACCAATAGCTCTACAGCTCCAAATAATGCTTCTGCTTCTGTTTTTGCAGCTGCAATGTCATCAGCAGTTGCACGTATGTACATAGCAGTGATATCGTCCAAATAGTCTTGAACATAATTGTCTACACTGTCACTCCAAAACAGATTCTTTCTTGCATGCATATGTTTTGCACAGTCAATCACATCTGCTACCACAGCACTTGCTGTTGGCAATTTGCCTGCACCTTTTCCGTAGAATACTACATCCCCTGTTGCATCTCCACGAACCATAATACCATTAAATACATCATCTACATTTGCTAACTGGCTTTCTCTTGGAATCAGCATAGGACAAACAATAATTTGAATTCTATGATCATCCATCATTTTTACTCTGCCAATCAGCTTAATTACGCCTCCCCAGGCTTCTGCATATTCTACATCGCCTAGTGTAACCTTCGTAATACCTTCTGTATGTACTTGGTCAGGATAAACATGTTTGCCAAAGGCAAGAGAAGCTAAGATGCAAATTTTACGACAAGCATCATCACCCTCAATATCAGCAGCAGGATTGCGTTCTGCATAGCCCAATTTTTGGGCAAGTGCCAATGCATCTTCAAAAGACATCTGGTCACGAATCATTTTTGTTAAGATAAAATTAGTGGTACCATTTAGAATGCCTGCAATCTCAATTACATCATTTGCGGCAAGGCATTGATGGATAGGACGAATAATTGGAATACCTCCGCCAACACTTGCCTCAAATAAAAAGTTTACATTTTTTTCTTTTGCTATTTTTAACAGCTCCGCACCTTTGGAAGCAACCAATTCTTTATTAGAGGTAACGACACTTTTTCCTTTTTCCAAACACTGTTTTACAAATTCGAATGCAGGGTGCAATCCTCCCATTACCTCAACTACAATTTTCACATCATCATCTTGGATAATGTCCTCAAAGTTTTTTGTAAAGCGGTCTGCAAAGGGACTGTCCGGAAATTCTTTTAAATCTAAAATATATTTAATGTTAATTTCATTTTGTGCGCGTTTTAAAATGCTGTCTTTATGGGTAGCCAATACCTCTACTACACCCGAGCCAACGACACCATGACCCAAAATTGCAATCTCAATCATCATTTACACCTCTTTATTTATTCGCCTGTAATATGCTCAATTCGCTGCACACCACTTACTTGTTTTAGATGCAGCAGTAAATCATCCATAGAGCCTTTTAAATGATCTACTTGGCATGAAATAGAAACCAATGCTGTTCCGTTAACAGGGATATTTTGATTAATGGTCAAAATATTAGCACCTTCATTGTAAAAAGCAGAAATAACCGCCATTAATACTCCCGGTCTATCATATAGCACTACTTGAATGGTAACAATTTGTTTTTCTGCTTTCCCGTGATATGGATAAACAGCATCTTTATACTTATAAAATACACTGCGGGAAATACCTGCCATTTTTGCAGCTTCTGTAGTGCTGGAAGCCTGTGCAGTCCTCAAATATTCCTTTGCCTGAATTACCTTTGTAAATACTTGAGGAAGTACTTCTTGGTTTACTAAAAGAAAAGCAGAATTTTTCATTGTCCACCACCCATATACGATTGTTTGTTCACAATGTACAGTTTATCATATTTCTACGAATCTTGCAATGCACATTTATAAAAAATTTTTATTTTCCAAATAGGCAAGTAATGGATAATATACATAATATGAAATATGCAAACAAAAAAGTGTCTGCAAAAATGCAGACACTTTTTATAATCTATTTAAGCTGCCGAAGAAGATGAAGACGATGACGCACTGGAACTTGAGCTGGAAGAGGAACTGGAAGAACTGGATGATGAGCTGCTTTCTGAACTGCTTGTATTACTGGAAGAGCTTTCTTCCTCCTCTTCAGAACGGGACGATGTTGTATTTGTATTTTGATGTTGCGTACATTCTGAAGGCATATTGCTTCTTTCATACCAACCAGTTGCTGTTGGACAGCCCGGACCTGCTAAATTACCACTTTGTGTACAATAAACAGCAGATGTTACGCTGGAATCTGTTGTAAATTGTTTTAATTGTTTGGTGTTTAAATATGCTCCCATTAAGCTTTGAAACACGCTTTTGGATGCATTTGTATTTCTTAAACGGCTTGGATTTTGATAACCGGTCCAGACACCAATAACAGCATACGGAGAACCACCCACAAAATAACTGTTGTCATCAATATCGGTAGTACCGGTTTTACCATAAATTTGCCAGCCTGTAACACCAGCACCGGTACCGGTACCTTGTGTTACAACAGTTGTCAGCAATTTTTGCATTATGGTTGCGGTAGAAGATTTGATTGCCTGTGTAGAAATATTATCACGGTTATCTAAAATGACATTACCATCATGGTCTTCCACGTAATAGTACGTATAAGGTTCATTATATTGACCGCCGTTTCCAAAAATTTGAAATGCTGCTGTCATTTCTTTTACTGTTACACCTTCGTGCACACCACCAATAGCTACACCTAAGTTACTGTCGTCAACTCCGCCGCCAACCAATGAGGTAAACCCTAATTTTTGTGTTAAGAAATTATAGGCGTTTTGCGGTCCCAACTGTTGATATACTCTAACAGCAGGTGGGTTATAAGATTGTTGTAAAGCATACTGTACCGTTACAGGACCTCTGAATTGATGATCATAGTTGTTCGGACCTGCAGTACCATCATCAAAATAATTTGGTATTGGCTCATCCTGTACTATGCTGGAATAATTGATAATTCCTTTATCAATTGCAGGTGCGTAGGCCGCAATCGGTTTAAATGAGGAACCAGGTTGACGCTTTGCATCTGTTGCATAGTTAAACCACATATTACCTTCTTTTTCATCGCTGCTGCCTACAATTGCAAGCACACGGCCAGAATAATCCATCATATAAACACCGCACTGCATGTCCGGGTCACTGTTTAAGTTACGGTCGTTAGCTACTGCATTTTCTGCCATTTCCTGAGCACTGGAATCCATAGCAGAATAAATTTTCAGACCACCATAATAAATCATATTCTGTGCATCTTCTTTTGTATATCCAAGTTCAGACTGTAAGTCTGAAACAACGTCTTGAATCATCGTATCAATATACCAATTGTTAATGGTATCGTCTGCCCCTGTCTCAGTTGCTTCTTGGAATACAAAATTCATATTTTCAGACTCAGACATTGCCTGGTCATATTCTTCTTTTGTTATCTTTTCTTGATTATACATTTCTGACAGAACAATTTGCTGACGCTCTTTATTCTGATCTGGAAAATTCATAGGAGAATATGCATACGGGTTTTGTGTAATACCCGCTATAGCAGCACATTCTGCCAAGCTGCAATCCTTAATATCTTTTCCAAAATAAAGGTTTGCTGCTGCTTGTACACCTTTACAGCCACTGCCAAAGTTAACAACATTGAGATAGCATTCCAAAATTTCCTCTTTGGTATACTTTTTCTCCAGATTTTCTGCTCTGAAAATCTCTTTTAATTTACGGGAAATACTTACATCGCTTTCGCCGGTAAGATTTTTTATCAACTGTTGTGTAATGGTAGAGCCGCCAAAGCTGCCTCCTGAAGACAACAAATTGCTGGCAGCTCCCAGCGTTCTCCACCAGTCAACACCGTTATGTTCCCAAAAGCGTTTATCTTCAATGGCAACCATTGCATCTTTCATATATTGCGGAATATCCTGATAATCCACCCAAATACGGTTGCTTTCACCACCATATAAGCTTTTATATTCTACAGGATTACCGGATTCATCATTTACGTAAATAAAACTTGTATAGTCTAAGTTCAAAGAATGCAAATCAATGTCTATCTCTTCTCCCCTTAAACTCATGATATAAGAGAACATAAAAATGCCTATGATAAACAATGTAGCAAAAAACAAACTCACAATGGTAATTACCACGCGGGAAATCGCTTTTCCTGCTGCTTTGCCGGTGCTATTTCCTTTCGGGTCCGGTACAGGTTTTAATCCGTACTGATTAATGTCAGATTTTTTCAATCAATTCACCTCAATAATGCAGCAATTATCTAAATCAAATAGATAATTGAAATAAAACAAATCTTTCATTTTTCCTATGCATATATTTCCAATTTTGAGCCATACTAGCACCAAAGATACCAAATGATATCAATTATCACAGAAAGGTAGGTATGGTCAAATTGAAGAAAACCTATTATATCATATTTAGTATCGCTTTGGTTTTATTAATAGGAATTATCATTCTGGTAGTATGTCTTACCATTCCTCAAAATGCATCTGAAAATGTTACTAGTGAGCAAACTCATTTTACCTCAAATCCCAATTCAAGTCAAGAAAGCACATCATCGCATGTCAATAGCGACGATATTACTACTATGACAAGTCAATCAGATATTTATACCATTAAAGAATATAATGGACATATCGGTGTATTTTTAAATGATGAAACACAACCTTATAAAGAAGTTAATGTTCCCTTAAGTGCTTTACCAGCAGAAGACCAAGAATTACTTAAAAAAGGTATTACAGCAAATTCTCAAGGCGAGGTCCAAATTATTCTGGAAGACTATATCAGTTAACTTGTTTATAATGTAAGGATAAGCTTTTATTCTATGATAGCTTATCCTTTATTTTATCCTAAAAATATGTATTTTATATGTTTTGATTATGAATCAGATAAAAAGACTTTATTAACATAACATCAGTTTTATGATGATGGTTATAGAAAAAAAGACCGAATACCGAATTGGTATTTGGTCTTCTTTCTCAAACACTGAATAAATCAAATAAATAATTAAGTGTTACGTTTCTTTTTCATTACAAACAAAACAACCATTGCTACTACAGAAACACCTGCAACAGAAATCCAAATCATGTAGTTAGAAGCATCTCCGGTTTGAGGACTTACCATATTGTTAGAGTTCTCTCCGTTACCGTTTGCTCCTGTACTACCGTTATCCGTATTACCTGTGTTACCATTATTCTCTGTTCCATTTCCATTGTTCTCTTGGTTGTCATCTCCACCAGGGTTTTGGCCATTGTCTTTTACATCATAAGATACCAATGCATATGTTGAGAATTGGTTGGTTTCAAAAGTTAAAATATGATTTTCAACACTGGAATTCAAAATTTCTGCAACACCATTATGTACACGAATTACACCAAAAGTACGTCCTTCTTTTTGTAATTCAGCAGGAATTGCAATTTGAAGCGTAATTTTAGAGCTGTTTAACTCTGTAATTTCACCAATTACTTGGTTATTTGCAGAAACCAGAACAGAAAAATCAAAGTATTGTTGTACTGCCAAAGTTTTGTCTGAATTGCTTGTTTGAGCAGTCAAAAGTTCAGTAATTTTTTCTGCATCAGCAGCAGGTACTTGATTATTTTCCAATTTGTCAGATTTCAAGCTAATTGTTACTTGATCGCCTCTTGCTAATGCTTCATCAATGTTTTGCTGTAATTCTGTGCTGATTTCAGCATCAGAATTTCCGGAAATAATGTCGTTCAATTCATTTTCTGTTTCAGGAGTAACACCAACTTGTACTTCTTCTACCGGAACAGAAGGATCAATGACAGGTACATCTACTACAGGTTTTTGAACAGCAACTACTTTTACCGGTATCACTGTATTATCTTTTTTAGCAAAACAAATTTGTTCGCCACCTACTACTGTGGCAGCAGAATCTACCCAAGATGTACCGGCAGGTGCTTGAACAGCTGATAAAGCAGTACCTGCTTCTGTTTGTACTGTTTCCATATTGAATGCAAAGCTTTCACTGCCGCCGCCGTTTACAGTATTAATTAAGTTACCGTCTTTATCATATGCCAATACGGTTACGCTGGAAGTTTTCCAGTTATTTTCAGAGTTAAAAGCTCCTAATTTATAAACCAAAGAGTCATCTTTATTGGTGATAACATAACCAATTCTTCCATTAACATCAATTGCTTGTAATGCACTGTTTACACCGGTTGTAAATTGTCTGCCATTGTCACCGTCATAGAAATCCACTTTACCTAAAGAAGAATAATAGGAAGAAACACCGGATTGAACAGGAATGTCTTCTGTTACATCGGCTTTCATGGTACCCCATTGGGTTCCGTCTTGGTAATAAACATTATAATAAACTTCAGAAATAACTCTTAAAGTAGCAACGGAACTATTCTCACTTGCTACATCAATTCTTACATTACCATTGTCGTTTACTTTATAAGTATAATCGGATAAATCTTCTGTTTTTGCTATATTGCCTGTAATAGTAAAACCGGCTTTTACAGCTGCTTCCACTGCATCATAATCCGATTTATAAGAAACACTTCCAACAAATTTAGGCTCTGCATCAGTACCTAAAATGTTACCGGTAATTTTACAGCCGGAAGCTTCTACTGTGCTGCCATTCAATAAATTAGTACCGGAAGAAGCGTTTGCAAAAATAATACCAGGTTATTTCATAACAGCATTGCCGGAATATGTACAGTCAACCAATTTATAATGGCTGTTTGCAAATGGTGTATAGCCAATAAAAATACTGTTATAAGTCGGTGATTGAATATTTGCACTTACATTTACACGTGTTAAAGTTGTATTACCGCCCGCATAAACGACCAATGCATTTTCATTGTTATTGTTGCTGGTATAATTAATGCTGCCGGAAATATTAATATCTGTGTAGTTGTATTCGATACCTGCTGTATATGCATTCCACACCAATGTTGCAGGTTGTCCGCTTAATTCAAAGGTGAAGTTTTTGAGTTCACCTCCGCCAAAGTTTGCAATCAATGTGCTGTTTGCTCCTGCATTATAAATGCGATGTCCGTCACCGTCAATGGTTCCTGAAAAATTATTGATGTAATAATCAGCCCAACTATCAACTTTACCTCCAGATTCAGCTTGAGATAAGTCAATATCAGCTGTTAATTTTACATAAACCCCATTTTTGCCTTCCAATTCTTTTAGTTGTCCAGCTTCAGATACCAAATACGGATCTTCTTGTGTACCGGTTCCTTGCAAAGAACTGTTGTTTGCCGCAAAAACTGCAAGATTCAAACTTAACAATACCATTGCCAAAACCAATACTGCGCAAGAAATGCGTTTTGTTAGTTTCATTGCCATAGCATACCCCTCCTAAATGTTTCATGATACCAATAATGCTGTAATTTGATAAGGTACACCTTTTCAAATTAACATATATTGTAATATACGGATTCATTATAATGTACATATGTATTATTTTCAAGTATTTTCGCACAATTCCTGCTATTTATTATGATAAAAATTTATCAAAAAGAAAACTTCGTAAATGTGTACATAAACAAATCTATTATGCAGGACAATTTATTGTTTTTTTAATGAAAATGTGATAAAGTGACAATATTAAAAGGCGGTATCCGATTGGATACCGCCTTTTTTTATTTCAACAAAACTTATTTTGCGCTTTGTTCGTATTGCTCGATCATTTTTTTAACCATTTGACCGCCAACAGAACCAGCTTGTTTAGAAGTTAAGTCACCGTTGTAACCTTGTTTAAGGTTAACACCAACTTCAGCAGCAGCCTCCATTTTGAAACGATCCATAGCTTCTCTTGCTTCTGGAACAACAATTTTATTCTTAGACATAGTATAAGCACTCCTTTTTTCTTTTGTTTTTCAAACTTTTTTATTTGCGTTTGCCTTACTATTATGAGCGTAATCATTTTTATTATACAAGAAATTTTTGGAAATTTCAGATATAGAAATCAGCATCCCATTGAATGCCTGCTAATAACAAAACGGCTGCAACAGGCAAAATTTTATTTGGATGATACGGTTTGGTAATATGCATCGTAATTTCGCAAGGTTCTATTACCGTGCCATTGATTGCGATTAAAGTTCTCTGCAAACTGATAGAGGCTTGATTTTCATCCAAACTGGATATACTAAATGTATCCGTTGCTTTCGTACCGCAAGTTACAACAATTTGTCCTGTTTTGCAAAATTGCTCTTTTAGCTTGTCATGATTAGAATCTATTACAGCAATCCAGTTAGCCGGTAATATCACCGGCTCTTTAGGTAAAAAACTTTTTTTAAAAACAGCAATTCCAACCGAATTTTTTAAATTAGAGCAGTCCTCCTGTTCTTTCATAAAAAAACTACAGGTATCATTAATTTCGTCGGAATGTTTATCTGTGTTATAAACAGTGGTACCAAAAGGCGATATCGCCTTTTTTATGATTTGCCCTAAAGTCTCATCTTCATCGTTTCCAAAAATATAAATTGGAATCATACACGTATTCTCCCCTCTCAATCTAAACTTTATTATTTGTAAAATTCAGGAAAATATGTGTCAAACTTTCCTCACCTAATAAAAATAGCACTATCATTCAGTGCTATTTTTAAACTATTCACTTTGCATCTCAGATGCATTTCTCATAAGCTGAGAAACTGAAACAATTTCATAGCCCTCACTTTGCAGCGTCTCTATCATATACGGCAGCGCTTCCAACGTCAAATCTGAACGATTATGCAAAAGAATAATGGAACCGCTTTTTGCTTCTTCCATAACCTTATCAGCAATACCCTGTACTGTTGTATTGTGCTGGTCAAAACTGTCAATATCCCACTGCACCGCCTGCATTTCTAATGTGTTTGCAGTATCCAGCAATAGAGCATTATAGTCGCCATAGGGCGGACGGAATAATACCGGTGTTTTCCCTGTAATTTTTTTTAATGTTTCATTACACTGCATTAAATTTGACATCATATCGGCTTGAGATAACTGCGGAATTCTTTCATAGGTGTTGCCTAGATTTCCGATTTCATAACCTGCCTCTGAAATTTGTTTTACTGCATTTGTATATTTTTCTGCCCATACACCTGTAACAAAAAAGGTTGCTTCCACTTGATATTTTTGTAAAATATCAATATATTCTTCTGTATGGTCAATATCCCAAGCACAATCAAAGGTTAAAGCCACTTGTTTATCCGGGGTTGGCACAGAATAAATAGGCACCTTTTGTACATAGGCTGTTTGTACTGCCTGAATTCCTTTTACGGAAAATACAACTGCCAAACCGCACACTACAAAGCAAGCACATATGGTAAGCATCTTACGTCTTGTTAACACCAAACATTTCATATACATTCCCCCATAACACACCATATACATCAATCTTGTATTTTATGCTTATCAATTGTACTTTTTTATCACCAAAAAAGGTATCGGGATAACCCGATACCTTTTCTATCGTAATATGATATACACCATATACCCAATATATAACGAAACTAAAATACCGCCTTCCACGCGATTCACTCCTTTTTTAGCAATCGCAAATACATAGGTCAGCAAAGAAACTGCAATCAAAATGCCCAAATCGATTAATGCATTGAGGTCAAAGGATATTGGATGAATAGCAGCAGACAGTGCTAATATAAATAAAATGTTAAAGATATTAGAACCTACTACATTTCCAATTGCAATATCACTTTCTCCTTTTGTGGCAGCCACAATGCTGGTAACCAATTCCGGCAAAGAAGTTCCGATTGCAACGATGGTTAAACCAATTAAACTTTCACTGATTCCAAAGGAAAGCGCGATTTCCCTTGCAGAATTGACAACCAGCTGCCCTCCTCCAATAATACCTGCCAGACCAACTACCGCAAGCAGAATGCTTTTCCAAAGCGGCTGCTTCTTTTTGGGCGCTTCCTCAGACTGCGCGTCATCTGCCAAATCAACAATCTCTCCGGATTTTCTTGCAGATAATGCGGAAGTAACCAGCATAAATACAAAAATACAAAAAAATAAAATTAATACCCACGCTTCATTACGGGACAGCAGATTCGAATCTCCACCGCCAAAAAATACATCAAGCCCCATTAATAACAGCGCAACGGTAGCTAAAATGGAAAAAGGAAATTCTTTTGCTAAAATGGATGTCTTCACACCGATTGGTTTGATTAAAGCACAAATACCAACTACTGCAAGTAAATTAAATAAATTTGAGCCGACAACATTACCCAGTGCAATATCATTTTGGCCTTTAAATGCTGCTGTGATACTGACTGCTGCTTCAGGAGCACTTGTTCCAAAGGCAACAATCGTCAGTCCAATAATAAAACTTGGAATTTTGAAAAAACGAGCTATGGAAGAACTTCCGCTTACAAAAAAATCTGCTCCCTTTACCAAAAACACAAACCCTATGATTAAGAAAATATATGCCAACTGCATACCTCCTTTCCAAAAGTAAAAAACTCTTAGTAAAGCATTACTGTACTAAGAGTTTTGGCTGATTTATTCCAAATATACCAATTCTGAAATTTGCGCTAGAGGAATGAATGTAAACAACTGCTTCTATTGTCAAATAACATTAAATAGAAATTGTCATTGCAATTCGATACAATTCGTCGTCAAACGGCCGTTTCATTTCCAGTGCTTGCGCCATATCTAAGTCCGCTATTTTGTTATCCTTCATTATAACCACTCTGCCTGACCTTCCCTCATGCAGTAATTTTACTGCATGATACCCCATCTGGCTTGCTGCCACACGGTCTCGCAAGGTAGGTGAACCGCCTCGCTGCACATGTCCCAAAACTGTAGGACGTGTTTCAATACCTGTATGTGCTTCTATTTGTTTTGCAATATCAGATACATGACCTACCCCTTCGGCTACTACCACAATAAAATGATGTTTTCCCGTTTTACTGGTGAATTCCATTCTATTCAGAATATCACGCTCAAAATCGTAAGCAATTTCAGGAACTAAAATGCAGGTAGCACCTACTGCAATTCCGGTTTCCAAAGCAATATCGCCGCATCTTCTTCCCATGACCTCTACAACACTGCAGCGATTGTGCGATTCCGTTGTATCACGTAGTCTATCCACCATTTCAACAGCTGTATTCATAGCTGTGTCAAATCCAATGGTGTATTCTGTACAAGCAATATCATTGTCTATGGTTCCGGGAATCGCTACACATGGGATTCCTTTCTCGCATAAAGCCTTAGCACCGCGGAAAGAACCGTCCCCGCCAATGACAACTACTCCGCTAATATCAAATTTTTTGCATGTATCAACTGCTTGTTTTTGTCCTTCTTCTGTCATAAAAGCAGGACTTCTTGCAGTAAATAAAGCAGTTCCTCCATTTTGAATAATATCCGAAACACTTCTCAAATTCATGGGAATCATATCACCATGAATCAGACCATCATATCCACGTCGTACCCCCAGCACACGCATGTCATTTGCAATTGCAGTACGCACAACGGCGCGTACTGCTGCATTCATGCCCGGGGCATCTCCCCCGCTGGTCAGCACTGCAATGGTTTTTTGTTCCATAATCATTCATCCTTTACTGTCTGCTGTTTGATATATCGTATGAACAAAATGTTCACTTTACTACAGCAATATTTTCTTCGCCCAATACATCTTCCAGCGCATTCACCAATGGTTGGTTCACATCAACACGCTGAGAAACAGGAGCATGAAATAACTTTTTCTCATCTTTAAAATAAATATGCAGCGGCATCGTACCATCAAATATGGCAATATATTGCATGGCTTTTTTATACGCCATATCCTCTTTGCTGTTCACCTTCAAATATAAGCCGGGAGGATTCTTTCTTTCTTTTGATGATTGCGCCATTTCACCGTTTTTGTCAGGAGCCTCAAACACAGCCTCACAGATTAATTTTGTATCCTGCTCTTCTGAAGTGCTCAATCTTCCAACCACGCGAACGATATTTCCTTCTGTAATCAAATGTGAATATTGTGCCAACACCTTTGGAAACAGTAACAATTCCATAGAACCATAAATGTCCTCCAGCATAACGAATGCCATGGTACTGTTATTTTTGGTGATTTTTGTTTTGACAGAAGTAAATACGCCAAGCAAAGTTACGGTATCGCCATCATGGTACATACCTGTTTGTTCTCGTATATCTTCCAAAATATCCCCTATTTTACGCGCCCCTATCTTGTCATACACTGGCAAATATTCTGACATTGGATGCCCTGACAAATACATTCCCGTTACTTCTTTTTCCATAATCAGTTTTTCACTCTGACTGATATCCGGCATTGGTTCAGGCACAAATTCTTCTACCGAAGGACCATCTGTTTGAATCACATCAAAAAAGCCGATTTGTCCCTCTACATTTTTCCTTTTATCCGCTTCCAGCGTATCCAAGACGATAGCCACAGAGGCCAACATTTGCCTGCGGTTACAACCTAAATCATCCAAAGCGCCGCACTTAATCAAACTTTCCAATGCACGGCGATTTAAATCTTGTCCATACATGCGTTTGCAGAAAGAATAGAAGCTGGAAAACTTACCTTCTCTGGTGCGTTCTTCTATCATACGGTCAATAAATCCACGACCTAAATTTTTTACTGCCAACAGACCAAAACGAATATCATTTCCCACAGCTGTAAAACCTGTTTCGCTGGTGTTTACATGAGGCGGTAAAACGCGAATGCCCAAACGGTTACATTCTGCATTGTAAATGGCAACTTTATTGGCGTTGTCCAATACACTGGTAAGCAAAGCTGCCATATACTCTTTTGGATAATGACATTTTAACCAAGCAGTCTGGTAAGAAAGTACCGCGTACGCAGCGGCATGGGATTTATTAAAGGCATAGGAAGCAAAACTCTCCATTTCATGAAAAATAGATACAGCCGTTTGCTCATCCACACCGCGATTGATGCAGCCTTCTACTTCCCAAGTACCGTCTTCATTTTGCAAACCGTAAATGAAGATTTTACGTTCTTTTTCCATGACATCTGCTTTTTTCTTTGACATGGCACGGCGTACAATGTCTGCTCTGCCAAGGGAATAACCTGCCAAGGTACGGAAAATCTGCATTACTTGCTCTTGATAAACAATACAGCCATATGTAACATCCAAAATATCTTTCAAAAGCGGATGTTTATATCGTACTTTAGATGGATTGTGTCTGTTTTCTATATATTTTGGAATAGAATCCATAGGTCCGGGACGATATAGCGAGATAACCGCAATTAAGTCCTCAATGCTGACGGGCTTTAATTGCACAATCATGCTTTTCATACCTGCCGATTCAAACTGGAACACACCTTCTGTTGCGCCGGATGCAATCATAGAAAAGGTTTTTTTATCGTCCATCGGAATATCTTCTATAGAAAAATCAGGTTTTTGTTTTCTGATTTGTAATTCCGCATTCTGAATGATAGACAAATTGCGTAACCCCAAAAAATCCATTTTCAGCAGTCCCAATTCTTCCAAAGTTGTCATGGTAAACTGCGTTACAACCGCATCGTTATTTTTGGCAAGCGGTACGTATTTGCAAACAGGTCGGTCAGTAATCACAACGCCCGCAGCGTGTGTGGAAGCATTTCTGGGCATGCCTTCCAATTTTTTTGCCATATCAATCAGTTCTTTTACCTGCGGGTCAGAATCATATAAATTTTTTAAATCATGGGAAATGTTTAGTGCGCGGTCCAAGGTAATATTTAATTCCATAGGAACCAATTTTGCGACAGAATCCACTTTTGCATACGGAATTGCCATTGCCCTGCCAACATCACGAATAGAACCACGAGCAGCCATGGTGCCAAATGTAATAATCTGAGCTACATGGTCTTCACCATAGCGGCGTACAACATAATCTATCATTTCCTGTCTGCGTTCGTCGCTGAAATCAATATCAAAGTCCGGCATGCTGATACGTTCCGGATTTAAAAAACGTTCAAACATCAAATTGTAACGGATTGGGTCAATTCCTGTAATGCCCAAACAATAAGCAGCCAAACTGCCTGCACCGGAACCTCTTCCCGGCCCTACAGGAATATCGACAGATTTTGCATAATCAATAAAGTCAAATACAATCAAATAGTAATTGACATATCCCATTTTAATAATGGTATTCAACTCAAATTCCAGTCTGTCTATCAAGGCCTGATCAGGCTGGTTTCCGTAATGACGGTAAAGTCCTTCATAACATTTGGTTCTGAAGTATTCCACATTATCCTGACCGTTTGGCGTATCGTAATTTGGCAGCTTTGTATTGCCAAACTCAAATTCTACGTTGCATTGTTCCGCAATTTTTACGGTATTGTCAAATGCTTCGGGATGTTCCGGAAATAAAGCTCTCATCTCTTCTTCCGTTTTTACATAAAATTCATCGGAAGCAAATTCCATACGGTCGTCATCTTCTACGGTATGGTTTGTTTGGATGCACATTAAAATATGATGCATCTGACTATCTTCTTTTTTGATATAATGGCTGTCATTCGTTGCAATCAAAGGAATGCCTGTTTCCTCTGAAATACGAATTAACATGGGATTGATTTCTCGCTGGGCTTCAATTCCATGATCTTGCAGTTCAATATAAAAATTACCTTGCCCAAAGATTTCATTATGTACCAATGCTAGCCGTTTTGCTTCTTCATAATCACCTCGTCGGCAAGCTCTTGGAATAGCACCCGCAAGACAGGCAGAGGAAGCAATCAGTCCTTCGCTATGCTTGGCCAGTAAATCCAAATCAACACGAGGCTTGCTGTAAAATCCTTCTGTCCACGCCTGGGATACCAGTGCAGTTAAATTTTCATATCCTTTGTTATCTTTACACAGCAGTACCAAATGATGCTGTTCGCCATCCAGTTCATGCACTTTATCAAAACGGGTACGTGGAGCAACATAGACTTCACAGCCAATAATAGGCTTAATCCCATGCTTTTTTGCAGCACGATAAAAATCAATCACACCATACATGACCCCATGGTCAGTAATGGCAACTGCAGTTTGTCCAATTTCTTTTAAATGTTCCATCAAAGGATTGATACGGCAAGCGCCATCCAACAAACTATATTCTGTATGCAAATGCAAATGTACAAAACCTGACATTGCTTCCTCCTTTCCAACATCTACAACATGTTATAAAACTATGTGATTTTAGTTCTTTTTTCCAATGGAATCTGCAAATGCCATAATCCGCTTTAATCGATGATTGACACCGGAACGGCTGATTGGCTCTGAAAGCTGTTCGCCCAATTCCCGCAATGACATTTCCGGATTTTCATAGCGCAAAGATGCAAGTTCCTGTAAGTCTAAAGGCAGCTGTTGTAAACCAACAGAGTGTATAATCGTTTCGATTGCCGCAATTTGTTTTGCAGAAGCAGAAACGGTTTTATCGATATTCGCTGTTTCAAAGTTGGTTTTTCTGTTTACCTGGTTACGAACTTCCTTGAACATTTTCACTTGCATAAAATTCATGGACGCATTGGTTGCACCCATAAATGTAAGTAAGTTTTCAATTCCTTCGCTGCCTTTTATGTATACTACAAAACTACCTTTTCGATTGGTAACAGCCGGCTGTAATTCCAGCTCTTGAATATTGGTAAGCAAATTCTTCAAATCGTTTGCTAAATTCATATAAGGCACTACAAATTCCAAATGATATTCTTTTTCAGGATTGGTTATGGTGCCACAAGACAAAAAAACTCCTCGCAAGAATGCAGATATACAACATTCCCATTGTATCATATCACGATTGATTCTCAGCGTAACCTCATTTCCTGTGTGACCAAAGTACTGTAGTAACCGCAATCTTTGGTTTTCGTCAGGTATAGTTACCGTACTGGTAACGGGATGCCCATTTCGTCTTGTCATTTTTGCAGAGATATCTACAACCGCCTGTGTCTGTTCGGTAATCAAATCTGCCAAGCGCAAAGCAGTTTCCCTATGTTCGGTACTGAAAGCAATACTTCTGAGTGAAAACTGCTTTGCAAACAACAAAATGCCGTAACATTCTGCTTTGGCGCAGCAGTCGTACGGGCAAACTTGTTTGCAAAGTTCACTTTTGGTATCTGCTGCAAATGACATAACTGTTTTCTCCTTATCGTTTAATATCTCTATGGTTTACACTGGCTCGTTTATTTTGTGCAATTAAATGCTTATACAGCAACTCTACAATGGTAACAGAACGATGCTGTCCGCCTGTACAGCCAATTGCAATAACCAATTGACTCTTTCCTTCATTGCAGAACAGAGGAATCATATAATCAATTAAGTCCAAAAAACGTGTAATAAACCCTTGTGTCTCGTCCCACTTCATGACATATTCTTTTACAGGTTCATCCAAACCCGTTAATTTTTTCAGTTCAGGCACATAAAACGGATTTGGCAGACAACGAACATCAAACATCATGTCTGCCTCGGTGGGAATTCCGTTTTTGAAGCCAAATGACATAATTTGAATGGTAAGCGCATCCGAAACATTGCCCAGAAATAAATTGGACAAACGTTGTTTTAGTTGAGAAGGCGCTAAATAGGAAGTATCTATGATATAATCCGCAGCTTCACGCATTGGTCTTAAGAGTTCCCGTTCCATTTTCACTGCTTGTTCCAAAGAGCCGGACGCCGCTTCCGATAATGGATGTCTGCGTCGGGTTTCTTTATAGCGATGTACCAATACAATATCGCCTGTATCTAAAAATAAAATTTTATACGGTACCTTTCTTTCTTTAAATGTCTCTAAAAACTCAAAGAATTTGTCAGAGAGCGCTCCGCCTCGAATATCTGTCACAACCGCAACACGTGAAAAATCTTCTTTGGCACGCTCACACAAATCATAAAAGGTAACCACAAGCTTTGATGGGATATTATCCACACAATAAAATCCAATATCCTCCAAAGCATTGATGGTAACCGATTTTCCGGCACCGGACAATCCTGTTACAATTAAAAATTCCATTTTCCCATCCTTTCCCTTTAAAATCCGCACTCTCAATCTTATTTTATAGGAATCGGTATTATCCACCAATTGCACGAATTTCACATTCAAGCATAATACCTGTTTGTTCATTCACCGTAGTTTGAATCAAAGAAATCAAATCTAACACATCTTGACATGTTGCATCGCCAGTATTCACAATAAAACCTGCATGTTTTGGACTGACCATTGCTCCGCCAACCGTTTTACCTTTTAAACCACACTGCTCAATCATGGTACCTGCAAAATATCCTACAGGACGTTTAAATACACTTCCTGCACTTGGATATTCCAACGGCTGTTTCTCTTTTCGTCTTCCCATTAAATCATCCATTTTGGCTTTGATTTCCTGCTTATCGCCTTTTTTCAATTGAAACGCAACTGATAATACAATTCCATGTGACTTTTGATAAACACTGTGTCTGTATGCAAAATCCAATTGTTCTGCAGTATAAGTTTCAATGGTGCCATCAGGATTCATATGAGTACAGCTTAGTACCACATCTTTCATTTCTTCACCGTATGCTCCGGCATTCATAAAGGCTGCACCGCCAATGGAACCTGGAATTCCCCATGCAAATTCCAATCCTGTCAGGGACTGCTGTAATGCATATCCGCAAACAGTCGCCAAAGAGGCTCCCGCACCTGCTTCCAGCACATTATTTTCTTTTAAATTAATGTCAAAAAATGCACCTCCCAACTGTATCACAGCACCTCTGATACCGCTGTCCTTTACAAGCAAATTGGAACCTTTTCCAATTACCATACAAGGTACTCCCAATTCCTTTGCAGCTGTATAAACAGATTGCAGCGCTTGCACATCATTTACTACAATAAACAAATCGGCCGGTCCGCCTATTTTAAACGTAGTATGCTTACGCATAGGTTCTTGATTGCGTACATCACAGTGTAATGAAATTGCAAGTTGTTCCAGTTTTTCCAGTTGACTCATAGTCGCCTCCATGGTATACAAAATTAAATTTCCAAATCTATCTTCTTTTCTTGCGGCTGCATAATATCAGGATCCATCCCCATATGTTCCATAAGGTCTTTTGCTGCATTATAACCCATTGTTTTTTCACGGTTATTCATTGCTGCTACTTCAATAATAACTGCAAGGTTTCTTCCTTGACGAACCGGAATGGTCATAACAGGTACTTTAATATCTAAAATTTCAGTATATTCTTTGTCAATGCCCATACGGTCATATTCACTTTTATCATCCCATACTTCCAAATTGATGATAAAGTCAATTTTTTCTGTTGTTTTAACAGCACCCATACCAAACAGACGCCGTGCATTGACAATTCCGATGCCGCGCAGTTCAATAAAGTGGCGAATATTTTTGGGAGAAGAACCAACCAATGTTTTTGCAGAAACACGGCGAATCTCAACTGCATCATCTGCAATTAAACGATGCCCGCGCTTGATTAATTCAATGGCTGTTTCACTTTTTCCGACACCGCTGTCTCCAACAATCAAAATGCCCTCACCATATACTTCAACCAATACGCCGTGTCTGGTTACACGAGGAGCAAGCTGTACATTTAAAAAAGAAATTAATGCTGCCAGCAATACACATGTCATTTCATCGGAACTCAATAACGGTACTTCGTATTTTTTGGCAATGGTGATAAATTCCTCCACAGGCTGTAAGCTGCGGCAAAATATCACTGCAGGAGGTTGCTTGGAAAGCAATGCTTCCAACACTTCAATACGTTTTTCCTTATCGCATTCTTCCTCCAAATAAGCGGATTCCGCATTGCCTATAATAAGAATTCTATCTTTCTCAAAGTGGGTAAAAAAGCCATGTAACTCTAATCCAGGACGATTTACATCCGGAGAACATACCAATAATTCATCCGGATTGGAAGGCATATAAATGGTTTCCAAAGAAAGCTCTTTCATGATTTTTGATAATGAAATTGTAAACTGAGACAATGCAACACACCTGCTTTCCTTCATATTGAAAAGTCTATTTTATTTATTATACCGTAACTGTAAAAAAGTTTAAAGGGGTTCCCCAAAAAAGATTTCCCAGTTTTTTCGTATAAAATCGCTATTATTCGTACATTTTGAATGATTCCTTTACAAAAAAGTAATTCTGCCAAGGAAAACAAAGAGCACAATATCGCAAGTTACATGCACATGTTTTTGTCGGCAGCAAGCCAGTACTTTACAGTACAAGTATGAATTACAAATCGCATTATGATTTAACCAATTTTAGGAACAACAAATTAAAAATCTTGACTGTTATGAAAACGTTTTAGCTTTTATCTGTAAAAATTCTATAGCAATTTTTTAATGTTATAACAACCTTACAACAAACTCAAAATCATAGATTTTGGTTGTTGCTAGAACGTTTTAACGTTTTTCTGCTAGAAATTGCATAGCAATTTCTTTTATGTTATAATAAAAGTTAAATATTAAAAATGGTGAGCATATGTGAATTGCAATTTTTACAGAGACTTTTATTCATAAAAATACAGCAGCAGCCAATCAGGCCGCAGTTTTACAAAAAGGCTTGCAACAGCTTGGACATAAAGTTTTAATTGTAACAGGGTCTACAAAAGCAACAGAAATTATATTGGACAAGGGTATGCTATGTTGCCCTGCTAGTAAATCCAATAATTTCTATCGTCAAAGTGCTAATAAAATATATGCACATATGCTGGACTATTACATAGGTGCATTTAAACCGGATGTGCTTCATATATTGACTATGTCTGAAATCGGAATGGCCGGACTGCGCTTTGGACAAAAGAATCACGTTCCTATCATCTCCACTGTACATGAATTTCATAATGCACAGCAATTAGATGGCGAGCAGTCTTTACAACAAATATTCAGCTTAATTATGCAGCCATTGGCGCAACGTCACGCTCAAAAAATTTTATCTCACTCTCAAATTGTAACGTATTCTTCGCGCCAATTGGTTTCCCACATTAAAGAATACGCTCCAAAAGCAAAAATTATCCGTATTCCTTATTGTGTAAATGACGTTAAATTTCGTATGTACGGCATCAGTGAACAAGCATGTTGGGAAATGAAAGAACGCCTGCGTTTAAAACCCGATGATACAGGTGTCATTTTTGCAGGTCAACTTTACAAAAATAATAATGTGGACCAACTGCTTTATTACTGGAAAAAATGTGTAAAATCTACAGACACATTAAGACTGATTATTGCCGGTGATGGACCGCAAATGAATTATCTGAAAAACTTAGCGTTAGAATATGGTATCATGTCCCAAGTAACATTTACGGGAGAACTGTCACAAGAAGAATTGAACACTTGTTTTGCTGTATGCGATGTATTCGTCAGCGCAACCGGCTCTATGACCATGAAGGCTTCCCCGCTGGAAGCAATTGCGTGCGGCGTGCCGGTCATTATCCCAAAGAAAAGCGCAAATGCAGATATTGTAATAGAAGGACAAAACGGATTTACCTATGAAAACCCAATAGATATGTACCGATTGATGCGCAATTTTACAAATATGAGCAGCCGACAAAGAGCTTATTTGCGTACATTGGTCAGCAAAACAGCAGAACGTTTAACACCTGCCAGTCAGGCCGAAACTATTCTTAAATTATATCTGTCTTTAAAAAGGAATTCCAATATTGTTCAAAAATAAAATCGTAAGTATGATTGGTATTCTAATGATTGAAGCAACATAAAAGGCAGCTCCTCACAAATTGAGGAGCTGCCTTTTTATCATAAATTATTCAGATTTTCTTTTTCTTGCAACAACAAATGTGCCCATCATGGCACCTGCTGCCAATATCGCAACAGTAATCCAAATTACAGTATTACTACTATCACCTGTTTGAGGTGAATGTATTGCTTTTTCCGTTGTTGTGGTTACCGGTGTTACATCATCAGATGGATTAACCGGAGCAACAGGTTCTGTTGGCTCAATAGGAGTTGCTGGTTCTTCCTTAACTGTATAAGATACAGTAGGCTTAGCAAAAATTTGTGGTTTTCCCTTATCGCCAAAACTATTCACAGGATATAAAGTTGCAGAATTGTTGGTATATAATCCTGCATAGTTTTTGCTACCATTGCTGTCATAGGTTCCGTATACACCTGCTTCAGACTTTGGATTATCCAACTTCACGGTATAGGTCAACTGAACAGGAGCGAAATTAGTAACAGGCTCATTAATATTCCAAACAAAATGTTCCGTATCTTCCAAATTGCCTTGAGTATAGGTGACGGTATAAGCGTACTCTCCATTTTCCAAAGGCTTAAAACCATACGTATTTTCATCTATGTTTATCGCCTCATATTTTTTTCTACCTACTGTTAAATACAATGCAGAAGCATCATTGACAAAGTTAAAATTATAGTCGCCCGATACATAGCCCATATAATCTTCAACATAAGAGCCGGAGTCTACCAAATATACAATATCGTTTTGAATTTCATCAAAACTGATATTCTTTCCTTCTGCCAAGTAATTCATAAAAGAAGGACCCCAAGCATACTGAATTCCTGAAGTCTGGTTTGCGGTCACGGCATAACAATGATAACCAGCAGAAACTGCTTCCTGATATACCTGATTTGTTAAATAAAGTGCCTTATCCACAGAATTTGCATAGCTAGATTGTTCCTCTACGGGAGTAGATTGCACAATGGTGCCGCCATATGGATATTCATAGGTAGTTCCTTGTATTGCAATTTGATTTTCAACTTCAGCTAAATATGTATCCCAATCGGCAGGAGGTGCATTGGTTCCATATTTAGAATTCCAGTTATCAGGCCCAGCCCAGTTCTTCTCTCCATCAGCCCAAAAACTCCAAGCTGTAGCTGTAGGAGCTTCATGATACATGTAAGTAATACAATCGCTGACAAAAATTAAAAACTTACGGTTAGATTCTACTTCCATATCAGAATCCAACATGGATTTACCTGCCAACAATCCTGCATGAGTATTGGTACCGCTGGTAAAATCTTGTTTTATCGCTGTTTCAATCTCATCAAACTGGGTGGACAAATCCATGAATTCGCTCGCATTTGCAACTTTATTAAAAATTACAACTCCCACGTTGATTTTAGCACCTGTCCCCTCAATTTGAGATTTCAAGTCCCCCAGTATATCAAGTACTTGATTTTCCAAGTCTGTGCTGGTGGATTTATCCAAAACCAGAACCACATCTGTAACCAGTTGTTTTTCTGCAGAGGGTAAAGATAAAGTAACCTGAGATTCAAAAAGCTCATTTAATTCCGTAGCAGTTTTAGATCTGGAAACATCCCACTCCTCCGTAGATAGCTCTGTTTCTTCTGATACCTCTGCAGCAAAAGCCATGCCCGGCAGAATAGAAAATATCAGAACAACAACAAACCAAAGCGCTATTACATATTTTGCTTGTTTCTTTTGCATGTTTCATTCTCCCATCTTTTTAGTGTAGCAATTCCCTTAAGGAGATACTTTTGCAAAAGTGTACCTTTGTAAAAGTATAAAAAATATGTAAAAAAGCACATTTTGAGCCAAAAAAGCACTTGAAAATCTTATTTAAATGTTGTATTATTCTAATAAAGTGATTAAATGGTATTTTTGTAAAAGTACACCTTTTCAAAAAAATCATCAAGTTTTTAGACAATATGTTATATTTTTGCAGCATAAAGTATCAAGATAAAAAGAAAAGAGAATTGACTCATATGAGTCAATTCTCTTTTTCGTTATAAAATCAGATTGTAGTTGTAATCGTTATTTTTTCTTAAAACTATCTTTTAATGAAACCGTCCTGTTGAATACCAAATGTTCAGGTTTACTGTCCTTAGAATCAAAACAGAAATAACCCTGTCGCATAAATTGAAATGATGCGTGGGAGTCCAGTTCTTTCACTGAGGCTTCCACTTTACAATGTTCCAGCACATTCAAGGAGTCAGGATTAATACATTCCAACAACTCGCCCGCTTCCGGATCTGCCTGAGTAAACAAATTATCATATAAACGGATTTCAGCGTCCAAGGCATTTTTTGCATCGACCCAATGAATGGTTCCGCGTACTTTTCTGCCGTCCGGAGTGGTACCGCCCCGTGTTTGAGGGTCATATTCGCCATATACTTCAATTACATTGCCATTTTCATCTTTTTTACAGCCTGTACATTTTACAATATAAGTGGTTTTCATGCGTACTTCATTGCCCGGATAAAAACGGAAGTATCCTTTTACGGGTTCCTCTGTAAAATCATTTCTTTCAATCCAAGATTCTCTGGAAAATGTAATGGTTCTGGTACCATCTTCAGGACAGTTCGGATTGTTTTCAATCTCAAATTCTTCTACCAAATCTTCCGGATAATTGGTAATAATCAATTTTATTGGGTCTAATACAGCCATCACCCGTTGCGCTGTCATATTCAAATCTTCACGCAAACAATGCTCTAAAAAACTATATTCCACAACACTGTTTACCTTGGAAACGCCAATTCGCTCACAAAAATTGCGGATGGAAAGCGGAGTATATCCCCTTCTGCGTAATCCGCTTAACGTAGGCATTCTTGGGTCATCCCATCCATCTACCACACCGTTTTCTACCAATAAACGCAATTTTCTCTTACTCATAACCGTATGGTTTATGTTTAATCGCGCAAACTCAATTTGACGAGGTTTACAAGGCAGTTCAGAGTGCTCAATTACCCAGTCGTATAAAGGTCTGTGTGCTTCAAACTCCAAAGAACACAGCGAATGTGTAATGCCTTCCAATGCATCTTCAATAGGATGGGCATAATCATACATAGGATAAATGCACCACTGATTTCCCGTACGATGATGATGCATATGGCTGATACGATACAATACAGGGTCACGCATATTAAAATTGCCGGAAGCCAAATCAATTTTTGCACGCAGCGTCATAGAGCCGTCTTCAAACTCTCCCGCTTTCATACGTGCAAATAAGTCCAAGCTTTCTTCAATCGGTCTGTCGCGGTATGGGCTGACAGCCGGAGTTGTCAAGTCTCCACGATTTTCACGTACTTGTTCCGGAGTACATTGACAGACATACGCCAAACCTTTTTTAATCAGATTCACTGCAATTTCATACATTTTAGGAAAATAGTCAGACGCATAATAAAAACGGTCTCCCCAAGAAAAGCCAAGCCAAGCGATATCCTCTTTGATTGCATCTACATACTCAACGTCTTCTTTTGTCGGATTGGTATCATCCATACGCAAGTTGCATAAACCGTTATATTTTTCAGCAGTTGCAAAGTCAATGTACAATGCTTTGGCATGGCCAATGTGCAAATAGCCGTTAGGTTCGGGAGGAAAACGAGTGTGTACCTTTTTTCCTTCAAATCTGCCTCCCGGCGCCATATCTTCTTCTATAAAATCATGAATAAAGTTGCTCCAAACCTCTTGTGTTTCTTCTACATTTTTTAGTTCTTCACTCATTCTGTTTCCCCACTTATTCTTTATTCTCTGCTTTTAATTTTTCCAGACCGATATTCAATCTTCTTAATGTTTCTTCCTTGCCCAAAATAGCTAATATTTCAATGGCTCCGCCGGGCGTTACTGTCATGCCGGCCGCTGCAATTCGTACCGGCCACAGTAAAGTACCATTTTTTACTTCCAGTTGTTCCGGCAGTGCCAAAAGTGTGTCATGAATGGCCTCTACCGTCCAAGTATCTAAACGCTCCAATACAGGAATTGCCGCTTCCAGCATAGTAACTGAATTTTCTAAATTGGTTTTACTTTTTTTGTTGACAAACAATTCAGCGGAATACTCCGGCAACTCTTTGAAAAAGCCAATCATATCTGCAATTTGATTTAACTTGGTAACACGGGGCTGCAAAATAGAAGACAGCACCTCCCAATTTAAATCCGTTTGTGGAAATACCTGTTTATAGCTTGGCATAGCAAGTTGAGTAAATTGTTCTAAGGTCATCGCGCGCAAATATTCTCCGTTGAGCCATGTCAGTTTATCATAGTCAAAAATAGATTGTGATTTACTGATTCCGTCAATGGAAAAATGTTCTGCTAACCCTTGTAATGTAAAAACTTCCTGATTATCTTTCGGACACCAACCAAGCAGCGCAATATAATTGATAATTGCTTCCGGTAAATAGCCGTCGTTTACCAAGTCGGAAAAACCGGTGGAACCATGACGTTTGGATAGTTTTGAAACACTTCCATCCTCATTTTTACCCATAATCATTGGTAAATGCACATAAGTTGGTAATTCCCAGCCAAAAGCTTCATATAATAAATTATATTTTGGGGTAGAAGTTAAGTACTCACATCCGCGCACCACATGAGTAATGTGCATTAAGTGGTCGTCAATCACATTGGCAAAATTATAAGTTGGATAGCCGTCAGACTTAATTAAAATTTGATCTTCCAATTCGGAATTTTCAATGGTGATTTCTCCGTAAACCGCATCTACAAATGTCGTGGAACCTGTAACAGGCATTTTTTGACGAATTACATACGGTACGCCTTCTTTTAAAAGCTTGTCCACTTCCTCCTGTGATAAATTGCGGCAATGGCGGTCATATCCGCCAAACTGATTTTCACCTTCATTGAGACTGTCCAAACGTTCTTTGCTGCAAAAACAATAATATGCTTTTCCATTTTTCACAAGTTCCTGTGCATAAGGTAAATACATATCTTTCCTTTGACTTTGTACATATGGTCCGTATGGTCCGCCTACATCAGGACCTTCATCATGTACAATACCTACTTGTTTTAAAGTATCATAAATAACATCTACTGCACCTTCAACCAAACGTTCTTGGTCTGTATCTTCAATACGCAGTACAAATTTTCCGTTCAAGGATTTTGCAATTAAATATTCATACAACGCTGTTCTCAAATTTCCCACATGCATAAATCCTGTAGGACTTGGCGCGAATCTTGTTCTTACTTCTTTCATTTCTATTTTTTAACCCCTCTCGCCGTCTCGGAATGAATCCATATCAAAATACGTATTAGCTACGTATCATTTATTCTTTTTATTATACCAAAAAATACAACTTTATCAACTATCAGTCCCGCAAAATGTCAGTATATAAAAAATCCTGCCGCGTATTTGGCAGGACACCTTGTTATGATTGCTGTGAACGAACATACTCTATATATTCTTCCAAACACATATGCAACTCGTTCATCTTTTTGGCATGCTCTACACCCACATAACGGAAATGCCAAGGTTCATACATAATACCTGTAATATCTTCTTTGTCTTCGGGATAACGCAGTACAAAACCGTAATCCTCCGCATGCTCCATAAGCCAAGCATAGGTATTTGTATTTTTAAATGAATCGTTTACTGTATTAAAATCCATAGCCAAACCGGTATTGTGTTCACTGTAACCCGGTTTTTGTACAGCCCTGTCAGCAGCTTCTACAGCTTCATTCTCTGTCATGCCTTTGGCCAAGTTATTGTCAATTTCTTGTTGATACAATTGCGCCTGTAATGTTGGAGAACGATAGCCTGATGAAATCCATAACGTGATTCCATCTTGCGATGCAGCCTGATACATTTGTCCATAAGCATCTAATGCACGTTTGTCTAACGTAATATCATACTGTTCCACCACACCATCATCAGTGCCGTCCGGCATTTTATGGTCTGCATTTACCAATACAAGTAACGGGTCATCCAATTGAGTAAATTCAACCGTATTGGATGAAGTATTTACCGCGGAGTCATTTGACGTATTCTGCGATAAGGTATTTATCGGCGATGTTTGGTCTGACCCTGAACGATTGGTACCTCCAAAATCATATAATGTAAAAAATAAAAACAGACCCGCAGCTACCGCAGCAATGAGAACAATTACGATAATTGTAATAATCAAATTTTTCTTATCCCTTACATTGTTTCTACTCATGAGAAACCTCCCTAAAACAAACAGAGCCCTCGCTCTTAATTACAAAAATATTTAAAATTCCACCAAATAGCAACATAATCTATTTTTCACTCAAATGGATTATGAATATAATATAAAATTTATCTGAACTTTTACTTCTAACCTCACACTTATCGCATACAAATAAAAGTACAGAATCTTTCTATCTGCACAAAAATGAGTAAAGGAGGATGCGAATGTTTGTGATAAAATGTAAACCCTTTTTACTAAGTATTTTAGTTCCCGTCTTAATTGGGTTTATCTCAGGAATGATTATATTACCGGACGTTGGAATCTACTCTATGCTTCAACTACCGCCAGGGGCGCCTCCCGCATTTGTATTTCCAATCGTTTGGACCATACTGTATGTGTTAATGGGTATCTCATCATACGGTATTTTTTCATCCAAATCAGATTACATCAGCGTATCTTTTTGGATTTATGCTCTGCAGCTGGCATTGAATTTCTTTTGGCCTATTATCTTTTTTAAGTCCCAGTTATATACATTCGCATTTGTCTGGATACTTTTATTAATTTGTGCGGTTACGCTGATGATAATCATGTTTTCTAAAGTAAACAAAATAAGCGCATATCTTATGATACCCTATCTAATATGGTGCATCTATGCAGCATACTTAAACTTAGGTGTGGTAGTACTCAATTAATATTTAGAGTTTTGGCCTGTACTGATATAGTATAGGTCTTTTTTATGTCTTTAATCATCCTCACCGTAAATACGGCAATATCACTGCATATGCCTGTTTTAAATCATCATATGTCATGCGACAATTGGCAGGACTGGTAGACGGAAGTGTAATTGCCGGAATACCCGTTTTGGAAAGACAATACTTTTCATACAACACAGCAGCTTTACTTCCTGTAGTAAATATCGCTTTCATAGAGGTCTTCTGTAAAAGAAGATGAATCGGATTTGCAACCGGCTCCTGAATGCTGGTATCATCTGCCCCCTGAATAGAACATGACTGCAGAACATCCCAAAGTGCAATTTTATGTGTCAGCAAGAATTGTATTTTCTCATCTTTTGTAATGGGAATATCGCAGGAACATAAATCTGCAATGATTGTCCAAAACCGATTACGTGGGTGACTGTAATAAAAACCAACCTCACGGGATTTAGGAGACGGAAATGTTCCCAACAGAAGCACTTTGGAATCTTGATTGAAAACAGGTGCTATGGTATGTATCAAATGTTTTCGTTCCATGATTTATTCACCTATCCTATCATATCAAATAAACTACAGAATACCTAGTAATATGACAAAATCGTTACAACAATTTTACGATTTTCATTTTCTTAATAAAAAAATAACAAAAAGGAAAGATTTATAGTAAAATAAATTTATAATTAAGCAAATTTTGGAGGAATCAATCATGAGACGAAAAGACCGAGAGGTTACGGACGACTATCAAATAGATACAATTATCACCTCTTGCAACTGCTGTCGTTTGGGTTTTTACGACCAAGACAGCGTATATATTGTTCCATTAAGCTTTGGCTACGAGAAAAAAGCTGGAACACGAATTTTTTATTTCCACAGTGCAAAACAAGGGAAAAAGATTCAACTGATGAAAACGAATCCACGTGTTGGATTTGAATTGGATACAGGCTATCGATTACAGGAGGGAAAGACTGCATGTGAATATTCCGCCGGATTCCAAAGCATAATCGGAAATGGTATTGTCTCTATGATACACAACGATGCAGAGAAAAAACATGCTCTGCAATGCTTAATGTATCAAAACACACATAAAAATCACTGGGAATTTAGTGAGAAAATGATTGACACCGTATGCGTATTTAAAATGGAAGTAATTACTCTCTCGTGTAAAGAACACAAATAAAAAATAAAAAAAGATTGACATGTTGCTATCCCATTACTTGTGCAACTTTCATGATGGAAACATCCATAATGAGAAAAATTTATCAAAAAGAGAAAAAGAAAGAATTGCAACACATTACAAAATGTGATAAATTGTAAATAAGCATATTGCACAATGAAACTGTGAAAAGGAAAGTGAACAATTATGGCACAAAACAACATAAAAGACACAACACATCTATTGGTATACGGTCATGAAGGTTGGCTGGAAGAATACCCATCCCATTATCATTTGGGAGATCCTATTATGGTAAAAATGCAATGGGGACACAACCTTGCAGTAGACGGTCTTCCTAATAAAGATTACTTAAAACATCATATCTATGCTCCGGACGGAACTTGCGCTGAGGCCTCTGCCGAACCAAGCGGAGATTTGTGGTACGATATTACCGCTGATACCAATCAGGAAGGATTCCACATGCTGGTAACCAGCTATGACGAATGCTGGGCACAATATCCAAACGAAGATTATAAATTAGGTACACGCGAACAATATCCTGACGCCATCGAAGTACGCGACTATTGCCAATATGCCACTACCTGCGTTTCTGTTGGTCACCATCACGATACCGAAGTAACACCAATCAAAGGTTTGGAGATGTATCTGCTTCCTGTTTCCAACCCAAACTATGTGGTTGGTCACGAATTAAAATTACAATTAATGCTGCAAGATAAACCAGCCGATACACACAAAGGTACTTTGATTTATCAGTCTGAAAATGGATTGGTAGAAACAGAAATAACTTCTGATGCAAATGGTGTCTTTACAGTGAAACCTGATAAGGTCGGAACTTATTGCTTAATAGTACGTCACGTGACAAACGATAAAAAGGACGGCATTTACGAAGGCAGAAACTTCACAATTACACACTGCTTTAAAGTAGGCGAACACGGACATCATCACCATCATTAAAAAATAAAACCGACAGAGTTTATCTGTCGGTTTTATTTTTCTCTGAAAGTCGATACTTCTGTTTCCATTCATGAAAATCCCATCGCTGCAAAAATTCCGTTGCCGCATTTACTCCATTTTGAAAAAGTGCTTGGCTTTCTTCCGAAGTAATCGCAAAATCTGTTGTTCGTATTTTTTGGTCTGTGCCGTTGACTGTAATGTGTACCGGAATCTGAATAGAACGTTGTAAATCTCCTTGTGAATGCGCAATATACCCTTTATCATAAACGTCCATCATTGTTGAAACAAGCTGGCCCATATATTCTACAATATTCATACGGTTACATTTACAAAGTGTTGAACATTCTTTTTGTTCGCAAAACTTAAATCCAATTGTGGGATACTGCGGTTCTGTGGTTCCTTCGTCCAACAACCACATTGGATAATTGCTTAACATGCCTCCGTCTACAATATAATGTTTTTTCCCGCTTTGATCTCTTAATATAAAAGGTTCATAAAAAACAGGAATACTCATGCTCATACGCACTGCTTTTGCTATGGGGTACATATCCGCCATGATTCCAAATTTGTGGAAATCTCTTGGAAATACAAGTAATTCCTCATCCGTAATATCTGACGCCGTTACTTGCAGTTTATATTTACAATGTCCGGTATGCGAGCCGCATTTTAAATCACCAAACGTGTATACTCCTTTTCTTGATAACAGTTCTGTAAGCCACTGCTCAAAATAATCTGCACTGTATATGCCGAAATGAAATAAAATGCTGAGTAGTTTTCCTACAATACCGAAATAATCCAGTAGATGTTTTTCCTTGAATTTAAAGTAATTGACACGCTTCATTTCCTCGTATATTTCTTCACCTGTATATCCTGCCGCCAAAAGAGAAGCTATAATTGCACCCGCAGATGAGCCGGCTACATTTCCGAATGTATAGCCGCTGCGCTCCATTTGATATACTGCCCCTACCAAGCCAATACCACGTACGCCTCCGCCTTCAAAAACTGCATCACATCTTTTCTTCAAAACCACTCACCTCATGCATATCATATGAGTGGACAAAATAAGATGCTCCCATTGATTCATAGATAAAGGGAGCATCTTACTTTATAAACTATTTTATTGGGTGCTCGTAATAAAAAAAGCCGCAGGTTTTAACCCACGACTCTCGACTGGAGGTGCCACCCAGATATTGACCCAGTTCAAATCAAGGCTTCGGTGCTCGTAATAAAAAAAGCCGCAGGTTTTAACCCACGACTCTCGACTGGAGGTGCCACCCCGCAGTATGGTGTACTGCTATTTGCCATTGATAGAATATCTCTAAAGAATATAGTGAGACAAGTCCCCACTCCTACAAGCAAGGTTTAAGAAATTTCAATACATAAATCTAAAATAAACATCTATATTTTGAGCAATGCTTATATCTTTGCATTTACTCACAAAAAATAGGTGTTTTTTTGAGTTTAGGCACTTAAATACACTTTAACTAATAAATATTTAAGTTTTTTGCAAAAAAAAGAAGCCGCCCAGCTCAACAGCTGAACAGCTATAGCCCCGCTGATGCGGGGAGATTGCCCTATTACTAAAACATCTCAGGAAAGAAAGATAGTATAAGTATAGGGACACCCCTGCTGACGCAGGGAATAATAAAAATTTACATGTAGATATACAAGTACTTCACTCTTGTATGCGTATATAGTACCACGTACAAAACAAAAAGTAAATGTACTTTTTACATAAAGAAAAGCAGCGTTTTTTGTCGCTGCTCTTTTTATTAGTCATACCAAAATGTAAAATTTTCTTCTGTATATCCGTGCTCTTTAGCTTGTCTTAAAATTTCAGCTTTTAACTCATCATAGTTTTTCTCATCATCTGCCGGAAGCTCTGCATATAACTCAATTTTTTCATCTTCATCCTCTAGGCTCGGCACTTCTACAAGCATATAATCTACACAGATAATCTCTCCGTTGTATGTGCTTCTGGATTCCCCACCGTCAAATCTTACCTCATATTTTTTCATTTTTGTTTACTCCTTTTCTTTTTATTATACTGTAAATTTTTGTAATTTCAAAGTATTTTTTAGATTTCTACATTTAAAACATCGGCTGCTTTGTATACTACGCTTTCAAAAGTTTCACTGTCTGCATTTTCAAACTCTTCTGTCAAACCAGCTTCATCACAGAGTAATTCTAAAAGCTCCACGCTCCATACGTCTTGTCCTCTTAACTCTTTAGCGATTTCTTGTACTGTCATTTTTAATATCTCCTTTGTTTTTGTGTTTCTTATCTTTACTGTGATTATAGTATAACATATATAGTTCTATATATCAACTGGTATTATCGCCAAATATAGAACTATATATTTGTATCATTTGTATATAGCTCTATATAACTTGGCATGATATACTTATATAGAGGTGATTTTATGCCATCAGAAGCACAAAAAAGAGCAAATTTAAAGCTACAGCAAAATAGGGAAAGGATGTCATTTTGGGTTCCAAAAGACGGGACGAAAGCCCGATATATGGAGCAAGCAGAAAAGCAAGGAAAAAGTTTTAATCAGTATATTGTTGATTTGATTGAAAGCGACATAAAAAAAGAGGGTAACGGTTAAACCGCTACCCTTTTATTTTATGAACCGTGGTCGTATGCAGAAAGATTGAAGTCAAATCCAATTATATAGTAAATCGGACATTTATCTTTTTTAAAGCCTAGTATCCTTCCGTTATCTTTATTATCAGCCGTTTTAAATCTGAAAATATATATTTTTTCATCATTCACTAGATTTATTCCCGTTGGATTTATATTTATACGGCTATAATCTAAGGTTTCACATCCGACTTTTTTACTTTCTTGCAACCATTCTTTCCAAGTTTTCTTTGATATTTCGATTAATCGGCTCAAGCAATTTTGATGTGTTTTAGATGATTCGTTCTTTTGATTGTTGCCGAAAAAATCAAAATTATAAGTTTTGTTTGTCGTTAAATGAAAAAACGAGAATGTTGGATATTGCGCGCAGGATTCCCCGACACTTTTTATGGCAACATCTCCATTGATTTTAACTTTTCGCGTTTGATTTTTTAATTTTTTACTCAATATATTCTTTTACAAAAAAATCTTTTATTAACTGCGGATTTATCTCTTGACTTTGCTCTGTACTTTTCCAAGGCTCTTCATTATGTGTCATTTCGCGCAGTTTCCAAGCAGAAAATTGAGAGAAATTATTGTAAACGGATTTTAGAATATTTTCTGTTTCTGTGTCAAACGTTTCTAAGTTAAAAGGTTCATCGAGATTTATTCCATTGCTTCCGAAATTTTTATACTCATGATATACATCGGGTACAACTGGACCGTGTTTCCATGCGCAAATCGGGTCATCGAATAGTTTTTTTCCTGTGATACCCATGTATACCCCTTGCGCGTAGTAAAGTAATTTTTGAAGTTTCATGTTAGAGATATAGTCTGCGCTTTCTTCTGCAACATGAATATTGTTGTAAGCTAAAAACCATTTTGCAATTTGCGATGCAGTATATCTTGACATAAAAACCCCCTCCTTTCTTCGTATTATACCATTAGTATTCGTTATTTGTACATACTTTAACCGAAATTTTCTTGATTTTAGCGAAAAAATCCCTTCACTATACCGTAAAAATGTAGCAAAAATTTCCCTAAACAAGGAAACTTTTTAAAAAATAATTTGTAAAAATAAAAAAATCCTCCCCTGCGCTAAGCAAGAGAGGATTCTTTTTACCTATTTTTGTTCTGTGTCTGTACTATCTTCTTTACTATCGCTATTTTTAAACTGCTTAAAAATCTGATTAGCATACACACTTGCACCACTTACCAGTACACCCTGTGTCAATGCTGTAAAGATTGCCATAGCTACAGCCTGCGGGCTACCTAGGTCACTGGTAGCCAGTACATAGATGATAGATAGTAAGATACCCGCCGCGCCTACTGTAAGCGGAATCAGTTTATCAGCAATCAAGGATGTTTTCTTGATTGCCATGCCAATGACATATAAAACCGGTACTAAAATAAGCAATTCTGGTTTGATATATTCTAAAAAGTCCATGTTATTTTCCTCCGTTCTGATTTATCTTTCGTATTTCTTCCATTTCGCTTTCGACAAAACCATTGCCGCCCATCGCTTTGTAGACTTCAAAAAGCGATTCTAAAGCAGCCATTGAATAGTTGCTGACGTGTCCTTCTGCTTTTGCTCTTCTTAAAGCAGTATCTATCTGATAGCGTATCTGTGATACTAAAGCGGCATTGACATTTTTAAACATTTTGTTGTTTTCAATGGTTTTTGTTATCTTTTTATTTATCAGCTTGATGACGATTGCCACCGCCGCTGATGTGGATGTTATAACGCCACATATGTATAAAATAATATCTAGGTTTATACTCATAGCTACCTCTTATTCAATACATAGTCTAAGCTCTGTGATAGGTACGCCCAAAACGCCCGCATACCCGTCTTGTCCTTGACCTTTCTCGTTGTCGTATTGCCAAGAGTATGCGTTTACCATATACTTTGCTCTCTTATATGGTCTGATGTCACCGGGGGTAAAGAAGTAAATCTCGATAGCGTCTATCACTTTACCCTCTCCTGCAAAACCATTCTTGTAGTCGTTGATGTTGTAGCCTGTCACATACGGAAGCCAACCTTCGCCCAGCACGTGAACGCGATACTTTATACTGCCTCTATCTACTCTAATAGCGACATCGGTTATCGGGGAACCTTCAAAACCTGCAAAGTCTTTCAAGTTTTCCACTTCCGGCAGCCAACCATGTGCCTGTGTGCGTACTCTGTAGTAGGCATTTACCTCTACTGTTTGGGTTGGTGTTTGTGGTGCAGGTTCAGCCTGTCCACCGTCCAAGCGTGCATTTACAAGATCAACGATTTCTGGGAAACGTCCTTCAAGATACGGACCGGGACAAGCTGTTGCTGCAAACATCTTGTGCATTGTTAAGCTGCCATTTTGTGTACCGTCATAAGAAAGCCGAAAATTGTTTCTTTGGCAGATATCTGCACATAGGTCAATGAGCTTGTTAAAAGCAGTATCACTCACGTGCCAGTTTCCGCCGATTTCATCGTTTGCTACCTCTATTGTGACCGCCCGATTATCATTCCACGGTGAAGCACTTGCCCAAGAGCGATTGGCTTCATCTACGTATAGCCCCACGTTTCCATTGCTGTCAATGCCGTAGTTCGCGCTTGCTTCCCTGCTTGCGTTTGCAAAAAGTTCTCCGCACTGCTCAACACTAAGAGTACCAGCCATATGATGAATGGTAATTTTTGATATTGGCTGATTACGCGGCGCGTTCATATTTGGTGATAATTTTGTGTATGTTACTAAGTTGCTATTTGACATTTTTATTCTCCTCCCTCTGCTACATCTATCGCACCTTCAAACATAGGCTCTTGCTTTAACTTTTCATACATAGATTCATAACTGACTGCTGTTTCTTTGTCGAGAGGATATTGAAAGGTATATACAAAAATGGATAAATCAAGAGGAACAGGAAAACCAATCTCGTTATTTTCTTCTGTCAACGCAATTACTTTTTCTTTGCTGTACTTCTCTCCCGTTTTTGCCATTTCCGCTTCCAGCTGTTCTTTGACTTCTTTCTGCCTTTCAATCAGGGATTCTCTTTCTTTTTCCTGCTGTCTGTAACTTTCATCTGTATAGCTTTTTACTGTAATTTCAATACCGTCTACCATAGAGATACTGTCTATTCTGTGGTAGGATGTTTTTACACCTTTTCCATTGATAAGTTCTTTTTCCAGTGCCATGTTCTTTCCTCCTTATGTTGTTCTTTTCCATATGTAACACGTGATGTATGGCTGTACAATGCTTGTCTCGCTCGTATCGCCTGTTGACGAAGCCTGTGCTACATCGCGAGTGTTTGTCGATGCCTGAATCCCTGCGTTTACGCCTGCCTGTGTACTGCCTTCATACGCATAGGTGCCATAACTTGATGTAGAGTATTTATATGCTTGTATCATATTGTCATCACTACCCACAGCAGTACCGTAGTAACCTTTATATCCAACCTTGAACTCGTGTCTTTCTGTTTTCTTGCCGCCTGTTTTTTCTACTGTACTAAAGTCGCTGTCAGCGGTATTTACCCCTACAGGGACACGACCGCCTCCCCACGCTGCCCATGTGCCGCCATAAAGTGTGCCCGGGTTTGTGGAAACAGTTGTTTCAAACAGGCTACCTATTGGGTGCGACAATAAAAATACATCACTCTCTTTTGCACACTCATCTATTTGTAGTTGTAAGTTTCCCGCAACGTCACCGGATAGGACATCCTTCAAATTTTCAAACCATGCTAAAAACTCTTGCTGTTCAACGCTTCTAAAGTCATTCAAATCACTCTGAATTTGGTTATATAGCTCGCTAGTGTCTATGTTTTCTACAAGTCCGACAACGATACCGCAAACATCTGTATCCAGTCGTGTGTCAGTAATATTCCCAGCAGTTATCTTCGTAGCGTTAGCAGGAACAAGAATTTTTGCTAAGCATAACTCGTATACTGATGAATCACGCTGTAGTGATGGCGTAATTGGGTCCCCACTTGGAGAACCTTTTTTTACAAAAACATCTATATTTCTGGCAGCTTGGCGATTATCCCACCTTAAAACGATAATATCAATTCTTGGCTGCGATGTACCAGCATCTAACGTGAAGTTTCTTCTGCTATCTTCCATGCCACAAGAACCATTAATCCAACATGTACCCTTATTTACCGATATCGTCATACCTTCACTAGGATTTACGATAAAACCTATTTCGGGAGCCATAGAGCTGGTTCTCGTTGATACTATTCCATTTGCTAGTAAGGATGCAAATGTTGCTCTTAGCTGCGCTGCACTATTAGGTCTGTCATATACAGGGGTTCCATACTCGTCATATGTCACCTGACTATCAAAAAATATACTTTCCAAAAAATCACCTTCCTTTTTATTTTCTTCTTGGCACCTTATCCCCGAAAATAACGTTTATTTCCCTTCTGTTTTCTTTAACAGTTTCATTTATGCCTATAATTCGAGATTGATATTCCCCCATATTTTTTAGAATGATGTCACACTTGTCGCCCAAGTCAAAGTTTTCTTTATATATCATATCTCCGATAAGGTCAAAGCTGATATTTAATATTTTTTTATGCTTGTTGAGGTATTCTGTACCTCTTTCCGCCAGTGTCTCTTCATATTGTTGCTGTGACATGCCTTCTTCCTGCTGCAAGTCTCTAGCGTCAACGTAAAGTCTTTTTAACTTTTCGCCGCCGGAGTTATCCACGATTACCTTTTGTCTTTGGTCTCCTTCTCCGCTTCCTGCTACGACTGCGTAGTTTTTATAGTTACTGTCGTCTGTAGTAACTACAAGATTTTTAAAATGCCCCCAGCTTTGACTAAAGATAGCAGGTTCATGTCCTAATATTGGTGCAATCTCCGATGTTCTATCAAATCCTGCCCACACCTTAAAATTTGTTTCATTGTTTATGTAGTCATAGCTTAATGAAATACTGCATTCATACTTTTGTAGTATCGAATACATTTGGGCGGCGACTTCTTCCCCGGTGGTTTGAAAAGAAATTGATGTTGTAGGAGCTTGGGAAATGTCAACATTAAGATTTGGAATATTTGTACAGTATGTCGATAACATCGTACCGATACAGTCCTTTACACTGCCACTAAAAGAGAATGTCGGATGTAAAATATAGTCATTTAACACACTTTCTATGAAAAAGCCGCTTATTTGTACAAATTCCCCACGTTCTTCGCCGGTATACACAACCTTTTGAACAACGCCTATTTCTCTTTCAGAGGCTCTATACACATATTGAAATTCCTTATCGAAATCCCTTGCTAAAATTTGTACAGAATACTGTCCACACTCGTAGTAGCGCCTATTCCATTGGAGATTAATATAGTCAACAAATTTTATCGTGTTAAAGTTTGAATCTAAAAAAACTAAATCCATTTTTATACCCCTGCGTAAAGCTGATTGTAATACAAGTAAATATGTGTACTTGTTTCATTTGAATCTGCACTGTAGGAAATATTGCATCCTCCCCGTTCTATTGCAAAAAAGGTGCTTCTGCGGTTAAGACAGTTCGGAACTTTTTTTCCGTCTATTTCAACAGTTCTTCTTTCAAAGTCAATTTTTACGGTCTCATAAGCTTTCAGTTCGATTGAAAATAAAACAAATTCTTCATCATTTTTATAAATCTTTAGTCCGTTAACATTCTCTTCCGGTTCAATTACAATGGTACAATATGTTTCTACTGCACCATCGTTCGGTACGAAAACGTGTTGCGCAAAGTTTCTCGCACTGGCAACAAAACCTTTTTCTGCTGAAATCATTAGAGGAAAGCCCATCATTGGAACAATTGTTGATAAGTCCTCCCCAAAATCATCATAGGATTTGAAATAAGGACTGGGGCAAAACACAGATAGCGTAAACATTTGCGGTGCAAAAATATTGTTTGTTGGTAAGTCTCTTGCATCCACAATACACTCACACCACACCGTATTGTTTTTATATGTGACATACATTTTAAAGGAGTTTTTCGGGTTAAAAAAAGAATTAATTTTTTCACGAGATGTGTCAAATTGTCCGGCATAATCATTACAGGCCGTAATAGTTACTGTTCTGGAGCTAACGCGTGTCCCTGTTATGATATCGCCGTCACCAACCGCACGCTTTTCTGTAAAAATTTCTTGTGTGATTGTGCCTAGCCCCTCAATACTGATGATTTTAAAATAATCCGTAATGTTAAGTGTTAAGCCGTCATCTCTTATGAATTTTATCATCCTTTATCACCTGCCAATCCAAAAGTAAAAATCCTGTTGATAGCCCGTGCTGTTGCGTCTGGGCTTTCTACAGGCTGGTTAAAATTAATTACAGTTTGCCTGTCTCCTCCACTGCTTGTACTTTGTGATATACCTGTATTTATCATATAGTTACTTCTCGCTGCCGCACCTGCTACAGCCGTTTGATTCGAGTATACCGCTGCTCTGGCTTGGTCCATAAGGGCTGTGGCGTCTAAACCTTTGATTTTTTCCAGAAGTCCTACCAGCTTAATTTCTTGCTCTGGCAGCTGGTCAAGTTCTCTTGTTAAACCCGACACAACGCCTTCTCCCAGTTTTGCGCTTTCTTCAGCAGCTTCTGCAGCTCTATCTCTGATTGAAAGGATAAAACCATCTACAAAATCATTTCCTGATTTTCTGGCCTTTTTGGATGGTGAGTGTGAATCAATTCCTTTACTGCTCCTTAAACCTGCGCCTGCCATTGCTCCTAGTACAGCACCGCCACCTAAAACTTTGGTCAAGTTTTCATTACTTGTCATCGCATTAACAAATCCAGCTACAAAATCATTACCTGCACTCGATGTATCTTCTGATTCCAGCCCTTCTTTTGCCTTTTTGGATACATTGCTTCCTTTCGTATATGCCGAATTCATGTTTTCTTTATTGTCTATCACAATCAATCCTGCATCGACTAAACTCTGCATGCTTGCTTTGACTTCTGGGTTTTTATCCGCAATTGCTTGAATAATGCTTCCTAGTAATCTTTTTTGGCTTTCTGCTGCTTCTGGAGTTGCATTTTTCAATACTTCTGTTTGTAAATCAGCGATTAGCTTCATCTGTTCTTCTACTGGCAACTGAGAATCTGTTATGGCTGCCACAATCGAACTCATGTTTTCTTGCATGGCTAAGTCAACGCCGACACCACCATTTGTTATACCGTCTTTTGCTCGGTTCATGAGCTCTTCATAGGATAGCTGGAATGTCTCACCGTTGGCATCAATCAATGTCACTTGAGTTTCCAGAGACCGCTTTAATTGTGCATTCTGTTGTTCCAGCCTATCAGCTTGTTCATTTAGTAAATCTTTTGTATATTGGTCATCCGCTCTTTCCGCCGCTTCTCTGAAAGACTGCGCTAGTGATGCGCGCTCGTCATACGTTTCCTTTTCAGTCTTAATTATTTTTTGACCAGCTTCATCAGTTGAAATTGATATAGAATTGATAAGTTCGTTCATTTCGTCCACATTTCCGGATGAGGAAACAATAAACGCTTTTTCCGAGAGGGCTATATCTGTATAAAAACCTTCAACGGTTTTCGTCGCTCCCTCAAGCTCACCTTTTACTTTGTCACGATAACTTTTTGCACTGAATATTACTTGGCTGTCATGCGTTCTAAGTGCTCTTTGGTAGCTATCCTCTGCATTTTCGTACTTTTGGGATATGGTTTCTAAATCTTTGTTTGCTTGTGTCAGATTTTCATACGCATGGTCAGATATTTCTTGTAAGCTATCTACAAGAGAACTCATTTTCTTTTTCGTAATTACTGCGTCAATCGATTCTCCGAGTTCTCCATATTTTTGAATCTGTCCATCAATCAGTTCAATTTCAATTCCAGTTGCATCACTAAGCTCTCCAGTGATAGCCTTTGCTCTATCCTCATAACCTTCTTTTACCTTGCCGTTGCTATCTACAAGCTTATCAAGCTCTAATTTTAGCGTAGTAATTTGGTCAATTTCTTTAAAGTCTGTTTCCAGTTTCTTTTGTTGTTCTGCCGCCAACTCTTCATGTGCTGTTTTCATTTCATGCATAGAAGTGACCGCATTTTGATACTCACTATTGGTGCCACTCAAAGCAATGGCTAAGCCACTTAAAACACCTACAAAAATGCCGATTGCGGTTACTACTTTGCCGATCGGATTGGATTCCATTGCGATGTTCCAAAGTTGCTGCGCTGCTTGCGCTGCTGTAATTTTTCCAGCTAATACTTCTGCTGCGGCTACTTTAGCCCAAATCAAACCATTTTGGATTGCTGATACCGTGTTTGACACAATTTCCGCTTCGGTGAACTTTTTTGTCCAAGTTGTCACGGTCTGCACAATTTTTAAAGCAGCAAAACCCCCAGCTACACCAAGCAGTATCGGAGCCATAGGTTTGAGTGCATCAATGCATATCTCAACAACTTTTGTAAGCAGCGGTATCACAGTTTTAGCAATTTTCGATACAGTGCTTATAAATGTAGAAAATGCAGGCTTTAAGCTATTCAGCGCACCTGTAACTGCACTGGCAATCGTCTTAAAGCTGTCAATGATTGTTTTTCCCAGTTCGCCAACGCTTCGACCTACATCACTACCCAAAATATTGGATATGAGGGCAGATATGATTTGTACCCCTACTTCTGCAACTTTTGGGATGATTTGAGCAATGCCGTTAATTAAAGATTCTCCTATTTTTACTGCGGCTTCTGCTATTCGGTTTGTGTTGTTTCCGATTCCGTCAAGAAATGACGTTATCATGGATGTTGCCGCATCTATCATTTTCGGTGCGCTATTTGCCACCTGTGTTGCCACTTCTGCAAAAACTGTGCCAAGCTCACTCACAAGACCGGAAAGTCCGCCATCTTTGAACGCCTTTGTTAGTTGCTCCACCATAGATGCTGCAGAATCAACAATTGTGCGTATTGGCGTGTTTACACTGTCGTAAAACTCAATTCCCAGTGTTTCAAGGGCGCCACCTAGTTGTTCAACACTACCTTTTAGATTGTCCTGCATGATTTTTGCAGCTTCTTCTGCCGCACCATTGCAGTTATTGATTTGCTCTGTTAGCGCCGCAAAATCCTCGTCACTGGCATTAACGATTGCCAGTAATCCGGACATAGCTTCTTTACCTGCAATACCTGCAGCATATTCTGCTTTCTGTGCTTCTGTTAAGCCATTAAACCCTTCTCGTAGGTCAATCATAACCTCGTTAAATGGCTTAACATTACCTTGTGCATCTGTTAAAGAGATTCCCAGCTCTTCCATATAGCCCGTCATTTGTTTTGTAGGCTTTGCAAGGTTTGTCAGTGTTGCTCTTAATGCTGTACCTGCTGTTTCCGCTTTAATACCGGAGTTCGCCATTAAACCAATAGCAACGGACATATCTTCTATGGAGTAGCCCAGTGCGCCAGCTACAGGCGCAACGTACTTGAATGTGTAGCCCAAGTTTGCAACGTCTGTATTCGTTGCATTTGCAGTCATTGCCAGTACATCAGAAAAATGCGCTGCATCTTTTGCTTCTAATCCGAATGCCGTTAGCGAATCTGTTACAATGTCCGCTGTTAAAGCTAAATCCTCACCAGAGGCAGCAGCTAAAGACATAACGCCTGATATGCCGTTTAGCATGTCCTCTGTATTCCAACCTGCTTGCGCCATGTACTTAAACGCTGCTGCGGACTCTGTTGCGCTGAATTTTGTTTCTGCGCCCATTTCTTTGGCTTTTTCTTTCAAAAGCTCCATATCAGAAGCACTTGCTCTTGATATGGCTTGTACTTCGGACATACCTTCTTCAAAGTCTGCCCCGATTTTGATAGCTGCACCGCCCAACCCTGCAAGTGCTGTTCCTGCACTGGCTATCGCGGTAAGTGTTCCTTTGATACCTGATTGGGCTATACCTGATAGCTTTGATAAACCTGCCTTGATACCACTTGCATCAAGGTCTGTTTCGATTACAACTTTTCCGTCTGCCATATAATCACCTGCCTATTTTGTCAATAAAAGCAGGCTCCGGCTCACTACTCTATGGTGTGGCTCTAGGCTCTGTCGTTTTTATATCAGTTGTCTTTGTAATCGTTATAATTTTTTTGCATCTTGTGCATTTAATTTCTACTTTTCCATATTCAAGTTTGCATAGTGTTTGTCCACAATTTGGACATTTTATTTTTTCAATTTGTACCACCTTCCTTTAAAAAGGTATAAAAAAAGCACCGTACATTTCTGTACAATGCTTATTTTTAAAGAGGTTTTTTAAAATTTTCCAATAAAAATACCAACTACCTAAAATGATAGTTGGTTTTTGTTAGAATTCATAATGTGACCACATGCTAACAATCATAATTGTTTTTTCTTTTTCTATCACGCGGTAAACAAGTCTGTGTTGCGCATTAATCCGCCGAGAATAGAAATCTCCCAAAGAACCTTTTAGCTTTTCATACGGAGGCGGATTTTGAAACGGATTATTCCTTAAAACTTCTAACAGATTTTCTACATTTCTTTTTAATGCAGGAATGGTTTTAATTTTTTCTTTATCTTTTTGTGCGGATTTTAAGATAACAATTCTGTACGTGTTTACCATTCAAATTCCTCACAGTCCGCTATTGGAGTATTTATACCTTCTTCTAAGCGTTCTTTCATACCTGGAATGCTTAGAAGATAAAGAGTTTCCATCAGTCCGTTATAGTCCTCTTCACTCATTACCACAGCGTTACCATTTTTAGTGTTAACAGTTATCACATCATTGTATTCTACAGCTAAATTAAAATATTCAAACGCGTTTTGTCTGAAATTTGTGACATTTGTATTTGTCATATTAATCACCTCTTTCTATTATATGTACATTATACCGTACATATTCATAAAAAACAAGTGATTTACAATAAAAATACCATACCCTAATTGAGTATGGTACTTAAATATTACAGACCAACTTGATTTACGCCATATACAGCTTGCTCATAAGTGTAACCTTCAAATTGTAGTTGGTCTATTAGTCCTTGACGAGAAAATGCCATTATATCCAAATAGTCTTGTGCTTTTTTCGCTGCCTGTTCGTTCCAATCAGCGCCGCAGTTATCTGCTGCATACACAGCCTCTTCATGAGAGTATTGCTCAAATTCTAATTGTTCAATTAAACCAGTATAAGAAAATGGCATTGTTTTTAAGTATTCTTTTGCTCGTTTTAAAGCATTTTTTTGACTTGTTGTAACTGTAGGAATTTCTGTTTTAGATTCAACTGCGGATATACTATTACTACTTGTAGTAGAGATAGAGTTTTCTAGAGTATTATCTTTTAAAGAAGCCAATATTTTCGGAAAATAATTAAGGCATTCCTCACGATTGTCAGAAAGACTAATGTAACATATCTGTACAAGCTTATCGTTATGATTAAACGAAAAACTATCTAAATAATATCTATCATTCATCCCCTCATATTTAGCAATCCCTGATAATCGTAATCCATCAAAATTTCCATTTTTTTGTTCTGAAATTGATAAAAGTGTAAAATCTTCCACTGACGATTTTAAACCTTCTACTATTGCATCTTGAACTTCTTTATTCCCCATATCATATATAACACCATCAGCAGCTGTTAAAAAACAAAAATCTTGATTTATAGAAGAATAAAAATAGGTCGTACTATTGGTGTTTTCTTCTTTTCTCCAAGAAGAAGGAATTTCTATTTTTAATCCATTAATATTATATTCTGTTGATTCCATTTCTATCATAGTTGATGATTGTGAAACTGTACTTTCTGTAGAATTTAAAACAGAAGAATCATTTTCACCACTCCCACACCCAGCAAAAACAGCAGCACATAACAGTGTTGCTAATACTAAACTGATTATCTTTTTCATACTTTCTCCCCCTTGTATAAATATGGAATATTTTATCATATTAAGGGAGATAGAGCAATATTTTGTGAGTATTTATAACAGTCCTGTAAGGTCTCCGCCGTTTAATAATGCTTGTTCCAATGCAGTGGTCTTTTCTCTTTCAGTTTTCGATACAGGGATTGCATATGTTTTCTGCATACGTCTGTAAAACTCTTTCTGCTGTGGGCTCATATCTTTTGTGATTGTCATGGACCTGTAACCCATAATTTTCACAAATTGAGTTTTCTCACTGAGAGAATCGAACATGGCTTTGAATCGCCACCAATGTAAGTCATTCTCCTGTGTTAAGTCGATTCCGTACTGTTCTAAAAATGCAGCATAGATATACGGTGCATCATGCTCAAAAGAGTATATTTGTGTACGCCTGTTGGTCGCTGTGCCGCCTTGTAAGGAGTTATCTTTGTCGCAGTGGTAAAAGTTCATTACCGCAGTGAAAGCTGCGCCTACGTCAGCAGGAACACAAGCAATATCACCATAGTATAGAAGCAGTATTCGCATTAATTTTTCTGTGTCATCCAGTTCACTGACCGCCGTCATTTCCAGTCTGATTCCTGTCCGAAAATCCGCATTGATATCATACATCTTGCCGCCTACCTCGACGGCTGTCGGCAATTTATCTAGTAGGATATTCATGCTTTTTTACGGCGTTGGCTGCGGTTTCCTTTGTACTTCTCAGCCCTTTTATTAAAGGCTTCCTCTTGCTCTGCTTTCTGCTTCATAAAGGATTCAAAAGCATCCATGCACAGTGTTAGGCTGACTTTGTCACCAAACAACTTTTCTGATGTTCCTTCTCCAAAAATATGATTGAAAAAGTCAAAAATAATATGGCACATTGCTTCTATTTGTTCGATTTCATCTTGAATAGGAGCGATTTCTTTATTTATGTTCGCCACCCTTTCGCTTCCTTGCTTAATCGCTTTTAAGGTTGTAACGTCTAAAACGTCACATTCCAGCTCAACGCCGTTAATAATCATGTCGTATCCTCCTAACGTTACGCTCCTGCACCTGCGGCAGTAAATGTTTTTGTTTTTGTGTTGAACTCACCGTCAATAAAAGAACCAACATTGTTTAGGTTACCGGTTACTTTGACAGTCTCGCCGCCTGCACCCGCGAAAGATGAAACTTCAATGGAAACGTGGAATTTTCGGGCTTTGAAAGTGTTTTCTTTCGATGAAACAGGGCTGAAAAGTTCTACTCTTACATAGTCAGTTTCTGCTTCTGCACCTGTTTTCTGATTTCTGCCGACCTCATATAGATACATAACTGCTTTTTCTGATGCAATCAGGTCTGTATCGTATGGAAATTGCGCTTGATAACCTTTGATTGTGGATGTTGCGGAACGGTCATTCACGTAGGTTTTTGTATCCAGCTGGGCTGCTGGATTTTCATCCAGCGTATTAAAGCCTGCACCCATTAGCTCGTATGTTTCACTGTCTGTGCCGATATTTAAGTAGTCGGCAATCTGATATCTTTGAATTGTTTTACTCATGTTGTCGCTCCTTATAGTAAGTTAATTTGCATTGGATTTGGTACCGCGCCGTTTTTTCAAGCTCGTCCGCTTCCAATGCGTATCCTGTTGAAATTGCTTCTATTTTTTGACTTTCCATACCTTGCGGCAATTTCGGAAGGTCACCGTTTAACGTTTGTTGCTCGAACCAATCTGAAAGGTTTTCATAAAAATTCGAGGAAAGCATATTTTGTATTGCGCTTTTGTCGTAATCGTCACGACTGGCGAAAATAAAAAGTACCTGCCGAATCGATGAGCCGTCAACATATCGTTTGACTATCGGTTCTGCCGGTACTTCTTCAATTACATATTCAATTGGGGTGTCCCCTAAAAAGTTAACGCGTACTTTTCCATCTTCATCAAGAAGCGGACAAGTACGCATATAGTCATAAATTGCATTGATAATGTTTATTTCGCAACACCTCCTGCGAACTTCGCAACGCTTTTCACAATGGTTTTGCCTTTGTCAATCCACATGCGCGGAACCCACTGCTTACCGCGTAAGCCGCCTTTACTTGTTCCCTGCGTGCCGTAACCTTTGTTTTCATAGTAATTTTTTCTGGCATACGGCTGAATGTACTCGATACGATTCGGATACACTCTAGCCGTATTTTTCAAAGGTCCTTTTTGAAAAGGTACATAAGGGTCAGACATACGACGTACTTCGCTGGAAAAGAATTTTTGTGCTTGCCCGTTTTGATTCAGGTTGCGTTTTAGCAGTATCTTGTCTACTGGGTCGATTTTGATTTTAATTCCGGCCATTTACACACCTTCTAACTTCCAATGCGGACATTGACCGTCTGTGTTATAGGTCACAGACTTTATTGTCACCGCGTTATACTTTCTCTTTAGTGCGCTGGCAGTAATATCTACACCAACATTTTCGTTGCATTCTCCTTGCACAACAAGCATTTCTTTCTGCGGTGTGAAGCCTTCCGATGCATTTTCAATGGGTATGCGAATTTTTACAAAGTTATCTAAGTTCAATCCCTTGTCCGTGGTGCTTACTGCCGTTACTTCCCGCCATGTTACACCAGCAACCGGATATCTTTTGTATGTCTCGTCTTTCTGCTCTACAAAGCAGGTAATGTCTTTATCTGCTCCTATCATGACGAAACACCCGCATATCTTAAGGGATCCGAAAGAGGAATATAAATTGTTGCAGCGTCGTAAATCTCTTTTTTAAAAGACCTCTGAACTGTAGAATATGAATCATACGTTTCAGAATATCCGTCATTATTAAAAGATTTTACTCTCGATTGAAATTTACTGTCTTTTAATAACTTATTCTTTGAAAAAATTACATCCGCAACCGCGCACACAGCTTTTTTTACATAATCGGGAATATCCTCTTCCAATCGCTGATATGTGATTTTATCTACATATGCACACGCTTCGTCCGCTACACTGCCATAGTCGGATTCTGTAAGCGTTCCTTTGTATACAGTCTGGTAATCTGCATAAGATACATGGAGCATAACATCACTCCTTTTTTTCGTTCTTAGGCAAATTCTCTTTTTTCTTTTCTTTCGTTTCTTCTTTTTTAGTTGTTTGGTTTGGTTGTACTAACCCCACAATTCTTGCCATTTCATCACCTATTCTTTGTTGTGCAAGTAAATGCCAGCCACTTTATTTTCATAAGCGTCTGCAATACCTACATTGCGGTATCCAAATTTGTAAGCATCTGCATCTTGGTTGATGTCTGGAGAAATAATTTTAGGAGCAATATGTTTTTCAAACTGGATAACTGCTGGTTTGTGAATTACCATAAAGTTAATGTCTTTTCCTGCAGAACCTTCTTTTTCGTAACCGCCAACTTCTTCGGAGGTTTTACCGGATTTCAGTTTAATTGCTGTATAAAATCTTGTTTGGGGAACTAATGTTTTGGTAGCGAATCTACTTAACACTTCTTTACTTTTTGTAGTATCCAAATCCATAATCATACCGTCCAGCGTTGGAGTGATGAAAAGGTGACGGTCTTCAAAAGGTACCTCATCTTCGTCCATTTTTGTTGTTGCAGCTCTTAATGCCGCAATAATTTCTTCACCACTGGATAGTGTTGCTGGTGTTGCGGAAGAAATACCTCTAATACCTGCATAAGAAGCAAAACGAAATGCATCAAGTTCAGGTACAACCTTTGTTCTAATAAATTCACCTGCTAATCGACCAAAAGCAATGCCAGCGGTATCCATATTGTCCACATTATCAATTGTAAACATTCTACCCCTATCGTAGTTGCATTTCACTGTTTCATTTGTCAGTGTAACGTCTCCCATCACGTAGCCGCTATTACGGTCATAGTCCCCTAGCCCTTGCATATCCAGCTTAGGGATGATTAATTCATTTGCATTAGCACCTTGTTTAGCAAGCTCTGCCGCTCCATCCAATTTTGCTGTTAAGGATGCAAGTTTATACACTTCATCCAACATTGTTACGTACTTTTTTTGTAATGCTAAATTATTTGCCATTTTTTACTCTCCTTTGTTTACTGGAAGCCCGAATGCCGCTCTCATTGCCGCATCATCGTCACCAATTGGCGAACCTTGCGTGCTTCCTATGATTTCTGGTACTTTCTTATCAGATTCAAACAAGTAAGGGTCATTCTTTTGCAGTGCTTCCAATTGCTCTTTCAACCCTATGATTTCACCTGATTCCGTTAGTTTCAGTGCATCCATATCCAGCAAGGCTTGTACTGCCTTGTCGTTTTTGGATTTTGCACCTTTTAGAGCACTTGACAACGCGTGTTCGAATTTAATTTCTGTTATGCGTTTTTCGTACTCTTGTTTTGTAGTCTCATTTTCTTGCTGCAAGGTATTGATTTTTTCTTGCAATCCCTCAGCATCAAGCTGTTTGAGCGTTTCTAGCTGCTTGTCACGTTCTCTGAGTTGCTCTTCCAGACTTTTCTTACTCTCATTCGCAGCATTAAAATCCGCTCTGGAAATAAAACCTTTTCCGATTTCATGAGATATTTTCTTTTCGATATCGTCAGAATATGCGTCTCCCAGAATTTCTTGTAACCAATTCAACATATTTACTCCTTTTCCGCTGTACTTTTTTGTTCGGCAAGTCCCGATATTGCGGAGCAACTTTATTTTGTTTCGCGTGCAACGAATAATTTTTATATTGAAAGCCTTTTAACGCCATGCTCAGGGCATAAAAAAACGACTACATTTATCGTAGCCGTTAAATCGCTTTTTTGTATGCCCACGCCGCTTTACTGACTTGGCTATGTCCAAAACCGTATATTTGTGTTAGTTCCTGTTGAAGTGCTAAGTCTGCAACCCCACTGAACTTTTTGTACTCTTCACGCTGCTTTTTTAGCTTAACTGCGGCAGCTATGTAGTCATCCTTTAAACCTGCAGAATCAAAGCAAAGTAAAATTCTTTTTGTTTTGCGTATAGAAGTCTCTATGTCTCTTTGCTTTTGAGTAGCCTCATATGTAGTGTACACTTTCCCGTTATATGTAAATGAAGGCGGGTCAATTTCTTGCAGTTGTTTTCTGCTGTATACCCTTTCGGATATGCCCGGGAAAAACGGGTGATAAGAATGTCGACAGTTTGCACCGCAAAGTCCGTCTACTCTTCCCAATCCTGTGGTTCCTTCCAAATCGGGGTAGCCGTCTTTTTCTCCGCCTCTGTGATATACTTCACCTTGCCACACTCTGTGTGACGGTCTTGCGCCTGCGTGTGCAGTTACTTCAAAGAATTCACAGCCCAGTTCATCCGCTAAAAAATCTGTCATTCTCATAGACAGCTGATTCACACCTGTCATTACTGCCCGCCTCGCGGCTACATCAAGATGATTTGTCCAGCCTGATTCATAATCTATGAAGCGGATACCACTATCAGCAAGTCGTTTTACTGCTGTTCGTATCGCCGTGTTATAGTCCAGCGTTCCGGTTGATACTGATAACTGCGCTAAATCCAGTTGCTTTTGATATGCATTCGTAAGGCTTACCGCGCGAGATTTACCGTTGACCTGTTCCACAAAGCCCATAGTTCGGGTTAAGTTGTTCAGCTCTCCTTGTGTCTGCTTTATGATACTTTCAATCAGCATTTCCAGTTCACTGTAATCTGCGAGTTTTCTAACCGGTTTATTTGCAGCATGATAAATAGCCGCTTCTGCATCAAAAGATGTTTGAGCGGCTTCAGTTAGCATTTTCTCTATTTCTTTCTGTGCTTTTTTATCAACATTGGAAATAGCTTTTTTTATTTTTTCGTCAGTAGAAAGAATTGCGCTCAATTTCTCTATTTGCCATTGTGCTGTATCTGTAATTCTTCCGGTCTTTGCGATTCGTCTAGATATGTCGGAAAGTATCTCATCTTCTAAATTTTGAAACAAATCAAAGATAGGTTGAGGAAAATGCGCTAAAAATTCAGGAGTAAGCAAAAGTTATCACTCCTCAACTCGGCTCTGCGGAAGATTTTGACGAGCGGTTTTAATATCCTCTCCTGTATACCATGAACGCAGCTCGTCTGCTCCCAAAATCTCGCTTTGTACCAGCTGCAGTTTTTCAGCAAATTCTGCTTTTCTATCACTAATAATGGAATCGTCCCAACTGAACATGGGATTGTATTCTCCTGCTGGCGCCAACCCTCCTAAATCCGCCCAAACATCAATGATATACATTAGATGTTCAAGCGCGTTTTGCAGTGATTTTTGAATATCTGAAACCGTTGTATACGTTTCTTGTTTAGCATGGATAATTTCTGTTGCTGTTTTTTCCACTTGACTTACGTCTGATAAGGTACCACGGGCAAAACCGCATTGCTGCTCAATCTGTTTTAAAATTTCATTGAATCCGCTTTGTAGTGACTGGTCGCGAAATGCAGGAGCAAATACTTGCATTATATTTTTGTTATCTGCTCCCGATTCAAGTAGTCGGTAAAGCCTTTTCCCATGCTTTGGAAGTTTGTACACATCCTTATTCTTTCTGAACAAGTCTTCTGTTGCGTGAATCGCAAGCTCTCCACCGCGATACTCCCATATCAACTCTGCGTACTGCTCGTCCAAATCTTTGATTGTATTAACTGCTTTTGCATATATGGATACTCCCAAAGGCGATGAAGGGTCAATGTTGTTTGCAAACGGCATTTTGAAATACACAAAAAGCGGCTTCTCAATGTTATTTAGGTTGAGTTCTTCATCCATACCAGCCCACTCTGGCACTAGTTGTAGGGAACATTTAACGCCAATCGACTCTTTTACACAGCTTTGATATGCCACGTTTTTGATAGTATAGACATTACCTTTTAGTTGATGATATTCAACACGAGTATAATACATATCCCCCACTGTTTTTCTTGTGTAAAAAATGCCTCCGGTAATATTACCATTACTATCAAACGACGTTGGATAAAAACAATTTCCCTGTATGTATTCTACCGTTACGCTACCATTTTCAACATACGGTTTGAAAACCAATCCGCCCTTTGCCGCAGCATACTCTACAAGCGTTCTCAGTTTCTCTCTGACCGGTTCAAGTTGGCTAGAAATAAAATCTGCACGTTCGCTTCCTTCACATCCAAATTCAGCCTCAATTGTTACCATTTTGGCCGCTTTACTCGCGATTACAGCAGGCATACTGAGAGGAATAACATTTTCACTAGCCCAAGGTGGCACATCACAATACATGTCATCCCATAGCTTTAAAGCCTCTGTCATACTGGATGAAATTGTGATATCAACTCCTAACATCTGTTTTATATCTTGCTTTGTAATCATGCGTTGCCATACCTCCCTTACCGCTTGAATTGCTTTATTTAACAACATATCACCGCCAATCTAACCACTTGAATTCTTTTACCAGAATCGTATTCACAAAGTATCGGATGTCATCCATAGCATGGTCGTTTTCCTTTATCACTTTATCTTCTTGTGCTTTATCATCCCATGAATATAGTCCGAACTCTTTAATTGAATCTTTACATGAGCTATGAATAAAAAGTCGTTTGCTATTTAACATGGATGTGACATTTCTGATACCATCTATTACTGTATTCACAGCATGCTTTACCCTGAATTTTCCATGTCTGCGCATACACGCAATAAAGCTGGCCGCAGATGGGTCTATGACAACTCTGTCAATTTCATACTCCTGCAATACCCCTTCTGAATCTGTATATTGAATCAATTTTTCCAATTCTGCATGATACTCTTCGTCCGTTAACTGCCTTTTTGTATCTCGCCCAGAATGATAATATTCTTTGATTCGCACTGCTTTTCCATCTGATACGCACCATAAACCCGCCGAAAAAGGGTTTAACGTACCGTAGTCAATGCTGATGTAATATGTACCACCTTCCGGTATATCTTCTGTGACATTATCAATCTCTGAAAATCCGGGATAAACACGACCTTCTGCCAGCACCCATTCACCTTTTATGAACCTATCATAAAAAACACCAACATACTCTTTTTTTAGTTCCTCCACATAACTAGGGTCTAAAAAAGTATTATCATCGATTAAAAATGTCATCAGCATCATACTTAATTTATGTCTGCGCTCTATATATTGTTTATTAAGCCAATGCATAGGCGAATCAGGGTTCGTTGTTGCAAATAGTTTCGCATTCGGTTCTGATAAACGAGATAACATCATGGTAAAAAAATCCTCACCATACAAAGTTAATTCATCGCAGTAAGCACCTTGCAACGTCATTCCTCGTATTTTGCTTTCTGCTCTGGCATCGTTTGCACCCTCTAAATATATTTTTCTTCCAAATAGCAAGGCTTGCTTTTGCGCAATAGAGAATGTGAAATTCTTTTCGCCTACTAACTCTGTTAGCAAGTCCAAAACATTACGCTTTAATGTAGTAAGCGATTTTGCTGTCATAAGGTAATTCTTTTCTTTTGGCATTGTCGCAACCCAAAAAGCCCACAACACTAGACTAATCCATGTTTTACCGGAGCGTACAGAACCGGATAATAGATTAATACGATTTAACTTATTCGTTTGCCATAACCTTAGTAACTCTCGTTGCTTTGGCGTATATACACTATTCATACTTTAACCCTTCAATCAAACGTTCTAATTGTCCCGCGCTTTTATCTTCGGAACTATCTTCACCAATCAAATTACGAAGCTCTTTAATGGCAGCTACGTCACCAGACTTTGCTCTATTAAATAGCGCCAACACAATTAGTTGACTGTTGTCAATATCTTCTATGTCAATTCCCATTTTGATTAACGCATTGTATTCTTTCGTGCTTGATACCGGCAGTTCTAATAAGGCGTTCATGCTATCCTTCAACAGCTTCCGTTTTCTTCTTGATTCGCCACTGGCAATTCCGCCTTTTCTTCCATTTTCTCTAGCTTCGTTCTCGCTTCGTTCCGAATATGGAATTAAGTTTTTCTCATTAGCCAACACCTCACCTCAATGTATAATTAATAAAAAAGACCATGCATCAAGCACAGTCTTGCGTTAATGTCCTCTACTGGGCCACATCAAAAGAGAGGTGTTAGAGGTCTCGTTTGGACTAGCTGGCAAGGTCACGCCCTTGCTTGATACCACTACTGCGATATAACCAGCTATATATATTCCGTGTCGCCAGCACGGATTTTTATGTGTGTTTCCGTGGAATACCGCGGCACACAGGCGAATTATAGAAAGGAGGTATACAAACCATTAGGGATAATTAATTTTCCCTGTCTACACTATATCATAGATATTTTAAAAAAACTTACACTCTTTTTACACTCCTATGTTTCTATATACCCGCTTCTCAATAAAGTAAAATTGCGTAACGCTTCATTTTTTAATTTATATACCATAGATTGCTCCACATGATACTTTTCCATTAAGCGTTCAATGTGTCCTTTACTTCTGTCTATAAAGAATTCTGCAAGTATTTCTTGCTGCTGTCTCGGAAGCAAATATAACGTTCTTTCTATCGTTTGAACAAACTTTTCTGCCAACTCTTTGTTTTGTCGCAGCTTATCCCTTTTCACGATGTTATTCAACAAGTGGTCTTCACTTCTGCTTGCTCCACCGTCAACGGCTTCGCTATCTGTCGCACAACCCTTTAAAGCAGCGAAATCATTTTCAAGCCATATTAATTGATTGTCAACATTCTCTAAAAACCTTTTACGCTGTCCATACAAACGCAAATCTGATATAGATTCACTTATCCAGTTCATTCAACCCCTCCATGTCAACTTTTAACTCTTCTTTTAAAATTTTATCCACATGATACCAGTAAAGTTCGTCATACATATGCTCCCTGAACATCTCCGTTACTGTATCAAGAAACTTTATTAAGCGCTGCTGTCCGAAACCAAAATTTCTATTTAGATTAATGAGTGACACTTTAAGTATCTGCGCTATTAACTCTTTGCTCCGCTTTTCTCTTTCTTTGCTTACAATCTCCTTAATAGAATTTTGCATTTGTTTTGTTAATATTTGTTTGGCTGGAATCCTTGCTTTCATACTCTACACCACACTATCTCTCAGCTATATCATAATACGCTCCTTGCGCTATATCTAAAAGATTAGACACATCGTACTTGTCCATTCCAAAAACTTGAGTTGCGAACAAGTCAATGAAAACCTTCCTATAGTATCCACAGCTTTCGAACTCATCGCACAGCCCGCCTCGATACTCGCATTTTGGAACCAATAAATCTTTTAAGTACGGACATACTTTCAAAATCTCATCCTTTATCAGTTCCATCGTTTCTCTCGTCTGCTTGTCCGCCTGCGCACATAACCTCATATGTGACATAGAAATTAAAGCCTGTGCGTTGATCTCCATAATATGTGTTACTATTTCATCCTGTCTCGCCGCACATCTATCGTAATCTTTTTGCCTATCATTTCTTTGCGATTTCACATAGTGCTCAACTCCATGTTTATGCCTTACTAGATGAACTGATACATAGTAAGGAATCTGCATTTTTATTGTGAACATCAGCGTTCTAATCGGACTATGTTCTGACTTTAAAATCTTTTCTTTCCACTCATCTGTGGGAAGAGTATCTGAGTCTTTTCCCACTGTGCCTAGTGCTAGCTTCTTGCAGCGTAGCCAGTCAGCATCACTTGGGTATCTTAAAATCTCTACTTGCATTTTCATTCCTCTAAAAATTATATCAATTTTTTAATCTCGGTTATGATTTTTTCAACTTGTTTTTTATCTCCGATTAAAATTTCTGTACCGCATTCTGTACATACGATTCGCGATTTCGTCATTATGCCTCCTTCGCAGTAAATATCTTTTCCTCCACAAATCGGACACTTAAGATCGATTTGATGTTTAAGATTGATTTGTTGAGCTCTCAAATTCCACACCTTCGCAGCTTCTTCTTTCGCGCAGTAATCAACGGATTCGTCTACCCACTCTGTAGCAAGACCACATTTGCTGCACTTTGCTCTTACTTGCTTGGTAATAAAGTCTTGTCCGTATTCAAATTTTGTTTCTCCACCGCAGCAGGGACATTTTTTTAATTTAATTTCTTTCATTTTGTTCACCTTCTTTTTGCAACATTCGAACCATTCGCGCAATGGCTTCCGCATCATTTCTTTGTACCCCTTGGCTCATAAGTATCTTTATAAATCTTTTTCTTGTCATTTTATACCTCTCAATATTCACATTAAGACCACAAATGATTATAATGCTCTGCGAAACTTTTCAATCCTATTTCGATTGCTTTTTCATCCGAATCACTAAGGGTAATCGAATTTTCGCAATCATACATAATTTGAAATGCTCTAATCATTTTATCCAGTTCCGCTTGCCAATTTTCAATGGAACCTAGGTATGACGGATACCCTATTACTGTATCTCTAAATCCCTTTAACCGTGGAAGTATAAAAGCGGTTAAAGTAATATCTAGATTAAAAAGCTCTCCTGCCAAATATTTTTCATTTCTTTTCATTCTTTTTAGAGCTCGTTTCCATTCATTCATATTATTCCTCCTTTATCAACGCTCCGCAATTGGGGCAATATCTTGATTTTATCGTAATTCCTTTGTTCCCTATGGTATACTTGCCGCAAGCAGAACACTCAAGTACAGAAGTCGGATTTCCCCAAATATTTTCATGGTGTGTTTCAATCCATTTGCCACACTTCATTTCCGTAACATCGGTATCAGTTATATCAAGTAACGGTTTTATTCCATCTCTAATAGCTTTAACCGTAAATATGTTAGCATTTTCGTAAACTTGTATTGCTTTTTCTCTAGCTTCTGTTAATCTCATCTTTATTCCTCCGGCAAGCTAGGTAATGGCATCCAGTGGGTGATTTTCCACGGAAGGGATTCATACTCACTACAGAACCACTCTCCATGTAATCGGTAGTATGCTATCACAATGATACTTTCTTGTATATCTTCAAAAAACAAGCTGCATATACACCCTTGCTCTTTCTCCGGCAAACTATCTTTTACACTTATCCACTCCATATCACTCACCGCCCAACTCGGCGTGTATAAAAATACCATCTTCTCTGACTTGCATTAAAAATTCTACTTCCACATCCGACACTTTTCGAACAAATCTACTCAAAATGTCGATAATGTAAATATTTTTGACATTTCCGCTTTTTATACGCTCTAAAACCTCATCAAATGAAATAATTTTTGCTTTCATATTACTCTCCTATCTTCATTTTTTACTATCTCGTACTATCCAGGAAAATACACATCCAAAATAACGCCTTTTTCTATAGATTCATCAGCTACTCCGATTTTTTTGCACTCCACATGACTAGGGTCTTTCACCCACTCACTACCCCATCGACATACAGTATCAAAAATGTCGCCATTTGGGTGTATTTTAACCGCCTCTTCTTCGCTCTCCGCACAGACTATCGCTGAAACATACTCATCGTAACTCGCGTTATCGTCACGCTCAATTAAGTATAAGTTCATATACATACCTCTTTCATAAAATCTTTGTACATCATGCTCGATTGAATCCCTGTATTATTCTGATACTTCCCACTGTTATACAAATCATAGTCACCTTTTATGGTGTGATAATAGATTTGGCATACTTCAATATCGGGATAAATAATCAATGGGTGAATGCAATAAATCTCCAATGTCCAATAACCTGCAAAGCCAATGTCTCCGAAACCGGCGGTTATATGAATACACAATCCCAAACGACCTGTAGAAGAACGTCCTTCCAGCATAGGTACATATTTACTGGTAGTTGTGAATTCTTTTGTTCTCCCCAAATACAGCTTATTTGGTTCTAATAGTAACCCTTCTTTTGGAATGATTAACTTTTTTAGTCGGATTGGGCTTTCTCATATCCAGTATGTCATCTTCATATACCAATAGCTCATTATGCAGCGTTAAGTTATAGCTGTTTGGGTTTACTTGACTAGGATTAAAAGGATTTATCACAATATTTCCATTTTTTACTTCTCTTTCTATTTCTTTGCCTGATAAAATCATTTTTACAGCCCTCTTTTTACTCCGAAGTGTCTTTTAGTGCTAAGTAACTTAAAATTTCCTTTTGAACTTGCTCTCTGGTATAGCATACAGCAGTACGATGTCCCATTTTCGATAAAGAAAACAGCCAATACTCTTGATTTTTAGTAGGCTTATTTTTTCCAACTTTCAATTCTATGTATAAACCGCAATATTGACCTTTAGGTATAGGCAGACATATATCCGGTACACCAGACTTTAAACCTTCTTTTTTCAACTTCGCTCCGTAGTATATGCTTCGTTTTCCTTCGTTAGGTATATGGTACAGCAAGGAAAGTTCAGGATATTTTCCTGTCATAAGCTGCGCCCACTCAAAAATCTGTATTTGCAGCTGACTTTCTGTTAAAGGTTGTATTTTCTTCATTCATCTTTCCTCCGCATTACGATTTCTATATACCAATACCCGTTATAATCGTTAAAAGTTGGCACGCATTTTAAAAATTGATACCCTTTGTATCTCTTTTCAAAATATCCCTTATCTTCTACATACTGTGTAGCCATTTTTCTAACTCCTTGTTTTCCTATCCTTCCGTCTTTCGGTGGTGGAATATACGGTTCTTTTAAATTTTTACTTTGCGCCCATCGCTTTTTCCCTTGCGGCTCCTTTGTCATATATCGCGCTATCGCTTCACATCCATATTCGTTGGGTTGTAGCCTGTCCGCATTTGTGAAATCTCCGTACTTCCACATCTTTTCTGCGGTGTCTCGATCCATCTTGGACATAATCATGTGAAAATGCCAGCGCATAACCCCGGTTTTTTTACTAACCTTGCATTCGATAACATAAATATATTTTAATTCTGGTAAATTGTTCCTTTTTCTATATGTTTTAATTCTTCTGATGTAGTTTACTATATCCCGTCTCGCTTCTTGCTCGGTTGAGGGCATCTCACTATCTCTATACGTGGGATGTATCACAATATCTCCCTCACCAAAATTAGCGTTAATCAATCTTGTTAATTTTTTTCGTGCATTTTTGTCATTGAGATTCTTTTGCTCTTTTGTAGATAGCTTTTCTTTTTTTGCTCGCCTCGGAATCTCTCTTCCACTTTTATATACAGGATATAGCTCTACTTCTAAAATTTTACCAGAGTAAATTTTTTTCTCTCTATACATACCATCACCATACCGTTGATAAGATAATATCCAATACAAGGACGGAAAAACTCCGTTTGGAGCTTCTTTTTATTGACTGTGCCGGTATGATATGATATAATATTTATGTTATTTATTGCGTAGGCTTTCAGTCTTACGTAAGCGGTATATCTTAGCGTAAACTAAGGTGTACCGCCTTTCTTTTTTACTTTTGTTTCCGTCTCTTTTGTATCAATTGCTCTATGTAGTGCTCAAATTCAAATCGTTCTTTATCGGAAGGTATCATCTTAATACCTTTCCACTTTTTATATCGGTCATACAAAACCCTGATTACAGGGTGATTGACATTAATTTTGTAACCGTATTTATTTTCCGGTGCATAAATCGGTTCTTTTTCTGTTGGTTTAATTTCCATATCACTCACCTGTTGTAGGGTCTCTATTATGCTTTACACACCAGTTTTCCAGCTCTTTTCTGATTTTACAGTCCAATGTCTGAATATATACTGTCCACGCTTCTAAAGGGTTTTGGGTTTCCAGTATGATTTTTTCGTCATTTATCACACGAATAATGTTTTCTTTCTTATCTGTTCGGATTTCTACCCCTCTGCACTTAAAGTTATCCATGCTATACGTCTGCACTTTCTCTTATCTGGAAAAACTTTACACCTTTGTAAGTAAAAGATGTTTCAAGAAAGCTAAAATTTGCATATTTCACAGGGGTAGAAAAATAGCTTGTTTGTAGTGCTGTTGCCAGCTCTTCTATACCTCTAAAAATTTGTATACCTCTCCGGAACTCTTGGCAAAGTTCTATCTCCCCGAATCTTTCCAATTCTTTGTATTTGTAGTAAACACTTACCAGCTCATCTATATAGTCGATTTTATTTTGTGTATCGTCCGCAAACGCAGGGTGATTTTTAATTTTCATATCCTTCACACTCCAAAAACACTTTAATATCGAAAGGGCTTTCATCTTCCCATCTGATATACTTAAAATCCACTTCTTTACCAAAGTAAGGTAGGTCAACGAAACTTAACTGATACCCAGCGCAATTCCATCCTATCTTGTCCTTATTCGGTAGCGAAGTATACACACAGAGAGTTGAATTTTTATCCCTTGTGACATATCTAAAGCCTAAAGTATATAGTGCTTTTAAAATCTCTTTTTCTCTTTGAGAAAAAGTACGACACTTTATAATCAAATCCGGATTTAACAAAATTGTTACTAACTTTTCATTGCTGATAACATCGTCATTTTTTCTAAAAATTCCATAGACCTTGTCTATGTAGTAGGCGGTATCGCTCCCTGCGATTCTAAACTCATCTCCGGGATATAGCTCTACTAAAGCCAACGCTTCTAACATTTTTGACTCTCTCATTTGACATACCTTACCTTTCCTTGCTATAATGAATATAGTTTTTATTGCTATTGCCCTTTGTCGGTGTTCCAGCACCAACAGGGCTTTTTCTTTTTTTACTTAAAAAGTGATGGACTACTGCAAGTAAAGTTATCCCTGCGATACACACTGCCTGTCCTATAAAGAAGCCTGCTGCATCTAGTCTGTCTTGCTCAAAGCTCCCGACTACGCCTAACGCTGATATAGTCAAGGCGAAAGTTAATGCAATAGTTGTCCAATCAAAAATTTTTCTTGCCACTTTATTCACTCCTTTGCTTGTCCTGCTACCAAAAGGGGCATATCCCCTTTATATGCTCTCAAAATTGCATTGGTTCACACCTTTTTGTATGCGCTCCATCAATCTTTTTGATAGCTCTTCCATCTCTTCTTTGCTGACAAGATAGTGACACTTGCCGTTTTCGTCTACTTCCAAATATGTAATTTTTTTATCTCCTACCATAACGGACACCTTTCCGGTTAACGGCTTACTTCTTGCCATATAATCACCCCCTTTGTATATGTATTCTTATTACAGTTTGTCTAAAAACTGTTTTTATATTTATCTACCCATTACCGACAGCAAAAAGCATTTGATTGATTAATTTTGTTTGTGTGGAATATTATTTTGGAGAAAATATGATCATGTATAGCGTTCCGTATCAAAAATAAAAGGAGATATCTAAGAAAGAATGTAATATGATATTTGCCCTTTGCTGTCGGTAATGGGTAGATGGTGAGGTTATAATACGATTTGTTTGTATCGTACTTGTTCTTTTGCTAAATCTAAAATTACCATTATAATTTCTGTTGTTTGCATTTCTTCTGGAAAGTGTTTTTTGAACACCTGAAAAATTTTGTCAATGTACGGTTTTATGTACTCGTTCGGCACAATAGTTCCGCTTCCTGCCATTTGAATTCCTCCCATTGCTGTTCCTCCTTTCTTTATTTGCCCTCTCTCCCATATAGTGGTAAAATTCACTTGGAAGGGAGGTGATTAAAGTTAATATCGTTAAAATATCAAATAAATTCCTTTCTTTTATGGTGAAGGAATTTAAAGAAAATCAAAGAGATTGCTTTGATTTTGATTTTTTTAAATCTCATTTTCCTAATATTGAGGATAAAATTATCACTGCTGCATTATGCCGCCTATCTTCTGATTCCTTGGTAGCTGTAAAATTTTACAATAACAAACCTCAAATTATATTTTTAGACGTTCAAGGAATTCAAGAGATAGAAGAAAACAGCTTGTGGAAAAAAGGTTATAAAGTTATAAAAGAAATCAAAGAGTTACTCCGCTAACTCCCAGTCATCAGCTATTAAATCTTCCGCGTAAGGATTCCACCTTACTGCGGATTTTTTTAAATTTCCGTTTTCATCTTTTAAAAAACCAATGCAACAATTTGTTGTATCTGTCGGCAATATATATACCGGAAACAGATTCCCGTTTCTGGTGATACATTTATTTTCTTTGATAGAAAGTTTTACAGCTTCGTTTATTGTCATTGCAATCTCCTTTTAACTTTACAAATTGTAAAAATGTTACTACTTCAATAATTACAAACTCACTTCTCGGATAACTTCTCACATAAATCGCAATACATTTTACATTGCAGATCAATAAAGGTGTTAACAACACTTTTTAATTGGTCTGTTTTTTCTTTCGTTATATCTTTCGCTACTCCATATCGCATTTCAGAGGATTCTAACTGGTTTTCTACAATAGAATTGTATAAATCTAAATAAGCATTACTAATATTGCGCAAAGCACCTCGAAGTATATTTTCATTAAATTGGAAGTCTAAACCCTCGCTTTTATTTACCTTCATGCTTTTTCCCTCTTTTTGTTTAGATTTGGGATACTCGATACCGAAAGTTTCTGCGAACTCAAAAATCACATTTTCCCAATTATCTACAATTTCATTTAATTTTTTACGTCCATCTTTGAGTATTCTCTCTAAGGTGGACATTCTTTTTTCTAGGTTCAAGATTCTTTCTTCTTGTGTCACACTTTTATCTCCAATCATTTAACGCAGTATATTTATATCGCTTTCTTTTTATGCTGGTTTTGTTTGTTCTTGTAATTTTTTCTGTTAATTGGTAATATTTAGCGGAAAGGAGGGATACTGTGGATAATCGGCAACTGAAAATTTTAAAGTATATCTATGATACTCCACGCACTTTTTCTAATATAAAAAATAAATTTCATTTAGATGATGCCGCTTTAAGAAATTTGTTAAATGGCGATGATAACTTTATTGATTATTACAACGGTGTGCAACAAGGTAAAAATTTTGATGAAAACTCTATTGTCGCAAGTAACTTGGGTAGAGCTTTCATTGATCTTCATAAAAGAAAAAATATTACTGATTTTCTACCAATGATACTTTCAACAATCGCTATAATAATTTCCATTGCAAGTTTTGTTACACCATACATAACTTAACCTATCTTATGTAAGCTGCGATTAAGCTTGCAACACTAAAAACAAGCGCGAATATAGAATAACACAGAGAAAATTTCTGGAATTTATTCATATTTTCACCTCCTTTATGCGGGTTTTTGGGACAAGTATACATTATATTGTATTCTATTGATTTATCAATCAATATATAGTATAATTTGTAATAGTTGAAAATAAATTCTCTAACTTTATTTCTGGAAAGAAGGTATTCTGTATAATAAAAGCTTCATCTAATGTGAATGGGTGTACTCCTTGTAATTTATGACAAAAGGTTCTTGGTGCTATTCCTATAGATTCTGCTATTTGTTTTTGAGAATATCTCTTTTCTGAAATTAAAAATTTCAAGTTTGGATACTTTGTCTTTGCTGAAATCGCCACTTTATCACCTCATTTTTATTTGAAAGGAAATATTTAATATGACCGAGTTGACATTTTCTAATAAAACCGTTAACAGCACCTTTGACCGTTCTATCGCTGATTCAAATTACACATTAAAAAAGCCTATGTTATGTCCTCTCTGTAACGCTTATCAAGATTCTTCTAAAGTAAGCAGTCAACTTTACCCCAGCCAAGACCACATTCAATTTGGTTCCGTTTGCTACAAATGTAGTCATTGCAAAAATCAGTACCTAGTGATCTATGAAATTAATCACGAAAAAAAGATTGCTGATTTTGGTGCTTATTACCCACAAGTAAGCATTAAATATGAAAATGAAACAATTGCAGCAGTTTCTCCGAGATTTATTGATATGTATAATCAAGCCTTAACAAGCGAATCCCTCGGCAATATCGAGCTTGCCGCTGTTGGATTTCGTCAAGCGTTAGAGTGCTTAGTAAAAGACTTTGCCATTATCGAACTAAAAAGAGATCGTGATGAAGTGATCGGCAAAACGCTGTACTCGGCAATAGGGGACTACTTTGAAGAAACATCTTTCGTTTCATCCGCTGATGTTGTTAGAATTTTAGGAAATGATTACGCGCATTACGATCGCAAATATCCCCAATTGGATTTTGAAATACTAAAGAGATATATGTTAATTTTCATAAATTTAGTGGAAACAAAACTGCTTATTTCTCATCCTCCTGTGCAAAGATAGGATCGTTTTCTGCTAATTTTTTTCCGTTTAAATCCCAATATTCTGTTATTATCCGTGAGGGTTGCTCTTTTGTTCCGGCTCCCCTTGCGGTTTTTGTTTCTATTACGCAGATTACCTTTGCAGAATCAACTCCGCGTGGATAAAGTGTGTTGTTCATGCTTTCATCTCCTTTATGCGGGTTTTTGTTTGTTATTTTCCATCGCTACATAAGAATCCACGCGACCGGATATATAAAGCAATTCTTCTTTTGGTAATTCTTTCAACTTTTCGGCAATCTCTTGTAAATCCATTACTTTTTTCATATCTACACCATGAAGTTTTTTCACTTTTATCACCTCACAAAATATTTACTATGCGACTATTATATATCGCAAAGAGAGTATTGTCAACTATTTATTTATTATTTTTCTTTACATTGCGAGTTTTTTATGGTAATATATTCCTGAAAGGTGGTTGAAGTTATTTGAAAGACCGCATAAAAACTATTAGGAAAAATCTCGGATTAACTCAATCTGAATTTGGGGCTAAAGTAGGAGTTAAAGGAAATACTATAACAGGCTATGAAACCGGAATACGCTCTCCGTCTGATGCTGTTATTTTTTCGATTTGTCGAGAATTTAATGTGAATGAAGATTGGCTACGTAGTGGGATAGGGGAAATGTTTATCCCTTTACCAGATGATGAAGGGTTAAATCTTATTTTAATGGAAATACAAGAATCGGACGATGTATTAATAAAAGCTATTTTACGTTCATATTGGCTTCTGTCCGATGATAAAAAAAGAGTTATAAGGGAATTGGTTGAAAATATATCCTCTCAAGTAAAAAAAGAAAAAGCAGGGCGTTAATGCCCTGCTTCTGAATTATTTGTTTTGACGATGTAAAACTTTCTCAAGATTACTTGCAACTAATAATAATTTTTTGAGAAAATCTAAACTATTGCGATTGATGATATTTTCCAGCATTCTTTTGTAAATCTCTTTTTCTTTCATTCCTAATCATCTCCATTTTACTTCTATGTATTTTCTATAAAAATGATAACAATTTATGATTAGGTTTTTACAAAAGTTGCATTTTTTACAGATGTTATGTAAAAAATAACCGCCCACTACTGCCATAGTGAACGGTTTGGATGGAGCCATGTGTCATTTAACCCCAACATTATTATACTAAATTGGCGATATTTGTCAATTAATAAAGAATGAAAAGGGGAAAATTATGAAAAAGATTATCAGTTTAGCTTTAGCGGCAATGTTATGTGCCGCTGTTTTTGTTGGGTGTGGTAGTGGTGAAAACAATACCACAAGTTCTTTAGAAAGCGTAACTTCCAAATCTTCCGTTTCGATAGAAACGGAAACTAAAGCATATTCTTTTAATGATTTTGAAATTCAAGTGCCTAAATCATGGACAGAAAAAACAAAAAACGGTCATACTTATTTTTATTCTTCTGTTAACAGTGATTTTTTACAAGTATCAATAATGGATGATATGGAAGATTCGATACTTTTGGAAGAAAACCAAGAATTGGTGATTGAAGGAATTAAAGAATCGATGGACGATTGCACCATACTTTCAAAATCTATCCAAAAAAATGGAGATCTTGAAGGTTTTAGGTACTCTTATACGGGAAAATTACCGGGCGTAGGAGATACTTTATATTACATCGATTGTTTTTCTATCAGCTATAATAACAGGTTTATCCAAATCTTATATGTAAGTATATCTGACCAACGAGAACAAATTTCTAATTATTTTCCTAACATATTATCAAGTCTCAAAAAAATAGAGACAACTTCTTCTCCTGAGACTAACAATTCTGCTATACCTTCTGAAAATATCTCATCTTCAACTTCCACAGCATCATCTACACCAAAAACACCTACAGTTACCACAAGTCAAAAAAATGCTTTAAGAAGTGCAAAACAATATCTTGATGTTATGCCTTTTTCATACACAGGTTTAATTAAACAATTAGAATATGAAAAATATAGTCATGAAGATGCTGTTTATGCAGCAGATAACTGCGGTGCGGATTGGAACGAACAAGCTGCAAAAGCTGCAAAAAATTATTTAGATGTAATGTCATTTTCTCGTCAAGGATTAATAGAACAACTTGAGTACGAAGGCTATACGCATGAGCAAGCTGTATTCGGTGTAAACTCGGTCGGCTTATAATTTTATCACAACCATTTCCAAAACAAAAATAGTTAAAATCCCCTATCCGCTCCCAAAAGAGCAGAAAAGGGGATTTTTTCTTAAAACTTGTGAAAAATATTCTTGAAAATCTCTTGACAATATATGATATATCATATATAATATAAATATAGGATATATCATATATTAAGTGATACGAAATATAAATTAAGGAGAAACACAATGCTGGATATAGAAAATCTCCGTAAACTTGCAAAAAATGATAACAAAGTATTTGTAGTTCAACACGCAATGCAACGTTTCAGAGAACGTGGAATAAAATACAGTGACGTTATAAACTGCATTATAGTTGGAGAGATTATAGAGCAGTATCCAAATGATTACCCTACTCCAAGCTGCCTTATTTTAGGTATTGACCGTTTAAAAAAATTTATGCATGTTGTTTGCGGAACAGACGGTGAATACTTATGGATAATAACCGCATATTATCCTTCTAAAGATAAATGGGAAAACGATTTTAAGACAAGAAAGGAATAATTTTATGAAATGCTTTTATTGTAAATCAGATATGATTGAATCGACTACAACTCATGTTGCAGAACTAAAAAATTGTGTAGTAATCATCAAGAATGTTCCGTGTATAAAATGTTCCCAATGCGGAGAAACTTCGTATTCCGGTGCAGTTGCGAAAAGAATCGACGAAATTCTTGATGTTTGCGAAAAAAATATGACCGAAATTGCGGTTATTAATTACAGCATTTCCGCAGCATAAAGGGGATAAATTTCATGAGTGATTTTAAAAATTATTTAGATAAACAACTACAGGATAAAGAGTTTAAAGAAGAGTGGGAAACACTCGAACCTGAATTTTCTGTTATGCAAGCTATGATAGATGCAAGAAAAAGCGCAGGTTTAACACAAAAACAACTTTCAGAAAAAACCGGCATTACCCAAGCAGATATAAGTAAGCTGGAAAGTGGCAACGCCAATCCCTCTTTGCGCACTTTACAAAGACTAGCTTCCGGTATGGGCATGAAAGTTAAAATTGAGTTTCGACCTATCGGACAAAATTAAACATTTATCCCCTATCCGCTTCCAAAATGAGCAGAAAAGGGGAATTTTTATTTGTAAAAACAGGTGATTATATGAAAATTGCTGCCGCATATGTCAGGGTATCAACCGAAGATCAGACAGAGCTTAGCCCTACATCTCAAATCAAGCAGATAAGAGAGTACGCCAAAAATCATGGATATATCGTACCGAACGAATTTGTTTTTGCTGATGAAGGTATCAGCGGTAAAAATACACAAAAACGCCCTGCTTTTAATCGTATGATAGGCTTAGCAAAAACAAAACCAAAGCCATTTGAGTGTATTTTGCTTTGGAAATATAGCCGTTTTGCACGCAACCGCGAAGATAGTATTGTGTATAAATCTATGCTTCGTAAGCAACTCGGTATAGATGTTATATCTATATCTGAAAATCTCGGCGATGACAAAATGTCTATATTAATCGAAGCGCTAATAGAAGCTATGGATGAATATTACAGTATCAACCTTGCCGAAGAAGTAAAACGCGGTATGACGGAACGCGTATCGCGCGGTGAAGCTGTTTCTGTACCTGCATACGGATATGACATTGAAGAAGGAAAGTATATTATCAACGAAGCAGAAGCAGAAGTTGTACGACAAATTTTTTCTGATTTTAATAACGGAGTTGGAACCGTTACCATAGCGCGGAATTTAAACGCTATCGGCATTAAAACAAAGCGCGGTAAGCTATGGGAAAACCGTACTGTTAAATATATTTTACACAATCCCGTTTATATAGGGAAAATTCGTTGGAATCCCGAAGAAATAACCGGTTTAAATTATGATCATGAAAAAATTATGCTTGTAGACGGTATACATGAGCCACTTCTTACAAAAGATCTTTGGGACAGTGTGCAAGAAAAACTTTCACTTATGAAAAAAACAAGAAAACCAAGAGAAAGAAGTAATCCAACACCAGACTATATGTTATATGGATTAATGCGGTGCGGTTCTTGCGGTGGAACTTTAACTCAATCTCGTGACGGCTTACAATGTCATAAGTACGCGCATGGTACATGTGATACCTCGCACTACATCTCACTTAGTAAGGCTAATACTGCTGTAATAGACTTGATACAACATACTCTTGAAAATGGTATTTTTACTTTAACCCCTAAAAAGCAAGATATTTCTACTCAACAAATCGCTATGATAGATAAACAAATACAAAATGAAAAAAATAAACTTTTAAGAGTAAAAGAAGCTTTCGAGTACGGCGTTGATACTCTGGAAGAGTACAAAGAAAATAAAAATAAAATTTTACAAAAAATCAGCGAGTTAGAGAGTAGCAAACCGGTACAGCAAACCAATATAGACAAAAAGAAGTTTGCAGAAAAATATCTCGGTGTTATAGATACATTAAAAGACGATACAGTAAGTGAATCTGATAAAAATCATATTTTAAGGCAGTTTGTTGAAAAAATAGTACTTCATCGTCCTTCAAATGAAATTGAAATTTTTTATCATTATTAATTATCTCTTAAATCAATATGCACCACCCAGATGTTAAAGCATCACCATAGTTCACAGATGTTGCGCCAGTGTCGGATTTTGCTACATAAGCCATACCGAATGGAGCCTGTTCAGGAATGTGAAGAATTGTATGTGTACTGTCTGCTCCAGCTGTGGTAGTGATTGTGAGAGCACCGATTGTTTGTTCAGCAGCTACATGTGCAAAAATGCCAGGCAATCTTTGATTTAGAGCAAAAACATCATAATAGTATCTCTCGTAATAAAGCCATTTGCCTTTTGATTGTGCTGTCGGAGCTGTCATCATTGATGTTTCATAGACAACGGGTGCCGCAATTGCGATTGGGTCAAATAAAAGCATGTTGATTTGTTTTGCAGATGTATCCGCAACCCAACCTTCGGTAAAATCGTATGCAGTCATCATTAAATCGTCAGGTACTTCCATGATAGAAACGCCGTCCAATTTTCCGACATTTCGGTCAATGTTTCTAATGCCTGTATCAGCTTCAACAAAACGCGTAATTCCGGCAGCCTCTTTAAGTAGCTTGTATGTATCAGGACGCATTTTTGCTCTGATTCTATCTCTGGGCACTCGCTGATTTACCATATAAGCTAGGTATGTATCCCACTGTGATAAGATATTATCAGCGGTCAATGCTGTCGTATCGATACTGCCAAAATCACTTGATGCTTTGAATAATGTAGATGCCGCGTATGCATCCATCTCGGGAACTTTTTGAAATTCATTAAAAGTTTTTGTAATATTTGCAATGTTCACAATTGGGTCTTCCTGCATGTCCATAGGGTCAACAAGGGTGTCCCACTCTCTATCCATGCGCATTGTTAAAACTTGCTCTTTGGTGTTGAAATTCCTTGTAAAGTTTCCTGAAAGATTATCTCGGTCAACCGCTTTGGCTCCGCTTACAGTCATGCTTTGTACCGCTACCGCATTACCTGATACATGTTTATAGGTTGCGCTGTTAGGGCTTCCGTACAAATCTGAAAAGTGCGACCAGTAAGGGTAAGCGTTCGCCATTGCTTCTGAATATTCTGTTGCGTAGTTTAATGATTGCTGAGTAAATGCCATTTTTTAACCTCCTATTTAGACGGAAGGCCCCAAATACTTTCAATCGTTTTTCCCGTGTTTCCACTGGGCATTTGTCCTTTGACCTGCGCCCCAAACTGTGGAGTTTGCGCGGGTGTCTTGTCTTCCGTCGGCATAAAATATTCTTCATATTGTTGTTTGATAGTTTCAAGCTGCTCCAAAGGCTCTTTCCCTTCCTCCAAAAGCGAGTAAACATTATCAAGGAATTTTTCTTTTACTCCGCCCTCTTTCAGCTGAGAAGAAATTTCAATTTTCTTTTTGTATGAATCAAAATCTCTTTGGAGTGCCTTATAATCGTCACTATCTTTTACATTTGGAGCAGAAATGTTTCTTTGCGCTTCTGCTACAGCTTCATCAATCTTGACTTTTAACTCAGATTTAGGAATAAAGTCTGACATGCTGGTACCATGCAATGTCATGACTTTTTCTGCTATTTCTTCACTAAGTCCAAGACCCGCTAAAGCTTTTCTTGTAAATGCCATATAAAATCATCCTTCCTTTTTAACGCCTGAAAGGTAACAGGCGAGCTGCGGCGTAGTTTAACGCCATACCACGAGGGCGAAACAAAAAAAGAGCCGATAACCACTGTTTTTTAGTGGTTATCGGCTCATAGGCTCTCAATAATTATTTGTATTATATTTTTGCATGACTTACATTTTATAGATAGTCCATGTGCAACAGCTTTTTCGCTTACCCTAAAAAGTTTCTTGCCACACTTAGGACAACAAAACCAACCGTCTCTAATCATCTTCGTAAATCTCTTTCTTTTGAAGATTATCCCCTAAAACACGAGCAAGCTTATAATCTGCAATTTTGTTCCATTTGTATTCCATCTCTTGCAGCTTGTTTGCTACTGATGCAGGAACATCCTTTTCGGCCGCCTGCATCATCCCCGCAATGCTTCGCATAATCCCTTGCGCAATTCGGAATGTTTCATTTGAACCTCGGTACTCAGGTGAGATTTCCTCCCCACCAAACGCAAGAAGCGCATCCTTTAAACTCGGTTCTGTATATCCAAGCGCCTGTGCTTCCTCGCATACTTCATCAATCTGCTTTGCAATACATACTTTCCAATCGTCAATTTCTTCATGGTTTTCAAACCAGCCGAAATCACCTGATAAATACCGATGAAGAATACCCATATTGTGGTATTGAATCTTTAAGAGCATGATTAATCGTTGAAATTCATTCATCTTTCTTTACCTTCTTTCTCGTAGGGGCTTTTTTGTTTTCGTTATTTTCATATTTCTTTTGTTGCCCGCAAAATTTACAAAAAATACCTCGTTCGGTGCCTATGTACTCATGTTTACATATCATATCCATAAACTTTCTCCCTGTCCTTTCGTCTGGTTCGTCCTGTTTCTTTTAAAAATGCTCTGAGTTTATCTTCTTTAGCCGATATTTCCTGTAACGTCTTTTCATTGGACACACCAGCCGCTTTTTCCATTGCCGCTTTTTGCTTTGAGTATCTTATATTTCTCTCAAGGGCCCTTTGTTGTTGTGATAACTGATAAGATTTGTCGTTTTCTTTTTTGTTTTGCTCTGTTCTATCCCTTGGTATAGACACACCTGGGATAACAGTTATCGGGTGATGTCCGCAGTTAATGCCAAAAAGTCCCGCAGGCTTTCCGTAGCTGGTTGATGATATAGGATAGTACCGATGTTGTTTACCTTCCCCATCAGTAAACGTCCCACTTGAGTTATCCCAAGAAAAATAGCGTCCTTGGTATGGATAGCACAGGGGACGTGCGCCACTATGCCTAGATACTCTAAAAATTTCCACTCCATAATCTCGCTGCCTTAACTTTACTGTTTCGATTGCGGTATTATGAACCGTTGTGCGAATATCCATATTGACATAGGCTTCGGGTGACCATTTTCTCCCTGCTTTATCAAAAAATCCTGTAATTCCATTCTTATGTATTTGTTCAAGTGTCGTTTTTAATGCGGTTCTTCGGCTTTCAACGCCTACCGCCACTCTCGCAGTCCCCTCATTTAAAGCCTGCTGTATCGCCGCCATTTGGTTTTCTATATTGGCAGTGTTTACAACAACCTGTCTATATAAGGCAAGAGAGCTTTCCAGCATTGTGGTGTTTACAAGGTTTGTCTTTTCTATCGCCTGAGAGGCATATGCTCTTAATGTTGCGATAACGCTTTCACTTGCAATTACATTGTCTGTCGCCGCCGCTTCTATCTTTCCCAGCTTTGCAGCCTTTTTCAATTTCGGTTCTACATCTTTTGTTGCTTCTAAAGCTGCACTTTCAAGCGCAGTATATATTATCTCCGGTACTTGTCCCGTTAGCTTTGTGATAATTTCCAAGCACTCTTTGTTTAGCTGACCGAGTTCTGAAAGTTTTTGCAGCTCCCACACAGATGTAGAGAGTTTATGTCCACTATTAAAATGCTCGGCTATTTTTATCAGCAAAGCATCTACGGTGCTTGCATACACTTGTTCGATTGGCTCTGACAACGCAATGATTTCTTCCGGAGTTAATTGCGCCATTAGCTTTCATCCTCCGACGCTTCCTCTTGACCTTCTCTTGCTTCAGGCTCTTCACTTGGAGTATCCGCTACACTTTCTCGTGATGTCGCTTCCATTACATCCCACATAGAATCGTTTACAGTCGATTCCTCTTTTATCTCCTGCATTTCTTGAAAGGCTTCCTCTTCGGTATATCCCAAGACTTCAATCATAAATCGTTTTGTACTCATTAACCCATTGGTTTTAAGTAAAATTCCTTCGTTTATGTTTGTTTGTCGGTCTTGCAAGATAGAGTCATCAAAGACAACCTTTGTTTCCCATCCACGTTCTGCGAGTTCGCTGATTCTCTGCCCTTCCCACGTCATATCATATAGGGCCGCTACTTGAATGATTGCATCAACAATCTGGTCGATTGCTGCTTTTACTTGCATTTGATGACTTTTTATGGTTTTGTATGTCTTGCTGTTTTCGCTGATAACTTCCGTTGCAGTCTTTATTCCGCTGGCTTTATCAAACGTAAATGTTCCTGCTGAAAAACCGACTTGCAAGCATAACATAGAAAGAAAAGCGTTGATTGCTTGTTCATGCTCCGTTACTCTCAACGAAACTGTATTATCCTGTATTTTTAACGCATCAGTATCATCTGTTTTGAAAGCAACATATGCTTCGTCAGTAGAATCAAAATAACGATGCATATTTCCGTGTTCGTCAACAACTGTGCGTAAACACTGTGCCGGGACAATAACTCTTTTCTTTCCCAGAGTAAACTCGCGGATAAAACTGTCATAGCAAATATCAAGAGCTTTTAATGTTGAAAGTGCATTGGCATATATAGATACCCCAAGAGGTGAATTGTCATCAATATTGTTCGCAATCGCCGGTCTGTAGTAGGCAAAAAGAGATGTATCAAGTCCTTGCAGTTCAGTTTCCGCATTAAGAAATGGATAGATTTCATCGAGAGGATACCTAAATCCCAATATGTCCTGCGATTCTATCTGTGAACCGCTTTTGATTTCTGACCGAAAAAGTTCATTTGAAATGTAGTAGCTGAACCCGTTCCATTTGTGCCACTCAAGCCTAGTGTAATAATACCCGTCTTTTGCTTCTCTACTGATGAAAACTCCGTCCGAAACCTTTGCGTTATCCCATGCAGTTGGTACAAACTGGTCTGCCATGCAAAATCCAATCGAGATATGTCCTGTGTCTGGGATTTCATCCCCCTTTGCATCTCTCTGTGTTTCATACCAGCACTTCATCGCACCACCGCCAAGGGCAAGAACTTGTTCAATGTGCTCCTGCATTTTTGTCCAAAATGCGTTTTTGGTAAGGGTATCAATAACGAATTCCTCCAGCAATTGCCTTTCGGTATTTTCTTGACTAACATGGATTTCGCACTGTTCCGACCATATCAATCCCGCCAGTTCTGCACATATCGCCTTTGCAGTGTCCATTCTATCCATATCTCTATAGTGGTTTGGGTCATCTATTGTTGGAGCTAAAATCCTGTGCCACGGGCGATAAAATCCTTTGTATAAATACTTCCAAATAAATATTCCGAAATAGTAAAATTGATTAAAAGCAGGGACACCGCCCAGCTCAAAAATATCTTTAAATTCTTTCGCAATCCCTGTAACCGCTTTTGCTTTTTCCATCCAGTTTCTCACCCTCTTTCTGAATTCATCGAACATGAAAATTCCTCCGTTCACCAAATCTCTAAAATATCCCTCATTCGGGATTCAACTGCATATTCTTGTGCATCTAAGCTGTCGATGTTATAGCTACCATCATCAAGGCGAACATCTTTTGTTTGGTACTTTTTATCCCATACCGCCGATTGAAATGCTTCTATCGTTTTTTTACAATTTGACATTATTTTATGTCTCATGCTTCCTTGTAGTCGACAAAAAAAACGAATTCTGTCATTAATGTTTCCTTTTTTCGCATTGTGAACATCTACTCCAAGCCCCGATTTATTAGTGGCTGTTCTTAGCCCTTGAATCAACGTCTGTTCAGCACTATCACAGTAAACATCAGTAACCAGATATTTTTCTTTGCATTCTTTGACAAAAGAAATAAAATCATTTTCTAACTCTGTAGGAGAGATAATGTTCTTTTTATAATATTCTTTTAATGTAATTACTTCTTTAAATCCTGCGGTATACCCTGTTAAATTAAATGCTGTTGCCGAGCCGTTGCCCCCAAAATCAACACCAATCGTTGTAAACATAATTTCTGGAGGGCTTTCTATAATATATTCTTTTGGATTATCTGCGAACTGTCTATATATAGCCCCCTCTGCCGGCTTCCATAAACCTAGTATATACCGGTCATAATAAACAGTTCCCATATATTCTTTTTTGAGATTGTCAACGAAAACCGCGCTTAAAGTTGGATTATCATCTATCGTATAATGTTGTTGATAAATATCAGCATCTGAATCCAGAAACTTTTTAACCCAATGCGTTGGAGCTTCGGGGTTTAATGTCCCATCAAATCGACTGTAATCTTTGTCAAGGCGAGATTTCAATATATTAAAAACTTCTTCATTCCATGTTGCAACTTCATCGCCATAACAATATTTTATACTGCTGCCTCGAATTTGATTTACTCGACTGATGTTATCTGCTCCCAAACAATAACATCTTTCTCCAAAAAGAATTGCTGTGTTATTTGACTTTATATCACTTACAAGGGATTCTCCATAAATTTTTTGTAATGGCTCAATGATATTTCTTTGTAATGTCCCTTTTGTATATCCTAGAATCACCACAAGCCCATCTCTGTCAGAAACTCTTCGAATCCGCTTAGGAATAACAAAAAAATCGATATACGTTTTCCCTGCTCGCGTTGCACCAACCTTGAAATTCCAACGATGGTTTGCTTCATCTAGAAACTCTCTCTGTTTTTGAGTGAATGCCACTAGATAACACCGCCTATTTTTTCCATAAGGTCATCAAGTTTTTTTAGAGCTTCGGTGTCAGTTGTTTCTATTTTATCTGTCTGCCCAAGATAATTTTTGCCTAAAAATATAGCCATATTAGCATTTTTTTCTGCCAACCTGAATTGTATGCGCCTTAAGGATATTTTCCCTTTCCCTCGCTTTTGACTGAAAACTAGGGAAAAACTCTGCTTATACGTTCTTTTACACCAAGCATTTAAAGTTTTTTCGCTTATATCAAAAAAAGCACAAATTTCCTCCTTTGTACACTGTAAAGCGCAAAGGCTTTCAAAATCTCTTTTATCTATCTCTTTCCTTGGCCTTGCCACATGTCCTCAACCTCTCCTTTACTCTTCATATTGAAGTTTATATTTTCTGTCCAAATATCATCCTCTTATTAATTCTGCAGTTAGACCAGTAAAGTCTTCCCAACGTTTTATAATCACATCCACATACTTAGGATCATATTCCATTACATATCCACATCTTCCATTTTGTTCGCAAGCCATAATTGTTGTACCACTACCTCCAAACAAATCTAAAACGATGTCATCTCTCTTGGTATTATTTTTTATCTGATAATCAAAAAGAGAAATCGGTTTCATGGTTGGATGCAAACAATTTGATGTTGGCTTGTCAAATTCCAAGATTGTTGTTTGTTTTCTATCTGATACCCACAGATGGCCAGCACCTTCCTTCCACCCATAAAGACAAGGTTCGTGCTTCCAATGATAATCCTGTCGTCCCATAACCATACTATTTTTGTTCCAAATAAGACACTGCCTTACAGTCCAGCCTACATCACGACATGCTCCTCTAAAGTTATATCCCTCAGAATCTGCATGCCAAATATAAAAAACTGCTCCCTGCTTCATCACTACATCAGCACAGTAAAATGCATTTTTAAGAAAATCTCTAAAGCTACTATCATCCATTTTATCATTTTGGATTTTAAGATTATCTTTTGTCTTTCCTGTATAATCAACATTGTATGGAGGGTCTGTAATAAAAATATCTGCCTTATTCCCATTCATTAGTGTCTCCACACAATTTATATCTGTACTGTCACCACACATCAATCTATGACGACCAAGTTTATAAATATCGCCCAATTTCGATTTTGGATTCTCAGGTAGTTCTCCATTGAATTCATCCTCTACCACTTCAACATCAGTTCCTAACGCATCAATGGTAAATCCAAAGTCACTCATGTTAATATCTGTAATCCCAAGCAACTCTTCATCCAGCAACTCAAAGTCCCAAGCAGCTATCTCTCCTACTTTGTTGTCCGCTAAACGGAAAGCCTTTATCTGGTCTTCCGTCAAGTCATCAGCAACAATGCAAGGAATTTCTTTCAAGTCAAGCTTTTTCGCTGCTTTATACCGAGTATGACCTGCAACGATAACACCATTGCTGTCTATGACAATCGGAACTTTAAATCCAAACTCCTTTATACTTGCCACAACAGCAGCAACAGCATCATCATTTTTCCTTGGATTATTTTCGTATGGAGTTATATCTTGTAAATTTACTTTTTTAATTTCCATTTTATTGGCTTCCTAAAAATTTATTGATAGTATGAAAAACAGCATTCAACTGAGAATGCTATCTTTCATACTGCCAATAAAGGCAGTTTTTTAGAAAAGAGTATTATAGAAAATGAAAAAGAAGCGGTTAGCTATCTCCCACTTCTAGTTTACTTTATAAAATCGTGACTTCAAATTCTTTTTTATTACATATACTCTAACCCGTTTTTATCCGCTTTCTCGTAAAACTTGTAAGCTTTTTTGCATACGGTCGCATGAGAATAAAAGAGTTGCTCCGCCACTTCAACGTAAGATACCCCACCTATGAAATGCAAGCGAACTATATCGCGCATCAATGGTTCCTTAATTTTCTCTACACTTTTTCTTATCCTATCCATTTCCTCTTTAGAAACTTTTGCAACTGATGTGTCTGGAAAAAGTTCCAGTTCTTGCTCCAACCAACGATAACGTTCAAAGTATTTTTCTGTTTTTGTCTTTTTTCTTCGCATTCTTCTTTTCCCTTCCTATCAAACTACTTGCATACAAAATTACACACAAAATCAGTACACTACCTGAAAGTATCGTACCTATCAAAAAGGCCCACCAGTAATGTAAAACTATGATGAAAGACATATGTAAAACAAGCGTTATTGTTGCTACTAGGCAGATAAGAGAAGCTATGATACAGAGGATAGTGATGTTTTTATTTTTCATCTTTAACCTCTGTGAGTTTTTTGCACTCAATACACTTTTTAAAAGTTTTTTTGGGGTTTCCAAACGAAAACTCCTGTATTGTCTGTATACAACTACATCCGCAATTCTCGCACGTTTCAATATTGCTTTCCCTCCTGTTCCATACCTTCGCCGCTTCTTCTTTTGCGCAGTAATCAACAGATTCGTCTACCCACTTTGTAGCAAGACCACATTTGCTGCACTTTGCTCTTACTTGCTTGGTAATAAAGTCTTGTCCGTATTCAAATTTTGTTTCTCCACCGCAGCAGGGACACTCTCTTAATTCAATTTCTTTCATTTTTGTTCACCTTCTTTTTGCAACGTCCGAACTATTCGCGCGATAGCTTCCGCATCATTTCTCTGTACTCCTTGGCTCATAAGCAGCTTTATGAATCTTTTTCGTGTCATCTTATCTCACCGTCCACCAATCCAAAACTTCTATTGCCATGATACAGTGGTCTTGTAAACAAAGCTCACCCCTATAGACATATAGCACCTTTGCTAAAATCTCTTTTCCTGTGTATTCATCAGCAGGCAAATACTCTCTTAAATACAGATAGTCACCCACTTCATACAATCGGTCATCTTTTCTAACCTCAAAATTTTTGTTATTTTTCAAAATATCATTAAAATGCATTGGGTATATCTTTAACTCATGTAACATTTTCACTCCTCCTTCGCGCCACACCATTTCCATGCTTCACGTTTGCCCCAATGGCATGGCGCTCCTTCTGGCGCAACACAAATATTTTCTTCTTTAGGTCTCCAATATGCACACGTTTCACAATCTTTTGGGATGAATTTCATCGCCGCATCGCGCTCACGCTTCACCTGCTCCAGCTGCTTGACGCAGTCAAAATACCACCGCTTATAGTTTTTTAACTCTGCTTTTAGAATAAGCAGTTCGCTCGCTTCTCTGCCACTCACTGTCTACACCTCCAAATCCATTTTTACTCCGCAATTAGGGCAATATCTTGATTTTATCGTAATTCCTTTGTTCCCTATGGTATACTTGCCGCAAGCAGAACACGCAAATACAAAGGTCAGATTTCCCCAAATATTTTTGCGATACGTTTTAATCCATTTTCCACACGTTACTAAATCTCTTTTTGTCTCCACTTCTATTCCTCCGGCAAGCTAGGTAATGGCATCCAGTGGGTGATTTTCCACGGAAGGGATTCATACTCACTACAGAACCACTCTCCATGTAATCGGTAGTATGCTATCACAATGATACTTTCTTGTATATCTTCAAAAAATAAGCTGCATATACACCCTTGCTCTTTTTCCGGCAACCTATCCTTTACACTTATCCACTCCATATCACTCACCACCCAACTCAGCGTGTATAAAAATACTATCTTCTCTGACTTGCATTAAAAACTCTACTTCCACATCCGACACTTTTCGAATAAATCTACTCAAAATGTCGATAATGTAAATATTTTTGACATTTCCGCTTTTTATACGCTCTACAACCTCATCAAATGAAATAATTTTTGCTTTCATTTTTTATTCCTCCGTTCAATTAATTTTTCTATCTTTTTATCTTTCAGTTCGATTTCTCCACCTAAAAGTCGCTTTATCACTTCATGCGCACTCCTATTGCTGTTACAAACGCAAAATGGCTCTTTATCAATCAAGATTATAGTTTTGTATGTAGAACAATAATTTTTTACCCGTCTGGTTTCTACTTGCATTTTACTCTCCTATCTTCATTCTTTTTGCTATCTCATATACTACAGGCACAGTCACGGAGTTACCCGCTTGCTTATATAGCTGACGGTCCGAGCATACTTCTTTTGCACGGTCAAAATAGTCATCGGGAAAGCCTTGCAGACGGAAACATTCTCTAGGGGTGAGCTTTCTTGCTTTGTATCCATCTTTATCAGATAAGATGAACTTTGGCTCAAGCCGTCCCCCTGTCCCAGTATTCAATGTCGGACTTATCCCGTCTGGACTGTATATCCTGTTTGCTTGTTTATTTTCCCCATCTATCAAAGCTGCCAGCTTCAAGCTTTTTTCATGCTGTTTACTTTTAACAAGTGGATAGCACCCGACTGTGGCGTTTTCCCCTGTTCTGGTTGTAATTGCATTAATGCATTGTCTTTGTAGCTTATCAGCCTTTTTACCGTCTGCTCCGATAGGAAATACTTTTCGGGTACTTCGTCCTCTAAGATGTCCAACAATGAAAATTCTTTCTCTGTTTTGAGGGAGGACATCGGAAGTGTTGAGAAGCGCCCACTCTGCATCGTACCCGATTTCATCCAACTCCATGAGGAGCCTTGCAAAATCAACCCCTCCGTTAATACTAAGTAAGTTTTTAACGTTTTCAATGAGTAAGCAAGAGGGTTTATTTTCTTCCGTCTGTCCTCTAATAAGGCTTGTAACTGTAAAAAACAAGCTAGAACGCTGTCCTGCGAAACCCTGCTGTTTTCCTGCAATGCTGATGTCCTGGCATGGAAATCCGAAGCACCAGCATTCTGCTCTTGGCATATCCTCTGCCCGAACCCTTGTAATATCATCTGCATACCACTCACACTCCCTTGGCTTATGCATCGCTATGTAGCTTTCATTTGCGTACTTGTCTATCTCACAGTGACCGACACAGACGTGCCCTGCTTGCTCCATCGCAAGACGGAAACCGCCTATGCCGGAGAATAAGTCTAGAAATGTCATTTGATTACCTCAACTATCCCGCGTTAAACGAAGCCAAAACAACGCCTTTTTCTATAGATTCATCGGCTACTCCAATTTTTCGGCACTTCACAAGACTAGGATTTTCTGCCCAGGTATCGTCCCACCGATATACAGTACCCCAAATTTCTCCATCGGGGTGTATTTTGACTGCTTCTTCTTCGCTCTCTGCGCAAACAATAACGGAATCATAGGTATCCCAATCCATGTTTACATCTTGCGTTAATAAATATAGGTTCATATGTATTTCTCCTTTTAAATCAATGTCACGGCTACTTTCTTTCCCAGTGCTTCGGCTATCAGCTCCAAAACATCCAACTTTACCCTTTCTCCTCTTTCCATCTTTCGGAGCGTAGTCACAGATATGCCCGCCTTATCAGCAAGCTGTACTTGTGTCATATGGTGAAACTCTCTTAATGCGCGTAATTCCTTTTCTATTTTCATTTTTAAATCATCCTTTTGAATTTAATGTAAACTTTTTTGTGCCCCATTTTCGGCTTCGGCTAGGTCTTTTTTGCTTTAAGTATGGGGTGCCCCCATGCATATAACACTCTTCGTGGGGGATTTTCCTTAACTGCCCTGTATCTATCAAATAGTGACAGCAGTAATCATTTCTGTTGCACCCTTGCGATATACTCCTGTAATAATAGCAGCCAATACATTTCATTCTTTTTCCCTTTCCAGCTTATACAGCTTGTCCAACGCCTCTTGCAAAGGGCAGTTTTTACACTCATAATCGTTATCTTTGCAGATAATCGCGCAGCCTTTTCCACCTGTCTTTTTTAGGCCCACTTGCTTAAATGCGGGGTAAAAATCAGTTAGATGTTCCATTGTTAAGCCTCCGAAATAAAAACTTGCACACGTGGAAATTTGGAGTAGTGCTTTCTGACAGTTAAGTCCACTACCTGCGAATCGTCTTTATAGGCTATGCCATTTAATGCATCACATACCGCTTTAGCGATATTGTCTGCATCAGGTTTTTTTGTTGGCTTTATTTCATCAGCAATCATTTCCAGAACTCTTTTTCTTGATGTACTCTTGGGAATTTGAAAGTATGCACATATCGTGACAGATACCGCACCTGAAAACATACCTCTGCACTGTGTCAGATAAGCTGTTGCAATTTCTCTCTCATAATCCCTTGTTTTCTTCGGTGTATATACAACCGTTCTGTCCCTAAGCTTTGCAGCTCGTGGTCTTTCTTTTCCCCGCGGTGCTCCTAATACCGTGAACTGTGTCATCATAAATACTCCCCCAAATCAAAGTTTTCAAAATCGTCCAAATCGTAAGTGGTTTCTCTCTTGGGTTTTGCTGTCTCCACAGCTGTTTCATCTTCCCACCTTTTCCCATTTAGCCATGTTGCCGGCAGTGGGATATATCTGCCGTTTTCTTTTTGCCAATCAAAAGATGCTTTTTGCGCTTCCAGTGCCTTTTTCATCTTTTCAAATAATGCCCTATCGGGCTTTATCTTTAAGTATGCTTTTTCTGCTGCTGCCTTTGCTTGCTTTTTAGGATACAACATCCAAAATTCAGAAAACGGCACATGCGCGCATATAGTGTCTCCTTTACTTTTCTTTACTTTACTTTCCTCTTCTTTCCTTTGTTGTGAAATGTCAGCATTTTTTTGAATAATGTTTACATTTTCTTCGATAATGCATACATTTTTCGGTAAAATGGCGCACTCAACCAAGAGGTATTGCTTTTTGATTTTGACTTGCTTTCTGCGGTCTACTGCTTTTAGATATCTTAACTGGATTCCCTTTGACGTTAGAATCCCGTATCTTTCAAACATGTCTTTATCAAAAATACCTCTTTTTATAGAAGCCTCTACTATTTCAGAAACGGCATTGCCACCCGTGCTGTTGCGCTTTGCGAACAACAATGCAACCTCTTTTGTCCATTCACAATAGTAACCTTCGCCCCCATAAATGCGCTGCAAGAGCTTGACGACTACCGCAAATCCCTGTAAACCAAATTCTGCTTCTATTAACTCAAACTTACTGTCCAATTCACAATCCAAAGGAAAATATGGAATACCATCTTTCATAGTTTCCTCCGATTTTTAACTATCTGCCGTACGGAAACGCCAAGACCACCCGCTAATGCAAACAATCAGGGAACCCCCGTATATATCCGACTTAGTTATTATTTAAAAACTTTTCTGCACCCTCTAAGCTGGCAAGAGTTGCATTTGCTCTTGACTTCTCTTGATTTAGCCAGCGTTCGGCTTTCAATCTATCTTCAAGACTGTTCGATTTGGGGCGATAATACCCTTCTCCGTCTTGGTCGTTTATTATGCAATATTTTTTTCGTGCTTCTTCAATGAAGGCTCTTATCGCTCTATCATCATAGCCTAATAATTTTGTTAACTCTTCACGAGTAACCGCATTTTCTTTTCCTTCTAATATGTAATCAATAATATTCATCGTATCACTTCCTGCGTTTTTGTATTCACGGGATAAACGCTAACCCTTAGTTAAAAGGCAAGTCCCCGTCGTCCATACTTTCCTCAAAGCCTCCGCTTTCAGGTGTGTACTGTACATCAGCACTACCCTTCTTTTCCTGCTTGCTGTCTGCAAACTCTACCTTTTCCGCTAAAACTTCAAAGGCTTTTCGTTTATTTCCGTCTTTGTCTGTATAGCTTCTGTTTTGGATAGCTCCTTGAACGGCTATCTTTCTGCCTTTTTTAAAATATTTGCAGATAAACTCTGCTGTACCTCTCCATGCTACAATGTCAATAAAGTCTGCCTGTCTTTCTTCTCCCGCCTTTTGATACGGACGGTCAACAGCTATGCTAAAGCCTGTTACCGCATTGCCGTTTTGTGTATGCTTTAGCTCTGGGTCAGCTGTCAATCGACCGATTAAAACTACGCTATTCAAAAATTCCACCACTTTCTATAAATTAATTTTGATTCGTTCCAATCTGGATATTTACTTTGTAAATATTGCTTAAACTTTTCTTTAATCTCTTTTCTTTTTGGTGTATGGTCGTAATCATGGTGACACTGCATACACATTGTGCCGATATTCTCCTCTATACCAAGTCCACCTTGCGAACGTGCGATATAGTGCGAGTTTGGCATGGCGTATGGACTATGACATATAATGCATTCATGTCTGTCTCTTTCCCATACCTTGTCTTTGACCGCCTTTGATATATCAAGTGCTTTTGTTCTTTTCTTCATTCTTCCACCTGTCCGTTAAGGCTGCAAGTTGCTCCGGCGTATATGTTTCAATGCCTTGCTCTTTTGCCTCAAACACAACCTCATTTATCAATGCTGCCATTTCTTTTTTATCGTAAGTCGATGAACCGTAGTATACGATAACCCTTGTACAGTCTTTCACTTTGCTTCCGTCTATAGTCTTGACGATGTTTCCCAATCCTCCGGCTTCCCAATGTCTTGTAAAGCTTTCAATTGCTTTATCAGGAAGAAGTAAGCACTCCCATACCCCTACCCTGCGAATCATTTCAAGATAAACATTTTCTTTTGTCGTCTCCAGCTTTTTTGCGATTTTATCGCATAAAACCCACATATATGCGTTGGCATCTAGGGAACGTTTCCCGTAGTCCTCTTTTAGTCTTGCTGTATACTGCTTATCTTTTTTCGATTGGCAAAAGTGCTTTACAACACCAGATTCTTTTGCTTGAAGCATAAGCCATATGCCTTCACTGTCGGTCATCCACTTTGCTTTTTCAAATGTTACCTCTGTCACTTAGAAACATCTTCTTTCTTTGGATAGAGAACAAAAACTCTTTCCGATTTTCTTTGTCCTCTAGCCTTTCTCCAAATAGCAAGCCCGTTTATTTTTCCGTGCGAATCATACTCTATCTTAGACACAATAAATTTATCATTCGTAGCTTTTTTACCTTTGCCATTAGTAAAAATCTCAACATATTCAGAGGGTATCCATATATAAGGAGAGGTATAGAGTTCTCTTCCAATTCCCCAAGTGAAACACGCTCTTTTAAAGCTGTCAGAAGCTTCTCCTTTTTCTTTCTCTGTTACACTTTCTGTCCCGCAATTATCCTTCCAAATCCACTCATTTCCGACTTTTATTCCAACAGAGCAGTATAGATTTCCTTTACACTCATAATATCGGCATTGCCACATATCACAGCCAACTGTTTCATCAAGAATATTCATGTCACAACGTGCATCTTTATATAGCAAAAGACTTACTCCATTTTCACTAATAGTTGCGACACGGCACTGTATTTCGTCAGCCTTTAATCGTCTAAAGCTTGTCATTTTACTTCACCTGCAAATTCATACTCTGTTTAAGCTCTGCGCCTTCAAGCTCTTTTCCTTCTTTTATCATCTTTGTAACATCTGCTTTTGGAATTTTTATTGTGGTTTCCGTAATACATAAATTTGGATACTGCTCTTTGAACGCTTCTTCATCAGCTATGTACAAAGATGTTGATTTTCTGAAAGAAATAGCATTTCTTGGCGTTTCCAATCTCTCCATACCGATAGACTGCATAGAACAAGATAAATAATGTTTCAGACTATCAATTTGCGCTTTTTTCGACTTCATACGCTTATCCAATGCATCTTTTTCAGCCTTTATCGCGGCAATTTCAGCCTCTTGGTTCTTTATCATACATGCGATATTGTCAGCTTTTTCATTGAACTCCCCCTTGATACCCTCTAATGTATCTGCTACAGCTTCAATCGGGATTTCTTCATCCTCAACTGCCTGTAAAAATTGATTGTATTCGTTACTGATTTCATATAGCTTCACTTCGCATATCCACCTTCCACTCATACTGATAAAATTCAACGTCTTTATATATAAAAAACTTCTTATAAGGATTCATCCAGTCATCTTGCTCTACTGTACTCAACTCTGCTTCCACTGCACGAGCTAAAACTTCGATACGGTCCGTAACTTGAACACCGCCATTAAAAATTGGATACAGATTAGCTTTGCACTCATGCTGTAGTGATGTGTATCCTTTGTACATCTTTACCAAGTACTCTACATCATCAATGGTATTCTGCTTATCATCTGCAAAAGCCGGATGATTTCTGGCTTTCATTTGACATACACTCTCCTATCTGCTATACTTTCTACGTATATATTTTTCCTTGCCCTTTGTCGGTGTTCCAGCACCAACAGGGCTTTTTCTTTTTTTACTCAAAAGATGATGGATTACTGCAAGTAAGGCGATACCTGCGATACACACGGCTTGTCCTATAAAGAACCCTGCTGTATCAAGTCTGCCTTGCTCAAAGCTCCCGACTACGCCAAGGGCTGATATAGTCAAGGCAAAGGTTAGTCCGATTGTCACCCAGTCAAATACTTTTCTCATTTAGTCACTTCCTTTGATATTGGCACAGAGCACTGCTCAATCTTTTTCTTTATATACTCTTCGACATTTCCACCAGATAAAATTTGTAAAAAAGCATCGGCATAACTCGTGGTTCTTGATATAGTCACTTTCGTTGCTCGCCCTTTTATTTCGTGCATAGTACCACCCCCTTTCAGTGATTATTTTTCACCTATTCTTGACTTTTAACATCTACCCATTAGCAGTGGCAAAGAATTTTGATTGAATAAAAATCTACCAACTGGACTATAAACGTTTGTATAGGAAAGTCGTTGCCAATGAGAAAAAATCATGAAAAAGTATGTTAATATATGAATTCTTCTTTGCCACTGGTAATGAGTAGATATGTATGTCAAGTTGCTTCCTCTCCCATATAGTGGTAAAATTTGTTTGGAGAGGAGGTGATTATTATGGAGAAAACTGATAAAGAGTTAGCTGTTGAACTAGCTTGCGCATACATTTCTGCGTGGTTTTCCGCTTCCGGTGGAAATAACCCTATCAAAAAGCCAATGTCTGGTGATGAGCTAGATGCTCTTTTGCAAAACTGCTATTCTTCCGTTTCTTCTTTAGGTAAATAGTTTGGAAAAATGCTGGGTCTTTCAATTAAGCTGTATATTTGACACATACTCTCGCTTAATCGTGGCAGCATTTCATCTGCCGTATCTTTTGAAACCTTCGCCAGCAATTCCAGTTGTTGGCGGAGGATTTCTTTTTCTGTCATTTCTTCAATTTTCTTTTCTTCCATGTTACTTCATGCTCCTTTCCGTTCGTTATGTTGAACATTTTAGTTAAATAAGTTCATCAATCCGTACTCCAAGTGCTATAGCTAACTTTTTTAGCGTCTTTGTTGTTGTAACCACATTTTCTTTGTTCTCCAACATAACGATAGTTCCTCTTGACACCCCAGAAATATTTGAAAGTTTTTGTTGTGATAGTTTTTTGTTTAATCTCAACGTTTTAAGATTTGACACTCTATCACCTCCTTAGCTCACTTTTAGTATAACATGTTGAACAAATTTCGTCAAGTATGTTGAACATAAAATATATTAAAATTAAATCAGTTTATTTTGTTGAACATGCATATTGCGTGTTTGTCTAACATGTTGTATAATAAAATAAACATTATAAAGGAGGCTTAAACGTGACAATAGGTGAAATTATCAAGCACTATAGGACAGCAAATGATTTATCTATGGATAATTTCGGAAAATTAGCTTCCCTTAGCAAAGCTTATATATCAATTTTAGAACGTGGAAGTAATCCACGTAACAATAAGCCGGTAATCCCTTCTATTGATACGCTTAGAGCTATTGCTCAAGCAATGAATATGGATTTAAACGAGTTAATTAATTTACTAGATGATAATCAAAAAATCAAATTATCTGAAAATGAAATTCCTGAAGGCTTCTCCCCACCTCCAGAAATGGTTTTAAAACCATTAGTGGGAAAGATTGCATGCGGAACACCTATTTTAGCAGAACAGAATATTGAGGACTATATAAACGTTCCTAAAGATGTTAAATGCGATTTTCTTTTAACTTGTGACGGAGATAGTATGATTGATGCTGGTATACGTTCTGGTGATGTGGTTTACTTGATAAAGCAACCCGACATTGACTATAACGGACAAATAGCGGCTGTTAGAGTGGACGGAGAAGCCACACTAAAGAAAGTATTCAAATATCAAGATAAAGTTGTTCTACAGCCTGCTAATGCAAATTATGAGCCATTAGTGTATATTAAAGAAGAAATAAATGATTTAGTTATTGAAGGTATTGCTACTGGTTTTACTCATATATTTATTAATTAAGGAGAAAATATAATGTTAGATATCGAAAATCTCCGTAAACTTGCAAAAGACGATAATAAAGTATTTATAGCGCAGCACGCGATGCAACGTTTTAGAGAACGTGGAATAAAATACAGTGATGTTATAAATTGCATTATAGTTGGAGAGATTATAGAGCAGTATCCAAATGATTACCCTACCCCTAGTTGTCTGATTTTAGGTATTAACTGTTTAAAACAAATTATGCATGTTGTTTGCGGAACAGACGGCGAATACTTATGGATAATAACTGCATATTATCCTTCTAAAGATAAATGGGAAAACGATTTTAAAACAAGAAAGGAATAATTTTATGAAATGTTTTTATTGTAAATCAGATATGATTGAATCGACTACAACTCATGTTGCAGAACTAAAAAATTGTGTAGTAATCATCAAGAATGTTCCGTGTATAAAATGTTCCCAATGCGGAGAAACTTCGTATTCAGGTGTAGTTGCGAAAAGAATCGATGAAATTCTTGATGTTTGCGAAAAAAATATGACTGAAATCGCAGTTATTAATTATAGCATTTCTGCGGCATAAAAAATAACCGCCCACTACTGCCATAGTGAACGGTTTGAATAGAAGTGCATGTTATCACTCCAAAAATATTATATTAAATTAGCGAATAATGTCAATCATTCTTTTCCCCCGTTGTTTTTTTCTGGTGAAGAATTGAATCAAATTTATATTTTAGGAAAAGCTGTTGCTTTCCAAAGCGATGTAAAATAAAAACAATTGAAAGAGATGAATGTCAATGGACAAATTTGATTACAGTGATGGAAATAATTGTCTTAATTTGATTTTTGATAATTATTCCGTAGATAACCAATCCCGATATGATATTTTTATCCAAGTTTTAGATGAGGCAAAAAAATATAATGATTCTTTGCACTATTTAGCCTGTGCATATGCTTGCCATTACTCTAAATCAACATATCGTCCACAAGCTATAATATTTTTTGAAAAGTATTTAAAGGAGCCTGTTCATCCTGAAAATCAATTTTTAACCTTATCAAGAATATATAATGATTTAGCAGAAGATTATGAGGGAGAGTACGAATTTAGGCAAGCTGCACAATATTATCAAAAAGCAATAAAATTACAACACAAGAGACATTATTCTTCTATCACAGGTCAATATGAAATATATCCTGCCGAAGTTAAATTGGGGCGTTTACTTTTAAAGATTGGGACACAGCATGCTTTAGAGTATTGGAAAATTTTAATGGAATACCCTGAATACAAAAAAGGTGATTCGACACAGTCTGGATTCCGACGTCATGTCGACATAGAGTATAAAAATGCATTAGATAAACATAATCGTGGATATGTATACAAACCACGAAAAAATAAAAATGTTGAGCAATAAGACAATTTTATCTATAAAAAACGCCCCTACCCTGCGCCAACAGGATAGGGGCAATGCCTATAGTATATACAGGCAAACCAACACAATAACATTATACCTGTATATCCTATAAATTTCAATACTTATAGGAGAATTTTTATGAGCATTAAAGCAGTAAGCTATTGCAGATATAGCACAGACAACCAAACGGAAAACAGCATCATGTATCAAATGGCAGCAGCAGAGGAATACTGCAAAAAACACGGCATGGTTTTGATTGATGTGTACTCTGATGAAGCTAAAACAGGTACTAACACAAACCGTGAGGGATTACAAAGACTAATAAAAGACTGTGATACCTCAAAATTCGATGCAATTATAATATATGACCAATCAAGATTAAGCCGAAATATATCAGATTGGTTTGAGTTAAGGCAGCTATTTTCATCTAAAGGAAAGCAACTTTACTCATGCAATGAACAGCTCAGCAGTGACTATCTTAACTCAAATGCCTTTTTAAGTGAGGGCATTCATGCCCTTTTTGCACAAAACCACGTCATCGAGACACGCAGAAAAACATTGGATGGTGTAAAGTCAAAAGCAAAGCAAGCGGGTTTTTGCGGGGGAACCCCTCCCCTCGGATATGATATTGTTAATGGCGAATACGTCATAAATGAAAAAGAAGCTCCAGCAATTCGCAAAATGTTTGAAATGTACGCTTTGGGAAAGTCTTATGATGATATTATGCAGGTGCTTTATAGAGAAGGTTACCGCAGCAAGCGCGGAAATAAAATCAGCTCTAACGCTATTTATTACCTTTTAAGAAATGAGAGATATGTTGGTATATACTACTGGAACAAATATCAGTATACTGTAATGCGCAAACGTATCACCCGAAAAGAAAATCCCGAAATCGTCCGTATAGAAAACGCAATCCCCCCGATTATTGATAAGGAGACTTGGACTATGGTACAGGAACAACTAAGCAAAAATAAAGGAGCTTCCACACGAACAAAAAGACAATACTTATTATCAGGATTGATAAAATGCGGATATTGTGGAGGTACGTATACTGGTTTTGCAAGCAAAAATCGCAGAAGCGGCGAAGAAACCGTTTACTATACATGTTCCACAAAAGAACGTTTGAAAACTTGCAAAGCCAAAAATGTTCGTGGTGATGAAATTGAATCTTTTGTATACTACACACTAAAAGACAGAATTTTTAATCAGGATTTAGCTGAGCAAGTGGCAGATATGATTATAAACCAAAGTAAAGATATAGTAACTTTTGATTCAGCTGCCGTTAAGCGTGAAATATCCAAAAAGAAACAAGCTATAAATAATCTGTTTCAAGCCATAGAGAACGGTTTAAACGCTGAAATAACAACCGATAGGATAAACACCTTACAAGATGAAATAAAGGCGTTAGAACTGAGCCTAGAGCAAAGCATGAAGCAAAATGACACTGTTATAGACAGAGAAAAGCTGATTCAAAGTTTACTAGAGGACGCAAAGAAAATTGACCTTGATTTTGAGCATCGTCGTGCTATCATTCGCAAGTATGTAGTAAAAATAGAAATCACCGATGACACTGTAAATTTACACTGCATCGGTGATTCCAGTACGACTGGAGGTGCCACCCAGATTTGAACTGGGGAATAAAGGTTTTGCAGACCTTGGCCTTACCGCTTGGCTATGGCACCATCTCTAAGTTCAGTATATGCTGAACCTATTGATAAAATGACGCTTTATTTAAAAATTTTTAAATAAGCGTCATTTTGATTCGTATGGAGCGGATGACGAGGCTCGAACTCGCTACCTCCACCTTGGCAAGGTGGCGCTCTACCAGATGAGCTACATCCGCACACATGGTGCCCCCGGGCGGAATCGAACCACCGACACGAGGATTTTCAGTCCTCTGCTCTACCAACTGAGCTACAGGGGCATATGGCGACCTAGAACGGGCTCGAACCGTCGACCTCCAGCGTGACAGGCTGGCGTTCTAACCAACTGAACTACTAGGCCATATGGTGGGAACAACAGGGCTCGAACCTGTGACCCTCTGCTTGTAAGGCAGATGCTCTCCCAGCTGAGCTATGCTCCCATTTCGTCAACCGGTTTGCCCGGCGACGTGTTATATAATATCATTTATTAGAAAATATGTCAACACTTTTTCCAAAACTTTTTATTTATTTTTCTACAAACAATTACATTTCTTCGTTGTTCTCTTTTTGGGCAGAGGCTGCCAGTTCTTCTAATTCAGATTTTCCAATTTCATACATGCGCCCGCAATATTGACACTTCGCTTCCATTTTGCCTTCTTCATTTGCAATTTGTAAAATTTCATCGGCAGGAAGGCTTGTTAATGCACGTTTTACACGCTCTTTGCTGCACGGACAGGCATAGTTTACTTCATATTCGTCCAATATCTCCACATCAAAACCAGTCAAAGCTTTGCGGCAAATATCTTCAATAGATAGCCCTTGTGCAAGCATAGTGGTCACAGAAGGCAATTCCATGACATTCTTCTCCAGCTTCTCTAAGGCGGCATCATCTGCTCCCGGAAGCGCCTGAATCAGCAATCCTCCGGCTAACAAAACTTTATGGTCATCCTTATCCAACAGTACCCCCAAAGCGCATACAGTTGGAATTTGTTCACTGGTTGCAAAATAATTTGTAATGTCTTCCGCAATTTCTCCTGATACCAGTTCAATTTGGCCCATATAAGGCTCTCCTTCGCCATAATCGCGAATGACGAGTAATAATCCGTCCTTGCCTACTGCTCCTCCAACATCAAGCTTGCCGTTATCCTTTAAAGGCAAATTTACTTCAGGATTGGTAACATTACCGCGGCAATTCCCTTTGCTGTCGGAAATCGCTACCAAAGTTCCCAATGGGCCTCCACCATTTACTTTTAATGTGACTGTGGCATTTTTCTGTTTGAGCATAGTGCCCATAATAGAGGATGCAGTCAACAAACGTCCTAATGCCGCTGTTGCTACAGGGCTGGCTTTATGAATACTCTGCGCAATGTGAACAATATCGCTTGAATCAATTGCTGCGGCCATAATGCTTCCGTCAGTTGTAATACATCTCATAATTTTATTCATGTCAAGCACCTCTTCTGTCAGTTTCTTTTCTCATCTTTTTGGCCACTACCACCCAGCGCTCATTTTCAGGGGAAGCCGGTGAAAAGGTCATATCATCGTATATGGTCACCAGTTCCATACCTGCTCTTTCAAGCAAAATTTGAATTTCTGCAGAATCATAAGGGCGTTCACAAAAACATTCGTTTGAACGTCTGTACATATCGCCTTCTTGACGTGCAAAAAAATCCAGATTGATTTCTACAATTCCGGTTTCTTCATCTAATGTGTTCTGCCATACGCAGTACACATTTTCAGTATCATAAAGAAATGTATTATTCTCTAATACATGCCTATGCTTGTATGGAGTGTTCACATCAAACACAAAATAGCCGTTAGGATCCAAAAAAAGTGCTACACGCTGAAATGCCTGCAAGATATCTTTTTCTTCTGTTAAATGATTTATGCTGTCCAGTGTGCATACAACGGTGTCAATGGTTCCAAACAAATCTAACTCTTCCATGCGTTGACATAAAAATAAAATTGGCGTATTGGCCTCTGCTGCTTTTTCCTGTGCAATGGTCAGCATAGACGGAGAGGCATCAATGCCATACACATCGACGCCTCGTTTTGCCAGTTCTATTGTCAGGCTGCCTGTTCCGCAAGCCAAATCCAAAGTGAGTCCCATGGTATGACCATGACGCTCCAAAAGTTTGCAGAAATATTCAGCACGTTTTTTATAATCTACATTGTCTGTTAATTGGTCATAAAACTCTGCAAAGGCTGTATAATTACTCATGATGTCGCCTCTTCTTCCTCTTGCAATCTTCCAAATACCAATTCATATCCGTCACAGCCATAGTTAAGAGAGCGATTCACTCTACTGATTGTTGCTGTGGAAGCGCCTGTTTTTGCTACTATATCACTGTAAACACAGTTATTGCTCAGCATATGCGCTACCTCCAAACGCTGAGACATGGCCTTAATTTCAGGTACTGTGCATAGGTCTTCAAAAAAATCGTAGCATTCCTCTACTGTTTTCAGCTTGAGGATGGAACGGAATAAAAAATCGACACTATCGCTTTTTACTTTTGAATTCATACCAATCCGTCCTTTCACTTTCATTAATTACAATTTTAGCACATAAAAGTGAAAAAGTAAATATATAAGCAATTTGTTATATATCGTTTCGAACCAAATCGGCGTATGTTTCGCGTTTTACAACAACTCTCGGTTCTCCGTTTCGTACCATAACAACAGCAGGCTTACCAATGCGGTTGTAATTGGAGGCCATGGAATAATTATAAGCGCCTGTAGATAATACGGCTAAGGTATCGCCTACTTCCACATCCTGTATCATGGTATTTTCCTGAATTAAGTCTCCGCTTTCGCAACATCTTCCTGCAATGGTTACTTTTTGTACAGCCGGCTCATTTGCCTTATTTGCCACGACAACACTGTATTCTGATTGATATAAAGCATATCTGGGATTATCGGTCATACCGCCGTCTACAGACACATAGGTACGTATATTGGGAATCTCTTTGATTCCACCTACACGATACAATGTAATACCTGCTTCACCTACGATAGAGCGTCCCGGTTCCATAAAAATGTACGGAACAGGAAAATCAAGTGTTTCACATGTTTGATAAACCACATGTGAGATTTCTTTCATATAATCACCGTACGGAACAGGTTTATCACTGTCTACATACTTGATACCAAATCCACCGCCAAGATTTAATTCTTCTATGACAATCCCTGTTTCTGTACGGATTTGATTCATAAATTCCAGCATAACTTTTGCTGCGCTTTTAAATGGTTCAATGTCAAATATTTGAGAACCAATGTGATTATGCATTCCCTTTAATCTGACATGACGGAATTTTGTTGCAAATTTTACTGCTTCCATTGCCTCTCCCGTTTCCAGTGCAAAACCAAATTTAGAATCAATTTGTCCCGTCATGACCGCTTCATGAGTATGCGCTTCAATTCCTGGTTTAATGCGCAGTGAAATATCTGCAACTTTATTTTGTTGAGCCGCTAATCTATCAAGAGTTTCCAACTCAAAAAAATTGTCTACCACAAAATGTCCTACGTTGTTTTCTAAGGCAAAACAAATTTCCTCTTCCGTTTTATTGTTTCCATGAAAATGAATGCGCTGTGCAGGAAATCCTGCTTCAAGCGCCGTATAAAGCTCTCCTCCGGAAACAACATCCAGTCCAATGCCTTCATCTTTGATGATACGGCACATTTCTTTACAGCTGAACGCTTTGCTGGCATACAGCACCATACCTCTGCCCTGATAATACTCATTCAACGAGTTTTGGTACATACGGCAAGTTTTACGTATCGCATCTTCATCCATTACAAATAACGGTGTAGAAAATTCCTGCGCCAGTGATACCGTATCGCATCCGCCAATGGTCAAATGTCCTTTTTTATTGACATTCAAACAATCCGAAACAAACATCGGTTTTTCCCCTTTCTTTCCTTACTCTTGCTGCGCCTGAGCCTGAAGCTGTGCTGTGTGTGCTTGTGCAATTGACTGAATGATTTGTTTCATAACGTCAACGCCCTCTCCATTTACAGAAGAAAACGGAATATAATGAACCAAACTTTCACCGTTTTCATCACGGAACAACTCGTCAAAATATGCCAATTGTTTTGCACGCTGTGTTTTATTCAGTTTATCGCTTTTGGTTACAACCACCGCAAACGGAAAACGAGATTCCATCAAAAACTCAATCATATGTAAATCATTCTCCGTTGGCTTATGGCGAATATCTATAATTTGTACCACAAATTGAATATTCCGGTCAGATGCCAAATATCCTTCTACCAATTCAGCCCAACGTAATTTTTCCGCATGGGATACTTTTGCATAACCGTAGCCCGGCAAGTCTACCAAACGGCATTCTTTTAAACTGTAAAAATTAATGGTTCCCGTCTTTCCCGGCGTAGCGCTGACGCGTGCCAAAGATTTACGATTTAAAATTTTATTAATCAAAGAAGATTTACCCACGTTTGATTTTCCGGAAAACACAATCTCCGGAACATCCGACGGAGGCAATTGATTTAATTTGCCCGCAGCAAATTCAAAAAAAGCATCTTCAAACTTCATGCATAACCTCCTGTTAATGATTAAATGCTGGGAAGCATCAATTGATTGGCATCATGCTCCAAGTATTGGCAATCCGCATCATCAAACAGACTCTCCCTTGGCGTTGGCTTACGTGTAAGCGCAAGTTCCAATACCTCATCAATCTTTCTGACAGGGAAAAACTCTATGGAGTCTTTTACTACTTGGTCAACATCTGCCAAATCAGCTACATTATCGGCAGGAATAATCACACGTTTCATACCTGCACGGTATGCTGCCATTGTTTTTTCTTTTAGACCGCCGATTGGAAGCACTCTGCCCTGCAATGTAATTTCACCTGTCATGGCAACGTCATGGCAAACAGGAATACTGGTCAAGGCAGAAGTGATAACCGTAGCCATAGCAATGCCTGCAGAAGGACCGTCTTTCGGAATCGCCCCTTCGGGCGCATGAATATGAATGTCTTTGCGTTTGTAAAATTCACGCATAATTCCTAATTTGTCTGCACGGCTGCGCACACAACTGACTGCGGTTTTGGCAGATTCCTTCATCACATTTCCCAAGTTACCCGTCAGTTCTATTTTTCCTGTTCCGTCGAGAGCAACTACTTCAATAGGGAGTATCTCTCCGCCAACGCTTGTCCAAGCAAGACCGTTCACCAATCCAATTTCGTCAGTCTTAGAAACGTCTTCTTTTTTGTATTTTTTAGGGCCGAGATACTCTTCCAGCTGTCTATCATTGACCGTGATTTTTTTATCCGGATGCTCTACGACGCTTTTGGCACACTTTCTGCAAATATCTGCAATTCTGCGTTCCAGACCACGTACCCCGGCCTCTTTCGTATAATTGTCGATAATGGCATGAACCGCCGCCGGTGTTATTTTCAGCTGTTTTGCTGCAATGCCGTGTTTTTCCAACTGCTTTGGAATCAAATGTTTTGTTGCAATATGGAATTTCTCTTCATGTGTATAACTGGATAGTGAAATTACATCCATACGGTCAAATAAAGGCGCAGGTATCGTGCTGGCGTCGTTGGCCGTTGTAATAAAGATAACATTGCTCAAATCAAACGGCATATCTATGTAATGGTCTGTAAAGGTGCTGTTCTGTTCCATATCTAAAACTTCCAACAAAGCAGAAGCAGGGTCTCCTCTGAAATCTTTGCAAAGTTTATCAATTTCATCCAACAGAATCACAGGATTATTGATTCCCGCCTGTTTTACAGCAGAAATAATACGTCCCGGCATAGAGCCTACATATGTTTTGCGGTGTCCCACAATCTCAGATTCATCGCGTACACCACCCAAAGAAATACGCTCGAATTCCAAACCGATTGCATGTGCAATGGATTTTGCAATGGAACTCTTACCCACACCTGGAGGACCTACCAAACAAATGACTTGTCCGTTCATATGAGGGTTTAGTTTTCGTACCGCCAAAGATTCTAAAATACGCTCTTTTACTTTGGTTAAACCATAGTGCTCTTTATTTAACACTTTTTCTACTTTATTCAAGTTAATGGTAGCTTTGCCGGATTGATTCCAAGGCAATTCCAAACAGGTTTCCAAGTAATTGCGAACCACACTTCCCTCATGAGAACCTGACGGCATTTTTGCCAAACGGTCGCATTCCTTCAACAATTTCTGTTCCTGCTTTTCGGGAAGATGCAAAGCCAAAATACGTTGTTTGAAAGATTCATGTTCTTCTTCGGGAGACTCATCTTCTCCCAATTCGTTATAAATTGCTCGTATTTGCTCCCTCAAATAGTACTCACGTTGATTTTGGTCCATTTGCTCTTTGGCTTTGGAACTGATGATATTTTCTATCTCCAGAATCTTAATTTCATCCTGCAAAATATCAATCAAAAATTCCAAACGCTGATCTGCATCTATAATCTCTAATACATCTTGCTTTAATTCGGCATCTAAAGCAGTATTGCCAGCAATATAATCTGCCAACTCTCCGCTTTCTTTCAGCTTAATCACATTCATAATGATGTCAGGAGGAACGCTTTTATAATTTTGAATATATTGTTCAAACACAGTTTTCATACGGCGAACCAATGCCTGAGAACGGTGTGTTTGAGCAGATTCCACCTCATCAATCAAAGCCAAATCGCCCAATAAGAAAGGGGTGTCCTGCATAATATCCAGCAGTTCCGCACGGCGTATTCCTTCTACAAATAAACGAAGTCCATCTTCTGTGTTGCGGAATACTTGTTTGATTTTTGCAATTACGCCAACCTTGTGCAAATGTTCTTGCTTTGGGTCACTGGTTTCCAAATCCTTTTGGGCTACCAAAAAAACGGTTTGATTGATATCCATTGCTTGGTTTACTGCCAAAATGGATTTCTTTCTTCCTACATCAAATTGAACAGACATACCCGGAAATACCACAAGACCGCGTAATGCAATCACCGGCATCACAAGCTGTTCCATAAATTCTTTTTGTGGTTGATCTATTGTTAAAGTTTCATCTAATTTCGTTGTCATACTCTATCTCTCCTCCTGCACCTGTGTGCATAATATAGGAAATTATAAAGGAATTTTAACACAGATGCGTCTATTTTGAAAGAGAAAAGGCTGTTGCAAAGCAGAGAGTGTTACTACTCCCAGTGCAACAGCCAAATGTTGTTGATTAAGATGCTGTATTTTTATGACCGCCTTTTTTGGGCTGTGGCAATTTAATTTGCACAGGTTTGCGGTCTTTATTATACACAATCTCCGGTGGTTCACCTTTATTAATCACATCCGGCGTAATGAGCACTTTCTCTACCGTATAATCTGAAGGTACTTCGTACATCAGATGATTGAGATGTTCTTCCATAATGGAACGCAGTCCTCTTGCGCCAATTTTTCTCTCAATTGTCTTTTTCGCAATTGCGGTTAAAGCTTCCGGTTGGAATTCAAGGTCTACTTTATCCAACGCAAATAACTTTTTGTATTGGTTTACCAAGCAGTTTTTGGGTTCGGATAAAATACGAACCAACGCCTTTTCATCCAGCCCGTCTAAAGAAGCGATGACAGGCAGGCGGCCAACCAATTCCGGTATAATTCCATATACGACAAGGTCGTGAGGAATTACATTTTTATACCATTCATTTTCATTAATTTCTTGCTTTTCTGTCTCCTCTGTTTGGAAACCTAAGGTAGAATTTGAGGTTCTTTTCTCAATAATTTTTTCAAGACCGTCAAATGCACCGCCGCAAATAAACAAAATATTCTTGGTATCTATTTGCAAAAATTCTTGTTGAGGGTGTTTTCTGCCGCCTTGAGGCGGAACATTAGAAACGGTTCCCTCCAAAATTTTTAATAACGCTTGCTGAACACCCTCGCCGCTTACATCACGTGTAATGGATGGGTTTTCAGATTTACGGGCAATTTTATCAATTTCATCAATATAAATAATACCGCGCTCTGCTTTTTCGATGTCAAAATCTGCTGCCTGGATTAAACGCAGCAAAATATTCTCTACGTCTTCTCCAACATAGCCGGCTTCTGTCAAAGTAGTGGCGTCTGCAATGGCAAAGGGAACATCCAGCAACTTTGCAAGCGTTTGGGCAAGCAAAGTTTTGCCAACGCCTGTAGGCCCTAGCAGCAGCACATTACTCTTTGTAATTTCTCCGTCTTCCACACCGTAATATATACGTTTATAGTGGTTATAAACCGCAACAGCCAATGCTACCTTAGCGTCATCTTGACCAATGACATATTCATCAAGCAACGCCTTAATTTCCTTTGGCTTTAGCAATGTTGCAACAGGTTCATTGTGATGATTTGATTTGCGCTGAGACAGGTTTGCTTCGTCCTCTAAAATAGACATACATAGCTCAATACACTCATCGCAAATATATACACCCGGACCCGCAATTAATCTGCGCGCCTCATCTTGTGCTTTGCCGCAAAAAGAGCAGCAAATTTCGCGATTGAGCTCTTCATTGTTTGCCATATGTTCTCTCCCACCTAGCTATTATTTAGAAATAATTTTGTCAACCAAGCCGTATGCAAGTGCAGCTTCTGCGTCCATAAAATTATCACGCTCAGTATCTCTAGCAATGACCTCAAGCGGCTGACCTGTTTTTTCAGCCAAAATTTGGTTCAATCTTTGTTTTGTCTTCACAATATAGTCAGCGTGAATCATAATATCAGTTGCCTGACCTTGCGCGCCACCGCTTGGTTGATGAATCATAATGGTGCTGTTTGGCAATGTATAGCGTTTGCCTTTTGCACCGGCTGCCAATAGGAATGCACCCATGCTGGCAGCCATACCCATGCAAATGGTAGAAACATCACATTTAATGTATTGCATGGTATCAAAAATAGACATGCCTGCAGTTACAGAACCGCCGGGACTATTGATATACAAGTGAATATCTTTGGTAGGGTCCTGGCCTTCCAAATATAAAAGTTGTGCAACCACTAAGCTGGCTGTTGTATTATTTACTTCATCTGTCAGCATAACGATTCTATCATTTAGCAAACGGGAAAAAATATCGTAAGAACGTTCTCCACGATTTGTTTGTTCAATAACGTAAGGTACTAAACTCATATGATACCACCATTTCTCCACGCAAATTGTCGAATATTTTTGATATGAAGAACCCACCTGCCTCCCTGCATGGTAGGAAACAGATGGATATATCAGTTCTATTTGTTCAGCATTGGCTGAAAACACAACACTTATTCAGCGTCTTTTGTTTCAGTCTTTTTTGCTCTTGTTGTTTTTTTGGCAGCAGGTTTTTCTTCACCGTCTGCTGCTTTTTTTGCAGTTGTCTTTTTTGCTGCCGGTTTTTTCTTTGGCGCAGCTTCTTTCTCTGCATCAGCCTCTTTATCGGCTGCTTTTGCCTTTGTGGATTTTGTTGTCTTTGCAGGCTTTGCTGCCTTTTCGTCTTTATTGACTTCCACAACAGCTTCGTCGCGTACAAGGTTCATTGCTTTTCTTGCAATGATATCTTTTGTCTGGCCTTCTCTGGAGATAATTGCTTTTACTTTGTCAATATCTGTTTTGTAAAGCTCGGAAAGATTTTTGTACTCTTCTTCGATTTCTTCATCAGAAGCAGTGATATTTTCAAGTTGACCGATTTTTTCAAGAGCCAAACGAATTTTCACTTGACGTTCTGCTTGTTCCTTGAACTGTTCACGCAAAGATTTTGGATTTGTACCGGTCAACTGCATATAGGTCTCTAATTTTAAGCCTTGAGATTGTAAGCGGAAGTTAAATGCACGAAGCTCTTCATCAATTTGAAGCTCAATCATGGCCTCAGGAATTTCAGCTTCCAGCAAGTCATTTAGTTGCTCCATCAATTGGTTGTCAATATCCGCTGCAACGTCAGCATGTGCTTTTGCATCCAATTTCTTTCTTACATCTTCTCTATACTCAGCAACAGTATCAAATTCGCTGATATCTTTTACAAATTCATCATCAAATGCAGGTGTTTCTTTTCCTTTGATTTCATGAATTTTCACTTTAAACAAAGCAGGTTTACCAGCCAATTCTGCTGCATGGTAATCTTCAGGGAAAGAAACGTTTACATCTACTTCATCGCCGGCTTTGTGACCCAACAATTGATCTTCAAAGCCAGGGATAAACATTTTTGTTCCAAGTGTTAGGCTATAGTTTTCAGCAGCGCCGCCTTCAAACGGAACACCGTCAATGGAGCCTTCAAAGTCCATAACAACAATGTCATCATTTTCAGCTGCTTTATCCATAGTTACCATGCGGGAATAACGGTCTAAAGTTTTATTGATTTCAGCATCAATATCTTCCTCTTTTACTTCCGGATCTTTCGGCTCGATTTTTAGACCTTTGTAATTTGCAATATTCACTTCCGGTTTTGTAATAACGGAAATTTTAAAAGTAAAACCTTGTTTGCCAATTTCTACAATTTCAAAATCGTTGTTGTCTGTAATTACATCTAATTTAGATTCTTTTACAGCTTCTTCAAAAGCAACCGGGAAAATATCATTTACAGCGCCTTCGTAGAATACTTGCTCGCCGTAGTATTTTTCAACGAAAGATCTTGGAGCTTTACCTTTACGGAAGCCTGGCAAAGAGATTTTCTTAATTTCTTTATGGTATGTTCTATTTAACGCGTCGTTAAATGATTGTTCATCTACTTCAACTTCTAATTGATAACGGTTTGTCTCAACTTTGTTACAAGACTTCAGGTTCATAATTTATACTTCCTCCTGCTAAATCGCAAATATCTTATTGATTATAACATAAAAATTTTTTCATTGCAATTTATAACATAAAATAAATATGTTTCCATATACAATTTATTTGACCAAAATCGGCATAAAATTTACATAATCACAAGAAATCAAATGCATTTTAATTCCATGATAATTTCCCCGCACCGCCTTTTTGGATGCTTGGTTGCCATGAATATGCCCAAAATAGCATTGTTCAACATGACGTGTTTCCAATACATCCAAAATTCCCGCACACGCCATATTTCCGTATACAGGCGGATAATGCAAAAACACAATCGGCTGCGCATTGGCATCTTGTTTGGCCGCATCATTCAAAGATGCAACCAAACGCCCTACTTCTCTGTTAACAATCTTTACGTCTTCTTCTGTTTCAGAGTTGTAAAGCCAGCCTCGTGTTCCGCAAACAGCAACATCCTCTACAATATAAGCATTGTTATGTAATACTTTCATAGAAGTAAAGCCTTTTTCCTGTAAAAAACGTTCTATTTTACTTTTGGTAGACCACCAATAGTCATGGTTGCCCTTCATTAAAATTTTTTGTCCGGGCAGACGGTGGATAAATGAAAAATCCTGTTCCGTCTCCTCCAGCTTCATTGCCCAAGAAATGTCTCCCGCAATGACAACTGTATCCGATTCTTTTACCAAACTGCGCCAATTTTGTTCCAATCGCTGTGTATAGTCTTTCCAGCCCGGAAAAACATCCATAGGTTTATTACATCCAAATGAAAGATGTAAATCCGCAATAACAAACAGTGACATGAAAGCCTCTTTTCAATCCGTCCGCTTTATTGCAAGTTTAACAATTTCAGCAGTTCATCGCTCATAGTTTGAGGTGTGCAAACATTTTGGAAGCGAACTGTTTTGCTTTCCAATGCTGCAATCGGAGCCGGAATTTCAGTACCGGTTTCCTTAGATAACTGCTGAACTTTTGCAAATTCATCCATATCGGAATCATACTGTTTTGAAACAGCTTTTAAAACAGAATCTGTAAATTTATACGGGCTGGCTGTGGATACAACAACAGTAGGAGTATCATCCTTTGTTTCTTTCAAATATTGCTCGTAAGCATTTACAGCAACCGCAGTGTGTGTATCGCATAAATAATGGGTAGATTCATAAACTTCTGCAATGGTTTCTTCGGTTGTCTTATCATCGCAATAATCGGCAGCAAATACTTCCTGAATTGCAGCTAATGTCTCCGCATCCACTTGGTAGCGTCCTGTTTCGGATAACTCTTTCATCCAGCCTGCTACTTTCTCTGTGTCATGACCGGTTACGTCAAACAACAAACGCTCCAAGTTGCTGGAAATCAAGATATCCATAGACGGAGAAATCGTTGCATGGAACTCACGGTTACGATTGTATACGCCTGTTTTTAAAAACTCGGTTAATACGTTGTTGGAGTTGGAAGCACAAATTAATTTATGGATTGGAAGACCCATTTTTTTTGCATAATATGCCGCCAAAATATTACCAAAGTTGCCGGTAGGAACTACTACATTGATTTTGTCTCCTTCTTCTTTGATGGTACCTGCTTTCAGAAGGTCACAATAAGCAGAAAAATAATACACGATTTGAGGTAACAATCTGCCCCAGTTAATGGAGTTTGCACTGGAGAAAGTCATGCCGTTTTCTTCTAATTTTTTGCAGATTTCTTCATTCACAAAAATCTTTTTCACGCCTGTCTGTGCATCATCAAAATTACCTTCAATGGCGCATACGCTGACATTGTTGCCTTCCTGTGTATTCATTTGACGTTTTTGCATAGGACTTACGCCATTTTCAGGATAGAATACAAGCATTTTGGTGCGGTCAACATCTTTGAAACCTTCCAAAGCTGCTTTTCCCGTATCACCTGAAGTTGCTACCAAAATAACCGCTGTCTTGTCACACTTTGTAATTTTCAAAGAGTGAGTCAATAAATGAGGCAGCAACTGTAATGCCATATCTTTAAACGCACAGGTAGGACCATGCCATAGCTCCAAAATATTCATATCTGCTTTATCAGAATGTACCACAGAAATCGGAGCCGGGTTCCCGCCGGAGAATTTTTCCTCTGCATATGCAGCAGAAACACATTCTTTAATTTCCTCTTTTGTAAATTCAGGCAAAAAATCAGACAAAACTTTGACTGCTCTGTCAATATAAGTACCGTTTTGCATCTCCACAAAATCTTTGTGGGTATACTGCGGTAATGTTTCCGGAACAAATAAGCCACCGTCTTTTGCAATTCCCTGTACAATTGCCTGTGCGGCAGTTACTTGACTGTTTTGATTCCTTGTGCATTTATAATTCAAGGTAATTCCCTCCGTAATTTGAATTTTTCTAATTCTGTTCAATCTCTTTTATTTTATAATAGAACTACTGTAATGTCAAAGAGAAACGAAGAATTTCTGTGCATTTGTGTAAAAAATCTTGTTTAACAGCGTTTCGCTGTACCCTAATTGCAAAAAACGTTCAAAAACAGCGTGAATTCCTCCGATTCCGCGAATTCCCTGTGGTAAATCCGCTCCATCAAAATCACTGCCGACTGCCAAACTGTCTTGAGCACCCAAAGATAAAAAGTGTTCCGCATGAGCAATCAAATCGTCTACTGTTGCAATGCCATCTTCTTTTAAAAAAGGAGGATGAAAATTAAGCCCTATGAGTCCCCCGCTTTGTTTTATGATTTGAACTTGTTCATTTGTTAAATTACGAGGATGATTGCATACTGCTCTGGCATTGGAATGACTGGCTACCAACGGCTTGCTTGCAATTTCAGCTGCATCGTAAAATAACGGCTCACTGGCATGAGAAATATCTACCACAATACGTTGCTGCTCCAGTTTGGGAATCGCCTTTCTGCCAAACTTCGTTAATCCCTTTGGATGTGTTACCATTGCACCGTCCCCAAACTCACAGGTTCCGTTCCATGTCAGCGTTAACATTCGTACTCCACAGGAGGCCAAATAGGGAATATTCTCAAGGTTTCCCCCTAAAACAGCGCCTCCTTCTACTGTCAAAACAGTTCCGCATGTGCCAAGCCGTTCTGCTCTAACAAAGTCGCTGTTTTCTATGCATGGCGTGACCAAAGTTTTATTTTGGGCACATTCTCTTACATAGGTTTGGTGAACTGCTTTAAAATAATCCAGCGCTTGCTGTCCTCGCATTTCGTCCGGAATCCAAATAGCAAAGCATTGTGTCCAAGCAGAAAACTCAGCTCCTCGTGACAGGTCCAAATGCAAGTGATTACGATACAGCGGCTGCTTTTGTAAATAACATTCACCGATGGTATCACAATGTAAATCAAAATATTTCAAAACAATCCTCCTCCGTCAAAGGCATTGGTAATGTATTGAACTTCTGCTATTTCTTTATTTTTCCCCGTTGTTATCATTCCGGCAACATCAAATCTTGGCTGAAGATGCTGAACATCTGTATGTTCCTGCAAATACAGCAAAGCTGTTTGTATCAACTTTTTCTTTTTAGAAAATGTAACTGCTTCCAATGGTGTGGAAATGCTTTTTTCGTCTCTTGTTTTTACTTCAACAAAAACAATATACTTATCATCTGCTACGATTATGTCAATTTCACCGAAACGGCTGTGATAGTTGGCATCTATGAACGTATACCCCTGCTCCAGCAGCATTTGCAGAACATAACGTTCCCCTATCTTTCCGGAACTGTTATTCATGGATTTCTCCCAATATTTTTTTCATAAAACTTCTTCTATGTACGGGACACATACCATATTGCAAAAGCAGTTCTCTATGTAATTTGGTACCATAACCTTTATGCTTTGCAAATTGATATTCCGGATATAACTTATCAATCTCCGCCATAACCCTGTCTCTGCTTACCTTAGCCAAAATAGAAGCCGCAGCAATATTAGCGCTCTGCGCGTCACCTTTCACAACAGGTTCACCGGCAACCCCTCCTAAATCAGGCATGCGATTGCCATCAACCAAAACATAATCCACAGGTACGTTTAACCCTTCATACGCACGGCGCATTGCCAAAAAGGTAGCTTGTAAAATATTGATTTCATCTATTTCCTGTTCCGTAGCAAATGCAATGGAATATCCTATCGCTTCTTTCTGAATCACTTCGAACAATTCCTCCCGTTTTTTTTCAGTCATCTTTTTGGAATCATTCAAACCATCAATCATAAGCCCCTGGGGTAAAATAACTGCGGCAGCAAAAACAGGACCGGCCAAAGGGCCGCGTCCTGCTTCATCAATTCCACATATATACTGATAACCTTTTTCATTTGCAGCAGCTTCATAAGTATACCAATTCATACCGATTCCCTCACTTGTTCCAAAGTTATCTTTCCCAGCTTGGCGCTTCGAAACTCATCTACAACGGCAATGGCTGCACGTTCTGTATTTACTACGCCGCCTGACATTAACATACCTCTCTTTTTACCAATGGCCTCCAGAATTTCATAAGATTCCATCTGGGATAAATCTACAGACTCCAATTGGTAGCGCTGCGAAATTGCATGAGGATAAATTTCCTGCAGCGTTTCAATTAATCTGCATGCCAAATGTTCAATATCTACAACTTCATCTTTTACCGCGCCTGTAAACGCTAAGTGCTCTCCAACTTGTTTATCTTCAAACTTAGGCCATAAAACGCCGGGGGTATCCAGCAGTTCAAATCCTTTTCCAATGGTAAACCAACGGTTTTCCCTGGTAACTCCGGGACGGTCTTCCACATTTGCTTTGCTTTGTTTGCTCATTCGGTTAATCAATGACGATTTTCCTACATTCGGAACACCAACTACCATGACACGAATGGTCCTGCACACCATTCCCTTTGATTCCCAAGAAGCAATACGGTCTTTTAACAACTCTTTGACCAAAGGAATAAAATTTTGGATTCCTTTTCCGCTTTTGCAGTCAATCGGCATTGCCAGAATCCCTTTTGAGCGATAAAAAGCAATCCAGCGTTTCGTCTGTGCAGGGTCTGCCATATCCGCCTTGTTTAATAAAATCACACGTGGTTTCTGTTGTATAATTTGGTCAATGACAGGATTGCGGCTGCTAATTGGGATACGGGCATCTACAATCTCAGCAACAGCATCTACAAGCTTCAGCGTTTTCTCCATTTGACGTTTTGTTTTTGTCATATGTCCGGGAAACCATTGTATGGATTGTCCTTCTCCCATCACCGTCACATCCTTTCCTAATATCTATTAGCTTTTGATTGTACCTATATGGTTAAACGGATAAATTTTAAATAAAGCTTTCCCTAAAACGTACCGCTCGTCTACCATTCCTACCGCCTCAAAACGGCTGTCCAGAGAAACGCTTCGATTGTCTCCTAAAACAAAAATATGACCTTCCGGTACTACCAGCCCTTCTTCCGGGAACTCAATCAGTTTTTCACTGGACAACGGTTTTGTCGTTTTCACATTTTCTGAAAGATAAGCGCTTTCATCCAGTTTTTCTCCGTCCACATACACTGCACCTTCATCATAGTCAATATATACACGTTGACCTTCCGTAGCAATCACTCTTTTTACAATTGGTTCGTCTAATCCAACTGTACGTTTTAGTACCACTACATCAAACTGCTGAGGCTTATAACTCCAGCTGGAAATGACTACTCTGTCCGCATTATGTAAATTAGGATCCATAGAAGTTCCGCTTACTGTTACGATACGGAAGATGAAGGTAAAAATTAAACCAACCACAACTACAGCAATGACCAAAGATTCGGTCCAATCAAAACAAGCAACGGTTCCGCTGCTTTTTATGCTGCCATTTTTTTGGGGTTCCATATTATTTTGTTCAGGTTCCTGAATTTTTTGTTTGTTTTTGGCAGCATATTTACCGCCTTTATATGGATTGCTCACTGTTCTGCTCCTTACTATAATTAGAAAAATTTAATATGATGAAGCGGATAAATCACCATTGTTACTTTTCCTAAAATAAAATGTTTGTCAACCATACCCACTTTAGGATTTCGACTGTCTTCCGAAACATTGCGATTATCCCCTAACACAAATACGCAATTGTCCGGAACAGTCTGTGGAAATTGCATTCCTTCATCCTTTGTGGTACTGCCGTTTTCGGTATATTCGGATTCATCCAAAGCTACTCCGTCTACATATACGGTTCCGGTTTGAAAGTCAATATCTATAGTTTGTCCAGCAACTGCAATAACTCTTTTGATAATCGCTGTATCTAATTGTGTACCATTTTCCGCTATTACTACAATATCTCCTTGTTTTGGTTCATAATCTTGATTATTCAGAACCACTTTATCACCATCAAAAATAGTTTGCTGCATTGAATGTCCTGTAATTTCTACTGTTGAAATAAAAAACTTACAGGAAACAAAATAAACAGCATAGCATACTGCTAAAATGATACATATCCATATAATAACACGCCAAATTTGTCTTGATATTTTTTTTGGATTCTGGGGGGTTTTATCTGTTTCCCATTCGTTTGTTTGATGATGATTTTTGCCTGTTTGTTGCAATATCAAACACTCCAGCCATTTCATGCATAATTATTTTTTATTATCTTCTTCTGTTTTGTTATGCTCAACTTCCTCTACAATCTCATCTACAATTTTCTCAATTTGTTTCTGTTCGGTTTCTTTTTCTAATGCTTCATCCGTAAAAATTTCCTCTTTAGGCTCTTGTTCTTCTGTTTGTACAGGAGGTTTCCTTTTTAAAACTTTATTTTTAATCGAAGTAATGGTACCTGTTAAAAACGGTTCTTTTTGTACGAACAATGCAATAAAATATAAACCAAAAAATACAAAAGCAGAAATAAGCAAACGAAATATCGGCTGTAAATCAACCAAATAGAAAATTGCAAAGCCTGCTCCCAATGCCGGTATCATGCCGACAAATAAATGACGGAAGCTGATTTTTTTCCATATAGGTTTTAAACGCTTTCTTAAAAACCAAACTTGTATGCCCAAAACCAGTGCTTCCGCAATTGTAGTAGAAATAGCGGCACCGGTTGCTCCCCAATAAGGAATCCATATTGCATTCAAAATTAAATTTAACAATGCACCGGCTGCAATTGAAATTAATAAAAATTTCTCTTTTCCCTCCGGAACCAGAATTTGTATTCCGGTGATATTAGAAAACCCAATAAACACCAAAGTAGGCATTAAAATTTGCATAGGTATTACCGCACCCAAAAACGCTTCCCCGGACAGCAATAAAATGCTGTCTCTTGCAAATAAAATAAAGTAGGCACATAAAGGTACAGCAAAAATAAGAACAAAGTTGAATGATTTTACAATCATATCCCTAAATTGGGCTTCCATTTTGTTTACAATATAATAAGACAGACGTGGGAGCAATACTGTGCCTAAAGAGGTAACCGCTGTCACCAGTACTGTCTTTAATTTTACAGCAGCTGAATATAAGCCGACCTCTGTTTGTGTATTCATAAATCCCAGCATAACCGTATCTAGGTTGGTATAAACACTGGTTGCCGCTGAAGCCGCAAAGAAGTAAAGAATTGGCTTTAGATGTCTTTTAAAACGATAATTTCCTACCGGTTTTAAATCAATAAACTTTCGTAAATTCACAAAATTTAAAAGGTTCGAACCACTGGTAGCAAATACGGTAATTGCCCCGTAAATAATATAATCTTTTTGTTGTCGAACAAAAATGAACATTAAAATAATAGATGCTATTTTAAATATAATAGAACGTACTGTAATATAAGAATACTGCTCCATTGCGGAATAAAACCAGTTTACACCAACTGCATTCAGAATAAGACTGGCTCCATTAATCCATAGCAAGGTTTGTTGTTCTTTAAATTGCGGCACGGTAAACAGCGTAATTACAAATACGATAGATACTACAATTGTAGTAATAATATTAATAATGAATAACTCTTGTGTAACACGTGACAGCTCTTTTCTGTCATCCCTAACCTGAGCGCATGCTCTGATACCATAAGAAGGAATACCCAAAGAGGCAAACATGGTAAAATAAGTCAAAACAGAGGTAGCAAATGAAACGTAACCGTTTCCTTCTACCAACAATACTCTTGATACATATGGAAATGTAATCAAGGGAAAAACAAAGGAAGAAACTGTTAAAATCATATTCATCATAAAATTAAATTTAACAGATTTCGTTTTCAGTGTCGGAGCACCACCCATATAAACACCTAGTTTCTAATTTAAAATACGACGAATTTTAAGATAAATTCTTAATCAAACCAAACATTTTAAATTTCAGTTTTCGCAACAAAACGACTCTTTTGCCTTTGGCAGACTCGTATAACATAGAATTGGTTTGTTTTAATTTTGTATCGAACGCTATCAATTCATGCTTTGTTTGCTCTGTGTTATCCAATTTAAAAAATATCCCATATTGTGTATTGATAAGTGCTTTTAAAATATTGAATAAAAAAGTAGCTTTTTCTTTTGAAAGTCCGTTTTCCTTATTAATTGTATAGAACTCTAAAATACGATCTACCACTCTTAAATGGTCTTTATAATGTTTTCTAAAGCCTTCGTCACTTACACTTTGTCCCTCTAAACCAATTCTATACTGATAGATACTGTAATCAAGAAAATTCACATCATTTACATAAACAATAGGAAAAGATATATATTCTATATCCGTATAAAAACAATGTTCTCCAATACGGATATTATTTTCTTTCAGAATACTGGTTTTATAGGTTACAGAATGCATTTTAATTTTAGAATACAATGCCTCAGGTAATTGTTCAAATGTGATATTTTTCTCCTGATATTTGCGCTCCATGCTAATGACTTGTTTTTCACCGGTTCCCTCATAAACCATTGTAAAAGGAGTGAGTATTAAATCTGCACTCATATTTTTTAAATCTTTTACAAAACGAACCAAATTTTCTGTATCATACCAGTCATCGCCATCTAACGTTTTGAAATATTGTCCGGTTGCAGCATCAATTGCCGCATTAATAGTAGATCCATAACCACCGTTTGGTTTTGAAATAACCTTAAAAGAATTTGGATATTTATCTACAAACTCTTTTCCAATTGCAGCAGTATTATCCTTAGAGCCATCATCTATAATTAACACTTCAATATCATCCATAATTTCAGGGGCTACCAAAGAATCTAAAGTATTTTTCAAAAATTCTTCTACGTTATATGCTGCAATTGATATGCTTAAAGTTTTTTCCACTATGTGCTCCACCTTTTCATCTATAATCATTTATTTTCATGTGATTCTGTTTCATACGAATTATCATTCCCATAAAAGCTTAATAAAACAAAATTGCTTTTCTTACACATTTTGTAAGAAAAGTTCCATTACTTTCTGAATGTATATTTGTAAAAAAGCATTACAATATTAGTACAATTTTAGCATATTGTGTTATTGTTTGCAACTAAAACAAAGGTTTCTGTGCCCCGTACAAAAAATGAAATAAACCTGCAAATATTTTTTCATACACACACACAATAAAATAATAAGATTTTATGAACACAAATAAAAAAGGAGACATAAAATATGTCTCCTTTCAAATTATCTAATTTTTTCTCTTAATTTAGCTGCTTTACCAACTCTGTCACGTAGGTAGTAAAGTTTTGCTCTGCGAACATGACCTTTACGAACCAATTTAACACCCTTTACATTTGGGCTATGAATTGGGAAAACTCTTTCAACACCAACACCGTAAGAAACGCGTCTAACTGTGAAAGTTTCAGAAACACCGCTGCCTTTACGAGCAATTACAGTGCCTTCAAACACCTGAATTCTTTCTCTTTCGCCCTCGCGAATGTTAACGTCGATTTTAATTGTGTCACCAATTTCAATATTTGGTACTTCAGCTTTCATAGAATCTTGTGCAATTAATTTTAGTGCATCCATGAATAAAATCCTCCTAAATTTTCAGACATTCATATCACTTAGGATAGAGGACTGTCAGCTTTAATGTCTCGGCTTCAGCCGGGCATCAACTCCCGTCAGCGGTCTGACGGCATAAAGATGCCTATATATAATACCACAACAAAAACAAAGATGCAATCACTTTTTACAAAAAATCATACTTTAGGCAAAAACGTGAAACTCTGCATCATATAAGTGCGAACGTATGATAACCGCATACAAAGAATATCCCAAATAAGTTTCAATGGCCTCTCCTATTAAGGACGGGTTTATATTCTCCGTACTTCCGGCAGGCAATACAATATTCAACACCACTTCATGACCTTCTACTGTCATTTTATATTTATCCAAGTGATCATTTAAATGGATGGTTTTTATACCTGATTTGGTTTTCTTTTCTACCAAAATTTCGTCTTTAGAAAACAGCGCCTCTAACTCTTCTTTCAAAATGCGCGGGTCTCTTTCATCTGCAGCATAACGTATTTCATAATCTGCATAAGCAATTTTGCCCGGCTTCATTTGTGGTTCTGTTACATCATAAACGCGAATATCCTTGGGCAAAGCATCGTTTAAACGGTGGATAATTTCTTCTTTTGGCATATCTTCCAACAAGCGAATATCCATAGATTCATGTTTTCCCTCTACACCCAGAGAAAGAGGCAATGCAAATGTAACAAACGCATGAGGATTAAACCCTTCCGTATACCACATAGGAAGTTTGGCCTTATGAAATGCACGCGCTACACAGCGATTTAAATCCAAATGAGAGATATATTTTGCTGTACCAAATTTATGAAACCAAATTCTAGTACTTTTCAACGCAAATCCCTCCTTTAAAACAAGCTGCACCGCAGGCCGAACAAGCTTCTTGACAGTTTGGGGTGGTAGCATTTTGATAGGCTTTTTCACATTCTCTTTTTAAAAATGATTTTTTAATGCCGTAATCAATATGGTCCCAAGGCAATACTTCATCAAAACTTCTGTGTCTTTGATTATAGAAAGTAGGATCAATACCACATTTCTCAAACACTTCCAACCATTTCGGTAAAGAAAAGAAGTCGGACCAGCCGTCAAATTTGCATCCATGTTCAAATGCTTGTTCCAATACTTTTCCCAAACGTCTATCACCGCGCGCAAACACACCTTCCAAAAAGCTGGTATCTGCGTCGTGCCAGTTGCATGTTAATTTTTTACTGTGTACACAACCAATTAAATGCTCCTGTTTTTTATGCAATGTCTCAATCGAATCCTGAGGCTCCCACTGAAATGGAGTAAACGGTTTTGGCACAAAAGAGGAAGCACTGCACGTTACCTTTACACTTCTTCCCTTTGCTCGCTTTGGATTACTGTAATACGCTTCCACAACCTGCTGTCCCAAATGAGCAATGCCTGCCACATCCTCCATTGTTTCTGTGGGAAGACCAATCATAAAATACAATTTAATCGTGGTCCAGCCACCTTCAAATGCAGTTTGTACCGTTTTCATCAGTTCTTCTTCCGTTACATTCTTATTAATGACATCACGTAACCTTTGGGTACCTGCTTCCGGTGCAAATGTCAGGCCGCTGCGGCGTACCGTTTTCAGTTTGTCCATCAACTCATTGGAAAAACCGTCTACACGCAAAGAAGGAAGTGATACGCTCACTTTTTCGTTGTCTGTCCAACTAAGCAAAGTCTCTAACAAATCTTCAATTTGGCTGTAGTCGCTGGTACTTAACGAGGATAGAGAAATTTCATCATAACCTGTATGCTCGCAAATAGAACGGCACTGACGGTTAATCATATCAACTGATTTTTCCCTTACAGGGCGATAAATAAATCCTGCCTGACAAAATCTACACCCACGAATACAACCGCGCTGTACTTCTGCAACGGCTCTGTCATGCACAATTTCAATACTCGGAACTACAAATTTTTCGGGAAAATATGCTTTATCCATATCCAATTCCAAACGTTTTCGAACAGTTTTGGGCGCTGCTGCATGAGGAATCATTTCTTTTATGGTACCGTCGTCATGATACGTAACCGAATAAAGAGACGGCACATAGACACCCTGAATTTGTGCGGCTTTTTGTAAAAATTCTTCTTTGCTTTTTCCCTCTTTTTTGCAAGCTTGATATAAACGAATAACTTCTAAATCTACTTGCTCACCTTCTCCAATAAAGAACAAATCGACAAAATCTGCCAGAGGTTCAGGGTTGCAGGCACAAGGACCACCCGCAACCACAATATGAAATAAATCTGTTCTGTCCTGTACCCTTATGGGAATACCAGCCAAATTCAGCATATTTAAAATATTGGTATAACTTAATTCATACTGCAGTGTAAATCCAATAAAGTCAAATTCGGCGACACTGTCGCCGCTTTCCAAAGCAAATAGTGGAATATCATGCTTACGCATCTCTTCCTCCATATCTACCCATGGAGCAAATACACGTTCGCACCAAATATCGGGCTGTTCATTTAATACACTATATAATATTTTCATGCCCAGATGAGACATTCCCACTTCATAAACGTCCGGAAAACAAAATGCAAACCGTACATCTACATCTGCCTTATCTTTTATGACGGCATTCAGTTCACCGCCCACATACCTGCCCGGTTTTTGTACGTTTGCCAATATACGTTCAATTTTCTGATTCATAATTTTTCTTATTCAGTTACAAATATTGCAGCTGAATCCAATCCTTTCATCCGGTCTTATAGAAAGTAAATATATCACATACGCTTGTATTATAGCATAATAGAAATTGGCTTGCAATTTCTAACTAATAAGTGCTAAAACGTTCTCATAACAATCAAAATTTTTAATTTTTCCGTTGTTATGAGGTTGTTATAACATAGAAAAAATTGCTTCGCAATTTTTAACATCTAAACGTTAAAACGTTCTGGGCAACAATTAAAATCTATGATTTTGCACTTGTTGTCAAACTGTGATAGCCATGAGTATAATTCAGATTGGAACTGCATGATATTACGGAGAAACAATGTAAAGAATCTAAAAAAAACGTCCACGTTTCAATACCAATAAAACCATAAGATAGATACTGATAAAAAACAGAGTAAAATTATGTTTTGACTGTAAAAGCATCATAAATCCAATGATTGCTACAGGAAGCAATGCAAAAAAGGAAACGACGGCAACAATTGTTTCTGATGTTTTCTGAGAGAATTTATTACACAGCAACGCATAAAGTGCCTGACCTCCATCCAAAGCTTCCACAGGCAATATATTGAACCAAGCAATGGTACTGTTAACAAAAATAAATTCCCAAACCAAATGGTTGGGCCAAAAAGAATATAATACTGCCGATGCCACACAAAAAATCATATTGGCAAAGGGACCGGCCAAGGCAACCAATGCATCTGATAAATAACTGCGTCGTCCTCTTCCGGTTTCCTCAATATCCACACCAAATGCATGAAAACGAACCGTTTTCACGGAACCACCCAGCAAAAGCATCATAACCAAATGTCCTGCTTCATGCAGTACGGTTGCGGCTATACCCAGCAAAGCTACTCCGGTTGTATCTGTAAATAATAAAAATGCAATGACGGCAAAAAACAAATATTCTATTTTTATTTCACATTGTTTGATTTGAAAGTTCATTATTTCTGCAACACTGTTTGAGGATTATACGGAGTGCCGTCAATTAATAATTCCAAATGCACATGAGGCCCGGATGAATCTCCTGTGCTCCCGACTTTTGCAATTTCATCCCCCATATTTACATGGTCTCCTTGCTTGACAGAAATTGAATTACAATGAGCATAGCGAGTTTCAATACCGCTTCCATGGTCAAGTAAAACGTATTTTCCATATGAGTCATTTTCTCCCGCTTCTTTTACAGTCCCAGTTAAGGAAGCTGTAATTGGAGTATCTGTATCAGCAGCAATATCCAATCCTTGATGAAATTTGCCATCTCTTTCTCCAAAGGAAGATGAAATAGTCCCATTGGCAACAGGAGATTTTAACAAAACAGACAATGTAACAGGCCCTTCTTGATTTTTACCATATGTAACCGCTAATGTATTAGCCTGAGGTTTTGCTCCTGTCTGTGCTACATCAGTATCAGAAACAGAAGATGTATTTTTCTGAAAAATCTCCAGTAAATCATCTTTCGTTACATTTACCATAATAGATTCATTCACAGAACCTACGTACCATCTTTTTACTGTTTCATAAATTGACCCGCCAAACAAGCGTATTCCCAAAGCAGCAACCAGGATTATCAAACATGCTCCTACCTGAATGGAGATTAAAAATCTGCTGCGCAGCAATTTTCCTGCTTTACGGTCTTTTTTCTTTTCTTCTTGCTCTGTTTCTTCCGTTTCCTCTTCTTCAATTTGAGATGGTTGCTGCTCAGACTCATCAATCAATTCATTTCTTCTAATTGGTTTTGATTTTTGGTCCATTTCTTCCAGTGCTTGTAATTCTTCCATACTTGGTGCTCTTCTCTTCCTGAACATGAACAATCCCTCCTTGTCTATCATATGACAGCAAGTACCATTTCATACCGCATTCTTTAGACAAGTATAAGTATTGCGTATTTTCTTTTATCTATTGCCAACAAAATCGAAATGCTTCCAAAAAACTCCTTAAAATAAAGTGTTCATCATTTAGAGATGAAATAAAATTTTTGTGAATAAAAATAAATACTCTATTTTTAGTTCGTTTTGTTCTTATTATCTATATCATTTCTGAATCTCAAAATGAATCTGCAAAACAAAAGACAGACGAACATTCGTCTGTCTTTTGTTTGTACAATATTTTAAACTTTATGAAATATTAGAAAGTAACGTTTCCATTTTTATACAACATATAAATCCTTATCGTCTGCAACCACTTTTACAACTGCTGACTTAATTGTATTTACAGTCCAATCCTTTTCCCAAAGTTTAGAAACTTTGCTAAAATCGGTCTTTGGAGTATTTTTTACAAAGTCCGAAGATGCATACACAAGCATATTGGAGAAATATGTATTGTTTGCAGTTTTTAAGAAAGGTTTATAATATACTTTAAAACAATAATGAGTTGGGCTGGTTCCAGTACGTGTTAAAGTTTTCTCAATATATATGTCTCTTAACATCACAGTATCCGGACAACCGGATGGAATAATAAATCCGGCACTTTTCAGTTCTTCAAGCAAACTATCTTTACTGCTGTATTTCATAAGAGCGATAGCCTCTTTTTCTGTTAACAATCCTACAGAATCAGGCAGAGTAAAAGTTTCTTTTCCAGTACCAAGCGTATAACGTCCCGGCTTTGTATTATCAATCAATTTTTGATTCATCAAACGATATACTTCATCATTGGATACCAAACGATGATTGGAGTCATATGTTCCAACGGTTACATCTGTAGACAAAATGGTTCCTGTACGCAAATTGCGATTATATCCAGTTTTTAAACGTTTTACCTGATATTTCTCAGCGAAAGAAGAAACTCGGCTGGCCTGAGCCTTCAAATCTTCCAAGTTGCTTTTGGCTTCACTTTTTTCAACCGTACTGTTGGATGTTTCAATAATATATTCCAAAGCAATACTGTCTAATATAACTGCCTGTGTATAAGTACCTACGGAATAAAGATAAAAACGTTCACGTTCGTCGTAAGTTTGCTGTTCCCAGTTATTCATAGTGGTAATTCTGTCATAATGCGCTTTCAAAGCACCATCTGCTGTTCCTGCCGCATCTGAAAGAATTTTTTCACCTAATGCATAAGTTTCCGTATGAAAATCTATGCCATTGGTGTGATTGATTTTATCTGCGAGTATCTTTAACTCATTTTGATATTCTTCAGAACCTAAATCCAATTTACTGATTGCCGCCAAAGAAGCTTGATAGCCGGAAACTCTTGCTTTCAATTTTAATACGCTGGCTTGAATATCACGCATCTGCTCTTTAAATGCAGAAGTTTCTACAGCATCAATGAGTTTATTGATACCTTGTTCCAGACGATTCACCTGTTCGGTCAGAGAATCCAGTTTATCAACAATTTCATTTAATTTTTTCATCGTTTCAGCTTCACCGCTGATTCCCAGCCAGGTAAGAAGCTTTCCGGAAATAACACTTCCAACACCGCTGAATCCACCTGTAACAAGACTTTTTAAACTGCTGCCCACAAAGTCGCACAGTAAACTTGTTGTGTCACTACTGCTTAATGGCTGCATGGATACTGCGTTCGCAGCTGATGGTTGGATAGATAATGCATTTGCCATCATAGTGCTATCTGCCGTATCCGCCGTTTCGGTTGCATCACCCTGTTTTTCCTTAAACATATTGACGCAAATGACAATCGGAAAATCATCTATATTGGCAAAATTACTTTCCACACAGGAAGAAGGCAGTGTAATGGTACCTCCTTTGTACTCATCCATAGCAGCAAATACTTCAGGAGAAAAAGATAGTGTAATCAGTAAGTTATGTTCCTCATTCTGTTCTACTTTTTCCACTGTTCCTTGAGCAAACTCATCAGACAGTATTAAATCTTCCGGCAAAAGTGTACGATTGAACTGCATTCCGTGAGAATCTGCCGAAATAACCAACGTAGCTTTGTCTTTTGTTTCTGTTACAGATTTGTCTACTACATAAAATCCGGCATTATCAAATTGTACGTCTACGCCTACCATCTGTCCTGCATTGGTAGCTTTATCAGAAAAAACAATAGAACCAACTCCATCTCCTTCTTCCTGATTCGTAGACAATACAACCTCTAATTTTTGGGGATTTTCTGAAGATGGAACAATCTTTTGCACTGCCGCAGATTCAAACGCACCCGTCAAAGTAATCTGAGAAGCATCTACGTCTGAATTCCATTGACAATTCTCTAGCATAACTCCCACGGTGAGCGTTTTGTCATCATGAAACACAGGAGTTTCAGCCAAATAAGCTGATACAGAAGCCAAAGGAATTTCTCCATAACCTGCAACCACTGCTGTAGTAGCCTCAGGTTTTATCGCAACTCCTCCTTCTAAATAAGGAACCAGTTGTTCATTTTCTGTTTTCATCTCACCTTTTAAAGTAAGGGATAGTTCCGTATCACTTTTTCGCTCCACATTGGTCAACTCCATACCCTCAAACGCTTTGGAAAGAATGATATCTTCAGTGCCTATCGTCTGAGATAATTCCGCATGTTCCAATATCATATCAAACGTCAGTTCTTCAGCATTACGAGCAACTGTATTATGGCTGGTTAAAACAGGGACGTTGATAGAAAAGTCTGCAGAAACTGCCTTTCCTGTTTGCAGCTGTTCTCCCGAAACTATAACATGCCCCATATCATCAGCGCAATCAGCTTCTATATCTTCCAATGCAGGCTCTGCTTCAAAAGACAGCTCTAATGTATGTTCATCTGTTTGTGTCACCTTTGACGGATTACATGTTGCCCAACCGTAATCGATGACAACTGCATCTAAATGATTGACAATATCCTCCAAAAATATTTCATCACTGAATAAGGTCAAATGATTTTCTCCCTGTACAATTGAAACGGACTCTTGAGCCACTTTCCCTTGTGATATCGCCTCCGGTCCTTGAATGTCTTCCTCAGAAACATTGGAAGAACAACCGGCAAAAATCGAACAACATAGTATTCCCACTAAAAAGAGGGAAATAAAGCGCATCCATTTTTCTCTCATTTTTTCTCCTCACACAATACCCTCTAAATTATATTGAAAAAATCAAACCATATGCAGAATGGCTAACAAACAAAGTTAGTTAGCCATCCCCCCTATTTTTATGCTATTTTTCCAGTAGTATCAAAGCAAGTGACCTCTATTTTGATTTTATATATTCATCAATGGCAGCGGCAGCATCCTTACCTGCTCCCATAGCCAAAATTACGGTTGCTGCACCTGTAACGGTATCGCCGCCTGCATATATTCCATCTCTGGTAGTTTTCATATGCTCATCTACTACAATGCAACCTCTGCGGTCTTCCAATCCCTCCGTTGTTTGACAAATCAAAGGGTTTGGTGAATTTCCAATTGCCATAATTACAGTATCTACATCCAAATTAAAATTGGAACCTTCCACGACAATTGGAGAACGGCGCCCTGATTCGTCCGGTTCTCCCAATTCCATTTTGACACATTCAATTGCAGTTACGTGCCCCTCTTCATCACCATGAATCGCGACCGGATTATGTAACAACTGAAAGATAATTCCTTCTTCTTTTGCATGGTGCACTTCTTCCAAACGAGCCGGCATTTCAGCCTCACTGCGTCGATAAACGATATAAACTTTCTCTGCACCCAAACGCTTTGCACTGCGTGCTGCATCCATTGCAACATTACCGCCGCCAATAACGGCTACACTTTTGGGACGATTGATTGGCGTATCATAATCATGCAAATATGCTTTCATCAGATTAATACGTGTTAAAAACTCGTTTGCAGAATAAACACCACTGAGTCCTTCTCCTTGTATATTCATAAAACGCGGTAATCCTGCACCTGTGCCGATAAATACAGCCTCAAAGCCCATTTCAAATAATTCATCTACAGAAAGCACGCGACCTATTACCATATTGGTCTCAATCTTTACACCGCTTTTTCTTAAACCGTCAATCTCTTTCTGTACAATTTCTTTAGGCAAACGGAATTCAGGAATACCATACATTAAAACGCCGCCTGCAGTATGTAATGCTTCAAAAACAGTCACATCATATCCTTTTGCACATAAATCTCCCGCACAGGTCAAACCGGCAGGGCCGGCACCTAAAATTGCAACTTTATGTCCATTTGGTTCTGCCTTTTTAATCTCAAGCGAACCGTTTTTCATTTTCCAGTCGGCCACATATCGTTCCAGACGTCCAATACCAACTGCTTCATGTTTTATTCCTCGCACACATACTTTTTCACACTGACGCTCCTGAGGACATACACGACCGCATACAGCAGGCAAGGAACTGGTTTGGCGAATGGTATCATAAGCCAACTCCATATCACCGTCAATAATACATTTAATAAAGTTGGGTATTTGAACTTGAACCGGACATCCTGTCATACAAGGTGCATGTTTACACTGCAAGCATCTTTGCGCTTCTTCCAGCGCCATTTCGTGAGTATATCCATACTCCACTTCTTCAAAATTTCCGCTGCGAACAATAGGATTTTGCGCAGGCATTGGTGTTTTTTCAGGTTTCATATTAGGCATTGTCAACACCCTCAAATAAGTGGCATTTATATTCTTCTGCCGCTTCTCTTTCTTGTTTTCTGTAAGTAGCTCCTCGTTTGATTGCTTCATCAAAGTCTACCAAGTGACCGTCAAAATCGGGACCGTCAACACAAGCAAATTTCGTTTTTCCGTCAACAGTCAAACGGCAGCAGCCGCACATACCTGTGCCGTCTATCATAATAGAATTCATACTGATAATTGTTTTGATGCCTGCTTTTTTCGTAACATCACAGACTGCACGCATCATCGGCAAAGGGCCGATTGCAACTACCAAATCGTATTGAATGCCGTTGTCAATGTTTTCTTGGAGCGCATTTGTTACAAATCCTTTATGTCCATTGGAACCGTCGTCTGTCATTAAATATAAATGTTCTGACGCGGCTCTCATTTCATCTTCTAAAATGATTAAATCTGTATTGCGAAAACCGGCAATCATATCTACAGTGGTACCCATAGCATGCAGCGCTTTCGCTTGGGGATATGCAATTGCACAACCGGCACCGCCGCCAATTACAGCCACATGCTTGTGCCCTTCCAATTCGGAAGCTTTACCCAGTGGACCGATAAAGTCTAAAATAGCGTCGCCTTTGTTTAATTGATTCAACATCATGGTAGTTTTACCTACAATTTGAAAAATAATGGTAACCGTTCCAAGTTCACGGTCATAATCGGCAATGGTCAGTGGGATACGTTCCCCTTTTTCGTTCACACGCAAAATAATAAACTGACCGGCCTTTGCTTTTTTTGCAATATACGGAGCCTTAACAACCATCAAGGTCATTGAAGGATTTAAACTACGTTTTTCAACGATTTGAAACATGTTGATTTCCCCTTCATTCTCATATGCCAAAAAAGGCATTATTTTTATTGTAATGGAAATTGCTTAAAATATCAAGGAAAACAGCCTGAAATATACACTGCAATTGATATACTGTAATATTGAACAGGAAAAGCATTAATATTCTACCTGATTTCTGATAAATTGACTTGAATCCTTTTTTGTCTCATTAGAAAAATGGGATAAATTAGTAGAACACGTCATAGTATCAGGAAAAGAAAACGAGACGGAAAATAAAAAGTGATGAGCAAATACTCACCACTTTTCATTCATTATTTTTTCGTTTCCACTACTGTTACTTCACCAAATACATAGTTTGGATTGCTGCTTAAGCCTGTAGGAACGACGCTCATATCCACATTGGATTTATCGGCATTTACCAACTGTCCGTTATTTAACTGTAGATTAATCATATCAAGCACACGGGTAGATAAACTAATGCTGTTTAAAATACCGTTGCTGCCTCTTCCTACTGTAATGGACATTTGGTCTGAGAAGTCAGAATTGTTAATCAAATGTGCTGCATCAAGGTTTACATTCCATTGATTAGATCCATTATAATTAAATCCTGTTAAAGCTTCTTCAAACATAATGTTGCCTGTACGCACAGCTTTTTGATCGCTCTTTGCAATGGCGTCATTAATTGCATTTTCTACCATACTGGTAAAGTTGGTGCAGAAGTACACGTATTTCATTGGATTTGCCATAAACTCATCTATCGTACACTTCATATATTCATGGTGGTCATAGTACTCTTTCCACCACAAAGCACCCGTGCTGGTTTCCCAATTTCTATCGAAGTATAAAACACCATCTTCATAATATACTTTCGCAGTCATATCCTGCTGTAGTACGCCAATAAAGTAAGGTACGTCTAAATTAATGTATGCAGACTGTACGGTATTATCAGCATTTAATTTCAAGCGGAAGTCCATAGGAATGTTTGCATTAATCGGAATACCAATAATGCTCATATTCGCATTGATAGTACCTGTAATACGGTACTGTTTTAAATCTGCTGTTTTCATCAAACTATCCGCAAATGTAGTCAAAGAAGATAAATCCATATAGTTTGCAGCATCAGAAGGAACTGTGATGGAGGTATCTTGATTGCCTGTATTTTCTACTGTAACGGCAGAAATCACATTTTTGCTACCGTCATTTGCCTTTGTTACCGTAATAACTGTATCCGGCATAGAAGCATCGCCAAATAATTCTTTACTGCTTAATGTTACAGTCAATGTATCTCCTTGCTTTTGAATGTTTTTAATCAGAGCAAGTACATTTACATCAACATTTACATTACCGGATGCTAAAATTTCATCCAGCGTTGGAATTGGCAAAGCATCCAGAACACTGGTATCCAACGGTACCCGATTGCCTAAAATATGCTGTCTTACATCTTCCGGCAAATCAATCTCTAATAAATCCACACCTGTAGCTGCAAGGTCTAACAATGCATTATAATCCATTTGCATTTTAATGCCTGTATATGGAGCTCCACCCACTTTGTATTGGGTAGTGTCGTGATAATACAAGTACATCTGATTATTTACAATGGTTGCTTTGACTTCATGACCGTTGATATTCAAATCTGCCTTCACATTGAATATCTGGTGATTCAGCTGCTGGTAAGAATTCATACCGGCTTCTACATAGTCAACCAACTCTGCAACATCCAAATAGCTTTCCGCATCTGTTACAGGGTCAATTACAACAGGTTCCGTTGATAAGTTACTGATAACTGCATTTAATTTATTGTCAGAAACCGTTACTCCCTGTACACTGCCGCCTGTCAATTGTTCCCCATCTCTGGTGAGTTTGACTGAAACAACGTCATCGCCAATTTGTATATCAGCGCCTGCTGTTGTATCTGTTGCGGAAATATTGGAAATATTTCCAATGAGTTGTTCTATATTGACAGTTCCGTTTTTAAAGCTATCAATCAATTCCAGATAGGCCGCCGGAAGCATTGCGGATAAATCAGCGCCTTCTCCCAAAGTGCCTTCCGGCAGAATTTCACGCAGTCTTGTCATGATGGTATCAATATCATTGGAGTTCAGTTTCAGCTTCATATCTCCATACTGAATATAGGTCATATTACCCAAGACTTTGATACTCAAAGTACGACCTTCAATTTCAGCTGTTGCATGAACATCTGCGCCTTGTACTGCGCCGTTTTCATCTTTATTCAAAACAAGCTGTACATGTGCAGTTTGATTGATATTCATCTTACCATCCAGCACAATATTGGCGTCAAAACGGAAGCTGTTTGCATTGACTGCATTCATAACAGGGCGAGCAAAATATGCAAGCTGTTTTACATCTGCATAATCCCCCTGTGCTTCTATCGTAAACTCTTCATTGATATTGACAACTGCAATATCTGCGGTGACGTCGCTGTCATAAATCCGCAAGCCGCTTACATTGGCACTCAATGTCTGATTTTCATCTTTATTGACTGTGAGATGGATTACATCATTGTCATTTAATCTGAAATCCAAACCAATTTGGTTCTCAGACACTGTAATATTGTCAAGTTTTTGTATCAATGTAACTACATCAAAGTTCTCAAACAAGCCAATATAGGACTGCGGTAAGAATTGAGACAAGTCTAAATCACTGTCTTGCGGAAGCACTCCACGGATTTCTTCTGCAATTTCATTGATATCCGCTGTATTTAACTGCAGCTTCATATTTGCATAATCGATATACGTAATGTTATCAATCAATTTGACTGATAAATCATGACCGTAAAGGTTTGCAGTTACCTGCGCATTCGCACCGTTTTCAGTGCGTTGTATCCGTACATTAGCGGAAAGAGTCTCATTGAGTTTTCCGCTGGCAATGCCATTTACAGTAAATTCCATAGTATCGGCAGTTGCCAACTGTGCAATTGGTTTTACAAAACCAATACCGTCTGCAATATTCACATAACCGGTTCCATCATTTGTAATATCAGGAACTCCGCTATCTACGTGATTCATTTGGGCAGATATTACTGTCTGCTGGCCCATTACTGTCAAACCGCTGAGTTCTGCTGTATGCAGTAAGCCGTTTTGACTTGTTACAATCAACTGAATTCTGTCTTCACCTAGTCCGGTAGAAACAGTCAGTTGATTTTCCTGTGCCTGAAGTTGCACTTTCTGTGCAAGCTTCAAAATCGGAACAATTGATTCCCTATTGATATTACCTGCTTGCATATCTGAAATGAATTGTTCCAGACCTAGTGCATTGATTTCATCCAAATAAGCCTGAGGCAAAATTGCAGATAAATCAAATGCAGGAGTATCCGCAGGAAGTACAGCCTTTATCTCCTCTATGACAGTTTGTAAATCTGCATCATGCAGCATGAATTTGATATTACCGTATTGTACATAAGTGGTATTTCCAATATACTGTACGGTCAGTTCAGCGCCGCCAATCGTAGTAGTCACTTGTGCGTCTGCAGAAGTACCATTCTTAATAACAGTGACGTTAGTCTCTACAGTTCGGTCACCAATTTGTACTTTACCCGTAAATGCATAACGGTTTGCCTCAATGGTATTCATAACCGCAGGCATAAAGTCCGCAATTTGTTTCACGTCTGCAAATTTTGCATCATTCAGTTGTGTGAGAGGTAGTGTTTCCGTTGTAATATTTGTTACAGTTGCCTCTAAATTTAGTTTGCTGTTTAGAACAGACAGATTCTGTAAAGAAGCATTGGTAAAGTTTGTTCCGTCATGAACGACATGAATCGGAATCAAATCTTCACCTACCTGTACTGAAACGGTAGCAGAAGTGTCATCTGCGGTCACAGATGCGATGGACTGCAGCATTTTAAATACAGGTTCAATGGTTGTTTGATTGATATTGCCTGACTGTACATCCTGAATAAACTGACCAAGCTGTAATCCGTTATACCACTCAATATAAGATTGCGGTACAAACTTAGATAAATCCATATTGAAGGAATTTTCAGGCAGAATGTCTTTCAATGTTTCCATTACACTTTGCGCATCTGCATTGTTTAATTTTACTTTCAGCTCACCGTATTGCATATAGGTAGTGCTGTCTTTTTGCTGAACCAATAAAGTTGCGCCTTCCAATTCGGCAGATATTTCTGCCTGCACGCCTTGTTCGGTACGTACCAAACGAACATGTGCTGTTTCATTGAATGTTTGCTCTCCGGAAAGAGCCGCATTCACATCAAATTCATAGCTGGTAGCATCCACTGCATGTTTTACTGCATTTGACAAGGACAACAGTTGCTTAATATCAAAATACTCATCCGGATTTACAGAAATATCCCAAATATCTGTACTTGTTTGATTGAGAGTTGCCTCCAGTGTTAACGAACCATTCAGCACAGTCAGTCCGTTTACGGTTGCATTGGTGAGATAATCTCCGTCTCTGATTGCAGATACCGTAATCAAATCATCGCCAATTTTTATATCAGCTGAAACGGTATTACCATTGACATGGATACCTTCAATGGAACTCATGATTTTAGTTAAGGTCCATTCGCTTTGGAAGTAGTCCAAATAAGCCTGAGGAATCAGTTTGCTAATATCAATATTCTCTGTTCCTTGCGGAATCAGTTCTTTGATTGCTTGCTGAATTTCCTCGAAATCATTGGAATCCACTTTTACTTTCAAATTGCCGTATGCAATATAAGTAACACCATCTATGTAGGTAACCTTCAATGTTCCGCCATAAAGGTCAGCGGAAACTTCGGTTTTGATATTGGAGCCGTCACGTACCAGTTTGACATTGGCTGTTTGATTGAAATTGATATCGCCTTTTAGACCGATATTTACATCAAAGTCGAAACTGTTTGCCTGCAACAGATTTTGAATTGGCTTTACAAATCCAATCAAATCAGAAGCGTCTGCATAATCACCATTTCCTAAACGGATTGGCAAAGAGCGTTTTCCGCCTACCCCATTGGTTAAATCTAATGTCAATGCACTGTTCTGTACGGTTACGCCGCCTACATGAATCTCTGAAATATAATCATAAGAACGGTTTGCCGCCATGGAAATGGTATCCCCACCAAAGTTTAATGTCACTGCGGCACCGTTTGCATCTAAGTCAAATGTTTCGATTTGACCCACCAGAGCAAAGATTGGCTGTAAACTCTCTAAGGTAATGTTGTTAGATTGGAATGCAGTTACCATATCGTTGATACCCAATTGTTCATAGGCATCAATATAAGATTGAGGAAGCAAGGCAGAAATATCAAAGTTTTGAGCATCCTGCGGCAATATCTCCTGGATACCGCTGATAATGGTTTCCATGTCGGCAAGATTGAATTTGACTTTGATATTACCGTATTCCACATAGGTAATTCCATCAATTAGTTTTACATCTAACAACTGACCGGCAATCATAGTCTCCACTTCACCATTCATGCCATTGTCAGAACGGCTTAATTTTACCTTTGCGGTTTGGGTCAGGTTTTGTTCACCGCTTAGCGCAATTTGTGCGTCAAATTGGTAACTGGAAGCGTTCACTGTATTCATAATAGCACGAATGGTAGGAACCGCTTCGTCCGTTGTAGTATATTCACTTGCATTTACAGTAATCGGAAGTTGTTCAGGCGTCATATACAAGGCATGCATGGAAACATCCAATTGACTGCCGCCTACATTAAGCCCTGTCAGTCGGCCGGAAGTAATAAATTCGTCATTGCGGCTGATTTCCAGTGATAATGTTTGTTCTCCCAACACAACTCCCACAGAAGCAGTCGTATCGTTTACTTTTAGGTACTGTACGGAATTCAATATGGAATCTATGCTCATATTGGTCATAAAGTCTGTAAATTCGGAAGGTATTGCACCCGGCAATAATTTTTCCAAAGTATCACTCAGTGTATATTGGTCAGCACTGATTTTAATTGCACCATATTGAATATAAGCTGTGTTATCAATCCACTTTATGCTTAACGGATTTCCATATACATCTGCAGTCAATTCAAGGTCAGTTGCACTACCTTTGCGAACGACTGTTAATCTGGCATTTTGTGCCAAAGAAGTTTGCCCTTGCATATTCAAATCCACATCAAACACAAAACTGGTGGAATTCATAGTATTTTTGATTGGCAATGCAAATTTGGCTAAGTCTGCCAAATCTGTATATGCAGCTTCGTCAACAGACAGAGTGCCTTGCTGTGTACCGGAAGAGTTAATTTTTACATACAAATTCACTTTGTTGTTCTGCATGGATAAATCATACAGTCCAAAGGCAGCAAGTTCGTCTCCTCTGCGTACTGCCTCTAAACGTAAACCGCCGCTTCCAACGACAAGTGTCAATTTGTTATGCGCCACTTGCAAGCTTTGGATACTTTGAAGCATATCGGCCACATTAAAGTTTGTGATTAAATCAATGTATTCTTGTGGGAATAATTCGCTAAGGTCTGGTAAATCTCCTCCGATTGGAGCAATTTGCTGAATCTCAGACATAATTTCGTTGATATCGGTGGTATGTAATTTTAATTTCAAATTACCAACATCAACATATGCTACTTGATTGATAAATTTCAAATCAATTTGTGTTCCCAATACATTTGCAGACAAAGATGCGTCAAAGCTGTTTCCATTTTTCGTCAAAAGCACGTGAACGTCTTGATTATAATTGAGGTCGCCTCTCAGCATAAGCGTTGCTGTTAAATCAATTGTTTTTCCGTTTGCCAAATTCATAAGAGGTTCAACGTAAGAAAGAATATCTTCCAATTTGACATAACCGGAATTATTGGTATTAACTGTTGTTCTGGAAGCATTCATTGCAGTTAATTTTACACTGGCATTTAGCTTGGCATTACTGATAGAAATGCCATCCAAAACAAAGTCGGTCAAGATGTTTCCCTTCTTCGTTGCAGAAAAACGAACGGTATCATTTCCGATTCTAAATCCAAGGGAAACCGTATTTCCTTGTACCTGAATCGGCGTCATATTTCTGACAAGGCTCTCAATATCGGGATTTGCAAATAAATCCAAATAAGCCTGCGGGAGGATATCTGTCAGAGAAAAATCGCCTGCCGCTGCCGGCAAAATAGATTGCAATTCTTTTGAGATTTCATCCATATCTGTTGTATTCAATGAAACCTTCAAGTTGCCGTAATCAACATATGCCATACCGTTTACCAAGCGAACGGTTAGATGCTGTCCCAGAATATCAGTATCTACTTGTGCATTGATACCGCTGTTGGTGCGCACCATTTTTACATATGCATTTTGTGTAATATTCGGTTCACCTGTTAAAGTAAAGTTGGTGTCAAATTCCCAACTATCTGCATTCACCAAATAAATTACCGGATTGATGTATTCCATCAAAGGCAGCATATTTTCATAGGTTGCATCAATACGTGGGAAAGCGTGGCCTGTTGCACTGGGTTTTACATATGCACTTAGCTGCAAACCACTCATGTTTACCTGCAAACTTGTATCTATTAACTTCATGGTACCGTCTTCCAAATGAACCACCAAATTCATTCCATCGGCATTCATGGTCATTTCCTGCATACCATCTTTTTGCGTGGTAGTCATATTTTCCATGAACTGGCTCATGAAATCGGAATCCATATCAGGTATCTGGAAGCCTGCGGCATCCGCAACATTTTCCATTGCTTCCATCAATCCGTCTACGGTAATATAGTATTTTAAATTTCCGTAATTCAAATACAGACGGTCACCTTTTAAGCATGCAAATACATCGCCAAGTTGAATTTGATAGGTATCTGTTTGCAAGTTGCCTTCAATATAAGCTTTTTGAGACGTACCGTTTATGGTTACATCAGCTTCTAACCCAAACAAACCATTTTCATCGGCGCCAAATACTTTTCCTAAATACGCTTTCATATCGGTTTCGCCGGAACCGTCTAAAGAGGCTAAATTATTTGGGTCATATTTATCACGAATGAATGTGGTGTATAAATCTTTATCCGGAATATCCTGTTCTTCCCCGTAATCTTTGAATACTTCGGTGTATTCTGTGGTACAGTTGGCACTACCTAAAACAGGAATGGAAATATCATAATTTTCATTCATGGTAATTTTAATCGGCTTCCAATCCTTATCCATTTCAATGGTAAGTTGAACAGAATGGAATAACGGATTTTTCTGGGAACCTGAAAGTGTTTTTACTTGTCTGCGGTAGTAAGCCGGAGCTGTTTCGGGATCCAACTCATATGTATAAACATATTTGTCTTGGCTTTCTTCCACTACTTTAGCCGATAAAATCGTACTTTTTGATACGACATAAGGAGAAATGCCGTTTGGCAGTAATCCGTAAGTATCGGTATACGTTTCTTCCGAAATCGGTGTAATATCATCAGACCAAGTTACATTTTGACCTGAAATATTATCCGCACTGCGCACCAAGAAAATTTTATTATTATCTTGAATGTATTTTTGCTGTGCAACATTTGCCATGGAACTTAAGCTGACCGATTCTTGGTACATCTCATCTCCATTGACAATTTTAATGTCTTTCATATTTTGCACATATGTCATAAAACCGATATTGGCATTAATATCACCGGTCATTTCGGTGTTATATTTGCCAATATCCCTGATTACGCCCAGCGCAATGGCGGCATTCTCCTGCGGCGTATAATCCGCAGGCGTTCCCGAGTCCGGCTTTGCCATAATATCAGACAATCCGACGCCCGCAACGGTGTCTTCCGGTTCCTCATAGTTTCGGCTCATACCGTAGAAAAACACAAAAGACGCCAACAATAGCACCACTACAATCGGAGATGCTATCAGCACGTGTTTTTTCTTTATTTTCATATTTTCCGTTACCTCTCACTCAATCTCAAAAATAGTTGTACACAGTTTCTTCATAAATTAGTTATTATTATACTATTTGGATAAAAAGTTGTCAAATTTACTTTCCAAAAATTTCAGCAAAGTTACTTCATTATATGATAACCCCAGTAAATACATACATTTTTACTACAAAAAAGTACAAGCACCCCCATTTTACAAAGAGTAAAATATACATTTTTCGATTACTGTTTTTATTCATTATATCTTAAATATTTCATATATGTATAATTTTTTTACAACTATTACAATATTTTTACCATAAAAATAAAAAAACGGAGTGCAAAATTTTGCACTCCGAATAAAACAGGCAGTATATTATTTATAAAATGATGCAAATTAATCCGTTGCATCCATCATTGATAATACGTTCAATGGTCTGACGTACTTTATTTCTGGCCTCTATCGGCATACGATACAATTTATTATGTAAACCCTCGTTTACCAATTCATGCAGCGACTTTCCAAAAATGTTAGATTGCCAAATTTGAGATGGGTTTTCATCAAATTCCTTCATCAAATATGCAATTAAATCTTCAGACTGCTGCTCAGAGCCAACCATCGGTGTAATTTCAGTGGTGATGTTGGTTCTCATCATTTGTATGGACGGCGCCGCAGCTTTCAGACGGATACCGTATCTGCCGCCTTGTTTGATAATTTCAGGTTCTTCCAACGTCAGTTCGTCAATACCCGGCATCACAATACCATATCCTGTTTCCAAAACATCATCATAAGCGTCTTTCAATTTATCATATTGCTCTTTCATGTGAATAAACTGCATCATGCAAGATAATAACGCGCCTTCATTTTCTATTTTCATGCCGGTCTTTTCACCAAGCACTTGGAAAAACAGTTCTTGTTTTAAATCAATGGTAATTCTCGCATGGCCCGTTCCCAAATCAATCATAGTGGTTTTGGAGGAAGAAACATATTCACAGGACATCACTTGAGTATGAATATCTCCTACCTGACCTACCCTGCAAATGTGACTTGCCGATTGCTTGATAGAAGTGAATACCGCAGAACGCAGCCAATGTTCTTTTTCCAAACTGCAAAGCCATTGCGGCATATCCACCTTAATTTCTTTGACAGGGAACTGATACAATACTTTTTGTAAAATATTTTTAATTTCTTCTTCGCTTAGCTCCAAACAGTTTACTGCAACCACCGGCACATGATAACGCTCCTGCAAACGTCTGCACAATGCCTGTGACTCATCGCTGTATGGATTGGTACAGTTGACCAAAACGATAAAAGGTTTGTCAATTTCCTTTAATTCCGTAATCACCCGTTCTTCCGCTTCCTCGTATTCTTCTCTCGGAATATCACTGATACTGCCATCGGTTGTAATGACAAGTCCAATGGTAGAATGTTCTGTAATTACTTTTTTGGTACCTATCTCCGCTGCCATATTAAATGGAATCGGCTCTTCAAACCATGGAGTCATCACCATGCGCGGTGCGTCATTTTCCACATAACCAAGAGAACTTGGTACAATATAGCCTACGCAGTCAATCATTCTCACATTGAACGAAGCATTGTCATCCAAATGAACGGCAACTGCCTGTTCCGGAATAAATTTCGGTTCTGTTGTCATAATGGTTCTGCCTGCAGCTGACTGCGGCATTTCATCAATGGCACGTTCTTTTTCAAAATCTCCGTCCATATTCGGAATGACAATGGTATCCATAAACCGTTTGATAAAAGTAGATTTTCCCGTTCTAACAGGACCGATTACACCAATATACACACTGCCTTTTGTACGTTCGGCAATGTCTTGATAAATTGAATTTCCCATTTTTATACCCCCCATTTTCCATCAAAAAGTATTTGATAAAAACCCATTTTTATGGAAAATGGGTTTTGCGATGTTCGTTTACACGGGTATGAACAACATACCTTTTGATACCACGTTATCATCTGACAAATCATTTTCTTCCTTAATTGCATTCACCGAAGTATAATATTGTCTTGCAATATTCCATAAACTTTCTCCGGTTTCCGCATAATAAATAATCAAAGCAGCCTTGCTGTCTTTTAATACCGGATGTTCTTCATCTGTCGAAGCTGCAATAATGGCTTTGTAGGAAAACTCCTGTAATATAGCTGCCGTCAATGAAAGTTCCACTTTTACTTCTATTCCTGAATTTCCTGTGATTCGATAATTCATACTTTTGATATGTACCATTGCGTCACATTTCATGCTGTCTGAAGTGTTTGACCAATCATGACTGCATTTAAAATCTACCATACGTTCAAAATAGAACGGTTTTCCTTCACTGCCCATTGCAAGAATACAAACATTATATTTGCCGCTGTAAACAATATTTCCTTCATCAATGGAAGCTGTTACGGATTTCATTTCGTTCCAGACATCAATCACCTGTGAAATACCAATGTCGTCTACTTCAAAATTGTTTTTCTGAACATCACTGTCTTTTATAATTTCTACCAACTTATGCAAAGTGTGCTGTTTGTATTCCAAATTCAGATTATGTTCTGTAGAATAAGCGTCTGTCACAACAGTGAATCTCTCATTCATGTAAGCAGTTACATGAGCCATTGCCCGTACCTCTGCTTCAAACAGCATATTTTCTCCTGCTGAGTCCGTTTTGATTTGAACATCGGCCCCCATTGCTTCCACACGCACGTCGCACATACACTGTTCTGTAACCCCCGCACAATCAATCATTTGACTGTACGGAATGGTATACTCCATATGTTCCGGCAGCGTTTCTCCCATACCGGAAGAATACAAAATCTTGACAATGACTTCTCCCTGCAAAATCAACTTATTGTCAAGTACTTTCATATCGTCCATAGTAATGGAGCAATCGGAACGAATAATAGTCTCCGCAGCTTGCTTTCCACTGCTGATTTCCAATACTTCACTGACTGAAAACGCTTCCTGCGTCATACCTGCAATATTGCTTGCTTCAATTTCTGATTTCATTTGCTGGATATCATCGCCTTCAATATCACACAAAATATCCTGTGGCACATGCTCCAGGACTTTTGCACAAACGGAAAACGCACCGTGAATATCCAACTTACGGGGACTGGTTGCCCGGCAATTTACATATTCTACTTTTGCTTTTACAAATGCAATTGGGTTATCCAATGTTTTTTTCATTGGAATATTGGTGGTAAACGTGCTGATTTTTTCACAACAACGAATGGGCAATCCCACAGAGTCAACATATAAAATACGCAGCATGGTATTGCCGTTTACTTCCAGACTATCTCCAACAATGCTTTTGCTGGTAATACAAGGATAAATCTGACACTTTAGAATACGCTGAATATCCGGGCAATAATCAGGTAAAGAAAGAGTCAAATCAACAGGTTGTTCCTGACATCCGTCAAATACAACCTCTGTACCCTGTAACACCTCAGTTCTCAAATGATATTCCATAAAAGGTTCTCTCCTTTTTTCTTTACTAGCTAATTTGTATTCGTATCCTGTCCCATTTATACCAAAAATAAAACCTGCACTTGAAAAAAAGTGCAGGTTTCCAATACTTTACCCTCGGACAGCCCCTATTCTGCTGCATTTTTGTTTTTTAAAATTTTTTTGCAAAAATGATTTATTTTCTATCTCCCATTCTCTCTTATGAAAAAATACATTTATATGGAAATCATGAAACCGGAAAGATACAGCAGTTCTTAAAATTTATTTATGTCTATCAAAAAATCCCAACGAATAAATTCGTTGGGATGAAATCACTTTTATTTTGCAAAGCGCTCCATAGCAGAGCGAATATTGCCTTGTATGGTTAAACTTAATTTTTCTATTAAATCTTCAGGTGATTCTTTCATTCCGTTTTTCATCCAATGTACCACAAGGGAACATAAAGATAAAGTATAAAATCGGGCAACGAACTCTTTGCCGTCTTCCTGCACAGTAAGGTCTCCTCCCACCTCATCCATAATTCCCAATATTAACTGGTGTACATCTTTGTAAACAAACCGTTCCAGTTCATCTCTTGCCAAAGAATGCAGTGTACACATGCAAACTGCTTTATTTTTCTTAATATAGCACAGCAGTTCCATAAATCCTTGTTCCCATACATCTATATTATTATATTTTTTCATCAGCTTCTCAGCGTCTTGTTGGAACATCCATTCCAGCAAACCAAAAATGTCAGGAAAATGATAATAGAAGGTTTGACGGTTTAATCCACACTCATCTACAATTTCCTTGATTGTAATTTTATCTAAAGGTTTTACTTTCATTTTTTGATACAATGCATTTGCTAGTGATTTTTTTGTGATTTCTGACATACTTTACTCCATGTTATAGGACCTTCGTCCCATTTATCCTATCTACGTACTTTTATCACTATACCACAAATAAAAAGACAGCGCAATTTTTCTTTTCACTCTCATTACATATGATATATAAGGAACAAAAATACAAAAAAGGCAGCTGAACGTCCAGCTGCCTTTTTTGTTAAACTTGCTCTTCTTTTACTTTTGGAATATGATAATACATTCTCAAAAGAAAGCCCAGGATTTTAGGATGGTCTACAATTACAACTTTCATTTGTCAGCCCTCCGTACTTATGTTTTGCAGCGGGCAACTGATATACCCAGTGCAACAATAATCACTGCTGCTATGAACATAATCAACCCATAGGGGCAAAAGCAAGAAACTACCAATCCCAAACCAAAAGCAATTGCGTAAAAGCAAAAACCTCCGGAGCATTTAAATCTTCTGTTACAGCATTTTTTCATTGCAATTCCCCCTAGTGATAACTGTGGCAGTTCACAGTCTTACTATAGTATATACATTAGGGGAAAATTTGGTGCGTAAGTTATGCTTCTGCTTGTGGAGCAAGCACCATAATCACAGCCGTACCCGAATGACAGGTAATACGAATGGTATCAAATTCTGCAACATTACTAACGCCAACAGGTGCATAACTAACCAAAGTACCTTGATTCAAAGGATATTCTAAACCGTCATACGTAAGCGTACAGCTATCGCATCCAAACGGAAACACTGACACCGTATTGCCCTGCACGTTGGTTAATTCTATATCATGATTGGCATTTAACAAATATACCTGTGTATCCTCATCTTGCAATACAGCAGTACCGCCGTGCTGTAAGATATATTGCAGCACGCATATATTACCGTATGTGTGGTCCAATCTGCCGCCTAAGGCTCCCAATATTACAAAATCAGTATATTCTCTTTTTAATCCTTCTTTTACGGCAACCAATAAATCTGTATCATCTTTATGGGTTGGAAGCGAAATAGATTCTGTTTCTTTGGGGATAATGTCACAGGCTGAATCAAAATCACCTACAATCAAATGAGGGCTTACTCCCGTACGATATACATGATTCCAACCACCATCTGCACAAATAATATAATCCGCTTGTTTTAATATCGGTTTGATAAACGCACTGTCTGTCGTTGGAGAAGCTCCCACCACAACACAAGTTTTTACTTTCGTTCCCATTCTTTTTTATCCTTTACTTGTTCGTACATCGCTGTATAACTGTTATGCCTGGATTGCGTAATTTCTCCTTGCTCAACTGCACGTAGGACAGCACAGCCTTTTTCGCAAGTATGCGAGCAAGAAGAAAATTTACACTGCGTAATATAAGGTTTCATCTCTCTGAAGCAATATTGCAAATGTTCTTTTTTTACAATGTTGTAACGCTCCATATCCATAGTGGAAAAACCGGGTGTATCTGCAACATAACCGCCGCATGGCAATTTTAATAATTCTACCTGCCGCGTCGTATGTTTTCCTCTGCCCAGCTTTGAACTGATGATTCCTGTTTCCTGCCGAAATTCAGGACTGATACAATTGAGCAGTGATGATTTTCCGACTCCCGAATTACCTGTGAATACAGATATTTTATCCTTTAACAACATTTTTATTTGTGCAATCCCCTGACCGCTGACAGAAGATACCGTTATCACTTGAATACCTGCTTTTTGATAAATTTGTTCCAATTCATCAGCAGACTGTAAATCCGTTTTGGATATTACCAAAATCGGCTCCATTTCCTGGTCCTCCGCAACAGCAATCATTTTATCCAATACCAACAAATTTGGAGATGGATTACATATAGATGTAACCAAAAACATTTGGTCAATGTTTGCACAAGGCGGACGCACCAGCATATTTTTTCTTGGAAAAATTTCTTCAATGGTACCTGTATCGTTATCAATGCAAATTTGCACCCAATCACCCGCAAGAGGCGTGGTTCCACGCTTGCGGAACACGCCTCTTGCTTTGCATTCATAAATTGTTTCTTCAGCTTCTACGTAATAAAAGCCGCCAATTCCTTTTAGAATACGTCCTTGTTTTACCATATATCACCTAATCGTTCCCGGTACTTGCCTGCGTATCTACATATTCTTTGGAGCCTGTTTGATTCCAAGTTCCATTATCAAAATCCAAAGTATAAGTGCGATAATTATTTGTATTATCTATTCTAATAGATAATGTTTGTTTTCCACTCTTTCCTGTTATAGATAATTTATATTTATAACCTTTTAGCTGTGGGTTTACAGTAACAGGCGACTGATATTGTGTGCCATCTAAATATACATATATAGTGACATCATGAGTCACATTCGGCGGCAAATCAAATTCAATATTCGCAGTTTTTTCAGTGGCACCGGAACTTACAACAAGGTCAATGCTTGTATTTTGTGTTACACTGGTTCCGGCTGATGGACTTACCTCCAAAACAGTTCCCTTTGTTCTGGAATCATCACGATACGTAATGTTTCCAACTTTAAGACCCGCTTTTGTAATAGCAGATTTTGCAGAATCAAGGTCAGAACCAACTACAGCAGGTACAGAAACCGTTTTGATTTCAGGACCTTTACTTACATACAAAGTAACCGTACTGCCATATGCCAAAGTACTTCCTGCTTGTGGGTCTGTTTTGACTACCTGACCTTCTGCAACCGTATCGTCATTAATTTCTTGCACTTTCACGTTGAAGCCTAATTTTTTCAAGGCCGCTTCCGCATTTGCCTGTGTCATATTGCTTAAGTCTGTAACTTCTACTTGTTTTTTGCCACTGCTTACAGTCAATGTAATTTGTGCATTCGCCTTCACTTTTTTGGAACCGCTTGGGCTTTGGCTGATAACCACGCCTTCTTCCACTGTGTTATCCTCTTTTGTTTCCACTTTAAAGTCGAAATTTTTATATTCGTCATTATTTTGAATATCTTCTAATTTTTTTCCTACAAAGTTTGGTAAATCTACTTCATCGCTGCTGGATTGGCTGCTGGTATTGCCGCCGCCTCCCATAGAAGAAAATAGAAAATACGCACCAACACCCAATGCAATCACAATTGCGGCAGCCAAACAGCTTACCACAATAATCGGAACTTTATTTTTATTTCCGCCTTTTGATTTGCCGCCTTTTGAATGACTGCTGATGTCATCGTCAATATATTCAAAATCGTCATCATATTGAATTGGACCTGTAGTGGAATTTGCAGTAGTGGCATCCACATATTTTGTAGCAGTTTCTTCCTGGTCATATTTATAATTGAATGTAATCAATGGATTCTGACGGAATGCTTCAATATCCTGCATCATTTCCGCCGCAGATTGATAACGTTGAGCAGGCGTCTTTTGCATTGCCTTTAATGTAATTTCTTCAAGACCAATCGGAATGGTTGGATTAATATCTCTCGGAGGTTTTGGGTCTGCCTGCAACTGCATAATTGCCACAGAAACCGCATTGTCAGCCTCAAACGGCAATTGTCCCGTAATCATTTCATAAAGCATAACACCTACAGAATAAATATCCGCTTTATCGTCTGTTAAATCTCCTCTTGCCTGTTCGGGGGCAATATAGTGTACAGAACCAATGGCTTTATCTGTCATGGTACGTGTTTCACTATGTGAGAATCTGGCAATACCAAAGTCCGTTACTTTAATGGTACCGTCTTGCAGCAGCATGATATTTTGGGGTTTAATATCGCGATGAATGATGCCTTTCTCATGGGCATGCTGCAATGCTCGGAGAATTTGCATGGTAAAATGCAAGGCTTCTTTCCATCTGATTTCTTTTTGTTGATTCAAATACTCTTTTAATGAGATACCGTCGATATATTCCATTACGATATATTGTAAACGGTCTCCAAAACTAACGTCATACACTTTCACAATGTTAGGATGGTCCAATACGGCAATTGCTTTGGATTCATTTTTAAAACGGCGGATAAATTCTTGATTGCCCAAAAATTCATCTTTTAAAATTTTAATCGCTACCGTTCGGTCATCTATTGTGTCATATGCTTTATATACAACAGCCATACCGCCTACGCCAATTAATTCTTGAATTTCGTAGCGGCCGTCCAGTCTTTTTCCTGTGTACTTATCCATATGTTATCAACTCCAATCAGTTATCGAGTATCGCAACTGTAATATTATCTCCGCCGCCATTTTCTTTTGCCAGCGCAACCAATCTATCGGCCAAAGAAACAGAATCCATATCATCCGCAAGATTTCTGATCTTTTCAGGTTCAATATAATTGGTCAACCCGTCTGTACAGATTAATATGCGATCATCTTTTGCCAAAGGTACTTTTTCGTAATCAATTTCTACGACCGGATTCACTCCCAAAGCCCTGGTAATGATATTCTTTTGCGGATGCACCTTGGCTTGTTCCACAGTTAAGTCTCCGTTTTTAATCAATTCCTGAACCATAGAATGGTCCGTTGTAATTTGCATAATATTACCGTTGTGAAGCAAATATGCCCTGCTGTCTCCCGCATGGGCAATATGAGCAACATTATCAAGTACAATTGCCACTACAATCGTGGTGCCCATTCCTTTTAACGATTCATTTTCCTGCGCCATATCATAAACAGCAGAATTCGCATGAAAAATAAGCGTACTTAACATCAGTTTCATTTCTTCACTTTTAAAATCTTCTTCATAAGAAGCAAGAATTTGTTCTTCTATGCTTTTTACCGCTGTTTCACTTGCAATTTCTCCGCCGTTTGCACCACCCATGCCGTCGCAAACGACTGCCCATGCACCGTTTTCCCCTAACAAACCGGTACGGCATGCATCTTCATTGAGAGTCCTTACTAAGCCAACATCAGTTTGACTGTGCACTTTCAATGTTGTTCACCTCCTCTTTATACCTGCGCTGCAGCTGACCGCAGGAAGCCTGAATATCTGAGCCTAACGTTCTTCTGACAGTAGCTGTAATACCATGTTTTTCAAGTATACTGCAAAAAGCATGCAGCCTCTGCGCCGAACTTTTTTTGTAATGATTTCCCGTGACATCATTGACGGGAATTAAGTTTACATGACTTAATATTCCTTTTAGCTTTCCTGCAAGCTCCTGGGCCTGAGCATCACTGTCATTAAGACCGCTAATCATAGCGTATTCAAACGAAATACGACGCCTTGTTGTATCGCTGTAATACTTACAGGCCTTCAGCAGCTGCGCAACTCCCCACTTTTTATTAATGGGCATCGTTTGCGAACGAAGGTTATCATTTGGAGCATGGAGTGAAACAGAAAGTGTACACTGCAATTTTCGATTTGCCATATCGTAAATCTTATCTACAATACCACAAGTGGAAACCGAAATATGTCGCATTCCAATATTCATACCTTCATCTGATGACACCAATTCTAAAAAGCGTAATACCTGTTGGTAGTTGTCCAATGGTTCTCCCATTCCCATTAAAACAATATTTGAAATCTGAATCCCCAAATCTTTTTGTGCGCTTTGTATTTGAGCCAACATTTCTGAAGCAGTTAAATTGCGGCTAAAACCGCTTTTACCTGTAGCACAAAATGTGCAGCCCATTCTACAACCCACTTGTGTGGAAATACAAATACTGTAACCATGTTTGTACTGCATTACCACCGACTCAACACAACAATTATCTGCAAAAGAAAACAGATATTTTACTGTATTATCATAATTGGAAATAAGCTTTTTTTCAACAGTTGCTACAGATATGTAATATTTTGCCTTTAATTGCTCACGCAGTTCTTTTGATAAATTTGACATTTCGTCAAATGATTCTGCGCCGCGATGCAGCCATTGATATACCTGCAACGCACGGAATTTAGGCAGTTTATCATTCGTAAACGACTCCTGTATTTCTGCAAGCGTCATGGATTTGATATCCTGCAGCTCCATTGAAAAATCACTCCTTTCCCCATATTATATTATGTTTTTACAAATACGGCAATAAAAAATCCATCCGTTCCATGAATATGGGGTAATAATGTAATTTGATTGTCCGATTGATCTACCACTTGTTTGATAGAAGCGGGCAGGTTTAACGGCTTGGCTTTAAAGTCCGAATGTTCTTTTAAAAACCAATCTGCTACTTCTCCATTCTCAGCAGGATTTAAACTGCATGTGGAATAAACCAAAGTTCCTCCCGGCTTTACCTGTTTTGCCGCCTCTTTTAAAATACTGCGCTGAACCAACGGTAAATCTTTTAACTCTTCCTGAGGTTTATAACGAATTTCCGGCTTTCTGCGAATAATTCCCAAACCTGCACAAGGTGCATCGCACAATACGCCGTCTGCAAACAGCAGTTTCTCTTTTGGATTGCTGCTGTCTCGAATAGAAGCCTCTACAACGGATAATCCCAATCGTTTTGCTCCTTGTCGAATCAAGCCTACCTTGCCTTTGTATTTATCAAACGAAAGCAATTTTCCTTGATTCTCCATTTGTTCTGCCATAGTAAATGTTTTGCCGCCGGGAGCTGCACAAAGATCTGCAATGGTTTGTCCCGGTTTTGGAGCCAATACAGAACAACACAATTGAGAGGATATATCTTGTATATGAAACAAGCCCTCTTCATATGCCTGTAAGTGCGCCACAGAACCGGTCTGTTCCAGTTCAACAGCTCCCGGCAACCACGATACCGCCTTTGCACATACATTTTCTTTTTCCAAACGCTCAATTAATTGCTCTGTTGTAATTTTCGTTGTATTCACTCTGGCATACAGGGGAGGCTTATCAAAAAAACTTTTTAAAATTCCCAGTGTATGTTCTTTTCCGTAAGCCTCTTGCCACAATTGTATGAGCCACTGGGGACAAGAATACATGATACTTAAAGCATGCAAAGGTTCCTTTTTCTCATTGGGCATTTGGATTTGTTCTTTGCCCCTAAGCAGTCCACGTAACACTCCATTTACAAACCCGGGGGATTTTCCTCCTTTGGTCTGCTTTGCCATATTAACAGCTTCATTTACAGCAGCAGAGTGGGGAATTTTTTCCATATATAAAATTTGATAACACGCCATACGCAGAATTTCTAAAATATCAGGCGTCATCTGTTTTACAGGTATTCTGGAAAACTGATTGATGATATAGTCCAATGTAATTCTGCGTTCCAGCACGCCATAAAAAATAGCTGCGGCCAAAGAAGCATCCCTTTGGTCCAAATCTGCTTCTTTGATTGCCTTATCAATCACAATGTTGGAATAACCCGCATTTACATCTACTTGAAGCAATGCCGTATAGGCTGCGGTTCTGGCATTTTTCATGATTGTCTTCCTCTTCTGTTGCCAAAAATTAAAATCAGTCTTAATAAAGACAGCAATGCTACAAATGTAGAAGCAACATATGTCATTGCTGCCGCACGCAGTACTTTTTTTGCTCCAACCAACTCATCTGCCGTTAATGAGTTGGTCTCCTCCAAATAGCGCAAGGCTCTGGAACTTGCATTAAATTCTACGGGCAATGTCACAAGACTGAACAAGACGGACAAACTATATAATCCAATTCCGATATACACCACAAAGTTATATTGTACAGGAAGCAGCAGACCAATTAAAATTAGAGGCATGGATAAATTAGAACCAATACTTACAATCGGATAAATGGCAGTCCTGAATTTGATAGGTCCATAACCTGTTGCATACTGAACCGCGTGACCTGCTTCATGGGCTGCCACCCCAACAGCAGATACGGTTGCGCTGCCATATACGCTTTGTGACAAACGAATGATGTTGGTTTTTGGGTCAAAATGGTCGGTTAAATGTCCGCCTGTCATTTGTACTTGCGTTAATAAAGAGCCACCGTGTTCCAAAACGCGCTGTGCCGCGGCAGCTCCTGTCAGCCCTTTCATATTCAAAACCTTGGAATATTTATTAAATGTTGTTTTCACGCCAATCTGCGCAATCATTGTAATGATAATTGCGGGCGCCAAAAATAACAAATACGTATAATCGAAATAGTAAAAGCCCATGAATTCACCTTTCTTTATTGTATCAGTAAATTTTCGCTTTCTTTCAGAGGCCGTCCGCGGAAAAAATCTTTCGCAGACATTCTTTTGCCGCCTTCATACTGAACCGTTACCAATTCTACAGCACCGTCACCACAGCAAACAAAAAATTTATTATTTTTCTCTATTACATCGCCGGGATTACCACGTTTCTCGGGAGAAACCAATGTTTGATGAATTTTTAATTGTTTTCCATGATACATGGTGTTGGCAACAGGCCAAGGAGACAAACCTCTTACTTGATTATGCACCTGCTGCGCCGTTTTATTCCAATCTATAAGAGAATCTTTTTTGCTCAGCATACTTGCATAGCTTGCTTCTTCCTCGTTTTGAGGAATTGGCGTTATCGTTTCATCTTTTAAAGCTTCTATGGTATCTATAAGCAAATCTGCACCTAAATGGCATAGGCGCTCAAACAATTCGCCTGAAGTTTCATTTTCTCCCACAGGTGTTTCTGCTTTCAGCAGCATATCGCCTGTGTCTAAGCCTTCACCCATAAACATTGTGGTTACGCCCGCAATTGCATCGCCGTTTAATACGGTCCACTGAATGGGCGCCGCACCGCGGTATTTTGGCAGTAAAGAGCCATGTACGTTCACACAGCCTCTTGGAGGAATATCCAATACTGCTTTTGGAAGTAATTTCCCATATGCTACAACCACAATCAATTCCGGCTGTAAGTCTGCTATCAGCTGCTGTACTTCATCGTCACGCAAAGTAGTTGGCTGATATACCGTCAATCCGTGCTGCAACGCCAATTCTTTGACAGGAGGCGGCATGAGTGTATATCCTCTTCCTTTTGGTTTGTCAGGCTGCGTAAATACACCGCAAATGTCATGGCCTGCATCAATTAATTTTTGTAAACAAGGTACCGCAAAACCCGGAGTTCCCATAAAAATGATACGCATAGTTGTCACCCTTATTATTTTTGTATTTTTATACACAAATCATACATCAATTTACGGTAATGTATGACCATCTTCCGCAACCATACGCACCACGTGTTCACGGAACAAAATGCCGTTTAAATGGTCAATTTCATGACAGCAAGCTACTGCAAACAATTCTTCCGCTTCAAATTCAAAACGCTCTCCGTTTCTGTTTTGAGCAGACACTCTGACTTTTGCAGGCCGTTTTGTCATACCATATACACCGGGACAAGAAAGACAACCTTCCTGCATTTCTTGTTCTCCTTCTTCATAGATAATCTCTGGATTTACCAGTTCTACCAAGCCTTCGCCGATATCGATTACCACAACACGGCGTAATATACCGATTTGTGGTGCTGCAAGACCAACACCGTCAGCATCAACCATAGTTTCTCTCATGTCATCCAATAAAATTCCAAGTTTTTCGTCAAATTTTTCAACAGGACGGCATACTTTTGTTAAAATATCGTCGCCCTCTATTACAATCTCTCTGATAGCCATATGTTCTCTTTACTCCTTTTAAATCATATCAGGATTGCTGTCCGCGTAAACCGTAACCCCAGCAAATGCTTTTTCTTTTCCGCATGCCACAAGCAAACGGGAAAGCATCGTCCTGAATGTTAGATTATTTTTACATTTTATCATCAGTTTATACCGATATTTATTGCTTACTTTAGCTACTTGCGCCGGCGTAGGACGCAATGCACGAATCGGCAGTTCACTATATTCTTTTGATGCCAAATGACTCAGCATTTCTAAAAATAATTGACTGGCTTTTGCAACCTTGGACTCCTGTTCTCCTACAAAACCAATTACGACAATATCTGCAAACGGCGGATAAAGCATTGCTTTGCGGAACAAAATCTCCTGTTGATAAAAATGAACATAGTCCTGATGCGACGCAAGTGCAATGACAGGATTCTCCGGCGTATACGTTTGTATGATTGCTCTGCCCCTTTTCGTGCCCCGTCCCGAACGTCCCACTACTTGAGTCAGCAAATCGAAACCGCGTTCATTGCTGCGGAAATCATCGCTGTACAAAACTTGGTCAGCAGAAAGCACCCCCACCAGCGTGACGTTCTCAAAATCCAATCCTTTTGCAACCATTTGCGTGCCGATAATGATGTCATATTCCCCATTGGAAAATGCTTTCATTTTGGTTTCATACGCATGCCTGCGCATGGTGGAATCTGCATCCAATCTCAGAATACGTGCTTTGGGAAATAATGTGCATAATTCTTCTTCCGCCTTTTGCGTTCCCGAACCGGTATAACGTACTTCCGGTTCGTGGCAACCGGGACATTCTTTCGTAAAAGGAACAGAATAGCCGCAGTAATGACACATCAGCCGATTGTTTGCGCTATGATATGTCAAAGAAATGCTGCAGCTTGGACAAGTGACCACCTCTCCGCAATGTTTACAGGAAACAAAGGTGTGATACCCTCTGCGATTGAGCAGCAAAATAGACTGTTCTTTTCGTTCCAGGTTTTCTTCAAGCGCCTGTATCAGCTCATTGCTGAACGCTGTTGTATTGCCGGTGGACAACTGCTCGTTCATATCCGCAATAATGACTTCCGGCAGCTTTGCATCTCCATAGCGATGCGGCAAGGACTCCAAAGAATATCTGCCGTTTTCAGCCATAAAGTAACTCTCTAAAGAAGGAGTGGCGGAAGCCAACACCAATAAAGCATTATGGTATGCACAACGATATTTTGCAACTTCCCGTGCATGATACCGCGGAGAAGATTCCGACTTATAGGTATATTCCTGTTCCTCATCCATAATAATTAAACCAAGATGTTCAAATGGGGCAAATACAGCGGAACGGGTACCTACCGCAATCAGAGCTTGCCCATTTTTTACTCGCTTCCATTCATCCAACCGTTCACCCATAGAAAGTGCGCTGTGGAATACAGCTACTCGGTTGCCGTACCGTTTATGGAAACGGCCGATGGTCTGTGGCGTGAGAGAAATTTCCGGCACCATAACGATAACGCCTTTTCCCTGTTGATACACTTCATCAATCAGCTTCATAAACACAAGGGTTTTTCCACTGCCCGTAACACCGTAAAGCAGTGAAACACCGCTCTTTCCCGTTTCGTACTGCTGTTTTAAATGGTTAAATGCAGTTTGTTGCTCATTGGACAACGTAATTGCCTGAGTATCTTTCGGTGCTTCGATTGCTTCATATGGATTACGGAATATTTCTATATCGTAAAACTCAGCAACACCACGCTTTACCAAATTCTGTACCACTGCTGTTGTAACACCTGTAAAATAGCATATTTCTTTCACAGAAGCAGTGCCGATATCACATAAGGTGTGGTAGACATCTTTTTGCTTTGCAGTCAACTTTGGAATTTGTATTCCATCACGATATCGCTCGGTTAATCGCACCATTTTCTGCGTAGCGTCATTGATTTGCCGTACTGCTTCCTGTGCTTTATGAAGCCATCCCTTTTTCACCAATTGTTCCGGCAATTTGGGATTTTGCAGCAGTTCCGGCGTTTTTTTGAGCAACTCTGCATCCGCTGAACCTACATGGGACAAAAATGTGAGCAAATGTAACTCTTCTTCCGTACATAACTGCTGTATTTCTGTAAGCGGTACCGCCAAAGAATATACGGTTTTTAACTTCATATTCAAACCGGTTGGCAGCAATAGTTTTACAGCATCATATAAGGTACAAAAATAGCGTTCTTTCAGCCAAGTAACCATATTCAGAAGTTCAGATGTGAAAAACGGTGCTTCATCGAGCACCGTTACAACAGACTTTCGTTTTTCATCATCCTCTGTCTGTTCCAACGCAAGTATCACACCTTGCCGACAACTGTTGGAAAAGCCAAAAGGAACCATTACCCTGCAGCCTTCTTTTGCCTGTTTTAACAGATGCTGCGGCACAAGGTAATCAAATGCTTTATCAAATTGGTATGTGGTATTTTCGACTGCAACCTTTGCCACAGTTACCATTGCCATAGACACACCTCTTAATTACACTCTTTACAGAGTTACATGACCGGATGGAAATGCTTCTGCATTGACAGACATATCATCTTCCATTGCTTCATTTGCTTCCATGTATTCTAAATCTTGTTTTCCTGAGCACTCTTTTGGTTCTACAATTCTAAAAGCGCCCTCTATATATTCATTGACTGCTAAGTCTACCGGCTTTTCAACCAGAATTTCACCCTTCAATTCTGCTTCTGCCGCAATCTCTCTTGCTCGTTTTGCAATTGCAACTACCAAAGAATAATAGCTTACAGTTGTATTATTACTTAATTTCATATTTGGTTTAATCATTGTTCAGTACCCTTTCTATATTTGATTTTGCACGTGAAACTTTCAATTTTTCTGCTGCAATAATTTTATTAATTTGTTCTACTGTATGCTCAATGGTATCATTTACAATCACATAATCGTAATCTCTTGCGGTTTCCATCTCTTGGCGAGCAACAGCCAACCGTTTTTGAATGGTTTCTTCATCTTCTGTATTGCGATAACGCAGTCGTTTTTCCAGTTCTTCAAGGGAAGGCGGCAATACAAATATGCTGACGCAGTCAGGGCGTTTTTCTTTAATCTGTCGTGCTCCCTGCACTTCGATTTCCAACACTACGTCTCTGCCCTCTTCAATCCAATCCATAATTTGAGAGCTTGGCGTACCGTAATACTTTCCGCAATATTCCGCATGTTCCAGCATTTGTCCGTTGGCAATTTGCTCTTCAAATTCTTCTTTGGTCATAAAAAAGTAATGTACACCATGGCATTCACCTTCACGAGGCGTACGGGTCGTTGCTGAAACAGACAATTTCATATTATCATTGCCATTTAACAGTTCTTTTAACACAGTGCCTTTACCGGCGCCGGAAGGGCCTGAAAAAATCAGAAGTAATCCATTATTATTCATCGTCATCCAACTCCTCATCGCCGGCTAAATCTTCATCTCGATCATTTAATCTGTTTGCTACCGTTTCCGGCTGAACAGCAGAAAGAATTACATGGTCGCTGTCTGTTACAATCACAGCTCTGGTACGACGACCATACGTTGCGTCAATTAAAGAACCACGCTCTTTTGCATCTTGAATAATACGCTTAATCGGCGCAGACTCCGGACTGACAATTGCAACCAAACGATTGGCTGAAACCATATTTCCAAAGCCAATATTAATTAACTTCATTGTTAATTCCTCCTGCCTGTAAAAAGGCTACTCTATGTTCTGAATTTGTTCTCTTATTTTTTCTACTTCCGCTTTAATATCTACCACCATATAAGCAATTTGCGCATCCATTGCTTTGGAACCAATGGTATTTGCCTCTCGGTTCATCTCCTGTGCCAAAAAATCTAATTTTCTGCCAACAGCTTCTTTGGATTCCAACATGGTTTTCAGTTGACCAATATGACTGCGCAGCCGGACGGTTTCCTCTGCAACAGACACTTTATCCGTAAACAGTATCAGCTCCGTATATAGACGGGATTCGTTATATTCCGAATCTGCAAACAATTCTTTCATTCTTGCCTGCAAACGTTGTTTATATTCTTCTACTGTTTGCGGAGAACGCATTTCAATTTCTTTTACCATACGGTCAATATCATCTGCACGCCTTAGCAAGTCCTGTTTTAAATTAGCACCTTCCTGCTCACGCATTTCAAGCATATGACAAAAAGCTGTTTCAGATACTTGCTGTACTGCATTCCACAGTACTTCTTCATCTTCTTGTTCCTTATACACTGTCAGAACATCAGGATAATTGGCAATGGAAACCGCATCAATCTCCTGATTTAAATGATACTGCTGAGCCAATGTTTTCAAAGCCTGTACATAACCTCTCGCCAGAGATTCATTGACCTGTACGGTTAATTGTGTATCGCAAACATGTTCTATGGTTACGGTAACATCTACTTTGCCTCTTGCAATTTTATGCTGCACAAAAGATTTTAATTTATTTTCTAAAAAGCCGTAACCTTTCGGAAATCTGGCGGTATATTCCAAATAACGATGATTGACCGATTTTACTTCTACACCAATCAACCAACCGTCAATGGTTTGTTCATACCGACCATAGCCTGTCATGCTTTTGATCAAAATAATCATCCCAACTTTTGCTAAAACTTAAGAAGTATAAGATTTTTGTGATAGAATAGTATGATTATTTTATCATTTTTAAAAATCAATTGCAACTATACAAAGCGGAAAAGGCAAGAAAAGACCAAAAGAAACTTCTTTCGGTCTTTCTTTTAGGTATGATGCGGATTGCAAACTTGTACAATTTTGCTGATTGGAATGGTACATATTCCATGCTCCAAAACAAACCCTTTGGAAACAAAAAATGAATGCAGTTCCTCCACACAGTTTTCCATTTGATACGCACCGTGATTGGCTCCATACGATGCCGCAGCACGCATGAGAAAATCGATATAAATTTTATTTTCCGCATTGAGCTCCTGTGCTGAGCCGTTTGTCAGGAAAATATTACGTATCAGCAATTTTCCTTGTATCAAATCTATCGCTGCATAGCCAAGCTCACATACCCCGTCTTTCATTACCAAGATAGTGCTGTCGGCTGCAGAGCAATGATATTGGGAAAGCAACTGCTCTTTCCTTATGTTATCTTCGATAGGTTTTACGGTTATCATGACCGTCCCTGCTTTCTACTCCTGTATTTTTATTGGATTTTGCCGCTGTATTTAGTTTCTTTACTTCTTCGGCCGTCAAACGACGATATTCTCCCGGCTGCAGCATACCCAATTTTACCGGTCCACAGGCAATTCGTTTTAATCGTGCTACTTCTAATCCCAATTGTTCACACATATTGCGAATTTGGCGGTTTCTGCCTTCATATAAAATAATTTCAAGCACCACTCGTCCGGGCTCCTGTGAAATGATATTCACTTGCGCAGGCGCCGTTTTTTTGCCGTCAATCATCATACCGACAGTCATCTCTGTGATTTGGTCTTCCGTAATGGAAGGACGTACGGTAACTCGATATGTTTTTGGAATATGCATGGACGGATGCGTCATAGCGTTTGCAAAGTCTCCGTCATTTGTCATCAGCAGCATACCTTCGGAATCACGGTCCAATCTTCCAACCGGATAAATACGTTCCGGAATATCCGCAACCAATTCCGCAACACACTTACGCCCCATTTCATCGCTCATGGTTGTAATAAATCCTCTTGGTTTATGCAGCATGTAATATACACTGCGCACACTGCTGACTACCGTTTTATTATCTACCGTAATCTTATCTTTTTTCGTATCTACTTTATCGCCTATTTTAGCAACTCTTCCGTTTACTTTCACACGACCGTTTGCAATCATTTCCTCTGCTTTTCTGCGTGAGGCAACCCCGCAGTCCGCAAGCATTTTTTGCAGCCTAACATCTTTTGCCATTTTCTTTCACCTTTTTCTTTCTTATCCAAACAGATTTCTAAAGAAATCTCCTATTTTTTGAAATATCCCCTGCTCCACTGTCTGTTGCTCTACCGCTGCCGTTGTAACCAACGGAACCGAGCCAATCTCTTCGCCATTGAGCTGATAAGAGATTTTTCCCAATTGTGTTCCTTGCGGAAACGGAGCATACGTAAAGTTTGGCAGCAATACAATACGTTCCACTTTATCTTTATCAGCAGCACTTACCACAACACTGCCTCCGTCACTGCCTGTTACTTCTATTTGGTCCGACGTACCGCCAACCACATCGACCGTAAAGGTTGTATTGGACTCATCCATACGGATGCTGGATAACTGAGAAAAACCATAGTCGAATAGTTTGATATGGTCGTTCCAATCGTCAGGCGCATTTAAGGTTACAGCTACCAAACGGACACCGTCGCGCTCTGCTGCGGAAACCAAACATCTTCCCGCCTTTTTGGTAAACCCTGTTTTAATGCCAATACAACCCTGATATAGTTTGAGTAATTTATTATGATTGGAGTAACTCTGTGTCCGAGGAGGATTTACAAATGTAGCCGTACTTTGCGTTTTGGAGCAAATAGCTAAAAAATCCTCATTTTGAATGGCAGCTGCTCCCAGCTTTGCCATATCCAACGCGGTGGAATAATGCTCATCTGCATCTAACCCGGACGCCGTCACAAAATTGGTATGTTCCATACCCAATTCTTTTGCTCTGGCATTCATCAATTTTGCAAATTCTTCTTCCGAACCGCCGATGGCAACAGCGGCGCCGTATGCAGCATCATTACCTGAAACCGTTAACATGCCGATTGCCAAATCCTTTAAAGATAGCCGGTCACCCGCATTTAAATACATGGAAGAACCTTCTACCGCAGCAACCTGTTCGCTTATGGTTACAATTTTATTCTCTTTCGCAGCCTCTTCTAAGGTCAAAAGCGCCGTCATAATTTTTGTGGTGCTTGCCATTGCCTGCTGATTCTCTGCATTTTTGGCATACAGCACCTGACCATTGTCCGCATTTATGACAACCGCAGCCTGCGCTGACACGGAAACAGAGCCTTCTTGTGCATGAACCGGCAACACAAAACTTGCTGCCGCAATCAATGCAACACATAATACACTAACACATTTTTTAAACAAAGAAAACCACCTGCCAATAGCATAACTATATGCAAGCGGTTAACCGAGTATGAGTCAACGTATTTTTATTCTTCTTTTTCTTTTAATTTTTCAAGTTCTTTTGCTGCTTTTTTCTCTTCCTTTTTTGCAGCTCTCTCTTCTTTTTTCTTGCTGAACGTTTCAGAGATTTTATCCACCACATCCGGTACCATCTGAATGATACGGTCAGCAGAACCTTCAAACGGTTCTACTTGAATGAGTTTTACATCACCGTTGCAAATAGATAAAAATGCAATTGGAGTAATGGTAATACCCGCGCCTGCGCCACCGCCGAAGAAATCTTTTGCCGGCTGAGATTTTGCCGGAAAGTCTGAACCTCCGGACGCAAATCCGTAGCTGACTTTTGAAATTGGAATCACGGTAGTACCGTCCGGTGTTGTAATCGGTTTTCCGATTACGGAATCTACGTCTACCATTTCTTTAATTTTTTCCATAGTTGTTCCAAGCATGCCGTCAATTGGATGATTTCCCATAATCATTACGCTCCTTTAGATGTTGTTTTTGGTAAGTCCGCCGTATGCCTGCGGTATACTTTTATCAATCGAATTAGCCCGCTGATTCCCGCTGTTAACACAAAAATCGGACGCATACCTGCTTTTAAGCGAAAATCTGCTTTCGTTTTTTTATCATCAAAGTCTGCTATGACGCAGACATGAGATTGCTTGCATTTTGCCACAGTCGTTATCATACTCATGGCAGGATATACAACCGCACAAGCCTGTCCGTATTGAATGGCAGTTTTGGCTGCATCTTCGTTGGAAATTGCAATATCAACCAAGAGCTGATAAATCACCAAATGCGAAAACAGCTTCTTCCCTGTTCCTGCCGCAACGCCCGCCAGCTCTTTGAAAAAATCCAGTAATCCCGACAGACCTTTGCTTTCTAGTATACCCTTAATTTTAGAAAATTTACCTGTTTTTTCTTTTTCTTCTTCAGGTTTCTTCTTTTTCTTTTTTTTCACCTTTTGTTCTTTCGACTGCGGCTTTTCTTTTTGAGGAAAAACCGTAATCGGGATACCCAATATTTTTATTTTTACAACAAAGCTGTCTTTAAACTGTATATCTACAATTACAGGGCAAGCCAATACAATTGCAAAAATCAGAAAAATACCTCCGATGACCGAAAGCGAAACAATGAGTGCAATCATATGTGGCCTCACCCCCTTTTCTTCTTACAGTTTATACATCTTCCAGTTTTAATTGCTTGTCATCTGCCGCATCAGCAGCATCGTTTTCATTTGCCTGTTCGTCAGTATCCTTTGGGTCGGGCACCTCAGGCAGCTCTTCCAAAGAAGAAAGCCCCATGCACCTTAAGAAATTTTGTGTGGTACCATATAAAAGCGGACGTCCGGGCAATTCCAGTCTGCCTCTTTCTTCTACCAGACCTTTTGCAAATAAACCGTTTAATACACTGGAACTGTCCACACCGCGTACTTGTTCCAAAAAAGCTTTGGTTACCGGCTGGTGGTATGCAACAATAGCCAATACTTCCAATGCTGCTGCAGACAGCGGTGTGTTATTTTTTAATTCTAAAGCCAAACGAATGTGAGATTCAAATTCGGCTTTGGTACACATTTGGTAACTGTCATTGATTTGAATGATTTGTATGCCGCTATGCATTTGATTAAACTCTTCCATAACAGCCGCTACCAGTGCTTTTGTTTCTGTTTTACCCAGCTCCATAGCTGCGGCAATTTTCTCCAGCGGAATTGGTTCCCCGCTTGCAAAAATAATCGCTTCTATTGCACCTTTTTGTGTTTGCGTTTCCAATTCCGTTCACCACCGTCCAATAACACTAATTTAGAGCTTCCGTTTTCGTCCTCTACACGAACTCGTTTTCCTTTTACCAGCTCCAGCACTGCCAAAAAGGTTGCCACCATTTGAGACTTGCTCTCCGCTTGTTCAAATACTTTTGTATAAGGTACTTCATGCTCTTTCCATAAACAGCGCAGCACATGAATCATTCCAGAGGCTACGGACACGGTAGGCGTTGCAACGATGGCTGAAAAAGATTCCATAGGCGGCGGCAAAAAACGTTTTCCCTTTCCTACTGCAGTTTGATATGCTGTCAACAATTCCCCCGTATCGTGATGTCCACGGTAGGTTAAATCTTTTTTCAGCTTCATTTGCGCTCTGACAAATGTTCCTAACTCCAAACGGTCTTTTACTATCTGAGCCATCCGTTTACATTGCTGATAATCCAGCAATTGCGTTACCAGCTCATCCTGCAACTCTTCTAACTCTTCATGTTTCGGAAGCAAAGATATGGTTTTCATATGAACCAATCTGGCCGCCATCGTTAAAAACTCACTTTCTATCTCCATATCCTGCTGCTTCATTTCTTCCATATGCATCATGTATTGTTCCAACAATTCTGCAATCGGAATGTCACAAATATCCAGTTTATGTTTGGAAAGTAAATATAATAATAAATCCAGCGGCCCTTCAAAAGAGGGCAGTTTATAGGATAGTTTTTCCATAATTTCTCCAATTATAACGCGCCGGCTAAATGGAACGGCAATTGTGCAAGCCACAGAATTCCGTCAGCACAGGCATTTTGAATGTAGCTTAACGGACCGCTTAACGCGCCTGTAAACATAAGTGCATATAAAACTAAGATAAATACACCTTGATAACGGTAAAATTGTTCCATAAGTCTCTGCGGTAAAAAAGATGCTAAAATTTTAGAACCGTCCAGCGGCGGAATTGGGATTAAGTTAAACACAGCCAAGGAAATATTAATAGCAATAAATGTCCATAGCAATTCCATACCAAAACTCAACTGAGATACACTGAATCCTGAACCCACCAAAACAGATACATAAATAAATGCACCTATCAAGGCCGCCAAAAAGTTAGAAATAGGGCCTGCCGCGGCTGTAACCGCCATACCTACCCTCGGGTTTTTGAAATTATTTGGATTCACCGGAACCGGACGTGCCCAGCCGAAACCAAACAATAAAATCATGAGCGCACCCCACGGGTCAATGCTAACCAATGGGTTAAAAGTTAATCTTCCTGCATTTTTTGCGGTGCGGTCCCCAAATTTGTAAGCAACCCATCCATGGGCCAGCTCATGCAAAGGCAAAATTAAAAACAGAATGATTAATACTGCAATAATTTGCGGAATAATCAGACTTAATTTGTCGGATGAACTTAACGAGTGATTCAATAATACACTTATGATCAAATTTGTACACACTCCTTTGTATCATAGTATTATAATATATTATTGACAAAAACACAATACTGGTGCTCTTTACATCTTACATAAAATGTAAAGATTACTCACTATTTTATGACACTTTTTTAATGACAGCAGAACCTATATGAAAGAATATAGGAAAAACACTTGCAATTTTTGCGTGAATTTGATAGAATACTAACGTTGTAATGAAAAATAGCCCTTTTAAAGGAGGTGCAGATACATGGCAAAATGTGAAATTTGCGGCAAAGATGTAGCTTTCGGTATTAAGGTTTCCCACTCTCACAGACGTTCCAACAGAACATGGAAACCAAACATTAAACGTGTAAGAGCAGTTGTTAACGGTTCCAATAAGCGTATTTATGCCTGCACCCGTTGCTTGCGTTCCGGCAAAGTTACTCGTGCAGTATCCGGTTCCGCAGCAGTTTAATGTCTGATTGACACATAAAAGCGAAACGAGAACAAAAGAGAAGCCTTACGGCTTCTTTTTTTATTATTATTCAGAAATAAAAACATCCAACGCTAAGCATTGGATGTTTTTTTCATATTTAAACTTTTTCTTTATTTCCAAATAATTTTTTTTCATTACCGTTCATAATACGAACAATATTGCCTCTGTGTTTAAAAATAACAATGCCGCCCATCAATGCAGTAATTGCAGTAACAATCAGCACATATTTTAAGGACACAATTCCACCATGATAGTAATCGGTAAAAAAGGTAACAAAAAATGTAGCAATCGGATAAGTACCGGCCGCTATTACAGAACCAAGCGATACCATTCTCCAAATAGCAAACACAACAATAAACAAACCTATGACTGCCAAAAAGACACGCCAGTCAGCCAAGGCTGCCATGGTTGCCACCGTAACGACCCCTTTGCCGCCCTTAAATTTGAAAAAGATTGGATACATGTGACCAATAGAGCAGCAAAATCCAGCCAAATAAATGCCGTAATTTACTATGTAGAAAGGTGCATTGCTGGCTGCACAAATATATTCCAGTATATATTTGGCTAACAATACAGAAATAACACACTTAAGTATATCAAAAACAAAGGTTAATATGGCCGCACGCTTACCAACAGAGCGCAGTACATTTGTAGTACCCGCATTGCCGCTTCCCATGGTACGGATATCTTCTTTACTGAACATTTTTGTAAAGATAATGGAAAAACTGATGCTGCCCAACAAATACGATACAATCATAATTGCTAACACAGGCAACGCAAACGTTTGAAACAATTCCAGCATTGTGCCCTCCTATTTATCGCCGCGTTCGCGGATGATAAATCGAACAGGGGTACCTTCCAAACCAAAGGTTTCCCTAATTCTGTTTTCCAAATAACGTTGATAGGAAAAATGAAATAACTCCGCATCGTTTACAAAACAAATAAAGGTCGGCGGTTTGGTACTTGCTTGCGTCATATAGTAAATCTTCAGACGTTTGCCTTTATCTGTAGGTGGTTGTACACGTGCGGTTGCTTGTGCCAAAATATCATTTAACGTACCTGTGGTAATCCGCATTGCATTGGAATTTGCCACAAGCTTAATCAACTCAAACAATCGGTCAATTCTTTGACCTGTATGGGCTGATATAAATACAAACGGAGCATAAGACATAAAAGAAAAATCCACTTCAAGTTTTTTACGGTATTCTTGCATGGTTTTATCGTCTTTTTCTACGGCATCCCATTTATTTACTACGATAACGCAGCCTTTTCCGGCCTCATGCGCCAATCCGGCTACTTTGGAATCTTGTTCCGTAAATCCTTCTGTGGCATCTATCATAATAACACAAACATCAGAACGTTCAATAGCCATTTGCGCCCGTATAATACTGTAACGTTCAATGTTATCATCCATTTTATGGACTTTGCTTTGACGGCGCAATCCTGCTGTATCAATCAAAATGAACTTGCCATGCTGATTTTCCACAGCCGTATCAATGGCGTCGCGTGTTGTTCCAGCAATATTGGAAACGATGCAGCGCTGCTGACCTGATATTTTATTCACCAAAGAAGATTTACCTACATTTGGCTTACCTATAATGGCAACCTTAATTTCTTCCCCGTCGTCTTCCTCTTCCTGCTCCTGTGGAACCAATTCCATGACTCTGTCCAACAAATCTCCCGTGCCATGTCCATGAACAGAGGAAACTGCAATCGGGTCACCCAAACCCAAATTATAAAATTCATAAAATTCGGGCGGAACATCGCCAACATTGTCACATTTATTCACAGCCAATATGACAGGTCTGCCGCTTTTTTTCAACATAATGGCAACTTCTTCGTCCGTTGCAACCACTCCGCTGCGTACGTCTGTTACCATAATAATGACATCGGCTCCGTCAATGGCTATTTGTGCCTGTGTTCTCATTTGAGATAAAATAACATCTTGAGACATCGGCTCAATACCGCCGGTATCTACCAAGGATATTACTCTGTTTTCCCACTCGCATTCTCCGTAAATGCGGTCTCTTGTAACACCGGGCGTATCATCTACAATAGAAAGTCTCTGCCCAATTAATTTATTAAATAAGGTAGACTTGCCTACATTTGGTCTGCCTACTATGGCAACAATCGGTTTAGACATTGTTTCACTCCCCCAGAACAGCATGTAACAAATGCTGTCCGTCATTCATAACCGTCTTAATGGGTATCTGCAGTTGATTACTGATATCATCAAGGGTAATGTCATCTAACAGTATATTTGTATTATGCCGCAAAATTACTTCCGGCAGTAATAACTCGTCTCCCAGCGTTTTTTCTTTTAGCTGAGATAAAATATCTGTGCCGGTCATAAGTCCTGCTACTGTTATAGTTTCTCCAAAAAAATGGTTGATAATCGGCACTACATTACAAGTTAAATTATTACATTTTATCCGCACTTCGTCAAGTAATTCATTCAGAAACGGATAAGCCGCAACACCTGTGGCCAATGTAATATGCCTTTTCGGAATTTCAATGGTTTCCTGACCGTCCAAACGCTCTTCCAATGCATATAAAAACTCATCTTTCAAGCATGCCATTGCACCGACTCCACTTTCTATTTGAGAAAAATCTCCGTAAAATTCCGGATTCGGAATCGGTCTTTCCGCTGTTAAATAAAATTCATCGGAAGCATATGCAATACGACTGCCATATTCCTGTTCAAACTGATTTCCAAAACGGTCAATGATATCAATGGTTTGACCTGCCTCTTCTTTTGTATAAGGACGTAAAGGGTATAACCCTTCTCTGTATTTGGTAACGCCAACAGGTACCAAGGCAATACTTTGCAGTGCAGGCGCTAATTTGCCAAGGTCGGTCAAACTGCGCTCCAACTCTGCCCCGTCATTGATGCCCGGACACAACACCAGCTGACAGTTGAGCTGGATACCCGCATTTGCCAGTCTGGGCAAGATTTCAAGTACCTGACCCGCAAATCGGTTTCCCATCATTTTTACCCTTAATTCCGGATTGGTTGTATGCACAGACACATTAATGGGACTGATTTTCATATCAATGATACGCTGTACATCTTTTTCTTTCAAATTGGTTAGCGTCACATAATTACCAAATAAAAACGACAGACGGGAATCATCATCTTTAAAGTATAAGCTTTCTCTCATACCCTTTGGCATTTGGTCAATAAAACAAAACACACATTTGCAGCGGCAGGAATGTTGCTTATCCATCAAATATGTTTCAAATTCCAAACCAATGGATTGATATTGGCCCTTTTTCATGGAAACAATACGTGTTTGACCTGTAACATCGGAAAGCTTAATTTCCAAATGGGCATTGGTTTCATAAAAACGGTAATCCAAAATATCAATAATATCATGCCCATTTAAAGAAACCAGAATTTCGCCTGCCTGAATTCCTGCACGCTGAGCAGGACTGTCGGGTTCTATTCCTTTGATTACAACTGACATTTTGAATCACCTCCCATGGATGACAATGTATTTTAAGCAAAAAAATAAGAGAAGGATTTCTCCTTCTCTTAAATTTTTAGAAATAAAAAAGACACTAATTTTCTGATTAAGCCTCTTTTTTAATTACTTCTCTGCCGTTGTAAAAACCACAACTGCCGCAAACAACGTGAGGTGTTTTGTACTCACCGCATTTTGGGCAATGAACAAGAGTTGGAGCACTCATTTTCCAAACGCTGGAACGTCTGCTATTTTTTCTTGCACTGGATAATTTGCTCTTTGGTACCGCCATGTTCAGCACCTCCTTATATAAATTAAAACTAATCTATCAGTTGTTTCAGAACCTCCAAACGAGGATCAATCTGACGCTTATTACATTGACAACTGCTGTTGTTTAGATTCATGCCGCAAACTGGGCATAAACCTTTGCAATCTTCTTTACATAGATATTTTGTAGGTAAAGCCAATAAAATATCTGCTCTGAAAAGCTCGTCCAAATCCAACTTACCATCTTCTGCCAGAATGTAGGTATCTTGGTCTTCTTCATTCATCTCCATGACAAGAGGATGACTGAACGAATTGTGATAATGTGTTTGAATATCCTCGGCACAACGGTCACAAGGAATGGAAAAATCAAAATCAGCTTCTGCCGTCATATAAACGGTTTGTGCTGTATTTTGCACACTACCACGGATTTGCACCGGAGAAACAAACGGATATACACCGCTTATTTCCGTGTCCGATAAATCCAGCTCAAACTGAAAAGGAATGCACTCCTCTTCATTTTCAAACAATTTTTTTAAATCAAGCAGCATAGTTAACACCTCTTGCGCTTTACTAAAATATTATAGCCATTTGCAGCAGCTTTGTCAACAAGAAATTTTATACGAAATGATGCAGTACAAAGCCGTTCACTTTTTATACTTTCCCTATATGGCATATTCATACCGTATATAAGAAAGCTGCCGCCGTAAATGCAGCGGCAGCAGCTTTTATATATCTATCTGAATTAGATACAAGTTACAATATCTTTTACGCCTGCAGGAAGTTCAGACTCATCCATGGAAACAGACAATGTAATCTTGGTCTCGGCAAAAGCAGCCAATTTATCCAAATTTTTAATAAAGCATTCTAAATCTTGTACGTCAACTGCTTTTAAAGTAGAATCAATAAAAATTTCTTTTACATCATAGTTGCCTGCACAAATACCGCTTACAAAACCGTAGAATGCAGTACAGCCATGAATGCCGTATGGCTCAAGAGCAACTAATCTTGCTTGATGGGAGATATCCAAAGTAAGATGAGATTCCTTCTCGATTACAACAACGTTTCCGTTTGTGTTTTCAATGGCATTGTTTGCAGCGTCAATTAATTTTTTTGTTTTTCCTGAACCTTTTTTACCAATAATTAGAGTTATCATGATGAAACTCCTCCCCAAAACATTTTATATTTTTCCACAAAAAGTGGATACGACCGGCATATTGAACTTCTTATTGCTTTAATCTGGCTTCCAGCTGCTCTTTTTCCTGTTCATACCCGGGCTTGCCAAGCAAAGCAAACATATTCTTTTTATAGCTTTCCACACCCGGCTGATTAAATGGATTTACACCCAGTAAATAACCGGAAATTGCGCATGCTTTTTCAAAGAAATAAATCAGATATCCCAAAGAGTACTCTGAAAAATCCGGAACATGAACCACAATATTGGGAACACCGCCGTCATGATGCGCCAATACTGTTCCTTCAAATGCTTTTCGGTTGACATAAGAAACCGATTTGCCTTGTAGAAAATTCAATCCATCCACATCTTCGGGACTGTTCTCTATTAATATATCATACTTTGGCTTATCAAACAATACAACAGTTTCAAAAAGTGTGCGTTTTCCATCTTGTATGTATTGGCCCATAGAGTGTAAATCTGTGGAAAACGTTACGGATGCCGGAAAAATTCCTTTTTGATCCTTGCCTTCACTTTCTCCGTACAATTGTTTCCACCACTCGCACATCATGGTATAACAAGGCTCATAACTGACCAGCAGTTCAATCTCTTTCCCTTTTCGATACAATACATTTCTGGCAGCCGCATATTGGTAACAAGGATTTTCCGCAAGATTCTCATTGCAATATTCCTTCTGTGCATCTGCAGCGCCTTGCATTAACGCTGTGATGTCTGCTCCGCAAACAGCAATGGGTAATAACCCTACTGCTGTTAATACGGAAAAACGTCCTCCGACATCGTCGGGAACCACAAATGTTTGATAGCCTTCTGTATCTGCAAGTTGTTTCAACGTACCTTTTGCTTTATCTGTTGTGCAATAAATACGTTTTTGGGCTTCTTCTTTCCCATATTCTTTTTCCAAAAAATCTTTGAATACACGAAAGGCAATGGCCGGTTCTGTTGTGGTACCGGACTTTGAAATCATGTTAATGGAAACGCGTTTGCCTTTACAGATTGTCAATAATTCAGTTAAAGATGCAGAACTGATGGTATTGCCTGCAAAATAAATATCGGGAGTTTGTTTTGGAAGAACATTGTAATTTTGTGATTTTAAAAATTCTATTGCTGCCCTTGCCCCCAAATAAGAACCGCCGATTCCAATGACAATCAAAATATCCGTATCAGATTGAATTTGTTTTGCCGCTTTCTGAATCCTTTCAAACTCTTCTTTATCATAGTTTGTCGGCAAAGCCAGCCAGCCGATATAATCATTCCCCATACCTGTACCGTTATGCAGCATATGATGTGCCGTCTTAACCTGAGGAGCAATTCCTTCCATCTCCTCATTTCGTACAAACCCGTTTAAATGTTTCAAATCTACTTGTATGGACATCTTTTATCCTCCTATGCGTTCCCATTCTTTCGTTATTATTTTACAATAAACCGATATTGTTTGCAATAGAATTTCAACACTTTTTATAAATTTATACTTCCATTCCTTTTAAAATATCATGATTTACCAATGGAACAAACTTCTTAATAAAATCATAAAAGAAGCACCAAAATCAAGCTCTTTCACACTGTTTTTTGCTGTAATATCATACTCTGCAATTACTTCTCCATCCAGTTCATACTTCACTTTACCAAGCAACTGTCCCTGTTCGACCGGCGCCTGAACCCCTTCACTCAGTTCCACTTCACTTTTAATTGCGGATTCTTTCCCCTTTGGAATTAATACTTCAGCAGTTGCAGTACATTCGGCCTGCACTTCTCCCTGTATTCCGTTTGTTACGGGGACGGTTCCCAACTCCGGCATTTGCAGTGATGCAAAGGAAAAATTAGCAAATCCATAATCAAGCAAAGTAGATGCGGAGGTAAACCGTTCGTCCGTTGTGGAACAGCCCAATACCACTGCCACAAGACTCAAATTATCTCTCTTAGCCGTAGCTGAAATACAACTGCCCGCCTGACTGGTGGTACCTGTTTTTAATCCTGTGATACCTTTGTAACTGCGAATTAATTTATTGGTATTTACCAATTGAGTTTCTCCGTCTCTGACGTAATCCATCCAAGTTAATGTGTAATCAAAGATTTTTTCGTGTTTGATTAACTCTGCTGACATCAGTGCCACATCATGGGCAGTTGTCAAATGACCGTCTTCATCCAGACCGTTGCAATTTTTAAATGTGGTATCATTCATACCCAATTGTTTTGCACGAATATTCATCTGTTTTACAAATTCATCTTCTGTTCCGTATACATGTTCTGCCAACACAACAGCAGCATCGTTTGCACTCATGATGACTGTTGCTTTGATTAAGTCGTTCACAGACATGGTTTCTCCTTCTTTTAACCAAATATCCGAACCGCCCATGGAAGCCGCATGCGCACTTGCAGTTACCTGGTCATCCAAAGAGATTTTACCCGAATCTATGGCTTCCATCACCAATAACAAAGTCATTACTTTGGTAATAGAAGCACACGGACGCAATTCATTTGCATTCTTTTCATATAAAATTTTGCCTGTATTCGGTTCCATTAAAATAGCAGACGGAGCAGCCACTTCCCCATCTGAAATAGCGGATACCGGTATTACAAACGAAACAGCCATTAACACCACGATCACAACCATTGCAATTGCTCTTGTTTTCCACCTCATACTGATTCTGCACCTCCAAAATTGCGCTTTTACGCTTGTTACCATTGGTATGCGCAGCTAGTACAAAATATGAACAACCCCTGATATGAAAATTCCCATAAATACGCTTCCATGTATGGTCTTTACAAAAACATAAAAGAACAATAAAGATAAAAGCATTTGATTACTTTTGAAAAACAAAAATTGCAAAAATAAATCATGAATATGGAACTCTTGAAAAGTTTTTGCGCTCCCCTAAGAAGACGGAACACACTAGACTTTCAACGCTGAAAGCAAAGCAAAATTCGGCAGGCTGTTGCCATAGGATATATTCACCAATATCATTTACTAAAAAGAAATGTTCTTTTCTATCAATAAAAAAACCGGGAATATGATTCCCGGGTATTTTTATGATTTTCTGACTGTAATGTCTTTTTTTTGCAAATAATCTTTTAATTCAGGAATGGTGACTTCACCAAAATGGAATAAGGAAGCTGCCAACACTGCATCTGCTTCGCCCAATTCGAAAGCATCAGAAAAATGCTCCATAGTTCCTGCACCGCCCGACGCAATGACAGGAATATTTACTCTGCAGGATACAGCTCTTGTTAATTCCAAATCATATCCTGTCTTTTGTCCGTCACAATCCATACTGGTCAGCAAGATTTCTCCCGCTCCTAATTTGGCTGCCTGGATTGCCCATGCAACGGCATCTTTTCCCGTATCTTCACGTCCACCGTTGATGACAACTGTCCAGCCGCCTTCTGCTCTGCGTTTTGCATCAATGGCGCAAACAATGCATTGGCTTCCAAATTGATTGGCAGCTTCACGAATGAGCTGCGGATTTTTCCATGCCGCAGTATTCACAGAAACTTTATCCGCACCTGCACGCAGTAATGCATTGATATCCTCTACGGTACGCACTCCGCCGCCTACGGTAAACGGAATAAAAATATGTTTTGCAACCTCCTGCACAATATGCAGCATGGTACCACGGCCTTCATGAGAAGCGGTAATATCCAATAATACCAATTCATCGGCACCCTGTTTGTCATAAGCAATTGCCGCTTCTACGGGGTCTCCTGCATCTCTTAAATTTACAAAACTGGTTCCTTTGACTACTCTTCCGTTATTTACATCCAAACACGGAATAATTCTTTTTGCATGCATGGCTGGGTACCTCCTTTTATTTGATAAGTGATGCAAAATTTTCCAGCATTTCAATGCCTCTTACACCACTTTTTTCAGGATGAAATTGCACCGCATGCACGTTGTCTTTATGTATGGCTACATCCAGTTCAATTCCGTATGTGGTGGTAGCGGAAACAATCTCTCTGTCTTGTGCTTTCAAATAATACGAATGTACAAAATAAACATAAGGTTCCGGCGCAATGTTTTGGAACAGTCCGTCATTTTGTTTGATATCCAATGAATTCCAGCCAATGTGAGGCACTTTTAAATCCCAACCGCCGGGAATCAGCTGAATTTTGCCTTGAAATACACCAAGTCCTTTTACCCCCGGACTCTCCTCACTTTCTTCAAATAACAACTGAAGTCCAAGACAAATTCCTAAAAATGGTTTCCCACTGTGAATAAAATCCAAAACCGGCTGTACCAAATTTGCATTTTGTAAGCACTCCATAGCATGTCCAAAGGAGCCCACGCCCGGCAAAATTGCGGCGTCTGCTTCCATGAGTACTTTTGCATCACTGGTAATACAACTTTCACAGCCAATGTAATCCAACGCATGTTGTACGCTATGTAAATTTCCGGCGCCATAATCAATTAACGCAATCATACTACTATTTCCCTCATTATTAAAATATAAATAAATAAACGTTTCTTTTCATTGCTACAACTATGAACCGTTTATATGATAATTGTTATTTTATCATTTTTCCCCAATGTTGGCAAATATATTTTTGTATGATTTGTCTTTCTGCAGCAACAATAACATCAGCGGTTTTTTCCGCAAAAGGAGATGAAAATGCGCATGAAGACAAAACAACACTTTGGAGAAATTGAGTTGGATCCCCACAAATTTGAGGATACCAATGGGATTACCATTCCGATTACGTATCCTGACAGACGTTCTAAAAAAGCACAAGTTGCCATTCCGTCTGAAGAAAACGTCATACGTGCAAAAGAATGGGTAGACTATAACATCAAATAATTGCAACAGGAATTGCGACAGGAGTTGCTGTATTCACAGTAATTCCTGTCACTTTCTAAAACAAAAAAGATGCAGGAGGACTGTATGGATTACATATCATTATTCGGCATAGCCGTCGGTTTATCTATGGACGCGTTTGCCGTTTCGATTACCAACGGCGCTGTATTGAAAAAAGTAAATTTGTTGACGGCACTCAGGATAGCGGCATGTTTTGGTATATTTCAAGGAGCAATGCCTTTAATTGGCTGGTCCATCGGAAAAGTAGGAGAACAACTGATACATACAGTAGACCATTGGATTGCTCTGATTCTGCTCTGCTATCTTGGAATCAAAATGATTTGGGATTCTCGAAAAAAAGACGAAGCCGCTTTCTGCGAAAAAAGCACCCTAAAAACAAAAACATTGCTTGCAATGGCGGTGGCAACCAGTATTGACGCATTGGCAACCGGCGTTATCTTGCCTTCAGCAGTCGGCGCAGAAACCTTAATCCAAATGATATGTTCCATTTCCGCCATCTCTGTCATTACATTTATTCTCTGTCTCATCGGCGTTTTTTTAGGAAAAAAATTCGGCTGCTTGCTGCACAATAAATCCAGTATATTGGGCGGAATTGTTTTAATTTGTATTGGCATTAAAATTTTTGTGGAGCAAATGTTTTTTTAAACATCTATCAATAGTATCCCTGATTTTTCAGAATTTAAAAGAAACATAAACACAAAAAAGGCAGGACTGATATCACAGATAACGTCCTGCCTTTCAAAGCGTGGAAGATACAGTACCGCAATACAGCCTGTCCACCTATGCTTTCTTAGTTTTGTTTTAAAAATGCTTCCGCTTCTTCCAAAATTTCACGGTCAGCATCAAATGTCAATAAATCAACGGCTTCATCATACGGTACAACCCAATATTCCAGCACTTCTCCTTCTTGAGGAAATACGCGTTGTCCTGTATATTTTGCCAAATAATAAACCGCACGCTTATTCACGGAAAATTTTACTTTGTAATCATACAAGCGTCTGAATGCTTCGCAAACATCTACATGCAGACCTGTTTCCTCCAAAATTTCTCTTTCCACGGTCTGCAATTCGGTTTCGCCATATTCGATGTGTCCTTTTGGAAATCCTACATTTTGAGAACGATTGCGAATCAGCAAATATTTGCGTTCTCCGTCGTCTTCATGATATACAACCGCACCGCAGGATTTTTCATACAAACATTTATAAATCGGTTTTTTATTTCCTTCTGCCTTTGTAAGCGCATGTGCAATTTGCGGCTCATACACAACAGCCTCACACGGTGTTGCAATCAGCTTCATTTCGCCGGAACCTTCATACTCTATCATTGCAGTCACCATGCCATGAAACTCTTTTCCCGGGTTTTCTGCATCAAACACGTATACAATTTGTTTTTTATTTGTTTTTTCAAAGTGTTCTTTATTGTAGCCGCGCAAATATTCGGCGCTGCGTTGTTCTTCGTCCAGTACCACTGTAATCTCGTGACCCAGTGTGAAATAATCTGTAGCTTCTACCATAATATTTTGCATAAACCTCGTCTTTCCCTGATGGTACGCACGCCGATCGGTTGCATACCGTTCCGCCAATTCTTGTTTCAGCGTATTGTATTTTTTTAATCTGTCCGTATTAATGGATAAATAATCTTTAAATTGCAAAAAATGATTCCATCTGTCGCTGTTTTCCAATACAACATAAATATGCGCCGTGCAAACACCTGCATCCATGTCACGGCATTCAAAAAACAACTGTTCATTGTCATCTTTGTGATATACATGGTAGATATGGTGCGCTTTCAGCTTATATTCCATATCAGTAACATCATCAAAGGATGAAACAGCAACCGCAATATCCAAAATAGGCATAAATTTCACGCGGAAAGAGGGATTGCTAATAGCTCCGCTGCCTATTTGCTGTACATCTTTTGCAACAGGGCCAAATAAAACTTTTAAATGCTCTATTTCTCTTTGAGCAATGGTATCCCATTCTTCATTCCGTTCAATAAAAGATATGGTTCCTTTTTTTAACCCTAACATACAGCCTCCTCCTTATTGATTTTCTTACGAAAAATTATAACATCATCGCTTCGGTTATGCAAGGCAAAGTCTTTTGATGTTTAAAAATAGAAACGTATGTTCAATATCAATACATTCGTATAAAATTTTGTTTCAAACATTTTCATTCCTTCTATAAATGAGCCATAATTTTTTCATAATTCATGCTTATACTAAACACAAACGATTACGAGAGAAGGATATTTATGCAGCAGCTATTTTATAACGGTGACATTTTAACCTTGGAAGATTCTCAGCCGGAAGCAATACTGGTTGAGGACGGAACGATTGTGTACTGCGGCAGTTTGCAAGCAGCAAAAGAAAAAACAATACCCAACTGCGATGAAATCAATCTGCATGGGCATTGCTTAATGCCGTCTTTTATTGACCCGCATTCTCATATCACCCAGTTTTCCAATACACTTGGATTGTTGGATTTGAACCATATTACCAGCATTGGAGAAATCGGTCAGCAAATAGAACAATATATTGATGAAAACAAGATAGAGCCGGGAGAAATGATTTTCGGCTTTGGTTATGACCATAATTTTCTCAAAGAGCACCGTCATCCAACAGCAAAAGAATTGGATGCGGTTTGTCAGGGACACCCGTTGCTGATTGCTCATAAGTCGGGACATATGGGTGTTATGAATACAAAAGCAATGGAACAAATGCATTTGGATAAAAACACCCCTGACCCGGCGGGCGGAAAATACGGGAGAGATGAAAATGGAAATCTAACCGGATATGCGGAAGAAAGCGCATTTATCAAAGCAGGCAACCAAATTACACATCCTGACATTCATAAAATTGCAAAGCAGTTTGAAAAAGCACAAAAAATTTATGCGTCCTACGGAATTACAACCGCGCAAGACGGCTTTGTAAAAGACGGAGAATGGAACCTGCTGCACAGCATGGCAGAACAAAACGCCCTGATATTAGATATTGTAGGATATGTTGATTTGGAACATCATGCAGATTTGATAAAACAAAATCCTCAATATCGCAGCTACCACAATCGGCTGAGGCTTGGCGGATATAAATTGTTTTTAGACGGTTCTCCCCAAGGAAGAACCGCATGGATGAGCAAGCCATACACAAACAGCAAAGATTACTGCGGTTATGCTCGATACTCTGACGAGCAGGTACAAAGTATGGTTGACCGCGCATTAGAAGAGAAAACACAATTTATTACTCATTGCAACGGAGATGCTGCTGCACAACAACTGCTGGATTGTTTGAAGGGAAAACAACAAAACGTCCGTCCTGTGATGATTCATGCACAATTGCTGCGTCCGGACCAATTGCCTGATGTGAAGTCTGTTTCGATGATTCCCAGCTTTTTTGTAGCTCACACCTACTATTGGGGTGATATACACATTGAAAACTTTGGAATGGAACGTGCCAAACATATTTCCTGCGCACATTCTGCTATGGAAATGAACATTCCATTTACGTTTCATCAAGATACCCCTGTGATTGTGCCCAATATGTTGGAAACCATTTGGTGCGCAGTCAATCGTATGACAAAAAACGGAGTATGTCTGGGAAAAGAAGAATGTATTCCTGTGAAAGAAGCCATCTATGCTGTAACAAAGTATGCTGCTTATCAGTATTTTGAAGAAGACAGAAAAGGAACCATCAAAGAAGGCAAGCTGGCAGATTTGGTGGTATTGAGCGAAAACCCCTGCAAAGCAGACCCTATGGCAATCAAAGATATTCAAGTGCTGTATACCTTTAAAGAAGGCCGCTGCATTTTTGATGCACATTATGACAAATAAACTACAAAAAACAAAAAGCGATGCTCAAATTTGAGCATCGCTTTTTGTGAACCTCAGAATCAGCGGAATAAGAACGACTTCTTATTCTTCTCTCATCTTAGCAAAGCACTCGCTGCAGTATACAGGACGGTCTTCACGTGGTTTAAATGGAACTTTTGCTTCGCATCCGCAAGCAGCGCATTGTGCTGTGTACATTTCGCGCTCCGGTTTTGCAGCGTTTTTACGTGCATCACGGCATGGTTTACATCTTTGTGGCTCGTTTACAAAGCCTTTGGATGCATAGAATTCTTGTTCGCCAGCAGTGAATACAAATTCAGCGCCGCAATCTTTACAGATGAGAGTTTTGTCTTCGTACATGTGATTTACCTCGCTTTGGATTAATAGATATTTTGCCCTTAGACGGATTTGCACCGCCGCCTTTGATGGATCAACGCTCTAACTTAAGCTACCGGGGCATATTGAGACTGCATGATTGTAGTTTTCTACGCACACGCTGAATTGCGTTATCTACAGACTTAGCAGGAATTGCTAATTTGGCAGCAATCTCACTGTAACTTTGGCCGCTTAAGTAAAGAAAGAGAACCTGTTGCTCCAGTTTTGACAAACTCTGCCGAATTCTTTGGTGAACCATTTCTAAATTTTCCCTGTCTATCAATAAAGTCTCAGGATTAGACAATGCTTGACTGGTACCCTGTATATTGAGCTGAGAAGCTTCTTCATCATTCAGGGATACCAATTGTCCCAGAGGAATGTTCTTCTTGCGCGCACAGGCACGATATGCCGCCACAATGCGGTTTTGAATACAAATACCCGCATATGTTTTAAAGCTGGCATCTTTATTCGGATTGTAGCTTCTGGCTGCACTGAATAAACCAAGCAAGCCTTCCTGACATAGGTCATCCGCTTCCAATACGGAACTGCGAAACGGATGTGCCTTTGCCCGAATGAAAGACAGGTACCTGGCAGTCAGTTCCACAAAGGCGTCTGAATTCCCTTTTTGAATGAAAGATACCAGCTGATTGTCTGTATAGTTTTCCATTTGTTCAGGCAATCCAAAACACCTCTTGCACCCACTTTTATCTGCCTATATCATACTCTATTCTTTTATTTAAGTCAATAAAAATTTATGAAATATGTTAAAAAATTTCTGTTTTTTGCAAGCAATCCTTGTGTGCTACGAGAAATTATTTTCCTTATTTTTACATTAATGTTTATATCTTGAATTATAATAGATTTCTCTGAACAGGTCAATAGAAAAATAAAAATTACCCTATTTATTTTTGAAAAGGACGATATGGTATTTGATTATTGATATCTTCTTTATATAAGTCAAAATCTTTAGACAGTAATGCTCCATAAGTAATAATTTGTTTACCATATTTCTCTTTTAAATTTGCAATCTTCTCCTCCAGTTTTTCCTCCTTTATCAATTCTTCCGTATTGGTGAAAAATGATACTTGCTCTTTTTGTGCCTGAGGTACCAACAAAAATCCACTAATACCTAATGCACGTATTGGCTGTTTCCATTTATAATGCTGTTTCAGCATACGGCAAGCCACGGCATAAATATCTTTTACCTGACGTGTTGGAATTTCAATGGTCTGCTGATATTGCCTTGTCTGAAACAAGCAATCTTTTATCATCAAGTGGATACCGCAAGCCAGCACTCCATGACGAAGCATACGACCTGCCACTTTTTCTGATAAGTACAACAATACTTTCTGAGCTTGTTCCTCTTGTTCCAAATCTTTCGGACAAGTAATGCTGTTTCCTATACTTTTGGGCTGTTCCTGCTCCTGCGCATAAGATACGGGAGATTCGTTTCTGCCATTGGCATTTTGCCAAAGCTCACTTCCGTTTTTACCAAACATGGCATAAAGATAATTTTCATTGCTTTGCGCCAATTCCCCTATGGTAAACACACCTGATTCATGCAGCTTCTTTAATGTGGCTCTTCCTACTCCCAGCATACTTTCCACAGGCAATTTCCATATTTTCTCCTGAAAATCTTCTTTTGTAATCACGGTTGTGGCATTCGGCTTTTTTAAGTCGCTGGCCAGTTTGGCAAATATCTTATTAAAGCTGACTCCTACAGAAACCGTCAGACCCAGTTGACTGTAAAACTGCTGGCGGATGGTTTCGGCAATTTCATAGGGAGTTCCGAATAAAGTTTGACTTCCCGTCACATCCAGCCAGCATTCGTCAATACCAAACGGTTCCATTTGGTTGGTAAACGATAAATAAATCTCTTTGGCTAAGTTGGAAAAATATAAATATCTATCATAATGAGGCGGTGTAATGACCAAATGCGGACATTTTTTCTTAGCCTGAAAGATAGGCTCTCCTGTGCTCACTCCATACTTTTTGGCCAATTCATTTTTTGCAAGCACAATGCCATGCCTTTCCTCTTGTCTGCCGCAAACAGCTACTGCTTTTCCTTTTAAGTGGGGAAAATCTCTGCATTCTACCGAAGCGTAAAAATTGTTCAGGTCACAATGTAAAATAGCCCGTTCCATATAATCCCTTCCAGTTTTTAAAAATCGAACATTTGTTCTATTATATCCCTAAAACAAAAATAAGTAAAGGCCTTGTTGAAAAATGTAAACAATTTCTTGTAATGCAACATGTCAGGTTTTATAATAAATAAATTCTAACGATAATGACACAAAAGGAGATATTCTCATGTTTGCCCATTTAAACAGTATCGGTCTTTACGGAATGGATGCATTTGAAGTCAATGTAGAGGCGGATATTTCAAACGGACTACCCGGATTTGACGTTGTTGGCTTGCCTGATACCGCTGTGAAAGAGTCTCGTGACAGAGTGCGCTCTGCTTTAAAAAACTGCGGATTTGCATTTCCCATGAGCCGTATTACCGTTAACCTTGCGCCTGCTGACAAAAGAAAGGAAGGCCCTATTTATGACCTTCCCATACTGCTTGCAATTTTAACGGCATCAGGGCAACTTTCCTGTGACCTTTCCGATTGTGCAATGATTGGTGAATTGTCCTTGTCAGGAGAAATTCACGGAATTCGAGGCGTACTGCCTATGGCAATTCACGCTAAAGAATTGGGATATCACCGTTTGTTTGTACCTGCTGTCAATGCTGCCGAAGGAGCTGTTGTGGAAGGATTGGAAGTATATCCTGTGACAAATGTAAAACAGCTGATTGACCACCTCACAGGTAATCTGACCATATTGCCTCAGATTCCCCAAAGCAATATTGATTTTGCGTCTCCCGCTTTGCCTGATTTTGCTGATGTACGAGGGCAGACCCAAGCAAAGCGCGCATTAGAGATTGCTGCCAGCGGAGGTCATAATGTACTGCTGATTGGACCTCCCGGCTCAGGAAAAAGTATGCTTGCAAAACGCTTACCCTCTATTTTACCTCCTATGACATTTGAAGAAACCATCGAAACAACAAAACTACATTCCATTGCGGGTATTATGCCTCCAAATACCTCTTTGATTCATACACGTCCTTTCCGTGCGCCCCATCACACAGTTTCCGCTGCAGGCCTCTCCGGTGGCGGAAACATTCCAAAACCTGGTGAAATCTCATTGGCTCACAATGGTGTTTTGTTCCTGGATGAACTGCCCGAGTTTTCCAAAAATGCTATGGAAGTATTGCGCCAGCCTCTGGAAGACGGTACCGTAACCATTTCACGGGTAAACGGAAACTATACGTATCCTTGCACGGTTATGTTTGTTGCTGCGATGAATCCATGTCCATGCGGCTATTTTGGGCATACCGGTCACCCTTGCACTTGCACCGCGTCCATGGTGAACAAATATCTTTCCCGTGTTTCCGGCCCTCTGTTAGACAGATTGGATTTGCATATTGAAGTTCCCGCAGTCCATTTTGACGAGCTTTCTTCCAAAGCATCGGCAGAATCCTCCGAGACCATAAAAAAACGTGTGGATGCTGCCAGAGCAATTCAAAATGAACGATTGAAAGGAACAGGCATTACCTGCAATGCTAAAATGACGCCTACACTGTTACAGAAACATTGTCAACTGGACCAAAGTGCCAATCGTTTGCTAAAAGCCGCTTTTGAAAAATTAGGACTTTCCGCACGCGCCTACGACAGAGTGCTAAAAGTAGCACGAACCATTGCAGATTTAGACCATAGCGCGCAAATACACGCACAGCATATTGCGGAAGCAATACAGTACCGCAGTCTTGACCGCAAATATTGGAATAAAGAGTTATAAAAAGTACTGCAATATGTAAATATTTCCAGTAGATAGATTTGTGATAAAATTTCACGCACGATGTTTTCTGTCGTATAAATCCGTTAAAATATACCGTGCAAATATTCCAAATAATGGCGTATTAACGAAAAAATAGATTTACTGCCAATACGGACATAATATATCCTGTTGTGTCTGCCATCAGCGCTGCGGGAATTGCATGGCGTGTCTTTTTGATGCCCACCGAACCAAAGTACACAGCAATGGCATAAAATGTGGTTTCCGTAGAACCCATCATGACAGAAGCAACACGTCCGATAAATCCATCTGCGCCGTAATTTTGGAAGATTTCTGTTAAAACCGCAGTGGAACCGCTGCCGGAAATTGGGCGAAGCAAGGCAAGCGGAAGTACCTGTGCCGGGAAACCTAAAAAATCGGCAACCGGTGCAATCCAGTTGGTGAATAATTCTAACGCCCCGGAAGCACTCAGCATAGTAACTGCCATAATCAAGCCTACCAAGGAAGGCAAAATAGAGATGGAAGATTGGAACCCTTCCTTCGCACCTGCAATAAACGTATCAAATAGAGGGACACGTTTGAAAAGACCAAATACAATAATGATACAGATTACAACAGGAATAATGTAAACACTGAAACTTTCCATATGGATCACTCCTTTAACGTAATCTGTGTTCTTTTTTGCGTCCTTGTAGCAACTTTGCCACAATTACTCCCACAATTAACGATACTACGGAAGCAAGCCATACAGCGGGCAGTATATCAAACGGAAACTGCGCGCCGTATTGCGCTCGCAAAGCCCCCATAAATGTAGGAATCAATTGTATGGATGCAGTATTAATCACTACAAACATAACCATACTGTTATTGGCAACCGAAGGATTGGGATTTTCTTTCTGCATTTCCTTCATAGCGGCAATGCCAAGCGGAGTTGCCGCATTACCTAAACCTAAAAAATTGGCTGCCATATTCATGGAAATTGCTTTTAACGCACTGCTGCCTGCCCGGTAATCGGGAAACAGACGTTTTAACAGCGGATTGAATACTTTACATAATACAGCAGTTAGTCCGCCGGCATCTGCAATTTTCATAAATCCTGTCCATGCACACATCATACCTAATGTACCTATTACCAATTCCACTGCACTGCCTGCGCCTTTCATTACTGCTTCTGAAAGCTGCGGCATTCTGCCTGTGAAAATGGCGCACACAAAACTGATTAAAATCATAACTGCCCATATTACATTTAACATGCTTTACACCTCTGCAATAAGTATGTACAATTGGACTAGTTTATGAATTTTTTGAAAATTCTGTTCGACAGAAATTTAAATCTATTGACATTTATGGTAAAAAAAGGTATGATATTGACATAAACAAAGTAATTGTAGTAAAAAGAAAAACAAAATCTAAAAAAAGGAGCAATTTTTATGAAATCTACAGGTATTGTAAGAAAAGTTGATGAATTGGGAAGAATTGTACTTCCAAAAGAACTAAGACAAACACTGAATATTAACGAGAGGGATCCAATTGAGATTTTTGTGGACAACTCCTCTATCATATTGCAAAAATATGAACCAGCATGCATGTTTTGCAATAACACAAACGATATGGTGCAATATATGGGCCGCAACATTTGTAAAGAATGTTTAAAAGCAATTGAAGCGGAAGCCGATAAAAAATAATAAATCCAAATAAAAAAACGCAGCTGTTTTAAGAGAGGCAGCTGCGTTTTTTTATTTATTTATAAAATGCGAGCATCGTTTACAACAATTTGAAAGGTTAAACCTAAAAAATCTGCGGCTTTTCGGCAAAGTACCATACGTGTTAGAAATATTTCAAAATATTCTATCACAGGACAAATGGTGGTATCAATGGTTAATTTCAGTAATGCCACCTTTTGTTCTTTGTTTACTTCTATGCTGGAATGTTCTACTGCGTAATTTACTCTGTCATGAATATCTATGGCTACAGTTTCTTTGTTTCGCACTCTTGTACGGCGAACATCGCTTTTATCAGCCAAAATCAACGCTGCTGCAATTGGATTGACTGCTGTTGCAGTTCCCTCATCATGATTACCGATTGCAGCAATAATTTGACTGATTTCACTTGGTGGCATTCCCATTCTTGTCAAAATTTGAAATGCCATAATCGCACCTGACTGCGCGTGGTCTACACGATTGACCACATTGCCGATGTCATGCATATAGCCTGCAATCGCTGCAAGCTCGCACGTACGCTCATCGTATCCCAAATCTTCTAAAATACGGCGTGCATACACAGCGCTTCTCTTTAAATGGGCAAACCCGTGTTCCGTATAATTCATAACGCCCAGGTATTCATTGCCTTTTGTGATATACTCATTGATTTCTTCGTTGTTTTCAATGTCTTCAAATGTGACTTGTTTTTGATTGTTGTTTTCCACGTGACCTATCTCCTATCAAGGTTCCATAATCATATCATACATAGCCTGCAGACATATTTCTCCATGTTTCATAAAACGTTTGATGTCAATATGCTCGTTGGCGTCATGCATGTTGCGGTTTGGCTCATCTTCAAACAACGGACCGAATGCAACACAGCGTCCCTGGACTGTACGTGCATACGTACCTCCCCCTGTCGCATAAAGATTCGCCTCTTTTCCCGTTGTTGTTTGATATGCCTGCTTTAATAACGAAATGAACGGAGCATGTTCTTCCATATATAACGGTAAATTTAAATGGTGCAAATGGAAAGATAAATGATATTTTGATGCTTTGGATTGGATATGCTCCATGATGCCATTTCCATCTGACGTAACAGGATAACGAATATCAATACTGACCACCGCTTTTTGCTGAAAAATTTCAACTTTTCCCACATTGCAGGTGAGCGCACCGGAAGGTCCATCTGTTTGTGCAATACCAAGCAACTCACCATTGCATTGTGTGTGAATCTGCTCATGGATAAATGTGAGTATATCTCCCAATTGCTCCGGAGTGAATACTTGAAATAACAGAGCTGTCAAATGTGTTACTGCATTGAATCCTTCTTCCGGCTGCATTGCATGGGAAGCTTTTCCCTGTGAATGTATCACAACGCCGCCTTCATTTTCTGTAAAAGTAAATTGACCCTTTACATGTTCACAAGCTTGTTTCAATAATGCTATTTCTTGCTTGGTACAGCAAATATCAGCTTGTGCACTGCTTGGTACTGCATTTATCACGGTACCGCCCTGAAATTGTCTTACAATTTTTGCATTGTTTTCTGCTGCATGTAACGAAAACTGTAAAATTCCCTTTTCTCTGTTGCAAATACCATAATCGGAATCAGGGGTAAAGGCTTTATCCGGCAATGGCTCATGACGGAAATAGACACGTAAATCATCCATTCCCACCTCTTCTCCTGCACCAAAAATCACTCTGAGTCGGCGTTTTGGAATAACATCTGCATCTTTTAATGCCTTTAGACAGTAAAGCGCCATCAGGGCAGCACCTTTGTCGTCCAGCACACCTCTTCCAAATAATAAATCTCCTTTTTGTGTCAAAGTGAACGGATCACTATCCCAGCCATCCCCTGCCGGAACCACATCTACATGTGCCAATACCGCAGACATATGTTCTCCTATACCAAATTCGGCATGACCGGCATAATTATCTACATTCGCCACCTCAAAACCCATTTCCTCTGCTCGTTTTAATATCCAATTCAATGCCTTGGCCGACTGTTCTCCAAACGGATATTCCCCTGTTGCTGTTGTACACACAGATGGAATAGAAACCAACTTTGCCAAATCATCTATAAATGCATTTTCATATTGATAAATGCGAGAACCAAAATGCATGGACACCGCCCCTTTCTGTGAAAATTATAACATAAAAGAAATTGTGAAACAATTTCTAACCTATAAATGTTAAAACGTTCTTGTTAACAGTCAAAACTTTAGTTTTGTTACTGTTACAAGGTTGTTATAGCATTAAAAAAATTGCTTTGCAATTTTTAGCCATAAAACGCTAAAACGTTCTTGCTAACAGTCAAAACTTTAGTTTTGTTACTGTTACAAGGTTGTTATAACATAAAAGAAATTGCGAAACAATTTCTAACCTATAAACGTTAAAATATTCCAGTCAAGAGTCAAAATGAAACATTTTAACCCTGTTATGAAGTTGTTATACCATAATTTATAACATTCATACATAAAAAGATGACATTTTATCCATATGCCTTTCATACAACACCATATAAAATACAAAAGGAGTTTTCTTTGCAACAAGAAAACTCCTTTTACCTTTATACACAATTACAAAATTTCATATTATGAATCATATCCATTTGGATTCATCGTTTGCCAACGCCACGTATCTGCACACATATCATTTATATTTTTTGTTGCATGCCAATTTAGTTCCTTCGCTGCTTTTTCAGGGTCAGCATAGCATACCGGAATATCACCCGGCCTTCGTGCAACGACTTCGTAAGGAATCTTCTTACCTACTGCTTTTTCAAAAGCATGCAACATTTCCAATACAGAGTATCCTTGGCCGGTTCCTAAGTTATAAATTTGCAAACCACATGGTGTCTCAAATTTTTTCAGTGCAGCAACGTGACCTTTTGCTAAGTCGACTACATGAATAAAGTCACGCACTCCTGTGCCATCTTTAGTGTCATAATCACCGCCGAATACATTTAATTTTTCTAATTTTCCAATGGCAACTTGAGAGATATACGGCATCAAATTGTTTGGAATTCCATTTGGGTCTTCACCAATACGACCGCTTTCATGTGCGCCTACCGGATTAAAATAGCGTAAAATCACAGGATTAAATGCGGTATCTGCTTTTGCAGCATCTTTTAAAATTTGTTCCAGCATTAGTTTTGTGGTGCCGTATGGGTTGGTAGTAGACAAAGGAAAATCCTCTGTAATCGGCATTTTGGATGGATTTCCATACACGGTTGCGGAAGAACTAAACACAAAATTCTTTACACCAAATTCGTTCATAACATCCAGCAAAACCAAAGTAGAAATAAGATTATTATTATAATACTTCAACGGCACCCGCACAGATTCACCAACTGCTTTTAGTCCTGCAAAGTGAATCACAGCGTCAATGTGTTCTTTCGCAAAAATCCCTCTTAATGTTTCTTCATCGCGTACATCAGCTTCATAAAATGAAATTGATTGATTGGCAAGCTCTTCAATACGATGAATTGCTTCAGGTTTACTGTTATCAAAATTATCTACTACAACAACTTCATAACCTGTCTGTAACAATTCTACACAGGTATGGCTACCAATATAACCTGCACCACCTGTAACCAAAATTTTCATATATGCAACCTCTTTTAAATTTCATATTTACTGTAATTTTCATTTTTATTTTATCATAATCAACAAATAATGTCGACTGCAAAAAATAAGGCTACACTCCATAAGTTTTGTGTAAAACACTCAAATAATTTTCTATAAAATGTATAAACACACAAAATTATTACGTTTATATGAACTTTATTTTAGAAATACCCTATTTTTATAGAATAATAACAAGCTAAAATTACCATGAAAATTTGTACTGTATGAAGGATAATTTTCTTTATTCTGCAAATAATTTGTTTATTACAAAATTTTAAGGAGATTTTTATGGTACAAACCGCACGATTATTTTTAGCCGGAAGTTCCATTTATCCTGCATTAGAACTATTGTACCGCAAAAAGACACATGTATCCATGGCGGTAGCAGGAGGAACCAGCCTATGTTTTATCAATAAAGTATGCAATGGTCTTTTAAAACAAAAAAGTTTACCGGTAAAATGCGTTGCAGGCTCTTTTATTATTACAGGTGTAGAACTTGCCACAGGTTTGGTGGTCAATGTGATGATGAAGAAAAAAGTTTGGGACTATTCCAATTTGCCTTTCAATATCAAAGGACAAGTATGTCTTCCATTTACAGTCATCTGGGGATTGATTACCATACCTGCTCTTATGATATGCAAACTCCTGAAATGTAAATAAAGCACGTGAGAGCTGATTGATTTGCTTCTCACGTGCTTTATTATTTATGATGTTTCTTTTTTTGATGCGGATGTTCTTCTTTTTCAATTTCGTGCATCAATTCACGCTGTTCCAGTTTTTGCTTCTTTTTACGAGCCAACATCACCATGCAGAAATCAAATGCAGAACCCAGCACTACGCCTACAGCCACACCAATTGCCAAACCGATTGGCAAATTCTGAAAGCCATAGTAACCAATCAAACCGCCTGCAATTGCTCCCAAAGCAACACCAATAGAAGCACCCGATAGAATTGTACTACGTTTTTTTGCGTCCATTTATATTACCCCTTACAAACTTAGTTTTGATTTATTTATAGTAACATTATACTCGATGTTTGTCTATAAAACTACGTGCATTTGAAACAAATTTACATATGTTTTCTATTTCAAACTATCTGATGCGAAGATTTTTATTTCGCGATTTTCTTGTTTACCCATAACAAATTTTCACCTGCTATTTCACATAGTACCTATTGTTATGAAAAATAAAAAGCAGTTGACAATAAAAAAATAAAATGCTAGAATAGTTAGGTAGCTAAGTATATGGAGGTTCTTGAATGTCAAATATATCGAAAAAAATGATGATGCCTCAAAATAAGAGGGAAGATCTTATATTTACCGTATTGAATGTAGTATTCATGTGTACATGTATGCTTATATTTAACATGTTCCTTAGTATGGGGATATCATGGGATGCGGTAAAACAAGCCTGGCTTTTGGAGCCATTAACCTTAGTTGTTGTTTTTTGTCTTGAATATTTCGTTGGTTGTCCCTTTGTGAAAATGCTGATGAAAAAAATAGGCAGACCTTGGATGAAACCTTGGATGTTTACAGTATTGTTCCAACTTTTCACAGTATCACTTATGGTAATTTTAGAATCCTTTTATGGCGCATTGCTTACAGTAGGATTTAGCAGTGAAATTTGGACCACTTGGATTCATCACATTCCTATTAACTGGTGTATAGCCTTACCATTAATGATTTTGGTCTGTAACCCTTTGATGCGCCTTTTATTCAGATGGCTGTTTCCGGTAGGGAAAATTCTTGATTAAAATAATTACAAAATGGGTGAAATAATTTATTTTACAAGCACTATGTACAGTGCTGAATAATCTTAGAGCTAAAAAAAGTCCGTTTGAAACGGACTTTTTTTATAGGCAGAAAATTAAAAATATTCTTTTTCAAAAAAGATAAAATCATCTATTCTTTCAGTTCATTGTTATTTTCTTATATATAGCAATAAAATACAACTCTTTCAATATATCAATTAAGATATATCTAAAATGAGGCTTCTTCCTCTAAATTTTTTAACATTTGATTTAAGACCTTTAGAAAAACATTTAAATCATCTTGAGAAATTCCAAGCATCAATGTTTCTTCTAAATGGACAACATCCTTAGCAATCTGCTCTTTTAGCCCTGCACCCTTTTCTGTTATAACAATCCTTTTTAACCTGGCATCGTAAGGAGTACTTTCTCTGCGTATAACACCGTTTTTCTCCATTAATTTTAAAATGCCTGTGGCTGTTGACGGGCGCAAGTTAAATTCTGATTCAATATCTTTTTGAAATACATCCCCATTATTAGATAAAATAAAATGTAAAACCCTTCCTTGTGTACCGCTCATATTTGTGGAAGAACAAGATATTGCTATATTCCTGTATATTTGATTTGAAAGCTTACCGATAACTCTTCCTATCAGGACTTGATTTTCCATATTATCACACCCCATTATTGCTAAGCATTATAAAATAAAACAATAGATTCCGTCAACCATTCTCTTAAAACAACAAGAAAAATCATGTTTCAACTGTATCAGTATATATAGAATATATTATATTTTTTTGGAATGCAAAAATCGAATAAATGTGCGGTCATCTTCGTGTATCAGTTGAAATTCATAACGATATCTGCCATAATCCCAAGTTTCATCATAGCTCGGCATTAATGTAAAATCCGCAGTAATATTACCGTTGGTTTGAGCCTCTATAACCAAATCTTTATAAGTAAAATTGTAAGGGAAGTCCATAGGAAGAATGACGTATCCCCCTCTCTCTTTATCATAATACTGATTATAATAAAACGAATCTACGCCGAAAAATTCATGCGCAATTTGTTGAACATGTTCCATAGAAAGATACTTGCATTCGAGCGTATATTCCGTACCGTCTCCTGCTGCATATGGTTGATTGATTTCTTCTCTATATAAACTTGGAGGATACGGATTTCCTTCTTGTTGAGAATTTGTAATGGAAAAAATAAATCTCCAAATAGACTCCATAGACATACGAGAACCATCTTTGATAGGTTCTTCACTTAATGTTGCATTGATTAGAATAGCTATAACAGAAGGCAATTGATTTTTCGCAATTTCTAACTCTTCTGCTGAAAAAGTTTCCGCAGCAGAACTGATTTCTAAAGAAACTTCCAGCTGGGATACCTCTGATTGAGATACTTCTGATTGAGAATGACTTCCAGCTGGAATACAGCCTGTTAGACTAAACGTAAATATCACACCTGTGATAACCATTGTTAATACTTTTCCTAATGTTTTTATCATAAATATTCTCCTATCATCAAACGATAATCCTTTGTAGACAGTTGTGTGATATAAAATCATCCATATACTACTATTTTAAAGGTTTCTAAATAAAAATCAAATATAAGTAATTATCATTCGCAAACCTTACGGATTTCCTATAATAAAATGGATAAAAACGGTTTTCCATTATACTCCTACTAGGGATATATAAATTTACTGAAGTCTTTTTCTTATGTAAATTTTATAGACTAACTGTTTTGTTTATATGGGGATAAATCACCAATATAAGACTATTCTTTATTTTCAAACCCATGGTCATTTATGTAATATAAATATATTAAACTGCACAATACACCAATAAGACCATAGACAGCATCCACAATATCTATTGTGTTCAGCAGTCGAACTATCGTTTCATAAATAAAGTTTCCTGCAACAATGATTATACCAATCAAAAAAACAGAATGGATACCGTTTTCCATATATAAACGACATATAGCCAAACGATATACACAAAATGAAATTTATTACAACAATATCGTTATTCAATGTGTGTGCTCCTTTTATAAGAGCTAAAACGATACAAAATGCAAAATGGTAGCAACGCTTATTGTTGTAATTTTTTTGGATTCTTCAAGCTTTGCATTGTTCGTAACCTCTTTAACATATAAATCTGTATTACTTTTTATTGTTTTCATTTATGTTACAGAAATTCCAGGCAACGACGATAAAAGTATAAATCAGAATTGAGATAATACGTAGTGACTGGAAATCAAAAAATTTTAGATAAGATTTATATGCACATGATACGCAATAAAAATTATCATAATCTCGTGTTGCATTTTCATCGCCATATGGAATTTTTATACCCGTAAAATTGAATATAGTATAACAAAACCGCGTAACCAAGCCATATGACCTAGTTACGCGGTTTTTTCTATGGTGCGAAGGATGGGACTTGAACCCACATGTTATTGCTAACACTAGAACCTGAATCTAGCGCGTCTGCCAATTCCGCCACCCTCGCATATTCCTGTGTCATTTTAGCATATTCCTATTTTGCTGTCAATGATATTCCAAACAAAAATTAATATAGTTTTAAAAACTATATTTACAAATTATTAATAATATATTATCAGTTTATACATTTTACATCTTATACTTTTAATGATATAATATGGCCTATAAAAATGAAATACTCGAATGGAGAAACGATATATGAACGATTTTATCATTATGACAGACTCTTGCTGTGATTTGCCGGCACAATTAGCCGATAAGTTAGAATTAACTGTTCTGCCTCTTTCATTTACAATTAACGGAAAAGAACACTATAATTATTTGGACGGTCGGGATATTTCATCTTCTCATTTCTATCGTCTGCTTCGCGAAGGAACGCAATGCACCACTTCTGCGGCAAACACGAATGCGTTTCTCTCTGCCATGGAGCCGGTTCTGAAAAAAGGTAAAGATATTTTATGTATCTGTTTTTCTTCTGCTCTCAGTACCACCTGTGCTTCTGCACAAATGGCCGCAAAAGAATTGGTTCTCAAATATCCCAATAACAAAATTTATATTGTAGATAGCCTGAGCGCCTCTTTAGGTCAGGGAATGTTAACCTATTATGCTGTACAACAAAAACAAAACGGAAAAACAATAGAACAAGTATATCAATGGATGGAACAAAATAAGCTTCATCTTTGCCATTGGTTTACCGTAGATGATTTGAATCATCTAAAACGTGGTGGCCGTATTTCTCCCGCAGTCGCATTTGTTGGCTCTCTTTTAGGTATGAAACCAATCTTACATGTAGACGATACAGGCCATTTAGTCAATGTTGGCAAAATAAAAGGTCGAAGAGCTTCTTTATCTCAATTGGTAGAAAAATTAGAACAAACTGCGGTACATATCGCGGAGCAAACCATTTTTATCAGTCATGGGGATTGTCCGGAAGATGCAGAATTGCTGGCAAATATGATTCGGAAACAACTCCCTGTAAAAGACATTATCATAAACCCAATTGGTCCCGTTATTGGCTCTCACTCCGGTCCCGGTACACTTGCTGTATTTTTCTTTGGAACAAAACGATAAATAAAAACAGCCACACTATGATAGTGTGGCTGTTTTTATGTTCTTGGAATGTCAGAAGTGCCTTTCTCTCTTAAATAAGTCGCTTCTAAATCCGCCAAATGCAGTTTCACTGCAATCGGATATTTATCATATGCCAAACTGATAGCAAAGTTACCGGCACGAGCTGCATCATCAAAGCCGCCCATATGCCAGCGAATGGCAACCGCTTCTGAAGTTTTTAAGCGCAGGAAGCGTTCAATCATAAAAACAGATTTCTCGCCATGTCCGTAGGGAAAACTATCTTCTACCGTAAAATAAGGCTGCTTTTCCCATTGACCAGTCTGTTCATTTTTGACGTTTCGAGTGGATTCTTTGTAGAATTGAGTTTTGCAAATATCATGCAGTAACCCGCATATGGCAAAGCTTTCTTCACTGTCCCCTTCTTCAAAGTAACGTTCTCTCAGTACACGGTACACATTAATGCTGTGCTTTAATAAACCACCTTTACAAGCACAATGAAACCGCGTACTTGCAGGTGCTGTGAAAAAATCTGTTTTTTTCATCCATTCCAGTAACTCTGTGCTGCCCTGTCTTGTAATGTACGTTGTAAAAATTTCTTCAAATTGTTCTTGGTCTGTCATCGCAATACTCCTTTATAACATTACAGGCCGTTCAATTGACCACGAAATTTCCGTTTAATCATTCCTTCTGTAATTGGGGTGCAACACATCATTACACTGATGCTGGCAACCACAAATATTACAGAACGTACTTCATGAGAAATGGGGATGATAAAATTACATAATACAATCAAACCGGCTAAACATACGCCAAATATCATCCATATTACAGCAAAGATGCGCTGTGCATAATTCCATGTTTCCTCTGTCTTTAAAGAAAGATTTGTGCGGTATCCTTTTGTTTTATTACGTTCTTTTACCGGAGCAATTGTGAAGTATAAACCTAATAATAAAAATGCAGAAGGTATTAATAAATCAATGATCCACAAAATAATCTCCACGGCCGTTCCCTCTTTTCGACCAATTTTTTCTTTAGTATAACACAAAGCATTCAAAAATGATAGTAGGACGAAACCTCTTTTTATATTTAAAATAGATACATCAAATAAAAAGTATATCCTATTCCAATGCAAAATCTATGTTTATTCTTAAGATAATATCCATCATCGTTCCAATATAAGTTTCCTTGTTAACACTCTGTATTTTTCTAGTTCAGCAGCGGAGTTCCAAATGCATTTTAACAAAATCAGTATGAATAAAATCGTTCTACGGCTATTTCTTACATCTAAACACAAAAAAAGACCGAGGAAACAGGACATTTTGCTATTTCCTTGGTCTTATATTTTTTGTAGGACAAAATGTATCTCAATCCATACCTAAACTGCTCAGATACCGGATATCAGGAAATACCTGTGCTTCCAAAACCGCCTGTACCGCGGTCTGTGTCAGACAATTCCTCCGCCTCTTCAAAAGTAGACATTACCACAGGTGCAATCACCATTTGGGCAATACGGTCTCCGGGATTTACAATAAAAGCTTTATCAGAACTATTTTTCAACCCAACCATCATTTCTCCGCGATAATCGGCGTCTACCACGCCTACACAATTGGCAGGTGTAATATTATGTTTTACCCCCAAACCGCTTCTTCCATATACAAAAGCAGCATAGCCCGACGGGACTTCTATGGCAAGACCGGTGCCAATCATCACCGTATGATTTGGCTCAATGGTTACAGGCTCCGTCAAACAAGCACAAAGGTCGGCTCCCGCTGAATCAGATGTTGCTCTATGAGGCAAAATTGCCTGCTCACGTAATTTTTTTACTTTAATATTCACAATAAAACTCCTTATTCAGAGTCTTTTTCTTCTGCGTTTGCTTTTGCTGCAAGCGCCTGCGCTTTTTGCTGCGGTCTTTCCAATACGTAGTGGTCAACCAGTCTTGTAACCATGCTGCCTACACCGTTACCGGCCATTACAACCAACATAATCCATAAACCGGACAATGTCCATTGTTTTCCGGACATCATAAACCAGTATAAATTCGCAATACTATGCTCAAAACCGCTTTGAATAAACAAAGGTACACAGAAGAAAATACCCAAGTAACCCATAATATTAATGCCGCCCCTTGCTTTTCCCCTTCTAAAACAAGCAACTGCAATATACATTAGAATACCACAATAAATACCTAAAAGAAAGAGGCTTAATAAATTATCGCCTTCTCTGGAAGCGGCTGAAGAGGAAGCAGCTTCGATTAATTTATTTGCATGCCTTGTTTGCTGCAAAATAGAGACTGAAATTAACATACCTACAAAGTTTCCTACCAGTCCCAATGCAACATAACGTAAATAGGCTCCGGTACGTTCTGTTGCCAGATAACCGATTCTTCCGGTGTATAGATTTAAATCAAATTCGCTCACGATAAATAAGCCAAAACAGAACAAAAAGGACGCAACAATTTTATTGTCCATCATCAAGTATACCGTTGCTCCAAAACTGATAATAAATCCAGCAGCAATTCCTCTGCCAAATTCATTTGCAATTTTTCTTGCTAAATTCATACATTTCACCTAGATTCTTTCTTGAATTTTTGCTTTGGACGACAAAATTTGCCGTTTATCAATTGTACCGCAACAAATAGATAAAATAAAAAAGTGACTTTTGTTTTTCAAAAGCCACTGATATGGCTCTGTCTTTTTTTGCTGCGCGTTTACGCTTTTTAAAAGTGAAACGTGTTTACATACTCTTCAAAGACAGAGTTGTTTCGGTCCAAATTGCATGTGCAAATTTTATCACGAAAATTCTATAATTGCAATAGGAATGGTAATAAAAATTTGTATATAATTTTAACCAAAACTGTTTAATTTTTGATATTTTTGCACAAACCATTCATTAAAATGCTAAAAATATAGAAAATTTAAATTTTTATTTTATATACTTTTTTAGTCTAGCTTTATGATAAAACAAGGGCAATCCTCAGAAAAATCATGAGGGTTATTCCGCCCTATTTTTCATAACAGCAATGAGCAATTCCCGTAGCACTTTACATGCCATTGCTGTAGAACTACCGCTTTGGTCATACACGGGACTGAGTTCATTTACATCAAAACCAACGATATTTAAATGGGACACCTGAATCATCGCTTCCAGAAGTTCCTGAAATGAAACACCTCCCGCTTCAGGCGTACCTGTACCCGGAAAGACGGATGGATCCAATACATCAAGGTCCAGTGTAAAATAAACAGGTTTTTCCTTTAACTGATCCACAATTTCTTTCAGACCATGAAAATTAAATTTATTGGTAAATACGTGGTCTTTTGCCCAAACAAATTCAGAACGGTCTCCGGAACGAATACCGAATTGAAAGATTTTTCCGTCACCAACCAAATCCCACACACGGTGCAGTACTGTAGCATGAGAAAAACGTTCCTCCAAATAATCCTCACGTAAATCGGCATGCGCATCAAAGTGAATAATATGGACATCAGGGTATTGCTTTACTACCGCACGCATTGCTCCCAGTGTAACAAGATGTTCACCGCCAATCATACAAGGAATTTTACCGTCTTTTAAAATCTCAGCGGTATGTTCTTCAATTTGGTCAAGGACACGTTGCGTATTACCAAAAGGCAATTCCAAATCACCGGAATCAAAAACAGCAAAATCTTCTAAATCTCCATCCTGATACGGACTGTAAGTTTCAATGCCGAATGATTCACTTCGCATTGCTTTGCTGGCAAAGCGAGTTCCCGGACGGAAAGACGTTGTGGAATCAAACGGAGCACCAAACAATACGATTTTGGATTCTTCATAAGAATTGTCACAGCCAATGAAGGTTTCTATATTCGGTTTCATAGGTCACGCTCCAATAATTCATTGATATAGGTGGGCAGTGCAAAACAGCCGCGATGTAAATCCGTATTATAATAGCGGGTATAAATACCAAGTTGGTTCCATGCATCTGCCTTTAAGTCTGCTACCGGGTCATATTTTTTGGACGCAAAACCAAACAGCCAATGACCGGATGGATAGGTCGGAATATGCGCTTGGTATACCTTACAAATCGGAAACAGATTTACAATACGGCAATGCGCACGCCGCATGGACTGAGCAAAAGAAGTGTAATATGCGTTTTCATGCTGATTGACCAAAATACCGTCTTCCGTCAGTGCTTTAAAACAGTTTCCGTAAAACTCCTTGGTAAATAATCCTTCCCCCGGACCGAATGGGTCTGTGGAATCTACGATGATTAAATCATATTCATTTTCTTTGGAGCGAATATATCGCAACCCATCTTCAAAATAGAGGTGAACCCTTGGGTCATTCAGCTTACAGGCTGTCTGCGGTAAAAATTCTTTACATACGTCAACGACCATTTTATCAATTTCCACCATATCAATGTGTTCAATGAATGGATAGCGAGTCAATTCACGTACAGTACCGCCGTCACCCGCACCAATTACCAATACTCTTTTTATATTAAGATTGGTAGCCATGGCCACATGAACAATCATTTCATGGTAAATAAATTCGTCTTTTTCTGTCACCATCATATAGCCGTCCAAAGTAAAAAAACGGCCGAATTCTTCTGATTCCAAAATATCTATTTTTTGAAAAGGGCTTTGCACAGAATATAATTGTCTCAGCACTTTAATTGAAAATTTTGCTTCTTTGGAATGTTCCTCCGTATACCACAAATCCAAACCTTTTGCTTCCACTAGTTTTCACCTACCACGTTAATGTTTTCTATATGGATATCTTCCGTACCTGTTAAAAAACATCCTTTTTCTTTCGCATATGCAATATAATCCAGAATCTCCTGTGTAATGCGCTCTCCCGGAGCCAAAATTGGAATACCAGGAGGATAACACATAACAAACTCGCTGCAAATTTGTCCTGCACTTTGCTCAATTGGCATGGCGCGCTTGGCTGCATAAAATGCCTCTTGAGGTGTCATAACAACTTCCGGATTGATATATTCATGGTCATACATCCCCGCTTTATCCTTTTGATAAATACGCTTAATTTCCGCCATAGCAGAGATAAGACGTTCCATTACAAACATGTTATCTCCTACAGAAATAATAGCGAGTATGTTGCCAATATCTCCAAATTCAATTTGAATATCATATTCATCTCTCAGCAGGTCATACACTTCAATACCTGCAAGACCAATATCTCTTGTGTGGACCGAAAGTTTTGTTGTATCAAAATCAAAAATAGCATCGCCGTCAATTAATTCGGATGAAAAGGCATAAAATCCACCCAGTTTATTGATTTCTTCCCGTGCATATTGCGCCAATTCTTTTACCCTTGCAAAGATTTCTTTGCCATGCAGCGCTAAATTACGCCTGGACAAATCCAATGAAGACAGCAGCAAATAAGAACCGCTTGTGGTCTGCGTTAAGTTAATAATTTGGCGTATATACCCTTGATGCAAGTCAGGATGATTGCTGAGTAAAAACGAACTCTGCGTCAAAGAACCTCCTGTTTTATGCATGCTGACAGCTGCCATATCTGCACCGGCCGCCATAGCAGATACAGGAAGATTTTCGCCAAAATAAAAGTGGGTACCGTGAGCTTCGTCCACCAATACTTTCATTCCATGCTGATGAGCCAGCTTCGTAATGGTTCTCAAGTCGGAACAAATACCATAGTAAGTGGGATTGTTAACCAACACTGCCTTCGCATCCGGATTCTGCTCAATGGCTTTTTTCACATCTGCCACAGACATTCCCAGCGGAATACCCAACTGTTTATTGATACTTGGATTGACATAAACAGGAACCGCACCGCTTATAATCAGTGCATTAATGGCACTGCGATGTACATTGCGCGGCATGATAATTTTATCCCCGCGTTTACATACACTCATAATCATACTTTGTACGGCGGAAGTAGTACCGTTAACCATAAAAAAGGCATGCTGCGCGTCAAAAGCACGAGCTGCCAATTCTTCTGCTTCTTTAATTACGGAAACCGGATGACACAAATTATCTAACGGTTTCATAGAATTTACGTCTACCGTTAAACATTTCTCACCCAAAAATTTTGTCAATTCCGGATTTCCTTTTCCTCTTTTGTGTCCCGGTACGTCAAACGGAACAATGCGCATAGATTTATAGCGCTCTAATGCCTCAAAAATAGGGGCTCTGCTTTGGTCTGATAAGTTCATAGCACAATCCTCCTACTTGTACACATTGGTTCCACTGAATATCTCAATCATCTCTCTGCGCAGGCGGTCAGTAATTGCCAAACGTTCTTTTGGAGATAATTCGTAAACATCTGTATTAAACAGATAATTCTGCAATTCTATTTCTTTTATCAACAGTTTTGTATGAAACAAATTCGCCTGATATACATTAATATCAATTGCGTCATACTTTTGCAGCGTTTCCGTGGCGATATAATCTTGAATGGAAGTAATATCATGGTCAATAAATAATTTATTTCCATGATTATCACGTGTAAATCCACGCACGCGGTAATCGGCAGTAATGATATCGGAATCAAAACTGCCAATTAAATAGTCCAATGCATTTAGCGGAGAAATTTCCCCGCAAGTTGCAACATCAATATCCACACGAAATGTAGAAATAGAGTTATCCGGATGATATTCCGGATACGTATGCACCGTAACATGACTTTTGTCAAGGTGTGCCAAAACAGTATCACGTGAAGCAAGGTGCCCATGGTTGCAAGACTTGTCCATCATCTCTTCGGGCATATCGTTTTCACTGATTAAAAGTGTTACGCTTGCACCCTGGGGCTCATAATCTTGTTTGCTGATATTCAGCACATGCGCGCCGATAATCTCAGTAACATCACACAAAATTCTGGTTAATCTTTCAGAATTGTATTGCTCATCAATGTAAGCAACATAATCTTTTTGGGCTCGCTCACTTTTTGCATAGCATACATCATAGATGTTAAAGCTAAGTGTTTTGGTGAGGTTGTTAAAGCCGTATAAAGTCAGCTTATTTTCCAACCCAAACATCACTACCTTTCAATGAAATACCTCAACCATGATAATATATGAAAATAATAAAAAAGTCAATATACATAGGAAGATTCTCTATTAATACGGTTATTTTAACATATTTTTAATTTAACTGATGTTTTCTTTTGAAATCTTTTATTTTCTCGTGATTTCATTTATTTTTAAAGATAAGTTTTGATATTTATCCATCACTGCCTGCGATAAACAGATACCTTTAAATAAGTTAACATTTACATCAATTTATGAATAAAAAATTAAAATAAGGAACAGTATTTTTGCTTTAGAGTAACTATGTTATATGTTTCAAATACTTCCCTTACCTGTTTGAGGTTACCGCCTGCAATCAAACATGAGAAAGAAATGATAAACAATATATTTTGTTTTCATAAGCCTTGTACATAGTATTATTCTGTTATTTATAACAGCTGTCATAAATAACAAAAATGTTATTATTCTTAACATAAGTCAAACACAAAATATGAACTGATATAATAATACTCAGCTTTTATATTGGAGATATAAAAAAGAAAGAACCTCTTTTTTTATGAGCGATTCTTTCTTTATGCAATGTAACCAAGATATATTTTTAGCTATCAGTTAAATACAACACAGTATCATCCTGTTAATATTTGTAATGCTCCCTTAATAAGGCAATCTCTTTCGCATAGCCATCCAATTCATTGGGCGTTTCCAAACAAAATGGCAAGTGACATAATTTGGGATGATTGATAATTGCTATAATCGCCTCCAAGCCTATAGAACCTTCACCTATTTTTGCGTGTCTGTCTTTGTGACTGCAAAACGGATTTTTACTGTCATTTAAATGAATGGCATGCAGACGTTCCAATCCAACAATACGGTCAAACTCCTCAAGAACACCATCTAAGTTATTGACAATATCATAACCCGCATCATACACATGGCAAGTGTCCAAACAAACTCCTATTTTGTCTTTCAATGTAACGCCATCAATGATTTGGCGCAATTCTTCAAAACGACTTCCCACTTCACTGCCTTTTCCTGACATCGTCTCCAACAGGACAGTTGTTTTTTGTTCGGGTTTTAAAATGATATTCAGCACTTCAATAATTTGGCGAATGCCTTCCTCTACTCCTTGTCCTACATGGCTCCCCGGATGAAAATTATAAAACTGGTTGGGTAAGTAGTCCAAACGCATTAAATCATCCTGCATCGTTTCCAATGCAAACTCTCTGGTTCGTTCTGTTGCGGAACAAGGATTCAATGTATACGGTGCATGGGCAACCACATGTTTGATTTCATGTTCATCCATTAATTTCAGCAGTGCATTGATATCATCTATATCTAACGCTTTTACTTTACTGCCGCGCGGATTTCTCGTAAAAAATTGAAATGTAGTTGCATGAATGGATAATGCTTCCTTCCCCATATGCAAAAAACCTTTTGAGGAAGATAAATGACATCCTATTTGAAGCATAATTGAAATCTCCTAATATCTTATTTCTTTTTTTGTTTTAACAACGTTTCTTTTTCTAAATTCAATAAATAGCGTTTCATATCAAGTCCGCTGGCATAACCTACTAAATCTCCATTGGAACCAATGACTCTATGACAAGGAATGATAATGCCAATTGGATTACGATGATTTGCCATACCTACTGCACGGCAAGCTTTTGGATTGCCAATTGCTTTTGCCATTTGTAAGTAGCTCCATGTTTCACCGTAAGGAATGGTTTGTAATGTCTTCCATACCTTCTGTTGAAACGGAGTCCCCTTCGGCGCTAAAGGCAATTGAAAGGTCTGCCGTTCTCCCTGAAAATATTCCTTCAATTGTTGGTAAGCAGTTTGAATGAGAGACGTTTCCTTTTTTTCATATGGAATGATTTGATTGGGCTGTAGTATTCCTACTTCTGCAATTGCATCGTCTTCTTGAACGATGTATAACATACCCAAATCGGTTTGGTATTGATATTGTACTTTCATACGATCACCCTCTATGGGCATTATAGCATAAAGAAAATTGCGTTGCAATTTTCAACTGATAACCGCTAAACCATTCTTTTAACAGCAAAAATTTTGAATATGGAAAGGCGTTCCTTTCAATATTTATTTTGTTACTGGTATAAGGTTGTTATAACATAAAAAATTGCAACGTAATTTCTCACTATGAATTTTTTGTAACATTCTTAAAATGTATGATCCTATGAATCTGTATTTAAGTTTCAGTTGCAGTGCCTCAAAACACTCAGCCTCATAAATTCTGTTAATTTAGTGTTACGACATTGTAATGATGTAACCGTAATATCTGAATAGAAGTTCCGTGTATATTTCAGTCATTTACACAGAAAATAAAAATGGTGATAACACACATATAAAACTTGAAAAACGAAAGAAATATCTATAAAAAATGATAACCATTTCTATCAGATAAGATTACAGTCTTATCATGCCTTTATAAAATTATCATCTATGAATTCTGTTTACTTTATTTTTCAAAAATAGGTATTCAGCAGGTAGAAATGTGTACCGTAACGGAAATGTTCAAATCCACAAAAAATTGATTTCAAACGGAAAATAATAAAGTGGCAGATAATATTTCAAAATTGCGTGCCAATGATTCTGCTTGACCTTACACAACAATGAAAAAGACCAGGTTTGGATATATGCTATATCCAAACTCTGCCTGACGGATTTACACTACAAAATAGGATATCACAATAAATACAAGTGAAAAACCATAAATAAAAGCCCCGAACACAACTTTGTGCCTCGAGGCTTTCGTCTGGAGCTACTAGCCGGACTTGAACCGGCGGCCTGCTGATTACGAATCAGCTGCTCTACCAACTGAGCCATAGTAGCATAAGAAAGAAGGTATCTACCTTCTTTTCATATTTAACTTTCTGAAATTAACATTCCCATTAATTGATAACCTTGTTCTACATATACACCAGTAGATTCTGCTGTTCTCTCATTATATGCGGTAACCCCATTTTGTTGCGGCGCATTGCTTCTATAAAGAGCAAATGGAACAGGATCAGATGTATGTGTTCTTAAATTTAATGGAGTAGGGTGATCCGGCAACACCATAATGCTAAAGTCTTCCCCTGCTTCTTTCATAGCATTCATAATTGGAGCAATAATTTTTTCGTCAATCAATTCAATGGAACGTACTTTGTTGTCAATATCATGCTGGTGACCACACTCATCAGGCGCCTCTAAATGTACGTAAACAAAATCACTTCCATTTTTCAACGCATCTATGGCTGCTTGTGCCTTACCCTCAAAATTTGTATGAACGGTACCGGTTGCACCTTCTACATCGATGCTGTTTAAACCTGCACAAATGCCAATTCCTTTGATTAAATCTACTGCTGAAACCACGCTGCCTTTTACATGGTATTTTTCCTCAAACGGTGTTAAATTTGGCTTTCTGCCTTCGCCCCAAAACCATACGGAGGATACCGGAGGCAATCCGCGCCTTATACGGCTTTGATTTACCGGATGGTCTTTCAGAAACTCTCTGGAACGCTTCATCATATCCAGCAATAATTCTGAGTTTTGACCTTTAGGTAAATAATCACGAATATTCTTATCCAAAATGTCATGAGGCGGGGTTGTTTGCGCACCATCCTTTGCATCTTTCAATACCAAACAATGACGGTAGCTAATACCGGGATATAACGTTAAATATTCATTATGAAACTGTTCATTTAAATCACGAATGATTTGTGAAGATTCCTCTGTTGTAATTTCTCCCGCACTGTAATCGACCATGGTACAGTCCTCGTAGTTTTCATCATCTGACAAAGTAACTGTATTACAGCGATAAGTTACATCTGTTAAAGATAGGTCAATACCCATACTAACTGCTTCTAACGGAGAACGTCCTGTGTAATATACTTTTGGATCATATCCCATTGCAGAAAGATTTGCAGTATCACTTCCCGGGGGCATTCCTTGCGGCACAGTTTTTGCCAGTCCACAAATACCGTTCGCTGCAATAAAATCCATATTCGGATGCTTCGCACAATCCAAAGGAGTTTTATTCCCTAATTCTTTTACCGGCAAATCAGCCATACCATCGCCTAATATCACAATATATTTCATTTACTCTCCCCCATCCGTGTATAACTATCCTATCATATCGTATTATACGGGAATATGCGAATGTAGTCAAGTGATTTAATGTCATATCATTTGCAATTCAGACAAAAAAACATGTAAAAAATGACTATATGGTGAATAAAAATCACATAAATTTCAAGGAAAATTCTCACCATTCTATAATGGAAAACGAAGAAAGATTTCAGGAAGGAGGAGTAAAATGGCCAGCATAAAAATAGGCAAAAAATTACGTATGCTGAGAGAAAAATTTGGCTATACACAACAGCATATGGCCAATATTCTAAATGTTGATCGTTCTACTTACTCCTATTATGAAACTGAAAAAACTTCACCTGATATTGCAACATTAATCACGTTATCCAATGTGTTTTGCGTAGGGATTGAGGAGCTATTGGGACAAGAAAACTCAACAACTCACCAATTACATGATGCGAAGTATGCCCCTGCTGCATCAAAAAGCAAAGATATTACTTCTAATGACAGTTTTATTTATAATTTATCAGGAGATGAAAAACAATTCATTGCATTTTATCGTGCAATTTCTCCAACAACGAAAAGTGTTGTTTTACAACTGATGAAAGAAGACCTTACCCGCCAACGTTTTCAATTGAAAAATAAAAAGAGCTGAACATAATAAAATTATTATGTTCAGCTCTTTTTTGTCATGATAAAAACATGTTATCTAAAAGTAAGAGAAAACTACTCAATCTCTATGTATGATGTTAATAGAAAGCCTTTGAACTATTACTAAATTTATGATAATATAGAATATGGAGGTGATTTTATGGATTTTGATGCATTAACCGGCGGTGTAGAACCGGGAGGATTGAGAGTAAAAAATGACATACGTCTTTTAATTTGCTATCTGCTTTCCAGTATTAATGCTCCACTCTCCAAACAAGATATTGTGCAAATTATGCAGGAAAATAGCCTTGCCAATTATTTTGAAGTAATGGATTCCCTTTCAGAAATGATTCAAAAAGGTACTATTGATACTGTATCTTTTAACCAATTAAATGAAAAAGAAGATTGTGTCATCTGTAACGATATTACACGCAACATAGCCAAACAGCTTGACAGTACCCTTCCCATATCTGTCAGAGATTGCGCAGTATCAGCTGCATTTAAATTATTGGCCAAGGCAAAACGAGAAAAAGAAAACCACGTTGACATTATTGAGACAAAACAAGGTTATCAGGTAGAATGCCATATTTCCGGCGGAGAAATGGATTTAATGTCTTTTAAAATATATGTTCCGGACATATATCAGGCACGCATGGTAAAAGAAAAATTTCATGAAAATCCACAACGTATTTATAGTATTCTATTGGCCAGTGTAACAGACGATAAAGAATTACTCTCTGAATTATTTCAATAATCACTCTTAACAGAGTAAAAATATAAAGCAGATACTTTATATATAAAGTATCTGCTTTATTTATTAATCCAAGATAGCTTTTGCAATCTTTTCGCAAAGATCGTATAGCTCTTGAGCAGTTTTGCCTAATAATTTGACAGAGGTGTCTCCACTCTGAATAATGGATGCGCCACCCGTTACATTAGGAGTGTTATCAATGATTTCTCGAATTAGATCAAGATTAGAAGCTTTGTCTTGCATATTAAAGAACAATAGGTTAGCCATATGAGTATAACCTTCATATACACCAATATTGTTCATCTCGCCTTCGGAGGGATCGAACATGGTATTATCATTATAAATCAACTTACCTGCCTTACGAACTGTGATAAGAGAATTATAATACCTGTATTCAAATGTTTCACCGTAAGCAACTCTACCACTAGTTAAAATTTCCATCAAAATTAACTTAGAAGTATCGTCCGCAAGTTCAGCATGAATTGTGCTGTCAAATCCGGAATCATAAAATGGAATGGTAGGAAGCGGACTGTATTTAAACAGTGCATTTTTACCTACTTTAATGGTGCAGTCTCTACGAGCATTGCCACCATCCATTTTGTGAAGCTTTTCATAGGATTGGGAAACGAGCTCCATACTTGCATTGTCACGGATATCAAAATTAAGTTCTTGAGTATCGCCTTTTAAGATACCAGCAGAAGCAGTTTGCATCATAACAGTCATATAATTCTTGTTAAGATGAAACGGTTTCATAACTTTAAAAGGGGAAGTGAAATAAACATCACTAACGTAATTTTTCCCGTCCTTAACATCAGCAGTTACGTTTAAAACACAAGTCTTAGCATAATTGTTTTTCGATGTGTTTTCCATATCTTTTCTCCCTGAATTATTTTAAGTCTTCAAGTAGAACGTCAGATTTAATCCAGTCAATGATTTTATCTACGCCCTCGTGGCTTCTAACATTAGCAAAAATAAAAGGTTTGTCGCCTCTCATTTTCTTAGAGTCTCTCTCCATTACTTCAAGGCTTGCGTTTACATAAGGAGCCAATTCGATTTTATTGATAACCAATAAATCGGAACGAGTAATACCCGGGCCACCTTTACGTGGAATTTTATCACCTTCAGCAACGTCAATAACAAAGATGGTAGCATCAACTAGCTCTGGGCTAAATGTTGCAGACAAGTTGTCACCGCCGCTTTCAATAAATACAAGCTCAATATCAGGGAATTTATCTACTAACTCATCTACTGCTTCCAAGTTCATAGATGCATCTTCACGGATAGCAGTATGAGGGCAGCCACCAGTTTCAACACCAGTGATTCTGTCTCTTGGCATAACGCTGTTCTTTGCAAGGAACTCAGCATCTTCTTTGGTGTAAATATCATTTGTAATAACACCAATGCTGTAAGAGCTAGCCATTTCGCGAGTTACTGCTTCAATAAGGGCAGTTTTACCGGAACCAACCGGACCGGCAACACCAATTTTTTTGTAAGCCATAGTTTATTTCCTCCTAAAATCCATTAAGACATATAAAGTCTGCTGTATAGAGTTTCATGCTGCATGCAGCGAACATCAAAACCAGGTGTTGAACGACAAAGTTCTCGTTCTGTCAATGACTCAAGACGGTCTAAAACTTCAGTGAATGTTTTATGACATTCTTTTAGAATTTGTTGTCCCTGGGTCTGACTTAGAGGAATCGTTTTAACACAGCTAACAACCTTACCGGAAGTATTTGTGTATAAGAAGGATTCCATGGCACGTCTCATATCAATACCAACAGCAGCGCAAAATACACCATAAGCAATTGCATAAGTTGGTTGTTTTACTTTTTCAACATAACGTGCAAATACATCAGAGATGTAATCTACATTCATGCTAATAACGGTTTTTACAAATCTAGAGCCAAGCTTCTGTGCAGCAGCACGAATCTCAACCGGAGACTTGCTTGCCTCAACAATCTCTTCCAACTCTACAATTTTATCCAGCTTGTCCTCTTTTGTATACTCATAAGCAAGACGAGCAGGAAGCAATTCAGAGTATAAGAAGCTATTTTTAATGCTGCTTTTCATAAAAGCCAATGCAGTTTCCCCACTATTAACAATATTCTTTTGAATATAAGTCTCTAAACCATAAGAGTGAGAATAACCGCCGATTGGAAACAACGCGTCATTAACTTGTAACAGAATAAATAGTTGATTTTCGTTCATGCTTTTTCTCTCCGCAGTTATTTAGCGACAAAGAAATACCGCCATCATTTTGTCGCTGAAAAATGATGGCGGATTTAACTTCATTGATTAATGCGTATGTGCGTTAATTGAGGAAGAAATTTTCTTCTTAAAGTCGAATTTAACTGTTTTGCGTTCAACTTTAACGCCTAGTTTTTCCATCAGCGCTTTTATTGGAAGGTCTAGTGGAGTAATAAACTGGTAGTCACCTTCGCCTCGAAAAAGTGTAGCGTGTTTGTTTCCAATTTCGTAACATACTTTAGCAACCATGCGAACATCGTTGTCCACTGTCATAACTAAAGCCTCACAAGCAGGAATGTTTACAGCAATAACAGTATCGCCATCAACACCAAGCACGTCATCCTGATTTAAACCTCTGGTTAAAATCTCATTTCCCAGTGAGATACCAAGGTCACGACCTTCTTGAGTTTTTTTCTTATGTAACTTTTTGAAAGCTTCATGCCATTCAATATCTACATAATCAACCTTCAAGTTTTTAAATTGCTCATCACTTAAAGTTCCCAATATTTGTTCACATAACATATTTAAATTCTCCTAATACAGCAATGGTGAACCTCAGCTGTCAATCGTCAGCAAATGGTTCTGTTATGCCCATAATAAGTGCCCCCACATCAACCAAATATAATAGCGTATAATTGAAACATTATACGCTATTATCTATTTGGAAAAGCAACTACTATGTAGTTGGGCCATAGTGGTTACAAAACCACATAACTACATTACGTCATTAATCTTAAGTTTGAAACTTAAAATTAGAATAGGTAGTAAAGTTGTGTTAATGGTAGTTCTTTAGCAACTTCGCAAGTTAGTAGAACGCCATCAGCTTTAACTACATATGTTTCTGGATCAACTGTCAACTCTGGAGTTGCATCGTTGAATTTAAGATCTTTTTTGCCGATGTTGCGGCAGCCTTTAACAGCAACAACTTTCTTTTGTAGACCCAATTTCTCTTTGATGCCGTTATCTAGAGAAGCTTGAGATACGAAAGTGATGCATGTATCATATTTAGCAGCACCGTGTGCGCCAAACATGTGTTTGTAGATGATTGGTTGTACAGTTGGGATAGAAGCGTTAGCGTCACCCATTCTGGAAGCAGTTACAGCGCCGCCTTTGATGATGATCTCAGGTTTTACGCCGAAGAATGCTGGGCTCCATACAACTAAGTCAGCAAATTTACCAACTTCAACAGAACCTACAACATGAGAAATACCTTGTGCAATAGCTGGGTTGATTGTGTATTTAGAAACATATCTTTTTACACGGAAGTTATCATTACCTTCAGCATCTTCTGGTAATTTACCACGTTGTTTTTTCATTTTGTGAGCTGCTTGCCATGTTCTTGTAATAACTTCAGCAGGACGACCCATAGCTTGAGAGTCAGAAGACATGATGGAGAATACACCCATATCATGTAGAACGTCTTCAGCTGCGATTGTTTCTGGACGAATTCTGGAGTCAGCGAAAGCAACGTCTTCAGGAATTCTGTTATCCAAGTGGTGGCAAACCATCAACATATCCAAGTGCTCATCCAAAGTGTTAACTGTGTATGGCATTGTTGGGTTTGTAGATGCTGGCAAGATATTTGGGAAACCAGCAACTTTGATGATGTCAGGTGCGTGACCGCCGCCTGCGCCTTCTGTATGGAATGTATGCATTGTTCTGCCTGCGATAGCATCCATAGTATCTTCAACACAACCAGCTTCGTTCAATGTATCTGTGTGAACAGCAACTTGAACGTCATATTTATCAGCTGCAGTTAAGCAAGAATCGATAACTGCTGGAGTTGAACCCCAGTCTTCGTGGATTTTTAGACCAGCTGCACCAGCCAAGATTTGCTCTTCCAAAGAACCTTGAGCAGAGCAGTTACCTTTACCGTAGTATAGTAGGTTCATTGGATACTCTTCAGCTGCTTTTAGCATCATAGCTAGGTTCCAAGGACCAGGAGTACATGTTGTAGCGTTTGTACCGTCGTTAGGACCAGTACCGCCACCTGCCATTGTTGTGATACCGCTGAATAGAGAAGTATCAACTTGTTGTGGGCAGATGTAGTGGATGTGAGTATCAATACCACCAGCTGTAACGATCATACCTTCTGTTGCAAGAGCTTCAGTAGAAGCACCAACAACCATGCCTGGTGTTACGCCATCCATAATATCTGGGTTACCAGCTTTACCGATACCAGCGATAACGCCATCTTTGATACCGATGTCAGCTTTGAAAATGCCTGTGTAGTCAACAACAAGAGCATTTGTCAAAACTAGGTCTAGGTCACCTGTAGCACTTGTTGTGTTAACAGATTGTCCCATACCGTCACGTAGTGTTTTACCACCACCGAATTTACATTCATCACCGTATACGGTGTAGTCTTTTTCTACTTCGATGATAAGATCTGTATCAGCCAATCTAACTTTGTCACCAACAGTTGGGCCGTACATCATTGAATATTGTTGTCCAGAAATTTTCATGATCTCATTACCTCCTTATGTGAATAAAATATTCTTATTTTACAAAGCCTTTCAATTTAGCATTGTTCATAGCTTTGTCTAGGTTTGCAGGAACTGCTTGGTCATTTGTCAAGTTGTTTAGACCAAAGGAACGTTTGTTGCCACCCAATTCTACCAAAGTAACAACTTTCTCTTCACCTGGCTCAAATCTAACAGCATTTCCGGATGGAACGTCTAGACGGAAGCCAAATGCAGCAGCTCTGTCAAACTGAAGCATTTTATTTACTTCAAAGAAGTGGAAATGAGAGCCCACTTGAACTGGTCTATCGCCTGTGTGAACAACTTTAACTTGGACAGTTTTTTTGCCCGCGTTAAGTTCGATTTCTCTCTCTACTGGAATAACTTCTCCGATACGCATGTTTCTAATCCCCTCTCTTTAAATTATTGAACTGGATTGTGTACTGTAACTAGTTTTGTGCCGTCTGGGAATGTAGCTTCGATTTGAACGTCGTGGATCATCTCTGGAACGCCTTCCATAACGTCAGCTCTAGTCAACATTTTTGTACCCAATTGCATTAGTTCAACAACAGTCTTGCCGTCTCTTGCAAGTTCATGTAGCTGAGCGCAAAGATAGCCAATAGTCTCAACGTAGTTAAGTTTTACCCCTCTTGCTTTTCTTTCTTCAGCTAGTTTGCCAATGCAGTGCATTTGCAACTTTTCGAGTTCTCTTGGTGTTAATTTCATTTCTGATAACCTCCTATTTCTGTCGAAAAATTTAAACAAAAAAAACGTCTTAAAATGAGTAATTAAGAACGCTTTTGTTTACTAATTTAAAAGCTTCTAAGCTACGAACACATTGTATAACAATTTCGCCTTATTGTCAACTTTTTTTCGTTAAGAAACAACAAATGGTCTAAACGCATAAAAATTTTTCTTCATAATTGTAAATTATGAATATTGCATTAATGAAATAGGGCTTTTGAATACTTTTTTCGGCTTAAAGCATAATAAAAAGACACCCCCTGGCGATTCCAGTGCTGGGAAATATTTCTTTATCCAATTTCTAGAAATAAAACAGCATTTGTCTAAATTGCACAAAAAACAGTAAGCGTGTCTTTTTTTAATAACAGGACATTTGTTAAAAAAACATTATATTTTTGTTTTATATCAAATATAAAGTGTTTATTGCAGTCCCTAATACTACGGAATATATTGTATTCCTTTTTTTGCTTTTTTTCAATATTTTTGTTTATCTTTATACCTTCTTTTCTAACTTTTATCCATTTATCTATAACAAAATATAAAATAAAAATATTTCTATTTAAAATCAACAATGTTATGTCTGAGTTCTCGGACAAGCAATAATTTTAAGAAATTATTTTATTTTCAGTAATTTTACTATTGCCTTATTCATTGATTGCTTGCACTTAACATTGTTGATTTTACTTAATACATCTTCCTGATATATTTGATGATAACGGTTTGCTTTATTGATACATCCTATCGCTTGCGCTACCGTTTCTTTGTATTGTTTTTGCAGCTGTGCAATTTGCTCTTTATGTTCCTCATCCGTATGTTCTTTTACTGCTTCCTGATAAATATCTATAATTTCGTCACTATCACGTGATGGAAAATATTCATGTGGCGATGTGCTATCAAACAAGCAGATGCCTAAGTCGCGAATCACAACCAAATCTAAACTGTTAGGGTCAAACGCACAATGATAGATTTCAACATGATAACCGTTTATCATGGCACGTTCCGCAATCTTTTTCAAAAATGTGGATTTTCCCGTACCCGGTCTGCCTTTTATAAAATATCTCTTTTCAATATCAGCAGTAATATTTTCTATATAATCAATCGGTCCGTGGATAGTAGAAGCACCGAATAAGCGGTTGACACTGCTGCCCTTTTTATTTTGTGTATGTCCGCCCAAAATTTTTAATATAGTATCGGAAGTCAACTGGTTCATCTTAGCAAAATTCATATTGGTAATATAGATTTTTTCCCAGTCATCATGTATCTTTAATGCTTTTGCAAAATATTCATGAGATTTTGTTAATGCTTCCTGCATATCCTGCACAGTCTCATTATCCATCAGTTTGTAAACGGAATATCCGTAGTCAATGTACGCAGGGATATTTAATAAGCCTGTTTTTAACTGAGGTAAAATGATTCCCTCTATACTATTATCAATACAACTGTGAATAATTTCCTGCTGATAACCTTTTTCTGTTGCAATGGAACTGGCTTTTCCTATTAATTCTTCTACAATTGCAGTTGGATAGTTGTCCAACTTAATAACCCGTTCCAGAGGTTCAAAATTGGATTTAAAAAAACTGACAAATCCTTTTGAACTGTTTGTATTGATAAAATAATGGATTGTATTGCCCATCTCATCACTCTCCTGTTTCCTATACTTGTTTCTAGTATATGTGGCAAATATTGGAATATGACAAGCTACCTAATACAGAACTGATTTTTTCGTATCAGATATATATGCAATAAAACACTAAACTTGGACAGGTGTTAATTTATATCATCCATAAAAAAAGAAGGGCTGCTGTAAGCCCTTCTTTCTATTTTTCTTTATATCTTAAAGCTCTGATTGCATTTAAAATTGCCAATACCGCAACTCCAACGTCTGCAAATACCGCTTCCCATAATGTTGCCATACCAAAAGCGCCCAATACCAATGCGGCAAACTTCACAATAAATGCCAGTGAAATATTTTGTATGACAATATTTAATGTTTTTCGGGAAATGCCCATGACTGTTGCAATGCGAGACGGCTTATCGTTCATAATTACAATATCTGCAGCTTCAATTGCAGCATCGGAACCAAGTGCACCCATTGCAATACCAATATCAGCTCTTGCAAGAACAGGGGCATCGTTAATGCCGTCCCCCACAAACACCAGCTTGCCCTTCTTGGATTTCTCTGCAAATAAACGTTCCATTTGTTCCACTTTGTCAGCAGGCAACAAATCAGAATGTACTTCATCAATACCCAATTCATTGGCAACTTGTTCCGCTACAGATTTGCGGTCACCTGTCAGCATCACTGTCTTTTTAATACCAAGCTGTTTCAATTTTGCAATGGCCTCTTTGGCATCCTCTTTAACTTCATCAGTAATTAGAAGATAACCTGCGTATTGATGTTCCACCGCTACATATACAATTGTGCCCACTGCATGAACAGGTTCAAACGAAATTTGCTTCAATTCCATTAACTTTGCGTTGCCGGCATAAACAGTGCGACCGTCAATCTGTGCCTGAATGCCGTGGCCTGCTATTTCTTCCACTAAACCAAGGCGTTCCGGCGTAATCTCTTTTCCATATGCTGTTTCAATAGATGTAGCAATGGGATGATTGGAATGATATTCGGCATATGCCGTTAATTCCAACAGTTCCTCTTCACTCATGCCGTTTGGATGCACTTCCGTTACTTGGAACGTACCTTTTGTAAGCGTTCCTGTTTTGTCAAAGACAACCACTTCCGCTTTGGCAAGAGCCTCCAAATAGTTGCTGCCTTTTACAAGTACACCCCATTTTGATGCACCGCCAATTCCGCCGAAGAATCCCAGAGGAATAGAAATAACAAGTGCACAAGGACAGGAAATAACCAAAAACGTAAGTGCACGGCGTACCCATTCGCTCCAGACGTCTAAGGAATTCATACCAAGGAACAACGGAGGAATGACCGCAAGCAGTACTGCTGCAATTACAACGACGGGAGTATAGTATCTTGCAAACTTTGTAATAAAGTTTTCTGCATTTGCTTTTCTGCTGCTTGCATTTTCCACCAAATCCAAAATTTTAGCAACAGTGGAATCTTCAAATTCCTTTGTAACCTCAATGGTCAATACTCCTGTGTTATTAATACAGCCGCTTAATACACTGCTTTCAGGCTGCACTTCTCTTGGAACAGACTCGCCTGTCAGTGCGGAAGTATCCAAAAAAGAAGTACCCTCCAGCACAACACCGTCCAACGGGATTTTTTCTCCCGGCTTTACAACAATGGTCTCGCCCACTTCCACTTCTTCCGGGTCAACTGTTTCCAGCTTTCCGCCGCGCATGACGTTTGCAAACTCCGGCGCAATATCCATTAATTCGGAAATGGACTTTCTGGAACGATTGACTGCATACGACTGAAACAGTTCTCCTACCTGATAAAACAGCATTACAGCTACACCTTCACGGTAATCCTGCAATACAAAGGCACCCACAGTGGCAATCAACATTAAAAAGTTCTCATCGAATATACGGCCCCTGGCTATGTTGCGCAGCGCTTTCCAAATAACATCTCCGCCAATTATAAGAAAAGAGACCAAAAAGATACCAAACACAATCCAATGATTGATTCCTGCAAATATGTCAATCAAAATTGCCGCCGCATAAATGACCGCGCCAACTATAATACGAATCAGCCTCTTTTTTAACATAGGAAACCTTCTTTCATTATGCTTTTGGCTTCATGACTACATCCGGTTCAATTTTTTTAATGATTTTTTCGGATTCCGCAATCACTGCGTCCATTTTATCCTCATCTGCTTTTAAAACCATTTTTGTAGTCATAAAACTGATGGATACGTTTTCCACATCATCCAGTTTGCTGATAGCATTCTCCATTTTTGCTGCACAGTTTGCACAATCCAAGTTTTCCAATATAAAAATCTTTTTCATAATAAAGTCCTCCAATACACTATTCTTCAATATGTTCCAAACCTTGATTTAAAATGGTATTTACGTGAGCGTCAGCCAACGAATAAAATACTGTTTTTCCCTCTCTGCGGTACTTAACAAGCTGCGCTTGCTTAAGTACCCGCAATTGATGAGATATGGCGGACTGACTCATATTCAAAAGCTGCGCAATATCGCATACACACATTTCTGACTGAAACAACACGTACAGAATTTTGATTCTGGTAGAATCTCCAAAGACTTTAAATAATTCGGCTAAATCGTAAAGAATTTCTTCTTCCGGCATTTCTTCCTGTACTTGTTCAATCACCTTTTCATGTAAATGCATATAATCACATTGCTCTAAAACAGGTTCTTGTTCACTCATATCAACTTCACATCCATTCATATGAATAATTGTTCATATGTTTATTATATGCAGATAACATAAAAAAGTCAACTGATTTTTTTATTTGCATGAAAATTTATGCAGGCAACAAATCACTTTTATATGACAATAAAAAAGAGCCGCCTGACACGACTCTGTTTTTCTCTTCTCAATGAATTTATTATGCCTGTGCAAGAATGGACAGCACTGTTTGTGCATCTGTGTCCGGCTTTACTTTTTCAAACACATGTGTAATGGTTCCCGCTTCGTCAATGATATAAGTAGAACGAACCACACCCATATATGTTTTTCCGTATAACTTCTTTTCCTGCCATACATCATATTTTTGAATGGCATCCAAATCCGGGTCTGCAAGCAAAACAAAAGGAAGTTCAAATTTAGCAGCAAAATTTCCATGAGATTTTACGCTGTCTTTACTAATGCCGATGACCACCGCATTCTGTTTTGCAAATTCTCCGTATTCATCGCGATAACCGCAGGCTTGTTTGGTACACCCCGGCGTATTATCTTTAGGATAAAAATACAGCACAACCTTTTTTCCTGCAAAATCACTGAGAGAAACCATGTTTCCGTCTTTATCGGGTAATGTAAAATTTGGTGCTTTTGTTCCTACTGTTAACATTTTCACTTCTCCTTTACCTTCTGTTTATAATTCTGTTAATTCATAAATATATGCATTCTTTTGTTTTTCCACACGCTGTACCACACCCAGCTGATATAAAATCAGCAATGCTCTCTGGGCAGAAGACAGTGAGATATGAACGGCTTTACTAAACTCTTTGGAAGTAAACTTCTTAGGCAAAGTATTAGGTATAATAGCACGGTAATCTTCCTCTGTCATGAGATAAATCAATTCAACCAACTGAATTGGAATGCGGTCATAACGGGTAGACCCTTTCTTTTTATCTTTGCTCCACCCATTGAGCAAACGGTATTCCTCCAAGTCAATCAAGGCGGCACAAACACAAAAATTAGGATGCGTCAAAAAAGACCGCAATGGATACAATTCCCTGAACAAATCCCAAGCACTGCCTGTTTTGGGAGATTTCCGCCTGCCTGTCACAGTACCTGTCTCTTCGTCCACCCAGCATAAGTATTTGGTATGCGCAATGGGATAAACAATTGTAACAGGCACGTTCTGCAAAAATACTTCCAGCTTACGTTTTAGTTTGCCTAAACTTCTGGTTTGAATTTCAATGATGCCTTCAGCATTGCAAATGTCGGCAACAAATCCATTGATTTTCACTTCATGAAAATCCGAATTCGGTTCAAAATAGAATTTCAGTCCTGCATGCAATACTTTTTCTCCCAGCAAACCAATACTGCCGCGTTTCTGCTCTCTACTACACAAATCCGCACAAATTTGCTCCAGTGTATGTTCATTCTGTTTCAATATACGTAAACCTCTTTACCTGTTTGCCTTGATAATTCACTATTTCATTCCACATAGAAGCAGGACGTACCCAAATACCGCGTTCTCCGTATAATGCTTGATACACCACCATATCCTCCAAGGTTTCGGAGTGTTTTGCCAAGTACAATACTTGATAATGATTTCCTTTATAATGGCGGTACATCCCGGGCAAAATCGACTGCATTGTACTTCCTCCCAATATGATAGATTCCAGCACACAATTTGACAAATTTCTCTGCATTGTGTGATTAAAATTATAATCAGAACAAAAGATAAAGTCAAAACATATTTCTACTTTGTTGTAACTTGCTTGAAAACGGTATATACTGTTTTCAAACAATCTATTGGAAAGAACGGTGAAACCCATGAATATTACAGAACTTGTACAGCAGCAGCGAGATTTTTTTCATACCGATACCACAAAATCCGTTCTGTTCCGCAAGCAGGCATTGCGTAACTTGGCAAAGTGGATAGACAGACATGAACATGATATTTATACTGCGCTGAAGTCTGATTTGAACAAATCTTCGTTTGAGAGTTATATGACGGAAATCGGCATTGTAAAAAATGAACTGCGTCATACATTGGAACATCTCAATGAATGGACAAGACTGAAAAGAGTGCCCACTCCTATGGTACAATTCCCTGCTGTCAGTTTTATCATGCCGGAACCGCTTGGCGTAACTTTGATTATGGCCCCTTGGAACTATCCGTTTCAATTAAACGTGGTTCCTCTGATTGGAGCAATTGCTGCGGGAAACTGCGCTATTTTAAAACCTTCTGCCTATGCACCGCATACTGCCAAATTAATGGAACAAATGGTATCGGAATGTTTTTCTGAAAAGCATATCGCCGTTGTTTTAGGCGGACGAGAAGAAAACACTTTGTTGCTGGAAGAAAAATTCGACTTTATCTTTTTCACGGGCAGTACTTCTGTGGGTAAATTGGTTATGGAAAAGGCCTCCAAACATTTAACGCCCGTTTGCTTGGAGCTTGGCGGAAAAAGTCCTTGTATTGTGGACGAAACGGCAAATATTGCTTTGGCGGCAAAACGGATTGTATTCGGCAAACTGTTAAATGCAGGTCAAACCTGTGTAGCGCCTGATTATGTGTATGTTCACAATACTGTCAAAGAATCTCTGATGTATTACATGAAGCAGTATTTAAGTGATTTTTTGGGAAGCTACCCGCTGGACAATCAGAACTATCCTAAAATTATCAATGAAAAACATTTTCACCGCCTTATGGATTTGATGGACGGTCAGGAAATCATAACAGGAGGCGTAGGCAATGAACATGGACAAATTGCGCCTACCATCTTGGACAACGTACACCCTGATTCTCCTGTCATGCAGGAAGAAATATTCGGCCCGATTCTTCCTCTTTTGACATATCATGACATAGAAGACGTCATTACATGGATACGTTCCCGTCCAAAACCTTTGGCATTATATTTATTCAGCAACTGCAAAACCACACAAAAACGAATTTTACAAAGTTTATCTTTTGGCGGAGGTTGTATCAACGACACCATTATGCATTTGGCATCTCATCATCTTCCGTTTGGAGGTGTTGGTGAAAGCGGTATGGGCAGTTATCACGGAAAACAATCTTTCCTTACATTCAGCCATCAAAAAAGTATTTTAAAGAAATCCAACCGTTTTGATATTCCCATTCGCTATGCGCCTTATACGTCTTTCAAAAAAACATTGCTGAAAACTTTCCTAAAATAGATAAAAAGAACCTCTATGCATATTCGTCTCTTATGCATAGAGGTTCTTTTCTGTATCTCATGTTTATTTCCACAAGCTATTTTGCAATTTTTTGTTTTTTTCACGACGCAGGTCTGTTTCTTTCTGGTCAATGGAAAGAGTACCGTCATCTTTGATTTCAATAACATGGCCTTCTTTTGCTCCCTGCGGCAATTCTGCAATTTCAATTGCAAAAAACTTTTGGTCTTTGTCCTCACAAATAGCATAGGTTCCTTCAAAACGGTCGATTACAATTTTTCTGCTCATGTGATTTTCTCCTTTTATTGTTCCGTTGCAACGGTAATGTCAGCGCCATCGCTCATAAAAATAACAGTGCCTGAACTATCTGTACGATATGTTTTTACATTAGATGCTTCAAGCCTTTGCAATACTTCGGATTTTGGCAGTTCATTTTTGTCCGGCCCTACAGAAATAACTGCCATATCCGGCTGTACTGCATTTAAAAACTCCTGCGTTGTGGAAGTCTTACTGCCATGATGTCCAATTTTAATGACATCTGCTTGTAAATTCGCACCACTGTTTAGCAAATCTTGCTCTTCCTCTTTTTCTGCGTCACCCATCATTAAAAAGGAAGTATCACCGTAGGTTAGTTTTACCACAACAGAATTATTATTCATTGTATCATAAAACTGTAACGGCGCTAAAAACTCAATCTTTAATTCATCAAGCCAAACCGTCTCATTGGGTACTGCTTGTTTGATTGGGACATCTTTCTCCTGATATACTTCCATTGTCGATAGATATTCATCTGTAGAAGGCAGCAAATCCTGCGGCAAGTCGGGCACAATCATTTGATTGACGGTAAAGTGCTCTCCAACTTGCTTTAAGCCCTGCAAATGGTCGTTATCCGGGTGGGTATTGATGACCAAATCAATTTGAGAAACATCCATCTGCTGTAAATAGGTCGTCAGCGTATCTCCGCCGTCTGTGGTTCCGCCATCAATAACTATAGTTTTATCCTGACAGGAAACGACCATAGCGTCTGCTTTTCCCACATCCAGCACATGCAGAGAAAATGGTGCATCTTTCGCAGTCTGCGAAAAGTGACCTAATCCCACCCAACCGAAAATGGTACTCCACCGGCCTGCCAATGCAAAGCTAAGTACAACGGCCACAGCAAAACCTATGGCAACCAGGATGTAAATCAGCGTCCTTTTTTGGACTTTTTGGCGTGAATGTTCCGCAGCGGACTTCTTTTCTTTTTCTTCCATGATTCAGCCTGTCCCCCTTTGGACGCGCTTTGTTGCGGGTGCATTGGACGCACCAAACACTTTGCATCATTACCGATTAAGTCAGAACGTCCCGCAGCTTTCAACGCTTCGATTACCAACGCTTTATTTTTTGGATTAAAATATTGCAACAATGCCCGCTGCATTGCTTTTTCTTTGTCTGTTTTGGGTACGTAAACCTTTTCCAATGTATATGGATTAAGCTCTGTATAGAACATACATGTAGAAATGGTACCCGGAGTCGGATAAAAATCCTGTACCTGTTCGGGACGCAGATTTTCCTGCTTTAAGAACAAAGCCAGCGCCACAGCATCTTTTAATGTACTTCCCGGGTGAGAGGACATTAAATACGGAACCAAATATTGTTCTTTTCCAACGGATTTTGTGATTTGATAAAACCGTTTCTGAAACGCTTTATAAGCTTCGATATGCGGTTTTCCCATATGGTCCAACACATTGGCGGAACAATGTTCAGGCGCTACTTTTAACTGTCCGCTAACATGATGCTGCACCAATTCTTTAAAGAAACTATCATCGGTATCCTGCATGAGATAATCATAACGAATTCCCGAACGAATAAACACTTTTTTGACTTTCGGAACCGCACGCAACTTTCTCAGCATATGTAAGTATTCGGAATGGTCTACTTTCAATAATTTACATGGGGTTGGCGCCAAACATTTTTTTTCCTTGCACAAACCGTGTTTGATTTGCTTATCACAAGAAAGACTCCTAAAGTTAGCAGTCGGACCACCTACATCATGAATATATCCTTTAAAGTTTGGCATTTCGGTTAATGCTTTTGCTTCCCTTAATACGGATGCTTCACTTCTTGCTGTAATCTCTCTGCCCTGATGAAATGCAATGGCACAAAAATTGCAGGCACCAAAACAGCCGCGGTTATGAGTAATGGAAAACTCTACTTCCTGAATGGAAGGTACGCCGCCCTCTTTTTCATAACTTGGATGATATGCTCGTTCAAACGGCAATTCATACACCTTGTCAAATTCTTCTTGAGACAGCGGCGGCATAGGTGGATTTTGTACCACAATCATATCCCCATGTCGTTGTATCAATTTTTTTCCGCGTACTGCGTCCTGCTCATCCTGCTGTTTGCGGCAGGAAATGGCGTACTCCCGCTTTGATTGACATACCTGCTCATAACTGGGGCATTCTACTGCCGGTCCCGGTTTATATTCGTTGGCAGGTACGGCATAACAAGTTCCTTTGATATCCGTCAGTGTGCAAATCGGTTCGCCTTGCAACAAACGAGAAGCAATTTCTATGGTCTGTTTCTCTCCCATACCAAAGGAAAGCAGGTCTGCTCCGGATTCAATCAAAACGGACGGGCGAATTTCGTTATCCCAATAATCATAATGGGCAAAACGTCTGAGGGAGGCCTCCAAACCTGCAATCACTACAGGGGAATCGGGATAAACTTCTTTTATCTTTTTGGTATACACCGTAACGGCACGGTCTGGACGTTTTCCTGCCTTTCCTCCGGGGGAATAAGCGTCGTCGTTGCGTTTTCTTCTGGCAGCGGTATAGTGGGCAACCATAGAATCGATATTGCCCGCAGTTACCATAAAGCCTAATTTCGGCTGTCCAAATCTTGTAAAGTCACGGTCGGTACGCCAGTCGGGCTGTGCCAAAATGGCAATTTTATAACCGTAACTTTCCAACAAGCGAGAAATAATCGCTACACCAAAGGTCGGATGGTCCACATACGCATCTCCTGTTACCAATACAAAATCAGGCACATCCCAGCCCAGTTGCTCGATTTCTTTTTTTGTGGTCGGTAAAAATGCCATTTCCGCACACCTCCTTTTTTATTCTTCTGTATTATCATTTGCAGCATCATTCTTTTGCATGGTCATTTCCAGCCATTGTTGATAGGTAATCAACACTTGACGCGGCTTAGAACCTTCATGGGGACCTACAACGCCCATTTGTTCCATTTCATCAATCAAACGGCCTGCTCTTGCATAGCCAAGGCGTAACCGTCTTTGCAGCAATGAAGTAGAAGCTTGTCCTGCTTCTACAACGCATTTGATTGCTTCATCCATCATAGGGTCTGTGCTCTTTGCATCGGTATTATCTTCATCCCCTTTGGATTTTTCCGCTACTGCATTTTTCTCAATGCCTTCTATGACAGATTGGTCATATTCCGACGGTTTTGATTTTTTTACAAAATTCACAATGGACTCAATTTCACGGTCATCCACATAGCACCCCTGGACACGAAGCGGCTTTTGCGAACCCATTGGAGCAAACAGCATATCGCCTCGTCCCAATAACTTTTCGGCTCCGCCCATATCCAAAATGGTACGGGAGTCAATCTGGGAAGAAACCGCAAATGCAATACGGCTTGGAATATTCGCTTTGATAATACCTGTGATAACATCAACAGACGGACGCTGTGTGGCAATCACCAAATGCATACCTGCCGCACGCGCCATTTGCGCCAAACGGCATATGGAATCTTCTACTTCATTGGGCGCTGCCATCATCAGGTCGGCCAGCTCGTCAATGATAATCACAATCTGCGGCATTTTCTTTAAGGTAACGCCGTCATCACGCACGTATTCTTCTTTGTCGCCAATCAAACGGTTAAAGGAAGCCAAGTCGCGCACATTGTTGTCGGCAAACATTTTGTAACGGTTGAGCATTTCTGTCACTGCCCATCCCAATGCACCCGCCGCTTTACGCGGGTCTGTCACAACGGGCACCAATAAATGCGGAATCCCATTGTAAATGCCCAACTCTACCACTTTAGGGTCTACCATTAAGAATCGAACTTCATCAGGCGTTGCCTTATACAGCAAACTGATAATCAATGAGTTAATGCAGACAGATTTACCGGAACCTGTGGAACCCGCAATGAGCAAGTGAGGCATTTTGGCAAGGTCCGCTACGGTAACTTGTCCCGAAATATCACGTCCCAGCGCAACGGTCAATTTACTCGGTGCAGAACAAAAACGATTGGATTCTACCAAGTCACGCATACGCACAACACCTACATTTTTGTTTGGAACTTCAATGCCGACAGCGGCTTTTCCAGGAATTGGAGCTTCAATACGAACTCCTGACGCGGCAAGATTCATGGCAATATCGTCTGCCAGATTTGTAATTTTGCTGATTTTCACACCTGCGGCAGGCTGCAGCTCATATCGAGTTACGGCAGGACCGCGGCTGATATCTAAAATTTTGGTTTGAACGCCAAAGCTTTTTAATGTTTCTACCAACAGCTGGCCGTTTACCTGCAATTCTTCCGTTACATTGCGTGTATCCAGTTCTTTACTTACCTCAAGCATAGAAACAGGAGGGAATTGATATGTATTCTTTTTCTCGGCCTCTTTCTGTTGTTCTACGGTAGCAGGTACATCAGCGGTTGCTTTCTCCACTGCTTTTGCTGCAAACGCAGCAGCCTCTGCCGCTGTTTCGGAATGCTCCGGTGCAGATACGGGAACATCTTCAACATCTCTCCTTACAGGAGTTGTTTCCTGCTGTTTTGGTTCGTCTAAAGGGATGTCAATGGCAGAAGATACAGTGGCATGTGTTACAGCTGCCTGTTCCGGATGGTCAACACGTACGACAGGAGGCGATGCAGTATCCGACGGGTCAATTTCAACATCTAAAAAGTCTAATTTATGCTGTGTATTTTCTTCTTGTTCGACGGTATTTTCAGTTTGACCTCCAAAGTTGAATACTTTTTCAAGCTTTTTTAATTTCTCGCTTTTTGCCTTTTTAGCGGGTTTAGACTGATATTTCATATAAGCAGGGATTTCATCGTCATCCAAAGCAATATCAATAGGAGCAGAAGCATTTTTTCGATTGTTTTGATACAAAGGAGGCTCTGTATATTCTGCTTTGATATATTCTTTTTGCGCAGCTTTGCGCTCTTTTGCTTCATGAATGTTAGATGCTACTTTGACAGCAGGCTTTGTAAATGCATGAACCAAACTTGGCAATGTCATACCGGTTAATACCATCAGCATGACAAAAAGCACAATCAGAATCACAATTTTGGCGCCGGTAAAACCCAAAATGGATACAATCGGAATACCAAACAAGCCACTGAAAATACCTGCGCCCGAATTCATGGCGCCTTGGTCATATAATCTTGTCATGTTCATGGTAAACGGTAGTTTTTGCTGCTCTTCCGTTACCGTATAAATATAAACCGTAGCACACAGCACAACAATTAATATCACTGTCATAACAATGCGAGATACTGCTCGTGCCTGTGTTCTTCCAAAGGCAATTACAATTGATATGTAACAAAGCAAAATTGGCCATGCCAATGACATAATGCCAAATAAACCTAAAAACGCATGATGCATCCATGCCCAAGCGCTTTCTCCTTGGATACATACCAAACATCCCAGAAAAACGGAAAATGCAAATAATAAAATAGCTACAATTTGATTGCGTTGTTTATGTACTTCTTGGTCACGAGGTTTTCGTGCGGCAGCCCTTGTCTTTGTCTGCGTATTCTTTTTTGCTGCTTGTGTTCGTTTTGTTTTGGTATTGGCCGGCTTTTTGTTCGTTCGTTGTGCCACTGTCTCACCTCTTGTTTTTTGTTATACCATATGTAAACAAGGCAGGCATTCCTGGGTATTTTCCCAACATGCCTTCCTTTTCTTATTTTTTCGTTGTTCGTTTTTTTGTTTTCTTTTTTGTGTCAGCATGGTTTGATTTCATAGCAGCCTTCTCTTCAACAGAAGGTTGCCCTTCTGTGTGCTCTGCATGTCCATGATCTTTTTTATTGTTATCAATCATTTCATACAAACATTCCAGTGCATCGGATAAACTGCCAAGACCGTCAATCAACCCTTCTTTTACCGCATCGGGACCATCCAATACAGTACCTACGTCCATCACCAGCTCTTCTGTGTTCATAGCCAACTGATAAAAGCGTTCAGGATTCATTTTGGAATGCTTGCTTACAAACGTTGTAATACGCTGCTGCATCTTTTGAAAATATTCAAATGTCTGCGGAACACCCAATGTTAAACCATTCATACGTACAGGATGTATCGTCATGGTTGCAGACGGTGCAATAAACGATTTTTGCGCCGCTACCGCAAGGGGAACACCAATAGAATGGCCTCCTCCAAGCACCAGGGAAACCGTTGGCTTTTTCATGCCTGCAAACAACTCTGCCAAGGCCAGCCCGGCTTCTACATCTCCGCCTACGGTATTGAGCAAAATTAAAAGTCCTTCTATCTCGGGTTCTTCTTCAATTGCTACCAGCTGCGGAATGATATGCTCATATTTGGTTGTTTTGTTCTGGCTCGGCAATACATAATGCCCTTCTATTTGTCCGATAATGGTCAAACAATGAATTTTATGCTTTCCGTTATTGGTCAGCACAGAACCCATCTCTTGAATTTTATTCATTTGCGGGTCATCACTGTTCTGCTGTGTATCATCGGGGGAATCGGAATTATTTTCATACGCAAGATTGACATAGGCATCTTCAAAATGAAAGGAATTCGTTTTGTTTGTTGTATGATGCCGTTCTGAATTTTGATGTCGGTTCATCAAAACACCTCCTACAGCACATAGTGTGCCGTAAAATAAAGGAAATCATACGTAAAAATAAAAATTTTCCAAATTTGTCTATGTAATATTGCTATCATAATATTATAGCATAAAAAAATATGTGAAGCAATTTTTTACGAATCAACACCGAAAGCACTCTTGATAACAATTAAAATCCTAAAAATTGCAAGATATTCCTTTCAGTTTTGCCGTTATCATAATGCTTGAACATAATAAAAATCATTTGTACTCAAACAATAATTCTCAACGCCAAAAACAAAAACAGCACATCTTTGGATTTGGATATTGTATGACGATTATAACAACATTTCAATTCAAATTGGGTTTGTATCCCGTGTGTACAGTTGTTATACCACTTGAACCGTAAACAGACAAGATATTTTTGCAAAAAACAAAAATTACCAAAGGAATGAGACCTGCTTTATTTTATAAAAACAGAAAACTCAGATGAAAAAAACAACCTTAATCATTGATATAAGCACTGCAAAAACCGTCATTAAACGTTGACAAGAAATTGAAAATATTAGATAATATGAATAATTATGATATGTGGAAACGAAATGAATGTTACATGAATGGTGTTTCGTACATTGAAAGGGGTATACGATGGGTTACACAATTGCTCAAAAAATTATTAAAGCACATTTGCTCAGCGGTGAAATGACCGTAGGAAGCGATATTGGTCTAAAAATTGACCAAACTTTAACACAGGACGCTACAGGAACCATGGCTTATTTAGAATTTGAGGCAATGGGCGTTCCAAGAGTCAAAACAGAAAAATCTGTTGCTTATATTGACCACAATACATTGCAAACAGGCTTTGAAAATGCGGACGACCACAGATTTATTCAAACGGTTACCAAAAAACACGGCATTTACTTTTCCCGTCCGGGCAACGGCATCTGCCACCAAGTACATTTGGAACGTTTTGGTATTCCGGGAAAAACATTAATCGGTTCTGACAGCCATACACCAACCAACGGCGGTATCGGTATGCTGGCTATGGGCGCCGGTGGTCTTGACGTAGCAGTTGCTATGGGCGGCGGCGCTTACCATATTACTATGCCAAAAATGGTTCGCATTAACCTAACCGGTCAGCTGCAAGACTGGGTTTCCGCAAAAGATGTCATTTTGGAAGTACTCCGTTTGTTAACCGTAAAAGGCGGCGTAGGAAAAATCATCGAGTACGGAGGTCCGGGCGTGGCAACACTGACCGTTCCTGAACGTGCTACCATCACCAACATGGGTGCGGAACTTGGCGCTACCACTTCCATTTTCCCTTCTGACGATGTTACCCGCGGCTTTTTAAAAGCACAAAACCGCGAAGAGGATTGGGTAGAATTAAAAGCGGATGACGATGCAGTTTACGATGAAGTATATGAAATTAATCTTTCTGAACTGAAACCGCTTGCAGCTTGTCCTCACAGCCCTGACAACATCAAATCTATTGATGAAATCGGTGCAAAAAAGGTGGACCAAGTTTGCATCGGCTCCTGCACCAACTCATCTTATTTGGATTTAATGCGTGTAGCTGCTATTTTAAAAGGTAAAACAGTACATCCTGACGTTAGCCTTTCCATTGCACCGGGTTCTAAACAAGTATTTAACATGCTTGCACAAAACGGCGCTTTGGCTGATTTAATTGCAGCAGGCGCACGTATTTTGGAAAGCGCATGCGGTCCTTGCATCGGCATGGGTCAATCACCAAATACAAACGGTGTTTCTTTGCGTACCTTTAACCGTAACTTTGAAGGACGTTCCGGTACCGCTAGCGGACAAGTATATTTGGTGAGTCCGGAAACAGCAGCTGTTTCTGCTTTGACCGGCGTATTTACAAATCCTCAAACATTGGGAGAAAAAGTAGATATTGCACAACCGGAACACTTCTTAATCAATGATAACATGGTAGAACCTCCTGCTCCTGTCGAAGAAATGGATAAAGTAGAAGTATTGCGCGGACCAAATATCAAAGAATTCCCAACTACAAGCGCACTGGAAGAAACCATTACCGCAAAAGCATTACTGAAAGTTGGCGATAATATCACAACTGACCACATTATGCCTGCCGGTGCTAAAATTCTTCCTTACCGTTCCAATATTCCTTATTTATCCAACTTCTGCTTTGCAGTTTGTGACGAAAAGTTCCCTGAACGCTGCCGCAAAGAAGGTCCAAGTATTGTTATTGGCGGTTCTAATTATGGTCAAGGTTCTTCCCGTGAACATGCTGCTCTTGTACCGCTTTATCTTGGCGTAAAAGCAGTTGTGGCAAAATCGTTTGCCCGTATTCACTGTGCAAACCTTGCCAATGCAGGTATTTTGCCGTTTACATTTAAAAATGAGGCCGATTACGACACCATTGACCAAATGGATGAATTGGAATTGCCGAATATCCGTACTGCGATTGCCAACGGCGGCAAAGTCATTTTGAAAAACAAAACAAAAGGTACTGAGATTGAACTGGAACCTGTATTAACAGAACGCCAGCGCGATTTGGTACTGGCAGGCGGCCTGTTAAACTATACAAGAGAACAAAATCAATAATATTAGGAGGATTGTTTGCAATGGCAGATAAAATTCAAATGAAAACCCCTCTCGTTGAGATGGATGGCGACGAAATGACCCGTATCATCTGGAAGATGATTAAAGATATCTTATTAACCCCTTATATTGACCTAAAAACCGAGTATTATGACCTTGGTCTTGAACACAGAGAAGCAACAGATGACCAAGTTACATTTGATTCCGCATATGCTACCAAAAAATACGGTGTCGCTGTTAAATGTGCTACCATTACTCCCAATGCGGACCGCGTGGTAGAGTACAACTTAAAACAAATGTGGAAATCTCCTAACGGCACCATTCGCGCATTGTTGGACGGCACTGTGTTCCGTTCTCCAATTGTTGTAAAAGGTATTACACCTTTTATCCCAACTTGGACAAAACCAATTACCATTGCGCGTCATGCATACGGTGATGTTTATAAAAACACTGAAATGGTAGTAGAAGCAAACAGCAAAGCAGAGTTAGTTGTAACAAAAGCAGACGGTACCGAAGAAAGAGCATTGATTCATAATTTTGAGACACCGGGCATCTTGCAAGGCTTACATAACCTGGATAAAAGTATTGAAAGTTTTGCACGCGCTTGCTTTAATTACGCATTGGATTTAAAACAAGATTTATGGTTCTCCACAAAAGATACCATTTCCAAAAAATATGACCATCGCTTTAAAGATATTTTTGCAGAAATCTACGAAAAAGAATACAAAGAGAAATTTGAAGCTGCCGGCATTGAATACTTCTATACTCTCATTGACGATGCGGTTGCAAGAGTGGTTCGTTCCAATGGAGGTTATATCTGGGCATGCAAAAACTATGACGGCGACGTTATGTCCGACATGGTTGCAACCGCTTTCGGCAGCCTTGCAATGATGACTTCTGTTTTGGTATCCCCTGACGGTGTATATGAGTATGAAGCTGCTCACGGCACTGTACAAAGACACTATTACAAACACTTAAAAGGAGAGAAAACCTCCACCAACTCTATGGCTACCTTGTTTGCATGGACAGGCGCTTTGAGAAAAAGAGGTGAGTTGGACAATACTCCTGAATTGGTTGATTTTGCAAATAAATTAGAGCAAGCATCCATTCAAACCATTGAAGACGGTGTTATGACAGGCGATTTATACGCATTGTCCTCTTTAGAAAACAAGAGAACCGTTGACACAGAAACATTCTTGCAAGAAATCAACAATCGTCTTGTAAAACTCCTATAAAATTGTATTGGAGGTGCTGACTTATGGCAAAAAGTAATTATATTTCTATGCCTGTAATTAGAAGATTACCTCGCTATTACCGTCATTTGACTACATTAAAAAACAGAGGAATCAACAGAGTTTCCTCAAAAGAATTGTCTGAAAATATGGGTCTTACTGCCTCTCAAATTCGTCAGGATTTAAACTGTTTTGGCGGTTTTGGTCAGCAAGGCTACGGCTACATGGTAGATCAGCTCCGTACAGAAATAGGCAATATTATGGGGATTCAAAATTCATACAAGGCAATTATTCTTGGTGCCGGTAATTTGGGACACGCTGTGACTGTTCACCTGTCTTTTGAAATGCAGGGCTTTGTATTAACCGGAATTTTTGACAATGACCCACAAAAAATTGGTACCAAACTAAAAGACCACACCATTTTGGATATCAATGATATTGATGAATTTTATCAAAAAGTAAAACCGGATATGGCTGTTTTATGCGTCCCGCAGGAAACCGTTCCGGCTTTGGTCGATAAACTGTATTCCTTGGGCATTAAAAATTATTGGAATTTCAGCCATTATGATATCAATCCAAAATATTCAGATGCAATTGTAGAAGCAGTTCATTTGGGTGATAGTCTTATGACGCTTTGCTATAGAATTTCTGAAAACATGATATAACAACCTAACAACAAGCAGCAAAATAAACATTGAAAGGAACGTCTTTCAATATTCACAAATTTTGGTTGTTGACTAGACGTTTTAGCATTTATCTGTTAAAAATTGCAAAACAATTTTCTTTAGGCTATAACAACCTAACAACAATAGCAAAACAAATATTGAAAGAAACATCTTTCAATATACACCAATTTTGTCTGTTGACTAGACTGTTTTGACGTATAAAGGCTATAATGTAAGCTACAGGGTGCAAACAAATGTCTGCACCCTGTAGTTTTATTTTTTTAATAAAAATACACTTTGCTGCGTATTTCGTAACAAAGTTGGAACTTTTCATTTAAATCAATACATGATAACATATACTACAATAGAAAAAGCAAAAACATGATCATAGATTATGCTATATTCTATCAATATTTTATGGAGGTGACTGCTATGATAGGTTGGATTATCGCAGGCAGCATTATAGGAGCAATTGTTATCATTCTCATTATTTCTGTTATCGTGATGTATAATAATCTGGTTGAGCGTTCCGTTCGTGTAGACAATGCATGGTCTCAAATTGATGTACAAATGAAACAGCGCTACGATTTAATCCCTAACTTAGTAGAAACAGTGAAGGCATATGCTTCTCACGAAAAAAGCACATTGGAAGAAGTAACAAAATGGCGCGCAGCAGCAATGGAGGCGAAAACACCGGAGGAATTAATGAAAAGCAACCAAAAACTTTCCGGTGCAATTGCCAATATTTTTGCGACTGCCGAAAACTATCCTGATTTAAAGGCAAATGACAACTTTTTAGACCTGCAAAGACAGCTGAAAGAATTGGAAGAAAAAATAGCATTTGCACGTCAATTCTACAATGATACTGTTATGAAATATAACGAATATTTACAACGTTTCCCATCCAATATCATTGCCAATATCTTTAAGTATAAAGAACGCCCATACTTTGAAATGAATGAGGCGGAAAAAGCGGTACCTAAGGTACAATTTTAATTCATGCACTCTTAGGAGAACAATATGACAAAATCTTTACTCATAAAAATTGGAATTTTTCTGGCTGTAACAGCTGCTGTATTTGCAATAGCAATACCGCTTGTTATGAGCAATACTGATTACAAAGGAGATTCCAAACAAGTTCTGGATAACCTGAATATACAAGCAACTGTAACTGACAACGGAGATATGACCGTCAAAGAAACATGGCAAATTACATTAGAAAACAGAGACCAAGCATACCGTAATATTTATAAAACCATCGAACTTCCCTCTGACCAAGTTGGTTCTTTAACGGGTCTTTCCGTATATGATGTTGACAATCACATAACGTACAATTTACAAGAGGTATCTGACCCTGAAAATGCACCTTCCAATCTTCAAAACGTATGTTATTATACGAAAAAAGGCAATACGATAGAAATTGGTCTGTTTATGCCGCGTATTTATGAAGGAACACGTAATTTTGAGATTCAATATACGTTTACCAATTGTATTACGGCTTACCCTGACACGGCGGTACTGTACTATCAATTTATCGGTTCACAGTTTTCCATTCCTATTACAAATATGAATGTGACTGTAGCACTGCCGCAAAATGATACTGCCACAGAAAAGCCTTATGCATGGCTGCATTGTACAGCAGACAGCTTTCTAACCGTTGACTCTCCAAATCAAATATCATTTACTGCACAAAATATTCCCGCACAAACCATGATTGAAACGCGTATTGCAGCACCTCTTGCACTTTTTCCAAATGTAACAAGAACCAGTTCATCGACCAATTTACAAAATATTCAAAACGAAGAATTGGAGTGGGCTACCGCTTATCAGAAAAAGCAAGAGCATGAATATATGCTGGGAGTATTGGACATTTCAATTGCCGCTGTCATCATAGTGATAGCAATCGGTTTGTTTATCCTAACACGTTATCTTACACGTCGTCATAAAGTGAATGTTCCAGAATATACAAGGGAAATTCCAAGAGGAAGCAGCCCGGCTGCTGCAGCGTTGCTATACTATCACTATAAAGGCGGTATTACCCAAAAAATACGTGGATATGTGTTCAGCGCTACCTTAATGAGCCTATCCAATAAAGGTTATTTGGAATTTGGCTCCGATGAAACAGATACTCTGACTTTAACACCAATTGGCAATACAAAAAATGAGACGCTTACTTTAAGCGAACAAGTGATGCTTTCTTTGGTTACAACCATAGCAACAGAAACAAACGGTTCCTTTACGTTAAAACAGTTCTCCGCTTACACAAAGAAGCATGGAAAATATGTAAATACCATGTTTGAAACATTGTTTGCACGCGCAAAAGATGAAATCAGACCATACGGTTATTATGAAAAAAGTCAGTATTTTGTAAAAGTAATCAAATATTTTGGTATAGCAGCAATTGTGGCAGGTGTAATCACCATTTTTGCTTCATCTATGATTTATATTGGAATTGCAGCAATTTTGGCGGGTATTTTCACTTATATCATGAATACAGGTCCTAATCGTCTGAGTGTACAGGGCGAGACAATGTACATGGTTTGGAAAGGCCTTGAGAAATATATGCTGGAGTTCTCCAACATGAAAGAATACGAACTTCCCCATTTAGAGCTATGGAAGGATTATCTGGTATATGCCACTATGATGGGAATATCAGATAAGGTATGCAAACAGCTAAAACTTGCATATCCAAATATAGACAATGATGACTATATGACCTCTACCTTTGGAAATACGTACTTCTACTGGATGTTTATGTCTCATTATCATCATTCCGGATTCCGCAGTGAAAACTTCGCTTCCGGTTTGGGAGATAAATTAACTTCTATCAGCACAGCTGCAACCCGTATTGCAAATCCCCCATCTTCCGGCAAAGGCGGCTTTGGAGGATTTGGCGGCGGTGGCAGTGGCTTCGGTGGAGGCGGCGGCGGATTTGGCGGCGGCGGTGGCGGTGTCCGCTAATATCCAAACTTACAAAAAATCTACAGCTATCTTAACTAAAAAAAGAGCAACTGTTTTCACAGTTGCTCTTTTCTATTTCGATTCTTTATATTTTAATGCTGCACCTACAAAACCTTTAAACAAAGGATGCGGTCTGTTTGGACGAGATTTAAACTCAGGATGGAATTGCACTGCAATATACCATGGATGGTCTTTAATTTCCATCATCTCAACAATGCGGTTGTCAGGTGCTCTTCCTGAGAAAATCATACCTGCTTGCTCCAGTTGCTCTCTATAATCGTTGTTTACTTCAAAACGATGACGATGACGTTCGTAAATTAAATTATCACCATAGATTTCTGCCGCTTTGGTATCAGGCATAATCTGGCAAGGATATTTACCCAGACGCATGGTACCACCAAGCTGCTCCACATGTTTTTGGTCAGGCATAATATCAATCACATGATTTTTACTGTCCATATCAAACTCAGCAGAGTTCGCATCTGCCAGTCCCAAAACATTGCGGCAATACTCCACCACTGCCAACTGCATACCTAAGCAAATACCAAAGAAAGGAATGTTATGAGTACGTACATACTCAATTGCTGTAATTTTTCCTTCTACACCTCTTTGTCCAAATCCGCCCGGTACCAACACGCCGTCAAGATGTCCCAGTTTTGCTTCAACATTGCCTGCATCAATTTCTTCAGAATCAATCCATTCAATATCTACTTTTACTTCATTGCCGATTCCGCCGTGTGTTAAAGCCTCTGCGACACTTAAATAAGCGTCTCTTAACTCAACATACTTTCCTACCATACCAATTTTTACTTTTTTATTGATAGAAAGTGCGGTATTTACCATTTTGGTCCATTCTGTTAAGTCTGCTCCCGGAGTTTCCAGCCCAAAACGCTGACAAACAATGTCATCCAAACGCTCTTCTTTTAATGCCAACGGAACAGAATACAATAAAGGTAAATCTAAGTTCTGAATCACACAATTTTCAGGTACGTTGCAGAATAAAGCAATTTTCTTTTTATGTTCTTCCGCTACTTCCATTTCTGCACGCAGAACAATAATATCAGGTTGAATACCAATGGACAGTAACTCTTTCACGCTGTGCTGTGTTGGTTTTGTTTTTTGTTCACTGGAAGCTGCCAAATAAGGAACCAATGTAACATGAATAAATAAGCAGTTTCCTCTGCCCACTTCAGCGCCGAATTGACGAATTGCCTCCAAAAACGGCTGACTTTCAATATCTCCTACTGTACCGCCAACTTCAACAATGGCAACGTCAACATTTTCTTTTCCCAATGCAATGCGATTTTTAATCTCATTTGTAATATGAGGAATGACTTGTACCGTACCGCCATTATAATGTCCGTTACGTTCATTCTGCAACACATTCCAGTAGATTCTGCCGGAAGTAACATTGCTGTTTTGAGATAAATTTTCGTCAATAAAGCGTTCATAGTGACCCAAGTCCAAATCCGTTTCCGCACCATCATCGGTTACGAATACTTCACCGTGTTGGAACGGATTCATTGTACCGGGATCAATATTCAAATATGGATCGAATTTCTGCATTGTCACTTTCAATCCTCTTGATTTTAACAAACGGCCAAGTGACGCAGCTGTTATTCCTTTTCCTAAACCGGATACCACACCGCCGGTTACAAAAATATACTTGGTAGCCATAGAATCCTCCCAATCAACACTCAGTACACTGATTTATTTATAATAGATAAAATATGGTATAGATATAAAACAAAAAAGATGTTCCCAATGCAAAACCGTTCATGCTGTTGGGAACATAACAATATATTTTTATTATATCTCTTTTTGCATCAAAATGTCAATGAAATCTGTCACTTTTTGCAGTAAATTCTTTCTTTAGGATTGTTGGTCCTGATTTTCATCTTTTTCACGTTTTTGTTTTCCTAATAAAGGCAATTCTGCCATTTTTCCTCTTGCTGCTGCAATCACGCCGTACAAAGCATAAGATACCAATATAATGGTGGCCACAAAAGCTACAATAATGCATAGTGTTTGTCCTACAGAGTTTACTCCCGTTGTTACGTGAGACAAGTCTTCCGGCGTTGGTGTGGGCACGGAATAAGAAAAAATCCAGGAAAAAAATGCATTCAAAGCCCAAGCAACAGCGCCTACAACCAATGTCAGCAAAGTTAATTTCATACCTTGTTTTACATGAAAACGTACAAACTCATTTTTTCGTTCTGCAAAATAGCTGACAATCCAAACAAATGGAATATAAGCCAGACAAGCAAATAATTTACTCCTGCTCTCCGGCTTCATCGGAATTTTCTCCTTCGCCTGTTTTCCGTCTTGCATACGGCGTTTCTCATAGATTTCCTGCGTATCCACTTTACGGTTGCTCATAGAAATCCTCCTTTCCATTTGTCTTGTGAACACAATTATTCAGCATGATACTGCTCGATTGTAATGCTGTTGATGACAACATCTGTCAACGGTTTGTCCGTATTGCTGTCTGTCTCAACTGCGGCAATGGCATCCAATACATCCAAGCCTTCGAATATCTGTCCAAAAACAGTATGCCCCGTTTGATTTACACTATAATATCCGTCCAATGTTGGACTACCGCCATTTTGCTCGTATAAAGTTTTTACATCATCTGTAATGCGGTAAACATTCGGGCAGCTTCCATATGCCTGCAAAAAGGCAGACTGATTTTGACGGAAATTGTTGTATAAGCTTGTGTAATAATCCCAGCCTTCAAATGATTCCGCTTTTTTCTGATTAATAAAAAACTGGCTTCCGTTTGTATTCTTACCTCTGTTTGCCATAGCAACGGAACCGCGAATATTCAAAAGATTGGCATTGAACTCATCTTCAAAACCCTCCGTTCCCCAAATATTTTCTCCTCCGGTTCCTGTGCCGGTTGGGTCACCACCTTGAATCATAAAGTTATTAATCACACGGTGGAAAATCTGACCGTTGTAATAACCTTGTTTTGCAAGAGTAGTAAAATTCTCTACTGTTTTTGGAGCAGCATTTGGGAATAAACGCATTTTCATAACGCCCATATTGGTATCAATCACAGCGATTTCTTCCCCTTCTGCCGGCAAATCCAATTGATATCCAACCGGTTTATCCGCATCTTCATTGACTCTGGAAACAGTGGAAGACACACTGGATTCTGCTGAAGAGGATTGTGAGGATTGTCCGTTATTTGAACCGCAGCCAACCAACGCAGCACTAATGGCTATAACGGCTGCAAGTAAACCTATCATTTGTTTTTTCATGAAAACATCCTTTCTTATGAAATATGAAGTTACATTTTATTTTAATAGAAAGAGAATCAATATGCAAGTCAATCTGTTGTAATACATAAAAATTCATTTTTAAAAGCAATCAATCAGAAATATTTCTGTTCTTTGTGTATGAATACACATTTATTCGCATATAGATAATTCGGACAATAAAAAGGGAGGCTAATAAAATGAGTTTATACTATCCTGAGGGTTGGATAATAGATACACCCCAAAACAGAGCCGCAATGGCGAATATTTCTACCCTCACAGATGCCTGCCACGAAGGACAGATTTTAGAAGGTCGTGCATTGATATGTGACAGTGCCCACAATTTAATTGTGGACCTTGGCTGCATGAAAGGAATTATTCCAAGAGAAGACAGTGCAATCGGAATTCGTGAAGGAAACGTGAGAGATATTGCAATTATATCAAGGGTAAACCGCCCTGTTTGTTTTATGATTGTAGGTTTTCAAAAAAATGAAGACGGCAGTACGGTAGCAATACTGTCACGCAGAATGGCACAAGAAAAATGTATGGAAGAATTTATCTCAGCCCTACAGCCGGGTGACATTGTAAATGCCAGAGTGACACACCTGGAAAATTTCGGCGCTTTTGCCGATATTGGCTGCGGCATTATATCCTTACTTCCCATAGACGCTATCTCTATTTCACGTATTGACCATCCCAAAGAACGCTTTTATGTTGGTATGGATATACGTGTAGCAGTAAAATCTTTAGACAATGACCGCATTACGTTAACACATAAAGAATTACTGGGAACGTGGGAAGAGAATATTGCCATGTTTCAAACAGGAGAAACCGTTGCAGGTATTATCCGTTCCGTTGAACCTTATGGTATTTTTGTAGAGCTAACGCCAAACCTTGCAGGTCTGGCTGAATTAAAAGAAGGTGTACAGCCCGGACAGCAGGCCAGCGTGTTTATCAAAAATATTATTCCTTCCCGTATGAAAATTAAACTGATTATTATTGACACATTTGAATATCAATATCGTCCTTCTGCGCCCAAATATTTTTATGAAGGAAATCATATGGATCAATTTTTATATTCGCCTCCCTGCTGTGACAAAAGCATTATAACGAAATTTTAGAAGTTGTTTCTAAATCAAAATGTTCCATTCGTACTGTAAACTGCAGTAAATTACATAAGCTATCATGTTTTAAGAAATTTAATATAGGATACAAATAAAAGCAGTTCACATTGTGTGAACTGCTTTTATTTTACAATTACGCAACAAATGATATAGTTTTAAAACGATTGGTTTCTTTCCATATGATACTATACTGCCTGATTTTTATGCGATTGCTTTTTCCCCACTGCCTGAAGCAACATAATAAAAAACAATACAATACCTGCACCCAAGGTGATATGTGAAGCACCGGCAATACCGGATATCATAGCTCCACCATCAAAACCTACTACTTGCATAATACCTCTGACCAGGAACATAACTACCATAAAAGGCAGACCAATATTATATACAATCAGAAACGGTTTCCATAATTTTGTTTGGTCCAACTGAAGCTTGCTGTTGAACAATGCTACTGCCAAAAATATAACTGCGCCCAACATAAATAAATGTACATGGGATACCGCCAAGGTAGTTGTGCCCGTAAAATCAAAAAACTTAGTAAATTCACGGTAAAACACGCCGCAGGCCATTGCAGCAATCGCATATCCAAATGCAATCCAAATAGGTTTTTTCATTACATACACTCCTAACTGCTAAATAAAATAATAATAACTATTATTATAAGTTATTTCGTGAAAAAGTCAAATGCATCTTATATCAATATATTGATTGGCAATTAACCACCATGTATCAAATAGAATGGCAGAACATTTTATGCAGCTGTACCATTAAAACGAAGATTGATAAAGATATATTTAAAAAATTAACAAGAAAAGAGCGCAATTTCAGTATGACTGCTTCTAACGGGACTATTGACGTTATATATTTTTCAACGAGTAAGTTTACTTCTCTTTCCATATAAAAATGACCACGTAATAAAAAAAGAACTGCTCCGCAATATTGCGGGACAGTTCTTTTTATTCATTGTATTATTTTACATCAAAAACAAATGCGTCGTCTCTGTAATCGCAGGTCACTCCATGTTCACTGTCAACTTTTCCTTCCAGCATCAGCTCAGACAATTCATCTTCAATTTTGGATTGAATTGCTCTGCGCAATGGTCTTGCACCGTAAACCGGGTCAAAGCCTGCTTTTGCAATCGCTGCAACCGCTTCATCTGTAAAGGTAATGTCAATATCCAAAGCAGCCAAACGTTCTTTTAGATTATTCAGCATACCAACTGCAATTTTTTGAATATTTTCTTCTGTCAGTTTGTGGAACACGATGATGTCGTCAACACGGTTTAAAAATTCCGGACGGAACAACTTTTTCAGTTCTGCCAATACCAATTCACGAACATCTTGATTGTCTTTCTCGGCAGTTTTCTCCTTATCATCTTCTTTATGACCTTGGAAACCAAGATTTGCTTTGCTGTCTGTAATTAATCTTGCACCAACATTAGAGGTCATGATGATAACCGTATTTTTAAAGTCAACTTTTCTGCCTTGAGAGTCAGTTAAGCAACCATCTTCGAGAATTTGAAGCAACATATTAAATACATCGGGATGTGCTTTTTCAATCTCGTCAAATAAGATAACCGAATAAGGTTTGCGGCGTACTTTTTCAGTCAATTGACCGCCTTCATCATATCCCACATATCCCGGAGGAGAACCAACCAAACGAGACACAGTATGTTTCTCCATATACTCGGACATATCCAAACGAATCATAGCATTTTCATCGCCAAACATTGCTTCTGCCAAGGTTTTGCAAAGTTCTGTTTTACCTACGCCTGTTGGACCAAGGAAGATAAAGGAACCAATTGGACGTTTCGGATCTTTCAGACCGACTCTGCCGCGACGGATTGCTTTTGCAACTGCCGTAACGGCTTCATCCTGACCAACAATGCGTTGATGCAATACCTCTTCCAATTTCAGTAAACGTTCGCTCTCTTCTTCTGTTAGCTGTACTACAGGAATGCCGGTCCAAGTAGATACAATATTAGCAATATCCTGTGGTGTTACTTCACCGTTGCCGCTTACTTTTTTCTCTTTCCAAACTTCTTTTTCCTGCTCCAAACGTTCTCTCAATTGTTTTTCTTCGTCACGAATTTTTGCTGCGCCTTCAAAGTCTTGTGTATTGACAGCAGCAGCTTTTTCCTGCTCCAATTGTTTGATACGTTTTTCCATATCCTGAATGTCATTAGGCTCAGTGAACGCTCTTAAACGCACTCTGGATGCAGCCTCATCAATTAAGTCAATCGCCTTGTCAGGTAAGAAACGGTCGGCAATATAACGGGAAGAAAGTTTTACCGCAGCATCAATTGCCTCATCTGTAATTTTTACTTTGTGGTGCACTTCATATCTGTCACGCAAACCTTTTAGAATTTGAATTGCTTCCTCTTCTGTCGGTTCGCCTACCATAACAGGTTGGAATCTGCGCTCCAAAGCGGCGTCTTTCTCTATATGTTTGCGGTATTCATCAATTGTGGTTGCACCAATCAATTGGAATTCACCGCGAGCTAAAGATGGTTTTAAGATATTTGCAGCGTCTGCGGAACCTTCTGCCGCACCCGCACCGATAATGGTATGGATTTCATCAATAAACAGGATGATGTTGCCGCTGTTTTTTACTTCCTCCATTGCTGCTTTGATGCGCTCTTCAAAGTCGCCCCTGTATTTGGTACCGGCAACCATACTGGTTAAATCCAGTGCAACTACACGTTTATCTTTTAACAGCTCGGGTACTTCTCCCTGTACAATTTTCAAAGCCAATCCTTCGGCAACCGCTGTTTTACCAACACCGGGTTCACCGATTAAGCAAGGATTGTTTTTGGTTCTTCTGCTTAAAATTTGAATCACACGCTCAATTTCCACTTGTCTTCCGATGACAGGATCTATTTCACCTTTTTTGGCCAGTTCTGTTAAATCTCTGCCGAATTGGTCCAAAGTTTTGGTTGCGCTGTTACCTTTGCCCTTTGCACCCGGCTGTACAGCACCTGTGGTATTGTCATCTTGTTCACCGCTGCTTAGGGCATTGCGGATTTCTTCCATAATATCGTTTTGACGTACTCCCAGCATTCTAAGGAAACGTACACCATAGCTGTCGCCTTCCTCCAATACTGCAATTAACAAATGTTCTGTGCCAACGTAATTGTGATTTAATCTGGAAGCTTCCATCACAGCAATTTGTAAAATACGTTTGCTGCGTGGGGTAAAATCATCTAAAGACAGGCTGGTACGGCTGCCTGTGCCTATTTTCTCTTCCATGCACTTTGTAAATGCTTCTTCCGTAACGCCAAGTTTACTTAAAACTTCTGCTGCTACGCCTGAATTTTCTTTTAACAAACCAAGAATAATATGCTCACTGCCAATATAAGTATGACCCATGTCTTCTGCTGATGTTAAGGCTAAGTTTAATGCGTTGTTTGCTTTTTCTGTAAATCCATCGAATCTATACATATCGTTTGCCTCCTATCAAATTGCAACGTTGTTTGTTTTCCTTTTATTTTAATCCTTCGCTTACCATGGAAGCACGAAGAATATCTCTTTCTTCTGCTGATAATTGTTTTCCTTTCATTGTCATCATGGTAGCCGGTTGTGTTTGAATCATCAGTTTATTTAATGTTTCATAAGATATGTCTTTGATAAAGCCTGACGCCACGCCAAGGCGGACATTGGAAAGCAATTTCATAAATTCTTCCGTACTCAAAATCTTTGCACTTTTTAATATGCCAAAAGACCTTGCTACAGCATCTTGCTTTTTCACATTCTCCATCAGACTTTTTCTGATATTGCGCTCCTCTTCCACAAGCTGCATGACAATGCGTTCCAGATTTTCAATGGCTTCCTTTTCACTCAGACCCAATGTAACCTGATTGGACAGTTGATACAACGCACCCACAGGCTCGGTTCCTTCCCCGTATGTGCCGCGCAGGGTTAAACCCAATTTTGACAAATTATCGGAAATACGTTTAATCATTCCGTTCTGCTGCAGAGACGGCAAGTGAAGCATCAAAGAAGCTCTCATACCGGTTCCTAAATTTGTGGGGCACTGTGTTAAATAACCCAATTCAGAATCAAACGCAAAGTGCAGTGTATCATTGAGTGCAGAATCAATTTGGTCAGCCAATTGGTATACAGCGCTTAAATCCATACCTTCTTTCATCACTTGAATGCGAAGATGATCCTCTTCATTTATCATAATGGCAATACTATTGTCTTTTGATAACAATAATCCCCGCCCTTTTGGATTTGAAATAAAGTCCGGACTGACCAAGTGGTTTTCTACCATAGATACAGCTTCAATTTTATCTACTTGTTCCATATCTATATAAATCAAATTGCGTAAGGTAGCATTTGTACTTTGTTTTGCTGCCTGCACAATGTTATCCCTTACCTGCCTCTTTTGCTGCTCATTCATGCGAATAGGAAACGGTATTTTTTGCAGGTTTCGTGCCAGACGAATTCTGGAACTGATGACAACATCGCCTTCTTTTCCGCTTTTCTCAAACCATTTGATATCCATTGTCATTCACCTTACCTTTCTTTTCCTGTTCTGTTTATTCCAATTTCTCTGATAATGCTTTAATCTTGTCTCTTAATTCTGCTGCCAATTCAAAATTTTGCTCGTCAATTGCCGTTTGCAATTGTTCTTGATACTGTTCTATTTCACTTTTTTCTTTCGGCGGTTCTTTTTCTTCTGTTTGTTCCACTACCTGCAAAGCAGTTCCCATTGGAATTTTTCCTATATGGTGGGTATTGCCGTGCATTCTTTGTATAGAAGGCATCAACTGATTCAAAAATGTTTTGTAACAGTCGGCACAACCAACTTTGCCTGTATCGGAAATATCTGATAAAGAGGCACCACATACAGGACAGCGGAGTGTATCTTCCATAAGAGAATTTTTACCAAAGAAACTGCTGAAAAATTGATCAAATGTGTTGCTTGGGAAGAATGAATTGCCATATCCCATTTTTTGCGCACATTCGGAACAAAGTGAGTGTTCCGTCAATTCTCCATTAATAATGGTTTTAATATGTGTATTGGCAGGACGTTTTCCACAGGATTGACATAACATATGAATTCCTCCTCTAAATTATAATTGTGTAATTAACATATTTTTAAACACGGATGCTCTTAATTGATCTCGTTTTTCTTGCGGTACAACAGCATAAGCTTGGTTTGATACGGCTGCTGCCATTGCTTTTAAAGTATTGGCCTGCACCGCTTGCTTTTGTGACAAGGAATGAAGGATAGATTTTGCTGTTGCGGCATCCAGGGTATCCCCTATATTATGCATAATATGCATAATATAGGATTCTTTGTTGTAGCTCATACGCGTAATGCGAATATATCCGCCGCCGCCGCGCTGACTTTCCACTAAATATCCTTGTTCGGGAGTAAAACGCGAAGTAATTACATAATTGATTTGACTTGGCACACAGCCTATGGTATTTGCAAGTTCGTTCCGTTTAATCTCCACACTCTCATCTTCGTTTTCCTCCAATAATTCTAATATATAGTTTGCAACATAATCGCTGATTCTCATTTGATAACCACATCCTTTATCAAAATCATTTTTGACTTCGACTTTCTTTGACTTTAATATTATTATACACTTTCAATTCAAATAATCAAGGTCAAATAAAGTCAAACAACTGTTAAATTTCTTAATTTTTTCAAATTATCTCTCTCATTCTTTTATTTTCTAATAATATCTAGTTTTTTCTTTTGTTTTAATAATATTTTTATTATCATATGTAATTGGAAAGAAACCAAATAAATTCTGTAACACCTTTTTGGTATTCGTAATAATATGGAATATAAAACAAACAAGGAGGAAAACATTATGTGTAATTCTAACGTATTCGGTGGCGGTTGTTCCTGGATCATTATCATCATCTTAATCCTACTTTGCTGCGGTGGTTGCGGCGGCAGCAATTACAACAACAACGGCTGCGGTTGTGACAACTGTGGCTGCGGCTGCTAATTTCGTTTGTAAATGATATAAAAAAGGGCTGCGACTAAAAAGTCGCAGCCCTTTTTTATGTTATAACATAAAATAAATTGTACAACAATTTCTGACACCTAAACGCTAAAACGTTCTTGTCAACAACCAAAATCTTTGATTTTGTAATTGTTGCAAGGTTGTTATAACATAGAGGCGAAAATAGATGGAATGGGGTATTCCCTTTCATATAAATCCATTACCAATTGTTTTCCTGTCTGTGTTTTAAAATATTTTTCTTTCGCAATTTGTATTTGCTCTTTGCTCATTTTCTCTTCAAACATATTAACCAAAAAATCAGCCTCTATCAAAATTTGATAATCAATATCATCTACACTTTGATAAGTGTGATGATGTGCAATTAGAAAACAAATACGCTGTACCATATCTTCAGGCACATTGCAATCCTTTAAAAGTTTCAGTGCAATAGGTGGTCCCTCTATTTCCTGATACTTTCCTGAACAGGATTGATATTTTGCTTCACTGGGACGAATACCAATGTCATGCAAAACAGAAGCCATTTCTAATATCGTTTGTTTTTTCTCTGGAAGATGTTCCTCTTCCCCAATTATCTTGGCAAAACCATATACTTTTAGTGCATGGTTGACCAATTCGGGACAACCATAATTATAGTCAATCATTTTTAGCATTACTTTATGAATCACATTACTGCCTCCCTACTTACATCTTAAAATAACAGATTTTTTGATTCAAGAAATATCTTCTCTAAATGAATCATGAAGCTATCCTTTGTTTTATAAGAAAATGCACGCTTTTCTTTAACATGATATCCACTTTACTGTGTAGCAAGCAGATAACTTGCATCTATTCTGCGACAAATTTCTTTAAAAGGTACAGAACCATCAAGAATAATCGTGCACCAATGTTTTTTGTTCATGTGATAGCCCGGAAAATACATTTTATAATCTACCAAAGCCTCCAATTCTTCCGGTAACATACGAAAATCAAAAATTTCTGCCGGTTCATCTTCCAGAAGTCCCAATTTTTGCTTTGATACCGTCAATAATATACCGTACCATTTTTGCGTATCCTTCCTCCGCCAAATTGCATTTTTCGGAAACTTTTTCCATAAAAATTCCAATTCATCTCCGTATGTTTTTCTAACATAATCTATTAATTCATTTGATTGCTTTGATTGAAATATATCTGTCTGGAAGCATTGAGTGGCAATTTCCAACAGTGTTTCCTGATACTCATATTTAACCGTTTCTACAAATCCTCCTGTTGCATGACCCACCAGATGTAATGTATAAAGCTCATTTAAAGAAGGATCTATAATTTCTGTAGAAATTTCACCTTGTGGTGTAACGTGAACGTTTAATAGAAATCCACTTTCTGATAAAGTCTTACGATAAATATAGCCAGATTCTGTTTGTACAAATCCAAACTGTAACAGCTTTGATAGATTTACTTTTTTATTACTAAATATACTGTACATGATGTTTGACATATCACACCTCATAAACGTATAGCTATATTTTTATTGCTTTATACTATCAATATTGTACCACATTGCTTTCAGTAATTCCACACAATGCAGCACAAGTAACCTCGCTTAAGTATCGAAGTGTAAAAACAAAAATTATAAAAATTCATTTACTTTCTAATATGATAATGATACAATAACAGTAAATTGCAGGGGGACTGAAAAGTTGAGAAGGTAGAACCTGACCCTTTGAACCTGTCGGTTAATACCGTAGTAGGGAGACAAGCCATAACATCATTGTTGAACCAATATTTTGTTATTTATTGTCTGCCTATTTCTAAATTTAGGCAGACTTTTTATTTTTACATAAGGAGGAATGATTGTGAAACATGCGTTAACCATTGCAGGTTCCGACTGCAGCGGCGGAGCCGGTATTCAAGCGGATTTAAAAACATTTGCCGCACACGGTATTTACGGTATGAGCGCAATTGTATCTGTGGTAGCAGAAAATACATGCCGCGTACTGGATATTCAGGATATTACGCCGGATATGATTGAAAAACAAATCATTGCTGTTTTTGAAGATATCGAGGTACACGCTGTAAAAGTGGGAATGCTGTCTACTCGTGCCGGCATGCTGGCAGTGAGCAAAATGTTAAAGCAATACCGTCCAAAACACGTGGTAATTGACCCTGTTATGGTTGCAAAAGGCGGCTGTGCTCTGATGCAGGAGGAAGCATTATCTACATTAATCGAAGAAATGATTCCTCTTGCCGATGTACTGACACCAAATATTCCCGAAGCAGAAGCCATTACAGGTATGAAGATACAATCGGAAGAAGAACGCAAGAGGGCTGCTGTTTCCATATATCAAATGGGCGCAAAGCATGTACTGATTAAGGGAGGACATCTATCTCAGGAAGAAGATGCCACAGATTTGCTGTACGACGGCAATTCTTTTCAGACATTTGCTACCAAACGGATTCCTACCAAGAATACGCATGGTACGGGCTGCACATTTTCCTCTGCCATTGCTTCAAATCTCGCATTGGGTTATGCAATGCCGCAAGCAGTCGCCAATGCGAAAGATTATGTCACTATGGCAATTACCCATGCATTGGAAATAGGCAAAGGTCATGGCCCTACACACCACTTATATGACATTTATCAAAACAGACTGACCGTAAAGGAGAACGAACATGAATTATAAAACACAAATGGATGCTGCAAAAAAGGGCATTTTAACAAAAGAAATGAAAACTGTTGCACAAAAAGAATTTATGGACGAAACCAAACTAATGGAATTGGTGGCTAGCGGACGCGTTGCCATTCCCGCAAATATTCGTCATACTTCTTTAAGTGCTGAAGGCATTGGCGAAGGACTAAAAACAAAAATCAATGTAAATTTAGGAATTTCCGGTGACTGCATTGACTATACCAATGAAATGAACAAAGTAAAACTTGCCATTGATTTTGGTGCGGAAGCCATTATGGATTTGAGCAACTATGGTAAAACCCATGATTTCCGCAAAGAATTAATCGCATACTCTCCTGCTATGATTGGTACCGTACCAATGTATGACGCCATTGGTTATTTAGAGAAAGACCTTATGGATATCAAAGCAAAAGACTTTCTAAAAGTAGTGCAAGCCCATGCAGAAGAAGGCGTGGATTTTATGACCATTCATGCAGGTATTAACAAACGTGCCGTAGAATGCTTCAAACGCACCAAACGCATGACCAACATTGTTTCCCGCGGCGGCTCTTTATTGTTTGCATGGATGGAAATGACCGGAAACGAAAATCCATTTTACGAATATTATGACGAAGTATTAGACATTTTACGTGAGTATGATGTTACCATAAGCCTTGGCGACGCACTGCGCCCGGGAAGTATTCACGACAGTTCGGATGCAGGGCAGTTAAGCGAATTGATTGAACTTGGCAACTTAACCACATTGGCTTGGGAAAAAGATGTACAAGTGATGGTAGAAGGTCCGGGACATATGGCAATTAACGAAATTGCAGCAAATATGGCAATTCAAAAACGCTTGTGCCACGGTGCGCCGTTCTATGTGCTTGGCCCATTGGTAACAGATATTGCTCCCGGCTATGACCATATTACCTCTGCCATCGGCGGAGCCATTGCGGCAACTTACGGCGCTGACTTTTTATGTTATGTAACCCCTGCCGAACATTTGCGTTTACCTGACTTGGACGATGTAAAAGAAGGCATTGTTGCATCTAAAATTGCGGCTCATGCAGCAGATATTGCAAAAGGAATTCCTCATGCAAGAGATATAGACGACAAAATGAGCGATGCCCGCAGACGCATTGACTGGGAAGAAATGTTCTCCCTTGCCATTGACAAAGAAAAACCAAGACGATATTTTGAAAGTGCCCCCCCTGCCGACAAACATTCCTGCTCTATGTGCGGTAAAATGTGCGCTATGAGAACCACCAACAGAATCTTAGAAGGACAAGACGTGGTACTTCGTGACGACGAGAAATAAAAATTATGACACATATTGATTATACTTTATATCTGGTTACAGACCGTTCTGTGATGTCTGCAAAATCGTTGGAACAGGCAGTAGAGCAAGCAATACAGGGTGGCTGTACTGTAGTACAATTGCGTGAAAAATATGCATCTTCCCGTGAATTTTTTGAAACCGCACAAAGAGTAAAACAAATTACGGATTCCTACCATATTCCGCTTATTATCAATGACCGTACAGACATTTGTCTGGCTGTAAATGCAGCAGGTATTCATATTGGGCAACAGGATTTACCCGCTAAAATTGTCCGCAGTATGGTAGGACCTGATAAAATCATAGGTGTATCTGCCGCCACATTATCCGAAGCCATACAAGCAGAACAAGACGGTGCCGATTATCTGGGAGTGGGCGCCATGTTTGCTACCTCCACAAAAACAAATACACGTCCTGTTACGATAGAGCGGCTTACTCAAATCAAGCAAGCCGTGCAAATTCCCGTGGTTGCAATCGGTGGTATACAGTCATCTAACGTGACAACACTTACAGATACAGGCATTGACGGAATTGCAGTGGTCTCGGCGATTTTAGCACAAGAAAATATAACACATGCTGCCGAGCAATTAAAAGCATGTTTTACAGGAGCCGGACATGAAGTTTAAAGGCGCTGTTTTTGATTTAGACGGAACATTATTGGATTCCATGGAAGTTTGGAAAAACATTGATATAGAATTCCTTTCAAAGCGTGGATTGGAAGTTCCAAAAGGCTACAGTGATGAAATATTGGCCATGAGTTTCAGAGAAACAGCCGAATATACCATTGCACGGTTTGGACTTCAAGAACAACCTGATGATGTTATGCATGAATGGAATCAAATGGCCATAGAGGCATATGGGCATCATGTGCAGTTAAAGCCAGGCGCAAAGGAATATCTTCTAAAAATAAAATCCCATGGCATTCGTTTAGGGGTATGTACTGCCCTTTCACAAAAGTTATATTTGCCTTGTCTGCAAAATAATAACATCTATGAATTGTTTGACGCTTGTATCTCCACAGATGACGTCAGCCGCGGTAAAAATTATCCCGACGCTTGGCTATTGTGTGCGGCACGTTTGGGAATTTCTTCTCAAGACTGTATGGCGTTTGAGGATGTTCTTCCTGCAATACAAGGAGCAAAAGCAGCACATATGAAAATTTGCGGTGTATTTGATAAATACTCTGAAAAAGACAAAGCGGATATCTTAAAATTATCTGATATGTACATTCACAGTTTTCACGAGCTGCTGTCAGAATAAAAACGGATTACATTCATTCGGCGATTGAAACTGTCTAAAACGAGATTCCTTTTCACCATGAAATGAAAGAAGCTCTCTACGGGTTCCCCTTTCTCTGTCTGGAATGTTCCCACTCAAATGAATAGCTATTAAAACCGATGACAACACTTTCACATCTCCTTTATCGCAAGATGCAATTCTGTACCTATCATAAAAAAAGCTCTCTATTGTGCTGAATCATATCTGATAAAAACTCACTCTATTCTATCCGTTACGGTTGAGTCACCAGAATTTCCGCACACGCTCCGAAACGTCCTAATATACGCTATTTTCGCGTTTAAGCAATAAAGACTCAGCACAGAATGTTAGCCTCTGTGCTGAGTCTTTTTACGAATGCTTGTTCCAAGATTTGAGTATGCTTTGGTGCTCTTTTGGGCATGAATGGGCATTTCCTTTGTTTCTTTACCATCAAGCCCTTCTGTTTGTTATTTTTCTTCTAATGAACTTTGATTATGCTATGTTCCCGTCCTTTGATAGGCGGAGGCTTTTTTCGGCTCTGCGTTACCATTTACACATTCTAACCATAATAGTGTAGCGTTTTATCTTCCTTATGATATCCAAAATAAAATCCAACTTTGGTCAGAAATTCTCTGTTAATATCATAAAAAAACGGGCTGTTTTCACAGCCCATTTTTCTGTTTAATTTTTTCCCATAGCTTCCAAATATTCATCAAAGGTTGTCATACGGTCGATGATACCTTCATCTGTAATTTCAATAATACGATTTGCGATGGTTTGTACAAATTGGTGGTCATGAGAAGCAAATAAGAGAATGCCTTTAAAGTCAATTAAACCGTTGTTGACTGCTGTAATAGACTCCAAATCCAAGTGATTGGTTGGTTGATCCAGAACCAAAACATTGGAGCCGTACATCATCATACGGGAAAGCATACAGCGAACCTTTTCTCCACCGGAAAGTACATTGACCGGTTTTAGCACATCATCACCTGAGAACAACATTTTTCCCAGAAAACCTCTCAGATAAGTTTCTGTAGTATCCTGTGCATACTGTTCCAACCACTTAATAATGCTTTCATTACAGTCATTAAAGTATTCGGAATTGTCTTTTGGAAAATAGGATTGAGTTGTACTTACTCCCCATTTATACGAACCTTCATCCGGCTCTAATTCACCCATTAAAATTTGGAATAAAGTCGTATTCGCAATATCATTTTCGCCGACAAAGGCAATTTTATCCCCTTTGTTCACACGAAATGAAACTTTGTTCAGCACTTTTACCCCATCTACTGTTTTAGAAATATCTTCTACCGTCAAAATCTCTTTGCCCGGTTCGCGGTCCATTTGGAATCCTACATATGGATAACGGCGAGTTGAAGCGGGCATTTCTTCCACTGTCAATTTCTCAATCAACTTTTTACGGGAAGTTGCCTGTTTGGATTTTGATTTGTTGGCAGAGAAACGTTGAATAAAGTTTTGCAATTCTTTGATTTTATCTTCGTTCTTTTTATTTTGGTCACGCATCACACGCTGCATGAGCTGGCTGGATTCGTACCAGAAATCATAGTTGCCTACATAAAGTTTGATTTTATTATAGTCAATATCCACAATATGAGTACAAACGTTATTCAAGAAGTGACGGTCATGGGATACCACAATCACAGTACCCATGTAATCCATTAAGAAATCCTCCAGCCAGTTAATGGATTTAATATCCAAACCGTTGGTAGGTTCGTCCAAAAGGATAATATCAGGCTGTCCGAACAAGGCTCTTGCCAACAGTACCTTTACCTTTTCACTTTCTGTTAATGCACTCATTTGCATATATAGCATATCTGTTTCCAATCCAAGACCTTGCAGTAGTTTACCTGCATCGGTTTCGGCATCCCAACCGTTCATTTCTGCAAATTCTGCTTCCAGTTCTGCTGCCAAATGACCGTCTTCCTCACTGAAGTCCGGTTTTGCATATAACTCGTCTTTTTGCTTCATCACATCGTACAAACGCTGATTGCCTTGCATAATGGTATCTAAAACCGTAAATTCTTCATATGCAAAGTGGTCTTGTTTCAATACGGACATTCTACACTTAGGGTCAATGGAAACATCACCTTTGGTTGGTTCCAATTCACCTGACAATACTTTTAAAAATGTAGATTTACCGGCTCCGTTAGCGCCTATCACACCATAACAGTTGCCGGGAGTAAACAACAAATTTACATGAGAAAATAAATCTTGACCGCTAAAGCCAACACTTACATCAGATACTGTAATCATAGTTCCTCCAGTATAGTTGAATTTTATTATGAATCGTTCTAATCATTGTATCATAAATTGCAATTTTGTCAAAATATCCTGTGTTCAGTTTCGATAAATGGTCTTAGAAACCACAATGGTATTTCTCCGTTCAAACATATCATCCAAAAGCGCGTAATAACTGCCCGGTGTAACAATTCCGCTGACATCCAATACATCCAACCCTGCAGAACCTGTAATATAATCAGCCAATTTTACACAGTTGGTATTGATGGCAAAATAGGTTTTAAACTCTCCTGATTTGATTTTGTATATCTTCGCACCTGTTGCTTTTACCAGTTCGCTGGCAGCATCATTACAAGGTTCCTCCTGAGACAGTGTTCCATTTTGTATCCGTTCGTATCTTGTCTGCCACGGCATTGCTACCTGCATAATTTCGTCTATTTTTTCTTCCACTTTCTTTTTTTGAGCATCTGATAAACAAAGGCCGAAACCTACCAATATTTTCTTTTCAAACGATAAACAATGGCGTATATACAGTTCTCTGGGCGCCTTTACAATGGTCCCCTGACTGAACATACCAAAAAATTTATGCTCTGTTTCGTCATACGCTCCATAAGAATACACGGTATCTCCATAACAGAAATCGGAATGACCAAATTCATTTAAATTCTCTCCGCATAAATGGATAAATACTTCTAAATCCACCCGTTCTTTTCCTTCAGGTGCATTGATTTCTTGAATCATATTTGCTTTTACATTATGTTCTCTGAAATATTTATTAAAATTGCTCATTAATCTGGACGGTATAAAGGCAGTAATAAATAACGGAAGCGGAATACGAACTCTTCTTGAAGTGTTATCATCATTTAAATTCCATTTAAAAATTTCCGAAAAGAAATCAAACAGGACAGTAAGCCCATATAAAATCATATAGATGCCTACAATACGCAAAACGGTTGTGCTTCTCATAAACGGATTCATAAACAATATAATTGCAAATGCAATTGATAAAATCGAAACCAATGCACCAATCAGGCGGCCTTGAGACTGCTTTTTGATTGTTTGTATGCAAATAGCACCTCTGATAATACCTGTACATAAAAACCAAAGTGCAAAAATCCATGTAACAGATACAATGTAAAACCAAGATAATACAAATAGACTGGCTGCAACGACAACGTATGCCAGGCCAATAAGCACACCTTGTATCATATGTTTATTTAAAATAATGCCTACCGCATGTGTGATACCTGCCACTATGATTGCAATTGCAATACCAATCATCAGCACACGGGAAGCCAAATCATGGTCGATTAAAATAAAGATACCAATTCCCAAAAACAAAACGGATGTTACCAGCAAAAGCAATGGATTCACAACTTTCGCTTTGATATTCATTCTGTAACCTCCTCAATTTGGTAATATTACTCTTCTTTCCAGCTTTCAAATGCAAAGAACATGCCAAATAATCCAAGTGTAATGGAAACGGCCGCGCAGGTAATTGATACCACTTCCAAACGAAAGGGACTGGTAAACGCGGCAACAATTGCACATATGATTGCAATGCCGAAAAAAATCCATGCAATTTTTCCTGCCATATACATACTTCCTTTTCATGAAAAACAATTCAATCACTAATTAACGATGATTAAAAACCTTTACACCAAATTGACTACCACATTTATATCCTCGAATATATTGCTGCAAAGTAGTGCTTCAACTCCATAAATCGAAATAAACGCACTTAATCATACAATAGATTTCATAGATACAACTTTCATGATACCTAACACTGTATTTGTTCTATGATTGTTTCTTGGCAGAGCTTCAAAGTAAATTTACTTCGCCTTATTTGGAAATAAGAGATTACAAAGCGTTCCAAACTGCTCCATGGTTAATTGTTCTGCCCTGGCAGTTGGCTCAATGCCTGCCTGTTGTAAAGCTGCAGATAGTTCCTCTTTTGATTTTCCAAGGCCGGTATTCAAAGAGTTCAAAACTGTCTTTCTGCGTTGCCCAAATGCTGCTTTTACCAATTTGAAAAACTGTTTTTCTTCTGTTTCCAATTTTACGGGAGGTTCCTTACGGATATTAAGCCGAATCACAGCCGAATCTACATTGGGAGCAGGAAAAAAGCAGTCTCTGGGTACATCAAATAATATCTGTGGCTGGCTGTAATATTGCACCGCTACGCTGACTGCACCGCAGGCACGTGTACCGGAAGCTGCACAAATACGCACAGCCGCTTCTTTTTGTACCATAACCGTCAGAGATTCCACCGGAAGCTTTTCTTCCAGCAATTTCATGATAACGGGAGATGTAATATAATATGGAAGATTGGCACAAACCAAAACATCTAAACCGGAAAATTCATCCTGAATCAGTTGATGCAAATCCACTTCCATAACATCTGCCTGCACAACTTTTACATTATTAAAATCTCTCAGTGTTTCTGCCAGTACAGCAGGAAGCCGTTTATCTAATTCAATTGCTACCACTTTATTGGCTCTTGCTGCCAATTCTCTGGTGAGCACACCAAAGCCGGGACCAACCTCAATCACTCCTTTGGTTTGGTCTGCCCCACATTCTGTAGCCATTTTGGGACAAATTTCAGGATTGATTAAAAAGTTTTGTCCCAACGCTTTTGAAAACTGAAATCCGTGACGGGACAATAAGCTTTTTACGACATTAATATCTGATAGATTTTTCATGCAGTCCTCCAGTGAAAAGGATATTTTTCGATTCTTATGATAATATTGTTATTATATACCAACCGCTCTATGCAAACAAGAGCAAAAAAATCATAGCTGCGGTGATAAATGTCGCAGCTATGATTTTTTACATAATAAAGCCCAATAACTCTTGTGTAATAAATGCTACAACAACCGAACTAACAGCTACCAACAACAATCCTCTGTTGAAATAAGCTAAGACCATTGCTGCCAGCATACCTACCAAACCGCCCAAAAAGTATACCAGCGAAAAACCGCCGTCCGGCGATGTGGAAAATAGAATGCTCGGAAATGTCATAGCACCAAGTACCGCATAGGGCACATATGCCAAAAATGATTTGATAAATTGATTCTCAATGGTTTTACGGAAGAGAACCAGCGGCAGCATTCTTGGCAGATACGTCACCAACGCCATAATTAAAATACTAAGAAGAACATAAGTATAATTCATGATTCCTTGTCCTCCTTAATTGGAAATTTCCAAGCTGCAAATGCCGACGCCACCACTGCACAAATGATAATGACCCAACCGTTGGACAATTGATTTAAAACAGGCGTCCAATAAAACAAACAGCTGATTGCAACCGAAATGAGGATGACGATTGCAATGGATTTCATTTTTCGTGCAGGAGGAATAATAATGGAAATAAACATACCATATATGGCAATTCCCAATGCACTGCGAATAGCAAAAGGCAAAAATCCCGTTACGGTTGCTCCCAACAAAGTTCCTAATGTCCACCCCAGATAAGGAGTTAACATCAAACCTGAAAGGTATCTGGCGCCTACTTTGCCTTCCTGCTGCATAGCGACTGCAAATACTTCATCTGTATTGCCAAACGACAGCAATGCACGCTCAATTCCATTCATACGCTTTTCGATTTTTTGAGAAAGCGACAACGACATTAACAGATAACGAATATTAATAATAAACGTTGTAACCAACATTTCAACATACATACCACCGGACACAATCAGGGCAATTCCTGCAAATTGTCCTGTACCGGTAAAACAGGTCATTGAAATCAGAACAGCCACCCAAGGCGGTAAGCCGCCTTCGACTACTACCATACCAAAGGTAAAGGCAACCGATAAATACCCCAAACAAATGGGAAGCCCGTCTCTCAATCCTCGACGGAAGGTAAGATGGGAACGTTCCTCCGCAGAAGCTTTTGCAGTTGTATTCTCTTCTGCCGAATTTAATTCAGCGGCATTAGATTCTTCCGTACGTGTTTTTTCTTTATAATCCATGAATACCCCCACTCTCAAACACAGAGAAAAGCTCCAATGATTGGTTGGAGCTTTTCTTTATGAATATCTTAACATGAAAGCAGTTGGCAGACAAGGTCACCCATTTCAGAACAATTTACCAATTTCATACCTTCTGTGTGAATATCGGGAGTACGTGCCATGGTCAACGCCTTAGATACAGCGTCTTCAATTGCTTGTGCTGCTTGTGGCTGATTCAATGTATATTTCAGCATCATAGAAACGGACAAAATGGTAGCAAGCGGATTGGCTTTTCCTGTTCCTGCAATGTCAGGCGCACTGCCATGAATTGGTTCATACAGGCCAAACTGATTTTCCCCAAGACTTGCAGATGCCAGCATACCAATGGAACCGCTAATCATAGAAGCTTCATCCGAAAGAATATCACCAAAAATATTGGAAGTTAAAATAACATCAAATTGTTTTGGATTACGCACCAACTGCATTGCACAGTTGTCTACATACATATAGTCTAACGTAACATCCGGGTATTCTTTTGCAATTTTGGTAACGGTTTCTCTCCACAAACGGGAGGACTCCAACACATTGGCTTTATCAACGCTGCATAGGCGTTTGTTTCTCTTTTGTGCCATTTCAAAACCGATACGCGCAATACGCTCTACCTCTTTTACAGAATAACGTTCCGTATCAAATGCAGATTCTACACCATCAACCGTATCACGGCCGCGCTGACCAAAGTAAATGCCTCCTGTTAATTCACGTACTACCATGATATCCAATGCGTCTCCAATGATTTCTTCTTTTAGAGGGGAAGCATCGCGAAGCGGTTCAAAAATAACTGCAGGACGTAAATTTGCATATAGTCCCAATGCACCGCGAATGCCCAGCAAACCCGCTTCAGGTCTTTGACTGCCTGATAAGGAATCCCATTTTGGCCCTCCTACAGCACCAAGTATGACAGCGTCGGATGCTTTACAAGAATCCACGGTCTTTTGCGGCAATGGTTCGCCTGTTGCATCAATCGCTGCACCGCCAATATATTCTTCCTGATAATTTACTTTAAAGTCGAACTTTTCAGCAGTTTTGTTCAACACTTTGATTGCCTGATCTACAATTTCAGGGCCAATGCCGTCGCCCTTTAATACGGTGATTTGATATTCTTTCATGATGTACCTTCCTTTTTATATGAAATGATAACGTTCTGTTTTATTTTTGTGCACGATTGATGGCACAAATAATACCTTTAATGGAAGCCAAACTGATATTGCTGTCCAAACCAACGCCGAAAATAGTGTTACCATTGGGACATTCCAACTGAATATAAGAAATGGCTTTTGAGTTTGCACCTTCTGAAACAGCATGCTCACTGTAAGATACAAATTTATAATTTGTAATTCCAACTGTTTTCAATGCATTAAAGAATGCGTCAATCGGACCGTTGCCCACACCGGAAATCATATGGTCGGTATGTTCAAAGCGCAGATTTCCTTCAAAGTGAACTACTGTTTCATTTTCCACATCATTTTCTTCATAAATTTTATAGCTTTTTAAGTTATATGGTTTATGAACATGTAGATACTCTTCTTCAAACAATGCAAAAATTTCTTTCGGCATAATCTCTCTGCCGGCTTTGTCACATGCGGCTTTCACGATTTTGCCAAACTCAGGATGCATGGCTTTTGGCATTTGATAACCAAAAATCTGCTGCATGATAAAAGCAGCACCGCCTTTACCTGACTGGCTGTTAATACGAATAATCGGTTCGTATTGTCTGCCCAGGTCTGCAGGGTCAATTGGCAAGTATGGTACTTCCCAATACTCTGAGTTGTTTTGTTTCATATAGTCAACGCCTTTATTAATTGCGTCTTGATGAGAGCCTGAGAAAGCGGTAAATACCAGTTCACCTGCATATGGATGACGTTCATGCACTTTCATTTCGGTACATTGCTCGTATACTTCTTTGATTTTGTTCATCTCTGAAAAGTTTAATTCCGGGTCAATGCCTTGTGTGTACATGTTCATTGCAACATTCATAATGTCTGCGTTACCTGTACGTTCGCCATTGCCGAACAAAGTACCTTCCACACGGTCTGCACCTGCCAAAATACCCAACTCTGTTGCAGCCGTTGCAGTGCCTCTGTCATTATGCGGATGCAGGCTGATAATTGCGCTGTCTCTTCCCTTCAAATGACGGCAGAAGTATTCAATTTGGTCCGCATGCTGATTCGGCATCATACCTTCAACGGTATTCGGAAGATTTAAAATTACTTTATGTTCCGGAGTTGCACCCAATGTTTCCAATACTTTGTCACAGATTAATACAGCATTGTCCATTTCAGTGCCTGAGAAGCTTTCAGGAGAATATTCAAAACGAATATTGGCGCCTGTTTTTGCAACTTCTTGCTCAGTTAGTTCTTTGATTAATTTAGCACCTTCCACTGCAATATCAATAACACCTTGCATGTCTGTATGGAATACTACTTTACGCTGAAGTGTAGAAGTAGAATTATAAAAGTGAACAATTACATTTTTTGCACCGCTGATTGCTTCAAAGGTTTTTGTAATCAAATGCGGTCTTGCCTGTACCAATACTTGGATGGTTACATCATCCGGAATTAAATTACGGTCAATCAATGCACGCAAAATTTCATATTCTGTTTCGGAAGCGGATGGAAAACCTACTTCTATTTCTTTAAAACCAATGCCAACCAAAGTTTGAAAAAAGAGCAACTTTTCTTCCAAATTCATTGGATTAACAAGCGCCTGATTGCCGTCGCGCAAGTCTACGCTGCACCAGATTGGCGCCTTCTCAATGACTTTGTCAGGCCATGTACGGTCCGGTAATTTCACAGGTTCAAACGGAATATATTTTTCAAACCCTTTTTTCATGATGATTCTCTCCTTTATATCAATTACAATTTTTACAAACAAAAAGCCCCGAACAGCTGTACAACATACGCTGTTCGGGGCGAATATATCAATTCGCGGTACCACCCAAATTCGGTTTGTGCTCACGCAGCAAACCCTCACCATCTCTAACAAGATTCGGCCTATAACGCAGCCTTACGTCCGTCCCTATGAAATCATCAGGCCGGCAACTCCGGGATGAGCTATACATACCAGGTTCAGTGCTGCCTCACACCAACCGGCAGCTCTCTGAAATTCTGTCCCTGCTATCTTATTCCCTTCAAAGTCTTTCACGGGCTATCTGAAATACTTCAGATAAATTTACTTGTAAAATTATTATACGCATAATGCATGTGATTTGTCAAGGGTAAAAAGAATTTGTCTTTCACAGAAACCTAACATGACAGTACAAAGTCTTTGACACACCACTCTGTATTTTATTACAACATCCATTTTAAGATTCTGTTTCTTCTTTATCACCAAACGCACGGTTTGCCGCTTCTCTTGCATAGTCTATGACAGTATGTTCCCTATTTTGCTGCTGTTCTCTCGGAGGAATGGTATCGTACACTTCCGCTACCATCGAGCGCATCCAAAGACCTGGTGTAATACGCAAAGAATAGCCATGTCCCGGCTCTACCATCCAGTCATAAAACGGCGCTCTTGGCAACCCATAGGCCGATAAAATAGACATAATGGTTCCGCCGTGTACCATCAATACAGCCGATGTCTCTCCAGTACGCATCATACGTTCCACAAATGTTTCAAATTCCATACAGACGCGCTGCATAAAGTGGCCTCCATCTTCCCCTCCGGGCGGAGACATGGTGGAACCGCTTTCCATCCATTGGATAAAATCGGGGTCATGTTCCAAATCTTTTGCTGATTTTCCTTCCCATTTTCCAAAGTTACATTCTTTAAAACCTTCAACGACAATTGGTTCTGCATTGGGATAAATGAGTTTTAAACTATCCACGCAACGACTCAACGGACTGGTATAGTAAGCTTGAGCGTACGGATAACTGTTTTGCTCTGCCAGCTGTTTTAATTGTTCTTTACCTTCCTTGGATAAAGGGGAATCCGTTACTCCAATATACTGGCCGAGTAAATTTCCCTGAGAAATACCGTGGCGAATCAAATGTATGGTATAAGACTTCATATATTTTGCTCCTTTTTTGCCTCAGATACGACATATAGTGTCTTTACAAAGCGTTATATTTATTGTATACTTTACATATTGTTAAGTAGTTTTCAAAACTATGATATCAGATGAAGGGAGGTACCTATGTGAACGACGCATTCCCACGAATTATTACTTTGTTGCGAAAAGAACGCGGTCTGAGCCAAAAAAAGGCTGCAGAGGAATTACAAGTTTCCCAAGCGCTGTTATCGCACTATGAAAAGGGAATCCGCAAATGTGGCTTGGAATTCGTAGTAAAAATTGCAAACTTCTATAACGTATCCTGTGATTACTTATTGGGAAGATCTCCAAACCGTTCAGGTGCCACCATCACAATAGATGATTTACCGGAAGACACGGAATCAAAAGGAAGGCGCAAAACAGGCATTATTGCTACCTTAAATAAAAAATTGATTATGAACTCCATTCATGTCATTTACGGTATTTTACAAGAATGCAATAACCATGCACTGACAGAAGAAGTCTCTTCTTTTTTATCTACAAGCATTTATAAAATCTTTCGCTTGCTGTATTCTGCCAATCCTAAAAATCCCCAGGGACTCTTTGCCGCACCTTACAAAAGACACTTTGGTCTTGCCAATGCTTCTATGGAACTATCCGAAGCAAATGCGGCTTGTCTCATCAGCGGAGAAGCTGTAGAGAATTTGGAGCCGCTTGAAAAAGAAAAAGCTCCCCATTTATCTCCCGAGTCCATTACAAAAAAATATCCTTCTTTTGCAGCTTCCCTATTTAATCTGATTCAAAACGTAGAACAGAAAATGGGAATCAAAAAGAAACAAGATCATTAAAAGGACACTTGTATTATAACAAGTGTCCTTTTTATTTGCAAATATCTGCACGATTATTCCAGCTGTTTTAAATTGTTATGTTCTTTTCTTCTGCTTAAATATTTCTTTGTTTCTTTTATTACTTGATTTGATAGTAAAAAAATAGCTACTAAATTTGGTATTGCCATAAATCCATTTAACGTATCACAAATGTCCCATACCAATGTTAAATCCATGCCGCAGCTGGCTGCTGCAAAAAAAGCAAATAGGATACGATACGGTATCAACAATTTATCTCCGCACAAGTATCGCAGTCCGCATTGTCCGTAGTGAGACCATCCCAACATGGTTGCAAATGCAAATAAGGTAATAGATACAGAAATAACACCGTCTCCAAATACTCCAAATACCGTGTGAAATGCCGCTGTACTCAGTGCACCGCCATCTTTGCCCGTTGTCATAGCTCCGCTGCATAAAATACAAAGAGCTGTGATGGTACACATGACAATGGTATCGGTAAAGACCTGAAAAATTCCCCACATTCCCTGCTCTGCCGGCTCTTTGCAGTCCGCTTCCGTATGCGCCATGACCGAAGAACCCAATCCTGCCTCATTTGTAAAGATTCCCCGTGATACCCCGCTGCGCAGAGCAATCATCATAACAGAACCGCTGATGCCCCCTGTTGCACTTTGTAAATTAAACGCGCCGGAGAAAATTTGACCAAACACACTTGGAAGCATCGTTCCATGTACCGCAATGACAATGATACCTGCCAAAAGATAAATACCCGCCATAATAGGCACTACTTTTTCCGTTACTTTTGCAATTCTCTGGATACCGCCGCTTAATACAATAAATACAACCAGCGCAACAACAACACCCGTAATTGTAGTATTTACGCCAAAGCTATCCCGTAAGGCTCCGCCAATTGCATTTGCCTGCGCCATATTTCCCATTCCAAAGGAAGCCAGTACGCAGGCAATGGCGAATACAATGGCAAGCGGTTTGCATTTTAATCCGTATTCTATGTAATACATGGCGCCGCCAAGCCATTTTCCGTTCTTATCTTTTTTTCGATATTTCATACCAAGTACTGTTTCCGCATATATGGTCATCATTCCCAATAGGGCTGAAATCCACATCCAAAAGATTGCGCCGGGACCTCCAAGTGTCAGCGCAGTTGCTACACCCACAATATTGCCCGTACCTATGGAACCTGCCAATGCTGTTGTCAGTGCCTGAAAGGGAGAAATGCCGTCATTGCTTTGTTTTTTTCTCCGAAACATACCGGCAAAGGTGAGTTTCATCCATAAACCTATTTTTGTAAATTGAAAAAAACGCAGCCTAACGGTAAATAAAATTCCCGCAAGCAAAATACATATTAATACAGGCCAGCCCCATAGAATAGGTTGTATAAAATGATTTACTTTTTCTATCACCTGCAACAACCTTTCAACCGCCTTTCTTTTCCATTAATCTTATTAGATTGTATTCTCGCAGTATCTATTTCATGTATCTTTCACCATAAACATAAAACGTGAAAGCCAAATTCTCTTCTTTTGAAAATGAAATTGTTACAAATATCAACAGTTGCCTTATGCTATAATTTGAACTTACTGCTTTGAATTATGGATGTGCGATAGAACAATAACAATGTTAAATTTTTGTGCATATTTTCTTAACATTGCCGAATATCAAAAATAATTTTTAGGATAATAGCACCAAAATCCTTGAAATTTCCAAAATTTATGCTATCATTAAATTAGACGAATATAGGATGCGAAAGGGAGTTATATATTGTGAAAAATATCAACAATCAAGAAAAAAATCAAATCCCGTTACAGTTATTTCATCAAGGAACCAATCCATATGCATATGAGTTCTTAGGAGTACATAAAACTATAACAGACGGCGCTCAGGGAATGGTATGCCGTGTTTGGGCTCCAAATGCCGTTTCCGCTTCTATTGTTGGAGATTTTAATGAGTGGAATTCCTCTGCGCATCCTATGGAAAAAATCAGTGACGGTGTATGGGAATGTACGTTGCCGTTTGAATTTGCTCAGTTTGAAACTTACAAGTTTTTAATCGAAGACGACAATGGCAATTTCATTTATAAAAGTGACCCTTACGCACACCATTTTGAGACAAGACCGGGAACAGCCTCCAAATACTACGACCTTTCAGGATACCGATGGAACGATTCCGATTGGTACAAGAAAAAAGAAAAACACCCGCACTATGAACAACCTGTCAATATCTATGAAATACATTTGGGTTCCTGGAAACGCTATCAAGACGGACATGTATTCTCTTATGAGAAAATTGCGGACGAGTTAATTCCATACATGAAAGAAATGGGTTATACCCATATTGAATTAATGCCTATCACCGAATATCCGTATGACGGCTCTTGGGGATACCAAGTCACCGGATATTTTGCACCTACTTCCCGTTACGGGGAACCAAAAGAATTCATGAAATTTGTAGACAGATGCCACCAAGCGGGTATTGGTGTGATTATGGACTGGGTTCCGGCGCATTTTCCGAAGGACGAAAGCGGACTTGCCCGTTTTGACGGTACTGCCTGCTATGAATACGCCGACCCCAGAAAAGGAGAACACAGCGATTGGGGCACTTTGGTATTTGATTACGGAAAAACAGAAGTAGTGAACTTTTTGATTTCCAGCGCTGTTTTTTGGCTGAAAGAATTTCATATTGACGGCTTCCGCGTCGATGCGGTTGCCTCCATGCTTTATTTGGATTACAGCCGTGAAGACGGACAATGGGTTCCAAACAAATTTGGCGGAAAAGAAAACTTAGAAGCGGTTGCATTTCTGCAAAAATTAAACGAAGTCGTGTTTGAGCTTTTCCCAACCGTTATGATGATTGCTGAAGAATCCACTTCTTGGCCCATGGTATCTAAACCTACTTACTGCGGCGGCCTTGGTTTTAATTACAAATGGAATATGGGCTGGATGAACGATATGCTCAGTTATATGAGCCTTGACCCATTATTCAGAAAAGGTAGTCACGACAAACTGACATTCTCGTTTTTTTATGCATTTTCAGAAAACTTTATTCTACCCATTTCTCATGATGAAGTGGTACATGGCAAATGTTCTCTCATCAATAAAATGCCGGGCGACAATGACCAAAAACTGGCAGGTATTCGCGCTTTTATGGGATATATGATGGCACATCCGGGCAAAAAGCTAATCTTTATGGGTACAGAATTTTGTCAGTTTATTGAATGGAATTATGAGCAGGAATTGGATTGGCTTTTGCTTGCTTATCCGTTTCACCAAAAAGCAAAGCATTTTTTCCAATCATTAAATCATTTCTATTTGAATACACCTTCTTTATGGGAAGTTGATTTTTCTTGGGAAGGCTTTTCCTGGATTGCTCACGATGACAATGAACAAAGTGTCATTGCATTCCGCAGAATTGATAAAAGCGGCCACGAAATCATTGCCGTATGTAACTTTGTACCCGTACAACGAGAGCATTACTGTATTGGCGTACCATTTGCAGGCACGTATGAAGAAGTCTTTACAACAGATGCGGAAGAATTTGGCGGAAACGGTATTACAAATGGAAATGCAATCAAAACCTTGGATGAACCTATGCATGGCTTTGAGCAATGTATTCCGCTTACCTTGCCACCGCTATCCGTTATTTATTTAAAATGCAAACGCCGCAAACAGACCAAAGCGGCTGCACATACAGACAAAACACCAACCAAAGTAACGAAAACTGCGAGAAAAACAGCAGACAAAAAAACGAAAACAACAGATAAGAAAACGAAGAAAAAAGCGGATTAATCCGGCAGCAAAACGCATACATCAAGGAGGAATGAATATGTTACCAAAACAAGAAGTAGTTGCCATGCTGCTTGCAGGCGGACAAGGCAGCAGATTAGGAGTATTGACAAAAAAACTTGCCAAACCGGCGGTTCCTTATGGCGGAAAATACCGTATTATAGATTTCCCACTGTCTAACTGTATCAATTCCGGCATTGAAACCGTAGGTGTTTTAACACAATATCAACCGCTGATATTAAATGATTATATCGGCAGCGGACAGCCTTGGGACTTAGACCGTCTGGATGCCGGTGTACATGTTCTTCCTCCCTATCAGCACATTGACGGTTCCGATTGGTACAAAGGAACCGCAAATGCAATTTATCAAAATATCAATTTTATTGAACGATATCATCCGGATTACGTCGTTATTTTATCAGGCGACCACATTTATAAAATGGATTATTCCAAAATGGTAGCGTTCCACAAAGAGCATCACGCAGCATGTACCATTGCGGAAATAGAAGTTCCTATGGAAGAAGCTTCCCGATTTGGCATTTTAAATACATACGAAGACGGAACCATTTACGAATTTGACGAAAAACCAAAACAGCCTAAGAGCAACAAAGCATCTATGGGAATTTATGTATTCAGCTGGGATAAATTACGTAAGTACCTAACTGAAGATGAAGCAAACCCAAATTCCAGCAATGACTTTGGCGGAGATGTTTTACCCGCAATGCTGGGGGCAGGAGAAAAAATGATGGCTTATGAATTTTCAGGTTATTGGAAAGACGTAGGCACCATTGATAGTTTATGGGAATCCAATATGGACTTGCTCAATCCAAAAGTCCCTTTGGATTTAAGCGATGAAAGCTGGAAAATTTATTCTCGTAATCCAACACTCCCTCCTCATTATATTTCCAATGAAGCACATGTACAAAACGCTTTAATTGCAGAAGGCTGCGATATTTACGGAGCATTGGATTCCTCCATTGTATTTGAGGATGTTACCATCGGAAAAGGCGCAGTCGTCCGTGATTCCATTATTATGCCGGGTGCAAAAATAGAAGAAGGCGCAGCGGTACAATATGCAATTATAGGAGAACAAGCTGTTATAAAAGCAAATGCTGAAGTGGGAAAACGACCCGAGGATATGGAAAATTTAGAGCAGTGGGGTTTAACTGTAGTAGGCGGCGGCTATATTGTAGCACCTAACACAGTAATTCCTCCCAAAACCATGTTAGATGCAGACGACCAAAAGGAGGAAATATAATATGCGCGGCAATAATGTTGTAGGTGTTTTATTTTCTAATGTACATGATGATAAAATTCGTGAACTGACAGAAAGACGTACCATAGCTTCCGTTCCTTTCGGCGGCAGATACCGCTTAATTGATTTTCCTCTTTCCAATATGGTAAATTCGGGTATCAGTAAAGTTGGCGTTGTGACAAAAAGTAACTTCCAATCTTTAATGGATCATCTCGGTTCGGGAAAAGCATGGGATTTATCCCGTAAACGCGACGGTCTTTTCTTTCTTCCTCCTTTTGGAAAGCAAGACCAGGATATATCCAACAGCCGTATTGAAGCGTTGGAATCCATTCGTCATTTTTTGGTAACATCAAAAGAAGATTATGTTTTGCTCAGCGACTGTGATATTGTCTGTAATATTCCCTATCACGATGTAGTGGAAACACATATACACAATCAAGCAGATATTACTGCGGTGTATCAGCATGGCATCATTCCGCAGCATATGAGCGAACCTACTGTATACAGCGTAAAAGAAAACGGCGCATTGCGCGATATGCTGATTCATCCAAAAGTGGACGGTCCATGTAATTACGGATTGAACATGTATGTCATTAATCGTCCCCTATTAATTGAATTAATAGAAGACTGCGTCAGCAGAAACATGTATAATTTTAACCGTGATTTTATTCAGCGCAATATGTTTCAATATCGTTTTTATTGTTATGAATTTAAAGGTTATTCCAAAGTAATTTGTTCCACACAGGATTATTTCCAAGCCAATATGGATTTATTAAATCCTGATGTGAAAACACAGTTGTTTCAGCCTGATAAACCAATTTACACTAAAGTGAGAGATGACATGCCCGCAAGATACGGACTTGGTTCCAATGTGAATCAATCCTTAATCGCAGATGGATGCGTGATTGAAGGCGAAGTACAAAACAGTATTTTATTCCGCGGTGTAAAAATTGCAAAAGGCGCAAAACTGAAAAATTGTGTCATTATGCAGGATACTTGTGTCGGCACTGACTGTAACTTACAAAATGTAATTACAGATAAAGATGTTATGATACAAGACGGACGCTCTTTCATGGGTACAGATACTTACCCTGTTTTCATCAGCAAAGGCAGCATTGTATAGATACCAAATAGAAAGGCATGTGATAGTAACATGAAAGTTTTATATTGTACAAGCGAAGCGCTTCCCTATATTGCAACCGGCGGTTTGGGAGATGTTGCAGGTTCCTTACCGCAGGCTTTGCGCCAGCGTTTGATTGGCTGCAGAATTGTAATGCCGCTTTATGAAGATATTCCACAGCATTTGCGTGATGAAATGAAATTTGTCACCAGCCTTTCTGTTCCGGTTGCTTGGAGACGTCAGTATTGTGGTGTATTTGAAGCAAGATACGGCGGTGTTATTTATTATTTTATAGACAATCAATATTACTTTAAACGAAGCGGTATTTACGGTCATTTTGATGACGCAGAACGTTTTGCATTTTTCTCCAGGGCTGTTTTAGAAATGTTGCCTTTTATAGATTTCCAGCCAAACATCATTCACTGTAATGACTGGCAAACTGCCCTGGTACCTATTTATTACCATCTGTTTTATGGACATCAGGAATTTTATCAAAACATGAAAACATTGATGACCATTCACAACATTCAGTATCAAGGCAAATATGGCCTTGAGGTATTGACAGATGTATTGGGGATTCCAAAAGAAGCAACCTCCTTGGTAGAATATGATGACTGCGTTAATTTGCTCAAAGGTGCAGTTGAATGCTCCAATTGGGTATCTACCGTAAGCCCTACATACGCTCAGGAGATTATGGACCCATGGTTCTCATATAAACTGGATGGTATCTTAAAAGAACGCTCCTGGAAGCTCTCAGGCATTCTAAACGGTATTGATACCAAAAACTATGACCCTGAAACAGATTCGGATATTTATGCTCCTTACAGCGCCGCACATCCCGAAGGAAAAACTGTAAACAAACAAAAGTTGCAGGAGCGTCTCGGGTTGGAGCAAAATCCGGATATTCCATTGATTGGTATGGTTACCCGCATGGTATCCGCCAAAGGGTTGGACTTGGTCATTGAAGGATTGGACCAAATCATGTGCAGTAACCATGTCCAATTTGTGATTTTAGGGTCAGGTGATTTTGAATATGAATCTTTCTTCCGCAATATGCAGGATAAATATCCGGGAAGATTGGTCGCATGTCAAGGATTTGTACCGGAATTATCACGCAAAATTTATGCCGGTTCAGACATTTTCTTGATGCCATCCAGAAGTGAACCTTGCGGATTATCTCAAATGATTGCATTACGTTATGGTTCTATCCCTGTAGTAAGAGAAACAGGAGGATTAAAAGACTCCATTCAAGACAGCGGCGATGGCAACGGTAACGGATTTACCTTTCAAAATTATAGCAGCGGCGATATGGTATATGCTGTTCAACGTGCACTAACCGGATATGAAAACAAAGAAGGCTGGTCAATATTAGTGGAGCGCGCTTTAAAAAGTGATAACAGCTGGGGGCGTTCCGCCAATGAATACATTCGTTTATACAAACAATTATTAAAATAATGAAAAGACACTGTTTGAATCATCAGACAGTGTCTTTTTCATCATTAAGCATACAATTCACTTCTGTCATTCATATGGACGTAGTAATCAAAATACAGATATATTGTAATATCAAAATATAAAAGGTGCTTCTGCCGCGGCAGAAGCACCTTTTATATTTCAAATTATTTTTTATTGCCGAAAATAGCCATAATATCCGTATAAGAATCGTCTTCATCCAATGGAGCTGCTTTTCTTTGGCTGTCCACTCTGGTAGCAGGAGCAGTGGTATTTGCTTGTCCAAACAGTGGAAGATCCAAATCATCATTTTGTTTCTTTTCTGTCTCTGCTGCTTTTGCGGCTGCGGACAAAGCTCTTGCTTCAGGAGAAAAACCGGTAGCAATAACCGTAACACTCATTTCATCTTCCATGCTTTCATCAAAAGCAGTACCCCAAATGATATTTGCGTCAGGATGAACCATATCTGCAATCATTTCAGAAGCAATTGTAATTTCTTCCAAGCCAATATCAGGAGAAGATGTGATGTTAATGATAACACCCATAGCACCGCTGATGGATGTTTCCAAAAGAGGGCTGGAAATAGCGCGCTCTGCTGCTTGTCTTGCTTTATCTTCTCCGGAAGCACGTCCTACACCCATATGTGCGTAACCTGCATCTTTCATAACGGAGTTGATATCTGCAAAGTCGAGGTTAACAATACCCGGATTTTTAATCAGGTCAGAAATACTTTGTACACCTTGGCGCAAAATATCATCTGCAGCTTTAAAGGCATTTAATAAAGTCAATTTTTCTTTACTGATTAAGTGTAAACGCTCATTTGGAATAATCACAAGAGAATCTACGTGTTGACAAAGAGCTTCAATTCCTTTTTCAGCTTGTTCCATACGGCGTCTGCCTTCAAATTTAAATGGTTTTGTTACAATACCAACGGTTAGAACACCTAAATCGCGTGCAACTTCCGCAACAATAGGAGCTGCACCTGTGCCGGTGCCACCACCCATACCGGCAGTGATAAATACCATATCAGCACCTTTCAGCTGCTCTGCAATTTTTTCACGGCTTTCGGACGCAGCTTTGGAACCCATTTCAGGTTTTGCACCTGCACCTTTTCCTTTTGTAGAGTTATCTCCGATTGTAACTTTTTCTGTTGCCATAGAGCGATTCAACGCTTGCTGGTCTGTATTGATTGCAATAAAATCAACACCTTTTATACCCGATTCAATCATTCTATCAATTGCGTTGCCGCCGCCGCCGCCAACACCTACTACTTTTATTTGAACAACATCGTTTTCATTATCAATTTCAAAAGGCATTGCTTTGTTCCTCCTCTAAATTCTCTCAACGTATTCCTATATAAAGTTAAGTTATCTGCAAAATTAGTTATACTATTAATTTATCACTTTTAGCGAAAAATTTCAATAAGTTTTCTCATGTTTTGTGTTAGATTATTAACTTTGTGCATATATCGAGTAAAAGCGATATACTTTTTAATGAAAATGTCATTGATTCTCTGAAAATTTTTCAGCAAAATTTTTAATTTGTTCTTATTTTACTTACATCTTGAAAACATCTTAAAAATCGCATTGTATTCAACCCATTTTATGTCTGTTTTTTTCTAATGATTGTTGCTTATTTTGATATATCATAAATATAAAAAAGCAAGAAGTCAAGCGGTAACATATGGCTTCTTGCTTTTCAAATATGTCATTTTACTTTATGCAGCGTCTGAACCGGATGAAACAGAATAGTCAGGTGAAAAATAAACCTTATTGTTATCTGTTACCACGGATAAATCCAATGTTCCTTTTTCTGTTGACTGAATTTTTCCTGAATCAAATATACTCTTAGCAAATCTCGCTTTATAGGTTAAGTCTGTTGCAATACCAAAATTCATAGTTACTCTGCCATCATATACTGCTTTGATACTGTATGTGTCAGAAATATCAATTTTTGTAATTTTATCCAGCCCGCTTTGCTCTATTGCATTTAGCAACTCAGTAAATGCTATTTTTTGGTCATTATCGGCATAAGTAATCTCTGTTCCAATCACTGCCTCAGAGATATTTAAACCAACAATTTCAGGATAATCCGTTGGATATTCTGTTAGCTGTTCCACGGCTTTTCCATTGCTGTCTATCACCAGATATCCGCCGTTATACGATACTGCACCTGCTATGGTCGCATCAGAAACGCTAATAGATACTGTGCCAGGAAGCTTACGGGATATTGTTACCTCACCGATATAAGGAAGTTTCTCTTTGATATTCTGGACAGCATAGTCTTTATTAATTAAAAATAAATTGTTTCCCTCAGAAATTCCACTTTCTTTTATAATATCCTCTACACTGTATCTGGAAGTACCTGTTACTTCAATGGTACTGATTTTAAACAAAACGGTTAAGCTTAATGTAATTGCCGCTGCTATGATTACCACAAAAATAGAGAGATAGAATAAAATTAAATTACGCTTCCTGTGTTTTGCTTTGGCCTTTACTTTTTTGGCCTGCATACTGCGTCCACGCGGTTGAGAATGAGCAGGACGGTTTCGATATTCTACTTTTTTACTTGCAGTCTTTTGTAAGTTATTTTTTTGGTCATCCCTATTCATACCAAACCTCCTGCTTTTTTACTTCCTAATAATATTCGCCCCTAATTGACTCAAAGATACTTCTATTTTTTCATATCCACGGTCTAAATAATTTAGTCCGTAAACAGATGTTTTTCCTTCCGCGGCCAACCCCGCAACTACTAAGGCAGCAGCACCTCTTAATTCTGCTGCGCACACGCTGGTACCATAAAATTTAGGTACTCCTTCAATAATAGCGACTCTGCCTTCCACTTTAATTTTAGCACCCAGTCGTGTCAATTCGCATACATGTTTGTATCTGCTTTCAAAAATTGTTTCAACAAATACACTGGTTCCTTCTGCCAATGCAGCCATTGCCATTACAGGGGCCTGAGCATCGGTAGGAAAGCCAGGATAAGGCATTGTTCTAACCAATTTTAACGGCTGTAGCCGCTTCGGTCCCGTAATACTTAATGCATCACCTTTTAAGTGGTAGCTGCAGCCCGCCTCTTCAAATATGGGCAATACGGATTCCAAATGACTCGGAACAATATCTTTCAGTGTAATGTGACTGCCTGTTACAGCAGCTGCTGACATAAACGTAGTTGCTGCAATTCGGTCTGCCATGACAGTATATTCGCATCCATGCAAATACTGTACTCCATCTATAATAATGGTACTTTCCCCTGCACCGGATATATGTGCTCCGCATTTATTTAGAAAATGAGCAAGGTCACAAATTTCGGGTTCTCTGGCTGCATTGTGGATTACTGTAACACCTTCAGCGCAAACCGAAGCCAACATAATATTTTCTGTAGCGCCTACACTTGGAAAAGCCAAACTGATATTATTTCCTTTTAATCCGTCACCGGTAGTACATTTCATACTGCCGTGACACTCTTTGATATGAACTCCCAATTTACCCAGTGCGGATAAATGCAAATCAATTGGTCTTGGTCCCAATTCGCATCCTCCCGGCAACGAGAGACAAGCCTGACCGGTGCGGGTTAAAATTGCGCCTAAAAACACAATAGACGAACGCATTTCTCTCATTAAGTAATCCGGAATATCAGAATGGGTTAACGTAGTGGGGTCTACAATTACATTATGCCCTTCTCTTTTGACGTTACAACCCAGATGTTCCAAAATTTTAATGCAAATATCTACGTCAGATAACCTGGGGCAATTATGTAGAATGCATTCGCTATTGCATAGCAAACAAGCAGACAGCAGAGGCAAGGCACTGTTTTTTGCTCCATGAATACTTACTTCACCCCGTAGTTTACATGGTCCAACGATATCAAGTCTTGCCACAACCAACACCCTCTCATCACATGAATATACATCTCATATTCATTAAAAGAATATTTACTGTATATACTATGTTTTTGAAAAGATATTGTTCCCTATCCAACAATGTCCTTTATAATTTTATAAATGCGCTCATTGGCATCTAAAATTGCCATTTTTTTCGCATTTGCCGCCATTTCTTCCACCTTGCCTGTTTTTGCAAACAAATCTTCCACCGTTTTACAAAGCAGCTGACTTGTCAAATCTTTTTCTTCAATAATCATTGCGGCATCTCGATTCACCATTGCCATTGCATTGTGATACTGATGATTTTCCGCAACATTTGGAGATGGAATTAAAATAGATGCTTTTCCCTGAGCCTGCAGCTCACTGAGTGTAATTGCGCCTGCACGGCAAATCACCAAATCTGCTGCAGCCAAACAATCAGGCATATCATTAATATATTCCCGAACATCTATATTTTTGGCTAATTTAAGATTTAAACCTTTTTTTCCAAGCAAATCCGGCAGCCATTTTCCATATTGACCATATCCGTGTATGTGTTGAAACTGTCCTGTTTTTCCGCTTTGAACCAATAAATCTGCCATGCCTTCATTCATATTACGTGCACCTAAACTGCCTCCAAATGATAAAATCACCGGTCTGCTGTCCAAACCCAATTTTGCTCTGGAAACGCGTTTATCCGCACGTATAATCTCCTGTCTTACAGGATTACCCGTTAATACACATTGGTCTGTTTCAAAATACTGGCGTGCGTCCTCAACAGCCAACAATACTTTTGTTGCTTGTTTGGCCAACATTTTATTGGTCATTCCCGGAAACGCATTCTGCTCATGTATTACAGAAGGTACCCCCAGTTTTATAGCAGCACGTATTACAGGACCGCTTACATAACCACCTGTTCCGATACAAATATCCGGTTTGAATTCTTGAATTAAACGTTTCGCCTCATTGCTGGAAGTAAAAATACGTCCTACTGTTTTGAAATTTTCCACAATATGTTTTGGTGTTAATTTACGCTGAAATCCTGAAATGGTAATTGTTTTAAATGCAAAGCCGGCGGCAGGAACCAGACGTTCTTCCATACCACCTTTATTGCCAATATATAATAATTTTGCATTTGGTTCTTTTTCTCGAATATAGCCTGCAATTGCCAAAGCAGGGTTAATATGTCCTGCTGTGCCGCCTCCTGCAAACAGAACCTTCATAATAATCACAGCCTTTCGCCGTTTGTTAGAATATGCTAGCTTCTTTCCACTGCGGACGTTCGTGAAATAGACAATACAATACCCATTTGTATGAGCAAAATAATCAGCGACGTACCGCCATAGCTAAAGAATGGCAAGCTAATTCCTGTATTCGGAATGGTGTTGGTAACAACCATGATATTTAAAATAACCTGCATACCTACTTGGGATGTTAAGCCAATACCCAACAGCATACCAAATTTATCTTTTGCACGCAGAGATAACGTAATACCTCTCCAGATTAATAAGATAAATAAAATAATGATAAGCAATGCACCAATAAAACCTAATTCTTCACATACAACTGCAAAGATAAAGTCATTTTGCGGCTCAGGTAAATATAAGTATTTTTGTCTGGATTGACCAAAACCCAAACCAAAAAATCCACCGGAGCCAATTGCCATAAGTGATTGCTTGGTTTGCCATGTGTCAACACCTTCAGGGGGATTAAACGGGTTTAACCAACCTGCCACGCGGTCAGTAGCATAGTGCTGTGTCAATGTTAAAAACAAGAGTGCTGCAACCGCCACAATCACAAACGCAATGATAAACCATTTTTTATCAACGCCGCCAACAAACATCATAATAGCTGCAATCAGAATTAAAATGATAGAAGCAGAAACGTGCGGCTCTATAAATACCAAACCAACGGTTACCGCTAATATGAACAAATGCGGCAGGACACCGACTTTAAAGGTATTCATCTTCCTAAAATTAACCGATACAAAATGGGCAAACCATAAAATTAACGCAAATTTGGCAATTTCGGAAGGCTGAAAACTAACAGGTCCTAAGTTAATCCATCTATGTACGCCCTGAACGGCAGGAAGTACCAACACAACACCAAGTAAAAGCCACGAAATAATCAAAATAGGAATGGTCAGTTTATGAAAATGATGATAATCAAAATAGGAGATTGCAATCATACCTGCAATACCCAATACAGCAAATATTGCCTGACGTTTGATAAAATAGAAACTGTCTCCGTCGTAATTATGGTATGCATAAGCATAGCTGGAGGAAAATAGCATAACCAAACCAATGGATACCAAAACAAGTATGATAAACAAAAACGGAATATCAAGTCCTGCTCTGACAGAAAATAGATTCACTTTATTCCTGATTTTTTTTCCGATATGGTCTTTGGAGGTTTTTGTTCCGTTCCCTACTTTTTTAGGGGGCATTCCTCTTCTTCCTTTTGCACCGGTTCTTCCGTTGGTCATATGATATTTCCCTCCCTTCTTTTATGCATATGCAATAAATTATTTTTAAACACCAAAAATAACCCAGACTAAAGATAAAATTCCAAAAATAACGGTAACTAAGCTAAATACACCGCAAATTTTAATTTCACTCCAACCACACATTTCAAAATGATGATGAATAGGGCTCATTTTAAACAGGCGTTTTCCTTTTGTGGCTTTAAAGTAGAGTACCTGCAATACAACAGATAAAATTTCTGCAATGTAAATAATGCCCAATGGGAACAACAAAATAGGCATATCCATTCCAAAAGCAAGGGCACATACAATTCCGCCTAAAAATAAGGAGCCGGTATCACCCATAAATACTTTGGCCGGATTAAAATTCCATACCAAAAAACCCATGCAGCCACCTGCTACACAAACTGACAGCAAACTGATACCTACTGTGTTAATGACGGTGCCAATGAGCATAAAGAACAATGCAACAAAAAATGTTACGGATGTATTTAAGCCATCAATGCCGTCTGTAAAGTTAACAGCGTTTACAATACCTACAATTACAATTGCTGCTAAAATCCAATAACCATAACTCAAATCAACAGAGCCCACCAAAGGGATAAATGTTCTGGTATCTTCTCCTGCAAGGAATATGGATAATAAGTATGCACCTGCAACCAAAAATTGTAAAATTAACTTTTGCCATGCAGTAAGACCTAAATTTCTTTTCTTTACCACTTTAATGTAATCATCAAAAAAGCCAATTGCACCAAAGCCTACTGCCATGAATAAACCGCCAAATACCTTTACTTGCATTAAAACGGTTTCCCCAAAAATTCCCAGCGTTCCTCCGCCTGACATTGCATAGTAAATGGGAATGGTAATGACTGCCGAAACAACAATACCTATGATAAACATGATGCCGCCCATTGTGGGAGTACCATCTTTTTTAATATGCCATTTCGGACCTTCTTCACGAATGGTCTGACCAAAGTTAATTCGTTTTAAAAAAGGTATTAACCACTTTCCCAACAGTGCTGTTATCCCAAACGACAATATCACCGCAATTAGCGAAAAAACGCCACTCATCTCAATTATCCACCCTTTAATTTCACATATCTGCTGAATTCATACAACCCTTTTATACGCCTACCGCAAGCATATTTAAAGATGTTAATACATCCGCAAAAGGTATACCGCAAGCCAAACAAACAGACGCACCCATTAAAGCTGTTTTTACATCATCAGGTTCGGCAGTACGCAGTTTAATTCTTCCAATCACACCAACGCCAACAATTTCAAATGCACACCCAAATTCTTGAATACAATGCGCATTTCTTGCTGTAAAATCTGCATTGTCGCTGGATGTAGAGTAAGTTAATACTCTGCATTTATCTAATTTCTTTGTATCCAATTTTACAGGAAGGTCATAGTTCATTACGCAAACTGAAAAGTTGTGTAAGATATTAGCTGCCTGTAAACAGTCATCTTCACTGTCCAGCACAATAATATATGGATTACCATATTCTCTGTGCAACAAAAATTCCTCAAAACCGCAAACGGAAAATCTGTCACTGCAATGACATTGTTCAAATAACTGTTCTAAAATCGGTCCCCATGTCATCATTGCATGTTGGGACACTACAATGAGTTTTGTGTTGTTTCGTTCCATGAAAGAATACCTCCTTCAGGTGTATGAATGCTATCTAACAGTATCTTCTTCTACAAAGTTGACTGTAATAACCGTGCCCGGTTTTATTTGCTCACCTGCTGCATAATCTTGTGTTCTTGCCGTAGCTGCAGAACTATTATATGCACCGGTGACTTTGATATTTAACCCTGCTTGTGCAGCCAAGTAGTTGACATCCGACAGTGAACGGTTTGTAAAGTTCGGCACTGTAACAGTTTGGTTCATACTTGCCTCATCTGTATATACAACCACAGTACCGCCGCTTGGCACAGAACTGCCAGGATCCGGCGTTTGTGCAATTACAGTATCTCCTGAACCTTTTACCAAAATCTTCAATCCACTGTTTGTAAGTTCATTGGTTGCTTCACTTACTGTTTTTCCAATCACATTTGGTGCACTTACACCAACACTGCCTGCCTCATCTTCTGTGTATTTTGTTTCAACATTCAAGTATGGAAGAATTTCCTCCATAATTTTAGCAAACACAGGGCCTGCAACAGCGCCGCCGTAGTAACTGTCTCCCGTTGGTTCATCAAAGAATACCAATACCGCATATTGCGGGTCATCGGCAGGAGCAAAACCGCAGTAAGATGCAATGTATTTATTATCACTACCAACTTTACCATCGGCACCAACTTTTTCTGAAGTACCTGTTTTACCGGCAATTCTGTAACCGGCAACGTAACCATTTTTGGCTGTTCCAGATGTAGCATTTTCTTGCAGAATTTTGCTGACTCGTTTTGAAGTTTCCTCAGAAATTACTTGACGTTTCACTGTAGTATCTGCAGTTTTAATGATATTACCATCATTATCTACAATTTGACTTACAACATGAGGCTGCACCAAATAGCCTCCGTTTGCAATTGCCGCACAGGCTGTAATCATCTGAATTGGAGTAATACTAAAGTTTTGACCAAAAGATTCAACAGCTAAGTCCATCAATGACATATCACGATCATGATACAATCCTTTGGTGCTTGCTTCACCCGGAAGGTCAATACCTGTTTTTTGTGTAAAACCAAAAGCCTCAAAATAATCAAAAAAGGTCTCTGTACCTAATAATTGGCCCAAGTAAATGAAAAATGGGTTGCAAGAATTCATAGTGCCTTGTACCAGAGTCTGTGTGCCATGTCCGCTGGTATTATGACAGTTAATTGCTCTTTCTCCCTGAACGGGAACATAGCTGCCTGTACAGGTGAAAGTAGTTTCCTCAGTGGCAACATTTTCTTCCAGCGCCATTGACAATGTTACCATCTTAAATACAGAGCCGGGGTAATACGTATCACTAACTGCCTTATTTCTCCATTGTGCTTGCAAAGCAGCTGATGTAGCTTCCTGCTGCTCTTCCTCCGGAAGTTCCGCAATACGAGCACGTTCTTCTTCGTCTGCGATTACAAACGGATTATTCGGGTCATAGTCCCCTTTCACAGCCATTGCTACAATCTCTCCGGTTTTTACATTCATTACAATACCGGTTGCACGATTTTCAACTTTGTTGTTTTCAACGCCTTCCTCCAAAGCTTGCTCCAAATAATGCTGAACAACTTCGTCAATGGTTAAAACCAAGTTATAACCGTCCTGTGCTTCTACTTTTTGTTCATACTGGAATGGCATATCAGTACCTACTGCATTTTTTGCCGTTACCAAACGACCTGCAGTACCGGACAGATATTCATCATAGTATGCTTCCAGCCCAGCAAGACCCTGGCCGTCAGTACCGGTAAAACCAAGAATGGTAGAGGCAAACGAGCCGAAGGGATAATAACGTTTATAATCCTCCTGTAATTGAATGGTATTTCCCAAATCATTTTCTTCAATGAATTGTACCAATCTGTCTTTTACATCCGTTTCAACTTTTGTTTTTAGAACATCATAGTAAGAAGTACCTTCTGTACGCTTATAGATATCTTCTGCATCCAGCCCTAAAATATCAGCCAAACCAGTTGATAGTTTACGACGTAGTGTTTCATCATCTTTATCAATATATGCAGGCGCCAATACTACTTTCCATACAGTAGCACTTTGAGCCAGCGGTTTCATATTTCTATCATAAATTGTTCCGCGTTGGGCGCTTATGGTTGTATCTCTTAATTGCTGGTCTACAGCCGCTTTTTGCAGTTCGGCACCATCTACCAATTGCAGGCGGATTAGGCTGACCACAATTAAACCGAAACCTAAAGCCACCATAACAATTAAAACAATTAAAGTCCGTCGCCACATTTTAACGGTTGTTCCTTTTGCCATCAGCTATTCCCCCTTTATAAAAATAAGAGTTAAGATTACCTCTCAACTCTTTGTGCAGCATACCAACATGTGTAAAACTTTTCAGCCGAGCCTTGGTATTAATACTTATTTCAATGAAAATTTAATTATGACAAGAAGTTCTTAATAGAGTTCCAAAGATTTGTAAAGAAATTGTTTCCACTGTTATCTTGTACAACTTCTCCTTTGTCTCCCTTGGATAATTCTACAAAAACCAATTGACTCTGGTCTATTTTTCTCATGCCTAAATTTTCTTTGGCATAGCTCTCCACCGTTGCCAAAGATAAATTTGCATTTGCTTTCATTTGAAGTTGAGTATAAACACTTTGACTTTCTTCTAATTGCTGGGCAGCTGTGTCTATCTCTTCTGTCAATTCTGTTAATTGGACTTGATTAAAAATGATAGATCCCGTAGCCCCTAATGCAATTACGAGTAAAAAACATGACACTACGACCCGAAACGTTCTCGCTCTGCTGCGCTGTTTTTTGATACGATATACATGGGATTTAGATTGTGTTTGTAAACGGCCCTCTTCTTTGCCTGTTCCTGTACCGACTGCTAATTCTTTACTTTTTCTGTGAACCGTGTATTTATCTTCTGGTTCTTTTCCTTCAAATAAAGTAAAATCGTAGGCTTCAGATGTTCTGTTATAACGATTTGGATGTAACGCCATGTTTCTTCCTCCTTTCTGAAAATATTGTTATAATTTTTCACAAACTCTTAATCGTGCGCTTCTGCTGCGCGGATTTTCTTCCAATTCTTTTTCTGAAGGGGAAAGCCCCTTCTTATAAATTAATTTCGCTTTTGGTGTATTTCCGCATACACAAATAGGGAAATCCGGTGGGCAAGTACAACCTTGGCACCAAACATTCATACGTTGTTTTACCATTCTGTCTTCCAACGAGTGGAATGTAATAATCGCCAGTCTTCCGCCCGGTTTCAGAAGTTCAAAAGCTGCGTCTAATGCTTTTGAAAGCTGCTCCAACTCTCCGTTTACTTCTATCCGTAACGCTTGAAATGTTTTTCGCGCCGGGTGACCTTGTTCTCTACGCACAGAGGCCGGTACGGAAGCTTTTACAACTTCGGCAAGTTGTAATGTAGTTTCAATCGGCGCTTCTTCTCTGGCCTTTACAATCCCCTTAGCGATGCTTTTGGCATGCTTGTCCTCACCATAACGGCTGATAATTTCTGCAAGTGTTTGCCACGGCAACGTATTTACCAAATCTTTTGCACTGGTTCCCTGCTGACTCATTCTCATGTCAAGAGGGGCATCATGATGATAGGAAAATCCTCTTTCAGGGGTATCTAATTGATAAGATGACACCCCTATGTCCATTAAAACGCCATCAACCGCTGTAAAACCGCAACTGTTTACAATTTCCGTCATCTGCGAAAATTGTCCTTGTCGAACGATAGAACAAGAATTCCCTCGGAATTTGTCGGAAACAAAGGCGATTGCATCGGGGTCTTGGTCAATTGAAATTAAAGTCCCTGTTGTCAAACGTTCCAAAATAGCTCCCGAATGCCCTCCGCCTCCGGCAGTACCGTCTACATAAATACCATCGGGACGAATATTCAAAGCATCAATTGTTTCGTGAAACAATACGGATTTATGAACAAATGCCATTGACTGCCCTCCGCGTTAGAATGACAGTGCATCCATTGCTTCAGCAATACTGTCTTCTGTTAAATTATCATTAAACTGTGTCCAGCATTCTGTGCTCCAAATTTCCGCACGGTCGCCGGTACCAATAAATGTCACATCTTTTTCAATGCTTGCATAATCTCTCAGTGGCTGTGGGATTAAGATTCTGCCCTGCTTATCCGGTTCCACTTCAGCTGCTCCCGAAAAGAAGAAGCGTTGCAGCTGTCGTGCTTTTGACATTGGCATGGCTACAATTTTATCTTGCAATCTTTTCCAGCCTTCCTCAGAAAGCACAAACAAACAACCATCTAACCCTTTTGTGACATAAAAACGCTCGCCTAAGTCCTCACGGAACTTGGCGGGAACAATGACGCGATTCTTTGCGTCAATATTATGTTGGTATTGTCCTATCAACATAACTGCCACTTCTTAGGGAAAATGTGTCCCATGAAACCACAGGTCTCTACTTTCCCCCACCTTTCACCACTTTATATACTGATTATAATAGATGATGATATGAATTGCAAGGGGGTTTTCCTCTGGAAAATGGCGGAATTTCGTTGAAATTTGGACAAAAACCTTTTATATAGACACAAAAAAATCCAGACCACAATATATTGTGGTCTGGATTTTCACCTTAACAATTTATTTACGTTTTGTTAATTTTTAAATTTTCCTTACTGTCCGGAACGCAGAGAAGCCTTGATATTCTGGCGTGTTTGTTTTAATTCATTTAAGCTGGTAGTAATGGAATCTTCTGTTCTTTTCAACAAATCATCTAAGTATTCGTTGGAAGCACGTTTCATCTCTTTCAATCTCGCTTGGGTTTGAGCCAACATTTCAGTTGCCTTTGCTTGTGCTTGTCTTGTAATTTCATCTTGACTGATTAATTTTTTTGCACGTTCCTCTGCTGTACGAATAATACTCTCAGCCTCTTTCTTTGCATCTGCAAGAATTTGAGTACGGTCTGCTACAATTGCACGTGCTTGACGTGTTTCTTGAGGCAAATGATCTCTCATTTCATCTAAGATTGCTTTTACTTCTTCGCCATCCAAAACAGTACGGCCACCACTTAAAGGCAATTTAACCGCTTTTTCTACCAAAGCGTATAATTCTTCCATTAGTTCTTCTACAGTTGCTTGACTCATTTTATTCTTCCCCCAATACTACAAATTACTTTTTGTTGCACAATCTTTGTTTGATATCATTTAATATACAACTCGGCACCAATGTAGAAATATCTCCGCCGAACCGCGCAATATCTTTTACCACGCTGGAACTCAAAAACATATTATCCGAACTGGTTGTCAGGAACACAGTTTCAAGTCCTTTATTTAATCTTTGGTTGGTTAATGCCATTTGAAACTCATATTCAAAGTCAGACAATGCCCGCAATCCTTTTACAATCGCCGTTGCATGACACAACTTTGCATAATCTGCAAGCAATCCTTCAAAAGAGTCTACTTCTACTGTTGGTAAATGTTCCGTTGCTCTTTTTAAAAGTGTTACGCGTTCTTCTACCGTAAAGCTTGTCTGTTTTGCAGGATTATTTAAAACAGCAACAATCACTTTATCAAATATTTTTGTCGCACGCTCTATAATATCCATATGTCCCAATGTAACCGGGTCAAAACTGCCCGGACAAACACCTATTCTCATTCTGCCACCATATTTCTATGCTCATAAACAGTCAGCATAATTTTGCCGTATTGATAGGTGCGGCGTTTCACAAAATCTCCGGCTTCTTCCGGAACCGGTTCATCTGCTGCATGCTCACACACAATAATACCACCCTCATTCATCACTTCCGCCGTTAGCGGCAACGCTTTTTCCAAAATTCCTTTGTGATAAGGGGGATCTAAAAATGCTAAATCAAATAACATATCCTGCTTCATAAGATAAGATGCATAATCCATATGCACAACCTTTACTTTTGAAGTCAGGTTTGTATGGTGTACATTGGCAGAAATCACATCAATGGCATTTTGAGCAGTGTCTACCAAAACCGCACACTTCGCACCTCTGCTGACCGCTTCCAAGCCCAGCTGACCGGAACCTGCAAATAAGTCCAATACGTTTCTGCCTTCTATTTGAAACTGGACAATATTAAACAAAGCCTGTTTGACTCTGTCTGTTGTAGGACGAACATCTTCTCCTTCTAACGTGGAGAGCTTTGCTCCTCTGGCACTGCCTGTTATAATGCGCATGCGTCATTCCACCTTATTCGTTTAGCATATCATATGCGTTTGAACTGAATTTGAACAAAACAATAATTTTTTGCCTAAAAATTTACTTTTACGTAGTATTATCTCACTTTTACGTAGAATCTGTCAAGAGGAACTATGATTCTTCCTGATTTCTAAAATACTGATACACTGCCTGCGCCGCAGGTTTTGTCATGCCGGGCACCAATTCCAACTGTTCTATTTCCGCTTGTTTTACCGCTTTCATGGTTTTGAAATAGCTTAGTATAGCTTTGGCGCGGCTGTCACCGATTCCCGTAATTTGCGTCAGTTCGGTTTGCAATGTATTTCTTTTACGGACTTGTCTGTGGTAGCCGATTGCAAAACGATGCACTTCTTCTTGTATGGTAGAAACAAGTGTGAACGCCTTTCTCTTGGACAAAATTGAAATTTCTCCTCCGTCTTTGGCTATGGCACGTGTTTTATGTTTATCATCCTTTACCATACCAAACAACGGAATATCTACGCCTGCACGCTCTAAAACAGGACGAACAGCAGATATTTGCCCTTTACCACCGTCCAGAAGAATTAAATCGGGCAGTCTGCCAAAACCTTCTCCGCTTTCTTTGTTCTGCTGATACTCCTGTAATCTGCGCTCTATGACCTCTGCCATGGAGGCATAGTCGTCTTGTCCTGTAAATCCTTTGATTTTAAATTTTCTGTAAGCAGATTTTAACGGTCGGCCATTTTCAAACACAACCATGCCCGCAACATTATCTTCCCCTGACTGATGGGAAATATCATATGCTTCAATATACATCGGCGGAGTATCCATACCCAGCAAACGTCCCAACTCATCCAATGCGGAGGCTTCTCTGCCTGTCCTTTCCATACTTTGGGCTAACTTTTCGGCAGCATTGTTACGGCACATTTCTACCAGCTGTGCTTGTTCCCCTATTTTGGGAATTGTGATGGTTACCTTTTTTCCAAGCTTATCAGATAACCATTCCTGCAATAATTCGGCATCTTCCACTTCTCCGTCCAATGTAACGCGAGGCGGTACACGGTCGCGTACAGAATAATAACGTTCTAAGAATTCTGTCCTCGCACGTTTGGCATCGCCAATCTCTCCCATAAGGAATGTTTCTTGATCGTATAACCTGCCTTCTGAAAAGCGGAACACTTCAAAACACGCTGCGGCTGTTCCATGACTGCCTCCGCTTTGAACCAGAGCAAACACATCTTGTTCCGCAACCTTTGCACGCACGACTTTTTGCTTTTCACTGATTTTTTTAATTGCGGCAATACGGTCACGGATACGCGCCGCTTTTTCAAATTCCATATTCTCTGCGGCCTCTGTCATTTTCTCGGTTAACGCTTTTAAAGAAACAGCGCTTCCGCCTCTTAAAAACTCTTCTGCATCTTTGATAATCTCATCATATTCCTGTTCTGTAATGGTTCCTCTGCACGGAGCACAGCACTGCTTAATATAATAATTTAAACACGGACGTGTCTTACGTATATCCTGCGGGAATTTTTTATGGCAAACAGGAAGCTTAAAAATTTTAACTGCTTCATCCACTGCCTGTTTTACCGTCCAAGAACTGATAAACGGCCCGATATAGGTAGCCCCGTCCTCCAATTTTTGTTTGGCAGCTTCAATACGGGACCATGGTCCTTTTGTAATTTTGATATAGTGGTACCCTTTATCGTCTTTGAGCAAAATATTATATTTTGGATGATACTGCTTAATTAAACTGCATTCCAAAATCAGCGCTTCAAATTCACTGTCGGTCACGATAAACTCAAAATGATGCACATGAGCGACCATCTGCCTTACTTTTTCATCATGATTTTTCTCTGAACCAAAATATTGACTGACTCTATTTTTTAATGCTTTTGCTTTGCCCACGTAAATCACATGGTCTGATTTATCTTTCATGATATATACGCCGGGCTGCAGCGGCAGCCTCATTGCTTTTTCTCTTAATGATTTGATACGGTCTGCCATAAAGCTGCCCTCCTTACATACACATAAAAAAAGGCACCGTAAACGGTGCTTTTACTGCTCTCTTATTCTGTAAACCCAGATTGTACCAACTCAACAAGGCTGTCTACCGCGGCTTGCTCATCAGCACCGTCTGCAATGATGCGAATGGTAGTTCCTCCAACAATGCCCAAAGACAAAACACCAAGCAAACTTTTTGCATTTACTCTGCGTTCTTCCTTTTCAACCCAAATGGATGATTTATATTCGTTTGCTTTTTGGATAAAAAATGTAGCTGGGCGTGCGTGCAAACCTACTTGGTTTTGTACTACTACCTCTTTAACATACATGTTTATTCACTCCTATACCATAATTAAAAGCTTCAAGTTTATGAAAATCTCAATACTAAAGAATTGGCTTATTTATATTAGACAGAACCATTATAACATAATTCGCAATATCGTCAAGAAAACATCAACAATATTCTATAAAATTTGGCTTGATGACCTATTGCAGAAATAACCGACCTCACGCATTTGTGCATAATAACAAAAATGTTGAAAACTTTTTAACGTTAAAATATATTATGCGCAAAAAACTGCGCTGTGAATCCCTATTTTTCTTCTAACTCATCTGCAATTTGTGATAAATAATCCAAATCTTCGTCTGTCAAAGAACCGGATTGTTTTGCCTTTTCAATCAAATCTGGTCGATATTTGGCAGTTCTGAGCAAAGATTGCTCTCGTCTCCAACGCTGAATATTTGCATGATGACCAGACAACAATATGGCAGGCACTTCCTTCCCTCTGAAGTTTGCGGGACGCGTGTATTGCGGATACTCCAAAAGGCCATTATAATGACTTTCCTCTTCAAAACACACATGATCGGAGAGCACGTCCGGCAGCATACGGCAAACGGCGTCTGCCAGTACCAAAGCTGGCAATTCTCCTCCGGTAAGCACATAATCACCAATGGAAATTTGCTCGTCAATATAATCGTCGATGATACGCTCATCAATACCTTCATAATGCCCGCAAAGAATGGCAATATTCTCTTTTTGGGAAAGTTCGATTGCTTTTTGCTGCGTCAGAACGCTTCCCAACGGAGACATATAAATAAAATAAGGCTTTTTTCCCAATTGCTTGATTACGTCATCCATGCACAAAGCAAGCGGTTCCGCACGTAAAAGCATACCCATTCCGCCGCCAAACGGAGGGTCATCTACACGGTTATGCTTATTATTGGCATAATCCCGAATCTGATGATAACAAATCTCAACAGCTCCCTTTTTTTGTGCACGGCCAATAATACTTTCGTCCATTACAGTTTTGCACATTTCGGGAAATAGTGTTAAAAAATCAATCCTCATCCTCGAAAATTCCTTTCATGGGACGAATAAGCAATTTTCTGCCCTGAATATCTGTATCAATGACTACCTGGTCAATCACGGGAATCAAATAATCCTTTTGTTGTTTATCTGTAACTTGATATACGTCGTTAGCACCGGTTTTGATGACATCTGTAATGGTACCGTAACAAATGGTTTCATCATCTGCATGATATACTTCCATGCCCAGCAAATCTGAAATAAAATAGCGGCCTTTGGGCAGTGTGACATCACTGCGTTTGATAAACAACACTTTTCCGCGCATTCGGTCGCCTTGCTCTATGGTATCAATTCCTTTTAACTGTACCAAAAGTAAATTTTTATGCACACGGCTGGAAATCACTTCTAACGCCTGTGCGCCGTCTTTTGTATAAAGTGTTTTAAATTGTGCGAGAAAATCCGGAGAATCACACCAAGGGTCTACTCTTAACTCTCCCTTGATGCCGTGTGTTCCCACAATTCTGCCTGCCTCTAAAAATTCTTTCAGCATAAAAATCTCCTTTGCAATGCTCTCCCATTTTTCTGCCAGCAAAAAAAGTTGTAACATAGCTAAGATGTTACAACTTTTTTCGTTTGCATTACGCAATTTCAACAGCTACTTTTTCATCGTTACGGGTTGCAACAGCATACATAACGGTACGAATTGCCTTTGCAATACGACCTTGTTTACCTATGATTCTTCCCATATCGCTTTCAGCAACATGCAAGTGATATACAATTACCCCTTCTTCATTAGGTTCATCTACTTCCACGGTTACTTGGTCTGGAAATTCTACCAGACCTTTTGCAACTGTTAACAATAATTCCTTCATGGGTTATCCTCCCAATTATTACAGAACACCATGTTTTTTGAATAGAGTTTTTACAGTATCTGTAGGTTGAGCACCTTTGGAAATCCAATCTTTTGCTTTGTCAGCATCTACTTTTACAACCTTTGGCTCTTCCATTGGGTTATAGTAACCAATTTCTTCAATGAAGCGACCATCTCTTGGGCTACGGGAATCCGCTACTACAATACGGTAAAAAGGAGCTTTTTTTGCACCCATTCTTTTTAATCTGATTTTAACTGCCATGTTTTTGTCCTCCAAACATATAAAATAAAAATGAAATCATTTATGTTCACCAATAAAAATATTCATTGGATGAATAGCAACTTGTAAAATGGATTTTAAAATCCACCCATACCTCCCATGCCACCCATTCCCGGTGGCATCATAGGACGGCGTTTGCCTTTTTTGCCGCGCATTTGACGCATCAACTTCTGTGTTGTTTCAAATTGTTTGAGCAAACGGTTGACATCTTCTACTTTCATACCGCTGCCGGCAGCAATTCTGCGTTTGCGGGAAGGATTGATGATGTCCGGTTTTTGGCGTTCTTTCTCGGTCATGGAAAGAATGATTGCCTCCATACGGTCCATTTGACGGTCGTCCACATCAACATCTTTCAGTTGTTTGTCCATACCCGGCAATTTTGAAATCACGGATTTCAAAGGACCCATTTTTCTCACTTGGGCAAACTGATTCAATAAGTCATTCAAATCAAATTTATTTTGCAAAATCTTCTGTGCAGCTTCTTCCGCTGCTTTTTCATCAATCTTGCTTTGTGCGTCCTCAATCAAGGTAAGCACGTCGCCCATGCCCAAAATACGGGAAGCCATACGGTCCGGATGGAAAACTTCCAAGTTATCCAGCTTTTCACCTACGCCAACAAATTTAATTGGTTTTCCTGTTACGGCACGGATAGAAAGTGCCGCACCGCCGCGGGTATCGCCGTCTAATTTGGTTAAAATAACACCGTTGATTTCCAATAATTCATCAAAGGTTTTGGCAACGTTAACTGCTTCCTGACCAGTCATAGAGTCTACCACAAGCAGAATCTCATGGGGACCGATTTTTTCTTTGATTTCACGCAGTTCGTTCATCAGCTCTTCGTCAATCTGCAAACGACCTGCGGTATCGATAATCATAATATCATGTCCGTAGTCTCTGGCGTAACGAATTGCCTCTTCACAAGTTTTTACAGGTGCTTGATTGCCTTTTTCAAATACGGGAACACCTGCCTGTTCACCAACCACCTGCAGCTGTTTGATAGCCGCAGGACGATAAATATCGCAGGCTACCAGCATTGGACGGTTGCCTTTGCTTTTAAAATGCTTTGCCAGTTTTGCCGCATGGGTAGTTTTACCTGCACCCTGTAAACCAACCATCATAATAATGGTAGGAGGTTTTGGCGGTGTGGCAATTCTTGCTTCCTCACCGCCCATCAAATTGGTAAGTTCTTCGTCTACGATTTTAACTACCATTTGACCCGGTGTCAGGCTTTCCATAACTTGAGTGCCAATAGCACGTTCTGTTACGGTATTGGTGAAATCTTTTGCTACTTTATAGTTAACGTCCGCTTCCAGTAAAGCCAAACGCACTTCGCGCATTGCTTCTCGAACGTCCGCTTCCGTTAATTTACCTTTTGACTTTAATCGTTTAAACGAATTGGCCAGTTTGTCTGCAAGTCCTTCAAACGCCACTTATTTCACCCTTTCTGTAGATTTCTTAATCGCGCAGCTGCTCTGCCAACTGCATAATATTGTTTGCGCAGGTATTAATTTTTTCTGCGCCGTCATGTTGTTGATTATAGTCCCGAATTTCCGCAGCCTCAAGCAGAATCTGCTCCAATCCTGTCTGCACTTGCTGAAATCGTTTCGCCAGACCAAGGCGCTCCTCCAATTCCAAAAGCTGTCCTTCCGCACGTTTAATGGAATCTCGTACTCCCTGGCGGGTGATGCCCTCATTATCTGCAATTTCAGCCAATGAAAGGTCATCATTATAATAATATTCAATCATAATCCGCTGTTTTTCCGTCAGCATACTGCCATAGAAATCCAACAGAAATGAAATTTCTAAATTTTTAGCCACAACAGAGAACCTCCTGTCATGTGTAAAGCTAAAACACTTTACAGATACGCATTATATAATAAATGCTAACCAATGTCAATGCAAAAAGAAAAATTTAATGAAAAACCTTATCCATTTTTATTGCAATGGATAAGGTTTCAAATCATCTATTCATTCTGTTATAAGCTACTGAGTAACAACCTCTCCACTCCAGTCATTGATACCCCCAAACTCAACAATATTGGTATATCCTAAATTCACCAACTTTTCAGAAGCTTGTTTGCTCCTGTTTCCGCTTCTGCAATAAACCAGAATCAATTGTTCTTTATCGGGTAACTGCTGTATCGCTCCAGACGCAATTGTTTCGTTTGGTATGTTAACAGCACCGGGAATATGTCCGCTTGCATACTCCTGCTCTGTTCTGACATCTAAAACGATATAATCCGTTTCTGACTGCATCATCTTTGCTGCTTCCTCTGCAGTAATCTGCTGATAAGTATTGGAATTGGACGCTATATTCGAACGATTTGTTGAATTGGAGCAACCAGTTAATCCAAAGATAGAAAACAGTATTACAAACATAAAAGTAAACGGAACAACTGGTTTCAATCTCTTAGCACTTGATTTTTTCATAACATATTCTCCATTATTATTTTAACTCAACAATGGTAACGCCGCTTTCACCTTCTCCAAACACGCCCAAACGATAGCTCTTCACTGATGGGTGTTTTTTCAAATGCTGCTGCACTGCCGCACGCAGCACACCTGTTCCTTTACCATGAATAATACTTAATTGATGCACTCCTGCCATTACAGCGGCATCAATAAAATTGTCCACGTCCAACAAAGCTTCCATTGCGGTTTGCCCACGAATATCCAACTCACGAACTACCTTGGCATGAGCTCTGTCCGTCCTCGCACCTCTTCTGGAAATAGGCTGAGGTGTTTTCACTTTTTCTTGTTGCATCAAACGCAAATTGGAAAGAGGAACACGCGTTTTCATAATACCTGCCTGTACTTCTACTTGGTCTGAATTTTTAGGTAAACCAATGACCGTTGCCTGTTTGTCGATATCAAAGATTAAAACGGTATCTCCAATTTTTAAAGGACGAGGTAACACATAATCTTCTTTTTCTTTTTTGTGAACCGGGTCTGCCATATCCTCCAGAGAGCGGATACCTTGATTTAATTTTGCCTTTTGTTCCGGGGTCAAACTTTTTTGCTTGCGCAGCTGGTCCATCTCTTCCGTTAATGCATCAATCTGCGCACGAGTGCGAGCAACCAAATTAGAAGCTTGACGACGCGCAATTTCAATTTCCTTTGCCGCATTGGTTTCTATTCTTTTCTTTTGCTCTTGAGCAGATTCATTCAGCTTTACCGCCTGCAACCGCAATGCTTCTGCTTGCGCTTTTTCTTCTTCTAATTTCTGACGTGTTTCTTCTAAACTGCGTACAACATCTTCAAATTTTGTATTTTCTGCGGATACCAGTTCTTTTGCGCGCTGAATAATCGAATCTTCGATGCCCAAACGTTTGGAAATTGCAAATGCATTGGAACGTCCCGGCACCCCAATCAATAAACGATACGTAGGACGAAGGGTTTGTACATCAAATTCGCAGCAAGCATTTTCTACGCCGTCCGTTTGCAATGCATATTCTTTCAATTCTGCATAGTGGGTGGTTGCTGCAATTTTGCATCCTTGCTTTCTTAAATGTTCCAAAATGGCAATTGCCAAAGCGGCGCCTTCTATCGGGTCGGTTCCTGCGCCTAACTCATCCAGCAACACAAGACTGTTATCATCTGCCTGCTCTATAATACGTATAATTTTGGTCATATGAGAAGAAAAGGTAGACAGAGATTGTTCAATACTTTGTTCATCTCCAATATCCACAAGGATATGACGGAAAACAGATACTTGGCTTCCTTCCGCAACAGGCAGCATCAGTCCGCACATTGCCATAGCTGACAACAAGCCGATTGTTTTCAGTGTAACAGTTTTACCTCCTGTATTGGGACCTGTAATCATCAAAGTATCAAACTCTTTTCCCAATACGATATCCGTTGGAACAACGGTATCACGATTGAGCAAAGGATGCCTTGCCTGCTTAAATTGTATGATACCCGTCTGATTCAATTGCGGCATCGTGGCTTTCATCGAATATGCCAAATCTGCTTTGGCAAAAATGACATTTAATTGAACGGCCGCATCATATCCTACAATGATATCATCCGCAAACTGTCCTACTTCCGCAGAAAGTTCTGTTAATATTCGTTCAATTTCATCTTTTTCTTTTGATTGCAGTACGCGGATTTCGTTATTTGCTTCCACTACGCTCATTGGCTCAATAAATAAAGTAGAGCCGCTGGAAGAGGTATCATGCACCAATCCAGGCACTTCCCCGCGATATTCCGCTTTCACAGGTACTACATAACGTCCGCCGCGCATGGTAACAATTTGGTCCTGCAAATATTTTTGATAGGTATTGGAACGTATCATGCTGTCTAATTGTTCCCGTACTTTTTGTGACGCACGACGCATTTTTCTGCGAATATCCGCAAGCGCGGAAGAAGCCGTATCCGCCACTTCCTCTTCAGAAGCTACGGTTTGATTGATTTTATCTTCTAAATACGGATTGGACGTTAAACAATCAAAACGCCAATCCAACATGGTTTGAAACCCTTCGCTCTTCTTTCTCCATTGGACAATGCCCCGCATGGCACGAAGTACACCTGCGATACTTAAAAATTCCGCTAAATTCAGAACGCCGCCCGACTGTGCCCTTCTCAAAGAATTTACAATTTGTTGTAAACCGTAAAAAGACGGTGCGCCGAAGCGCGCCATCATTTGATAGGCTGTATCTGTTTCACTGAGCATCTGCTGTACTTCTTCTATCTCTGTTACAGGAATGAGGTTTCGTGCAAAATCGGCCGCATCTTCGCAGGCTGTTTTTTCTGCAAGCAGTTCCAAAACCTTATCCAGCTCAATGGTTTTCATATGTTTTTGTATGTTATAGTCCATTGTCATTCCTCAATTCATGTATGCAAACCTTACAATCAAAATTATGCTATCTTTATCTATTTCATATCAGCTACCTGGTGGTAAAAGTCCAAAGTCATAAATCGCCGCTCCAACGTTTGCAGCATATATTGTTCCGTAATTTGCGCCAGTTGTTTTTGACCTTCCGGTTGCAATTGAAACGAAAACAGTTTATCAAAATCCGCATAGATGGTATGCCTCAGCCCTGTCATAACACCTTTCCCCATATGAAAGGCAAATTCAGAAGTAGGGTGATAACAGTTTCCACAATAAATCACACCGCTTTTAGGCAAAAAGACCATATCATCCGCTTCATACACTGCACAATTTTGACAGCAAATTAAATCAGGCATATAGCCCGCTAAAGACAACATTCTCATTTCCACTGCCGCTTTTATAATCAAACTTGGACGTTTTCTTTTTGCAAGAAAATGCAGTGCATTTAAAACCAAACGCAAAAAATCCCCGGCCGCCGCTTCTTCCGGAGCCAGTACAGATACCAGCTCACAAAAATACTGGGCGAGGGATAATGTTTCAATATCGCTGCGAAGGTCAAAGAACACTTCCAGCGGTTGTGCATCATTAATTATGTATTTGTCCCGCCCTCTGTAAATAGAAAAACGGGAATAACAAAGCAATTGCGTCGCACTGCCTTGTTTGCTTTTTAACGTTTTAGCAAGAGGTGAAAAGGCACGGATGATACCTTCTTCTCTGGTAAGCAATGTAACCAGACGGTCACTTTCCCCTACCGTTCTCTCCATTATCACCAATCCGTCGGTGTTGATCTGCATGGATAGCCTCCTGTGAATTGAACTCCTCTAACGATTTCATTTGACTGTAACGAATATAATCCTCTACTTTGCCTGTCTGCTCAAAAATATGCCAAGCCGCATATGCATCCATCATTGAACTGACTCTCCCTTCAATTCCTTTACTACCAGTATTCACAATTTAAGGGGAAGTTATGAAAGAAAATTTTTGGATCGATAGACAAGTTTTAACAAAATCTACACACAAAATGTGTTATTCAAAATCTGTTTTTCCGTAACCTAAACTTTGTAAAATACGCTGGCGGTTTCTCCAGTCCTCTTTTACTTTTACCCACAGCTGCAAATTAATTTTGCAGTCAAAAAAGCGTTCCATATCTTCACGGGCATAAGACCCCACACGTTTTAACATAGAACCCTTTTTCCCTATAATAATCCCTTTATGGTTGTCTCGTTCGCAATAAATCACTGCGTCAATATCTAACATATCCGGTTGATTTTCACGTTCACGCATACGCTCTACTACAACCGCAACTCCATGAGGAATTTCTTTGTCCAGCAGACGCAGTAATTTTTCGCGGATAATTTCACCTGCCAAAACCCGTTCAGGCTGGTCTGTCAATGCATCTTCCGCAAAAAAATGTCCGCCTGGCTGACATAGTTTTTCCAGTTCTCCGATTAAATCATTCACACCGCTTCCGGTTGTGGCGGAAACAGGAACAATCGCTTCAAAATCAAATAGTTCTGTATAGGAGATAATTTGTTCCATTAAAATGGATTTATCTGAGATGCAGTCAATTTTATTAATCGCCAGCAATGCAGGTAATTTGGAAGATTTGAATTTTTCAATCAAATCTCTGTCTGCCGCCGAAACGGGTTTACCTGCTTCTACTACCAAAAGGCAAGCGTCTACTCCCGCTACCGAATCCGTAATGGATTTTACCATATAATTGCCCAAAGCATTGTGTGGTTTATGGAGCCCCGGGGTATCCAAAAATACCAATTGATTTTTCCCTTTGGTCAGTACACCCATGATTTTGGTACGGGTTGTTTGTGGCTTGCTTGAGACAATTGCCACTTTTTGCCCAATCATAGTATTGAGAAGAGAAGATTTGCCCACATTGGGGCGTCCTACAATTGCAACAAATGCAGAGCAATCATCTTCATTTAATCTTGCCGCAGCAATGCTGCCGGTATTCATATGAGACATATCAGGCAAAGAAATGCCCTCCTTTTTATTCTTCCTCGAATTTTTTATGTTTTAAAAAGAAATTTTTCATTCCTATCGGACCTTTTACAATATACCAAAGGCAAAGTGCGGAAACTACTACAAACGGCAGCCACATAATCGGCATAGTAATACAAAAATATTCGTACATACGGATAAAACCTTCCGGCTGCCAAAATAACACCACTGCAACCGCAACCGCAAAAATTGCCATAATCAATACAGCACCTGCCGCAATATCTTTTACCACTTTTACAACAGGACTGTATCCGGGAGAGATTTGGTCTGCCAAAGCCTCCAAACCTGTATTTACGATTTCCAACGCCATAATCAATCCAAACACGGTAAACAAAACTGCATAACCGGTTATACTGAATTCAAAAAAGAATGAAAAAACGAATACATACAATGCAGCCACTGTATGAATTCGCATGTTTCTTTCGTGATTGATACAGCGTATAATTCCTCTGAATGCGGCCTGAAAGCCTCTGAGAAAATTCACGGTTAATCCTCATCCTCTTCCAGTACATAGCTGCTGGAACTTGGAAGTCCCAACTGTGTCATCACTTGTTCTTCTTTTTCTCTCATACGTACACGGTCAATACCACCGCGTTCATGATCATAACCTAACAGGTGCAATACGGAATGAGCTGTTAAATAACCAACTTCGCGGTCTAAACTATGGTCGAAACGTTCTGCCTGTTCCACAGCTTTTTCCATGGAGATAACAATGTCTCCCAAAATTTTTGCTCCTGTATCGTGATTAATATCATAAACACCGTTTTCGCCCATTGGAAATGACAATACATCTGTAGGCGCATCTTTATGGCGGTACTGTTTGTTCAGCTCATGAATTTTTTTATTATCTACAAATGTCACACTGATTTCAGCAGGAGCGCCAAATTCCTCCAAACGCAGTACTGCATTGCAGCAACGGCGTACCAACATTCTAAGTCCGGTCGGAATTTTCACTTCTTTCTGGTCATTGTGAATAATAACTCTGATTTTCTCCACGCTATTTTTGCCCCTTTCCTTCACGTTCCTCATATGCCTTAATAATATTCTGCACCAATCTGTGGCGCACTACGTCCTTTTCATTAAAGTGTACTTGTGCAATATCGTCAATATGTTTCAGTACACTCATCACATCTTTTAGCCCGGATTTTCGTCCATCCGGCAAGTCAATTTGGGTTACATCGCCTGTAATAACCATTTTGGAGTTAAATCCCAAACGTGTTAGAAACATTTTCATTTGTTCCGGCGTTGTATTCTGTGCTTCATCCAAAATAATAAAGCTGTCATCCAAGGTTCTTCCCCTCATGTACGCCAATGGCGCAACCTCTATATTTCCGCGCTCCAAATATTTTTGATATGTTTCCGCTCCCAGCATATCAAACAAAGCGTCATATAAAGGTCTCAAATACGGGTCAACCTTCTGCTGCAAATCTCCGGGTAAAAAACCTAGTTTTTCACCTGCCTCTACGGCAGGTCTTGTTAAAATAATACGGTTGACCTGCTGCGCACGGAATGCAGTTACCGCCATAGCAACCGCCAAATACGTTTTACCCGTACCTGCGGGACCTACGCCGATTGTAATTGTATTTTCTTTAATGGTATTGCAATACTTTTTTTGACCAAAGGTTTTGGGTTTTACCGGCTTGCCTTTTGAGGTAACACAAATACAGTCACCTGCCAAGGTTTCAATTTTTTCTTCGCTGCCTTCGTTAACCATGGAAATACAATAGCGAACATTCTGCTCGCTGAGTGCTTCTCCTCTGTTTATCAAAGTTAATAAGCTTTCAATGGTTTTCACAGCTTTTGCAACTGACTCCGGTTCTCCCGAAACTTTTATTTCTGAATCTCTGCCAACAATTTTTACGCCGTATACCTGTTCTATCAGCTTTACATTCTCGTCAAAGCTTCCAAACAAAGCAACTGCTTGTTCCATACGGTCAATATTAATACGTTGTTCGAACATTCCATCACCTTTGCACATGAATTGCACCATTTTAAAATTGAAATGATACTTCTGTTACAAGATAGTATATCACAAATTATACCACAGATTCCACTTTTCGTCACGCATTTCACAACATTTTTTTGGATATTCGTACCAAAATTACGACTATTCCACGTAAATTTCAGATTCCTGGGCAATATTTTCTTCCCACACACTGGTCGCGCGTAAAATCAACTGTCCGTTTTCCACGGTATACGTTGTATTTGTTGATAAAATTTTATCATCTTCTTTTAAAGCTTCGTTCTGTTGTTTCTCCAACTCCTCCTTTGCCTTTTGCAAAGCCTGTTCTTCTGTCAATTGTATTTGCTGCACCTGATATTCTGTCCAAGTTTCTTCATATACGGTTGCGGGTAAATTGGCATCATTTGTTTTTGCACGGTAAATCGCCAAATCTTTTTCATAGGTCAAATCATTATTGTCTTTTGGCTCTACTTCAAACGTAATCGGCATGGTAAATCCAAATAATTTTAACGCTCTGCGTCGAATCACATTTCCGGTTGGTATTTTTTCATCTTGTGTCAGTGGTATTTTAATTTCATATGTATGTTTTGTCTCCGCTATAATTTTAGCCGTTGCACGTGTAAACAAATGATTGTATTTTGTTTCCGTAATTCCGCTTACTAACAATTGTCCTTCTGCTACACCGTCTCCTATTTTTACTTGAGGAGTACCGTGCGTCACTTCCATTCTCACAATTTGACCGTCTCTTGCCGCTTTGATGTTCATTACCTTTTTATCGCTGTTCCAAATATCAGGCTTATCTTCTTTTTCACCAATGCGAATGGTAACAGAACTGCCTTTGGTGTTTAAGGAAATCCACGCAATTTCCGGATATGCAATCATCAATTGATTTTGAATGGACAATACATCCAGCTTACTTCTTGCCATACCTTCTTTTAAACCGATTTCTTCAGCGGTGAGCAGAATTAAATCTGAATTCAATTCTTGATTTCCTTCTACCTGTATGCTCCACACACGGGTAGACAAAAAACTTAACAGAACAATGAAAACCGCCAATCCAGCCAGCATACCTTTGATATTCGGAAATTTATGCATGACAAATGGCAGACCATGTTTTTTATAAATACGTATTTTTACACCTGTTTGTTTGGCTAAGTTTTTCAGCATTCTATATTTTGTCCGTGAAATAGAGACAAAAAAATATTCCTTTCTTCTTACATTCCAAATCGTATATCCAAAACGGGCACACAAATTTACAAACCGTTCCTGCCCGTTTCCTTCTACTGTAAAGACGACATATCCAACAAACCAGCGGATCAGATTTAATACAAACATAGATTCACCTCAAAACTGAAATTCAATGGATGTAATAAATCCCTGAATGATTAATGAATCTATTTGGATACATTTAATCTCAAGATTTTTTCCATTGAATTTGGTGATTGATTTTCCGGTTTTCACCCTTACAACATCGTCTGTATATTCAATAATGCCGCCGCAGCCCTCCAGAACCACCTCGTGATTTCCGCTTACTTCCATATGTGCCACACCTGCAATCACTGCTGCCGGCAGTTGTAATACGCTTGCAATTTTATTCAGCCCGCGTACATTTCCTTTTTCCTGACGTTTCTCAACACCGCGTTGTGCTTTATTCATATATAAAAGCCGCCCTTTCCAAAACGTTTCTTTCACAAGATTATGCACTTTTAGCAATAAAAATCACTCATTGGCATATACATGCTATAGAAACTTACAACAATACTGACAAACAGGTGGTAAATGCACCACAATCAGAAAGGAGGATACCAATGCGCACACGTTTCTTATATCTTTGTAAAACAATTTTATTGTGTTTGATTATTATTGCATGTGCACTGGGAATTTTGCTCTTTCCAAATGATGTGCGCAACGGTGCATCCAACGGAATCAGTTATTGTTTATACACATTGGTGCCTTCTTTGTTTCCGTTTATGGTACTTTCCTCTTTTATCATCCATTCCGGTATTTCCAAATTCATCGGTAAACTGTTACAGCCTGTGATTCAATTTTTGTTTTATCTTCCCGGCAGTGCAGGTTCTGTGATTATTATGAGCATGATTGGCGGATATCCTGTAGGTGCACGAGGTTGTATGTCTTTGTTGGAGCAAGGTGCTATTACACAGAAACAGGCGCAGCGGATGCTGTACTTTTGCGTCAATGCAGGACCTGCCTTTATTATCAGTGTAGTCGGCAGTACATTGCTGCAAAATGCACTGATGGGACTTTTGCTGTTTTTCTCTCAAATTGCAGCCATGCTGGTCATCGGTATTACCCTTGGCATTATCGCACGATTCAAAAAAGAACCTTGTCATACTGTAGTATCTTCCGAACGTTCTTCCCAATCCCCTTTGGTGGAATCTACATTGGACGCCGCTAAAGGTCTTATGAATATGAGTGCATTTGTCATTATATTTTCAGCATTTTTGTCTTTGCTGCATGCAACAGGAATTGCTCAAGGAATTTGCCAATTACTGCTGCGGTTGCACATGCCTGCACCCATCGCAGCCTCCATCGTTTCATTGCTAACAGAAATCACCAGCGGATGTGTAGATACCGCCTCCTTAAATGCTCCCATTGCTTTGGTGGCATTCGGCCTTGGATTTGGTGGATTTTGCGTACATTTTCAAATCTTTGCAGCTACCTTAAAGTGTGGAATTTCCAAATTGAAATTTATTGCATTCCGGTTCATCCACGGAATCATAGCCGCACTGGTAACCATGTTATTTCTTCCTCTGTTTCCACAGCCTGCAGCCTATGTTTTTCAAAATACTTCCGAACAAATATCCGGCATGATTTCTTATTCATGGCCTGCCGGAATTGCGTTAGTAGCCTGTTGTGTCATTTTCTTGTTTTCTGTCGGATTGGAACGCAGAAAATCAAAAGCAAAAGGGTAGAAAAAAACAAAAAACAATGATATAATAGAAAAAATATCGGGAAGGGTGGTAATACAGTGAAACATACATCTTTATACGGTACTCGCATTGACCCTAACTGTGAGTATTGCAGCCACAATACAACGCCCGAACTATCTCCAAACTGCGCAGTTCATTGCGAGATAGACGAAAATGGTAAATGTAAAAAATTTGCTTACGACCCTCTCCTAAGAACTCCCAAAAAAAGACCTCCTCTTGCCAAATTTACAAAAGAAGATTTTAAACTTTGATATAAAGTAAAAAACAGCCATACATATGCGGCTGTTTTTTTGATTGGACGATTAATTTTACGTTCCTTTTATGATTGCATAAAATAAGTAAATTTGATATCATGTTTCTATATTCATATTAGCATAGGAGGAATTCTATGAAACTATTGTTATCAGATACCCCCTTAACTGTTAGTTTGAAAACAGAAAATGAAATGTATATTGATTTATCCGCATTAAAAATTTCCAATTGTGTCGGCTGTTTCGGATGTTGGACCAAAACGCCGGGAAAATGTGTGATAAGAGATGATGCCGTAAAAGTATATCCAATCATAGCAGACAGTGAAAAAATCATTTATGTCTCTCATATAAAATACGGCTCTTATGATACTGTTATGAAAACGATGTTGGAACGTGCAATTCCTATACAACAAGCATTTATCCGTATTTATAACAATGAGACACATCATGTCCAGCGGGCAGTAAAAGATAAAGAGGCCGTTATTATCGCATATGGAGAACTATCTCAAGAAGAAAAGAATATTTTTACCCGATTGGTTGCCCGCAATGCGAATAATATGAGTTTTTCTTCTTATCGTATTGTATTTGTTGCGAAGGAAGATTTAACAGCAACAGTGGAACAGGAGGTTGCCTCATGGTAAAAACAATCATTATTAATGGCAGTCCCAGAGCACCAAAATCAAATTCCAAACTTTACGCTGAGATTTTTCAAAAATACTATTCCGGTGAAACAATATCTTTTAACATAAACAAGAAAAATCACAGTGAAATTTGTAACGGTATCGAAGGTTGCTCAGACATCTTGTTTGTATTTCCCTTATATGCAGATGGAATACCTTCCACTTTGTTAAATTTCTTAAAGACATTAGAAACATATCAAATAGAACCAAAACCAAAAGTTCATATTTTAATTAACTGCGGCTTTATCGAGCCGGAGCAAAATAATGTTGCATTGGACATGATGCGTTTATTCTGCAAGCAGAATAAATATGAATTTTGCTCTACATTGGCAATTGGAGCCGGTGAGGCATTTTTAACAACACCATTATCCTTTTTGGTGAAAGGGAAAATAAAAAAGCTGGCTAAATTGATTGCAAACAGAAAAATAGGACATTTATCGGTTACACTACCATTATCCAAACAATCCTTTGTAAAGGCTTCTACAAAATACTGGATTAAATATGGTGAAAAATTTGGATGCAGCAAAGAACAAATGTCATCTATGAAAATTGAATAAAATAAGGCAGATATTCTATGGATTGAATATCTGCCTTTTCTTATTTTCTAAGCTCTTATATTTTCACAATCATCGGACGTCTAAATACATAATTCAGTTACGTACATTTAAAACCAGATTTGACTCCTACTGCATCAAAGCTCAATACACATCAAAGAAGTAATTGTCAATGGTGATTACTTGATTTCGGATGCTACCGATTCCGATAGAAATAAGTATACTTCTTTTGGCATTCACGAATTGATTCTTTTATCAGCCAGAAACCTTGAAATATCCATTGTATTTTTCTTTCCTTATTTAACTACTGACCCTATCAGACAAGTTTTATATAAAAAAGCATAAGCTAATATACAAAAAGAAAAATTGCGTATTAAAGTCTCACTCAAAAACATGACCTATCCCTATCGCTCTGTCTGAGCCCCTCCAGCTTGTAATTTTGCCCTAAAACACGCCACCAAACCATGCCATTCTGTTTTGAAATGTTGCTCCATCTATTTATGCTGCATATCCTACTTTTAAAAGAATATGCCTTTATGCTCTTTTTTAAGATATGTTGAAATATCTTTTATTACGTTACATGCGTTTTTGTTGTTCTGTATCATAACTTCAAAAACAGTGAAAAAGGTAAAAGAAATCAGAACAGTCTTATGAACAAAAATAAATTTAGTTTATAAGAACTTTACAAGATGTTTGTCGAATATACAGAACATGTCTTTACATAATTATGTCGTAACTGATATGAAAAAGGTTTCCACAAAAAACTTTCAACTTTTTCCACATAGTTTTCCACAACAAAACATAGACAATGTCTTATTTTTTTCAGTTTTCAACATGCCATTTTAACATTACTATACTTTCATGTTGAAAAAAGCATAGTTATTTGGTTTACATAATCTGTTCTGATTAACATAATTCTTTATCAAAATTACATAAAAATCTTTAGCACTGTTCTCACAATTAACAATGTCAACATCATCGCACAAACAATAACTTTAAACTTAAAATTGTTCAACTGCCTAACATAAGCATCTGTTATAACAGCCGCTATAATAGGTAAAGCGGCCGCAATCAATACAAGCGAAATATACCAGTCAGAATAAATATGAAATACAGTTGAAACAAAGATACTTCCCAGTATGATTCCTACTCCTATCATCCAGAGCACTTTAACCACAGGATGCATACATTACCTCCATTACAAAAAACCGGATGAAAACATTCATCCGGTTTTTTATTATTTTGCTTTTGTTGCAATCTCTTGAAGAATTTTGGATAGGAAGCCTTCTACAGGCATGCTGCCTAAATCTCCCTCTTTACGGCTGCGTACAGAAACGGTGCCTTCCTCTACCTCTTTATCTCCAATCACAAGCATATATGGAATTTTCTCCAACTGTGCCTCACGGATTTTATACCCGACTTTTTCGCTTCTTGTATCGCAGGATACACGTATACCCGCTCTGCTCAATTGTTCTTCCACTTTTTTCGCATCGTCAATCAAACGGTCGCTGATTGGCAATACGCGTACTTGTTCCGGCATCAGCCATGTTGGCAATGCCCCCGCATACTTTTCTAAAAGCAAAGCTAAAGTACGTTCATAGCAGCCAATGGAGGTTCTGTGAATAACATAAGGGTATTTTGTTTGTCCTTCCGCATCTACATAAGTCATGCCAAAACGTTCTGCCAGCTGGAAGTCAATTTGTATGGTAATCAAAGTATCTTCTTTCCCATGTACATTTTTAATTTGAATATCTAATTTCGGACCGTAGAATGCAGCTTCTCCGGACGCTTCTTTATAGTCAATGTTCAAATCGTCCAAAATTTGACGCATACGTCCTTGTACCTCTTCCCACTCCTGCGGAGAGCCAATGTACTTTTCCTTATCATTTTCATCCCATTTGGAAAAACGGTAAGAAATATCTTCATCTAAGCCAAGTGTTGACAGCATATAGTTTGCAAGTTCCACGCAACCCGCAAACTCTTGCTCCAATTGTTCCGGCAAGCAGGCAATGTGACCTTCGGAAATGGTGAATTGGCGAACACGAATCAAACCATGCATTTCACCCGATGCTTCGTTTCTAAACAATGTGGAGGTTTCATTTAAACGCATAGGTAAATCACGATAACTGCGTTTCTTATTTAAATACACTTGGAATTGGAACGGACATGTCATTGGACGCAGCGCAAATGCTTCTTTGCCCTCTTCCTCTTCTCCCAATACAAACATACCGTCACGGTAATGGTCCCAGTGACCGGAAATTTTGTAAAGGTCACTTTTTGCAAGGAATGGAGTTTTTGTTAACAAATATCCGCGACGTTCTTCTTCATCTTCCACAAAACGTGCTAACTGCTGAATCACGCGGGCACCGTTTGGTAACAAAATAGGTAAGCCCTGTCCAATATAATCTACAGTTGTAAAATAACCCAATTGGCGACCAATGATATTATGGTCACGTTTTTTGGCTTCTTCCACTCTCTCCAAATAGTCTTCCAGTTCTGCTGTTTTTGGGAAAGCAATACCATATACACGCTGTAAGGATTTGTTATTGGAATCGCCTCTCCAATACGCTGCGGTTGCATTGGTAAGTTTTACTGCTTTTAAGTTGCCTGTTGCCATCAAATGAGGGCCTGCGCAAAGGTCTGTGAACTCACCTTGTTTGTAAAAACTGATTGCCTCTCCTTTGTCCGCATGCTCTTCAATCAATTCTACTTTATAAATTTGGTCTTGCTCCTGCATCAACGTTTTTGCTTCGTTTGGTGCAAGCTCAAAACGTTCAATCGGCAAATTTTCCTTGATGATTTTTTTCATCTCTGCCTCTATCTTCGGCAAATCCTCTTGTGACAATGGACGTGACAAATCGATATCATAATAAAATCCATTGTCAATCGCAGGTCCGATTGCCAATTTTGCATCCGGGAACAAACGCTTTACCGCTTGAGCCAAAACATGAGCCGCTGTGTGCCAATATGCTTTTTTTCCTTCTTCTTCTGAAAAAGTTAAAATTTCCAAATTACAATCTTTTGTAAGAGGCGTACGTAAATCTACTACCTCTCCGTCTACTTTTCCGGCACAAGCTGCTTTATAGAGGCCTGCACCAATGGATTTTGCAATTTCCGCTACGGAGACGCCTGATTCAAATTCTTTGCTGTCTCCTTTTAAATTCACTTTGATGCTCATAGCTACATACTCCTTTATCTGTAAAAATAAAAATCTCGTCCCTTAACAAGGGACGAGTAACGATTCTCGTGGTTCCACCCAAATTCAACAAAGTAACACTTTGTCCTTCTTGCAGGTTGATAACGGAACCTAACCGGCATACCTTTGGTTTGTATCAAACGTTCGGCAGCTGCTCCAAGGTGGTAATTTTGTTTTGCTTTACCGCAAACGCTTTCAGCCCATGACGTTTGCTCTCTGTCGTAACATTTATGAAAACAAAATGTCCTTTTCCATGCATATAATATATCTTTGTTTTTATTATCGTAGCATTTCAAAATAAAAAAGTCAAGTATTTTCCTTATTGGCTGCAATTCTCTGAAATCCTAAAATCTTACTGACAATTACGGGAATTATTCTTGACACAATGGTGTGAAACGTAATACAATATTTATTAAGTGTAATTAATTCATTTAGAAAATGTTGTTATTTTCACTTACATAAGGTAAAAGGAAACTAAGGGAATGAACAAGACAAAAGGAGGTGTCTCAGAAAAGTGGATGCAGTAGGTATTGCGATTATTATCTGCGTAGTTGTTGGCCTTGTAATTGCCGCTGTTGTTGGCGTAATTGCATTTATGGCCGGCAGTTCTCATAGAAAAAAGTCAGCTGAAGCTACCATCGGTTCTGCCGAAGAAGAAGCAAAAAAGATTATTGAAGAAGCTGTAAAAACAGCAGAAGCAAAAAAGAAAGAAGCTGTACTGGAAGGTAAAGACGAAATTCATCAGTTACGTGATGAATCCGAAAAAGAACTTGCAGAACGACGCAAAGAAGTACAGCGTCAGGAACGACGCATTCAACAAAGAGAAGAATCTCTCGATAAAAAAATGGAGAGTTTAGAGCAAAAAGAGGATGCGATTGCTGAGAAAAAACAGCAAGCAGAAGCATTCTTATTGGAAGCCGAAGGCATTAAAGCAAATCAATTTGAAATTTTGGAACGTATCTCCGGCTTCACCGCAGAACAAGCAAAAGAATTCTTATTGAAAAATTTAGAAAACGAGCTTGTACATGAAAAAGCTGCTAAAATTATGGACATTGAGCAGCAAACCAAAGATGAGGCAGAAAATTTAGCACGGGAAATTATTACGGTTGCCATCCAGCGTTGTGCAGCCGACCATGTTGCAGAAGCAACTATTTCCGTTGTACAATTGCCAAACGATGAGATGAAAGGCCGTATTATTGGTCGTGAAGGCCGTAATATCAGAGCCATTGAGACAATGACAGGTGTTGATTTAATTATTGACGACACACCTGAAACCATTACCATTTCCAGCTTTGAGCCGGTTCGCCGTGAAGTAGCACGAATCGCTTTGGAAAAATTAATTGCGGACGGCCGTATTCATCCTACTCGTATTGAAGAGATGATTGAAAAAGCCCGCAGAGAAGTTGATGCTACCATTAAGCAAGAAGGTGAACGCGCTATTATCGAAGCCGGTGTAAACGGTATTCATCCTGAGTTGGTAAAATTATTGGGACGTATGAAATATCGTACCAGCTACGGACAAAATGTGTTAAACCATTCTTTGGAAGTTGCATTTTTGTCCGGTGTTATGGCGTCAGAGTTGGGGCTTGACCCTACCCTTGCCCGCCGTGCCGGTTTACTTCATGATATCGGAAAAGCTCTTGACCATGAAATGGAAGGTTCTCACGTAGAAATCGGTGTAGATGTTGCCCGCAAATACAAGGAGCATGAAGTCGTTATCGATGCAATTCAATCTCATCATGGCGATGTAGAGCCCAAAAGCATCATTGCTTGCATTGTGCAGGCTGCTGATGCCATTTCCGCCGCAAGACCCGGCGCACGCCGTGAAAACTTGGAAAGCTATATCAAACGTCTTGAAAAGTTGGAAGAAGTTGCTTCTTCCTTTGAAGGCGTAGAACGCTGCTTTGCAATCCAAGCCGGCAGAGAAGTACGCATTATGGTAAAACCGGAAGTCGTAGACGATGACCAAATGATTTTACTTGCAAGAGATATTTGCAGAAAAATTGAAAGTGATTTGGAATATCCCGGTCAAATTAAGGTAAATATGGTTCGTGAGAGCCGTGCAGTTGAATACGCAAAATAAATTGAAAGCAGATATGTGTAAATACATATCTGCTTTTATTTTTTCATAAACTTTTTACAAATATCAACCAATTACAATTATTTCTACTTGATATTATAGTATAATATCCCTTTAATCTGGCCAAAATTAACATTTGACTGTTATGAGAATCTCGCAATCTTTCTCTGCTAGAAATTGCACAGCAATTTCTTTTATGTTATAACAACCTTGCACCAGCAACAAAACTAAAGTTTTGGCTGGCGACAAGAACGTTTTAACGTTCTACTTGTTAGAAATTGCATAGCAATTTCTTTTATGTTATAATAAAATGTACGATTCAAAACAAGCGGAGGTCTGCCATGAAAGTACTTGCAATTGGCGATGTTGTAGGAAGTATTGGCTGTAAATTTTTAAGAACGCAACTGCCAACTTTAAAAAAAGAAAAAAATATTGACCTAGTAATCGCTAATGGAGAAAATTCGGCAGATGGCAATGGCATTACTCCTGCTTCTGCGGAATATCTGTTTACAAGTGGTGTTGATGTGATTACAACGGGAAATCATACATTTCGCCGCAAAGAAAGCTATGAGTTATTCGATAGCGAAGACTGTTTATTGCGTCCTGCCAATTATCCAAAAGGAGCACCCGGCAAGGGAATTTGTATTGTTGACAAGGGCCGCTATCAAATAGCGGTTGTAAATTTAATGGGCGTTGTATATTTAGAAGCACTGGATTGTCCTTTTTCTGTTATGGACAATATTTTAGAAGAAAATTCGCTTCCCAAAATCATTTTAGTTGATTTTCACGCAGAAGCTACCGGAGAAAAAGGTGGGTTTGCCTATGCATATGACGGCACCGTCTCTGCCATTTTTGGCACACATACACATGTGCAAACAGCAGATGAACATATACTTCCTCAAGGAACAGGTTTCATCACCGACCTTGGAATGACAGGTCCCTGCCATTCTGTTCTGGGGGTAAAACCGGAATTGATTATCAAAAAACTCAGAAGCAAAATGCCTGTACGATTTGACTTAGCCAGTGGCCCCTGCCATTTAGATGGTGCTGTATTCGAAATAGATGAGAAAACAGGAAAAACAATTTCCATAGAGCGTATTTGTATTACTCAGATAGAATAGATACGAAACGCTATATTTTTCAAAAATAATTCGATGAAAACATATAACATTCTTGGCAGCAAGAGACAAACAAAAATGAAAAGGAAAATCCTTCAATTTTCGAGATTTTGTTTGTTGTCAAAAACGTTATAATTAGTTAGTATGTGTTATAACAACCTCATAACAGCGGCAAAGTTAAACATTTTGGCTGTTATAAAAATGTTTTAACGTTCTACCTGTTAGAAATTGCATAGCAATTTCTTTTATGTTATAACAACCTTACACCAGCAGCAAAACTAAAGTTTTGGCTGGTGACAAGAACGTTTTAACGTTCTATCTGTTAGAAATTGCATAGCAATTTCTTTTATGTTATAATAATTATGATTATACAATTTGTAATATAAACTGTGGCTTATATACAGGCACAGACCTAAATTTAATCAAAATGCGGGCTATACAATTTACGTTAAGGGAGTGCACAGAATGATAAACGGACTAACCCTGAAAAATGCATTTATTTCAGGTGCAAATAATATTTCTAAGCATAAAAACATGGTAAATGATTTAAATATTTTCCCTGTTCCGGACGGCGATACAGGCACTAATATGTCTATGACAATGTCTGCTGCTGCAAATGAATTAATCAAAACAGAAAGTACACATGCAGGTGAAATCGCAAAAATTGCAGCTTCCGCTTTATTAAGAGGCGCACGCGGCAATTCCGGTGTTATTCTTTCCCTTTTGTTCCGTGGCTTTTCAAAAGGAATTGAAGGAAAAGAAACCATTTCAGGCATAGACCTTGCAAACGCATTGGGTCTCGGTGTGGAAGATGCCTATAAGGCCGTTATGAAGCCGACTGAGGGGACCATTTTAACTGTCTCCCGTGTTGCTTGCGAAAAAGGAAAGGCTGCTGCTGCCATTGAAGATGATGCCGTATACGTATGGTCTGCCATTTGTAAAGGCGCTGCGGAAGCGTTGGAAACAACACCTGAGTTACTCCCTGTTTTGAAAAAAGCAGGTGTTGTGGATGCCGGTGGAAAAGGGCTATGCTTAATTTTAGATGGTATGCTGTCCGTTTTCAAAGATAATGTTTTAATCGCTGATGAAATGCCCGTAAAAAGCGAACAACCATATGAAGACGATTTTTTCCGTAATGCTGCGGCAGAGTTTGACCAGGATATTACTTTCACGTACTGTACGGAATTTATCATTGGCAGAGAAGAAACTTGTACAAAACCACCCTTCGAATTGCGCGCCTATTTAGAAAGCATTGGAGACTGTGTGGTAGTGGTAGATGACGATGAGATTATTAAAGTCCATGTGCATACGGAAAATCCCGGTAACGCTTTACAAGAAGCACTCACTTACGGACAATTGCTCACCATTAAAATAGAAAATATGAAAGAACAGCATCGCATTGCTGCGGAAGAAGCAGTAAAAGCAAAAGCTGCACAAACAGCAAAACCTCAAACTTTAGAACCGGTAGAGCCGACAGAAGAAATTGGTTTTGTAGCTGTTGCGGCAGGCGAAGGATTAAAAACCTTATTCAGCGACCTTGGCTGCGCTCATGTTGTCAGCGGAGGTCAAACCATGAATCCAAGTACAGAAGATATCGTAGAAGCCGTACTGGCTACCCCTGCCAAAACAGTTTATGTCCTGCCTAACAATAAAAATATTATTTTGGCGGCAGAACAAACCATTCCTTTGGTTACAGACAGAAAAGTGATTGTACTGCCTACCCGTACTATTCCCCAGGGATTATCCGCTATGCTCGCATACGAAGGAGAAAGTACACCTGAAATCAGTGCGAACGTTATGATGAACGCTGCAAATGCAGTGGATACCGGACTCATTACATTTGCAGCCCGTGACTCTGAATTTGGCGGTCATAAAATGAAGGAAGGCGACATTCTAGGTCTGGAAAACGGTAAACTTGAAATCATTGACAAAGATCCTGTGCATGCAGCTACTCGTTTGGCACGCTCCATGTCCAAAAAGGGAACTTCCTTTATTACCATTATTTACGGTGACAATGTATCTGAAGCGGAAGCAGAGGATGCCTTCCAACGCATTAAATCCAAAGTAGGAAATGAGATTGAAGTAACTTTGGTAAACGGTGGTCAGCCTATTTATTACTTCATTCTCTCGATTGAATAAATATGGCTTCACTATTTGAACAAGAAATACAAACATTAACAGGCGTCGGCGAAAAGCGCGCTAAGCTGTTCCATAAGCTTGGCGTGTTTAGCGTTGGCGCTTTATTGCGCTTTTATCCCCGCACATATGAGGATTGGAGTCAACCGCTTACCATTGAACAAGCACCTTTTGGAGTCCCCTGTGCTATACGAGCCGTTGTTTTGCATAAACCCATAGAGACGCGTATTCGTAAAGGTATGACTTTATATAAAACCTCCGTAACAGACGGCATGCGTGATTTACAGCTCACTTTTTTTAATAATCCTTATATTGTCAATACTTTGACAGAAGGAAAAGAATATATTTTTTACGGTAAAGTATCCGGTACCCTTCTGAGAAAAGAAATGAGTGTACCTGAATTTTATCCTGTTTCTTCCGCGCCTTCGGTGTGCCCTATTTATCATCAAACAGAAGGATTATCTACTCGAATGATTCGTAATGCTGTAAAGCACGCTTTGGCATTATTGCCTGAGCAAGTCAAAGATCCGATTCCTTATAGCATTCGTATGCAGCACCATCTTTGTGAGCTGAGATACGCCTTAGAACAAATCCATTTTCCGGATTCTATGGAATCTAAGGAGATTGCTAAAAAAAGACTGGTATTTGAGGAACTGTTTACATTACAGCTGGGACTTCTTGAATTAAAATATCGTAAAAAACAGGAAACTTCCCTGCCGCCTTTTATCGATTACAGCAACGAGTTCTTCCAACTGCTTCCCTTCGCTCCCACCGGCGCACAAAAACGTGCCATTTCAGAGGCAATGGCAGATATGACAAACCCCAAAAATAGAAAACCTATGAGTCGATTGGTGCAAGGCGATGTAGGCTCTGGTAAAACAGCTGTCGCTGCAGCTTTATGTTATTCTGTCATCAAAAATGGCGTGCAGGCAGCATTAATGGCTCCCACTGAAATTTTAGCGCAACAGCATCATGCATCTATTTCCAATATTTTAAAGGATACGGGTATCTCTGTTGGTCTGTTAACCGGCTCTGTAACACCTGCCAAAAAAAGAAAACTGCTTGAACAGCTCCAAGATGGTTCCATACAAATGGTAATCGGCACCCATGCGCTTATCAGCGAGACCGTAGCATTCCAAAATCTTGGTCTTGTCATTACAGATGAGCAACATCGTTTTGGCGTTGCTCAAAGGAGTTTGTTAGCTGAAAAGGGCAATCATCCTCATATGCTGGTTATGTCTGCTACCCCCATTCCAAGAACATTGGCACTGATTATCTATGGAGATTTAGACATATCTGTTCTGGACGAACTCCCTCCCGGACGTCAAACCATAGAAACGTATGCAATTAGCAGCCGAAAACGTGCGCGGGCATTACAATATATTCGCACCCATTTGGACGCAGGACAACAGGCGTATATTATCTGTCCTTTGGTGGAAGAAAGTACCAACGATATGGCCAGTGTGGTACAGTATGCAAACGCTTTGCAAACGGAAACATTTCCGGACAAAGTGATTGGTATTCTGCATGGTAAAATGAAACCAAAAGAAAAGGATACTGTCATGACTGCATTTGCAAAGGGAGAAATTGATGTCCTTGTCTCAACCACTGTTGTGGAAGTTGGTGTTGACGTTCCAAATGCAGTGATTATACTAATTGAAAATGCAGAAAGATACGGATTATCCCAGTTACACCAGCTGCGAGGACGTGTAGGGCGAGGAACCATGAAATCCACCTGCATTTTGGTTTCAGATGCGCAAAACGAGGAAGCGGTTGCACGTTTAAAAATTCTGTGCAGTACATCAGATGGATTCCGTATTGCAGACGAAGATTTGCGTTTACGAGGTCCGGGAGACTTTTTCGGAGAAAAGCAGCATGGTTTGCCGGATTTGAAAATTGCTAATATGGCAGAAGACATGGAAGTATTAAAAGAAGCACAATCTGCAGCCAGACATGTGCTTTCCTGTGACCCTAAATTAGAACAACCTGAACATCGAGGATTAAAGGGACAAGTTAAGCGTCTCTTTTCGGTATTTGGCGGTCAAGGATTCCATTGATTTGATAAAAAGGACGAATCGTACCATAAACGATTCGTCCTTTTTATGTTCTATTTGTCTCATCTTTTTATTATAGGGATATGTCTTCAAATAACTGCTCTATTGTGATGGATAGTGCTTTACAAAAACAAATAATTTCTTGATCTAATACAATCTTTTGTCCTTGTTCAATTTGTTCCAGTTCTTTTGCGCTCAATAATAAGCCTTCTTGTTCTAATTCTACACAGCATTGCTCTAAAGACAAGCCTTTCTTTTCTCTATATCTTTTTATATTTTCTCCACATATATTTTTCCTGTCACCGTCTATTCTTGACATAAGGCCCTCCTCGATTTTTCACACAATACTGAAAGGTACCATACATTTTGTATCCTTTTCGTATCGATTATATCATTCCTTCGTAATAAATTAAACTGTACTGCGTATAATCCACTAAAATAAAAAAGCTGATACAAGAGTATTTTACTCCCGTATCAGCTTTTATCCAGTAATTGTGAATTATATTAACTATTTTTTCCTAAACAATCAATGGTGTGAAATTTCTAGTATGAACGCCATTTTTATTTTCGATTGGGCTCCTGATGTTGTGCCGCGTCATGGTGGCATCCTGCCGAAGCAGCACAATGTCCGCAATCGCATCCACAGGCTTTTTTGCCCTTCTTTTTATCTCTGATTAATTTTACAATAACCAGAATTACGACCGCTAAAACAATAACTCCGGCCAAAAGGGTTCCCCAATTGTTTACAAAAAAGTCCAGCATCGTAATTCCTCCTTAGAAAGTTTATACTTTCACTTTCTTTTTCAATATATTACTTTTTTTATATGGACGGAACAGCATAAACAGTATGAACGCTACAATCAAAAATGCAACAATAGAACCGATGATATTTCCGTTACCTGTAAATAAGCTGCCAAGTTGGAAAATTACCAAAGCAATTGCATAGGCAAACACACATTGATAAGCAATTGCAAACGCAGTCCATTTCGCATTATGCATTTCTCTTTTGATTGCACCCATTGCTGCAAAACAAGGGGCACATAAAAGGTTGAATACCATAAAGCTAAATCCGCTGATAGCAGTAAAGGAAGCTGCGATATTTGCATAGACAGAGCCTGAACCACCATACAAAATACCCAATGTACCAACAATATTTTCTTTTGCAACCAGACCGGTAATGGAAGCAACCGCTGCCTGCCAATTGCCCCAACCAAGAGGAGCAAACAACCATGAAATGCCGTTTCCGATGATTGCAAGGATACTGTTGTCTATTTGGTCTTCGGAAAGCATGGTAAAGGTGCCGTCTATAAATCCAAAATATGTAACAAACCAAATGAGGATTGTGGAAAGCAAAATGATTGTGCCTGCTTTTTTGATAAAGGACCAGCCGCGTTCCCACATACTGCGCAATACATTTCCTACAGTTGGCAAGTGGTAAGCAGGTAGTTCCATAACAAACGGTGCAGGATCTCCTGCAAACGGTTTTGTTTTCTTTAACATAATACCTGAAATGATAATTGCCGCAATTCCAATAAAGTAAGCACTGGGCGCAACCCACCATGCACCGCCAAAAATAGCGCCTGCAATCATAGCAATAAACGGCAGTTTGGCACCGCATGGAATAAAGGTTGTTGTCATAATGGTCATACGCCGGTCGCGTTCATTTTCAATGGTACGGGAAGCCATAATACCCGGCACGCCACAACCTGTACCAATTAAAATCGGAATAAAAGATTTACCTGACAACCCAAATTTGCGGAAGATACGGTCCATAACAAAGGCAATACGAGCCATATAACCGCAAGATTCCAAAATGGCAAGGAAAATAAATAATACAAAGATTTGCGGCACAAAGCCTAACACTGCGCCCAAACCGGCAATAATACCGTCAAGAATCAATCCTTGCAGCCAGTCCACACAGTTGATAGCATTCAGCCCATTTTCCACCAATACAGGAATTCCAGGTACCCAAACGCCGTAATCAGCAGGGTCCGGCTCTGTATAATTATATTGTTCATATACGCCTAAGGCAGCAGTCAACTCTTCTCCCGATGAAGTCACATCTTCTGTAGCTAACGTTTCCTCATCTGTCACCGTATAAGAGGCTTCATCCGTTGGAGAGAATTGAGAAGCAAATTCCGCCAACTCTGTTTTGGCAACAGCAGGATCAAAATCTTCCGATTCGGTATCCAATGCAGCTGTTACCGCCTCCGTATCTATGCCCTGCTCTCCTGCATAATCGATAAAACCATTTACTACCTGCGATGCTTCTCCGAATTGGTCTGCATCTGCTGCATAAGAACTATCGCCAATTCCCAGCAAATGCCAGCCATCTCCGAACACACCATCATTGGCCCAGTCGGTAGCCCAAGTACCTACCGTAGTAACCGACACAAAATAAACAACAAACATAACCAAAACAAATATAGGTAAAGCCAACCAACGGTTGGTCACAACTTTATCAATTTTATCGGAAACAGTAAGGCCTTTGCTGTGTTTTTTATAACAGCTTTTAATGATAGAGGCAATATAAACATACCGTTCATTTGTAATGATACTCTCTGCATCATCATCCAATTCTTCTTCGGCCGCTTTTATATCTTTCTCAATATGCTCTAAAACGGTCTTATCAAGTTTTAATTGCTCTAATACTTTTTCGTCACGCTCAAAAATCTTAATTGCATACCAACGCTGTTGTTCCAAAGGCATATTATGTACGGCTGCTTCTTCAATATGTGCCAGAGCATGTTCTACAACACCGCTGAAGCAATGTTGAGGTACTGTTTTTGTATCTTTTGCAGCCTGAACTGCCGCTTGTGCTGCCTCTGTAATACCCGTACCTTTTAATGCAGATATCTCCACCACTTTACATCCAAGTTGTTTTGAGAGCTCTTCCACATTAATTTTATCGCCATTCTTTTTTACAACATCCATCATGTTAATGGCAATGACCACAGGTATTCCCAATTCTGTCAGCTGTGTGGTTAAATACAAGTTACGCTCTAAATTGGTACCGTCAATGATATTCAGAATCACATCGGGACGTTCTTGAATCAAATAATTTCTTGCAACAACTTCTTCCAACGTATATGGCGAAAGAGAGTAAATTCCGGGAAGGTCCATAATAACAACATCGTTATGTTTTTTTAATTTTCCTTCCTTCTTTTCTACTGTAACCCCTGGCCAGTTACCAACAAATTGGTTTGCGCCGGTTAACGCATTAAACAGCGTAGTTTTACCACTGTTTGGGTTACCCGCCAGAGCAATTTTAATTTGCATTGCTTTTTCTTCCTTTCAAGCTAAGTTCAACCTCTTCTTATTCTATCTCAATCAACTCCGCATCTGCTTTACGAATGGATAGCTCATATCCTCTGATTGTAATTTCTACAGGATCTCCAAGAGGAGCTACTTTACGGATATAAACCTCTGTTCCTTTGGTCAACCCCATATCCATAATTCTACGCTTTGTTGCACCTTCTCCATGAAGTTTAACAACAGTAGCGGTTTCTCCTACCTTCACTTCTCTTAATGTTTTCAATTTTGTCCTCCCTTTCTGCCGCCGGACAGATTAAATCATAATTTTGGCAGCCATTTCTTTACTGATTGCAACCCTGGACTCTTTTACATTTACAATTAAATTTCCGCCATTGGTTGTAATAACAGTAACTGCTGCACCCGGAACAAATCCAAGATTTTCAAGATGAGCCCGTACTTCGGAATTTCCGCCTACTTTGCGGATAATGTGTTCTTTTCCCACATCTGCAAATGTCAATGGTATCATATTTATTCCCTCTTTTCGACAATATAAGACGAGTTACAACTAAATTGTAACGATTCCGCTTTTTTACTACCTCATTATTAAGTTAGCACTTGCTAACATTTTTGTCAAGGATATTACTTAACAATATTTTTGTCTAGTTTCTTCCGATTTCCGTGGGGAATCACAAAAAACATAAAACAATATAATATATGAAAAACATATACGCAATATCATTTAAAATATAGTCTTTCTCTCAAAATGAAATTTCATATTATATATTATATATTTTAAAAACAGAATATAAAGAATGAAATGTGGCATAAACAAAGAAATTTCTTGTTAAAAATATCATATACACTCCTGACGATAACGCTTGAATTTTGTTTAAATTCATGGTAAAGTATAGAGTAAGAATCGACATGTTCTATAACTGACTAGGAGGTAAAAACACCATGTATGAATCTGGAGAAAATTATTTGGAAACCATACTGATGTTGCACCAGAAACAAGGCTATGTGCGTTCGATTGATATTGCCAATGAATTAGGCTTTACAAAACCAAGTGTTAGCCGAGCTATGAGTATTTTGAAAAATGATGGTTATATTGTAGTGGAAAGCAGCGGAAATATTGTTTTAACGGAAAAAGGAAGCAAAAAAGCCAATGAAGTTTATGAACGCCACTTATATATTACAAAGTTCCTGCAAAAAATATTGAATATCCCCGAGGAACTTGCCGCACAAGACGCTTGCCGTATAGAACACATTATCAGTCAAGAAACATTTGAACGTATTAAAGAGAATGTGGACAGTTAAAAATTTTCACCCAACATATTTAAACTATGTTGGGTGAAAATTTTTTATTTTTTTGTATTGACAATATAAAATCGTTGTGATAGTATATAGGAAGTTAGCAAACGCTAACCCAAAAATAAAATAACAATTTTTATTTTTTACAATCGAGTTAGCGTAAACTAACCTCTATCATTGCGATAGGTAAAGAAAGGTTTGGAGGTTTGTTTCATTATAATGATACAGCAAAAATTAGATACCCTTCTGGCCTCTCATACAGCGCCTACACTAATGGGGGTAAAACCGGCAAATTTAGTTTCATTACCACGTTTTGAAACATTTGAACAAATGGTTCAAAATTATAATGCACACTTAAATCAACAAGATATTTATTTTCATCCTGTGTGCCAATGTAATTGTAAACAACTTCTGCTGGTTTATCGAAAATCAGAACTGGTCAAAACATTATGTGAACCGCAAAAGCGTGCATTTTTATTATCTTACGGTTATCCCGTATATCATAAAAACAATGTGGAACCATATTTTGATGAAATTCTGACCTATTTAGCACAGCGCGTTCAATCCACAAAAGGTTTCCCACATGAAATTGGCATTTTTCTGGGTTATCCTCTGGAAGATGTTGTGGGCTTCATTACGAACAACGGCTGCAATCACAAATACAGTGGTTGTTGGAAAGTATACGGAGACGAAACCTACAGTCGCCGTTTGTTTGCACAATATAAAAGCTGCAAACAGCAATTGTCCCAAGCATTAAAAGATACAGATGGGAATTTATTGCATTGTTTATGTACAAATTCTATTATTCAAAACAGGAGCGTGTAACTCATGGAAAATATTGCAATTATTTATTGGAGTGGAACAGGTAATACAGAAAGTATGGCAAACGCAATTGCAGAAGGTATTTCAGCAGCGGGAGGTACCGCAGCTGTTATGTCAGTAGAGCAATGTTCTCCTGACCAAGTAAATACTTATTCTAAAATTGCTTTTGGCTGTCCTTCTATGGGTGACGAGGTATTGGAAGAAAGCGAATTTGAGCCTTTCTTTGAACAAGTAGAAACCTCACTGCAAGGCAAAAAAATTGCTTTGTTTGGTTCCTATGACTGGGGAACCGGCGAGTGGATGGAGAACTGGTGTGACCGCGTAAAAAATAACGGTGCGCAATTGTTTGAAACAGGTCTTACAATTAATTTAACACCTGATGCAGACGGTCTTGCTTCTTGCCAAGAATTTGGCAAAAGGTTCTCTTCTTTTTAATTAGCTTACGAGATACATTACATACATTCATTTTTCTGCTAAAAGCCGCGGTGCACAAATGTGCCTGCGGTTTTTGGTTTTTAATCAAAAAAACTCCGTATGAAGTATCAAACGGAGTTTTTTGATTACTCTTGTTGTGTACGTCCCAGCAGCCAATCAACCGAAACATCTAATATATCGGCCAATGCTACTAATTCAAAATCTGTTACAAAGCGTATTTGCCCTTCTAACTTAGATAAACCTGAGGCGTTCATATCTACTCCACTTACCTGCAGTTGCGCCAGCAAGTCTTTTTGTTTCATACCTTGGTTTTTTCTTGCCAACTCAACACGGGCTCCAATTAAATTGCGGTCGCCTAGGGCCTGCTTGCGTAATCTCATAAATTCATCTCCCATATCAGCTGCAAAACTAAAGTATCTTAATACAAGCATAAAAATAAACGTCAGTGTCCTGCACGTTTAAAATGAACAACTTTCACTAATTATAATTGTATTATACTCTATTTTTTGTTTTTCTGCAATAAAAAACAAAATACTACAAATCTATTGTTCAAAAATAACATTTGTTATTTTGTCTCTTTCTTGATATAATATGCTGAACATTTATATTTGATATAATAGGCGTAATACAGAATAAATTTCCTATACTACTATTGGAGATGATAAATGATGGATAATTACAGCGGTTTAAGAACAAACTTAACCATGTTAATGGATTTTTATGAAATTACAATGGCAAATGGTTATTTTACAAATGGATATCGTGACCGAATTGCTTATTTTGATATGTTTTTTCGTCATGTACCAAATGACGGCGGCTTTGCAATTATGGCAGGTGTACAACAACTGATAGAATATTTTGACCATCTGCATTTCAGTGAAGAAGACATTGCATATTTAGCATCTACACAATTATTCTCTGTTGATTTTTTAGATTATCTGCGTACATTTAAATTTTCATGCGATGTATGGGCAGTACCGGAAGGAACGCCTATTTTCCCTATGGAACCAATTGTAACAGTCCGCGGCCCTGCAATTGAAGCACAGTTCATTGAAACGATGATACTGCTGACCATTAATCATCAAAGTCTCATTGCAACCAAAGCAAACCGTATTGTACGTGCAGCACAAGGCAGACCGGTTATGGAATTCGGCGCCAGACGTGCGCAAGGATTTGACGGCGCCATTTACGGTGCACGCGCAGCTTATATCGGTGGCTGCTGCGGTACAGCAAGTACACTTTGTGCGAGAAAATTTGACATCCCTCCAATGGGTACGATGGCTCATAGCTGGGTACAGTTGTTTGATAGTGAATTGGAAGCGTTTCGCGCATATGCCAGAGCCTATCCTTCACAATGCACTTTACTGGTGGATACTTACAACGTACTCAAGTCCGGTATACCAAACGCCATTCGTGTATTTAACGAAGAACTGCTTCCCAGAGGATATCGCCCTGCGGGTATTCGCATAGACAGCGGAGATATTACCTATCTCACTCGCCATGCACGTAAAATGCTGGACGATGCCGGATACGAAGACTGTAGTATCTGCGCTTCCAATTCACTTGATGAGTTTACTATCAGAGATATTCTCATGGAAGGAGCCTGTGTGGACAGCTTTGGTGTAGGAGAAAGAATGATTACCTCATCATCGGAACCTGTATTCGGCGGTGTTTATAAATTAGCAGGTATTGAAGATGAACATGGTAATATTATTCCTAAAATAAAAATCAGTGAAAATACTGCAAAAATTACAACACCATGCTTCAAAAATTTATGGCGATTATATGACAGAACCAGCGGCAAAGCAATTGCAGACGTTGTAACTCTGTTCGATGAAGTGATTGATGATTCCAAACCGTACACTATTTTTGACCCTGTGAATACTTGGAAACGGAAAACAGTGGAATCATTTCGTGCAGTACCTTTGCGCCAGCAAATATTCAAACGCGGAAAGAATATGACTACCCCAAAATCATTGCAAGAGATTCAGGCATACTGTAAGGAACAAGTGAATACTCTATGGCCTGAAGTCCTGCGGTTTGACCATCCACATAACTATTATGTAGACTTATCTCAAGAGCTGTGGAGTATTAAAGCAGAATTGTTACAAAAGAACAGCAGCAAGTAAAAAAAAAAAGCGATTGAATGATTCAATCGCTTTTTTCATGTAAAAATATATAACCTATTTGTTTGCTTCTATTTCAATAGGACCGTTCTTCTTTTCAAATGCTACTACCGCTTGTTTAATATAATACAAAACTTGACTATTTGCAGATCTTCCATCATATGCAGCCATATAATGCAGTTTGTGTAAAAGGTCTTGTTCAATTCTGATAGAATAGCTTTTAATTTTCATGAACCCTTCCTCCCGAATATGTTTTGTATTCATTTTAAACTTAATACGGGCTTCTGTGTGAAAAACAGATACAAAATGTAGCTATACATTAAATAATCAGTATATATCTATTATTTGTTTCGTAGATAACTTTCACATAACAATTTTATACTATGAGTGATGTTCATCCGGATGATAAAATCCCGGTGGTGGGGTTATATTACTCTCATCTGTTTTTTCTTTAGACATGGAACGAAATTGAAAATATAACTTTTCATCAGCAGTAGCCCCGAATTCCAGACCGCTTTCTTCATGTGAATACTGCTTTAATGCAGCTAAAAAAGAAATCTTATGCGATTTTTCTCTATGCATCAAATACTCTATTGTTTTACGTACATATTTATCCTCAATTTGATGATATAAAGATTCATATATTATTTTGGAACGCTGTTCCGATGCAATATTAGATAGTAAATCTGTTGCAACGTCACCTGTAACGGTAATATAATCCGCACAAAACGGAACACCGTCCATATTTACAAAACAAAAAGGAGACTGCACCCAAAAATCGGAAGGCTTATCAGAAACATTTTCACCTTTCAGCATTTGTATGGTTACACTTATCATCTCCATATGATTGAATTCTTCGGCAGCAATTTCCATAAGCATGTCTTTTAATTCTTGCTCTTTTACATAGAAGCTTTGAGCCATATATTGCATAGCTGCCTTTAATTCACCGTTTGCTCCTCCCAGTTGCTCCTGAAGCAGAACAGCATATTGTACGTTAGGGTGTTCTACTCTTACAGGGTGCATCAATCGTTTGAAATGTTTGAGCAACTTGCTTCCCCCTTTGCTTTACTTTCCGTTCTTTTTCTTGTGCCTATATTTTTGCGCATAATCTGACAATAATAATACCACAATTACAATGACCATACTGCATATGGCTACAAACCATGGAGAAGAGATAACTGTATTCATTTTATCCCACAACTGCCCTCGTTTTATCTCCGGATATACATTGTGTGCCAATACAGGACTGCTCTCCTGAAAACCTTGAAATGCCCAGTCATACAAGTTTTTTGTGTCCAACATTTCTCCATGCACATCACCAATCGGCGCACCTAACGCAACAATCATATACCGCTGTCCATTTTTCTGGGCCGTGGTAACCAAACAATAACCTGCTTCATCATGTGAACCTGTTTTTATCCCTTCAATATATGGTTCATAATAAACAGGTTCATTCTTATCCATCATTTTATTGGTTGTATAAATGGTGCGTTCTCCCGTATATAAATTCGTCGGAGGCAATGTGTATTCTGTTTGTGTTACAATATCCATAAAATAAGGCAGACTCATTGCGTACTGTGTTATTTTATAAAGATCCTCGGCTGTTGTGTAATGATTATCGTCGTGCAAACCGTGAGGATTGGCAAAATGTGTATTGTTGCATCCCAGCTCTGCAGCCTTCTCATTCATTTTATCCACAAATTTATTAATATCTCCATTGCCGATGTATTCCGCCAAAACAAGTGCTGCATCGTTGCCGGATGGTATCATCATACAATGTAACAGCTGTAATGCGGTTAACTGTTCCCCTTGCCGAATTCCGGACAGAGAACTGTCTGTTCCCTGAAGCATAGCTGATACATAGCTGCCGGCCGTTATTTTTGTATTTGCCAAATCAGATATGGATTCCACAGCAACAATATACGTCATAATTTTGGTACAGGAAGCGGGCTCCAACTGCTGTGAAGCGTTTTTTTGATATACGACTTCCTGTGTATTTAAATCTACCATATACAGCGCTTTTGAATTTGTTTCAAACGTTACCTCTTCTCCTGCAACCTGAATCGACAGAAACGGAATGATAAAAAAGATTGCAAGAAAACTTGCCATATAAGGTAGTATTTTTTTTGCCATCTATGATTCCTCCGTTACACAAAGTATCCCTTATGTATGTTTCTTTCATTATCCATATCATTGACATACATATTCGGAATTATTCGATTCTTTTTGAAAAATAACAAAACTGAATCTGTAAAAAATAAAAAATACATCCTATTAACATAGAATGCATTTTAAAAAATTTTATGCCAGAAAACCGTTATCCAACAAATATTGATATGTATTTGGAAATTCCGATTCATCAATCACATATGGGAAACTTGTTTGTGAAAGTCTAATTTGTCCGTGATAGGCACCCGTTAATTGGCGTACAATACTGTTCTGAGACGGAATAAATGATTTTGTATCTATTGTCAGCAAAATCGTATTTTCATCGATTTCTGTATCGGCACTCTTTTGTAAAGTGGACTCTTTACTGTCAGAATGAGATTGATTCATTTCTGTTCTCATAATGTCTTGTTGTAACATTTGAAGCAAAATTTCTTTTTGTCCTTCCTCTGTAATATATGTTCCGGAATCGGCATTTCCTTTTACAACTGTTATCGTATTCAAAGCCTGAGGCTCTACATAAAAAATTAAATTTGATTTTTTAATGTATTCCTCTTGGTTTTCCAACAAATCTTTCTGCTCTTTTCGTTTGGAAGACGTGCTGTTAGTTTCTGTGGTATTTAAATCTCGGAAATATTCCACTGTTCTTGTTAAGGTGCTGCCATCCTTTAAATGATATGTCACTTTTCCGGAAAATATATGGTCAGACATCTGATAAGGATAATGTTTTTCCCGATTCTCATCTACAGTAGCTTGGTGCCAGCTGATTACCGCTTCAATGGAAGTTCTGTCTTGTAAATGAACAGGTGTGACTGTGCCAATGGTTTTTCCATTTACATCCAGAATTTCATTTGCTGGGGTATTATCCAAGTCCAAATCTATACTTTCTACCTGATTGGCAAGCGGTACTTTTGTATCATATCCAAAACACCCTGTAGCCAATATAGCATAGTAAATACCAAACAGTACTAAAAATCCTGCTAAGTATGGCAGTGATTTCAGCAAAGTACGAAAACCTCTGGCATACAATACTTCAATAATGATATGGGCAATTACAGCGCCTATGACTACTCCTGCAAAGAAGGCAACCGTACCGCCCAATGTTGCAAACAAAATATATCCCAATCCAATACCTACTGCACCCGATACTACAGTGCGAATGATGATTTGAGGTACCGGATACGCTTTTCTTCCCTCTGCATTTTCACTTTTTCTGGCACGATACAATAGCCATGATGCAACAATCATGACAACAGTAATACATGCCCACCAAACAAAAAAGGCAATCATATCTGCACTCATAGTTATTCCTTGGCTGGTATAAGCTATAAAAAACACAGGAACAAACGATGCCATATACGGAGAACCTGCTGTTAAAATGGTAGTAAACCCTTCCAGTGTAAAGCCCGGCAGCAATGAATTTACCATGATAATTAGAAGGTACATAAAGATTGGATATGCAACTCCTATTGCAACAGCTGAAATAATGGCATTAAACGTAGTCCCACTACATACTGCAATAAATACGGTGAATGCATAGGTAATTAAGATGATAATCAACAAATAAAGCAAATACAAAAATAATGTACCGTACGGCATGCCTAATATATTTGCTGTCCCTTGCACACAAACCAGTACAATTGCCGTAATGCAGCAGCAAATGACCATTGGGACGGCTAAAATAGTAAATCCGGCTAAAAATCGTCCAAAAAACATTGCAGTACGGGAAACCGGCAATGCATGATAGAAATCTGTACTGCGTTTGTTATGCATGAATCGAAATAATAAAACAGCAGTAATAAAAACAAATAACAATGTCCCTGGTATTATCAAAAACGTAAATAGTATATGGAGTCCGTTTGCAATATTTTCACCGGTAAGCATATGCTGATTCTTTATAGAACTAAACAATATAATTCCCAGCAGAAAAGGCAATGCCAGACATAACAAAATCAAATATATAATGCCGATACCACTTTGCTTTTTTAAAGACCAAGTATACACTGACCACCATTGCCGGAAGCTGTTATGGTATGATTTTGTCAATGTCATAACCGGATACCTCCATTTCACTAATAAATACTTCTTCCAATGTTAAAGGAAGCATTTCAAAATAAACAGGCTTTAGCGCCTCTATTCTTCTGGAAATAACACCTTTGTCACCGCGTATTACCATATTTATCAATGAACCTTTCATATCAAATTTCAGAATATCCAAATCAGAAAATACATCCATTGAAATCATTGGTTTAAATACAGCTTGCAGCTTATGCAGATTTAATTTAAGGCCGTCCAGCTCTTGCTCAAATACTACACCACCTTGATGGAGCAGCCCCACATGGTCACATACGTCCTCCAATTCACGCAAGTTATGAGACGCAATCATAACAGTAATATTGCGCTCAGACACTTCTCGTGCCAATAATTTTTTCAGCAATTGGCGCATAACAGGGTCAAGTCCATCAAAAATTTCGTCCATTAGCAGTACTTTTGGCTGGGTAGACAGTGCACAAATTAAAGCGACCTGTCTTTGCATTCCTTTGGACATACTGGAAATTTTCATTTTTTCTTCAATCGGAAATAAACTACAAAGTTCACGATATCGCTCATGACTCCAGTTGGAGTACATAGAAGCATAAAATTTCGCCATCTCTTTCATGTTGCTTTGCGGAATAAAATAAGGAAAATCCGAAATAAAGAAAATATCATTTTTCACATTGGGATGTTCAAAAATAGGAGTACCGTCAATGGCAACCGTACCGCTGTCCGGTTTATAAATACCAGCAATGGTTCTCAGCAAAGTAGATTTACCCGCTCCGTTAGAACCTACCAAACCAAATACCGAGCCCGGCTGTACAGAAACAGAAATTTGGTTTAAGGCAGTATAGGTTTGAAATTTTTTTGTAAGACGTTCCACCTGTATCATGTTTCTTCACCTGCACTTTCTATATTTAACAGCTGTTCTATGTATTGCAGCAACTCATATTTCTCTACGCCGTGGTCGATGGCCTCTTTTACCGCCAAAGCCACTTTTTCCAATGCCTCTGACTTTTTTACGTCTACACTGGATAAATCCGGTGAAATAAAAGATCCTTTTCCCGGTATGGAATAAATAATTTGATCTCTTTCCAACATTTGATACGCCTTTTGCACTGTATTGGGATTGACGCCTAACTGCTGTCCCAATACTCGCACAGAAGGAAGTTTTTCATTGGGTTCCATTACACCGAGTGATGCCATTTTAATAATTGATTTATACAACTGCTCATAAATTGGCAGTCTGCTTTGATAGTCTAATGTAAACACAAACTCCCTCCTATCTGTAACAACTGTACTATTTAGATTAATACAGTTGTAATATATCATATAAACTATCAAAAGTCAAACCATTTCTCACGACAAAAAAGCGCATGTTCATACATGCGCTTTTGATTTGCAACTTCTCTGCGGATTCCCAATCACCCACCCTGTCACCATTCTGTCATAACCGTCCGTCAGAGTTGTTTTGCTTCTTTCTTATTCACTTTTTTATGAGATTTTTCTTTCGGCGGGAATAATGCTCTTATCATACGGAACAAAAGCTTTTCAATTTCTACCACAACAATCGGCACCAATGCCAATCCAATGACAATTGCCCACTGTAAAATACCTAAATGTGCTGTTTTAAATACCGCAGACAATGGCGGAATCAAAATAACACTTGCTTGCAATGCAATACATGCAAGCGCTGCAATCACCAGTTTACGATTTTTAAACACACCAATATGGAAAATAGAATGCTCTGACCGCATGTTAAATGCATGCGCAACCTGAGACAAGCTGAGTACAGCAAAGGCCATTGTTCTTCCAATGAGCGGTTCTGTGCCTGTTCCGTCAAAGAATACACGGCCAATGGTAAATGCCAGCAATGACAGCGCGCCTATCATACAACCCTCTACCACAATATTATAGCCCATTCCGTTGCCAAACAGACTTTTACTTTGTCGTGACGGTTTGCGCTGCATAATATCATCATCAATCGGGTCTACGCCCAATGCAAGCGCGGGTAAAGAATCCGTAACCAAATTTACCCACAACAGTTGAATTGCCAACAAAGGGCTTGGCATTCCAAAAATAAATGCCACCAAAATTGTCATAATCTCTCCAATATTACACGAGATTAAGAAATGAATGGTCTTGCGTATATTTTCATAGATGCCTCTTCCTTCTCTGACCGCAGACACAATGGTTGAAAAATTGTCATCGGTCAAAATCAAATCCGAAGCTCCTTTTGCAACATCCGTGCCAGACTGTCCCATAGCGCAGCCGATGTCTGCCGCTTTTAAAGCGGGAGCATCGTTAACTCCGTCACCTGTCATGGCGACAACTTCTCCTCTGGCTTGAAACGCTTTTACAATACGCACTTTATGGGCAGGTGATACCCTTGCATAGACACAATATTTGTAAATTTCTTTTTCAAGCTGATGCTGCTCCATTTGGTCTAATTGTGCTCCTGTCAGAGCCATACCGTTTTCATCGAGAATCCCTAACTCTCTGCCAATGGCAGTTGCGGTTGCCACATGGTCTCCCGTAATCATAACAGGACGAATACCCGCTTGTTTACACATGCGAACCGCTTCTTTTGCTTCGGGACGCGGAGGGTCAATCATGCCGATTAGACCGCAAAAAGTCAGGTTGCTTTCTATCATTTTCTCTCCGCTTGGCAATTCTGTTACATCTTTATATGCAACTCCCAGCACACGAAGAGAACGGGAAGCCATATCGCTGTTTCTATGCATAATACGATTTTTTACGGAAGCAGTCAGCGTGTGGCTGTTATTTTGAATATGCACCCCTGTACACAAATTCAGCAGAACATCGGGGGCCCCCTTTGTAATGATGCGATATCCCCCCGTATGCAGGCGATGTATTGTCGTCATACGTTTTCTGTCCGACGAAAACGGGATTTCCTTTATGCGAGGATACTGCTGTTCCAATACATTTTTCTTATTCTTGGAAGCAATCACCAAAGCAGCTTCTGTAGGGTCTCCGTTCACTCGTTCGGCAGACACCGTACAATTGTTACATAACACTGCCAAATTCAATATAAACTCAGGTTCTGTTCCTCTCAAATCCAACGCATGCTCGCTGTCTGCCATTTCCACTACCGTCATTTTATTTTGCGTCAGTGTTCCCGTCTTATCAGAGCAAATCACGCTGGCACCTCCCAGTGTTTCCACTGCAGGCAATCGTCTGATAATCGCACGATTGGTAGCCATTCGTTTGACACCCATTGCCAAAACAATGGTCACAATAACGGGAAGCCCCTCTGGTATTGCTGCAACTGCCAAACTGATGGAAATCATGAACATTTCCAATGGAGATATATGTTGGAATAATCCCAAAATAAAGATAATACCGCAAATAATAAGAGCACCGATACCTAAAATTTTGCTTGTTTTTGCTAAATGATTTTGCAGCGGTGTTTGCGGTGTCTCTTCCGTATTAATCATATGTGCTATTTTTCCTACTTCTGTTTTCATTGCAGTCGCAACAACAACACCTTTTCCTCTGCCCGCGGTGACACTGCTACCGGAAAACAGCATATTGGTACGGTCCCCAATTGGCGTATCTGCAGAAAAAGTACCGTTTGGACTCTTTTCAACCGGTACCGATTCTCCTGTCAATGCAGATTCCTCCGCTTTGAGACTGTAAGATTCCAAAATCCTTAAATCGGCAGGCACCATATCTCCCGTTGAAAGCACTACAATATCACCCGGCACCAAACCGGAAGAATCTATTTTCATTTCTTTTCCGTCTCTAAGCACCGTTGCTTGCGGAGAAGACAATTTTTTTAGAGCTTCAATTGCTTTTTCTGCTCTGCTTTCCTGTATTACGCCGGTGAATGCATTGACAACCACTATGGTTAAAATGATAATGGAATCAATAAAATCCATATCATGGCGTATCAGGGATGTAATAAAAGATACCGCAGCTGCAATTAACAGAATAATTACCATAAAGTCAGAAAATTGACTGATAAATTTTTTGAAAAATCCGTTTTTCTTTTTATGCGTTAACTCATTTGTTCCATATTGCTCCAGTCTTTTTTTCACTTGAGACGTGGATAATCCTTTGTTTTGGTTGGTTTCCAGCTTTTTTACACATTCCTCCTTCGATAAATTTTGCCAATCCACTTTTGCATCCCCCCATTTTTCACTGTATTTTAACTATATGTCGGCATGTACAAATTTAGAATCAAGATATCAACAAACCAATTGACTCTATGAGATACATAGGATTAGAATCATACTGTATCAAATTCAAATTTCTACATACAAACTTATTGAGTAACTCAAATAAATATGGTATAGTGATTAACGGTCACAGTATTAAGTTTCCATTAAAATTTAAGATATCACAATAAAAAGGACTATGGTTATGGAATATCAAATTAAAAATAAAATTTCAATGCCGCGCTACCAGCAAATTGCTGTGGAAATTGCTACCAGAATTGCAAATGAAGAATATAAAGTGGGCGACAAAATCTATACACGCTCTTATATCGCAGGTCATTACGGCGTTTCTCCCGAAACGGCAAGACGTGCTATCTGCGTTTTAAGTGACTTAGATATTGTCGTGTCCGAAAAAGGAAGCGGCGTTACCATTAAATCGCGACAGAACGCCTCCAACTTTATCAAACAATTTAATAAGCGTGAAACCATTGAAAGTATCAAAGAAAAAATATTCCAAAGTGTTGACCACCAAAAACAAGAGATGGAGGCACTGAATCAATATTTATCCGAACTGATTCAAGCATCAGAACATTTTCGGTCCATGAACCCGTTTATGCCGTTTGAAATTCATATCACAAAGGATTGCCACTACTTAAACCGCAATTTATCTGATATACAATTTTGGCAAAATACGGGAGCTACCGTAATTGCAGTGCGAAAGCAGGATGAATTGCTGCGCTCTCCGGGACCTTATATTGAATTATGCGAGCATGATATATTATATTTTCTACCCCAAGACGATTCTACACAGCGGGTAACAGAGTTTTTATATCCTCCAAAAGAAGAATGAGAGTTGAAAGAGTAACAACTTTATTGTATAATGAAGTTGTTACTCTTTTTTTAGGAGGAGAACGCATGTTACAATTTGAACATATTGCGAAGAGTTATAAAACAAAACAGATTCTTCGCGATATTAATTTAACCATTCCAAAAGGTCAGTTTGTGGCAATCATTGGAGAAAGCGGATGTGGAAAAACCACTTTGCTGAAAATGATAAACCGATTGATTAAACCTACTTCAGGAGCTATTTATATCAATGGCGAAAATATTCAAACGATGAATGAAGTGGCTTTACGAAGAAAAATTGGTTATGTGATACAGCAAACAGGCCTGTTTCCTCATATGACAGTGCGGCAAAACATTGAAATTATTCCAAAACTTGAAAAATACAAGCCTGCAGAGTTAGAGGAGAACACAAAAAAACTAATGCACATGGTCGGGCTGGATTGTAATGAATTTTTAGACCGATATCCAACCGAATTAAGCGGCGGCCAACAGCAGCGAGTCGGCGTAGCCCGTGCATTTGCAACCAATCCTGATATTATTTTAATGGATGAGCCTTTTTCGGCACTTGACCCCATTACACGCACCGATTTACAAGATGAATTGGTACAGCTGCAATCCAAGCTGAAAAAAACAATTGTATTCGTCACACACGATATGAGCGAAGCAATCAAAGTTGCTGATTTGATATGTATCATGCGAGACGGCAATGTCTTGCAATATGATACTCCGGAAAATATTCTGAAAAATCCTGCAGATGATTATGTAGCAAACTTCGTGGGTAAAAACAGAATTTGGTCTTCTCCCGAATATATCAAGGTGGAAGATATTATGATTGAAAGGCCTGTCACCGCTACCAAAGAAATGTCCATTCTCAAATGCATGGATAAAATGCGTCAATATAAGGTGGACAGCCTTTTAATTATAGAACCCGATTCCCGTCAGTTGCTGGGTATTGTAAAAGCAAATCAGCTGAGAAGTATCGAGGATAAAACACAGCCGATTCGAAGTTTCATCAGCGCAGACTTTGCTGCACTGAACCCGGAACAAACCATTTTGGATGCCATTAAACTGGTTACAAAAGAAAATCATTCTACAATTCCTGTAGTAGACGCTAAGTTCTGTTTGGTAGGACTGATAACCAAAAGCAGTTTGGTTACCACACTGAGTCAACAATATTTTGACTATACAGAGGAGGCGCAAGAATGAACTTTTGGCAATATATCGCAACCAATTACACAGAAATTCTTGCACTTTTGCTGGAACATATCAAACTTACTGCAATCTCAGTCGGTTTGGCTGTATTAATTGGTGTTCCCCTTGGCATTTTTATTTCTTATATGTCAAAAGCAAGTAAAATTGTGTTATCCATTGCAAATGTAATCCAGGCAATTCCAAGTATGGCCCTGCTGGGCTTTATGATTCCCTTCTTGGGAATAGGTGCAATTCCCGCCGTTACGGCAGTAGTACTGTATTCATTGCTTCCCATTATAAAAAACACGTATACGGGATTGGAAAGTATTAATTCTCAAACGCTGGAAGCTGCCAAAGGAATCGGCTTAACCCGATTCCAAATTTTAACCAAAGTACAAATACCGCTGGCACTGCCGGTTATTATGACCGGTGTTCGTGTTGCTTCTGTAACCGCAGTTGGTTTGATGACAATGGCTGCATTCATTGGCGCAGGAGGACTGGGTAATCTGGTGTTCTCCGGTATTCGTACCGTAAACAACAATCAAATTTTGGCAGGCGCAATTCCTGCATGCTTGTTGGCATTATTTGTTGATTTTCTCCTTGGTATGATTGAAAAATTAGTAACTCCGATCAGCCTACAAAAAGGAAATGCCGCACGGAAAAAGAAAAAACGTCTGGTTCAAAAAATTACACTTGGTGTGACTGCTGTTGCTATCATTGTGATTTTCGTAATTACTTCTATCGGCGGTGGTGCAGCCGGAGCCAGAACCATTACCATTGGTTCCAAAGATTACACCGACCAATTGGTTTTGGGAAATCTGGTATCGGAAATGATAGAAGACCGAACCGATATTCAGGTAAACCGTAAAATGAATCTGGGTGGTACACAAGTCTGTTTCAGCGCTTTACAATCCGGCGATATTGACATGTATGTGGAATACAGCGGTACCGCTTACAGCGATATTTTACAGCATAGTCCCATTAACGATGTAGATGCAGTATATAACACGGTAAAAACGGAATTCAAAGAAAAATATAACATTGAGGTATTGTCTCAAATGAAGTGCAATAATACGTATATCTTAGCCGTAAAACCGGAAACAGCAGAAAAATACGGTCTGAGCAACGTAAGTGATTTTGCAAAAGTAGCCTCTTCTTTTAAATCCGGTACTACGTTTGAATTTACCAACCGTGAATCCGGATTAATCGGTCTTGAACAGGCATACAACTTTAAAATAGGAGAAAATATACCATTGGATGGTGCTCCTAGGTATACCGCTTTAATAAATGATGAAGTAGACGTAATTGATGCGTTTGCAACAGACGGTCTTTTGAAAAAATTTGAACTTTCTGTGTTAGAAGATGATAAGGGATTTTTCACCCCATATTACGCAATGCCTATCATGTCAGAAAAGGCATTGGAAGAATATCCAGAGATTGTCCCAATATTAGAAGAATTGGGAAATGTGCTAACAAACGATGTCATGTCGGAGTTAAACTATAGGGTAGACGTTCTTCAGCAATCTCCCGAACAAGTAGCAAAAGATTTTTTAAAAGAATCGGGATTGAGTCAAGAATAATATGTTATAACAACCTTGCAACAAGTACAAAATCACAGATTTTGATTGTTGACAAGAACGTTTTAACGGTTATTCGTTAGAAATAGCATAGCTATTTCTCTTATGTTATAACAACAAAAAAAGACACTCACCTTTTAAGGTGAGTGTCTTTTTTTCTATAAATCTAACTTTTTGCTGGATAATTCTTTTAATTGGCGATCTGCTTCCAATTCTGCTTTGGTTTTTTCTCTGTACAATGTTCTATGAGGTATCCGTTTTACAATAAAAATAAACGCAATTCCTCCTACAATATTGAGATAATACGTTCCTATACGCCAAATAAATAAAGCGGGCATAATCAGATTACCAAAAAATGTGCCGAAGAATAAATAGAAACTTCCTTCTGCACCGCCTGACGCCCCAGGTAAAGGAATGAATGCCGACACCATATTTACAAACGACTGAGCACCTAACATATCAAACACATCGGCGCCTTCAAAATTAAAACTGCGATAGATAAGATACGGGATAATACATGCTACAAAGATTTGTACAATGGTAAAGAATACTGCACCTACATATACCTTTACAGATTTACCCACAAGCTTAGTGCTTTTATGGAAAATAGCAAATTCACTATGGAGTTTATAATAACGTGAAACAGGTTTTTTTACAATTTTTATACGATATAAGAACTTAATAATAGCTCTTAGACATTTATCTGTTGCTTTCTCATTAATTGCAAAAAATAAAACAAGCAAAACAAACGTCAAGTTTGTTGTTAAACCAATAATAGTTAAAAATGAAAAATTACTTACACTGCTCTGAAAAAAAGGTAGTTTCCAAAACACCATAACCAACGCAAATAACACCATAATAATTTGATATACCAAACTCTTAACAGCAATAATGGAACCTGCCCCACCGGTATCCATTCCCAGCTTTCTCATGTAGTAGATTTGCATTGCTTGACCGCCGGTTGCAAAAGGGGTTAATGCGCTATACAAAAGACCTATCATTCCTATAATGAGTGAGTGCCAATATTTCCATTGAGGATATACTTTTTTGCAAAAAAAGTGCAACACCAAGGCTTCCAATAACCAACCGACAATGATAGCAGCAAAAATTGATATAAACCACGGTATTTGAATAGAACCTGCAATCTCCGCAAAGGCTGTGATACCATCTGTTGTAATTAAAAAATAAACCAATACACCGATTGAGATTGCCATTGTAATAATAGCAAACAAATTCTTTTTCACTACAATCCAAAAATTATTGGCTGCGATAACGCATCAATCCTCCCTTCGTTAAAAACTTAACTTTAATTTTATATCAAACTAACATAATATACAAGCTTTTTTTGTTTTTTCAGTCGTTATACCCTTTGTTCTACTTTAAAATATGGTTGTTTTTGTATAAATATCCCTTGATTCTTTCAATAAAAAACGGAAAAGCAACATGATTGATACAATTAGTATCGACCATGTTGCTTCTAACATACAGAAATTATTTTGATTTCTCTTAATCAATAAGTGAAAAATTACTTTTTAATAGCGACATAAAGGTTAATATCCGCATGATTATAATCATCATTGAGATATTCTTCAAAATCTCCCGTAAACGTTCTGTCTAAATCCATATCCCAAATCTTTTCCCATGCGTTCCGTACTGCAGTTTCCATATTACCATGGATACGAAATTTTGCATATGTACCTGCCGGAATCACTCTGGATTCCAAATTACTGTTGTTCAATTCTGATACCTCAACACCTGTTAATACATGATAGCCCTGTTGCGTATAGTCGGAATATAAGCCAATTGCATACTCGTTTGCACGATTTTGAATGGTATTACAAATGCCTTCCTGAAAAAATTTCGTCCATAAGTCACCAATAACTTGTCCCATATTTGGGTCATCATTGGAGGTGTATGCTCCAACACCTACTACTATTTTTTTGTCCAAATTTACAATTTCATATTCCATATGATAGTGACCTCCTTTATTAGATGTTACTATCATACACGGTATAACATGACATAAGAGCGTCATATTATAAATAAAATTTCAGCATTTTCTGTAATTTATCTTTCATTTGATAACGGATTTCCTGTGGTTCTATAATTTCGCAATGCTCTCCAAATGTTGCAATATAATAATACAACCAATCATCACAGGGCAAGGTGCAGGTAACCAGAAAACTGCCGTCATCTGATATCCGGACACAGTCAAATTCATCATAAACCCGATAGCCCATTTCAGCTGATAGTTTCAATGTGACTGTTACTGTGTTTAAATCTACTTCGTTGTCCTGTAAAAAAACATGCTTCGGTGAAAAATGCTGTACTTCCTGCTCAGACATATTCAAGTCTTTTATTCTTCGCAGCTTAAAAAAACGGTAGTCACATTTATGCAGACAAAACGCATACAAATACCAACTTTGACCTTTAAAACACAGCTTTAAAGGTTCTGCAATACGGTTGGACTGCTGTCCATTTGCATTATGATATAAAAAATGGACAACGCGTTTGTGTAAAATAGCTGTTTTTAAAGTCTGAAATAGGCTTACCTCTTCCCTATAATTTCCCCATGAAGAAAAATCTATCTCCAACCAATCTGTTTGGGCTTCTCCAAATAAATTGGACAAACGCTGGATAACGGTTTTCGATTCATTCGAATTAACAGCTTGTACCGCATGCAGTGCTGACAAAATCTCAGTTTTTTCAGATTCTGTCAGCACTGTTTTATTTAAAATAAAATTAGGCAGCAAAGAAATACCGCCACCCTTACCTCTGGTCATATAAATCGGTATTCCTGCTGCCGATAAAACATCAATATCTCTGTAAATGGTACGTACAGATACTTCAAATCGATTGGCCAATTCTTTCGCTGTCATACATTGATGTTCTAATAAAATATAAACTATTTCAAATAACCTGTTAATCTGCATAGTATCACCTAACTCATTATAGCATTAAAAAAATTGCAAAGCAATTTTTAACTACAAAATGCTAAAACGTTCTTGCCAATAACCAAAATTTTGAATATTGAAAGACGTTCCTTTCAATGTTTGTTTTGCTGTTATTGCTAGGTTGTTATAGCAATTTACAACTGATAAAATGTTCTCTTAACAATCAAAATTTTAGTTTTGCTGCTGTTGCTAAGTTGTTATATTGTGATAATATGACAGTTACAAGCCATCTTTCATGTGTTATTGCATTCTTTTACGGTCAAACTCAGGATTAAACGCAAAGAAGTTCTTGGAATCCAAATTATCCGTTGCAATTCTCAGTGCTTCGCCAAAACGTTGATAATGAACAATTTCACGTTCTCTTAAAAAACGGATAGGATCTCTGACATCCCTATCATCACAAAAACGTAAAATATTATCGTACGTTGTTCTTGCTTTTTGCTCCGCAGCTAAATCTTCATGCAAGTCGGTTAATGCATCGCCTGCTACGGAGAAGGTGGACGCTGAGAATGGCATTCCATTAGCGTCTGTTGGATATACACCTGTTGTATGGTCTACAAAATAGGTGTCAAATCCAGACTTTTGAATTTCTTCCTCCGTTAAATCTTTTGTTAACTGATACACAATGGTACTAACCATTTCAAGATGGGCCAGCTCTTCTGTACCAATATCTGTCAAAATTGCTTTCACTTCAGGATAAGGCATAGAATAGCGTTGACTTAAATAACGCAATGAAGCGCCCAACTCCCCGTGAGGGCCACCATATAGCTTTAAGAGATAATATTCTTCCGATTAGTAAAAAGAAGCTGCCCAGCCCAAAAGCTGAACAGCTATAGCCCCGCTAATGCGGGGAGTTTGCCCTATTACTAAAACATCTCAGGAAAGGAAGATAGTATAAGTATAAGGACACCCCTGCTGACGCAGGGAAGAATAAAAATTTACATGTAGATATACAAGTACTTCACTCTTGTATGCCTATATAGTACCACGTACAAAACAAAAAGTAAATGTGCTTTTTACATAAAGAAAAGCAGCGTTTTTTGTCGCTGCTCTTTTTATTAGTCATACCAAAATGTAAAATTTTCTTCTGTATAGCCGTGTTCTTTTGCTTGTCTTAAAATTTCAGCTTTTAACTCATCATAGTTTTTCTCATCATCTGCCGGAAGCTCTGCATATAACTCAATTTTTTCATCTTCATCCTCTAGGCTCGGCACTTCTACAAGCATATAATCTACACCGATAATCTCTCCGTTGTATGTGCTTCTGGATTCCCCACCGTCAAATCTTACCTCATATTTTTTCATTTTTGTTTACTCCTTTTCTTTTTATTATACTGTAAATTTTTGTAATTTCAAAGTATTTTTTAGATTTCTACATTTAAAACATCGGCTGCTTTGTATACTACGCTTTCAAAAGTTTCACTGTCTGCATTTTCAAACTCTTCTGTCAAACCAGCTTCATCACAGAGTAATTCTAAAAGCTCCACGCTCCATACGTCTTGTCCTCTTAACTCTTTAGCGATTTCTTGTACTGTCATTTTTAATATCTCCTTTGTTTTTGTGTTTCTTATCTTTACTGTGATTATAGTATAACATATATAGTTCTATATATCAACTGGTATTATCGCCAAATATAGAACTATATATTTGTATCATTTGTATATAGCTCTATATAACTTGGCATGATATACTTATATAGAGGTGATTTTATGCCATCAGAAGCACAAAAAAGAGCAAATTTAAAGCTACAGCAAAATAGGGAAAGGATGTCATTTTGGGTTCCAAAAGACGGGACGAAAGCCCGATATATGGAGCAAGCAGAAAAGCAAGGAAAAAGTTTTAATCAGTATATTGTTGATTTGATTGAAAGCGACATAAAAAAAGAGGGTAACGGTTAAACCGCTACCCTTTTATTTTATGAACCGTGGTCGTATGCAGAAAGATTGAAGTCAAATCCAATTATATAGTAAATCGGACATTTATCTTTTTTAAAGCCTAGTATCCTTCCGTTATCTTTATTATCAGCCGTTTTAAATCTGAAAATATATATTTTTTCATCATTCACTAGATTTATTCCCGTTGGATTTATATTTATACGGCTATAATCTAAGGTTTCACATCCGACTTTTTTACTTTCTTGCAACCATTCTTTCCAAGTTTTCTTTGATATTTCGATTAATCGGCTCAAGCAATTTTGATGTGTTTTAGATGATTCGTTCTTTTGATTGTTGCCGAAAAAATCAAAATTATAAGTTTTGTTTGTCGTTAAATGAAAAAACGAGAATGTTGGATATTGCGCGCAGGATTCCCCGACACTTTTTATGGCAACATCTCCATTGATTTTAACTTTTCGCGTTTGATTTTTTAATTTTTTACTCAATATATTCTTTTACAAAAAAATCTTTTATTAACTGCGGATTTATCTCTTGACTTTGCTCTGTACTTTTCCAAGGCTCTTCATTATGTGTCATTTCGCGCAGTTTCCAAGCAGAAAATTGAGAGAAATTATTGTAAACGGATTTTAGAATATTTTCTGTTTCTGTGTCAAACGTTTCTAAGTTAAAAGGTTCATCGAGATTTATTCCATTGCTTCCGAAATTTTTATACTCATGATATACATCGGGTACAACTGGACCGTGTTTCCATGCGCAAATCGGGTCATCGAATAGTTTTTTTCCTGTGATACCCATGTATACCCCTTGCGCGTAGTAAAGTAATTTTTGAAGTTTCATGTTAGAGATATAGTCTGCGCTTTCTTCTGCAACATGAATATTGTTGTAAGCTAAAAACCATTTTGCAATTTGCGATGCAGTATATCTTGACATAAAAACCCCCTCCTTTCTTCGTATTATACCATTAGTATTCGTTATTTGTACATACTTTAACCGAAATTTTCTTGATTTTAGCGAAAAAATCCCTTCACTATACCGTAAAAATGTAGCAAAAATTTCCCTAAACAAGGAAACTTTTTAAAAAATAATTTGTAAAAATAAAAAAATCCTCCCCTGCGCTAAGCAAGAGAGGATTCTTTTTACCTATTTTTGTTCTGTGTCTGTACTATCTTCTTTACTATCGCTATTTTTAAACTGCTTAAAAATCTGATTAGCATACACACTTGCACCACTTACCAGTACACCCTGTGTCAATGCTGTAAAGATTGCCATAGCTACAGCCTGCGGGCTACCTAGGTCACTGGTAGCCAGTACATAGATGATAGATAGCAGAATACCCGCCGCACCTACTGCAAGAGGTATCAGCTTATCAGCAATCAAAGCTGTTTTCTTGATAGCCATACCAATCACATATAAAACCGGTACTAAAATTAGTAGTTCGGGTTTGATATATTCTAAAAAGTCCATATGTAAAAACTCCTTTATTTTAAGATTGTTGCCAGTATCGCCGCCACGATGCCCGAAGCACAAGCGCCTACGGCAGCGGCTACGATTTTATCCCACCACTTTATAGGGCGGGATACCACTTGTTGAACTTCCTGCTTGATTTCTTCCATATCTTCTCTGATATTATCAACTTTGCAGTCAACCTTTGCAATGGCAAGGGTTAAAGTTCGCAAATCTTTTACTTCACGCTCCAGTGCATCAATACGTTTATGTGCTGATGCCGCAGCGTCTATTGCTTTTCCTAAAGATATATCTGTCTCTCCCATACTTCCACCTCTTTTATGGCAGCTGTAGCACTTGACCGGGGTAGATGGTATCGGATAAAAGTCCATTCATTGCAATAATCTCTCTAAAGCGCGCACCATCTCCCAACTGACTTTGTGCGATATCCCAAAGAGTGTCACCGGACTGCACCGTATAGGTACGGTCTGCCACACTGCCTGTGACTTTCAAGACTTGTCCCACATGGATGATGTTAGGGTCTGCGATACCATTTAAAGCAGCCAGTTCCTGATAGGTAGTACCGTACTTTGCAGCGATTCCGCTTAACGTATCCCCTGCTTGTACTGTGTAGGTGTCACCGCTTTGTGGTGTGCTTGTTGTATCTCTTTTGAGCTTAATAATTTGTCCTACATGAATCACGTTCGGGTCTGCAATACCGTTGATTGCTGCCAACTCTTGATAGGTAGTGCCAAACTTTGCAGCAATACCGCTTAATGTATCCCCTGCCATAACTGTATATGTGTCATAACTTGGTTCCGGTTGTGGTGTAGGTGTGGGAGCGGCTCCGTTTGTGTAATCTTTATAGCACCAGTTCATATCTACGGTATTTACAGTGATACCGTCAAGTCGTCCATCTCTACTATACTGCCACATAGTATATACGCCTTTGTAGTCGCACTGTGTGTTGTATTGTGCTAACCATACGTCTATGCCTGCCGCGTCAATGCGTGCCATATCAATATAATTGGTTGCCCAGTTTAGATTGGTATACAGCATAGGTTGATAGCCTGCTGCACGAATTTTGTTACAAAACGCGATTGCCATATCGGTACATACTGTCTTTCCCAATGCTGCCTGTCTGTTTTCTTCCATATCAAAGGCTACAGGATATTGCGGATTACTTCCTGCGACAAGTTCAAGGCAAAAATCTGCTTCCTGCTCCGCACCTGCTACATCCACAGCATAGGAATAGTGATAGAATCCGTAAGGCATGCCAACGTTTTGGCAACCCGATAGATTATTATAAAACCATTTATCAATTTGGTTCGGGTCTTTGACACCATAGCCTGTGCGTATCATGGCACCCACCACACCTGCATTTTTTACTTTTTCCCAGTTAATGTTTCCTTGATGTTCGCTTACATCTATTACTGATAATTGCATTTTTATTCCTCCAATACATCTGCTGCACCTTCAAACATAGGCTCTTGCTTTAACTTTTCATACATAGATTCATAACTGACTGCTGTTTCTTTGTCGAGAGGATATTGAAAGGTATATACAAAAATGGATAAATCAAGAGGGACAGGAAAACCAATCTCGTTATTTTCTTCTGTCAACGCAATTACTTTTTCTTTGCTGTACTCCTCTCCCGTTTTTGCCATTTCCGCTTCCAGCTGTTCTTTGACTTCTTTCTGCCTTTCAATCAGGGATTCTCTTTCTTTTTCCTGCTGTCTGTAACTTTCATCTGTATAACTTTTTACCGTTACTTCAATACCGTCTACCATAGAGATACTATCTATACGATGATATGTGGTTTTTACACCTTTTCCATTGATAAGTTCTTTTTCCAGTGCCATGTTCTTTCCTCCTTATGTTGTTCTTTTCCATATGTAACACGTAATGTATGGCTGTACAATGCTTGTCTCGCTTGTATCGCCTGTTGATGAAGCCTGTGCTACATCGCGAGTGTTTGTCGATGCCTGAATCCCTGCGTTTACGCCTGCCTGTGTACTGCCTTCATACGCATAGGTGCCATAACTTGATGTAGAGTATTTATATGCTTGTATCATATTGTCATCACTACCCACAGCAGTACCGTAGTAACCTTTATATCCAACCTTGAACTCGTGTCTTTCGGTTTTCTTGCCGCCTGTTTTTTCTACTGTATTAAAGTCGCTGTCAGCGGTATTTACCCCTACAGGGACGCGACCGCCTCCCCACGCTGCCCATGTGCCACCATAAAGTGTGCCGGGGTTTGTGGAAACTGTTGTTTCAAACAGACTGCCTATTGGGTGCGCCGCAAGAAACATCACACTTTGCGGCGGGGCTTGCTCTAGCTCCCCGCTTACACTTATGCTTGCAATTCCGTTAGGCTGTCCCTTCATCGCATTTACCGTGTTTGTTGCGGTTGCTGCGGCAGTCGTTCTTGCTTCTTCTGCCGCAGCATTAGCGTTTTCAATCGCAGCGTTCGCGCTTGCTTCTTGCTTTACATACTCCTGCATAGTGGTTTCAGCATCTTTTCCGTCTATGGACTTTAGTGCTTCTACCAGTACTACCGACCCTATATCTAACGCTTTATTTAACGTTATTTGTGTGGCGTTATATGTATACTCACTTTCCGGTATTTTAAAGCCATTAACAAAAACGCTTAAAATGTCTAAGTCTTGGTTAAAGTCAGAAATGTTTATATCTATCACTTTAACACCGCTGCTTTGAGTAGTTATTTCCGATGTTTTCCTTCGCACGATGGTTGCTTGTGTTAAAAAAGTATCTTTTACATTATCAAACCACCTGTCAAACTCCCATTGATTATTTGTAATTTGTTCTTGCTGCCTTTGGTGTTCCTGCTCATATGCACTTTCCCACTGTGTAAAAAGATCAGAAGTATCCACTTGCTCTATAAGCCCTGTTACCCAGCCACATACTGTAGTATCTGCTCTGGTATCTTTTATGTCTGCATTTGTCACTTCTTCTACTAGCTTGTTTACTCGTACTTCTGCAATTTTTAACTCGGTAATATTTTCTGATCTTTCAACATCCGGTGCTGTTGGGTTGCTGGCAAGAGCTCCTTTTTTCAGTGCAATTAAACCATCTCTCACATTTTCGCTGTTATCATCTCTAATTACGACTGCATAAATTTGATTTAATGCTACATCGGACGGATCCAAAGTAAAAGTTTCTATTGCATCGCTTTCCAGCCAGCGAGAACCGATTTTTGCCGCACCTGCGCTAACTTGAATTTTCATACCTCCTGCGGCTGTAACTTTTAGTTGTCCGGCAGGCATAGCATATACACCATCACTTACAAGCCGTTTATATGGCTGTGTCATATCTTCTGCATTATACTTACGATCTCCGTTTTTACTGTTATAAAATCCGCATTTTATCAAAATTTTCCCTCCTCGCTTTCAAAAGTTGGCACTACTTTATACCCTGTTTCATCTTCGCTTTCGATTACTTCGATAATTCTCGGATATGCCGTAATTCCATATTCGTTTTTTAGTATTATTATATCGCCAAGCATATAGTCTTTCCGATATTGAAACATGAATCGCGGCTCTATATCCGCTTCAAAATATGTTTCTGTCAAGTATTCCAGCAACTTTTCTTTTCCTCTTTCTCGAAGAAGTGTTAAATATTCCTGTTCCGTGATTTCGCCTTCATTACTGGAAACATCTCTGGCATCTACGTACAGCTCATACCGCTCCATACCCTCCGCAGCTCCGACAGGAATTGTTTTTCTGTCTAATCCTTCACCTTCACCGGCTACTAAAGCAACATTTCTGTAGTTTTGGCTGCTTGTCATAAAGTTGGAAGATATGAGATTGTCAAAATCTGGACTAAATTCTACGTAACTATTTTCATTTTGTTGATACGAGCGATCAGCACCTTTATATACACAGGCTGTTATGACGTTGGTTGTACTTAAAGTTACTTTAAATCCCAATCCAAACATTTTGCATATATCCAAAATTACTGTTAAAAGACTATCTCCCGTAACTTGTATTTCCACTTTACCTTCAAACTCTTCTTGCGTGATAAAGGTCAGATTAGGAATAGTTCTTGCCTTTATACCGGGGGAAATTGCGTTTTCTATCAGTAGTCTGTGCACGCTTTCGTTAATTGAGCCATTTAAAGTGGTTTGCTGCCAAACAATACGCCTATCAAGGATACTTTCCAACATCCTTCCCGATACTATGATATAATCTCCGGTTTCTTCATTGGTTTGAGTGGTTTTTGTTTCAATAATCCCTACTCTGTCTGTATCTGTTCTTTTGATATAATATCCATTCTGTAAAATATCAACATTTTTATCATTGGCACTTATCATTATTTCAAAGTCACCGCAGTTGTTATACCGCTCTGTCCAGATAAGTGAAGTGTAGCTATCTATAACCCCTACTAGTTCGAATTTTGGATTTGTTATGTATAAGTCCATGTTCTACACTCCCTCAAACTTGCTCTCACATAAGTATCTAACTGACAGTGATTCTTCTCCGTCTTGGCAACTATATGTAAAAGTATTTTCACCCGGTAAAAGTTTAAACCACTCCGGATTTTTCGTGATGTTATTTACGATATTTCTTTCTATTCCATACCTTGTGAGAATCACCGATTTATTCCCCGGCGTTGTGTTAATCGTTACTTTATCACCCATCTGCAAAGTGATATTTAATCCGAAACTACCCCGAGTATCAGCATTGTAAATAGTTGGATTTACGACACTTCCACTAGCTAACATTTCTATGATAATACCGGTTTCAACATCTCCGTTATTGATAATGGTTTTTACCAGATCATCTTCAATTCTGCTGATTTCGATACCTTCTTTTTCTATCGCGAATGGAAATTCAAACAAATCCAGTGTTTTTGACATTTCTGTTATGATTGTTTCCATTGCAACAAAGTATGGCTGATGGCACAATATAGAGATTTGTATTTCTTGGCTCATCTCAAAAAGAGAACCCTCCACACTTTCTATATATCCTTCTATATATACATCTCGGGTGTCACTCTTAAAGTACAGTTTGCACCAGTGCTTTGTTTTTGCTACATCATATAAAGAGATACGATTTTTTTCTACATCCGGCTGCGGTTTAACTGTGATAACAATGTTTCTTGTATTTACCCTTGCGCTGTTATATACTTCCCCGTCTTGCAAAGCTACTACAGAGCTGTTTATGGTAGCTGTTGGAGGGGTTAACCCTTGTATATTTGTGACTACATATTGCGTGCTGGGGTGTAAAATCAGTTGTTTTCCTCTCTCATTTTCTAAAGTAAGCTGAAACATTTACACCCTCCTTGCCTGTGATAGTAAATTTTTGCTTTGTCGGTAAATATCAAATCTAGACAGTGCTTTCGGTGAGTAGTTATTTTGATAAAAATTATATTCCTTCTGCATGCTTTGACTTGCTCCGCCTATATACCCCAGACTCGTTCCGCTTGATAAATTGTAGTTTGTACCTGCTAAAATTCCGGCAGCTTTTGACCCTAAATTGATTTTATTTATCATGTCGGCAGCACCTTGAATTTCTGCTCCAAACACATCGCTTAACTTTCCGTCTTTTAGCGTAGTTTTTGCTGTGTCTATCATCTGAACCGCAAAACCTTTCATCTGACTTACCGCAACTTTTGAATTATCTTTAATTCCTTTTGAAACGCCTTCTGGGATCCATTTTGCCGTACTTGCCATAACTTTAGAAGGAGATGCAATTCCCATCTCTGTGTTAAAGCGTTTCACCAAAGCGCTTGCAACCCCGCCTATTGCGCCTAGTACTCCACGGGAACCGTTATTAACACCGTTTTTTAATCCTTCCATTATCCAATTTCCGGAAGTCGTAAAGTTTTCTTTTTCATCTTCAACTTTCTTTTTACCGTCAGTCATGACAGCTCTTAGAGCATCAGATATTTTCCATCCGTTTTCAGATACACCGCTTGTTGCGGAATCTATATTTCCTGACATAGCCCCCTTTAAGAAAGGAGCTTTTGCGCTAACCTCATTTACAGCATTACTCATACCTGTTCCCCATGCTGATAGTATGCTTGGGAAGCCTGTGTTTATAGTGCTGGTCATAGATTGAAGCTCTGCATTTGTTGCATCAAGTTTTTTCTGCGCCGATTCTATTTGCTGTAATTCCAGTTCATCGTTAGTACCTTTATATATCTCTTTCAGGTGGTTGAGGTATTCTTCCTGACTTGCTCTTTCTTGCTCAAGCAACGTTCTTCTGTCGCTTATTCCTGTCGCTTTGCTGGCTGTAACGCTTGTTTCAATTTTTGCTATTTCTTCGGCGTTTCCGCTGGCAAGTCTTACGGAGTTTAGCTCGTAATCGCTGATAGTGTTATAGTATCCGTCTATAACCCCTTGCTTTGTCTCGTAAGTAGCTTCCATTTCCCTAAGATCTTGCGTTAAATTATTTCTTTCATGTGCACTTGTCTCATTAGCAATTTCCTGTTTTTTCTTTTCTATGTCGATCGCTAACTGGCGTTGGTTATTCACTTCTTTTTCTAAGTTTAAAACAGCTTCTTTGTATGCTTCTTCTTGAGCTTCCATTATAATTTGTGCTCTTTTGGTATTTATCAATTCGGCAATTTTATTTTTGAACTCATCATAGTTTTGGATTTGTCCTTCAATCAATTCCATTTCGGTTCCGATTGCTCCGTTTAGCTCGTTTATGATGAAGTTTGCACGTGCCTCATAACCCTCTTTTACTCTACCATTTGCATCAACTAACGTTTCAAGCTCATTTGCAAGCTGTTGCGTTTGTTCTAACTCCCCTAAACCTGTAGCGATTTTTTCATTTTGCTTATCTATCAACTCTTGCCACGCTTGGGCAGCCGCTTCCGCTTCTTCCCTTTGTTTTCTAATCAAAGAGGATTCTGTTTCCATATTAGCAACAAGTATCCCTATCCCTGTTATGAGGGTTCCTACACCAACCGCAAGAGCTGTCCACGGGCTTTTCAATGCATTTAAAATTGTTTGTTTTGCGATTTGCAGGTCAATTCCACCACATACTGATGAAATCCCTTTTGCCAGTAAATTTACTGCTGTACTGGTTCCGTCTATCGCTTTGGATGCCTTTTTATATGTAAGAAAAGCCGTTACAACCGCCCCAACCGCAGGAGCTAACCATTTGAAGTTTTTCAGTATTCCTTCTAAAAGTTTAAGAGCAGGCGGGAGCAGTTTATTTGCCAGTTCTAAAAAAATTCCTGCTACATTACCCAAGACATTAGAAAAACTTTGTAGTGAACCGTTACTTTTTAAAGTATCGAAGAATTTTTTTACTTGTGGAATCACTTCTTCTGCAAGTGGTTCAGACAAACTAGTTTTAAACTCTCTTTTTAGCTGTTCCAACTCATGTTCAAAACCAGAATATTGTACTTCGTTGATTTCTTCTAGGCTATTTTTAGTAGATGTAATTTCTCCATTGGTGTCACTAAGAGCTTTTATTGCATCCGCTCCCAAGTCCTCCCACATAGTACCGAAAAGGTCAACACCAGCCTGATTTTGCTTTACTGCATCATCCATAGAGAAAAGCGCGGTTAAAATCGTATCTGTTGCTTGCTTTGCACTTTCTCCTCCCGCTGCAAATTTCGCACGCATTTCATCAGCATTTAAACCTAAAATTTCATACGCTTCTGTTGTGGTTGTCGTGGTGTCCTTTGCACGTATACCAAATTCTTTCCATGCATCGCCCAGTTTGTCCACGGAGAACGTACCTTCTTCTGCGCCATTTTCAAGCATGTTAAAGAAGTCCTCTGCTCCGCGCCCTGTTTGCTTAAAGTGTACCGCGTACTCGTTGATGGTATCGAGTAGATCGCCATTTTTATTAAGTCCGTTTTGTGCGCCTTGTGCAATCAAATTATATGCTTCTTCGCCGCTAATGCCGAATTGATCTATTAGCATATTGGCTGCGCGCATAGTCTCGTTGACCTCAAATCCAAAGGCATCGCGTAAAGTCAGTGCACCTTCTGTCAACTCTTGAATTTTTGCAGGATCTACTTCTTTTGAGTTTTGCGCTACTGTTGCTATTGACTGCGCAATATCATCAAAGCTATCACCATAATTTTTATTGTACATTTCCTTCATGATTCCATTGTATTTTTCCATTTCTTTGGAACTCATGCCGGTTTGTACTTGCAAAGTGTTCATGGCACTTTCAAACTCTGCCTTGAAATTTACAGCTTGCTTTGCAAGATCTACAAATTCAGAGCTTAATTTTTTGATTCCTTCAGCTATGAGATTAGCGATAACACCTTTTACAACCGTAAAGCCTTCTTTTAATTTCTCTGTACTGGTTGTTGCGTTTTCTGCACTACCCTCTACATCTTTCAAACTGCCGCTTAAATCATCCGCTGCGCCTTCTGCTTGCTTGGAAACATTTTCTACATTTTCGAGTTGTTTTTGGTAGTTTCGGAATTCTTTTTCAGTTCTTCCGACTGTCGCTTGCTGATTTAAGATTTTGATTCTTAAATCCTCTACACCTTTTGCGTTTGCTTCCTGTTCTTTTTCAACCGCATTTAAAGCAGATTGTAATTTTTTGCATTCTTCGGAATTTTCACCAAACTGTTTCGCCGCTTCTTGATACTGCTTTTTCAGTACTTCTGCGCGCTTGGAGTTTTCCTCTTCTGCTTTTGACGTTCTTTCCAGTTGTTCTTGGTAGCTTTTAAGTTTTGCGTTTTCACTATCAAGCACTTTGGTTAACTGTTTTAATTTTTCGTTGATACCCTCCGCACTGTTTTTCCAGTCATCCATACCAGCGGTAGCCGCTTTGAATTCCGCATTTGCCATGCGAATATTTTTATTGGCTTCGGTAATATTTTTCTTTAAATCGGATATATCAACTTTAAATTTTGCGGTATAGTTATTTTCTTTGCCCGTATGTATCACCTCTTTTCTAAAGCAAGAAAGGCACATCGTATTGATGTGCCTTTACTTTTAAGTTAAAACCAGTTGTCCCCTGCCGGTCTTACGATTATATTGGATTCTGCTTGCGTTGTTACTTTTTCTTCCTTTTCATACTCGATATACCCATTTAAACGCCTGATAAGCTCAAAAACTTCTACTGCTTTTTCTTTGCGCAGTGTAAAAGGCGTTAAGTGCGGAAAGGTTTTGCACATATTCATTTGCAGTATAAAAAACATTTGATACAGGGGAAGCTCTCGCTCCCCCTGTCCTAGTTTTTTTCTTTACCTAAAGACATGATTTCGGAAAAAGTATATTTCATAACACCAATTATTACTTTAGCAATATCTTTTGTTGCTGCGGTTTTCAGTTGTTCCACCGTTAAATCTTCGAAAATATCTAGCATTAACGGCGCGATTTGGTCGAAACCCTGTAATACTGCTTTTCCGCACCACATTAAAAGATCATCATCTGTTTTGCATCTAGTTAAAGTTTCAATATCAATCACTTTGATAAAATTTTCAATCGTGCCAAAAGAAAGGGTGTATTCAGATGCACAAAAAGTTTTGTCTACAATCTTTTTTCCATTTTCTTTTTTATATGTAACCAGTTTTAACTCCATTTTTATACTCCTTATTCGCTTTTAACTTTTACAGTGTCCGGTGTTTGCACAGTTTCAAAGAAATTGCTAGAATCAATTTTATCTCCGGAAATTTCTACAACAACCGCTTTTGCTTCTTTTCCTGTTTTTGTAAATTTATGTGTAGTGGAGATACCTGTATAAGTAACAGATTGACCATTTGCGCCTGTGCCGTTATCTTTTGTCACGTGTGTAGAATCTGGAATACCGAAAGTACCTTTTAATCTCCATACAAAAATTGGGGTTCCGTCTGTCATCTCTGTTTTATATCCGATCGCAAAATATTTTGTGGTTCTTTCACACTCTACCATCATACCTGTTGCTTCATCGTGATATTGACCTGTGATTTTTGCAAGCAAATCCAAAGGAAGAGCAGAAGCTGAAATTGTAACTGTATCCGCTCCTGTTCCTTCAATTACAACAGCAGGGATGTTATTGTAGTAGTGCGTTTCACTACTTGTTTCTGTCGTTCTTGACAGCTCCGATGCGCCTGCGAACTCTTCCGGCGTACCGGTTGTAAAATTTTCTACTGTATCTTCTGTTACTTCGGCTATCACTAAATCGGTGATACCTCTAAACTCTCTGATAATCATTATTTAATTTCCTCCGTATAATAAATTTCTATCATTTTTCCTGTATGAGTTTTCGTTCCACTGTCTGCATCCATTCCCGCCACCGTTATTAAGAATCTGTTTTCTTTTAGTTTAGCGACGATTTCTTTCATAACGTTTTCTACCAGTGCGGGATTTACACTATAGAAGTAAACCCAAAAGCCATATGATATAAAAGTTGCTTTGTTGTTATAGTGCCGTATTTCTTCTGTGTCAAAATTCCAAAAGGTAAAGAAAGATTCGGGATATTCATCATCTTCCGACATACTACCTTGCAGATATGCAGGATAACCCATTGTTTCTAAAATTTCGATTAATTTTTCTTTCAAAGCATCACCCCGTTATACACTTTCTGAACTCTTTTTCTTGCAATTCCGCTATTTCTTTTTTGGTTTTAGCTCCGTAAATCGCATTGTATAACTTTCTGTCCGGTTTCATCTTTGGGGTTCCATACATTAAAAAAACGGATGGTAGCCCTCCGTTTTCTATATCAAAACCAACTTCCACCTCAGCGGTTGTTCCAACCCACGTAACTTCCGCATTTCTTTTAAGAGATTTTTCCGTTTCTCCTGTACGTCTATGCGGAGCAATCGCAGATTGCAAATTTCGTGTTACAAGCTCATGCGTTGCTACAAGTGCATTTTCTACCGCTTGTTCCGAAGCACCTTCCACATCTTCCAGTTTTTGTATCAATTTTTCAAAGCCGTCAAATTCAATCCCTAATTTCGCCATTACGCCCCACCCTTTACACGCTGCACTTTGATTTTTAAAAATAAAAATCGCATCTCTATGTTTTCCGGCTCTCCTTTGATTTCAAAGACAGCTCCGTCCGTCAAACGTCTGATGCGATCGTCACTTTTAATTTTATCTGTGTAGTATGTTTCTATCGTTGCAGTATCAATGATGCTGTACACACCGTTAACCGCAGTTTCTGTTCCTCCGTATGTGGCAAAACTGCCATTTATAACTTCACCATCGGTATATGCTTTTGTTACAACGCCATTTATTTTCTTCGTTTCCACATGAAGTATTTGAAGGGGTGTAATAAAAGGTTTACTCGGTTTGTACATCTTCATCATCCTTTAATGCAAGTTGTATCGCTCTGCTTTTAAAATATGGACTAAAGTCTGCCGCTCCTGTAGGTGTCCATAAATCCAAAACACCTCTTGCGATTAACCCAGCAGAAGAAGGAGAATTTACAACTTTGGGTTTACAACCTCCGTCCAGTAGATATTGTTTTACTTCATCTATGTAACTTTGTATCGTTTGGTCGTGATAATCATTGCCACCCAAACCTATATTTTTCTTCACTTCTTCCAATAAGTTAAATTCCGACATAGCCCTATCCCCTTTGCATTACGCTACTGTTTTTTTGAGTGTTACTAAAGAGTTAACGTCTACCACTTTACCGTCGCATGCAGTTACGGCTTTTGTTAGCAAATCCTCTGTATCCCAATCTTGTTTTTTCTGAATTCCGATATCATAGATAGAGTTCATAGCATAATCTTTAAAGTTAAAGATAAACGCAAAGATTGTATCTTCTTCTACTGTATCAGCATAATTTTTCATATAATCGCCGCAAGTGACAACTTCTCTACCTAGCAAGTATCTTTCGGGCTTTCCGTTAATACCGTGATTTACTCGTGCGACCGGTTGTCCGTTTGCATCTGTAATGCCTACAAATGCCATAAATGTTTTTTTGCTCATGCACCATTTAGCATTTGCTTCATACGCTTCCGGAATTGCAGCTTCCGCTGTACATAACAGTTTATAATCCAGTTTTCCAGTTTTTGCTACAATGATAGCTTGTCCCTCCGGTGGAGTTTCAAGTAAAATACCTTTTGGTTGTCCGCTACCTGTACCGCTAATAACAGCCTGTTCTTTTGCTTTTACCATAGCTTCAACAACATTTTCTACGAATTTTGCTTCAAAAGCACTTAATGCCATTGCGCCAACTTCCATTGACATAGCGATTTCACAGCGCAATTTGTAGTGTGTAAAAGTAATTTTTCCGGTAGTTTTCTTTTGTTTGTCGCTTGTTCCGCCTTCCGCTACCCATGTAGCTTTTGGTTTTAAGGCACTGGTTGGAATCTCCACACCGGCAGCGTAATTTGTTTTTGTGATTAAAGGAAGGATCATTCCGACAGATTCTTGTTTTTCAATAATTTGATTTACAAGAACAGTAGGGATAACGGTTTCTGCATCTGTTGTTTTGGTTGTTGCGTTCGCTCTCAAATTTTCAGGGATCGGAACATTATTGCAAATATAGTTTTGGAAAGCTGTTCTATACTCTTTCGTGTTTGTAGGATCGTCATCTCTAGTTTCTTTACTTTCGCCAAAGCTGCCAACCATCCTCATAGCGCCATAAGTTTTTGTTGGGTCAAAACTTCTTTGCTGCGGTTCTTGTCCCTGATTGTCGGATTGACCTTGCTGGCTGTTACCTTCTTTTTCCTCTTCTTTTTTTAGTTGCTCTTCCGCTTCATTGATTTCATCTCTTAACGCGGTTAAGGTTTCACCGATAGAGCGCACCTCGTTAATATCTTCTGATTTCGCGCTTCTTGTCATTAAATTTTTTACTTCTTCTTTTTTTCTTGCAATTAATTTTTTCAAATAATCTTTCATATTAAACCTCCATACAAATTGAAACATTTTTAATTTTTTCTTTGGCTAACGCCAGTAAATCAGTGTCCACCGATTGTTCTCGCTTTTGCCTTTCAGTCTCCACCAATCGGCGCGCAGTCTCCACCGCGCTTTTCCCACGAGCATTTATTTCAGTGTCTATGTAAGCCGGCATTGTTACCGCGCTCACTTCAACTACTGTGCTGATTTTGTAGATATGTCTTAATGGCAAGTCTTTGTCCAAGTCCTCCCATCTTTCTTCGTTGACACCGAAAAGGAAAGACATACCCGTAATATCTCCACGCTGTACTGCACTGTACAAGCTGCGAGCTTCCAAGTTATTTTCAGTATCTAAGTCCACTCGAATATTTAGCCCGTTATCGCCAACAGTCAATTTCATTGTGGAATTTTCTGTATTTTTTCTACTGCGTGCCAAAGGGATTCCGTCTAACTTGTGGTTTACTAAAAATCGCACGTCTGTTAGATCCGCTTTATCCAAAGCGCCTTTATGAATAACTTCTCTGAAACAACCTGCTATAACAGTTTCTTTTTCATAGACAATCGGAACGCCTGTTATAATATTTCCGTGTTTTTCATCTTGCTCTGCACGCACTTCAAAATTATATTTGCGTGTTTCCAGTTCCTTCATTTTCTTCCCCTCCTTTCTGATTTTGATTTTGCAACTGATATTGATTCGCTATTTCTACATCAACATAATTTAATGATTGTTTTCTTACACCTGCCAATTCAGGTAAAGGACGCAACCCAAACGCAACACGCTTTTCATTTTCGTACAGCGAACCGCTATCCCCCAAAACTCGCACCATTTCGAGTTTTTGCGATACCGACATAAACATTAACTCTTTGCTGTAAAATGCTATTTTGTTTCCATAATTTTTTTGATTTCCGAATAACGCTTTTGTAAACGCTTGTGATATAGAAATGATTAACGGTTCCAATGTTTTTTGGTAAAACGCTTCGTACTGGTCTTTTGTGTAGTCTCCGGTTAAAATCGGAAGAGACACACCGAACTGCCTTAAAATTTTGGAATCTATAAATTTGAGTGTGTCGTCGTCTACGAGTTTTATATCTCGTTTAATCGGTACATACTCACCTTTTATATCCATTGGCAAAATTCCGCTTTCGCCCTTTTTTAGTTTTGATTCAAGTTCTTTGACATTCTTTTCTGTTTTGTCGGAATCCATCATTGTGTTATATTTCACAACTGCATTTACACTAAAGCTGGATTTCATCGCTTTTGCTACACCTTGCAGCAAAGTATTATTCAGTTCCAATGTTTTTAAAAGCGCATCATTGTCCGGTTGTCCAGATTCGTTACCACCCATAAATTCATTTACTGAATATTTATATCGAATGTGAATGACATTTTTATATGGGATTGTTGTTTCATATCCATTTTCAAACACCATTTTTATATAAAAAATGCCGCTTACGTCTTGTAGAAAATCTACACGCAGCGGCTTGACAGGATATAGCCCTGTCAGCTTTTCTTTTTCATATATAGGGATAACAAAACAGTTGTAATTTAACATTGTTAACCACATAATTTTTTCGATAAATTCACTGGTTGTCATAAGTTCATTTGGATTCTGTAATACTCTTTGAACCTCGCTGACAACCGGCGTAATATCATGTTCTATTTCTCGTATGTGTTGAGGATTTAACTTTTTCATTTCCAGTACAATACAGTTTACAGCTTGCTGTACTACGTCACTTGCATAAATATTTGTTCCAAATTGTGCAAACACCGGAATACTTCCATTTAACATTTGAGCATACTTATGTTCTTTTGATTTTTTCTTGAATATATCTAAAAGCCCCGTCTTAATCACCTCAACTTTCTTAAAAGAACAGAGCGATAGCGCCGATACATTTCATATAAGATTATCAGCGTAACCGCTCCGTCAATTCTTCTGTTTTGCTGGTTATTGATTTTAACCGCCATTACGTTACCGAAGTTGTCAATTTCCATAGAAGCATTGCCCAAGCACCATTGGTCTATTGGGTTTTCCTGATAATTGATAAGCTGACCTTTCAAATCCGCTTCTACCAGTTTCATCGGATTAGATAAGGTTAGTTTATTTTGATAAACCATTTCAAATTCAAACCCGTATTCTTCCATGCGGTTTAAAAAGTCTTTTGCAAACTTTTGGTCGTAACCGGTTGTAATAGTACGTATTCCATATGTTTCATAAAGTTTATAAAACCAATCTGCAACCATGGATAGGTCAATTTCGTTGCCTTCGCAAATAGTAATCCAACCCTCTTTTGCCCACTCTGCGTATTTCGCTCCCGATTCTCTATCGCTGGATAACTCCAACTTACTTTCAGGTATAAAATACATGGTGTAAATATATTTTGTTGGATCATCTTTTTTCATAAGCAGTACTTTAGCACACGTTAAATCTGTAGTTTCTGATAAGTCCACCGCTCCCAGCGCAAAACAATCTCTGAATTCTTCTATATCGTATACGGCAGAATATTTATAATCTTCTTCCATAAGCCATGCTTCGGAGTTGGATTGCTTAAAGTTAAAATCTTTTGAAAGTACAAACATCCTATCCGCTTTACTTTTACGCGCCAAATCCACTTGTTCTTCTAAGTAGTCCCACTTCTTTACAATTCCAAGCGTTGGATTTGATTTTACCCACGTACTTTTATCCTGCCAGATTTCTTGTTCGCTGTCTTGCGTATACAGCCAAGGTAATGTCCTTTCCGCACTGATACCGTTATCTTCTCCGTTTATGATTTTTCTACAGTCAACAAGTAGATGATCCAGCACACCGTCATTGACAAAACCTTCTGTTGTGATAATAAAGAGTTTTGGGTTATCTTTTAAAGATTGACTTTGTTCTATGGATTTCAAAATAATATTTTTCATCATTTCGTGAACTTCGTCTAAAATGGCAAAATCAATATTTCTTCCCTCTTTGTTTCTGGTTCTGTCTGATAACTTGAAAATTTTAGAGTTATTCACTTTGTTTCTGATACACTGTTGATTTCTCCATGTATCTTGCTGTTTTGGATCTATCATCAAGCGCATGGTATCAATAGCATCGTATAAAATGTTTGCTTGCATATCGTCATTAGAACTGCACACAATATCCGAACCATCATTACCGAAAATCAATTCACATAACGCCAGTGCGCTACACGTTTCCGACTTTGTGTTTTTTCTCGCTATCAACAAGATAATTTTTTTAAATCTGTCAAAGTCGGTGTCAGACATTTTAAAGCTATATGCAACTTCGATTAACGCTTTTTGCCATAACATTAAAATCATGGGCTTTCCGTAAAACGGTGATTTTGTAAGACGAATGCACCCTTCCATAAAATGAATTCTTTTATACGCTTCTGTTGTGTCGTAATAATACCTCGGATTTCCCAGATCATTAATTAACCGGTCAAGCTCCATAGTGAGTTCTTGACCGGCTATAATTTTTCCTTTTTTAATTGCGATTCGATACTGTATCAAATATAAATCTTGATTTAAGGCATTAAGCATTACCTTTCATCAACTCTTTCATGTATAGCCTTAGTGGGCTTTCTTCGTCTCCGGCATCGCTATTTACAAGAGATAACAATATCTTGATACAGTTATTGTATTGCTGCAAAAATTCTTTGTATTGCTTTCCTGCCGCTGTTGCTTTTTGCTGTGCTTTGTTTGCCGGATTGATATTGATAAATGGGTATTTTTTTAATTCTGCAAGCTGCTCTTCCAAAAACACAACATCATCAATCATAGGAAACACAATTTGTTTTGCGGATTCGTCCAGTTCTGAAAATACTTTTTGTAACTCTTCTTTTCTGTTTATTGCTATCACCAACTTTTTACACTTTGGAAAAACGATTTCTAAAAATCTCAAAAATTTGCTTTCTGCGACATTATAGTACTCCCTTTCCAGTCCCTCACAGCGCTTAATTTTTCATTCCGTGGGGGAGGGCTGAAATTTATTCCACCAATCTTCTATATATTGTTGATACTCTTTTGGTCTGTCTCTTGCACGGTTTAAACACGTTTCCTTGTCTGTATCTATAAAAATACTTTTGGCTCCAAGAGCTGTTTCCAATCTCATTCTTTCCATTAACAAAGGATAACCGCCAATCACCCAAGCGGTGAGCCATTTCCCGCGTCTGCATTTAATCATGTCTAAGATACAATCTCTAATTCCAAACGCATTTTCTCTTATCCGCTCCGGTTTAATATATCTTTCGTTCGCTGTAATACATTCGTAGATATTGTCTATATCTAAAATAATGTCGTTCTCTCCTGCGCTTTCTCTTACAAACGTTGTCTTTCCGCTACAAGGAGAACCATAAACAATATACACTTCTTGTGTTGGTGCCGGCTTTCTGTGTGCATTTCCATATCCAAACCTTTTATGCGCTTTATTGTGACACTTAAAGTGTATCAACTCCACATTATCAGGATTTAAAGAAATGGTGTAATCATTAACATTTTCTAAGGTAAGCTCTTCTATGTGGTGTCCGATACAGTCGTATTTCTTTATGATAGGTTCTCCGCAATGCGCACAAATGATAAACCCTTCATCATTTACTCGCTCTTGCTTGAGTGCTGCCATAAACTTTTCCCATTGCTTCGATTTATAGAATTCTTCTAAACTTTTCCACATATTACCCACTTACCCCCTTCGCCGTGTTTTAATACTACAGGTATCCACTTGTCTTTATACCCGTATTTTACTTTTACAGGTATCCACTTCCCGTTGTATCCGTACCGATATTTTCTTACTCCGCTTACTTCCAGTATTCCACTTTCTTTATATTCAGAGTACATACCAAATGAATTTACCACCCTTACTCTGTATATAAATCTTGACTTTGCTTTTGGTTTTCCGTTATACCCAAATACCGTATAGTCTTTTGGTTTTTGAGTAATAGAACCATTCGCCAATGGATTATGTATTTGTTGTATCGGTTTGTATCCGCTCCAAGATACACCATCAAAATAGTTTGCTTCTATTTCCAGCTTACTTAAAGTTCCGCTATTTGCACTTGCGCCATACCAAGATAACAACACGCTTCCACTTTGACTGATAATAGCTTTATCAAGAGCGAGTGCAGGAGCAGTAGGAGAAAATGCTTTTCTGAAAGAACCGGTATAAAAGTTTGTATCTGAATACGTTCCGTCTACCGCTCCCAGTGCAACAACTCCGAACTTATAGTATTTTCCCTCTTGACCGCCCGACCAATCTGTTTGTCCGTACGTTTCAGAGGTATATACTCTTTGTATGAATTTTCGCTCCGACCAGTTGCTATTATCAGAAGATTCTAAATACCAGACTTCATATTCTTTGATGTTATTATTTAAACCATGTTGAAATCCGCTCCATGAAATAGTTGTATTTGAAAAGTATCCATCTACGCTTGTTGCGGATACAGAACCAGCAACAGGATTTGTATACTCCGCTCCATAACTTAAAAGATAATCGAACCCCGTTCCACTTCCCGCTTGACTGGATAAATTAAAATTAAAACTTAAAGCACTGGCGTTATATGTGCCTGTGTCAAAATTCTCTACAGAGAAAGAACCCCACTTTTCACCCCACTGCCATTGATTGATCGGCTGTACTGTGATACTGTGTCCGTTCCACGGATTTTCACCAGCTAGTTTAAATCCCCAGTTTAATATGACATCGTAACCCCATCTATCGTAACCACTTAATGCCAGTAACCTGTAACTAAAGTAGGCGAAAACTCTTGTACCTTCACGGCGGTAACTATCCAGATAAATTTCAACTGTTGGTTTTGGGTTATTTCCAACTTGTATCGTTCCTAAATATTGAGACATTTTTATTCTCCATCTTCACTTGGAATTAAAAGTAGAGCACCTTCTATAACTGCTTCCGGTTCTGTTTCAGAAAATATAATCTTATTATTTAGTTGCTGGATAATCATATTTTCTGTCTCTGTTTTTGTATACCCTTCTCTTAAGCCTTTATTTTCTCCTACCACGTAATTTTTTGTATCCGGCATACCTTTCACCTACCAATTGTTTTTTTCGTCCTGTTCTTTTTTGTATCTTAATTCTTCCCTTTTTAGCTCTAGTAGCTGCGGGTCGTTTGCCCAATTTTCTTTATCGTAGTTTTTGAGAGCCAAATTTAATGCAGCTACATCAGGTGGGATATAAATTTCCTCTTCGTATATTTCAACCTCTTCACGTTCGCAACGCTTCCCACTATCGTCATAATATACGCTTTTGCACTTCATGCCTTTTTTAACCGTTGTCTTTATCCCAAGTGCCTTTTGGATCAAAGCACCTCTTAGCTCTATCACTAAACTTTTGCGCCCGTCACCAATAGCACTTGCCAGCTCTTGGTGTTCATCTTTATATTTGTACAGAGTGCTTTCCGCTATCCCCAAGTTTCTGGCTATTTGTTTTCCGGTGGCTCCGCTTTGCGACCACTTTTTTATTTCTTCTAATTTTGGCTTGATTATAGTGTCATACTTTGTGGTTCTTCCTTTCTGCTTCATTTTTTCGCTCCATTTCTTTTGCAATAAAATAGGGACACCGGTGATTCGGTGTCCCTATTTGCTTTGCTTATGATATTAATATAGCATAAAAATATGTCCCTTTGGTTATCCTTTTTTCTGATCCAGTAGATAAAAAAACTTCCTTCTGGCTCTATAAAACTTCTTTCTACTGGCAGGCACTTTCAAAAATTCATATTTTACGCCTTCGGTAACACTTTTAATAACGTATTGATAAATTTCAGGATCGGCAGCAACGGCGCACTGTTCTATTGCTTCGATATCTTTTTCCAGTTTCATGGCGTTTTCTGCCTGTCTGACTACTACATCACTTGTGCATCCTCCTTTTGGGGTATCTGATAAACTGGGGGAACCGATACTATAGCAATCTTTGAGCCGCTCTTTCTTTTCTTTATACTGCTGGCAAAAGTAGTACAGCTCCCTATATCGCTCTTTTGATATATCGTACTTACTTAGTGAAATGTCTCTTTTACTCGGCACTATACTACCTTCTTCCTATCTTTATTATCCTATCTTCCTTTATAGTAACATTTTCCGTTTCTCCATGCTGCACAATCATCTTTTATACACACTCTCATATTATCTATATAAATATTTTGCGATATTACTTCCTTCACCAAACCATCGGAGTTGTACACCGTGCTTGTATGAGTATAATCTATAACCGTTTTCATATATGGGCATTTCATGATTTTCTCCACGTTTTGTAACTTTTGTCTTTTTTATTCTTACTTTTCTTCCCCTCTAGCAAATCACTTATATACAAAATCACACAAAAGATTAACGTGCTACCATACAAAATCATCAGGATTAAAAGAACCCACCAATACTGTAAAAACACAATAAAAGGTATATGTAAAGCAAGGGTTATTGTTGCTACTAGGCAGAAAAGAGAAATTATAATACTTAATATTAAAAATATATTGTTATTTTTCAATATCTTGCACCAGTCTTTCCAGAAAAAACCTATCTATCTTTTCTTTATCTGTCCGTATTTCAGTTTCGCAATTTCTACATGTCATAATCACATATGTGTTGAAACCATCGGATCCTATCTCTCTGATGTTGTAACCTCGGTGTCCGCATATAGGGCACTTCGGGGTTTCTCTATACTCTTCTTCTTGTTTTTTCATCGTAACCAACTCTTGCACAAACTCTTTTAAAGCGCGTTCGAGTTCATCCGCTGTTATACCTCCGAAGTCATCTTGATAAATCTCTTTATGCCGTTCATTCCATGCTTCCGCCGCTTCTTCTTTTGCACCGTAATCAAGAGATTCATCTACCCACTTTGTAGCAAGACCACATTTGCTGCACTTTGCTCTTACTTGCCTTGTATCAGCCTCAAATGTGTACACAAACCTCGCTTCCCCGCCACAGCAGGGACATTCTTTTAATTTAATTTTTTCCATTTTGTTCACCTTCTTTTTTCATCAACCTAACCATGCGTGCAATAGCTTCCGCATCATTCCTCTGTACCCCTTTGCTCATAAGCAGCTTTATAAATTTTTTTCTTGTCATTTTATACCTCTCAATATTCACATTAAGACCACAAATGATTATAATGCTCTGCGAAACTTTTCAATCCTATTTCGATTGCTTTTTCATCCGAATCACTAAGGGTAATCGAATTTTCGCAATCATACATAATTTGAAACGCTCTAATCATTTTATCCAGTTCCGCTTGCCAATTTTCAATGGAACCTAGGTATGACGGATAACCTATTACTGTATCTCTAAATCCCTTTAACCGTGGAAGTATAAAAGCGGTTAAAGTAATATCTAGATTAAAAAGCTCTCCTGCTAAATATTTTTCATTTCTTTTCATTCTTTTTAGAGCTCGTTTCCATTCATTCATATTATTCCTCCTTTATCAACGCTCCGCAATTGGGGCAATATCTTGATTTTATCGTAATTCCTTTGTTCCCTATGGTATACTTGCCGCAAGCAGAACACGCAAATACAAAGGTCAGATTTCCCCAAATATTTTTGCGATACGTTTTAATCCATTTTCCACACGTTACTAAATCTCTTTTTGTCTCCACTTCTATTCCTCCGGCAAGCTAGGTAATGGCATCCAGTGGGTGAGTTTTGTAAAAAAACCATCCATTGACGTGTAAAACTCTCCATCTGAAAAGTGAGCTATGTCCACAAGTTTTTCCCCACCGTCTTTAAAGTACAAAACAACAAGACAATCGGTTGCTGTATCCGGCAGCCTATCTTTTACACTTATCCAACTCATTTTCGTAGTGCTCCTTTATCCGTCTAAATACATCGTCCGCTGTGAGCCAACCCGCCACACTGTCCCGTTCTGCTTCCTCTGGCGTTAAAAGTCCCATAATTTCCAGCTTATCCGCTTCTCTTCCATAAGAACCGATGCCCTCAACAACTGAAATGACACGGCTTCCATCAAGTTTATACTTATTCGGATACTCCAAATGGTAGGAAATAAAATTTGATTCCGGATAACTTGTACATGTAAAGTCAAAAGGAATTTTTTCTTTTTCAAGCATCTGCTTTAACTTGAAGATTTCTTTATATTTACTCTCTATAAAATATATTGCCATATCACTCACCGTCCAACTCAGCTTGTATAAAAATATCATCTTCTCTGTCTTGCACTAAAGAATTTACTTCCACATCTGACAGTTTTTGAACAAATCTAGCCAAAATGTCGATAATGTAAATATTTTTGACATTTCCGCTTTTTATACGCTCTAAAACCTCATCAAATGAAATAATTTTCGCTTTCATTTTTTATTCACCGTCCTCTGGTAATGCTTCAATTTGATAGTAATATACGATTTGTTCATCAATGCATCTACGGTCACAGCAGTACCCTTCACATAAAACTTTATTTTCATTAAATTTTATAATTTGTACAATCTGTCCTATAGGAAAATTATTCGTATCATTATTAATAACTCTTACAAACTGTCCAATTTTGAATTTTTGCTCTTTTTCAGTCACGCGCTCCAGTGCGAGCTTTGCGCCAATAGCAAAATCGAATGTATCTTCGGGGGAACACTTGGATTTAGCGGTTTTAAGCAGCTTCGTTCCTTCGTACATTTTTGCAGTTGTTGTTTTGCTGTCTGTGGTGATGACGATTTTTGGAAGGCTGGTAGCTAGTCCCGAAAACATTTCATCTGTCCAACTCCACTTTCCATCATCTTCTTTTATGTAATATTTTTCACTATCTGTACAAGAAGAAATTGTTACTTCTTTACCTTTGAATTTAAGCATTTCCTGTTCTACTGAATCAAATTCAGTCGTATTACTCATAAAATATATTTTTCCCACTTTCAAGTTATCCTTCACTCTTACTTTGTCACCGATTTTGTACTTCATATCTTTACTCTCCTATCTTCATTCTTTTTGCTATAGTCCTGTCCTGTTGAAAAAATCAAATCGCGCTTTAACTATAGGCTGCTCATAAGCTTCCGATAGTGATAAATTGTGATTTTTAGCAAATTTTAGCAAATACTTTCCTGCGGGATTCAGCAATTCGGAGCTTTCCATATTTTCAAAGTCTTTATACATCATGCTTGATTGAATCCCTGTATTATTTTGGTACTTTCCGCTGCTGTACAAGTCATAGTCGCCTTTTATGGTGTGATAATAGATTTGGCATACTTCAATATCAGGATAAATAATCAGTGGATGAATACAATAAATTTCCAATGTCCAGTAACCTGCAAAGCCAATATCTCCGAAACCGGCGGTTACATGAATACACAATCCTAAACGGCCTGTAGAAGAACGTCCTTCCAGCATAGGGACATATTTACTGGTAGTCGTAAATTCTTTTGTTCTTCCCAAATACAGCTTATTTGGTTCCAGTAATAATCCTTCTTCCGGAATCACTAATTTTTTGGTCGGATTAAGCTTTTTCATATCTAGTATATTATCTTCATATACTAGTAACTCGTTATGCAGCGTTAAGTTATAGCTGTTTGGGTTTATTTGACTAGGATTAAAAGGATTTATCACAATATTTCCATTTTTTACTTCTCTTTCTATTTCTTTGCCTGATAAAATCATTTTTACAGCCCTCTTTTTACTCCGAAGTGTCTTTTAGTGCTAAGTAACTTAAAATTTCCTTTTGAACTTGCTCTCTGGTATAGCATACAGCAGTACGATGTCCCATTTTCGATAAAGAAAACAGCCAATACTCTTGATTTTTAGTAGGCTTATTTTTTCCAACTTTCAATTCTATGTATAAACCGCAGTATTGACCTTTAGGTATAGGCAGACATATATCTGGCACACCGGACTTTAAGCCTTCTCTTTTTAACTTCGCTCCGTAGTATATGCTTCGTTTTCCTTCGTTAGGTATATGGTATAACAGGTAAAGTTCGGGGTATTTCCCGGTCATAAGCTGTGCCCACTCAAAAATTTGTATTTGTAGCTGACTTTCTGTTAAAGGTTGCATTTGTTTCATTTGTTTTTCCTCCGCATTACAATCTCTATATACCAATATCCGTTATAATCATTAAAAGTAGGCACGCACTTTAAAAATTGATACCCTTTGTATCTTTTTTCAAAATATTCCTTATCTTCTACATACTGTGTAGCCATTTTTCTAACTCCTTGTTTTCCTATCCTTCCGTCTTTCGGTGGCGGAATATATGGTTCTTGTAAATTTTTACTTTGCGCCCAACGTTTTTTTCCTTGCGGCTCCTTTGTCATATATCGCGCTATCGCTTCACATCCATATTCGTTGGGTTGTAGCCTGTCCGCATTTGTGAAATCTCCGTACTTCCACATCTTTTCTGCGGTGTCTCGATCCATCTTGGACATAATCATGTGAAAATGCCAGCGCATAACCCCGGTTTTTTTACTAACCTTGCATTCGATAACATAAATATATTTTAATTCTGGTAAATTGTTCCTTTTTCTATATGTTTTAATTCTTCTGATGTAGTTTACTATATCCCGTCTCGCTTCTTGCTCGGTTGAGGGCATCTCACTATCTCTATACGTGGGATGTATCACAATATCTCCCTCACCAAAATTAGCGTTAATCAATCTTGTTAATTTTTTTCGTGCATTTTTGTCATTGAGATTCTTTTGCTCTTTTGTAGATAGCTTTTCTTTTTTTGCTCGCCTCGGAATCTCTCTTCCACTTTTATATACAGGATATAGCTCTACTTCTAAAATTTTACCAGAGTAAATTTTTTTCTCTCTATACATACCATCACCATACCGTTGATAAGATAATATCCAATACAAGGACGGAAAAACTCCGTTTGGAGCTTCTTTTTATTGACTGTGCCGGTATGATATGATATAATATTTATGTTATTTATTGCGTAGGCTTTCAGTCTTACGTAAGCGGTATATCTTAGCGTAAACTAAGGTGTACCGCCTTTCTTTTTTACTTTTGTTTCCGTCTCTTTTGTATCAATTGCTCTATGTAGTGCTCAAATTCAAATCGTTCTTTATCGGAAGGTATCATCTTAATACCTTTCCACTTTTTATATCGGTCATACAAAACCCTGATTACAGGGTGATTGACATTAATTTTGTAACCGTATTTATTTTCCGGTGCATAAATCGGTTCTTTTTCTGTTGGTTTAATTTCCATATCACTCACCTGTTGTAGGGTCTCTATTATGCTTTACACACCAGTTTTCCAGCTCTTTTCTGATTTTACAGTCCAATGTCTGAATATATACTGTCCACGCTTCTAAAGGGTTTTGGGTTTCCAGTATGATTTTTTCGTCATTTATCACACGAATAATGTTTTCTTTCTTATCTGTTCTGATTTCTACCCCTCTGCACTTAAAGTTGTCCATGCTATATGTCTGCGCTTTCTCTTATCTGGAAAAACTTTACGCCTTTGTAAGTGAAAGATGTTTCAAGAAAGCTAAAATTTGCATATTTTACAGGGGTAGAAAAATAACTTGCTTGTAATGCTGTTGCCAGTTCTTCTATACCTCTAAAAATTTGTATACCTCTCCGGAACTCTTGACAAAGTTCTATCTCCCCGAATTTTTCTAACTCTTTGTATTTATGGTAAATGCTTACCAGCTCATCTATATAATCAATTTTATTTTGTGTATCGTCCGCGAACGCAGGGTGATTTTTAATTTTCATATCCTTCACACTCCAAAAACGCTTTAATATCGAAAGGGCTTTCATCTTCCCATCTGATATACTTAAAATCCACTTCTTTACCAAAGTAAGGTAGGTCAACGAAACTTAACTGATACCCAGCGCAATTCCATCCTATCTTGTCCTTATTCGGTAGCGAAGTATACACACAGAGAGTTGAATTTTTATCCCTTGTGACATATCTAAAGCCTAAAGTATATAGTGCTTTTAAAATCTCTTTTTCTCTTTGAGAAAAAGTACGACACTTTATAATCAAATCCGGATTTAACAAAATTGTTACTAACTTTTCATTGCTGATAACATCGTCATTTTTTCTAAAAATTCCATAGACCTTGTCTATGTAGTAGGCGGTATCGCTCCCTGCGATTCTAAACTCATCTCCGGGATATAGCTCTACTAAAGCCAACGCTTCTAACATTTTTGACTCTCTCATTTGACATACCTTACCTTTCCTTGCTATAATGAATATAGTTTTTATTGCTATTGCCCTTTGTCGGTGTTCCAGCACCAACAGGGCTTTTTCTTTTTTTACTTAAAAAGTGATGGACTACTGCAAGTAAAGTTATCCCTGCGATACACACTGCCTGTCCTATAAAGAAGCCTGCTGCATCTAGTCTGTCTTGCTCAAAGCTCCCGACTACGCCTAACGCTGATATAGTCAAGGCGAAAGTTAATGCAATAGTTGTCCAATCAAAAATTTTTCTTGCCACTTTATTCACTCCTTTGCTTGTCCTGCTACCAAAAGGGGCATATCCCCTTTATATGCTCTCAAAATTGCATTGGTTCACACCTTTTTGTATGCGCTCCATCAACCTTTTTGATAGCTCTTCCATCTCTTCTTTGCTGACAAGATAGTGACACTTGCCGTTTTCGTCTACTTCCAAATATGTAATTTTTTTATTTCCTACCATAACGGACACCTTTCCGGTTAACGGCTTACTTCTTGCCATACGATCACCCCCTTGTATATGTATTCTTATTACAGTTTGTCTAAAAACTGTTTTTATATTTATCTACCCATTACCGACAGCGAAAAGCATTTGATTGATTAATTTCGTTTGTGTGGAATTGTTATTTGGAGAAAATATGATTGTGTATAGCGTTCCGTATCAAAAATAAAAGGAGATATCTAAGAAAGAGTGTAATATGACGTTTGCTCTTTGCTGCCGGTAATGGGTAGATCGTGAAATTATAATATAATTTGTTTGTATCGTACTTGTTCTTTTGCTAAATCTAAAATTACCGTTATAATTTCTGTTGTTTGCATTTCTTCCGGAAAGTGTTTTTTGAACACTTGAAAAATTTCATCAATGCACGGTTTTATGTACTCGTTCGGTACAATAGTTCCGCTTCCGGATATTTGAATTCCTCCCATTGCTTTTCCTCCTTTCTTTTCTTTATTTGCTCCCTATCCCAAACAGTGGTAAAATTTACTTGGAAGGGAGGTGATTAAAGTTAATATCGTTAAAATATCAAATAAATTCCTTTCTTTTATGGTGAAGGAATTTAAAGAAAATCAAAGAGATTGCTTTGATTTTGATTTTTTTAAATCTCATTTTCCTAATATTGAGGATAAAATTATCACTGCTGCATTATGCCGCCTATCTTCTGATTCCTTGGTAGCTGTAAAATTTTACAATAACAAACCTCAAATTATATTTTTAGACGTTCAAGGAATTCAAGAGATAGAAGAAAACAGCTTGTGGAAAAAAGGTTATAAAGTTATAAAAGAAATCAAAGAGTTACTCCGCTAACTCCCAGTCATCAGCTATTAAATCTTCCGCGTAAGGATTCCACCTTACTGCGGATTTTTTTAAATTTCCGTTTTCATCTTTTAAAAAACCAATGCAACAATTTGTTGTATCTGTCGGCAATATATATACCGGAAACAGATTCCCGTTTCTGGTGATACATTTATTTTCTTTGATAGAAAGTTTTACAGCTTCGTTTATTGTCATTGCAATCTCCTTTTAACTTTACAAATTGTAAAAATGTTACTACTTCAATAATTACAAACTCACTTCTCGGATAACTTCTCGCATAAATCGCAATACATTTTACATTGCAGATCAATAAAGGTGTTAACAACACTTTTTAATTGATCTGTTTTTTCTTTCGTTATATCTTTCGCTACTCCATATCGCATTTCAGAGGATTCTAACTGGTTTTCTACAATAGAATTGTATAAATCTAAATAAGCGTTACTAATATTGCGCAAAGCACCTCGAAGTATATTTTCATTAAATTGGAAGTCTAAGCCCTCGCTTTTATTTATCTTCATGCTTTCACCTCCTTTATGCGGGTTTTTGGGACAAGTATACATTATATTGTATTCTATTGATTTATCAATCAATATATAGTATAATTTGTAATAGTTGAAAATAAATTCTCTAACTTTATTTCTGGAAAGAAGGTATTCTGTATAATAAAAGCTTCATCTAATGTGAATGGGTGTACTCCTTGTAATTTATGACAAAAGGTTCTTGGTGCTATTCCTATAGATTCTGCTATTTGTTTTTGAGAATATCTCTTTTCTGAAATTAAAAATTTCAAGTTTGGATACTTTGTCTTTGCTGAAATCGCCACTTTATCACCTCATTTTTATTTGAAAGGAAATATTTAATATGACCGAGTTGACATTTTCTAATAAAACCGTTAACAGCACCTTTGACCGTTCTATCGCTGATTCAAATTACACATTAAAAAAGCCTATGTTATGTCCTCTCTGTAACGCTTATCAAGATTCTTCTAAAGTAAGCAGTCAACTTTACCCCAGCCAAGACCACATTCAATTTGGTTCCGTTTGCTACAAATGTAGTCATTGCAAAAATCAGTACCTAGTGATCTATGAAATTAATCACGAAAAAAAGATTGCTGATTTTGGTGCTTATTACCCACAAGTAAGCATTAAATATGAAAATGAAACAATCGCAGCAGTTTCTCCGAGATTTATTGATATGTATAATCAAGCCTTAACAAGCGAATCCCTCGGCAATATCGAGCTTGCCGCTGTTGGATTTCGTCAAGCGTTAGAGTGCTTAGTAAAAGACTTTGCCATTATCGAACTAAAAAGAGATCGTGATGAAGTGATCGGCAAAACGCTGTACTCGGCAATAGGGGACTACTTTGAAGAAACATCTTTCGTTTCATCCGCTGATGTTGTTAGAATTTTAGGAAATGATTACGCGCATTACGATCGCAAATATCCCCAATTGGATTTTGAAATACTAAAGAGATATATGTTAATTTTCATAAATTTAGTGGAAACAAAACTGCTTATTTCTCATCCTCCTGTGCAAAGATAGGATCGTTTTCCGCTAATTTTTTTCCGTTTAAATCCCAATATTCTGTTATTATCCGTGAGGGTTGCTCTTTTGTTCCGGCTCCCCTTGCGGTTTTTGTTTCTATTACGCAGATTACCTTTGCGGAATCAACTCCGCGTGGATAAAGTGTGTTGTTCATGCTTTCATCTCCTTTATGCGGGTTTGTTTATGCTATAATAGAGCTATAAAAATAAGGAGAAATACTATGAATAATCAACAATTAAAAATTTTAAAATACATATACAATACACCGCGCACTTTTTCTGATATAAAAAATAAATTTCATTTGGATAATACTGCTTTAAGAAATTTGTTAAATGGCGATGATAACTTTATTGATTATTACAACGGTGTGCAACAAGGTAAAAATTTTGATGAAAACTCTATTGTCGCAAGTAACTTGGGTAGAGCTTTCATTGATCTTCATAAAAGAAAAAATATTACTGATTTTCTACCAATGATACTTTCAACAATCGCTATAATAATTTCCATTGCAAGTTTTGTTACACCATACATAACTTAACCTATCTTATGTAAGCTGCGATTAAGCTTGCAACACTAAAAACAAGCGCGAATATAGAATAACACAGAGAAAATTTCTGGAATTTATTCATATTTTCACCTCCTTTATGCGGGTTTTTGGGTGGTGGTAATTTGTTTTGTGTCTAACTCTTCAAAAAGATAGGTAACTGGTAAGTCTGGGAAAAAATGATTTTTTATTAAAAACGCTTCTTTTAGAGTTATCGGGCTTTTCCTTGATAGTTTGTTTCCGGCTGTATCCCTGTTAACGTTAATCGCTTTAGCGATTTGTTTAATAGATATTTCTTTTATCGCCATTTGAGTTTTTAAATTTTTAAACGCAATATTGTTTTTCATTTTTTCACCTCCAAATTAACGCATTGCGTGATTTCAAGTTTATATTATCACGCAATGCGTTAAAAGTCAATACATATTCTGTGTTTTTTTCTTGCAATGCGTGAAATTTGTGGTATAATATACCTAGATAAGAGGTGAATAAATGGATTTTTATAAAATTTTGGAAGATATCATGCAACAAAAATCTATAAGTATCCCCGATGTGGCAAGGATGTGTAACTTACCAGATTCTACCATACGGAGCATCATTTCAAGAAAATCAAAAACCGTCGCTCTTGAAGTTGCTTTCAAAATTTCAAAAGGACTAAATATCTCTTTAGAAGAATTAAACGGTGAGGTTTTAAATCAAAGTAACGATTCTCACTCCACTAACGAACAAGAAGTCATAAAAAAATACCGCGCTCTCGATGAACACGGTAAAATGTTGGTTAATAATGTTTTGGATTTAGAGTACAAGCGTGTAACCTCTCAAAAAAGCAACGAAGTTACAATAAATATTGCAGCTCGTGGCGGAGAAAACGAGTTAACTTTATCAGAAGAAAAATACCAAAAATTATTACAAGTAATCGAGGAAAATAAAGATAAAGAAATACCCGACATATTCGATTAATTTCCAGTAATCCCCTAATGAAAAATACCCCAGTTATAGGTAAAATGTACCATATAACAACTAATAGGGGTGTTTTTATGTACAGAGATTACACACAAGCGCGTAATAAATCTTGGGAAATTTTAATTAAATCGGGAATTACACAGCTTCCGGTCAACTTAAAAGCTGTTGCTAAGTACCTGAATGTCAGTATTATCCCATACTCCAGACTGGGCAACAATGTGTTTAGTGACAAAATGGCTGCCGGTGACGGTTTTACTACCGCTTTATTAGACGGTAAAAAACTTGTCTTTATAAACGACATAAAAGACATGAGAAGAATGCGCTTTACTTTGGCACACGAACTCGGTCACGTTGCTTTGAATCATAAGTTAGACCCTATTGCCCACCGGAACACTGAGTTTGACGAAGGGTTAACCCCCGATGAAATGCAAGCTAATGTTTTTGCACGTGACATACTTATGCCCGCTTGCGTGCTTGCAAAACTTAAAGTAAATACTGCTGATGAAATTTCACAATTATGTAATGTTTCGTCTACATCCGCTTCCATAAGAATGGAACGAATGAAAATTTTATATCAAAGAAACAAATTTGGTCTCCACCCTTTGGAGCGACAAGTTTTAGAAAATTTTGAATTATTTATTAGTGAGAAAAATAAAAAATAACCGCCCACTACTGCCATAGTGAACGGTTTGAATGGAGTTGCGTGTCATTTAACCCCAACATTATTATACTAAATTGGCGATATTTGTCAATTAATAAGGAATGAAAAGGGGAAAAATTATGAAAAGGATTATCGGTTTAGTTTTGGCAACGCTGTTATGTGCTGCTGTTTTTGTTGGGTGCGGGAGTGATGAAAGTCAAGGTGCTACCGAACCGTATAGCGTAGCTAAGTTTAATATGCTACACGATTCAACCTTGCCATTAGACTGCGATGGCGATATTTTAATAAAAAATGGGTACTCTCGTATAGAAGATCTTTATAAAAAACAAGTTGAAAATGTTAAGGTTGGAAATATAGTTCTAACCGGACAAGCACAGCTTATGAGAGATGAATCAGATATAATTTGCGATATAAGCTATGAGTACACCAATTCAACAGAAAGTACCATAGAACAGCTTTCTGAAATTTATGGTCAATATTCAACAGACGGTTCTTATTATGAGTGGAAATTAACTCTTCCTGATAATAGTTTATGGATAGTAGAATTGTACGATTTTTCAGATTCTTCTATTTTATCTGACGATAAAACCATTCGGTTTTATGATAAAGAAAAGTACGATACTTCGCTGAAAGAATACTACGATGAAGCATCTAAAAAATTAACATCCGAACAAAAGAAAATTTTGACACAAGCTGTAGAAATTGCAGATTCTTATTTAGATTTTGAATTGGACGGTGATGAAGCTCGAAACAGACTGGATACACTAGACCAGAGATATGAAAATTTAGCAAAAGATGATGATGTCTTTGGATTATACATTTCTATGTTATCGACAAGAATTGGTTTAAATGAATCAAACCACAATTATGATAAAGAAATTATTGAGACAAGAAACACCCTCGCTTCTGCGGTTGGAATAAGTGAAAGATAACTACTGTTTCCAAAACGGAAATAGTTAAAATCCCCTATCCGCTCCCAAAAGAGCAGAAAAGGGGATTTTTTCTTAAAACTTGTGAAAAATATTCTTGAAACCCCTTGACAATATGTGATATATCACATATAATATAAATATGGGATATATCACATATATCCTATAACACAAAATATAAATTAAGGAGAAACACAATGCTGGATATAGAAAATCTCCGTAAACTTATGAAAGATGATAGCAAAGTATTTGTCGCTCAACATGCAATGCAACGTTTTAGAGAACGTGGAGTAAAATACAATGATGTTATAAATTGTATTTTAGTTGGAGAGATTATAGAGCAGTATCCAAATGATTACCCTACTCCAAGCTGCCTTATTTTAGGTATTGACCGTTTAAAGCAATTTATGCATGTTGTTTGCGGAACAGACGGTGAATACTTATGGATAATAACCGCATATTATCCTTCTAAAGATAAATGGGAAAACGATTTTAAGACAAGAAAGGAATAATTTTATGAAATGCTTTTATTGTAAATCAGATATGATTGAATCGACTACAACTCATGTTGCAGAACTAAAAAATTGTGTAGTAATCATCAAGAATGTTCCGTGTATAAAATGTTCCCAATGCGGAGAAACTTCGTATTCCGGTGCAGTTGCGAAAAGAATCGACGAAATTCTTGATGTTTGCGAAAAAAATATGACCGAAATTGCGGTTATTAATTACAGCATTTCCGCAGCATAAAGGGGATAAATTTCATGAGTGATCTTAAAAATTATTTAGATAAACAACTACAGGATAAAGAATTTAAAGAAGAGTGGGAAACACTCGAACCTGAATTTTCTGTTATGCAAGCTATGATAGACGCAAGAAAAAGCGCAGGTTTAACGCAAAAACAACTTTCAGAAAAAACCGGTATCACCCAAGCAGATATAAGCAAGTTGGAAAGTGGCAACGCTAACCCTTCTTTGCGTACTTTACAGAGATTAGCTTCCGGTATGGGTATGAAGGTTAAAATCGAATTTCAACCAATCGGACAAAATTAAATTTATCCCCTATCCGCTCCCAAAATGAGCAGAAAAGGGGATTTTTATTTGAAAAAAAACAGGTGATTATATGAAAATTGCTGCTGCATATGTCAGAGTATCAACCGAAGATCAGACAGAACTTAGCCCTACATCTCAAATCAAGCAGATAAGAGAGTACGCCAAAAATCATGGATATATCGTACCGAACGAATTTGTTTTTGCTGATGAAGGTATCAGCGGTAAAAATACACAAAAACGCCCTGCTTTTAATCGTATGATAGGCTTAGCAAAAACAAAACCAAAGCCATTTGAGTGTATTTTGCTTTGGAAATATAGCCGTTTTGCACGCAACCGCGAAGATAGTATTGTGTATAAATCTATGCTTCGTAAGCAACTCGGTATAGATGTTATATCTATATCTGAAAATCTCGGCGATGACAAAATGTCTATATTAATCGAAGCGCTAATAGAAGCTATGGATGAATATTACAGTATCAACCTTGCCGAAGAAGTAAAACGCGGTATGACGGAACGCGTATCGCGCGGTGAAGCTGTTTCTGTACCTGCATACGGATATGACATTGAAGAAGGAAAGTATATTATCAACGAAGCAGAAGCAGAAGTTGTACGACAAATTTTTTCTGATTTTAATAACGGAGTTGGAACCGTTACCATAGCGCGGAATTTAAACGCTATCGGCATTAAAACAAAGCGCGGTAAGCTATGGGAAAACCGTACTGTTAAATATATTTTACACAATCCCGTTTATATAGGGAAAATTCGTTGGAATCCCGAAGAAATAACCGGTTTAAATTATGATCATGAAAAAATTATGCTTGTAGACGGTATACATGAGCCACTTCTTACAAAAGATCTTTGGGACAGTGTGCAAGAAAAACTTTCACTTATGAAAAAAACAAGAAAACCAAGAGAAAGAAGTAATCCAACACCAGACTATATGTTATATGGATTAATGCGGTGCGGTTCTTGCGGTGGAACTTTAACTCAATCTCGTGACGGCTTACAATGTCATAAGTACGCGCATGGTACATGTGATACCTCGCACTACATCTCACTTAGTAAGGCTAATACTGCTGTAATAGACTTGATACAGCATACACTTGAAAATGGTATTTTTACTTTAACCCCTAAAAAACAAGATGTTTCTACTCAACAAATCGCTATGATAGATAAACAAATACAAAGTGAAAAAAATAAACTTATAAGAGTAAAAGAAGCGTTCGAGTATGGCGTTGACACTTTGGAGGAGTACAAGGAAAACAAAAATAAAATTTTACAAAAAATCAGTGAGTTAGAGAGTAGTAAACCGGTACAGCAAACTAATATAGACAAAAAGAAGTTTGCGCAAAAGTATCTCGGTGTTATAGATACTTTAAAAGATGATACTGTAAGTGAAGCTGATAAAAACCATATTTTAAGACAGTTTGTTGAAAAAATAGTGCTGCATCGTCCTTCAAACGAAATCGAAATTTTTTATCATTATTAATTATCCCTTAAAACAATATGCTCCACCATATTGACTAATGATAATTTTTGCAAGCTTTGCATTCGGTGTTTTAATTTTAACCGGATACTGTAAACGTTTTTCATACACCCACATTATTCATTCGCCTCCACTTCCCATGGCCAAGGGCCTGTAATCCAAGCCCAACGGCTGGTATCTCTGCTTGTTTCATTAATCGGTCCAAATTGAGATTCATATTTTTCAGTCAATTCCGCAGCCTTTTTCTGTGCTTCTTTTAATCTTTTAGCCGCCTCACAATTATTTGGATGCGTGTCTAAAAATATATGCAATTCCCATGCAGAGAATTGGTATGCACTAATTTGGCGCATGAGCCGTTCTTGTTCACTCATTTCATATCCCTCCATTTGGTTCCCAAAAATGGCTTATCAAGTTCAGGGAAAATAGTGCCGTTTTCCAGACCTTTGTCTGCACTGTAAATTGTTTTGTATTGTTGATATGGCACATAAGCCATTGCTTCTACAGTAACTGCCGGCAACGGAGTCGTCTGTTTCATTTCAACGCATTTTTCTTCATTATAATCTGTCAAAATCGGTCTCTCCTTTCTATATAATAAGCTTATCCATACTATGTAATACAGTTTATTTATGTGCTTATCCCTTCAAAATTAAAAATCAGGTTTATAAATTTCTCCCAAGAAAGCATCCATTGTATCAAAAATATTTTAATTTATTGTATTTCTTAATGAAATAATAACAAACATAGACTATAATAAAATCATAACAGAAAGGATGTATCGTTTATGAGTAACTTGCGAGTTGCAAAAACAGAAGAATTTGATAAAATATTTTCCATATTGGAAAACAGTTTTCCTCCGGATGAATACAGAACATACGAAGGCCAAAAATTTCTATGGAATCATCCAAAGTACACTGTATATGTAATTCCCGATGACGAATCTGACTGCATCAAAGCATTTATCACAGTATGGAAATTTGAGGATTTCGCCTTTATTGAACATTTTGCAGTAAATCCTTTCTACCGAAACCAAGGACTTGGTTCGTTAATTTTGCATGAAATTCTGAATCTGCTGCAGTGTCAAATCTGTTTGGAAGTAGAATTGCCGAAAACAGATTTTGCAAAAAGACGAATTGGATTTTACGAACGAAACGGATTTTTTATCAATCACTATCCATATGCTCAACCTCCTTATACAAGAGAAAAACAACCAGTTCCATTGCTTATGATGACTTCCGGCAATTGTGTTTCAAAAGACCGATTTGATAGTATAAAAGAAACAATTTTCAAAGAAGTGTATCAAACATCAAACTAAATAGAATAAACGATTCCCTACTAGACAAATATCCGGAAAGAAATCATCCATTCTATCAATAAATTTAGAAACTGAAAAGGGAGACGCTTGATAAAAAGCGTCTCCCTTTTCAGTTTTTATTTCTTTTTGGATTTATTCCCTTTTATCTTCTTAATAATACGAGAAGTTAACGTTCCTTTTGCTGCTTTTTCGGCAGCTTCTTCTTCCTCTTCTTTTTGTCTTGCTTCTCTGTCCGCTTTCTCTTCGTCCGTCATTTCTCTATAAACCCCGGGAACACTATATGCCAGAGTATCATCAGGCATATTTCGTTTTCCCAAACGGCGAGAAATCCAACGTTTTAGCCATGTATACAGCATTGCGAAAGTTGGTACACCAATAATCATACCAACAAATCCAAACAATGCGCCGAACACTACAATAGCAAATATAATCCAAAATCCATTTAACCCAATGGTTTCTCCCAATATACGCGGACAAATAATGTTACCATCTATTTGCTGCAAAATAATGATAAAGATAACAAAATATACTGCCTGTAACGGGTTCACCAATAAAATTAAAATGGCACTTGGAATTGCACCAATGTAAGGACCAAAGAACGGAATGACATTAGTGATTGCAACAATGACACTAATCATTGGAGGATAAGGCAATTGTAAAATTGACATACCAATAAAGCATAGTATACCAACAATTAAAGCATCAATTAACTGACCTGTAATAAAGCTGCCGAATACAGTGCTGGTTTCTCTTGTGTTACGAATCAGTCCGTCTGCGCGTCTGCGGGGCAATATCGCATATGCTGCTTTTTTGCACTGTGCACAGAATTTTTCTTTACTGAATAGAAAGTAAATGGCAATGATTAAACCAATAATGACATCTTTTAAGACCATAAATACATTCCATAAACCGGAAAGTAAATTGGTTGCAATATTTTGTAATTGAGGAACCAAATCGGTTGACATCCAACTTTGAAGCATTTCTTTCGATTTTTCCAATGCCTGCAAAATAAATTCTGCAGACTTGCTGTCTTGCTTTAAAATGCCGTCTAACCAGCCCATAAAGTTATTATAGTACGACTCAAAGTTATTGTAGAAGCCCATAATGTTGGTTACCAGTTGAGGGAACAGCATTAATGAGAAGACGGTAATTACTACAAATAGCAACAAAATTGAAATCACAATACTGATAGCACGGGATATTTTTTCAGCCCGATGTACTTTTTTTGTTTTTTTAAATACGGTTTTCATAAACAATTTGTGTAATCGTTTAACAACCGGATTTAAAATAAACGCAAACGCAAAACCGTACAAAACAGGCGTTAAAATACCGAATATAGTGCCAAAAAAGCCCCATATCATATCAAAACGGAAAATAGCGGCAAATAGCAGCAATCCGGCAATAATTACCGCAACTGCCGTAACACCCCAATATAGATATTTTTTATCCCATCTATATCTCATAATTTAAAATCATCGCCCTCCTTTCTGAAAAATAATTGGTTATTTTTATTATTGTACCACCTATTGTTTGAAAAGTCACCCTAATATTTGTAAAAATAAAAAACAGGTTTGTAACCTGTTTTCTTTTTATTTATATTTTCTGTTTTTCCACCATTTTTTGATTCGTTGTGACAAAGTTTGCTTGGTTGCTTTTCTGAAAGCTTCCTCCGCCCGTTCACTTTCCATTTTATCCACTGCAATTTTTTCTTCTTCTGTCATTGGGCGAAAACATCCCTGCATGCTATAGGCAACCGTTTCTGTAGGCATATGTTTTTTCTGCAATCTGCGTGTAATCCAGTTTTTAATCCAGGTATAAATCACAGCAAATGCAGGAACACCAATAATTAAACCTACGAATCCCATTGTGCCGCCAAATACCACTATGGCAAAGATAACCCAAAACCCGGTTAATCCCGTTGCCTCTCCCAACACTTTAGGAGCAATAATATTTCCTTCAATCTGCTGTAATACCAGAATAAAAATCAAAAAGTACAATGCCTGAAGAGGGTCTACCAATAAAATCAATAAAATACTTGGAATTGCTCCTATATACGGACCAAAAAACGGAATGACGTTGGCAACACCAATGATGACACTGATTAGCGGCGGATATGGAAACTGAAATATCGTCATTGCAATAAAACAAAGACCTCCGACGATAGCGGAATCGATAATTTTTCCGGTAATAAAACCGCCAAACACACGGTGCGCATATCTTGCATTTTTTACAATAATATCACCGTTATGATGACTAAACAGTGCATAAGTAACCTTTTTTCCCTGTGCAGCAAATTTTTCTTTGCTGTATAAAAAGTATATGGCTATAATCATGCCGATGATAAGATCTGCAAATACAGAAAATACTGACCATAATGTAGAAGTCACATTTACCAATATATTTTGGAGCTGCGGCACTAAGTCTGCAGACATCCATCCAACAATCATCTGTTTTGCCTGACCTAAAAACTGATTTGCATATTCCGCAAAAGAAGAATTTTGCCCTACCAGACCGTTAATCCAATCCTCTAAATTATAGAAATACGACTCAATATTTTGGTAAAAGCCCAGTATATTGGTAATTAGCTGCGGAATTAGCATCATGCATAAACCTATCAGAATACCAAGCAGCAATAAAACAGATGCCACTACGCTAATAGCTCTTGCAGCTTTTTGTGCCTTATGAGGCTTCTTGGCATTCTTAAAGTAGGTTTTCATCTGAATACGGTCCAGTTTATTCACAAGGGGCGTTAATAAATAAGCAATGGCAAATCCATATAAAACAGGTGATAAGATACGGAAAATAAATCCAATTACGCTCAATACGCCTTTAAATTCAAAAATAGCCGCAAATACAAGCAGGCTTACGACAATTACACAAATTGCCGTAACGCCCCAATATAGATATTTTTTATCCCATCTATATTTCAAGAATACCAAACTCCTCTTCCTTGTCTTTTAGCCTCTCTTGTTTTAGTCTTGACTTGTTTTGGTGTAAGTATCCAAATTCATTCGCAAAATTCAAAAATAAAATAAGTATTGCAAAAAATGATTAGTCATTCACGATTTTTGTACCCGTTTTCCCTAATAAAGCTTCTTTTGCACAGTCCAGCGATGTAATAATAGCCGTTCCGTTTTTTGTTTGTTCTACAAAAGATAAACAAGCTTCTACTTTTGGAAGCATACTGCCCGGAGCAAAATGGCCTTGCTGGATATATGTTCTCGCTTGTGACACCGTCATATTTGTCAGCTCTTGCTGATTTTCTTTTTTGTAATGAATACATACTCGTTCCACTGCTGTTAAAATAATCAGCATATCTGCATTCAAATCTTCTGCTAATTTTGCACTGGATTTATCTTTATCAATTACAGCTGCAATCCCTTGATAACCGGTATCTGTCTCTATGACAGGTATACCGCCGCCGCCAACTGTAATTACAATATTTTTTAGATTGACCAATTGTTGAATCACCGGCAATTCTACAATAGAAACCGGATTTGGAGACGCAACTACACGACGATAACCACGTCCTGCATCCTCCGCAAATACAAATCCTTGCTCCTTTTCCATTCGGTCAGCTTCTTGTTTGGTATAAAACATGCCAATAGGCTTTACAGGCGTTTGAAACGCTTTGTCTTCTTTGTCCACCACTACCTGAGTAATGACACTGACCGCTTGTCTTTCCAGTTTGCGAGATTTTAACTCAAACTGGATTGCCTGCTGCAAGTGGTATCCAATATATCCCTGCGACATCGCGCCACATTCCGGAAACGGCATATATGGCGTTTTGGCTCCATGGGCAGATGCAAAATCCATTGCAAGATTTATCATACCTATTTGAGGGCCATTTCCATGACCAACCACAATTTCGTAGCCCTCTTCTACCAAATCTACAATAGATTTCGCCGTTTTTTTCACCAACTGAATTTGTTCCTGCGGTGTTTGTCCCAATGCGTTACCGCCCAAAGCCAATACAATACGTTTCACGATTCCATTCACCTCAAAGTTATGTATGCGTAAGTAATTTTATCATACCACATTTTCTCAGTAAAAAAAAGAAAAATTAAAAAGGACATTTATTTGTACCACATGTGTCTGATATCATACCCGATGATAATATACTTATGCTCTATCATTATACTTTTTCCATGATGAAATTAATTGTATTTTGGACTTTTACATGATTATAACAAAATGGAAATACTATATATTTGATAACCTCCAAAAAAAAAGATAAAGGTTTCTTTTTAGACACCTTTATCTTTCAATACGTTTACTTTATTGTACATCATCTGACCCTGAAGCCATGGTATGTAAGCTGGTAAAACGCTCCAGGAACGCTTTTGTTCTTTCCTTTTGAGGATGGTTGATAACATCATCCGGTTTTCCCTCTTCCACAATATAGCCTCCGTCCATAAAAATAACGCGGTCGGCCACATCACGCGCAAAAGACATTTCATGGGTAACAACCACCATGGTTCTGCCTTCTTTTGCAAGGTCTTGGATAATCTTTAAAATTTCTCCCGTTAACTCAGGGTCCAAAGCGGAGGTTGGTTCATCAAAAAATAATATTTTGGGGTTAAGCGCCAACGCACGTGCAATGGAAACACGCTGCTGCTGACCTCCGGAAAGTTCACATGGATACGATTTCTCTTTTGATTCCAATCCAACTTTTTTTAAAAGTTCTCTTGCTTCCTGCTGCGCCTGTTCCTTTGGTTTTTTCAACACACGAATAGGCGCCTCTGTAATATTTTTTAAAACAGAAAGGTGTGGAAACAGATTAAAGTTCTGAAACACCATTCCCACGTTCAAGCGGATTTTCTTCAAAATTTGCTTTGGCGCGTAGATTGCTTCGTTTTTTCCCTGCCCAACAATCATATCGTCACCACAAATAGTCACTTTCCCACTTGTAATCTGCTCAAATTGATTTAAGCAACGCAGTAATGTGGATTTTCCCGAACCGGAAGGGCCGATAATGGCAACCACTTCACCTTGATTCACCTCTAAAGAAATATCCTTCAAAACTTCTAAATCTTTAAATTTTTTTGAAAGATTTTCTACTTTCAGCATTACCATAACAGCACCCTCCTTACTTATAATAATTTAACTTTTTCTCTATAAATCGGAACAATAATGATAACAATAGGTTAAAGAAATAATAGTAAATACCTGCAATAATAAGCGGAGTAATCACACCATTTGCGTTTGTTTGTTTATTCGCCATAAAGAATAGCTCTTCAACACTCAGTGCGTATGCCAGAGAAGTATCTTTTACAAGCGTAATGACTTCATTTGCAGTAGACGGAATGACACGTTTGATTACTTGAGGTAAAATAATTCTAAAAAATGTTTGTGATTTTGAAAGTCCCAATGCTGCGGAGGCTTCGTATTGTCCTTTTTCCATAGAATCCATACCTCCACGGAAAATCTCTGCAAAATAAGCTGCATAGTTTAACACAAATGCAATCAAAGCCGCCAAAAATCTATCATAATTTAAACCAAACATATATTTAGGTGCAAAGTAAACAAATAATAACTGCAATAGCAACGGCGTGCCACGCATAATGGAAATATAGAGAGAAACCGGCCAAGATATCACTTTATACTTTGAACGCCTTCCAAAGGACAGCAGTACTCCCAAAGGAATGGCACATACTAAAGTAACTGCGAATATCTCCAAAGCAACTCCGCAGCCGGATAAAAACATAACAAACCAATTTCCAATTTGATCCCAATTCATAAACATACCTCCTTTGGAAATATCTACACTGTAACCGCGAAAAAGACGCACAGTAGATTACGTGCGTCTTTTTCATGCAAATGTTAAAACAAATTATCTGCTAACTACATCTTTGCCGAACCATTTTTCAGAAATCTGTGTCATGGTGCCGTCGGCTTTCATTTCATCAATGTATTTTTGCACTTCATTTTTTAATGCAGTATTTCCTTTTTTGAATCCAACTGCATACTCTTCTTCAGTTAAACCGTCTTCCAAAACTTTAAAGTCTTTATTTTGGGAAGTAATTGCATAGTTAGCTACCACTTCATCCATAAAAATTGCATCAATGCCTTTTGTTTCCAATTCCATAAATGCAGTTACATTATCTTTAAAGCCAATGGTGTTGCCAATGGTTTTTGAAAAATCAGATTCTTCTAAAATTTTCTCTGCGGTAGAACCGTTTTGTACACCAATTGTTTTTCCTGCCAAAGAAGCTTGGTCTGTATATTCGGAATCATTCAAAACAACCAATACCATACGGTTTGTCATATAAGGTTCTGAAAGATCCATTGCTTGTTTTCTTTCATCGTCGATGGACAATCCGTTCCACAAGCAGTCCACAGAGCCTGTGTTAAGCTCCATTTCTTTTGTGGACCATTCAATTGGCTGTAATTTTAATTCTACACCCATACGATTTGCTACTTCTGTTGCAACATCAATATCAAAACCTACAATATTGTTGTTTTCATCACGGAAGCCCATTGGTGGGAAACTGTCGTCCAATCCCAGTACCAAAGTACCCTTGTCCAAAACGTTTTGCAAAGAATTATCTTGTGCTGTTCCTGAGTCTGCTGTACCGCTGTTTGTGTCTGACGATGAACTGCAACCTGCAAATACGGCAAGCATAGCAACCATCATCATAGCAAATACTGCCAATGATATTTTTTTCATCATTTTTCCCCCTATTGATCAATCGTTATCAATTACGATACTATTGTAACGCATTATCAGAGTAAAGTAAAGGATAAATTCTATATCACTGACAAATTCTTCGTTTATTGAAAATTATTCTGTTTTGATTCGTGAAATACAAACAAAATATATAAAAAACAACGTGGTTACCAATGGTAATCATATAAAAAAAAGTCAAACTCGAAAGATTTTCCTTGTACTGTAAATTGATGTTTGATAACTTGCTGCCGCTTCATTCCTTTGTATTCATAAAAACTATAATTACAGCTGGTATCCGTAAATAAATAGAAGTCGTGAATTTCTTCTTGTTTCATATAAGAAAGCACTGCATCAAATAATTTTCCTCCAATACCAAGGCCTCTGTATTCCGCATTTACTACGAAGAAAGCAACTTCCCCTTGATATGTTTTTTCACACTGTTTGAGCAGTGCGTCATCAATCTCGCTGATTGTTTTATAAAATTCAGCAGCATCTCTTCCTTCTTGTGTAGCACAGAGGTCTTCCATAGATTGTTTTTGACGAATACTTAATTGTTCCGGACATTTATGTTCTCTGATATTTTTGCCCATAATAATGCCAACCGGAACACCATCCACAATTGCAACTTGAGTATACGTTTGATTGGTCAAACATAAATCCAGATATGCCCTTGCAAGTTTACATGCCGTTTCATGACTTCCAAATTTATCGTAGCCCCATGTAATTCTGATAATATCTGCCAATGCGTCCGTATCCTGCGGTCGAAATTCTCTGAGTATTACTTGATGTTTCAATGTAAGCACTCCTTTATGTTTTATACTATTTGAATATTACTGTACCCTATCCAGTTGGTGTACAGTCAAGAACAATTTGAAAAATAAAAAACGTCCCAAAAATTGGGACGTTTTTTCTATGTTTTATTTTTTTCTTCTTTGTGCGGTTTTAATCGATTACTGGATTCGTAGTCTTTGTTAAGCTTTATGACAAATCCGCTTAATGCCAATAATGCAATTAAGTTCGGAATTACCATAAGACCATTAAACATATCAGTCAAGGCCCAAACCAAATCTACTTTTAAGAAAGAACCTACAACTAAAAAGCCGCACACAATGACCGCATAAATTCTTACGCCAATTTTACCAAATAAAGCACTGACATTGGAGGCACCAAAGAAATACCAACCAATGATAGTAGAAAATGCGAAGAAAAACATACAGATTGCTATAAATATATTACCGAATGAGCCAAAGAACGAAGAAAATGCAGCCTGTGTCAGATTACTGTCATTCAAAACTCCGGAATAACCCATTGGCAAAACATCTGTTGCCAATACTACCAAAGCAGTTAAAGTTAAAATGATAAAGGTATCAATAAAAACACCCATCATAGCAATAAAGCCCTGGTCACAAGGATGTTTTACTTTTGCCAGTGCATGAGCGTGCGGTGTAGAACCCATACCGGCTTCATTGGAGAACAAACCTCTGGCCACACCGAAACGCATCGCTTTTTGAATGGTAATACCAATCACACCGCCTGTAACAGCTTGGGGATTGAAAGCACCTACAAAAATTTGTCCAAATGCTCCCGGAATTTTTGTCACGTTTGCAAAAATAACAATCAAAGCACCAACAATATACAGCAATGCCATGAATGGAACCAATTTCTCGGTTACAGAAGCAATACGCTTTACGCCTCCAATAAAGATAACAACGGCAATCGCTGCTACTGCAATACCCATTGTCCAAGCAGGTATGTTAAAAGCAGATTCAAACGCATTTCCAATTGCATTGGACTGTACCATATTTCCCATAAAGCCCAATGCCAACACAATTAGAATGGAGAAAATAGCAGCCAATACTTTTCCGAATTTGCCTTTAAAGGCTGCCATAATGTAGTAACGAGGACCGCCTACCACAACTCCATCTTTTGTGGACTTAAACTTCTGAGCCAGAGTTGCTTCTACATAAATCGTTGCCATGCCCAAAAAGGCACTTACCCACATCCAGAAGATTGCTCCCGGACCGCCTGCAATCAATGCGCCTGCAGCACCAACCAGGTTACCTGTACCAACTTGAGCTGCAATTGCAGTAGCCAAAGATTGGAAAGAAGTCATTCCGCCGGCATCTGCCTTATCTTTGTTCTTTTTGAACAGACCACCAAACGCCATTTTAAAACCACGCCCGAATTTACGAACCTGAATAAACTTTAATCGAATGGTAAAATACAATCCGGTACCGCAAAGTAAAAATAACAGGCCATAGTTCCACAAGTATTCATTAATTACTTTTACAATGTTCGTAAGGATATCCATTTCATCCCTCCACAACTCTATCAATCAAATACAATGTTATAAAAATATATCCGTATTAGATTACCATAGAATCAATACTAAATCAAATTAAAAACGACAGTTTTTGATAAGCTTGTTAAATTTTCTACACATTGCACGAAAAAAAGAGCATGGATTTTTAACATCCTGCTCTTTTTATGCACAAAAATAGTAGATTTTAGTCTTTTAATTGTTTCCATTGCTCTTCATTGAAACCAACCAGTACCAAATCGTCCCGTACTACAATGGGACGTTTTACCAATTTGCCGTCAGATGCTAAAACAGCATACTGCTCTTCTTCCGTCATGGAAGGCAATTTATCTTTTAAATTAAGAGATTTATATACCAAACCACTGGTATTAAAGAATTTTTTCAGCGGTAATCCGCTTTTTGCAACCCATTGCTTTAATTCCTCCACCGTTGGGGGTTGCTCTACAATCGGTCTGTCTTCATATGCAATACTGTTTGCTTCCAGCCATTTTTTCGCTTTCACACAAGTACTGCATTTCGCATATTGCAAAAACAATGCTTTCATATACTTTCCTCCTTATGATTTTAACTTTTCTAAAACAGACGGTAATTCTGTAATATTCTGAATTTGATAATCGGCACAGTCCAATTCTCCGTCAGAGCCATATCCGTACAGACAGCCTATGCTGGGCAAATGATGGTGTTTGGCCAGTTCCATATCATGAAAACGGTCACCAACTACAATATATTTGCCGGGGTGTTCTTTTTTAATATATTCGAATACCTCATATTTGGGAATAAAATGATAGCGCTCACAAGGATAAAATCCCACAAACAGGTCTTGCAATCCAAAATACTCCTTATGTGCCTCCATATAGCTAATGCTACAGTTACTGAGCAAAATAAGAGGATAACCGTCTTGCTTTAATTGTTTTACTACATCCATTGCATGGGGATACCATCTGGCTTTTCCTTCCTGTAAACCAATATGCATATACTTTCCAATCAATTTACTATAAGTATGATGCTGTTCTGCATTTAACTGAGGCATAAATGCGTTCCACATATCAGTTGCACTGTATCCCAACCATTGACTGATTTCTTCATCCCGAAACATACGCGGCTGAGCCAATCCATCCTGAACCAATTGGTCATATACCTTTAAAAACGCTGTTTTATACACAATGGCACAATTGTGCAACGTACCGTCATAGTCAAAAATAATAATTGGTTTAGCCAATTTGTTTTAACAGATTTGCCATTTCAATTGCAGTAGCGGCAGCATCAAAGCCTTTGTTGCCTGCCTTTGTGCCTGCACGCTCAATGGCTTGCTCAATGCTGTCTGTTGTAATCACTCCAAAAATAACAGGAACTTCACTGTCCAAAGAAACGTTTGCCACACCTTTTGAAACTTCTGCACAAACATAATCAAAATGAGGCGTAGAACCTCTGATAACAGCACCAAGGCAAATGACTGCGTCGTATTTTCCGCTTTTTGCCATCTTCTTTGCTGCCAAAGGCAGTTCATATGCACCCGGCACCCAAGCAAGGTCAATGTCGCTTCCTTTTACGCCATGACGCTGCAAGCCGTCTTCAGCACCGCTTACCAATTTTGAAACAATAAATTCATTAAAACGCGCTGCTGCAATTCCTATTTTTAAGCCTTGGGCAATTAAATTTCCTTCTATATAATTCATGTGTATTTCCTCCAACGAAATTTGTTTTCAATTTAAAATCAAACTTTTATTTTATAAAAATAACCTAGCTGATAATCATAAAATGTTTTAAAATAATCAAAATTTTGAAAATTGACAAGCGTTTTTTTCATTTTGTTACTGTTATCAGGTTGCCACCACATAAAAAAATTACTGTGAATCTCTGCATACAAAATGGAAACGTCACAACATTTTAAAGCATATGGTCCATCTTATCTTTTTTGGTTTGCAGATAAAATGCATCGTTTGGATTTGCCTGCATTTTCAGTGGGACACGTTCTACAATTTCCAAACCGTAACCGGACAATCCTGCTATTTTCTTTGGATTGTTAGTCATCAAACGAATCTGTTTGACGCCCAAATCACTCAAAATTTGTGCTCCAATCCCATAGTCACGCATATCTGCCGGAAAACCAAGCTTTTCATTGGCTTCCACGGTATCCAAACCTTGGTCTTGTAATGCATATGCTTTGATTTTATTGATTAAACCAATGCCGCGTCCTTCCTGACGCATATACACAAGAACACCTCTGCCCTCTTTGGCAATCTGTTTCATAGCAGCGTCATATTGTTCCCCGCAATCACAGCGGCGGGAACCCAAAGCATCTCCTGTTAAACATTCGGAATGAACACGTGCCAAAACAGGTTTTCCGTCTGCAATATCTCCCATAACCAAGGCAACATGATGTTCCCCTGTTACTTTATTCTCATAACCGTACATGATAAAGTCACCGTATCTGGTAGGTAATTTTGCACTGGCTTCTCTTTCTACGGAACACTCTGTTTTACGACGATACGCAACTAAGTCTGCAATGGTAATGAACTTAATCTGATGTTTTTGCGCAAATTCTTGCAGCTCGGGAGTGCGCATCATATGACCATCATCTGCCATAATCTCACAGCATAGACCGCACTCTTTCAGACCTGCCAAACGGCATAAATCCACTGTTGCCTCCGTATGACCGGTGCGCACCAAAACGCCTCCCTGCTTTGCCTCTAACGGAAACATATGTCCCGGACGGCGGAAATCTTCCGGTTTTGCATCGTCCTCCACACATTTTAAAGCAGTAACAGAACGCTCGTATGCTGAAATGCCTGTTGTTGTATCTACATGGTCAATGGAAACTGTAAACGCAGTCGCGTGATTGTCCGTATTTTGTTCTACCATTTGAGGCAGACCTAATTTTTGTGTAAACGCTTTGCTCATTGGCATACAAATAAGGCCTTTTGCCTGCGATGCCATAAAGTTTACATTTTCTGTCGTTGCAAACTCGGCAGCGCAAATCAAATCGCCTTCATTTTCTCTGTCCTCGTCATCTGTTACCAAAATGACTTCACCGTTACGCAAAGCCTGCAAAGCTTCTTCAATTGTATTATATTGAAACATATGGTACATCCTTTCTGATAATTGATTATAAAAATCCATGCTCTGCCAAATAGGAAGAGGTAATGGCGGTTTTGGAGGTTTGTTCCTCCGTTGTCTGTTCAAAGTGAAGCAGACGTTCTACATATTTGCCTAGCATATCGCATTCCAAATTTACCGTATCACCGGCTTTTTGCGTCAGCAATGTCGTTTCCTCAGCTGTGTGCGGAATAATAGATACTCGAAAACAAGTATCATCTACATATGCTACGGTCAGACTTATGCCGTCGATGGTAATGGAACCTTTTTCAATAATATATTTTAATACAGTCGGTTCTGCTGTGACAGTGACCCAAACTGCGTTGTCTTCTCTTTCCATACGGGTAATTGTACCCGTGCCGTCTATATGACCGCTTACAATATGGCCTCCCAACCTGGTTTGCAGGCTGAGCGCCCGTTCCAAATTCACACGGCTGCCCTGAGACAAAGAACCCAGTTTACTTCGCCGCATGGTTTCTGCCATCACATCTGCCTCAAAGTAATCTTTGCCCATGTTGGTTACGGTTAAACACACTCCGCTGGTACAAATGCTGTCTCCTATCTTTGTATCGTTCAATACTTTGTCAGCAGCAATCACAAAGTGAGAAGAACGTGTTCCTCTGACCACTTGTCTTACGGTGCCTATTTCTTCTACAATACCTGTAAACACGAATCATTTCTCTCCTCTCTCAGTTTGCTTCTGTGGGTTGGATTTTTGTTTTCGGTTGAATATATGCGGATATCTTAATGTCGTCTCCAATCGCGCTTACCTTCATCTGTCCCAACTGATAAGCATCCTGTAAATGCTCTACTCCAATTCCGCCTACCGGAGTAGGTGCAACTGCGCCGCCTATCATTTTAGGCGCGATGTACGTAACAACTTCTTGTACAATCCCTGCTCTTAATGCCGCATCATTTAAAGTAGCGCCGCCTTCCAGCAAAATACTGTCAACTCCCATAGCACCGAGTTGATTCATTAAATCATTTAAATCCACCCTATTGTCTTTACTGCTACAATACAGCACTTTTGAGCCAAAGGTTTCTAATTTACGTGCAGCCAGCGGACTTGCCTGATTGGTTGTTGCCAAAATTGTTTGATTATTCTCCTGGTCTTTCAAAACATTGGAGGTAAGTGCAATACGCAAGCAACTGTCTACCACAATACGCACAGGATTTTTTCCTTGCTCCATACGGCAGGTAAGGCGTGCATTGTCATGAATAATGGTGTTGATGCCAACCATAATCCCTGTGTATTTGTGGCGTAATCGATGTACGTCTTTACGAGATGCTTCCCCTGAAATCCATTGCGATTCTCCCGTGGCAGTTGCAATTTTCCCGTCCAGCGTCATAGCTGTTTTCATTACAACATATGGTTGTTTGGTTGTAATATAGTGACGAAACACACGGTTGATTTCGTTGCACTCTGCCTCTAACACACCGCTTACCACTTCTATTCCGGCTTCTTTTAATTTTTGTATTCCCTTTCCTGCTACCAGCGGATTGGGATCTAAACTGCCAACGACAACCTTGGCAAGTTTCTTTTCTACCAATAAATCTGCACAAGGAGGCGTTTTCCCATAATGAGAACATGGCTCTAAAGTAACATACATGGTTGCACCTGCCACATCTTCTTTGGCATCGGCAATGGCATTTACTTCCGCATGCGGTCCTCCATAATGTTCGTGGTATCCACTTCCTATGATGCGACCGTCTTTTACAATGACAGCTCCTACCATTGGATTGGGCGCCACATATCCTTCTCCCTTTTGTGCAAGCTGTAATGCCTGTTTCATATACTGTTCGTCTCGATTGCCTTCCATATGCAGCCTCCTAACAAAAAAGCCCTGAGTATTGCTACTCAGGGCTTTGTGGTTTCGGTTATTCTGCAAATACCAAAAACGGCACTTACATCGTATCATCTTCTACCATCCAGACTATACTGTCGGCTTTGGAATTTCACCAAATCAACCTTTCGGCTCGTGGGCTGTACCACCGGTAGGGACTTTCACCCTGCCCTGAAGATTTCTATTTTTTCTTATTATACTACACCTTTTATTCTATTGCAATAAATAAATACAAATTCAGTATATTTTATTTTTTCGTACAAACACAAATCATATAGTCCTTTTGATAAAGCATGTATTCTGTTTTCCAATCGGACGTATCATCTTTCGGTTTGTAATGAAATCCAACACCTAAATATTTTCCTACACTCTCCCGTTTTGTCCACATACGATAAAATGCCGTTTGATTTTTGCCTTCCATGATATAACGTTCTTGTTCTTTCTGTGTAAAAAAGCGTTTTGCGATGAAATCAAAGCGACATGGTTTCATTTTTTGAATGTCAATGCCTATTGGCATATCATCAACAGCACAGATGCAAATGTTATCTGAATGACTGATATTAAAATGTACCTGTTCATACCCAATCACATATGGTTTTCCATGAGAACCAATACCAAACCGGATTTGGTCGATGGGTATATTCCATTTTGTATGAATTGCATATTTTGCAAGAAGAATACCTACAAGACTGATATTCGCCACTTGCCTCCTCATAGATTGCAATTGCTCTCTCTTGTGACCGTCAGCCAATGGCAACCACGTTTCAAAATCCAAATCCGCCAGTACATCAGCATTCGGAACTAAAAAAATATTTCTCCCATTGGCATTGTTTTGCTTCATAGGCACTCCTTGATTTGATATTTCTCACAGTTTGTCACAGCATTAACTGATAATCGTTAAAACATTCTCTTAACAGTCAAAATGAATATTGAAAGACAGGTCTTTCAATATTCATTTTGTGACTGTCATGGGGTCATTATAACATATCCCCTATCATTTATGCAATTTCACAGATAGCAAAAAATAAAATCAATTTGGGACATCATCTTCCAAACTCTTAGGAAAATATCAATAAATTTTACATAATCTTTATTGAAATACCCTAGGATTCTGCCCTGAAATAATGATATAATAAATATAATGTCTAATTTGGGAGGCACTGTATGAATGATACGCTGATGGTAATCGGAGAAGCATTAATCGATTTTATCCCTACAGAACAGGGTATGGCACTAAAAGATGTCTGCTCTTTTACCAAGCACTGCGGAGGAGCCCCTATCAATATTGCAGCTGCCACAGCAAAGTTGGGGGCACATTCCAAAGTATTAACACAAGTAGGCGCTGATGCATTTGGAGATTTTATCTTAGAAACACTATCCCTATGCCAAGTGGATATTACTGCTGTAAAACGTACCAAACAATATCCAACAGCGTTGGCTTTTGTAGCTTTGGATGAAAAAGGAAATCGCGATTTCACTTTTTATCGCGACCCCTGCGCAGATTTACATCTCAGTGCTGAAGATATTACTGCCACCATGTTTCAGGATTGCGGTATTCTTCATTTTTGTTCTGTGGATTTGGTGGATTCTCCTATGAAACAGGCACATCTCAAAGCAATTCAGCTGGCAAAAGAACAAGGCGCTATCATTAGCTTTGACCCCAATGTTCGTCTGCCATTATGGAGCAGTAAGGAAGACTGTAAGAACACCATTTTAGAATTTGCACCCTACGCAGATATTCTGAAAATATCCGATGCCGAGCTGTTCTTTCTCACAGGACAAAAGGATTGCGAACAAGTTTTCACTGTATTTCCAGATGCCACTATTATTTTACTAACCTGTGGTGAACAGGGAAGTTATCTGATGACAAAAGAACATCGTCTCTATGAAAAGCCTATTCCTGTGAAAGCAATAGACACCACCGGTGCGGGTGATGCGTTTGCCGCCGCTTTTTTGTATCAATTGCTGCGGGACGGTATCTCACGAGAGCAATTGCCTCATTTATCAAAAGATATTTTGCAAGTATATCTTCGTTTTTCCAATGCATATGCAGCTGATTCTACCACAAAATACGGTGCCGTACACGCAATGGCAACAACACAAGAGTTTCATGAATTTCTACAGAACTTCCATATTTCTAATGTTATTATATCAGATTCCTAAAGTCAGGAGGAAATCCATTGATTACATTTACCGGAAAAGGAGCCTTTGGCGGATATGCCATGGGACAAATATTATTTTATAATCGGATTCAAACAGGCATCAAAGCACATACGGTGGACGACCCAATTTCAGAACTGGAACGTTTTTTTGCCGCGCAAAAAACAGCCATTGAGCAATTGGGTGAACTTTATGAGAAAGCATTATTGGAAGTGGGACGTTCCAGCGCAATGATTTTTCAAATTCATCAAATGATGCTGGAAGATGTGGACTACGTAGGCTCTATTACCAACATGATACAAAATCAAGGGCAAAATGCGGAATATGCCGTCAGTGTGACAGCAGCCAAATTTGCCAATATGTTTGCAACTATGGACGACCCCTATATGCGTGAACGTTCCGCAGATGTAAAGGATATTTCGCAAAGACTGATTAATGTACTGACACACAATCATGACGGAGTCATTTCCTTTGAAAAGCCTGTCATTATTGCCGCTAATGATTTGGTTCCCAGCGAAATTATGCAGCTGGACAAAGATAAGGTACTGGCTTTTGTTACATGCCATGGCTCTATCAATTCTCATACTGCCATTCTTGCACGTATTATGAATATTCCTGCAGTAGTAAATTTAGGTACTGATTTCACCAAAGAATACGACGGCCGTGAAGCAATTGTAGATGGCTATAACGGCAAATTAATTATCAGCCCCAATCAAGAAGCAACCGCATACTATACAAAAAAACAGATGCAGGAAAAAGCGAACCGTGCTTTGCTGAGAGAACAGCTGGGCAAGGATAACGTAACACAAGACGGAAGAAAAATACATATTGTTGCAAACATTGGCAGTACCGCAGATATCCCCGATGCTCTGGAAAATGACGCCGGCGGTATCGGGCTGTTCCGAAGTGAATTTCTGTACTTAGAAAGTTCTTTTTTTCCGTCAGAACAAGAACAATTTGAAGCATATAAGACCGTTGCACAATCCATGGAAGGCAAAAAAGTGGTCATTCGTACAATGGACATGGGCGCTGACAAACAAGTGGATTACTTCAGACTGCCGAAAGAGGAAAATCCTGCTATGGGTTATCGTGCAATTCGTATCTGCCTAACACAGCTTGACATTTTCCGAACACAATTAAGGGCGTTATATCGTGCGTCTGCTTTTGGCAATATTGCTATTATGTTCCCCATGATTACCTCTGTGGAAGAAGTACAGCAAGTAAAAAAGATAGCGGCTCAAATTCGTGAGGAACTGGACTGTGAGGGCATTGTATATGCTCCTCACGTTGAACTTGGAATTATGATAGAAACACCTGCTGCAGCCATTATCAGCGACTTACTGGCAAAAGAAGTGGATTTCTTCAGCATTGGAACAAATGACTTAACCCAATATACACTGGCCATTGACCGCCAAAATGCTATGTTGGACCAGTTTTATCAGCCATATCATAAGTCTGTACTGCGGCTTATGAAGTTGGTAGCCGATAATGCACACCGTAATCACATTTGGTGCGGTATTTGCGGTGATTTGGGCTCAGACCTTGAAATGACACCTCTTTTTTTGGCAATGGGCATTGATGAAATTTCCGTTCCTCCCAGCTCTATACTGGCTGTAAGAAAAAAGGTACGTGAAACCAATGTCAGCATGATTCAAAACCAACTGTTTGAAAAGTGGCTTTAACAATCTATTTTGATATTGAAAAAATGCCTAAACAATCAAATCCTTTAAATTTGAGGTATTGCATATATGAAAAAGAATATACAATTACTGGGTACTACATTCATAACAGTCCTTATACTGCTTGTGTCCATGTTGCCGTTAACCGCTTGCAGCAGTTCACAGCAATACACTTATAAATCTATGGATATGAATGCGATTTTACAAAAAGTAGGAACCAAAACGGTAAAAAATAAAAGCGTCGTTTGTTACAAACCTTTTATCAATGACAATGGTATTACCGTATACGTCTTTGAATTGGATAACGGTACAACACAAGAGGAATACACATCGTACCATTTTTATGAAACCAAAGAAGATTATCTAAAAGCATTGGATATTGCCATGTTCGGCGATATCGAAATAGATGATGACCTTTTCATGATTAAAATGCAGAACGAAAATCGCTTTACCATGAATTATGACGAACTCATCGAAGCATATAGCCAAGAAAACGGATATACATTGATTCAATAAAAAACAGGCTCTTTTTGAAAGAGCCTGTTTTTTATCTTATTGTTCTGTTTCCCGCAGTGCAACACGAATTTCAATTGCTCTGCGATATTCCACTTTTGTTACAGTCACAGTCCACTGTCCTATTTGGAAAGTGTCTCCCTCTTCAGGCACTTTGCCAAGTTCGTGCATAACCCATCCATTGACAGTAGATACTTCGTATTCTTCATTAATTTCCAATAACTCCAGCATTTTGTCCAAATTGGCATTACATGAAATCAAGAAAGAACCATCGCTTTGCTGTTTAAAATCTTCTTGCTCATCATCATGTTCATCCCAAATTTCTCCAACCAATTCTTCCAAAATATCTTCCAATGTCGCAATACCAACAGTTCCGCCAAATTCATCCAGCACAATTGCCATATGCGTTTTACTGTGCTGCAAAATGCGGAGTAATTTTGAAATTTTAGTTCCCTCTGTTACCACAATCGGTGGTTTTACAATATCTGAGATTGTTTTATTGCCATTTAACACATAAGCATGAAAATCTTTTTCGTGTATGATACCAATAATATGGTCTATGGTTTCTTTATAAACAGGTAATCTGGAGTAACCATGTTCTTTAAACAACCCAGACACTTTTTCAACGCTGTCATTTTCCTCCACGGCAATGACATCCACGCGCGGCATTAAGATATCTTCAACATCTAAGTCATTAAATTCAATTGCAGAACGTATCAGTTCTCCTCCATGTTTATCCAAACCGCCGTCGCTTTCAACTTCTTCCACAATGGTAATCAGTTCTTCTTCCGTAATTCCACCTGACGGATGCAAACGGAATACCTTTTTCAGAAGTTTTTTCCACTGTTTAAATATCCAGTTAATCGGCCACAAAATAATAATGAAAAACTTCAAAATAGGAGCCATAGCCATAGAAATACTTTCCGCTTTTTCTTTGGCTATACTTTTGGGTGAAATTTCTCCAAATAATAGCACCAAAACAGTCATAACAATAGTAGCAATGGTGACACCACTATTTCCTATTAAACGTGTAAATAACACTGTCGCTAAAGAGGAGGAAAGAATATTGGCAATATTGTTACCAACCAGAATTGTTGACAATAATTCGTCATAATTTTCACTCATCTTTAAAGCACGCGCAGCCTTTTTGTTGCCATTGGAAGCAAGATTTTTCAGTCTGATTTTATTTACACTGGAAAAAGCTGTCTCTGTTGCGGAGAAAAAGGCGGATAAACAAATGAGAAATAGGATTGCAATGATTAATATGACGTCTATCGTATCCATTAAAAAAGAATCACTCCAAATTTTTTTATTACTACTATATCATATATTATCCCAACTTACAACTATTAACAATTGTTTGACAAAATAAATATAGGATATCCATGATAAAAATAAATTGATTTTTCTTGTATAGTATGGTATTATAAACAAAAATAATAATCATTATTATAAAGGAGATTCATCATGGATATAAAAGAACAAGTGTTGAAAGTAATGAAAGAAGCCGGAAAACCTGTCAGTGCAGGAGAAGTGGAAAAACTATCAGGATTAGACCGAAAAGACATTGACAAAGCTTTTCAAGCTCTAAAAAAGGAAGAAGCAATCGTTTCCCCTGTTCGCTGTAAGTGGGAACCTGCCAATAAAGAATAAATCTATATAAAAGATAGCAGCCATTCACTCCCGACTGCTATCTTTTTATATGTTGTTAAAAAATGATGAATCTTGTAAAATAAATAAATGTATTGTATTTATGAGGTGAATCATGAGAAAATGAAAGTTACTGGGTACTGCATTAAAAATAAACGGTATTTCTAAAGTATGAATTAGCTTTTTAATCTATTTATCTTTAACAACGCTTGCTATTATGTGGATTGAACCGGAAATTCATAACTATTTTGATGCATTGTGGTACTGTTTTTCCGTTATTTCTACTATAGGCTTTGGAGATATTGTTGTTATCTCTATCGTAGCAAAAATTTTAACGATTTTATTATCATTTTATTCCATTATTGTATTTGCCATTTTAACAGCTACAGTAGTAAATTATTTTTCGGAACTCCAAAAAGCAAAATATAACGATAGTGTACTGGAATTTATGCATAAATTGGAACATCTTGATACGCTTTCCAAAGAGGATTAAGAGAGCTTTTCAAAAAAGTATCTAAGTATAAGCTCAAAAAAGAACATAACATATAAATAAAAAGCGATGGAGCTATTCCATCGCTTTTTTCGTTAAGTTACATTAATGATAATCAGATACATCATAACAATTACAACACCCACACCAAATAAAAGCAAACTGTAAGATAATGATTTTGGAATGTCACGTTTCCGCTTTACAGGAGCTTCATACGTACCAAAACGGTGATCTGTAGGCGGTGTAAATACATCTTTTGATTTTACAAACAGCAATTTTTTGCACAATAATACAACGGTATCTCCAATTGCATACACTGCCCTTGCAATCAGTGCTCCCACAAATGGCAAGAAACGAAGCAGAACAGGACGGTAAATCATATGCTCAATGCTCAGCCAGCTTGGCCATACATCTGCATATACCTTGACTCCGTTTTCATCCTTTTTCATGAGACATACTCTGATAAATAAGAAATATACAATCAGACCAATTGCAATGGATGCCGCCGCACCACGCAAGTTAATCAGTGAGAAATAGTTGACCGGTGTAGCCGGATCATGCCCATGCATAAATCCTTGCGCCGTATTTGCAAGAATATCCTGTGTCCAATACGGAAGCATACCAATAATCGGCAAAATTGTGCCTGCAATAATTAATACGGTCATAGTCAGTTTGGACATATATTTTTTCTTTGCATCCAGCTTTTCCTGATTTTCAGGATTCTTCTCGATAAAGATGGCTACAAACAATTTTAACATATATGCTAATGTCAGACCACCGGCAAATGTAAACAAAGCTTCTACAGTTTGCAGCGTACCTGCCAAAATAGTTTGTGTCGGCATCATACCGATGTATTCTACAATACTTTCATGAATCAATGTTTTACTAATGTAACCGTTGAACAACGGTACGCCTGCCAATCCTAGCAGACCCATACCAAATACAAACCATAAGACCGGCTTTTTGCGACCAAAACCACGCAATTTATTCAGGTCAAAGGTGTGCATACAAACGTAAATCACACCTACTCCCATAAACAATGCCAGTTTCAGCAAGGAATGGTTAAACATATGCAAAACAGTACCTCTGACTGCCAATGCATTATGCTCTCCCAACATACACTGCATACCAATTCCTATGATGACAAATCCAAGCTGTGAAACAGAAGAACATGCCAGCGTACGTTTGATATTGTTGGAGAATACAGCCAGCACTGCCCCTGTTACCATGGACAAAGTACCAAAAATGACGATTGCCAATCCCCATTGTGCATCATGCAAAAAGATATTACAGCTTACCACAATGATACCAAAGATACCCGCTTTTGTAATCACAGCAGATAGCATGGCACTGGCAGGAGCAGGAGCAACTGAGTGCGCCTGCGGCAGCCATGTATGCAACGGATACATACCTGCTTTTACGCCAAATCCGACCAATGTCAACGCACCCGCCGTATAAAGCAGCGCATGATTGGTAACATGAGATGCAGCTTCCACCAATTGGTCTATTTGCAATGTTCCTAAGATACTTTGCAGCATAAACAGTCCCATTAAGGAAACCAAACTGCCCAGTACCGCAAAACCCAGATAGCTGTTACTGCCGTCAATGGCTTCTTTTGTTTCGTTGTGAATTACCATTGGATAAGATGCAAAGGACATCACTTCGAAGAAGATGAATGTCGTATACAAATCGTTAGATAAGAATACTCCCTGCATTGCCCCTAAGGTAAACAGAACAAACATATAATATTTGTTTCGGTTTCTGGTTCCTTTAAAATATTCTCTGGAAACCAGTGTAGTCATCAGCCAGATAAAGGAGGCCAATACACTCATACTCATACGGAATCCGTCAATTTTAAAGTGTAACCCCAATGAGGCAAATCCTTCCCAAACGAAGGAGTCGGCAGAACCTGCTGTGGCGAATAAACATCCTGCGCCTGCCAATTCCAATGCCAGAGCAAAATATAAAAACAAATCTCGTGCAGTTTTATGAAAACGGCCAATGATATACGAAACAATACCTGCCGCAAACGGAAAGAATACAAGAGCAATGATTAAATAATTATTCCCCACATTTTCACCTCCTTCTCATCAGAATAACCCATTGGCAATATTACTGAACATATCCATTAAAGGCTGATGATAAATGCCTAAAACGATTGCAGCAACTGCCAAGAGTATAAATGGTATGGTCATAAATAAGTTCGGATCTTTTACATCTTTATTTAATGTTGCAACATCAATTTCTTTATTCGGGAAATACGCTTTGAATACAATTTGCATCATATAAAGCGCTGTGAGCAGTGTGGATAAAATCAATACGCCAATGCCTGCATAAGCCAGCGGATTACCACTTTCTACCGCTGCGGTACCCAAATTCCATTTACTTAAAAATCCGGGCAGCGGAGGAATACCCATCAGTCCGATTGCAGAAATCGTAAAGGTTGCCATAGTAATCGGCATTTTTCTGCCAAATCCGTTAATCTCATACACGTATTCTCTATGTGTTTTATAAAGAATGGCGCCCACACAGAAGAATGCAAGAATTTTTAAAATGGAGTGAACCACCATATGGGTCAAACCGCCTACCATACCCGCAGGAGTCATCAGTGTCAAACCAAATACCATATAGGAAAGGTTGCTTACCGTTGAATACGCCAACCTGCGTTTTAAATGCGGTGTTCGTAGCGCCATGGAAGAACCGTAAACAATTGTTACCAATGCTGCGGACATCACCACATACTGCGCCCAGCTTCCGCTTAAAAATTCTGTACCGAATGTATAATAAATTAAACGTACCAGCGCATATACACCGGCATTTACAACTGCCACCGCATGGAGCAATGCTGTAACGGGAGTTGGCGCAACGCCTGCTGAAGGCAGCCAACCGGAAAGCGGAAACACTGCCGCTTTGACACCAAAGCCAAAGAATGCAAGCACAAATACAACCAACAGCCATTGCTCGTGACCGGCTACCTGAAGCATATCCAAAACGCCGCCAAATGTGAAATCCAGCGAAGTTCCGTAATACATCATAAATACCATTGCAATAAAAGCAAAGGCTGCGCCGCCTATGGAATAAACGATATATTTTTTACCTGCATACTGCGCTTGAGGATTCATTGCATGCATAACAAGAGGCAATGTTCCCAATGTGAGTAATTCATAGAACAAATAGAATGTGAGTAAGTTTGCCGAAAAGGCAAGACCCATTGCAATACCAAAAGACATGGTGTAGAAGCCGAAAAACTTGTTTTCTTTTCCTTCATGCTTCATGTATTCAAAGGAATAAAAGGTTGCAACCACCCAGAGGGTACACAGAATGAAGCCGAAAAAGACCGCCATTCCATCCAATCTGAGGGCAATACTGTAATTTTCCGTAAATGGAATCAAAGTCACTGTCTGACCTTTGGGCGCTACAAAAATAGCAACCAAAGATAATATCATGTTCACAATGACCACTGCGCCAACGTATATCTGGCGTGCGGTTCGGTTTTGAAATCTTATGATAAATACACCAAATCCACCCAGTATCGGCACAATCACCGGCAGGAACAATAAAAAGAAAGTGCTCAATGGTTCTCCCCCTTTTCTTCAGAATGGACGGCAGCTACATAACTGCACTTGTTATACCGTTAATCACTTGCTGTAAGCCCATTGGGAACATACCAAGACCTACAACTCCAATACACAACAAAATTAACGGAACTGTCATATATGCATTGGCTTCTTTCTTCTCCAGTGTTTCGTAATCAAAATCTTTACCAGGGAAGAACGCATCCCGCACTATCGGGAGCAAATAACCTGCTGTAAGCAATGCGCTGACCAGCAAAATAGCAGGCCCCACATAACCAAGCACTCCGCCAAATTCAGGAGACAAGGCTCCTACTGCCAAATCCCATTTGGCTACAAAACCGCCTGTTGGAGGAATACCTATCAACGATAGCGACGCAATCGTAAAGCACCACATCACAATCGGCATTTTTTTGCCCATTCCTTTTAGGTCTTTTACATAAATAGCGCCTGTTTTATAAATGATAGCACCTGCAGCAAGGAACAGCGCATTTTTTGCAATGGCATGGAAAATCACTTGCAGCAATGCACCGCTTAATCCCTGCGGTGTTAAAATCATAATACCAAAAATAACGTAAGATACCTGGCTTACGGTAGAGTATGCCAGCCTTTTTTTCAGAAGCTGCTCTTTGTATGCCAGCATAGAGCCTACAAATACTGTTGCCAAAGCCAAAATAATAATAGTTAACTGCGCCCAAGTACCACGTAAGAAATCCTGATTGAACAGATAAAAGGTAACGCGAATCATACCTAAAATACCTGCTTTTGTAATAATACCGGATAACACCGCACTGGCAGGAGCCGGTGCAACAGGGTGAGCTGTCGGCAACCAAGCTTGCAGCGGCATCATACCCGCTTTACAGCCAAAGCCGATAATCATAACTAGGAAAATAGCAAGCAGTGCATTTTCATTGCCGGCTACTTTTGCCATATCCAGTACGCCGCCTTCTGTAAACATGGTACTGGTACCGTAAGAATTGAGGAAAAAGAAACCAATTAAGGTTAAGCCTGCACCAAACACAGAATATCCTAAATATTTCAAACCTGCTTTTAAGGCATCTCTTCCTTGAGAATGAATGACAAGCGGTACTGTAATTAAGGTCATAAACTCATAGAACATATACATGGTCATTAAGTTTCCCGCCATGGAAAGACCTGTTAACACACCTACCGTCATTACAGCAAAACCGAAGTAACGTTTTTCTTTTCCTTCATGCTTCATATACTCAAACGCATAAATACAAGCAACTGTCCAGATAACAGCAATCAAACAGGCAAATATTTTGCCTACACCGTCAAAACGGAACGTAATGGACAGACTATCGCTAAACTTCCACAACGTAAAACTGCTGGTTTCGGTCAGGAACGAGATTAAAAAAACAGCGATTGCATTGAGTACCAACACAGTACCAACATAAATTTGCCGCGCAATTCTATGGTTAACTGCAAACACAACAAGACCCGCAACAATTGGGAACAAAATAGGTATTAATAAAAAGATACCATCTCCCATTTACTTTTCACCTCACTATTCATATCAACTCGTTCATTATCCCAATAGGTTTAGTCCTGTTGTAATGATTTTCATAATTGGACCATAAGCAATACCTAAAACAAAATTCAATACAATAAACACACCAATGGAAGAAAGTAAAAATACACTCTTCTTTGGTTTTTCCTGCTGTAATACCATGCTCTCTTCTCCTTGTGTTTGTTGCTGTTTGGGTTTGGACCAAAAAGCAACAACGGCAGGAACATAATACAAAGCATTCAACAGCGTACTCAAAGCCAATGCAAGGAAGGTAACAATCATATGAAAATTGCTTTCCATGCTTCCTATACCTAAGAAAATCTTAGGTGCAAATCCTGCAAAGAGAGGAATACCTATCATAGATAAAGCGCCTACCGTAAATCCAATGCCCGATACAATATCCTTCCTCGCAGAACCTCGCAGAGCTTTCATTTCGTACTGATGATTGGAAACATCTACTAAGCCGTTGGCAGAGAGGAACAGCATTGGTTTTGTAAACGCATGGGCAAGAATATGGAAGCAAGCCGCCATAATTCCTACTTTTGTGCCCAAACCAATACCCATAAAGATATAGCCTATCTGTGCAACGGAAGAGTACGCAATCATACGTTTGATGTGAGTCTCTTTCAACGCTTTGATAGAACCCATAATCATACCCAGAACACCCAAAACAAATAAAACATCTGTGATGTGTAAAGAGATTAAAATATCCGGAGTAAATACACGATAGCACATCTTTACCAAAAGAATAATATATCCTTTCAGCACCAAACCGGACAGAATGGCGCTGGAAGCAGTTGTAGAAGAACCATGTGCATTTGGAAGCCATGAATGGAATGGATACAAGGCACTTTTGATTGCCAGACCCAATACCATAAGACCAAGGCTTGTTACAAGAGGAACTGTATATTGACCGGATTCCACCAAAGCAATTACAGATTGCTGCACATTGGACATGAGCAAATGGCCGGTAATGGTGTAAAGAATGGAGACACCAAATAAGAAGAACCCGGAGCCAAGCAAACTCATAATCAGATAGCGAATGGTAGCAACCACGGTCATACCGCTGTCTTTTGCCATAACGATAGAGCATGCGCAAATGGTATTAATCTCAATAAATACATACGCAGTGAACATGTCGTTGGTATAAATCAATGCCAGCATGGAGCTGAGCAAGAAGTTCATCATGGTATAGTAAAGAGGTATTCTGGTAGGACGAATATCGTCATTGATTCCTCTCATACCACCAACCAGAGAAAGAAACATAACAATGGAAAATGCCATTGCCATTAAGGCTTCAAACGGACCCGCACGCAGCTCGTTACCCCACGGTGCCGGGAAGTGTCCCATCATATACGTAAAGCTGTCTTCCGCAGTAAGCAATGAAATGAATAACGTCAATGACATTGCAAAAACTGCAGCAATGATGCAAGTATTTACAATTTGTGTTAAACGTCGATTACGAAAAAAAGGAGTTACAATACCGCCAATCATACAAATCAAAATGCTGAAAAACGGCATGTTATAAACAAAAGGCATTATTCCTCCTCCTTTTTCGCCAGCACAAGAATTTCATCCAAATAAATGGTTTTGTACTTTTTATAGAGACGTTGTACCAAAGCCAAAGAAAATGCGCTGACGCTAACGCTAACTACAATCCCTGTCAGCACCAGTCCGCTTGGTACCGGATTAATATAAGCCTCGGCATTGGTGACACCTTCCTGAACAATAGGCGCAACGCGGCCAAAAATGTAACCTTTAGAAGCGAGAAATAGAAATATGGAAGTATCCATAATATTCAAACCTATGATTTTTTTGATTAAGTTTCTGTGCAGCAATAGCGTAAAGAAACCAATGCCAAATAAAATCACAGCAGCAATGTCATAGTAGTGAGCCAGAATTACTTCCATGTTTATAAATCTCCTTTCGAAAATAGTGCATAAAAGCCGTACATGGTAAAGGCAACAATAATACCAACACAAATGTTCAGAGGAAGAATAAATCCACCACTTAAAATTGCACCGGCAATACCTTTTGGAATTTCTCCGCCAAGGTGGTTGGCACCGGTATAGAAAGAATATGCTTTACAGCCTGCATACGTCAAAAGCGCACAACCGGTGATAATCGTGAAAGAACGATAATTGATGACTTTTGATATTTTTTCGTGCCCAAAAGCAAGGGCATACAGCATCAGACCACCGCCGATAATGGCACCGCCGGAAAATCCACCACCGGGAGAAATATGTCCGTTTAAAATAACATAAACACCAAATAAAATGACAAATGGCACCAAAATCATAGCACCATATTTCAAAACCAAATTTTGATCTTTTTTATCAATTTCGGTTTCCCGTGCTACCAAACGTTCTCCATCTTCATCCTTTTTATTCATGCTGCGTTTCATCAACATGACAACAGCCGCTACCGCCACAAACAATACGGTAGATTCTCCAAACGTATCAAAGGCACGGTAATCTAAAATCATGCCTGCAACGGCATTGGTCGCACCCGTATCTTCCAGGCCATCTTCCAAATATTTTTGTGATACTTCATTGTTGACGGGATTTTCCGCATTGCCGTATGGAGGCAAATTACATACGGAGTAAGCCAACATGCCCACCACAAAGCATCCTATAATAATGGAAATTACAATATACACCTTATAAAATTTACTAAACTTTTCTTTTAACAAAAAGTGACCTTGCTTGGGATGTACCTCTTGTTTATTGTCATTCTGTTTCTCATTGGTTTCATGCGCAATTTCTTCATCATGATGGTCTGCTTCTTTTTCAGGAACAGCAAACAATTCAGGTTTTTCTACTTTGTCTTCGGGTTCATCCCCATTTACCCAACCTACAAACGTATCCCAAGGTGTTTTTGAATGAGTGTTGGGCTTTTGTGGTTTGTTTTGATTTGAGTTACTCATCCTTTTTTCCTTTCAATACATTTACTTTCTTTAAGGTTAAAAAGAGTAGAACACTGGTTACACCTGCACCTACCGCTGCTTCTGTGATAGCAAGGTCAGGAGATTCCATGATGAACCAGATGATAGACATAATTAAACTGTAAGACATAAAAATAATCACAGAAGTCAACAATCTTTTAGAAAAAGCAAATGCAATTGCACAAACAATTAAAAATGTAATTAATGTAAACTCCAATACAATCATTTGCCAATCACCTCATATTCGTCAGATTCATCCTCATCTTGTGTTTTTACTTCTGCTTTTACAATCAGGTGAGCCGCAACCGGACTTGTTATCCATAGAATCAGAAGAACCAATAACAATTTTAAAGTCATAAAGCTAAAACCGCCTAAAATCATGCATCCCACCAAAATGAGAAGTGCACCCAAAGAGTCACATTTGGCCGCCACATGCATACGGTTTAAAACATACTTAAATTTAAATACACCAAATGCTGCCGCTGCAAATACAAAAATACCTGCTACAATAAAAATTGCTGCTATGATAAATCTAATCATGATGCGGTTCCTCCTTTTGCTGTTCGTTCTCGTCTAACTGTTTTGACTCTGTTTTTTTCTGCTCGCTTTTCTTTACTCTATAACGCGTAATTACCAATTTAGAAAGTACCACAACTGCTAAAAAGCTAAGTAATGCGTAAACAATTGCAACATCTACCAAATAACTTTCTTGCAGCAGTACTGCCAGCACACACACCATTAACAATGTTTTGGTGCCAATCATATTAACTGCCATAATACGGTCAGTAAATTTAGGACCCAAAATAGCTCTTACCAGGCAGACCAGCGCTATTACAGCCAAAGCGATGAGACATACAATAAAAAAGATACGCGCATATTCGGTTGGTACGTATTCAAACATTATCTTTTTTCCTCCATCTTTTTCAGCTGCTGCACAAAGGTAGATTCATCCATACCGCCGGAAAAATCTTCATCCAATGCATGCACACAGTATTCATCATCATTGATATCTGCTGTAATCGTGCCCGGAGTTAATGTAATGGAGTTTGCAAGAAAAAACTTTGCAAGATTGGTTTCCAAATCCACTTTAAAATAAACCAACTTCGGTTTTACTTCTACTTTTGGTGTGAAAATTAATTTTAATACTGCTATATTCGCTTTGATAATTTCCCAAATTAAAATAACAAAATATTTTATTCCTCGTAAAGAGAGTTTCACCATAAGCCAATCATATTTTGGTTTATAGCCAAACACCTTCCAAATAAATAAGTACATCAGTGCAGAAAGGACAATACCAAAAATACAAATTTCAAGTGTAAATTTTGCATTGAATATGAGCCAAAGCGCAAAAAAGATTAAAAACATTTCATCACCTCAATTATGATACAAAAAACCATTTTGCTTTACACATTAATGTCCGCCGTTACCCTCAACTTGTTCTGAAGCATGAGAACCCTCTTCGGAACCGTGGTAAGAATCTACTTTTGCATGAACTAAAAACAAGATGCCTACAATAGCAGCCAGCGCAATAAAAAAACAGGCTACCTTCTTTACCATATAGAACAACCCCAATACTCTGTCTTGTATTTAACCTCAAATTGGAAGAACTTTAAACATTACTCTACTAATAATTGTAAGCAAATTATGAAATTTTAATCAAAATCTTCATAATTGCTTAATATAATAACTTAAATTATCCTAGAAAACACTAGGAATGTCAATAGCTCAAGTCTTTTATTGATAATTTCTATGAAATATAACGAAAACTATACTAAAATTAGATGCTTTTTTGCTGTTATGATAACAACATATAAATAAGTTGTTTTTCTATGTGTAAAATACCAAGTATAATAAGAATCATTCACAATTTTTCATAAGATATTATGTAAAAAAACAAAAATAGACCGTTGCACTGAAAAGAAAAACTTGGTATAATATTGTCAAAGCAGAGTAGGGCTTTGAGCGTTAAGTGCCGTTTGAACGGGGAGTTGTCAAACGGACGAAAAGTTTTCTTGCGGTTCAAAGCTTGCATCCCGCTGCTGCATACCGGAGAAAATACATACCTCCTCTATGCAGCATACGTGTATGACAATTGCTGACATAGAGGAGGTTTTTATGTTAAAGAAAAATCAGCAAACATCAACTTTGCCTACGTATCAATTTATTTTTTCACCGGATTATTGGAAATCTGCCGCCAAGCAGTACACATTTTTGCATATCATTGCAATTGTTGGTGTACTGATTGCACTGGACGTTGCAATCAGTACATTATTCATTCCGGTGGGTGATAACCTGCGTATTAAATTCGACTTCCTGTCCCGTGCTGTGATAGGAATGGTTGGAGGACCATTCCTTGCATTAAGCGGCGGCATGATTGCGGACTTACTGGGGTTTGCGCTTCATCCGGTAGGAGGATTCTTTCCCGGTTATACACTGTCAGCCATGTTAGGCTCTTTGGTGTATGCGCTGTTCTTTTATCGCTCTAAGATTAATGTTATTCGAATTGTACTGGCCAAGCTTACCGTAAATTTATTTATTAATGTATTGCTGGGTTCCGTCTGGAGCGTCATCATTGGAAAATACGGATATTTGTATTACTTAACAAGCAGTGTGATTAAAAATGCGATTATGCTGCCCATCGAATGTGTTATGTTATATTTGCTGTTTACAGCATTAATTCCTGTTTTGGCCAGAATGAAGCTGGTCCCAAAACCTGAAAAAAAATATATCCCTTTTATCTAAGCAACATCTCTGCTTCTCCCCATGTTAGATAAATCGGAATGAAAAAAGCTTATGTTTCAAATGAAACATAAGCTTTTTTCTATTCATCTTCGTAGATAAATTGGTGTAATTGCTGTGAAGCAACGTCTAAATCATATTCATAATACCAAGCGCCGTCAGAATAAAAAATACCGCCTCTTGCATTGCTGTTTTCATTTGGAAATGACAGTTCTTCCATAGTAACCGAACCAAACATAATGGTAGCCAGCCCCATTAAATCCCCGTAATCCAATGAAGTTTCTACATTCGGGAGTAATTGACGAATAAACTCTGCATATTCTAACGAGCTTTTTCCTTTCATTTGTTCAAAGATAGCATTCAATACATTTCTTTGACGCTGTGCCCTCATATTATCACTGTCTATTTTACGGATTCTGGCATAGCCAACCGCTTGTTCACCTGTTAACAGTACAGTACCTGATTGCCGAATTGGCGTGCCTGTCCCGAGAGCGGCAATATTCTCATTTGCCGAAACACGCTCTTCTTCCGTAATGGTAAGTGTTACGCCCCCCAGTGAATTGATTACCGTTGCCAATTGATCAAAGTTTACTGTAACGTACTCTTTAATATTGGTATTAAAATTTTGATTGATGGTTTTAATCGACATTTCAGGGCCACCGTATGCATACGCATGGGCAATTTTATCGTAGGAGCCTCTGTCTGAAATATATACTCTGGTGTCACGCGCGATAGAGGTCAGCTTAATCTTTCCATGCATTTTATCAACAGACATAATCATCAATGCATCGGAGCGTCCCGTATCATCATGGTCTCTTGAATCTACACCAAACAATGCAATATTCGTAATATCCTTATCGCTGGTATCTTCTATTACTTGAGAATCAATTCCCAACTGACTGGTATCATTTGTCAAGTAAGTTGTTTTTAAACCACCGAAATAATAGAAGAAGACTGCTATTGCAGCGATTACCAATGCTAAAATTACACTCAGAACCGAAATGGCTATCTTCCAACCCAACGCCAGTTTTTTCTTCTGTTTTGGTGCATCTTCTTTATATCTTGTTCCCTTGGCCATGTTATCACTCTTTCAAATATATGAAGTTTAGTACATTTCTCTAGATAGTATAGCGTCAAATTGTTTGAACTGTCAACAAAAACCCCTGAAATATACACCTTTTTTACAAATTGTCATTTTTTTCGTTACAAAATCAACATTATATTAGTAGTTTAAGGAAACGATTCCTTTTTATACTGTAAAAATGCCGTTCAATTGATATAAATAAAAACAGGCATCACAAAGGATGCCTGTTTTTATTTATTGTCAGATTGATTATTTGCAGCAACCGCAACCGCAGCCACCATTATCTACTTGATTCATATGTGCAATTAAATTTAACACTTTGTTGGAGTAACCCCATTCATTATCATACCAAGAAACCAATTTTACAAAGTTTTCATTTAACATGATACCGGCTTTTGCATCAAAAATAGAAGTTCTTGCATCTCCAATAAAGTCAGAAGATACCACCATATCTTCTGTATAACCCAAAATGCCTTTCAAATCATTTTCAGATGCTTCTTTTACAGCAGCACAAATTTCTTCATAAGTAGTTGATTTTTCCAAGCGGCAGGTTAAGTCAACAACAGAAACATCCAATGTTGGAACACGGAATGCCATACCTGTTAATTTGCCTTTTAATTCCGGAATTACCAATGCACAAGCTTTTGCAGCGCCTGTGGAAGAAGGAATAATATTTCCTGATGCTGCACGGCCGCCTCTCCAGTCCTTGGAAGATGGTCCGTCTACTGTTTTTTGTGTTGCGGTAGTAGAGTGAACGGTAGTCATAAGACCTTCTACAATACCGAATTTATCATGAATTACTTTTGCAAGAGGAGCCAAACAGTTAGTGGTACAAGAAGCGTTAGAAACGATGGTCATGTCTGATGTATATTTATCTAGGTTAACACCGCAAACAAAAGTTGGTGTTTCGCTGTCCTTTGCAGGAGCGGAAATAACAACTTTTTTAGCGCCGGCAGCAATGTGTGCTGAAGCTTTTTCCGTTGTGCAGAACACACCTGTAGATTCTACCACATAATCAGCACCAACAGTTCCCCAAGGAATTTGAGCCGGGTCTTTTTCTGCAAAAACGCTGATTTCTTTGCCATTTACAACTAGTTTACCGTTTTCAGCTTTGATGCATCCGTCAAATTTACCGTGTATACTATCATATTTTACCATGTATACCATATAGTCTAAATTGATAAACGGGTCATTAATACCCACAATTTCAAACTTTTCCGGTTGTGCAACGGCTGCACGAAATACCAATCGTCCAATACGTCCAAATCCATTAATACCAACTTTGATTGCCATTATAGACCTCCTAAAAAAATGAAATAATGGTATCTTCTTTATTTATATTTTATAACATCTCATTCTACTTTACAATAGCTTTCGGGAAAATTCAATAATCGTTAATTATTAAACAAAGAATGGCCTCGAAAATACGCTAAAATACAGATTTGCTTTGTACATAAAAAGAGATTTTCCACTTTAAGTATAAAAAGCGGCACAGAAAATCTGTACCGCTTTTTGATTGGTTATTTATGAGATTTCATTATACAGACTGCTGTTTGAGCATCCAGACTGCTTTTGTATAGTGTGAAATATAATTGTCCATAAGAGCAGAAATTACATACTGCTCCTGATCATCTGCATATTTTTTTAATTCTTTTACCTCATTTAAAAGGTATTCAAAATCTTTCAGAACTTCTTTCAAAATATCTTGAGAACAAACAAACTCTCCGTGTGCTTCTGTGATTGAAGATACTTTTAAAAATTCTTGGAGAGAGGCCAATGGTTTCATATTTAACATTAAAATATGTTCGGCCACCTCATCAATATTCTCATTTACATGGTCATAATATTCTTCCAGTTTTGCATGAACTGTAAAGAAATCTTTTCCTTTTACATACCAGTGAAATGTTTGTAGTTTATGATATTCTACAACAAAATCTGCCAGTAATTGATTTAACTTTGTTTCCATTTTAAACCTCCAATCAATTAAGTTAGCGTATGCTAACCTAATTATAACATCTCTGAGACAATCTGTAAATACTTTTTTAAATAATGATAGTAAAACATACTTTAGATATCATGTCTCATTTTTATTTCCATATACCATAAAAATAAATAAGAAGCAAACTCGTTTTGAGTTTGCTTCTTATTATTGGTCTATTTCATCTTTATGTGTATCAATTTCTGTTGTGTTTTCCTGTTCTACATCCACCACTTTTGGAATATAAGGTTCGTCAGACTGAATATTTATATTGTCTTTCGGACGGCGTTCATAACCGTAAAAATCCAAAATCCAGTCGTTTTCCAATTTCTTAGTGGATTCTTCTCTTGGAGCAGGCGTCCAAGCCGGACGTTTTGCTTCTGCCTCTTTTTTATCAACACGTTTTTTTACAAAAGGAATGAAATAAAAAATGCTTCTTCTCTTTTTCTTTTTTCTCTTCTTTTTGCGTTCCTTTTTTTCCAAACGAAAAACAGGTTCCCTGTTAATTAAATACGGAATTTCTCTACCGTCGTCTTCAAAGACCAACGGTTCATCCTCTTCTTCATCTGCTTCCAATTCCATATCGTTTAAAGTGGGACGTTTTTCCTGCTGTACAACAGGCATCTCTTCCTTTACTTCCTCTTGCACAGGCAACTCTTGCGCCAAAGGCTGCACATCTTCTGCCGGTTGTTCGTCCTCCTCTTCCTCTTCTTCCATTTCTTCTCTGTAATTTGGAATTTTAGGATAAATAAGCAAGAATACCAAAGCATACACAGCAACCAAAAAAATAGCAATATTCAGGGTCATCTTGAAAGAGCTGGTATGGGGCAAATCCATCGCTTGCAGAACAAAGCTTGGCAATGCAGAGACAAATCCATACAAAATGGTTGGCAAGCCAAATGCGTAAATTCGTTTACCTGATTTTACAGGGTTCACTCGTGCAAACATTTTGCCTTGAGATAGCAGAAAAAATGTAACCAGTATCATAGAGAACATATCCATCATATTCTCTGTCATATATGTTACATTGGTATAGTTTGTAAATAAGGTAATTAAATTAATACAAAACCACAGCGGCGGTATAATTGCAACCACAGGAATGGAACGGAATACATTTTTTCCCGTTGCAAAATTAAATGCTGCAATTAAAATTACAATACCTGCCGCCACGCCTACAAAAGCCATAATGACATTTAAATAAGCTTGTCCGCCTTCCAGCGCATTCACTGCATTTGCGGCATCTTGAGACAAGGAACTGTGTGCTCCGTTATCAATTAACAAAGCGGATATGGAATGTACAATAATACCAATACCGCTGGCAGCGGCAGCTATCATAGCCGGAATATTTTTGATTGGTTCAAATCTTTTTGGGGCATTTTTATCATAAAAGCACATAAACATGATAACAGCAGAAACAATTATCATAAATATGGCCAAGCAAATAGCTACAATATTTTGATCCGTGAAAAATCCTGTTGCGGGATCTACCAAAAACAGCATTTGGTAGATACGAACAGGAAGTGCCACAACCAATGCACCAATTAAGATAAACCAAGCTGTCTTGATTCTCAAATCAGATAACTTCCTCTCTTAAAATTGTGTACAGGTTAACCCCTTTTTTCTAAAGGGATATACCCTTGGTTGTGTGTAATGGAACGATACGCCGGACGAATAATACGTCTGCAAGTAGTCAGTTCTTCAATGCGGTGAGCACACCATCCGGCAATGCGGGAGACAGCAAAGATTGGAGTATATAAATCACTGGACAAGCCCAGCATATCATACACAAAGCCGGAATAAAAATCCACATTGGCGCAAATAACCTTGGAAACACCCTTTACTTGCTCGAACACCTCAGGAGACAAACGTTCCACACGTTCAAACAAATCGAACTGCTCTGTCATCCCTTTTTGAGCTGATAGCTTCTTTGCCTGCTCTTTCAAAATCATCGCTCTCGGGTCAGACAGGGTGTATATGGCATGTCCCATGCCATATATCAATCCGGATTTATCCCCTGCTTCTTTTCTCAAAATTTTTGCAAGATATGCGGCAATTTCATCATCATTGGTCCAATCTTTTACTTCCCGCATCAATTCTTTCATCATAGTCATAACACGGTGATTGGCCCCCCCGTGTCTTGGCCCTTTTAAAGAGCCGATGGCACCTGCAATGGCAGAATACGTATCTGTGCCGGAGGAAGACAGTACCCTTGTGGTAAAAGTAGAGTTGTTGCCGCCTCCATGTTCTGCATGCAGAATTAAACAAGTGTCCAACAATTTTGCTTCTTCGTCAGAAAAACGGCTGTCGGGACGCAATGTATGCAGAATTGCTTCTGAAGTGGAATGTGATGGAACCAGCGGATGAAAGTACATGCTTTCTTTATCAAAGTGACGTCTTTTCACCTGGTAGGAATACGTCATAATGGAAGGCAGTCTGGCAATCAACTGAATAGATTGACGCATTACATTCTCTAAAGCGGTACTGTCAGGATTTTCATCATAAGAATATAATGCCAAAACCGAACGTGCCAACTTATTCATAATATTTGCAGACGGAGCTTTGATAATCATGTCCTCTGCAAAATATTCAGGCAATTCCCTGTAAGAGCTGATAATATCCGTAAAATCTTCCAATTGCTTCTTGGTAGGCTGTGTACCAAAAATAAGCAGCCAAATCACCTCTTCAAAACCAAAGCGATTATCTGCTGCACAACCATGAATAATATCTGCCACGTCAATTCCGCGGTAAGTCAGTTTGCCGTGATCCGGAATTCTCTCTCCATCATCAATTAAATATCCGTGCACATTACAAATATTTGTTAATCCGGCGATTACGCCTGTGCCGTCTGAATTTCTTAATCCACGTTTTACACCGTATTTTTCAAAAACCTCATTCGAAATTTGGTTATTACTCCGAAATTCTTCACAAAGCGATAAAATTTTCATGCGACGCTCACCGTCGGCCTCATAACCCATTCTTCCACCACCATTTCCCGTTCGTGCGTTTGTAAAAATAAAAAACGGCTGTTATATACATCATATCTGAAAAACAGTCTCTCCCGAATTTATGTTAAAACAGTATTCATTTGTCCATAATGTATTACATAATATTTTATAACAGCCTTTATCTAAAGTCAATAGAACTTACCGTTACAAATGTGCGTTTGCAAATAAAATTTCCAATTGATTACAATGTGCAATTTGCAAACATAAAATGTCAATCATGATTAGGAGTGTGAAATTATGAAAGGTCATAAAAACACAGGCAAAAAAGAAAATAACGGACTCAAAAGTAAAAAAGGAAATATTATTCTGCTCGTTTTACTTCTGCTGATTTTATTGGTTGTTCCTTGTTTTGCTTTGGGCGCTTCCATAGGAGACGATGTAAAGGTTCATTTTAACAGCAGCGAACAAGTAAGCAGCGAAACGTCTTCCTACGTTGTTTCCAGTACAACAGAATCTATTGCAGAAGTATCGTCACAAGAGCCCGTTTCTTCCGAACCTGTCAGTCAAGCTCCGGCTTCTTCTGCCACAGACTCCCCAACGGGAACCTTTAAAATACTGGATTCAGTCAAAGGAGAAGTATTTGAAGTAGACGACCGCACCTTCGTAATCGGCACTGTGGCTGCTGAAATTTCTCCCACGTATCATCCGGAAGCAATTAAAGCACAAGCTGTTGCCGCTTACACTTATTACAGCAGTTTACGTCAGACACAAAGACAATCTCCCAATTCGGCATTAAAAGGAGCTGATTTTGCTGCAAGTCCTTCCGAATGGCTGACCTATGTATCCGAAGACCAAATGCGGGAACGCTGGGGCGATAATTTTGATTCCTATTATAAAGATTTGACCGAAGCGATTGACGCTGTACTGGGGCAAACATTGCAGCAAGACGGTCAGCTGATTACTGCAACTTATTATGCAATTTCCGCAGGTACCACCGAAGATGCCAAGGAAGTATTCGGCAATTCCAGAAGCTACCTGGTACCTGTGGCCAGCCCGGGAGATGTATATGCAGAAGGATACAGAACAACCGTATCTTTGAGTGAAGAAGACTTTAAAAATGCCGCCCAAAGCGCATGGAACTGCACTTTGGAGGGAGACCCATCCGCTTGGATTGGAGATATTACCAACGACACCTCAGGTTATGTTTCTGCAATAGTGATTGGAGGAGAAGCAAGGAAAGGTACGGAAGCCCGCACCGCATTTGGACTGCGTTCCGCCAATTTTGAGGTGAAGTATGAAAACGGAACATTCACATTTTATGTAAAAGGATATGGACACGGTGTGGGTATGAGCCAAGTAGGCGCCGAATACATGGCAAATCAAGGCTCTTCCTATGATGAAATTCTGGCATGGTATTATCCAAATACAACATTGGTAAAATAGACTGTTAAAAAAGCTTTCCCAAACAAAGGGAAAGCTTTTTTAGTTAAATTTCCTATTCTAATCGCGGCTGTTCTTTGCAGTTACAAGCATAAGTTCCCAAAGGACTGACTGTATAAATATTGCACCCACGCATACCATCTGTCTGCTGCGGTTGATTTGCGGGACATTTTTTGACTTTATGGGAACGATGTTCATTTTCTTTGCATTTCTTTTTCCGATTGCAGCACTTTCCTTTTTCCACATACCATCGGCACCTTGTACAATTGGTACAATGTTTGATTGCAGGCAATAACACATATTCTTCACCAATCATTCCTCCCGCAGAGTGATGACCGTTGCTGATTAACATATGAGTTATCTCTATGGTGTTCCACCCTTCCCACCACTCGGAACTTGTACCATGGTGAGGGGCTTTTACCAAATAGTATCTGTCATGGAGCATTTCTGAAATTTTCTCCATGGTATTTGGTGTTGCATCTCCCGTAAACAGAATATCCTCCCGTGTATGTTTGTTTTGGAACCAACGGTTCTGCTTTTGATTTTGAAAGACGATACTGGAACCGTTTAGTTCTTTTCCAAAACGCATACGCGCTTTTTGGGAGCCTATCAGCTCCGCAACATCCTGTGCAACAGGCAATGAATTTAATTCATAAATCATCTCATCAATTCCACACAAAATGGCTTCCAGTTGAGAAATCGCTTCATTCTTTTCCTCCAATGCAGCAGAACTGTGGAGGGAAAGTAAGTCTACACAGCGTAAATAGCAATCACAAAAAGCGTCTTTATAATTCAAAAACAGTTCTGCATGATTTCCCCATGTGGTTGTAAGCAATCGATTCGCCTGTTCCACCACTTCATAAAAAGATTCTGAATACGGATATTCCGTTTGCTTTGGCCAAAGCACCTCATATGTGATGTCGTCCAGTTGAAACTGGTCGCCTTGACATAAAACAGCAAGACTTTGTGTACTGGACAAACTGCGCATGCGGCTGAACGCAGTTACAATATTATCTACCAACTCACTATAATCACTTTTTTCTGTTATAAATGTATAAACCAGCAGTGCAAATTCCAGCAGAAGAGGATTTCCATTGCTGTCCTGCGGCGCAGGAGGCAAATAAATACGTTGGAAGAACAAGGGCTCTTCCTGCAAAATGGAAGAAAAACCATTCACATGATCTTTATGAAAATGAGAAATCATACCATGCCTCTGCTCAATTGGAGCATACCGTTTTGTTAACCGTCTTGCATATTCATCAAATTTACAAGCACCTTTTCCCAAAATAGAATTCAAAGACCCGCAGTCTATCATTAACATTTGACCGTTACCACCCAATACCGTGCAATCACCAAACTCTACGTTATGCAGTTCTACCCAGTCCATTCTCTCACCTCCGACTCTCCTCAAAACATTACCACAATTATCATGTATCAAAATGAAAGCATGGAACTTTCTATCATAAACAAAAGAAAGTTCCATGCTTTATCTTTACATATTCATACAAACCTGTCAATTAAAAATCAATTTCAAGTTCTTTGTTGTCATCCTGCGCTACTTTTTGATACAAAACACCGTCCAGATATTGATCGTTTTCCCATTCTCCTGTAAAAACAATTTTTCCTTCTTTGTTATATTCTGTACCAAACCCATGACGTTTTCCGTCTTTCCACATACCTGTGTAAATGAGATTTCCATCTCCGTCAAACTCAGAGCCTTTTCCGGTAGGAACATTATCTTTCCATTTTCCAACAAAAATTGTACCGTCTTCCACTTTGTAAGAAATACCTACCCCTTGACGCATACCGTTCTCTATTTTGCCGGCAAAGGACAAATTGCCGTCTCCGTCAAAAATAGCTCCCGTACCAACCGGTTTATCCTCGCTCCATCTGCCCACATGGATATTCTCTCCATGCGGTGTGTAAGAAACACCTATACCGTCGCGTTGGTTTTCCTTCCAATCTCCAACATAGCAAATTTGTCCAGATTTATAATAATAAGCGCCAAAACCATCACGTTTATCATCCCTGTAATAGCCGTCATAGGCGGTAAATCCGTTTTCCATTTCGGTTCTGCCGCGTCCTTGACGCAAACCGTCTATCAGTCGTCCAAAATACAGATAACTTTCTTCCTCGCTTACCACAATACGTTTTGATACAGGCATATGCTTTACAGCAGAGGCTTCCAATGTAGGAATGGTATGCTGCAATACTTCTTGCGTACAGAGTGTTTTTCCGTTGGCTTTCTGTACCGCAACTGTATAACGAGACTGTTTTGCTTTATCTTCCGATGCGGCAGCCCCTGTTGTTTCCTGAAGCTTGCTGTCTTGTGCGGCATTCATACTACTTTTAGGTTCTTGGCAAACGCGATTATTTTCCGACACAACAGCACCCTTTATGATTTCCGAATGGTCTGTAAACGGTTTTGCAGCGTCTTCTACATGATACAATTCGCGATTTGCAGCATAAGCAGCAGGATGCCTCGGTTGTCCTGACGGCAAAGCATGTTTTAAATCCGTTGTTTCGCATTTTGCCAATTGTAATTTCTTTTTAGATTCTTCCAGGGCCATCAAGTTGGCTTTTTCCAGCTCTTCCAGTTCCTCATCGGAAAGATTTGAATTGAGAAGTGTTTCAAAATCTGCAAATGGCTTTTGATTGGTTTCATCTGCATCAGACTGCACTTTTTCCAGAGAAACTGTATCTGTCTCCTTTTGATTTGATTCAAAACCGTTTGGCATACAATACAAAGCGTCTATCCCCATTTGCTCCGGTGTAAAGTTGAAGTTATATTTGGATACGTCAAGATTCGGCTCAAAGTCAGGCTCTTCCGGTGCAAGCTCTTCCATATTCAGTCCTTCCCACTTTGGCAGCATACCGTCCTCTTGGCAAATACTTTGGGCCAAATTGAATCGGCGATTACGCTCTGCCTCAGAACAATAATAAAAATCACCTTCACTGGTTGCCGCACATATGTCCGGCTCACCCAGCTCATGATTCACCATACTTTGTACTGCGGTACCTGAAGAAGTTGGACAAGCATACAATTTCTGTTTCGCATATTTGCCGCACGTTTTATCATACTCCAAAAAATACAGCGCATTTTCTTGTTCAGCAGGCTCAATAATAATATAAGGCGTCAGTAAATTGTCATCCATATAGTAGTAATTACATACCCATTGATGCTGAGCGTCAAAAACGGTATTGCTTACAATACTGCCATCATTGCCAATGGTTACTACGCCGTACCCTTTTCCTTCCGGAATAGAACGCTGTACCACTTTTCCCTCTTTTACTTTTTTCCACTTCAAACCTCTTTTTGAAATATGATATATCCATCTGGTATCAACTCCGTCGCAGATATCATCAACTACACGTCGTCCGTAAGTGTCTTCTTCCAAATAAGCATATCTTACATGATATAATCTTCCGTGCAATTCGGACAAACTGTCATATTTACGGTAAATAACCGAGTAAAATACCAGTGGCTTTTTATTTTCAATTTTATCAGGTATCGGCATTGTTAAAGCCCCTCTCAATCCACTGTTCCCAAAATAGTATTTACAAGCTTTTAGCAAAAGCATAACATAATCATTAAAATTCTATTCTTAAAATATAGTATAATAAAAAATGATTTTCAAGGCTTTTCCCATAAATATCTCTTTTTTTGACATATTATTTATATATTTCAGTCTTATTTCAAATTCATTGCAGCGCCGTGTAAAATATAAAAATATTTATAATTTATACAAACTTTTTCTAAAAAATGTGTTATACTATAGATAACATATTGATACAAAATAAAAATTATTTAGAAAGAAGAATTTTTATGTCGTGGGATTTTGCTCAAATGTGGAGTAATTTTTTAAACTGGCTTGCAGATGTCACGCCAAAACTTCTGCTTGCAATTGTAATTTTCGTTGTTGGTTGGTGGACCGTTAAGCTAATTATTATGTTTGTAAAAAAAGGTCTTGCCAAAATGGGAGTAGAAAAAAGTGTGATTACTTTTTTATCCTCCTTTTGCAAGTACATATTAAGAATTTTTGCGTTTATTATTGCGCTTACTCCTTTTGGTTTCCACATTTCTTCTCTGTTTGCAGCATTGGGAGCCGCAGGTATCACATTAGGTTTGGGCTTAAAGGAAAGTGTTGCAAATATCGCCAGCGGCATACAGATTGTAATTACAAAACCGTTTCAAGTAGGACATTACATTCAATTAAATAATGTGGAAGGTACCGTTACAAGAGTTGAAATTATGTATAGTACCTTGATGACTTTGGACCGAAAAGAAGTGGTAATGCCAAACAGCATTGTTACAAACAGCATTTTAACAAACTATACCGCACTTGGTGTACGCCGTGTTGACTTTAACTACACCGTAAGCTACGGAACCGATTTAAATTTGGTTCGAACTATATTGCTGGAGGTTGCAAAGGAACAGGAACAGGTATTATCTTCTCCGGAACCTGTAGTTGTTGTACTAAGGCAAGCTGCCAATGGTATCGAAATCTCCTTCCGCGTTTTCTGTGCTCCGGAAAACTACTGGAATGTATTGTTTAATTTGGAAGAACGAATAAAACAAGTATTCGAATTAAACAATATAATACTTCCATATACACAAGTAGATATTCATTTTAAAGAGAATTTAAAAGTAAATCAGAATCAAACATCTTCTGAGAAAGAAACTGCTTCGGAAATAAAACCAAATAACAGTGAATCCGAAAATAAAACAACCCGTTCATAAAAAATAGGGGTTCACAGTCTGTGAACCCCTATTTGTGTTTATCTGAGCATGTGCCCTACATTATCCATTAAATGATCCATAGTACGCATGGTTCGGTTGGCATTACGTCTGAAACGACGACTTTTTCTCATTTGATGAGAGCCGATTGCCACAGCTGCAACACAAGCCAAAACGCCGAATCCCAAACCTTTTACAAAGCCCATTGCACTGCGATACATGTTGCAAACCTCCTAATTGATATTAACAGTATATCTGTCTTTGTTTATCTTTCCCATTTATGCGTACAATATTTTAACTTTAAGAAATTTTCATTAAAAATTGAATCTTGAATTACAAAACAACAGAAAAGGAAATATTTTATGGCAACATTGAATATTGTTATGGTAGAACCGGAAATCCCCCAAAACACAGGAAATGTAGCACGTACCTGTGCCGCAACAGGAGCCAGACTCCATTTGGTAGGTCCAATGGGATTTCAAATTGACGATAAAAAATTAAAACGGGCCGGTCTTGATTATTGGCATATGCTGGATATTACAATGTACAGCAGTTTAAGTGATTTTTTTGAAAAAAATCCCCTGGCTGACCAAACAGGATACTATTTCTCAACAAAAGCTCAACATACGCATACAGAAGTGATATACCCTGACAACTGTTATCTGTTTTTTGGAAAAGAAACCGCCGGTTTGCCAGAATCACTTCTATATGAACATCCCGACACAACGGTTCGTATTCCTATGATTACACAGGCACGCAGTTTAAATTTATCCAATGCAATTGCAATTGCCGCATATGAAGTATTACGTCAATGGGACTATCCTGCTCTATCGTGCGAAGGTCAATTGCGAGAGTTTCAATGGTAACAATTTTGTGACAATCTGGAAAAATAATGCGAATCTATTGAAAAACGTAGTATTATACTATATGATAATTTAGATTAGGTTATTTTCATAAGTACGTTAAGGAGACTGATTGAATGAACTTTTTAAATAGAAAAACCGTAGAAGACATTGATGTAACCGGAAAAAGAGTATTGGTTCGCTGCGACTATAATGTTCCGTTTGACAGCGAAGGAAACATTACAGATACAAAACGTATTGATGAATCCATTAAAACATTACGTTATTTGATTGATCACAATGCAAAGGTTATCATTTGTTCTCACAGAGGCCGCCCAAAAGGTACCGTAAAGCCGGAACTTTCTTTGGCTCCCACTATCCCTTACCTTTCAAAAGTATTGGGACAGCAAGTACAAATGGCTACCGACGTGGTTGGGGAAAGTGCAAAAGCTCTTTGTTCCAATTTACAAGAAGGCCAAGTAATGATGCTGGAAAATGTCCGCTTTGAAAAAGGAGAAGAAGCAAACGACCCTGCCTTTGCCAAAGAATTGGCTTCTTTGGCAGATATCTATGTAAATGATGCATTTGGCACTTCTCATCGTGCTCATGCGTCTACCGCAGGCGTTGCTGCGTATTTACCTGCTGTATGCGGCTACTTAATTCAAAAAGAATTACAGGTGCTCGGCAATGCTCTGAATCATCCCGCCCGTCCTTTTGTTGCAATTTTGGGCGGTGCAAAGGTGTCCGATAAAATTGGAGTGATTACCGCTTTATTGGATAAAATAGATGTTTTAATTGTAGGCGGCGGTATGGCATATACATTTACAAATGCGCTGGGATATTCTATTGGAAATTCTCTTTGTGAACCTGACAAATTAGAACTTGCAAAAGATATCATGGCAAAAGCAAAGGAAAAAGGAGTTAACTTCTTAATTCCTGTTGACAATGTAATTGCCAACAAATTTGCAGAAGACGCACAATGGCAAATTGTAGATTCCGACCAAATTCCGGAAGGCTGGATGGGTCTGGACATTGGTCCAAAATCAGCAGAAATATTTGCACACGCAATTGAACATGCCGGCACTGTTTTCTGGAATGGACCGCTTGGCGTTTCCGAATGGAAAAATTTTGCTGAAGGTACTTTTAAAGTAGCACAAGCTCTGGCCCACAGTGATGCTTACTCCATCATTGGAGGCGGTGATTCAGCAGCTGCTGTAGAAAAACTTGGATTTGCAAAACAAATGTCACATATTTCTACAGGCGGCGGTGCATCTTTAGAATTAATTGAAGGATTGGAATTGCCCGGTATTGCCTGCCTGATGGAAAAAGAATAATAACAATTGGGGTGGGCTGTGACCTACCCTATTTTTATAGGAAAGGATATGGAAGATATGAATAAGCAACTGAGAAAAGCAGTCATTGCAGGAAACTGGAAAATGAACAAAACTCCATCAGAAACAACACAGCTGATTGAGGAAATCAAACCACTTGTAGCAAATGCTTCCTGCGATGTTGTAGTATGTGTTCCCTATATTGACTTACATGCCGCATTAGAAGCAACAAAAGGAAGCAATATCAGCGTTGGAGCAGAAAATTGTCACTGGGAACAAAGCGGCGCTTTTACCGGAGAAATCTCTGCTTCTATGCTATCCGCAATTGGCGTAAATTATGTTATCATTGGCCATAGCGAACGTAGAACGTATTTTGGCGAAACAGATGTGACTGTAAATCAACGCGTTCGTGCAGCTCTAAATGAGGGACTGACTGTAATCTTATGTGTAGGCGAATATTTGGAACAACGTGAACAAGGTATTACTGCCGAGTTGGTAGCAATGCAAGTGAAAATTGCATTGGACGGTGTCTCCAAAGAAGAGTTGAAACGTATCATCATCGCTTACGAGCCTGTTTGGGCAATTGGCACAGGGAAAACCGCAACTGCTCAGCAGGCAAACGAGGTTTGCGCTGTAATTCGCAAAACAGTTAAGGAACTTTACTGCGAAAATTGCGCAAATGCAATCACTATCCAATACGGTGGTTCTATGAACGCCAAAAATGCAGACGAATTATTATCACAACCGGATGTTGACGGCGGTTTAATCGGCGGAGCGTCCCTAAAGGCGCCTGACTTTGCCGCAATTGTTACCGCTGCAAGTAAATCATAAGGGAGGTTGCCATGAACAAACCACTTTTACTCATTATTTTAGACGGCTTTGGTATTGCAGAGGAATATGGAAATGCCATTAAGGCTGCAAATAAACCAAATTTAGACCGTATTTTCAATCGAAACCCAATCACACAAATTCAAGCTTCCAGCATGAGCGTCGGATTGCCTGAAGGCCAAATGGGCAACTCTGAAGTGGGCCATACCAATATTGGTGCCGGACGTATTGTATACCAAGAGCTTACCCGAATTACAAAATCCATTCAAGATGGTGATTTTTTCGAAAATCCTGCTTTGGTACAAGCTGTAAACAATGCCAAAAAAACCAAAAAAGCGCTTCATATTATGGGTTTGCTGTCTGATGGCGGTGTTCACAGCCATATTTCCCATTTATATGCAATTTTAAAATTAGCCAAACAATCCGAATTGGAACAAGTTTATATCCACGGATTTATGGACGGCCGCGATGTTTCTCCTACATCAGGAATCGAATATGTAAAACAGCTGCTGCAGCAAATGGATGAAATCGGCGTTGGTAAAATTGCAACATTATGCGGACGCTATTATGCTATGGACCGCGATAATCGCTGGGAACGAATTGAACAATGCTATAATGCTATGGTGAATGGTATTGGCAAAGAAACAAAAGACCCTGTTGCAGCAATTGCGAAATCCTATGAAGAGGGGGTCACAGATGAGTTTTTATTGCCAACCATTTGCACGCAAAACGCACAAATCAATCCGGGCGATTCGGTTGTATTCTTTAACTTCCGTCCTGACCGTGCCAGAGAAATTACACGTACCCTGGTAGACTCTGACTTTAACCATTTTACACGCACAAAAGGGTTCATGCCTCTAACCTATGTTTGCATGACGCAATATGATGCGGAGATGCCCAATGTTCAGGTTGCTTTTTCCCCACAAGAGTTAGTCAATACTTTTGGTGAATACATTTCCAACTTAGGCATGAAACAACTGCGCATTGCAGAAACAGAAAAATATGCACATGTCACATTTTTCTTCAATGGCGGTGTAGAAACGCCTTTTCCCGGAGAAGACCGAATTCTGGTGAATTCTCCAAAAGTGGCAACGTACGATTTACAACCTGAAATGAGCGCATATGAGGTTACCGACAGACTTTTGGAAAAACTGCAATCCAATCCTTACGATGTAATTATTCTAAATTTTGCAAACTGCGATATGGTAGGCCATACAGGCGTGTTCGAGGCAGCAGTGAAAGCAGTGGAAGCAGTTGACACCTGTGTTGGAAAACTGGTCGACCGTGTAACAGAACTTGGCGGTGTTACCATGGTTACAGCTGACCATGGCAATGCAGACAAAATGATTGCCGAGGATGGAGGACCGTTTACCGCCCACACTACCAATCCTGTCCCATTCTGTGTGGTAGGCTATCCATGTACACTGAGAGAAACCGGCTGTCTTGCCGATATTGCTCCTACTATGCTGAAAGTCATGAATGTACCACAACCAAAAGAAATGACCGGAAACTCGCTGATTTTATAAATATCACACAGCTTCTTTGCAAAGAAAAAACTACGAATCTGGTAACAAAGATAGAAAATATTGAAAAAAAGACCTTGAAGCGAGAATTTTCTCTATTCGAGGTCTTTTCTTTGTTTTTTCTGTTTTTTATTCTTTCAACATTTTATTTCTTGTTTGGGAATTGATTATAAATATTCTCAAAATCATTCACAAAAAATTTCAAAGGCAAACATTTATCTTTGAGATTTTTATGTTTATGCGGAGCATAAAATCATGTTGTATATTCCAAAGGCTATCTGATGCTTTTCAAGCCGCTTTTTGCCTTGATTTACTGATTTTATATACCAAAAGAATTCAGAGCAGGATAGTAATCAACTAAGTGATTCTATACTGAAACCAGAGTTTGTTTCTTCCAATCAATCTATTGATTAGAAATTGATATATACAACTATTGCTGTTTTATCCTTTCTAATCGTTTGGTATTCCAAATCATCCATATGACAGAACCTAAAACAACTGCAATGGAAATCCACTGGGAAGTTGACAACAGGCATATTCCTCTTGCAGAATCACCACGGAAAAACTCCAATACAAAACGTGTTATTCCATACAGAATACCGTAGAAAGGTAAATGATATCCTCTGGGAGAACAATATTTTTCAAATAACAAGAGAATCATTAAAATCATGATATTACATGCTGCCTCAATTAACGGCAGCGGTAATCTTGTAACCGTTTCATGGGGATATATAAATCCCCATGAAGACGGAATACCATAACAACACCCTGCCAAAAAACATCCAATACGCCCAAAGATATGAAAAAACGGTAAAATAGGTGTAAACAAATCGCAGGCTTCCAAAAAGTAAATACGATACCTTTTACAATACCACAATGCAAACAGAAAACCGCCTATCACGCCACCGTAAAATACAAAGCCATTGAGAAAATAATCTGTCCATAAGTCAGGCTGTGTATTCATCACATCCAAATGTGCCAGCATATTCGGCAGTGCAACCAATAGATGCAGCAGTTTGGCTCCTATGATTCCTCCCACCACACAAAATAAAAATATATGTGTAACGTCATCTCCCGGGATATGAAATTTTCTTTTTCGTATATGTACAAATAGAAATGAAAGGATAGCGCCTATCAAAGCCATAACCCAATAAGATGGTATGGTAAGATGGAATAATGTAATGCCGGGATACATGTTGTCACCTCACTGAAAAAACAGAACAGACTGAATGATTCAGTCTGTTCAAAACATGGTATGAATCTGTTAATACCAGTAGTAGCGGTAAGAAGCATAAGTGATATAATATGTAAAACAAGAGATAAAACAAATTGCACCTATTGCAATACCAATGATAGACAGAATCATTCCCGCAGTAGCCATAGTGCGTCCTGTATCATTCTTTCTTCCCATGACACCAAGAATGGTTCCTACAATGCCCAAACATAGGCCTGCAATAGACCCCCATAACATCCATGAGAAAGCTGCGACCAGCACCAATGATACAATACCTAAAACCAAGGAGGCAATTGCAAGACCATTGCTCCCTGTATTTGGCTGCGGATACATAGGATATTGTGGTTCACCATAAGGATAAAAAGGCTGCTGCTGATTTCCTTGATACGGCTGCTGGTTGTATGGCGGTTGATAAGGAGGACGTTGTCCTTGCCAGTGCTGATTTTGTTGCTGGTGGTGATTGCGCTGACTTTGCCAAGACTGTCCATACTGCTGCCCATTTCCATATGGCTGCTGTGCCTGATATGGTGAATGATATGTATGATTTGCTTGTTGCTGCGGTTGCTGATACTGCTCAGCTGTTTGCTGATGCTGCTCACTTTGAGAAGATACTTCTTCCTCGTCTTCCTGTACCGCTTTCTTCTCCTCTACCGCATTTGCAGGAACTGCTTGTGGTGCAGTCTCTTTATTTTCTGTTTGTGTCGGAGTTTGCTCTGTTTTTTGCTCTTCTTTATTTTCATTTAAAAAATCTTGATTCATACGATAACCTTCTTTCCCGATAAAATAGTTTACAACAGCACGGAAACATGCTAGGCAAACTTAACATGACAACACTAACTTTTCTTGTTGATAGAAAACATTTGTGATGCTGTAACATTCTGATAACAGCCAAAATTTCAACCTTATGGCTGTTATGAGGTCATTATAACATAAAAGAAATTGCCATGCAATTTCTAACAAACAGAACGTTACAACGTTATTGTTAACAGCCAAAACTTTAGTTTTGTTGCTGTTACAAGGTTGTTATAGCATTCAAAAAATTGCTTTGCAATTTTTAACCTATAAACGCTAAAACGCTCTGGCCAACAATCAAAATTTTAATTTTGTAATTGTTGCAAGGTTGTTATAACATAAAAGAAATTGCTATGCAATTTCTAACAGATAGAACGTTAAAACGTTCTTGTCAACAATCAAAATCTGTGATTTTGAATTTGTTGCAAGGTTGTTATAACATACCTTATGAAAAAAGCAGAAATAAAACCGTATTGTAACAATCAAATCATAGATATATATTGGATTTATAAAATGTCTCAAAACTGTAATCAAAATGAAAAAATATCACAATCGACATAAGTAGATTGTGTCACAGAATGAAACATGTTAAAATATTTTTATTATAAAATCACCTAATTAGGATGACGTATTATGACAATAAAAAAAGGATTCTGTTTTCTGCTTTGTATCTGTGTTTTATTTGCAGTTGTTACAGGTTGCAGTTCTAAAAAATCGGGACAAGCAATTACCTATAACTTAGAAGAAGAACCCGTAACTTTAGACCCACAAATTGCTGATGATTATTCCAGCCGTATTGTGATTATGGCTTTGTATGAAGGGCTTACCCGTTTAGATGAAAATAACCAGGTATCGCCCGGAGTTGCACAGCGTTGGGAAAGCAACTCCACCTATACCTCTTTTACTTTTTATCTGAGGGAAGATGCTTCCTGGTCAGACGGAACACCCGTTACTGCCTCTGATTTTGTATATGCGTTTCAAAGAGCAGTGGACCCGGCAACAGGCTCTACAACCAATGCGCCTATGTTTGCAATTAAAAATGCAAAAAAAATTTACGAAGGTACAATGGATATATCTAACTTGGGAGTAACCGCTATTGATAATCATACTTTAAAAGTTGACTTAGAATATTCCTATGAAGATTTTCCCTCCATTACCTCTTTACCAGTATTTATGCCTTGTAATCAAGCTTTCTTTGAATCCACTTCCGGAAAATATGGACTGGATGCAAAAAATATTTTAGGCAACGGCCCTTTTGAAATGGTCAACAGATATTCTTGGGAACATGATGAATATATCAATCTGACGGCAGCAAATACCTATCACGGAGAAACCTCAGTATTACCCTCTACCCTTACCTTTTCTATCGGAGATTTGGATATGAACAATATCAAAAATCTTTCGGCGGTTTCTCTCCCAAATGCCTCCTACGTTTCCTCTTTGAAAGAGAGTGGTTATACCATCACGTCTTTTCAAGATACAACATGGGGTCTTTGCTTTAATACAAACGACAGTTTGATGAAAGAGTCTACCATTCGGAAGGCTTTTATACAAACACTGAATCGAGAATCGCTCATGCAATATATCCCGTCAGGATGCACACAGGCCAATGATATTATTCCTCCGGATATGACATTTATGGGTACAAACTATCGTACAGAGGCAGGCGGCAACTTCTACTTAAAACAAGATGACAGCGCTGTACAATCCATCAATACAGTTTTAAGCGAGCAAAGATTGACCAAAATGCCTTCCATTACCATACTTTGTTTAGACGACCCTACTGTAAAACAAATGGTAAACGAAATGATTGCTACATGGAATGAAGCATTCGGAAACTACTTTAATATGGAACCGGTATCACAATCTGAACTGGAACAAAGAGTTTCCAGCGGAAACTATTCTATTGCGCTATGTTCTGTACGACCTACCAGTGACACCCCTGTTAGTTTATTATCGTTATTTCAGTCAGACAGTCATAATAATCCCGCAAATTTAAAAAGCAATATATTTGACCAAGCATTGAAGGATGCAGAAGGAAAAAAACCTGAAACTGCCATTGAATTGTATGCGCAAGCAGAACAATATCTAAACAATGAAGGTATCTTTTATCCCATTTACTATGAGAAACGCTATTATGCAATCGCCCCAGGACTGACAGGTATTATTGTGCATCCTTATGACATGGGCATTGATTTTATGCATGCGACAAAAACGTAACAAATGTTTTCTTTATGTAAAATAAATTTGATAAAAAAGGCGTGACAATTGTCACGCCTTTTTGTGATTCAAGAACTATACATAATATGGTTTCATATCAACGTTATGTTTGAGATTTACACCAATAAACCATACTGAATCGTTTCTGCTATTCTGTATTTTAAGACAACTCCCACTGAAAATGCTCTTTTCCTGCACCAATTTCAAAATGGTATTTTACAATTCCCATATCTATTTTCGTATAAAATCCAAATCCTGCCTTAACAGATACCCTATTCTTATCCAAGCGAAACAAAAATTTTTGCTGATTCATTGCTGTGGGAGCTAATAAAGCCGCTTCTACTCCCTTTTGGAACCACTCCGGAGCAGGTCCGTCCAATTGGATTACTTCCTCCATTGATTTTGATTTATGTGGTAAGCCTTGTGTTTCTCCATATCCCAAGGCAATTACAATGCAAAGCTTTTCTCCTTTTTCTACTTGAAAAGCTGTTTTAATTTTACTGTATGTCATGGCTACCCAGCAAGTATTCAGACCCAGTTCTTGAGCAAATAATACCAGTTTTTCACCATAGTAGCCGCATTTTTCCTCTAAAGAGGATTCTTTTTCCCCAATCAAAGCAAGGTAGTTGGTCACACCTTTAAATTTTCCGTAATGTGCCATAAAGCTGTCAAATGCTTTTGGTTCATTTGTTACCAGTTGAATATGCAGTCCGCTTTCTTGATTACAAGCATCGATTTCTGACTGCAATGCATGAATCACTTCTTTGCTCAACGGCTGATTTTGATATTGTCTTACACTATGTCTATCATAGATTGCATTGATTGTACTCATATTCTAACCTCCAGTTTGATGATACATATAAAAATAATCCTTTTAAAAGTGTTTCCCACTGTACCCTTAGTGCTGTCTGCTGATTATTAAGTTAATTGGAATTCTATTTTACGATTTTTTGAATTATTATTTTTTGTTTATGATAAATTTGCTTCTCTCCAATCTGATAGTTGCTCCATAATTTCTTTTGCGTGAACTAACATATGTATCAGTTGATTAAAAGCTTGTGTATCCGCATCAAAATAATAATAGTTTTTTGTTCCTTCCTTTCGGACTTTCAAAATTCCTGCCTCTTTCAATATTTGTATATGGTGAGAAACAGCAGGACGGGAAAGATGTGTCTTTTCTGTAATTGTACCGACCCGTACACCGTTGCATTGTTCCATTTGTATCATTTCCAATATTAGATGCCGGCGATTTTCATCTCCCAAAGCTAACAGAATTTTTTGACAGCTTTCAAACTCTTTTGCAAGTCTGTCAATTTCCTCTTTATATTCCACAATAGAACGCTCCTTTGTTTATTTGTTTAAACCATTATACCATATGATTGTATAAAAATTCGATTGGTAAAGAAAATCGAGACGGTTCATTTGTTGTGGTTACTCAGCTTACCTATCACCTGTTCACACATCTGAAAAAGAGCAATCTCAGAAACAATAGTGCCATGTATAGACAAAAAGACCATGTAACGAATGATTGTTACATGGTCTTTTTGATTGTAAATTCTTTTCTGTTTCGTATCTGTTGATACTTCATGTGTTGTGAGATAGTACGGGACTCTGCCTACTGCTTTTGAGCCTCAATTTGCTCAGCCAAATCGTGCAGATAAAACCAACGTTCCATTTTTTGTTCCAACAATTGTTCTGATTCTTCTTTTTCTTTTAATAACCGGGTTAATGCATCATAATCACTGGAACTGGCTTCTATCTCCCGGGATAATGTTTGTATTTGTACTTCTAACGCTTCTATAATACTGTCAATTTCCCGAAATTCTCTTTGCTCATTATAAGAAAATTTTAATTTTTGTTTCTTTGCTGATTGAGACTGCCCTTGTTCATTGGAAGACAGTTTGATTTCTTTTTCTTTTTTCACGCGTAAATCTGTTTTTGCAGTGTTAAAGTAATCAGAATAGCCCCCTAAAAATTGCTTTAAGGTTCCGTTTTCTTCAAATTCAAAAATAGTTTCTGTTACTTTATCCAGAAAATAACGGTCATGGGAAACAACAATAACAGCACCTGAAAATGTTTCCAGATAATCCTCTAAAATTTGGAGTGTTTCAATATCCAAATCATTGGTAGGTTCGTCCAAAAGCAGTACATTCGGCGCCTCCATTAGTACACGCAATAAATATAAACGACGACGCTCTCCTCCTGAAAGCTTATTGATATAATTCCATTGCATATCGCCGCGGAATAAAAAAGTTTCCAGCATTTGCGCCGCGCTTAATTTACCGTTGATTGTTTCAATCCATTCCGCGCCGTCTTTGATGTAATCAATTACACGCTGATGTTCATCCATATTTTTGCATTCTTGTGTATAATATCCTATTTTAACGGTATCTCCTATCTCAACGGTACCAGTATCCGGAGATAAATTTCCACTTAACAATTGCAGCAAAGTTGATTTTCCGCATCCGTTCTCCCCTATAATTCCGATTCTTCCATTGCGAGGAACAATATAGGAAAAATCTTGAATCAACACCTTATCTCCATAGGACTTGGAAATATGATTTACCTCTATGGTCTTTTTTCCCAGTCGTGTACCCACTGAACTAATCTCTAATTGTTGAGGCAGCTCCGGTGTCTCTTTTTCTCTCAGTGCTTCAAAACGTTCTACACGGGAACGACTCTTTGTTCCTCTCGCTTTCACTCCTCTTTGAATCCATTGTAATTCTTTCCTCAGCAGGCTTTGACGTTTTCTTTCAGAACTGAGCGCCATCTCCTCACGCTGTGCTTTGCTCTCCAAATAACCGGAATAATTGCTTTCATATTGATAAATTTGACCGTTGTTTACCTCTAGGATTTTATTGGAAACCCGATCAAGAAAATAACGGTCGTGGGTAATCATAAGCAATGCGCCTCTAAATTTCTGTAAGGTTTGCTCTAACCAGGCCACCATATGATGGTCCAAATGGTTGGTAGGTTCATCTAAAATCAATAAATCACACGGAGTAGCTAAAGCGCTTGCAATTGCTACCCGTTTTTTCTGTCCGCCTGACAATGTGGAAACATCCTGCTGAAAATCAGAAATGCCCAATTTTGTTAATATAGACTTTGCCTCATATTCTTTCATTTGACGCAATTCTTCTGAAGCGCCTAAAAATACTTGTTGCAACACTGTATTTCCAGCTTGCATATCAGGCTGTTGAGGCAAATAATGAATGACCAGATGAGGTATTTTTGTAATACTCCCGCTATCGTATTGCTCCACACCTGCAATGATTTTAAGTAGTGTAGATTTTCCCATTCCATTCAAGCCCACCACACCTACTTTGTCTCCTCGACTCAAATAAAGAGAGGCACCTTCTAACAAAGGTTTGATGCCGTAACTTTTTTCTATTTTTTCTGCAGAAAGCAATAGCATGTGCTATCCTCCTTTTCAACCGTTATGATATCACGTTTACATGTATTTACGATTATAGCATAAGAGAAAAGTAAGGGCAATTTTATACAAAAGCATAGTATTGTATAGAGTAAATCCATATTTGTTTTTTGCCATAATAAAGCATTGTATTTTATCACCCCAAAACGCGGGAACAGCTGGGAAATATGCCTTGCATTCAATATAGAAACATAGTAAAATACTGTTGAATATGTATGAAAATACACTAAAATAACGAAACGAAAAAAATGAATGTACGAGCGGTTTTTGTCCGCACGGAGGTATATCATGAAACAGCTATTATTAGGCAATGAGGCTGTAGCACGCGGGTTATATGAAGCCGGCGTGCGCGTAGTTTCCAGTTATCCCGGTACGCCCAGTACCGAAATTACGGAAGCAGCCGCAAAATTTGAAGAAATATATTGTGAATGGGCTCCCAATGAAAAAGTCGCAGCCGAAGTTGCTGCAGGTGCATCCATTGCCGGTGCTCGTTCTTTTTGTGCTATGAAACATGTTGGTTTAAACGTAGCGGCAGACCTTTTATATACCATCTCTTACACAGGGATAAACGGCGGTATGGTAATTGCCGTTGCAGATGACCCCGGTATGCACTCTTCACAGAATGAACAAGATTCCCGTCACCATGCAATTGCATCTAAAGTTCCTATGCTGGAACCTTCCGATTCTGCGGAATGCTGTTCTTTTACAAAGCTGGCTTATTCACTTTCAGAGGAGTATGATACTCCGGTTATCATCCGTCTTTCCACCAGAATTTCTCACTCTTGCAGTATTGTAGATACACAGGACAGAAAAGAAATAGATTTAAAACCATATGAAAAACAGCCAAGCAAATATGTTGTTCTTCCTGCTTTTGCAAGAGCCAAACACCCTCTTGTAGAAGAAAGAACTAAAAAATTATCTCAATGGGCAGAAAACTATGACATCAATCGTGTGGAAGACAACCACGCAAAAATTGGTGTGATTGTTTCAGGCGCGACTTATCAATACGCAAAAGAAGCACTTGGCGATACCGTTTCCTATTTAAAACTGGGTATGGTACACCCTTTGCCTGTAGATTTGATACGCAATTTTGCGAACATGGTGGAAACTACATACGTTATCGAAGAACTTGATCCAATCATTGAGACACACTGTAACCGAATTGGCGTAAATGTTATAGGAAAAGAATTATTTCCAATCTGCGGAGAACTTTCCCAAAAACTCATCAAAAAACTCATGCTTCACCAGGAAGACGAAGTGTTGTCATTAGATGAGCCAACTCCTGTACGTCCTCCTGTGATGTGCTGCGGTTGCCCGCACAGAGGAGTCTTTTATGAGTTAAAGAAAGCAAACGTATTTGTAAGCGGAGATATTGGTTGTTATACATTGGGCGCTTCTGCCCCGTTAAATGCAATGGATACTTGTTTATGCATGGGCGGTTCTGTATCCGGTCTGCACGGATTTAACAAGGCACGCGGTGCACAGGGAGAGAAAAAATCAGTTGCTGTCATCGGAGATTCCACCTTTATGCATTCCGGTATCACCGGCCTGATTGACATTGCCTATAACAAGAGCAATTCCGTTGTTATTATCCTAGACAACTCTACTACCGGTATGACTGGTCATCAGCAAAACCCGACTACCGGAAAAAATATTTATAACGAACCGGCTGCCGCTGTAGACTTGGAAGCACTATGCAAAGCTGTGGGTGTGCAACGTGTTACCGTAGTAGACCCTTTCAATTTAAAGCAGGTGCGCACTGTTTTAAAAGAAGAACTGGCTGCGGAAGAACCATCTGTAATTATCGCGCGTCGCCCCTGTGCACTGCTGAAAACTGTTAAACATAATCCTCCTCTTTTCATCAATCCCGAAAAATGCGTTGGATGCCGTGCATGTCTGGGTATTGGCTGTCCTGCTATCAGTATGAAAAATAAAAAGGCTGTCATTGACGCTACTCAATGTGTAGGCTGCGGCGTATGCGTTGGACTATGCGGCGTCAAAGCCATTGGCAAGCAGGAGGTAGTATCATGAAACAAAATGTAAAAAGCGTTGTGATTGTAGGCGTTGGCGGTCAAGGCACACTGCTGGCCAGTCGAGTGCTTGGTGCGGCTATGTTAAATCAAGGCTATGATGTAAAAATGTCAGAGGTGCATGGAATGAGCCAACGCGGCGGCTCTGTGGTTACTTATGTACGTTATGGAGATAAAGTGTATTCACCTGTAATTGAACAAGGAGAAGCTGATGTGATTTTGGCTTTTGAGTTATTGGAAGCGGGAAGATACTTGCCATGGTTGAAAAAAGGCGGTGTTATCATTGCCAATACCCAACAAATTGACCCTATGCCTGTCATTACAGGCGCAGCCTCTTATCCTGAGCATTTAGAAAAACAAATTGCAGATAAAGGTGCACATTTACTTGCATTCGATGCTTTAAAATTAGCGCAGCAAGCAGGCTCTGTAAAAGCAGTCAACGTAGTTTTGCTTGGAGCAATGGCCAAACATCTGGATATTGACAAACAAGTTTGGCTGGATACCATCAAAGCAACTGTACCTGCTAAATTTATTGAAATGAATGAAAAAGCATTTTTATTAGGTTATAACTCCTAATATCATAGTAACAATAATAAGTGAATCAAAGGGGAACTTGGAATGTCTGTACCAAAACAATATTTAGATCCTGAAATAGAGTGTGCATCTACTGATGAAATGCTTCAACTTCAGACCGAACGTTTGAAACACATGGTCAAACATGCATACGAAAACGTGCCTCTATATCAAGAACGAATGGATGCTATGGGGGTATCTCCCGACGATATTCATTCTATTGATGACCTGCATAAACTACCGTTTACGGTAAAAGATGATTTGAGAAATACGTATCCTTTTGGCATGTTCGCTGTTCCAAAAGAAGAATTGGTACGAATTCATGCATCTTCCGGTACTACGGGAAAACAAACTGTTGTAGGTTATACCAAAAATGACATTGACGTATGGTCACGCTCTGTTGCGCGTGCGCTTACCAGCATTGGAACTACAAAATCTGATTATGTCCATGTTTCTTATGGTTATGGCCTATTTACGGGAGGATTGGGGCTGCACTATGGAGCGGAATACATGGGTGCAACCGCAATTCCGGTTTCTTCAGGAAATACAAAGCGCCAAGTACAAATTTTACAGGATTACGGTTCTAATATTTTATGCTGTACACCTTCTTACGCTATGTATATTGGAGAAACTGCAAGAGATATGGGAATTGATACAAAGCAGCTTCCTGTACGCGCAGGCTTTTTTGGCGCTGAACCTTGGACAGAACACATGCGTCAGGAGCTGGAGGCAATTTTAAATATCAAGGCATATGATATTTACGGTCTGTCTGAAATTGCAGGTCCCGGCGTAGCATTTGAATGTCCGGCACAACAAGGTATGCATATTAACGAAGATTTTTTCTATCCCGAAATTATTAATCCTGATACGGAAGAAGTTCTTCCAGACGGAGAATTTGGAGAGTTAGTATTTACCTGCATCGGTAAAGAAGCATTACCCTTAATTCGCTATCGTACACGTGATATTTGTAAATTGGAGCGTGGTACGTGCTCTTGTGGCAGAACATTGGTAAAGATGTGCAAACCAAAAGGCAGAACAGACGATATGTTAATTATTCGTGGTATCAATGTTTTTCCATCTCAAATTGAAGCTGTACTTTTATCCCTTAATATGGACCCCAACTATCAAATTGTAGTAGACCGTGCCAATAATACGGATAGTTTAGAGGTACAAGTAGAAATGACAGCCGACATGTTCCAAGACACATTGAAAAGCTTAACGGAAATTGAAAGAAAAATTGCATCTGCATTGCAATCCATACTAAATATTTCTGCAAAAGTACGCTTGTTGGAACCAAAATCAATACCGCGTTCAGAGGGAAAAGCAAAACGCGTGATTGATAAGCGCCATTTAACATAATGGTTCATTACAGATACCCAGCCGCTTTGCGGTAAGCATATCCCTTCTATTGATAAGCAAAGAAAAGAGGAATTGTCATATGCAATTAAAACAAATTTCTGTATTTCTGGAAAATAAATCCGGACGTTTATCTCGTGTTACTCAGATACTAAAAGAAGCTGACATTGATATTTTGGCGCTTTGTGTGGCAGATTCTAACGAATATGGTATTTTACGTATGATTGTGGATAAACCAGCAAAGGCTATGGAAGAACTGGAAAAGGCCAAATTTACAGTTTCTTTGACAAAAGTAATTGGAGTTGCAATACAGGACAATGCAGGCGGATTATCCACTGTGATTGAATTGTTGGCAAAGCAACATATTAGTATGGAATATATTTATGCATTTACAAGCCGTAAAATCGGCGAGGCCATTATCATATTGCGTGTGGAAGACACATCTGCTGCGATTGACGTTTTAACGAATCATGATTTCAAACTATTAACTCATAAAGAAGTTTTAAAAGAATAAAAAGAGGAGGTTTTCTCATTTGAAAACCTCCTCTTTTTGCATTTCAATTTTAATTGTCTATTTCTTCTACTTCTCCCAAAAATATTTGTATTTGGTAGTTCCACTGCAAAATTCCGGAAATAACAACCATCTGTACAATAAATTCAGGCTCTTTTTCGTACTTTTGTTTTATGGTATTCAGTAGCTTCTTTAAAATATCCTCCCTGTCTTCCTCGCTGCAATTAGCACAAATATAGGTACCTGATGGCAGAACTACCAAATCTTTTTTATTCGGATATTCTATACAAACTGCAAATAAAGAAGATTTACCGTCTTTTGTATAAATACCGGCTAAATCTTCAAATAAATAATTTTGCTTTTGCAAATCATTGGTCTGCTGATAAAAATGGCTGTGATAGTTCCATAAATTACTTAATGTAGGCTCTTGCATAGAATTTGACAATAAAATAACTCGTTCATCTATTTGCTGATAAAAAATATCATGATGCATCTGTTTGCCATTCTGTTTCTTTTCATAATCTGCCCTTGCCAATTGTATTTTTGATTTTGCATATTTTAATTGTTCTATTTTTTGATTTGCCTTTTGCTCTGCTCGTTTTAAAAATTCAACAATTTCTTCCAAATTATCATATTCCAGCACTTTTTTTATTTCTTTTAAAGACAAGTCCATACAGCGTAATGCTTGTATTGTATTTAAGCGAACAATTTCTTGCTCAGAATAATATCTATAACCTGACCATTGATCTTTTTTGCATGGCTTTACCAAATCAATCCTGTCATAGTGCCGCAGTGTTTCACTGGTTAAACCAACTATTTTGGCTGCTTCACTGATAGAAAAATAGCTTTCCATTTTACACCTCTTGACTTTTGTGTTGCACAAAGGTTTATATTTGTATTATATTTAAAAATTAAGATAAATCAAGTGAATAAACATTACTAGGAGGAACCATGAAAAAAATAATTTCTATGATTGGATTATTGTGTATCAGTATTGCCATCTTATCGGGTTGTTCTACTGAACAAAATAACTTTACAGAAAAGAACTATACTGCAGACAGCTCACAAATTCAAACCATTAACATTGACGCCATTGACAGAAAAATTGACATTGAACTATCTGACGATAATCAAATATATATTGATTATTATGAAAGTGAACAAGAATTTTTTAACATTGCAGTTTCTGATGGCCATACCCTTACCATGTCATACAATACTGAAAAGCAATGGACAGATTATATTGGCTTTAGCGCTCCCTTGCAGAATCGTACCATCCGCTTACGCATTCCTCAAAATCTACTATCTTCATTAACTGTTAAAACAACAAATGAGGATATTACACTGCCGTCACTTACTGTAACTGATTCTGTTTCAATTTATGTAAATCATGGGAATATCCAATTTGATACATTAGATGCTGGCAACACCATTACATTAGAAACGAAGAATGGCAATATAAAAGGAACCGTATTGGGCAGTTATGATGATTTTACCATTGAAAGTTTTGCTAAAAAAGGGGAAAATAGCTTACCTGAATCTAAGGCCGGAGGTAACAAAATATTAAAAGTGTTTACCAACAACGGTGATATTGAAATGGATATAAAAAAATAAGTTTTTTAACAAAGGCAATAAAAAAGAGAGTCTCTCACTTGGAAAGGCTCTCTTTTTTCATTATTTAATCTCTTGTTCTATTCCCAAAAACAACGGACTGTCGAAAAAGTCGGTCACTGTAATTTCCAAACCATCACAAATTTTTTGAATGGTTGATATGGTGGTACTGTTATTTCTTCCACTCATAATGTTGTTTAAAGTAGATTGTGTAATTCCGCTGATATTAGCCAGTTTATTAATAGTAATATGTTTTTCTTCACACAGCTCTGCAATTCTTTCTCTTACTGCTTGACCAACGTTCATATGCAACCTCTCTAATTAATTTCCACTTGTTTAAGATTAACTTATTTTTTCCATTTTGCTAACCCCAAATGAGTTTACAAAATCAAAATATGTGGTAAAATAATAAATATGTAAAAAGGAAGATGCATATGAATGAACAAACATGCTGTTTTAGCGGGCATAGACATTTGCCCAAACAAGAAACATTACATATACACAATTTATTGGTAAAACATATTTTAAAACTAATTCATATTGGCGTGAATACTTTTATTTGCGGGGGAGCATTGGGTTTTGATACACTTGCAGCATTGGCTGTATTAAAGATACGTTCTATTTATCCGCATATACAGTTGATTCTGGCATTGCCATCTCCACAACAAACAAACGGATGGAGCTCAAACGATATTGCAGTATATCAGTCTATTTTAAAACAAGCCAATCAAATTATTTATATGTCTCAGGAACATCACAGCGGATGTATGCATATGCGTAATCACTATATGGTGGATAATAGCTTATACTGTATTTGTTACCTGGCAAATCAAACCGGTGGCACTGCCTACACTGTGCAATACGCAAAAAAGAAAAACAGACACATTTTTAATATTGCCAATGAATCATAATTTATTTGAAAACAATATTATCAGAATCATAAAAGGCAGCCATTTGATAGCTGCCTTTTATGATAAACGGTTCTAAAGCATATATTTTTTCACAATATCTTTAGGCATTCATATACCCTTTTAAGCAAATATCAAACTATTTTTATAAATATTACTTACGCCCCCTGTAATAAAATAGAAGTGGACATTGTTTGGTATTCCTTCAAATAAATGAAATCATTTTTTCAAAATATCGCTGCAAATGTTAACTTACCACAGCTGCATTGTTTCAGTGTACTAAATAAAATAACATCTAAGTTATATTTGTAGAGCTGTTTTTATGACTTCATAATTGGCACTAAAATAAGAGAATCGGTAAATACAACAATGAGGTCTAGTGATTCTTATCACAATACATCATTTATTTTTTCATCCTAAACGATAGTTTTGTTTATATATTCACATAAAAAATGGCAAAACAAATTGTTTTGCCATTTTCACTATTCCTTATCTTGATTTTCCTTTAAAATGTTTTGAACAATGTGTGTAGGTACCTCTTCATACTTTACAAAAGAAAACAGATAGTTGCCTCTTCCATGGGTATTCTGTCGGATATATGTAGAAAAGTCATGCATTTCGGCAACAGGTACTTCTGCATTAATTGTTTGATAACCTGTATTGGCAGGATGCATCCCTAAAACTCTACCGCGGCGTTTATTGATTTCTCCCATTACATCGCCCATATTTTCATCGGGAACAGTTGCCATTAAGTTACCCACCGGCTCTAACAATACCGGAGAAGCATTGGGCATACCGGCTTTATAAGCAGCGGCAGCAGCCATTTTAAAGGCCATCTCAGAGGAATCTACAGGATGATATGACCCATCATACAAAGTAGCCTTTAATCCTACCACGGGATATCCTGCAAGAACACCTTTTTGCATGCTTTCGCGCAATCCTTTTTCTACTGCAGGGAAGAATCCTTTTGGAACAGCACCGCCTACCACTCGTTCTTCAAATTCCAATCCCTCACTATCACTTGGTTCAAACTCAATCCAAACATCGCCAAATTGACCATGTCCGCCAGTTTGTTTTTTATGTTTTCCTTGTGCCTGCACTTTTTTCCGTATCGTCTCACGGTAAGCAACTTTTGGTTTTTCCAGTGTGACATCCAAACCAAATTTACCTTTTAATTTTGAAACTACAACATCTAAATGCTGTTCTCCTAATCCAGAAAGAATCATTTGATGTGTTTCTGCGTTATTGACAAACTTTAACGTAGGATCTTCCTCAAGTAACCGCAAAACGCCTTGCGCTACTTTATCTTCTTCTCCCTTTTGCTTTGGCAGAATTGCCATAGACAATACCGGCTCCGGATATGTCACTCCTTCCAAAACAACTTTTCTGGTCGGAGAACACAACGTATCGCCTGTATTGGTGTGCTGTAATTTTGGAATTGCTCCAATATCTCCCGCACAAATACATTTTGTCTCTTCCTGTTTTTTGCCGCACATATAATACATTTTAATCATGCGTTCCTGCTCGCCTGTGCGCATATTTATCACAGGAGAATCTGCTGTTAATTTACCCGCAACAACTTTTACAAATGTTAATTTTCCTATAAAGGGATCCACTACTGTTTTAAATACAATCGCTGCTGTGGCAGCATCCTCATTCACTGCAATTTCTACAGGATTGCCTTCTATGTCTACCCCTATTTCAGAACCATAATCAGCAACGGTAGGCGCCAACCAAATAAGACCGTTGAGCAATTGGTCTACACCGTCGGTTAATTGAGCGTCACCACAAAAAACAGGATAGATTTTACCTTCCTTTACACCTTTGCTGATACCTAAAATGACTTCTTCCGGCGTAAATTTTTCACCTGAAAAATACTTTTCAAACATTTCATCGCTTGTTTCCGCAACGGCCTCATAGATAGCCGTGCGCAAACCGTCCAATCGTGTTCCCATATCAGGCATAGGTACGTCTTTCATAGTGCCGCTTTCGTAACGATGCGCTTTATATTCCAACAGGTTTATGTAACAATCCACTTTGCCATCTACTATAAACGGCACAACCAACGGACAAACAGCGGGTCCAAAATATGTTTTTAAATCTTGGAATACTTTGTAAAAGTCAGCGCTTTCATCACAAAGGCCATTGACAAAAAAGACTTTTGCCAAATCATTTTGATTCGCTGCTGCCACTGCCTTTTCCGTACCAACACTAACACCGCTTTTTGCCGATACCGCAATTAACATCGTGTCTGCAGCACGCACTGCTTCACATACGCTTCCCTCAAAGTCAAATAATCCGGGTGTGTCAATTAAATTAATTTTGTAATTCTTCCATTCCACAGGTGCAACTGCCGTGGTGACGGATGTTTTTCTTTTGATTTCCTCCGGGTCAAAATCCAAGGTAGCAGTACCTTCAGAAACTCTTCCCAAACGTTCCAATCCACCGGACAAGAATAGCATTGCTTCTGCAACTGTAGTTTTACCGGAGCTGCTGTGACCTGCCAACGCAATATTTAAAATTTGCTTTGCATGATATTGTTTCAACAATAAGACTCCCTTTCTTTAGGTAAACATTACAATTTATTTCAATAATATATTACAATTATATACCGTTTGTACATACAATACAACAATTTGATTGAAGTTCTACACTATTCATAAAAAGTAAATAAAATTTATGTATATAAATTTGCTAAAAAGAATCTCTGCTGAATATAGAAACATCATACAATAGAATCCAGCATACTTTTTGTCGAATTTTACCATAGAAAAAAGCTGTGATGTTTATTTACATCACAGCTTTTTTATCGCTATAAAATTAAGAACGCCTTATTTTTGGAAGGATTAACAGTACAACCAACCAAAATACTTCATAAATTACCATTGCAAGCGTACTGATTTGTTTTAAACCTGAGAAGCACACTAAAAATGCTACCAGCACAAACCCTAAAATAATAGAAATATTTTGCAACAAACGAACAATAGAAATATTGCTTTTTTCGCGGACACATGCAGTAATCACGCGCATCATGCAAGTTGCTTTTCCTTTTGTGGCAAACATTGCATTGCTTGTTTCTTCTACTTGGTTTGTTAGCTCGTTATAGGTATGTACCAACGGTCCTGAAAGTACCGTAATGGCATGAATATCAATACCAAATTGCTGAGAAATGAACTCAGCAGTAACGGAAGGATCTGTTGTTTTTACAATAATCCCGATTCCATTTTTGGCCATACGCTGCATTTCTTGTTTCTTCTCACTGCTTACGTGATAAGCAAGCACAAATGCACCCACCACTTCATTGCCTGCTGCCAAATATACCAATTGATGTCCGTGCTCTCTATCAATTTGTACAGCAGGAACATCCACGCTGTAATGATTCATTAAGTCTCGGTTTCCCACAAGAATACGGCGACCGGACACCCAGCCGATGACTCCGCATTCATCTTCATAAGCTACATTTTCTACATGAGGTAAAATGTCTTCATGATTTTTGACCACCTCTAAGAACACTTCGCTTAAAGGTCCGCCAACTTGGGCCATTAATGAGGCAGCATCTAACAATACTTTATCAATTCTTTGTTCTCCAAATGTTTTAATACCCTTTAGCTCAACAGTGCCTTTTGGGAACAAATCATCTGCTTCAATCATAATGACGTTGGTATCTGAAAATTTATCTACTGCTTCATAACCCACCAGCATACCGCCATTCTTTCTGGCTAGTTTGCATAGACGGGAAACAGGTAAATGAACACACAGCATATTTGCCATAGGAACACAGATACACATAGAAGCTGCAAATGCAGTAAATCCTGTACCTACATTTTTGCTGATAATCATACTTACAATGAACAGTACCAAAGATGAAATAAATCCTAACGGCGCGATGATTTGAGAAGTCAGCTCACTGCAATCTTGCGCATAAGAATTCCTCAGGAAATTGCTGAAAAATTTAGATTTTTTCTGATATGCAACAACAGGGATACCGGCAACACAATCTTTGGCCATTTGAGCTGCTATTTCAGCATTTTCAATTAACTCAACCGTATTTTTATCTGCACTGGAAACAACAAAGTTGAAGTTTTGTTTGATACGGCGTACCATGGTAAGTTTCCCCAGTGTATTTAACAGTAACCCGCCTGTAATCAACGCAGAATAAATGTGTACCTCTCCAGCAGCCAAGGCATCCTGCATAAATAGCAGTACCACAGATTGAATCGCAATTACAACTGTTGCTATTGCAATGGCAGAATCAGCATTTGCACGAAGCTTGACCAGCGCTTTTAACCCGTTAAAAACCGTGGTTGCACATGCACCGATTGCAATTGCCAAAAATACCAAGCTGGTGGCTGCATATGCAACAGGACTGATATCAGCACCAAAAATATGGTACTCCGCAAAGAAACCAAAAATAAGCAAAACTGCTGTGCAAATGCCTGTTACTACGGAACGTAGGAACAAGGTACGAATATTTTTGCGTAATTCACCCGCAATGGAACGTGCATCTTCTTTTGATGTAAAGTCCTCCAATTCCGGCTGTTCTTCTTGTGCTTCTTCCGGAATGATTTCCTCTTCATCTTCGATATCAGTGAACAGATTGATTTTTTCTCTTCTGAATATGTTTTTTTTCTTTTTTGGAACATATTCCGGCACTTGCTCCATATGATTTAAGTCAATCGGAGGTTGTTGTTTTTTCGCTTTGATATCCTGTAAATTGACAATTTTCGTATTTTGGTCAGCAGATGATGCTTTGTTATCTTTTACCTCAGGGATTTCTGATTTCTGCTCAGCAACGTCTGTTTCCATATTTGAATCTGACGGTACGGAAGTATTTGATTCTTGCGGCTCAATGTGCTCTATATTGGAAACCTCATCAGGTTGTCCTGCATTGGTTTTATCAATAATTTGGAAACGAGCGGTTCGAATGATTCTGGGACCGGAAGGTTTACGAGCAGACTCTTGATGAGAATCCTCTTTTTTCTGTGGTTTGGAAGTCTCGTTTTTAGCAGACTCCTGCGGATGCGCTTCCTTCGGTTTATCTTCTTTCACTTGCGTCACTTTTGGTTCCGCAGGAATTGCTGCTTGCTCTTTTTTCGTCATAGTTTCAGGATGAAGCAATTGCGTAAATTGCTCTGCTTCCTGTGCTAAAACATCCCCAATACCATGTATGGAAAATGTGCGAACAGGTCTTTTATTAAATACATATTGTACCGGCTTAGTTACTAAATCTATGTCTTTTTCTTCGACAACTTCAGCAGCCGCTACCGTTTGCTGTTCCTCTTGAGATGGTTCTGTCTGTTCAACATTTTGAGAGTCTGCCTCTGTTGCGGCCTCTCTTTCCAATGACTCTGCTTCCTGTGCTTTTGATGCTTGCGACAATGACGCTTGCGGCATCTCTACCGGTTGTTCCAATGGTACATCGTCAGACAGCTGTTCTGCTTGAGATGTCTCATTCTGGACAGCATCTGTTGTTTCCTTGGCCACCTCAGACATTTCTATTGGTTGCTCTATTTTCTGCGCTGTTTCTGTCTGTTCTGCAGACAATGGCTCCTCAAATGTTTCCGATTGTATCTCAGCAGAAAGATGTTCTTGAGACGGCTCCTCTTGCATCGGTTCAACAACAACTTTCGCGGATTGCTCCTCAGAAATCACATCCGATTCTTCGACAATTTCTGCAGTTTGGGCATTCTGATGCGCATGTTCTTTCTTTGGCGTCTCATGAACAGGTGCTGTTTTGGAAGAAGGATAAGATACAAAATTAGGAATATCCAGTTCGTCCTCTTGTTCAACCTGAGCAACAGGCTCAAATGATTCGGCACTCGATTCCTGCATCTCTTCCTTCTCTATCTCAACAGGCTGAGGGACCTCTTTTCGTTTCTCTTCTTCAGCGATTTCCGCATTGACGGTATCCTGTGTACGTTCTTTGGCAACCAAACCAAATATAGATTCCGTATGTAACGGAGGATCTACCTCCACAACTGTCTCTTTTGCCAAAACATCATCAATCAATTGTCGCAGCTCTGCATTTTGCTTTTCTGCCTGCAAGTCTTCTTCATACAGTTGATGTTCAATCACATCATCATTTCGCTTTGCTGATATAGCGGGCTGCTCCTGTTTGCGGAATGTGTCGCTGACCAATTCTTCCACAATTTTTTCGGGAGACTCGGGTTCCGGAATTTTTAAGTCAGAATAGACCGGTTCTGCTTCTTTTGATTCTTCATAAAGAGAAAATACATCCTCTACTTCTTCTCCTGCTTCCTGTGCAGCTCTTTTTACACGCTCCTGCCTTTGACGGTGCAGCTGACGGAATTTTTCTTCAAATTCAGGACTGGTATCGGGTTCGTTATCTTCAAATAAATGTGCGAATGTTGAAGTTGGGGACGATACTTGTAAAGGGCCTCCCGAATAGCCTTCCTTATTTAATTCTTCGCGACGCTGCGCCTTTACTTCCTCAACTGTTTTTAATTTTAATCCAAAATAAATATCATCTTCACCGGCAGTTACTTCCTGACGATTTTTTTTACCAAAACGTTTCTTTTTCTTTTTTGTACCGGCATCTTCTTGATTTATGACGTTGCTGCCAGGCTGTGGGGCAGGTTGCTGAGGCATTTCCGGTGAGATTGCAGGCGGATTCATCTCAGGGGTGGGGGGATTTACCACCGGTTTTGGCTTTGGAACAGGCTCTGCAGGTTTTTTCGTCTGTTTATACATATTGCCAACAGGTCTTGCCTGTGCCAGTGGAATATCTTGATCATCCAGCTCTTCTGTTACATTGCCACGCATCTTGCGTGCCTCTGCTAAAATTTCATCTACAAATTCACTGTCTGAACCCTGAGGAGCATTATATTTATCTTTACTCATTTATTTCATCGCTCCTAATCAGTTTCTTAATATCTTCTAACTTATTATTACAAAAAAATACGTTAATATTATACCATAAGAACAATTTCGCCGCAATTTTTCGGCGCGATTTCTTACAGCTTTCTTGCATTTACCAAACTTTACACCCATTTTCTAGGAATGAAACTGCTATAACATAAAAGAAATTGAAAAGCAATTTCTAAATGTATAAGCGTTAAAACGTTTTCATAACAGCCAGAACTTTAGTTTTGCTGTTGTTATGAAGTTGTTATAGTATAAAAAATTGCTTTTCAATTTTTAATCTATAAACGCTAAAACATTCTCTTAACAGCCAAATTTTAATTTTGTTATTGTTATGGGACTGTTATAACATAAATGTGTGACGAAAATATGACGGGCAAGATTCTTTTAATCGGCTTTGATTCCCTGTCTTTGGCGCGCAATTTCATAACAAAGCACACCGCAGGCTACAGAGGCATTCAATGAGTTAATATGTCCAACCATTGGCAATGTTACAGTAAAATCTGCTTTTTCTTTTACCAAACGGCTAACACCGCTTCCCTCAGAACCTATTACAAGCCCAACAGGTCCTTTATAATCCAAAGTACACCATGTTTCGCCTTTCATGTCTGTTGTATAAATCCAAAGACCTTTCTCTTTTAATAAGTCTACGGTTGCAGCCATATTGGTTACACGCACAACCGGCACATACTCTACAGCACCTGCAGAAGATTTTCCAACCGCATAAGTCAATCCAACTGCACGGCGTTTGGGTATAATCACACCATGTGCCCCCGTACATTCGGCAGTTCTCAAAATAGCGCCTAAATTATGAGGGTCTTCCAATTCATCTGCCAATATGATAAACGGAGCCTCTCCCCTAGACTGTGCCAATTGGAAAATATCATCCAAATCAGCATATTCCTTGATTGCCGCTACTGCCACAACACCCTGATGGTTGGCGTTTCCACACATAAAATCCAATTTTTTTGCATCCGCTTCTTTAATGGTAATGTCTTTCTGTTTGGCTTTTGCAATCAGCGCTGTTAAGGAACCTGTTTTTTGTCCACGTACAACATATAAACTGTCAATGGTTCTTCCCGAACGCAACGCTTCGTTTACGGCATTTCTGCCTGCGATAATATCCTCACCTTTTGTCCCTGTATTTTTTTCAGATTCGTTTTTTGTTTTATCTATCATAATTCACAATACTCCTTATTTGCATTGTGTTTTATTATAACATTAAAAAAATTGCTACGCAATTTTTAACTGATAAATGTTAAAACGTTCTCATAACAACCAAAATTTTAATTTTGTTATTGTTACGAGGTTGTTATAGCATTAAAGAAATTGCTATGCAATTTCTAACTGATTAACGCTAAAACGTTCTTGCCAATAGCCCAAATTTTTAATTTTGTTGCTATCGCAAGGTTGTTATAACATAAAAAAATCGCTATGCAATTTTTATTATATAAATGTGATACCATGATAAACAAGACACATCTATTTTCAACAATCAAATACAAAATCTACGTCTCACAAGAAAAATGTGTGAGATTCTCTTAATTACAAAATTGTAATAATGGTAAAGAATTTGTATCTGCATAGCTCACAAAAAACAGAATTTTTTTATTTAACAGCATAAAAAACGTGCATCGTTTCAGTACCAATACAATGATTCAGTCATTGTATCAAGCCGCCATTAAAATAAGAAAAAACAGCCGGCCATAATTCCTGCACCTACCAGCGCTGCAGCCAAAAAACGCAGAGCCGTCATCCATTTTATATTCTTTCGTTTGATACCTGAAGGCGCATCCATTGCACGCAAAACACGCTTGGCCTCTTTCTCCAACAACGTGCGCTGTGCATCTGAAAATTCCGGTTTTACCACAAGATATGCCTTTTCATAGTAAATATTCCCTGTATCTGGTACCTCTATAATTTGTCTGCTTACTCCTCTTACCATACTGTTACTTCCTTTTTCTCTTTAATATTGAATCTGCTATTCCTATTTTTGGCATCTTATTTTTATTTATACCAGCATTTCCTATTTCATCTTTTTCTGACAAATTCATCTAAAATTTTATTGGTTATTGTAAAATTGCAATTTAGTAATTCGTAAAATTTTATGCCATATTTTTATCTTATTTTTAGATAACTTTTTTTATTTTTTACTTGACTACTATTTTGTTATACTTTTTGTAATCAATTTGTAACATTTTATAGTTTACATAATATTTGTTAACAACTTTGTTAGTTCTGTTGAAAACTCTGTGGAAAATGTTAATAACTGCGAAAACAGCGATTCTAAACATTTAAACAACTGTATTCGGTTAAATATTATGTAAACCGAAAATGGTAGTATTTTGTAAAATAAAAAAACATTTAGTATAACCTCACGGGAAAACAAATCTTTCTGCAAAATTCTCAATAAAAAAATAATACTTGACGTTTTCAAAAAAGTATGCATCTATTATTTTCCTCTTTGCTGTATGGATAAAAATATGGTAGTATAACAGTACCATATCAGATATTTCGACACTTTTTATAAGATATCCAAAAAAGGAGGCTTTATGGAATATACAAAAACACCGGCAGGTATTATGATACCGAAAAGCAATGAATTCGACCTGATGCAAACACTGGATTGCGGACAATCCTTCCGTTGGGAACCATGTAATGAAAAATCCAACCGAATTGGCGGCATAGCATTTGGTCGATATTTAGAACTGGAAGAATCGGACAAGCATATTCTATTCTGCGATACGGAAGAAGACGACTTTTTACATATATGGGTCCCATATTTTGATTTGGAGTTGGATTATAAATCTATTAAAGACGACTTGTCTGAACTGGATCCTATTTTATGCAAAGCAGCACAATATGCACCGGGAATTCGTATTTTACAGCAGGACCCTTGGGAGGCGCTATGCTGTTTTATTATTTCACAAAATAACAACATTCCTCGTATCAAAGGAATTGTATCACGCTTATGTGAACATTTTGGAGAGAAGATACCTGGCGGTTTTGCATTTCCCGCACCGGAAGTTCTTGCAAACTGCACAGTGGAAGATTTAGCACCGCTTCGCAGTGGATTTCGGGCAAAGTATATATTGAACGCTGCACAAAAAGTTGCTCAGGGAATTATTATATTGGATGCAATGAAAACAATGCCGCTGGAAGAAGTACGCCAACAATTAATGACAATACAAGGGGTAGGTCCAAAAGTAGCGGAATGTGCAGCTTTATATGGATTACATCGCTTGGAAGCGTTTCCTATGGATGTGTGGATGAAACGAGCAATGGCGATTCTGTTCCCCAATAAAACAGCGGCAGACTTCGGTCGGTACGCCGGCATTGCCCAGCAATATATTTTTCACTATGCGCGCACTTGCAAAACCGCAATTCCTTCCTAAATAACGTAATGTTTAACAAAGTATTTTGGTGTGTTATAATCAATCTGTAAAAAAATACTTTGCTGACCAAAAAATTGATTTCGAATTTGTGAAAACCCACGATTTTTTTCAGCCATGGTAATATTCTACAAATGGTATGCCATTATGCAGAAATCTATGGTATACTATAGATATAAACATAAATTGACTAGGAGTGTGATTCCAGTGGCTCTTGTAAATACCACAGAAATGTTTAAAAAAGCATATGCAAACGGATATGCAATCGGAGCATTTAATGTAAATAATATGGAAATTGTACAAGGAATTACGGAGGCTTGCAGTGAACTAAACGCACCTGTTATCCTTCAAGTTTCCGCAGGCGCACGCAAATACGCCAACCATACTTATCTGCTTAAATTGGTAGAAGCAGCGGTAAAGGAAAATCCGCATATTCCAATGGCACTTCACCTTGACCACGGCGACACCTTTGAACTATGCAAAGATTGTGTTGACGGTGGTTTTACTTCTGTTATGATTGACGGATCCCACCACGACTACGAAGACAATGTAGCGCTTACCCGCAAAGTAGTTGAGTATGCACATGCACATGGTGTAACGGTTGAAGGTGAGCTTGGCCGTTTGGCAGGTATTGAAGATGATGTAAACGTAAGCGATGAAGATGCCTCTTATACCAACCCTGCACAAGTACAAGATTTTGTAGAACGTACAGGCGTTGATTCCTTGGCCATTGCCATCGGAACCAGCCACGGTGCATATAAATTTAAACCCGGACAAAAACCGCAATTGCGTTTTGACATTTTGCAGGAAGTATCAGAGCGTTTACCGGGTTTTCCAATTGTATTGCACGGTGCTTCTTCCGTTATCCCCGAATTTGTGGAGATGATTAACGCAAACGGCGGAAATATGCCGGGAGCAATCGGTATTCCGGAAGATATGCTGCGTGAAGCTGCTAAAATGGCAGTTTGCAAAATTAACATTGACTCCGATTTGCGTTTGGCAATGACAGGTACTATCCGTAAATACTTTAACGAACATCCGGAACACTTTGACCCACGTCAATATCTTGGTCCTGCACGTACTGCGATTAAAGAAATGGTTGCACATAAAATTAAAAATGTATTGGGCTGTGACGGTCAGGCGTAAATAAAATAATAAAAAGCAGGGTATCTAAAAATAGATACCCTGCTTTTTTGCTGCTCTTTTACGCTTCCTCCGCTGCCTTTGCTGCAACTTGAAATCCGCTCATAAAACCATCTCTATGGCAGCTTTTGGCATATCTGCGAATAGCCTCTACATAAGCCACCACCGCTTGTTTGGTCGTTTCATCCCCATGACGGAAAATCTCTTCCCGAAGTTCTTCACATTCGGCTTTGCGCTTTAATGTCATTTCACTTAATTCCAGTGAGCCGCTTTCCATTAAATTATCGTACAATACTTCTGTCAAATTCACAAACAATCCCGTCCTCTCCTCAATCAATCTTATATTTTTATTTTACAACAAAACTGCATAAAACGCCACGAATTTTTACAGTTATTTACTTTTAAAATCTGGACACACATTCTGTTCCATAGTAAAATAAATAAAAATGACCAATCAGGAGGTTTTTGCATGCATTTTCATACAGTATTATTTGACTTTGACTATACACTTGCAGATACCAGTGTAGGTATTGTTAACAGTTTTCACTACGCGTTTGACCGCTTAAATATTGAACGAAAAGAAGAAGCTTCCATTAAGAAAACAATCGGTATGCCTTTAAAAGCTGCGTTTACTGCATTAACAGGACTGCAAGATCCCCGTTTGCAAGAGCAATTTCGCCGCTATTTTGTAACCAGTTCCAATGCAATTATGACGAAGAATACAGTTTTATTTGACGACACCATTGCTGTGCTGAAAAAATTAAAACAGACCGGCTGTCAAATTGCCATAGTATCGAATAAATATCGTTTTCGTATTAACGAAAGTATTGAAAAATTTCAATTGCATAGCTATATTGACGCTGTCATCGGCGGCGAAGATGTATCCATAGCCAAACCCTTTCCTGAAGGCTGTTTAAAGGCAATGGAGCAACTTCAATCAAAACCTGAGAACACGGTGTATATCGGAGACAGCATTATTGATGCAAAAACAGCGCAAAGCGCGGGAATTGCACTGATTGCGGTTACAACAGGGACAGATACAGCTGAGGATTTGAAAGCATATCCTCATTTAAAAATCTGCAGCTGTTTGACGGAAGCTGCAGATACCATATGTGGATAAAAAAGAGGTACTATTATGATATCATATTACGTCATTGACGCTTTTTCCAAGCGATTGTTTCATGGAAATCCTGCAGGTGTATGCATATTGGAAACCCCGCTTTCGGAACAAATCATGCAGCAAATTGCATTCGAAAATAATTTAGCAGAAACCGCATTTGTTTTTCAGGAAGGAAAACTCTTACGACTGCGTTGGTTTACACCAAAATCTGAAATTGATTTGTGCGGACACGCCACATTGGCAGCAGCTTTTGTTTGGATGAATGAGGTAAATCCTGATTGCAACGCTGTATCCTTTGAAACAATGAGCGGAACATTAACTGTAAACAAAAAGGACGATATTTATACAATGGATTTTCCCAGTCGTATGCCGAAACAGATTATAACGCCTGCAGGTTTGGAAACCGCTTTGGGCTGTTCCGTTTTAGAAACGCATCTGTCCCGAGATTTGATTGTTGTGGTAGAAAGCGAAGATACGGTACAAAAGATACAGCCTGACATCGGCAAACTGAGTACCATAAAAGATATTGTTGGCATTGCGGTAACTGCCAAAGGAATCTCTTGTGATTTCGTATCACGCTTTTTTGCGCCAAACGTTGGTGTGGCAGAAGACCCTGTAACCGGTTCTTCTCATAGTTCTCTCATCCCCTTCTGGTCTGAAAGACTGCAAAAGAAGCAAATGATTGCAAAACAACTTTCTCCCAGAGGCGGCACTTTATATTGCGAAAACTTGGGAAATCGTGTAAATATTGGCGGTTCTGCTGTATGTTATTCCAAGGCAACTCTTTATATCTAAATCAGATAAAATAAAAAAGCTGCTCATAATAAATGAGCAGCTTTTTTATTTTGATTATTTTATTGACTCATACACTGCAACCGCGCAAGCAACGGTTGCACCAACCATTGGGTTATTACCCATACCCATAAGTCCCATCATTTCAACGTGAGCAGGAACAGAAGAAGAACCTGCAAACTGAGCGTCTCCATGCATACGACCCATAGAGTCTGTCAAACCGTAAGATGCAGGGCCCGCAGCCATATTATCAGGATGCAAAGTACGTCCCGTACCACCGCCGGAAGCAACAGAGAAATAACGTTTGTTATTTTCAATTGCCCACTTCTTATAAGTGCCGGCAACCAGATGTTGGAAGCGAGTTGGATTGGTAGAGTTACCTGTGATGGAAACATCTACACCCTCGTGTTTCATAATTGCTACGCCTTCCAAAACATCGTCTGCACCATAGCATTTTACAAGTGCACGTTCTCCATCTGAAAAAGCACGTTCACTTACCACGTTTAATTCTCCTGTTTTAAAGTTATACTCTGTCTCCACACAAGTAAAACCATTAATTCTGGAGATAATATATGCAGCGTCTTTTCCTAAACCGTTTAGAATCACACGCAAAGGTTTTTTTCTTGCTTTGTTTGCAGTTCTTGCAATGCCAATTGCACCTTCAGCAGCCGCAAAAGATTCATGGCCTGCCAAAAATGCAAAACATTCTGTCTCCTCTCTCAGCAGCATAGCGCCCAGATTACCGTGACCCAAGCCTACATTTCTTTGTTCCGCAACGGAACCCGGAACACAAAACGCTTCCAGTCCGATACCGATTGCTTCCGCTGCCTCGGAAGCGGAAGTGACACCTTTTTTCAGCGCAATTGCACTGCCCAAAGTATATGCCCAGCTTGCATTCTCAAATGCAATCGGCTGAACATCTTTTACAATTTTATATGGGTCGAACCCTTTCTCTTGACAAAGGGCGCGCGCCTCTTCGAGACTGGCAAGGCCATACTCGGCAAGACACTGTTCTATTTTGGCAATTCTTCTTTCTTTGCCTTCAAACATGACATCGTTAGCCATAGATTTTGTCCTCCTTATGATGGTCCTTTTTATTCTTCACGCGGGTCAATATATTTTGCCGCACCGTCGTAACGACCGTATTGCCCCATATTTTTCTCATATGCTTCATTTGGTGTTACGCCATGACGAATATCTTCCAGCATTTTTCCAAGTTTTACAAAGCGATAGCCAATCACCTCGTCATTCTCATCCAATGCCAAAGAGGTAACATAACCTTCCGCCATTTCCATGTAACGCACGCCTTTTGCTTTGGTACTGTACATCGTACCCACCTGACTGCGCAATCCTTTACCAAGATCTTCAAGACCTGCGCCTACGGGCAAACCATCTTCTGAAAAAGCAGTTTGGCTTCTGCCATATACAAGCTGTTGGAACAATTCACGCATAGCAACGTTGATTGCATCGCAAACAAGGTCTGTATTTAAGCATTCCAATAAAGTTTTACCCGGAAGAATTTCCGCAGCCATTGCAGCGGAATGTGTCATACCGGAACAACCTATGGTTTCTACTAAAGCTTCTTCTACAATTCCGTCTTTTACATTCAGTGTCAGCTTACATGCACCTTGCTGTGGCGCACACCAGCCAACACCATGAGAAAGACCGGAAATATCTTTAATGTCATAGGCTTTTACCCATCTTCCTTCTTCCGGAATAGGAGCAGGTCCATGGTTTGGGCCTTTTTGAACAGTACACATACTTTCCACTTCATGGGAATAATTCATAATGGTACTCCTTTCACTTTTCATTTTTCCTAAGTCAAACGCTTTGTACCTTTCATTATAAGCAATTTTCCATAGTTTCGCAATAGACGATACGATAAATTTTAATCAAAATACATACCAAGTTCTATTGGAAAAAACTTTATTTTCGGCATGATGTATGTTATAATACCCAATATATGTCTTTGTATCAAATTTTACTTATGATATCGATATACTATAATTTAAAAAATTCTTGAGGTGAAATAAATGGGCGTCATGAAAATGCTGTTTGGTAATTACAGCAAACGCGAACTAAAGCGCATACAACCTATTTGCGACCAAGTACTCGCATTGGAAGATAAATATAAGGCAATGTCTGACTCAGAATTGCAAGCGCAAACTCCCGCATTAAAAGAACGTTTGGCAAAAGGTGAAACATTGGATGATATTTTGCCTGATGCCTTTGCCGCCTGCAGAGAAGCTTCTGCTCGTGTATTAGGCATGCGTCACTTCCCCGTTCAAATTATTGGCGGTATTGCACTGCACCAAGGCCGTATCAGTGAGATGAGAACCGGTGAAGGTAAAACTTTGGTTGCAACCTTACCTTCTTATCTGAACGCATTAACAGGAAAAGGCGTTCACGTTGTTACCGTCAATGATTATTTGGCAAAACGTGACTCTGAATGGATGGGTAAAATTCATCGCTTTATGGGACTCACCGTTGGTTTGATTACCCATGAACAACCAAAAGAAGCACGTAAAAAAGCATATCTTGCAGATATCACATACGGAACCAACAATGAATTGGGTTTTGACTATCTGCGCGATAACATGGTAATTTATAAAAACGATAAAGTACAGCGCGGTCACAACTTTGCCATCGTTGACGAAGTTGACTCCATTTTAATCGACGAGGCTCGTACACCGCTTATCATTTCCGGTCCCGGCGAAAAATCAACCGACCTATATGTAAAAGCAGACCGTTTTGCAAAAACACTGAATATGGTAAAGGTTGCGGAATTAAACCGAAAAGAAGACAACGACGAATTATATTCCGAAGCAGACTTTTTGGTGGATGAAAAAGCAAAAACTGCTACCCTAACCCCAAGCGGTGTAAAAAAAGCAGAAGAATATTTTAAAGTTGAAAACCTGCTTGATTCAGAAAATATTACATTGCAGCACCATATTAACCAGGCTATCAAAGCGCACGGTGTTATGCAAAAAGATATCGACTACGTAGTAAAAGGCGGAGAAGTTCTTATTGTTGACGAATTTACCGGCCGTATTATGCACGGACGTCGCTATAATGAAGGTTTGCACCAAGCAATTGAAGCAAAAGAAGGCGTTACCGTTGCTCGTGAAAGCAAAACATTGGCAACCATTACCTTCCAAAACTTTTTCCGCTTGTATAACAAACTGTCCGGTATGACAGGTACTGCTATGACGGAAGAAGAAGAATTCCGTGAAATTTACAATTTGGACGTTGTAGAGGTTCCTACAAACCGTCCTCCAAAACGTATTGACCACTCTGACTTGGTTTATAAAACCGAAAAAGGCAAATACAATGCTGTCATTGAGGATATCATCGAACACAATAAAAAAGGACAGCCTGTTCTGGTTGGTACCATTTCTATTGAAAAGTCCGAACTGTTAAGCCGTAAACTTTATGAGCATGGCATCAAACATAATGTTTTGAACGCAAAACACCATGAACAGGAAGCTGAAATCGTTGCACAAGCAGGTCACAAAGGTGCTGTTACCATTGCAACCAACATGGCCGGCCGTGGTACTGATATTATGCTTGGCGGTAACGGTGAATTTAAAGCAAAACAACAACTTCGTTTTAAGGGTTATCCGGAAGAAGTCATCAATGAAGCAGTTGGTTACGCTCAAACAGAAGATACTCAAGTATTGAAAGCCAGAGAAGAATACCGCAAACTGGTAGAACACTTTACAGAGCAAAGTAAAGAGGAAGCAGAAGAAGTACGTCAGGCAGGGGGTCTGTATATTATTGGTACAGAGCGTCACGAATCCCGTCGTATTGACAACCAGCTCCGCGGACGTGCAGGTCGTCAAGGTGACCCGGGTGAAAGCCGTTTCTACATTTCTCTGGAAGATGATTTGATGCGCTTATTCGGCGGTGAACGTATTGCTGCAGTTATGGGACGTTTGAATATTGATGAAAACACACCGATTGAAAACAATATGCTCACCAACACCATTGAGAACGCACAGCGTAAAGTAGAAGCACGTAACTTTGCAACCAGAAAGAACGTTCTGCAGTATGACGATGTTATGAACCGTCAGCGTGAATTGATTTACAAACAACGCGACCAAGTTCTGGATGGAGACAATGTAAAAGATGAAATCACAAAGATGATGCACCAATCCGTAGAAGATACTGTTGATGCTTTCTTACCTGACAGTGAAACTCGCGACGAATGGAACATTGTTGGTTTGCGCGATAACTATATGGGATGGCTTCTGACCGAAGAGGACTTACAGTATAATGAAGATGAACTGAAAACCATCAGTAAAGATGATATCAAAGCAGAATTGATTCAAAAAGTAGATGATTTGAGTGCATCTCGTGAGGAATTATTTGGCGAGCAAGTAACACGTGAACTGGAACGTGTTGTTATGTTAAAGTGTGTAGACGTTCAATGGATGGATCACATTGATGCAATGGAGCAACTAAAACGCGGAATTCATTTGCGTGGTTATGCTCAACGCGATCCTGTTGTTGAATATCGTAACGAAGGTTATGATATGTTTGACCAAATGATTGCCAACATTCGCGATGATACTACCCGTTTGTTCCTATCTGCTAAAATTCAAGTAATTGACGAACAAGAAGCACCAAAAGAGATGGTTGAATCCGGTGCAGGTGCCGCTGTAAAAATCAGCAATCCTGACGAAGAGGAAGAAAATGCATCTGCAAAACCAACTGCAAAAGTCGGCAGAAATGACCCATGTCCATGCGGAAGCGGTAAAAAATATAAAAAATGCTGTGGTGCTGACGAATAATGAATCCTATCAAAAAGAACATGCTGCTAAAGCAGCATGTTCTTTTTTTATTACAGCATTCACCAGAAAATTCATTGAAAATAAATTACAATTACTTTATAATTACAAGCATAAGGAGTATCAAAGGAGGAGACATATGAACAAAAAACCTGTCCAGATTTTCGTTATGATTCTAATTGCAATTATGTTTATTGCAACCATTGTAATTACTATCGTATGGAAGCCTTCTCCGGATAATACATCTGCATCTGTTATTGCTTCAGGAATCTCTGAAATTGCAATGACTGGGTCATCTGCTTTATGACTTTCACTCATTACATATTTTTTGTATAAAAATAAAAGACAAGGCACACTTTATGCCTTGTCTTTTTTAATAAGCAAACATCATCACCTGATTAAAATTTTTTTCCTTGGTTCTTCCCGAAATTAAAAACCAATCTATTATTGTAAAAATACCAAATACACCGAAAGTCAACAGCTTTAAGACTCCCAAACCAATATCTCCAATCATAAATCTATCAATACCTAAGCCGCCTAAAAAAATAGAAATAATTAAAATTACCACGGGATCTTTTAGTTCTATTGTTGAAAGCATAGAAAACCTTTGTTCATCCATAGCATATAATCTTTCTTTTAAAAATAATATTTTGTCCCCCGGAAAATATTTTTGATTTATAATAATATAATTATCTACTGTCTGTGCATGCATCATATATCAACTTCTTTCCTAAATTTAATGATTATGTAAACTATATAGAAAAACACAGTGTTTGTAAAGCATTTTTTATACTTTATTTTACTTTTCCAACGAATATACAAATTTATACATAGTTTTACAGAAAAGCACTTAGATAAAACAACAATTTATCAGAGAAAAAGAAAAGAGATGCAACTATTATTTGCATCTCTTTTTATATTTGTATTCAGGCTTATATTATGAAATCTCTAATCAAATTTGTCTTTAATCTTATCGAAAAAACTTTTCCGCTTTGCATAATTTTTTTCATTGGCTGTTGATTCAAAGCTTTGTAAGATTTCTTTTTGCTCTTTTGAAAGATTTTTCGGAACCTCAATGGTTACCTTTACGAATTGGTCGCCTCTTCCTCTGCCGCCAAGTTTTTCAATACCCTTACCTTTTAATTTAAAAACATCTCCGGGTTGGGTACCCTCATGCACAGAGTAACTGACATCACCGTCTAAAGTAGGAACCGTAATTTCAGCTCCCAGTGCAGCCTGGGTAAATGTCAGCGGAATTTCGCACCAAACGTCATTTCCTTTTCGTGTGAAAATAGGGTGAGGACGAACATTTACAACCAATAACAGGTCACCGGCAGGACCACCATTGGTACCTGCATTACCTTGACCGGAAACTTTCAGCATTTGTTCATTGGCAATACCGGCAGGAATGTTAATTTCCAATGTTTTCTTTTTGCGTACATGTCCTGTACCGCCGCATTCCTTGCAAGGCTGCTCAATAATTTTACCTTTACCATGACATTTATCGCAGGTACGTGCTGTTTGCACAACGCCAAATGGTGTACGCTGGTTCACACGTACCTGTCCGCTTCCGCCGCAGTTGGAGCAAGTGGTTGCACTGGTTCCCTTCTTCGCACCGGAACCGGAACACTCCTCACAATTTTCTACATGCTGAAACGTAATTGTTTGTTTACAGCCTTTTGCAGCTTCTTCAAAAGAAATATAAATACTGGTTTCCGTATCAGTGCCTCGTCTTGGTGCATTTGGATTTGCTTGTCGACCACCAAATCCTCCAAAGCCACCAAATACACTGTTAAAGATATCACCAAAATCAAAATCACCTTGAAATGGGCTTCCCCCTGCTGCACCGCCGCCAAAATTAGGGTCAACTCCTGCATGACCGAATTGGTCATAACGGGCACGTTTTTCTTTGTCTGAAAGCACTTCATATGCTTCATTTACTTCTTTAAAACGTGTTTCTGCCACTTTATCATTTGGATTTAAATCAGGATGATACTGTTTGGCCAATTTACGGTAGGCCTTTTTAATTTCATCCTCAGAGGCGTTTTTTGGCACACCCATAACCTCATAATAATCCCTTTTATCAGCCAAACTCATCACTCCTGAAAATACGATTTATGGAATCAATCCATCTACTCGACCTAATATATGTTTATGTGCGCAAACATGCGCATCATACGTGCAATATATGATTCAAAAGCTGTATGTCGAATATTGTCGTTTGATATACAACCTATTTATCATAGTCGAAAAATCGTATAAAGTCAATGTTTTGTCGCATAATTACGTCTTTATTATCAAAGGCGATTCTATGTGATTATTTGTTTTCACCGTCTTTTTTATCGCTGTCTACATCTTTAAAATCAGCGTCATATACCTGACCATCAGCGCCGTTTGCATCGCCTGCCGGAGGAGTGGTATTATCTGCCGGATTTGCCTGACCAGCTTGGTTTTTATACAATTTTTCGGATACAGCATAAACTGCTTTTTGCAAATCTTCTGTGCCCAACTTAATTGCATCTACATTACCGCCGGAAATGGTTTCTCTTAATGTTGCAATTTTTTGGTTAATATCGTTTTTATCTGCTTCATCAATTTTATCGCCGGCATCTTTGATTACTTTTTCTGCAGAGAAACATAGGTTTTCAGCTTCATTTTTGGCATCAACTTCTTCACGTTTCTTTTTATCTTCAGCAGCATATTTCTCTGCATCCTGAACTGCTTTCTCTACTTCTTCCTTGCTCATATTTGTGCTGGAAGAAATTGTGATTTTTTGCTCTTTTCCTGTAGCCATATCTTTTGCGGATACGTTTACAATACCGTTTGCGTCAATATCAAAAGTAACTTCGATTTGAGGGATTCCGCGAGGAGCAGGAGCAATGCCGTCCAGTTTAAAGATACCCAATTGTTTGTTATCGCGTGCAAATTCACGTTCACCTTGCAGAACATTAACTTCTACGGAAGTTTGACCGTCAGCTGCAGTGGAGAAAATTTGGCTTTTCTTGGTTGGAATGGTTGTGTTACGCTCAATTACTTTTGTCATAACACCGCCCATGGTTTCAACACCCAAAGAAAGAGGAGCAACGTCTAGCAATAATAGTCCTTGAACCTCACCGCCAAGAACACCTGCTTGTAAAGCAGCACCCATAGCAACACATTCATCAGGGTTAATGCCTTTAAATGGATCTTTGCCTGTTAATTTCTTTACAGCTTCCTGAACAGCAGGAATTCTGGTAGAACCACCAACCAACAACACTTTGCTCAAATCGCCGATTTGAAGACCGGAGTCTTTTAAAGCTTGGCGGACAGGTTCCATAGTAGCCTCAACCAAATCAGCTGTCAATTCATTGAATTTTGCTCTGGAAAGAGATAAATCCAAATGTTTTGGACCTGTAGCATCTGCTGTAATAAATGGCAGATTAATTGCTGCATTGGTCATGCCGGAAAGCTCAATTTTTGCTTTTTCTGCAGCTTCTCTCAATCTTTGCATTGCCATTTTGTCAGCGCTTAAATCAACGCCCTCTGCTTTTTTGAATTCTTCAATCATCCAATCGCAGATACGTTTATCAAAGTCGTCACCACCAAGTTTGTTGTTACCTGCGGTAGCCAAAACTTCTTGAACGCCGTCACCCATTTCAATAATAGAAACGTCGAAGGTACCGCCGCCAAGGTCGTAAACCATAACCTTTTGGTCTTCACCTTTATCAATGCCGTAAGAAAGAGCAGCAGCAGTTGGCTCGTTGATAATACGTTTTACGTCCAAACCTGCAATTTTACCTGCATCTTTTGTTGCTTGACGCTGTGCGTCTGTAAAATATGCAGGAACTGTGATAACCGCTGCGGAAACAGTATCACCCAAATAAGCTTCTGCATCTGCTTTTAATTTTTGCAGAATCATTGCAGAAATTTCTTGTGGTGTATAAGCTTTTCCGTCAATATTTACTTTATGGTTTGTACCCATTTCTCTTTTGATGGATACTACTGTACGCTCAGGGTTTGTGATTGCCTGACGTTTTGCAACTTGGCCAACCATTCTTTCGCCTGTTTTAGAAAATGCAACTACGGAAGGAGTTGTTCTTCCGCCTTCTGCGTTTGGAATTACAACAGGCTCGCCGCCTTCAATTACTGCTACGCAAGAGTTTGTAGTACCTAAGTCAATACCAATTGTTTTTGCCATAATATCAATCCTCCAAAATATATCTTACAAAGTAAAATTCTATAAAAGTAATATTTGTTTTAGTTTGCAACAATTACCGTTGCATGGCGAACAATTTTGTCTCCAATACGGTAACCTTTTCTGTAAACAGTTGCAATTACATTTTCACCCAAAGATTCATCTTCAATATGAGAAACCGCTTGGTGATACTCCGGATTAAACGGTTCACCAACTGTACCCATAACAGCAACACCCATTTTAGATAAAATGTCGTTGAGATTTTTTTGAATCATTTGTACGCCTTTTCTCAAATCTTCGGCAGAACAATCTGCTTGTGCCAAAGCCAATTCCATATTGTCTACCACAGGCAAAAACTGTGCTATCGTATCCGCTGTGGCAGAGTCATAGGTAGCTGCCTTTTCTCTGTCTGTACGTTTGCGGTAATTATCATATTCCGCAAGTACACGCATATATTGGTCTTTTTCTTCTTCTTTGGCTTTTTTTACTTGTTCCAGCTCTGTCTGTAAAGCTTCCAGTGATTCTTGCAATTGTTTGAACTGGTCTTGGCTGACCGTTTCAACTTCCGGAGTTTGCTCTGTTTCTTTTTTGACTTCTTTCTCTTTTTTCGCCAAAACGATTCCTCCTTACTCTGATGAAATCAGATATCTATATTTTATATGATAAAAAGTAATAAACATGTGTAAACGACTATTGTTCCTTCATCAAAGATGTCAGCATTTTACCAACGGAATCAGAGACATACTCTAAATGAGCAATCCATTTTCCGTAATGCATTCTGGTAGGACCAATAATACCAATGGTGCCTGCATGTTCACCGCCTATGGAATAATGCGCAATGATTAAACTGGAATCACTTAATTCGGGTCGATTGGTTTCACTTCCAATGAAAACCTGCGCTTTTGAAATTCTGGGAGCTGAATGTTCTGTCTGTTCCAATCCCTTTGTTAAAAAGCGTGAAACTTCTTGTTCACTCTCCAGAAAATCCATGATACGGCGTACATTCCCAAGCTGAAATTCAGGATAAAATAATAAGTTGGTTTCACCCTTTAAATTAATTTCGGCATGCATACAATCCCTTGCAACTTCCAGAACAGCCAGCAATGCGGATGACATTAACACAGCCATTTCTCCCAAAGATACCCCTACAGATTGAATAAATGCCGGTGTAACCGCACTGACGGGCAAACCCGCAAACTTTTCATTAAAAATGCGGAAAAAGATACGCAGCATTTCTGCTGTGATATCAAAATCGCAACGAAATACACGAGTTTTCATCACACCTGTGGAGGTAATTAAAATTGCCATAGCGGTACGACGGCTGGTTTGCACAAATTGTACACCTTTAATCACTGCTCCGCCGCCGGAAGGCATAGTGGAAACTGCGGCAAATTTAGAAGTATTCGCCAGCAACTGTGATACGCAGCTTAACAATTTATCCGGGTCATAGGCATTGACCATTAACATGCCATCCAGATATTTTTGTTCTTCTTCCGTAATTGCGGCTTCCGGCATCAGACGGTCTATATAAATACGATATCCCTTTTGAGAAGGAATACGTCCGGCAGAAGTATGTGGTTGCTGTAAGTATCCCATTTCTACCAAGTTTGCCATTTCATTGCGTATGGTAGCAGAGGAAACCCCCAGTTCAAGCGCAAGCAATTTAGAACCTACCGGCTCTCCTGTTTCCACATACGTGTTTACAATTGCCGCCAGAATCTTTAATTTTCTTTCGCTGAGTTCCAACCTTCTCACCTCTTTATGTTAGACCTCTTTTAGCACTCTTATGCATTGAGTGCTAAATCTTTACTTATAATGTATCATTTCAATCTCATAAAGTCAATATTTAAAATGTAAATTAATTATGAATCCCATAAATCTACAACTTTTTCAAGTCGAATTTTGTAATACCATGAGAAGATAATAAACGATAAAAAATGGAATAAATGTTAGACTTTCTTGACACCTAATTTATGTGATGAGTCGAAGATAATTGGCCGAAATACCGTACTTTTTTGAAAAAATCAATTTCTTTTTTCTCTGTACAAAAACGTCTATTTAAAATTGTATTATTTTTCTATTTGATAAAAATAGTAGACTTTTTATGACACCTCATAAATTCCTATTAATGGAAATTATTTATTGAATTTATGCTATTTTATATTTTATCACATTGTATTATAAAAAGTCTAAGTTTTGAGACAATCTTATTTGGGATATAAAAAGGAAGGAAAGATAATATGCAAAAAGTAACACGAAAATTGTTGGCAATTATGATAAGTCTATCTATTGTTTTATCTTTGTCTACATCTGTTTTGGCATTTGAAACAGATACAGATAGTAATAATTCTACTCAACAAAGTACAAACAATAACTCTATGTCAAATGATGCGATATCTGAAAATTCAAATGAGAATCATGAAACTGCCGAACATAACATTATTTTGCAAAACAGTTCTGAAATTTCAACAAGATCCAACTCGGTAAATATTACAACATTTGATGACTTAAAAAGTCAAATAGCAGCTGCTGCGGATGGAGTACCTGTGGAACTGAATATAAATCAGACCCTTATAATTACAGAGTCAGTAAGAGTTCCCACAAATGCTAATATTACGTTAACAGGAAAAGGTACACTGGAGTTTACCGAAGAAACCCAACGAAAGTCTTTAATTGCCTTTATCGTTGAAGAAGGTGCAACCATGGCAATCGATGGAATTACAATAGATGCAAAAAATTAAAAATATCTGAATCAGGGTATAAGGTAGGTGCTATTACAAATCACGGCACATTACTACTAAACAGCGGCGTCATTACCGGCTTTGACATTATTGCCGGTATGAACAGCGGAATTATTACCGTAGACGGTCAAAATGCTTATTTTGAGATGAACGGTGGATCTATAGAAGGAAATATTTTCAAAGAAGCCAGGCAAACACAATATACAGGAGTGGTTCATGTTACACAAGGAGCAACCTTTGTCATGAATGGAGGCTATATTCAAAATAATGATTTTTCCGATACCATGAATTCCGGTATGGTCTATGTTAGACCATACTATGGCAACTCTTCTTTTGTGATGAACAATGGTACAATTACAAACAATAAAGTATATGAAGGCAGCGTCTATATAGGCAGTCAACAGCCGGATTACCAGCATGTTGGAACATTCGAAATGAATGGTGGTATAATTTCCAACAATACTGCAAGCTATGGTGCCGGCGGAGTATTTGTATCTATGAATGCAGAAGCCGTGATGAATGATGGACTAATTTCGGGCAATACAGGAGTCAGTGGCGGCGGTGTCGGAGTAATAGATGGATTTGTTCCGTCAGGTGCTATGGACGCAGGCTTTGACATTGATGAATGGGGTACTATATATCATGTTCCGGGTGCCTTTACCATGAATGGCGGTACCATAACCCAAAATACAGCTTTAGAATCAGGTTCCCAAGGCGGAGTTGGCGGTGGTATCTATATTGCTTCGAATAAAGTAACTTTAAATGCGGGAAACATTACTGATAACTATGCAGAACTTCAAGGAGGAGGCGTATATGTGGCATGTGTCCCTTATGTTCTCCATATGTACAACGCAGTAATTGCCGAAAACACGGCCTCTGTATTAGGCGGAGGAATCTGGTCATGCCCTACAGGAGACGTTACCATTCATGTAAATAACGGCGGAGCTGTATTTGATAATACTGCTTTACAAAATGCAGCCGGTGATGATTTTGTATCCGTTCCAAGAAGTGAAAACTACATTACAACACTGTCTGAAAGGATGTTGGGTGGTGGTAAAGCTGATTATTACACAGACGGAAAAGTTTTAGAAAACTCCGGTGTCTTAGGACAACCTGATCCATCTGTTCCTCGCTTTGAGCCGGCAAATCCGGGTTTCCCTATTACTGACATTATAAACAGCACAGATTCCTATGCACTAAAAGCAATCACAAATGATGCTGCAAAACAATTGGCAAACGAGAAAGCGTCCTTGTTCATTACAGGCAATCATTCCGAACGCGGCGGTGGTATTGGTACCAACGGCAGCGTAGTCATAGGAACAGAAGATAATTGGAAATTAAATGTTACAAAAATATGGAACCAAGTGCCTGAATCCAACTATCAAGACAAAGAAATTTCCATTCGTTTAAAAATAGGAGATTATGAACTGGATACGATTACGCTGAATCAAGAAAACAACTGGACCGGCAGTTTTACCCACTTGCCCAGTCCGGATACTCTCCAGGGAAAAGTAATCACTGTGATAGAAGAAGGCTCTGAATATAATGTCTCTTACAGCGAAATTGTGCGTGATGATGATACAAAAACACTGTATCTCACAGTAACCAATGAACTGAAAACAGGTAACTTAACTGTTTCCAAAACTGTTCTCGGAGAACATGCTGATTTAGAGCAGAATTTTGAATTTACCGTAACGCTTTCCGATACCTCTGTCAATGGAATGTACGGTGATATAGAATTTATAAACGGGACAGCAACATTTGTATTGAAACACGGAGAAAGCAAAACGGCCTATGGATTACCTGCAGGCATTCAATATCAGGTTACAGAACAGGCAGTCGAAGGATATACCCTGAACGCCGTTGGTGACACCGGAACAGTACCGGCTGATGGCACTGCTGTTGCTGAATTTACCAATACAAAAGACAACGATATTATCACAGATACTCCCGATTCACCTGAAGAAGGACAAATGGATTCTCCAAAAACAGGCGATTCCTCAAATATTCTGTTCTTGCTTCTTCCTCTTGCAATTTTATCAGTGGCTATAGCTGCTATTCTATTCATTAATAAACAAGCGCATAAAAACTAATATATACTTCATCAATTAACATATGGAATAAAATATAGATAACAAGAAGCCGTCGATTTTATAAAATCGACGGCTTTCATTAATTGCAATTCTCTTATACCGTGTATCCCAATATCGTTTTTTCCAACATAAAGCCAACAAAATTTTAATAAGTTTCCTTATTGAGGCGAATAAATCACCTTTTTTCTCTGTATAGTGAAGGATTTTATTCTTTACTATCAAATAAGGAGTGATTTTTTGACAAGCGAAACATTTCGTAATCAGGGCTTGTTTCTTAGGAATCAATTCCAAGGAGAAGGCATATTTGAGATTCCTATTGTGAAAAAACAACATGTAAATGTTGAAACGATAACACTTATCGGTTATGATCATGTTAAACCGGAAGAAAAAGAATTTACTCACGCAATGGTACATTTCTTTTTGGACGATTATAAGTTCGAAGTGTTATGGAATAATCCTGAGCCCAGAATAAAAAAGTTGGCGCAATATCGGGCAGTGCTAACACCCCAATACAGTTTGTACACTGAAATGCCCATGACTCTGCAACTATACAATACGTTCAGAAACAGATGGGTAGGCGCTTATTTGCAATCTCGGGGCATTACAGTCATACCAACTGTCTGCTGGGGAACACCACAAAGTTATTGGTTCTGCTTTGACGGTTTGGAAACGGGCTCTATTGTCGCTGTCTCCACATTAGGTGTACGTACTGAAAAGGAACTGTTCATGCACGGATATCAGGAAATGATAAAACGTGTAAACCCGGAAGCAGTCATTTGTTACGGTAATCCTTTTGACGAAATGGAAGGAAATATCATTGCCGTAGATTATGCCAAAACAAACAATTTATCCAAATGGGCAGACTACATTTGCGGTGAAAAAGAGATACCTTTTAACAGCAACTTGATTGTAAAACGGTATGGTTATGTGCTGAACGAAAAAGGCATGGGCAGAGCTTCTGGACAATGGAAACCTAAAAAAGAAGATGATAAACGCTTTCTGGGTAAACCGGGAGAAACCAAAACAACTACCAAAAAGAATGGTGATACTTATATTACCCGTATTGGAAAGAATGGACGAGCAACCAGTGAACGTCATAACTCAACACATGGAAATCCAAAAGAGCATGTTAACCCACACGAACATGATGTGATTTGGCAAGAAAATGGAGCTCCAACCTTAGGTCCCGGCCGACCGGTCAGTGAAAAAAATAAGTATATTAATTTCGGAGGTGTTATAAAAATGAGTAATCAGTATGAACCAAAATTTGAAGACTTGGACGATTTTCTGGATTCTTTGCTGCGTGGCAGAGAAATCGTAATTGAATATCATGGAAAACAATACGGTATCTTTTATCTTGAAAAAGGTTTTTATGTGGCACAATCTTACCATGATGAAACAGGAAAATTATATCGAACTCCGGACGAAGCACTGGAATACACTATTGACGGTACCAAGCTAAGGGACATTATTACAGTTGTAAATGTTGTTCAAAGAAACTTTTGATTGCCTAGCAAACCCAGAATAAAAATTTTTAGAAATAAGGCGTAACAAAAATGAATTATATTAAATTTTCAAAATTTGAGGATTTAGACGACTTCCGCGATTCTTTGCTGCGCGGCAGGGAGATTGTATTTAAATACAACGGAAAAGAATACGGTATCTTTCTTTTTGATGATGGCATTCATGTTGCACAATCTTACCACGATGAGACCAAAAAAGTATATCAAACACCGGACGAAGCGCTGGAATACACCATTGACGGCGTCAAAATCAAAGATATCATCACCACTGTAGAGATTGTTCATAGAGGTATTTAAGAATACGATTTAAAAAGATAGAATCACGCCTTGCTATAAAATCTTTATGAGTCGGAAATCATCTATGAAATTTTATACGCCAATTTATCACGCTTGTATTTTATACGAACAAATAAACAAGGGAAGCCGGAGTGTTACACGTTCAGCTTCCCTTGTTTATTTGTTATATATGATTCTGACAATAAATGAACCTTTTTATAGAGATGCCAGCTCCAATTCTTCTACCGCTTGGTCCAGAAATATTTTTCCGTCTAAATGATCCAGCTCATGGCATAAACACTTAGCCATTTCACCTTCTCCTGTAATGGTAATCTCTTCCCCATACTCGTTCAGTGCCTGCACTATTACTGTTTGAGGTCGAACGGTCTTTGCCACTCTATTTGGAAAACTGAGGCAGCCTTCCATACATTCTTGTTCACCTTCAGATTTGATTATCTTTGGATTTACCAATTTTAAATACTGGTCACAATAGTCAATGACAACCAGCCTTCTTAAAATACCAATTTGATTTGCAGCCAGCGCTGCACCGCTTTCCGTATTATGCAGAGTGTCCATCATATCATCAAGAAGTTGTCGTACTCTGTCATTCACTTCTTCCACTTCCCTGCAAGATTTTCTTAACACAGGGTCATCATTATATCTTAATTCCCGAATTGCCATACTTCTCTCCTTTTCTGAATCATATATCATTCTTAGGCACTCTATTAAATTAGAATACAATCCATCATTCAATTCAGCCAATAGACGGAAAAGGGGGTTGTATTTTTTAATAAGGAATCCCAGCTTACCTATATCTATTTGCTGTTTATACTTTTTCATATACTATATACATAATTCTGATAGAAAGTCAACCATACACAATAGGCTATCACAACATTTTTACAAATAGGAATAAAGAAAACAGCTGCCTGATAAAGCAGCTGTTTTTTGTTATTTGGTTAATTGATAAACATTGGAATCTTCCGTAAAGTTTTGTACATTATAAAGCAGCAACACATCTGTAATGCCATTTTGCTCCATATAGTCCATAGTACTTTGTCTGTATGCGCGTAAATCAATCATATGCACTTCTTCATAATCATTTACGGCAAACGGAGCAAAACTGTTTGCATAGGAATCTTTAACAATTAACAATTTCTTGCCATTCTTATTACCTGTGGTAATCTTTGTAATGGCCTGATTTCCGTTTAAGAAAGCGGAATATTTATCTTTTTCATTTAAATATTTCTCTTCAATTAAAGAATTGGAGGTCTCCGTTACTTTATCTCCTGCACGGTACTCCACTTCCAAGGGATATTCATTCGGATTTTTATAATACATAATGGTTTCAGGCTGTACGGTATAAAGATTTGCCTTTGAGTAAGTGGTACCTAAAAACTGGTCGCTCAACACCTCAGACTGATACCAAGATAATGGTTTTTGTTCAATTCCCATCTCTTTACAAAATTCTTGATAAGCATAGTATACGCCCAGGGACGTCCAGTGATGGTCTGTCTTATAAAAGATATCTTCATCTTTATGAGCACTGAGCGCATCTGTTACGTCTATAAATCCCGGCAAAGCTTCCTTCATTTGTGCTATTAGCTCTTGCTGATCCACTTCGGGCGCAAACAGCGGCAGTTTATCTTTCAAAATATCGTTGGCTGTGGGAACAATCATAGCCTTTACTTCGATGCCGAATCTATTCTGCACTTTTTGTGAAAATTCTTTGGCTGCCGTCAGATTACCTTGAAATCTGCCATTATCATAAGACCAGAATTGTTCTATTAAATATCCGTCTTTTGCAAAATAGACTCCACCGGAATCTTTTTTCTGTGCTCCCAACTCTACCAGTGATTTTAGTCCTACCCACTGGTCACGGAACATAAAATGGTCGGATATGTAGGTTTCAAAATCCGTCGTCCAAATTTGTTTTGTTTCACGCCCGGTTTCATCTACTGTGGGAGTGCCTACAAACAAACTTTCCCATGTTAGCTTAGGAAACTCTGCCAACACACGATTCTCATTTTCAGAAAAATCCTTTTTGGGCATTGCCGCGTTTACAATGGCGATTGTAGCTACAATAAGTACAAATACAATGGTCATAACTCTTGCACGTATTTTCATACAATCACCTCCTAGAATCTAAAATATAAGAACGGGTTGTATGTACTGTTTACCAAAAATGCAACCGAAATCACAAATATTGCGATGATAAAAACATTCTCGATAATCATAGCAGCCCATGTTTTGGTTTGTACCAAAGACATAATTTTTCTGCCTAATTTTGCAGGCAAAGGTGTGCTTGCAACAATCAAAATTAAAATTAGTACAAGATTGGATAGCAACAAATACAATGACATATTGTCAACCAACTGCAAACCACCAAAACCAAACATACCTTTTAAATACTCCCAACCCTTTGTCATATCGTCAAAGCCAAAAATGACCCAACCGATTACAACAAAAAACAGGGTATAAACATGAGAGAAAAATGCCGGAATTTTCTTCAAAACTTTTAGTAAGAACAGCTTTTCAATGATGAGCAGAACGCCGTAATACCCGCCCCAAATTAAAAAGTTCCAGCTGGCTCCGTGCCAGAAGCCCGTACAAAACCACACAATAAGCAAATTAAAAATTTGACGTATCAAACCTTTTCTGTTACCGCCAAGCGGAATATATACGTATTCTCTAAACCAAGTTCCCAGTGAGATATGCCATCTGCGCCAAAATTCTGTAATGCTTTTTGAGATATAAGGATAATCAAAGTTTTCGAGAAATTTAAAACCAAGCATTTGTCCAAGACCAATGGCCATGTCGGAATAAGCAGAAAAATCAAAATAAATTTGGAACGTAAATGCCAAAGCTCCAACCCAGGTCCCAACTACACTCATGCTAGAAACTTCCATGGCTGAAAGCTGCGTCCAAACCTGACCAATGGTGTTGGCCAATAAAACCTTTTTGGCCAATCCCGTAACAAATCGCTTAATTCCATAGGCAAACATGTCCGTACTTTCGCGGCGGTTATCCAATTGGTCCGCAATGGTAGTATAACGTACAATCGGGCCTGCCACCAATTGAGGGAATAAGGCAACATAGGCGCCAAACGACACAAAGTTTTTTTGTGCAGCCGCATCACCGCGGTAAACATCAATGACATAGGACATCATTTGGAAAGTATAAAATGAAATACCAATGGGAAGTGTTAAATTGAGCAGTGGAATGGACGTCCCAAACCAAGCATTGATATTGCCAATAAAAAAGTCGGTATATTTAAAAAATCCAAGTATACCTAAGTTTAAAACAACTGAACTGGCTAAAATCCATTTTGCGGACGTTTTGCCTTTGTACTTTTGCACCAAAGCACCGTACACAAAATTCAAAATTGTAGAAAACAACATCAACACTACATAGAATGGTTCTCCCCACGCGTAAAATACCAAGCTCGCAATAAACAAAATAAAATTTCTTATTTTTCTGGGCGAGATAAAGTAAATACCAAAAACAATAGGGAGAAATACAAACATGAAGTTTAAACTGCTAAAAACCATGTTATTTTTCTCCGTTTCACCTATTATCATTTCTATGATCTAATTTTCATATGTTTTTTATTATACAACAGTTTATAGAACTTTCACAATGAAATTCTGCAAATACTATGATAAAATTTTCACAATTATTTTATGCAAAAATAATCGAAATTTTATATGTTATACAAACAAAATTTTTTGTATCAACTACTGGTATTCCAGTTCTTTTTCAGTACTACATCTAGATATCAACCTATGTCTATGTTCAACGTTAAAAATGAGATATGGGATTCTACAGAGACAAAAGATACACCATACCTCATTTTCACTTCACGGTCGGATACTGTGCCACACCCGGCAATGGTGAACATGACACATAACACAAAAAACAACAGAAGCCATTTGATTCTCATATTGTTTCCTCCCCAAAACAGTATGAGTCAATATAATAACGTTTACACAAAAAAGGAGAATGAAACATTCTCTTTCCTTACTATGCACCTATAATAGATAAAATAAGCTGATTGGATACCAAAAAACCCTTTGGTGTCAGCGCAAAACCGTTCTTTTTCATATGAACCAAACCTGCAGCTTCATACCGCTGTGCCCGTTTGATATAAGATTGCGGAAGTGGTTCCTGAAATTTATGATACCAAATTTCATTCGTCAAACCATCTGTTAACCGCAGCGCCAACATTACAAATTCTTCTTTATCTCCGCCCTGTCCGTCCATAATTGGTGGGTTTCCTTTCAGAAATGAGTAAAGATTCCTATCATAATAAAATCTTTCTCCTTTGAGAAAAGAGTGAGCAGACGGTCCTATTCCTAAGTATTCCTTTCCCTGCCAATATTTTGTGTTATGCTTGCTGATTTGCAACATTCCGTTTGCATCCTTTTGGGCAAAATTAGAAATTTCATATTGATGGTATCCTCTGCTCTCCAATTCCTCTACCATACATAGATAAAAATCTCCCATTTGGTCATCATCCGGCAAAAGGAGCGTATTTTGTTGCTGACCGTATGGCGTGTTCGGCTCTATTTTCAGCAAATAAGCAGAAATATGGCTTGCTCCTGCATTATGACAAAACGCAATAGACTCTTTTAAACTCTGTTCCGTCTGTTTTTGAATTCCTACCATTAAATCCATAGATACATTTGTAATTCCAGCCCTATGCGCAGCTTTGACCGCCATCTCAGCCTGCTTTGCTGTGTGTGTTCTGCCCAATAAATCCAGCTCTTCCGCATGTGCGGACTGCATTCCAATTGATATGCGATTGACTCCTTTTTGTGCAAGTGCATCGAGCAAATCTTCCAACTGTCCCGAAGGATTCACCTCTACTGTGATTTCTGCCTGCTCCAGCCCAAAACAGTTCTTTGCCTCATCTATGATACTACATAAACGGTTTGCCCCCAAAGTACTGGGGGTTCCACCTCCAAAATAAAGCGTATCTGCATTTCCGCCAACCACATTTCTATATGTATATAATTTATCAATAATACAATCAGTATAATCTCTCATTTGTTTTGTATGGGTTAATGAATAGAAATCGCAATACGGACATTTTTGCGTACAAAACGGCACGTGTATATAAAGGCCAATCGGTTCCATGTTGCTCCTCCTAAAATAATTTTATTTATCATATCATATTTTATCATACTTTTACATATTGTAATGTGTAAGCCATAATTTGCTAAAAAGGCAGCACCACAAATACATAGGAGTAAGAATACGCTTTTTCTTACAATGATGTAACGCAAAAACTCTCCGAGCTTTTATCAAGTCGGAGAGTTTTTGTGATTTCAAAACAGTTCTGTCAGCAACTGTTTATGATTTTCGTTTTTTCGATGTAACAGCATCAATAATGACTTTAATGATTTGAATTACAACTGTTGGTGCAAAAGCTAAGCCTGCAATTGCGCCAATTTGCATACCATTTAGAGGAGAGACATCAAATACACCTTGAACTCCCGGAATAAACAATGCACAGCTTAATAAACCAACGCCAATTACAAATGCACCTATTGTATATAAATTGGTATGAATTCCTAATTTAAAAATAGAACTTTTGGCCCTGCAGTTAAATCCATGGAACAAACGTCCTAAACAAAGTGTAGCAAATGCCATCGTACTTGCCGTCATAGCATCCGTTTGCAGACCGATAAAAAAGGCTCCTACTGTTGCAATGGCAAGCAAAACACCTTGATATCCTGTATCTATCAAAAAGTCTTTTGTTAAAATAGATTCTTTACTGCTGCGGGGTTTTTCATTTAATAAATCCTTTGAGGATTTTTCCATACTGATTGCCAAAGCAGGCAAACTATCTGTAAGCAAGTTGATAAACAACAAATGTACTGCTGTAAACGGCACCGGTAATCCGAAAATAGAAGTAAACAATACAACCAAAATACCTGCAGTATTACCGGACAACAAAAATTGAATGGAGTTTTTAATATTATTATAAATATTTCTGCCGTTTGTTACCGCTTTGACAATGGTCGCAAAGTTATCATCTGTTAGAATCATGGATGAGGCATCTTTTGATACTGCTGTACCTGTAATACCCATAGCAATACCAATATCCGCCTTTTTCAAGGCAGGCGCATCGTTTACACCATCGCCTGTCATCGCTACAATTTGGCCCTTCTTCTGCCACAAGTCCACAATACGGATTTTATGTTCCGGTGATACACGAGCATATACTGAGATTTTCGGCAGCAATTCGGACAGTTCCTCGTCTGAAATTTTATCCAACTCTGTACCAATCATGACCAAATCGCCTTCTTTAAAAATGCCGATTTGTTTTGCAATGGCAGAAGCCGTTACTTTATGGTCACCTGTAATCATAATCGGTTTAATTCCCGCACGAATACAATTTTGAACCGCTTGGGCAGATTCTTCTCTCGGCGGGTCAATCATACAAATAAGGCCTACAAAAGTGTATCCTTGCTCATCATGTAAGTCAATCTTTTCATCGTCTTCTTGTTTTTGAGCAAAAGCCAGTACGCGAAGACCATTTTCAGACATCTTCTGATTTTCGTTTTGGATTCTTAATTTATCTTCTTCCGTAATCGGACGTACAACGCCGTTATCCAATATATCTGTTACTCGGTCCAGCAATACGTCTACTGCACCTTTTGTCACCATATATAATGTATCATCTATGCGGTGAAGTGTACTCATTAATTTACGGTCGGAATCAAACGGAATTTCTGCCAAACGTGGGTATTGCTCCAGTTTGTCATAATAGTCCCCATTATGCTTCATATAATAATCCACCAAACTGGTTTCGGTGGGGTCACCCAAAGTTTTACCGTCTGTCACAGTAGTATCATTACATAAAATTGAAGTTAAAAACAGTCTGTCTTTGCTGCCGTCTCCATAACAAAAATAATCTGTTACAGTCATTTTATTTTGTGTTAATGTACCTGTTTTATCAGAACAAATAATGGATACACATCCCAGTCCTTCAACTGCACGCAAGTTTTTAATAATGGCGTTCTGTTTCGCCATTCTTGATGTACCAATTGCCAAAGAGATGGTAACAATGGAAGACAATGCTTCCGGAATTGCTGCTACAGCCAAGGCTACCGCAAACATGAGCGAATCCATAATAGCTGCAAATAATTCATTTCCCGGCAGCTCATGATACAAAGTAAGACCAAATACAATAAAGCAAATTGCCATAATGATTAAAGATAACTTTTTACTGAAGTTATCGAGGCTTACTTGAAGCGGAGTTTTACGTTCTTTTGTATCGTTCATCAGCTTCGCAATTTTTCCGATTTCCGTATTCATACCCGTACCTGTAACAGCTACCAAAGCACGACCGTACGTTACCATAGAACCGGAAAATACCATATTTACCTGGTCACCAAGCGCCAGTTCTTCCTTGTCAATTGCATCACAGTGTTTATGAACCGCTTCAGACTCACCTGTCAACGCACTTTCATTCACCTGCAAAGAATAGTTTTCAACCAATCTTCCGTCAGCCGGAATCATATCCCCGGCTTCCAAAGCCACAATATCGCCTACTACAATATCTTTGGCATCAATTTCTATCTTTTGTCCGTTGCGTATTACTTTTGCCACCGGAGATGACAAAGCCTTTAAACTTTGCAGCGATTTTTCTGCCTTAAAATGTTGTACAGTACCTAAAATAGCATTCAGGATAATTACTACCAAAATAACAATCGTGCTCTCATAGTTTCCTGTCACCAACGAGATAATTGCCGCCGCAATTAAGATAATGACCAGCAAATCCAAAAATTGCATTAAAAATACTTGAAATACATTTTTAGACTTTTTCTCTTCCAGTTCATTGCGTCCATAAGCTGCACGCTGTTCCTCCACTTTGGCATCATTCAAACCATCGGTTGTGGTACCTAAATTGGAAAGGACTTCTTCCGTCGTTTGCTGAAAGAAGTGTTTCATGGATATTCCTCCTAACATTACATACACGGAAACAGCAAAGCAGACAATAAAAAAAGACTTTTATTACGACCCGAAAGCCGTAATAAAAGTCTTGCTATTTCAGATACAAGCGAGCTTTTTAAAAAAGCCGGAATGTCGCACTGTATCACAGATATCTCTGCCAGCTACTCCCTTTTAACTTGCCAATAATGTACCATATTTTTTTTAAAATGTCAACTACAAAATTAAAATTGTGACAATCTTTTTGCAATATTATTATTGTATGACAACCGTTGAAAAATGTATATTGAAATGTATCATATTTTTATTAATATGAAAGAAGAGTATTTCATGATAGTTTTTTAAATATTCTGTAATCCCATATAAATTTAACCTTTCGACAGAAGCAAATAGCAAGACAAACATGGAAAGGAACGTCTTTCAATCTCCAATATTTTGGCTGTTATGAGAACGTTTTAATATTTATTGGTTAGAAATTGCGAAGCAATTTCTTTTATGTTATAACAACCTAGCAACAAATACAAAATCAAAGATTTTGATTGTTGGCTAGAACGTTTTAGCTTTTATCTGTAAAAAATTGCAAAGCAATTTTTTTAATGCTATAATAAATTAATTTAAATTACAGAAAGAAGCATAGGTGATTAATTTGTCAGTGCCACAAGACAGAATAAGAAATTTTAGCATTATTGCCCATATCGACCATGGAAAAAGCACTTTGGCTGACCGTATATTGGAACAGACCAAGGCTGTTGCTCTGCGAGATATGGAAAATCAACTGCTAGACAATATGGATTTGGAGCGTGAACGCGGCATTACCATTAAAGCACATGCTGTTACTTTGGTCTATCACGCAAAAGATAATCAAGATTATGTTTTTAATTTAATAGATACCCCAGGTCACGTAGACTTTACCTATGAAGTCTCCCGTTCATTGGCTGCTTGTGAAGGTGCCATTTTAGTAGTGGATGCTTCTCAAGGGATAGAGGCACAAACACTAGCAAATACCTATATGGCGGTTGACGGTGGATTGGAAATTGTACCCGTGATTAATAAAGTGGATTTACCAAGCGCCGATCCGGATCGTGTTTGTAAAGAGATTGAAGACGTCATTGGCATTCCGGCGGAAGATGCTCCACGCATTTCTGCAAAAACAGGTCTTAACATCGACCAAGTAATGGAACAAATTGTAAAGCAAATTCCACCCCCTCACGGAGACCCGGACCAACCCTTGCAGGCACTTATTTTTGACTCCTACTATGACGCGTATAAAGGTGTTATTGTATATGTCCGTATTAAAGAAGGACAGGTACATACAGGAGATGTGATTCGCATGATGGCAACCGGAGCCACTTTTACCGTTGTAGAATGTGGTTATATGCGTGCAGGAGGCGGAACAGAACCTTCTGATGTATTATCGGCAGGCGAAGTTGGTTATATTGCTGCTTCCATAAAATCTGTTCAGGATGCTCATGTAGGCGATACCATTACCTTACACAATCGTCCGGCAGCAGAACCTTTGCCCGGTTACAGAACCATACAGCCAATGGTATTCAGCGGCATTTATCCTGCAGATGGTGCCCATTATTCTGATTTGAGAGATGCGCTGGAAAAACTACAGCTAAATGATGCTGCCCTGACTTATGAGCCTGAAACGTCCATTGCCCTCGGATTTGGCTATCGCTGCGGATTTTTAGGACTGCTCCATATGGAAATTATACAGGAACGGTTAGAAAGAGAATATAATTTAGATATTATTACAACAGCTCCAAGTGTTATTTACCGTATTACAAAAACAAATGGAGAAGTAATTATGGTAGATAACCCAACCAACTATCCCGATTCCGTATTGATTGCACTGGCAGAGGAACCTATGACCAGCGCTCACATTTATACTCCCAGCGAATATGTAGGCAATATTATGGAACTCTGTCAGGAACGCCGCGGTATATTTAAAGATATGAAATACTTGGATACCGATCGTGTAGATATCCATTACGAACTGCCATTGAACGAAATTATATATGACTTTTTTGATGCATTAAAATCCCGTACACGCGGATATGCTTCGTTTGATTATGAAATGATTGGATATGCAAAAAGCGATTTGGTAAAACTGGATATGATGCTCAACGGAGAAGTCGTAGACGCATTAAGCTTTATTATCCACAAAGATAAAGCTTATGCACGCGGCAGAAAAATGGCTGAAAAGTTACAGCAAAAAATTCCTCGCCAATTGTTTGAAGTTCCGATACAAGCTTGTATCGGCGGCAAAATTATTGCACGTGAAACAGTAAAAGCGGTACGAAAAGATGTGCTTGCCAAATGTTATGGCGGTGATATTAGCCGTAAACGGAAACTGCTGGAAAAACAAAAAGAAGGTAAAAAACGTATGCGTCAATTAGGAACCGTAGAAGTTCCGCAAGATGCGTTTATGAGTGTTCTAAAGTTAGACGAGTAATCACTACTGATAAAAAATACATATAAAAAAGAGACAAGCAATGCTTGTCTCTTTTTTATATTAAAATTGTTTCTGTCTTTTCTCTCTTAATTTCCAACTGAAAAATCCATAGATATCATTCAATAAAAATATACTGAAACATATTACCATTGGTACGTACGAAATTTGTGTTAATGATGCCAATATCCACAGCACAATTAAAACAATATCATTGGCCGCATATGCCAAGGCATAGTAAGAATTACGGAATAACATTAAGTAGGACGCCAAAAAACTGGTAGCGATGGAAATTGTGCTGACTGCTAAATTGGGAGTACCAAGCGCCTGAAGAATAAAGAAAAAAATAGCAGTAACAACTGCGGTGAGAAGCCACATCACTCCTGTCTGCAATTTGGTCAGTTTATGTATTTTCACCTCGCTCCCTCCCTTTTCATACGGATGACGAATCCAAGAAACAATGGAAAGTACAGCAATAGGCATTGTCATTCCAAGGTATGTAATCATTTCTCCGTAATACTGAAATTGCAGAGAAGCGATGGCATATAAAATACTGAATATCACTGTCAGTATCTGCCCCCATACATTACCTTTTGCTACAAAAATAAGGGCTGTTACTCCGATAACCGTCGCGCAAAGGGTAAATATTTGTATTTCTCCTGTTAATATATTGGAAGTTGTCACAATGATAACAGACAAAATCCAAATCACCCAATCGTGTTTCTTAAAATTCTGAAAAGGGTTTTGCATTTCATATCATACCTCTCAAAAAAAATAAGCACCCACATGACACATCTTCAAAGACCTAACGATGTGCAAGTGAATGCAATACATTTCACACTACCCGGTGGCAGTTTCTATATGATTTTATTTAATTATACTTGATATGATAATTCAGGTCAAGTCAATGGTTCATTTCTATAAAAATAGAGAGATTACCACCGTCATCATACCTGCAACACCCAATGCCATACTGCTCATTGCACCTTGTATCTCTCCCAACTCCATTGCCCTGGCTGTTCCGATTGCAGTACTGCTGCAGCCCAAACCTACACCAATACCAACCGGATTTTTGATGCGGAGCAATTTTACCAACAGTGGAGCAAGCACCGCACCAATTACACCCGTAAAAATAACGCCGGCTACCGTAATACCCGTAATGCCTCCTAATTTTTCACTTACGCCAACTGCAATCGGTGTTGTTACTGTATGAGGAACCAGAGAACCTGTTAAGGTTTCGTCTAACCCAAATACTTTACATAATGCAATGGTACTGCCAATAGAAACGCCGCAGCTTACCAAACAGCCTGTTAAAATGGGAAGCCAATATTTTTTCAATGTTTCAAGCTGCAAATAAATACTATATCCTAAAATAGTAGTAACAGGTACTAAGAATACCGTAATAATACTTCCGCCTTCATTATAAGAATCATACGGAATACGACAGAAATATAAAATTGGAATAATAAGAACCATTGCAATCAACAACGGATTTAAAATAGGTGTTTTAAATTTCCGATTCAACCACAGGCCAATTAAATAACCTACAATTGTCAATGTAATTCCAAATAAACCATTGCTTAAAATGGCCTGTAAATTGCTCAAGATATTATCCATTTTTATCTCCTTTATTCGCCATAATTTTTTCCTGAAGTTTCATAACACCAATTACGGTATATGCTGTTGCCAAAAAAGTAAGCAATGCCGAAACAATACAAATCAATGCAAACTGCCACATATAGCCTTGTAAATAACCTACGCTCTCCATGATACTTACTGCCGTAGGAATATAAAAGAATGAAATATTTTTTAGTACAAACTGTGAAACCTCTTCAATATGACGTCTTTTAATAAATTTAAACAGTAGTAATAAAAATAACAATATCATGCCAATGACGCCGGATGGAAATGTAAACGGAAGTACAGCCGCAATACATTCAGCAACAAGGCATATAGTAAATATAATAGCTAATTGGGTTAAAATTTTCATAAAATACACTCCGATTGTTTATGATTTTTTGTATACTAATTTAGTATGCTTTCAATTTACTATGTTTCTGCAATTCTGTCAATAGTATTACGTAATTATAAAAATATTATTATCATTTTGTTTTATCCTTTTGTTTCTTATAAAGCGAATTAAATTTATCAATCACTAACAATGTTATATTTGAATTCACAAAGATTGAAACCGAATCATCTATGAAAGATTTTCCTTATTAATAAGACAGAAACTGCAAAAACTAGTCTGAGAACCCAAAAAACATTTTACACCGTTTGACTTTTACCAGCGAGTAAGGTATAATGTCTAACGGTGTAAAATATAATGATAAAGATTCAATTAAGAACGAAAAAAGACGAAATAATAATAAAAAACAAACAAGACTTTTCTGTGGAAAAGTTTCTTCCGGAATTGCGAATCCATAATCATACAGGACGCAATGAGGAAAACTATGATTGGAGGAACTTTTAGTGTACATCAGGTTCTTCAAGCGTTTGTGTGATTTCTGCATTTCCTTGATATGCAGTATTATTTTTCTGCCTATATTTATTATTCTAATCATTGTTGTAAAACTGGATTCCAAAGGCCCTGTTTTCTTCCGTCAAGAAAGAGTAGGAAAAGACAAAAAATTATTTCATATTTTAAAATTTCGCACAATGAAAGTAGATACTCCAAAAGAGATTCCCACCTGTATGTTGGAAAATCCGGAGCAATATATAACGAGAGTAGGAAAATTTTTAAGAAAAACCTCCTTAGATGAACTTCCTCAAATTTGGAATATTTTAGCCGGACAAATGAGCTTAATCGGTCCACGTCCGGTAATACCACGTGAAAAAGAATTAATTGCTGAACGAGATCTCTACGGTGCAAACGACATTCGTCCGGGACTAACAGGATGGGCACAAATCAACGGCAGAGACGAGGTCTCTTGGAAAGAAAAAGCCCGTTTGGACGGAGAATATGTTCAAAAGATGAGTTTTTCTTTTGATGTGAAATGTTTTTTCAAAACCATTGTTGCTGTATTAAAACGCGAAGGTATGGTGGAAGGAACTGCAGGACAATCTAAAAATAAGGAAGAAACGCATCAAACTGACGAGAGATAGCTCAATTTTGCAAAAGTATTTTACTATGATGATATTTATAGTGAAATATTTTTTGTTTTTTTATCAACTGAAAATATCTCAAATATTTAAATTCCCCAATACAGGATATTACTTTATAACAATAAGAAAAACCGGTGTAAATTTACACCGGTTTTTCTTATTGTTATTTTAGCGTGCTTAACCTTTTGCGTATTCATCCAAAAATTAATTCAAAATACGCCTTATAAATTAAGCTGGCACTACAGTCGCCTTACCAAGGCACACATTGCAATCGAATATATCCTAATCTTTATACCCCAAGCTTATAAAAATAAGGAAATAATAACGGTCATCATACCTGCTACCCCTAACGCAATACTGCTCATTGCACCTTGAATTTCTCCTAATTCCAGCGCTCTTGCTGTTCCGATTGCGTGACAGCTGCATCCCAGACCTACACCAATACCAACCGGATTTTTAATACGAAGCAACTTTGCCAATAAAGGCGCTGCCACTGCACCAAAAATACCTGTAATAATAACGGCCGCCACTGTAATGCCTGATATGCCCCCTAATTTTTCACTTACACTCATTGCAATTGGCGTTGTTACCGAACGTGGAATCAGAGAATTTGTCAGTGTGTTATCTAAACCACATAATTTGCATAATCCAATGGTGCTCCCAATAGAGACAATGCAGCTGGTAAGGCAACCAACCAAAATCGGCAGCCAATATTTTTTTAATACTTTGAGTTGTAAATAAATACTATAGGCCAATACTGTAGTGGCAGGAGCTAAAAACAATGTAATAATACTTCCGCCTACATTATAAGAGTCATATGAAATATGGCACACCTTTAAAATGGGAATAATAATAGCCACAGCTATCAATAACGGATTTAAAATAGGAGATTTAAATTTTTGGTTTAACCAGACACCTATTTTATACGCCACAATGCTTAATGTAAGACCGAATAACCCATCACTTACAATTTTATTCATGATGTTTCTGACCTCTTTTTGCTATAATTTTCTCTTGTAACTTCATAACGCCAATTACGGCATACGATGTTGCAATAAAGGTAAGCAGCGTTGCAACAATACAAATCAAAAGAAAAACCATAATATGTCCCTGTAAATAAGTAATGTTATCCATAATGCTTACCGCAACCGGTATAAAGAAAAAAGCCATATTTTTCAGCATAAATTGAGAAACATCCTTGATATGGCGCTCCTTAATGATTTTAACCAGCATCAGCAAAAATAATATAATCATTCCAATTACGCTGGAAGGGAATGTAAACGGCAGTATTGCCGAAATACATTCCCCCACCAGGCAAATGCCAAATACAATTGCCAGCTGTGTTAAAATTTTCATAGTAATCATCTCTGTTTAATAAAATTTCTTAATTTTATTTTACTCCTTTCGCTATGTACTGTCAATAGTGTCCAGATCTCCAAAACATGCCTTCTGATGTACAGATAAAACATATTTGTAAACTTACATTGCCTAATTTTTCTCATTTAACTAAATTTGAGAAAAATTAGGCAATAAATATTATGGAGTAAATACAAACAAAATTATAATAAAAATAAATTGCAATAAACTCATGGAAAGGAGAAATGTAAATGAGTACTTGTAATATAGACAAATGGAATATGTTAGCTCCAACTTTTAATGCCTTTGAAATTCCAAAAATAGGAGAAGATGACTGCCTTACTTTAATCAATGATTTAAAACTAATCACGAAAGACAGCTCTGTTATGGATGTTGGCTGCGGTGCCGGACGATATGCAATTGCGTTTGCACAAATGTGCCGCAATGTAATTGGGACAGACCTTTCCCCCCAGATGATAGACTATGCCCAAAAAAGAGCGGATAGCATGGGTCTAAGCCATATATCCTTTATTTGTGAAGATTGGGATGCCATATCTATCCAAGAGAGAAATTATCAAAACCAATTCGACTTTGTATTTGCTCATATGACCCCTGCAATTCATAATACAGAAACATTAGTGAAACTGCAGGCATGCAGCAAAAAATGGTGTATGCTGGTACGTCATATTCATATGGAAACTCCTTTGTTGATTGCTGCCAAACAAATGCTAAACCTAAGCAATCAAAAAACCGCCGATTCATATGCTGCTGACCAAATATTTCATGACTTATGGAAACAAGGCAAACGGCCTCAAATGACATATTTTAAACAAAAACGAGATATGCAGCGTCCAATCGACGTTGAACTGACATTACTATTTGAAGATGTCGAAAAATTGACACCTCTAACGCCTGAAGTAAAAGAACAGCTAACCCATTTGGCTGCTGCTTATACGAAAGACGGAATGGTTCATCAAACGTATGAAGCGCCTATTTTCGCCATGTACTGGAATGTACTATAAAGCGACAAATAAAATTTTAAGTTTTGAAAGAAGGAATCATTATGGAGCAACAATTATGGGAAAAAGCAATTGCATTTCATGGACATGCATGTCCCGGTCTGGCCATCGGTGTACGTGCAGCAACCGAAGCCATCAAACGGTTGAATCTCTCTTTTAGTGAAGATGAGGAAGTAGTTTGTGTGACAGAAAATGACGCGTGCGGTGTAGATGGCATTCAAGCGATTTTGAGCTGCACAGCAGGTAAGGGAAATTTAAAATTTCGCGATACGGGAAAAATGGCATTCTCCTTTTTTAACCGTAAAAATGGACAAAAAGTTCGTATGTGTCTAAAACCGTCTCAAGCAGATATGAGCCGTGAAGAAAAACAAGACTTTTTTCTAAACGGACCTGCTGAAGAAGTCTTTACTTTTTCCGAACCTTCGTTTCCTCTTCCCGAAAAGGCAAGGTTATTTACAACTATCACCTGTGAAGTATGCGGAGAAGGCGCTCCTGAACATAAAGTGCGGTTGGAAAATGGAAAAAAAGTTTGCTTGGACTGTTTTCATGAATATAAAATAGGTTGGTAAATTGAGATGAGGTAGAATTATGAAACATACAAGAGTAAAGTTAACAGTTTTCACGTTAGCTGTTGCGATAATCCTTGCAATGGTACTTACTGCCTGCGGCTCTGAAGCCGGTACGCAGACAAATGCGCCTGTATCCTCAAGTACATCTGATTCCACTCTTCCCGCAAGTGTTACAGACGTCTACGGCAGAACAGTTGAATTACCGGAAGAAATAAACAGCACAGTTTGTCTGGGCGCAGGCGCCTTGCGGATGGTATGCTATGCACAAGGTGAAGATAAAGTAATTGGTGTTGAAGAAGCAGAACACGAACAAACCTTGGCAAAAGCATATAACTATTTAAACTACGATAAATTTAAAGATTTACCAATTGTAGGACAAGGCGGTTCAGGAGGCAATACTCCTTATGAAGAAGAAATCATCAAGGTGAATCCGGATGTCATCATTGCCGCTTATACACAGCAGGAAGCAGATAAATTGCAAGCAAAAACAGGTATTCCTGTAGTATGTGTCGCTTATGACGGTATTTTTGACCCTACCATGGACCAATCATTAGAATTAATCGGAACTTTACTTGGCAAGCAAGAACGCTGCAAAGAAGTGATTGACTATATGCAAACAGCAAAACAAGATTTGAACAACCGTACAAAAGATATCCCTGATAACCAAAAACCTACTGTATTCAGCGGTGCTGTATCTTTTCGAGGCGGACACGGTATTGAAGGAACCTACGCACAATTTCCTCCTTTTGTAGCAATCAACGCCAAAAATGTGGTAGATGAAACCGGTAAAGATGGTTCTCTTATCATTGACAAAGAAAAAATACTAACTTGGAATCCCGATATTATTTTTCTTGACCCTAACAATATGCAGCTAGTCCGTGATGATTATAAGGATAACCCCGATTTTTATCATTCTCTAAAGGCGGTACAAGACGGAAAAGTGTATACACAAATTGCCTATAACTGGTATACAACCAATGTAGAAGTTGCCATTGCTGATGCTTATTATGCAGGAACCATTATTTATCCGGAACAATTTAAAGATGTAAATATTGTAGAAAAAGCAAATGAAATTTTTGTCCACATGTTAGGAGATGAAGCTGAACATTACTATCAAGATTTAGTAGACGGTCAACTAGGATTTGGAGAACTGAACATTGAAGAGTAATAGTGCAGTCACAGAAAAAAAGAAGAAAGAAAAAAAACAAAAAACATATCAGCAATACATCTTCTACAAAGTAATTGTTATTATTATTTTAATTGTAGTGTTACTCGCCATTACAATATTTGCAATCCATGCAGGCTCCTCAGGAATTTCTGTTTGGGACGTTATAAAAACTATCTTTGGCGCAGGCACAAAACAAACCAACTCTATTGTCTTTGGTATACGTTTGCCCCGTGTTGTAACCGCTTTAATTGCAGGCATGGCGCTTGGCATGGTGGGCTGCGTTATGCAAAGTGTATTGCGTAATCCATTGGCAGATGCTTCTACCCTTGGCGTCTCACAAGGGGCAGCATTTGGTGCCACAGTAGCTATTATCTGTTTTGGTGCCGGAGCGCAAAATACAGCTTCTGCTTCAAATGCAGTTAACATCAGCAATCCCTACTTGGTTACTTTATGTGCTTTTATTGGGGGCGCTATTTCTACCCTTATTATTTTAGGACTTTCCCGATTCAAAAAAATTTCTCCTCAATCTATGATTTTAGCCGGTGTGGCTTTGAGTGCTTTGTTCAGCGGCGGCACTACATTAATTCAATATTTTGCTGACGACGTTGAAGTTGCCGCCGTTGTATTCTGGACATTTGGAGATTTGGGGCGTACAAATTGGATCGAAATTCTCATTATCGCCTGTGTCAGCATTGCAGCTTGTATCTACTTTATGTTTAACCGTTGGAACTACAATGCATTTGAAAGTGGAGGTCAAACCGCAAAAAGCTTGGGCGTCAATGTAAACGTGGTCACTTATGTGGGTATGGCAGTGTGCTCTCTGGTAGCTTCTGTTGTTGTAGCATTTGTAGGTATCATCAGTTTTGTGGGGCTTTTGGCTCCTCACATTATGCGCAGATTTATCGGCAATGACTACCGCTTCTTACTGCCAACCTCCGCATTAACCGGAGCTGTATTGTTGTTAACGGCAGATACTTTTGGTCGTTTAATTGTTGCCCCTATCATTTTACCCATCGGCGCCATTACCTCATTTCTGGGCGCGCCTCTATTTCTTTATTTATTATTTAAAGGAGTTGGAAAAGCATGATAGAAATCAAGGATATCGAATTCGGGTATCGCTCCAAAAACATTTTGCATAACATCTCTTTTGATATGAATGAAGGACATTGTATTGCAATACTGGGAGTAAACGGAGCCGGAAAAAGCACGCTGATAAAGTGTTTAAATCGTATTAATCCGGTACATAAAGGGGCTGTTATGATAGAAAACAGCAATATATTACAGATTCATTTAAATGAAGTAGCAAAAAAGATAGCATATGTGGCACAAAAAAATGAAGTATCCAAGTTAACGGTATATGATGCAATTCTATTGGGCAGAAAACCATACATCAAATGGGATGTTACAAAGCAAGATAAAGAAATTGTTGACCAAGTAATTGAACAACTGGAACTTCAGGATTATAAAATGCGTTTTTTAGATGAATTAAGCGGCGGAGAATTACAAAAAGTAATTGTGGCCCGCGCATTGGCACAGCAACCCAAGCTGTTATTATTAGACGAACCCACTTCTGCTTTAGACCCAAAGAATCAGTACGAAATGTTGTCTTTAGTACAGAAAATTGCACAGCAGCATCAGATTGCCGTTGCCATTGTCATACATGATATTAATTTAGCTCTGCGCTACTGCGACCGCTTTCTTTTTATTAAGGATACGGAAATATATTCTTATGGTGGTATTGAAACAATGACCGCAGACTTAATCGAAGAAGTGTATCATATGCCGGTGGCAATTGAAGAATATCATGGCATAAAAATTATGATTCCTCACCCAAATCAATTTCTTTCACCCACTGTTATGAAATCTTGAAGATAAATCGTTTGATAGAGAAGCACTATTGTATCAATAATAAATGTTTATTTTTTCTCAATAAATAAACAATGATAAAAATTAATCAATAAATATTATACAAATTAAAATAAATCCTTTATATTATAAATGAGAGGTAACTTAGTGATAAAAACAGGCAATTCATATGTAAATTGCTGAAATCAACATTATAATTCCTCGGATAAATTAATTTCTTTTCCCCTCTAACTCTGTCGTTAAAAATAAAAACAGCCGGTATTAAAATACCGGCTGTTTTTATTTTTAACAAGCTTTCTATACATTAAAACGGAACAAAATAACGTCTCCGTCTTTTACCACATATTCTTTGCCTTCCGAACGTACAAGTCCTTTTTCCTTTGCTGTTGTCATAGAACCACAAGCAACCAAATCATCATATGCCACTACTTCCGCACGGATAAAACCACGTTCAAAATCTGTATGAATTTTACCTGCTGCCTGCGGTGCTTTCATACCATCTGTTATAGTCCATGCTCTGGTTTCCTGCGGACCTGCCGTTAAGTAAGAAATTAAACCGAGTAAAGCGTAGCTTTCTCTAATCAAACGGTCAAGCCCCGATTCCGTCAAGCCCATATCTGACAAAAACAGTTCTTTTTCATCTGCTTCCATATTGGAAATTTCCGCCTCTATTTCAGCACAAATTGGCAATACACCTGCATGTTCTTCCTGTGCAATTGCCTTTACTTCTTGAAACCCTTTGTTGTTTTCAATGCCGTTTTTAAAGTCGTCTTCACTCATATTTGCAGCATAAATCACCGGCTTGTTTGTCAGCAAAGAAACCGATGCCAGCAATTCCGCTTCTTCTTCCGTACAAGAAATACTGCGTGCGGATTTTCCTTGATCCAATGTTTCTTTTACACGTTGGAAAAAGTCATACTCTGCCTGATATTTTTTATCTGCTTTCATAAGTTTTTGTGTTTTTTCAATACGTCTGTCCAATATTTCCATATCGGACAAAATCAGTTCCATATTGATGGTTTCTATGTCTCTGGCCGGGCCAATGCTGCCCTCTACATGGATAATGTCATCATTTTCAAAGCAGCGTACCACATGTACAATCGCGTCCACTTCACGAATATTGGCCAAAAATTTGTTGCCCAATCCTTCCCCTTTGGAAGCGCCTCGCACCAAACCTGCAATATCCACAAACTCAATGGCAGCAGGCAGAATTTTTTGAGAATGATACATCTCAGCCAACACATCTAATCTTTTGTCAGGAACAGCCACTACGCCAACGTTTGGCTCAATGGTACAAAACGGATAGTTTGCAGACTGCGCTCCTGCATTTGTAATCGCATTAAACAAGGTGCTCTTGCCTACATTTGGCAAGCCAACAATACCTAATTTCATAGGATTTTTCAACCTCTTTCATCTTTATCATATCGTACAAGTTTATTGTTTTCATTATACCGATTTTTTGCGTTGCTTGCAAGCGGCAATGAATACCGTTAACCTTTCATGGTAAGGGAAATACGTTTTTTCTCCAAATCCACCGATAATACTTTTACAGTAACCACATCGCCTACTTTTAACACTTCAGACGGATGCTTAATATATTTATCGCAAATCTGGGATAAATGAACCAATCCGTCCTGATGCACTCCAATATCCACAAACGCGCCAAAATCAATGACATTGCGAACAGTACCTTGTAATTCCATACCCGGTTTTAAATCCTTCATGTCCAATACGTCGGTACGCAGCATTGGAGACGGTAGTTCATCACGCGGGTCACGCCCCGGCTGAAGCAATTCTTTTATAATATCCTGCAGCGTCGGCACACCAATCCCCAGCTGCTCCGCTGCCTGCTGTAAGCCGATTCCGTCTACTCTTTCTTTTAAGCCTGCCAAGTTCTGCTTTCCTATGGCTTTTGTATCAAAACCACATAATGTTAACAAGGCTTTTGCCGCATCATAGGATTCCGGATGCACTGCGGTATGGTCCAGCATATTTTTGCTCTCGTTGACACGTAAAAATCCTGCGCACTGCTCAAATGCTTTTGGGCCAAGCTTTGGCACCTTTTTTAATTCTGCACGAGATTGGAATGCTCCGTTTTCTTCACGATACTGTACAATGTTTTTTGATACGGTTGTACTGATACCCGCAATTTTCTCCAATAAGGAAGGAGAAGCTGTATTTAAATCCACACCAACGGAGTTTACACAGTCTTCTACCACACCGCCCAAGGCTTCATCCATACGTTTTTTGGGCATATCATGCTGATATTGTCCCACCCCGATTGCTTTTGGGTCAATTTTAACAAGCTCTGCCAGCGGGTCCTGCAATCTGCGTGCAATAGATACGGCACTGCGCAGTGTAACGTCAAAATCCGGGAACTCTTCCGCTGCCAATTTAGAAGCAGAATATACGGACGCTCCTGCTTCACTTACTACCATATACTGAACAGGCGTACCCTGCATTTCCGCAATCACTTCTGCGGTAAACAGCTCTGTTTCCTTAGAGGCAGTACCATTGCCAATGGCTATCACCGTAACACCATGTTTGGCAATCATATCTTTTATCACTCGTTTGCCTTCCTGCGCCTTTGCCTTGGAATGAGTTGGATAAATCACACCTGTATCCAGTACCCTTCCGGTTGCATCCACAACTGCCACTTTACAGCCTGTACGATACCCCGGGTCAAGTCCCATTGCTACATTTCCTTTTACAGGAGGCTGCATTAACAATTGACGCAAATTTACCGCAAACACTTTAATGGCTTGTTCCGCTGCTTGTTCTGTCAGTTCTGCACGAATTTCACGCTCAATGGAAGGGAAAATCAAACGGGAATAACTGTCCTCTGCAGCTTGACGTACCAATTCCGCACATAAAGAGTCTCCTTTTACATAGGTACTATATAAAATATGCAGTCCCTTTTCTTTATCCAAATCCACTGCAGCTTTTAAAAAACCTTCTCTCTCTCCGCGGTCAATTGCAAGTACGCGGTGTCCTGCAATCTGTTTTACAGGCTGAGAGAATTCATAATACTGCGCATATACAGAATCTTCTTCCGGATTTGACGCTTTGGATGTTAACAAGGCATGTTCCATTGTCACAACCCGCAGCCTTTTACGAATGCTCGCATCATCAGAAATGAGTTCTGCAATAATATCGTTCGCTCCTTGCAGTGCCTCTTCTGCTGAGGTGACCTCCAATTCTTCACTAAGATAGGCCAGAGCCTCCTGTTCCGGATTGATTTGTGGATTTTGTTCCAAGATGCAATCTGCCAGCGGCTGCAATCCTTTTGCTTTTGCCACTGATGCACGCGTTTTTCTCTTTGGACGAAACGGACGGTAAATATCGTCAATTTCCGAGAGTGTCTCTGCTTTTTCCAATGCCTGCGACACTTCCGAAGTCATAGACCCGCTCTCCTCAATCAGTCGAGCCACTTCCTCTTTTTTCTTTTCCAAAGAACGTAAATACTCTAATCGGTCTGCAATTTGGCGTAACGCTTGGTCGTCCAATGAGCCATGCGCTTCTTTACGGTATCTGGCAATAAAAGGAATGGTATTTCCTTCGTCAATCAATTCCATTACCTTTTGAACTTGCCACGGTTTTAATTGAAATTGTGTGGATAACGCTGTAACAAAATCCATATAAATCATCCTTTTCGATTCATTCTATTTCCAAAAAAGTGTATCTTTTAAAATGCGATAAAATGTGTTATGATGAACAAACAGCATATTTCTGCTGAATTTTTTAATTATATCATAAGAAAAATTGCAAAGCAATTTTTAACAACAAAGAGCTCTTGCCAAAGACCAAAATTTAGATAATTGCAAGAGAATCATTTCCATTTATGTTTTGTTGCTATTGCCGAATTGTGATGACGACAAAAGATGACTGTGCAATTTTTCATATTCAAATGAAATATCTTTTTATAGGCTTACAGAAAAAGAAGGAAATACTAAAAGAATATCAATCATAAAGGAGTATACACTATGAACAATCCTGAAATTGGAGCAAAAGCGACCAGACAACTGACTGTTACAAAAAACCAATTGGCCTCCAGTGTGGGAAGCGGTACTGTTGATGTATTCGCTACTCCTATGGTAGCTGCATTGATGGAAGGTGCTGCATGCGACCTTGCCGCACGTTATATTGAAGATATTTATACAACGGTTGGCTCCGAAATTTGTGTACAGCATTTATGTCCAACAGCGGAAGGAGTTACCGTAACGGCCGAAGCCGAGTTGACAAAAGTCGACGGACGTTTTTTTGAATTCAAATTGACTGCAACAGATAATGCAGGCGTGATTGCCACCGGCACACATACTCGTGTGAGTGTAAAAAAAGAAAGCTTTGCCAAAAAAGCATTGGACCGTAAATTACAATAGTTACGGGAGGCACTATGAAACAACTATTACCATTTGAAACTGTTATTTTCGACTTGGACGGCACCCTTGCACAATCTGCACCCGGCGTATTTCAATGCGTAACTGAAGCTTTACAGCGTATGAACAAACCTATTCCCGATAAAGCTACGTTACGCAAATTTATTGGTCCGCCCTTATGCCACAGCTTTATTCATTTTTGCGGCATGACGCAGGAAGAAGCAGATATTGGCGTTGCTCATTACAGAGATGTTTATTTAAACGGCGGTATTTATAATAACAGCACATTTCCGTATATTATGGAACTGCTGCAAAATTTAAAAGAGCACGGAGCAAAATTGTGCGTTGCAACCTCCAAGCCGGAACCAATGGCGAAAATTGTGTTGGACCATTTAAAAGTAACCCCATTTTTAGATTATATGGCAGGTGCAGATTTAGACGAACGACACAGCAATAAAACAGAACTGATTGAAAAAGGTCTTCTTCATTGCAATACAAAACCCAGTCATGCCGTAATGATAGGAGATACCCACTTTGACGCCCATGGTGCGAAACATGCAAATACCAATTTCATAGGCGTATTGTATGGCTACGGCACCCGTGAAGAAATGGAGCGGGAAGGTGCTACACAATTTGTGGAAACAGCAAAAGATTTACAATCTATTTTACTTCCAAACTTTTCGGATAAACTTTAAAAGAGTATCTCAAAAGATAAAAAGAGCAAAGCGAGTGCTTTTGCTCTTTTTTCATTTCTCGAAAGAAATTTTCTATAACATGTATGTAGATTTTTATGATATGCTGTCACAGCCACATAGCAGCAGTACAATCAAAGAGTTATCAGGCAAAACGTTGTAACACTTACGTATTGGAAACCGTGTAACCATTCCTTCCATATTATAACCGCCTCATAACAGCAACAAAACAAACGCCGAAAGGAGCATCTCTTCTATATTCATTATGAGAACACTTTAACGGTTATAACAGCCTTGCAACAAACCAAATTTAAAATTTGGTTTGTTGCGGAACGTTATAGCATTTGTTCTGTTAAAAATGCTATAATAAAACAAATACCATTCTGTTATATATGATAACATTTGGAGTGAAAACCGATGGAGATTCAAATCACAAATATCAAAAAGAAGGATTATAAAAAAGCAATACAGTTTGCCAAAACAGGTATGCACTTTGACCTCTATTTGGACAACAAATTTCTACTATATCTATACGGAAATTATTTTTGGTATGATGAACTCAACCGTGCTACTCAGGTAATTGCAGCTTATGTGGGAGAAAAACTCGCAGGAGTATTGTTGGCGGACATCAAGGGAGAAAAGAAATCATACAGGTCTTTTGGAAAAACAATGTATATCCAAATATTCAATCTATTACAAAAATTGTTTTATAAGGGCGGTGCAGGTGTTTACGATACCACAAACCAAGTGTTATTTCGTGAATATAGAAAATGCCATTGTCCTGACGGTCAGATTGTATTTCTTGCCGCAAATCCTGCCTTCCAACAGAAGGGAATCGGCAGCAAACTATTGGAAGAATTGGAGCGTCGTGAAAAAGGAAAACAGGTCTACCTATATACCGATGATGCTTGTACCTACCAATTTTATGAACGCAGAGGGTTTCAGCGGTCAGGAGAGAAAAAAGTGGTGTTGGATTTTGGCAGTAAAAAAGTACCTTTGACTTGCTTTCTTTTTTATAAAACATTGTAAAAATGATTAGGAAATGAAAGGAGGTGTATGTTTTGATTACAAAACAAAATATACTAAAAACCGGAATGGCATTGATATGTCTTACCATGGGAATTGGTATTTTAAGCGGATGCAGTGGAAACAACCATCAGGAATCACATACTGAAAGTAATAATTCTGCACAAGAAGAACTGCACAGCAATGTTTCGGCCCAAGAAAACCAGAATGAATCTTCAACAGAATCCAAAACGGAAGAAACTTCGCAAAATAAAGAGATGTATTTGCCGAATACCTCGCCTTTAACAATGACATTCTCCAGCGGAGCCGGTGCATGGGCAACTTCCATCACATTAAACAGAGATGGTTCTTTTGAAGGCAGTTATCATGACTCTGATATGGGATTCATTGGTGAAGGCTATCCTCACGGTACCGTTTATATCTGTAAATTTAGCGGAGTATTCGACAATATTCAACAAATAGATGATAATACTTATGCTATGACGCTAAAAGAAATCACTACCGAAAGTACAGAAAGTAAAGAATGGATTACAGATGGCGTACGCTATATTGCCTCAGAGCCTTACGGATTAGAAAGCGGAAAAGAGTTTTTATTTTATACACCGCAAACTTCTGTGAAAAATCTAACGGAAGAGTTTATCGGTTGGGGATATGGCAGTGTTGGTCTTGATTCCTCTCAAAAAACATTGGACTGTTACGGACTTTACAATAAAGGAATGGGATATGGATTCTTCTCAAGTGAATCGTCTCCGGAAAACTAAGGAAGGTTGCAAACACCTCTTAAGTATTTTCCAATGAAACAAAAAACGCTTGTATTCATGTAATACAAGCGTTTTTTATTACATAAAATACAATCAACTTTCTATCACTCAAGCCTTTGAAAAGAATAGCGCATGACCTTAAATAAACGTTCTTTTGCTTTTTTCATATGTTTGTTTACTGTAGGAGCTCCAATCCCCAATTCTTTTGCAATTTGTGCTTGTGTCTTATTTTCAAAATAATAAGCATACATGCAATCATATTGTCTTTTTGTCAGTTCTCCCTGCATAGCTTTGGTCAACACTTTCAGCATCCGACGATATTCCGTATCCATTTGTGAACTGTTTTGAGATTGATACTGTTGCATTCCAAATATGCTTTCTGTCATGGTATCCAAGTTCAGTAACCTTTTTGACACTTGCCCTCTCTCTCCTTTCTTGTTTTAATACCTTCTCAACTTGCGCACGTTTATGTAAAAAATCTCCTATATGTTTGCAATCCAAATACATTCCATACAATATGTCTATCCGTGCTTTTACAGTACTTTGTCCGAAACAGTCAGAGCAATTCATCTGCTGTTTTAATTCTTTGATATAAAAACGAATGGTATCTGCCTGCTGCAAATAAGCCTTGGCCCATTGTGTGTCTTCCAAATTTCCCACGCCTTTCAGAACATATGTTCTTTTATTTTTTATTATATCATGTGAAATGCTAAAGACAACGAATAAAACGAACGATTTTTCCAGTATCATGTATACAGAATGTAAATTTTTATCATATCAGTAAAATTAGAAGAAAAACCCTGTTTTTTTTATGTCATATGCGTTATAATAGTTCTGTATAAACATAATTTATAATACTGTCATATGGTTTGACTGCCAACAAACCATATGATTGATATAACATACCCCACAAATTACACCATTGGCAGAGAATAGTGAGGAATCATGAGTATTTTACATAACGTTTATCAAGGATTTTCATCTGCTGTAAATTTAGTAGTAGAAAAGAATCGTAAAAACAATTTGATTAACCGCATTAAATATGTAATTCGTGAAGAAGAAACAAAAGCAAACCAAGCTTACATCGCACTTGGTAAATATTATTTTAATCATTTGCGTAAGGAAGAAAATGAAGAAACGGAATTTTACTGTAAGGCGGTGGAACATGCAAATAACCGCATAGACCGTGCTCTTACAAAATTAGACGAATTAACCATTGATGCAGAAGACTTCTTCTGTGATGAGGATTTTGAATCCGCATGTGAAGATTTGGGCTTTGCCAGTTGTGAAAATGCCGAAGAAGCTTCTTCCTGGGATTATACGGAAACCATAAATAACGAAATGATTGCCGAGAAAGAAATTTCTGCCGAGGATACATTAAACAGCAGTGATTTTCCTTCCGATGAGGAAATTGTCAAAAATATTTGTGACGTTCACGGCAGCTGCGGCGAAGACTATAAAAAAGAATCTTCTGAAAGTGAAGCTGCTTCCGAGGAAGAAAATCAAATTCCGATTATTAAAGATAATCATATTCACCCATTTGGAGACACAGAAAAATAATGATTTTAAAATAGACCGAGGCTGAGCCTGTCTCGGTCTATTTTAAAGAGTACAGTACAGAAAATGTAAAAGGCAGTAACTATATGAAAAAAAAAGTAATGTTAGGAATGAGCGGCGGTGTAGACAGCTCTGTCGCCGCTTTGTTATTGAAAAATGCGGGGTATGATGTTACAGGTGTTACCCTGCGTTTGAGACCGGACCGTTATATGGAACAATGCGTTTCCGGCGGATGCTGCTCCATAGACGATATTGATGATGCCAGAAGAGTTGCCTATAAAATTGGAATAGAGCATTTGGTATTTAACTTTACGGATATCTTTGAAGAAACTGTTATTGATTATTTTGTAAAAGAATATGAACAGGGACGCACACCAAATCCTTGTATTGCATGCAACCGCCATGTAAAATTTAATGCAATGATGAAACGCGCAATAGAATTGGGGTTTGATTACGTTGCAACCGGACATTATGCTTGCATTGAGCAAAATGAACTGGGACGATGGCTGCTAAAAAAAGCGCCTGCGGCAAAAGATCAAAGCTATGTATTATATTCCCTAACCCAATTTCAATTGGAGCATACTTTGCTGCCCCTTGCCTCTTATACAAAACCTCAAATTCGTGCTATTGCACAGGAAGCAGGGTTGATTGTTGCCAATAAACCGGACAGTCAAGAAATTTGCTTTGTTCCGGATAAAGATTATGCCGGTTTTATTGAACGTTATACAGGCAAAAAAGCGGAACCCGGCCAGTTTGTAGATGAAAACGGAACAGTACTTGGTACTCATAAAGGAATTGCGCATTATACTATAGGACAAAGAAAAGGTCTTGGTATCTCATTTGGAGAACCGATGTTTGTTACCAAAATAAATGCAGAGCAGAATCAAATTGTATTGGGTAAGGCAGGCAGCCAATATGCAAAACAGTTAGTCGCAGGAGACATCAACTGGATTTCCATTGAACGTTTAACGGAGCCTTTAAAAGCAACCGCTAAGACTCGCTACCAAGCTCCACCTGCACCTGCGGTGTTGCTACCAATGGAAAATGGTCTGGTACAAGTTATGTTTGATGAGCCGCAGCGTTCCATTACACCTGGACAAGCCGTGGTTTTTTATGACGGAGATACCGTTATAGGCGGCGGAACAATTTTAAATAACAATGCATAGAATTTTTATTTTAATTATAAACTAAAGGTGGTGCCCTTTATGGCAAAAAGCATGAAAAAAGTAGTAGGATGCCCAAGCTGCGGTGTTCTGGAAGAATTTATCGCATACCCCTCTATCACCATTCCAACAGATAGAGAAATGCGTGATAAAGTGCTGGATGAAACCTTATTCTTCTGGAGATGCGGTTCCTGCGATTATGAAACGCAAATGGTATATTCCTGCCTTTATCAAGACAAAATACGTAAGTTTATGATTTATGTTCAGCCAAAAGACGAAGATCCTGCTGTATTAAAGCAAATTTCCGTATCAGGTTTGAAAGAGATAAAAAAACGCATTGTTACAAATATTGAAGAATTAAAAGAAAAAATACTCATTCTTGAAGCAGGACTGAATGATTACGCTACAGAACTTGTAAAAGTAGCTCTCACACAAGTGGTAACCGCAAAATGGGGTGTTACACCGGAAAAAAGCTTTTATTGTGGTATTGACCATGATAAAAATACCATAGAATATGTCTTTTATCTAAACGAAGAAGAACCGCCTGTTTACCAAGGAATTAAAATGGATGTATATCAAGCATCCTTACAAATTGTAGAATCGATTGTAACAGAAGAACCAAATGCTTTTCTGCGTATTGACAATGGTGTAGCAAAAGAAATTTTGGAAACACATCAGCATATGCAGCAAGAGCAGCAAACAGAGCAGTCAGAACAAGAAGAAAGCAACCAATAAGGAGACACTAGGAGGATTTATAGTTATGTGTGGAATATGCGGATTTACGGGAGAACTATTAAACCGTGACCGAGTACTGAAAGATATGGCGGATAAAATTATTCACCGTGGTCCTGACAGCTGCGGATACTTTTCTAATCCGGAAATTTCAATGGGGTTTCGCCGATTAAGTATTATCGATTTGGAGGCAGGCGACCAACCAATTTTTAACGAGGATAAAACGCTTGTACTAACCTTTAACGGCGAAATCTACAACTATAAGGAATTACGTGAAGAATTGCAGCGAAAAGGGCATATCTTTGCTACACATACAGATTCTGAAGTGTTAATTCACGGCTTTGAGGAATGGCGCGAAGGGCTGTTAAATCGCCTGCGTGGTATGTTTGGCTTTGCAATTTGGAATACGGTAGATAAATCATTATTTATCGCAAGAGACTTTTTTGGCATCAAACCAATGCATTACACAAAAGTTGGAGACCATTTGGTGTATGGCTCTGAAATCAAAAGTATTTTACAATTCCCCGGCTTTGAGAAAAAATTTAATTATGATACATTAAATAACTATCTCTCATTCCAATATGCTGTGCCTCCTCAAACCTTTTTTGAAAACCTATATTGTTTACTGCCCGGACACTATTTATGGTACAAAAACGGAAAAATAACCACTACCCGCTATTGGGAAGCCATGTTTGAACCGCAGAACGATATGACCGAAGCACAAGCTGTTGACAAAATTGAAAAAGTATTTGCGAATTCTGTGGATACTCATAAAATCAGTGACGTTGAGGTTGGCTGCTTCCTTTCCAGTGGCGTGGATTCCAGCTATGTTTCTACCTATTTTCCGGGACAAAAGGCCTTTACGGTGGGATTTGATTTTGGAGAAAAATACAACGAAATCGACTTTGCAAAACGCACTGCCGATATTGTAGGATTGGACCATCATTATAAAGTAATTTCCTCCGATGAATTCTGGGGAAATATCAAAAATGTTCAGTACCACATGGACCAACCTTTGGCAGACCCCTCCTGTATTGCACTTTACTTTGTATCTAAAATTGCAAGTGAACATGTAAAAGTAGTGCTGTCCGGTGAAGGTGCTGACGAATTATTCGGCGGATATGATGTTTATAATGAACCGTTGGTATTTAAAAACTATCGTAAACTTCCACAAGGATTGCGCACTTGGTTGAAAGATACCGCCCAAAAATCTAAAAAACAATTCAAAGGGCAAGGCTTTGTCACACGAGGAGAACTACCTACCAACGAATATTTCATTGGAAATGCCAATATGTTCTCCTATGAAGATAAGTTAAAACTTTTGAAAAATAAAGACTGTGTCACTCGCCCTCAAAGTGTAACCGCAGCTTACTATGACCGTGTAAAACATTTGGATGACTGCACCCGCATGCAGTATTTGGATATCAATTTATGGATGGTTGGAGATATTCTCTTAAAAGCTGACCGTATGAGTATGGCAAACTCATTGGAATTGCGTGTACCATTTTTAGACAAAGAAGTATTTAAAGTGGCAGCTTCCTTACCAACTCACTTACGTGTGCAAAAAGGACAAAAAAAAGTTGCTTTAAGAAAAGCAGCACAACGCAGATTGCCAATGGAAACCGCAGAGAAAAAGAAACTCGGCTTCCCTGTTCCTACTCGTGTATGGTTAAAGGACAAAAAATACTATAACATTGTAAAAGAAGCATTTACCTCTCCTATTGCTCAGAAGTTCTTCCATACAGAGGAACTGATTGATTGTTTGGATACCCACTATAATGGATTACGCGATTACAGCCGCCGTATTTGGACTTTATTTATTTTTATTGTATGGTACGAAATTTACTTTGAAGACGGTGGTCATGAACCCGGTAATATGCCAAACTTTTCAAAATAATAAGACATAAAAAATGGATGCATGATCATGCATCCATTTTTTGCTTTAGTTAGATGTTGTAGTCTGGCTGGAAGTTGTATCTTCTGACGCTTCACTTACTGCACTGCTTGCAGGAGTAGATTCAGCGGAAGATGTATCGCTGGATTGTTCAAATACAGCAGGATCAAATTTATTCATCACATCTTCATGTAATGTATAATCTGTGTAACTTTCTACCAAAGCGTTCATATCAGTAATGTATTCTTGTTCTTTTAATGCTGCTAACACCTGTAATTCAACCGATTCATCTTTTAATTTTTCGTCAGCTGTTGCATTAATATCATTCTTTACAACCAACATGTACGAAGAATTGGTTTCTACCACTCTTGCCTTACCCGTTTGCATCTCTTTTAATGCAGCTACCATTTCTGAATATGATTGAACATATTTTTTGTTGGTAGATAAGTTTGTTACATCACTTTGTAATGGATTCGTTGATAAATTTTCTGCTGTTTTATACTCTTCTGCTACTTGTTCCATAGTCCTAGAACCATCGTTAATGGCAGCAGCATAACCATCTAAATTTGCTTTTGCAGCAGCTTTATCTTCATCTGATAGGCCAGATATCGATTTAGTAAAGTATGCAAAATCCGTGTAATTTTCAATAAAATAGTTTTTCTTATCTTCAGCAGGAATTGCCTTTTCTCCACCTTCTCCATATAGAGTTTGGAAAATTTTAGCAAATTTTGCATTAAAATCATAGAAGAACTGCTGTGCACCTTCTTTGGTAATACCATATTTTGAAAGTTGTTCTTTGCTAGAGTTCCAAGCCTGATCCATATTAGTATCAATTGTTTTACGTTCTTGGTCTGTTAAAGAAACTCCTAATTCTTTCGCTTTAGCATCTACAACAAACATACTTTTCATGTTTTCCAAAGCCCTGTCTCTCATCCAATCCTCGGCAGGCTGCCCATTAATCTCCTGAGAAAGAATCGATTTTGTTGAATCAGGTACATAGTAGCTGGCCTGATAATATGCCGAATACATACAATAAGCATATGCGCCCATAGTAATTTTTGTGTTTTCATTTTCTGCCACAATTTCACTGCCGCTGCTAGTGCCACACGCTGTCATACCTATTGCTATTGCACAAACAGCCAATAATGCAGTCGCTTTTTTTACTAATTTCATTCTAAACCTCCTATAAAACTGAAACGTTCTTTTATTATACCGAGTTCTATTTTAAAAGTCCATAATTGCTGAGTGAACATTATGTGAAAATTTATGGTATATTTGTTCACTTATTTATGTTTTACTTCTTTTTATCTGAAATCAGAATCTCCAAGACTTGTTTTAGTGTCTGTAATGGAGTTTCCTTTCCCGTCACTTTAACACTGACATACGGTTTATTACCTGCGCTTAATTTCACTCTGCCTTTTAATATTTTAATCAGCGGTTCTAAAAACTCCATATTCATCGGCTCACGATACAGCATAATATAATCATCACGCTGTTTTACTTCAAATATACCAATTTGTGACGCCATATTACGCAGCAATGCAATATCAATCAGCCCTTGAACAGATACCGGAGGCTTCCCGAAACGGTCTGTCAATTCATCCAAGACATCCAAGGCATCATCCTGATTTTTAATACCTGCAATCCTGCGGTAAATATCCAAACGCTGACTGAGATTTTCAATGTACCGTTCCGGTATATGTGCCTGAACCTGCATATCTACCAAACATTCGTTGTCTACAGGAGCAGAAGGCAGTTCTCCCTTTTCCATTTTAACTGCTTCTCCCAGCAGCTTTAAATAAAGGTCATAACCCACTGTTTCCATATGACCATGCTGTTCTCCGCCTAAAATATTACCTGCACCTCTGATTTCCAAATCGCGCATTGCAATTTTAAAACCGGAACCAAACTCTGTAAATTCTCGAATGGCGGAAAGCCGTTTTTGAGCTACCTCTGTCAAAATTTTGTTGCGGGTAAACGTAAAATAAGCATAAGCTCTTCTGGAAGAACGTCCCACACGTCCACGGATTTGATGCAGCTGTGAAAGCCCCATACAATCCGCATTTTCAATGATTAATGTATTTACATTTGGTACATCTACCCCTGTTTCAATAATGGTGGTACAAACCAAAACATCTATTTCTTGTTCGAGCAATTTTCTCCAGATTTCAGACAATTCACTTTCTGTCATTTTTCCGTGTGCAAAGCCAACTTTCGCCTCAGGAATTTGATTTTGCAGAGAAGCAGCAACGCGCTCGATACTTTCTACATTATTATGTAAATAATACGCTTGTCCTCCCCGCCGCAATTCACGGCGAATTGCATCACAGATAATACCTTGGTCATGTTCCAATACATAAGTTTGTACCGGATGACGGTCATGAGGGGCCTCCTCAATGACAGACATGTCACGAATTCCTGAAAGTGCCATATTCAGTGTTCTCGGGATAGGAGTTGCAGACAATGTAAGTACATCTACATTTTTATAGCTGTCTTTCAAACGCTCCTTTTGTGCTACGCCAAAACGCTGTTCCTCATCCACAATGAGTAATCCAAGATTATGAAATTGCACATCCTTTGACACCAAACGATGTGTACCTACTATCATGTCAATTTCTCCGCGTTTTAGCCTTTTTAGAATATCTTCCTGCTGTTTTGGTGTACGGAATCTGGATAACAATTCTATACGTACAGGAAAACCTTCCATACGTTTGCTGATATTCTGATAATGCTGCCATGCCAATATGGTAGTTGGAACCAACAATGCGCACTGACAAGAATCACTGACACATTTAAATGCCGCACGTAACGCCACTTCTGTCTTACCAAATCCAACGTCACCGCACAATAACCGGTCCATTGGTGAGGAAAGCTCCATGTCATGTTTGATTTCCTTAATACAGCGCAGCTGATCTTCTGTTTCCTCAAATTCAAAGTGAGCCTCAAAGTCACGCTGCCACTCTGTATCCGGCGAAAAAGCATGTCCTTTTGCCTGCATACGTTGTGCATACAACCGAATCAGTTCTTTTGCCATATCTTTTACGGCAGAACGAACACGTGCTTTTGTTTTTTGCCAATCTTGTCCGCCTAATTTGCTTAATTTAACAGTCGCATCTTCTCTTGGTCCAATATACTTAGATACTAAATCTAATTGAGTTACAGGAACATACAGAGTATCTTTTTTTGCATAGCGTACCTTAATATAGTCTTTTACCACACCTTGCATATTAATCTTGTGGATTCCCTCAAATACGCCAATACCATGAGAAGCGTGGACAATATAATCCCCAACTGTTAATTCTGAAAGGCTGTACAATTCTTGCGCATGTTTGTTTTTTCTTTTTTTAGCTGCAGCTTTTCCCGTATGACGTCCATGTGTAATAATTCCAAAACCAGCCGCTGGGAACTCCATCCCTGCAGATAATGTTCCCGTTGTAATGATAACTCCTTTGTCCGGTATCTCTGACATATCCGGCATATATACGACAGACAGTCCTTTTTCTTTTAAATCCGTTGCTATATTGGAAGCTGTTTTTTCTGTTCCTCCCAGCACAATACAAGTAAGTCCTGAAGACTGCATTGCCTGTAAATCTTCTTCCAATAGCGCAATGCTTCCTCCCCACACAGATAACTGTCTGGCAGTAATATTCAGCAATGTGCGAACAGGAACCTCATAGGTTCCCCTAACAAAAGCCTCCAAACAAACAGTGCTCCTTTTTTCCAGCTGAGATTGTATATAAATCCAGTCGCCGCTGTAAGTATCCAAACCGCGGCAAAGAACACCTTCTTCCAGATATTCCTTGACATCTTCCGCCCACTGCCACTGTGTTGTTCGTATTCTTTCTTTTCCTTTGTGAAACTCGGATACAAACACCAATGTATCGTTCAAGGAAAAATAATCCAGCAAGGTTGCTGTCCTATCATAAAGCATTGTGATGTATTTATCTGCACAATGAAAATGACGTCCATTTCGCAGTTGGTCACATTCCATTTGCAAAATTTCTTTTGCCTTGGGAGCTGTTTTTCCTCTCAAAGAAGAGGCGTGCTTTTCGATTTTATCTGCCAACTCAGAAGGATTGTCTACCAACACTTCAACAGAAGGCGCCAGCATTATAGCATCGACTGTTTCGGTTCTGCGTTGACTTTCCAGGTCAAATAATCCTATCGTATCAATTTCGTCGCCCCAGAATTCAATTCGAACGGGATACGGTGCATCCGGAGTGAAGAAATCCAGAATGCCTCCCCGTACTGCAAACTGACCGGTACCGTCAATTTGTTCCGCACGTACGTAACCACATCGAACCAAGGATTGTACCACTTGCTCCAAACTGACGGTTTGACCTTTCTTTAATTCTATCATACGTCCTTCCAACTCGTTGGGAGGAATGGTATATTGCAGCGCAGCGTCCATACATGCAACGACAACATCGCAGTCATGTTTTAAAATACGGGACAATACTTGAATACGCTGATGTTCATATTCACGGGAAGCACTTTCTACATTGCGAAATGTAAAATCTCTTGTGGGATAAATAAAAGAACGCAATCCCATAGAGGTTAAGTCCTGACAAATTCTTTGTGCTTCCGCTTCATCTGCCGCCAAAAGCAACGCTGTTTTATTGGTATCCTGCACCAAAGCATTGATTATAGTTGCTTTATGAATACCGGACAATCCCGTTGCTACTGCAGGCAATGCATTGCTTTCAACCGCCTGCCTTAACTGCATATATTCAGGAAGCTTATGCATACCTGCTTTTAAAAAGTTCATGCTCCTCCTCCTTTCCTGTACTTCTGTATTCTTAAGAGTTATATTGATTCATTGCCTCATTTGCTTTATTCTGTACCATGAGAGCGGCCGCCCGGTAGGCATTTTCAATGGCTTGTTCCAATGGTTTTAATTCCTGCGTACCGAATTTAGACAATACCCAATCGGCCAAATCCCAACCGGGATTCGGTTTTGCCCCGATTCCCATTTTGATTCTGGGGAAAGTATCGGTTCCGCATTGTTCAATGATACTCCTCATACCGTTTTGACCGCCGTGGCTTCCCTTCAAACGGATTCTCAGCTTTCCCGGCTGCAAAGAGATGTCGTCATATACAACTATAACACGATCGGGTGTCAATTTATAGAAATTCATGGCGTCCCGTACAGAATCTCCACTTAAATTCATGTATGTCATGGGTTTTAACAGCAAAACTCTTTTTCCGTTTAGGGTAGTATCGCATGTCATACCTTTAAACTTCATACGGTCTATGGAAACATTGCATTGTTTTGCAATATAATCCAGCACCATAAAGCCTACATTATGGCGTGTTCCCTCATATTGAATTCCGGGATTACCAAGTCCGACGATTACATATTCAATCGGTCCTGCTTTTGGTTTGGATATGGATGCAAAAATATCTTTCAGCATGATAACACTCCTTTTCACGCAACAAAGTTTTGGCGAGATAGTTGCCTACCTCGCCTGACTTTATGCAATATTTAATTAAAATGTATACATTGTAGATACAGGTTTATCCTCATAAATACGCTCGATTGCTTCTGCAAACAACGGAGCCACCGGAAGCAATGTAATTTTAGGAATTGCCTTTTCCGGAGGAAGCGGAATGGTATCCAGCAAAATTAATTCTTTGATACAACTGTTTTGCAGACGCTCAATTGCGGGGCCTGACAAAACACCATGGGTTGCACAAGCGATAACCTCTGTGGCACCACCCTTATCAATCAAAGCCTGTGCACTGTTGCACAATGTACCGGCGGTATCCACCATATCATCAATTAAGATTACTTTTTTTCCACGAACATCACCAATAATGTTCATAACCTCAGATACATTTGCTTTTTGGCGACGCTTGTCCACAATTGCCAAAGGGCAACCCAATCTTGTCGCGAATGTTCTGGCACGGGTTACGGAACCAAGGTCAGGGGATACTGCCACATATTCGTCCACATTGTCACCAATGCGGTCTTTTAAATAATTAGACAAAACAGGAGCACCCAACAAATGGTCAACCGGAATGTTAAAAAAGCCCTGAATTTGCGGTACGTGTAAATCCATTGTCAATACACGGTCAGCTCCTGCAGTGGTAATCAAATCTGCAACCAATTTGGCTGAGATTGGGTCACGCGCTTTTGCTTTACGGTCTTGACGTGCATAACCAAAGTAAGGAATTACCGCTGTAATGCGAGCAGCGGAAGCACGTTTCATTGCGTCAATCATAATCAGCATTTCCATAATGTTATTATTCACCGGCGCACATGTAGACTGAATAATAAAGCAGTCAGAACCACGCACAGATTCAAACAAAGAAACGGTAATCTCACCGTCGCTGAAAGTAGAAACCTCAGACTTGCCCAAAGGCAGACCTAAACACTCGGCAATTTGTTCTGACACTCGAACAGTAGAATTAGCGGCAAAAATTTTAATATCTTTACCATGAATATTCATTCGTAAAATCCCCCTATTAACATATAAGGCTCCGTTTTTCGAAGCAAATCATTAATATATCTTTCTGTTTCATCAGTTACCTTGAATGGTACTAAATGGTGCAGGCGATTGATGATCTTCCAATCTACAAGCAATGCAATGTACGTTATGTAATGTAATCTCATTTCCAACGATACTATCACTCACCACGGTATTGGGACCAATGACACAGCTGTCTCCAATGGTTGTATTCCCGATTAATATCGTCGTTGGCAAAATGCGGTTTCCTTTTCCCAATGTAACATTAGGACCTATCACCACACCATCTGTACAAGGAATTTCCACTCCGTTTTGCATATGCTGCTTTAAAATAAGCTCCCGCGCAATGACGTTTAAATGATTCAGCTGCATACAATCATTGGCACCCAGAACAGCATTTGCATTATCCGCCGTATAAGCGCCGGCTTTTTTTCCTGCTTTGAGCAATAATTGAATCGCATCCGGCAGATAATATTCTCCCTGTGCATTGCAGTTATCTATATTGTATAGCACAGACAGCAAATCGTCAATGTGAAACCAGTATGCACCGGAGTTTACCTCTTTTATTTTTAAGGTTTCCTCATCTGCATCTTTTTGTTCTACAATAGCAGTCAATGCACCTGTTTGATGATTGCGCACTACACGACCGTACCCTGTTGCGTCCTCCAGCGTTGCCGCAATCACAGTAACGGCATTCTGTTCTTTTTTGTGCTGTTCATAAGAAGCTCTGATGACCGCTTCATCCACAAGCGGTGCGTCTCCATTTAAAATTAAGACATCACCGCCGCTGTGTTCCTTTAAAAATGCATCTGCCATCATAACGGCATGAGCAGTTCCCTTACGTTCACTTTGATATGCAAAACAAATATGATGATATTGTTCTTCCTGTTCCTGCAACTCATCCAGATAATCCTCTACACATTCATGCATAAATCCGGACACCACGCAAAGATTCTCCAAATCAGCCTTTAAAACAGCATCTACCACCCACTTCAGCATTGGCTGAAACAATACCTGTGATAATACTTTTGGCTTATTGGATTTCATGCGTTTACCCTCACCGCCGGCAAGGATAATCGCACAGTCTAAATTTGCCATAGTTCATCCTCCAAACAAAGAATGATTCTTCGTTCTGTATATTTATCTTTTTTAAAGATAGAAAGCTGTACCTTTTAACTTAACTATTATCTCAATAACCGCACAATTTTTCAAGCCCAAACCAACACTTTTCTCGTAAATTTATGAAATATTAAAAAAACAATAAAAATCTATGGAAAAATTTTCTCAAATTTGATATAATAGTTAATATAGATGTGTAAAAATAATAAAATTTTGTAGAATTCGCACAAACCCCAATGATTCAACAAAATAACAAAAAATGTATGGGAGGATTTAAAATATGGCACATAAATATGTTTATCTGTTTTCTGAAGGAAATGGCACCATGAGAGAGTTATTGGGAGGAAAAGGTGCAAATCTTGCAGAAATGACCGTACTTGGAATGCCGGTTCCTCAAGGCTTTACCATTTCAACCGAAGCATGTACGCAATATTATGAAGACGGTCGTCAAATTAACGATGAAATTCAAGCTCAAATCTATGAGTACTTATCTAAAATGGAAACCATTTGCGAAAAAAAATTCGGTGACCCATCCAATCCTTTATTGGTATCTGTTCGCTCGGGAGCAAGAGCTTCTATGCCAGGAATGATGGACACCATCCTAAATTTAGGTTTAAACGATACTGTAGTGGAAGGATTGGCCGCTTTTACGGAAAATCCTCGTTTTGCATATGATTCCTACCGTCGTTTTATTCAAATGTTCTCCGATGTTGTAATGGAATTACCCAAAAGTGCTTTTGAAGACATGATTGACGCTAAGAAAAAAGAAAAGGGCGTTATTCATGACACAGAGCTTACCGCAGATGATTTAAAAGATTTGGTCGCACAATTTAAAGCCTTTTATCATAAACAAAAAGGCGAACCATTTCCCAACGAACCTCGCACTCAGCTTCTGGAAGCCATCAAAGCTGTATTTCGCTCTTGGGATAATCCAAGAGCAAACGTGTATCGCCGTATGAATGAAATTCCTTACAGCTGGGGAACCGCTGTAAACGTACAGGCAATGGTATTCGGCAATGCAGGCAATACATCCGGTACCGGCGTAGCATTTACCCGCGATCCTGCCACAGGTGAAAAGAAACTGTTTGGCGAATACTTAATGAATGCACAAGGAGAAGACGTTGTTGCCGGCATTCGTACTCCTGAACCTATCTCCCATCTAAAAGACACCATGCCTGAAATTTACGAACAATTTTCCACAATTGCGCAAACTTTAGAGGACCATTATGCCGACATGCAGGATATGGAATTTACCATTGAACACGGCAAATTGTATATGCTGCAAACAAGAAACGGAAAAAGAACGGCAGCAGCAGCTTTAAAAATTGCAGTTGATTTGGTCGATGAAGGAAAAATCACAGAAAAAGACGCCGTACTTCGTGTGGAACCAAAACAGTTGGATTCTTTATTACACCCTCAATTTGATGCAAAAGCATTAAAAGCAGCAACGCCAATCGGGAAAGGTCTTGCCGCTTCACCGGGTGCTGCATGCGGACGTATTGTCTTTACAGCTGAAGATGCAAAAGAATGGGCAAATAAAGGTGAAAAAGTAATTTTAGTGCGTTTGGAAACATCACCGGAAGATATTGAAGGTATGTCTGCTGCACAAGGTATTCTAACTGTTCGCGGAGGTATGACCTCCCACGCCGCAGTTGTCGCCCGCGGCATGGGTACATGTTGTGTATCGGGCTGCGGAGAAATTACAGTAGACTATGAGGCAAAACAATTTACATTAGGCGGAAAAGCCTATCACGAAGGAGATTACATTTCTTTAGACGGTTCCACCGGAGCCGTTTACGGTCAGGCTTTGCCTACAGTAGAAGCCTCCATTTCAGGGGATTTCAGTCGTTTTATGCAATGGGCTGACAGTGCTCGCCGCCTAAAGGTGTATGCAAATGCAGATAATCCTCATGATGCAAAGCAAGCACGTAGTTTTGGCGCCGAAGGAATTGGATTGTGCCGCACAGAGCATATGTTTTTTGAGGCTGACCGCATCAAAGCCATGCGCGAAATGATTGTTGCTACCACTACTCAGGAAAGAAAAGAAGCGCTTGAAAAATTATTGCCTTACCAACAAAAAGATTTTGAAGGAATTTATCAAGCAATGGAAGGCGCCCCCGTGGTCATTCGTTTTCTGGACCCACCACTGCATGAATTCTTGCCTACAAAAGAAGAAGATATCCTTCAAATTGCTGAAGAGCTGCATGTAACCATCGCGCACTTGAAAGATGTGATTGCAAGCCTGCACGAATTCAATCCAATGATGGGACATCGCGGATGCCGTTTGGCTGTTTCTTACCCTGAAATTGCACAAATGCAAACAAAAGCTGTCATACAAGCAGCAATTGCGGTTATGAAACAAAATCCAAATATCCATATTACTCCTGAAATTATGATTCCACTGGTAGGTGAAGAAAAAGAACTAAAATTTGTAAAAGATATTGTTACAACAACCGCTGACCAATTAATTGCCGACAGTGGTATAGAGATGACATATCTTGTTGGTACTATGATAGAAGTGCCACGTGCCGCTTTAACCGCCGATAAAATTGCAAAAGAAGCAGAATTTTTCAGTTTTGGCACCAACGACCTAACGCAAATGACATTTGGTTTTAGCCGAGACGACGCCGGAAAATTCTTAAATGATTACTATGAGCACAAAATATTTGAATTTGACCCATTTGCAAAGCTGGACCAGACCGGTGTGGGACAATTAGTGGAGTTGGCTGCAAAGTTAGCACGTATTACCAGACCGGATATCTCACTGGGAATTTGTGGTGAGCATGGCGGCGATCCTTCTTCTGTTGAATTTTTCCACAAAGTAGGATTGAACTATGTTTCCTGTTCCCCATTCCGTGTTCCAATTGCACGTTTGGCAGCCGCACAAGCCGCTATTCGCAATCCATGATGACACATTATTATATTTGATTTATGTAAAAGTCAGAAAAATGATAACTATATAAAAAGAGACCTGTGGTTACATAAACATAGGTCTCTTTTATTTATGGCATCTTTGACATCTTAAACACAGAAAGGTGATGGATAGAAATGTTATATAAGTGACAGAACCAAAGCACACATCACTGTGTTTTGGGATGATAGATGTTAAAAATAGGCATCACCAACCGGATAACAGTCGTGTGATTTAGATTATAAGCTGAATATTTTAATATGGAAAAATGAATATTCATTTTATACTGTTGAAAATGGTCACAAAATATTGTAATTTATTAGAAATTATGTTAAAGTATACCTTTTCAAATTTACTATTATTGTAAAAAAAGAATTAAAAAGTGCCGTTTTTACTGCTTTTTCATCACAAAAACTAATATTAAAAGCTTTTTGTTAAAGTATACCTATTAAAATATATATTATAAATAAAATTTTATAGAAATAGACAATCTATATATTTTTTTATGTAAAAGATATATAGGCTAATATAAAACTTTTTATCTTTTTTATGTATTTTTTTGTTATATTCGGTAATATGGATTCTATTTATCATCCTGATATGTGGAAAGCGACATCTCATGTTGAAAAAAACTCTATTTATAGATATAATATAACAAATGTTTCTTTTCATCATTGAATCTCAACTTGATAAAAATATATTGCGTTTATATACTCACCTAGTCTGGGTAACATTATGCAAAGGAGACCAATCTATGCGAATAGCACTGTGTGACGATAATGAGCAAGATCTGAACTATTACTCAGATTTAATATATACTTTAGCAAAAGAAAAAAATATTGCAATTGAAGTTGTTCGATTTAAAACAGGAGAACAAGCGCTATTCCATATTTCCAATAATGAAAAACCAATTGATATTTTATTGTTGGATATTCATATGCCCGGTATCAATGGCATTGAAACCGGATTAAAACTGCGCCAAGCCCCCTTCCATTTCCATGGAGAAATTGTTTTTGTCACCGTCTCTTCGGATTATGCAATTGATGCGTTTGACGTGCAGGCATTTCATTATATTGTCAAAGGAATCACCTCCACAGAAAAAACAAATGCTATTTTGACCAATGCGCTGAACAAAGCTGTAGAAAAAGAGCAGGAATTTATATTGTTAAAAGGAATTGGAGAATATCGCAATATTCCTATTCAGTCCATTTATTATTTTGAGGTATTCCAGCGTATCATTACAGTTCATTATGATAATAACGAACAATTTGAATTCTATTCTTCTATCGGAAAGCTGGAAATCACCGTTTTACCAAAGGGATTTTTACGAATACATCGCTCCTATATTGTATCAGTTCCTCAAATTAAAACATTTAATTCTACATCATTAACCTTTCAAACTCCAGAAAATGTTATTTAAAGCATTATGCTGTTGTTTACTTCAAAACACTGTTGTAATGCGTATAAATAATATATGATATAAACGTAAAGAAAGGCGGTGATACGCGTAGTGAGAGCAAAAATATCCTTAATACTTTCTTTTATTATAATAATCTCTGCCATTTCATATTTTTCTGTTATAAACGCGGCTACTGTATCGTCTGTTCATGATACTGCTTCTTCCTACACAACTGATATTTGCGAATCGACTATTGTTGCACAAGAAACTGTATTGTTCATACTGAGTAATGCGGATACAGAGAAGTCCACACAAGATGACTTATCCATTACCGACGGAAATATTCACTACATCGGTCCTGATGAGACTCCTCCAGCCGGACATGGATGGTCCAACCAATGGTCTATAAAAACCGAACCCACCTGTACGCAGCAAGGAGAAGAAATTATGCTCTGCAACGGATGCAATGATGTATGTATCCGAACACTTCCTGCATTAGGGCATGATTTAAACACGGTTACAACTCCCCCTACTTGTACAGAAAACGGAAGTCAAGTAACTACTTGTTCTCGCTGTGATTATTTCGATACAAAAGTGATTCCTGCATTGGGACATGATTTGTCTACAATTGTTACAGAACCCAACTGCATTACAGAAGGAAGTGAAGTTACCGCCTGTTCCCGCTGTGACTATTCTGAAACAAGAGTGATTCCTGCATTGGGGCACAATTTATCTACTACTGTAATAGAACCCACTTGTACAGAAAATGGATTGAAAATTGCCACATGTTCTCTATGCGGTTTCACCTCTTCCGAATCACTTCCCGCACTAGGACATGAATGGACTTATACTGTGACAGAACCTACTTGTACACAAGAAGGCAGCAATACCATGGTTTGTTCCGTCTGTCATGAACAGCATATCGAAAGTATCCCTGCTACAGGACATCATTTATCAACAGTTACTATCGAACCAACCGATACGCAAGATGGCAGTGTCACAACAACATGCGCTTTCGGCGACTACCAAACAACTGAAATTCTTCCAAAATCAGAAACACCTGTAAATCTTGCAGCCTCAAACCAAGTATCTGCTTTATCCGAATCGTTAGCCACTCAGCTACAGGTATTGCGTAATTACATGTCCAGTTCGCTGTCTGCTCCATCTGCCTTTCACGGACCTAATGCCGTAGATGCAGTATTCGGAACGTTAAGTATTGGAGTAATTGTCGCAGGCGGTATCATATTATATCCATATTTTACTTTATTCCAATGGGTGAATAAAAAGAAAAACGCTGCCATTAAAAATATATTCGGGGGTAAAACAAAATGACACTGCTAAATTGGATTTTGATTACTGTGTTTGCTGTACTTATCATTGCCCTTTTCATAATTGTGGTGGTAGTAAAAAGAAAAGCAAAAGATTACGAGGGTATTTGCGGTATTAATCACGGTAATCATGATAAACATCGAAACGATCACCTTCTATAAAATCGTATAACCCGTAATTCACTACATTATTTTGTATTTAACAACATAAGTGCTCCCATAAAATCATAAATTGCTATAATAAGGCTTAACAAAAGAAAATTGTAGAAAAATGATGGAGCAGCTATGTGCAAATTAAGAAAGAAGTATGAAAAAGCTTTTGATATGAAATTCGTCATATATCTTGTTAGGTAGTATATTTCTACAAAATGAAACTTTTGTTACTGTAATATTCTCCCTAATATATATTATAGTTTTAATATATTTAATAGCATACCTAACCGGATTCTTTTATTTTTCCCAAAGGTAGTGTATTTACATTCTCCTATTTTCCGGCTTTTATATTCCCCAATAAAGCCTTATGCTTTCCAAATAAAATTTACAAATTCCCTCCTTAACGGAAACATATACCTTTTAATAAAAGAATCCATTCCCCCTTTATTTATTTGCAGTAAAACGCTCTATCACTGATTGAAAAAGGAAGATGATACATCATCTTCCTTTTTCTTTTTTGCTGTTTTCTTCTCTTGTGTTATATAAGATTTCAAGCTATAATATTTTAGAAAACAATAATTGATTAGGAGAAATTATGAATAAGCATGCTTATTTAATCTTAGTACAAAACCAACCGGAATTATTAGAATATCAACTACCATTATTAGACCACGCACGAGTAGATTTATATATCCATATAGACAAAAAAGCAAAGAAGTGTCGTCCCGAATCTCTAAAATCTTTGGTGAAGGAATCCAAAATCTTTTTTATCAACAGTACCGCTGTTTCATACGGTTCTTATACTCAAATTCAATGCCAATTTGAATTAATGCGGCAAGCTGCAAAGCAAAAATATTCTTATTACCACTTCTTGTCTGACTGTGATTTACCTTTACGTACCCAAGAACACATTTTGGATTTCTTTGAATCACATCAAGGAAGAGAATTTGTCAATATTTATGGAAAAAACTTTTCAGACGGTATGCGCAGACGTTTTAATTATATCAAAGAAGCATTTGATGCCGGTTTTCGCCTATTTGGACGCAAATCTGAAAAACTGGAATATCCATGGTCATTAAGTACAAAGCTGAATCCGGAAACAAAGATTTCTTCAGATGCAGGATTTCAGCTGCAAGCCGGCATAAATGCATGCAGTATTACCCATGACTTAGTTAGCTTAATTTTATTAAAAGAGCCATGGTGCGAGCAATATCTATCTAAAATGGGTGGTGTTTGCGAACTGTTTTTCCAAACGATTTTATGTAACTCTATGATGAAACAAAATATTTATTATCATCAATATGATAATTGGTCAAATGCAACTATGCGCTATATCGACTATAAACAAGGAAATCCCTATGTCTGGCAAAAAAAAGATTTTGATACGTTAATCCGTTCACCTTATTTATTTGCCGGCCCCGTACATTTAAAAGGAAAAGACAGTGTTGCAAAAGATATTTATGATTATGTAGCGGAAAAACAAAAAAAATAAAAAAGGCAGCAGTTGCTGCCTTTTTTATTTAAGTATTCTCTGGTATATGTTCATGTCCCCATTTACAAATCTCTTGTAAAATCGGCATAATAGATTGTCCCTTTTCCGTTAAGCTATATTCCACTTTAGGCGGAACTTGAGGATATTCACGACGTATCAACAATCCATCTCTCTCCAACTCTTTCAGCTGCGTAGAAAGCATCTTATGGGTTACCTTTCCTAACTCCCGCTTGATTTCGCTGTAACGCATGACTTCTTTTTTCCAAAGCCAAAATAATATGTGCATCTTCCACTTACCGTTAAAAAGAGAAACAGCGTATGCAAAGGGTTTGATATCTATCTTTTCACAGATATTGGTATCTGTCTGATTCATGTTATACTCTCCTTTTAGATAGTATCTTACATTTTAGTGCGTTCTTGTTTTTTCGCTTATTTTATTTATAATTTTAGTATGTAGATAACGTAAAGTCAATGACTGATTCCAGAAAGGAAGACGATAAAATGAATGTACTGATGATAAACGGCAGTCCAAATGCCAAGGGATGCACCTTTACGGCGCTTACGGAGATAGGAAAAACATTACAGGAGCAAAATATTGATTATGAGATTATGCAATTGGGAAAACAGCCTATCAGAGACTGTATTAATTGCAATCGTTGTCATGGAGAAGGTTGTATCTTTGACGACGATATGGTCAACGAATTTATTCAGAAAGCAAAAGATGCTGACGGATTTGTGTTTGGAACTCCCGTCTATTACGCACATCCAAGCGGCAGATTATTATCTTTTTTAGACAGAGCATTTTATAGCAGTGCTTCTTCTCGCATATATAAACCGTTTCAATTCAAACCGGCGGCTGCCATTGCCTCTGCCAGACGGGCAGGAACAACCGCTTCCATTGATGTCATCAATAAATATTTTTCCATTGCTATGATGCCTATTGTTTCTTCCACCTATTGGAACATGGTACATGGTCTTACCCCTGAAGATGTAATGCAAGATAAGGAAGGACTGCAAACGATGCGCAACATTGGAAAAAATATGGCATGGATGCTGCAATGTATTGCATGTGCAAAACAACACAATATTCCACAACCTCAACCTGATGTTGCAGACTCCACCAATTTCATTCACTAAATCAAACCAAAAAAATCCTCTGCACGGACAATTACCATGCAGAGGATTTTTATATGATGAAATTATTTCTCGTCATTCCAAGAATACATTTTACGTAGTTCTTTACCAACAGCTTCTAATTCATGTTCTGCGCCTAAACGACGGCAAGCTGTAAAGTGGGCACGACCGGATTTATTCTCGCTAATCCATTTGGAAGCGAAAGTACCGTCTTGAATTTCTGAAAGTACCTTTTTCATTTCTTTTTTGGTTTCTTCTGTAATGATTCTCTTACCTGTTTCATAGTCGCCGTATTCAGCAGTGTCAGAAATAGAATATCTCATTCTGGAGAAACCACCTTCATAAATCAGGTCAACAATCAATTTCATTTCGTGAACGCACTCAAAGTATGCGTTTTCAGGAGCATAACCTGCTTCTACCAAGGTCTCGAAGCCTGCTTGCATCAAAGCAGTTACACCGCCGCAAAGAACAGCTTGTTCACCAAATAGGTCTGTTTCTGTTTCAACTCTGAATGTTGTTTCAAGAACACCTGCTCTTGCACCACCAATACCTGCTGCATATGCAAGACCAATATCTTGTGCTTTACCTGTAGCATCTTGATGAACAGCAATTAGACAAGGTACGCCTTTACCTTCAACATATTCGCTGCGTACGGTATGACCGGGACCTTTTGGAGCAATCATCAAAACGTCAACATCTGCAGGCGGTACAATTTGACCGTAGTGGATGTTAAAACCATGTGCAAACATCAAAGCTTTGCCCGCTGTCAGATGAGGTGCAATGTTTTGTTTATACATTTCTGCTTGTCTCTCGTCAGGAATTAAAACCATAATCACATCTGCTGCTTTTGCTGCATCTGCTGCTGTCATAACTTTTAGGCCTGCTTGTTCTGCTTTTGCCCAGCTTTTGCTGCCTTCGTAAAGACCAACTACAACATCAACACCACTTTCATGTAGGTTTAATGCATGTGCATGACCTTGGCTTCCATAGCCGATAATTGCTACAGTTTTACCTTTCAAAACGTTAATGTCACAGTCTGCTTGATAAAAAATCTTTGCCATTGGAATGTTCCTCCTAAATTTTATGTATTCTCTAAAAATGTTCTAAGTCTTACGCAGGGCGCCAGGCTTATCCTTATTTATGCGCTGTGGAAGAGCCTCTCTCCAGAGCGACTGTTCCCGTGCGGACCAGTTCTTTAATACCATATGGTCTTAGTAAACTGGTTAGAGTCTCAATATTTTCTAACGTACTTGCATACTGCAGTGTAAGTGAATTATTGGCCACGTCCACTACATCAGCTTTCATTTGCTCAGCAATTTTCATCACTTCCAAACGCTGCTTTGTGCTGCAAGTTACTTTTACCAGCATTAACAAACAACTGACATAACTTCCGGATGTGGTTAAGTTCTTTACCTTAATCACGGCAATCAATTTGTTCAGTTGTTTTTCCACTTGTTCTACAATATGTTCATCTCCGTCCACCACAATGGTGATACGAGAGATAGCAGGGTCTTCCGTCACACCAACAGCTAAGCTGTCAATGTTAAAGCCACGGCGTGAAAATAGGCCGGAAACTTTCGACAAAACACCCGGTTGGTTTTCAACTAAAACTGAGAGGGTATATTTCATCTGTGCTTCCCCCTTTATATAGACGGTGTGTTTGGATCTACATCACACACCAAAACATAAGCTTCTTTAGACTCCAGCATTTCTTTGGCCAACTTTTTCGCATCTTCATTATTTTGTGCAAAAACAGCCTTAATACCGTAAGCTTGTACCAGCTTAACAATATCCGGGTCACCGTTCAGTGGTGTTGCCACATGGCGTCCTTGATACAAATTATCCTGAAGTTCTTTTACCATACCTAAAAATTTATTGCGCATAACAACCAATTTTAAAGGTACTTGGTTTTGATTTGCAGTAGCAAGCTCACACATGCTCATTTGGAAAGAGCCGTCACCACAAACCGCTACTACCTGACGTTTTGGCTTTGCCAGTTTTGCGCCAATTGCAGCCGGAAGTGCGTATCCCATGGTTCCCATACCGCCTGAAGTTAAAAATCTGCCTTCTTTGGTATTGAAGTTATTTGCTGCCCAAATTTGATTTTGTCCAACGTCGGCAGTCAAAATAGCATCATCTTCCATCATGGCGGAAAGGTCACGCATAAATGCTCTTGGTTCCACAAAGTCAGTGCGAGGTTCTCCTCTTAAAGGAGCCTCTTTCTTTGCAGCCTGCACTTTTTTTAGCCACTCGTCACAAGGACAAGCTTCAATCTCTTTTGTAAATTCACGCAAAACAGATTTTACATCACCTACAATTGGAATATGCGCATTCACATTCTTTCCAATTTCAGCAGGGTCAATGTCAATATGAATGATAGAGGCCTTCACACCCTTTGGGTTGGGAATTGCTCTATCGCCGACTCTTGCACCGCAAAGCACAATGACATCAGCTTCATTCATCATTCGATTTGCGTAGGATTTTCCATGAGAACCAATCATACCAATATAGTGGTCGTTGTCCATAGGAATAACCCCTAGGCCCATCATAGTTGCTACAACAGGAATACCTGTTTTCTTTGCGAAAGCGATCATTTCATCTCTTGCGCCTGCAGACACCACACCGCCGCCACAGCAGATAACCGGACGTTTGGCTGATTCAAGCAGTTTTGCTGCTTTTTTAATCTGCATACTATGTCCCTTCGTACGAGGCTTGTAACCTATAATTTCAGCTTTTTCAGGATAGATGAACTCTTCCACTTGGGCCCGCTGAATGTCGTAAGGGACGTCGATCAACACAGGACCTGGACGGCCGGTTGTCGCGATATGGAAGGCTTCCTTAAAGACGCGTGGAATGTCCTCAACATTCTTTACAAGATAACTGTGTTTTGTAAAAGATTCACAAGCACCTGTAACGTCTGCTTCTTGGAACACATCACGTCCTAACAGTTCAGAATTAACCTGGCCTGTAATTGCAACCAGAGGAATGGAATCCATATATGCAGTGGCAAGACCTGTAATCAGATTGGTAGCGCCCGGACCGGATGTTGCAATACAAACACCCGCTTTACCGCTGGCACGTGCAAAACCGCTTGCTTCATGGGCACCGTTTTGCTCACTTCTGACCAGGACGTGCTCAATCTCCGTTTTCTCTAAAAAATCATAGAATGGACAAATTACTGCGCCTGGATAACCGAAGGTAATGGTAACATTTTCTGCTTGTAGGCATTTTACCATCATTTCTGCTCCACTTATCACAAATAGCCCTCCTTTCAAAATATATCGTAACAATTATTATAGTATGTTCCAGGATTTAAGTCAATGTTATTTGCTGTATTGTACTAGTATTTTCGCTGTTTTTGGAAAAATTTTATAATCATTACTCTAATTTTTCACATATGATGTATGTTGTTACAAACAGTTTTAGACAATAAAAAAGTTGTATGATTTTTCATACAACTTTAAGGTTAAATTCCAATATGAACAGCCTCAGGAGCACCATTCCTGATTGCCAATGCAAATTCCTTTGCTTTATCCAAATTTTCAAATACCCTAAGGGGAATACCAACCTCACCATGTTCACTAATGAGCAAATAAATGAATTGCTTTCCAACCTCAATTTTTTCTATTTCTCGAAACAGTATTTCAGAATCTCTGCCGGGTGTTGTAATTTGCAGTCCATTCTCTGTAATCTCGATGGTTGTTTCCGGCATCAGTGCTTCTTTATTGGCGCGATACAATAATTGATTTACAGATTGCTTCATTTTAAATTTGGTGAATAACAATGTTCCTGCAAAAATTAAAATGCCCAGGGGACAAAAAATAAAATACATGTACAGTTCAAACTTTGTAAACCAAGCTACAAGTAAAATCATAGCTTCATAAATACATGCTACAATTACCGCCCTTGCCACCACACTGCCTGATTTATGCGTCATACGAAACATATTATAATCATATAGTTCTTTTTCATTCATCTTATATGTAATTTTCAATTTATACTCCACCTCACATTTCTCCTATTCTACCATAAATGGCCGAAGAGGGAAAGAGGAAAAACAAAAACTATGTTAAAATACGTCTTAATTTAAAAGAATATCTACAGATAAATTCGTTGACAAAAGAACATATTTATTGTAAAATATTTTGGATTTTACCAGCCAATAATTAAGCCCTCTTAGTTAAATGGATATAACAAGCCCCTCCTAAGGGCTAGTTGTGTGTTCGATTCACGCAGGGGGTGCCACACCTGCGGTGAGCAAGTCGCGCACCGCAGGTTTTTCTTTTCTGTTGACTTTTGTGCCCGCGTTTGTAGCGGGTATCTTTTTTGTAGTGCAAGCCCAACAAAACAGCTGCAGGAGTTACTTGCAGCTGTTTTGTTTTGTCTAAAAATAAAACATTTTAGCAAAATATACAGATGTATGAATATATTTATAGAAATCTGGAGAAAAAAGTAGACTTAAAGTAGACTTTTAATCTCAACTATGTTAATATAAAAAAAGGCTTAAATACGTCTGAATTTTTCCATTATATGTAATATAAGTTATGTGAAAAAAAGTCTACTTTTTTAACCAAAATGCAACAGAAGCTATTTATTTTATCCATCATCATCAATTCAATTAAAAATATAACATTTTTCTTTGTGCTGTTTTTTAACTATTTAAAAAGCAGTGAATTTTTATGCAATAAACAAGAAAATGGTTGTCATTCATTTTTACAAATACTTTAACAACCTGACAATAATAAAAAATAAATAAGAATAGAAAATAGGAGCAGTACTGTGTATTTCGTACTGCTCCTATTTTTTTATAATAACTTGAAAAAATAACGTTTAAAACAGAGCTTTCTATTATAAATAAGGCTAAATTTTCCCACTACGGCTAACTTTCACTCAGTAACTGTTCCAATGTTTTGTGGGAAAGGCGTTCCTCAATTTCGTCCTGTAAATCATGATAAAAATTGTACATGGAACGAACCGTTTGATATCCTTCTTTTGATTCTTCTGTGTTTTGTTCCAAACAATAGCTAATTTTAATTGTGGATTCTGTGGATGACACAATATCCAACAAAGTAATATCTCGCGGATGTTTGCAAAGGGAAAATCCTCCATAAACGCCAATATGATTTTGTACCAAACTCGCTTTTGCTAAAACACGTAATATTTTTAATACGTAATTAGGGGATATTTGCGTATATTCCGCAATTTCCTTTGATGTACAAACCCCATTTTGTTCTGCCAAATATAACGCGATACGAATTGCATATTCTGTTGTCAATTTCAACTGCATAATGATTTCCTTCCAACAAAAGTGATTACCAATCATATGCATAGAAATTATTTATTTTATCATCTCATCATTTGAATGCCTTTATATTTTAAAACAAGAATACTTACTATTTTTTAATTTTAACATAAATATTAACTAAAATACAATAAATTAACAAAAATAATATCTAGTTATTTTAGAAAAATATTATGTATTGTATTTCCCATGATTATAAATCTACATTTTTTCCTTCAACTAAGTCCTGAATTGTTATTTTGGAAAGACTATTTTCTAAATGATTCTGAATAACTGTATAGTACTTTCTCACGGGACAGCACTCCGCCCCTTCACGGCTGCAGTAACAATCCGGCTCCAAACATCTGTTTATTTTCACTGTACTTTCGGTAATCTCTACAATATCAAGTAAAGAAATATCCTGAGGATTTTTATTTAAAGTATAACCTCCCTTTACTCCCATATGAACTCTTACCAATTTATGTTGTCTTAATTCTCCCAAAAGTTTAATTAAATATTTCTGCGGAATTCCCATTACTTGAGAAATTTCTCCGGAAGTAGTTATCTCATTTTTGGTTGCCAAATATAACACTGTTCTTATTGCATAATCGGTTGTAATTTTAAACTGCATGATTCAATCTCCTATTTAACTCATCCTTATGCAATATTGTTATATACCAATATTTTATATAAATGAATCAAAAAATGACATCGTATTTTACCTTTACATTATAACAAGCTTTTAAATTTTCGTCTATATTTTTCACATTTCTATTCAAATATTTTTTATTTCACTCATTATAAACGGCTTTATTTATGTTGATAGCAGTTTAAAATATGCAGTCCTGCAAAAAAATTATGATAGCATACAGCTATTTTATAGAAGTGTCTAACAATGAGTCTGCCGATACTTGAAAATACTGCGCCAATTCCCATAATACAGAAAGCGAGGGCTCGCTGCCGCCGATTTCATAATAGGCATATGCAGACCTGGATATACCCAATGCATCTGCCACTTGCTGTTGTGTAAGCCCTCTTTCCTGCCTTAAGATTTTACAACGTTTTCCAAACTGTACAGACATATTCATCAACTCCATTAAGTATAAATCAAGTACCTGTTCATATGGTTTCAATATTTCAGTTCGAGGTGAATAACAGTTATTTTATAAAATAACGTGATGTCTTAGCAAAACTTCTGTAATAGAGACATATAACATGACAAAATTAAAAACAAAATGTGCTATACAGACAATAATTTGAACAATTCATCCAGTTCATTTATTTCTCTGATTAAATTCGTTTATAATTTTTATATGTTAAAAATAACATTCTATGAATGTCATATTATCAATCATTTTAACATATAATACAAGCAATGACAAGAACGGAATGTCAAGGTGGGTGTAGCATATGTTTATCAATAAATCCAAAGATGGTCTTAATAATGTTTGCGGCAGAAAAGTTGCAGCTTTAAGAAAAAGCATGAAACCAAAAGTCTCTCAGCGTGCACTGGCTCAAAAACTGCAAGTTGCCGGTTTAGATGTAGATAAAAATGCCGTTCAAAGAATTGAAAGTGGTCAACGATTTGTCACAGATATAGAACTGGTCGTGCTTTCCAAAGTACTAAATGTTAGTATTGAAACACTTTTAACCAATGATTGATACTAGCTATAACTGAATTATAACTCAAAATGGTTATTTATTTGTAAAGTGTGTTATTCTTTCACCTAAAAAGAAGAGCGAAAACAAGAGGTTTTCGCTCTTCTTTTGCCTTAAATGACAGGAGAAATGCCTCTCATATGGAGCATATCTTATTGATGTTCCGCATAAAGCTATCGTGTGCGTAAATACATATCTCTAATAAGAAAGAATATAAATATAAAATTCAACTTTGTTTTGTCTTTAAAATTTGTTATAATATAGTTTAACATTTTAGTTCATTTGTTATGAGAGAAAAGAGGTGCCTTATGAAGCATGTGTTTCCTTTTCAAAAACAAAATAATTCCTTTTTGTACGAGGCACCTGATTACTCTCTAAGGAAGCAGTCAAATAAAATAGGCTTTTTGTTATGCGCTGCCATTGCCGCTATGTACTTATTTTCTTATGCTCTGCAATGGTTTTTAATTGGTATAGGTTATCAAAAATCTACGTATAACGAAACAATTTCTATTTTAAATTACCTGTTAAATGGCTCTGTCAGTATATTAAGCATGTTGTTGCCCGCTGTTATTTTTATTGTAATCTTTAAACTACAGCCCACAAACATCATTATAACCAAACAAGTTAAACCTGCCGTTGGAATTTCTTTCTTTCTTATAGGCACTACTATTTGTCTATTGGCCAACTTTCCTTCCAATTGGATATCTGCTATATTGGAAAATTTTGGGTTCCAAGGTAGCTCACAGTCTATACCTGTGGTTCCTACCATTCCTTCCTACATTATGAATGCGTTGGCAACCGCAGTAGTTCCGCCTTTTGTAGAAGAATTTTTATTTAGAGGTGTTATTTTAAGTCAATTTCGTAAATACGGAGATTTCTTTGCCGTTATTGCATCTGCCTTGTTATTTGGTTTATTACACCGCAATTTCTCGCAAATAGTGTTTGCATTTATCTGTGGTTTGGCACTGGGAATTACTTTGGTTAGAACAAATAATATATGGATTCCGGTAGGCATTCATATGTTTGTAAATGGATTTTATGTCTTATTAAATATTGTTCGTTTTCATTGTAGCGCCACTACTTATGCTGCCGTATTTTATATTATTATTTTAGCAATGATATTTATGTCTTTGTTTTCTGTATTATATCTGCTGCTAAAGAAAAAACAATTATCCGAATTTCGGCCGGGAGCGTTATCCGTAGGTAGCAGTATGGGCAATTTATTTGCAAATCCGGGCATATTAATTTTCACAGGTATTTGCATCATTCAATCTATCTCCAGACTAGGTGTGTTTTAACGATGAACGAATATATGAATCAAGCATTGCAATTGGCTCGTGAAGCGGCAAATGAAGGAGAAGTTCCCGTTGGCGCCGTGGTTGTAAAAGATGGTATTGTAATTGCAACGGGAAGAAATCGGCGTGAACAAGGAAAAAATGCCCTATGCCACGCAGAAATAGAGGCAATTGACAATGCCTGTAAACGACTTGGTGGTTGGCGGCTATGGCAATGTGAGCTATACGTTACACTGGAACCGTGCCCTATGTGCGCAGGAGCAATTATCAATGCACGCATTCCAAAAGTTTTCTATGGGGCAAAAGATGAAAAAGCAGGTTCCTGCGGTTCTATTATTAATTTATTTGAATTGCCGTATAACCATAAACCGGAATTAATCGGTGGCATTATGGAAGAAGAATGCAGTAATATATTAAAGGAGTTTTTCCAAGCGCTTCGTTTAAAAAAGGCAACTCAGCCAAAATGGAAATCGCCTCAAAACTAAAAAGGAGGATATGCAATGTTTGCATATCCTCCTTTTATTTATCATGATTATTTTTATGTTCCTCAAAAAATTTATCCCAATCAATATCATCCAATTGTGTTTCAGACGATGTCCCGGAATGTTCGTTCATATCTTGTTTCTCTTGTGGTTTTTCTTTGGAAATTTGTTCTTTAAAGGAATCTCCGCGTTTTGGTTTTACTGCTCCTGTTTGTTCCTCATGGTAATCCGATTTTGTATCAGATGCAGCTTTCATATGTTTATAAACAAACTGGGAGTAAATAAAGAAAGCAATTCCCAAAACACCCAGACCAACAGCAATACAACCCCAAATAAAGAAACTATCCCCACTTATACCGTTTTTTAACGGCGAGCCCAGCAGTGTATCTGTAGCTTCTGAAGAAACAGGCTCACTCTCTTCAGAAGATACATTCAATAATGCTTCCCAGTCTTGGGAACTTAATATTTCTGATTCATCGTCAGAAGAAGCAGAACCTGTTACTGTGGCTGCATATGGCTGTATCATATCTACTGAAGTATACTGCGCAGCATCGGCGCTAAATGCCAAAGCTGAAATGACACACGTCATGAGCACTGTTATGAAACATGTAACCGCAATACAGGTTTTTGATTGAATTCGACTCAAGATTATCCCATCCCATAAACACATTTTTAAACTGAATTCTACATAATCCTATCTATTTTGCAAAGATAATCATACCATTTTGAGTCAATAATTACAACTGTATTTTTCTTTGCATGCCATACGTTTACGCATATTTTACAATCATTTTTCTAAATCATCATACTGCTCGATTTTTATTTCATATTTAATAAACGATAAATATCCCCTTTTTTATAACCTGTCTCCTGTGCAGACTTTTTTGATGCCTCTGAAGCGGACATTCCATCTTGCAGATATGTCTTTGCTTTTTGTACAGCTTCTTCTATGGTAATTTGAGCCTCTTTTTCTTTCTCAGCACCTTCTATCACCAATACCAATTCCCCTTTTGCATTTTCATTGGAATAACGTTGTACAGCTTCTTTTAATGTGGTACGGATGACTTCCTCGTGTATTTTGGTAATCTCGCGCACAATAGCAATTCTTCTGTCTCCCCAAGCTGCCAGCATATCTTGCAATGTTGATGCCAATTTATGTGGAGCCTCATAAAATACCATTGTTCTTCGTTCTTTTTTTACTTCCTCTAAATGTTCCCTTCGGCTTTTTTTATTCATACTTAAAAAACCTTCAAACGTAAATCTTCCTGTTGGAAGTCCTGAAACCGCCAATGCAGAAATAACAGCCGTTGGACCCGGAACTACATATACAGGGATATTCCGCTGTACACATTGTGCAACCAACAATTCTCCCGGGTCGGAAATTGCCGGCATACCTGCATCGGATACCAGAACACAAACCTCTCCTTGTTCCATACGGTTGCAGATAATGTCCCCGCGCTCCATTTTGTTATGTTCAAAGTAACTTACCATAGGTTTTTTAATGCCAAAATGATTCAATAACTTTACTGTAACTCGCGTATCCTCTGCCGCAATAAAATCACATGTTTGCAGTGTTTCTATCGCTCTTGGAGAAAAATCTGACAAATTTCCGATTGGGGTTCCTACAACGATTAACTTTCCTGCCATACTGCTCCCCTTTTTCCTTGTTTATAGTCGCCATAAATTTGTAGCATCTCATCAGAAAATGCGCCGTTTTCATCCTCTATCATCAAAACAGGTTCCACTATCATACCAGAATTTCCTCCTTTTCGCCCTTCCAATAAAAATAAGCTGGGCGCCTTAGATAATCTCTGTTGGACAAGGCGTAACCGCTTTGGCATAATACCTACCTTTTTCATAGATTCCATAATGTCGAATAGTCTTTGCGGCCTTTGGCACATACATAACTTGCCACCATATTTTAACAATTTGGAAGCTACACGACAAATATCATCAGGTGTACAAGCACCTTCATGTCTGGCAATACGTTTACTATCGTCAGGATTTACCAATCCCGTACCAGCCTCTTGATAAGGAGGATTGCACGCAATTAAATCCAATTCCTGAGTAAAAGGGGTTAGTCCCGGCTTTAATGTAGTTAAATCTTGATGAATCAATGTAATATTGGCTTCTAAGTTATTTTTTTGTAATGTTCTTTGTACCATACTGCATGCGTTATCCTGCAATTCTACTGCATAAATATGTCTTGGCATATACCTGCTGCTCCAGATAAGGGGAATGGTACCACAACCTGTACCAAAATCGGCACAGAAATCTTTTTTTCTGGGAGATGCAAAGTGCGCCAATAGAATGGTATCTGTATTAAAACAGTGCTGTTTCGACACAATAATTTGATATTGACTTGAAATAGGTTCCCAGCGTTCGCCATCTAACAGCATCTATTTCATCTCCTTTTCCCATACAAAAATATCTAATCATAGAAAAAAGAGCGATGCATGCAGCACCGCCCTTTTTGTTTACTGGCGAATTATGCTTGTTGTGGAGCACCTACCGGACAAACGTCTGCGCAAGCACCACAGTCGATACATGTATCAGCATCGATAACGTAAATGCTATCACCCTCTGAAATAGCGCTTACAGGACATTCAGCTGCACAAGCACCACAAGAAATACAATCTGTGTTAATATGATATGCCATTTTTAAGCACCTCCCTCTAATTTTCACCTTTATTTTACCATAGATCTTAAAAAAATCAATAGAATTCCATGGATATCTTGTAAAAAATAAGCAGATTTTTTGTTACAATATAATAAATTTAATTCTTTTCCAAGCCTTTTAATTGCTCTAGTTCCTCTTTATTCACCCTAATTTGACCGTCTTTAATTACCTTTACCTGTTTGGCATGAAATGTAGCAGGCGCTGCATCGGGAGCCTTATCCAAACGTATGGTTAGAATACCCGTTAATAAGTTTTGGTCAATTACGGTACCTTTTCCTTCCGGAGTGATTACAATGGCATTTACTTTTGGAATTGTACGCAGTAAATCCAAATAGGCATCCTGCTCAAATTTAAGACAGCACATTAGGCGGCCGCAAGTACCTGAAATTTTAACCGGGTTTAAAGATAATCCTTGTTCTTTTGCCATTTTAATAGAAACAGGTTGGAAACTGCTTAAAAATGTGGAACAGCAAAATGGCTTGCCGCAAACACCAAGCCCACCCAGCATTTTTGCCTCATCACGTACACCTATTTGACGCAGCTCAATGCGGGTGCGGAATACAGAAGCTAAATCTTTTACCAATTCACGGAAGTCTACCCTACCTTCAGCTGTAAAGTAAAATAATACCTTACTGTTGTCAAATGTATATTCAACTTCTACCAATTTCATGTCCAATTTATGGTCGGCAATTTTTTTTAAGCAAATGTCGAACGCTTGTTTTTCTTTTTCATGATTTTCTTCTACTTTTTTTAAATCTTCTTTCGTAGCAACACGTATCACAGGCTTTAATGGTTGTACCAGACCTTCATCAGATACTTCCTTCCGTTCCATAGCTACTTCGCCGCATTCTACTCCTCGAGCAGTTTCTACAATTACTCGACTGCCCTTTATAATTTCCAAATCCAACGGGTCAAAATAATATATTTTACCTACATCTTTAAATCTAACACCAATTACTTGTGCCATTTTACCCTCCCATACATGTAAAATGTTGTATTATCTGCCTGCTGCTGTACGCAGTTTTGTGCATAGCAGCGTTACCAGAATTGTCATATTTGCGTTAAAGACCATAGCATTTTGTATTTCGGTTACTACTTGTCCCAGCTGAAATAATTTCGCTTTTGGTATTGCGCGGCATAAAGCGTTTACTTGCTCTGTCTGAGTCGATAAATAGCTGCTTCCACCTGCACGCTGTATACATGCATCACGAAATATAAGTGTTAACTGATTTAATACCTCTTTTAGCAAATCTTTATCCTTAATAAGAGGCGCTGTTGCCTGCAGTATTTCTATTTCTTTCGTATGAATTAACGCCTGCGCAATCTCTCCTGCAATTCGTACGGCTTCCGGATTTTCCTCTGCATCATCTTCTAAAGTAATTATCTGAGAACGTGAACGAATGGTTTGCAGCAAGCGGTTTGCTGTAAGACAAGTAAGTATAAATACAGTGTCGGCCGGAGGCTCTTCCAATACTTTCAGCAAAGCATTTTGTGCTTCCGCAGACATACTTTCCGCACGAAACAGCAAATATACTTTACATCCGCCTTCCTGAGATTGTATATACGCATCACTGCGAATTGCGCGTATAGCCTCAACCTTAAATGAACGCGGCGTCAGGCCGCCTTCTGCCAAATAAATATCAGGGTGAGAACCGGCACGTGCTTTGATACAACTGCTGCACGTTCCGCACGGTTTATTGTCTTGCGACCGACAAACCAATCCGGAAGCAAGTACGCGTGCCAGTTCTGTCGTCTTGGTATGATCTCCTTCAATGATGAGAGCCTGAGGTACACGCTTTTGCACAAACATTGTGTCCAACATTCTTTTGACCGGTTCGGAAACAGTACATTGTTCTAAATTCAGCATGTATCAGGCCCTCCCTTTCTATGAATGATTACGGATAACCCGTAATAATTTATTTTACCACTTTTATAGTCAGAAATCTATAGTTCTTTAAAAACATCACAATTTCTTCTGTAATCATTTCTCCCGGCATAACAACGGGCACACCCGGAGGGCACGGACAAGCAGTAGTTGCAGCAATTCTGCCAATGCTGTCTTCCAAATTGATTTCTTCCCACGCGGAAAATACAGCCTGCCGTACTGACATAACGGAATTTGGCAATGACGGAAGAACTGCATTGAGTTTTAACGGCGTTCTGTTGGGCAGTGCCTGAATTGCTTGCTCTACCCGTAAAAAATCTTGCTCAGTATGGAAAGGTGTTGCGATTAAAACAAGATTCGCATTATCTGCATACTCAGGTTCTACAAAGTGAGCTCGGAAAATTTCGGCAGCCTCTTCTCCCGTAATCCCTAATGATGCAGTTTGCAGAGTGATACGTACAGGGTCCGTTTCTCCTAAAGGCACAGCAATTCCTTTTGCAGCTGCTATTTTCTTAATATCTACAACACGCTTCTGCAATTGTAAATAAGCATTCTTCCCTTTTGTTTCTGCCCACTGCATACATAAATCCAAAGAAGCCATAATAGGATAGGAAGGGCTTGTAGAACCAAACAGCGCCATTGCGTCTTTTGCATTTGCTGCATACGTATCAGACGCCATATTCAAAAAAGCGCCTCCTGTCAAAACAGGCAAAGTTTTATGAGCAGAACAAGCAGTAATATCGGCCCCAAGATGAATCGGATGTAAATGTTCAGGCATTAAAAACAAATGACAACCATGTGCATTGTCTACCAATAACGGCACATGATAACGGTGACATACTTCTGAAATGCTTCTGATATCGGACAAAACACCAAAGTAATCGGGACTGGTAATATATACCGCCGCAGTATCCGGATATTGTTTTAAAAGGGATTCTACATCGTCCGGATGAATCCTTCCGGGGAAACCAAGTCCTGCATCTGCTCTTGGCAGGAGCCAAACAGGATTTAAGTCAAGCAATGCCATAGCATTGACAGCACTGCGGTGAAGGATACGATCCGTTAAAATTGTTTTTTTATTGCTGTCAGCCGAAACAAGACGCAGCATTGCCTGAATACATAAAGTGCAGCCTCCGGCAGAAAATAAGGTACGTGCTGTCCCAAATACTTGTGCAGCATGACGTTCCGCTTGTAAAATCGCGTGCTCTGCCTCGAACAGACTGTCTGTATCCGGCAGTTCAGTTACATCCAATTGCAGTAAATGATTCAATTGAGAAATCGGCTTTCCTGAATGCCCCGGCGTATGAAAAGCAGATCTTCCAAGACGATGATGCTGCACCAAAGCAGAATATAATGGTGTTTGATTCGACATATGTGTTCTCCTCTTCTTTACTTGACCTTATTATCTTATGAAACAAGTTTGTTTTCAAGCAAATTTTAAAACAATCCTTTGATATAACCATCATTCAAACAGTTTTGGTAATGGTACGTCCAATTGCTCTGATAATGCAATTAAAATTTCCAATGAAATATTTACTTTCATGTTTGGAGCTTCAATGATACTGAGATACGTCCGGCTGATATGAAGCTTTTCCGCCAATTCATATTGGTTCCAACCTCTTAATTTTCGATAGCCCGATACATTCATACTCAGTATGCGATAATAATTGATTCTTCTATATGCCATCTCTATTCCTCCTCCCTACTTTTAGTAGGATAATAACAAGATATCACACTTTAAGTAGGAAATCAACCCAAAATCATACTTTTAGTAGTATTTTTGCATCTTCGCTAAAAATGAATCATAAGGAATGTAAGGTTAGGTTAGAATAAAATAAGAATAACGTGTTATCAGAGTGCCAGATTCATTGGAACATTTGACGGTATCCTTTTTACAATATTGCTTCGCATTATGAAAGTGAGTATAATGAAGTTACAAAGATAAAGGAGCAAGAAGATATGAAAATGATAAAAAGATTTTCTTTACTATCTTTCGTATTCATCCTGGCATGTTCTATTGTTGGATGTCAGCAAATAGATGCTTCTCAGGAACAAAAACAGTTTGACCAATTCATCCAGCAAGAATTTGTAAAAACTATGGAAAATGATTATGTCGCGACTCATATATACATGCAAAATCCGGAATCGTTTGGAATAGATTTAAGTAAAACAGAAGTAAGTTTAGGCGCTCGCCCAAACAGTGACGGAGAAATAGTAACAGCTCAAGATAGTGATAATGCTTACAACACATTTCAACAATTTCATCGTAATGCTTTGACTGAGGAACAAAAAGATATCTATGATATTTACGAATATCAGGCTTCTTTATCCCAAAAGCTGAGCAACGAAAAATTCGACTATTACGGCTCCTATTTTGAAAGCATGAGTGGAATTCAATTTCAACTTCCCACTCTATTTGCAGACTGGCAAGTACGAAATGAAAAAGATGTACAAGATTTAATCACTTTGTTAAACGACACAAAACCCTATGTAGAAAGTGTATTGGAATATACAAAGAAACAAGAAGAAAATGGGCTGTTAATGCTGGATTTAGAATCAATTATTGAATATTGTGACAGTATTTTACAGCCCGGAGAGAACAGTGCGATACTGGCATCTATGAATACCAGTGTAGAACAATTGTCATTAGATACAGAAAAAACCGAAAAATACAAAAGTCAATTAAAAGAAGCCTTTTCTTCTTCGTTTTTACCTGCATTTGAAAGCATTCGCTCTACAATGGAGACTTTTCAGAAAACCGGCCGAAACAATACAGAAGGGCTTGCAAAATTTAAATATGGCAAGGAGTATTATGAGCTCCTTCTGCAACAGAGCATTGGAAGCAATAAATCTGTTGAAGATATCAGAGAAATGATGGAAGAAGCATTCAGCACACACTTATATAACTGTGCAAAAATTGTTATCAGCAACCCTGAATCCGTAGAACCGTTAATTTCTAATACGCTTCCCAAGACAGGATACCTCAGCTATACTGATATATTAGATGATATGAAAAACGTTATCTCCGAAGAGTTTCCGCCTGTGAGCAATTTAAATTATCATATTGAAAATATGAATGAAGAATTGGCTTCTAAGTCCGGTGTAACTGCTTATTTCAATATTCCAACATTGGATGGAGATTCCGTAAAACAATTGCGTGTGAACCCTATCTCCAATGATGTGTCCTCTATTTCTACCTTTTCAACAGTAGCACATGAAGGCTTTCCGGGGCACATGTACCAATATGCATATATGTATGAAAATGTAGGAAGCAACTATATTAAGGCTCTTTCCAATATCAGCGCGTATACGGAAGGATATGCCGTCTATGCCCAATATGAAGCGCTCTCGTATCTTGATGGAGTAGACCAAACACTTTTGGAAGCATATAAAGAAAATGAGTTGGCAACGTACTGTATGATAATTCTGGCAGATATCGGCATCCATTATGATGGCTGGTCAGTCGAGGAATTCAAAGAATTTATGGAATCAAAAGGATTTTCTCTGGACGATGCATCCATCCAGACGCAATACGCTCAATTACAGGCAAATCCTGCTGCATTTGAGCCATATTATGTGGGATATCATGAAATTATAAACATGAAAGAGGACGCACAACAGGTGCTTGGAAGTCGCTTTCATGAAAAAGAGTTCCACACAGCTTTACTGGAAAGTGGAATAGCTCCATTTCAAGTTGTACAGCAGCATATAGATGCTTATGTGGAAAAAAATAAATAATTAACAACGTTGTTAATTATAATCACCTTTTAGATAGTTTTTTTATAAATATTATGTTAACATTTATAATGTTTTATAAGGTAGTTTGTCTTATAAAATTACTGGGCAAATTAATATTGTTATCACACTTTCCTATTGGTAGCAAAATGAAAATTTTTCCGTTAGGAAATGCTTTAAATCATCTATGTTATAGCAACTTTTCCAAAATTAGAAATTTTGTTTGTTAATTAAGAACGTTGTAACATTTATTTGTTAGAAATTGTGATTCAATTTCTTTTATGTTATAACAACCTTTCAACAAATTCAAAATTAGAAATTTTGTTTGTTGTTAAGAACGTTGTAACGTTTATTTGTTAGAAATTGTGATTCAATTTCTTTTATGTTATAATCTTTTCAAAGAGGTGATACCATGGATTATCGCGATAGATTAAAAGAACTGCGTATACAAAATAAAAAGGGGCAAAAAGATATTGCCCTTTTATGTGATGTGTCTGATTCTACCGTAGGACATTGGGAGAAAAAACGCAGACACATGACGATTGATTGTTTGATTAAACTATGCAAGTACTACAATGTCAGTGCCGATTTTATATTAGGATTTTCTGATACCCCAATTCAATTAACCGATTTAAATGTAGATACATCTATGGAAACATCACAACAAAAGAAAAGTTCCTAATCTTTTCGTCATATGAACAATCAAAAGAGGTAATTGTAATTTTACAATTACCTCTTTTTAAATATCTGGTTATATGTTATCTCTCACTTCCTATTTTTAGAAAAAATGTATAAAATAATCTATATTTGCAATAAATAATATCAGTGTTTTTCAACCTCTATATGTTAAAATTTTTCACTATTGCCTGTTTGATAGAACTACTCCTATAAATATCATTATTTCTGTAATTTCTCAACATGAAAATAAACTTTCTGATATAAAAATAAGTACTGTATAACATAATACTTGATGAACCATTCAATTATCTCATATTTTTTACCGAATGAATAAACAAACATCATTATTTTAAATCAGCTTCATCAAATTACGTTTATATAACGTATTTCATTGAAAAACATATGCTAAAGTCAAGTAAAATACGTTATATAGACGTGGAGCGTTCAACATGAAGAAAATTATTTACGGAAAGAATAAAAATATTATCAGCACCAACTTAAAAATTTACAGAATGAAAAAGAACTTATCTCAAAGCCAACTTGCCGCTAAAATGCAGACCATGAATGTGAACATGGATCAACAAATGATTAGTAAAATAGAAAATAACGCCAGATTTGTAACAGACTACGAACTGGCATGTTTCTGTTTGATACTTGAAATTGATTTAAAAGATATGTTAGGTCATTTTTACAACGAACTTGAAACATAAATATAAATAAAAAAGAGGGGTATTTTATTTACCCCTCTTTTTATTGCATTATTTCTTAATGTTGCGATAATACTTTTCATTCAAAATTCGTTTGCCTTTTGGCGTCATAGGTTTTCGCTCATATCTCTTTTTACCGGTTCCTCCTTTTGGAGGTTTTCTGGTTGCCGCCACAATCACCACAACAACAATTAAAATACCAATTGCAATACAAATCCAGAATACAACTCCCAACCAAGTTTGTGTGGTATTGGATGGCGTTACATCGGTTCCCTTTGAAATAATACCTGCAGCCTCACTGTCTACAGAAACTTCCGGAAGAGAAATCTCACTGCTTTGAGAAAGGCTGTTATCTTGTGAGGTAGAATCCTCAGATGAAACAGACGTTGTTTCCTCACTGCCTGTTTCCATAGTTCCTGACACATTTTGTTTCGAACCGACGCTGGATTGCTCTGAACTTCCGGTTCTTCCATTACTCTGCGTCTGCATTGCAAATACCGGTAAGCTCATAAACGAAAACAATAGCATAAACATTAGAATGGATACAATCCCTCTGGCTAATTTCATTTATATTCCTCATCACTTATCTGGTGTTATACTTTTGTGTATACATACTTTTTCTATTATAACAGATTATAGCAAAAATTTTGACACATTCCTTTAACTTTCTTTGAACAATTGCAAATCTATTGTAAAGAGGATATAAATACATCACCTACATAAGCGATTCCAACGTTTTTACCAGTGCATCTCCAAACAGCTGCCCCGAATATTTTACTTCATCAATGGTATTCACTTCTGTACCGAACTCTACCAACAATGAACCATGTGTTGCATTCATATTATAACGACTATTTGTAAAATTGAGAGGCCGGATAAAGGATTGTTCAATATTTGCACAGTTTTGCTGCAACCGTAATGCCAAACGTAAATTTAGTTCCCAATCCGGAAAACCTAGGGAACCATCACCGTCATAGCCGGATAAAATCATAATTTGCGCTGCTTTTCTGCCATTAATCACAGTTGTAGGTTTGATTCTGGTAGATTCTCCTCCCAATGCGTCGCGATGAACGTCTATTGTAACTTGAATGGTCGGATTTTCATTTAAATTACGTTGAATCGTTTCCCATGAGCGATTATATGCGCCTGTATAAGGGTCATCATGAATCGTTGTATCATGTATGACTCCTATGCCTGCCTCTTCCAGTTTCTTTGTAATTTCATTGCCCACCGCAATTACGTTTAAATTCTCATCTCTGGAGCGTGTATCTAAACTGGAATAAAAATTAGGCATTTCCGTTTTTAAAAAGGATTCTCCCGTATGGGTATGATAAATTAGTACTTGCGGTGTTCCGTCTTTTTTAATTTTTACATCAGGTGAAAGTCCCAACTCTTGTGCAATATCCAGTTCATAATCTGTATCGTTGCGAACTGTAATATTCTCATATTTTAATCCTACATTTGCAATCTGCATTTCGTTAATAGGGTATGCTGTCCCTTCATATACCGTATAATCCGGCTCAGGAGGCACATACGCTTCTGAGGATGACTGCCCAACCGTTTCTTCAGATGTAACGGTACTTTCTGTAATTTCCGGTACAGAAGACGCCTGAGAAACCATTTCTTCTACTTCTGACACGCTAAAGTATGCATCGTCATATCCATTTTTCATCACCTCTACAGCTCCGTCAGGCATAATAAACCCTGCGGCTGTTAACGCTGTATTGTTCTGGTTAGACAACAATGCCGGTACAAGACGAATAGAAAAACAAGCTACTGCAACGGTGGTAACTAAAACAGCGCCTACCCGCAGCAACAGTTTTCTTCCGCGTTTTGTTTCTATGACCATAAACAACCTCCCGAAGTGTTTCACTGCAACCGCCTACCTCCTATTTTTATACATTCCTGTAATACTAGAATTCTATTATTTTTCGTTTCTATCATTATATTAATATTATTGAATAAAATACGGCGGTTTCTGTCGAGGCTTTTATTTTGTTAAAAGTTCAAAATCATTGACGGTAAAACAAGGATTTAACGCAGCATTAATTGCCATACCAATCATTCTGGCCCCGCGTTGTATCAACAAATCAATTTCTCTGGGGGTAACAAACATAGCAGCTCCGTTTGGGCTTACCATTTCTCTGAGCTTCTCTTTTTCTTCATCTGTTACATGTTCTTCTCCAAGTAAATCCACAGCAACTGTTGCAGCATCTACCACCGTAGGTACTCCAACAGATATCACGGGAACACCCAATAATGCCTGATCTATTTGCGGTCTGCGGTTTCCAACACCTGCTCCCGGTGCAATTCCTGCTGTACTGATTTGCACTGTTTTGCCCAATCTTTCTAAACTTCTGGCGGCCATTGCATCAATTACAATCACAGCTTTGGGTCTTAATTGCTGTGTTAAGCCTTTTAAAATTTCTGCTGTTTCCATTCCTGTATTTCCCAATACATCTGTGCTTACAGCCGCTACCGAACGGAGCTCCGATATCCCTGTAATACGCTCCAGTTCCTTTTTTACATGGCGGGTTGCCAATATTTGTGCAATTACCTTTTCTCCCAAAGCGTCCGGAGTAATTGCAGCATTCCCTAAACCTGCTACCAGCACTTCGCCGTTTTCAGGTAAAAAAGGTTTAATTTCATCTGAAACGACCTGTAAAAACCGATTGTTTTCGTCTAATGCATCGCTTAAAGGAGGCATTTCAATGGTAATGTATTCTCCCGGTGCCATACCTGTATCTTTTATATGACACGGAACCGTAATATGACTAATTTTACAGCAGTCCTTCTCTTTGATTTTACAAGGTACATCCGACAATTCGGATTGTCCGCCTTCTTTTAATTCCAATGCTAAGTCTGTACGAAAAAACATTTGCAATCTGACTCCTTTTCTGTTATAATCATTCTGTTAAAAAATCTATGGATAAAAGCAAAAATATATTGCTTTTTTAGCATGTCCATGTTATTATTATCTGTACGTGAACAAATATATAAGGAGGTGGAATTATGCCTAACATTAAATCCGCAAAAAAACGCGTAAAAGTGATTGCTACTAAAACTCTTAGAAATAAAGCAATTAACACAGCTTTGAAAACTGATATTAAAAAAGCAAACATTGCACTTGAAAATAAAGACGCAAATACAGCTGAGGCTGTTAAAGTTGCAATCAGAGCAATTGATAAAGCTACTGCAAAAGGTATTCTTCATAAGAATACTGCTGCCAGAAAAAAATCTGCGCTTGCACAAAAGCTTAACGCTGTTAACGCATAATTGCTATGCATAACACAAAAGCAGAGCCGAGGGCTCTGCTTTTTGCATTTTGTAATGACAAGGACTGTAGCAAAGCCTAAAAATTTCCTAGTTTTTACTTCCTTTTTTCTCCATGACAAATTATGTGGATAGGTTGACTTTTTCAATATTTTTGGGTATCATATACTTAAACACAGATTTATAATTATTGGAGGTGCTCTATAAATGAAACATTGCAATAAATTTCGCTGGCTAATCGGAATTCTGTCTTTGGCAGCTGTTGTCGCGGCAACTGTAGCAGCTGTTGTAGTTTATCTTGAAAAGAAAAAGAAAGACGAAGAGGATCTTGAGCACTACTTAGATTGCTCTATCCAGTAATCTATAAAAACAATGCGAGTAGGTATTATGCCTACTCGCATTTGTTTTTTATCCTTTATCCGATGGTTTTGCGCATAATGCTGCAATATAACCAAAAAATACTGCTGCTCCAATTCCGGCTGCGGCAGCTGTAACACCACCTGTAAAAGCACCCAGAAAACCTAAACTTTCAACGGCTTCCATTGTACCTTTTGCAAGTGTATATCCAAAACCTGTTAATGGCACTGTAGCACCTGCTCCCGCGAAGTTAACCAATGGTTCATACAAACCAACAGCTGTTAGAAATACTCCCAAAGTAACAAAAAGAACTAAAATTCTGGCAGGTGTCAATTTGGTAAAATCAATTAATAGCTGACCGACCACACAAATAAGACCTCCAACAACAAATGCGATTAAGAATTCCATAAATTTCACCTCAGTGACTATCTTTTCCCTAATAGCATATCATTATGCAAGGTATACTATAGAAAGAGGCACAATATAGAAAGGATGAAAATACGTGCAGAAAAAAACAATTTTTTTCGATATTGACGGAACCTTATTGGATTGTTGGCACAATAAACCATTTACCATTCCAAACAGTAATCGGCAAGCACTTCAATTGTTAAAGCAACAGGGACACCAAATCATTGCTTGTACCGGCAGACACGAGGCCTTTTTGAAAAAATATTTTCCTAATATCTTTGAAAGTTATATTACTATGAACGGTTCTCACATTGTTTATCAAGGAGATATCATTTACGATAGAATTTTTTCTCACGAAGAAGTATCTTATCTGATGAAGCATTTTGATAATGTAAAAGCACGGTATGCGTTCATTGGAAAAGTTTGTGCTTGGTGCAGAAATATGGACCCGGACTCTATTCGCTATTTTAACCGCATATATGGAATGAATGATTTTGCAAAGACAGAATGGAATCCCGGTGATGTAACTGCAAACAGCCTTGAGTTTATGTTTGATACGGAAGAAGAATTTGACCGCTGTAAAACTGCATTTGACGGCAGCATGATACTAAACAGACATAGGGGGAATGCTTCTGCTGATTTGGCATTTGTAGGAAATGATAAAGGAAATGCCATTCGACTGTTGACCAAACATGCAAATATCGACCTGAAAGATACGATTGCCTTTGGAGACGGAAATAACGATGTATCTATGTTAAAATTAGTCCATTGCGGCATTGCCATGGGCAATGGGACAGAAGAGGCGAAACAAGCTGCGGATTTTGTAACAGATTCTATTTTTGACGACGGCATTTATAAAGCTTTAATTCGGTTAAATTTGGCAAACCCGCCTATCCCAAAAGCAAACGGATATAAAAATCAAACAATAAAAAACGGTACCTAATGGTACCGTTTTTTATTATAACTTTAATCTGCTGTAATGTGTACTTACCACCAAACAAAGCATAAATTTATCCATGATATTTAACGCTTTGAATACTTCATCAAAAGGATCATCCAGATTTTGCAGTATGGTATCAAAAACACGGTTCATTGCAAATTCTACCATATCCTCTATATCATGATTAATTGGAATATGATCCTTTTCCAAACGCAATAAAACTTGTTTTTTCACATGGATATGCCATTCTTTTAAAAAATCAGGATCTCCGTACTCACTCATTAAAATAGATACGGTCTTTTTATTTTCTTGTACATACTGTGCCAATGCACGATTACATGCAATTTCGCGTGACATATCTGCTGTATATTTTTTCTCTTCTGTTATTTCCATAATACTTTTTACAGTATCATTGCCTATCTCATGAATCAATGCCGCTATATTTTCATAATGCACATAAAAGCATGCTCGTGAGATACCTGCTACCTGGATGATTTCTTTTACAAAAATCTTATTCGCAGGTTTGATATTTGTTAACTCCAAAAATGCTCTTTTAATTTTATTTCTTGTTACTTCAGTACATTTATATTTCACAGCCCATCAATACTCCCCACTGCCCTCTGGCAATCAATTATATTGACAACATATTCAGTACAAAATATCAAAAATAAAACTTTAGACTTTTTAATTTTATTTAAAACAAAAAATCAAAATTATGTAAACTGCTTTTTATTTTTAACAATCCCCAAAAACATTCTCAATTTGCATTGAGCCCCCATATGCTTTTACAGTACTGTATATGTTAATCACAATTAGAAAATGCATCCTAATCCAAATAAGTTATATGCGGAAATTCAAATTAACGTATATTATTAGGAAAATGCTTTTCATACGATAATGCCGGATTGTTTTGGTCTAATATTAAGAACGAAAATATTTAGATTTTAGAATACCGTCATTCAAATAACGTTTCATACCTATTTTGCCTTGTTTACATTCAAATTTAAGCAGCTTATCTCCGCAATACATTAAATACCCCCACTGTTGCTCTTGTACTCTGCCTTTCATCTTATTGTTAACAGCAAATTTCAATTCAGTTCCATCTTCTACCAAAAATACTAAAACCATAGCAGTTATTTTCGAATAGATTTTCCCATCTGGTCCCTCAAATTCTGAACGTTCTGTTTCTGTACGAGCCAATTTTGCACGTACATGCTTAATAACATTCTTAGAAACTTTTGTACGAACATAAATAAGAGCTCCAATCACCCCTACCGCTAAAACCGCAATAATCAGTGCATAATACCATTCCATTGACATTCCCCCATATCTCTTAAATCTATCTATATTTTAACATAAGAACACGTTTTATACAAGATTTCTGCAAAATATCACATAGAAAATGTTAAATATTAACGATTTAGATTATCTTGTGCGACATAAGACTTGCCCATTTCAGTTAACATAACCTGTCCTCGTTTGATATAAGGTATATCAAATAAATAATCCGGATTTTTCTTTCCTTGCTCCACTAACTGATGTAACAATAAAAAGATATCGCTGACCTCATATATTGCGTAATCAGATTGGACGGTAATAAAAACTTTATAACTTATTTTTATGAAACCTTTTTCACATAAAGATTGTAAAACGGATGCACGTTGTTTGACAATTTCCATGCTATCATATTTTGTCTCTAAATGCACATGGTTTAATGCAGTTGATATTAAAGAACGTTCCTTTGAGCTTCTTAACTCCAGTCTTACGATAGGATAACGAATACGATTCGCAATTTGAAAAATAAAATTCTTTTCATCCGGTGACAATTGTTTCATTTTGTTTCACACTTCCTCATTTTAATAAATTATGGTATAACATGCAGGAAACTACAAAGTAATTTCTAATTGACAGAACATTAAAACCGCTCTCTTAACAACCAAAATTATGAATATTGAAAGATATTTTTAAGGTTTGTTTTGTTGCTGTTTTGAGGTTATTATAACATAGATAAAATATTGTGGTAATGTTTTTTGTATTAATATGAAACTGTTCGGTCCATCTCTAAAATGAAATATTGTGTTGTTGCAGTAAAAATATTTTTACTGCAACAAATGTGCATAAATTTATGACATGATTCATTTTGCAAACTGTCAGTTGGCACATAAAAAGGTGTAAGTAAGACATATATTCTCAATAATATGAATGAAATAATTCAAATCCTGTAAAATTATAATAAACATAAGTATTATTGCATGAAATATCATTCTATTTTTTTCTCAATAATAAAAGAGATATTTTTTTTACAAAAAATGGATTGTGAGAAATATCAAAAATATTTTCTAAATTTTTGTTGACTTTGTTGTGATTCTGGTCTATAATAGAATTCATAGTCATAAAGAAGAATATATCTTTTTATATTAAAAATGCAAAATTGTATATATTTAAGCATAGATGATATCTTCTTTATTATTTTTAAAAACCAATTTATTTTTTGCAAGAAAATATAAATTAACTTGCAAATTCGCACTTCCTTTTAGCTCTTATTAATAATAAAATAATAAGTGTTAAAAGGAGGTACGAACAGTATCATACAATATTGCTGGTATCCTCCTTACTGTGATAGCGTGCGTGTATCTTGAAAGTTTTGTTTTTATGACACCAAAACAAAACCGGTTTTAGTGCGATGAACACGATTATATTTCAATTATTTTGTACTCTCTCCCATTTTTCTCTCTCTCATTAAATAAATACAAAGTAATGAAAATTCAACATCACGGATACGCATGTAGATCCCTTTTCATGATTACTCCTAAATCGCTCTGTCGAAAATTTTGAAAACGGGAAAAAAGACCTACCTATAATAAGGTAGGTCTTTTTTTGTGCAATTATTTACTTGATAAATTCTTTGATAGATGTAATATCTAATCCTTGGCACTGTTCAAAAAAACATTCCAATTCTTGTGCAATCAATTTAGTGCCGCCAGTTTGATTACTCTCAATGTTTAAAGGCATAAGAGGGTCGTGAACACTTAGGCGCAACAAAAACCATCCATCCCCATTCCCTTTGTCAAAGGAACAGCGTATCCCCTCATGATTATCGGGCGCGATTTGCCAATGTGCTTTTTTCTCAGCGAAGGTATTTAACTGTTGAATAATACGATTACCACAACTACGAAAATCCGTTTCTGTAATCGGTAACCGCAACTCAACAGTTTCGATTGGCTCTTGTAAAGACTGTAACAAATCTTGCAGCTGTTTGCCTTCTTTTTTTAGGTTTACCATTTGAATGACAATTTTTGTAACAAGATATGCACCGTCATCTAAAAATTGATTCTCACGGAAAGCCGCATGTCCTGAAGTTTCAATTGCAAGAGGAGAAGAAATTCCCTGTTCATTTAAACGGATGGATTCGTTAATGACATTCTTATACCCACGTTTGAATCTATGATGTTTACCACCTAAATGTTGTTCAATAAATACTTTTAGACCACTGGAAGTGATGGAATCTGTCACAACTGTTCCACCCGGACACTGCTCCAAAGCAATTGCAGAAGCCAGTGCAACCAAACGGTTGCGATTAATTTCGGCTCCTGTGCTGTCTACGGCACCTCCACGGTCAACATCCGTATCAAAGATAACCCCTAGGTCTGCTTTTGCTTTTACAGTTGCTTTACACACCGACTCCATTGCGTTCTTATCTTCGGGGTTTGGAATATGGTTTGGAAACATACCGTCCGGCTCCAAAAATTGACTCCCTGTAATGTCCGCTCCCAAAGGTTTCAACACACGATGTGCGTAAAATCCCCCTGCTCCGTTACCTGCGTCTACTACAATATGGAATCCTGTTAAAGGCAGTTCCCCTTCTTTGGCTCCCACACCTTCCAAAATCATACGTTGTAATCTATGGCAGTATCTGTCCATAGAATCACTTTTTTCAACAATTCCTTCTTTTTTAAGCGGAGTTTTGTTCTCTTGTGCGTATTGCAAAATTTCAGTGATATCTTTGCTGTCCAAACCACCGTATTTTGTAAAAAATTTCAAGCCGTTTCTATAAAACGGATGATGACTTGCTGTAATTTCAATTGCGCCTTGACATCCAAATTCCTCGATTGCAAAAAACATAGAAGGAGTAGAAGCCAATCCGCAATCCAATACTCTTGCTCCTGTTTCAGATAACGCTGTCATCGCAGCATTTGAAATGCGGCCAGCAGAAATACGGGAGTCATGTCCTACTGCAACTACAAGACAATCAGATGACATGTGAAATTTTTGTTCCAACCAAATGGCAAAACCTTTACAAATCCGTTTTACCACATCATCTGTTAAATTAATTTCGTATCCGCCGCCCTCGCTGGCAACACCGCGAATATCCGTTCCGCTTTTTAAGCTGCTCCAGAATTGGTCCAACATATCTTTACTCCTTTATTTTTTTGCTTTGCGTTCATCTTTAAATATTTCATCTACAATTGTTTGGTTAAAGTCGTGCAGCAACTGCGGCGCGTGTTTAATATGCGAATAACAATAATCAAACATTTGTGTTATCATTTCCACTTGGTCTCGACGTGAAATATGAAAAATTCCTTTATGCGGTTTATAATACAAATACATGTGCATACCGCCTGTTTTGGTAGGCAAAATAAAATCCGTTTTCAAGCGGTAAGCGCCATGCTTTTCATAAAATTTTAATCGGCGTTCCTGCTGTAATGCATAGTCAGGGTCTTTAGAATCGACACGTTCGGCACAAAGTAAAACGCCGTTAAACGGACCACAGTATTTTTGGTAGATTGCCTCAAATAATTTACCTCCATAGCCGTCATTTTGATATGGCGGTAAAATAGCCAGCAAATCTAACCATAGGGTTTGAGATTCTACCATACTGCATACGGTAGCGTAACCAATTAAGTCGTCTCCACGTTTATACAATAAAATTTTATATTGATTGTGGTGCATCATCTGCTCCATACGCTCATAATTATAAAATTCATCGGGAGGAAATTGCTCTTGCAAACAATGAAAAATGGTAGGCAAGTCCTCCATAGAACCTAACTCCAGCCTTAAAGACGGCTGTTCGGCTATACTATCCATATAAAATCTCCTTTTGTCGAAATTTTAGATTATTATAGCATAGAAAAAATTGCAAAGCAATTTTTAACTGATAAACGTTGAAACGTTTTCCTTCTAGAAATTACATAGCAATTTCTTTTATGTTATAACAACCCTGCAACAAACTCAAAATCACAGATTTTGATTGTTGCTGGAACGTTTTAACGCTTTTCTGTTAGAAATTACATAGCAATTTCTTTTATGTTATAACAACCCTGCAACAAACTCAAAATCGCAGATTTTGATTGTTGCTGGAACGTTTTAACGCTTTTCTGTTAGAAATTGCACAGCAATTTCTTTTATGTTATAATAAACTACCATATAGCAAATTTTCTAAAATAAAGGAATATCGTATGAAAAAGACATATTTTAAGATACTGGGTGTATTCATTACCATATTATGTATGTTTACACTAACTGGATGCAATATTTCAATTGATACCTCTTATGGTACTACAAGTTCTTCCATATCTGCCGATAAAGCACAAATATATTATCTTGATGTAGGTCAAGGTGATTCTGAACTTATTTGTTTACCTACAGGCGAAACAATATTAATAGATGCGGGATTGAAATCCGGAAGCGACCGGCTCACAGCATATTTGAAAGAACTTGGTGTGGATAGAATTGATATTTTAATCGCAACGCATCCCCATGCAGACCATATTGGCGGTATGGAAAAAGTAATTCAAAATTTTGAAATTGGTGAAATATACATGCCAAAGGTAGCGGATGACCAAGTACCAACTACCGCTACTTATACCAAATTGCTGGAAGCAATTCAAGCAAAAGGTATGAAAATCAATCAAGCAAAAGCAGGCACTACTATTTTCAGTAATGATAATGCTACATTAGAAATATTAGCTCCCAACAATTCAGAATATAAAGATTTAAACAACTATTCTATTGTGACAAAGCTAACATACGGAAACAATCGTTTTTTATTTACGGGTGACGCTGAAAAAGAAAGCGAAAACGAAATGCTTTCCAAAGGATATGATTTGTCGTGTGATATTTTAAAGTTGGGTCATCACGGCAGTTCCACTTCTACAACAAATAAATTCCTAACAGCGACTTCGCCTGCTATCGCAATTGTTTCCTGCGGAAAAGATAATGACTATGGACACCCTCATAAAGAAACCATGAATAGATTAAACAATGACCATATCACCGTATATCGTACAGACTCAGACGGTACCATTTTAGCTGAAACAGATGGAAATACTTACGCTATCACAACCAATTTAAAAAGTGTTTCCTAATCTTTTTGAAAATAGACAAGCAGTTGCTTGTCTATTTTTATTTGTAAAAAAAAAAAATCGTATAAACCAAACGATGTTTGGAAAACTAACTTCCAATAAGGGAGGTTTTATCCATGAAAATGACAAAAGATATTTATGGAAAAATGGCAAAACAAGCATCTCCTCCAAGTACATTTGTAAAAAATTCTGTAATGGCTTTTTTATTTGGAGGCGCTATTTGCACCATTGGACAAGGTATTTTAGAAGGATACCTTATGTTGGGTATGGATGTAAAAAATGCGCGTGCTGCCGTATCTATTACTTTAATCGGATTAGCAGCAATTTTAACTGCATTCAAAGTTTATGATAATATCGCAAAAATTGCCGGTGCCGGTACACTGGTTCCTATTACCGGATTTTCCAACTCTATCGCCTCACCGGCTATGGAATTTAAAAGTGAAGGCTATGTATTAGGGTTAAGTGCAAAAATGTTTATTATCGCCGGACCCGTATTGGTATATGGCATCATCTCTTCTATTATATACGGTATTGTACTTTATATTATTAGCCTATTCTAAAAAAAGGGTAACGTAATGTTACCCTTTTCTCTTTATTCGATTAGTTCATCAAAAACAAAAAAGCCTTCTCTGCGATAGCTTTCTGCATATGTTACACGGCAATGTCCCGTTGAATGTAAATATGTATAATAAGATTTATCCATCTCTCTCTTTAGCGCACGGCCTCTTTCAAGGTCTGTGGTTAGAGAATCCCACTGAGGAACCAAGGATTTTCGTTCCTCTAATTGTTTTCCGTCAATCTGTTCACGTTTTCCAAAAAATTCTAACTGTGCTTCAAGCAAATCCATCGCCTGACATTTCTGTTCCCAAACGCCGAAAATATCCAGTACACAATTTGGGTGTTCCGGTGTCATAAAGTAAATTGTAAAATTGCCCCATGGTTTTAAACCATCCAGCTCTTCCAAAGCATATTCTCTGCCTGCCAATGCCATTGCTTCCAACACCAACGTCATAAAAGGACGTCTGCCCGGATCTAAATCGTATACACAATGCTCCGTATCTTGTGTAATAATAATATCAGGACGAAAAGAACGAATAACACGAATCATTTGCAGCTTTTCCTCATAAGAAGCTGTAATTTTTCCCGTATCCATATTTAAAAATTCAACGGAAGTTTGTAGAATTTCAGCTGATTTTTTCAAATCAGACTGCATCTTTTCTCCCGCAAAGGCAATTGCCGCGTGAGATTTTCCTCCGTTTAATGCATTTTTTAGCAGAGCACCTCCGCACTCTACAACTTCCATGCTATAAGCTCCTAACAGTAAAATCCGTTTTTCCTTCATCATAACAAGCTCCTTATTTTACATATTTTGAAATATAGTAGGATTCTGTTTTCATGTTAATGTACTGTTGGGCAAAAATCAATCCTATAAAAAGGTATTGATAAATTTTACGCAACTAGCTGCAACCTGTAAGGAAAGTATACCGTAGAAAATTTCGGGTAAGATAAAGGAAAGAAACCACCAAATATTTTTAATTGCATGATGTTCAAAGAAAACGATTGACCAGATAAAAGGAGTTTACAGCGATGAAACGTGTTGGCAGATATACAATTTTATTAGAAACCGCCCCCAAAATAGCAGGATATGCCTCTGTAGTAGGTAAGAAAGAAAAAGAAGGACCTCTCGGCAGTGAATTTGACCGCAGTTATAAAGATACCTCCCTTGGAGAAAGCAGTTGGGAAAAGGCAGAAAGCCGTTTGCAAAAAGAAGCTGTAGAAATCGCCCTACAAAAAGCCGGTATCCATTCAAACGATGTAGACACCATTTTTGCGGGTGATTTACTAAATCAATGTATCTCTTCCACATTTGGTTTACGCAGTTTAAATATTCCTTTTTTAGGACAATACGGCGCATGTTCTACTATGGCACAAACACTTGCAATGGCAGCTTTATTTGTAGAATCAGGAGCAGCGAGAATTGCTGCTGCGGTTACCTCATCACATTTTTGCTCTGCAGAAAGACAATTTCGACTACCGTTGGAATACGGTGGACAACGTCCTCCTACAGCACAATGGACCGCAACTGCTTCAGGCGCTGCAATTGTTGTACCTCAATCTATCGTTATAGAAGAAAACAGTGTAAAAATGAAAAACTCCAAAGAAAACAATTCTTCGGAGAAAATACCTGTTATCACAGAAGTATGTATTGGAAAAATTACAGATATGGGCATTAAAGACGCCAATAACATGGGTGCAGCCATGGCGCCTGCAGCAGCGCAAACTATATTAGATTTTTTATCGGATACCAATACAAAACCTGCTGATTATGATTTAATTGTAACGGGAGATTTGGGACATGTTGGAAGCGAACTTTTGCTGCAATTAATGGAACAAGAAGGCGTCGATATCAGCAGTGTACACAACGACTGCGGAAAAATGTTGTTTGACCGCAAAAAACAGGATGTTCACGCCGGCGGTTCCGGATGTGGATGCTCCGCCTCTGTCCTATGCTCTAAACTGTTAAATGACATAAAAGCAGGATATTTAAACAATATTTTATTTGTAGCTACAGGAGCACTGATGTCGACAACCTCTTCCCAGCAGGGGGAAAGTATCCCAAGTATCGCTCATCTAATACACTTAAAAGGGATTTAAGCCGTCTTATCCTTTTCCATCTCTCCCAAAAGATTAGACTGTAATTCATCCTTACAAGGATGTGTTTGAAATGATTCCTTCACAGTTTGCTCTGTCCTAGATAAAGTATCCCGTTCTTCGCTCTCATACACCTTGGCATTGGATACAGTGTTCTCGTCTACTTTTGATTCCTCTTGATGAAAGTGGGAAGGAACAAAAGGAATCCCTTCTTTTTTACAACGACGTTTTTCTCTCCAATTTGAAAATTTAATAGAAAAGTGATTGATCCAAAACACCTTTACAAATGCGGTCACAACCAAATAAATAACAAGTAAGTCCAATAAAGCTGTTAAAATACTGACATTTGTCCCAACAATATTGGCTCCAAATAATTCAAAACCAAACAGTCTGCCGCCTTGTGTATCAAACCGTACAGACAACCAGTTAGAAGGGAAACCATACGAATATGTAGTTACACCATTTGTCATGGTTCCTGATACAGGATAAAAAAAGATAGGAACAACAAAAATAACCAAACTGACAATTGCCGTTTTCCAGTTAAAAAACCTCATAAAATTCCTCCTTTTTTTATCATCCATTGATTTTAATAGACATATTTACATCATATCACATATATAAAAAATGTCAATATTTTATATATCATTCACAAAAATATATGATATTTCAACAAATTTTATATTCTTTTGAAAAAAGTAAAAAAGCAGCTGCGTAAAACAGCTGCTTTTTTATGAAATTTATTATTTACGAATACCAAGTCTAGCAATAATAGAACGGTAACGCTCAATATCCTTTTTCATGACATAGTTTAGTAGATTTCTTCTTTGACCAACCATTTTCAATAGTCCACGGCGAGAGTGATGGTCTTTTTTGTGTGTTTTTAAATGCTCGGTCAAATCGTTAATTCTTTTTGTTAGAATTGCAATTTGAACCTCCGGAGAACCTGTATCTCCCTCATGTGTTGCATACTCAGCAATTACTTTGCTTTTTTCTTCTTTTAGTAACATAAAATAGTTCCACCTTTTTATTATTTATCCGCTAACCACAGAAAAAGGCTGGTGAATTCCTAAATTTGGGCTTATTCCTTAATCCGGGGAAAGGGATATTTACCGAATGATTATATCATATCGTCTGCAATTTGTAAACTATATTTTTTTATTTTGCCAAATAGGTAAGAGAAAATAAAATAATTGTGCAATCTGCATATAATAACTAATATTTCATTAGTTAAATCTACAGGTCACGTCATAAATTATTCACATATCTTCTCAACATTTCGCGTATGATAGTTATATAGCATATATTTTCTTTTTATTTTTTAACAATTTTCACATAAAAAGAAAAAATATTATAGAAAGTTCGTGAGTACAAGTGGAATTCTCTTTTGACGGTATTGGCAGCGCAGCACAGTCTATGTCTCCCGCAGCTATTCCAACCGGTCATAATAATAAAGGCTTTTTTAAAAGAGCTCTTATGAATCTTTTTATCATAGCCTTTATGTTTGGATTTGTAGAGTTATATACCTTTTGCCTGGGAAGCGGCAACGGTCTAATCGGTCTGACCATTTCTCTTGCAATTATTAGCTTTTGGCGAACAGATATTGGCATTAAACCGCTGCAAGGCGCCTTTGTAATTTGGGGTTCATTTCTTTTGACAGGCGGAGCTACCTTCCTAGCTTCTTTTCATCCTGCAATTGGCGTTTTTGTTAATTTCGCATCTATTTATATCATATTAACGCTAACCAGCCATCAACCGATGGCAAAAGCTTATTACCCTATTTTATCTTGCTATTTGTTTGCACAAAGCAGCCCTGTATACGGCATAGATTATGGATTACGTATGATAGGCATTGCAGGAGGAGGGCTCATTGTCGCAATTATCTATTATATGCGTCATCGCAAAGTAAAAAGAAGACGTAATATTACAGATATTTTCAGAGAGACTCATTTCTGCTCGATTCGTACTAAATTTTTTATTCGTTTAACAACAGGATTAACTATCGCCATGTTAATTGGAGATTTCTACCATGTGTTAAAACCTGCTTGGATTTCCTTTACAGTACTTTCTTTAGTTCATCCCTTTGTAAATGAAAGCCGCAAAAAAATTGTATATCGAATTATTGGAACCATTATTGGCGGTATTTTATATTTTGTGTTATTTGAATGGGTCGTTCCGGATCCATGGCATCCTGTACTGCTTATATTAACAGGATATATTTATTTATTTTTGCGCACTTACTGGATACAACAGATATTTATTACCCTAAACTCTTTAAGCGGAGCAATGGTCTTCTTGCAAGCAGATGTGGCATTCGAAATGCGTATTTTGTTCGTGTTAATCGGCATTGCAATTGTAGTTTTTATTAGTTTATGTGCAAAATTCCGTCTAATGGACAGAATTTACGGGCAAATACAAAAAATGAAAGCACGCCATAAAAAATCATCTACCTAACCTAACCGGCATTACTCGATTGATAATGCCGGTTTAAATTTTATAAGATTAAAAATTTGTTCACAACTTAATATTTTAAATATGTTATCATTACATTATTTCTCAAAAATAGTAGTATATAATTTTAAAGCCTGCAGACTTTAGATGATTGTAATTTTTATTTTAGAAAGGAAGTCATATTGTCATGGAACACGTTGAACTGGAGACGTTAGACCGTGAACATACAGCATCTAACAAAAAAGACCCTCAATTGAATCATGAGAAAAAGCCTACGAAAAAAAGTATAAAAGTGTTAAAGTTAATTGGTACAAAAACACTTCTGTTTGCTTTTATTATTCTATTTATCGTTGGCTTCAGCGCATTGTTTGGTTCAACCGCAACCTACACAGGCGTTTGTATTGTAACAGGCTTATTAATGTTTTTAAAATTAGATATAGGTATAAAACATACCCAAGCTCCCTTTGTTATTTTTGGACTATTTGTATTAACCGGATTATCTGCATTTGTAGCAGCCATAAACCCGTGGCTTGGACTGTTGATAAACTTTATTACCGTATGTGCCATTATGGTATTGTCCGGTCAAAGAGCAGAGTACCGTTCTTTTATGCCATTTTTACTCTGTTATATTTTCACGCAAAGCACTCCCGTATACGACATTGATTTCGGTATGCGTATGGCAAGTTTAGCTGCCGGAGGCGCATTAGTTGGAATTGTTTACTTTATTGTTCATAGAAAAAAGCCCTGCCCTAAAGTAGGTGTCTTGGATGCTATAAAAAATACAGCCAGTGCCTATACTTCCGTTAAAACCAAATTTTTCTTGCGCATGGCAATTGGCATGACCATTGCCATGTTTATAGGAGATATGATTGGTTCCGCTCGTACGTTATGGCTCAGCCTACCTATTCTATCTCTGACTCAATTAAAACCGCATGAAACTGCTCATCGGACTGCTTATCGTATCTTTGCTACAATTATCGGTGGTCTCATCTACATATCTGTTTTTGACTTTATCATTCCGGCTGAATATCTCAACATTGGTTTACTCGTTGCAGGATATATTTATACCTACATCAATAAATATCAATTCCAGCAAATTTTTGTTGTAATCAGTGCATTGGGCAGCGCCCATAGTCTAGGATTAGAAAGCGCAGTTGCTTGGCCTGCAAGACTAATATACTTGTTCATCGGCGTATTAATTGTGGCTATTCTACTGATGATTGAGAATGCGAATATATGGAAAAAATTAAAACAATCTACTTCAAAAGAAACCTCTGTTGAAGTATCTGCTTAAAAAATTCCCTCCTATTAATTGTAGGAGGGAATTCTTGTATCTGATGAATCAAACTCTTACACACCGATTATACCAATTGCAAATTATCTGTTGTGATTACATACTTACTTCATTTGTTTCCATATCTTTCGATATATAATATCCTCTGATAGCAGATATGTGTTATTATACGTCATTGTTATAATAGAATTATCATTTGATATACATAAAATTGTGATACAACAAAAATAAAAAAGCTTCTTTGCATAAGTATGCAAAGAAGCTTTTATTTATATCGAAATATACTCTATTTAGCCTTGTGCCAATTTTACCAGTTGTTGATATTTATCCATTGCAAATTCTTCTGCTTCTGTAAACAAGAGTTCTGCACGGTCTGGGAAAGAACGTGTCAACGCATTGTAACGAACCTCGCTCATCAAGAAGTCACGATAACTTGCGGATGGAGCTTTACTATCCAGCATAAATGGATTTTTACCCTGTTCTTTCAAACGTGGGTCATAACGGAATAGGCTCCAATAACCTGCAGCTACTGCACGTTTTTCAACATCCTGTACTGTACTCATACCATTTTTAATACCATGATTGATACATGGAGAATAAGCAATGATGACAGATGGACCATTATAGCTTTCTGCTTCTCTTACCGCTTTTAGAGTTTGGTTGTAATCTGCACCCATTGCAATACTTGCAACGTATACATCACCGTAGCTCATAGCAATTGCTGCAAGGTCTTTCTTTTTAGTACCTTTACCTGTTGCGGCAAACTGAGCAACAGAACCAATTGGAGAAGCTTTCGATGCCTGGCCGCCTGTGTTAGAGTAAACCTCTGTATCAAATACTAAAATATTGATATTTTCGCCGGTAGCAATTGCATGGTCCAGTCCGCCAAAGCCGATGTCATAAGCCCAGCCGTCACCACCAAGAATCCATACAGATTTTTTCGCTAAGAAGTCTTTATCAATCAAAACTTTTTTCGCCAGTTTACCTGCATCACAGTCACAATCAGCAATTTTTTCCAGCTCTTTTGTCAATGTCAAAGCAGCTTCAAAGTTTGTATCACTGTCTTCGAATGTTTCAAGATAAGCAGCACAAGCAGCTTTTGTTTCTGCTGCTACATCTGCATTCTGAATATTCTCAACATGCTCTTTCAATCTGTCACGAACTGCACGTTGTGCCAAATTCATACCCAAACCAAATTCTGCGTTATCTTCAAACAAAGAGTTTGCCCAAGATGGACCGCGGCCTTGTTTATTCACGGTATATGGTGTGGATGGAGCTGAACCTGCCCAAATGGAAGAACAGCCTGTTGCATTGGCAATCATCATTCTGTCGCCGTACAACTGAGTCACCAATTTTGCATAAGGAGTCTCACCACAGCCTGCACAAGCGCCGGAGAACTCAAATAATGGTTGTTTAAACTGACTTCCTTTTACGGTAGAAGTTTTAAACTTCTCAAATACTTCAGGTTTTTCATCAATGGTTTGACCATAGTTATATACTTCTTGGAAAGGCATTTGAGTATCAATTGGTTTCATAACCAATGCTTTTTCGCCTTTTTTACCAGGACATACTTGCGCACAAGAACCGCAGCCTGTACAGTCCAGTGTAGAAACCGTCATAACAAATTTCAGGTCAGGCATACCTGTCATATTCATAGATTTGGTTGCTTCAGGCGCTGCCGCCACTTCAGCCTCTGTCATTGGTATTGGGCGAATTACAGAGTGAGGGCATACATATGCACAGAAGTTACATTGAATACAATTCTCAGGCATCCATTCCGGAACATCAACAGCAATACCACGTTTTTCGTATGCTGCGGTACCTTGAGGCATGGTTCCGTCTTCCATTCCAACAAATGCGGATACAGGAAGTGCATCGCCTCTTTGTGCATTAACTGGAGTTAGAATGTTATTTACAAAATCTACAACCTCTTTGCGGCCTTCTACTGCTGCTTCTTGTACAGTTTCATCCACTGCATTTTTCCAATCAGCAGGAATTTCAACTTTTACTGCATCTGTTACACCGCGGTCAATTGCAGCATGGTTCATTGCAACAACTTTCTCACCTTTTTTACCGTAAGATTTTGTTGCTGCATCTTTCATATACTCAACAGCTTTTTCAATCGGAATAATTTTTGCAATATTAAAGAAAGCAGCCTGAAGAATGGTATTGATACGTCCGCCAAGACCAATTTCTTTACCAATTTTGATACCGTCGATAGTATAGAAATTAATATCATTTTCTGCTAAGAATCTTTTTACTTTAGCAGGTAATCTTTGGTTTAGTTCATCCAAATCCCAAGAGCAGTTTAGAAGGAAGCTACCGCCTTTTTTCAAATCCTCTACCATATCATATTTGTCAATATAGGATGGATTATGGCAAGCAACAAAGTCTGCTTTGTTGATGTAGTATGTACTTTTAATCGGTTTGTCACCAAAACGCAAGTGAGAAATGGTAACACCACCGGATTTCTTAGAGTCATATGCAAAGTAACCTTGTGCATACATGTCTGTTTTGTCACCAATAATTTTAATGGAGTTTTTGTTTGCACCAACGGTACCGTCAGCACCCAGACCCCAGAATTTACAGGAGTGAATACCCTTAGGTGTTGTATCCGGATTCTCCAGCAAAGGTAAAGATGTATTGGTAACATCATCATTGATACCTACTGTGAAACGTTTTTTAGATTCAGCTGCATCCATATTACGATAAACCGCAACAATACAGCTTGGATTTGTATCTTTGGATGCCAAACCGTAACGGCCTGAAAGAACAGGAGTGGTTTCAAACTCTGTACCTTTCAATGCAGCCACAACATCAAGATATAAAGGTTCACCAATGGAACCCGGCTCTTTTGTTCTGTCTAATACAGAAATGGATTTTACTGTTTTAGGCAAAACATCTAATAAATATTTTGCTACAAACGGACGGTACAGTCTTACTTTTACAAGACCTACTTTTTCTCCGGCTGCAGTTAAGTAATCAATCACTTCTTCTGCAGTATCACATACAGAACCCATTGCAATGATTACTTTTTCTGCATCAGGAGCGCCGTAATAGTTGAATGGTTTATAATCAGTACCGCATTTTTCATTGACTTGATTCATATAGTCAACAACAATTTCAGGTACAGCATCATAATATTTGTTGGAAGCCTCACGATTTTGGAAGAAAATATCACCATTTTGTGCGCTGCCATGTAATACCGGATGTTCCGGATTCAACGCACGACGACGGAATGCGTCCACAGCATCATGATCCAACATATCGTTTAAATCTTCATAATCCCATGTTTGAATTTTTTGAATTTCATGAGAAGTACGGAAACCGTCAAAGAAGTGTAAAAATGGAACACGGCCTTTAATTGCGGAAAGGTGTGCTACCGCGCCCAAGTCCATAACCTCTTGAGGGTTATTGGAGCATAGCATAGCATAGCCTGTTTGACGGCATGCATAAATGTCGGAATGGTCACCAAAAATAGAAAGCGCATGTCCTGCAATGGTACGTGCAGACACATGAATAACGCTTGGTAACAGCTCACCCGCCATTTTATACATGTTAGGGATCATCAACAATAAGCCTTGAGAGGCTGTATATGTTGTAGTGAGAGCACCGGCAGATAGAGAACCGTGAACTGCACCAGCTGCACCAGCTTCGGATTGCATCTCTGTTACCTGCACTTCTCTGCCAAATAGATTTTTTCTACCAGCTGCTGCATATTTATCTGATTCATCCGCCATTACGGAAGAAGGTGTAATTGGATAAATTGCTGCAACTTCTGTGAAAGCATAGGAAACATGCGCTGCAGCACTGTTTCCATCCATGGTTTTCATTTTTCTTGCCATTGGTATTTTCCCCCTTAAAGGATTGGCCAAACTCTATTATATTTGGACCTATAATAACGATAGGAACTCAACCTATACATACAACAAATTTTATCATTTTATTGAATAATTGTAAAGTAAAATGTGCAATTTTTCTAAATTATTGTTATTTTTTTCACCTATTCACATATAAAGATGAAATAATATACTGCCCTCTTTGCATTTTAGCTAAAAATAGTGTAATATTGTGATATAAGCAAAATAACAAATTCCTTTTGAAAGGGGAATACTATGGGACCCGAACCCGACAGTAATATTTTCTTAACAATTTTAATTCTTCTGCTATTTACATTTTTAAATGCATTTTTTGTTCTATGCGAAAGTTCCATTTTAAACGTAAATGTACATAACATGAACAAACAGGCAGAAGAAGGCAATAAACGGGCAAAACGTATTTTACAATTAATGAACAACCCTAAAACCATTACAACATATCAGGTATTAACCACCATGTTTGCGTTCTTTGCCTGTGCATTTGCATACCAAAAATTTGCTCCCAGTCTCATTGGTTGGATGGAAACATTTATGCCAATTCATCACACTGTTTTAAGCGGTTTTGCATTGGTTATCATCGCTTTTATTCTGCTTATCTTTTTCCTTATTTTTGGTGTTATGATTCCCCGCCGTATTGGTATTTTCAGGTCAGATGGGGTTGCTATGCGTATATGTGGCATTTACAACGGCGTTTGTATTCTTCTATTCCCTATTACATGGATTTTGTATACCATTGTGGCACAAATCAGCCGTATCTTTGGCGTGGCACCTGACGCAAAAAGGAAAGGAATCACCGAAGAAGGTATCCTCACCATGGTAGACAAAGGTGAAGAAACTGGAGCAATTTTAGAGAATGAAAAAGAACTGATTACCAAAATATTTGAATTTAACGATACCACTGCCTCCGATATTGCAACCCACAGAACAGATGTAGTAGCTGTGGAAGATACTGCTACCCTTTCCGATATCGTTCAGCTGTCGTTAAAAGGAGGATACTCCCGTGTACCCGTATACCACGAGGATTTAGATAATATCGTAGGTATCGTATATGTAAAAGATTTACTGAAATATGTCGGCAACCATATGAATAACGCCGCATCTGTTATCGATATTATGCGAAAACCTTATTTTGTACCGGAGACAAAACTATGCAGTGAGTTATTTACTGAACTGTCTGAACGTAAGATACAAATTGCAGTTGTAATTGATGAATACGGTGGAACTGCCGGCATTGTAACCATGGAGGATATTTTGGAATCTCTTGTAGGCAACATGGAAGATGAATACGACAGGGAAGACCAAGAGATTGTAAAAATAGATGAAACTACGTATCGTATGAAAGGGATAGCCTCTATTGACGAAGTCAGTGATGAATTGGATATGGAACTTCCACAGGAAGAGTATGATACCATTGGAGGCTTTGTAGTGGAGTTACTGGGGCATTTGCCACGTGAAGGTGAACACCCTACCATTACATATAAAAACGTACAGTTTACGGTAGAATTGATGAAAGACAACCGTATTGCAACCTTACTGGTTGAATTGTTTCCAATAACGGATACTGAACAAACCGAAGCAGAAGAATCAGCAGAACAACAGTAAAAAGAATTCACTGTGCTGTAACATACCAAATAAAACTGAATTTGCGGCTGTATTACTTTGCTCACAGGATAATGTACATAAAATTTATACTGCAAACACAAATAAAAAGGACTCCAACGACCATTATGCCGTTGGAGTCCTTTGTTTCAATCATATCTTTATAAAACAGAACAAACTCTCAATCTTATATTTTATAAAGAGTTTCATTAACCAACAATAATTTTGCCTTCCGGCAAAACAGAGCTGGAATGTCTTCCTTTACGCATGGCAAGTGCCAAAGCCAACGATACAGGCCCTACACGCCCTGCAAACATTGCAAACGTCAGCGCCAGTTTAGAGGCAATATTCAATGTAGGCGTAATGCCCATGGTTAAGCCGGTGGTACTAAATGCTGAAACCGATTCAAACAGCGAAGCTAAAAATCCTACATTGTGATTGGTTGTCTCTATGATAACAGTTGGAACTGCAACAATAATCATGCCGGCAAATGTAATGGCCAATGCACGGTACACCGTTGCTTTATCAATCATTCTGCGCAGTAATACCGTGTCTTCATTGCCTCTCATAACGCTAAATACAGTTGCAAGCAAAACAACCAATGTGGTTGTTTTAATACCACCGCCGGTAGAGGCCGAAGACGCACCAATAAACATCAAAAGTATGGTAAATACTTGCGTAATACTTCTTTCACCGCCTATGTTAATAGAAGCATATCCGGCTGTTCGCGCCGATGCCGATTGGAAAAAGGCAGCATTTATCTTTTCTCCCCAATTTAAATGCGACATGGTATTATCCCATTCACACAACAAAATAACGCCGGTACCTATTACTAGCAACGTAGCTGTTGTCATAAGAACAACTTGAGTATGAAAATTTAACCCGACTTTTTTTTGCTTTGACCGCATTTTATTCCGATGATAGATACGCTGAATATGCGGAAATACCTTTTTAAAGTATACATCGCTAATTGCGATGAAGCCTAGCCCGCCCAATATAATCAGCAAAGCCAAAGTTACGGAAACTAATGGGTCACCCGCATAGTTTGTCAGACTTCCGTCTTTTAACTCAAAGCCCAGCACATCAAATCCGGCATTACAATAGCCCGATACTGCCAGAAAAATAGAAATCCAGACGCCATATCCGCCAAATTTAGGGACAAACCGTATCATCAAAATCAATGCACCAATCAGCTCAGCGGTAACTGTAAATAACAAGATAGTCTTTAATAATCTTGGTATTTCCAAACCACTTCCGCTGGTGTTCTCCGAAGCAAGCATCATATCTTTCAAACTTAACTTTCGGCGCATTAAAACAGTAAAACCTGTTGTAAATGTTACAATTCCCAACCCGCCTACTTGTATTAAAAATAAAATAACAGCTTGTCCAAATCCATTAAAGTGGGTCCATGTATCTACAACTACCAAACCTGTTACACATGTTGCAGATGTAGCTGTAAACAATGCGTCTACAAAATTGGTTGCTTGACCATCTCTTGCAGAAATTGGCAATGTTAACAATGTTGCTCCAATTAAAATAACCAAAGCAAAACTAATTACAATTAACCGTACAGGGGCAATGTTCTTGATTCTTTTTCCGATGGACAATGGCTCTTTCATAATCCTTTAATTCCTCATTAAGAATATTTTTTTCGCCAAACTTGTTTTTAATAGGAAAACCGCAAATGGTAATCCCAGTGCATAGCAAATGACCAACTCCCCTGCGCCAACTGTGAGGGCGTTGTAACCAAATGCTACCCAACTAAAGTTTTGGAAACCAAAACCAACATCACTGAAACAAGCCAATTCAACCCCCACAACCAGAGCGTTAAATAGCACAGGCGCCATTGGAACCAAAAATGGAATATCTTTGATTCTAACATTTCTTAATAAATAAGAAACCACTGCTGCCAACAAAGTAGCAACAGAACCAAAAATCCAATCCACCGGTCCAAACGGACTGGCCAGGTTTGCAAGAAAACATCCCAAAGTTAATCCCGGTATGGCCGCAGGAGTAAACATAGGCAAAACCGTTAAAAATTCTGAGATGCGAAATTGCACCGGACCATACGCCAAGTTCAGCGATGACGCAAGCAGTGTTAAGACGGCATAAATAGCCGCTATGACAGCAGCCTGCACCAAATAGCGAATACTTTTTGTCGATGCAGTGTTCAATATTAAATTCCTCCGTAGTATTTTTTTAGGTCAGGAGTTTGCGACTGACCGCGCTGTTTAGCACGGACTTATCATACTCTTTCTTTTCCGTAAAATCAACCACTGATTTTTTATTTGTAAGAAAAACCAAATGATGAACTGATTTTAAAAGACAAAAATACCCTTTCATCACTTCGATTTTAGTGTTTTTTTTGCCAAAACTTTATGAAAACTTAACACTTTATCTACTGCGAATCATATAAAAAACACTGAATTTATATACTTTAAACAAATTTGTAAAAACGCTGCCTTTCTGTTAAGAGAATTGAGGTTTCGCAAAAATATAAAAGAAATATTAATGTTTTATATGAAATTAATGTTGTTGATTATTTTCGCTCAACAAACAATTGACGTTCTAAAATAAATGTGGGAGAATAAGAGTTGCTTTTAGAGTAAACTTTACATATTTGATTACCTTTTTATGAAAGGATCGACCATAATCATGCAAAGCGGAATGATTTTACGAGCATTGAGAAAAGCCAAAAACTTAACGCAAAGCGATGTAGCCTCTCTATTAAAAACTTCACGCCAATATTATTCTGATTATGAGTGTGAAAAGTTTGAGCTTCCATTGCACCATTTGGTTTTTTTGGCGGATTATTATCATGTATCAACTGATTACTTATTGGGTAAAACCAATATCAAAACACCATATCAGGCAAAATAATAACAGTAAAGTAACAAAAAGCAGGTTCTATATGGAACCTGCTTTTTGTACATCTTTTTAATTATGAAGAAATTATGAATAAAAATAAAATAATATATTGAAAAATCCATTAAATTGTATTATCATAAAACATGCAAAGCAATTGTTTTGCATGAAACATTGAGGATAATATGGTAACTTGCCATATTGTATATAAGACCAAAGCAGCATAGAATCAAATTTTATGCACTGCGGTTACGGCTAATTTGTAAAAAGAATAGAGGTATTATTTTATGCAATTAGCTGAGCGTTTGAAACGCGAACGAAAAGAATGGTTTGGTAATCCTATTGGAGATTTATGCGGCTCGTTGGTAACCACATTTGCACTGATTCCGGAGGTAATCGGTTTTATGATTGTTGTGGGACTGCCGCCTTATATGGGACTGTTTACCTGTATATTCCTAACCATTATTACTTCCTTTTTAGGCGGATGTCCGGGTCTTGTTTCAGCAGGGGCCGGCTCTACAGCACTGGTACTTAGCGGACTGATTTCTCAATACTTTAACAATGGTCATCCTGAGTACATTTTTGCTTCCATTTTTTTAGCCGGTATTATTATGGTCATTTTAGGTGTATGCCGGTTTGGTAGTTTGGTAAAATATATACCAACTTCCGTTATGAACGGTTTTGTCAACGGCTTTGCCACAGTTATTTTTATTTCCCAGGTAAAATTATGTATCGGTAAAAGCTGGGAAACCTATATCTTAATTGCAGTAGGTATTGCAATTATTTATTTGTTCCCTCTTCTGAAAAAACGCGTGTTTTTCCTGAAAAGGGTCCCCTCTTCGCTTGTTGCTCTTATTTTAATTACTACATACACGTTAGCATCCGGCAGCAGCGTAGAAAAAGTAGGAAGCATGGGTTCTGTTTCTTTTAGTTTCGAACATTTCGGACAATTATTTACAAATATCTCCGGTGTATTTACAACAGAGTGTCTTGTGGCTATTTTGCCAACTGCTTTTTCAATTGCTCTGGTAGCCATTGCTGAATCCTTGTTAACAGCAAGATTGTTGGAAGAAGAAAACGGTGTAAAAAGCCGTAATAACCGTGAATGTATCGGATTGGGTATTGGCAATATTGCATGCAGTATGTTGGGAGCAGCTCCCGGCTGCGGTATGATTGCTATGGCGGTTACCAATCAAAAATCAGGCGGTAAAGGCCGACTTTCTACATTTTTAATTGGTATCTTTATGGCAATTCTTTTATTCAGCCTTGGATGGTTTATGGAATTAATTCCGCTGGCTGCATTAATCGCTGTTATGTTCACCGTATGCTTTGGCACAATTAAATGGCCTACCTTATACAAAATGCATACATATCCTATTAAAGATACTGTCATTATGCTGATGACTGCTATTGTAGTTGTGGCAACGGAAAACCTGGCATACGGCGTTATTTTCGGCATGATTCTTTATGGTTTTGTTTGTTTGGGAAAACGATTCTTAAACAGAACATGGCTGATTATCACATCATTTATACTAGCGGCCGCATCCGCTGCGGTATGTTGGATTAGCTGGGGAACAGTTGTTGCCTTTGGGGTTGCCGCCATTGGTATGTGTTTGGCATCTATTGCAAGAAATGAATTTGACACAAAAGAAAAACAAATTCCTGCTACCATTGCAATTGTGGTGTGCGGTCTTGTAGCGGCTTGTTCCCTTGCATTTATTATTGTAGGCTCTTGTATACCGGATACATTTCCATGGTTTTCATTAAGTTATTTGGGCCACTAATAAATTTATAAAATGTAACTGTAATAAAAAAGGACTTTCTAAATAGAAAGTCCTTTTTGCGTTATTGTGAAAAAGGCAGCCCCATATATTCTAAAAAGAGCAAACTCCCGTATTGCCCTATCATCTTCCTGACTATACCAAACCGCCGTTCCCCGTAGTTTTTTCTGAGTCCCTGTGACTTGAACACTTTCACTAAAAATACCGGAAATGCGTTATTTTCATGCCTTCCGCAAATAAAAAGACCCTGTGCAGAGCCTATTTCAACTCTACACTGAGTCGTTTTTCTATCTTTCTTAGGTAATATCCGGGTGCCCTTTTGGGGATATTCCGGAGTACCTTTCGTCAGTGATATTAAGTTCTGGGTGTAGCGTTGGAGTTATACATTGCGTCCAACACTTCTTGCGTTGCAATACCTGAAGTGGAAAATCCATTTAATAATTGGAAATCTTTTACCGCCTGCATAGTCCCATCATCAAATGTACCGTTTACAGTTGTAAACATATAACCTAATTCATGCAATCGTTCTTGCATAAGTGTTACCGCTTCTCCGGAACTGCCGTACTGTAAAGTACCGGCATTTGCTACCGCATCCGGCTTGGTAACCGTACCTTGAGCGCTTGATGTATTTGAAGAAGGTGTCTCTGCCGGCGTTTCACTGGAAGTGGTATCAGCTGCAGAGGAAACATCTGATTGAGAAGAACTGTCGGAGGTGTCCTTTTTCGATTCTTTGGTTACAAATAACTCAGGATACACATGTTTCAACATGGTTGTAACGGTATCTAACATCGTATTTCCTTGACGCTGCATCAGAGAAGGCTCCATTTCATAGACACGTCCGTTTTTTACTGCATCTAAATTTTTAAAGTCTTCCGATTGTTCCAGCTGTTCTTTTACACCTGCTGCACAAAAAATATAATATGGATTTGCAACCAGAAGATTATTGATATCTATTTGATTATTTAACTCATTGCCAAAACTATTGAAAAACCCTGCATAGCTAATCAAACTGCCAAACAAAGAATTTCCCGTAGCTACATGTCCTTCTAAATCATACAGATAACAAGCAGTATACTGTGTTCCGGTTGATGGCACTAATCGTGTAATATCATCCAATGTATAGAATACATTATCACATGCCTTTTCACCTTTCGTATAACCAGTATTACCGCCTACCATTGCAGACCCTACTTCTCGGTACAAGCGCTTACAATCGTCTCTGCTTTTTGCCGGAGAAATAGCAAGTACCTGAATGCCTTGTGCCTCTAACGCTGCAGTTTGCTGCTCTGTGGGTGCTGCATCTACCAATACCAACGTTACACCTAAGTTTTTCATCTCCTGGACATCATCAATGGTAAGATTAGGAAGTATCGATAAATCTTCTTGCGTACAATCTTCGCTTTTTGCTTTTAAGGTCGCCTCAAAACCACCCGTTAAAATTACATCCGCTATGTTTTGAGACAAAACCGCAACTCCTGTAGGCTGACTGTTCAAGGTAACTCCATTAATTGTAATAGGATAATCATTTTTTGCAACACCTTCACTGATATCGCTGCTTCCGCAGCCTACAAACATCATTGCTGTGATAATAGTAACCAATCCCAGTGCCAAAAATCGCTTCCAAATTTTCATGCTGGTTCCTCCTATCTGGGGGGCTATTTCGACTTTGTTTGACACAATAGTATCAAATATACGACTATTTGTAAAGATTGTCTGTTAAGCATTTCTTCCCAATTTTATTTTTGCTTCGGCTGAATTCATAAATTGACGTGCACAACGAGGTGACCGTCCTCCTCGGGCAATTGCCCATTGCTCGGCACCTTGCTTTAATTGATCTATATATTCTTCCAAACCACGCTGTTTTGCCAGTTCTTCTACAATCGCCAAATATTTTTCTTTGCTTGGCAAGCTAAAATTAACCGATAAACCGAAACGATCCGCCAAAGATAAACTTTCCTGAATGGTGTCTCCGCGATGAATTTCGTCCCCATCTCGGTCAGAAAATGTTTCCCGTACCAAATGTCTGCGATTGGATGTTGCATAAATTAAGGTATTCTCAGGTCTTGCTGCAACGCCGCCTTCCAACACCGCTTTTAAAGACGCATAAGTATCATCCTGGTGCGAAAAAGATAAGTCATCAATAAAAATAATAAATTTCATTGGCAAATAAGCAATCTGTGCTACCAAATCAGGAAAATCCATCAAAAATTCTTTTGGCATTTCTATCACACGCAACCCTTGTGTGTAATATTGATTCAGAATTGCTTTAATGGTTGAAGATTTTCCGGTACCCCTGTCTCCATATAGTAAGCAATTATTAGCAGGCAATCCGTTCAAAAAAGATTCTGTATTATCAATTACCAACTGGCGTGGTTCCTCATATTCCTTTAAATCTGACATTTGAGTCTTGTCAGGATATTCTACAGGAATAATGGTATGATTCCTCCAAATAAACGCACGATATTTTGCAAATATACCGCATCCATGTTCACGGTAAAATTTGGTGAGCTTTGCAACTACAGCATCAGGCGTTCCACAAAGATATTCATTGCATGCCCCTGTGTTCCAATGAGGAAGATTCAAACACTTCAATTCCTCTCGAAATGCACAAGAATCTAAAACATCTTGCGGAGTAAGCGCTGCAGCCTCTGTTAAAATAGATAAATCTCTTTTGGCAGCTTCTGTTAAACCAAGAGGAAGCATATCCGTACCTTCTGCAGCCTTGAGAGAAAACGGATTTTGATGATATAAAATTGCTTGTGTCATAGCCTGTGCAGATGTGTCCAATGCACTTTCCTTTGCCAAAACTTGTACAAAATTTCCCCAAGCAATAACAAATTCTTTTGCATTGGTGCAGGCAGCCCATAGCAATTTATATAAAGCATTCGGTACTGACTGCTGAAGGATACTGTTGTACACAGACAGTGACGCCAATTTTAATGCAATTTCTGAAGCTTGTCTCATATGAATAACTCCTCTTTATCTACAACATTTTATAAAATATATTGTACTCTCTTTCACAAAACAGTGTCAACTGTCTTCCGATTCAATACTTGACAATGCTATTTTCCCCGTATAGAATAAGATGTACTGTAATCATGTTATTTCATCACTATTTTCTACACTAGAAAATAAGGTGAACCGTAGATAACAGTATCTTATTTGATGTTTGGAGATGTACCCAAGTGGTTGAAGGGTCCGCACTCGAAATGCGGTAGGTCGGGCGTTCCCCGGCGCGAGAGTTCAAATCTCTCCATCTCCGCCAGACTGAGTCTGGACGCAAGTCGCGTTCCGGACTCAGTTTTTTATTTACCTTAGCGCTCGCGTCCAAGTGGGTATCTATTTCGTACACTCACATAGGCTGAACCCAGACACACGTCGTGTTCTGAGTTCAGCTTTTTCTTCTTGTTCTTTGCCTACATTTAAGGCGGATATCAAAAATATCCAAGAATCTCTGCATATAGGCTACGTTGGCTGTTTCTATTTTTGTTACTTTTTATTCTATCTTACAGTGTTACGATATCTGGTTAAAGCAGAATACCATTTGTAATTTCAATCAATCTCTTTCGTTTATGAATTGGTCTGTAATAAAATAAAAATTTTATTTTATATCATTATGATCCAGTCACACATATTTCCGTTACATTTTCCAATTTGACCTCTGTAAAATCATCGCGCAATGCAATGATAGCTTCATGTAGCTCTGTTAAATGAACTGATTGGAAGACTTTTATTATATGTATGTGAAGATTTCACACCTAACCGTGTGTGAAATCTCAAATTATATTTAACTGTGATTAATGAAAAGGAATGAAAAATATGAAACATAACGAAAAAGAAAGTCGATTAAAACAACTTTTGACTAAAAAAAATATTGCGATATTGTCTACAGCAATAACGGTGTGCATTGCCGTAGCAATCGCGATACCTCTTTGTGTATTGTCAGAACAAACACCACCGGTCAGCAACGAAATGCCTGAAACCTCTTCCTATGTTATAACAGAAACCTTGAGTGAAGAAAGCGTAGAAAGTATCGAATCCGTTGCAGACAGTTCCTCTCAAGAAGAAAACTCAGAACATTCCGAGTCCGTTCAAGAACAGTCGTTACAAAATACTGTAGAACAGAATTTTTCTACAGAGGAAAGCACTGCAAAAATACAGCCTTGTACACATCTATATACTAAAAACGTAATACCTGCTACGTGTTCATCACAGGGATATACCGTACACACCTGTCAAAAATGCGGCAGCAGCTATACCGATTCTTATGTTGCTCCACAACATGACTACGGAAAATATCTTTGCATTTATTGTGATAAACCCGACCCCACTATGAACCCTTACTATTCATTAATGGCCTGGATGGCAAAACATCGGACGTACACAGATGAAAACGGAGAATATGTTTGGGTGTATAACAGCGGAAATGCAACATACAAGGTAACCTGTAATACTATGGGAAGCCGTTATATCGTAGAATATGAAGGAAGAGACGAATCCTTAAACCTTGGCTTTTACAATGACGCGGATTTTATAGACAGCTATTACCAGCTTGGAGGAATACCGGGAAGAGCCATATTATCAAAAGAAACAATTACAATACCATCTCTCCCACTGTTCAACGACTACCCAGCTGAATACGGAAACTTTAAGTACAGTTTCAGCAACAGACTGGATGATACGTTCAATGTAATACAACGTGAACTATTATCTCCTCTCGGATTAAATCTCCATATGTTCGGTTTCAAATTATTATAACCATAATAAAAATATAGAGAATTCACCTTTTTCTCTTAACGCATAGTAACCAGCCACTCTAACAATTGTCGTAATACCAGTGTTGAAAATAAACTCAAAATTCATCTTGTCTACACCGAAAAACCGTAACTTCAATTCCGAATCCATACCAAATTTTCTGCTGTTTTTATCCATAAATATCTATATTTTATTATATGGCATTGATATAAAAATTTGTGACCTGTAATTCTTGTCCATTTACAAACACCACTCTCATATCTGCAAAAACACTCTATTATACGCTCCCGGAAATATATTTATAACCTACTTATTTTGCAGTATCAATACAAATATCAAATCTATAAAACGCATCTTCGTACGAATTTCTTAAATATAGTATCTGATAGTCTTTTTGCTTCCCGTATTTACAATCATACAGAATACATATTCTATCTTTTTAATAAAGAAAAGACTATGAATCCTTTATTAAAATATTCACAACCCCCAATTTATCTTTTAACGCGCTCGTCAACATAAAAATTAATTGTTATAATCCTATCACATACAGCCCTAATTTACTAAATTTGACAAGACATATATCATGCTATATTATAATAATGAAATATATTATGTAGGAAAAGTTATGGAGAAAAAATTATTAAAACGTTCCCTGAGTTTTGCTATGATGATTGCTGTAGTATTCTCTACTATAATTGCAAGTTCATTTATCAAAGCGAACGCTGCTGAAACAGAAAAAGCAGTTACCTTAACCCAAGGAGAAAATACTTCTCAACACGATACAGTACAGGAAGCTGTGGCCGCAGTTGCCGCCGACAATACACAGGCTGTAATTACACTAAATAAGGATTTTGAAGGTGCCGGTGCTGTAGTGAAAAAAGATCAAAACATTGTATTTAACTTAAATGGTTTTACCTGGAATATCAACTCATTAGTTGGTTCATCCGGTACTGAAACCAATGGTGTTCAATTGCTACAAGGTTCTACTGTTACAATTGAAAATGGAACATTAACCTCAAAAACCGCAAAATTACTAATCCAAAACTACTGTGACCTAACAATTCGCAATGCTACACTTTCCGGTCAAGATAATTTGACTGAGATCATCGTTTCAAATAATAATGGATCCACCGTTATTACAGGCAACAGTGCCGTTCAAGCTGCTGCGGGCGGAATCGCTTTTGACTCTGACAAATGGGGCGGTTATCAAGGCGGTAACGTTACTTTAGAAAATGGACAAGTGATTGGTAACGTGAACGCTACTAATGGCGGAAAAATTTCACTAAATGGCGGTACTGTTACAGGAGATGTAATTGCATCTAACTATACATACCAAGGTAATGAAAAAACTCCTGCAAATATTGTAATTGATGGAGCAACTATTAACGGAAATGTAACCGCTCAAAACATCGGAAATATTAGTATTTCCAGTGGTACTGTTACAGGATTGGTAAGTTCAGAAAGCACTTCACCAGTTGCTGTAACCGGTGGTGTATTCCACACAACTCTAGGAGAAAACGTTGATACTTCTGCTGCTGAGTACGTAGCTTCTATCGAAAGCAATGGTCAAATAAAAACTGTTGTAGGTAAGACTGATTTTGATGCTGCTGTACAATCATTAAAATCCGGTGAAACTATTAACATTCAAGTTGTACCAGAAAACAGTACCCTTACAATTCCGGAAGGTGTTACTGTTACAAATAAAACCAACAATAACATTGTGGTAAATGGCAATGCACTAAATTCCGGTGAAAATATCACAATTCAACCAGAACAACCAGAACCTACTCCTACACCAGACCCGGAACCTACACCAAACCCAGAAGATAACAATAACATGACAGAATCAAATAACAACGGACAAAACGGTTCATTAACATCACCTCAAACAGGAAATAATTCCTCTAGTATTCTTTATATTTCTCTTGCTTTTGCTTCTGCAGCATTGTTAACGATTGTATCTTTCACTATCAGAAAAATGAGTAAATCTAAATAATTAAAATAAAAAACCCGGTGAATTCACCGGGTTTTTTATTTTACTCTATGTTATACAATTGTTCTTATCATAATATCTATATTGACTAAACAGATAGTACAAAACTAGTTTAATTTATAGATTATTGTTACGTTTTCTTCTTTGAATATAAACGTAGACGCCAATTAAAACTGCACCTGCTATTAACATAACTGAAGACAAAAATATAATATTTGTATTATCGCCTGTCTGAGGACTATCATTCGAATTATCTTCGCTTGTTTGTTCTTCCTGTGGAGCAGAAGGTATCATCTCTCCTGTTGATGCAAGAATAGTCTGTTCCTTCGTAATTTCCTGTGTCAGCGCCTCGTCCTGAAAATATTTTCCGCAACGCTGGCAGTACCAGTAAGCAATATTTCCCGGTTCCGTTGCGGTAGGCTCTTTTGCATCGGTCTTTACTATTTCATGCCCCAATGCTGCTATTTCTGTTCCTATTGTAAGTTCCTGTTGACCTGCTTCGTCTGCAAAATTCTTACCGCAGGTTTCACAATGCCAGTACTCTAAACTTCCCAGTGCAGTACAAGTTGCGGATATGCCATCATGCTTGATTAAACTATGAGTCCCTGATATATCGGCGTTTGTATTACTGTACGCACTTACAGGTGTATCTGACTGATTACAGGTTGCATATTTGTTTACTTTATAAACATCTCCGCCGTTCAATACCGGATAATTATCTTTTGCCTCGCCATTGTCTAAATTTTGTTTCCATATTAAATTGGTCTGATCTCCATTCAAAAGCCATGCAACTTCACCGGAGGAAAACTGCTCTGTTGTTTTTCCTCCGTTTTCATTTTCCACATCAGAAACGTAATATGTATTTTCTACAATAGATTTGTCTGTACGACCTCCTACCACCGGATTCGCGTCAGAGCTACTACTTGTATAATTTCCTATATTGTAGCAAAACTCGACTGTTCCGTTGTCGTTAATCTGTCCACAAATACCACCTACATACCCATACCCAATATTGCTTATATCCGCAATGTTATAGCAGTATGCAATTGTTCCGCTGCTGTAGCCAGTGATACCTCCTGTCTCCGAATTTCCAACAACGCCGCCTTCATTATAGCTATTTGTAATACTACCTTTTCTTCCGGTATTTCCAACAATGCCGCCAACGTTTTGGTTTGTTCCATTTACAATACCGGTATTGTAGCAATTTCGAATTGTGCCTGCTCTACTATATGCTCCACAGGTTCCGGCAATACCACCTACGGAATCATATGAGCCTCCCTTGCCAATGACATTGCCAATATTATAACAATTTTCGACAGTACCGTAACAACTTCCGACAACTCCGCCAACCGCATCGTTTCCTCCCGTTACCGTACCGCTATTATAACAATTTTCCAACACCATTTCGCTGTGTCCAGTTACACCTCCAACTGTATTGACATCCCCTGTGACCGCTCCGGTGTTATAACAATTCTGTATAGTAGAGTAACTATATCCGGCTATGCCTCCAATTTTATTTTGACCAATAACCGTTCCTGTATTATAACAGTTAATCACGCTTCCTGTACCATTGCGTCCAACAATACCACCTACATAATCGTGTGCACATAAATAACTGTTTACAATGCCCAAGTCCTGAATTGTGCCTGTACTCTGAGCAAACAGTCCTTGATAATCATCATTAGTGTTATTGATATAAAGCCCAATAATCGTTTTTCCGTTACCATAAAATGTACCGGAATAGTTATTTCCATTAGTTCCGATAGGTATCCATTGCTCAGGTGTTCCGCCGGTATAGGTACCGTCTTCATTAAAAGTGATACCGGGATTCAAATCAATATCCGACATCAGTATACCGCAAATTGCAGTTTCTCCTTCGTTTACTTTTGCAGCAAAAGCTTTTAAATCTTCTGCATTTGCTATTTGGTAAGGATCTTCTGTTCCTTTGCCGCCGGAAAAATTCGCAGATGTTATTTCAGCCGGAATACTTTCCGATTCGTAACCCTCAGCCAATACAACAGTGGGAAATAGGCCAATCATAAACATACAAGACAACAGTATCGCCAATACTTTATTTTGTACCCTTTTTTTCACAAAAAAACCTCCCTTTTCATTAATTAATATATTGCTATGTTACTAAAAAATTGTATATTTTGCAATAATATTTGAGAATAAACTATATAAAATTAAACATTTTGTATATAAATTAATTTATATGTAAGGTATTCTGCAATACCTCCAAAAATTTTTGCGCAGCTTTTGTAAATACTTGATACTTTTTCCATGCTATTTTAAGCTCGGCCGTTAAAACAGGTTCAAACGGCAGGAAACACAAATTGCTGTTTCCTGAAGTATTCAACAAGCCATCTAAGCAAAGTGCTGCTCCCATACCTTCTTCAACCATTAAAGAAGCATTGTAAATTAAATTATACGTACCAACAATATGCAACTTTTCAAATTCATATCCAAGCCACCCTGACAATTCATTTTGTATTAGCGCCTGTCTTGAACTTAAAAGACGTACATTTAACAAATCATTCGGTTTAATGCATTCCAGTTTTGCTAACGGATCATCCTTGCGCACCAATAATCCCCATGTATCCGCCATAGGAAGTTTTAAATAATCATATTTTTTAGACTCAATATTTCCTACAAACAGACCAAAATCAATTAAACCCTTATCAAGACGCTCAGAAACATCTTCCCCATTTCCACTAAATAAATGATATCGAATATTTGGATATCGATTGTGCAGTGTTTTAATTGCTTTGGCAATCAAATGAACCCCCTGTGTTTCCCCGGCTCCAATATAAATATTGCCCTCTACCACATCATCGGACGTCATCAACTCTGCTTCGGTTTTATCTGCTAAATCCACAATTTCTTGCGCTCTCTTTCGAAGAAACATACCTTCTTCCGTAAGTGTTATTTTTCTTTTACCCCTTAAAAAAAGTGTTTTTCCAAGCTGTACTTCCAAATCCATAAGCTGTTTTGATAACGTCGGCTGTGTTACATGTAAACTTTCGGCCGCCGCTGTAATATTCTCTTCCCTTGCCACAGCAAGAAAATATCTTAATACACGCAGTTCCATTGTCTCACCTTCTTTTTGTTTTATTGTATGTCTCATATCCATTCCTGTCAACTATGATAAACTATAATAAATAAGTATTTGCTATCTATCATCCATGAGGATTATAATTATCTTGTAAGGAGGCAGATGCATGGAACATCATAAAACGGAACAAGATGTAAAGAAAAATTTAGAAGACATTGGTTTCTCTGAGCAGGAAATTTTATTGTTTTTTCAATATCGGCCGGAGGAACAACTGAATTTTTTAAACAGACATCGAAAAAAATTGTTGGAACAAATTCACAAAGACCAACACCAACTGGAATACCTTGACTATCTGCTATACCATATCAAGCAAAAAAGGAGCTGTTCACATGAGTTTTAACATGTATGTACCTACCAGATTTGTATTTGGTAACGGAAGACTTTCGGAATTATCTCAATATAAAATGCCTGGCAAAAAAGCAATGATTGTAACCACAAACGGAACATCCGTTTTTAAAAATGGAGCCTATGATAACACAGTCGAACAATTAAACAAAGCAGGTGTTGCATCTGTGCTATTCAACGAAGTACAGGCAAACCCTTTAAAATCTACAGTGATGAATGGTGCTGCGTTTGTAAAGGAAAATCAGTGTGACTTTATCGTTGCATTGGGCGGCGGCAGTGTTATGGATGCTGCCAAAGCGATGGCATTTATGGCCACCAATCCGGGTGACCTATGGGATTATATTGTGGGCGGAAGCGGAAAAGGTCAGCCCATGCAGGAGAAACCGCTCCCCATTGTATGTATTACAACAACCGCAGGCACCGGTTCTGAAGCAGACCAATGGGGCGTCATCAGCCATGATGAACGAAATGAAAAAATCGGATTTGGCGGTTGGGACGAACTATTCCCTGTTCTTTCTATTATCGACCCGGAGTTGATGAAAACTGTCCCTCCAAAATTTACGGCATACCAAGGCTTTGACGCATTATTCCACGCTACGGAATGCTACATTTCCAAAGGTGCAAATATGATGAGCGATATGTACGCATTGACTGCAATTGAAAATATCGCATCTTACCTTGCACGCGCAGTAAAAGACGGAAATGACATAGAAGCACGCGAACATGTTGCTTTTGCAAATACCCTTTCCGGCATTGTTATGACCATCTGCAGTACCACAGCGGAACATTCCATTGAACATGCAATGAGCGCATTTCACCATGAATTGCCTCACGGAGCAGGTCTGATTATGATTTCCAAAGCATTTTATGAATTCTTTATTGAGCACCACGCTTGTGATGAACGTTTTATCAAGATGGCGCAAGTAATGGGAATTCCAAATGCAAATAAACCGGAAGATTTTATTATAGCCCTTGTAAATTTACAGAAGGCATGCGGTGTAGAGCAATTAAAAATGAGTGAATACGGCTTTACCCCAGATGAATTTGAAGCAATTGCGGCTAATGCAAAAGAAACCATGGGAGGTTTGTTCTTAGCAAACCCTTGCGAGCTGCCGCACGAAGGTTGTGTGGAAATTTTAAGAAAGTCCTACCAATAAGAGGAACATTTATGCAACTGCAAGAATTTTTAAACAAATTAAACGCGGGGAACACGGTACATACCGGGTCAGAAGTGCATCAATTTATGCACAAAGCAGCACAGGAAGCACTGAAATTAACCGCTCAATTAAACAACAGTTATCATACCCCCGATGAAATTCGTCAGATTTTTTCAACAATCATTGGGAAACCTGTGGATAATACATTTGGATTATTCCCCCCCTTCTACACAGACTGCGGTAAAAATATCAGAATTGGAAAACATGTGTTTATCAATATGGGCTGTAAATTTCAGGACCAGGGCGGTATTACCATTGGGGATGAAACGCTCATTGGGCATAATGTAGTATTGGCAACATTAAATCATGATTTCAACCCTGCAAAACGCAGTGATATCATTCCAAAGCCCATTCATATCGGAAAACAAGTGTGGATTGGCTCTAATTCAACTATTTTACCCGGCGTTACCATTGGGGATGGAGCAATTGTTGCAGCCGGTGCCGTTGTTGCCAAAGATGTACCCCCAAATACCGTTGTGGGAGGTGTTCCCGCAAAAATAATCAAACGTTGTTTGGAGGAAAAAATATGAATCCAAAAGAATTGAGTCAATTCCCTCTGGGGGATAAAAATGACGCGTTTGCAAAGTATTTTGTCGGACAAAGTTATTTACATATGCTCTCTACCCAACAAATTGCAATTGCAAATGTAACCTTTGAGCCCGGGTGCCGTAACCACTGGCACATTCACCGCGCCAAAAGTGGCGGAGGACAAATTTTATTGGTTACTGCAGGCCATGGTTATTACCAAGAATGGGGTGAAAAGGCCAGAGAACTTCATCCCGGTGATGTAGTGAATATTCCCGCCAATGTAAAACACTGGCACGGCGCTGCACCTGACAGCTGGTTTGCTCATCTGGCTGTCGAGGTTCCGGCAGAAAACGGAAGTACGGAGTGGTGCGAACCTGTAGCAGAGCACGAATACAACAAACTCAAATAGGTGAATGTATGAAACAAATTTGTGCCGGCATCTTAATCGGTATTGTTATGCTGATGACCTTGTCTGCTTGCAGTAATATAGATTCATCCTTTTCACAAGTTGTGTCTGAACAGAACAGTACCCAAGGAGACAACACCATGCAGGAATATACCAATTCGTTAGAACGTCAACAGAATGCTAATGCATTCACTATCAAAATTTCTGTAAATGGAACAGAGCTTACTGCTGTCTTAGAAAACAACGTTACCACCAGAGCATTGGTGGAACAAATGCCCATGACGCTTTCCATGCGTGATTTATATGACAGAGAGATATGTTACAACTACGGTACAGGTGCATTTCCTACAGAAACATTAAGGAACGACTCCTATGAAGTAGGAGACATTATCTACTGGCCGACAGCAGGCAGCTTTGTCATTCTGTATCGGCAAAACGGAGAACAATTCAGCAGGCAACATCTGGGTCATATTGAATCCGGGGTGGAGGTATTTGAAACAACCGGAAATACAGATGTGACCTTTGAATTGATGAATTAAAGAAGGAGGATACCCATGGCCAAAGTAACTGCAGGAAGAGAGCAATTAGGGGATTTTGCACCCAAATTTGCTCAATTAAACGATGATGTGTTATTTGGAGAAGTTTGGTCCCGGGAGGAACAACTTTCCGCCAGAGATAGGAGCATTGTGACAGTAACCGCACTGATGGCAAGCGGTGTTCTGGACAGCTCTTTACAATTTCATATTCAAAATGCGAAAGCATGCGGTGTAACAAAAGAAGAAATGGCAGAAATACTGACCCATGCCGCTTTTTACGTAGGATGGCCAAAGGCGTGGGCAGCGTTTCGATTTGCCAAAGAAATTTATAAGGAAAATGAATGATGAAACAAAACGTATTAGTAATCTCTACAAGTCTTAGAAAAAACAGTAACTCTGAAATTCTTGCAAAAGAATTTGAAAAGGGAGCCAAAGCGGCCGGAAATACCGTTGAATTTATTTCACTGGCAAATAAGCAAATAGGATTTTGTATCGGCTGTCTTAGCTGCTTAAAAAGCAAGAAATGCTTTATGAAAGATGATGCTGCAAACATTGCTGAAAAAGTACAACATGCTGATGTGATTGCATTTGCAACACCAATTTATTATTATGAAATGTGCGGACAAATGAAGACTCTTTTGGATAGGATGAATCCTCTTTATACGTCCGAATATGCATTTCGAGATATCTATTTATTAACAACTGCGGCAGAAAATGATGAAAGCGCAATGGACGGCGCTGTGAAAGGAATGCAGGGCTGGATTGATTGTTTTGAGCAAGCAAGGCTTGCCGGCGTCATACGCGGAGTTGGTATCAGCGATGCGGGAACTGCAAAAGAACATACCGCATTGCTGCAAGAAGTTTATACTATGGGAGCATCTATTTCCTAACCTATTTTGATAGGTCGGCTGTACAGAACTTTCTGTACAGCCTTTTTGTATTTCAAAAACATACTGATTATTTTTTAACGATATATTTATAAAGTTTAGTCATTACCATATTGAGATTTCTAATTTTGTGTGATATACTGGATAATACAAAATAAAAAATCGGGATGTAGCTCAGTTTGGTAGAGCGCTGTGTTCGGGACGCAGAGGCCGCGTGTTCAAGTCGCGTCATCCCGACCATTCAGCTGAACCCGGACGCAACTTGCGTTCCGGGTTCAGCTTTTATTTTGCCGTATTACTTGTGCCTACGGCGGGTATCTTTTTGGCAGTGTAAACCTAAATAAGATTTTGAACATAAAACCCTTTTCTTTTAAAGAGAGAAATATATTCCAACATAAGCACAGATAAGTGGAGATAACTTCCGATTTTCAACTGATGTTCTCACTCTATTATCTATTTTACTCGTTAGCGATTGTATTCACTCTATAGGTTTATGTAAATAACTTTATATCTCATTTTGATGACAAAAAGTATGTTTGAAACAGAAGTGCACAAACTATCTTTGATAAAGAATTTAAGAAAACTTCATGGTTTCATCATAGAAAAAACAATTATCTATTGTACCTTGAAGAAGGAACATTCCAAATCTATCACATAACATCGTATCAGAAAGGAATTCTATTTTTATATGAATCTTCATATAAAACCAATTTCGGCAGAGAACAAAAAAGAGGCGTTGCAGCTTAATGTAAAAACGGAACAATCCTCATTCATTGAACCGGTTTCCCAATGTATACAGGAAGCGGAACAACTGGATTTATGGAACCCTGTTGCCATTTATCACGGTACTGATATGATAGGATTTGCTATGTATGGCTTTTTCCCTTATGAGGATACACATGGCCGTGTTTGGCTGGACCGCTTTCTAATCGATAACAGATATCAAGGAAAAGGATATGGAAAGGCGGCACTCAAACTGCTGATTACTCGTCTATTTTGTGAATATCAATGTAATACTATATATCTAAGTTTATATCAGCAAAATAAACACGCCTATCATCTTTATACCTCGTTTGGTTTTCAAGAAAATGGTGAAAAAGACGTCAACGGGGAAACTGTTATGTGTTTACAGAAGAATCACGAGTCTGTCAGACAACTCAACGAAATATCCGGATAAAGTTAACGTAATTTTAATAAAAATAGTATTTACATCATATATGCAAATAGCTATACTATAAGAAAATAAAACAGGAGGCTACAATATGAAAGTAACAAGCACAGGAATCTTACATGGTGTTATCTCAGACGAATACGGTAAACGCGGCACACAATTCAACGCGCATGGTATGCCTACCTATTCTCTCCCCCTATCCATTCAGGATGCGCCTGCAGGAACAGTTTCTTATGCAATTGTATTAGAAGATAAAGACGCTTATCCTGTTAGCGGCGGTTTTGTATGGATTCACTGGACGGTAGCAAACTTAACACGTACTGAACTGGAGGAAAACGAGAGTATTTCCGCGACAGATTTTGTACAAGGGGCAAACAGTTGGATGAGTGTTCAGGGCGGCCAGCAAAGCCGAAAAGAATCCAGTTATTACGGAGGTATGTGCCCTCCCGATGCTACCCATTTATACGAATTGCATGTGTTTGCATTGGATACAAAATTACAACTGGAAAACGGATTTTATTTAAATGAACTATATAAACAAATGGACGGGCATATTTTAGAGCAATGCACCATCAAAGGAACCTACGATAATTAATCCAATACCGTAAGACTTCTAAAACAGAGGTCTTATTTTTTTCAGAAAGGAGGAAATCTACCATGCCATCCGTTCCTAAAATTGGTATGCGCCTAATCAAAACGGCAGTTGCAGTTTTTCTATGTTTTTTAGTGGATTTCTTCCGTGACGGAGGTACGCCTTTTTATTCGGCAATTGCCGCAATTCTCTGCATGCAGCCTGAACTGGGCAGCAGTTTAAAAGTAGGAAAAGAAAGAATCATTGCAACCATCATTGGCGGTATTGTGGGTATGGCCATGCTGGCATTTGAACGTTATGCCGTTCCTATTGAACCTGTTTTGGTACGTTATTTGGTCATCAGTATTATGGTTATTATTCTAATGTACATTACTGTTTTGCTAAAAAAACCAAGCTGTGCCTATTTAACATGCGTTGTATTTATGAGTATCGTTATTTCTCATGTTGCAGATGCCAATATTTATGTCTTTGCCCTCAACCGTATCCTTGATACCTTAATCGGTATTTTTATTGCCATTGTGATTAATGCCATTCATATTCCTCATCGCAAAGAACAAGGACTTTTGTTTGTATGTGACTTAGACCATAATTTGCTGTCAAAAAACGGAGATATCAGTCAACACTCAAAAATTCACTTAAGCCGTTTATTAAAAGAAGGCGCCTGTATTTCGTTTGTTACGGCTGATACGCCTGCATCCGTTCTTCCTCATATGGAACAAATGCCGTTTACCATGCCTCTGGTCATATTAAATGGTGTTGCCTTATATGATACAAAAACTCATACCTATGTTTCGCAACACAACTTACCGCTTTCTACTGTACAGCCGGTTTATGAATTGTTAAAACGACATCATATGAATTGTTTTATCCATGTTATTTCTAAAGATAATTTGCATATTTACTACGGTGATTTTCGTCATGCAAAGGAAGAACAATACTATGAGGAAACCAGAATGCAGCAACAAAACGCATATATTTACGCAGAAAACCTCTATGATACACAAAATATTCCATGTTATTTAAAAATAATGGATACCAAAGAAAATCTTTTGCAATTACAAAAAGAATTAAAGCTGTTACCTCAATATCAAAGTCTTTCCTCTACCATTTTGCCTTATCCCTCAGATGAATCATACGGATTTTTAGGCATCTATTGCAACCAGGCTTCTATCGGAAAAGCTGCTTTGGAATTGAAACAGAAAACATGTTCTTCTACGCTCATTTCCTTTATAGGAGACTCTGATTGCGCATCTCTACTGGAGGTAAGCGATTTATCCTATGTCTCTGACCAAGCGGATGTATCATTGCAAGCAAAAGCAACAGGGACATTTTCTGTTTCATCCAAAAACGGCTCTGTAAAAAAGATAGAAGAATTTTATTGGAAACCTTTCTTCAAAAATAAGAAATAATTTAATTTTATTTTTTCTTTCATTAGAAACTTCTTGACATATCACATATAATAAAGTATATTAGTAATATCTTAATTACTTTATTATATGGAGGAGTTTATGAAACTATCACCAAATATTGCTCACATTGGCAGCGAGTGCGTAGCTTGCGGATGCTGTGTACTGGTTTGTCCCAAAGGTGCTATTCATATTGCTTTTGGTATTACCGCCCAAGTAAATGAAGAAAAATGTGTTGGTTGCAAAAAATGTTCAAAAGAATGTCCCGCTGATGTAATTACAATGGTGAAAAGGGGGGTTTGCAGTGAAAACAAAGAAGTGGTATGATTATCTTTGGATTGCCGAGTTGCTTTATTTAGCTTTAGGTCTAACTAACATTTTATTTGCATGGTTGGGTATGTTATTTTTCTCTATCCCTTTGTTAATTGCCTTATTTGGAGGAGGCAAAGCGTACTGTAACCGTTATTGCGGAAGAGGTCAACTAATCGGCATCCTGGGAAACAAACTGAAATTATCCCGAAATGCACCCCCTCCTAAATTTTTACGCAGCAAATGGTTTCGCTATGGTTTTTTAACATTTTTTATGATTATGTTCTTTTTAATGTTATATAGCACTTATAAAGTATTTACAGGCGCACCGCTGCAACAAACAGTAACCTTGCTGTGGGTATTTAAACTCCCATGGCAGTGGGCAGAGGTAAGCATGGTAACCCCATGGTTTGCTCAGTTCGCGTTCGGATTTTTTGGAATAATGCTTACATCCACCATACTTGAACTTATTACTATGGTATTATTTCGCCCCAAGTCATGGTGTGTATATTGCCCAATGGGAACCATGACACAAGGAATTTGCAAACTCAAACATGGAAAGGAACTAAAAACATATGGAAGAACAAGCCAAAACGATTGCGGAACTTCTGAAACTTCTGGCCAATGAACACCGTCTTTTAATCTTGTGTGCATTGATTAAGGGACAATTAACCGTAGGAGACATTCATAAATGTGTACCAAATATTACGGCATCCGCACTTTCCCAACATCTAAACCAACTAAAAACAGCCGGAATTCTTTCTTCCGAAAAGCAAGGGATGAATGTTATCTATCAAATTCAGGATGAACGAGTGATTGCTCTCATGGGTGTTATGAAAGAATTATATTGTAACGAACCGACACCCCCGCATAGTTAGATATATTTGCAATATAAATAGAATCAACATCGTGACAACTTATAGTAATAAAGACACGCTCTCACCTTATCTTCAAAATATAAAAAAACAAGCACCTTATGAATACCTCCATAAACAACGTATACGTAAAAAGCTGTGTAATAAATTACACAGCTTTTTATTTTTAATCTAATGTTGTTTTGATTACTTTAAAGTCTTTTACGGCCTGTTTTCCTATTTTAACAATCTTTTTAAAGTTAATAGAGTTTACCCCTCCTTGCCTTGGTTTAAACGTAATTGGTATAAAACGGATATTTTCTTTATACTTGACCAGACAAATAGTAAGCATTACATTAGAAAGATTAAAATCTTTTGGTATTTTAGAAATATGTCGCTGCAAAACATCCCTATTCAACAAACGAAACGGCGTATTTGCATCCGTAATATTTAACTTAAAAATACACCATAATACAAATTTCAACGTCTTGGTAACAAACACACGGGAGAATCCGTCTTTTCTATGATTTCTATATCCAATAACAGCAGAATATTTATCTCTTAACTCCCAAAAACCATAAAATTCCTCCGGCAGTGTTTGTCCGTCTGAATCTGTCTGGAAAATATAATCTACCTTTAGGAGCAAAATTATGGAAAAATTATATATTGTTATTCCTGCGTATAACGAAGAAATGAATATTACTTCAGTTGCAAGGGAATGGCATACAGTAGTAGAAACTATAAGTGAAGATTCGAAGTTGGTTATTATTGATGATGGAAGCAAAGATTCTACCTATCAGGTGCTTACTGAACTTAGCAAGGAGTTGCCTCAGCTTGAGGTGATTACAAAAAAGAATTCAGGACATGGCGCTACAGTTTTGTATGGGTACCGCTATGCATTGGAGCAGAATGCAGACATTTTGTCTCCCATAGTTTTAGAGCAAAAAATAGGTAAAAATGGCTGTTTTAGGGCAAAAAAATAAGTGGTACAAAAATTCTGCCTTTTGCGCCGCCTTAATACGTAGAGATTGATAATATAAATCACTCTTATATTCTTTTGTATAAATAATATGCAATATTATCTTGCAAATAAGTACCTTCTACTACATTTACCAACGAATAGTTTTCGATGATAGCATTGTTAAATTTATCTAAATAATTGTCTTTATCCATCAATACGTCATCTAGTCCTTCATGATAGGAAGCCGCGAACATACAGACCAAATAAGCATTCTTTTTGTTTATAATATCGTTATATTGTTCTAAAAATACATCCGGATACTGTTCGTAATCCACGTTTGGCAGATAAAAATATCTGGATTGCGGTATAAGGCCGGAAGCTGTGTATATACCATAGTCTAATGTTAAGACTTCTAATACAGAGTGATTTTCCGGTGTATCCGATAATATGATATCCGCTATTGTCTGTTGGAACGGTATTGTATTAATACGTGTAACACGGTTAATAGGCTGTGAGATTAATCCATTATTCCCTATGGTTGCGATAAAAATAATAAATACTGTGAAAACAGAAATAATTGTATTTTTATAAAGTTTATCACTTTTTTGTTGCTCACTTTTATGAATACCGGATTTGGTAACCAAATTGTAAATAGCCATATATCCAAAAAGACCATAAATTGATATAGGGATATATACATAACCAAATGGTTTCACGCTAATTCCAATCATAGTTAATAAAAAACTAAAAAATATGGACATATTGAGCAACAAGTTGCTGCGATATTTATATATGAAATACAAAAGGCCAAAAACAATAATAACTGTAAAGATAAAATAACTATAAAATACTGTGTGAACTGTATTCTTTAGCCCTGAAGCCAATGAATACAGAAAATTGGTATCAGGCTCGCCACTATATGTTAAATTAAATTTTAAATACACTTTTACAAAGTCTTTTATACTGTTGGTGATAAGTGCATAAATAATATAAGGCAGTACAGCAGAAATAACTCCGGCAAGCAGAAGCAACAATGATTTTGCAAAAACCTTTATATGCTTTACTAACAAATAAATATAAATAGGAACCAGCAAACCGACAAAAAATAATATAAAATTAAATTTTAATAAAAAAACAAAACCTACCATCAGTCCAATTACAAACATGTATTTTCCTATGTGTTTGTATTGGTTGCTTTTATTATCTTTAAATAATTTTATAATAAAGTAAAGTGAAATCGTCAATAACGCTGTGATAAACTCATCCGGACTTCCTCCTCCATAATCTGCACTGGTCGCATAAAGATTGTTTCCGGATAATGTCATTATGGGGACTAACATAGAAATGATAATCGCATGAAAATAATTATCTATATACAGTTTCGCTATTTTGTAGCAGAATATCATTGTCAGTGACATAAAAATTGATTGTATCAAAAAGATACCAAAAAAACCGGTTGAATCAATTAAATACCCGATTCCGTATAACAAATAAAGCAGCGGACCTTTGTGATCAAAAAGATCTCTATAGGGAACCGCTCCATTCATCATTCCTTTTCCCATGGTAAAATAAGCGTTTGCATCATACCAATCATTTATAATATACAAAGGAGATGATTTGGTGCAAAAAAACATAAGTAAACAAGCATAACCAATTAATAACGCATATAAATATATCCTTTTATTTTTTTCAATTCCTGTGTTCCGATTCATTATGCACTCCTTCATCCTACAAAAATTTACATATATTTGCAAATTATATCATTTTAACGTAATTATTTCAATTATTAAAAAAATATATTTGCTGACGTGTGAGAAATTTTCAACGTATTTCTACCCCTATCAAAAACAGCTATTTTCAATCATAATATCTATTTTATAGAACTGTTCATTCAGCTGAACCAACACGGTTAATGCTTATATTTCTCTACGAAAACGATAACCTACTCCCCATATTGTTTCAATGTACCGTGGATTACTTGGGTCAGGCTCAATTTTTTCTCGTATACGGTTAATATGTACGGTAACAGTAGAAGTCTCTCCCATAGGCTCCATACCCCAAATGCGGTCAAACAATGTTTCTTTACTGAAAACTACATCCGGATTTTCAATCAAGAATGCCAATAAATCAAATTCTTTATTTGCCAAGATAATTTCTTTCTGCTTTCTTAGCACACGTCTTGAATCCAAATGAACTTCTAAGTCTCCCACTGTAAATACCGGTCCATGATTGGATGCATCCGAAGTGGTTAAGCGCTCATATCGATTGATATGCGCTTTTACCCTTGCGACCAGCTCAGAAGGACTAAAAGGCTTACTGATATAATCATCGGCCCCTAAACCTAATCCACGAATTTTATCAATATCTTCCCTACGTGCTGAAACCAATAAAATCGGAATATTTTTTTGTTCCCTCACTGTACGGCAAATAGAAAAACCATCCATCCCCGGCAGCATAACATCTAATAGAATTAAATCATAATCCTGATGCAGCGCCTTTTGAAGCCCTAATTCTCCATTTGGCACAATCTCAGATGTAATTTCATTGGCTTCCAAATAATCTCTTTCCAATTCTGCAATGCTGGTGTCATCTTCAATAATCAGAATATGTTTCATGTTTTATCCCCCTTATGAGCCTTTTGAAATTCAAGATGCATTCCCATGCCCTCATTGATTGCACTTTTTGCCCAGATACTGCCATTCATATTTTCTACAATCTGTTTGGTAATGGATAATCCAAGTCCACTGCCTTTTGCTGCATTGGTTCGTGCAGGATCAGTACGATAAAAACTATCAAATAATTTTTCACATTCATTGGGACTTACTCCTATTCCATTATCTTTTACGATAATTTGTACCGTCTCACGCTCTTCCTGAATGGTAATTTTTAATATACCAAGTCCAACACGCTTATATTTCACACTGTTATCTACCAAATTAGATACTACTCTGCCAAATTGTAAGCGATCCATACGAACATAACACGGGGAGTTGGTGTGTATTTCCAACGATAACTTCATATCTTTTTCCAGCAGCCTCGGTTTGGTTTCTTCCATATAATCCGTAAAGTAATCTACAACCGAAACAATTTCCCAATGAAAAGGCACTTTCCCCAAATCGAGTTTGGAAAACAAAAATAAACTGTCTACAAGGTGCTCCATATCGCACGCGGTGTGATAAATCGTTTTTAAATAGTGCTCCTGTTTCTCAGGCGTATTGGCAATGCCGTCTAACAATCCGCTGACATATCCCTTAATCGAGGTAAGCGGCGTTGACAAATCATGAGAGATACCTGCAATTAATTCTTTTCTGCCTTGTTCATATGCTTGCTGTGCTTGGACAGATTCTTGCAGCCTGCGACGCATTTGGTCAAAATCTTGGCAGGCCAGCCCCAGTTCGTCTTGCGCATAGATGGTAATTTCACCGTTCAAATCACCATTTTGTATTCGGTTAGAGGCTCTTCGCAATTCATTGAGTGGTACTAAAATGGTTTTGGAAAGTTTGTTGGAAATCAGAACCCCCATAATAATGATAATGACAACTGCCAATACACAAGTAACAGCAAACACAATTTTTATCATTGTTTTTACCCAACGTACTTGCTGATAACTGTTAACAGGAAAATCCACATGATTGCCCACAATTAATATTTCGATGGTTTCTCCCAATGGATTTTGCTGAGAAAGATGGTACACAAAGCCCTGGTTCGTCCAATAAAAAATAGGAGAAATCATCTCTTGATTTCCTATTATGGTTTGTGCCTGAAGCCACAACTCCCCGATAGATTCCGAGCCAACCTGACAGTATACGGTATCTCCACGGTATATCACTGTATTTGCTTCCATTTCCTGCAAGCTTTCGCAGGCATCTTGTACCTCATCATTTTGAAGCAAAGATTCAGGGTTTGAATGTGCCACCTGTTCTGTTAAAGAATCTACCGTCAACTGCAACATATATCCCGAAACGGATGCGTTGTCGTCTCCGGGTAAAACCGTTGGTTTTTGAGACCCTGTTGCCATCAAAAAAGAGAATAAAATACCCAATATAACAACCATAACAATGAACACAGGAATTCCTATCATAAGAAAATGAGAAAGTAATAACTTTTTCTTTATCGACCAATCATGAATATGCATCGGTATCTCCTTTCGGTTGTCAGTCACAAAAAAAGGGTTATGCCATTTGCTGCATAACCCTTTTGGTCTATTGCAGACCATCATTTATTGTGTCATTTTTGGAGTATCATCTTCATAAATAAACTGCACCAACGCATCACTGTTTGCTTCCAAATCCGGACGCAATACAGATGCCTCCATACCGCCAATCATAACCATAGCATCAGAGTATGCACCATCTTCAGGCAAACGGAGTTGCTCAATTGGATAGTTGAGATATGTCAATGCATTTGATGCCAAATTAAGTACCTCTGTCTTACTTAAATTAGTTGTAATCATAGGTAATACAGTAGACAGTACATGATTAATTGTTCCAATATTGGAAGATTTCAGCTGGTCAATTGCCGCTGACATGACCTCACGCTGGCGTGCCGTACGTTCAAAGTCATCTCCTATTTTACGTATCCTTGCATAGGAACGAGCCAAATTTCCATTTAATAATTGATAGCCGCCAACAATATCTGTACGGAAAGAATATTCATTGATGTACGCAGCCTCAGCATCGGATACATCAATATAAACACCTCCCACACTATCAATAATTGTTTCGAAGGCATCATAATCAATAATAACATAACGGTCAATATCCACGCCAAAGTTATTCTCAATGGTTTTTACCGTTAAAGGTGCGCCGCCATAAGAAAATGCTGTGTTGAGACGATTAGAACCAACACCCGGAATTTGCACAAACATATCTCTCATAAAAGAAGTCATTTTTATCTTTTTATGACGGGTATCTATAGACAGCATAATCATACTGTCTGAACGACCGACATCGCCTTCCTGATAATCATCCAAACTCAAAATTAATATATTTGTAATGGCGTCATCATGATATAATCCGTTTACAAACATAGGGTCAGGCAAGCTTGTGGTTTCTCCCGTTTCACTGACTGCGATACTTGGAGTTGCCTCTGATTCCGTGTTCTCAACAAAATTTAATTTATTCAGCATTCCATCTACATAGAAACATCCGGCACCGGCTACAATTAAAATAACGCTGAGTATTGCCACTATAATGTTTACAGCAATACGACCTTTGGTCAGCTTTCTTTTTTGAGGTTTCTGAGAAGATGCTTGATAAGATTGTTTTAACTCTTCCAAACTTGTATCATTTTGTTGCTGTATGTTTGGAGTTTTGCTATATAATTCATTTTGTTCCAAATCCGGAATCTTTTTTGTATCTTGTATCTTTTCTTTGTCAAAATCGTGATGATTGTTATCCAAATTTATCCCTCTGTTTTTCTTATTCTTACGTAAATTCCACTAATTTTTAAGTATACAAGATATCTTACTTTATAATATTCTTAAAAAGAAAATATATTGGATTTATACAAAAAATTACATTATTTTTGCAAGCATTATTCCTGCTCGTCCAATGTTAATTCATAGGAAGGTAAAAACTCTTTGATAAAGCAATCTGCTTCCGGAATGTTCATAGCATTTATGGATTCTCGAATGGTTTGCTCCGCTTTTGTAAATTCAGCATTGCCCATTTTTCGTTCCTCCACGCATTTGATAAGAGCCGAAAGTTTATCTGCTGCCTTAACAAATGTTAATAACCTTTTATCCTCTTCCTGTTCTTGAAATAATAAAGAGGTATAATCTTGCTTTAAATCCTGCGGCAGCATAGAAAGTAATTTTTCCTGAGCAACTTTTTCCACTTCTTGATAAGCTTTATGAATAGAAGGGTTATAATATTTCACAGGTGTAGGCAAATCGCCTGTAATAATTTCAGGCGCATCATGGAAAACCGCCAGTGTTGCTGCACGTTCCGGATTGACATTGCCGTGAAATCTGCGATTATGGATAACTGCCAACGCATGCGCTAAAATAGCAACTTCTAAACTATGTTCGCAAATCGACTCCTGCTGCGTATTTCGCATTAATCCCCATCGATTGATATATTTCATGCGGGACAGCATGGCATAAAAATGTGACATAATAAACTTCCTTTATCGATTTTCTTTTATTATACCAAGTTTGTTGCACAGGAACAATGGTTTTCCAACCGTAATCGCAATCCTTCAATATTCGCTAAATTCAGACATCAAAAATATGTTATAACAACCTCATAACAGCAGCAAAATTAAAATTTTGGTTGTTATGAGAACATTGTAACGCTTATTCGTTAGAAATGGTTTCACAATTTCTTTTATGTTATAACAACCTTGCAACAAAATCAAAATCATAGATTTTGTTTGTTGGCAAGAACGTTTTAGCGTTTATTTGTTGAAGATTACTCTGTAATCTTCTTTATGCTATAACAACCTTGTAATAACTAAAAAATCATAGATTTTGTGTATTGATAAGAAGGTTTAGTCTTTATTGGCTAAAAAATGCAATACAATTTTCTCTGGTCTATAACAAACTTACGATAAATATTAAAATTTACTTGCTGCAAAAATCGTCAAAGCTATTTTAGTATGTATTGGGCAAAAATTGCACACCAATTTCTTTTATGCTATAATAAAAAATCAACAAAGAAAAGGAGGTCTCACATGCAGTTAACAGCTCTACAACCAAAAGTTTGGTGGCAAAACTACTATTTTAAGGCATTTGTTTATGGTGTTGGAATTTCTTTCCTTTTCTTTATTCCCTTTATTATATACGACAAAGGATATTTTCTTTTTTACGGTGATTTTAACGTTCAGCAAGTGCCCTTCTATCAAATGGCGCATGACGCCGTAAGAAGCGGTAGTTTTGGCTGGAGCTGGACCACCGATCTTGGTGCTAATTTTATTGGTTCCTATTCATTTTATTTATTAGGCAGTCCATTTTTCTGGCTGACCATTCCATTTCCCAGTGCAGCTGTTCCCTATCTTATGGGGCCTTTGCTCATTTTAAAGTTTGGCTGTGCCTCCTTAACCGGTTATGTTTATTTAAAACGATACGTTCAAAACCAAAATTTTGCCGTTATCGGAGGCATGTTATATGCCTTTTCGGGATTCTCCGTTTACAATATCTTTTTTAACCATTTCCATGAGGCAATCGTATTTTTCCCTCTTATGCTGGCGGCACTGGATGAATACATGTATCAGCGCCGCAGAGGAATTTTCGCATTGACTGTATTTGCATGCTGTTTTGTAAATTACTATTTCTTTGTAGGACAAGTTGTATTTTGTCTCATTTATTTTGCCATCCGCCTGATTATGAAAAGCTGGAAAATTTCTGTCAGAGATTTTTTCTTGTTGCTTCTGGAAGGTATTCTTGGCGTTGCCATATCGTGTGTTTTATTGATACCAACCATACTCACGATTATACAAAACCCACGTGTGGACAACCCTCCAAATGGATGGAACGCCTTACTTTACAGCTATAATCAACGATATGTACATATTCTGCAAAGCCTGTTCTTCCCTCCTGATATTCCGGCAAGACCAAACTTTACACCAAATTCGGAATCAAAATGGGCTTCACTGGGCGCATGGTTACCGTTGTTCAGTATGACAGGTGTCATCGGCTTTATGCAGAGAAAGAAAAAACATTGGCTGAAGGTAACATTGGGTGTATTGTTTTTAATGGCAATGGTTCCAATTTTAAATAGTGCTTTTCAATTATTTAACTCCTCTTACTATGCTCGTTGGTTCTATATATTAACGCTGATGATGTCACTGGCTACCATTTCCTGCTTGGAGTTTAGCGATATTAATTGGAAACGCGCCATACGTTGGACTTTATTGATTACTCTTGGCATTGCGATTCCAATTGGATTAATGCCGAACACGACAACCAAGGATGGTGTTACTACCACAACTTACGGACTGGAAAGTTATCCCACCAGATTCTGGACTTATGTTGCCATTGCTGTCGTCAGCTTATTATTGCTGATTATTATTCTAAAATACCGCAACAAAAGCCGCGTGTGGTTTGCTCGTTTGTTAAACATCGGCGTTTGCGTTATTACTGTGGTATACGCAACTTATTTTATTGCACTTGGTAAAACACAATCCTATGATACACACAATCAAATTATTCCTACCTCATTAAATGGCGGTAAAGATTTAAATTTACCGGAATCTGATTTTGCACGTTCTGACTTCTATAAAAGTATGGATAACCAGGCAATGTTCTGGCAAGTTCCCAGTATACAAGCGTTTCACAGCATTGTACCGGGTTCTATTATGGAATTTTACCCAACCATTGGCGTCACAAGAGATGTTGGTTCAAGACCTGATGTAAAATATTATGGATTGCGTGCTCTTACTTCCTGCCGCTGGTTATTTGACTACACAGGAGACAATGATAATTTTGTAAAAGAAGATGGAACGACTCGTATGCCGGGATGGACCTATTATGATACTCAAAACGGCTATGACGTCTGGGAAAATCAATATTACATTCCAATGGGTTTTAGTTACGATTACTATTACACTGAAGAGCAGTATAATCAGCTATATGAAGACAATCGTAACCTATTACTGTTAAAAGCAATTGTATTGGATGAGGAGCAAGCAACAAAATATCAGGATATTTTGGAACCTGCCGTTGGAAATACTTCTTTCTCCTACACCGAAGAAGCTTATTACAAGGACTGTCTCGAACGCCAATCAATGGCTTGCTCAGATTTTACTTATGATAGTTACGGGTTTACCGCACACTATACCTCCGATAAGGAACGTTTGGTTTTCTTTAGCGTTCCATACGAAAGCGGCTGGACTGCCACCGTAAACGGGGAACCTGTAGATATAGAAAACGTAAATATTGGCTTTATGGCTGTAAAAGTACCTGCAGGAACATCCGAAATACAATTTCATTATCAAACACCCGGCCTGAAGTTGGGAGCAATTGTGACAGGATGCGCTGTTCCTCTCTTAGTTGCATATGTACTGATTATGAAAAAAGTGGACAGCTCTAAAATCACTGACGCTAAGCACCGTATTACTTATAAAACCAAGGAACCTCTGCCGGAGAAAACAAGGTTTAAACGAACCAACCGTCTGCGTCGAAAAGAGAAAACAGAAGAATAAAAAAGGAGGGTAAATTACCCTCCTTTTTTAATTATGGCTATGGAATAATTTTAATAATTGGCGCTGACTATTGTCACTGTCACATACAGACACAATTTCATCTCCTGTATGAATTACAGTAAAACCATTTGGAATGGTCATATCGTCATCTCTTAAAACAGAAATAACAAGACATCCTTGCGGCAATGTAATATCTTTTAGCATTTTTCCATCCAAACTGGAAAACTCAGGCAAGGTTATTGTACAGATGCTTGCTTTTCCTTTATTTAAAGTTGCCAGCAAATGCATTCCCGCTAAATCCACCTCTTGCTCAATCAGTCTGGTGATAATCTCAGTGCTGCTAACAACAATATCTGTTCCCAAGGTACGCAAAGCTTCCACATTTCTCGGGTTATTGGCACGAACAATAACCTTACGGGCATTAAACTCATTTTTAGCAAGCTGTGTTGCTACCAAATTATCCTGGTCACTACCGGTAACAGAGATAAAGCAATCTGCATTTTTTGTTCCTGCTTCCTCCAGAACTTCCAATTCTGTACCATCTCCGCAAATAATTTCTACATCTAAATCATTTGCCAGTTCAATACATTTTGCTCTGTTTTTTTCAATTAATCTTACATCATATTTGCGTTCCAGCATATTATCGGCAATATCTTTACCTAACTTGCCGCCGCCAACAATAATAATTTTCATAATCCTTTTCTCCTACGAAACCATCTTAGTCACACATATTTGCGTAAATAATCATATCATTCTGTTGTAAAATTAATTTTTTATGGGCTAAATGCAAATCCATAGAGCCGTCGGGATGCACTACACCAAACACACTATGGTCACTGCCTTCTCCTAAATTTCTAATATCTTTGCCTACAAATTGCTCTTCTACCGGTACGCATGTAAACGATACAGTAGACACCCCAAATGTCATATTTTTATTATCAAATGGTTGTGTCAGAGCCACAAACATCGCGTCTCCTGCCAGATTGGTCGGACATACTGTTTTCAGTCCGAACTTTTTAAACACTTTTTCACGTGCAGGATCAGAAATACGCGCTAACACATTTTCTACGCCAAAAAATTTTTTTACTACCTGTGAAACGGTAATATTTAAATTATCATCCGGCGTCACTACTGCAACCGCATCGCAGTTTTCTATACCTGCATTTTGCATCACCTGCATGTCCATAGGCATACCACAAACTGTAATACCTGTAAACTCATCGCTTAAAGCTCTGAAATTATCTACATCTGAATCTACAATGGCCACATCATGTCCATGTGCATCTAAACGTTCTGCTAAACTAATTCCAACGCGTCCGCAGCCTATAATTAAAATATTCACTACAACCGCCTCTTTTCTATCCCTATAAATGGAATACTGCTCTTAACAATCTAAGAGCAGCAATGTTCCTTGTCTGGTTGTTGCTTATTGTACATCTCATATATAAGAGTGTCAATAGGTTTTTCCATTATTTCTTTTAAATTTATCTGAGAAATTATCAATATCTTCTATCTGATTTTTTGATTATAACGGAAGTGCAGATAAAGTAACACTTCCACTACTTGTATTAAACTCAAACATACCGTTTTTATCTCCATAAATAAACATATGATTATCCTGTATGGTTTCAAATTCACTCTCAAATGTACCTGAAACTGTATGATATGTCGCGGTAAAACCGTTTTCTTTTGGTATCATACCGTGAAAATCTCCCGAAACAGTAGTGACTGTTAACTGATTTAATGGTTCGTTTGCTGTACATTCCACCAATCCATATGTGGTAGAAAATGTCACATTATCAAAAATTCCTTCTGTCTGTATAGAGCTGCTAATTGTTTCACATTTCATATTTTTAGTATGCAAATCATTGATATTGATATTACCGCTTGCACTATAAGCATATGTATCGTTTTCAACCTTACTTTCCGTTGCTATAACAGCTCCGCTTACAGAAACCATTTTCAGGGACTCGTCTGTTTTTATATGGTTTACAGAAATATCTCCACTGGTCGTATTTAATTCTATTGAGTCGCACTTTCCTTTCTCTACAAAAATGGTTCCTGAAATAGTCTTTAAATACAAATGGTCGGTGTTGCATGTGTCAACTGTCACATTGGCACTTACAAAGTTTCCATTCAACTGTTGATATTCTTTTTCCGGTAAATATAATACCAAATCTGTATTTTCTTGTTTTTGAAACCCGAACATATTGATACCATATCCCCTGGTATCTTCTATATATAAAGTATCCCCATCTATTTTAGTTGAGAATAATTGCTCCTGTGGATAATCTTGACTACCCTTTTGAACAATACGGATTTGGTTATTTGAACTCTTTTTGACTTGTACATCTCCTGATACCCAATTTAAATGTATCACAGAGATATCTTGTTGGATATTTTCTTCTTTTATCTCAATATAATCACTTGAATCATTACCATCAATTCCCCATTTCCCCTGTAAAATTAAAACAATACAAACAGTTGCCATAACAATTACGATTGCAACTATAATTCCCCATATAACTAGGGTTGCGCGCGGAATTTTGTTTTTCACCGAATTCCCCCTCTTAGATTTACGATATTTTCATATTTTTATCTTTTCATTATAGTTGGGGCAATGTGTACTGTCAATGAAGCAAAATGGGAAAAATAGTAAAATAAAAAAGAATATCCCCAAAATAAAGGGATATTCTCTTAGATTTACGATATTTCTCCTACTTTATAAATGGTTATTGCATTATCATAATACAGATAATTTCCACCCTCACCGATTACTTCTAATGTGGTTGGAGTTGATGTTACCTGTATAATCTGAGAAAATGCTATATTACTTGCATCTGAAGTTGTCTGGAACGTATGGCGTATGCCGGTGCCTGAAACAGCAGTACCTTGTTGCTGCAGATATACTACAATTGATAATGGAAAATCCACACCACTTGTAGGAGTGATTGTTGTGTGAAACGCTACATAATAAAAACCAGGTTCTTGAATGGTAAGAGCAGAAGTATTTTCTGTATGAGAAATTGCATTACCATAAGAAGTTCCGTTTCTGTCAAAAATTAGACTGCCACCTGATGTGCCTGGCTGAGCGGGCGTAGCATATGCTGTTAACAATTCTACAGGAGTAACACCTCCACCGGTTTCGCCTCTTGGTATCACAAAGTCAAATACAGCATCCTGCTCAGTTCCGCTATTTGTTACCTTTGCCTCTGTGCCAGGCTCTGCTGTAGTTACCGTACCTACTCTTACTGTCGCTGCAGTTCCCTGGACTCCTTCATCTCCCGTCGGACCTGTGGGACCGGTTGGACCAGTTCTTCCTGTTGCTCCCGTCGGACCTGTAGGACCGGTCGCTCCCGTTGGTCCTGTGGGACCAGTTGGACCGGTTACTCCTGTTCCTGTTGCTCCCGTCGGGCCTGTGGGACCGGTTGGACCAGTTCTTCCTGTTGCTCCCGTCGGACCTGTAGGACCGGTCGCTCCCGTTGGTCCTGTGGGACCAGTTGGACCGGTTACTCCTGTTCCTGTTGCTCCCGTCGGGCCTGTGGGACCGGTTGGACCGGTTACTCCTGTTCCTGTTGCTCCCGTCGGGCCTGTGGGACCGGTCGGACCAGTTACTCCTGTTCCTGTTGCTCCCGTTTGTCCTGTGGGACCGGTTGGGCCGGTTACTCCTGTTCCTGTTGCTCCCGTCGGACCTGTGGGACCGGTCGGGCCAGTTGCTCCAAAGCCTGTTGCTCCCGTTGGTCCTGTAGGACCGGTCGGGCCGGTTACTCCTGTACCTGTTGCTCCCGTCGGGCCTGTAGGACCCGTTGGACCGGTTGCTCCTGTTCCTGTTGCTCCCGTCGGACCTGTGGGACCCGTTGGGCCGGTTGCCCCTGTACCTGTTGCTCCCGTCGGACCTGTGGGACCCGTTGGACCGGTTGCTCCAAAGCCTGTTGCTCCCGTCGGGCCTGTAGGACCCGTTGGACCGGTTGCTCCTGTTCCTGTTGCTCCCGTCGGACCTGTGGGACCCGTTGGGCCGGTTGCCCCTGTACCTGTTGCTCCCGTCGGACCTGTGGGACCCGTTGGACCGGTTGCTCCTGTTCCTGTAGCTCCTGTCGGACCTGTAGGACCCGTTGGACCAATTGCTCCAAAGCCTGTTGCTCCCGTTGGACCTGTGGGACCCGTTGGGCCAGTCGCACCAACAGGACCGGTTGCTCCTGTTGGACCAGTTACACCACCTGCAGGACCTGTGGGACCGGTTGGACCAGTAGGACCTGTTGGGCCAGCAGGACAACAAATTACTGGACGACAACAATCATCATCACAATTTTGGTTGCAACAACAATTCATCCCATTATAGATATTCATATCCATATTCATACTAAAAGTCTCCATTCTCGGTGAAATAAATTGGATATATGCGTACTTTTTAATATTCTTTTTTCTAAAAAATTGAACTATTTTGTCTTAATATAATCTATTTGCTTGTACTACATTCCTATACTTTATACACACTCTACTTATAATATATGTCAACTTTTGAAAATCGTTAAAACATATCCTATAAAACAAAAAAGAAGACAGTCATACACCATCTCCTTTTGAAATAACTATTTTAAAAAGCCACGAACAATTTCTGCCTCTGCTTCTTCTTGTGATAATCCCAATGTCATCAATTTTATAATTTGTTCTCCTGCAATTTTGCCAATGGCAGCCTCATGAATCAGAGAAGCATCTACGTGGTTTGCTGTAATTTCAGGAACTGCAGTAACGCAAGCTTCATCCATGATAATAGCATCACATTCGGAATGCCCTGCACAAGCATTATTGCCATTTATTTTGGAATAAAATCCCTGAAAAGAGTTTCCTTTTGCTACCGAACGCGACACTACATTTGTACTGCAATCAACACCATTTAAATTCACTTGAAATTCTGTAGTAGCATTTTGATTACCGCTTGTCATTAACTTTTCTTTAATAACAAGTTGCGCACGATCCTTCAAATCGCCTTTTGTAACTCTTTTTGTGTTGTCTACACCCTCAATTTGTACTGTTTCCATTTCTAAATAGCTGTCTTCATCCAAATGTACCACTGTAACAGGATTTAGAACACGTTTTCCGCTTCCACTACCTTCTCCATAATGCTTTTCCACATATCGTACCTTTGCATTTTTTCCTACATGAAAGGTATGAACGCCATCATGCTGGGATAAATGAATACCATCATTATGAATACCGCACCCTGCTACAATATCTACATCTGCATCATCGCCAATAAAAAAATCATTATATACTACGTCTGCAAAACCGCTTTCATCTACTACCACAGGGATATGAACAAACTCTCCTTTTGTTCCAGGTTTCACGTAAATTTCAATTCCCTGTCCATTCTCTTTTGAACGAATTTCTATGTTATCTGTACTCTGACGACCAATGCTTTTACCGTCTTGTCGAATATTATAAGCGCCTTTTGGTGTTCCGGTTATTCCGGATACTACCTTGAGAAGTTTTTGCAGCACAGAGGAATTTCCAGAAATATGTTCTGTTTTTTCTGAATGTTTCATTGCTGTTCCCTCACTTTATGAAATTGATACGTGTCAGATTGCGATAACAGCTTTGGCAATATTTCATCCCGTGTCCCTACAGTATCTATCTCACCGTTAGAAATCACGACTATTTTATCCGCTATATTTAAAATACGCTCCTGATGCGAAATAATGACTACTGCTCCGCGTTTGGTATCTCTAATTTGCTCAAACACTTTAATTAAATTATGAAAACTCCATAAATCAATACCGGCTTCCGGCTCATCGAACAGAGAAAGGTCTACACCTCTGGCCATTAACATTGCAATTTCAATTCTCTTTAACTCTCCCCCGGAAAGACTTGCATTTATTTCTCTATTGATATAATTTGATGCATTGAGTCCCACTTCAGTAAGATATTGACTAAGCTCTTGGTCACTTTTTTGTTTACTGGTAGATAAATGTAATAAGTCTCTTACGGTAAGACCTTTAAAACGGACCGGCTGCTGGAATGCAAATCCCATACCTAATTTTGCACGTTCATGAATATCTAAATTGGTAATATCTTGGCCTTTAAACAGAATGGTCCCTTGAGAAGGCTTCTCAATGCCCATAATGATTTTTGCAAGTGTTGACTTTCCTCCTCCATTCGGACCTGTAATTACTACAAAGGTATCGGTATCTATTGTAAGGTTAATGTCTTTTAATATTTTCTTCTGTTGACCTGTTTCCTCCATCACAGAAAAAGAGATATGTTTTAATTCAAGCATTTTTCTTCTATCCTTTTATCTTCAGCTGCTAAACAGCAGGAATTTTGATTTGTGCCACATTGACAAGGAAATGTATACACCGGCATATATTGCTTCATCATTTTCATAAATGTTAAAATGGTGTTTTTATCATTCTCATTGAGAGAGCACAAATATGCTCTCATCTCATTTAACGCTTGGTCATGATGCGCCATGTATGTTTCTCTGGCCTTTTTCCCTTCATTTGTCAGACGGAAATATTTTTCTTTTTTATTTTTAGAATCTTGAAACTTTTCAATCAATCCTTTGTCTAAAAGCTTGATACTCATTTGTGTAACAGCACTTTTTGTCACGCCTAATTTAACAGACAGTATGCTAATATTGGCTTGCGGATACTGATAAATTTTTTCCAGCAATTCTATTTCGGCATTGTATAATACTTGTCCATCTGCATATTCTTTTGGTATTTTTTGCTTTGCTGTTATTACAGTCAGCATATCAAAAAATTGTCGGGCCATTTCGCATTGCATAGCAACGCCTCCGTTTGTGATTTCTGTCGTTTTATTATAAACCTGTTTTTCTGTTTCGTCAAGTATTGTTTAGTTACTTAACAAAAAACAATAATACTTACGCCTTTCTACTATTTCATGTCCTGTATTATACCAAATTTTTTCATATTTAACACATTTGATGTACATACTAATAAAACAAAAAACGAACAACATGAAAGGTGATGTAGATAGAAATGCCAAATATAAAATTGGTTCCCCGACAAGACGGAGAGTATGATATTTTAATTGAATATTCCAAAGCCGATGTAGAATTTGCATGGGAATTTGGGAAGAGAAAAAACAAGCACACCAATTCAGAAGGTATTTTAAAATCCATATCAGAATATGCCAAAAAAGCCAAAATTAAAAGCGTAAAAATATTTGCATCAGGGATTTTGGTGGCCTCATTATCCTTAACTTCATTTTTATCCGTTTTTGCAGCATCTGACCGTTATATTATGGGATACTTATATAGTGGTACGGACCATCAGCAAATTGAATATGTGAATCAGACCGGCCAAACGTTGGATACCGTTTCCCCCAGTTATTTTAACATCCAAGAAGATGGAAGCTTAACATTGAATTATGTCAGCACATATTTAATTGATAGTATGCATGCAAAAGGAATTAAGGTAGTCCCATTCTTAAGTAACCATTGGGACAGAACGGCAGGTATTAATGCATTAAAAGATGTAGAAACACTTTCAACACAAATTGCAGATGATATAGAAAAATACAACCTGGATGGTGTAAACGTCGATATTGAGAATGTGACCCACGAACAAAGGGACCAATATACTCAATTAGTAAAACTGCTGCGAGAAAAAATTCCAAGTCATAAAGAAGTTTCTGTTGCGGTTGCAGCAAATCCCAATGACTGGCAGACCGGCTGGCATGGTTCTTACGACTACTCAGCACTTGCTCAGTATGCAGACCACTTATTTATTATGACTTATGATGAACATTATGAGGGCGGAGCTGCGGGCCCTGTCGCAGGAATTCAGTTTGTAGAAGACTCGATTCAATATGCACTGAGTAAAACTACTGCCGACAAAATTGTGATAGGCGTTCCTTTATATGGACGCGTATGGAGTTTAGATGATAATAGAATTGTTGGTAAAGGTATCAGCAGCAAAACCATTCAAGATATTTTAAATAACTGTGAATCCACTGTCACTTATGATGAAACAAGCCAATCTGTAAAAGCGGAATTTACAATTACAGAACAAAGCACCCGCTACACCGTGGGCGGAGATTTTGTTTTGCAACCAGGAAAATATGTGGTTTGGTATGAAAACGACCAATCTTATGAAACAAAATTGGGTTTAGTTGAAAAATATAATCTAAAAGGTGCAGGCTCATGGGCGTTGGGGCAAGAAGACCCATCCATTTGGGACCATTATGAAGAATGGATAAACGGAGAAACACAGGATACCACACCATCCGAACCATCGATTCCAAATCAACCGGAACAACCGGATACCTCTGAACCGGTTATCCCACAACCGCCAAATCCACCTTCCCCTTCCGAGCCGGAACCGCCAGAATCTATTGTCCCACCTGAGACAAATCTTCCGGAATCATCTCCCTCTGAACCGGAAGAATCTGAACCTCCAATATCTTCCGATACCCCCGAATCCTCTGAACCTCCAACAACAGAGCAACCGGATTCATCCAATCCAACCGAACCGGAATCTCCGGAGCGGCCTGTGACGCCTGAGCCTGAATCCCCCGAATCACCTGTACCGTCAGAGCCACAACAGCCCGATTCTTCAATTCCATCTATTCCACAGACTCCTACTCCTCCCAATACGGAATCTCCCTCTGAAACTCCACCAACATCTCCTGAATCAAATCATCTCATTCATCAGGTAATTTCCGGAGATACGCTTTGGGGTATTGCTGAAAAATATTTGGGAAGCGGATTTCGTTACCATGAAATCATGCAGTTAAACGGGCTGACAAGTACGCTAATTTATCCGGGAGACCAAATAAAACTTCCCATTCAATATCAAGAATACACCGTACAAAAAGGAGATTCTCTTTGGAAAATTGCACAAGAACAATTGGGCTCCGGCACGCGTTATACAGAAATCATGCAGCTAAACCACCTGTCCAGCGATGTAATATATCCCGGACAAATTTTTAAACTCCCAATCGTATAACGGAAAATTATAAAAAACAGTCAGGAAATGTGGTTGTCCCACCATATCCTGGCTGTTTTTTCAATCCAAAACATCTCCAATCTGATAACATATAAACTTATGAATCGTGATACATAGGAATAGGAATTCCATTTGCGTTCATTTATATTCTGATGCCGTTAAAGTGGTGAAAAACCAAAGTAACTTAGTAGTCCATTGTAAATTCCTTGAGCAAATCCTCTTTGGTCATCTCTAAGTTTTTGTGCATCGGAAGTATTGCTTAAATATCCCAATTCTACCAATACAGCAGGCATGGTAGTACGTCTTAATACATACAGCGACGGATTCAATCGTACCCCATTATCCCTGGTGCCTACACGTTCTACAATCGCATTGAGAATGTGCTGTGCCAGCCAATAAGATTGGGTATTACTCCGATAAACATACACTTCACTGCCATTAATTGCAGGATTTGTATTGGAGTTACAATGAATACTGATAAAATAATCTGCAGGCCAGGAATTCGCCATATTTACACGGGCCTGCAAACTGGTAGCATTGCTGGTACCCAGTACGGTCTCAGGAGTAGGGCGTGAAACTCTTGCAGTAAACCTGGGATCGTCATTCAACAGATTGGCTAAATAGATTCCTACATTATAGGTAACGTCTTGTTCCCTTAATCCGTTCCCTTCTGCTCCTGCATTCACACCACTGGGATTATGCCCTTGATCGATAAAAATACGAATAGCCAAATAATCGCCTCCTATTGTTTTCTGTTGTATCTTATTTCAATTACTGAACGGGAATGAATATGTCATCCTTTTTAAATGCAGTGAAGAAGCGCTCTCATCTCTCGTACTCCTTTTTCCTGAGAGACAATAATCGTCTGCAAAATTGGAATTAGCTGCGGACAGATGGAGAAATGCAATGCGTTTTTTGACATACGGATAGCACCTTGATGATGTGGAATCATTTCTCTCATAAAATTTGCATTAATCTGATTTGTCGAACAAGCATTTTTCATTTGAGAAAACATAGTTCTTGTAATTTGGTCAAATTCATTTTGATACAGGCACATATCCTGTTTTGAATCAAATTGTTCCCCACATACTCCCAGTATTTCTTTCATAGCTTCGATGCCTTTGGTTTGCTCTGAAATGATATTCTTTGCAATGTTTTGCAGAGGAAGTAACGTTGTATATTGTAAAATGTTCTGAGACATTTTAATTGCTGCTTGGTGATGAGGAATCATTTGTACAATAAAATTATGCGATATACTGTTTGTTAATTTCGCATTTGTCATCTCTTCTATCATATTGTCTAAAATCTCATAAAAACAGCATAAATATTGCTTTGTTACATCACTGAATTGTTCACCACAGTACATTGAAATTCCCCCTATTCTCCGCTATTCTATGATGGAAAAATGTATCCGGTGATAAATGTAGGCTATTTTTTATCCAATATCACGCATTTCATGATAAAACCAACAGAATGTATATTCTATTTTTAAGAAATATATATACCTGTGAAATAATCCTATAGTGACGAACGAAATGCATATGGATTGTAGAAACAAAAAGAAAATACCTGAGGGATGTATATACATCCCTCAGGTATAGGTTGAAATACAAACTGCAAATCTACATGTTGAATTAATGAAACATTTATAAAATTAGTTCTTATTTTAATCTGTCAATAGAATACAATAAATCTCGGAAACCCGTAATGTAGTCTTTTCTAAAATCAATATATTTTCTATATTTTATAAAGCGTGGTATTTCACATTCTTCAATTAATATTGGTATGATTCGTATTTCCTTATTTTGATTTTCATCCCAAATGGTTGATTCCCATTCAGCTCGAACCCAATTGGATTTTACTGAATTATTAGATAATAAAATCAATAAGAAATCACTATTATTAATTCCTTTTTCAATCTCTTCAGAGATGGATTGCCCACCCACAATATCCCACTCATCCAACCATGGAATACATCCTGCCTCTTTTAAATCAGAGTATAGTAAATTTGCAGATCCTTTATCTTTAGAGGAATAAGATATAAATAATTTAATACCTTTTTGAGACATAGTATGTGTTTGTATATGTCTCTCGTAAAACAGGGTATTTACAAATTCTGATTCCAGAAGCAAATATATTTTCTTCTTTTCATCCTTTTCGTTAAGTATTTGTTGTTGCAACGTTTCTTTTCTTTGAATGATTTCGTACATGGTAATTTCATTTGATAAATATGTAATGGGAACCAGATGGAATGATGAACAAAATGACGGATTACCAAAATATACAATTCCAAACTGATTTCCTTCACATATATCTTCATCATCTAAATATCCTATTTTCCCTTTATACGGTCCTTTGGTACAAATAACCAGCCCAAATTCTAAATGATTCAAGTGCTTTTCTCCTTTCCAAAAATTATTGCCGCCAACAGCCTTTGGGGAAAAAGTCTCGTGATTATTTCCATATCAGAAGGATTGATAAAAAATACCTATTAAACTATCGACGACAAAAAGTGAAATTGTCCCAACTCGTAAAAAGTTGTAGTAATTTAGAGACGTTACAAGGACAATCCCAATCAAATAAATAACATTATTATAGACCATCGCGGAAAAATCAATAACAAATTTTTATGAAAAAGCCCAGCCGGACGGCTGGGCTTTTTGAATGGAGCACAGTCCATTCCAGCATGGCCCACCCGGAGGGATTCGAACCCCCGACCTCCAGAATCGGAATCTGTTGCGATATCCAGCTTCGCTACGGATGGAAATATATTTTATAAAGTATACCATAAAAAAAATACAGTTGCAATTTTTATCACTAAAAAGATTTTAACACATGTACTGATAAAAATCTGTCATAAAAAAGGTCGGAGCAAGCTCCGACCTTTTTTAGATTCCCAGTAATTCGTTTGCACAATTTTTAAACGCCTGAATTACCGCTTGAGATTCTTCTCTTGTCTTACCTTTTGCGGATAAGTACAATTTTAACTTAGGCTCTGTTCCTGACGGACGCACAATTAATTTGCTGCCATTTTCCAAGCGATATTCCAAAACATTGGACTTGGGAAGTGTAATTTCAGTTTCAATGGTACCGTCAAAACATTTAGACGCTTTATAATCACTCCAACCAACCACTGCAAAGTCTGCAATTTTAGTTGGAGTATTGGTACGCAAACGCTCCATAATGGACTGCATTTTATTCATACCGTCTTGACCTTCAAACGTAAAATTCATCAATTCATTTAGGAAATAACCATGTTTTTCATAAATATCATGAATTGCATCTACCAACGTTTTTCCTTGCTTTTTATAGTCAACTGCCATTTCACATACTAACATGCTGGCATTCACAGCGTCTTTGTCACGTACATAGCTGCCTGACAGATATCCATAACTTTCCTCAAAACCAAAGATATAACGGCTTTCCTCTCCGTTGGCTTCTAAGCCTGCTATTTGGTCACCAATATATTTAAATCCTGTCAAAACGCTTCTTAACTCAATACCGTATTCTTTAGCAACACTATCCGTTAAATCGGTAGAAACAATTGTTTTGACTGCAACCGGATGTTTTGGCATAGTTCCATTTGCAATACGATTGCGCGCAATAAAATCTAATAATAAAACACCAACCTCATTGCCGTTTAACAATTGATAATCACCGTTATGTCTTACAGCAATACCCATACGGTCACAATCAGGATCTGTCGCTACCAGTAAATCCGGTTGTACGCTTTCACAAAGATTCAATCCTACTTGCAATGCCTCTCTAAATTCAGGATTTGGATACGGACAAGTCGGAAAATTGCCGTCCGGTTCTGACTGTTCAGGAACAATTGTAATATTTTTTATACCAATCATATTAAAAATACGTGTGACACACATTTTTCCACTGCCATTGAGAGGAGTATATACTACTTTTAAATCAGAATCGCTGCAATCCAAAATACTTTGTGACTTAACAGCATTTAAAAATGCAATTACAACATCCTCGCCAATGGCCTTAATACTTCCCTGTTCTACTGCGGCATCATAATCCATGTGTTTGACATCACGGAAAATATCCAGCCGGTTAATTTCATCCAGAATAGCATCTGCCATTTCCAAAGCAACCTGACAACCGTCACTGCCGTATGCTTTGTATCCGTTATATTTTGCAGGATTATGGCTTGCAGTAATACAAATACCCGCGTCACATTTTAAATGACGAACGGCAAAAGACAGTGCGGGTGTAGGCATCAATTGAGGATATAAATGTGCGGTAATTCCGTTCGCTGCCAAAACCTCAGCCGCTGCCTTTGCAAATACGTCTGACTTAATACGACTGTCATATGCAATTGCCACAGACGCATGCGACGTTTTTTTATTTAGATAGTTGGCAAGTCCTTGAGTTGCCTTTTGTACTGTATAAATATTAATTCGGTTTGTACCGGCTCCAATTACACCACGTAAACCACCTGTTCCAAATTCCAGTTCACGGTAGAAACGGTCGTTAATTTCCTCTGGATTACCCTCAATTGCATTTAGTTCTTCTGTTAAATCCGGGTCATCCAGTTTCATAGCATGCCATCTCTCATATTCAGTCATAATTACTCTCTCCATTCCCCGCCCTTATCCATATTACTGCTTAGGCTTTAATCTGTCTGTTCGGCGGTAATATCATTACTTTATATGTATCAACAAAATACAGTCAACATAATATTGGTTCTCTCAAATTAGCCTATCACGCCAATCCATACAATGTCAAGAAACGAATTTTAAACTTTTATAATTTGTACAGAAATACCGGCATCTGTGATATCAATTATCCCATAGGTACCGTCAGCATATTGCAAAGAGCCCGGATTCAACAAATACAATTCATCATCATATTCTGTTATAGGCAGGTGCGTATGCCCAAAAAGCACAATATCCGCATTCCTTTTTCTTGCTTCCATCTTGATTTGCTGTAAATTTGTTTTTACCCTATATTCATGGCCATGTACAAAAAATATTGTTTTATCCGCTACTTTTAATTCACCTTCAAGAGGCAACGAAGAACCCCAGTCACAATTACCGGCTACCTGATAGAATTGCTTATCTCTATAAACAAATTCCAAATCCACAATATCATCGGCCCCGTCCCCTAAATGGATGATAATATTTGCTTCCGGTTGACTTTCCACTGCACGCTCTATATTCCTTGTATTTCCATGGGAATCGGAAATAACTAAAATTCTCATAAAAACCCCCTTGACTCCATATACAATATTACTATCTGCCCATTTTACCGCATATGTATATTTATCTAATCATATTATATATGGAAACACATGAGGGAATCCAGTCTTTTTTCATTTTTTACTTTGAAAGGTGTGAAATACTTTGCCTAACAACGAAGAATTACAGAAACTGTTAAATGTAGCAGCCCAACGTCTGGGCACACAACCCGAACAACTAAAACAACAAGCAGAAAACGGCACGTTGCAAAAAATGTTAAATAACCTAAACGCCAACGATGCCGCAAAACTTCAGCAAGTATTAAGCGATAAAGAGGCGGCCAATAAACTGTTAAATTCACCGCAGGCACAAGTGCTGCTAAAAAAATTTTTGGGCAAATAAGAAATGGGGTGACGGTCCATGGATGACTTAGCCGGAAAATTAAATGAAATTTTAAATAATCCTACAGAAATGGCAAAATTTCAGCAAATGGCTAACAATTTATTGGGACAAATGAATACCGAGCAGCAAAACAATGCCCCTGAACAACCAGCGCAACAATCCCCACAGCAATCTCAAAGCAATTCTACCGGAGGAATTGATTTTAGCCAGCTTGCCAGTCTATTAGGGCAACAATCAGCACCTGCACAAGCACCTCAAACGAACAATAATCCACTTGGTGCTTTGTCTTCTTTAGGCGGTTTGGGAAATACTCTGGGAGCATTAGGCGGAGGAGGAAACGGCGTTTCCCCTGAGATGCTCAATACCATTATGAAAATAGCGCCTTTGCTGGGGAGCATAAATCAAGAAGATGATAATACCAGACTACTGCACGCTTTGCGTCCTTTATTAAAAAGTGAGCGTCAGAAAAAACTGGATGAAGCAATTAAAATTATGAGAATGCTGAAGTTTTTACCTCTTTTAAAAGAACAGGGTATTCTTCAGGGGATTCTATGAGGTGAAACATGGCCAACGAAAATATGGATATGAAGCGTATGCAGGAAGAGGCAATTCATAGAGTGCAGGAAATGCATAATCGTGCCAATCAACAACTGCGCGGCACACCGTCTTTTGCTGCGTCGCCAAGAACAAACCGTTCGAATAATGGACCGTCTTTTTCAAGTGGAACTCACGGAAATCATACTGAAGAGCCCGCTCACCACACACCAAATGAACAAGGCGGCCCTTTACATGGGCACAACGGAGGTAGTCTGCCAAGCGCCCCTCCCGTCTCTGCCGGACCACAGAACATTGTGGAAAATTTATTAGACGGAGTTATGAAAGACAGCGAACGAACTTTAATCATGATACTGCTGCTGGTACTGTTTAACGAACAAGCCGACACCAGTGTTATTTTCTCGCTGTTATACTTACTGCTCTAATGCACATAATGATAAGAGAAGATACCTGATGATAACATTCAGGTATCTTGCTTTATTATATATATGGACAAGATTATGATTTATGACAAACGAAATATAAAAATCAAAAACGGATACCAATTGGTATCCGTTTTTGATTGCAGAATACTGTGATAAAAGATGAATCCGGTAAGACATGAATGCCTTTTCATAAAGATAGAGTCCCATTTTAGAAAACAAATTATCCAAGAAATGCAAAATTCAAAAGAATCTTTGACAAAAGGTCTTGTATCTGTCAATCTACTTTATTGGCTATAAAAATTCTTTTTCCATCGCCAGAAATACTCATCACGTTTTCAAGCAGATTGAATTGAGGATAAATACGGCTCTCCGCTGAGAGAATCAAATTCCAGTATATAACGGTATGTTTCCACAGCAATTTCCTGTGTTGTAGAAGAAAACTCTACCGTAACAACGATGGAGCCATTCTCTTTTTTTACCTCTTTTATTTGCGGAACTGTGCTTGTAACACTGCTACTAGGTAACACACGGTAAGTATCAGAAGATTCATCATAAACAAAAAAAGAAGCGTTTTGCAGATGTTTGGAAGAAAGATGAAACGCACTTCCAAACAGTTCCCTCGATGCATTTTCTACATCTTTTGCCGGAACAACCATTCTTCCCTGTGCGTCTGTCTCTTTATAGTTTGCCTGATTTTGTGTCACCGCCCTCCATACGGAAGCTTGCAAAATCATATCTTCGCTTGCCTGTGACAACGATGAAAACGGTTCCGGATTTTGCATCATAACAGGCGCTAAAAAAGCATTGATTTGCTCTGTATTTTGTACCAAGTCTACTCCGCCAAACATACAAAAACATACCACACCCGCAAATGCGGCCATTAAAATCATAATACCCGGGATGATTCCTTTTGGTTTTGATTGTTTTGTCTCATCCTCATATATTTCCTCTTCCTGTTGCTGCGCAATTTGGGGATTTGCAGGATAAAATAATCTGGAGGGCTGATTATTTCTTTTCCAAAGAGGAAATCCTTCTATTTCCGGCGAGGGCTCTTCTTGTTCCGGCATCGTTGGATATTCCGGAGTTTCGTTTCCTTCCTGCTCTGTTTCTATCATATTGGAGTCATCTAATGTTACATGTATGGTAGGTATTGTATTATCAATAGGCTCTGATGAGGGCTCCTCTTTTGTTTCTTCTGCCGAATGCATTTGAAGCTGCGGCAAAAATTCAGTGGGCTGCTCATCTCGATAATCACACACAAATTGTGCCGTTTTTTTCGGTGTTTGTTCTTTGTTTTCTGAATTCATTTGTTATGATTCAACCCCTTGTTTTGTACTTTACCTAATATATAAGTACAAAACAGCCTCGGCAGAACTTTTTTATAAAAAAGAAATCTGCCAAGGCTGTTTTGTAAACTATTATTCAGGGTGATTTCATAACTGTATTTGGTAAAAATCTGCTTTTACACTCTAGCAAAATTAAGATTGGAATTTATTCCAATAGATACAGTACTTTATATACGAATTTGACCGTTGCCGTTGACAATAAATTTCACGGAGGTCAGTTGTTCAATGCCCATAGGACCTCTTGCATGGAGTTTTTGAGTAGAAATACCGATTTCCGCACCCAGTCCAAACATACCGCCGTCTGTAAATCTGGTGGACGCATTCACATAAACAGCTGCTGCATCTATTTGAGATGTGAATAACATTGCATTGGTATAACTTTCTGTTACAATACATTCACTATGACCTGTGGTATACGTCATAATATGGTCAATGGCTTGATGAATGTCGTCTACAACGCGAATTGCCAAAGTATAACCCAAATATTCTGTCGCCCAATCTTGTTCCGTTGCAGGTACTGCATCGGGCAATATTCTGCAAACTGTTTGACATCCCCTGATTTCCACTTGTTTTTCTTTCAACCTTTTCTCAATGACAGGGAGAGCTTTTTCGGCGATAGTTTTGTGTACCAATACTGTTTCAATGGCATTACAAACAGAAGGACGGGACGTTTTCGCATTAAAAATAATATCAGCCGCCATAGCAACATCTGCAGATTCATCTACATATACATGGCAGTTGCCGGAACCTGTTTCAATTACAGGAACCTTTGCATTCTCCACCACCGCTTTGATTAAGCCTGCACCGCCTCTTGGAATCAATACGTCCAAGTATTCCGTTAAACGCATCATTTCATTTGCGGATTCTCTACTGGTATTCTGCACAAGCTGGACACAATTTCCTGACAAACCGACTTGCTCTAATGCAGCTTGCATAATGTTGGTAATACATTGGTTGGAGTGGAATGCTTCTTTTCCTCCTCGTAAAATGACCGCATTACCCGATTTTAAACAAAGCGCCGCTGCATCGGAAGTCACATTTGGTCTGGCTTCATAAATCATGCCGATGACACCCAGAGGTACACGTACTTTTTCAATCTTAAGACCGTTGCTTTGCACCATTCCGTCCAATACGGTACCGATTGGGTCTTTCAGCGCTAAAACTTCCTCCACACCTTTTGCCATACCTTCAATACGTTCACTTGTTAATGTAAGGCGATCCAGCAATGACTCAGACATCCCGTTTTGTTTGGCTGCTTCAATATCCAAAGCATTGGCCTCTATAATGTTATCTTTATGTTCTCTCACAGCTTTTGCAATTGCAGCAAGTCCCTGATTTTTTTTATCACCTGCGAAAGCAAGTTCACGTGCTGCCTCTTTTGCACGTTTTCCCATTTGTTCCAATTCGGTCATATCTATTCCTCCTTTCAATATCGATGCGCTTATAATGCGGCAAATGTAGTTCCTATTTGGACGCCGTCCAGCAATTGATATAAATTTTTGGGATGCGTACCACTCATCACACAACAGGAGATACCCGCTTCATTTGCAATTTGTGCGGCGCGTATTTTGGTCACCATACCGCCTGTTCCTCTGTTTGTACCCGCATCGCCTGCCAACGCCTTAATTTCGTCTGTAATATGTGTAACATAAGGAATATGCTTGGCATTCGGATTTTCTCTCGGGTCTGTATCGTAAAGTCCGTCAATATCAGTTAAAATAATTAACAAATCTGCTCCAACCAACTTGGCAACGACTGCGGATAACGTATCATTATCTCCAAAATGAGGGCCATCCAGCTCGTCAATGCTAACTGTGTCGTTTTCATTTACAACCGGAATAATATCCATATTCAGCAGTTCTCTGAAGGTGTTTTCTACATTACGCTTGCTGTTCTCACTGGCTGTTACGTCTGCTGTAAGCAAAACCTGGGCAACCATACAATTATATTCTCCAAAAAGCTTATCGTACATAAACATCAGTTCACATTGCCCAACAGCTGCAATCGCTTGTTTTTTTTCTGTTTCTGTGGGGCGCTCTTTGATGCCGAGTTTGCCCATACCTACGCCAACCGCGCCGGATGATACAAGTACTACTTCAAGACCGGAATTATGCAAATCACTTAACACTTTGCAGAGTTCTTCTGTTCTTCTTAAATTTAGTTTTCCGTTTTCATAAGTTAAGGTAGAGGTACCTACCTTAACTACAATGCGCTTTGCCTGTGATACTGCGGACATATATACCCGTCTCCTCTGTACTTATAATAAAATGGAACTGCATCAAATAAATAGTGTAGATATTATAACATAAGAGAAATTGCAAAGCAATTTCTAACTAAAAAATGTTACAACGTTCTTGCCAACAGCCAAAACTTTAGTTTTGCTGCTGTTGCAAGGTTGTTATAGCATAAAAAAATTGCTATGCAATTTTCAACTGATAAACGCTAAAACGTTCTTGCCAATAAACAAAAACAAACATTGAAAGGACTATCTTTCAATGTTTGTTTTGTTGTTATTACCAGATTATTAAATGAAAAAATTATAAAGTAGTTTTCAATCGGTAAAAGCTAAAACATCTTTTTCCTCTGTGTTTTGCAATTTCTGCAAAACTTCTTCATGCTTTATCTGTTTTCCAACTTAGATTTTTTTGATTTTAGATGTTTCATAATTAGAATAATTGCGATTACAATCAAGATTAAAACAAAAACACCAACTGCAATATAAATATAAATGAGATAGGTGTCGTTGACCAGTTCACCTTCAGCATTTTCGGTTGCCTTATACTTCAAGTCATACCTTCCATCGCCATTTTCGTCTACATTCAATATAGTTGAATCTGAATTGGTCGCCACAGTATCAATGACAGTCTGTTCCGTAATTTTTATATTACTGAATGTGCGTAAATCGGTGTACTCTCCGGTATCATCCATAAATCTAATGGTATAGTCCATATACCCGTTGCCGTTACCCTCAATTTGGATATTATAATCTGTACCTTCTTTTAATCGCAGTATCTTCACTCGATTATCGCTGCTGCTATTGGTTCCTTTTTCATTATCCTCAAATGTTAAAGAGCCAAAAGCAGTGCGGGTATTCATATTTTCTTCTATAGAGCACAATGTTTCACCATCGTACGTTACCGTCACATCAACAGGGCATGCTATGCGGATATATATGTACTTTTGTCCATTGATTTGATCCGCAATATCGCCAAAGAAAAATATTAAATCATCTGCGTTTTCAACCTCAAAGTGACACCCTTCACTTGCAATGTTTTCTAACAGTGCCTGTGGTGAGGTTTTATCGTGTGAATTACTAAAAAAGCCTAATGTATAGATATATATGCCTTCATTTTTGATTGTTTCAGCAAACTCTATGAGTTCATCGCCTGTTTTGCCCTCGTTGGGTTCACCGTCACTCATAAGTACGATTATTTTCTTTTTTGCATTGCTGCTCTGTAACATGGAATATGCCTGTGATAACCCCGCTTCCATATTGGTTCCGCCACCAGAATTGAGATTCTGTATTACATTCGTCAAATACCTTTCATTCATACAGAAGTCAGCAATACACATACTGGTATTATCATAAGTAACAACACCGATACTGGAATCTTCCTTTAAAACCGTATTGATAAACCTTTCTGATGCATTTTTGGTTTCATTCATTGGAGTACCCCTCATACTACCTGAAACATCAAGAACCAAGGCTATGTCTCGCTCATCTGAGCCGGACATCAAAGGCCATTCCGTTTTTCCGTTATCCTTTTCAATCTCATCAATTTTTGCTTGGACACAATCGGCATAAGCCTGGGCGCCCTTCTCATTGGGATGCATGGAATATGCTGATGGTGCTATAAGACTTGATTCTAAATCTTGAGATTTGCTACCAAAATGTACCTCATTCAAAAAAGCGTCATTGGAATAGGCGCCGTGTCCATCAAAAGCCTCCTCAACAGACACAAAACAGATTTTCATTCCGTCCACTTTGCACGATTTCACAATGGATTCGATTTCGTCATTGAATCTGCTTACCGAATCATTAATGAGAGCAGCATCTCTCTCATTAAACAAGAATCTGCTTCCGTTAGGGTCCAGTAATTTGGGGTATCCGGCAACAATAATTTTAGCTTGTGCACCTGCAGCATCTTGAATATCGCAATAAGCTTGATAAAGTCTATCTCTTATGCTTTCACCGCCGTCAATACCATAATAAAATTCTTCCCAAACGGAATCTAATTTGTCGGTTAATAGTCCGGGATTAAATGAAAATGATAGAGCTGCCTTGGTTATAACATCCGTAAACTGCGCATCATTTCCTCCAATGGAAACAGTAACATATTCCGCTTTTTTATCACCTAATTCTTTAAAAACATCAAGCTGTTTATCAATATAACGACTGCCTTTCTTCCCGTCAATGTCATAGTCCTTACGTTGGGTGTGAGTCAAATTATCGGTTGTTGCTCCGGATGTAGCCACAAAAAACCAATTATCATTACGATTTTGAGACATAGAACCATTTACTCCCTCCAGAGTAAGTCTTCCGGGCCAACTTTTTTCAGACCTATGTGCAAGCCAATCCTGATTTTTCACTTTATCGGCTGTTGATTCATTTTGACCATAAAACGGCTCAATACCTTCTCCTGATGAATAGGAATCACCGAGAGAAACCATGACTCTGCTTCCTTCTGTAGCAGTTTCTGCGTGAACATTTACTGTTATCATAGGGAAAAAAGCAAAAGATACGATTACACCACAAAGAAGTAATATTACAATTTTTTTAACCGTCATGATTGATTGAACTCCTCGCTAGTAAGTTTTTCTATCGTTTCAGCATCAATTTTGGAGACTGTCTTTATAACGGTTTGAGATGCATTGGGAATGTTCACATAGAATTTATTGGTGGAACTATCATAGCTTGTAATCGTATCCGTTTCTGAAACTATTACGGGAACATTTTGTGTGTTTGAAAAATTGTATGTGATTGGCGTTGCAAAAAACGAACCGTTAATTTCAAGAATCATCCATATATCCCCTGATGTTGTAGCGTAATATGTCTGATACATTGGATGTTTTGATGACGAAGATCGGGAAATTTCATTCTCTCCTAAATAAGTACCATCCATAGTATATTCATACATCACTTGACTACCGTCAAAGCCCCTTTCAACAAAACTATCATAAGCTTCAGATTCGGTATGAATAGATTGCGAAGAAGCTACATCAAAAGTAGATTTTAAGGTAGTATTTTCTCTGAAATATGCTTCTGCATCAAATTCGGGAACTTCATAATTGCTGCCCAAGCCAACTTCTTCATTTTCTTCATTGGGAGTTGTTGTCTCTGTACCGGCAGTACTTTGCGTCTCTTGAATTTCACCATTGTTAGGAACATTTGCGTTTTTTTCGTTATGTACCATGAAAACACCTATACCTACGCCTATACCTATCAGTAATACAACAATAACAATTGTGATTACTACTATTGTTTTCTTTTTGCTTTCTTTTTTGACTTCTTGTTCTCCGTTTGTTTTTTTAATATTTTGGTCCTCTTTTGGATTCCCATTGATACTGATATTACTATCGGAGCTTGCAGTATCCATTTTTGTTTTCTCATCACAATTAGGACATTTTCCGGTTTGTTCATTGAGTTTCATTCCACATTTGCTGCAAAACTTTGCCATAACTCACCCTCCTCATTAAAATGAAAACCTAATCTTGTTTTTGCATAGCAGTAATCTTCTTTCCTTTTGTTCCATATTCAATGTATTGAATGAAACGAGTGTTATGAGACAAATCTTTGTGGTTATTTCGGCAGAACTGCATCACAAGCATTGAAAAATTCTGTATTGCTTGAAACTTCCACTCCCCATCTTCCGCAATACACAACACTTTTCATACTCTAAATTTGCTGTTTATCCTCTTTTATTTTGGTGTACAGTACACGAACGGATGTAATTTATCCCCAAAAAATTTCTTTCAAAATTTTTTGGTATATTGCAACATATCGTTTTCCGATTGGATAGTAATTGTGATTCACTTTTTTCATCAGAAACCAAACTGTTTATTCCGGAAATATCTGTCATCTTCTTAGTTTTTTGAACAGCAGATTGTTCTTTGATAATGTCTTTCCCAAATCATCAAAGAACGCCATAAAACCCCCTCCATTTTCTACAACATAATCTGCTTTTTCTTAGTACAGTATAGCATAATATAATTCAAAAAGTAAGTATTTTCGAGCCAATTTGAGCCAATTAAAAAAATTACAATGTTCCCTGTTGTTCCGGTTTATACATTATTCTATCAAAGTTCTAAAAATGGAAAAATTTCATGTTTTCTATTGATTTTTGTTCCCTTGCCATTATCATAAAAAACACAAACAGCAATAAGCATCAATGAAAACAGAACTATCTTGAAACAACGCTCAAATTTATTCCAAAGTATTTGTATTTATTTTGGATATCGACAGCGTATGAATCATCATTTATAATATCACTATAAAATACAGGAGGAAAATGCCAATCATGAATGGATTTCAAATTTGGGACAGTCATGTTCATATATTTCCCCCGGAAATATATGAACATTGGGAAACCTATGCCGCACGTGACCCATACTTTGGTATGTTGACCAAAAAATCGGAAAATGGTACGGGTACGGAAGAAGCATGGGCAAATGCAGAAGAAGCTTTGCATTGTGCTGAGCTGGCAGGTGTATACGGTTTGGTCATGCAAGGATGGTATTGGAATGATATTGAACTGATGTATCTGCACAATGATTACATGGCACAAGCAATCAAAAATCATCCACAGCGCTTAAAGGCATTTGCTTCTATTAACCCTATGTTCGGAAAAGAAGCCATTTCTGAAATAGAACGCTGCGTCTCTCTTGGCTTTTGCGGAATTGGAGAATTAGGCCCTGGAGCAAACGGATTTGACTTTCAGTCACCGCAGTTTCTGGATGTCTTAGAGTGCGCAGTACATTATCATTTGCCTGTGTGCATTCATTGCGGAGAACCAATTGGACATACCTATCCCGGAAAAGATACGACATCATTGGCGCCGATTCCGCAATTATTAAAAACATATCCCAATTTAAAACTAATATTGGCGCATATGGGCGGCGGTCTTCCTTTTTATGAGATGAACCCCCGCTACAAAGAATTATTTCAAAATGTACGCTATGACACAGCGGCAAATCCCTTGCTGTACGACATCAAAAGTATCAAAACAGTTATTTCAATGGTCGGTCCGAATCGGTTGCTCTATGGCAGTGATTTTCCTTTATTATTGTATCCTTCTGTAAAACGGGAAATGGATTTCTCTTTATTTATTCATGATATCACTCAAAATGCAAACCTCACAGAACAGGAATGGACTCAATTTATGGGCAAAAATTTGCTGGAATTTATCACTTAATATCAACAAGGAGAGATAAGGCATGAAAAAAGTAAAAATAACAGTATTGAAAACCACATTAGACAAAGAACTGGCAAAAGAATACGGAGCAGACGGTTTGACTGCGTGCCCCATGTTAAAAGAAGGGCAGGTATTTTATGCTGACTATGCAAAACCGGAAGGATTTTGCGATGAAGCATGGAAAGCAATATATCAGTATGCATTTGCATTATCTCACGGAGCTGAAAAAGAATTATTTTACTATGGAGACTGGATTAGAAAACCCGGCGTTGCTATTTGCAGCTGCAATGATGGATTAAGACCTGTTATTTTTAAGTTGGAAGCCACAGAGCAAACATCTGAAATCAATTATACGCCGGTTCGCTAATATACCGTTTTCTATATAAATAAAAGAGGCATCAATTGATGCCTCTTTTATTATCATAATATGACGGAACAAATTTGTTTTATTCGATTCATTGATTTACCAGCCTCTGTTTGCGTACAGACTGTCCTGAGGAATTTCAGAAATCTCCAATCCCTTCATAGCCTCTCCCAGACCTTCACTTACTTCTGCCAAAATTTCGGGATTATTATAGTTTGCTGTAGCAGTGACAATTGCCTTTGCCCTTAATTCAGGGTTTGCAGATTTAAAAATACCGGAACCAACGAATACACCTTCGCTGCCAAGCTGCATCATCAAAGCAGCATCGGCAGGAGTTGCAATACCGCCTGCCGCAAAGTTTACAACAGGAAGTTTTCCGTTTTGCGCTACATATACTACCAAATCGTATGGTGCGTCATTTTCTTTTGCAAATGTCATCAGCTCTTCAGAAGGCATATTTTGCAAACGGCGAATCGCCGCCATCATGGTTCTCATATGTCTGACAGCCTCTACCACATTTCCTGTACCTGCTTCTCCCTTGGTACGAATCATGCAAGCGCCTTCTCCAATCCTTCTTAATGCTTCGCCAATGTTACGTGCTCCGCATACAAATGGAGTTTTAAATTCAAATTTATTTAAGTGGTACATGTCATCTGCAGGTGTAAGCACTTCACTTTCATCAATATAATCAATGTGCAGTGCTTCTAAAATCTGAGCTTCGGCAATATGTCCGATTCTGGCTTTGGCCATAACGGGAATGGATACTGCGCTTTGAATCTCTTTAATCATTTTCGGGTCGCTCATACGTGCCACTCCGCCTTGTTTTCTAATATCGGAAGGTACGCGTTCCAGTGCCATAACAGCAACTGCTCCCGCTTTTTGTGCAATTTCGGCCTCTTTTGCATTGGTAACATCCATAATAACGCCGCCTTTGAAAGACTCCGTTAGCTTTCTGTTTTGTTCCAATTGTTGATTCATGATTATCTTACTCCTCCACTTTTATATTTGTCTTGCAAATATCATTGTATTTGAGTATGATTATAAAAGAAAACTGATTCCTATTAAATAGTCAGTTTAAGTATTTTTAATAGTATCAGATTGGAGGTCTGCAATGAACGTTCATACAAAAGGAAAAGAACCTTTATACTACCAACTCTACCTTTCCATGGTAAAAGATATCCAACAAGGTATTTATAAGGAAAATGAGAAGCTGCCTTCCAAACGAGCGTTTTCAGACTATCTGGGAGTGAGTCAGAATACAATTGATGCCGCATATCAAATGTTGGTTACAGAAGGTTATATCCGCGCTCTTCCCCGCAGTGGATTTTATGTAAATCCGTTAGAGGCTTCTTTAACCGTTCGGCAGGAGCCTGTAACTTCCGTTTCCATTTCTGAAACCGGCGATATTCAAAACGAGTACCAGTTCCACCTTTCTACCAATTTTGTAGATGTGGAAACATTTCCGTATGCTACCTGGGCAAAGCTTTCGAAAGAAATTATGTATTCTCAACCGGATTTAATCTACCCCGGCAACCAGAAAGGTGATTTTTGTCTGCGTCAGGCCATTGCCGACTATTTACACAAGTATCGCTCGGTTCATTGCACAGCTGCACAAATTATTGTGGGCGCAGGTATAGAATATTTACTTATGATATTAAATGTATTGTTTGATTCTGACAGCCTGTTTGCAATGGAGAATCCCGGATATCCCAAGGTATATCAAACCATTACCAATTGCGGCAGAACAGTGGAAGCTATTGACGTAACAGAAACCGGAATTGATATTGCAGCCCTTGGACAAAGCAAAGCTGATATTGTATATGTGACGCCTTCCCATCAATTTCCAACCGGAGTAGTGATGCCGATAGGCAAACGTTTGGAATTGCTGCGCTGGGCCGATGAAAAACCAAATCGCTTCGTCATTGAAGATGACTATGACAGTGAACTGAAATTTACAGGAAAACCGATACCGTCATTGCAAGGAATTGACACAGCGGGAAAAGTGGCTTATATAGGTACATTTTCACGCAGCATTGCTCCCTCGGTCCGTATTGCATATTTGGTGTTGCCTCCAGCATTACTTCAAAGATATCAAACACTTTGCTCTCACTATTCCCCTACTGTATCCCGCTTTGAACAGCATACATTGTTTCAATTTATGAAAGGCGGTCATTTTGAACGAAATATCAATCGCAATCGAAACACCTATCGCAAAAGAAGAGACGCTTTTGTTTCCGCCTTAAAAGCCTCTCCTATTGCAAACCAAATCACAATTATGGGAGCCAATGCAGGTTTGCATTTTTTACTTCAGGTGCAAAACGGAATGTCTGAAGCAGAATTAATTGCAAGCGCAAAAGCAAACGGAATTTGCTTGCAAGGTATCTCTCCCTACTATTTAAAGAATCGTACTCCCATGGCGCATACCATTCTGTTAGGATTTGCACATCACACACCCGAAGAATTACAGCAAGCTGCCAATTTACTGGCCTCTATATGGAAAATTTAGTGGTTGCATCTGTTTTTTCTTTTCATAAGCTGCAATATACACCTTTTTCTGCCTGCAAATATGATATTTGTTTTTAGTTAGACGGCATCCATACAAATTGAAATTTCTCATACGTCAACATATGGTACCATGATTGCCTAGCCCGAATCAGGTATACGTTCCAATTTCGTCCCAAAGGATTATCGGAGCCAAATTTTCTTCTTTTCCAATCACAAGCTGTTTACTTTGACTTACATACATACGTTCCATCATACCTGTACTGGTAAGGCCAAAGTATCCTATGATTACAAACGAAGCAACAAAACCTATTGCACACACCATAACCACAATTGCCCTTTTTTTCATCAAGCGTGACCTCCTATCTACATTCAATATGGAATACTGTCAAAAAATTACATTCCATTATTTACCAATATCTTACAGGAAGTCATGCTATACCGCAATACCAATAAAGCATTTTTCTGTGTAATTTATAAAACTGTAATATAATGCATATATTCTCATAAAATAGCCGTTTTCTCAACAAAAAACGCGCGATAAAAAAACACAAAAATCTCTATTTTTCACAATCCGTTGCTGAAAAAAGCCGACCTGCTACAAAACAGGTCGGCTTTTTCTATTCTTCGATTTCATTTATGTGATTTTGTCAGAAGACAATATTGTTGCTCCATAAACTGTTTTTAAATATGCGATATCCCCTTCATACTCTTCTGGAGTAAATGCACAGACACAATCCTTGGGAACATAAATTTGATATCCCCAACAAAATGCATCTGCCGCTGTATGACGTACACAAATGTTGGTATATAACCCCGTAATAATCAAATTTTTAATTCCCAATGAATTCAGCAGTAATTGTAAATCTGTTTGAAAAAAACCACTATAACAATGTTTTAATATCACATAGTCGCCGTGTTGCGGCGCTAATTCCGAAACAATTTTTGCCCCTTCTGTTCCTGCAATGGCATGGTGTCCCCATAATTTCAGCTCAGGGTCGACGTCCGGAATGTGATGGTCATTGCAATAAAAAATGGGTACTCCTTCACGGCGTGCGTCTGATAACAAAGCACGTATCGGCGGTACAATGGCTTCTGACTGTTCGCAAGACAACTCGCCTTTTACAAAATCATTGAGCATATCTACAACAATGACTGCAGTTTTGCTATGAAAAAGAGACTGTTCCACCTTTTCAACCCTCCAATAGATAGTTTAATGTTATCATATCATATCCTATTTTAATTTCAAGGATATGATTTATACTTTCTCATTTTTTAATAAAACAAAAAAGGAATACAGTTACTACTGTATCCCCTTTTATTTATAAACCCCTATTAAGCTTTTCTTCTTTTAAAAGCTACTACCATAACACCTGCAGCTGCTGCAACAGTTACTGCCAAAATTACATAAGGAGTAGCATCGCCTGTAGTTGGATTTCCACCCATAGTGCCATCTTGTGTTGGAGTTGTTGTTCCGTCATCAGTTGGATTTTCAGGATTTCCCGGTGTGGTTGCAACCGGCTTTACTGTAAATGTTACTTCAGTTGGGTCAGCAACCAAGTTCAGTAAATCATCCTCTGTAACATCTACAGCATAAGTGTTTTCACCAACAATTTCATAACCTTCCGGTGCTTCAACGGTTTCAATGCCTCCGCCTACATTAAAATAAGCTTTTTCATAAGCTAAATCAGGCAATAGTGTACCATCTTCTAAAGCAAATTGAATGTTAACGGTTGCTACACTTTTTGCCACTACAATTTCGAGGTCAGGCACAGTTACTTGCCATTGACCGTTAATGTACTCCAAACTGGTTGGATAGAACCAATCTTCGCCAGGATGAGCAGGTGGAATAGCTCTATATCCGTATGGCAATAGAATATTTTCTCTGTCATACACGCCGATGTCATCAAACCAAATACGTCCGCCAGCTCCAATTGGATTTCCTGCTAGGTCAACATAGGTTACACTAAAGGACATTTCGGTTGGATCAATGGTTGGTTTTACATTAAAGTTAACAGCGTCAACATCTGCTACCAATTGTCCATCTTTTTCTGTAACATTCACTTCTTGTGAATTTGCTGCAGCATTTACCAATTCAAAACCTTTGTTTTCATATTGAGCAGCATCAGCATGAATTGTATGGCTACCTTGTGCTAAATATTGAGTTTCTGTGTAGATAAAGTCTGCACCGTATAAACCGCTGTAAACATAGTTTACAGTTACTGCTACGGTAGTTGGATCCTTTTTAAAGTTTGCGGTAACATTATATTCCAAATGATCTTTTTCTTCCAAACCTTGTGGCATTACATAGTTCACTCTCAAGGTTGCGTCATTTGGATTATATGCTGTACTTCCGTCTGCGGCAGTAAACGCTTTTTGATTTGTTGTATCTGCATAATCAGCCCCTAAAACTTCACGGGTACCATCCTCTTTTACCCAAGTTATATTTACAGTCCAGCTATCAAATACGTAACCCTCTGGATTTTCAGCCTGATATGTGATGTAATCTCCTTGTTGTGTCATACTCTGATCTGCACCTGACTGTTGTGCAGCAGTCTGCTTAATATTACCCTCACAATCTGTACCGTCTGTATTAAGCACTTCCAGTGCCACAGATGCTTTCTCCCCTGGTACTGTTGGAATTACTTTAGCCATTGCCGGAACTGCACAAACCACAAAAGCAAATACGCACGTTACCAGTACGGCTAAAAATCTTTTTGTTTTCATCTCTAACAATTTCCCCCTTCAAAAATTAAAGTTTTTGTAGCATTGTTTTTTTTATTCTTTTTACACTAAAACAATTGTAAAAAGCCCTTTTTCATGTCTATTTTCTTCTGGTAAAAAAGGTTTACATTGCTTTCCAATAGGGTACATAAGCAAATGAACGTATAGTAAAAATCAAAATACAATGCTGCAATTTATCAAAACAGAACGCTCTGCTTGATACACCATAAATACTATGACGAATACCTAAACTATGTTATGTTTAGCCTTTCGCAGGTTCACGTGAAAGATTCTCCCACATATCTGAACTATATGGTTGTTCCATAGGGATGGTAATATTTAGATTGGTTAACTCCAATGCTTTATCCCCTTCCATACAATAATAAATATCTAAATTGGAAGGATCTCCTAAGCTAGAATCTATTGTATTATTTTGCAGTGTTTTTTGAATGCTATCTAAAATAGTTCTGTCCAATTGTTCTGCATCATACATATGAAATTCTTCTTTTTGCTGTTGAGGTGGCCCTGTAAACAATGCACATTCTTTTGAGAATGATACGGTCATTCCACCTTTACCTGAGGTTGTAACATCAGCCAACGTTAAATTCCAACCGGTTGTATCTGCAATTGCCTGAATTAATTGATCAGGCGTTGGTTTCTCTGAAAATGTATAAGGATATTCCTTAAACTGGCCGTTTTCACCTATATACAAGGTTGCTGTTACATTCTTGCTGTCGGATGCTGTGCCAGATTCCCCTTGACCGGATGTAACAGGTAGGTCCGCATTTTGAGTCTGGCTGCCGGTTTCACTTTGTACATTAGAGGTATTTGAGCTTGTACCGGACTCGGAAGAACCTGACTGCTGAGAGCAACCTACCCCCATTGCCAATACCAAGGCACATACCGCTGCACATAAAAATATTTTCTTTTTCAAAAAAATTCTCCTCTCCCTAATAATACAGTTAAAGTATAAGTAAATTTAAACTTGATAGCAAAAAATAAATATCTTATTCAAATTACTTTATATGTAATTATACACTAAAAAACATGTGAATTCCAGACATTTTATGTAAATTATAATAAAATTAAATTTTCTTTTATTATGCAAATAAATCACACTGTTTTAATATGAGTATATATATTCTGTAAGTTATTGCATCGCCTGCATCACATTATGGTACACTTCTGTATATCGTTTTTCAGGTATTGGCAAGGTTTCTCCTGTTACCAATGTAACATAATATCTTTCCACTTTAGAAACGTGGTGGCAGTTAATAAGATAACTTCTATGAATACGACAGAAAAAATCAGGAAGCACAGAGGCCAAATAACCGATAGATTTATGTATCACAATATTCTGGTGTACTGTATGTAAAATACTATATTTATCTGCCGCTTCTATATAAATGATAGAGTCTGACCGAATACCATAAGTAGATTTTGGAGTTTGAATAATTACTTTATTTTTTCTGTCATTAGTTTCTTTTAAAAGTTTTTTTACATAATGATAAGTCTGTGTGCTGATTTCGAAAGGGAATAATTCATCCTCTTTCAAATCATTCCACTCATTAGATACATGCATATGATAAAGTCGGTAGGCGTCATGTTCCAGCCTATAACAAAAGGTAATACGCTGTTTTGAAGCACAGATTAAATCTGCATTTTCATCTGAAAACAGTAAATATTCTCCTAATACAACTATATGGCTGTCACTACCAGTTTCCAGTATATAAAAATGAGGATTTACCATTTGAAAGGCAGGCATAATAAAACCATTTTTAAACTGAGTTTTTATTTCTTCCGCGCCAAATACCAGAAGATTTCCTGGTCCCAGCCAAACGCAATCTTCTGCTAAAACCGAAAACAAAGGCTCTGTATTTAATTTATAATATTCTCTTATTAAATACTGTGTTAAATTTGCAATGTTATCCGCATTCAATTCCATCATATGCTCCAACATTCTCCTTTGGAGGTATTATATCAAATAACAAATTTAAAAATCTACCTATTTTCGTTAATGACGGTCCAATAGCGTGAATAACGATTTTTTGGCATCAAATAAAGTATGTAGTGAAAAAAGAAAAAGCGTTCATCTAAAGATGAACGCTTTTGGCGTGCCTGAAGGGATTCGAACCCCTGACCTTTTGGTTCGTAGCCAAACACTCTATCCAGCTGAGCTACAGGCACAAACATACTTATTACATAAGCTGCCTAACTATAATATCATAATCAATATAAAAAGACAAGCTTTTTTTTAAGCAAGTCATATTTTTTCTATTTTTATAAACATTTTGAAAAATATTTAAGAAATTTTATGCAAAATGTTTCATTTCATTTTATATAAGAGAGATACAATAAATAATCAAACTAGCCACGCCGCACAAACACATAACAAGAATAGAGTTCCATTTCCGTATACGCAGCATGAAAAAAGCTGCACCAAATAATATTACACTAATCCATTCAATATTTTGTATACGAACCGACCGATTTCCGAATAATGCTGTTTGCAACATAGACAGGCCGGCAGCTGTAATAAGAGCAATTACAACAGGCCTTAAGGTGCTTAATACATCACTGATGGCAGCTGTGCCGGAAAACTTACGATAAACCATAGCCAAAACAGAAACGATAATACAAGCCGGTAAGATACACCCTAATGTAGCTACAATTGCACCGGGAATACCCGCAATACGGATACCCACAAAAGTCGCAGAATTAATAGATACAGGGCCGGGCGTCATTTCTGCGATGGTGACAAGGTTGGTAAACTCTCCCATAGAAAGCCAGTGATTGGAATCCACCACTTGACTTTGAATAATAGGAATCGCTGCATAACCACCGCCGATGCTGAATACTCCAACTTGCAAAAAACTGAGAAACAGTTTTAAATATATCATGATTTCATCTCCCTATAGCGAAGGATGAATGTCTTGATGATTCCCAAAACAACAGCTGCCAAAATGATATATATCACATTTAATTGGAATATAAAATCACAAACAAAGGCTGCAATAAAAATAATACCAGACAAGATACTTTTTTCTTTTGCTGCATTAATGCCTAAATCACATGCAGCATCCAATATAACAGCGGCCACTGCTGCCTGCATCCCTTTTAGAACAACAGCTACCCATATATTGTTCACAAATACTGCATAGAAAAATGAAATAACCGAAAGAATGATCATTGGAGGCAGAATTGTCCCTAAAACTGCAACCAACATACCGGCAAATCCACAAATTTTCCATCCCACCAATATTGCAGCATTTACTGCAATCGCTCCCGGAGAAGATTGGGCAAGTGCCGTAAAATCCAACATTTCCTTTTCATTAATCCATTTTAGCTGATCTACAAACTTTCTTTTCATAAATGTTACAATCACAAAGCCTCCACCAAACGTAAAGGCACTAATGTATAATGTTGTCGAAAACAAGGTAATCAATTTTTTTATGTTATGTTTTGGAATTTGTTCTTTTTTCTGTTCAGCTAACGGAGTATTTTGTTTTGATATCTTATCTGTAGTTTTCTTATTCTTCTTGCACAATGAATAGCGCTCCCTTTTCGACCAAAATAAATATGGCATTGACATGTTCCGATTATGGCTGCATACAACAGCACCTTTTATATGTTTACTTAAAATCATGATAACGTCTACTGTATAATTGATTGTCAAGAAAATACTAATTATTATATATACTTTCTTAATTTTTTCTTCAAACTCCGCAAAAAGTGAATTTTCCATAATATTTATGAAATATTGTCTTACCGAACGATTTTTTCTCTTATACATTCTCTTTCAAATTTTTTCGGTGATACTTAACTTCTAATGTAAAAATTGCGAGGATAAAGCATTATGGCACCCTGTATGCTGCAAACCGATATTCTCCTTTTATAAATCCCTATAGTGTTAAAAACTTTCCTACTTTTTACTCTTTTATGTACGACATCTCAATATCCCTGTATAAATAGTCGCTTTCTGTTGTTATTATACCGCTTGCACAATCATAATAAAAATATTATTATTTTATAAAGTTATTAGATATTTAACTATGATATATAGAAAGAGGAGATACTGTGACTATACGACATTTTCGCATATTTATAGCAGTTGCAAGCACAGAAAGTATCACAAAAGCAGCTCAGTTGCTGTATGTTACTCAGCCTACCGTTAGCGTTGCTATCCGTGAAATGGAACAGCATTACGGAACACGTTTTTTCGACAGGATTAATCAAAGATTACACATTACAGAAGAAGGAAAGGCATTACTGAGCCATGCCACCCATTTAATTAGCATTTATGATGATATTGAAACATCATTTCAAAATCCTGACGCGCTCGGAATCCTCCGAATAGGGGCAAGTGTAAATGTAGGAAGTTATTATTTACCAGAATATATTGAACTGTTTGAGCAGCAGCTTCCAAATATACGCACTCAAGTTCGCATTTCTACCACAGAAGTAATTGAAACATTATTATTGGAGAATCAGCTGGATTTAGGAATTGTGGGCGGAATCATCCATTCTCCGTTTATCAAGCTTTCTCCCATATTTTCTGAGGCCCATGTAGCAGTATGTTGTCCAACACATAGTATGGCGGGCAAAACAGTCTCTTTGAGTGAATTCATTTCACAACCATTGTTATGTCGAGAGAGAAACAGCGGCGCCTTTTGTGCATTCCAATCTGCTGTTTCCCAGCTGGGATATCCCATAGAACCTGCTTGGGAAAGTTCATCTCAAGAAGCGTTATTGGAAGCTACTTATCTTGGCCTTGGCGTTACAATACTACCAGAAAAACTTGCAAAAAAAGAAGTTTCCAAAAATCAACTGGCCCAAATTCATATCTCAGATTTTTCTTTTCAAAACACAGTATGTCTTGCCTATCATAAAAACAAGTTTATCTCATCTGCAATGCAAAATTTTATAAATCTAGTTTTTTCAATAAAATAATAAAAGCCCCAATGGGGCTTTTATTATTTTAATTTAAGCTTACGTTTGACTCTCAGAACAATACCATTAGGGAGAAACCCATCAAAAAATATTCCTAAATGATTAATTTTTATCCCGACATAACCCTACCGCGGGAAAATAAAAAAGCGGAATTTCCTCCTGAAAATTCAGACGGAAGTCCTATATCTGTTCGTAAAAGCCTTATTTTCGCCATTTGATGGAAAAATATCTATGGAAAATTACTTTGGATTTTGCACTCCGAAAAACTCACAAACCTACATGAATACGGACAAACATGGGTTGATCATCTATTATGACCGACCTGGCTGAAAGGGATGGACGCTTTAGATGCCATCCATCATTTCATACACTTTTATACAGTTGGAATAAATCTTTGGAGATACCGGAACAAATTCTGGTCACAAGTATACACATATGTACCAAGAATTCCTCTCGTCATAAGTACAGCATATGTTTTTAACAAAAAAGCAGTCAGCTCCTCGTCTGTAACGCCCTGCTTTACTTTATTATCAAAATAATTCTGCCTGTTCACTTTGATTTTCTGATCTTTAATATCATAAATAAGATCCGGCCCAATAATTACTGCGGCATAATTTATATCCAGTCCGGCCAGAGAATAAATACTTCCCATCTCAAGTTTGGCCTCTGGATTTTGCAGCCAACCATCTGTTTGCCGGTTCCACCATATTTCACGGCCTTCTAACTGGATATCCGGTTTTTTCGAATCTTCTTTTGAAACCCATGGCCATCCGTAACCGCTGCAGAAACGGCACAATTTAACGGCAGCCTCTTTTTCTTCCAATGCATTCCACATATCTTGAAAACTTGAGAACAATTTAAAATCATAATTTACAAACTTTTTTGAAATATTATTTCTCTGGAATAAGATGTCGTAAATATAAGGCACATATTGGCTGCCAGCATGGATACGCATCTGTTCTTTCAACTCAACAGGCCGTATACCGCGTTTACGGTCCTTCAAACGGCCATCGAATTTTGTTTGGGATATATCAGAAGGGCAAACAATTTGCTTCGGATCATAGAATAAAATCAGCCGGCCGGCATTTAACAGTAACCAATCCAACTCATCGTGGGAATTATCCAAGTGCAGTCGTTCATTACCTTTTTTAAAATGAACTATATAGCGACCGATATTTTTGGCTTGCCGTAATCGTTGTGCCTCATCGCAAATGATAATATCATAGTGGTGTTTAGTAACATCAATAGGTGCGATAACATCTGTTTTTCTTAATCCCGGTGTATGCGCAAAAACTTGTTGTATTACATTTCTCATAGCGGGATTAGAATAAACTAGCCCTATTTTTAAACTTTTATATTTAGGGTGCGTCTTTAAATAGTAAAATAAAGTAGTTGCAACAACAGTTTTTCCTGTTCCAGCATCTCCCTCTATTAATATTGGCCTTGCTAAAAAACCCTGACCGATATGAGGGAACGTTTCTCCGGAATCAATGGTATGAATGATGCTGGTTAAAGCTTCGTGCTGTGCTTGTGTTACATTCATAGTATCCGGACAGTATTTGTACATACCCGTATTGAGAATGGATTGAAAATGCTTTTCATCCACAAGCCCAAGACTTTCCAATTTTAGCCAAAGTTGATCAAAAGAAACCTCGAACTGATTCTTTCGTTTATAATGCGTCCATTCGCCGTTTTTTTGATTTACAACTTCAAACTTTCCATCTGCGCGCATAAGGCGGATAAGTAGATCTTCGTAATGCTTTGCAGGAGTTTCCTCAAAATCCTCACTAGTAATGACATAAACGTGCTGAAAATGGAACTGATTACAGAAATCAGAAGGCAGGCAGTGTTCCTTGCTTCTACGAATCACTTCTTTTGTTTCTCCAATATAGACCTGATAGCCATTTTCTAAAATATATAAACAATGATAGTCCCAAGGTAAACACCAACTATCAAAATCTTTATAGGCAAAAGATTGAATTTCAAACTGAAACACTTAATTTTCCTCCAAAACATTAATTGGTGTGAAGGTAGGGGAGAATATATAAAAAAACCGACATGTTAAACATGTCGGTTTTCGCTGGTGGGAGAAGATGGATTCGAACCATCGAAGCATGACGCAACAGATTTACAGTCTGCCCCCTTTGGCCACTCGGGAATTCTCCCATATTGGAGCTGGTGGACGGACTTGAACCCCCGACCTGCTGATTACAAATCAGCTGCTCTACCAACTGAGCTACACCAGCGTATTGCTACGATTGTGATTATATCACTAACCGCAGAATGTGTCAACGCCTAGACACATAAGATTACCTTACGGTAATGGTCGAGGTGACAGGGTTCGAACCTGCGGCATCTTGGTCCCAAACCAAGCACTCTACCAAACTGAGCTACACCTCGATTTATGCTTCAAAAACTATCTGCTTTTGAACTCGCCTGTTGATTATATCGCATATTAAACATTTCGTCAACCCCTTTTTTTATTTTTTTATAAAAATATTGTAATTCACAATTTTTCTTACGGATTTCGGCTTGCATGTATTCATTTGTAATGGTACACTATAAGAATATAGTACCTTGGAGGCGAAAATTTGGAAAAGTTGTGGAAAAAGCTGATTAATAAAGAAACCATTCTGTACCTTGTTTTTGGTATTTTAACAACTGCTATCAATATTGCAGTATGCGGCTTATTGTCAGATATTTTAAAATGGGATATTTATTTGTCCAATACAATTGCGTGGATACTATCTGTTATATTTGCTTTTGTCACAAATAAAATTTTTGTATTTAACAGCAAATCTACAGATAAAAAAGTATTATTGAAAGAAACCGTTTTCTTTTTAATCGCTCGTTTGATTTCCCTAGGATTTGATATGCTGGTCGTATGGCTAATGGCAGATCTATGGGGCATTAATGTATGGATTGTTAAAATTATTTCCAACATAATTGTAATTATTATGAATTATATATTCAGTAAATTATTTATATTTAATAATAAACAGCATACAAAACAAAAGTAAGCGTGGAGGATAATAAATATGTTGAACAGCGAAAAAACCATGGAAAAAATTGTAGCTCTTTGTAAAAACAGAGGCTATGTATATCAAGGCTCCGAAATTTACGGCGGACTATCCAACACTTGGGATTACGGACCTTTGGGTGTTGAATTCAAAAACAATGTGAAAAAAGCATGGTTAAAAAAATTCGTCCAAGAAAGTCCTTATAATGTAGGGCTTGATTCCGCTATTTTAATGAATCCGCAGGTTTGGGTTGCTTCCGGACACGTTGGCGGATTTTCTGACCCTCTTATGGACTGCCGTGAATGCAAAACACGTCACCGTGCAGATAAATTAATTGAAGAGGTCGGCGGTGATGCAAATGCTATGACTTTCGAGCAAATGGCCGACTATATCCGCGAGCATAAAGTGGCATGTCCTGCTTGCGGCTCCACAAATTTTACAGATATTCGTAAATTTAACCTCATGTTCAAAACATTCCAAGGCGTAACAGAAGATGCAAAAAACGAAATTTTTCTGCGCCCAGAAACAGCACAAGGCATTTTTGTAAACTTTGCCAATATTCAGCGTACTACACGTCGTAAACTACCGTTCGGTGTAGCACAAATCGGAAAATCTTTCCGTAACGAAATTACTCCCGGCAACTTTGTTTTCCGTACTCGTGAATTTGAACAAATGGAGCTGGAATTCTTCTGCAAACCGGGTACAGACCTTGACTGGTTCTATTATTGGAAAGATTACTGCAAACAATTCATTTTGAACTTGGGTATTGCAGAAGAAAACATTCGTTTGCGTGACCATAGCGCTGAAGAACTCTCATTTTACTCCACCGCTACTACTGATATTGAATTTTTGTTCCCATTCGGCTGGGGAGAACTATGGGGCATTGCAGACAGAACAAACTACGACCTCACACAGCATCAGACACATTCGGGCAAAAGCCTGGAGTATTTTGACCCTGAAACAAACGAGCGCTACATTCCTTATGTCATTGAGCCATCTTTGGGAGCCGACCGTATTGCACTTGCATTTTTATGTGACGCTTATGACGAAGAAGTCATTGATGAAAAGGACACTCGTATCGTGATGAGACTGCATCCGTTTCTTGCTCCATATAAAGCAGCTATTTTACCTCTTTCCAAAAAATTAGGTGAAAAAGCGGAAGAAGTACGCGCAATGTTATCAAAACATTTTATGGTGGAATATGACGATGCAGGCTCTATTGGTAAACGTTACCGCAGACAGGACGAAATTGGTACTCCATTCTGTATTACTTACGATTTTGACAGCTTGGAAGACCAATGCGTTACTGTCCGCGACCGCGATACCATGCAGCAGGAACGCATTGCAATTGATAATTTGGTTGATTATATCAATAAAAAATTAGAATTTTAACTATTAAGAGGCTTTATATGAAAGCCTCTTTTCTTTTTCTATTTAGCAAAGACAGGAAAAGTTATTTACGCCGGATACAGCATGTGATAAAATAAAGACAATAAACAAAGAGGTGACTTTTATGCCAAGATTTTTCATCAATGAATCTCCGAGCCGTCAAGCGATTATTACAGGAGAAGACAGCAAGCATATTACAAAATCTTTACGTATGAAGGTCGGAGAATCTTTAGTCCTTTGCAACGGTCAAGGTATGGATTATCACTGCACCATCTCCTCTATGGACGAGCATCAAGTTGTGGTATCCGTGAACAGTTCTGTCCCCACTATCAGCGAACCTTCTGTATCTGTAACATTATATCAGGGGCTTCCCAAATCTGATAAAATGGACAGTGTTGTTCAAAAGGCAGTAGAAATGGGGGTTACCCGCATTGTACCTATGCTAACACAACGGTGTGTATCACGTCCTGACCAAAAATCTGCTCAAAAAAAGGTAGAACGGTGGCAGAAGATTTCCTTTGAAGCAGCGAAGCAATGCGGCAGGGGAATATTGCCTCCTGTAAGCCCCTTAACGGACTTTTCAGCCGCACTAAGACAATCTGCTTCAGAAAGCACAGTTCTCTTCTTCTACGAAGGCGGAGGACAGTCTTTGCAGCAATGCATTGACTCTTCCTGTAAAGCATACTCTATCTTTATTGGTCCTGAAGGTGGATTTTCAGAGGAAGAAGTACAATTTGCCCTTGACTTAGGAGCAAAAAAAGCCACTTTAGGGCCACGTATTCTAAGAACAGAAACAGCACCCGTTGCTGCTTTGGCGGCAATTATGTTGACAACAGGCAATATGACATAAAGCATCAGGAGGTGTTTTTATGATGTATCCCACCGCACTGGTAACCGGCGGTTCCCGCGGTATTGGAAAAGCAATTGTACAGCAGTTATTTGAGCAAGGTTACAATGTTGCCATTAATTATTTCCGCAGTGAAACTTGTGCAGTAGAACTTGCCGCAGAGTTAAACAAACATTCTCTGGGAAATAAAGCAATTGCCATTTGCGCAGATGTATCCAATGCTTCTCAAGTAAAAATTATGTTTGAAGAAACAAAAAAACATTTGGGCACTGTTTCATTGCTGGTAAACAATACAGGAATTTCACAACAGAAGTTATTTTCAGACATTACAGAAGCAGAATGGGACACGATGTTTTCAGTAAATGTAAAGAGCATGTTCTTATGCTGCCGGCAGGCATTGACGGATATGATTCACAACAAAAACGGAAAAATCATCAATATTTCTTCTATGTGGGGACAAGTAGGAGCATCCTGCGAAGTCCACTACTCCGCCTCTAAAGCGGCCGTCATTGGTTTGACAAAAGCACTTGCAAAAGAAGTGGGCCCCTCTCACATCCAAGTAAACTGCGTAGCACCCGGCGTGATAAAAACTGCTATGAACAGCCATTTGGATAAACAAACTCTGGAGATGCTAAAAGAAGAAACCCCTTTGGGAGTCATTGGAACGACGGAAGATGTTGCCCAAATGGTAGGCTTTTTAGCTTCGGACCATTCTGATTTTATCACAGGTCAAGTATTTGGCATTAACGGCGGTATGGTCATTTAACAAAAATTTAAGCCCAAAAATATAGTGTCTCCATGAATAAGATACTTATATTTTTTATAAATGAAACTGGAGGACTTCTCATGATTACCATCAACGTACTGTTAAAAGTGAAAGCAGAAAAAGAACAAGATTATCTGGCATTTTTAGACGATATGGTACAAAAATCTCGTCAGGATGACGGTTGTTTATTTTATGACCATTTTAGAAATGTAAAGCATCACAACGAATATATCATTGTAGAAAATTGGGCTGATGATGAAAGTGTGGAAAAACATAACCAAACAACTCATTTAAAAACGTTTTTAGAGAAAATTCCTGCTTATTTGGAAGAGGAAATTGTACTAAAAATCAGCCGCAGCTAAGCAAAGTTTTTCAGCATAGAAAAATCCCCTCCATGTTTATACCATGGAGGGGATTTGTTTTAGTTCGATAAACGCTGTTTTAGAGCATTCAATTGATTTTTCAGTTCAGCAGGAAGTTTATCCCCGAATTTCTGATAGAATTCTTCAATACCTGCTGCTTCACCTAACCATTCTTCATTGTTAACAGTCAGGATTTTTTCTAAGGTTTCTTTTTCGATATCCAAACCTTCTGTATTAATATCCTCAACATATGGTAAATAGCCAATTGGAGTTTCTTTTGCATCTACATTATCTTCGCAACGTTCCAAAATCCAATCCAGCACACGTAGGTTATCGCCAAAGCCCGGCCACATAAATTTGCCGTTTTCATCTTGACGGAACCAGTTCACGTTAAAGATTTTTGGAGCTTTCTCACCAAGAATCTCACCCATTTCAATCCAGTGAGCAAAGTAATCGCCCATATGATAACCACAGAATGGCAGCATTGCCATCGGGTCACGGCGAACCACACCAACCTGACCGGTAGCTGCTGCAGTTGTTTCGGAAGCCATAATAGAGCCTACAAACACACCATGATTCCAATCACGGGACTGATAAACCAACGGAGTTGTTTTTTGGCGACGGCCACCAAAAATAATCGCGGAGATAGGCACACCTGCCGGTGAGCTAAATTCCTTACTGATGCAAGGACAATTTTCTGCTGGCGCCGTAAAGCGGCTGTTTGGATGTGCACCTTTCTCTTCTGCAGTGGTACCATCCCAAGGTTTTCCTTTCCAGTCCACACCATTTTTCGGTGGATTTTTGTCCAGACCTTCCCACCATACAGTATCATTATCCAAGTTCAGCGCAACATTGGTATAAATAGTTCCTTTTTGAACGGTTGCCAACGCATTTGGATTGGATTTTTGGTTGGTACCCGGCGCAACGCCAAAGAAACCGTTTTCAGGATTGATTGCCCATAATCTGCCGTCAGGACCTTTCCTCATCCAAGAAATGTCATCGCCTACAGTCCAAACTTTGTATCCTTTTTTACGGTAACCTTCCGGTGGAATTAACATGGCAAGATTTGTTTTTCCGCAAGCAGATGGGAATGCAGCTGTAATATACTTTACTTCACCTTTTGGATTTTCCACACCTAAAATCAGCATATGTTCTGCCATCCACTGCTCATTCTTTCCTTGGAAAGAAGCAATACGTAGCGCAAAGCATTTTTTGCCAAGCAGAACGTTGCCGCCGTAACCGGAGTTTACAGAGATAATCGTATTATCCTCCGGAAAATGACATATGTAACGTTTTTCCTCATCAATATCACAGCTTGCATGCAAACCACGTACCCAGTCATTATTGGTATCCCCAAAATGAGCAAGCACCTCTTTGCCTACACGGGTCATGATTGCCATGTTCAACACAACGTAAATAGAGTCTGTCACCTCAAGTCCAACCTTTGCATATGGAGAAGTAATCGGACCCATGGAATAAGGGATTACATACATCGTTTTTCCTTTGTAGCTGCCTCTTGCAATATCGTACAGCATTTTATAAGTCTCAACAGGTTCTTTCCAATGATTGGTAGGACCTGCATCCTCTTCTTTTTTGGAACAGATAAATGTTCTTGCCTCTACGCGTGCAACGTCATTGAGGGCAGTACGGTGCAAATAGCAACCCGGAAGTTTTTCTTGATTCAATTTGATTAAGTCACCATCATTGCAAGCTTTCGCGCGAAGAGCTTCCAGCTGTTCCTGTGAACCGTCAATCCAAACAACTTGATCCGGTTGTACCAGCTCTCTCATCTCGCCAACCCAATTTAACATGGTTTCATTTTTTGTCATCTCAGTCTCCTCCTGGCTGTGTGGAACCAGCCAAAATTTTCTATTCAATAATTTAAGTATAATACATCTGCTTTCATTAATCAATGAGTATTTTATGAATTTTGTTTTATAATCTCATAATTTTTAGTTAAATTTGCTAAAAATTGTTATCTATCGGCATCGCCGCGCAAGCATTTAAATCCATTCCTGCAATTTTTCCTGCTAAAAATTCATAATAGGCTTGAGCACCTACCATAGCTGCGTTATCTCCGCATAAATTCAAAGCCGGCATATGAATTTCCCAGCCTTTTTCCTTGCATTCTTGCTGTAATCTTCTTCTTAACAAAGAATTTGCAGAAACACCGCCCGCAATGACCAATTTTTTATAATTTGTATCGTTCATAGCCAAAATCACATTTTTCAACAGACAATCCACCACTGCTTTTCGGAAAGAGGCAGATAAATCCGCAACGGGAAGTTGTTCTCCTTTTTGAGAAGCGTTGTGTATCAAATTAATAACTGCCGTTTTTAATCCAGAAAAACTAAAATCGAAAGGGGAACCTTGTACGGTAGGATGCGGCAATGTAAACGCATTTTCGTCACCTTGCTCTGCAATTTTATCCAGATGCACGCCGCCCGGATAAGACATTCCCATAGCTCTTGCAGCTTTATCGAACGCTTCGCCGGCCGCATCATCTCTGGTTTGCCCAATAACATGCAAATCTGTGTAATCTTTGACATCTATGATATGTGTATGTCCGCCGGAAACAACCAAGCACAAAAACGGAGGCTTTAATTCAGGAGAGGTGATATAGTTGGACGCAATATGGGAACGCAGATGATGTACAGGGATTAACGGTAATCCTGTGGAAAGCGCCAATCCTTTTGCAAAATTTACGCCTACCAACAGTGCTCCAATTAATCCGGGAGCGTAGGTAACGGCAATGGCGTCCAATTCTTTTAATGTGACATGAGCTTGTGCCAATGCTTGTTTTGTAACGCCAACAATTGCCTCACTATGTCGCCGGGAGGCAATTTCCGGAACAACTCCGCCATACAGCTTATGCTCTTCAATTTGAGAAGCAACCACAGAAGAAAGTACTGTTCTTCCGTTTTCTACAACGGCAGCTGCGGTTTCATCGCAGGAACTTTCAATTGCTAATAGTTTCATATCATCTCTCCCTTACTGACTCTCGAACTCTTTTGTCATAATCAAACCATCTTCCACAGGCGCTGTATAAAAATTTTTCCTGCAGCCTACTTCATGAAAACCAAGTTTTCGATAAATAGAAATAGCTTGTTGATTGGAAACGCGTACTTCCAGGGAAATAAAAACTCCATTCCTCTGTATCGCCTGCTCCATCAGCATTTGTACCAACCGGGTACCAATCCCCATACCTCTAAACTGTGGAAAAACTGCAATATTATTAATATAACATTCACCCATCACACACTGCATTCCTGCATAACCCAATACTTGTCCGTTTTGCTCTGCAACGCAAAAAACAGCGAGCTTATTGTGAAGTTCGCTGCGCAAGCCGCTTTCAGTCCATGGCTGGGAAAAGCAAAGCCGCTCCAGCTGAGCCAGAGCGGGAATATGCTTCTCCTGCATAGGTACCATTTGAATGTCGGCATTCATACTTATTTTTTCCACGCCTGTTTTGCTTGGGTAAACAATACATTATCCAAATCTGCAAAAGAGGCAATAATTTGGTCTCTTACTTTGCGGAATTCTTCCGCATCTTTTTTATATGGGTCAGGAATTCCTTCCGGTCCTCCCAAGACGTAAACTTGGTCAGGGTCAACACCTGCTTCTACCAGAATTTGTCTGTGTACCGGTTCCATTACAACAAAAAAGTTTCCTCTGATTAAATCTTTTCCTCTTAATCTGTGAGCAATGTGGTTTGAAATGTCAACGTTTAACTCTTTGCAAACTTCTACGGCGTTGTCACTTACTTTATCACCTTCGTAAGCTCCCAATCCGCCGCTTTCCACTTGTACGTAATTTGTTCCGTTATCATTCAAATGTTTATAGTAAAGAGCTGCTGCCATAGGACTGCGGCAAGTATTGCCGGTACAAATAAAATAAACTAACATATTGAATCTCTCCTTCAATTTCTGCTGTTTTCATCATTTTTCTTTATTATACACGAAACCATTCTTTTTTTAAAGTATCTTATATGATTTCTCTATCGCCCCAAACTTTTTCCGGTACAAATATCCAAAAAACATTTTATTTCATCCTGAATCTGCTTTTGTTCCTTTTTAAAATAATAAGAATGCCAGGAACGCTGCAAGTATACTAACCTGTGGTAAGGACAGTTGATAAGCCCTTTTTCGATGGTTTCCGCACTACGCCACAACACTGCTTCATCATTACGAGACTGGGTAATCAATACCGGAACAGTTACCTTGGGCAAATTTTTCACCGCAAGTCTGGATAACCGCGTTAAATCGACTACTCTGGGCAGCCAGCCTACGGTATACAGGATATTATCCACTGTTACGCTGTTATTTTCTCTGTAATAGCGGTCAATGCGATTATAAATTGGATTTCGGCTGAAAAAATTCTTTGTGGAATACAAAGAGCTGCGGCTTTTTAGTCCTATTTTAATGGCAGTATTGAGCAAAATCAGACCTTTTACGTTGGCTTTGGAGCAGATGCTTTCATTAATTGCAAGCAAACCTCCCATAGAATGCCCCATCAAATAAACATTTGGGTACAACTCTGCATAGCGATGCACTTCTTTATGGACCTGCTCTGTCCATTGTTGCTGCGAACTATGTGCAAAATCCTTCGCTGTACCGCCATGACCCGGAAGTAACAAAGCGGCACACGCATATCCCATATGGTATACAAAATCAGCAAGACTAATAAATTGATGGGGACTGCCTAAAAAACCATGAATGAAGATAACAATGGTATCTGTATCTTTTCTTAACATTTCAAAAGCCTTATGAGGATTAAACGGTTGGTATTCCAAAGGTTTTAACGGATTTTTTTGTTTGCGCAATGCAATTTCTCCTTTTTCTATATTCTCTGATACACCAAGAAATCAAAATGAATTTCCGTTTTCAGCGTCTCCGTACGCTTCAAACGTTCGCTGCCTTGTATGGTGGTTTTCCAATAATAAGGCGTCATTGCAAATAAGTCGGCAATGATATCATGTTGGGTAATGTAAATTTCATCTTTGACAGTGACACGTTTCTGAAACGCAAATCCATCGTAAAATGTATCTTTTTCTTCATTTTCATAAGGGTGTTCATACAAAATCTCTTTTAATCCAAACAAATGGCGTGCTCCCGGAACCGCAAGTATCATAACACCGCCGTGCTTTACAATTCTTTGAAATTCCTCAGGCACAATGGGGGCAAAAATATTCAGCAAACAATCTGCCGAATTGCTTTCAATAGGACTGTCAAAAATACTGCCCACTGCAAATTGAATATCACGGTACTTTTTCGCCGCCGCTTTCACGGCAAATTTAGAAATATCAAATCCTGCAAACTCTTCCTGAATTCCCAATGCGTCCAAATGCGCTTTCACACGCCCTGTATAGTAGCCTTCTCCGCAGCCTGCATCCAAAACGACAGGCTGCGTTTTATTTCTAATTGCTTCCTCCACCAAATCATTGAGCCGATTACTGAACGGAAGGTAAAGACCTGTTTCCAAAAATTCTCTGCGGCACGCAACCATTTGACGGTTATCTCCCGGAATTTTGGAATGCATTTTATTCGGCGGCAGCAAATGAACATAGCCTTGCGCAGATACGTCATAACTATGTCCGTTTTCACAGCAGTATGTATGAACTGTATTTTCTAATTTTTTCTTACAAATAGGGCAAATAAAAACCATATCCGTTCCCCTTATCCATTTGTTATGTAATAGGAATACACCGAGAGATGATTTACTCTCGGTGTATCATGCAATGTATCCAGCTGTTTGTATGCAAAAGCAATATTTAAGCTTTTGCATCATACCAAGTTTTTCCGATGGTTGCTTCCGCTACCATTGGAACAGATAGGTGAATTGCCTGTTCCATTTCTTCTGTCAACAGCTGCTGAACCAGAGGAGCTTCTTCTTCCGGAGCCTCTACAATCAATTCATCGTGCACTTGTAAGATTAAACGGGCGCGCAAACCTTCTTTTTCCAATCGATGCACTACGCGAATCATTGCAATTTTGATGATATCCGCAGCAGTACCCTGAATTGGCATATTCATGGCAACACGCTCTCCAAAAGAACGCAAATTGAAGTTGGACGAACTCAATTCGGGAAGATAACGTCTACGTCCGAATAACGTTTCCACATAGCCGGTTTCTTTTGCATGTTCCACCACATTTGTCATGTAATTGCGCACACCGCTGAAATGGTCCAAATACGTTTTGATATATTCCTCTGCTTCTTTACGGGTAACGCCTATATTTTTTGCAAGCGAAAATGCACCGATTCCGTAAATGATACCAAAGTTAACCGCTTTTGCACGGCTTCTCATTAACGGTGTTACCATTTCACGAGGCATATGGAACACTTGTGCGGCAGTATTGCGGTGAATATCATCATTTTCTTTAAATGCTTCTATCATGCCGGAGTCGTTTGCTACATGTGCCAATACACGCAGTTCAATCTGAGAATAGTCTGCATCTACTAAAACGCAGCCTTCTTTTGCAACAAAAAACTTGCGCAGCTCTCTGCCAACATCAGTACGAACAGGGATATTCTGCAAATTGGGTTCCGTTGAACTGATACGGCCTGTCCGTGTTTCTGTCTGATTAAAACTGGAATGGATGCGTCCATCTTCCTCCACCACTTTTAACAAACCGTCACAATACGTAGATTTGATTTTTGCCAATGTACGATATTCCAAAATCAGTTCTACCACGGGATGTTCATAACGGAGTTTTTCCAACACTTCTGCATTAGTGGAATATCCTGTTTTTGTCTTTTTCCCGGCAGGCAGACCCAGTTTTATAAATAATGCCTCTCCCAATTGTTTTGGAGAATTTAAATTAAACTGGTAACCGACTTCCTCATACACTAAATCCTGCAGCCGGTCGATTTTGTTCTGCATGATTTCACCGTATTCGGCAATGCCTGCTTTATCGACGGCGAATCCCAATTCTTCCATTTGTGCCAATACTTTGGCAAGCGGAAGTTCAATTTCATGCAGTAATTTATGCTGTGTATTCTGAGAAATTTTATCATCTATCACCCTATATAAAGCGGGATAGATTGCCGCCCATTTTACCATAGAATCTTGCTCAATCAGCCGGGAATCCATTTGGGGCTGCTCCACACCGTATTCTGTTGCCATACGCTCTATTTCATAATTGGAAGAAGAAGGATTGAGCAAATAACCCGCAAGCATGGTATCCATTTCTACCTGAACCAAACCGATATTCTGTCTATATAACGCAGCATACAACGGTTTGACATCATGAGTATACTTTTTGATATCCTCGCTTTCACAAAACGCTTTTAAAAAATCAGCATGTTTCGCTGTATTAACAGTACAAATGGTATTCTCTAAATGAAAATATAAAGTTTCAACTTGTTTGTCCCGATAAGACACCAAAAAATAGGCGCTGCCTGTTTGTTGTAATTGCTGCAGTAAACTTTGCGTATCATCGCATTCCTGAATTTGCAGAGATTGTTCCGTGATGAGTGCTTCTTGTTCCACTTCAATTTGATCCAAGCCCCATTTTTTAATCAAACTGAACAATTCTAATTTTGCCATCAACCGTACAGCTGCCTGAACATCTCCCTCTGACACATGGTAATGTTCCAAATTGGTATCAATTGGCGCTTGCAGACAGATGGTACCAAGCTTATAACTTAAAAAGGCGGACTCTTTGCCCTCTTCCAGTTTTTTACGCATGGCAGGTTTTAAATCCAGCTGGTCAAAATTTTGATAAATTGCTTCAATGCTGCCATATTTTTGAATCAAATCCGCCGCGCCTTTTGCACCTATTCCTGAAACACCTGGGATATTGTCGGAACTATCTCCTTGCAATGCTTTGATGTCAATTAACTGGTGCGGTGTCACACCGTAATCCTCTTTTATTTTGGCTTCATCGTATACCGTTACAACCGGCTGCCCAAACTTTGTAGCCGCCAAACGCACTGTAACTGACGGATTGACCAACTGCAAGCTGTCTCTGTCTCCTGTGGCCAACACACATTCGTGACCTTCTTCTGTGCATACTCGTGCCAAAGTTCCTAAAATATCGTCTGCTTCGTATCCTTCACATTCTACAATTCGGTAACCCAGCAACGTTAAAAGCTCTTTTAAAATTGGCAGCTGCTGTGCCAATTCCGGTGGCATACCTTTGCGCTGAGCCTTGTAACCATCGTACTCTTTATGGCGAAATGTTGGTGCACGCATATCAAATGCTACCGCTACCGCATCAGGATTTGTATCTTCCTTGATTTTATGCAGCATAGTTAAAAAACCATAAATAGCATTTGTAAACGTACCGTCTTTTGCGGTCAATAATTTAATTCCATAAAAAGCTCGATTGAATATGCTATTTCCGTCCAGCACAAGTAACTTCATAAGTATTTTCCGTACCTTTCCAAGATAGTTAAAATAATGCTTAACTATAATTTGTTTTATTATAACATAAAAGAAATTGTTTCACAATTTCTAACCTATAAACGTTAAAACGTTCTAGCCAACAGCCAAAACTTTAGTTTTGTTGCTGTTGCTAGGTTGTTATAGCATTAGAAAATTGTGTTGCAATTTTTAACGCAATAAAAACTAAAACGTTCTCATAACAGTCAAAATTTTTAATTTTGAAGCTGTTTTGAGGTTGTTATAACATAAAAGAAATTGTTACATAATTTTTGTCAAATACATGTTAAAGCGGTCTCGTAACAGCCAGAATCCTATCTTTTCTGCTGTTGCTAGGCTATATCAGGATTATTATGTTTTAACAATTGCCAAAATTTCAACCTGCTATACGGTCATAACACAATTTTTAATACAAATTTGCTGTTTATCAATAACAAAAATTGCGTTATTCCCTGTTTTATGATAGAATAACTCATTATTAAAATTTTATGTATTTTAATTTACTTAGAAACGGTAGGGTTTAGTTTGAAAATCGGCAATATTTCTTTTGATGGAAAAGCAATTTTGGCACCTATGGCAGGTGTTTCGGATAAATCTTTTCGTGAACTGTGCACTTCTTTTGGCGCTGCATACGTCATCTCTGAAATGGTAAGCTCAAAAGGGCTGCAATACAGTGACCGAAAAAGCAAAGAGTTAATGGAGCTGTCCCCTGCAGAGCGTCCTGCAGCAATCCAAATTTTTGGAGATCAACCTGAAATTATGGCCAAAGCAGCTGAAAAAGCAATGGAATTTGAACCCCAAGCCATTGACATTAACATGGGGTGTCCGGCTCCTAAAATCAGTAACAGCGGAGGCGGTTGTGCTTTGATGAAACGTCCCGATTTGTGCGGAGATATTGTCTCGGCTGTTAAAAAAGCTGTGTCTGTTCCTGTAACCGTGAAAATCCGTAAAGGATGGGATAAAAACAGTATCAATGCAGTAGAAGTAGCATGTATTTGCGAACAAGCCGGAGCTGACGCAATTGCAGTACATGGCAGAACCAGAGAGGATATGTATACGCCTCCTGCCGATTGGGATATAATTCGTAAGGTAAAACAGGCCGTTTCTATTCCCGTAATCGGAAACGGTGACATCAACACTGCGCAGGATGCTGCCAAGATGATAGAAGAAACAGGCTGTGATATGGTTATGGTAGGTCGTGGTGCGTTGGGAAATCCTTGGATTTTTTCACAAATAAACGCATATCTGTCTGATAACTGCACCATTCTTCCCCCACCTTCTATTATGGAACGCATGCTGGTTATGAGAAAACATATGGTAGCCTTATGCGACCACAAAACAGAACAACATGGAATGAAAGAGGCCCGTAAACATGTTGGCTGGTATGTAAAAGGAATCCATGGCGCGGCAGAGTTCAGACGTAGAGCAGGATATTTGTCTACCTTGGCAGAACTGGAGCAATTAATTGAAGATATTATAAAAGAAAATTCTCAAGCAGAATAAAAATAAATATACATTTTATACCTAGAAGAAGGCTGTTGTATAACAGCCTTCTTCTTTTTTACATACAAAAATAATAATATTTCTATTTTGTTTTGTGCCAACATTTGATTGATTACATAAATATACCCTTTCGTTACAAAAGGTAGACTTTATTTCACAGACTATAAAATGTATAAAAATAGCAAAACTAAGGGATTTTTTAAACATTTTATCATATTTTTAAGGGTAACATATTTAATAAATAAAGTCTGATATTTCAACCAAATTTGCAGTGCATACGCACTAATAATTTCATTTGTAATCAACAGTAAACAACTTAATGAAAAAGGGAATTTCAGGGTATGCATTCCAAGAGGAACTTGTTTATTGTTTTTACATAGATGACACTTTTGTGTTACAAGAGAATTAAAAATTAAAGAAGGAGATTTAGATGAAAACAAAAAAATGGAAAAAGATTTTGGCATTCATTCTTGCTTTATCTATACTATGTTCCTGTATTATCGGTGCAGTCTCGGTATATGCAGAGCAGGTGAATTCCCAAACCAGCATATCACAAAACAACTCCAGTTCTAATTCGACCGATAATAGCAGTACGAACGACGAAGAAACAACCGATATTGTGGGGGAAAACATCTCATTGTATGCAGAAGCATCTGAAGAAGTCAGGAATTTTAAAATTCAGTCAGCCAAGCGTGTAAGCACAGGTACTACACCTTTTGATGCAAATGATGATCCCGGCAATGATTCATCTAAAGATAATGCAATTGTCAGATCTTTTGATGATATTGGCTACGAATGTACTTACTCAGGTGAAATTAACGGTAACATACAGGCAGTAGAACTTGAATTTAAGTTTACCTTAAATGTTTCAAAAAAATACGCGGAATTTGATGAAGATGTTTTAAAAAGCTGGATGACAGATATCGTCCAAGAAGATGTAAACGGTGTTTGTACCTTAACAGGTAAAACCATATATAACAGTGCCGGCGGTGGAGCAGGTTTTCAATCTTTTTCAGAAACAAAATATATACCTGTTAACGTAAAAGGCATGAATCAATCCCAAGAGGTTATTCCTACCTTCAACGTAAAACTGACAAAAGATACATCTGCTGATTCATGGAAAACAAAAGTCATGAGTGGAACAGATGAAAAGGCCATTGTTTCTGCAGTACCTATGTACGACATTGAATTGGTAAATCCAACAAAAATGAACTCCATTGGTACCTATGATTTTTCAACAGGAAACGGAACCGCTTCTAACAAAGATGCAGGCAGTGTCTACGGCAGATTACTGGACTTTGGCGTAGGTTTGAGAATGAAAGCGGTTGACAGTAATAAGGGAATGAAAGGATTTTATGTTCCCGAAACAACTGATAACTTAACTTTTACAATACATCCAAGTATCAGCGAAAACGGCGTTCCCACCTCCTTGCAAGCCTTGTTATGGGATTATAAAGAAAATACCTATGGCACTACCGGTATTGGTGGACGCGACTTAACTAATGGTGCCGGAAACGCTGATGTATATGCAGCTGCACTGCCCCAAACAAATTCTGCCGGTTCCCCAAACAGTTTTACAGTAAACAATGGAGGAACCTGGACATTTGTGCAAAACAAAGATGGGAGCATTGATGTGACAGTTACAGGGGCAAGTTTATATAACCAAAAGGGAGAGTTATTCGCACCGACTTTAATGGGAAATGGCGCTACTACACTTAGTCCTACTCCCTCCCAAGGAAATCTTTATATATCAACAGCCTATTTTCAAATGGTAGCTCCTCTGGATAAAAATGATAATACCAATAAAAAATATCAATTAGAAATTTCCGACAGTAACATGAAAGCACCCTACCAAGACGGTTTAGGCAATTCTCTGGTTAGCACGACACAATCCATCACAACAAATGATACCGTAATAAGGGACTATGAAATTTTCCGAGATGGGAGTTATGGATTATTCCATTATATCGGCAGAGAAAATCAACAAAATGGTTTTTGGGGCAGCAACCTTTCCAGTAATAAGGCAGGAATGGGGTTAGATGCTTACGCATTAAAGGGTTCAACTGTACAAATAGCTGGTGCTTTTTCCTATGCCGGTGATGACAAAAATGAGTTAAAGGCCGTCAATTTATTGATGAGAATAGATGATGAAGCCATGCAGCCCAGTGCTTCTGCATCCAATGGACTTCCGACAAGCTCGAATGTTGCGGGGAATGTGACGTTATTGTATGCTGCAAAGCCCAATGGAGAAGGTTGGACATCCGACACTGAAATGTTATCTTCAAAAGAGCAAGATTTGGTGTACTTTGCGTCCATGGCTGATTTAAAAGCAGCATATCCTGATGGTGTTTGCGTTGCTGTTTTGGCTGAAGTAAGAAATATCACAAACCTGCAAGAAGTAACACAATACCAAATTGGATTTAATGTGGATATATTGAGCACTGCAACAGAAGGAAATGTGTACCAAACAGTCCATACAGCAGCCTTCTATAAGTCCAATAAAAACATCACTGTAAATGATACACGTTTAGACAAAAACAGCTATGATAAGTTAAATCAACCTAACTCTTATGTTCGTGATAATAATCAATATGAAAAAGCACAATATAATAATGCACATCAAATTGTGAACAGCAGTTCTTCTATGGCCAGCTATGCAAGAGGTGCTTCATTATTAATTGTAGGTGTGGAAGCAGGCATTGAAAAATCAATTGATGCAAACAATAAATCATTTGACCTTTCAACAGGCGTTACGTTTATTCCTTACCGCTTACAACCTATCTTAAACGTTGCAAGCGGTAAAGAAGGAGATACCATCAGACGAGTAACGATAAGTGATATTCTTCCTGCTCAACTAACTGTAAGTAACAATACAAAATTTTATTATGGTGATCAACCAATTACAGCATCTATTGAAAAGTTAGCAGATGGAACCACCAAAGTCAGCTGGACTATTGAAAATGTTCCCACAGGTGTAGTATTGCCTGCAATTACATTTAATGCAGAATTGAATTTCGAGAATATCAATTTACAACAATCTACTCATACTGTATACAACACAGCTTACATTGAAGCGGAAGGCGATAACAGAGTATTTAGTTCTCAATGGCCTTCCCACCCAAATCAATCCGAAGCTACAGCTACCTTGGTAGTCAATAAATCATTAAATTTATCTAAACAGGCACTCCAAAGTGATGCTGAAATAAATGGAGAGATTCAATGGAGAATTGCTTTTACAAATACTAACAGCTTGGATTATACAAACTATAAAATGTTGGATGTTATGCCTTACAACGGAGATGCTAATGGCTCTTCATTTGACGGATCTTATACTATTACAGCTACCTTAACAGCTCCTTCAGAAATAAAATTATATTCATCTACCGACAAAAATGTACGTGGAACCAACGTTTCAACCGTGGATGAAACATTGTTCCAAGAACTTGTACCAACACAAACATTGGCAGATAAAAATGTGTATGAGTTGAACGAAGATGTTACCGCTTTATTATTAAAAGGCACACTGCCAACATTCGAACGATATGTATTGGATATTACCTTACATCCTACAAACAATAATGGTGGTAATGTCTATGGCAATAGTGCTTCCATGAAAGCAGACGGATTAAATGAGCTAACTACTCCTATTTCTAAAATTAATGTTAGAGAAAGAACTCTCTCTGGTATTGCATGGCTTGATGCAGACCAAGATGGTTTAATTGGTAACGCAGAAGAACGACTCAATGGTTTAAATGTAACTTTATATCATACTGATGCTATTACAGGACAAGAAACCATTGCAAAGGACATCAACAATAACGACTGCATTACTACTACCAATGCAAATGGCGAATATTCATTTACGAAACTGCCATCAGGAACCTATAGAGTTGTATTTACAGATCATTCCGGAACACCAATTTCATTTGCAGATTACATTGTGACCGATAAGAATATGGGAACTGATGAAGCAATCAACTCGAAATCAGACGCAATAAAATCTCCTGAAAATATATTAACCTCCGCAGAAATTAAAGATATTACGCTACCTACTCTGAGCGAAATGCAGAAAAATAATATCACTATTTATCAAAAACAATATCAAAATCTGGGTATTTACAGAGCATTGGTTAATAAATCCGTGACAAAAGTCTGGGATGATAACAACAACCAAGACGGTATCCGTCCTGCGGAAATCAAAGTACAGCTGTATGCCAACGGCACTCCTGTTGGAAACGAGACTGTATTAAATGAAGGCAATGCCTGGTCTCATACTTTTACTGATTTACCTCAGTTTGAGGGAGGAACAGAAATTGTTTATTCCGTAAAAGAAGTTGATGTTCCAAAAGATTATACTGATAATGTTGAAACTGGTACAGACGGAAACTTTACTCTGACTAACTCCCATACACCTGCAACAGTAGAAAAATCCGTGACAAAGGTTTGGGATGATAACAACAACCAAGACGGTATCCGTCCTACAGAAATTAAAGTGCAGCTATATGCCGACGGTACTCCTGTGGGAAGTGAGACTGTCTTAAATGAAGACAACGCTTGGTCTCATACTTTTACCGATTTACCTCAATTTGAGAATGGCAAAGAAATTGCTTATTCCGTAAAAGAAGTCGATGTTCCAAAAGATTATACCGATAACATTGAAATTGGTACTGACGGAAACTTTACTTTGACTAACTCCCATACACCTGCAACAGTAGAAAAATCCGTGACAAAGGTTTGGGATGATAACAACAACCAAGACGGTATCCGTCCTGCGGAAATCAAAGTGCAGCTATATGCCAACGGCACTCCTGTGGGAAATGAGACTGTCTTAAATGAAGACAACGCTTGGACTTATACTTTTACTGAGTTGCCTCAATTTGAAAACAGCAAAGAAATAGAATATACCGTGAAAGAAATAAATATACCCAATGGTTATACAAACCATATAACCATTGATGAGAACGGAAATATTGTTGTTACGAATACACACGTTTCTGCAACAGTATATCCACCTGATGACAGTTCTCATAACAATATGCATACTGCTAATACAGGCGATGCATCAAACAACTTTATCTGGGTACTTATGTTAGTGGTGTCCGTGTCCGGAATGGTGTCTATTTTATTCGTAAAAAGAAATCGCAATAGATAAAAGGCAAAACAAACCATTTATTCTTTATGACATAATAAAAAATAGTATTTATTTCAAAAACAGCAGCAAATATCAATAAAAAGCTCGTACAAACAGTTTGTTTTGTACGAGCTTTTTTCCATATATACGGCACTATATCTATCCGTATATAAAAAATAATCATGACTGTACGAAAAAATGCACTTACCTATGGGGCATAGAAAATAATCTGCATCATAAGTGACCGCAGTATAATCAATAAAACATATGAATAAAAAAGCTGTAACTCCCTATACAAGGGAATTTACAGCCTTTTGAATTATTCAAAATCAATAATTACTTTTAATGCATTTTCTCTTGCCGCATTTGCAAATGTATCGTAAGCATCCATAATTTCACTGAACTTAAAGTGATGCGTAACCAATTGCTGTGGTTTAATTTTGCCGGAAGATACTGTTTTCAACAGCATAGGCGTTGTATTTGTGCTAACCAAACCGGTTGCGATTGTAATATTTTTAATCCAAAGATCCTCCAAATGAAGTTCAACGGATTTGCCATGAACACCTACGTTTGCCACATGACCGCCTTTTGTAATAATTTTTTGGCAAATATCAAAGGTTTGCGGAATGCCAACCGCTTCAATGGCGACATCAACGCCAAGACCATCTGTCATTTCATAAATTTTCTTAATTGCAGCATCCATATCTTTGGAGTTTACAGTATCTGTAGCACCAAAACGTAAAGATTCTTTCAAACGATTATCATCTAGGTCAATCATAATAATACGTGCCGGTGAATAGAACTGAGCTGTTAACAAAGCAGCAAGTCCAATTGGACCTGAACCTACAATTGCAACTGTATCGCCCGGTTTTACTTGACCATTCAATACGCCAATTTCAAATCCTGTCGGTAAAATATCACTGAGCATTACAGCTGCATCATCCGTAATTGACTCCGGAATGTGATATAAACTGTTATCAGCGTGAGGAATATGTACATACTCTGCTTGAGTACCGTCAATCATGTAGCCTAAAATCCAGCCGCCATCATCACAGTGAGCATAAAGACTCTTTTTGCAATAATGGCATGTTCCACATGCAGTAACACAAGAAATAATTACTTTATCGCCAACTTTAAAGTTACTTACATTTTCTCCTACAGACTCAACAATACCAATGCCTTCATGTCCCAGCACTCTGCCTTCTTCAACCTCCGGAGTATCCCCTTTCAAAATATGAAGGTCAGTACCGCAAATGGTGGTTTTCAACATTTTTACCACCGCTGCCTTACTGTTTTGCGGAGTTGGTTTTGGTCTTTCCAATACTTCTTTTTTACCTGGTCCTAAATATACCATTGCTTTCATAGTCTCACTCATGTTTCATCCTCCTTTGATATATGGTTCATTTTTACTGATGTGTACATCATATAACAAAAAAATATTTTTGTAAATAATAAATAAAAAGTTAACAATATGTGTTATATTTTTAACTAAATTGGTTTATTTTATCACAAACTTTATCCTGTTTTTTTGATATTTTCCGTAATAATGAATATCTCAAAAAAGAAAAGGACACCTCAAAATGAGACGCCCTGTTTCACATTTATATGATTTTAAAATTTATTTCCCTGAAAATAGTAACGCATAACCATAAGGCTCTAAAGTTAATGTACCGTTCCAAACAGCCTTTCCAAGAAGTGCTGACGCAGTTTCCCATTCCTGAACCATACACAATTGTTTACGCTGTGCTGTTCTGTTTACTGCTACCAATAATTTTTGACCAACCGCTTCATCTGAACGGACATATACAAAACAATCGTCATCCGCATAATACGGTTCCAACGTTCCTTGCTTTAATACTTCACAGCTATGACGTATTTTTCCTAAACTGCGGTACCAGTTCACCAGCTCTGCATCTTCATGTCCCCAGGGAAAGCAGCCTCTGTTAAACGGATCGCGATATCCCTCCATCCCTGCTTCATCTCCATAGTAAACGCAAGGAATACCGGGCAAAGTGTATTGCATTAACGAAGCTAGCTTTAATAAAGCCAATCCTCTACTGCGCTGCTCCTGCGACAATTTTGTTCTGCTCTGCCACTCTCTGTCTCGTCCGTTTAACGGCTCTCCTCCCAACACAGTCAAAATGCGTTCTGTATCGTGCGTTCCTATATGATTCATTAATAAGTGAATCGCACCGGGTGGATAGTGTTCCAATACTGTCATAATCAGTTCCATCATTTCTGCAGGATTTTTTCCTGTTAAAAAACCTATGATTGCCTCGCGAAACGGATAATTCATCACGCTATCCAATTGCTTACCAAGTAAGTATCTTCTGCGCTGTCCGTAAGCCATTTTATTGGAAGCATCCTCCCATACTTCTCCCAGTATCATGGAAGTTGGTTTTACCTGTTTTGCAGCTTTTGTTATATCATCTAAAAATAAATCAGGCAGCTCATCTGCTACATCCAGCCGCCATCCGTCTGCCCCTGCTTTCAGCCATGTTTGTATTACTCCGTCTGTTCCATTAATGTATGCGTTGTACGTCTCATTGGCTTCATTCACGTTTGGAAGCGTTTCAAAATTCCACCAACAGGCGTATTGCTCCGGCCACTGGTAAAATTGATACCAATCATAATAAGGAGATTCCTGAGATTGATAAGCACCTAATGTTTGGTATCTGCCCTTACGATTAAAATAAATGCTGTCACTGCCTGTATGGTTAAACACACCATCGAGCATGATGTGTATCCCTCTTTTATTTGCTTCTTTGCACAGACGTTTAAAATCCTCTTTGCTGCCAAGCAACGGGTCTACTTTTGTATAATCCGCTGTATCATAACGATGATTGGAATGAGCTTCAAAAATAGGATTCAAATAGATACAAGTGATACCTAAGCTTTGTAAATAATCCAATTTTTGAATGATACCTTCCAAATCTCCGCCAAAATAATCAGAGTTTGTGATTTCTCCCTGATGATTGGGCCTCCATTCCGGTTGCGACCCCCACCGCTGATGCAGATAACGGTCCTGGGGTACGTTATACTTTGTAGTACCTGAGCGATAAAAACGGTCGGGAAAAATCTGGTACATAATCCCTCCGCTTAGCCAATCCGGTATTTGATACTGGGATTCAAACACTGTCAGCTGCCAGCACTCTCCTTCAGGAGCGCCGAACTCATCGATACCGCTTTCACCGCCAAAGCGGCTTGTAATTCCCAGAGTCCCCCTCCAGGTATCAATTTCAAAACGGTAGAAATAAAGACCGGACTGTTCAGGTGTAAAATCACATTCCCACCATTCATGGTCCTCCCCATTCATTCCACACCAAAACAGGCCAAGTGTTTTTACCTGTTTTGTAAATTCTTCCCCAACCATAAGGCGTGCCGCACTGCATCGGAATTCTCTTGGAACCAATAATTTAAAATGGATATTTGTATGAGCTTGAACCGCCCCTGTGGGATTGCGGTAAATAGGATTTCTGGAATGAAACATAATCATCTCTCCAAAAAAGAGCAGGAAACAAATTATGCTCTTCCTGCTCTTGCTTGATATTTCCTATGACTTAGGAATTGGTACCTTTTTTTGTTGATTTTGTCGTTCTTTTTGCTGTTGTTGATTTTACAGTTGTTTTTTTCACGGATTCTTCTGTTGTCACTGTTGTTTTTCCGGCTGTTTTTTGTTCTCCAGCCGGAACCGGAGTTGCTCCCCAAATATTTTGTGCATATTCGTGAATGGCTCGGTCTGCGGCAAATCGACCTGCTCCAGCAATATTGACAAGTGCCATTTGCTGCCATTTCTGTTGGTCGGCATACAATTTTTCTGCTTTTTGATGCACTTTGCTGTAGGAATCAAAATCTGCCAATACCATATAAGGGTCTACATTGATCAAATTATTTGCAATATCATGGAATTCAAATCCATTCAAACCTGAACGCATTTCTTCAATTGCATGTTTAATTACAGGATTGTTGTCATAAAACAGTTTGGACTGATATCCGTTTTTGGATAAAGACTGTGCTTCCGGCGTGGTCATACCAAACAGCAGCATATTCTCATCACCCACGGTTTCATGTATCTCAACATTCGCTCCATCCAGCGTACCTAATGTGATGGCGCCGTTAATCATAAACTTCATATTTCCGGTACCGGATGCCTCCGTACCTGCCAAGGAAATTTGTTCGCTGATATCCGCTGCAGGTATCATCAATTCTGCCAATGTCACACGGTAATCCTCTAAATAAACCACTTTCATTTTGTCGTTTACCCTTGGGTCATTGTTGATGACTTCGCCCAGTTCCACAATGAAGCGAATCATTTGTTTTGCAAAATAGTAACCCGGAGCAGCTTTTGCACCAAAAATATACGTATGCGGGGTAAAGTCAGCATTTGGATTTTCTCTCAGCCATTGATAAGTAGCCAAAATATGCAGTGCATTTAAATGCTGGCGTTTATACTCGTGCATACGTTTGACCTGTACATCAAAAATAGAGTTTGGATTTACCACAACATTGTTGCTTTTTTTGATATACTCGGCCAAACGTTGTTTGTTATGATATTTAATAGTTTCTAATTTTTCAAGAGTTACTTTGTCATCTTTATATGCTAAGAATTTAGATAATTCATTGGCATCATGGATATATCCGTCTCCAATGGTCTCGGTTAAAAAGGCAGCCAGTTCCGGATTGGATTGGTTCAGCCAGCGTCGATGCGCAATACCATTGGTAACGTTTTTAAACTTTTGCGGCATGACCTGATAAAAATCTTTAAATACGGTTTCTTTTAAAATATTACTGTGCAATTGAGAAACACCGTTTACGGAATGGCTTGCCACCACTGCCAAATTTGCCATTTTTACAAATCCGTCATTGAGCGGAGCCATACGTCCTACCTGATAGCCGTCTATTCCTTTTTCATGCATCTGAGCACAGAAGCGACGATTAATTTCCTCTATAATTTGATAAATGCGAGGCAGTCTTCTTTTAAACAACTCGATACCCCAACACTCCAACGCTTCCGCCATAACCGTATGGTTGGTGTAAGCAATGGTGCGGGTTACAATATTCCACGCCGCATCCCAGCCGTAACCGCATTCATCCAACATAATGCGCATCATTTCGGGAACCGCTAAAACAGGGTGTGTATCGTTTAAATGAATAGCAGCCAACTCAGGTAAGTTATCCAAAGAACTGTAAGTAAACAAATGACGGCGGATAATATCCTGTATGGTAGCAGAAACCAAGAAATATTGTTGGGTTAAACGCAAACTTTTACCCTCTTCGTGATTATCACCCGGATACAGTACCTTTGTGATTGCTTCCGCAAGTGCATTTTGTTCCATCGCACGCAGATAATCACCGTCGTTGAATAATTGCATATCAAAATCAGCAGATTTGGCTTTCCAAACGCGCAATACACTGACACCTTTCCCATCCATACCCGCAACATACATATCATATGGCACTGCAATTACTTTTTTATAATCCTTATGATTCACCATATGATATTGATTGTTCCAAGATTCCTCAATATAACCGTCAAAGTGTACTTCAACCGCTTTATCCTGTTGAGGCGTCATCCAAATTTTTCCGCCGGGAAGCCATAAGTCCGGCAGCTCTGTCTGCCAGCCGTCTACCAATTTTTGATGGAAAATACCGTATTCATAGCGTAAAGAATATCCCATTGCAGGGTAACCGTCTGTTGCCAAACCATCTAAAAAGCATGCTGCCAAGCGACCTAAACCGCCGTTTCCCAGGCCTGCGTCAGGCTCTTGCTCATAAATACTATCTAGGTTAACGCCCATATTTTTTAGGGCTTTACGGAAATCTTCCTCTATCCCCAGATTAAACAGATTATTTTTCAGAGAGCGTCCCATTAAAAATTCCATGCAAAGATAATAAATCTTTTTGGATTTCTGCGCACGATTTAAAAACTCACTGCGACCCTCCATCAGCATTTCCTTTACCATAAGAGCAACCGCTTTATAATATTGTACATCTGAAGCTGCTTCCGCTTTTTCGCCAAATTGATGCGCGAGTTTTTCTTCAATACCCGCCTGAATTTTTTTGACAGATTGTTTATAGTTCATGCTTTTCCCTCCAACTAAATAAAAAACAAGCTTTGCTTTTTGATTTTGGGCCACAAATATCTATTTTATACTTATGTCCAGTATATACCAAAACCAGCTGTTTTTCAACTACAATGCAACGCTTGAAATCAAATGTATCAACAATGACCAAATCCGCATATTTACAGCTTTTGAGATGTATCCTTTTTCCATAAAGATGAACTTTCATTTTCATGGAAAAAGAATATTTTTTTGTACAATACCTCTAAAATCTGTGAAATTCATCTGCTGCGGAAGAATTTCACATTTAAAACGAAATGATATGTGCCATCGGCATGTAAAAATACGGAAAATACGCGAAAACCTCTTTTAAAAGAACCTATTTTATACTATAATAATAATTATTATTCATTTCGCCTTGGCAATAAGGAGGTATTCCATGGACAAGACCAAAGTAAAATTACGTATTTGTGACATAGATTGTACCATTACGAGTGACGACAATGAAGAATATGTACGTACTATCGGCGATGAAATTGACCGTGCCATTTCTGCCGTTTTAAAGAAAAACGACCGTATCTCTCTTTCTATGGCCGCCATTATCACTGCCATGACTTATTGTGACGAATCTGCCAAGGCAAAAGCTGAATTAGCAGAATTAAAAACACTTGATAAAAACAGAGCAAACGAATATGAACGTTTAAAACAAGCCGCAGAAACAGCACAAACCGAAGCAGAGCAATTGCGCTCTGAACTTCAGGTATTGCATGCATTTTTAACAGAAGACAAAGATTTGGAAAAAATGCCGGGATTTACAAACGCACTGGATGCAGCCAATCAAAATCTTTCACTGGGTCAAAATATAAACAGTTCTCATGATGTGAATAATACTTCTGAGGACGCTTCAAATACATCGGAAGAGACACAGGAGCAGGAAACAAATGAAACTCCTGCACCTGCCTCCGTAGAAGATGCACACACATTGGAAGAGCTCCGCAATTCTATTGACACAGAAGAAATAGACCAAATTGTAGATAACCCCCTACAAGGTGTACCTCCCGCTGTGAACAAATCTCAAACAAAACACAGTAAACAAAGCCGCCACCAGAAAAAACAGCAAAAAATGGCACAAAAAGCAGCTGAAAAAGAAGGACCGCGTCATATACCGCCATATTCCCCTGTTCAGCGTGCAGAACATCCTGTACCGGACTTATTAACAGGGAGCTACACACGTCCAAAATCACCAATTGAACCTGAACTGCCGTCTGACGATACGTTTATTGGCTATTTTGATAAACAATAATCCATACATAGCGGCACAATGAACATATGCACTCCCTGATTCGGGGAGTGTATTTTTCAATCACACTGAAAACCATTCATCGAAAGGATACTTACATGAAACAACCGAAACTGGAACTGTTATCTCCTGCGGGTTCATGGGAAGCTTTGGAAGCTGCCGTGCGAAGCGGCGCCGATGCTGTATATTTAGGCGGCAGTCTGTTCAGCGCCCGTGCCAACGCGCAAAATTTTGACCATGATACGCTGAAACAAGCAGTTGCATATTGCCATGCCCGTGGCGTAAAGGTGCATTTGGCAGTAAATACAATCTTATTGAATCATGAGATTGCGCCGGCGCTGGATTTTGTTGCCTTTGCGTGTACGCTTCCTGTCGATGCCGTTATTGTGCAGGATACCGGTTTGCTCCATCTTTTGCGCCAAGCTGCGCCCACACTGCAAATTCATGCTTCCACACAAATGTCCGTGCATACTCCGGAAGGCGCAAAACTTCTGGCGGAACAAGGCGTCTCACGGGTTGTACTGGCTCGCGAATTATCTTTAAGAGAAATCAAAGAAATTTCCCGGGCATTAAAAGACGGTGGTTTTGCACATGTTGAAATCGAGCATTTTGTACACGGCGCATTGTGTATGTCTGTTTCGGGTCAATGCTACTTCAGCTCTTTGCTTGGTTCCCGCAGTGGAAACAGAGGCCAATGTGCACAAACCTGCCGTCTGCCTTTTTCCGCAAAAGGCGGAACAGGCTATGACCTGAGCTTAAAAGATTTATCTATGATTGAACGCATAGGAGAGCTTGCCGATGCCGGCGTTACCTCCTTTAAAATTGAAGGGCGTATGAAACGTCCCGAGTATGTAGCGGCAGCAACAGCTGCTTGCCGTTTTGCCTTAGACCAACAGGTGATTCCACAAAGTTTAACCGAAAATCTGGAAGCAGTATTTTCCCGTTCCGGATTTACAACAGGATATCCCGACGGAACATTAGGCCGTGATATGTTCGGAATCCGTACCAAAGAAGATGTTACCAGTGCCACCAATGCTGTATTTCAGCAGCTGCACAGTTATTATCAAAAAGAACGGCAATCTGTCCCCATTAGGTACTCTCTTGTTATAAAAAGAGATATCCCTGTTACCGTAACGGTTTCCGACCATGAACAACATACTGTAACAGTAGAAGGGGACATCCCACAACAGGCCATTCATCGCCCAATAGATGAAGTGCGCTGCTTGGAACAATTAAAAAAGACAGGGGGAACCCCATTTTATTGCGCAAACGTCACCTGCTCCATAGACCCTGATTTGTCCATCCCCGTTTCCCTTCTGAATCAACTCCGCAGAGAGGCGTTGGAACAATTACTCAAACAAAGAGGACAGGCTCCGGTCATTCCGTTCCATCCTGTCTCCTTCCCTGCAAACACATCACGGCAAAGCACTAAACCACTTCCTTTGCGGGCTGTATTCACCAGATTGCACAGCGCAGACGATATTCCTGACTGTGCAAACGTATGTCAAATGATTTATATCCCTATCAATATCAAAGAACACATTGTTAAAGAACTGCAAAACCGTGGTTTACCGCTGGCAGTTACTATGCCGCGCGGCATGTTCGGAACCGAACGTACCATTGCTTCCAAACTGGAACAGTTCCTAAAATGGGATATTTCCCACGTTTGGGCAGGTACTGTAAACAGCGTTGCTCTGGCAAAGACATTGGGCTGCAACATTCATGGAGGATATTCTCTCAACGTGACAAACACAGCCGCTTTGGAGTGGTATGAACAATTGGGACTGACGGACCTTGAGCTAAGTTATGAACTGACACTGAAGCAAAGTGCCAAGATAGGAGGAAGCCTTCCCCGCGGTTTGTTATTGTACGGACGACTGCCTTTGATGTTATGCCGCAATTGCCCTGGAAAAAATGACGGCAAAAACTGCAAAAATTGCAACGGCACCACATGGCTGACAGACAGAAAAAACATAAAATTTCCTGTTCAGTGTGATTATGGATGCAGTGAAGTTTTAAATGCAGTTCCTTTAACAATGTCTGATAGAATCTCGGATATATCCGGTATGAATTTTGGAATATTACGATTCACTGTTGAAAACTCTGTTGAAATTGAGGAAACTTTTCAGCAATTTTTGTATCAAAAAGTACCTTTAGGGCATTATACCCGTGGTTTGTACGAAAAAGGAATCAAATAAGTTATGTAAAGTTCAATTCCTTGTGGAAATGTTGAAAGTTTAGAAAAAGGAGAACACCATGTTATATTTAGCTTCTGCTTCCCCCCGCCGCAGAGATTTATTAAAACTTGCAGGATTCCGTTTTACAGTAGAGCCTGCTGAAATTGATGAAGTGATATCTCAGGACGATCCTGCATGTTTGGTACAAAATCTTGCATTAAAAAAAGCGAGAGCTGTTGCAAAACTGCATCCGGATGATGTCGTTTTGGCAGCCGACACCGTTGTTGCGTTGGACAACCATATTCTTGGAAAACCCCAGGATAAGGAACAAGCACAAAAAATGCTGCGTATGCTGTCCAATCGAGTCCACCAAGTATATACCGGTTATTGCATCTTAAAGCAAAGCCGCTGTGAAATTGGCGTAAGCTGTACTTCTGTTGAGTTTTATCCTTTATCTGACGAGGATATTGAAAGCTATATTGCAACAGGCGAACCCTTTGACAAAGCCGGCGGATACGGTATCCAAAGCTTAGGTGCCTTATTGGTGCGTAAAATTGACGGAGATTTCTACAATGTGGTCGGTTTACCCATTGCAGAAATCAGCCGCTTGCTCCGCACCTTTGGTTCTTCAAAAACTGCAGCAGAATCGAACCATGAAAAAGAGAGTCCAACGCTGTAGAATATTTGCTGAAACTGTACCTATGTTTTGAATTTGTTTACAAAATTTTTAGTTGAGAATTGATTGATAAAAGGTTATAATAAATTGGAATAGAAATTTCTAATCTATACCATAATATAAGATAGAGATAGATTGTTTCAAATATTTGAACGGAATACCGTCTGAAAGACGGACGAAAGGGGAAAATCAATGTTTTCAAAAGATATTGGAATTGACTTGGGTACAGCAAACACCCTTGTATATATGAAGGGCAAAGGTATCGTCATGCGCGAACCTTCTGTTGTAGCGGTGGATGTGCGTTCCGATACTGTACTTGCAGTCGGTTCTGAAGCAAAAAATATGATAGGCCGTACACCCGGCTCTATTGTAGCAGTACGTCCGTTAAAAGACGGTGTCATTGCAGATTTTGACATCACTGCTACCATGCTGAAACATTTCATCCGCCAGGCAACCAAATCCAGTTCTTTTGGACGTCCGCATATTGTTGTCTGCATTCCTTCCGGCGTTACAGAAGTAGAACGCCGTGCTGTTGAAGATGCCGCACGCCAGGCAGGCGCCAATCATGTTGACTTAATTGAAGAACCAATGGCTGCCGCTATTGGTGCAGGATTACCCGTAGGAGAACCTTGCGGCAGTATGGTTGTAGACATCGGCGGCGGTTCTACGGAAGTTGCGGTAATCTCTTTGGGCGATATTGTAACATCTTGTTCTGTTCGCATTGCCGGCGATAAATTTGACGAAGCAATCATTAACTACGTAAAACGCAAATATAATCTTCTCATTGGTGAGCGCACTGCGGAAGCAATCAAAATGACATTGGGTTCTGCATATCCCAACGAAGAAATTGAATCTTCGGCATTGGACATCAAAGGCCGCAACATGGCCGATGGACTTCCGAAAAACGTAACCATTACAGGTCCCGAAGTACGGGAAGCTCTGGAAGAACCTTTGGGTTATATTGTAGATGCAATTAAAAATACATTGGAAAAAACACCGCCCGAATTAGCGGCGGACATTATAGACAATGGAATTATGCTAACCGGCGGCGGTGCCCTGATTCGCGGTTTAGACCGTTTAATTACGCAAGAAACAGGTATGCCCGTTCATGTTGCTGAAAATGCAATCGACTGTGTAGCGGAAGGTACCGGCAAACGTTTGGAAATTGAGCTTCCTACTCAATACTACAAATCTCGCCGTAAATAAATTACGTTTTAAAACGAAAATGGAAGCGGAGGGTTTGTGCCCTCTGCTTATTTTCACTCTAATCATTCTTTTGGCTTACAGAAAAAGGAGGACTGCTTGTGAAGGCTTTTTTTCGCAGTAAAAACTTTATTGTACTTGCCGCAGTTACTTGTGTTTTGGTAGCTGTTATTATCTATTCCGCCTGTACAGGAGGAGGGGCTATCTCCAATATATTCGGCGCGGTTATCTCTCCCATGCAAAAAGTAACTGCCGTGGCTACAAACAACGCACAAGCAAGTCTTTCTGAGGCCACTCGTTCTTATGAAGATTTGGCTGCTGAAAATGAACAGTTAAAACAACAAGTCAATGAGTTAAATCAACAGCTGGTAGAGTTTTATCAGTATAAACAGGAAAATGCACAACTGAAAAACTATTTGGGATTAAAAGAAAATAATCCCGACTATCAATTTGTATCTGCATCCGTTATCAACCGTGACCCAAATAACTTATACTATACGTTTACACTGGACCAAGGAAGCAATGCCGGGGTAAAAGTAAATGATCCCGTTATCACTGACCAAGGTGTTGTAGGCTGGGTATCGCAAGTCAGCGCAATGTACTGCGAAGTAACAACCATTTTGTCTCCGGATACCAATATTTCCGCAACAGACAAAGTAAACCGAGAAAGCGGTACCATTAGCAGCAATGCACAGCTTTCTGACCAAGGACTGATTAAATTGGGATTATTGGAAGCAGGCACAACCGTTCAAGAAGGAGATATCATTGTTACCAGCGGCATTGGCGGAAAATTTCCAAAAGATTTATTGATAGGAAAAGCGGTTGAAGTAAAACCGGAAGAAAATGACGTTTCTCTGTATGCGACAGTGGAACCTTTTGTCGATATTAAAACCGTGCGCGATGTCATTATTATTACCAGCTTTAACGGTCAGGGTGAAGTGGCAGACAACACGGATACAAACAACGCTTCCTCCAATGGAGGGTAAGTCATGAAACGTTTTCGAGTATTAAGATACATTGCATATACCATTGAAATCATTGTATTTTTTATCATACAGCAAACTCCCGGACTCATTCCGTCTGTTTATGGGATTCTACCAACATTATTAATTCCGATTGCGTGTTCCATTGCTATGTTTGAGGGCCCTGTCTGCTCTCTGTTTTACGGTGTATTCAGCGGATTTTTATTAGACTACGGCACCAACTGCACGTTTGGATTTCACGCCCTGATTTTGGGTTTGATTTGTTTTATCATCTCTTTTTTGGTACAAGATGTATTCCATAATAACTTTTTGACCGGCCTAATTATGATATTGTCTGCCATTCTTATTGTCATACTGCTTCAATGGCTGTTTTTATACATCTTAAAGGGCTACGATGCAGTTGGCTATGTACTCTACCGTCATTACTTACCTCGTGCTGCTTATACTTTTCTGTTGGTTCCTTTGTTTTACTATTTCAATCGTGGATTTTCCTACATCTTACGCGAAGAACGTTCTCAATCGTAACGCGGAAAAATATTCTCTTTACCGATTTTTTCTCTTTTGTTCACCCATCCGTCATATAGCTATGTAAAAATAAACATATTTACAGTAACATTCTACTTCAGGAAAGAAAGGAGCCGCTCATTTGAAATTTCGTAAATCCGGAAAAAGAAAACGCAGTCCCATAAAAGACCGTATCAAATTGCGTTACGCTGCATTGGGCGGTATCCTTTTGGTTTGTATGGGTGTATTTGTATACCGACTGGTCGACTGGCAATTGATAAACGGGGAACAATACTTGCAACAGGCAGATGCAACCTATGTTTCTACTGTAAATTTGAGTGCTGCTCGCGGAGAAATTGTAGACACCAACGGCGAACCGTTGGCTGTAAATAAAACCGGCTATAATGTGACATTTGACCAAACTTACTTAGACAGTGATAACCAAAACGATGTGATTCAGAATTTAATTCATCTGCTTGACCAAAGAAATGAACCTTGGGTAGACGAACTTCCGATTGTGATAAACGATAAAGGTGAATATGAGTTTGTAGAAGGAAAAGAAGCAGAAATAGAAGAATTAAAAGGAAAAAACTTTTTGAATCTGAACTCTTATGCTACTGCAGAAATGTGCATGCAGCAATTAATGGAATTATACAATATTGAAGGCTATTCTCCTGAAGATACCAGAGACATTTGCTCCGTTCGCTATAATATGACCCGTAAAATGTTCAGCATTTCCAATCCTTATACATTTGCAGAAGATATTTCAAAGGATACTGCCTCCATCATTCAAGAAAACTCTACCAAATTGGCAGGCGTCACCATCGAAATTACCACTGTAAGAGAATATGAAGACGGAACATTGGCTCCACATTTGATTGGAACCATAGGCTCTTTAACAGAAGGTGAATATAATACTTTAAAAGAGGAAGGATATGCTTACAATGACAAAATAGGAAAAAGTGGTATTGAAGCTGCGTTTGAAGAAGAATTAAGAGGCACGGACGGTACCAAAGTGGTGGAAACAAATCCTGACGGAACAGTAAATTCCGATACTGTTACCGAACAACCTGTTGCTGGAAATACTGTATATACTACTTTGGACAGCAATTTACAAAAAGTAGCCAATGTGTCCCTTGCAAATAACGTACAGGCGGCTCAAAGAGCCGGTGCATCTACCTCTACAGAATATGACGGAGAAGATTGTGTGGCAGGTGCCGCCGTTGTCCTAAATGTAAAAGATTTTTCCATATTGGCTGCATCAACTTATCCAAGTTATGATTTGACCAAATATTTGGAAGACAGCAATTACTATACTTCATTGGCAACAGATGAAACAAACAAACCACTAATCAATCGTGCCTTTGACGGAAACTACGTTCCAGGTTCTGTATTTAAACCGCTTGTTGCAGCTGCTGCATTGCAGGAAGGAGTCATTGATACCAATACGCATATGGAATGTAACCATTATTATACATTCTACGCTCCAAGCTATATACCAACCTGTTTGGGATGGCACGGTGACGTTGATTTGCAAAAGGCAATTAAAGTGTCTTGCAATGTTTTCTTTTATGAAGTAGGACGATTACTCGGCATTGATAATATCGATTTATATGCAAAACAATTCGGTTTCGGTCAGGCAACCGGCGTGGAAATTGGAGAAAGTACAGGTACCTTGGCAAGTCCTGAATACCGTACCAGTAATGGAGGAATCTGGCAGCCGGGTGACGTAATTCAGGCTGCCATTGGACAATCTGACAACGCATTTACCCCACTACAGCTTGCAACTTATTGTGCTACCATTGCCAATAACGGTACTCGTTTAAAAACACATTTGGTAAAGCAAGTAACCAACTATAATCGTGACCAAGTAATTTCTGAAACAGAGCCTGAAGTAGTTGCTCAAGTAGATATTTCAGAAGAGAATTTAAAAACTGTTCAGGAAGCTATGAAAGGTGTAACGCAGTCAGGTGGTACGGCAAATTCCGTATTTGGTGATTATGGGATTACGATTGCAGCAAAAACAGGTACTGCCGAAAACCCGGGACACTCAGACAATGTAACATTTATCGCTTATGCACCGTATGATGACCCGGAAATTGCCGTTGCAGTGGTATTGGAATATGGTTCTCGCGGTACGTACTCCATGAATGTTGCCAAAGATATTTTTGATGCTTATTTTTATGGCAAAACAGTGGACGAAAACGGAAATCTGGTGATGCCGGAAGAAACAAACAGTTCCAGTACAGCAAACGAATAAAATATTCCAGAAAATTACAAAAACAGCTGTGTTTTATAAAAACCTGTGCTATAATATAGGTTATGAAAAATGAAGCAGTCACTTTATGAAATGGTCAAAAAGGTTCAAAACTTTTCAGCACTATTACTATGATATTCTGAGTTTTTATGAATCTTTTGTTAATTTATCTCTTTCATCTCTAAAACTATACAAAAAATTTTGACTGCTATACTGAATTATGGTAAAATATTGATGAGGTTTTTATATGGGATTAGTAACAGTTATTACATCTGGTAAAGGCGGAGCGGGCAAATCTACTGTCAGCGTAGGTTTGGGCTGTACACTTGCAAAAAACGGAAAAAGAGTTCTCTTAATCGACGGAGATGCAGGTCTTCGCAGCTTAGATGCCATGCTTGGCGTGGATAAAGAATTGGTGTTTGATATTTCTGACATCGTAAACGGTAATTGCGAACCAATTAAAGCAATCTATTCTTGTGAAGAATATACAGGGCTAAACAACCTATTTTTGCTGCCGGCACCGGCTTTAGAAAAACATACCATACATCCGGACTTAATGAAGCAATTGGTTCCTATTTTATCCAGATATTACGACCATGTGATTATTGATTGTCCGGCAGGTATCGGTAAAGGATTTATCTCTGCAGTAGCAGCTGCAGACCGGGCTTTGGTAATAAGTACACCGGACCCTATTTGCATTCGTGACAGTGATAAAGTCCGTCAATTACTAGAGGAACGAGGGATACGCCAACAGCGTTTGGTAATCAATCGTTTTAGTTTTGAGTCGTTTCGTAAAATGCAGCATTATCAAGATATTGATACGATTATCGATGAAACCGGTATTCGTTTAATTGCTGTACTGCCGGACGACATTCATTTGCAGACCAATCCGGCAAAAGCTGTGGTAAATCATTCGCGTTCGCCAGGAACAATGGCTTTACAGCGTTTAGCGGCTCGTCTTGAAGGTGAATCTGTTCCTCTATTCCCATTAGAAAGATTATAATGATCTTCCGTTTCAAATTTATACGTAAAAGGAGGGGCAATCGTGAACATTGCTTTAATCGCACATGACGCGAAAAAGGAATTAATGGTACAATTCTGCATTGCGTATTGTGGAGTACTCAGCCGCCATAATTTATGTGCCACCGGTACTACAGGCAAAATGGTAACCGAAGCAACCGGACTTAAAATCCAACGTTTTTTATCCGGTGCTCAAGGAGGCGACCAGCAAATTGCTTCCCGCATCGCATGTAATGAAATTGACATGCTTCTGTTTTTCCGTGATTCTTTAACACCAAAGCCGCATGAACCAAGCGATATGCATTTATTACGCTTATGTGATGCGCACAATATTCCATTTGCAACGAATATTGCAACAGGTGAAGTTCTTATTCATGGTCTGGAACGTGGAGATTTAGAATGGCGTAACTTGTTAAGAGAACCCGGAATGTAATCATCTATTAGATAACAAAAAGAGTTTTTGCTAGCTTTGTTAGCAAAAACTCTTTTTTTATTTATAGATATTTCACTATAAATTTTAGACACAAATTTAGTATACATTTACAAAATTGCTCTATTTGTTCACTTTTTTACTTTTATATATTGTCAATACAAAAAATCTATGCTATATTTTGAGTTACCTTTAGCTAACTTATCATATTATTTCTATAGTATTAATATGATATAGTTTTATCTTACACGAAAAAAGTAGGATACATATATAGAAGAGTTAGCACACACTAACGATTTTGGGGGTAATCATGAAAGGCAGACTCTTAACCATTATTTTAGCCGTCACCTTATTCCTTTTGGCTGTTCTTTCCCTTTTTGTAGGCGTGATTGATATCAATTTATCTTCTCTATTCTCCGGTGATGCAAAACAGTGGGAAATTTTCATTGTTTCTAGGTTACCTCGACTATTGGCAATCTTATGTACCGGCGTGGGCATGAGTGTTGCCGGTTTGATTATGCAGCAGCTTTGCATGAATAAATTTGTTTCTCCTACCACGGGAGCAACCATTTCATCTGCCCAATTTGGTATTTTGTTGGCACTATTGTTTATGCCAGGAGCTACTTTATGGGGACGAGCTTTATTTGCATTTGCCACAGCGATTCTTGGTACATGGCTATTTGTGTGGTTTATTCAAAGAGTAAAATTTAAAGACGTTGTTATGGTTCCTCTGGTTGGTATTATGTTCGGCAACGTTATTGGCGGCGTTACCAACTTTTTAGCCTATAAATTTGAAATGACACAGGCATTATCCTCTTGGTTAGTGGGTCATTTTTCTCTTGTGATAAAAGGGAGATACGAAATTGTTTATTTGGTTGTGCCGCTTGTAATCATTGCATTTATTTTTGCCAATCATTTTAATATTGTTGGCCTAGGAAAAGATTTTTCTAAAAACTTAGGCGTAAATTATAATCTGATTTTATTTATAGGGCTTACCATTGCCGCCGTAATTACCGCATCTGTAGTGGTGGTGGTAGGGTCTATTTCATATATCGGCCTAATTGTGCCAAATGTGGTAGCCATGTTTAAAGGTGATAAAATACGCGGTACCTTAGTAGATACCGCCTTGTTTGGAGCAATATTTGTACTGGTCTGCGATATGATAGGCAGAGTGGTAATTGCTCCGTATGAATTGCCGATTGAATTGATTGTAGGTATTTTGGGAAGTATCCTTTTCATCGGTTTATTGTTATATCGTTTAAAAAATGGGAGAAAAGCAATCAGACTTACAGGTTCCGGAACCACAAGCTGCGGCAATTCCAGCTCCCACTTGGATGGAGGTAGCCAAACATGAATCAAGCCGTATTCCGTTCAAACCTAACAAAAATTATCATTTTATCAGTATTAGCCCTTGCCGCAGCCACTGCTTATATGCTGACAGATGTGAACTTTGCCAATGAAAAACTGTTTTTATATGCAATGAAAATTCGCACACCTAAACTAATTGTTATGATACTTACTGCTTTTGCCATTGGAGGCGCCTCTATTGTTTTCCAATCTGTAATTAACAATCGTATTGTAACCCCTTGTTTGCTGGGGATGAACTCCCTGTATACCTTAATTCATACTGCTGTCGTCTTTTTCGCCGGGTCTAGCAGCATCCTTGCGGCAAATGCCAACCTTTCGTTTGCCGCGGACTTAATCATTATGGGTGTAACCGCAACATTAATATATAGTTACTTTTTTAAAAAGACAAAGCACAATGTATTGTATGTATTGCTGATAGGCACTGTACTTACTTCTTTATTTTCCAGTATTCAAACAACCTTGACAAGAGTAATGGACCCAAATGAATATGATAATTTATTAAATACACTTGTAGCCAGTTTCAGCAATATTAACACAGAAATTATTATTTTTTCAGTGATTGTATTAGGCGTAGTCATTGCTTTTTTAGGAAAGGATTTATCTGTTTTAAATGTTCTTACCTTGGGGAAAAATCAGGCAATTAACCTTGGTGTAAATTATGACAGAAGTGTACGTCGTCTTCTTTTAGGCGTTACCTTATTTATTGCTGTTGCTACTGCCATGGTAGGACCAATTTCTTTCCTTGGATTGATTCTTGCCAACCTTTCAAGACAGTTGTTAAAAACATATAAACACAGCTTCTTAATGTTGGGTTCTGCTTTATTTGGAATCATTGTACTTGTTGGAGGACAATTGATTGTAGAACAGGTTTTCACGTATTCAGTTCCCATCAGTGTCTTTATAACAGTAGGAGGAGGCATTTACTTCCTGTATCTTCTGTTAACGAGAAGGAGTGTATGATAATGCAAATAAAAGATGTAACAAAAAAATATAATGGTAAACCGGTTGTAGATGCGGTAAACTTGGAAATTCCAAAGGGAAAAGTAATTTCTTTCATTGGTCCCAACGGTGCGGGTAAATCTACAGTTATGGGAATTATATCGCGATTAATTGCCAAAGACAGCGGGTTGGTCTCTTTTGACGGTACAGAGCTTGAAAAATGGAAAAGTAAAGAACTTTCAAAGCGTCTGGCAATTTTAACTCAAAGCAACAACATACAAATGAAATTAACCGTTCGGGAATTGGTAGCCTTTGGACGTTTTCCTTACTCGGGAAACAGAACTACCAAAGAAGATGAAGAAATCATTGAGCAAGCCATTGCTTATATGGAACTTGAAGCGTTTCGAGACAGATTCATTGATGAATTATCCGGTGGACAGCGTCAGCGTGCATTAATTGCAATGGTAATTGCGCAGGATACAGATTATATTTTACTTGATGAACCCACCAATAATCTGGATATTTACCATGCAACCAACATGATGAAAATTGTACGTCGTCTTTGTGACGAATTGGAAAAAACCATCATATTGGTACTGCATGAAATCAACTACGCTGCATTTTATTCAGACTATATCTGCGCGTTTGTAGATGGAAAAGTAGCCAAATTTGGAACTGTAAAGGAGGTGATGACAAAGGAAACATTGTCAGAGATATACAAAGTAGATTTTGAAATCCTGGAAATAGAGGGAAAACCTTTATCCATTTATTATTAAATATATGAATAACTATATAAAAAGGAGTATGAACATGAGACATATGAAAAAATTTTTTGCTCTTGCAATTGCAGTAGTCATGGCAATGAGCTTAGTAGCTTGTTCCAGCAGTACCTCAAGTTCTTCAGAAACTGCTGGTTCCAATCAAAGCAGTCAGCCTGAAACAGTGACCATTAAAAGTTTGAACGCAAACGGCGAGGAAGTTGATTTAGTAGTTCCATATAATCCGCAGCGCATTGCAATTTTGGATATGGCATCTTTAGATATTTTGGATGCTTTGGGAGTTGGTGACCGTGTAGTAGGTTCTGCCAATACTTCACTGGATTACTTGCAGAGCTATGTAACCAACGCAGAAGTTACAAATTTGGGAACCATTAAAGAAGCCGATATGGAAGCTGTAATGGCTTGTGAGCCGGACGTTATTTTTATCGGTGGCCGACTGTCCAAATCTTATGATGCTTTAAGTGAAATTGCTCCTGTGGTATATCTGGCAACAGATTCTAAAGCAGGTGTGGTAGAAAGTGTAAAGAAAAATGCAAATACCGTTGCCCCTATGTTTGGTCTTGAAGATAAAGTAGACGGATTAATGGCTGATTTTGATGGACGCATTCAAAAACTTGCTGATTTTGCAAAAGACAAAACAGCCATTGTAGGTATGTGTACAAGCGGAAGCTTCAATGTATTAGGAAATGACGGTCGCTGCTCTATTATCGGCCGTGAAATTGGATTCAATAACGTTGGAGTAGACGCTAAAAATCAAACTTCTACACACGGCAACGAAGCTTCTTTTGAATATATTGTAGAGAAAAACCCTGATTATATTTTTGTTATGGACCGTGATGCCGCAATCGGAACTGACGGTGCAAAACTTGCTCAGGAAATTATGGAAAACGAGCTGGTAAAAGGTACGGACGCTTATAAAAACGGACATATTGTTTATCTTAAACATCCGGCTGTATGGTATACCGCAGAAGGTGGAATCACCGCATTGGATTTGATGCTGCAAGATTTAGAAACAGCCTTACTTCAAAACTAAAACATAATAAATGGTTAAAGCAACACCTGCAGGATTTTTATATTAAGTTACCATCAAATAAAACAGGCATCTTAAATTTAGATGCCTGTTTTATTATTTTTATTTCTTTTATTTTGGAAAAATACCCTTTATACTTGTCAGAGAAAATTTATATCCATCTGATTACTCTAAAAATAGAGATTACTCGAGCATTTTGACCAGTATATGTTATTCCGAATGATATCAAAATAAACTATATGTAACTTTTATGGAGAAATGTACCTAGATTTTCTGTCCCTTCAAACAAAAAATTTAAAACCAGCTCTTTCATTATTTCTTAAATCTTCATAATTTTTCTTGTTTGCTCCCCTTACTCTTCTAAAAATGTTTTAGGTAATTGAAAAGAATATCATTTTGGGAAACAGATAAACAATATATTTTGCTTCTCTGATAAAAATAGGAGCCTATAAAATAACGAAACCTTTTATTTACTCTCTTTGATAGTTCATAAAAATCTTTAACTCTGATACCAGTATCATGCCTCGCTATATCAGAGTTTTATGGAATTAACATAACCAGCGTACCTATCACAATGAAAAAAAGTCCAGTACCTGCTTTTAACGAAAGTTTTTCGTGAAATATTACATAAGAAAATATAACCGTTACAAGAATACTCAGCTTATCAATAGGGACTACAACACTTGCTGGTCCATCTTGCAAAGCTTTATAATAACAAAGCCAAGAACTGCCGGTGGCCAGCCCTGAAAGAACAATAAATGCCAGTTCTTTTTTTGATGTCTCTTTTATTGTGTGCATTTTTCCCGTAATCATTACCATAATCCATGCCATGATTAATACGACACCCGTTCTAATCGCAGTGCCTAAATTGGATTCTACTCCGGAAATACCAATTTTTCCAAGAATGGAAGTAAAGCTTGCAAATACAGCGGATCCGATTGCATATAGCAACCAACGATTTCCTTTAACATTCTGTTCTTCTTTTATGTCCTTTTTTTCTATCATCATAAAAGTACCGACCGTTATTAAAACAATACCAATCATACCCCACAAATTGATTTTTTCCTGCAAAAAAATGAATGCCAATAACATAGTAAGAATGATGCTGGATTTATCAATAGGAACAACTTTATTAATATTACCAAGCTGCAATGCTTTAAAATAACATAGCCACGACGCGCCGGTTGCTAATCCTGATAAAACTAAAAAAATCCATATTTTATAGTCAATCATTGTAATTTGCGATTGTGAGCCTATGATAAATACCATAATCCAAGAAAATATAAGGACAACCATCGTACGAATTGCTGTTGCTACAGTTGAATCCGTTTTTTGAATTCCACACTTTGCCAAAACTGAAGTAATCCCTGCAAATAAAGCAGAACCAAATGCGAATAGAATCCACATACTTTGGCTTCTCCTTCCTACACTATCACCAAACCGCTGGAAAACAAACTATTCCTAACAAACAGAATGTTGTCTGTAAAATTTTTTCTGAAACAATGATTCATAAGTATCTTTTATCGCTTGAATGGTATGTTTTTCTCTATATATTGCAGTTTGGAAAGTAATAGATTTATATAACTTCTATGGTTACAATCTTGAAAAAATATAATAAATACAGTATGTTAAGACACCATGAAACTTAAAAATTTTTATTGAAAAGCTTTTATCTTTATTTATTATATATCTTGCGAAACCCTACTACACCATCTGTATAACCCATACTCTCATAAAAACTATGTGCGCCGGTTCTAAAGTCTGAAGATACCAAAAACGAATAAGCGCAGCCCTTTTCCTGCGCAAATTGATCGAGAGCTTCCATCAGCATTCTTCCAACGCCTTTTCCCCGCTGATCACTTCGTACAATGACATCTTCTACCACCAAAAACGGATTTACCAAACACTGGCAACAAATTCCTAATGCAGAGCCTACGATTTCTCCCTTTTCTTTTGCTACTGCCAAAAAACTGCGGTCATCTTTCTCCATTGTTTCGTATGTTTTTAAACAACGCTCCAGAGAAGCATTAAACTCTATATGAGGTGGTACCAGTTCTTTGTAAAGTTCAATTAGCTGCGGCATATCTTCCTGTTTTAAAGTCTCTATTGTAATCATGAAATCCCTCCTGTTTTCTTTATTGTATCATAACTTTATCTATCACAATACAGAAAAATGAAAAATACCCTCCATATAAATATGGAAGGTATTTTTTATTTAATCTATGGTTTCCCCACTCTGCTCTTGTTTACAAACTGCAATTCCTAACTCAACCAATTGCTTTTCATCTACAGTGGAAGGAGAACTGGTCATCAATTCACTGGAATTTGCGACTTTTGGGAATGCAATTACATCGCGAATGCTTTCTCCGCCAAGCATCAGCATTACCAAACGGTCAAGACCAAATGCCATACCACCGTGAGGAGGTGCGCCATAACGGAAAGCATCAATCAAAAATCCGAAACGTTCCTGTGCATCTTGTTCCGTAAAGCCCAATGCTTTGAACATACGCTGCTGCAACTCCGGATTGCTGATACGAATAGAACCGCCGCCTACTTCATTGCCGTTTAGAACCATATCGTATGCTCTTGCACATACTTTACTTGGGTCAGTTTCCAACATTTCTAATCCATCTTCTTTTGGCGCCGTAAATGGATGGTGCATTGCAACATAACGATTTTCTTCTTCATCAAACTCAAATAGAGGAAAATCTGTTACCCAAAGAAGATTTGGTGCTGAAGTATCAATCAAATCAAAACGTGCTGCAAGCTCACAGCGCAATGCTCCCAAGGAATCAAACACAACTTTGGATTTTGGACTTGCTACCAATAACAGCACATCTCCCGTTTCCGCTCCCAATGCATCACGGACAGCAGTTACCTCATCCGGAGCTAAGAATTTCTCGTAGCTGGAAGTTTCTCCTTGCTCCGTTAGTCTTGTCCAAGCAAGACCCATGGCACCGTATGCTTTAATCCATTCGGTCAATTTATCAATTTCTTTTCGACTTAATTGGTCGGCATGTCCCTTTAAATTAATTCCTCGCACGCTGCCGCCTGCGGAAAGCGCTCCACCAAATACTCTAAACTCTGTTCCTTCCAAAGCCTTGCTTAAATCTACCAGTTCCAAGCCAAAACGAAGGTCAGGTTTATCAGAACCAAATCGTTCCATTGCTTCATGCCATGTCATTCGACGAAATGGAGTAGGAATATCAATGTTCAGTACCTTTTGATATACCTCTTTGATAAATCCCTCACCGATTGCCATAACGGTATCTTCATCTACAAATGACATTTCCAAGTCAATCTGTGTAAATTCCGGCTGACGATCTGCACGTAAATCTTCGTCACGAAAACAACGGGCAACCTGCATATAACGGTCAAATCCTGAAAGCATCAGCAATTGTTTATATAACTGGGGAGACTGCGGCAGTGCAAAAAAATTTCCCGGGAAAACACGAGAGGGAACCAAATAATCTCTTGCACCTTCCGGTGTAGATTTTATTAGATTCGGTGTCTCTATCTCGATAAAACCGTTTTCATCAAAGTAGTCACGTGCTACTTTCACAATTTTATGACGACCAATAATTTTTTCCTGAACATCAGGACGGCGCAAATCCAAGTAACGATGTTTTAGACGAAGTTCTTCTTTTACATTGGAATTTTCTACAATTTCAAACGGCGGTGTTTCACTTTTTGCCAAAACACGTAATTCCGTAACAGCAATTTCTACTTCACCTGTAGGCAGTTCCATATTCTTTGCAGAACGCTCTTTTACAATTCCTTTTGCTGCCAATACAAATTCTGCACGAGCTGTAAACGCTTTCTCAAAAATAGTACGGTCAGTGCTGTCATCAAATGCAAGCTGTAAGATACCGGTTCTGTCTCTCAAATCTATAAAAATCAGTTGTCCCAAATCACGTTGACGCTGTACCCAACCGCACACGGTTACTTCTTTTCCCACATCTGACAAACGCAATTCTCCACAATAATGGGTACGCGTGAAACCTGTCATAAACTCTGCCATAAATTAGCCTCCGATTTTCCACTATTCTTTCTCAAATTGTTTAAAACTTTCTAAATCAATGGACAATTCATCCATATTGAAGGATATCATATCCTCTGCCTGCGTTGCGGCGGCAACAAACTCGGTTAAAAAGGTATCTCCCAAAGAAATAGGCGTCTTTTCTCCCGTTTTCATATTTTTTAACTCAGCTTGATTATGCTTCAGTTCATCATCACCTAAAACCAACGTAAACAGAGCACCAATTTTATCCGCATATTTCATCTGTGCTTTTAAACTTCGGTCGCACATATCACATTCTGCCTTTATAGAAGCTTGATGCAGCATATTTGTAAAAGCAAAAGCCTTTATTTGCGCTTGTTTCCCCAAAGGAGCAATATATAATTCACAAACAGGAGACTCAGGAAGTTGAATTCCTTGCGCCTGCATAATCAGCAACAAACGTTCCATACCCATAGCAAAGCCTAATGCCGGTGTTTGCGCCCCCCCCATTTGCTTTACCAAACCATCATAACGACCGCCGCCGCACACTGTGCTCTGCGCACCTAAATCGTTGGAAATAAATTCAAAAACAGTGCGTGTGTAGTAATCCAAGCCACGGACAATACGTGGATTTACCGTATATTCAATTTCTGCTGCATCCAAATATTCTTGTACTGCTGCAAAGTGCTCCGCACATTCCTGACACAGATAATCCTTCATAACAGGAGCATTTTTGGTAATTTCTCCGCATGATGGTGTTTTACAATCTAAGATACGCATTGGATTTTTATCCAGACGTTCTAAGCAAGTATTACATAACTCTGACTTTGAAGCCTCCAAAAACGCTTTTAAAGCTGCATGATATTTTGCACGGCAATCCGGACAGCCAATGGAATTAATCTCCAAGGAAAGATTCCGAATACCCAAACGTTCAAAAATACCATGCGCCAAAGCGATTAATTCAGCATCTGCCACAGGAGCTGCAGCGCCGAATGCTTCACAACCAAATTGGTGAAATTCACGTTGTCTGCCTTCTTGTGTATTTTCGTAGCGATAACAAGAAATTAAATAATAAAATTTTTGAGGAACACCTTCGTTAATCAACGCATGTTCCAGCAAAGCACGTACCACTCCTGCAGTTCCTTCCGGGCGGAGACTGATGGAACGATTGCCCTTGTCCAAGAAAGTATACATCTCTTTCTGAACAACGTCCGTTGTATCTCCAACAGAACGCTCAAAAAGTTCCGTACGTTCAAATACAGGAGTGCGAATTTCCTCAAAGCCATGAATAGACGCCTCATCACGCATGACATCTTCTACCAGCTGCCACGTACCACTGTTTTTTGGCAAAATATCTTTGGTTCCTTTTGGTGCTTGAATATTCGCAGCCATATAATTCTCTCCTTGTTAATACATAAATTCTAATAACAGTTTATCTGAATTATTATAGCATTAAAAAAATTGCTTTGCAATTTTTTACCGATAAAAGCTAAAACGTTCTCATGGCAGTCAAAATTTTTAATTTTGTCACTGTTATGGGGTTGTTATAACATAAAAGAAATTGCTTCGCAATTTCTACCGTATAAATGTTAAAACGTTTTCTTAACCACCAAAATTTTAAATATGGAAATATATTCCTTTCTATATTTGTTTTTCCACTGTTATAGGGTTGCTATAACTTAAAAATTATCTGACTTTGCACTTTATAACCAATACGATTTCCCATTAATAATATACTCAGATTAAACCTCTAATAAACCGGCCGTATACATTCAAACGTTTTCATATTAATTGTCATGATAAAATATGAAAAAATAAAAAAGATTTCGATACATTTGCATCGAAATCCTTTTACTATAATATAAGCAAACTGTGTTTATTCCTTAGAATCATATTCATTTGAATATTTAGAAATCAACCTGCTATTCACTCAAACAAATTACGCCGGTATCAACTGCCATTGTTGGTTGATTCCTCCGTTATACTCATAGTCCACAACATACTGGCCGTTACCCGTATTACCATACAACACATCCATTGCGTGGTTGTTGGACATATTTCTGATATAGTAATTTCCGGCTTGCGACTTGGATATCTGCCATCTTTGGTTTGAGCCTCCATGCCAATCCCATTGCTCGTAGCTGTTTGTGCTTGCGTTGTAATCCAGCACCAAACCTGAATTCACATTCGTCAAGCGTATGGTTCCGTCACTTT